>Ga0315336_1000035_pt1 | contig 827747 bp, 771 predicted proteins | sample ASW5metaG_FD_204512 | JGI IMG/M metagenome (GOLD analysis project Ga0315336, IMG submission 204512) | Ammonia-oxidizing marine archaeal communities from Monterey Bay, California, United States - ASW #5 | ecosystem: Environmental > Aquatic > Marine > Intertidal zone | place: USA: California...
ACGCTGTCCGCCGGAAGCGTCTCGCGCGCAGCCTTCACGCACTGCGCAAGATCGAGCGTCAGCGCATCATTGGGTTCGATGGTGTTCCAGGCCTCCCACTCCGCATGGGCATCCTTGCCGCAATCAAAATCGATGATGCTATGCTCCCAGAGCGATGCCTCTTCGGAGAATTCCCGCATGTCCGCGCAGATGGCGAGATCGGTGCGGTAGACGCTGCCCAGTTCTTCGGGATCGGGATGGACGTGAACCACTGTCTGGTCGGGGTGGTCGGGAGTGATCAACGTATAGCCGTCGGTCGTAGCTTCGCCGAGCCGCGCGCCGACAACGAGCAACAGATCGGCGCTGCGAACGCGCTCCAGCAGCTTGGGGTTGGGGCCATAACCGAGATTGCCCGCCCAGACGGGGGATTCGTTCGAAATCGCATCTTGCCGCCGGAACCCGCAAGCAACGGGCAGTCCGATATCTTCGGCAAATTGCTGGAAATAATGAGACGCGCCTTCGCACCAGTCCGCGCCGCCGACAATTGCGACGGGGGAAACGGCTTCTTTCAACAGCTCCATCATCACCGCCATGGCTTCCGGATCGGGATGTTGAGCGGGACGAGTTACCTTGGGGCGATCAACAGCGTCGACGATATCGCGCAGCATATCCTCGGGCAATGCCAGCACGACTGGGCCGGGACGCCCAGCCATCGCGACTGAATAAGCGCGCGCAATATATTCCGGGATGCGCTCCGCCTGATCGATCTTCGCCGCCCATTTACAAAGCGGTCCGAACATCGCTGGAAAGTCGATCTCTTGAAAGGCCTCCCGGTCCTTGTCGCCTCGTCCGACATCGCCGATGAAATAGATCATCGGCACTGAATCCTGCATCGCGACATGGACTCCGATTGAGCCATTCGTTGCGCCGGGGCCGCGTGTAACAAAGGCGATGCCCGGTTTTCCTGTCATCGCGCCGTCGGCGGCCGCCATGAAGGAAACGCCGCCTTCCTGACGGCAAACGACGAGATCGATCTCTGATGTATCATGCAGTGCGTCCAGCACGGCGAGATAGCTTTCGCCGGGTACGCAGAAGATGCGGTCGCAGCCCTGAGCCACAAGATTGTCGACCAGAACTTGTCCGCCGGTGCGCTTCGCTGCGTTGCTCATGCCTGATGCACCGCTTTTGTGACCATATAGGCCTCCAGCCCTTCAGGGCCGTCTTCGCTCCCAAAGCCTGATTCTTTGACCCCGCCAAAGGGCGCATCCACCGCGCTTATGCCGACCGTGTTGATCCCGACCATGCCGCTTTCGATGGCATCACCCAGAAGCATCGCCTGCCGACCATTTTCGGTGAAGGCAAAGGCGGCAAGGCCATAGGGGAGGCGGTTTGCCTGCTCGATCGCCTCGTCAAATGTCTCAAAGGGCCGCATCATCGCGACCGGTCCAAAAGGCTCATTGGCCATGATTTGCGCGTCCAGTGGCACATCGGCGATGACGGTCGGGCGGAAGAAGAAACCGCTATCGCCCAGCACATCGCCGCCTGTCGTGATGCGCGCGCCCTTCGCCGCTGCATCGTCAACGAGCGCGCCGACGGCGGCGGGCCTGCGGATATTGGCGAGCGGGCCCATTTGGGTCGCATCGTCCATACCACTGCCCACGGTCAGCTGTTCTGTTCGTTGCGTAAATCCATCAACGAAGCGGTCGTAAATTCCTTGTTGCACGTAGAAGCGCGTGGGGCTGACACAAACTTGCCCGGCATTGCGGAATTTCTGCGGGACGATGATGTCGAGCGTCCGCTCCAGATCGCAATCGTCGAATACCAGCACTGGCGCGTGGCCACCAAGCTCCATTGTGGTGCGCTTCACGCCCTCTGCCGCGAGCTTCATCAGATGCTTGCCGACCGGCACCGAGCCGGTGAAACTGATCTTGCGGATGATGGGAGAGGCGATCAGGTGCGTGCTCACCATATCCGGGACACCGAATACAAACTGCGCGACATGGCCGGGGACGCCGCCATCGATCACGCATTTCATCAATTCGATTGCGCATGCAGGCGTTTCTTCAGGCGGTTTGCATATGATCGAGCAGCCCGCCGCCAAGGCCGGGGCCAGCTTACGCGCCATCAGGAAGAGCGGGAAATTCCACGGGCTGAAAGCGGCGACCGGGCCGACGGGTTGCTTGATGACAATTGAGCGCTGGCCAGTCGGGCGAACAAGAACGCGGCCATGCGCGCGCTTCGCTTCCTCGGCGAAATATTCGAACAGCGCGGCGGCTCCCATCACTTCGCCCATCGCATCTTTGACCGGCTTGCCCTGCTCCATGGTAAGGAGTGGCGCGATGTCGTTCACACGTTCGCGTAGTAACTCAGCCACTTTCCGCAAGACGGCTCCGCGTTCATTGACGTCCTTGGCTTTCCACTCGCGAAAACCGAGTTCGGATGCGGCCAGAGCCCGGTCGAGATCGTCGGTGGTTGCCAGCGGCAGTGCGGCCAACGCCTCGCCAGTGGCGGGATTGATAACATCTTGCGTTTGCCGGTCTCCGGCTTCGATCCATTCGCCATCGATCTGAAAGCGCAAATTTTGTGGGTATTCGGTGCTCATTTTTTCGTTTCCCGGGAGGATTTTTCTCTGCCTCTGTCATTAAGTCACTTGACCCGCGCGGGCAACGATAGTTGGCTCTCCGGCAAAGGCGGGAAGAGAAAACAAACCGCATTCAAGAGAGGATTAGACATGGAATTGGTAACAGACGGATTGCGTTTCCCCGAGGGCCCGGTGGCGATGGATGATGGCAGCATCATTCTTGTCGAGATTGCGGAAGGACGGATCACACGGGTTCAGCCTGACGGCACCAAAGAAACCGTGGCAGAGCCAGGCGGCGGACCCAATGGCTTGGCGATCGGCCCCGACGGCAAGCTCTATGTCTGCAACAATGGCGGTTTCAATTATGTCGAAAGCGGCGGCATGCTTGCGCCGCACGGAATCTCAGACGATTATTCCGGTGGGCGTATCGAGCGGGTCGACCTGGAAACAGGTGAGGTCGAAATTCTCTACAAGTCCGGCGATTTCGGCTGCGTATTGCGTGGCCCCAATGACATTGTGTTCGATGCACATGGCGGTTTCTGGTTCACCGATCACGGCAAGCAGAATTTCGAAACGCGGTGCCATGATATTGTCGGCATATTCTACGCCAAGGCTGATGGCAGCCATTTGGAAGAGGTGATCTTCCCCTCTTACAATCCGAACGGCATCGGCCTCTCTCCCGATGGCAAAACGCTTTACGCGGCCGAAACCTACACCTGCCGGCTGACCGCGTTCAACGTGATCGCGCCCGGCAAAGTCGACGACGCGGCTGGCCCCGGCGGTCCCGGCATCCCGGTCTACCGGCCCGCCGGGTACAAATTCTTCGATAGTCTGGGCATGGAGGAATGCGGCAATATCTGCGTCGCGACGATTGGCGAATGCGGGATTTCAGTCGTCGCTCCCGATGGGGCGTTGGTCGAATTCGTCGAGACCGATGATATCTTTACGACTAATGTCTGTTTTGGCGGGCCGGACATGCGAACGGCCTGGCTGACGCTTTCGGGCACGGGCCGGCTGGTTAAGATGGAATGGCCGCGACCGGGCTTGAGGTTGGAACATAACGCCTGATGACAGGCAGGCCGGTCTAGGAGAAAATGATGAAATTACGGGGTGTAACGGGCGGAGTTCTATTTGCAGTTCTAGCGGCGCTTCCAGCACAAGCGCAGAATGCTGCCCTCCTCGATGCCGAAATGGCGCAGGCCGTCCTTAGCGGTTGCGTCGCCCATGCCGAGGAACAAGGGCAAAGCCAGGCAGTCGTTGTCGTCGACGGCGGAGGCCATGTGATGGCGTCCCTGCGGATGGATGGGAACGGCCCTGGCGTCATCGCCTTTGCCGAAGAGAAAGCTTATGCCGCTGCGACATGGGGCTTCCCCACGTCTGGCATGGAAGAGGGCGCGCGCAGTACGCCGGGATTCGCGAATGCACCCGGTGTTGTCACCGTTGGCGGCGGCGTGCCGATCTATGATTCGACAGGGCGATACCGGTTGGGTGCGATCGGAGTGTCCGGCGAGCCGCCTGAGGACGATATTGCCTGTGCCGAGGCCGGGATTGCCGCTGCAGGTCTTCAGCCAAGCAGGATCAGGCAATAAGCCATGGTGTCTCGTGCGCGCGCTTTGCCCGTTCGCACCATCTGATCGTTTGACCATCGCGATTCATCACCTCTAAGGACCGGTCGAAGGTCTTTTGAGGTAGCGATGAACAAGACGGCGGTGATTTGGGATTTTGGAGGTGTCATAACATCTTCGCCTTTCGACGCGTTCAACCGGATGGAGGAAGCGCGGGGAATGCCGGTGAACAGTGTGCGCCGGATCAACTCCACCAATCCTGATGGTAATGCCTGGGCGCTGTTCGAGCGCGCCGAGATTGACGCCGCGCAGTTTGATCTACTGTTCGCTGAGGAAGCTCAAGCGGTCGGTTTGGAATTGCGAGGGAGCGATGTGCTCGCGTGCCTCTCCGGCGATATCCGGCCCAAAATGGTCGCCGCGCTCGATGTGCTGAAATCCAAAGGGCACAAGCTCGGCTGCATCACCAACAATGTCCCCGCGGGCAAGGGCGCTGGAATGGCGCGGAGCGAGCAGAAGGCGATCGCGATTGCGGATATCATGACCCGTTTCGATCATGTGATCGAAAGCTCCAAAGCGGGCGTCCGCAAGCCAGACCCGCGTATCTATCTGATGATGTGCGAGACACTGAACGTCGAGCCGGGTGAGTGTGTGTATCTTGATGATCTGGGAATCAACTGTAAGCCAGCCGCGGCGCTTGGCATGGCGGCGATCAAAGTGACCGGCGAAGCGCAGGCGCTTGAAGATTTGGGAGCGATTCTGGATTTGCAGGACGGATGGCTTTGACCCGATTGCCAATGATCCGATGGGCGATGATGATCGGCGCGTTGTTTGCCACATGCCTTGCTCTCGGCGCTCCCGCTCATGCGCAGAATGGCCGGTTGCTGATAGTCGGCGGTAATCTCTCACTCGACAATGAAGCGATTTACCGTGCGCTGATCGACAACCGCCTTGCCGATGCGCCGGGCATAACGATCATCGCTGCCGCAACGTCCACACCGGCTAGTCACGCCGCAACCTTTGCCGGGGAGCTGATGTTTTACGGTGTGGAGCCGAACAATATCACGATCGCGCACCTTGCCTTGGTTGACGATCCGGACACGCCCAATGTCGATGAGAGCGATTGGGCCTCCAATGCGGACAATGCCGAGGAGATCGCGAAGATCGAAAATGCCGGCGCGATCTGGTTCACCGGGGGTGACCCGCTGCGGCTGAACGAGGTTCTTGTGCGCGCTCGAGGGGCTGATAGCCCTATGTTGGCGGCAATCCGTGCACGGTTGTCGGCCGGTGCGATTGTTGGCGGGACGAGCGCTGGCGCCGCTGCGATGAGCAGTCCGATGATTGTGCGCGGAGATGCGTTTGGAGCACTTTTTAGCCCCGTTAGTGATACTCTTACGGAGGATCGCGAACCGCTTACGCTGATGACCGGGCTCAGGCTGCTCTCGCCCTTCATTGTTGATCAGCATTTTGCGCAGCGCGGGCGGCTTGGCGGGTTGGCGCGGGCGATTATGGAACAACCGCAGGCGGCGCGCATCGGGATTGGTATAGATGAGGATACGGCGCTGCTGGTCAATCTGGCGGACAATAGCGCGACTGTCATTGGCCGGAATACGCTGACCTTGCTCGATGGCAGGCGCGCGCTGCAGGCGCAGGAGGATGGCTCGGAGCACCTAAATGGCTTTCTGCTCTCGCGTCTTCATGATGGCGACAGTCTGAACCTTTCAACGCTCGCCGTTGCCGCAGACCCGGAAAGAGAAGCCGCTGGCGATCGCCAGATCATCTATGGCGGCCTTTGGCCAAGCGTTGAACTTCTTCGTCCACTGGAAGGGGAGCGGCGTTCGATGAATGTCACCGAACAGCGATCAGGCGGCTCAGCGCGGTTTGAAGCGACACTCGCCGAAGGCAAACGCAGCGCCCGCTTCACCTTCCGCGCAGGCGGCAACACCCGCTATTGGCGCGGCCCATCCGATGAGGGGTGGAACGGCACTTTAACGGGTGTGCGCTTGTCCATTACGAACGGAATACCCGTCCGCTGAGATATCCCTTCAGTGCGCCATGAAGACTGGCACAGGCGAGCTCTTGATAAAGTGCCGTGACACGCCGCCGAACAGCGTTTGGCGGATCCGGCTGTGCCCATAAGCACCCATAACCAGATAATCGGCTTTCCGCTCGACCAACAGGTTGTGCATAGCATCGGCTATTTTTTCGCTCCGTTCGCGCTGTATCAGATCTGCCTTGATGCCATGGCGCGATAGGTATGAAGCCGCAGTAGATGCCGGGAAATGCGCGGCATCTTCGCCGATTGTCACCACGTCCACAGAGCTTGCAGCCCGCAACATAGGCACCGCGGCACGCATGGCATTGGCTGCCTGTTCTGAGCCGTTCCAGGCTATCATGGCCTTGCCTGCGCAATTGAGCGCTTTGCTGGTTTGGGGCACCGCGAGAACCGGGCATTGGGCAGTCATGACCATATAGGTGACGCTGGATGCGAGATCGTCATCATGATCACCTGCAGGCTCGCTGAGTAGGACAACATCAGCGAGGCGTGACTGGCTGATCAGCACATCGTCTGGCGAGCCGTCTTCTGACAGGAAATCCCAAGACACATCCTCGTTTTGCATTACGTCTCTCAGCATCAAGCGCTTGCGTTCGGCTTCTTCGAGCGCAGCCTCGCGCTGTTCCGCGACATAATAGGAACCGCCAAAGGGATCGAGCGCGACATAATCGCTGACCGGAATGCCGTGGACGAAGGTGATATGCCCATTGCTCGCACGTCCAAGATCAAGCGCAGCTTGCAAACGGGATTCGAAACCTTCTTCGTCATTTATCGGTAAAAGGATGGATTGCATGATCATTCTCCCAGGAGGAATTTTCTCTTCCTTATCGGTCTAGGACCGTTAAGGGGGCGACGCATTGATCAAGGTCAAACACCGTCAAATTCTGCGTTGACTGTATTAGTTGAGAATAGTACGCAATAGCATTAAATGAGAATTAGGGCTGACGCTTACTCCGGCCCGCCATCAAAAAAGTAGGATAATCGGAATGAACAAAGTCAAACTGCGCCGGATTCTGGTGAATATCCACCTCTACCTGGCAGCTCTATTGGCTCCGGCATTCTTGCTGATGGCCATCACCGGCGGGCTCTATCTCGCTGGTGTTGAAGGTGAAACCAGCGAAACCGAGCTTGCTGTTCCGGCTGGCTATGCTCTGAATGCGGATAATCCCGAGCTGGAATCTGAAGTCCGGCGCTATATCGCGGACCAGAATCTCGATGTCGGTTTTGACTATATCAGAGGGCGCGGAGACAATTTCATGACTCGGCCAACCTCCCGGCCGCATTTGAGCGTTGAGAATGGAGAGCAGGGCACGGTGGTTCGGCTTGTGGAGCCAGACTTGCTGTCGTCGCTGACGGAGCTGCACAAGGGCCATGGCCCGCAAATTTACCGAACCTACGGCATCTTTGTCGGCGCGGCCCTCTTTTTTGTCGTGTTCGGCGGCGTTTTGGTGGGCCTCCTCGCGCCGGCGTATCGCCGCCCGACAATCCTTACGCTCGCGGCGGGAACCGTTATATTTTCCTATCTCGCATTTTGGGCCTGAAAAGAGCGGCTGTTTGATTGATCTCCACCTGGCACACTTGCTCGCGGAACGGTTGCAATTTTTGCGAGAGGGGTGACGGATACGGCAATTGACCCGACGCATCGCGGCTGCCTAATGGAATAAACCCCATGCGGAGCTCGACGATGAAGAAAATCTATCCTGATGCGGCAGCGGCACTTGATGACCTGCTGTTTGACGGCATGCACATATGCGCGGGTGGGTTCGGCCTGTGCGGCATTCCCGAGCGACTGATCGACGCGATCCGCGATGCGGGAACGAAAGATCTCACCATCGCCTCGAACAATGCGGGCATTGACGGGGAAGGGCTCGGCAAGCTGCTCCGCACCAAACAGGTGAAGAAGATGATCTCCTCCTATGTCGGGGAGAATAAGGAATTTGAGCGGCAGTTCCTCGCCAAAGAGCTTGAGGTTGAATTCTGCCCGCAAGGCACGCTTGCTGAGCGTTGCAGGGCAGGGGGCGCGGGCATTCCGGGCTTCTACACCAAAACGGGCGTCGGCACGGTGGTTGCCGAGGGCAAGGAAGTGAAGCAGTTCGACGGTGAGGACTATATCCTCGAGCGCGGCATCTTCGCCGACCTTTGCATCATCAAGGGCTGGAAGGCTGATACGTCCGGCAACCTCGTTTTCCGTAAAACAGCGCGCAACTTCAACCAGCCCATGGCGACAGCTGGCAAAGTCTGCGTCGCGGAAGTCGAAGAGATTGTCGAAGTCGGCGCATTGGATCCGGACAGCATCCATCTGCCCGGCATCTACGTCAAACGCCTGATCAATGGTTCGCCTTACGACAAACAGATTGAGTTCGAGACTGTGCGCGAAAGGGAGTCGGCCTAATGAGTGACGCAACAAAAGGCTGGGACCGCAATCAGATGGCCGCGCGGGCTGCGCAAGAGCTTGAGGACGGCTATTATGTCAATCTTGGCATCGGCATCCCTACGCTCGTCGCCAATCATATCCCGGACGGGGTCGAGGTTACGCTGCAATCGGAAAACGGCATGCTTGGCATCGGACCATTCCCCTATCGCGAAGATATGGATGCCGACCTGATCAACGCGGGCAAGCAGACAATTAGCGCGCTTCCCTCATCAAGCTATTTCGGCTCGGCCGACAGCTTCGCGATGATCCGCGGCGGGCATATTGACCTGACCGTGCTCGGCGCGATGGAGATCGCGGAAAATGGTGACATCGCCAACTGGATGATCCCGGGCAAGATGATCAAAGGCATGGGCGGCGCGATGGATCTCGTTGCGGGCGTCAAGAAGATCATTGTCGTCATGGATCATAACTCGAAGGCGGGCGATCCGAAGTTTATTCCTGAATGCACGCTGCCGCTCACCGGCACCAATGTCGTCGATATGATCATCACCAATCTCGGCGTGTTCAAGCGGCCTGATCATGAGAGCCCGTTTGAACTGATCGAACTGGCGCCGGGCGTGACGGTGGAGGAAGTCGGTGAGAAAACGACGGCCCATTATATCGAGCGCGTTCAATAAGTTTAGACAAACCGGCCTAAGGGGTTCCGTTTTGCGCGGATTGGGCTATATTGCAGTGCAGCATTAGAGGCCGGCCGGGTCTGTAATCTCCATTTTTACTACCGCGACAGCTGCGGAGCGTTTTGCGCCCCGTAGTTCTTTTGCATTGCCTGAAAGCCCTTTGCCATGCCCATGCACCGCAATTTCAAACGCGATTGGCTGTCCCAGCCGCGCACCGAGTTCCTTGCCGGACTGGTTGTCGCACTCGCGCTGATCCCAGAGGCCATCGGCTTTTCGATCATCGCAGGAGTTGATCCGCGCGTGGGTCTTTATGCGAGTTTTTCGATTGCCGTGATAACCGCGATGCTGGGCGGTCGGCCGGGCATGATATCGGCGGCAACGGCCGCTGTGGCGGTGCTCGTCATCCCATTGGTGCGCGATCACGGCGTTGAATATCTGTTTGCAGCGACAATTCTGATGGGCGTGTTTCAGGGCGTTGCGGGGCTGCTCAGGCTCGATCTCTTGATGCGGTTCGTTTCGCGTTCGGTGATCACGGGTTTCGTCAACGCGCTAGCTATCCTCATCTTCATGGCGCAGGTGCCGCAGCTGATTGGCGATCATTTCACTATCGCAACCTATGCAATGGTCGCGGCGGGACTGGCGATAATTTACGGCCTGCCGATGATTACCAAGGCGGTTCCGTCGCCGCTCGTGGCTATCGTGCTGCTGGCGGTTGTCAGTATTTTCGGCGGATTTGGTGTCTCGACGGTGGGCGATATGGGGCATCTCCCGGACAGTCTACCAATGTTCCATCTGCCGATTGTTCCGCTGACCGTCGAAACGCTACAGATCATTGCGCCTTACGCGGCAGGAATGGCGGCGGTTGGTTTGCTTGAATCGCTCCTCACCGCCTCGATCGTTGATGATATGACCGAGACGCGTAGCGACAAGAGGCAGGAATGCTATGGCCAGGGCGCGGCCAACCTCTTCACCGGATTTATTGGCGGAATGGGCGGCTGCGCGATGATCGGCCAGTCGGTCATCAACATCAAATCGGGCGGACGGCGACGGCTGTCGACGCTGTTGGCGGGTATTTTGCTCCTCGTGCTGATTGTCGCGCTGGGCCCATGGGTCGCGCAGATCCCGATGCCGGCACTTGTGGCAGTCATGATCTTCGTTTCGATCAGCACCTTCCGTTGGAAATCCTTCCTGGAGTTCAATCATCACCCCAAAGCATCGACTGCGGTCATGCTGGCAACGGTGGTTACGGTGGTCTGGACGCATGATCTGGCGCAGGGCGTGCTGGTCGGCGTGCTGCTGAGCGGGTTGTTATTTGCCGCCAAGGTTCGCGATCTCGTCACGATCAGCACGAGCACAGAGGGCACGACGCGTCATTATGTGATTTCCGGACAGATTTTCTTCGCTTCGATTGACCAGATTACCGATGCGATGGAGTATAATGAAGAGCATATCACCTATGTCGATATCGATCTGACGGAAGCCCATTTTTGGGATATTTCGGCGACCGGGGTGCTCGACAAAATCGTCGCGCGATTGCAGGGCGAGGGCAAGGAAGTTCGCGTTATCGGACTCAATTTGGCCAGTGCCACATTGATCGAGAAGTATAGCGATAACGAGAGGCCATTTCAGAGCCTCGGCGTGGTTGGCCATTGATCCTTTGTACTTAAGCGGCAACAAGGCCGCCAAATCGAAACAGAACATAAATCAGTCAGGATTCTCTTCATGATCAAACTCCACCATCTCCGATTTTCCCGCTCGACGCGCGTTATCTGGCTGCTTGAGGAGCTCGGGATATCGTACGATCTGGAGGAGCATCACCGGCACCCTGAGACCAATCGTTCACAGGAAGACTTGTTCGCGGTTCATCCGCTGGGCAAGGCGCCGACGGTTGAGATTGATGGCCATGTCATGGTCGAGTCGAGTGCGATCATCGAATATATCATCGAAACGCGCGGTGAAGGGCAGCTTGCTCCATCATCCAATGCTGATCGCGCATCCTATCTCGAATGGCTGCATTTTGCCGAGGGCACGGTGGCAATGCCAGTTTTGCTGACCTTGCTCGGACCGCGTTTCGGCGGGCTTGGTGATGTTCTGGGCGGCTTTGTGGGCGGTGAAGTCACAAAGCTTCTCGATTATATCGATGCGCATCTGGAAGGCCGGGAATTTGTGGTTGGCGACGCGCTTACAGGCGCGGATATCAATCTCGAATATCTGCTCGAACTGTCCAACCTTGTCGGGCTGCTCGATGAGCGCCCGCACGCCAAATCCTATCTCGATCGGCTGATGGCACGTTCTGCCTACAAAAAGGCTATCGAAATCGGCGGGCCGCTCGTCGACCTGCCGGGCTAGCGATCAGCGGCTGCGTCCGCGCGCTGTGACCGGCCAGATATCTACAATCATATCGCCGTCCACCACATGATAGGCGTCGTGGAGATTCACAGTAGGGTCGCAGTGCGGCACTTGCAGCGTAACGGGCGCTGCATGAGTGAACGCATGATTTGGGGCCAGCAGTCCGCCATGTTCATCGCCCATGAAGATGAAGCCCGTCCCCTCTGGCGCGCCATCCACCACGATCGGTGTGCCGCCATCGGTGGATAGCGCCTTGAAGCCGGCATCGACGGTCGCCATTCCCGGCGTGTTGCAACTCACGATCCGGGCATCGACGAAGAGCGCGGCCTCAAAATTCTCGGCGTCGCCGAACAGCTCGCACTCGCCATATTCATTGTCCATGAAAACATAGGAACCGACCTGTAACTCGGTGAGGAGCCCCAGTTCCACGTCGATATTATGGGTTCCCGTACCGCCGCCGCTGATGATACCGGGCGCGAAGCCCCCCTCCGTCAACGCGTCAACAATGCTGCGGAGATAGTCGGTTCGCTCGGTGATGGCCGCGCGGCGATCTGCATAGGATTTGATATGTTGTTGAAGGCCGCAATAGAATTGCACGCCTTCGAACCGCAGTGATGCATGAGCGGCGATTTCGCGCGCTAGGTCCACTGCAGTCTCGGCGGATGTCACGCCGGTCCTGTGGATGCCGGGGTCGATATCTATCATCAGGCCAAGTGGCTTATCGTCGCTGAAAGCCGCGCTGAGGCTGCGGACATTGGCGGGATGATCGACCACGACCATGAGCTGGGGAACGCGCTCGTGCAGGGCGACAAGGCGGGCGATTGCCGGTTCGGACACAACTGGCGAGGTAATCAACACGCTGGGAATATCGCCGCCTGTTGTCAGCGCTTCGGCCTCACCGAGCTTGGCGCAGCAAATGCCGCCCGCCCCCGCCGCGAGTTGAAGCTTTGCGATATCGAGGCTTTTATGGGTTTTGGCATGCGGCCGGAGCGCGATCTGCCGGTCTCGAGCGAAGCTCGCCATGCGCTCGATATTGCGCATGAGCGCTCCCCGGTCGACGACCAGAGCCGGCGTATTGAGGGCGGCGCGTCCGCCAGCCTGCCCGATGAGGTGAGCATGGTCTTGCGTGCCGCTCGTCATGCCTGTTCTCCCAGCTTGAACAGTTCTGCTAAATGCGCGTTGGCGAATTTTGCCTGTGGATCGACGTTCCGGCAGACCGCACGGAACTCTTCGGTCTTCGGATAGAGCGCGCCCAGATCTTCAAAACCCAGCGTGTGGCGCTTGGCCCAATGCGGGCGTCCGCCATGAGAGCGAAAGATCGGTTCGGCTTCGGCAAATAGTTCGCGCCACGGCATTTCGGCATATTGATGCATGGAAACCGACGCGCACGGACCGGCGTTGAATGGGCTCATCCAGATATCGTCGCCCGCAATCAGGCGGAATTCGAAGGGAAAGCTCACCGGCAGCTTCTTCTTGCGGATCCAGTCGATCACCTCTGTGAGTGCGGCAAAGCCGTTGGCGCGGGGAAGCTGATGCTCCATTTCCTCGAACCGCGTATCCCGTTCAGATGGGAAGATCGTGTAAGCTGGCCCGCGGCGCTCCGTCGTTTTCACGGCCTTCATTATCTGGCGCTGCAGTGAGGCGGTGAGCTTGGGAACGCGCCGTACCGTCTTGCAGTATAGCGCGAAGGCCTTTTCATCCATGTCGGTTTGCTTTTCGGGCGGGTCGCACGGGTCGCAAGGATCCAGGGTTTTGAAGATAGCCATATCCGAATAGGGGAAGACGAAGAATTCGGTATGGCGATGGCTGTCTGCGAGTTCGTTCCATTGTTCAGCTATCTCAGCCATGGGCACGGCGCGAATATTCTCCACCAGATGATAGGCAGGAAGGATTTCAATCTGGATCGACAACGCGATGCCGAGAAGGCCCAGCGACAATCTCTGCGCTTCGAAGATGTCGCTATTCTCTTCAGCGTTGCACGTGATCGTGCGGCCATCGGCCAGCATCAGGCGAAACCCCCGCGTGATGGTAGAGAGGCTCCCGAGCGTCGCCCCGGTGCCATGCGTTCCAGTCGCGGTCGCACCCGCTAAGGATTGCGGATTGACGTCGCCCTGATTGGGTAGGGAATAACCATGCTGCCATAGCGCGGCCGTCAGTTTCGCAAGGCTCCATCCGGCGGGTGCCCAAGCGGTTGCGCCATCGGCAGCAATCGTCAGTTCGCCCGCGAGCTGGTCGAGGTGCAGAAGCAGCCCGTTCGTCTCGCATAGCGGCATGAAGCTGTGCCCCGCCCCCGTAACGCGGACATGGTTGGCGCCGCGTACCAATGCCGCGAGCTCGTCCTCGTCGACCGGCGCGGCGATCGCATTCGGTGTCGCCTGCACGCTGCCCGACCAGTTTTGCCATTTGGTATCTGCCATGGCAGCACCTTAAGCATTATCTCCGGCTGTTTTCAAAACGAAACCGCCCTGTGGCCACGCTTAGGCAGAAAGCGCGGCGGCGTTGGAGTTTTTGGCGTCTCCGATCAGAAACTCACAAAAGCGCCGATCATGAACTGTTCGGGATCATAGGCGCCGCTGGCTTCTCGGTGGCGATATTCTGCGCGGATACCAACATCGGTGCCGACCATGTAGCGCGCACCGAGGCCGTAGATGATGCCGTCCATCGAATCATCGGTTTCGATACTCGTACCGGTGCCGACATCGGTGACCGTCAGGTCGATCTGCTCGCCGCCGTATCCGGCGATGCCATAGGCTGCGAGGCCGGGCAGGGGGGCAAGGCCGAGGCGCGCTGTCGCGCTCCAGTTGAAGCGGGCTTGGGTGGTTACGCTGCGATCGGTCGTGCCATCGCGGACGAGCGCCGTCGTTTCGCCCGTCGAATCCCCGATGCCGGCCTCAACTGCCATATAACCAAGCGGGAAGGAGGGGAGTTCAATCCCCACAAAGGCACCGTAATCGACGCCGTTGCTCTCATCGGTTGAAACGATTGTGCCCGGCTGGCCGAAACGGCTGGCGCTGCGTTCACCGGTTCCGGCCTCAAGTCCCATATAGATATCGGGAACAAAGGGGATGCTTTGCGCCTGCGCTGGAAGTGACGCAAACGGCGCCGCAAGAAGGACGGCCAAGGGAGCAATAGTCGTTGGTTTTGGGCTTTTCATTTTCGCGATCCTACTCAACACATTTCACACATAGGCTCGTGTTGGCCGGAATTGTGGCGAAGGATAGCCGACAAGGGTGCATTCGCGATGAAGCGAATCAGCTTTGCGCTGGATTGCATTATTCCAAAAATGACGCGCCCCAAGAAATCCTTCTTTTGCACAGCGGTGAAATACGGTTAGGGAAGTTCGCATGGATCAGCCACGTACGCTTTATGAGAAAATCTGGGATTCGCACGTTGTCGAACGGCGCGATGACGGAACTTGCATCATCTTTATCGACCGCCATCTCGTCCATGAAGTGACAAGCCCGCAAGCCTTTGAAGGGTTGCGCACTGCGGGGCGGACCGTTCGTCGGCCCGATCTGACTCTTGCCGTCCCCGATCACAATTTGCCGACCACGGCGCGCCGCGACGCGAGTGGCAATCGCGTGCCGATCACCGATCTGATGTCGGCGAAGCAGCTCGAGGCGCTGGAGGCTAACGCGCCTGCTTTTGGTATTCGTTACATTGATGATGCGGCCCCGGAACAGGGGATCGTCCATGTTGTGGGCCCCGAACAGGGCTTCACACTTCCCGGCTGCACACTTGTCTGCGGAGACAGTCACACGGCCGCACATGGCGCATTGGGTGCGCTAGCCTTCGGCATCGGCACAAGCGAAGTCGAACATGTGCTCGCAACGCAGACATTGCTTCTAAAGCAATCAAAAAGCATGGAAGTCCGTGTCGAGGGCAGCCTCGGATTTGGCGTTTCACCCAAGGATCTGGTGCTGGCCATCGTCGGCAAACTTGGCGCTTCGGGCGGCACTGGCCATGTTATCGAATATACCGGCTCCACGATCCGCGACATGAGTATTGAGGGACGGCTGACCGTCTCCAACATGTCGATTGAGGCAGGAGCCCGGGCAGGGCTGATCGCGCCTGACGAAAAGACATTCGACTATTTGAAAGGCCGCCCGCTCGCTCCAACTGGCGCAGATTGGGATGCTGCGCTGGCATGGTGGCAATCGCTGCCAAGCGATGATGGCGCGATTTATGACAAGCGTGTTGATCTGAATGCGGCTGACATCGCGCCGACGGTAACTTGGGGGACAAGCCCGGAAGATGTCGTGCCGATTACAGGAGAAGTCCCTTCGTTGGAGAGTTTCGCTGATGAATCGAAACGCGCGGCGGTCGCAAAATCGCTTGAGTATATGGGGCTGACCCCAGGCCAGCGGATGGTAGACGTATCGGTCGACAACATCTTTATCGGTAGCTGCACCAACAGCCGGATCGAAGATCTGCGCGCCGCCGCCGCAGTCGCCAAGGGCCGCAAAATTGCCGATGGCATCAAACAGGCGCTCGTGGTGCCGGGTTCGGGCCTTGTGAAGCAGCAGGCCGAAGCAGAGGGGCTCGACCGCATCTTTATCGAGGCGGGCTTTGAATGGCGCGAACCGGGTTGCTCGATGTGCCTCGGCATGAACCCGGACAAGGTTCCGTCTGGTCAGCGCTGCGCCTCGACCTCCAACCGCAATTTCGTTGGCCGGCAGGGGCCGGGTGCGCGCACGCATCTGCTATCGCCGGCTATGGCCGCCGCAGCTGCTGTTACTGGAAAATTGATCGATATCAGGGAGATGATAGGATGACGATGATACGCAAATTTGCCATGGTGCTGACTGCGCTCCTCATGCCTGCGACAGCCTTTGCCCAAGAGGCGGCTGCCCCTGATATCGAAATGTGGCGGCTCGATTGCGGGAATTTGGTTCTCAGCGATACGGGGCCATTTTCCGATGGCCATCTCTATGATGGTCAACCGCGGACATTGACCGACAGCTGTTATGTGATCCGCAACGGCGAGCGCTATCTGCTCTGGGATGCCGGGCTTTCCGGGCAGTTGCTCGGCGCCTCGATGACCCAATGGATATTCACCATGTGGCTCGACAGGACGATCGTCGATCAGCTCGGTGACATTGGCCTTACGCCTGAGAATATTACCTTTCTTGGTCTCAGCCATTATCATGACGATCATATCGGGCAGGCATCCGACTTTGCGGAATCTACGCTGTTGATGAACCGGCGGGATTTTGAAGTCGTCGCGAGCGGGGCCAATGCCTCGGCGGCTGCTGCGCTCGCGCCATGGCTGGGAGACGATGCGGGCGAGGTCGCCGATTTTGGCCGCGATCATGACGTGTTCGGTGATGGGAGCGTGACGATCCTTTCGATGCCGGGCCATACGCCGGGCCATAGCAGTCTGCTCGTTCGCTTGCCTGAAACGGGGCCTGTTCTTCTAACCGGAGATCTTTATCATTTCCGGGAACAGATTGAGAATGAGGGCGTGCCGACGTTCAACACGGACCGCGCCGATACCTTGGCCTCGTTCGCGCGTTTTCTGCAGATCGATCAGGCGCTCGATGCGATGATCGTTATCCAACACGATCCGGGCGACCTTGAACGCCTGCCGGCCTTCCCGGCTTCGGCACGCTGATGGAAGCCTTTAAGCAAGTCGAGGGCCGTGCTTTTCCGTTCGGGCGGAAGAATGTCGATACGGATGTCATCATTCCGGCTGAATATCTGAAAACGATCAGCCGTGAAGGGCTGGGTGAGGGAGCCTTTGAGGTTGTTCGCGCCGAGGAAGGCAATGTCTTTGATGACCCCGAATATGCGGGGGCGTCCATTCTGATCGCGGGCGATAATTTTGGCTGTGGATCGAGCCGCGAACATGCCGCTTGGGCGCTCAATGATATGGGTGTTCAGGTTGTTATCGCGCCGAGCTTTTCGGACATTTTCTCGAGCAATGCCTTCAAAAATGGCATTCTGGCTGTCGAACTGCCGCAAGAAGCAATCGACCGGTTGATGGAGGTGGCAACCACCGACCCGGTCACCGTTGATCTTGAAAATCAGGTGGTCACGACGCCGTTTCAAGACCGATTTGCATTTCCCATCGACGCGTTTCGCAAATCCAGCCTGATGGCAGGTCTCGACGAGATCGGCTTGACGCTGGCGAGTGGGGACGCAATTGCCGGTTATGAAAAGAAAGCCAGCGCCGCTCGGCCATGGCTCGTGAAGGAGACAGCCTGATGAAAGCCCTATTGTCCTATGAAACCGGTGGACCCGAGACGCTCAAAATGGGTGAGGTTGATACGCCGGTAGCCGGACCGGGTCAGCTGCTGATTGCGGTGAAAGCCTGCGCAATCAATTTTCCCGATGTTCTCATGATCATCGATAAATACCAGTCCAAACCTCAGCGCCCCTTTGCTCCGGGCGGAGAGATTTCGGGAATTGTTGAGGCCGTCGGTGAAGGTGTCAGTGATTTTGCTGTTGGCGATCGTGTGCTCGCTATGTGCGGCAATGGTGGGCTCTGCGAATATGTTGCGGTTCCTTCTGCCGGCGCGTTTAAGCTGCCTGATGATGTCGACTTTGAGCACGGATCAGCAATGATCCTGACCTATGGCACGACTATCCATGCGCTGGCTGATCGCGGTGACCTGAAAGAGGGTGAGACATTGCTCGTGCTCGGCGCGGCTGGCGGTGTCGGCCTTGCCGCGGTTGAGATCGGCAAGGCGATGGGCGCGCGCGTTGTGGGCGCGGTTTCCAGCGAAGAAAAGGCGCAGGCCGTGCGCGATGCCGGGGCAGACGACGTGCTTATTTATGACCGGGGACCCTTCGACAAGGATGCGTCCAAGGCGTTGGCAGGGCAGTTCAAGGAAAAGGTCGGGCCGAACGGTGCCGATGTTGTCTATGATGCTGTCGGCGGCGATTATGCCGAACCGGCCCTGCGGTCGATTGCCTGGGAAGGGCGTTATCTGGTGATCGGTTTCCCGGCCGGTATTCCAAGGCTCCCGCTCAATCTTACATTGCTCAAATCCTGCGATGTGCGCGGCGTATTCTGGGGCGCTTTTGCGGCTCGCGAACCTCAGCATAACCGCGCAAATGTCGATCAGCTGTTCCGCTGGTGGAGCGAGAGCAAGATCGCGCCAAAGGTCACGGAAGTCTTTCCGTTTGAACAAGGCGGCGATGCGATTGCCAAAATGGGCGCACGAAAGGCGATCGGAAAGCTGGTTGTGAAGGTTGCCGATTAGGTTGGGACTCTTTCAGAGCCCCGTTGCGCCGGGGCTCTTGCCTCCCTATTTCCTTTGTTGAAGCATTTAATTCCCGGAGAGAGAATCCCATGGCCAGTTTCGATGATCGCAAAAAAGGGTTTGAAAACAAGTTCGCCCATGATCAGGAAATGGAGTTCCGTATCACGGCGCGGCGCAATCGCCTTGTCGGTGAATGGGCTGCGGGCCTTATGGGGCTGACAGCCGAAGAAACAGATTCCTATGCGAAGGCCGTTGTTCAGGCCGATTTTGAAGAAGTTGGCGATGATGATGTGGTTCGCAAGGTGCTCGGTGATCTCACTACTGCCAATCAGGATGTTGATGCCGATGCCGTTCGCGCCAAGCTGGATGAAATGACCATCGAGGCGCGCCGCCAGCTTATCCAGTCAACGGATTAATCTCATGCCGATGGCCGCAGATGATATCGAAACAATGATCCGCGAAGCGATTCCCGATGCCGAGGTAGAGATTACCGATCTCGCGGGTGATGGCGATCATTATGCAGCGCGCGTGGTTGCGGAGAGCTTTCGCGGCCTGACCCGCATCAAACAACATCAAGCGGTGTACAAGGCGCTGGGTGACCGCATGGGCGGTGTCCTTCATGCCTTGCAACTGACCACTGCAGTTCCCGAATAGGAGTATCAAACATGTCCGATGCACATACCCGGATCGATCAAGCCGTTAACGGCAGCGACGTTGTCTTGTTCATGAAAGGCTCGCCGCTTTTCCCACAATGTGGTTTTTCAAGCCGCGCGATCGCGATCCTTGAACATTGCGGTGTGGCATTTTCCAGCGTCGATGTGTTGCAGGACCAGGAAGTCCGCCAGAGCGTCAAAGAATATTCCGATTGGCCAACCGTTCCGCAGCTCTATGTGAAGGGCGAATTCGTCGGTGGCTCGGACATCATGATGGAAATGTACGAAGCCGGTGAACTGCAGGAACTGATGCAGAAAAAGGGCGTCGCGGCGGCTGCGTCCTAGGCAAGATCCGTAGACCCAGCCCGCGGACCGGCCACGAGTTCCAGCCCGTCGCGCGCGGAAAAACTCGCGAGGAGCAGATAGCCGGAGACGTAAAGCACCCCGAGCAGGAGCGGCCCTACGGCCAGCATCAGCCCAGCAGGTGAAAACCGATGGCGCCATGCGATCCAGATCGCGGCGAGTGCGAACAAGCCAATCAAATCGAGATTGAACTGGCCCTGCCAGCCGAACATCGACACAGCGCTGTTGAACGGTGTCAGGAAATCCATCCCGTCGTGCGCGATGACCATCGCCGTATAGACGCCGAGTCCGGCGAGGATGGCCAATAGAAACATTCTGAAAATCATCATGTGAACGCCTTTCTTTTTCGATTCCGTGTCTGGCGTTGCTTTTCGCAAGCACCGTGAATGGAGTCGATTACCTTGGAGGTAATGGAATTGGATCGCTCTCTGGCCTATTCCTTGTCCCCATCGAGAGAAGGAGCGATCCGATGAACACAATGGTGGTGGGAAAGCAGATCCGGCAATGGCGTGAGCGCAGGCGGCTCAGTCAAATGCAATTGGCGCTTGAGGCGGACATATCGCCGCGCCATCTGAGCTTTATTGAAACCGGCCGTTCGCAGCCCAGCACGGGCATGATCGATCGGCTCGCCGAGCGGTTGGAGATTCCCTATCGGGCGCGCAATGGTCTGTTGACGGCGGCTGGCTTTGCCCCGCGCCACGGCGAGCGCACGCTTGATGACCCGGCAATGGCGGTCGCGCGCAATTCGGTCCAGCACATCCTCAAGGGGCATGAGCCCTATCCGGCCATCGCGGTCGACCGGCACTGGAATATCGTTGCGATGAATGATGCCATCAGCTTTTTCACGGAGCAGATTGGCAGCACTTTGCTCCAACCACCAATGAACGCGATCAAGCTCGCCCTGCATCCGGAAGGCCTTGCGCCCCAGGTTGCGAACCTAGCGGAATGGCATGCCCATGTGATCGAACAGCTCGACCAGCAGATTGCGAGCAGCGCAGACGCGGGCCTGATTGCCTTGCGAGAGGAAGTCTCCGCCTATCCGCACGATAGCGGCAATGAGCCGCCGCCCGCCGATCCAGACCGGATTTGGGTGCCGCTAATTCTCAACACAACGGTTGGCCAGCTATCCTTTGTCGCCACCATCACGATTTTCGGGACGCCTGTTGATATCACCTTGTCCGAATTGGCCATCGAGGCATTTTTCCCGGCCGATGAGAAAACGGTGGAGATCCTGCACAACAACTGGACGCGCTAACAATCCTATAAATCACTCATTTCAAAAAATAAATTTGACCCTTTATCCCGCTTTTCTCCGCCTATAGTATTGAGGCAGCATATGCTTTTGCGACCGGGGGATTTGAAGTAATGCCAGATGATGACCTGCTCCTTTGTGACCTGACGCAAAGCTGGTCGGAAACAGGCGGTGGGATCGGTACCTATATTCGCCAGAAGCGACAAATTATTGAACAGGAACAGCGGTTCCGCCACTTGCTTATCGTGCCCGGAAAGGAAGATCGGGTGCATGGCAATGGCCGACTTACGACCGTTGAAATCGGCAGTCCACGGGTGCCGGGCTCGCCGAACTACCGGCTGCTGCTGCGCAACCGCGCCGTTGCGCGGATGCTCGGCCAGCTTAAGCCCGATATCGTTGAATCACTCGATCCGTATAACTTACCCTGGGCGGCGCTCGCCTATCGCAAGCGTCATCCCGAGGCTGCACTCGTCGCCGGATATCGGACCGATTTTCCTGACGCACATATCGGAGCCTTTACTGACCGATGGTTGGGGCGTCGGGTAGGCGACGGGATGCGTATGTTGGCGCATCGCTATGCTGCATCGCTCTACCGGCGATTTGATGGCGTTTATGCGCTTAACACAGACGCAAGGGTCAAGTTGGAAGATAGAGGGGTTGGTCCGGTCAATCTCCTTCCCCTTGGGGTCGATTGTACAAAATTTGGTCCGATGAAGCGTGATCCGGCATTTCGGGCACAACTTGGTGTTGGTCCTTCCGACCCGCTTTTGGTTTATTCTGGCCGCATTGATCGTGAGAAGCGGGTCATGACGGTGTTCGAGGCGTATCGCCGTCTGCCGGAAAGCACCCGTGCGCACCTGTTACTAATCGGTGCGGGAAAATGCCGTGACTCCCTGATTATCAAGTCGGACGGTATGCGTGTTCATTTACCCGGTTATCAGCAAGATCGCGCCCGATTGGCAACTGCCCTGGCTTCATCCGATATTTATGTGTCGGGCATGCCCTATGAGACGTTCGGCATTTCAATCATCGAGGCGCAAGCCTCGGGACTTCCAATTGTCGGTGTTGCGAGCGGCGCGATGGCGGAGCGTGTGCCGGAGGGAAGCGGGTTGCTGGGGCCTGTCGATGATGCCGAGGCGATGGCGGACAACATCCTGCGCGTCTGGCGGGATGGAGCCGCGCAAATTGGCGAACAAGGGCGCCGACACGTGACTAATCGCTTTTCGTGGCGGCAAACTTTCGATACGTTGTTCGATATGATTTACCCCGCCGCACTTTCGCGCCGCGATGCCCGGTTGACCGCTGCTCGGCCAGCTTCGGTCGCTCTTTCTTTCCAAAGTCAGTTTGACCGCTAACCCCGCAAAACCGGCCAAGCTTAGCCGCCATGCGATCCGGTTGGCGCTTTGGGCGCTGCCTCTGGCTGCACTGGTCAATATCATTTTCTTCCTCTGGGCGCTGGATGGTAGGCCATTATCGTCAATCGCTGAACGACCCTGGCTGCTGGCACTGGCGGCGGGGCTCGCTTTGGTTCCCTGGGCCACCAATGTGTTGCGCTTGGCCATCTGGTGCCGGTTCCTTGGTGTGGAGCTGCAGCTGAAGCAGTGTATTCGCGTTATTCTGGGTACGGTCATTGCCAATTCGGTGACGCCGACCGCAACCGGCGGAACCGTCATAAAATGGGGATTTCTTGTCAATGAAGGCGTGTCCGCCGACAAGGCGGGGACATTGATTTCAACACAAATCGCTGAAGACACAATCGTGATGCTTAGCCTTCTCGCTTTCGCGCTGTTTTTCGCGTTTGGTTTTGAGCTTCCCGCAACATTGCGCGGGCTCGACTGGGTGGGCGCGCGCGCTTCTACAGCTCAGGCGCTGTTGTTTATCGTCGCGGTCATCCTGATTGTGGGCATGATATTCGGCCTGGCGCGGAGCGGCTGGTTTGGTGCGCGGATCAGGGACTTAACACGGCGCATGAGTTCGCGGGTGGCTGAACTGGGGCGTAACGTTGCCAGTGACTGGAAGACGGTGATCAAGGGCGGGAAGTCAGTTGTCATGGCGAGCATGGCACTGTCGGCCGTGCAATGGAGTGCGCGCTATTCGGTTGCGACGGCGATTATCGGCTTTGCTGGCGGTGTGATGTTACCCTTGCTCTATTGGGCGCTGCAATGGTTGACCTTCACCTTCAGCACCATCGTTCCAACGCCGGGCGGTATCGGTGGCAGCGAAGCGGCGTTCCTGCTGCTTTACGCGCCGTTTGTTTCCCCGGACGCGTTGGGCCCGGTGATGGTGATATGGCGGCTCATGCTCTTTTACGTGCCGACCGGACTTGCTGCGCTGATTTTTTTGGGGATGAGGGGACGGGTTAGCGCGAGATCAGTATAGCTGGCTAACCCGTCCCTCATTGGGGGTATTGTGGGTATGGAACGCCCTATACCATGCAGTGGCCGTGCCAGTTTTGCACAAGTGACGGAAACCCGCCGTTTCGATGGTTGCCGGGCTGTTAACCTATTACCGACCTGTAAGAGATTTCGACAATCCGTCATTTCCTGTCGACAGAATACGACGCCTGTCGTTTACAGGGGGTCGCGCTTCTATTACGATTATTGTCGTAAGGGAGATCGGCGGTCGTGCCTTTCCAAGATGCCGGGATCCCCAAGCACAAAAAAAGTTTCAGGAGAATTGTTATGAATACCCCAACTCAATTTCGCCGCGCCACAGGATTGGTTGTAATCGGCGCTGCCCTTACGTTTGCGATGACCGGTATGGTCAGTGCAGCATCTGCTCAACCTGAAACGGACGTATTTGCCGATGGCGAATTTCTGACGGCTGAAGAGATCCAAGCGATGGTCCCGAGCCGGGAAGAGCTTGCCGCGATGATGCTCACTGCTGAGGAAATCCAGGCTATGGTGCCGAGTGAGGCTGAATTGCGGGCCATGATTCCTAACCAGGCCGAACTGCGTGAATCCATTCCGGATCGCGAAGAGCTGCTCGCGATGATTCCCATCATCGAAACGGTGGAGGAATGCCACGCCAGCGGTGAATTCATGCACAGCGAAGAAAGCACGGATCCGGCTACAGGGCGTGAACGCGTGCGCCTGATGATGTGCCGGGAAGGCCTTGCTACGCAGATTCGATCCGAAGTGCTGGAAGACCTGCGTGAGGCGCGCGATGAAGTGGCCAGCGAAGAGAATATTCCCAGCAATGTTCGCGCCGATGTTTTGGCGTCTCTGGACGCCCGGATTGCGCAGATGGCGCGCTAGTTCGGGCCGGGATTCGAGTTTCATTTTTTAGCATCTTTCCCTTTCGCCCGGCGCCGCAACTTGGCACAGGGTGGGAATGAAGACTGTTGACGATATGCCCACGGGCCTGACGGTAGAGTTGCACCCCCTGGTGCGCCGTGTGCTTGCGCCCAATCCTTCGCCCTTCACCTTTACCGGGACCCAAACCTATCTGGTGGGCCGCGGCGATGTGGCGGTGATCGATGTGGGGCCGAAGGATAAACGCCATATCGACGCGATCCTTGCGGCCACCAAAGGCGAGACTATCCGCCATATCACCTGCACGCACACCCACCGGGATCACAGCCCCGGCGCTGCGCCGCTCAAAGAGGCGACCGGGGCTCAGATTGTTGGCTGCGCGTATCTTGCGCTCGAAGATGCAGGGCCGCGCGCCGACGCGGCATTCGATTCTTCCTACGCGCCGGACCGGGTGCTTGAGGACGGCGAAATATTGTCCGGCGAGGGCTGGACGCTCGAAACCGTGGCAACACCCGGCCATACCTCCAACCACCTCTGTTATGCGCTGCATGAAGCAGAAGCGATGTTTACCGGCGATCATATCATGGGCTGGTCAACGACGGTGATCGCGCCGCCCGATGGCGATATGAAATCCTATATGGAAAGCCTCGCCAAGCTCATTAATCGCGATGAAACAGTTTATTATCCTGCGCATGGGGAGCCTATCGAAAAAGCGCGACGCTTTACGCGCGGTCTGATGGGGCACCGCAAACAGCGCGAAGGGCAGATATTGCGCGCCATCGAGGAGGGGCTGACAGTTATCCCCGATATGGTTCAGAAAATGTACAAGGGCATCGACCCAAGGTTGCATGGTGCAGCCGGGCGATCCGTTTTGGCTCATCTAATTGATCTGCGTGATCGCGGACTTGTGGAAGAAGATAGCGAAATATGGTCGACGACAGCCGCATAGAGATTGATCCACCGGACACGCCGAGTTTTGAACGGCCTCATCCGACGATGATTATCCGGCAGGGCTCGGGCCGGTTCTGGGCGCTGGGCTGTCTGCTGAGCGTGGTTGCGATTATCACGATATTTGTCATCGGGATTGGCAGTGTCGGCGAACGGATTTTCGGCAGCGGGCCAGACCCCGAAACGATCGCTACGGCTAGCCTGGAAGGCTTGCGCGAACAAAATACGCTTATTCCCTTTTCCGCTCAGTTTGTTGCGGTTGTCACCTCGACCCAGCGGCGCTTTGGCCTGTCGGCGCGCAAAACGCTGATTATGCCGGGCAATGTCCGCTACGAGCTGGATCTCTCCGCGCTAGGCGATGACGACGTGGCATGGGATGCTGCCTCGAATACGCTGACCGTTACCTTGCCCGATTTGCGCATCGCCGGCCCCGATATCGATATCGATGCGATCCGCGAATATGATGATGGCGGGATCCTGATCACGGTCACCGATGCTGAATCCACGCTCGACGCCGCCAATCGCGCCGAAGGGCAGCGCTCCTTGTTGCGTCAGGCACAGGCAACCGCCCCGATGCGGCTGGCCCGCGATGCGGCCCGGCGCGCGGTCGAAACCAATTTCGCGCTACCGCTGCGCGCTGCTGGGATCGATGCCACGGTGCGCGCCCAGTTCCGCAATGAAGCCAACCCTAACCAGATGGACCGTTCGCGCGATGTGCTGGGCGAGGCTCGGCGGAGTACAGGTGAGTAAGCGCCAGACTGCCTTACATCCCTTCCGATTTGGCCTTTCTCCAAAAATATAGAGCCAGCACAGTCACGACGATCGGGATCATCAGGCCATATTCGTCGATCCAGAAGCCGGTTTGTTCATTTTCCACCGTGAGCGGCGAGAATATCTTCTGAATGTAGATATTGTGCGCGGCATGGAAGAAAATGGCGGGCCAAACGCTCTCTGACCTGAATGTAAAATAGGCCATGATGACGGACATGCTGATGATCATGAGCGTGAAGCATGCGAGCTGAAATGTCGGATCACCGCCGCCATAGGCGATGATGATCGGATAGTGCCACATCGCCCAGATTATACCACTCACGATCGATACCGCGCCGAACGGCATGACTTTGCGGAGTTCCCAGATAAAGAAGCCGCGCCACCCTATCTCTTCGCCGGCGATTGATCCCAGTGATTTGATGAGCTGTACCGTTCCCAGCAGGAAGACCATTACCACGATTGTCATGATGGGCGATGCGGCTGAAAATCCGAGCTCCTGAGCCCATTCTGCGATTGTTTCCGGGTTGGGTACACTGCCGAACCCCAGCAACCATATCAGTGCATAGGCGACGGAAATGTACAGAACCGGCACCGCATATCCAGCCCAGTTGCTCGTCCAGCTTCCCCATTTCCAGGGCAGGGTATCCAGCGTTCGGCCTCTAAGCTTCAACGTCGCAAAAGCCGCGATTGCGGGGCACCACATCAACGCGCCGACATAAATGCTGGCGGGGTTTAGCGTGACAATTGCAACGTGCGCAGCAGCGCTAAGCGCGAATAAGACAATGAGAAAAATGGAAATGGTTTTCCATGCATCTCGTCTGACTGATTGATCATGTTCCATGGCGGAGTACCTAAAGGCGATTTGCTGGCGTGTCCATAGTGTATTATAATAGCAATACACTATGGACACGCCCATTACATCACCGTGGGCTGATATCGACGCAAGGGAACGCGCCCATGATTCCCCTTCCAAAGTAGGAAAATCATTGAAAGACTAGGCCCATGACAGAAATCGCAAACCCTGAGGACCACCGGTTAGGCCGCGCATATGCGTCCTATTGGATACAGTTTTTGCCTTTGGGTGAGGGATAGGACGCATTTTACCCCCGGACCTGTGTCAACCAGTGTCAACTTGCGCGCGATTGCATTCATGGAATGCCGGGTTATCCTGAACAAATCTCCTCCCACATCATGGCAGATAAGGCAGGACTCTCCCCAAGACATCGGCCGTTTGAGTAACTATATGATCCCAAAGGAGTGAGAATCATGGACGCACGTGACGGAATTGGCGGCAGCCTGGCTGGGGTCGATATCAAGGAAGAGATTAACCGGCTGCGCAAGGATCGCAATGCGGTGATCCTCGCCCATTATTATCAGAGCCCGGAGATTCAGGACATTGCCGATTTTGTTGGTGATAGCCTGGATCTGTCGCGCAAGGCGGCGGATACGGATGCCGATGTAATCGCCTTTTGCGGCGTGCGCTTCATGGCCGAAACCGCGAAGATTCTGTCTCCGGAAAAGACTGTGATTTTGCCGGACATGAATGCCGGGTGCAGCCTTGAAGATAGTTGCCCGCCTGATCAGTTCAAGGCGTTTCGCGAAGCCAATCCTGATCATATCGCACTGACCTACATCAACTGCTCAGCTGCTGTGAAAGCACTTTCAGATATCATCGTAACCTCTTCATCTGCTGAGAAAATTCTTAACCAAATTCCATTGGACCAGAAGATCATTTTTGCACCCGACAAGCATTTGGGCGGCTATCTGGCGAAAAAGACTGGCCGTGATATGCTGCTCTGGCCGGGTGTTTGCATCGTCCATGAGGCCTTTTCCGAGACCGAGCTTTTGAAGCTCAAGGCGCAGCATCCGGATGCCCCGATACTCGCCCATCCTGAATGCCCAGCGCATATCCTCGATCATGCCGATCATATCGGCTCAACCAGCTCAATCCTCGCTGAAGCCAAGGCAACCAAGAGCGATACCGTGATCGTCGCGACCGAGCCGCATATCATGCATCAGATGGAAAAGGCGCTACCCGACGTAACCTTCATTGGCGCGCCGGGCGCGGACGGCAATTGTAGCTGTAATATCTGCCCGTACATGGCCCTCAACACGATGGAGAAGCTGTACATGGCTCTCCGCGATCTCGAACCCAAGATTGAACTGGACGAAGAGATGAGGGTGGAGGCGAAGAAGAGCCTCGACAAGATGCTCGAAATGGCAAGCGCGACCGTTGGGCAGGGTGATTTGGGCGCGCCGGGGGGCTAGTTTGATGGGTTTCTCTCTCGAACGTTTTGACCTGGATGCTTTCATAGCGTCCACCTTTGCTGAGGATTTGGGCGAGGGCGGGGATGTTACATCTGCTGCCGTGATCCCGGAAGATGCCCGTTTTGAGGGTGTCATGGATTGCCGCCACGCAATCATTGTGGCGGGTATGCCGATAGCGGAAGCGTTCTTCCGGGCGCTGGACCCTGATGTCGAAATCGAGATGCTGGTTCAGGATGGTGACAGCGTGCCTGCGGGGACGGACCTGATGCGCCTCAAAGGACTGGCCCGGCCAATGCTGACTGCCGAACGCTCGGCGCTCAACACCGTCCAGCATCTGTCTGGCATCGCCACCATGGCCCGCGCCTATGTCGATGAGATCGGCGAGGCAAAGGCGGTGCTGCTTGATACGCGCAAGACCATCCCGGGCCTGCGCGTTCTGGAGAAATATGCGACCCGCATGGGCGGCGCGCAAAATCACCGGATGGGCCTCTGGGACGCGGCGATGATCAAGGATAATCATGTCGCGGTTGCCGGCGATATTGGCGAGGCCGTGCGCCGCGCCGTTGCTGCAGGCATTGAAAAAATTATCGTCGAGGTAGACAGGACCGACCAGATCGAACCCGCACTGGAAGCAGGCGCGACGCATCTGTTGCTCGACAATATGCCGCCCGAGATGCTGCGCCATGCGGTTAGTTTGATTGATGACCGTGTACCCTGCGAGGCATCGGGCGGGGTCACGCTCGGCTCGATCGGAGAGATTGCCAAGACCGGCGTGGACTTTATCTCTGTTGGCCGCCTGACCCAATCCGCGCCCGCCGCCGATATCGGTCTCGATTTCGCCGAGATCGAGTGATGCGGAGATTTGTGGCTGCGCTCGCGCTGCTCGCTATGCCGGCCATGCTTCACGCTCAAGCGCGCGAATGCCGTATTCCTGACCGCGTCGCCGCGCCGCGTGCCGTATCGATACCACAGGGTGAGCGCCGTGTTGCGCCCGTTACTGACTATTTGCTGGCGCTGAGCTGGTCGCCGGAATTCTGCCGGACACGGGGCCGTGATCCCGCGCATCGGATGCAATGCGGCGGTATCGCCAATGGCGGGGCAGGGCGGTTCGGCTTTATCCTCCATGGGCTTTGGCCGGAATCCAATAGACCTCGCTGGCCCCAATGGTGCAGGCCGGTAACTGCGCTTTCCCCGCGTCTGGTTCGAGAGCATTTGTGCACAACGCCGTCCGTTCGGCTGATCCAGCGCGAATGGGCCAAGCATGGCAGCTGCATGACGCGCGATCCCGGGCGTTATTTGCGCGCGGGGACGATCCTGTATCGGGCTGTCCGCTATCCGGACATGGATGCACTGTCGCGGGGCAGCCTAACCGTTAGCCAGTTCACCCGCGCCTTCGCTGCGGCCAATCGGGGCGTATCGGCTGATATGGTGCGTGTCGCAACCAATGATCGCGGCTGGCTGACAGAGGTACGGATATGTCTGGGCGAGAATTTTCGGCCAGCTCGATGCAGTACATCGCGGCGCGGTGCGCGATCTAACGAGCGGGTGCGGATATGGAGAGGGCGTTAGTTTGTCAGACTCAACCTATCGGTTGAGCGGGCCGGTGCGGCGATTTCCTGTAAAGGAAATTCTGACAAACAAAACCTAGCGCTTGATCTGGCCTTCGATCACCATCGTTTCGGGATGGTGCTTATCGAGATGCTTCTTGATGATCCGAAGGTTTCGCGTGTTTGAGCGGAAAACAAAGTCCGCCGCGTCGCCGATAAAGGGCACAGCGCCGACCGCAAGATCGAGGCCGATATTTGCAAACATTCGGGTCACTTTCCAGCCTGACATGCCCAGGTTGCGGGCTTCCCAAACCAGCCATGTTCCCATGGCGGCGGCGATGATGTCTCCGATGATGGGGACCAGCCCAAGGATGAAATCGAGGCCGAACTGGCGATTGATGACGGGCATTGTGAAGCCGCGTTCCAGCAAAGCTTCCATGGCTTCCACGCGTTGCCGGACAGAGGCAGGATCACGCCCGATTTCGGGAATGGTATTGGTAATGCGGTCCAGATGTTCCTGTGTAAGAGCCATGAGCAACCTTTTCTAACTAAACGTTTTCCCCCGAAAACGTTTGACGCCCAAATTTCATATAGGAAGCGAAAGGGCGGTTAGCTAGGCGGTGTCAGCGTATCGAGCGGGTGGCTGGCGAAGCGATTCGGAGAAAAACCGGTGATCCGGGAGGATACCAGTGACCAGCGAATAGGCCTGAGCAGCGGAATGAATGGGGTTATTCTCTGCAGCTCAATGGCGGCTTCGGTAATTCTGATCGCGCGAACCCGTTCGGACGGTGCATCCTGTACCTCGGTCAATTTCTCGGCATAGGCATCGCTGCAAGGCAGTCCATGTGAGCAGCGAAACTGTTCGAGAAACCAAGTTGCGCTTTCGGTCGCCGCGACGCGGTCAACCAGACGCAGATCGGCATCCGCGTCCCACGCCACTTGCACGACCGGAATGCCAACCGCCGCCCAATTGGTCCGCAATACGGCAAAGATGACACGGCTGCCTGCGCCCTCTGGCAGGGCGACGCGCAAGGGTTCCATGTCTCCATTTGTTGCCCGCCATTCGGCAATGGCCTCTCGCGCAAAAGTGCGGCGTAGGGCCATGGTGCTGTTTGCCCAGGGCGGGCCAACCGGTTCGTTAAGTCCCTCGGCATCTGCAGGAACTATGTCTAGGCGCGCTTCGGCGCGATTACCGCCAAAATACCCGGCGAGCTGTCCACGGTCTATCGCGAGTGACAGTATCTCCCGGTTTTGCGGTACGGCGAGAAACGCGCTTTCCTCTACAATGGCGAGGCCGAACAGGCCGTCGACGGGATCTATCTGCAGTTCGTTTGAGTTGGGGCTGATCGCATCGGCATAAAGCAATGTTATCCAGTCACCGCCGAGGACGATATCGGCAAAGCCTGCATCGAATCGCGCCACCGCCATCGCGATGTTGCGGAATCGCAGTTCGATTGTTTCTTCGGGCGAGGCCAGAAGCGCCTCGACCAGCTCCCCTTCAATCTCCTCTGGCGGTTCACGGCGCGGAGCGAGCAGGATATTCTCATCCTCCGCCGAAAACTCGTCGGAGAGAGCATAGGGGCCGAGCCCTTTCCCTTCGACAAAGATGGCGAGGTCGGGTGCTGCCAGCAATTGGAGGAAATCGACGCGCGGGCGGGAAAGATTGATCTCGACAATTTGCGGCGTGACGGCTTGGACTGCTTCAATATCAGTGAGCAGTCTCGCAAGCCGATTGCGGCTGTCTGACCGGCTGGCATTGCGCAGTTGTTGGGCGATCTGGCGAGCGGTGACGGCGGTGCCATCATCCCAAGTGATTTCGTTCAATCGGAAAATATAGGTCTGCCCCTCATCGAGGACGATCCAACGCTGGGCGAGAGCCGGCTCAATCTGGCCTTCTCCGTCCAGCCTTACCAGCCCTTGTGCTGTCGCTTCGAGCAACAGGGCATCTGAGGGAGAGGGCAGGGCAGCGATAGGCCGTGTGAAAGCGGTTGCTTCGCCGATCATGTCCACGCGCATTGGCCCCATATCCTCGCCATCCGAGCAGGAGGCAAAAAACAGGGCCGCGAAAAGGGCCAGAATCGGGGGTGCGTAACGGATCATTCCGCTGCGGTCAGTAGCAGCGTGCGACTGGGATGCACATTGGCTGGATTGTTGATCCAGCCCGAAACACGCGGCCCCACAAGGGACCGGCTGACATAATAATAGATCGGCAGGACTGGCACGTCGCGAACGAGGATTGCCTCTGCTGCGCGCATCAGCTGCGCCCGCGTAGCGAGATCGGGTTCGGCTAGCGCCCTGTCGAGCGCAGCATCATATTCCAGATTGGCATAACCGGAATAGTTGATCGCCCCCGCGTCGGATCGGTGGACGGTAAGGAAATTTTCCGGCGCGGAGATATCTCCAATCCATCCCGCGCGCGAGAGTGTGAAGTCGGCGCGCCTAAGAGCTGCGAAATGCAGTGTGGCCTCGCTATTGAACAGCCGCGCTTCGACGCCAAGGGGTTCCCACATTGCTGCAAGCGCGACCGATATCCGGCGATGCTCGGCCGCGCTGTTGAACCGAATGTCGAAGGAGAGGGGATTGTCGGGGCCATAACCCGCTGCGCTCAGCAGGCGCCGCGCTTCGGTAAGGCGTGCCGTGCTCGTCATTGCCTCAGTGTCGGGCAAGATCGGATCGAGGCCAGAAAGGCCCGGCGGGATGATCCCCCATGCGGGAGTGGTGCCGATTGCCAGAAGTTCTTCCGATATCCAGCGCCGATCAACGACAAGGCTGAGCGCACGGCGAACGCGAACATCGTCAAACGGCGGCCGACGCGTGTTGAAGGCAAAATAATAGGCGCCTCGATATCCGGCCACGCGGGTTGCTTTGGGGCGGTTGGCGTGCAGCCATTCCAGCCGTGTCGATGGAAATTCGCTTGCGATATCTGCGCTGCCCGCGAGGAAAATCCGCATCGCCGTGAGACTGTCATCCACGGGGCGCCATTCGATCTGCGCAATCGGGGCTGCGCCTTCGTGCCAGTATGGATTGCGTTCCAGTAACGCGCGATCGTTGAGGGTCCAATCGGTCAGCCGATAAGGGCCAGAGGTCACGAGCGGCCGTTCTCCGGTCCAGTCTTCTCCGATTTCCGTAACCCGGTGCAGCGGCAGCGCGGCCATCGCCGGATGGGCGAGCAGTTCAAGCAATGCCGGGTAAGGGTAGGCGAGGGTGACTGTCACCCGGTGCGCTCCGGAAGCTTCGACCGTCTCAATCGCATCGAACAGGGAAGCGGTGGGCGCAGCCGTGGCCGGATCGCGGAGCCGGGCAAAGACGGCACCGAACAGCGGCGCTGCAATGGGCTCTCCGTCCGAGAAGGTCAGGCCTTCGCGCAAAGTGAATTCCCAAATCAGTCCGTCATTCGACGCCGACCATGATGCGGCCAGCCCCGGTTCGATTTCACCATTCGCCGCATAGCGGGTCAGCCCTTCGAACTGGTCAGCGGCGACGCGCAGTGAAGCAATATCTGAAACACTGTGCGGGTCGAGCGATTTGATCTCGTCATCGGCAAGGCGGATTAGCATGTCCGAAGGAAGCGGGTTTCCATCCTGCCCGCTACAGCCAGCGATCAGGAGAAAGAACAGAATGGCTATTGCGTGCAGGCGAGGCATAAAGTGCGTCTTAGGCCAAGCCGTGCGCCCGAACCAAGCGGCAAATCAGGCGTGTAGGCTTTCCCAAGGCCCTCGGATCGCAAGGGTAATGCCGGGCTCCTGAATATTGACGAACATGATCTGGCCATCGGGTGAAAAACAGGCTCCGCAAAATTCACTGCGCTCAGGATGGGCGTTGCGGGCGAAATCGTAAATCTGTCCCGCTGGAGTCAGCCCGCGCAGATATTGGTCGCCGCGGCCGTCTTCGCACAAGATCAGATCACCCCAGGGCGCAACGACGAGATTGTCGCACATATCCAGGGTGTCAGCATCCGGAGATTCATAGACCAGCGTCAGTGAGCCCGGTGTGCCAGTTTCGCTATTCTGTCCTTCGGACGCGCCCGGCGTATAGCGCCAGACTTGGCCGGATCTCTGGACGCCGCCTTGCGTGCAGTTGAAGTAGATATCGCCGCCGCTGCCGTCGGGCCTGCGGGCATAGTCCATACCTTCACCGCGGAAAAATTGCGCTGCGCCCGCCGCATGACCGCGCGCTGCAAGATCACCTTCGGGCGATTCAACATCATCAAGGTCTATCCAGTCGATCGTGAAAGACTGACCCTGTTTAATATGGCCAAGACCCGGGCCGCCCCAGTCACGCGGCCAGTTACTTGTGCTGGCCGATGGCCAATCTCGGATTACGAGTGCCTGAAGCCGCCCGCCGCGATGCAGTTCGCCCGGTGTATCGGGCAGGAAGCGATAAAATAAGCCGGTGGCGCTGTCCTCGGTCAGATAGGCGATGCCAGTATCTGGGTCGATTGCCACGGCCTCATGCGCAAAGCGACCCATCGCGGTGAGGGGAACGGGTGCAATCACACCGGTCGCTGAGGATGGCGTTTCGAATACCCAGCCATGATAGCGTTGCGATTCTTCGGGTGGACGGCGAGGAGATTCTTCACAACTCAGCCATGATCCCCACGGAGTCGCTCCGCCCGCACAATTGGCGGCTGTCCCGGTCAGCACCAGATAATCTTCCACCAATTGTCCGGCGCGCATATCGTACACGACCTTTGTCACGCCGCCGAAAAAGGGGCTTCCATCCGGCTTCAGGCCAAAGACCATGTCCTCGTCGAGGCGAGACAGAAGCTCGTTATTCTCGCCAAACGGACTGCCATGATCCGTGTCGGGCCAGATTTCATGGTTGCGCATCAAGATGCAGTGATCGGCATTTGCGGGGTCGGCGAAACAGGCCATGCCGTCTGTCCGACCGGGCCGGAAAAATCCGTCTGCCATCACTCCGCCCGTCGTCGAGACGACCGAATAGGTAAAGCCTTCGGGAAGTTCGATTATCCCGGCCGCATCACCGATCAGCCCGGATGATTGAGCAACAGCGCGGGTTGCAGTGAGGCCGCCCAGAACCGAGGCAGAATAGAACAGGCCCGCGGCTTTGCTATATTGCAGGAAGGTTCGTCGGGAGAGGGTCATATGGCGTTCCAGCTCGGTTAGGGTTCGATCCTTCCGAGCTTAACGCCGAATTGTGACAAATGGAAATGGTGCGGACGGCGGGAATCGAACCCGCACTCCCTTACGGGAAACAGATTTTAAGTCTGCAGCGTCTACCGGTTTCGCCACGTCCGCATCGCAAAAAGGCGTGGCCGAACTCGATCAGCGTTACAAGCGTAAATCGAGCGCAGTCAGACGTTGAGGCGTTCCCGCATTTCCTTGCCTGGTTTGAAATAGGGAACGTGCTTGGACGGCACATTCACGGATTCACCGGTGCGAGGATTGCGCCCGACACGCGCGTCGCGCTTGCGGGTAGAGAAAGCTCCAAAACCGCGCAGCTCAACTCGCCCACCTTTGGCAAGCTGCTCGGTAATTGTATCGAAGAAGCTGTTGACCAAGCGTTCGACATCTTTGGTCGAAAGCTCTGGATTATCAACTGCGATCTTCTGAACAAGTTCAGATCGAATCATGACGGATTTCCCCCGAAAGGTCATTAGTTGCGACACCAAGCGCATGACTTTCGTCATTGCGGCAGGAGCCGTACATGTATTTTCATGCTTCCGGCTTCTGCTCGCTTGTCATGTTCCGATTTGGTGCTTTTTTCAAGCCGAGTGGGCGTAAATTCCTGACGGAATGGGCCAAAATCGAGAAATTCTGCAGCATTTCGGGACAGAACCACAAAAAATTGGCCCGCGCATCGCATTCCGGACGTATCCGAATATGCGAGTCGCGGGCCAGATCATTTTCCGTCCGACATGTCAGACAGGGTATTTATTCGCCGTCTTTAGCGTCGCCGTCTTTGGCTTCAACCTCAGCGGTCTCATCGGCCTTAGCGTCTTCAGCATCGTCCTTGGTTTCAGCTTTAGCGGCCTTCGCAGGCTTAGCTTTGGCCTTAGCTTTGGCCTTGGCTTTGGGCTCGCTGGCTTTGGCATCGTCGTCGCCGTCATCGCTCTTCTGCTTGAGCGCTTCGCCGAGAATGTCGCCAAGGCTCGCACCGGAATCGGTCGAACCATATTGCTTGACGGCCTTCTTCTCTTCGGCAACTTCGAGGGCCTTGATTGAGAAGTTTGGTTTCTTGGAGCGATCGAAACCGACAACCATTGCATCGAACTTCTGGCCGACCTGGAAACGGTCCGGACGCTGTTCGTCGCGGTCGCGGCCAAGATCGGCACGCTTGACGAAGCCGGTGGGGCCATCGTCTCCAACCTGCACGTCGAGGCCGCCATCGCGAACGTCGAGAACAGTAACTGTCGAGATTTTGCCTTTACGCAGATCGCCGCTGTCGGAGGAAGCTCCGCCACGTTCGAGCTGCTTCATGCCAAGGCTGATGCGTTCCTTTTCGGGATCGACATCGAGCACAACCGCTTTGACCGTTTCGCCCTTGTGATGAAGCTCGAGAGCCTCCTCACCCGAAACGCCCCAGCTGATGTCGGACATGTGGACCATGCCGTCGACATCGCCATCGAGCCCGATGAACAATCCGAATTCGGTAGCATTCTTGACTTCGCCTTCGACTTCGGCGCCGACGGCGAAGCGTTCTGCGAAGCTGTCCCAAGGATTGTCCTGTGCCTGTTTGAGGCCAAGGCTGATCCGGCGTTTCTCTTCGTCGACTTCCAGAACAACGACTTCCACCTGCTCGCTCGTCGAAACGATCTTGCCGGGATGAACATTCTTCTTGGTCCAGCTCATCTCTGAAACATGGACAAGGCCTTCGATGCCAGATTCCAGTTCAACGAAAGCACCATATTCGGTGATGTTCGTAACCCGGCCGGTGAAGCGCGCTTCGATCGGATATTTGGCCGATGCACCTTCCCACGGATCGGTTTCCAGCTGCTTCATGCCGAGGCTGATGCGCTGAGTTTCGCGGTTGATGCGAACGATCTGAACGGTGACCTTGTCACCGATATTGACCATTTCGGAAGGGTGGTTGATCCGCTTGTAGCTCATGTCGGTGACATGAAGCAGGCCATCGATACCGCCAAGATCAACGAACGCACCATAATCGGTGATGTTCTTGACGACGCCCTCGATGATCTGGTTTTCTGCCAGTGACTGGATCAGATCCGAACGCTGTTCAGCCCGTGTCTCTTCGAGAACGGCACGGCGCGAAACAACGATGTTGCCGCGGCGGCGATCCATTTTGAGGATCTGGAAAGGCTGCGGAATGTCCATCAGCGGCGTTACATCGCGCACAGGGCGGATATCGACCTGGCTGCCGGGAAGGAAGGCCACAGCGCCGCCAAGGTCGACGGTGAAACCGCCTTTGACCCGGCCGAAGATCGTGCCTTCGACGCGCGCTTCGGTGTCATATTCGGCTTCGAGGCGATCCCATGCAGCTTCGCGGCGGGCGCGATCGCGGCTGAGCATGGCTTCGCCATTATTATTTTCAACGCGGTCGACAAAGACTTCGACTTCGTCACCAACCTTAAGATCGGATTTCTGACCGGGCATCGCGAATTCGCGAAGCGAAACGCGGCCTTCGGATTTCAGGCCGACATCAATGACGGCGAGATCATTCTCAATACCGGTTACGGTGCCTTTGACGACGCGGCCTTCAAAGCCGTCAGAATCGCCCAAGGTCTCATTGAGCATTTTTTCAAAATCATCCCGCGTGGGATTTGGCGCAGTTGCCATGGATAAAACGTCCTTCAAAAATTGTTTCAGGCCATCCGGTTGTCTCCGGAGGTCTTGGAACCAATTGCACCACCGACCCCATGTCGATGCCGCATCCATCCGCGCGTTTCCGCCGTAAAAGCTCGTGCTTCATATAAAGCACAAAACGCACCAAGACCGCGGCGCGAGCGCCGCTGCCTGATACGTTGCTGGGTGGATGCGGTTGTTACCGCTAACCCGTCCGAGCTTCTACGAGCGCAATCGCCCGCTGGACGGCGGCTGATATAGTCAGGTTCGTGGTATCGAGCAAGTCTGCATCTTCCGCACGTTTGAGCGGCGCACTGGCCCTTTCTCTGTCACGCCGATCACGCTCATCGATATCAGCGAGAATCGCGGCAAGATCGGCCGCATTGTTCGTTTTTAACTCATCCTTGAAGCGCCGTTCCGCACGCGCTTCTGCGCTGGCTGTGACGAACAGCTTGGCATCGGCATCGGGTGCGATCACCGTACCGATATCGCGGCCATCCAGAACCGCCCCGCCGGGCTGGTTCGCAAAGGCCCGCTGCCGATCAACAAGTGCCTCGCGCACAACCGGATGCGTAGAGACCAAAGACGCGTATTTCCCCGCAGCTTCGCTGCGCAGCTCGGGGTCTTCGAGCTGCAAATCGGGAAAATCGCACGCTCTGAGCGCGTCGGCGGGGTCATTTGGGTCGCCATCTGACCGGGTCACGCTGATGCCAACGGCCCGGTAGAGCAGACCGGTATCAAGCCAGGGCAACCCAAAATGCGCGGCGAGCGCACGGGCGATCGTGCCTTTGCCCGACGCGGCTGGGCCATCAACGGCTATGATCATCATGCCTCTCCCTTTTTCAGAAGGGCCTTCCCAATACCAAAAAGCGCGATGGCCATCCAAACGAACTCCAATAGCAGAGCTGCGAGATTGAAATGGACCGTTAGCGAAATCGTTAGCAGCGCCGCACCCACCAGATTGATGATATTATACGGCAGAGGACGAACGGGGTTGGCGACATTGGCATAGCCATAGGCGGCGACAATCAAGATGCTGCCCATGATCCCGATGATGGTTGCGGTCAAAGGACCCATGTTCATTCCCCTTTGGCGATGACTAAGAAGCTATCGCACCCAAATCTGCAAGCATCGGCGGGAAGCTTGGGAAGCTGGTGGCCATTGGGCGAACATCGTCGATGGTGACGCCGTGCGCCGAGACCAGCCCGGCAACGGCGAAGCTCATCGCGATACGGTGATCGAGCGCCGTGGCAATTTGCGGCGCGGCATATTCGCCTTTCAGTCTTTCGCCGTCCGAACCGGTTATGGTCAACCCGTCAGGGCGTTCCTCCAAGCGCACGCCAAGTTGTGCGAGGCCCTTGGCCATCAGGGCCAGACGATCCGATTCCTTGTGGCGCAGTTCGCCAAGGCCGGTCGTAACCGTTTCACCCTTGGCAAGCGCGGCGGCCACGAACAGGATCGGGAATTCGTCAATCATGCGCGGCGCGATATCCGGTGAAACTTCAACCCCGGTTAGCGGGCTATGCCGCGCGCGGATATCGGCAACGGGTTCGCCGCCCACATCGCGCTCATTCTCATAGGTGATGTCCGCGCCCATTTCTTTGAGGATTTCGAACAATCCTGTGCGGGTCGGATTGATGCCGACATGTTGGATCACGACTTCGGAACCCGGCACAAGCAAGGCCGCGACGATCGGAAAGGCGGCGGAGGAGGGGTCCCCGGGAATACTCATATTGTGCGGTTTCAGCTCCGCCTCGCCGGTAACGCTGATGATGCGTTCTCCATTCGCTTCCTCAATCCCGACTTCGGCGCCAAAGCCGGCCAGCATCCGTTCGCTGTGATCGCGCGTGCGTTCCGGCTCAATGATGCGGGTGATCCCCGGCGTGTTGAGCGCGGCGAGCATGATTGCCGATTTTATTTGCGCTGAGGCGATAGGCAGGCGGTATTCGATAGGCACAGCAGGGACGCGGCCATGCACCATCAGGGGCAGGCGATCACCGGGTGTGACTGAGAAACTCGCGCCCATCTTCGACAGCGGCTCGATGACCCGGCCCATCGGGCGTTTGGAGAGCGACGCATCCCCAATAAACGTCGCGGTGATCGCATTGCTGGCGACAAGCCCCATCAGCAGCCGTGCGCTGGTGCCTGAATTGCCCATATCGAGCGCAATTTCAGGCTGCAGCAGCCCGCCAACACCAACGCCGTTTACCACCCAATTGCCGTTGGAATCCTGACCGATCTCAGATCCCATTGCCCACAGCGCGGCAACGGTTGCGATAACATCTTCGCTTTCCAGCAAACCCTCGATCCGGCTTTCGCCAACGGCCATAGCGGAAAGAATCAGCGCACGATGGCTGATGGACTTGTCCCCGGGTACGCGGGCATAGCCATGAACAGGTCCCGCAGATGTGAAAGTGCGGGGGATCGGCGCTTCTGACATGATAGTCCTTATTTCGGGATGGGGCGCGGCTGGCCTGGAGCCTTGCATGTAGTGGTAATTTGCGTTTCTGCCAGCCCGGCCTGAAATGCTTTTGCAGCTCTTGGCTTTTGACAGTGGCAACCCCATGTGGCAAGCGCCCGCCCGACCGTGGGCTCTGCCTGCAACACAATTTTCCGTAGCGATGAAAGATACAATCCAATGGTGAAGCCAGAATGGGGCGCGAAGCGAACTTGCCCGAAATGCGGAACCCGTTTCTATGATCTCGGTGAAGAAGATCCGATAACCTGCATCAATGGCGAATGCGGCGCGATCTGGGAGCCCGAGCCCGTGCTCAAATCGAAACAGCCGGTCATGTTTGACGACAGCAAGAAAAATGCAAAATCCAAGACGGACGATGCTGATCTTTCAGGTGACGATGACGAGGAAGAAGATCTCGCAGCCGGCGTTGACGAAGATGCTGAAATTAATCCGGATGACGAAGTCGATCTTGGCGGTGATGACGATCTTCAGGTCGACACCAGCGCGTCGAAGGACGGCAAAGAAGAAGATACATAAACCCTTAGGCTGTATTGCCTAACGCGGGCGGCGGCGCTAAATGCGCCGCTCCCGCACCTGATGGGGCCGTAGCTCAGCTGGGAGAGCGCTACACTGGCAGTGTAGAGGTCAGGGGTTCGATCCCCCTCGGCTCCACCAATTTTCCCGAATTTGCAGGAATGATGTCCGTTCGTCGGGCTGATGACGGTTGTTGGTCGAACCCTTGTTTTGTGCACAACACCGGCTTGTTAGCTGGCTCTTCAAACAGAGGGGGAGCGATCATGGCATTTCGATCATTCACATTCACGCGGTTAAAGACGGCGCTGGCCGTCATGTTGGCCATACCGGCATTTGCAGTAGCAACACCGGCATCAGCACAAGAAAATATCGGAGCTCAGACGGCTGCGGCTTTGCCTGATCGCGGTGAGTTCATGCTCGCTTTGTTCAGCGCCGGCGAACGGGACGGCTTTATGCGGCTTGGTTGGATTAAGACCGAAGAGGGTGTGCAGCTTTATGATCGCTCTATGCTGACAAGCTCTGAGCTCTATGAGGTTATGGCGCTCAGCCTGACGCCTGATTTGCAACTCGATACCGCGAGTGTCCAACTTCACCGGGGCACCGCCTATATGGATCTTGATCTGCAGGTTGCTGATGGCCGGGCCAGCGGAAGTCGCGTTATCCATAGGTTGGAAGGCACGGAAAGCCGATCCGTCGATCTCGAAGTTCCAGCAGGCACATTACCCCGCGCGGCTGCTTTCCTCATGCCATTGGTCATGCCGGAAACCGATGGCGCGCAAAATGCATTCCATTGGTACGGCGCACTCGGCAACGCTTTCGCTGATGTAACGATTACGGCGCGTCTCGGCGGCATGATTGTAACGCCCGCTGGCAGTTTTGATACGACGCGGTACGAGATACGCGGTGGAGCGCCCGAGAATGACGTCTATGTCACGCACGGCGAGGACCGCCGCGTTGTGCGGATCGATGTAATCGGGTCGGAATTGCAGTTTCTGGCGTTGCCGGAGCCAGAAGCGGCCGAGTAAGCGCCGCCTAAGCCGCCAGAAAACCCTCCAGCCGTTGACGGATGATCGTATCGGCTTCGCTCATGATGCCGTCGATCAGCTCCTTGCACGTCGGGATATCGTTGATGAGGCCAGCGACCATGCCGCAGCTCCACGCGCCGCGATCCATCGTACCTTCCATCATGATCTCGGGATAAACGCCCGCAACCTGATCGAGAATATCGGTGATCTGTAGATCGTCGCCTTTCTCTTTTTCAATCTTGAGGATTTCTTCGACGGCGGCGTTCTTCAGCACGCGTTCTGTATTGCGGAGTGGGCGCATAACGAGCGTCGTGTCGAGCTCGCTGGCGGCAACAATTGCCTGCTTCACATTTTCGTGCACGGGCGCTTCTTTGGTTGCGATAAAGCGCGTGCCCATATTGATGCCTTCCGCGCCCATGGAGAGGCTGGCGACGAGGCTGCGTGCATCGGCTTGCCCGCCGGACGCGACGAAGGGAATGTCCAGCTCGTCGGCGGCGCGGGGCAGCAGGATCATGTTGGGAATATCGTCTTCGCCCGGATGGCCGCCGCATTCGAAGCCGTCGACTGAAACAGCATCGCAGCCGATGCTCTGGGCTTTCAGGCTGTGGCGCACGCTGGTGCATTTATGGATGATCTTGACGCCCGCTTCCTGAAGGCGCGGCAGATGTTCAGCAGGATTACGACCGGCTGTCTCAACGGCTTTAATGCCATTAGCGAGGATCGCATCGATATATTCGGGATAGGGCGGAGCAGTGAAGCCCGGCAGAAAGGTCAGGTTTACGCCGATCGGCTTGTCGGTGAGTTCCTTGGCTTTCTTGATCTCTTTGTCGAGATCCTCAGGCGTTTTTTGCGTGAGACCCGTGATAATGCCGAGGCCGCCCGCTTCGGAGACCGCAGCCGCCAGTTCTGCAAAGCCGACATAATGCATGCCGCCCTGAATGATGGGATGTTCGATGCCGAACAGTTCGGTGATGCGGGTCTTCATGAATTTGTCTCCTCAGCCGGGATGTCTCTTGGTGTATCGATTTTGGAACGAGGCTTAGCGGCCCTTCCATTCGGGTTTGCGTTTCTGGGCAAAGGCGGCGGCGCCTTCACGGGCATCTTCGGACGCGAAGATGCCGCCGATGATTTTCTGCTGTTCTGCCCACATTTCATCATGCGACCAGTCTTCGGTTTTGGCGATAACTTCCTTGCTCGCTTTTACAGCCATCGGTCCATTCTCAGCGATTGTCGCGGCCAATTCTTTCGCACCATCCAGCGCAGAGCCATCGACTACGCGGTTGACGAAGCCCATTTCCGCTGCGCGTGTTGCATCGATAAAATCGCCGGTCAGGGCCAGTTCCATGGCATAGCGTTGCGGTATCAAGCGGGGCAGGCGGAGTAGCGCGCCGGCGCCGGCGGCAAGGCCGCGCTTCACTTCGGGAATGCCAAATTTGGCATCCTTGTTCGCCACCACAAGATCGCAGGCGATCGCAACTTCCATGCCGCCAGCCAGTGCGTAACCGTCCACTGCTGCAATCAAAGGTTTGGCGGGAGGGGCTTCGACAAAGCCAGCAAAGCCCTTGCCGCTGACTACGGGCAGTTCGCCTTGCAGAAACGCTTTCAGGTCCATGCCTGAGCAGAAAGTACCACCCGCGCCGGTGATGATGCCGATCGTCAGGCTGTCATCGCTTTCCAGCGTTTCGATTGCCGCCGCGATGCCTTCGGCAACTGCGCGGTTTACCGCGTTCCGGGCTTCCGGACGGTTGATGGTGATGGTGAGAACACCGTTTTCGGCGTTTGTGAGGACGGCTTCGGTCATGATGGCTTCTCCTTTGATTCTCGTTTCTCACACTGTTGCGTCGCTTGACGTTCACGTCAACCTTGGTTTGTGCGCCGTCATGCGGAATAAGGGGCGGCATGATCAAACCGAAATTCCGACCCCGTCGTTCCTGCCTCTATATGCCCGGTGCCAATGCCCGGGCGCTTGAGAAGGCCAAGACGCTGCCCGCCGATGTGCTGATCTTTGATCTGGAGGATGCTGTCGCACCTTCTGCGAAAGACGAATCACGAAAGCGTGTTGCAGAAGTCGTGAAGGCGGGCGGTTATGGCGCACGGGAGATTGTCGTTCGCATCAATGACCTTGGAAGCGAATGGGCGGCAGATGACCTTGCGATGATTAAGGCGGTGAAGCCAGATGGTGTGCTGATCCCCAAAATTTCGCGTGCGAAAGATATCGAAGGGGCGGCCAATGCCAATGTGCCGATCTGGGCGATGATCGAAACACCCTTAGCCATTTTCAACATCGCCGAGATTGCCGCTGCACCGAAACTTGCCGCGATGGTTATGGGTACGAATGATCTCGCCAAGGATATGCAGGCCAAGCTGCGGCCCGGCCGCGAAGCGTTTGTGACGGCCTTGTCGATGACGGTGATGGCCGCGCGGGCGCATGGCAAGATTGTCATTGATGGCGTGTTCAATGTGCTCAGTGATGATGCTGGCCTTGCCTCGGAATGCGAGCAGGGGCGGGAGTTTGGTTTTGACGGAAAAACCCTGATCCATCCCGATCAGCTTGATGCGGCCAACCGGATTTTTGCGCCATCGCGCAGTGCGCTTGAGGATGCACAGGCGGTTATTGCGGCTTTTGCCGAACCTGAGAATGACGACAAAGGCGTGATCGAAATTGATGGCGTCATGATCGAGCGACTTCATTTGGTTGAGGCGGAACGGCTTGTCGAGTTGGCCGAGGCAATCGCTGAGCGGGAGCAGAGCGACGGCTGAAAACTGCGGAAAATAGGATTTGGATCTGTCCCGATAGGAGACAGAGATGCGCCGTCGCCATCTTAACCCTCTTTGGGTGTAAACGAGATAGTAAACAAAATGTTAACGAGCGGGCATGGCCACTGTTCTGCCCGATTCGCTTTACCCGCCACTTACGGCCGATCTCATTCGTCGCGCAAACGATGTCGAGACGACTATCGCGATGCGCAGACCGCCATTCCCGCGTCGATCTGAACTTGCTGAAAACGCCAAGCTCTTCACCATTACCTGGGCAGGCGGGTTCGTCTTCTTCCTGACGTTTTTGGGATAGGGACGGCGCTCGAGCGCAGCGCCCGTATGCCGGACTAATCGCAGGCCTTGTGCAGCAACCACGCGGTCCAGGCTGAGATCAGGCACATGCTCGCGACTAGGAACAGCTGTTGAGTCGTCGTAACACCGAGCAGGCTAAGGCCGAGTGCTGCTAATGCGCCGAGCACCATACAGCCCGAATTGACGATATTGTTCGCCGCCACTGTTCGCGCGGTCTCGCTGATATCCACTGTTGTCGTGATGAAGGCGTAGAGCGGCACGACAAACATCCCGCCGGCAACCGCAACACCCAACAGAACCCCCAACAATGGCCAGCTGCCAGGGAGGAGCATGAAGCCGACCAGATCATAGAGCTCGCCGTTCTCCAGACCTTCCCACCGCACCGAGATGAGATAGAGCAGCAATACAAAGCCGCCCATGACGATTACGCTTGCCGGGGCAATCCGTGCGGAGACTTCTCCCTTGAGCAGCCGGTTGGCGAGTACCGACCCGATCGCGATGCCGATCGAAAATATACCGAGGAACATGCTGGCGACAGTAGGGTCAGCGGTCAGCACATTTTTTACAAGTGGCGGGAATTGAATGATCAGTACCGACCCGATCGTCCAAAAAAAGCTAATTGCGATGATCGCCAGAAAAAGCCGCCGGATATGTAGAGTAGCGCTCACCAGGCGATATGAAGATCGGAAGATATTATAGTCGATTGGCTCGGCTTCTTTTTGCGCGGGTGCATCAGGTACGAAATGCGCACTGATTCTGCCGAGAACAGCCACCATAAGAACCCAGGCTGCTGCCCAGAATGCGCCGAACCAGTCGACGATAACGCCGCCGAGGACCGTTCCGGCCAGGATCGCAACATAGGTGCCTGCTTCCACGAGGCCGGTTCCCGCCAAGACTTCTTCTTTTTTGAGATGTTGCGGCAGGATCGCATATTTAATCGGGCCGAAAAATGTGGACTGCGCGCCGAGCGCGAACAATGCGGTCAGCATGAGCGGTATTGATTGCAGGATCAGTCCGGCGGCGCCGGTCAATGCGATGAGGATTTCCAGCGTTTTTACAAAGCGGATAACCCTGGCCTTGTCGAAATTGTCGGCGAGCTGGCCCGCGATAGCCGAAAGCACGAAAAAGGGCAGGATGAAGAGGCCGGTCGAAACTGTGCTGAACTGAAACTCCAGCGCCTCGTCATCATAGATTTCGTAGATCACGAGCACGAGCATCGCGAACTTGAACAGATTGTCGTTGAACGCGCCCAGCATCTGGGTGACGAAAAGCGGCGCAAAACGGCGCTTCGTCAAAAGATCGAGCGATGTTGGCATGCATTCCTTCGAGGAAAGGGAAGGGGTGCTTCAGAGTTCGTAAGCACGCATAGACGAGGCTTGGCGACACGCCAAGGGGACATACTGGTGCGATGAATAGAAGTGGGCTTTGTTGCGCCAGCAAAAGCGGTTAGGAGGGGATGACCATGCTGACCTTACCCAACCTCCTAACGTTATCGCGTATTTTCGCCGTGCCAGTGCTTGTCGCGCTGCTTTGGGATTCTGCATGGTTCGGCTATATTTGTGCCTTCATTCTCTACTGTATCGTTGGCCTGACGGATTATCTCGATGGGTATCTCGCGCGCTCGCAGGGCACGGTGTCCAAGCTTGGCATCTTTCTCGATCCGATAGCGGACAAGATCATGGTGGCCTCGGTTATCGTGATGCTTATTTTCACGCGCGATATCGAAAGCTGGCACGTTATCGCCGCGATCGTGATTCTGTTGCGTGAGATTATCGTATCAGGCTTGCGGGAATTTTTGGCGGGACTCAGTGTTTCTGTACCGGTGAGCCAGCTCGCAAAATGGAAGACCGCCATTCAGATGTTCGCTCTTGGCGCGCTGATATTGGCAGGCGCTGTACGTCATGGCGGCTGGGTAGATTTTGCCTGGGTAGAGAGTGTCGGCCTTGTGTCGCTCTGGATGGCCGCTGGGCTGACCATGATAACCGGCTGGGACTATTTACGGGCTGGCCTCAAACATATGGATTGAGCGGTATGGCGATAGAGTTGCTCTATTTCGCATGGGTTCGGGAAGCCATTGGCCGTGACGGCGAAACAATCGATCTGCCTGATGGCGTAGAGACCGTTGATGCACTGATCGATTGGCTGGCCGGGCGCGGAAGCGGCTATGCGGAAGCCTTTGCGGACAGGTCCCGGCTTCGGGTGGCTGTTGATCAGGAGTTTGCCGGGTTAGATGCCTCATTGGCAGGCGTTCGCGAGGTTGCAATTTTCCCGCCGGTAACGGGCGGATGACGCCGGAAATTCGCGTTCAGCGTGAAACCTTCGACCCGGCGGCCGAAGGCGCGAAGCTGGAGGGCGGCGATGCAGGTGCTGTGGCTACTTTTACAGGATTGGTGCGCGGAGAAGGCGGGCTCGCGGCGCTGGAACTCGAACATTATCCGGTGATGACAGAAGATGCGCTACGCCGCATCGCTGCGGATGCCGCTGAGCGTTGGGCGCTGGCAGGCCTGACGATCATCCATAGAGTTGGCAGGATGGAACCGGGTGAACGGATCGTTTTCGTCGGTGCGGCCTCGCGCCATAGAGTTGACGCGATCGATGCGATGCATTTTGTTATCGATTGGCTGAAAACGGACGCACCATTCTGGAAGCGCGAAGAGTTTATAGATGGCCGTTCGGGTTGGGTCGAAGCGCGCGAAGGTGACGAGGCACAGAAACAGCGCTGGACTTAGGTGTTGATTCGAATGGTCGAAGCTTCCTTCATCGCCTCCGCAAGCAGCCGGAAATCCTTTTCGCGCGGGCTGTTTTTACGCCATACCAAAGCGATGGTGCGAGATGGATGCTCCGCATCGAGGGGCCGGGCAACAATATGCGTATCGCGCAATATGCCCGCCTCAATTGCCATTTCGGGCAGCATTGTCGTCCCAAGGCCGTTCTCGACCATCTGCACGAGTGTATGGAGAGAGGTTCCCATCATCCGGGCCTCAGCGCGCAGCTCAGGCCGATTGCAGGCGGCGAGCACATGATCCTTCAGGCAGTGTCCGTCTTCGAGCAGTAGCAGCCGCCCTTCATCGAGCGTTTCTGGAGAGATTTGCTTGGGCGGATTGTCCGGCTCGCCTTTGGGAAAGGCGACAAACAAGCGGTCATCGAACAGTTCAGCCGTATCGACTTCGCCGCACCGATAGGGCAGCGCCAGCAATATGCAGTCTATCTGTCCGCGTTGAAGGGACTCGCAGGCCGCTGGACTCGTTTCTTCGCGTAGGAACAGTTTGAGGTCCGGCCAGTCCGTTCGAAGCTTGGGCAGAATATGTGGTAAGAGAAAAGGTGCGATCGTGGGGATAACGCCCATCCGCATCTCTCCCGACAGCGGTTTGCCCGCAGCGCGCGCCATTTCCGAAAGTTCCTCTGCCTCCCGAAGCACGCGCTGGGCTTTGTCGGCAATGCTGAGACCCAGCGGCGTAAAGCGCACAACCCGGCGGGTGCGCTCGACCAATGTGATACCGATCAGCGATTCCAGCTCGCGCAGACCTGCGGACAGGGTGGACTGAGTGACGAAACACGCCTCTGCCGCCTTGCCGAAATGGCCGTGATCGCGCAGCGCGACCAGATATTGGAGCTGTTTCAGCGTCGGAAGATAGGTCGCCATATCGGAGTCTTTCTAAAATCGTCTTTCTCGATGAATAGTTCGATATTGATCGATTTCAACAATATTTTGTTCGGATAGCTGCGCTTGGCAGGGGTATAGTCCGTCAAACTGGTGTTTTTCACTCTGAACGATTATTACGTTGCGTATCGCCACTGGGGCGGGAGATGCACAATGCCAAGCCGTTTGAAAACTTACATAGATTCGATCATGGTGCGCGATCCCGCGCCGCGTTCGCGCATGGAAGTGATCCTGTATCCGGGGGTTTGGGCCTTTGCCTATCACCGGGTGGCGCATCGCCTGTTCCGTGCCCGGCTGTTTTTTCTTGCCCGAATGATCAATCATACAGCGCGAATGCTGACGGCTATCGACATTCATCCGGGTGCCAAAATCGGGCGGCACTTGTTTATCGACCATGGTTTCAGCGTGATCGGTGAGACGGCGGAGATCGGCAACAATGTGACCATCTACCAGAATGTCACCCTAGGCGGCACAAACCCGGCTGACGGTGTTCCCGGCAAGCGCCATCCGACAATCGAGGACGATGTTATTATCGGTTCGGGCGCGCAAATTCTTGGGCCGATTACGGTCGGCAAGGGCGCACGTATTGGTGCCAATGCCGTGGTGACGAAGGACGTTCAACCCGGCGCTGTCATGGTGGGGATTCCGGCCAAGCCGACACTGATGAATGCGGAGGACAAGCATGAGGGCTTTGTGCCTTATGGTACGCCGTGCAGCGAAATGTTCGATCCCTCGACCCAGAAACTTGAACTCATGCGCTGCGAACTTGAAGCGATGCACAAGCAGATCGATACGCTGATTGCCGAGCGGGACGGGGATGATGAGCTCCGCAAGGAGAGTGACTGCGCCTAATGGGCACCGTTACCCCGTTTCCGAACCAGCGCGGCCCATCCGGCCAACACAAGCCCAGCCAAGTCGGCTTTGAACGTACTGAGCTTAACCGCATTCTCGATCTCTACGGACGGATGGTCGCGGCGGGGCATTGGCGTGATTATGCGATGAATTTCGAGAAGGATTTCGCATCCTTTTCCGCCTTTCGCCGCACGGCCGAACGCCCCGAATATCGAATTGAAAAACGCCCCGCCTTACGCAATCGGCAAGGTATGTGGGCGCTGTTGAATGAGGCAGGAATGATCCTGAAACGCGGGCATGAGCTGGCTCCTGTACTCGCGCCCGTTGAGCGGCGGTTGCTCAAGATCGTCAAGGATTAGAAGAAGCAAAAAAGCGGACCCGGCCTTTCGACCGGATCCGCCCTTCATTCTTGCAGCTCCGGCTTATTAATGCCGGGACTGACGATTTTTACGCCGTAGCCGTTTCCGTACCGATCACGGGCAAGCGGCTCGTGATTGCTTCGGGCAGCGGCTTGACCACCATTCCGCGGGCATTGTGCCAGAAGGCGGAGAGCAGGAGCAGAGCCGATCCGATGATCAGAGCCGCAAAGGCGATATTGGTTTCGACCGCACCGAACCGATCGAACAGTCCGTTGAGCGCCCAAAGTACATAGGCCAGGCTGGAAACCATCAGCGCCCGCCTGTCGATCGCCAGCGCAATCGCTGCCATCACGATATAGAGGCCGATAACCAGTACCGCGCCCGCCACCGTCAGCGTGCCTTCAAACACGCCAATCTCGGCGAAGATCGGATGAACGATCATTGGTGCTGCCAGCAGATGGAGCCAGAAGGCAACGTCCGAACGCCGGGTCTTGCGGACCGCGTCGCTCATGTCCCAGCGCATCGCAAAAGCGAACACCACCAGGCCCGAAACGAACAGCAACGGGTTGATAAAGGGCTCGACTTCGCCGTCCGTGGCAATCGCCGAAATCCCGATAACCGTGGCGACCAGCGCCGCCGCGCCCGCCGCGATGGTGATCGGCACTTGGAAGCGCCGCCAATGGAAGAAGGCGCCAGCCACCGCGACCGCACCTGCGATCGAGATATAGGTAGAGAGCAATGCCTCATCACCCGGGCCATATTGCGATTCGTCGCCGACTAGCCCGGTGCCGACCGCTGCGAACAGCCCGCCGACAAAGGCGAGAAGGAGCAGAATAGAAGGGAAAGCCATGCGGCGAACCCGGGTGAAATATTCGGCAAGGCCCCATGCTGCAGCGGCTACACCGAGTGCACCCACCCAAGGCTGGATCTCACCGCCAAGCCAGGCAATCGCCACGAGCAGTAAGATGCTCGCTATCGCTACAAAAATGTCATTAAACCCGCTGATCAGACGGAAATGTTCCTCGTCAACCAGTGTGGTGGAGCGGTCCGCGGCCATGAATCGCCGGAACTTCGCTACATCTGCCTCGCTAAACGCTCCCGCGTCTACCGCAGCTTCCAGATCGCTATCGCTATACATTAGGCATCCTTCCTTTTTGCGCCTTTGTGGGATTGCCCTAACACAAGTGTATTAGTGATGCAATACGGTGCTACGATTGACACTGGTTTACACAAGTCCGGTGTCGAAACGAGGAAGGCGGATTGGGTGCGGGATTTTTGGCAGTCGAACGGTCTCACATTCAGCACGCGAGCTTCGGAAGGTCGGTCACACTGATATACTAGCCTGACGGGTCCCATGTAGGACAGACTATTCTTTGGCGAGCAGCAGAGTGTTTCCGTACAGATTGAGCTCCAACTCTTGGCCGTTGTCGGACAGGGTTAGCTCAACAGGTGCTGTGCGGACGAAATATTGGCGCAAACCCTTACGATAGAGCGTTTCCGGCGGTTGATTTGGCATTTGGAAACGGAGACCTTCGCCCTCGCGTGTCACCGAAAAAGCATCGCCGGAAGACATCAACCAATTGCCGGTCAGCGCGTCCGATTCTTCCGGGTCAAGTGGAATGGCTATTGCGGCACCTTCGATGTCGCCCGGTATTTGGCGTCCCTGATGCTGAATGAGCGTCGATGAGACATAGGTCAGGGCCGTGCTGTCGTCCGCTGCATCAGGACGGAATCGCAGATGCGTGAGCGAATCGGATATATAAAACAGATTGTCTCCCGAAAATGTAAGCTCGTTCCAGTTTCCGCCATCGATGTTGAAGCGCGCACCGTTCTGAACGTGGATTTGCAGGATGCGGTTGTCGTCAAGTTGGTAACGGCCAACAAAGCCAGACAGCATAGTGTCATCGCTTTCAACGGGCGTGAATAAGGGGACGGGCTGATCTGCCAAAACCGCCAGAATGCGCCGGGCCATTACCGTCGTATTGGGTCGATAATAGCCGTTACTCAACACAGCCACGGTGCGATCACTTGCTGGCAGATATATCCAGGCGGCCTGAAATCCGTTGATCGAGCCATTGTGCCAAATAGCGGTTTCGCCGAGGAATTCGCTAACATTGAACCCAAGCCCATAGCCCGTTGACTGCCCATCCGGCAGCATGATTGCCGTCCACGCGATCTCTTGCATTTCTTCGCTCATCAATGTCCCGTCGCGCAGCGCATTAGTGAAGAGTGCCATATCATTGGCCGAACTCATCAGTGCGCCTGCCGCATAGGCCAAGCTTGTTTCGACGGTGATGGTATTGGCCGCCCTCGACCCATCATGATCATAACCACGAGCTCGGCTCGGAACTACGGCGCTCTGCCGGTCATAATGGGAGTTCTCCATAGCCAGAGGCAGGAATATCTCCTCCTCGACATATGTGCCGAAATCGCGGCCCTGTTCGTCCAGCGCCTCGATCAGCTTGCCCAAAAGCACATAGTTGAAGTTGGAGTAAGCCCAGCGTGTGCCCGGTTCGAAGTTAAGCTGCGCATCTGTCATCAGTGCGATTATTCCGTCCGGTGTTATCGGGTTGCGCATGATCGACGGGATAACCGGCAATGAAAAATGGTCCGGAAGCCCGGATGTATGGCTGAGCAATTGCCTTATTGTGGGCCGACCTAGGTTTTCCGGCAGATCCGGAAGATAGGCGGATATCGGCTGATCGAGATCGATCAGCCCGGCATCGACCATTTGTAACATGGCGACAGCGGTGAATGGTTTGGAAATGGATCCAATCCGAAAGGAAGTGTCCTCCGTTATCGGTGATCCCCATTCTAGATCGGCAATCCCGAACCCATTTGCGATCAGGACGGTGTCCCCTTGCATCACCAATACTGACGCACCGGGTTCCTCGCCGCCATAGGCATCGGCTGCAATTTCCTCGATTTCAGCGATTGTTGGCGTTGGGGCCGTGCTATCTTGATATGCCCGTGCCTCTGTCTGCGTGAGCATAATGGCAATCGTGAAGAGCCAACAAACAAGGAAGAATCTACGCATTGTCAGAATCCTGAAGTGTTGATTGATAGTCGGGGAATTGCTCGACAAGGCGGTCGATCAGCGTTTTTTTCTTGAGTGCCTGCTCCATGCCCAGAACCAGTTTTTCTAGGTCGCCTCCAATTTCTTCCCAGAGAGATTCATAGACGCTTTCGAAATCGGTCATGATCGACACGATCCGATCAACTGTTACACGAGCATCTTCGGAGAAATCATAGATGCGCCGGCGGGCGTCTCGGGGATCCTGTTGCTCAACCAGAAAGCCATCGGCGAGGAGGGGCTTCAGGCGCGATTCGATAAGCTGCCTGGAATGCCCGATCTTTCGGGAAAGCTCTGTTGAGGACTGCGCTCCATTTGCATGCAGCGTTAACAGGACAGATGTTTTGCGGGCATCGAAATCTACTCCGAGCCTATCCAGTGTCTCTACGCCCTGATTGCCGATCAATTCCGCAGCGCGGAATAGTATGGCCCCGAATTGTGGTGTTCGTAATTTGGTGCTGCCGGTCATAGGAAAATATTTGCGCAAATATTTGCCTAAGTCAATTGCAATGTGTCGACAAGCGCGATTTTTGTGATGTTCGCCTGCATGATGCTGGGCCGGTTCCGCTCGAAATTGGGGCGGAGTCGGGCAGAAAAGGCACCATGACAAGCCGCACCTGATAGCAAAAGGGGCGCGTCCGTTGCCGGATACGCCCCTTGAAATTACCAATTATTTAGCGGCGTTAGCCCGCCAGACCCTGTAGCTTTTTGAACGCTTGTGCGCCCTGTTCCGCACCGCTTTGCGGTACGAATTCGTCTGTGCGGTCGATGATCTGGTCCCAGACAGCGGCGACGCCTTCGGCGTTGCGCTCGTCCTGGGGCAGGGCAACGCCTTGGGTGTGCGTGACATAGGCGGCATGGAAGAAGCCGCCGCCAGCGCCGACGATCATATTGGTCGGCGCGTCTTCGGAAACGAGATAGACCGCGGCCGGGGCGACGTTCTCGGGTGAGAGGGCCTGAAACATTTCCGGTGGCATGATGTCTTCGGTCATCCGCGTGCCGGCAATCGGGGCCATCGTGTTACATTTGATGTTATATTTGGCGCCTTCAATCGCGATCGTCTTGGTGAGACCCGCAAGGCCGAGCTTCGCTGCGCCATAATTGGCTTGACCGAAATTGCCGTAAAGGCCGGTTGAAGATGCCGTCATCAGGAGACGCCCATAAGCCTGTTCGCGCATGGTTTCCCACACGGCCTTGGTGACATTGGCCGAGCCGTTAAGATGGACCTCTACGACGAGGCGGAAATCGTCCATCGTCATTTTGGCAAAGCTCTTGTCACGCAGGATGCCGGCATTGTTGATGACGATATGGACGCCGCCCCAGGTTTCCTTGGTCTTGGCGACCATCTCTACCATTTGCGCTTCGTCGGTCACGCTGCCGCCATTGGCCATCGCTGTGCCACCGGCTGCTTTGATTTCTTCGACAACCTGCTGCGCAGCGTCGGAAGAGCCGGTGCCATCGCGCGCGCCGCCCAGATCGTTGACGACAACTTTCGCGCCGCGACTTGCAAGATCGAGTGCATAAGCGCGGCCGAGGCCCCCACCGGCTCCAGTGACGATGGCGACTTTATCTGTGAACGAAATGGTCATGATGGGGACTCCGTGATTGAATGTGTCTGGTTTACGTGCGCGTTAACCTGTGAGGCCGATCGGTTCAAGCGAGTCTTTATAAGTCAGATTTCTTTAGCAGGAAATCGCTGCAGCGCCTGAGGCAAAGTCGTAGGTCTGACAGATAAAACGTCTGACAAACTAAACTCCTATCCCGCGCTGTCAGAGTCCAATGCATAACCGGCGGAACGTACGGTCCTGATAATGTCCGTCTTGCCGCCCTTGTTCAGCGCTTTGCGCAGCCGCCGGATATGCACATCAACAGTGCGTAGTTCGATATCCGAGTCATGGCCCCAGACTGAGTCGAGCAGACGCTCACGGCTGAAAACGCGGCCCGGATGCTCCAGAAAATGTTTGAGCAGGCGGAATTCCGTGGGGCCGAGCGGGATCACTTCGCCATCACGCCGGACTTTGTAACTCACCGTATCCATCGCAAGATCACCATGGAGCAGAGGCTCGCCGGCAAGGGCAGGGCGCACACGGCGCAGCACGGCGCCGACCCGGGCAACCAGTTCGCGCGGGCTGAAGGGTTTGGTGACATAATCATCCGCCCCGGTATCAAGGCCGCGAACCCGGTCTTCCTCCTCACCGCGCGCCGTGAGCATGATGATCGGTACATTGGCGGTATCGGGCATGCGGCGCAGGCGGCGGCAGACTTCGAGCCCCGAAATGCCTTCAATCATCCAATCAAGCAGCACGAGATCTGGTGGATTTTCGCGGGCGAGCAGAAGCGCTTCCTCACCATCGACCGTATGTTTGACGTTGAATTCCTCGCGCTCGAAATGCCAGATCAGCAATTCGGTTAGCGCCATATCGTCTTCGACCAGCAGGAGTTTTGCTTTCGTCATTCTCCAGAATCGTCGGATTTCTGCACCGGCAGTTCGCCGGTCAGGCGATCATCGAGATAATCGCCGGTGGCGGCGAAATAGACCATCTCCGCGATATTCGTCGCATGATCGCCAACCCGTTCCAGGTTCTTGGCGATGAAAAGCAGATGAGTGGACTGCGTAATATTGTGCGAATTTTCCATCATATGCGTGAGGAGCGCGCGGAACAGGCTGTCGTAGAAATCATCGACCGCGCCGTCGCGCTCGATAACCAATTTGGCCATTTCGGCATCGCGTGCCGCAAAGGCATCGAGCACATTGTGAACCATTTCTTGAACGATCCGGGCCATGGAGGGAAGGATGCTAAGTGGTTCGATGTCGGCGCTATGCTCAAAGACCGGCACGCGTTTGGCGATATTTTTGGCATAATCACCGATCCGCTCAAGCACGGTAGCAATTTTGATCGCAGCCACGGCCTCGCGCAGATCATTTGCCATTGGGGCACGCAGCGCGATCAGACGGACGGCGAGGCGCTCCACTTCGGATTCAAGCTCATCAATTCGGGCGTCTTCTTCGATTATCCGCGTCGCAGTTTCCAGGTCGTGCCGCGCCAGCGCGTGGATAGCATCGCCGATGGCGGTTTCAGCGAGCCCGCCCATTTCTGAAACAAGGGCTCGCAATTCGCCAATATCGTCGTCGAACGCGCTTACTGTATGTTCGCTGTTTCTTGGCATGATCGGTGTCCTGACTAGCCGTAACGGCCGGTGATATAGTCTTTCGTTCTGTCTTTGCTCGGGTTCGTGAACAGGTCTGATGTTTCGCCATATTCAACGAGTGTGCCGAGATGGAAAAAGGCGGTGCGTTGGGATACGCGGGCGGCCTGCTGCATATTATGCGTGACGATTACGATGGCATATTTACCGCGCAGGTCGTTGATCAGCTCCTCGATCTTGGCGGTCGCAATCGGATCCAGCGCGGAACAGGGCTCATCCATCAGAATAACCTCGGGATCAACGGCGATGGCGCGGGCAATGCACAGGCGCTGCTGCTGTCCGCCCGAAAGAGCGGTACCGCTGTCGTTCAATCGGTCTTTGACCTCTTCGAACAAGCCTGCCCGGATCAGTGATTTCTCGACGATCTGATCAAGCTCAGATTTGGAGGTCGCAAGGCCATGAATGCGCGGGCCATAAGCGACATTTTCGAAGATCGATTTGGGGAAGGGGTTGGGTTTCTGGAACACCATGCCGACCCGGGCACGCAGCTGCACGACGTCCATGCTGGGATCATATATGTCGTTTTCGTCGAGCTCGATCTGTCCGGTGACGCGGGCGATGGGGATCGTATCGTTCATCCGGTTGAGGCAGCGTAAAAAGGTTGATTTGCCGCAACCAGATGGCCCGATAAAGGCGGTAACATTCTCCATGCCGATATCGATGGAGACATTGTCGATTGCCTGCTTGGCGCCGTAGTAGACGTCGACATTGCGCGCCGTCATCTTGAGCGTATCCGGCGCAACGAGCGGTGCATCGGCTTTTGGTTCGGCATGGGTGTCCATTGCGTCGTTCATCATATCACCAACGTTGTTCATATTTGTTGCGCAGCCAGATCGCGATGCCGTTCATGGCCAGCAGGAAGAGCAGCAACACGATAATTGCCGCCGAAGTTTTCTCGACAAAGCCGGGATCCAGCTCGTCTGACCAGAGGAAAATCTGCACAGGAAGCACTGTTGCCGGATCGGTAAAACCGCTGGGCGGTGTTGCGACAAAAGCGCGCATGCCGATGAGGAGGAGCGGCGCTGTTTCACCCAGAGCCCGGCTCATGCCGATAATCGTGCCGGTCAGGATGCCGGGCAGCGACAGGGGCAGCACATGATGGGTGAGCACCTGAACTGGAGACGCCCCGATGCCAAGCGCAGCATCGCGAATTGATGGCGGCACCGATTTGATCGCGTTGCGCCCAGCAATCACGATAACCGGCATCGTCATCAGAGCAAGCGTCAGACCGCCGACAATGGCGGCGGATCGGGGTAAGTAGAAAACATTGATGAACACCGCGAGGCCCAGCAGGCCGAAAATGATCGACGGGACGGCAGCGAGATTGTTGATCGATACCTCGATGATGTCCGTCCAGCGGTTCTCAGGTGCATATTCTTCAAGATAGACGGCAGTGAGTACGCCAATCGGGAAGGCGAGCAGCAGCGTTATCGTCATCGTCAGCAGGGAGCCTTTGAGCGCTCCCCAGATGCCGACAAGCGTTGGATCGCTCGAATCGGCCAGCGTCAGGAAGTTCCAACTAAGCGTCCGGCGGACCTGATCCGCTGCATCGAGTTCCGCGTAACGCACGATCATCGCGTCACGTTCTTCTGATTGGCCTGCGCCGCTATCCCCGCGTGCGGCAAAATCAACCTCGGTTGAAGCGGGAACCCATAATGTTTCATTGCGGGTGAGTAGTGACGGGTCCGCCGATACCGCATCGCGCAGTAAGACCCAGGCCCCGTTGGAAAGGAGATCTGGTCCTTCATCGCCATAAGCGGCTATGGCCGATTGCTGAGCCAAGCCTTGAAAATCAGCCTGGGCCAGTAATTGATCCCGGTCTTCGCCCTCAAGCTGGCTAGGTTCGAGAAAAATGTCCGACCCGGCGAAATTAACCGGCAGGGCGATCTGGGTCTGGGTAAAGCCCCGCGCACCGCTCGACACCATGGTGACAAGCAGAAAGGCGAGGAAACCCGCTGAGAGAAGAACGGCGAATAGCCCATAGAAACGGAAGCGTTTTTCAGCGCGATAGCGAGCCCGGATGCGCCGCTGCATGGGGCCGGCATTCCAGTCGGTCGGTTGACGCGCTGTGGAGGAGGCGATGGCGGTATTCATTTACTCATATGCCTCCCGGAAGCGTTTGACGACGCCGAGCGCGATGATGTTCAGCAGCAAGGTCACGATGAAGAGCACAAGGCCAAGGGCAAAGGCGGCGAGCGTTTTTGAGCTGTCAAACTCCTGATCGCCGGTTAGCAGTTGGACAATCTGGACGGTAACCGTCGTTACGCTTTCAAAAGGATTTGCGGTAAGATTGGCAGCAAGGCCAGCGGCCATCACGACGATCATTGTCTCGCCGATCGCCCGGCTAACGGCCAGCAACACGCCGCCGACGATGCCCGGTAGAGCAGCCGGGATCAGCACGCGCTTGATGGTTTCAGAATTGGTTGCGCCCATGGCGAGGCTGCCATCGCGCATTGCGCCCGGGACCGCGGCGAGTGAATCATCGGCCATCGAGGATACAAAGGGTATGATCATCACGCCCATGACAACACCGGCGGCAAGCGCAGATTCCGAAGATGCGTTGCTGACCCCGAGGACGTTGACGGCAAAATCCCGGATCGCTGGCGCTACGGTCAGGGCCGCAAAATATCCATAGACCACGGTCGGGACGCCCGCGAGAATCTCCAGCACCGGCTTCATGATTGATCGGACCTTGGCCGGGGCATATTGGGTCAGATAGACCGCGCTCATCAGGCCAAGCGGGATGGCGACGATCATCGCGATGATCGCGCCGATCAGGATAGTACCCCAGAAGAGCGGGATCGCGCCGAAGGAGCCGGGATCGTCACTAAATGTGGTCGATTGGGGGTTCCAATGCGTGCCGAAGATGAACTCGAGTATCGAAATGCGCTCAAAGAAACGGATCGTTTCAAACAGCAGCGAGGCGACGATGCCGATGGTTGTGAGGATCGCGATCAGAGAGGCGATCAGCAGCACCCACATGACGACCCGTTCAACCCGGTTGCGCGCCCTGAAATCTGGGCGCACCCGCAAAAACGCATAGGCGCCGCACGAGAAGGCAAGTAGCAGCGTCGCAACGATCCCGATGACACCGTAAAACCTCGATGCCTCTTGATAGGCGGGAACCAGCGCTTCGGCTTCCTCGTTAAAGGCGGCGGTTAATGAACCATCGGCCAGCGCCCGCGCTTCGCCCATAATGGCGGACCGTTCGATATCTGATGCCGGCAGGTTTTGGGCAGCAGGGTCCAGCAATACCGATTGCTCGACCACGCCGGGCATGACGATTGACCAGATAGTGAGAAACAGCAGGGCCGGGATGGCCAGCCAGAGCGCCACATACCAGCCATGATAGCCGGGCAGCGAGTGGGGGCGCTCGCCAGTTACAGGCCGCAGCCGTGCAGCCCGCATCCGCGCGGTGAACCACGCGATGATCGCGAATCCGATCACCATGATTGTCAGAGAGAAGATCGACACGGTCCCGTTCAAATCCCTTTTTCGGCTGATGCCTCAACCGATTGTATCGACCTTTTTCGCTGCGCGACGGATTGCATGCACTGTTCCTTCGATTGGCATATTCCAATGCCGGGCAGCTTTGAAAATCAGGTTCGTTATTCGGTCATCGCGAATCGCGCGTTGCGATCAAAGATGATGGCTCAGCCTTTGTGACATTCTCATTACGGGAAGATGACATCGCAGACGGTTTTTTTGGTAAATCGACACTGACCTTCGTGCCCAGCCCGGTTTCACTCTCGATATTGAGCCTGCCTCGGTGCCGCTCGACAATATGTTTGACGATCGCCAGGCCCAGCCCTGTGCCGCCCAGCGAGCGGCTGCGACCCGGGTCTATGCGGTAGAAGCGTTCGGTCAGGCGCGGCAAATGTTCAGCGGCAATGCCTTCGCCATGATCCTGCACCGTGAGGCGGACCATTGTGTCTGAAATCGAACCATAGCCCAGCTCCACGGGATCAGTGTCATTTCCATATTTGAGCGCATTGCCGACAAGGTTGCTGACTAACTGGGTAATCTGGACCCGGTCCCCAGCGATGTGAACGACGCCCGCTTCGGGCAGAATTTTTACCCGTGACGGGTCGACGCTGCTCTCTGCACAGGTCGAACGACAGGCCTCTTCGATGAGCGGCCCCAGATCAATATCATCGGCAGGCGCGCGGTATTTCTCCGCTTCGATCCGGGAGAGGGACATCAGATCACCGATCAGTCGCTGCATCCGGCTTGCCTCGCCATGCATGATTTCGAGGAAGCGGTTGCGGGTTTTCTTGTCCTTGGCTGCGCCGTCCTGAAGGGTTTCAATATAGCCGAGCAGCGAAGCCAGCGGTGTGCGCAGCTCGTGGCTGGCATTGGCGACGAAATCGGCGCGCATCTTTTCGGCAGCGTGCGCGCTGCTGCGATCCGCCAGTCGAACGAAGCGCGCATTGCCCTTGAGCTCATGGATGATGAGCTCCCATGGCCGCTCTCGCTCGCCAATCCCGACCAGCTCCATCGCGACGCGCGATTCCTCCGCGCCGGCCTCTCCGGTCAGGCGCTCGGCCGCCGCAGGATGGCGAATTGCCAGCCGAACATCTTCGCCGATGATGTGTGTGCCAAGCAAATTCTGGGCGGATGGATTGGCCCGCACCACCCGGCGCCCGACAATGATCAAACTTGGATCATCGATGGCATTCATCAACTCTTCCAGGGTCGGGAACAGTGATTCGTCAGCTACGGGCGCTGGTTCGGTTGTGTCGGGGGCTGCTCCGTCCGTTTTCTCTCGGCCGTTGAGAAGGATTCCGCCAATCAAACCGCCAATACAGGCCAATATGACCGGCAACGCTTCTGCGCCGAGCGAGTGCGCGACAAAGCCAAGGCCAAAGGTGGTTAATAGCGCGACAATGGCGCGAAGAGGGGTTATCTGTGCCATCAACTGTTTTGATACAGTGCTATTGTTACACTCGCCAGAGCGTGATCGGCGGACTAGTGTAACAAGTGCTGAGACGGAAATGTGGAAAGAACGGCATGGCTGAAGACAGCGAAGAGACAGGCGAACAGGGCATGGCCAAACCGAGCCGGCGCCATGTGTTGATGATGGGCGGTGCTGCGGCGTCGACCGTCGTTACCGTGCGCCCCGCGCTGGCCCAGACCGCTGGATCGATCATGGCCTGCGAAATTCCGATTCCCGATCCCGGCCGCATGGGCAATTATATCGCCGCTGACGGCTCTGTTGTGCCTCCGGGCACTCCGGGCGCGTTTCCGCCACCAGGTCGCAATCTGGTGGGTGAAGAAGTGCGTGATGCGTTGCAGGGCGGCGGCACGATCCGCGGCTATGGCTATGAAGAAAGCCAGGCCTATACCAATTATATCCGCCGTCTTCAGTCCGGCATGAGCGGCTTTACCTGCTACGCATCGATTCAGATGTCGCGGGGCTAACGCTCCGCCGCTTTTCGCCATGAACGCAACCGCCTATCGCGCCGATCCACCCGAGGCCCGGCGCATGATCGCGCTTGATGGCGTGGCGCTTATCTTTCATCGGCCGTCTGGTTTGACCCATATTGTTGCACCGCCCGCACCGCAGATTCTTGAGGCGCTGGGTGAAGGCGATGCCGATCCTGCGACTTTGCTCGAGCGGTTGAAACGCGATTATGATTTTGACGACAGCGAAGATCTGGAGGCCGCCTTGGAGGCGCGCCTTACGGAGCTGGAAACGTCCGGCTTGGTATGGCGAGCATGAAACACGAATTACGCGTGCGCGTAGGTTCGGTTGGTTTCCGGATCGGATCGGACTGGAAGCAGCCAATCGACCAACTGGCCGCGCTCTATAAAGATTATCCAACCCCCGATATTCCAGACTTTACCGTTCGGCTGTTCGCTCAGCGACCGTGGCGGCGTTTCATCCGCCCTTCGGTGATGATCGGCGGCGATTATATGTTGCCAGACGCTGCGCCGCTGTCGCTCGCTCATGGTCTGCTGGCCGCCGAAATGGGGATGAACCTGCAGATGGCGCTCGGCCAGCGGCGCTATCTTCTGCTCCATGCGTCTGCCGTAGAGCGAGACGGCAAAGCGCTGCTGATGACCGGCGATTCCGGCGCGGGTAAATCGACCTTGTCGGCGTTGCTCGGTGAACGCGGCTGGCGTTTCATGGGTGACGAATTTGCGCTGATCGATCTGGAAACAGGCGCACTGCACGCTTTTCCCAGACCTGTGAGCCTGAAGAACGAAGCGATCGCCTTGTTTGAAGACGCGGTTGAGGCCGATCGGCTTGGCCCGATCATGCGCGATACGCCCAAGGGCGATATCCGGCACTTACGCCCTCCGAGTGATGCAATTGCCCGGATGGGAGAGTCCGCGAAACCGGCGCTGCTCCTGTTTCCGCGTTTTGGCCATGCGCCGGATGTTCGCGAAGTTGGCGATGCGGAAATATTCGTCCGAATGACACAAGCGTCCACCAACTATGTCGCGCTGGGAGAGGCCGGTTTCGATGCGCTTTCGTCTTTGATCCAGACGATCCCGACCCGCGCGATCGACTATCCCGATACCGAAAGCGCTGTCGCGAGCGTCGAGCGTCTCTGGGCGGAGCTGGCTGAATGACCGATGCCCGCATCCTGACCCGCGCCCTTGTCGATCCCGCCACAACCGTTGCGTTCCGTGCAGAGGACTGGACTTCGCTGATCGCCATGGCGCGGGCTGAACAGTTGATGGGCAGTCTCGCGCATCGCCTCGACGGGCTCGATCATTTGCCTGAGAAAGTCGCGCAGCTTTGCGCCGATGCGCGCCAGTCTGCTGATCACGCGCGGCGGCAAGCACTATGGGAAGCCGAAATGGCGCGGCGCGTGCTCGCTCCGCTGAGCGAACCTGTCGCCCTGCTTAAGGGCACGGCCTATGTTGCAGCCGGTCTGTCAGCAAGCGTAGGCCGATCCATCGGCGATCTCGATATCCTTGTGCGCCGCGATGCGCTTGATGCTGCCGAACAGGTATTGATCGAACAAGGCGGCTGGGAATGGGTAAAGGATGATGCCTATGACCAGGCCTATTACCGCGACTATATGCATGAGCTGCCGCCGCTGATCCACAAAGAGCGCGACCGGATGATCGACGTCCATCACACGATTCTGCCGCTCACCGCCCGGCCCACGCCCGATGCCGAAGCCATGCTCGCCGACAGCGTCGAATTGGAGAACGGCCTGCGTATCCTCTCTCCCGCCGATATGATCTGTCATTCCGCCGCGCATCTTTTCGCCGATGGCGATCTGGCTGGCGGGCTTCGCAATCTGTGGGACATAGACCGGCTGCTCCGCGATTTCGGACCGCGCGACGGGTTCTGGCAGGCTCTGCGCGCGCGCGCAGACCGGCATCAATTGGCAAAAACCGTTGCTCGCGCCCTGCGGCTCGCCGAAACGCTGTATGAGACGCCGTTGAGCGGTGACGTGGCAGGACGGCGCAGGGCAGGCGATGCACTGTACGTCCGCCGCTTGCTCTCCCGCGATGGCTGGGGCCGCGAAACCCGCAAAGTCCTGCGCCTCGCCTTCTATATCCGCTCCCACTGGCTACGCATGCCGCCGGTGATGCTGGCGAAGCATTTGTGGACGAAGTGGCGGAAGGGAGCGGGATAGTGTCGTCACCTGTGCTTCGCTATGGAAATGCAGATAAATTGCTGGCAGACCACCGAGCGAAATGAACGATACACCAGATCTTACCCCGCCCACCCCCTTTGCCGCGGTCATTCTTGCTGCTGGTAAAGGCACCCGCATGAAGTCTGCGCGCCACAAAGTGCTGCATCCGATTGCCGGAAAGCCGATGCTTGGGCATCTGATGGATGAACTCTCGCGGCTTAGCCCGGCGAAGACGGTTGCGGTGCTGGGCGCTGGGCGTGAAGAAGTCGAACCTTTTGTAGTTGAACGCGGTGCTTCTGTCGCCGTGCAGGATGATCAACTCGGCACCGGCCATGCTGTGCTTCAGGCGCGTGAGGCGCTGGCGGATTTCGATGGCGCTGTTTTGGCGTGTTTCGGTGATGTGCCGATGGTGCGTGCGGAGACAGTTGCCGAGATGCTCGAAGCGCTGAACGCGCCCGATGCCCCCGCATGCGTGGTGCTGGGCTTTCGTCCGGACGACGCGCTTGCTTATGGCCGGATCATCGCCGACGCTTCGGGCCGTATCGAAAAGATGGTCGAGTATAAGGATGCGAGCGAAGAAGAACGCGCCGTAAATTTATGCAATTCAGGGCTTATCGCGGCGAAGGCGGCGGATATGTTTGCGCTGCTCGACCGGGTTGGAAATGATAACGCACAAGGCGAATATTATCTGCCGGACATGGTTATGGTGGCCCAGGCTGGCGGCCGCCACAGTGCCGTTATCGAAGCGGCCCCATGGGAAGTCGCCGGAATCAACAGCCGTGCAGAACTCGCCGAGGTCGAACGCGCTTGGCAGGACCGGCGCAGGGCGCAGGCGATGGCCGATGGCGCTACGCTGGTCGACCCTGCGACCGTCTGGTTCAGCCACGATACGCGCATTGGCCGCGATGTGACGATTGAGCCGCAGGTGCGCTTCGGCCCCGGGTCGAGCGTGGCCGACACGGCGACGATCCATGCGTTCAGCCATATCGAAGGCGCGAGCATTGGACCCGGCTGCTCGGTTGGCCCCTATGCCCGGCTGCGCCCCGGCGCAGTGATGGAAGAAGGTTCAAAAGTCGGCAATTTCGTTGAGATGAAGAAAGCGACCTTGGGTCCCGGCGCCAAGGCCAGCCACCTGACTTATCTCGGCGATGCGACGGTGGGCGCAGGCGCCAATATCGGCGCGGGCACGATCACATGTAACTATGACGGTTTCTTCAAATATCAGACCGAGATCGGGGAGGGCGCCTTTATCGGCTCCAACTCCGCGCTAGTTGCACCAGTGAAGATCGGCGCAGGCGCGATTGTCGGCGCAGGATCGGTCGTGACGAAAGATGTAGACGCTGATGCACTCGGCATGACACGCGGCGAGCAAAGCGCGAAGCCCGGCTGGGCCAAACGGTTTCGGGATGCGATGATGCGGAAGAAGGCGGCGAAATAGCCCTAATTTTATCCGTCAGCCCTGTTTTCATTGACCAACAATCGCCGTGCGGAGCTTTTCGTTACGCTTAGATAGCGTTTTTGCGACCATCTGCAGTCATGGCGCAATTGTTCCCAGTTACGGACCGACAGCATCGTCCAAAGAATATCGGCGGCTTGGCTGGGCGAGTGATCAGGCGACAAGGTGCCATCCCTGTTCAGCGCACGGATCGCTGCCCGGCAGCCATGGCGCACGGCTTCCATACGGCCGGTCCATGCGATGAGAGCGGCCTCGTCGGTGTCCTTCATTGCAAAAAAAGCCTTCGCCATTCCATAGATTTTGGGAATGTAATTGCCCCATGCCTCGATAAAGGCATCTAGCCTTTCGATCCCGGTTTCCGCTGCCCGGCTGGCGGCGAGCCGTTCGTCGATGTCGTAAAACTCATCGAGATAACGGGCTGTCGCGACGAGCAGATCCGCCCTCGCAGGAAAATGCAGATAGAGCGCTTGGCGACTGATGCCGGCCTCTTTGGCAATATCGCCCATGCGGACGGCATTGGCGTCACCGCTTTCCATCATGCGCCAGGTTGCCAGCAATATACGATTTCGGGTTTCGAGATTTTTTCTTGACATCGTGTAAAGTAACGCGCACTTGGCGCTCTGTCAATTGACACGGTGTCAAGTAATTGGAGATATGAAATGGCAAAGAAAGTTTTCATCTGGTCTGCCCATCCCCGCGCAGGATCGCTTAGCGATGCACTGGCGGATGCCTATGCCGAAGGTGTGAGGCAGGGCGGCGGCGAAGTTCGTCAGCTCAATCTGAGCGCCATGACGTTCGGTACGGAATTTCCGGGCTATACGGGTGAGAAGCCGCCGCTCGAGCCTGACCTTAAGGCGTGGCAGGACAATATCCTTTGGGCGGATCACCTCTTCTTCGTTCACCCCTATTGGTGGGGCGCAATGCCGAGCAGGGCCAAGTCCGTGCTGGACCGCGCGCTGTTGCCCGGCTTTGGATTTAAATATCAGGAGCAGGGGAGTGGCTGGGACAAACTTCTCACTGGCAAGACGGCGGATGCCATCATTACGTCAGACACGCCGCCGCTGATCGATACGCTGATCTACCGAAAGCCTGCGCGGCGGGTGCTCAAAAAACAGGTGTTTGAATTTTGCGGCGTGAAAGTGGGCAAGGTTGTTCAGCTGGGTCCGATCACAGCCTCAAAACCGGCCAAGATTGAAGGCTGGATCAAGCAGGTTGAACAGATGGGAGCCAAGGCGGCGACGTAAAACGCGCTGACCTTGCTCTTGTGAATTCATATATTGGAGAATGATCATGACTATCGATTGGATGCCATTCGCGTGTCTGGCCATGGGCCTGAGCTGCGCGCTCGTTGCCGGCGTGTTTCAATCCTTTTCGGATTTCGTCATGCGGGCGCTGATCGCTGCTGAGCCTTCCGCCGGGATTGAATCGATGCAGATGATCAACCGCACAGTGTTCCAATCCGTGTTCCTCGCGATGATGCTGGGGCTGGCACCTGCTTCCCTTCTATTCGGGAGCTATGCCTATCTGTATCTGGCTGGTGCGGCCGCGAGCTGGATAGTTTCGGGTGCGGCGATCTACATCGTCACCGTTTTTCTGGTCACGATGCTGGGCAATGTTCCGATGAACAATCGGCTCGATCAGATGGACAATGCTGCCGCAGGCACAGTGGGCTATTGGCAGATTTACGGCTCCGTTTGGACGCGGTGGAATCATCTCCGGACGCTGGGCTCACTCGCTGCTGCGATCTGTTTTTTGGCTGCGGCAGTTTCGACGGGCTGATCCACTCTATGCATCGATCAAAAGCCTTGGCCCCGGTCCCTTGAGCCCAGCCCGGTCTTCAGGATTGTAAAGCTGGCATTTTTTCAGGCTCAGACATCCGCATCCTATACAGCCGTCTAGCCGGTCACGAGTGCGTTGCAGCTCAGCGATGCGCGCGTTGATCACACCGCGAATGGCGTTGCTGATCCGGGTCCAGTCGCGCCGGGTCGGCGCCCGGCCTTCGGGTAGTTTGGCGAGCTGAGCTTCGATCTCTCCGATAGACAGGCCGAGCTGCTGTGCGATCAGCACGAAGGAGAGGCGGCGGATGTCCGAGCGCAGGAAGCGCCGCTGGCCGCCGCCGCTGCGGAGCGGATGGATCAGACCCTTCTCTTCATAGAAGCGGATAGCCGAAACCGAGAGGCCGGTTCGCGCGGCGAGATCGCCAATCGATAGCAATGCTGATTTCGCCATAACTGTAATCGCTTTTTCCAATAAAAATATATCTTGACCTCAACTTAGCTTGAGGTTGTAGATGTTGCAACCGAAGCAGAGATGGTTCGGTTTAGACACCCGAATTGCTCCTGCCGAAACAGGAAGATGGAGCAGGACATGCAACTCAATCAGATCACCGTTGGATGCACCGACTATGCGGCGTCGATTGCCTTTTATCAGGCCATCGGCCTGAAGCAGATCGTTGACGCCCCGCCGCGCTATGCGCGTTTTGAAACGTCAGCCGGGGAGACATTCTCGATCCACAGCGTCGAGGCCGTTACCGACGGCAGCACGGTCATCTATTTTGAAGTCGAAGATCTGGACGAGACTGTCACGGCGCTGAAGGCCGCTGGAATCAGTTTTGAAAGCGGCCCGCAAGATGAAAGTTGGGGCTGGCGTGAAGCGCGGCTCCGTGACCCGGCTGGCAATCCCCTCTGCCTCTATTGGGCCGGCGACAATCGCCGTTTTCCGCCCTGGAGGATCGATCAACACACAGCAGCGAAGGAGCTGAACCAATGAGCAATGCCTGTATCGAACATGTGAACATCACCGTGACCGATCCTCAGCGGTCTGCCGATCTCATGCGCCAGCTGTTCGGCTGGAGTGTCCGCTGGGAGGGGCCGTCCATGCTGGGCGGCCACACCATCCATGTGGGGAGCGAGGAGGATTATCTCGCTCTCTATACGAACGAGGAGGTCCAGGCTGATGATCCGCGGTTCGCCAAAAGCAAGCCGCTCAACCATGTCGGTGTCGTTGTAGATGACCTTGATGCCGTGGAAGAGAAAGTCATCGCTGCTGGTCTCGAGCCGTTCAATCACGGCGATTACGAACCGGGGCGGCGCTTCTACTTTTTCGACTGGAACAACATCGAATTTGAGGTGGTGAGCTATGCATAAGGGAAACACGAAAACACGGTGGCAGCGTTTTTGCGCGGCAATGGTCGAACATGGCCATGGGCGCAGCAGCGATATCTCGACTGCATCCGCGCAGCGGCGGCCACGTCCAAAAAGCAAAGGAAAACGTAAGGCTGCCGCAAAGGAAACGCCGAACCGCACTCTTCGTTTTGGGGCACTTGGGATTGTTGGCGCTTAAGCGCGTTCCGCTATTCTAAACCGGCCGATCCCCGTTGACGGTGACCCGCCGCATATGGCGGCGCTGTCCATGATAGTCGTTAAGGGCATAGTGCCAGACGCAGCGATTGTCCCAAAAGGCCACCGCGCCGTCGCTCCAGCGGAACCGGCAGGTGAAGCGTTCTTCGCGGCTATGATCGAACAGGAAATTAAGGAGGGGCCTGCTTTCACGCTTGCTCATATCCTTGAAACGCAGCGTGAAAGCTGGATTGACGTAGAGACCCTTTTTGCCGGTTTCGGGATGAGTTCGAACAACCGGATGCTCAAATTCCGGCGCCTCATCAGTCGTTCGTGTGTCCATCGATTTTCGGGCCTGAGACGATTGGCCCTTGGTGCTATATTCGCGAGATGCGGAATGGATGGCTGTGAGGCCGCCCAGCATCTTCTTCATGCCATCGGAGAGCGCTTCATAGGCCATCATCTGGTTTGCGAAGAGCGTGTCGCCGCCATAGTCAGGCACTTCGATGGCGTGGAGGATCGATCCCAGCGCGGGCTTTTCGATATAGGACATGTCCGAATGCCAACCGCCGCCGAAATTGATCTGCTCGTCCGGCTCCTTGATAATTTCCAGTATCTCCGGATGGCCGTCCATGCCGGTTACATAGGGATGCACATTCAGGCTGCCGAAACGCTGGCCGAATGCCTTGTGCGCTTCCGGTGTCAGGCCATGCTGGCCGCGAAAAAAGATAACGTGATGATCCAGAAACGCCCGGTGAATGGTATCAAAAACCTGGTTGGAGAGGTCCGCCGATAAATCGACACCCTCAATTTCAGCGCCAAGCGCGCCGGCGATTGGTTTTACGGCAATCTGATCGGTCATGCTCACAATTCCTCTCTGCGCCTTCGCCACCCCCGCGCTAAGCTTTGTCGCTTTTATACGTGCGATAAGCCAGCAGGAGGATCATGATCGTTGCCGCTTCGACGGCCATGGGCTGAACGGCTGTCGGCTCCATCCCGTCCAGAATGAGGCTGAGGATGCGGCCGAGAAACGCGATCGAGATCAGGGCAAGCGGTGGCACGAGCGCGCCTCTATGGTTTTTCACCGCAGCATAAAGGGCGAACAATCCGCCGGTGAGAAAGAAGGCTGTGAAATCGGCACGCAGAGTTGCCATGCCCTGTATCCCAACCGGTTCGAGGAAAAAACTGGCGGCCATGCCTATCGGTTGGAGAAGAAAGCCAACTCCCAAAACCGTGTATAAAGCTCCAAGCAGCCCAATGAGTATGCGTAAAATCAAATGCATCACGATCCCCTTCCATGCCGAAGTGCCAGACTATCATGTCATGTCAACCGCACCCCGGCGGTCTTAACTTGATGCTCGCTGTTTTCAGTTTAAAGACCAATGGGTTCCCCGGATCGGGTTGAAGAGGCAGGAAATTTATGTGCGGCATCATCGGAATTCTCGGTAAGGGCAATGTGACCGACCGGCTCGTCGAGGGGCTCAGAAGGCTCGAATATCGGGGCTATGACTCCGCTGGCGTCGCGACGCTGTCCGATGGGCGGATTGAACGCCGCCGTGCTCACGGCAAGCTCGATAACTTGGTAAAAGTGCTGGCCGATAGTCCGGTCGATGGCGTGACGGGCATCGCGCATACACGCTGGGCGACCCATGGCGCGCCGACGACCGACAATGCGCATCCCCATGCAACCGATGAAGTGGCGCTGGTCCACAATGGCATCATCGAAAATTTCAAAGAGCTGCGTGACGAGCTTCTCGCGCGCGGCCGCACGTTCGAGAGCGAAACGGATACCGAAGTCGTCGCGCATATGATTTCCGAGCAGATCGAGGCGGGTATCGCTCCGCGCGAAGCCGTTCGTAAAACATTGGACCGTCTGCACGGTGCTTTTGCGCTGGCGATCATGTTCAAAAGCGATCCGGATATGCTGATTGGCGCACGGCTTGGTTCGCCGCTGGTTGTCGGTCATGGCGATGGCGAGAGCTTTTTCGGTTCCGATGCGCTGGCGCTGGCCCCCTTCACGCAAAAGATTAGCTATCTCGAAGAAGGCGATATGGTCGTCATTACGCGCAATTCGACGATGATTTACGACGAGAACGACGAACTGATCGCGCGGCCGGTGGCGCTTTCGGGGGCATCCGCAGCAACAAATGAGAAGGGCAACCATGCCCATTTCATGCAGAAAGAAATTTTCGAACAACCCATCGTCGTCGCCCAGACCTTGCAAAGCTATCTCCGCCCATTGGAGGAGCAGGTTGCGCTGCCGGACATGGAGTTTGATCTTGCTGGTTTTGACCGGATATCGATCGTCGCCTGCGGCACGTCTTTCTATGTTGCGATGATCGGCAAATATTGGATCGAGCAATTCGCGCGGGTGCCCGTTGAAGTCGATGTTGCGTCGGAATTCCGCTACCGGGAGCCTGTTCTCACCGAAAACCAACTTGCTCTGTTCATATCGCAATCGGGCGAAACCGCGGACACGCTGGCCGCGCTCAAGCATTGCAAAAGGGCAGGCGTCAAAACAGCCGGGATCATCAACGTGCCAACCAGCTCGATGGCCCGCGAAGTTGATCTGTTGCTCTCTACCCATGCCGGGCCGGAGATCGGCGTCGCATCGACCAAGGCTTTTACGTGCCAACTTGCCGTGATGGCTGCCTTTGCGACCAACCTGGCGCGCGCCAAGGGTAAGTTAGATCCAGATGCTGAGCGTGAGATCGTCCGCCATCTGTCCGAAGCGCCCGAGGCGATGAACGCCGCACTCGATCATGACGAAGATATCGCCGCGATGGCAGGAACGATTGCCGAGGCACGTGACGTGCTCTATTTGGGGCGTGGTATCGAATATCCGATGGCGCTCGAAGGCGCACTAAAGCTCAAGGAAATCAGCTATATTCATGCCGAAGGCTATGCCTCGGGCGAGATGAAACATGGGCCGATTGCGCTGATCGACGATGCAGTGCCGCTGATCGTGATTGCACCATCTGGCCCGCTCTTTGAAAAAACCGTTTCCAACATGCAGGAAGCCCAGGCACGCGGGGCCAAGGTCGTGCTGATATCGGACGCGGAAGGGATCAGAAAGGCGGGCGAGGGGACAATCGCGACCGTCGAGATGCCTCAGGTCCACCCGCTGATCGCTCCGCTGGTGTATGCGATTCCGGTGCAATTGCTCGCCTATCATGTGGCGGTGGCGAAAGGCACGGATGTCGATCAGCCGAGGAATCTGGCGAAAAGCGTGACGGTGGAGTGAGGCTCGGTATGTAACGCTAGTCCGTGAGGCACCGAACAGTGTCGCAGAAAGAAAAAAGGGACAAGCGCATGCCGACCACGACCGAGAAGTTTCAATTCATTGGCCAAAACGGTCAGACACTCGACGGGCGTCTCGAGCTGCCACGCGGCGATAAGCCGGTTGCAGTCGCGTTGTTCGCGCATTGTTTCACTTGCACCAAACAAAGTCGGGCTGCGACGCAGGTTTCGGCGGCGCTTGCGGATAAGGGTATTGCTGTGCTGCGCTTCGACTTCACCGGGCTGGGCGGCAGTGAGGGTGAATTTGCGAACAGCGGTTTTGTCTCCAATGTTGCAGATCTGGTTGCTGCGGCGGATGCCTTGCGCGAACGTCTGTCGGCTCCGGCAATCCTAATCGGTCATAGCCTCGGTGGCGCAGCAGTGCTGGCAGCGGCCGAGCATATCCCCGAATCCAGGGCGATTGCGACGATTGGCGCACCCTTTGATGTGGAGCATGTGCTGGGGCAGCTTGGCGATGATTTGCTGAAGGTTGAAGCTGAAGGCGAAGCCGATGTCCATATTAGTGGTCGGCCGTTTCGTGTAGGTAAGGAATTCGTTGCCGAAACGCGAAACCAGCCGCAGGAACGGCGTATCGCCGCGCTCGGCAAGGCGTTGTTGATCCTGCATGCTCCGGATGATGATGTGGTCGGGCTGGATAATGCCAGCATGATTTTCCAGGCCGCCAAACACCCGAAAAGCTTCATCGCACTGGACGGTGCCGATCACCTGCTCGTCGATAAGGGCATGGGAAGCTATGTCGCCAGTCTGATTGCGGTCTGGGCCGGGCGCTACGTCTCGATGGAGGACGATGTCGCCCAGGCTCATCCGCCCGGTATCGTCACGGTAGAAAGTGCAGGCGGCAAGTTCACCCAGCGGATTGCGGCCGGTCCGCACAGCTTCTTGGCTGACGAGCCGCAATCCTTTGGCGGCGATGACCTGGGGCCATCACCCTATGATTTGTTGCTTGCTGGCCTTGGCGCCTGCACGTCTATGACAATGAAGATGTATGCCGACCGGAAGGGTATTTCGCTGGACGGAGTCAAGATCGAGCTTGAGCATAGCCGCGATCATGTCGCGGACTGCACGACCTGCAACAATGACGAAAACCGGATCGACGTGATTGACCGTTCGATTCAGTTATTTGGTGATCTCAGCGACGAACAGCGGCTGAAGTTGATCGAAATTGCAGATAAATGTCCAGTGCACCGAACGCTGGAGAACCGGATTGATATTCACACGACGATGATTGGTTGAGAAACAGTCATGTCCTGAAAGCCAAGCTTTCACGCTTTCAATCAACGGGCACTCGCCAAAACCATAAGTAGGGCTTAAATCCCCTGCCATGAATGATGATATCGCCAATGCCGCAGCGGGCGTGACCCCTGAAAGGCTCACCCATTTGCAACGCCTGGAGGCCGAGGCCATTCACATTATGCGTGAAGTGGTCGCCGAAGCTGAAAATCCGGTGATGATGTATTCGGTGGGCAAGGATTCGGCTGTGATGCTGCATCTGGCCAAAATGGCTTTCTATCCTAGCCCGCCGCCATTCCCGCTCCTCCATGTCGACACGACCTGGAAGTTTCAGGCGATGTATGCACTGCGCGAAAAGGCGGCGAAGGATGCCGGGATGGAATTGATCGTCCATCAGAATCCCGAAGCCATAGAGCGCGGTATAAATCCGTTCGACCATGGCTCGCTCCACACCGACCTCTGGAAAACCGAAGGCCTTAAACAGGCTCTGACGGCCCATGGCTTCGATGCGGCTTTTGGCGGCGCACGGCGCGATGAAGAGAAAGCCCGGGCCAAAGAGCGCGTCTTTTCCTTCCGCACGGCCAACCATCGGTGGGATCCGAAGAACCAGCGGCCGGAACTCTGGTCACTTTACAATGCGCGCAAGAATCGCGGTGAAAGCGTCCGTGTGTTCCCGATTTCCAATTGGACCGAACTTGATATCTGGCAATATATTCACCTCAACCAAATCGAGATCGTCCCGCTCTATTTCTCTGCCCCGCGCCCGACCGTTGAGCGAGATGGCATGATCCTGATGGTCGATGACGAGCGTTTCCGCTTCGAAGAGGGTGAGGAGCCGGTTGAACGCTCGATCCGTTTCCGCACGCTGGGCTGCTATCCACTGACCGGCGCGGTCGAGAGCGAAGCGGCAACGCTACCGCAGATCATCCAGGAAATGCTGCTCACCACGACATCGGAGCGTGAAGGGCGGGCGATCGATCACGATCAGGCTGCCTCGATGGAGAAGAAAAAGCGGGAGGGCTATTTCTAATGGCCGATGGCGAAGTCATTTACGAAACCGATGCGCTGATCGCGGAAGATATCGATGCCTATCTGGAGCAGCATCAGCATAAATCATTGCTGCGCTTCATCACTTGCGGGTCCGTCGATGACGGAAAATCGACGCTGATTGGCCGATTGCTATATGACAGCAAGATGATCTTCGAGGACCAGCTTGCCTCGCTGGAAGCCGACAGCAAACAGGTCGGCACGCAAGGGCAGGATATCGATTTTGCGCTGCTGGTGGATGGTCTTGCCGCCGAGCGCGAACAGGGGATCACGATCGATGTCGCCTATCGTTTCTTCGCGACGGAGAAACGCAAATTCATTGTCGCCGATACGCCGGGTCATGAGCAATATACGCGCAATATGGTGACAGGTGCCTCGACTGCTGATCTCGCCGTGATCCTGATTGATGCGCGCAAGGGCATCCTCACGCAAACCCGCCGTCACAGTTATTTGTGCCACTTGCTCGGTATCCGCAATATCGTGCTGGCGGTGAACAAGATGGACTTGGTCGATTATGAGCAGGGCACGTTCGACGACATCGTGTCCGATTATCGCGATTTTGCATCCGAGATCGGCATTGAGGATTTCGTCGCGATACCGGTTTCGGGCCTCAAGGGCGATAATATCATCGCCAAGAGCGAGGCAACCCCTTGGTATGAGCGGCCGACGTTGCTGGATCATCTCGAAACGGTCGGCCTTGATTATGACCGCCGCCGCAAACAGCCGTTCCGTATGGCGGTCCAATGGGTCAACCGTCCCAATCTCGATTTTCGCGGATTTTCCGGCTTGATAGCCAGTGGCCGGATCGCGCCGGGCGATGCCGTGCGGATTCTCCCCTCCGGTAAAACATCAATCGTGGACCGCATCGTTACGATGGATGGAGATCTCGATCATGCCATCGCGGGCCAATCCGTCACCATCATGCTCACCGACGAGATCGATTGTTCGCGCGGCGATGTAATTGCGGCCGCTGATGCGCCGCCCGAAGTTGCCGATCAGTTCGAGGCGACCATTGTCTGGATGGCGGATGAGCCGATGCTGCCGGGCCGTCCTTATGCGATGAAAATCGGTACCAATAATCTGCGTGCGACGATCACTGACGAGAAATATCAAGTGAACGTCAACACGATGAAAAAGACGCCGGGTAAAGAGCTGGGATTAAACGGTATTGCTGTTTGCAATATTTCCACGGACTCCGCCGTTCCGTTCACCTCCTATGACGATAATCCCGATCTTGGCGGTTTCATTCTCATTGACCGGATCACCAACGCCACGGTGGCCGCAGGGATGATCCACTTCGCGCTCCGCCGCTCGCAGAACATCCATTGGCAGGCGGTTGATATCACGCGCGAAGCCCATGCCGAACAGAAGAACCAGCAGGCGAAACTGCTCTGGTTCACCGGCCTATCGGGCTCTGGCAAATCGACCATCGCCAACCTTGTCGAGAAGAAACTGCACGTACTCGGCAAGCACAGTTTTCTTCTGGACGGCGACAATGTTCGCCATGGCCTTAACCGCGATCTCGGCTTTACCGATGCCGACCGGGTGGAGAATATCCGCCGCGTGGGCGAAGTCGCGAAACTGATGACCGATGCCGGGCTGATCGTGCTTACCGCCTTTATTTCGCCCTTCTGCGCCGAACGGAGGATGGTTCGCCACATGCTGCCCGAAGGCGAGTTCGTTGAAGTGTTTGTCGACACGCCTCTTGAGGTTGCCGAACAGCGGGACGTGAAAGGGCTCTACAGAAAAGCGCGGGCCGGCGATCTTAAGAATTTCACGGGGATCGACAGCCCTTATGAAGAACCCGAAAATGCCGAAATCACGGTCAACACAGTTGCAATGACTGCGGAAGAGGCAGCCGAATATATCGTCGAGCAATTGTTCAACGGAGGCTGATGCGATGGAGGGGGTGATCATTCGGGGCGGGTGCCATTGCGGCGCCGTTCGCTTCGAAGCGCTGATCCGCGAGCCACGCCCTGAACTGCTCGATTGCAATTGCTCGATGTGCAGCAAGGCCGGGTTTCTCCACCTGATCGTCCCGCATGACGATTTCACGCTGGTGTCAGGCGAAGAGGCGCTGACCTCCTATCGTTTCGGCACCGGGCAGGCCGATCATCTCTTCTGTAAACGTTGCGGGGTGAAGAGTTTCTACCAGCCGCGGTCTCACCCCGACGCCTGGAGCGTCAACTATCGCGCGCTCGATGACGGGCACGGGCTGGATGTGAAGATACGCGCCTTTGATGGGCGTAACTGGGAAGCGGCGAAGGCGGGGCTGTAGAGACACCTGCATTCGACCCATTACGGATGCCAGCAGGCATCCTCATCAATCTTAGATTTTGATCACTGGCAAGCCAAAGCCGCCTCGCTCAATCGGCTATGCGATCGGTACGAAGCGGCTGACCCATTCCAAAACCCGAAGATCTAGTCTGCGGATTTGCCGGTCAATTCACCGACAGAATTTTTGGCAATCGTGAATATTCGCATTGCCAGCACGGTTGCAGCAACACCTGTCGCGAGTACTCCGATATTGGCGGCAATTGTACCGAGATGTATTCCGACTTCCGGAACATTGACCAAAACTGCGGCAACAACAGGATATACCAAAACGGCGACCAGAAGACCCAGCACTCGTTCCTCAGTGTAGCTCAATCCGGCGATAATCCCGAGGATTACAAGCGCGGCAACAACATTGAGTCCTGGCACAGTATAAAATACTGAAACAATGGCCAGTAAAATGCCCAATAGTCCTGCGATAGCTGTAATTTTACTCATAGCGTCCCCTCCCTAGTTTGAATGGCCATTGTGGCCTGGAGGTCTATGCCTCCCGTCGACGAAGATAGGCGCAATGGATTTTATTGCAAATTCGTTGGTTTCCGTAGCGTCAACGGTCCGTTGGAGCGGATCAAAAAGCTTAATCCGCATCTTCATGCCTATGCGACAGTGATGGCCGAAAGCACCATGAAGAACGCTGAATTGATGGATAGAGAACTGTCTGATGGTCGTGATCGTGGACCGCCCCATGGCATGGAATGCGTTTATCTAGAAGGTCCGCTTTCGACCTATAGCGGACATTGGGTATGATCAGATAAGCGCCGACACCGCATCTATTGTCCTACGTCAACATTCCATGATCGCGGCTAATGAAAATATGTTGAAATCGCAGATTTTGCTACTCTGCTTATGACCGGATATTGCGATTGCCATGGAAGATATTCTCCGGGTCTATGCGCGACTTGAGTTCAGATAATCTGGCGTAGTTGGGTCCATATGCCGCAGAGACAGCACTGGGCGCATCGGAGCTCAGATAATTCACATAGGTTTGCGGCATATTATACGCGCGAAGTTCATCCATTACGCGATCAACCCACGCCATGCTTGGGGCGGTCATCTCCTCACGATACCAAGAAGCGCTTATAAACAAGGATGAAGAACCTTGAGTGCGGGGCAAGGACGATGATGTGGGATCGAAATCCACAAACGCTCCCCTTTGGCAATGCCCAAGACCCATTGACCATCCAGGAGGTGCAGTCTCGACCGCGCGGAGCAACACTTCAATCACATCGCTGGAAAGCCGGGCAATACTGTCCCCCCGCCAATGATTGAAACTGTTTCCAGAAGCCTGTGCCTCCAAATCCTCTTGGGGTGTTTCAACCGGGGGAAATGCGGCCATAATTTCAGGCGTTGGCTGCCCAACGGAAATATAAGGTTGGACCTGAATCGTATCGGCAATCGGCGATACAACTCGCCGAAACGGAGCTATCGCCTGAGCCGCATTGCGCGGATCGCCGGCAAAACAAACTGTCGCAGCCAGAAATGTTCCGGCTCCGGAATCGAACAAAACCAATTCGACAGTGAGCTCTCGCGGTGCTCGGTCCATCAGATCGTCAAACGCGGCGAGAAACTCACCCGCCGCAGCGATCGGGAAGACCAGAAAGCCGGTTACGGCTTCTCGCAATTCCAAAGTGCGATAGTCAAACCGCGTGACGACGCCGAAATTTCCACCGCCGCCTTTGAGCGCCCAGAATAAGTCAGGATCGCTTTGCGCGTTAACGGTTATCAGCCGTCCTTCCGCGTCAATCAATTCGATTTGCACAACATTGTCACATGCGGCACCCGCAGACGAAACCAGCCATCCCATGCCGCCGCCCAGCGTCAAACCTCCCACGCCAACGATGGGATTGCATGCAAGAGGAACTGCCAAACCATGCGGTGACAAACTGCCGGAAACAGAGCCAGTCAATGCACCTCCGTCCACTTTCACATTTCTCGTCTCGTCATCGAGTTCGACGTCAGACATGGCCGAGAGATCAAGCACGATACCGCGATCCACCGAAGATTGGCCCAGCACATCATTCCCGCCGCCGCGAACCGCCAAAGGCAAGCTGTGCTCCCGCGAAAACCTGATTGTGCGCTGGACATCAGAGGTCGATGTGCATCGCACTATAGCTTGGGGCCGAAAATCTGTCCGGGGATTGAAGCTGCCAACCCTGCGCGCAAGCTCATACCCTTGGTCATTTCGATCAAGGAGCGTCCCGTCCAAAGTTTCACGAAGCTGCGTAATGTGGCGCTGGTCTAGAGCTACCGTTGACCCTGACATGCATGAACTCAGGAACAATGGTGAACCTATGGCCAGAGCCGTGGCTCCAGTGGCGCCGCCCAAAAGCTGACGTCGGTTCAGGCTTTTCTGTTGCATTCCGCATCTCCAGATCAACGCCAATTCCAAGACACCTAGGCTGCGACTTTCCAATGCAGCGACTACTGAGGGCTTGAGGCACAAGGTTTTTCTAGAAGGTGAATCTGGCCGCAGTCTGGTCAAATGTGACAACCGGATGCATTTTGACGTGAACCGTACGTCAATGGCAAATTGTCCGATGATGCATTACTATCGGGAGATGATGAGTCAGGCATCTCGATCCAACACCTATGCACCAGAGATTTCGCGCCAGGCAAGGAATAGAGCCTTCTTGCTGTATCTGTGCCTCATATTAGCGCTGTGGGTGGTCAACACCGTGTCGGTAACCGCCAATCTTCAAAACCAGGACGCCAGTTTTTCCTGGTACGAGCCAACAGTACTGGAAGGATCCAGTCTTACCTTGATGGTCCCGCTGTTTTTCTTAGCTTGGTTGATTGTCGAAAAATGGACGTTTGGCCGAGTAATATTGCCGCAAGTCGTAGCCTCTCATTTCCTCGGAAGTATCGTCTTCTCGTTCGTCCACGTCACCGCGATGATCGGAGTTCGCAAACTGATATGGCCCGTCATGTTTGACCGAAACTATATGATGCAATTGAACTCATGGATGGATTTGGTCCAAGAATATGGGAAGGATTCCATCACTTATTCTGTCGCAATCGCTCTTTTATATCTCTTTCGATATCTGGGCGAAGCACAGCAGGAGCTGGATTTGGTCAGATCCAACGCTTCCCACTCAAAACGACTAACTCTCAAATCAAATGGAAAGACCGTTTTTGTCGATACGCATAAGTTTGAATATGCTGCCGCTGACGGAAACTACATTCATCTCGTGACGTCAGAGGCCCGCTACCATGTGCGTATGAGCTTGAGCCAGCTCGAATTGCTTTTGCGAAAATCCAATTTGAACGTCTTCCGCAGTCATAAGTCGTGGCTGGTAAATGCCGACGAAGTGAAATCCGTCGAGCATAAGAGGAATGGCGATATGGTGCTCGAGTTACCCGGCGGCCAATCCGTGCCAGCGAGTAGGCGATACAAGGATCTCATCTTGGAAAAATGTGGCGGATTTTAGCGGATACCAAATGAATTTGGAGATTCAAGTTACCGCTTCCCTGATGTCGTCATTCGATCTCCATTGCCATGATGTCCGCATTCTACCCTTAGCAGTCCTTCGCTACTCCCCCGCCCCCTCAAACAACTCCCGCAGAAACACTGTTTCCACCGCATGCCGGAGATCATTGTTTGGCTTTTTGCGGAACCCGTGCCCTTCATCGGCGAACACAACATACCAGGTCGGCACGCCATTCTCGCGCAGTCCTTCGGCGACTTGATCGCTCTCCGATAGCGGCACGCGGGGGTCGTTGGCGCCGGCCATCACAAGCATGGGCCGCGTGATCCGGTCCAGATTGTTCATCGGGGCGATGCGTTCGAACACGGCCGCCATTTCGGGCGTCCGCTCATCGCCATATTCGCCGCGCCGCATGTCGCGGCGATAGTCCTGTGTGTTTTGCAGGAAGGTGCGAAAATCGCTGATGCCATAGCGCTCGACCCCGCCGACGAGCCGGTCGGAATAGAAGATCATTGTGGCGAGCGACATATAGCCGCCATAGGATTGGCCGTAGACGGCGACCCGATCTGCATCGAGATCGGGCTGCTCGCCGATCCAGTCGAGCAGCGCCCCGATATCGCGCACACTGTCTTCACGCAGGGGGCCATTGTCGAGATCGCGATAGGCGGTGCCGTAACCGTCAGACCCGCGAACATTGGGCAAGATCACAGTCGCGCCGAGCGAATTTGCGAAATATTGCGCGCGTGAATTCCAGCTGGGCCGCGACTGGCTTTCCGGGCCGCCGTGGATGTCCATGATGACCGGGGTCGGGCCCTCGGCACCGGCCGGGCGATAGACAAAAGCTGAAACCGAAAGGCCGTCGAACGAGTCAAAGCGAACCAGTTCGGGCTCGGCCAGTGCTTCCGGGTTTAGCGGACCGAGTTCGGAGCCGGTCCAGCGGACGACATCACCGTCAAGCACGTTCCACGCCCAGACATCACCCGCCGATGTTGCCGTGCTCATGCTGACGGCAAGGCTCATATTGTCGGGCGCGAATGCGATACCGGTCAACACGCCGCGCGGCAATTCAGGTTGAGGTAGGGCGCGCCGGGTCACAAAATCCTGCACCACAACGCGCGAATAACCTTCCTCATTGACCACATAGGCAAGGATGCGTCCGTCAGCAGACAGGGTGAAACCTTCGACGCCCCAGCCGAGATCGGGGGTTAGCGGGGTCATCGCACCGGTTTCGCGGCTGAACTCCACCAGCCGCCGGAAATCGCTGTCCCGATTGCTGATTGCGAGGATCGCGCTGTCGTCGCGCGCAAAATGTGGGGATTCATCGACCGTCCCCTCGCTGGGCGCGAACTCGGTCGCTTCACCGCTCGCCATATCGAGCAGATAGATGCGGGAATCGCGGTTGGATCGGTAATTCTGCAGCAGTACGGCGCTGCCATCGGCGGCAATATCCGATGGAAACATCGGTGTGTCGAAACTGGCAACGACGCGCCGGCTATCCGCGTCGGCGGGGTTCGCCGCATAGATTGTATAGGTCGTGCCGCGTCCGGCACTCGCCCAGACCATTATCGAACCGTCATCGGAAAACACTGGTGAGAGATTGCGGGTTTCCGGCTCGGTCAGTTGCACCGGTCCATCCGATAGCCCCCCGGATAGCTCCGTCGCATATATTTGAAACCACTCGTCGCCGCCATTGTCGCGAACCAAAACGAACTGGTTCTGGCCGGGGATCGCCGTGGCTGACTGTACGGGTTCGGCGAAGAAACTAAGCTGGGTGCGAGCTCCCATGGGCTCGGTTATACGGTGAACTTGATCGGTTCCGCCAAAACGCGTGGTGATCAGGATTGATCCGTCGTTCAACCAGTCTTCCAGGGTAGCGCTGCGATAATTTTGAAAGCGCTGCACCGCCGCGTCCACGTCGGCGGGAATTTCGGGGACATTTTGGAGCGTTGCCGTCCCGATCGTTCGTTCGGAAACCTCCTGCGCGGCGAGCGGCGTCGCGGCGATGGCGAGAGTAGCGAAAAAAGTGATGAAACGATGCATGGCAAACCCCGGGGAAGACTGATCGACAAACCAGTTATGGCGTGGTTGTGCGGTCGTGAACAGTGCGCTTGCCGCGCCGCCCGCTTTCTCCCAAAAGGCTGGCAGACAATTAGGGGGAGGCCGCATGGCCAGCGCAGTACCGGCCAAAGAGCCGACCAAGAAGGAAATCCGTCTCGTCATCGCCGCATCATCGGCAGGTACCGTTTTCGAATGGTATGACTTTTTCATCTATGGCACGCTTGCCGCGCTGATTGGCCAGGCCTTTTTTCCCGCCAATAATGAGACATTACAGCTGTTGCTTGTCTGGGCCGGTTTCGCCGTAGGCTTTGGATTTCGGCCGCTTGGCGCGATATTGTTCGGGTATCTCGGCGATAAGCTGGGCCGCAAATATACGTTTCTAGTAACGGTGACGCTGATGGGAATCGCGACGGCGGGCGTGGGCATGATTCCCTCCGCAGCGACGATCGGTATCGCGGCGCCGATCATCGTCATTCTCCTCCGCATTTTACAGGGCCTGGCGTTGGGCGGGGAATATGGCGGGGCTGCGATCTACGTTGCCGAGCACGCGCCTGCGGAAAAGCGCGGTTTCTACACGTCGTTCATCCAGGCGAGCGTCGTGGGCGGGTTCGTTCTTAGCATCGCCGTGGTTCTTGCGTGCCGCTTCCTGATCCCGGCGGACGATTTCGCAGCATGGGGCTGGCGTTTGCCGTTCCTGCTATCGATCGTCCTGCTTATCATTTCGCTCTGGATGCGTTTCAAGCTTTCCGAAAGCCCGGTTTTCCAAGCGATGAAGGAAGCGGGCGAGACCGCCGCCAATCCGTTTACCGAAAGCTTCAGCTATCCCGGCAACAAGAAGCGCATCTTCGTAGCGCTGTTCGGGATTACCGGAGTTCTGACAACGATCTGGTACACGGCTTTCTTTTCCGGCCTGTCCTTTCTGCGCCGGGATATGCGGGTCGATGAGTTGACGGTTGAGTTGACGCTTTTCGCAGCAGCCCTCGTGTCCATGTCCTTCTACATTATCGTCGGGCGCTGGTCCGACCGGATCGGGCGAAAAAAACCAATTATCATCGGGGCTTTACTGGCGCTGATGCTGTTGTTTCCGATTTTTTGGACGATGGGTAGCTTGGCAAATCCTGGGCTGGCTCGGGCCGCTGCGGAAAACCCGGTGGTCGTGAGTGGGCCGGAGTGCTCCACCGATCCGTTCGCCGAATTGTTTGGAGGCGAGCAGAGCGAGTGCGGCAGGATCCTCGAAACACTGATGTCGAGCGGGGTGCGTTACACCCTGGAACCGGGTAGCGATCTCGCGGTTAGCGCCGGTGGAGAACAGATTGCGATCGATCCCGAATGGCTGGCCGATGGAGCTACGCGGCGGGATGGCTTGCAGGCGGCGCTCGGCGAACGCGGCTTCGATTTCGCGCGTCAGTCGCCGCCAATGATCAATATCCTGGGGATCTTTGCGTTGCTTCTGGTGCTCGGGGGGCTGTCTGCACTGACCTATGGATCTGTGGCGGCGTTGTTGACGGAGATGTTTCCGGCGAAGATCCGGTACAGCTCAATGTCCATCCCCTATCATATCGGGGCCGGTTATCTGGGTGGTTTCCTGCCGCTGATTGCGGGCATCATCGTTGCGCGCACGGGCGATATCTATGCGGGACTTTGGTACACATGGGCGGTTGTCGCCTTTGGGGTGGTCGTTGCCTGGTGGGGTTTGTCATCAGGGCCGCCTCGCGATTTCGAAGATGATGCCTGAGTTCGTTGCACCACTCCGCCTCCGTCTTGATGGGGCAGCGCTTGCGGACAACTGGCATGCGCTCGACCGTTTGAGCGGCACGGCTGCGTGCGGTGCGGCGGTCAAGGCCAATGGCTATGGGCTGGGGGCGCGGGACGTAACAGCCCGGCTGATAAGGGCCGGGTGCCGCGATTTTTACGTCGCCACCTGGGCGGAAGCCAACGAGATTGCAGATCTGTGTGAAGGCCGCTCACTTAGCGTGTTCCACGGTGTGCGGCGAGAGGACATGGCGGCAGCAACGGCGAGCCCCGCACGGCCCTGTCTCAATTCGGCAGAACAGGTGAAGCGATGGCGTGAGGCGGCGGGCGGGGCATGTGATGTGATGGTTGATACCGGCATGAATCGGCTTGGTCTGTCGGTCGAGCAGGTCAATGACGGACTACTCGACGGGCTCAGGATAGATACGTTGATGAGCCATCTCGCCTGTGCTGATGAGCCGGACAATGAAATGAATAACGGCCAATATGCAGCTTTGGCCTCGCTGGTCGATAAGACCGGCGCGGTGCGGATGAGCCTGTGTAACTCGGCGGGCATCGTGCTTGGCAAGAAATATCATCTTGATCTGACCCGGCCCGGTATCTCGCTCTATGGCGGCGCGCAGGTTGAGGCGCTTGTGCCGCATATCCGCCAGGTCGCTTTTCCTGAAGCACAGGTAATCCAGCGCCGCCGAATCGGAACTGGCGAGACTGTCGGCTATGGCGGGACGTTTACTGCCGAAGGCGAAACAGAGCTGGCGATCCTCCATCTTGGCTATGGCGACGGCTATCTGCGCGGGTTTTCTGGAGCGGGCGGTGCGCATTTTGGTGAGGCTGCCTGTCCGGTCATTGGCCGCGTGTCGATGGATCTGATCGCCGTGTCGGTGGATACCGCGCCGGACGTGAAGGAAGGCGATTGGCTCTCCATCGATTTTGACCTTCCCATGGCCTCTGCTCAGTCAGGTCTCTCGCAATATGAGTTGCTTACAACCCTAGGCCGCCGCTATCAGCGCAATTGGAATGAATGAAACCGGCATATTGAGCTCGCTAGTGGCGATATTCGCGGCAATTGGGCGATCAGTTGTCGGCGGCTTTGCATCCGTTGGGAGGATGGCGCTGTTTGCGCTTAGGACCATCCAGCGTGCTTTGACACCGCCCTGGTACCCGCTCCGGCTTTTCGAGCAACTGTTTCAGATCGGGTGGAACTCGTTGCCTGTCGTGGCGTTGACTGCTGTCTTCACCGGCGCCGCGCTGGCCCAGCAAATCTATACCGGTGGATCCCGCTTTAACGCCCAGTCGACCGTGCCGGCGATCGTTGTCATTGCTATGGTGCGTGAGCTTGGCCCGGTGCTCGTTGGCCTGATGGTGGCGGGCCGTGTGTCATCAGCCATGGCGGCGGAAATCGGTACAATGCGGGTTACCGAACAGATTGACGCGATGGTGACGCTGCGCACCGACCCCTATCGCTATCTGATTGCGCCGCGCCTGTTTGCGAGCGTGATTGCGCTGCCGGTTCTGGTCTGCATCGCCAATGTGATCGGAATTTTCGGCGGCTATTTGCTCTCTATTCACAAACTTGGTTTCAATCCCGCAAGCTATATCGAGATGACGAACTCGATCCTTGAGGCCGATGATATCATGATGTCGCTGGTCAAGGCGGCGGTGTTCGGCTTCTTTATCGCGCTGTCTGGTTGCTATGCGGGGCTTCAGACACGCGGCGGCGCGGCAGGTGTGGGCCGGGCGACGACCAATGCGGTCGTCGGGGCGTTCGTCCTGATACTGCTGTCCAACCTCCTCATCACGCTCACGGTATTTGGGTAGGCCGGCGATGAGCGATCAACCCAAAATCGAGCTGCGCAACGTCTCAAAGAGCTTTGGCAGCAATCATGTCCTGCGCGATGTGAGCTTTTCCGTCGCGCCCGGGGAATCGATGACGGTTATTGGCGGATCGGGCAGCGGCAAATCGGTGATGCTCAAATGCATTCTCGGTCTGATGGCAGTCGATGCCGGGCAGATATTCGTCGATGGCGAAGAAATTACCGGGATGAAGGCGGCCGACCATGATCGCATTCGCGCGAAGTTCGGCATGCTGTTTCAGGGCGGCGCATTGTTCGATTCGCTGCCGATCTGGCGCAATGTGACTTTTGCGTTGACCCAGGGGCGGCACAAGCGGACATCCGATATGCGGGCCATGGCGCTTGAGAATCTCGAACGGGTGGGGCTGGACAAAGATGTGCTCGACCTGAGACCGAGCGAGCTCTCGGGCGGTATGCAGAAACGTGTCGCGCTGGCCCGCGCCATTGCTCCCCGGCCCGAGATCATTTTCTTCGATGAACCCACCACGGGCCTCGATCCGATCCGTACGGACGTCATCAACAAGCTGATTGTAGAACTCGTCCGTGATCTTGGCATCACGGCGCTCACGATTACGCATGATATGGGTTCGGTTGAGAAGATTTCTGATCGGGTGGCGATGCTCTACGAAGGCGCGATTATCTGGTCGGGGCCGGTTTCGGAGCTACGAAGTTCGGGCGATGTGCATGTCGACCAGTTCGTGCAGGGCAGGGCGGACGGCCCGATTGTCTAATCGACGATTAATTCGTCTTGTCGATCAAAAAATGCCTATTCATCGATTATGCCACTAACTGTTTATCGGTAATTCCGTTGGAACTCTTTACGCATTTCGATCATTGGTTGCTCAGTAATTCAAACAATCGATCAATGGAGTTCCTGAAATGCTTGGACGCAATGTACCCGACGTTACCCTGAAAACCCGTGTGCGTGACGAGAGTCTGGGAGGCACTAATCCGTTCCGCTGGCAAGATGTGAAGACAGGCGATCTCTTCGCTGGCAAGCGCACGGTCGTCTTCTCGCTGCCGGGCGCCTTCACACCGACTTGCTCGAATGAGCAGTGCCCAGCTTTTGAACGCTATTATGATGACTTCAAAGCGCTCGGCGTTGACGATGTCTATTGCATCTCCGTCAATGACGCTTTTGTCATGTACCAATGGTCGAAGAATCTTGGCCTTGAAAAGGTGAAGATGCTGCCAGACGGTTCGGGCGATTTTACCCGCCGTATGGGCATGCTGATCAAAAAGGATCATCTCGGTTTCGGCGACCGTTCATGGCGCTATGCGATGATCGTGGAAGACGGCGAAATCGTCGGCTGGTTCGAAGAGCCGGGTATCAACGATGATGGCACCGACGAGGATCCTTATGTCGAATCGACGCCGGAAAAAACTCTTCGCTGGTTGGACGAAAACCGGGGCGCAGAGCGCCAGGTTGCCTAACCGACCCACCTCCATAATCGCGATCCCCTGAACCTTCGCGATTACCTTAACCCGCATCGGCCATCCCCTCGGCCGGTGCGGGTTTTTTGTGGACGATTGTGCTGCGCTGTTTACACCATGCAGACCGGGAGGTTGAGCATGACAGATAAGGCTATCATTGCACCGCGCATCGAAACGGAGCGGCTTATCTTGCGCGAATTTCGCCGCGAGGATTTCGATAGTTTCTGTGCGATGGTTACCGATCCCGAAGTTACGCAGCATATGGGCGGGGCTGTTCTTGATCGCAGCGCGGCCTGGGATAAATTCGCCCGCATGCCCGGTTTCTGGGTATTGCTCGGCTATGGCCTGTGGATAGTCGAGGAGAAGGCGAGCGGCAGGATCGCAGGCAATCTTGGGTTTAGCTGGTTCGAGAGGCCGATCGATCCACCGCTTCCTGATATCCCGGAAGGGGCTTGGGTTTTCGACGCATGGTCCCATGGCAAAGGCTATGCGAGCGAGGCCTTGGCCGCCGCTTTGGACTGGGCCGATGCCAACCTTCCGAACCGGGGATATTGCTGCGTCATTGATCCTGGGAATGCGCCTTCGCTCGCGCTGGCCCACAAGTTCGGATTTGAGGAAGTGCGGAGGGCGCAATTCAAAGGTGACGAGACGGTCGTGCTGGAGCGGCCTGCGAGCTAGTATCGCGGCCTAGGTTACAGTCGATTTTTCTGCGAACCGGTCATCCCGCCAGATGCCACTATCGAGTATCTCTCCCAATATCTCGACCGCCTGCCAGACCTCTTCAAAACTTGTGTAGAGCGGCGTTAGGCCGAATCTCAAAATATCGGGCGCGCGGAAATCGCCGATGACACCGCGTTCGATAAGCGCCTGGCTGATCGGCCAAGCGTCCGGATGACGATAGGAGATATGGCTCCCGCGATGTGCGGCGTCTCGCGGTGTTATAAGCCGAAGTCCATGGTCGCCGCAGCGCTCTTCAATGCGTGCGGCGAACAGATCAAACAAGGCGGCGGATTTTGCGGCGACCGCCCCCATGTCGATATCGGCGAACAGATCGACGCCGCTTTCGAGCGCGAGCATGTTCAGCATGGGCGGTGTGCCGCAGAGAAACCGGCTGATGCCGGGTGCTGGAACATAATCGTCGCGAAATTCGAACGGCGCTTCATGCCCCATCCAGCCTGATAGGGGTGAGCGGAGTTGATCCTGCAAATCTTCCCGAACATAGAGAAAAGCTGGTGCACCGGGCCCGCCATTCAGATATTTATAGCCGCAACCCACGGCGAGATCGACGCCGCATCCGTTGAGGTCCACCGGTATTGCGCCAACGCTGTGACTGAGATCCCAAAGCGTCACTGCGCCTGCTTCATGCGCTGCCTCGGTTAGCAGCTCCATGTCATGCCGGGCGCCGCTTTTGTAATGGACATGGGTGAGCATCATCAGCGCCGTTTCAGGCCCCAATGCATCGGCAAGATCACCAGCCTGCTCCGTATGAACGATATGATCGGCCAGCAGGCCCGCCGCGCCATCAGCCGTGTAGAGATCGGTTGGGAAATTGCCCGGTTCGGTTAGTATCTGGGAGCGGTCAGAGTTCAGCCGTGTCGCAGCGATGATCAGCTTGAACAGGTTGACGGAAACGGAGTCCGTCACGATCACTTCATGGGGTTTCGCCCCGATCAGCTTGGCGATCTTGGCCCCGATCCGCTGCGGCGCCCCGATCCAGTCATTGCCGTTCCAACTGCGGATCAGATCCTTGCCCCATTGGCGCTCGACCACATCTTTCTGGGCGGCGATGGTGGCTTTGGGCAGAGCGCCCAGTGAGTTACCGTCGAGATAGAGCACCCCTTCGGGCAACACGAAGCGCTGGCGCATTCCGGCAAGCGGATCGGCGGCATCAAGGGCGCGGGCGTCGGCAAGTGTCATCATGGCAATTGTCATAGCAAGATCCGCAGACGACAGTCACCCAGAGAGATTGAACTTGTTCGCCGAGGCGGAGATATCTAGGCTAAGCCAATCAACAAAAAATTTGAGGGGGATCACAATGACAGATCAGAGTGGAGGAAAGGGTTTCGCCGCACTGTCCGCGATACTCGGCGTGGCGGCAGCGCTGCTTGTTCTCTCGGTGCCCGCGGCCGTGTGGAATTATTCTGCGGAGGGAGCGGTGCTTCTGACTGGCATTATCGGCGCTGCGCTGGCGGCGCTGCTTGCCTTCAACTCGCGTCGGGCCAGCAGCAATGCGCTCAACCTTACGGGTCTCGCATTGGGCGTAATAGTCTTGGCGATCGGTGTGTTCATGCTGCTGTTCGGCGGCTTCGAAGTGGAATTCGGATAGGATCAAAACTCGGACGGAACGCGCCCAAGCGCTGCTTCAATAAGCTCGACCTGGCGTTCCCAGCTCGCGGTGCCGGGAGACACCAGTTCGACATGGCCTTCACCGGGGATCGTGACGAGTTCGATATTCGTCAGGTCACGCGCGAGATTGGCATTGCGATAGGCTTCGGCATATTCGGGCGGGGCAATCCGGTCGCGCTCTGCATTGACGAGGATTTGACGCGCCGAACCGGCTGGCATGCGCGGGGGCGAGGTGAGGTTCGGATGATCGCCAAGCATGAGCCTTGGTGCTTCGGTGCCGCAGGGATGGCCTTCGCGAAGGGCCCCCGCTTCAAGATCAGGCAGGCCGCCCTGGCTGATGACCGTACCGATGGTTGGCAGGCCCACATTCAGCGATCGTCCGCCGACAATGCCTCTCTGCATGTCGAGCCAAAGGGCGAGATGGCCACCCGCCGAATGGCCGACCGCAACGACATTGGAGAGATCGAGATTGAAGCGTTCGCCATTTTGTAGCAGCGAGTCCGTTGCTCTCAACACGTCGTCATAGGTCCCCGGATAGCCGCCGCCTGGCCGATCCACACCGCGATACTCGATATTCCAAACGGCAATACCGCGCTGGCGCAGATCATCGGCAATCCAGTTCATGATATCGCGCTCGGCAATATCGGTCTGCCAGCAGCCGCCATGGATCATGAGCACCGCCGGGTGCGGTCCATCGCCTTCGGGCAGCCAGAGCTCAGAGAATTGCAGATCGCCTTCGCCATAGGCGACGCGGATATCGGTTTGGGGCTGCTCGCGCGAAAACAGATCGTTCCAGCTCATGATTTCCGCAGAAGGCGGGGAAGGGGCGTTCGCGGTTTCCTCAGGCATGGTGCAAGCAGTCAATCCGGCTAAGCAGGCGATAAGCGCCGTGCGAATGAGATAGGTCATTCGCGCATGCTAGGCCGAAGGAGAGATCGCTGCAATTAAGCTGTAGGACAGCCTTCGAAATGGCTGGTCAGGAGAGCGTTCCAACCAGCTTCTCCGCCATCCTCGACATCCATGAGGCGGATTGCGAAATCATCCATGCCGGCATGATTGGGGATGCCCCATTCAGCGCCCAGCACATGGCCGGACTGCGCATCGATCCAGAGCGGGCCGCCATTCTCGCCAAAGGCCGGGCCACCGACTTCGAAACGCAGAGCTGCAGTGCCGTGATAGTCTTCCTCGCCGACATATTCTGCGTCGGCACGGCCGAGATGGTGTACGAAACGGCCATCTTCAGGTTCGGTCCAGATCAGCGGCAAACCAAAGGAGAAGCCAGCACGTGGATCGTCTAACCCCATGGTCTGCACAGACAGCGTGGCGAGATCGAAATCATAGAGATGATAGATGGGTTCTTCGACGCGCACCTGCTGGCGCACCATCTGATCCGGCAAAGCTGCTTCTGCGCGAAGCATCGTGGCTGCCCGGTCATAAGAGATTGTCGCAAAGTTTTCGTGCCGGGCTTCAGGCATCAAGCGGCCACCTTGGATGACGCTTGCTCGGCCCGTTTCAGTGTCGACCCAGGCCGATACGAAAGCGGCACCGGTACACCGTTCAACCGCCTTATACACTTCGAGCTGATTGGCTGCCGCGCGATACACATAGACATTTTCAGGACTGGAACCGTCCCGATTACTGCGGACATAGTGATAGATGCGGCCTTCGACCGCTTCGGGTTCGCCGCCGCCAATCACGTCGGTTGCGAAACCACCAAGCGCGAGCAACCCTGCTGCGCCAATATAAACGAGTTTATCAAACATTCCTGAACCTCAAACTTTGCGTTTGTATGTGCCCCGACTGATGCCGGTTATGCTTCTAATTATGCAGAAATTGTGCCAGTTACAGAAAATACCATAACTACAACAGCATAGCTATATTTCGCTGTTAAAATACCAGTGGCTTGCGCGAGAAAATGGTGAAATACACCAATATGTAGGTAGGCCTATTGCGCGGCGGAATAGCGCAGAAATACGCCTATCGTTCCAAGCACATGGCGATGCCCATGCCTCCGCCGATGCAAAGCGTGGCGAGGCCTTTATGCACGTCGCGCTTCTGCATTTCGTAGAGCAAAGTTGTCAGTACACGCGCGCCGGATGCTCCAATCGGATGACCGATTGCGATTGCGCCGCCATTCACATTCACCTTGTCCGAGTCCCACCCCAGATCCTTGCCGACGGACAGAGCCTGAGCGGCAAAGGCTTCGTTCGCCTCGATCAGATCGAGATCGCCGATTGACCAGCCTGCTTTTTCAAGCGCCCGTTTCGTGGCGGGAACTGGGCCGATCCCCATGATCGACGGATCGACACCCGCAGAGGCCCAGCTGGCGACCCGGGCGAGCACAGGTACGCCGCGTCGTTCGGCTTCTTCTGCTGACATGACGACGAGTGCCGCCGCACCATCATTCAAGCCGCTGGCATTTGCCGCAGTCACTGTGCCGTCCTTTTTGAAGGCTGGGCGCAGGCCCGACAGGCTTTCGGCGGTCACGCCTGCACGGATATATTCGTCGTCTTCGACCAGAATGTCGCCCTTGCGGTGTGAAACCGTGACGGGCGCGATTTCATCCTTGAAGCGGCCATCTGCCCGTGCGCGTTCGGCATTGTTCTGGGAAAGAGCTGCAAAAGCATCCTGTGCTTCGCGTGTGATCTGATACTGTTCGGCAAGATTCTCGGCGGTGATGCCCATATGATAGTCATTGAAAACGTCGGTCAGCCCGTCCTTGATCATTGTGTCGACGAGCGTGAGGTCGCCCATCTTCTGCCCGGCACGCAGATTCTGGCAATGGCGGCTCATCGACATATTTTCCTGCCCACCCGCAACAACGATGGTCGCATCGCCGCATGCCACCTGCTGGCTGGCTATTGCCACGGCACGCAAGCCCGAACCGCAAACCTGATTGACGCCCCAGGCTGGAATCTCCTTCGGCAAACCTGCAGCCATCGCGGCTTGGCGCGCCGGGTTTTGACCTTCGCCTGCGGTCAACACCTGACCCATAACGACTTCAGATACATCATTTGGTGCAATGCCGCATTGTGCAAGCGCAGCTTCTATCGCGACACGGCCCAGCTCATGTGCGGGCGTGGTAGCAAAGGCACCGAGAAAACTTCCAACAGGCGTACGTTTGGCGGCGGTAATGACAATATCAGACATGGCTGAGGCCCTTTCGCAAGACAGATACACGATTCGAAAAGGAGCTTAGACCTTATGCTGCACCTGCGAAAGCCATAGAGCCAACGGCTCCCACAGCGCCGTTCTCCCTCGGCCCCCAACCACCATTCCGACATGGCCTTGCGAGAGCGTGATGACGTCTCCAACTCGCGCCGCCGTTGCTTCCGGAACGATCCGGTCGCTGGAGGATATGATGTCGAGCGTCGGGCAGGACAGAGCCGCGGGATCGACACTCTGCCCGCCGACGATCCATCGGCCCTTGCCCGTCACATTGCCGCAAAACAGATCTTCGACAAGCTCGCGGCCTGCGCCATAGCTGAGCGGCGGACCATCATTCGCCCAATCTTCGAGCGCAATGAATGCACGGGCCTTGTCGCTTGCGGGATCCAACCGCCCGAACATCTCGAACTTGCCGACAGTGCGGGCGGGGTCGAGTTTCCAGAAACCGGTTTGCAAGACTTCCATCGGCAAGGCACCCAATTCGCGCGCGGTTGGCTCTACGCTGTTCCAAAGCTGTTTCAGGCCGTCACGGGCTTCATCCGGAAATCCGTCGAACCTCCAGGGCGCTGCCATGGTGACCAGAGAAAGGGACGGGCGAAGCGTTGCCGCCGCCGTCGCCATCGTGCCGCCGAGGCAATAGCCGATCAGATGTGCAGGCTCTTTGAGTGAATCGATGAGCGGCAAGAGCAGCCTCTCGACATGGCCGCCAACGGTGAGTGCCGCTTCTTCCGGCATTGGTGTTCCCCAATCGACCAGATAGGGATGCACGCCTTGTTCGCTGAGCCAGCGCAGCAGCGAGTTGTCCTTGGCCAGATCGAGAATCGTTGGCGGATTGATCAGTGAGGGAACGAATATTGCCGCCGGGCCATCCCCGCCATAATCTATGAGTTTGGCTCTGCCTGCTTCGGCCGCGATGGGTGCCGGCGATATGACAGGTGCGCGTTCGGCTTTCTGATAGGCTTTCAACCCCGCCAGCGCAGCTGCCATCCGCTTTGGCGATGCTGCGGTTTCGCTGCGCAGCAAATCGAGGAAAAGTGGGAGTGGGCGGGGTTTGTGTTGCAGTGCACTATCTCCCGGTGCTAGGCTGATTCCAACATTTGGAGACATATTCATGGCTAAATCCGGTTCCGACTCCGACACAGTCATTATCAAGAAATACGCCAACCGGCGCCTCTATAACACCGAAAGTTCCAGTTACATCACACTGGATAATCTCGGCACCATGATCCGTGACAAGCGCGACTTTCAGGTAATCGATGCCAAGAGCGGTGATGATATTACCCGCGGCGTGTTGACGCAGATCATCATGGAAGAAGAAAGCCACGGCCAGACGATGCTGCCGGTCAGCTTCCTGCGTGATCTGATCGGTATGTATGGCAACTCGATGTCGGCGATGGTGCCGCAATATCTTGAAGCCTCGATGGAAGCGTTCCAGCGCAATCAGGCCAAGTTTCGTGATGCCATGGAAGGCGCTCTTGGTTCTGGGCCCTTTGGTGAGATTGCGCGCCGCAACATGGAAATGTTCGAAGCAGCGACCGGTGCCTTCAAGCAAACGGGAAAGGCCAGTGCGCCCAGCGAACCGGAAAGTCCGAGTAACACTGAGGTTGACGCGCTGAAAGCACAGCTCGCTCAACTTCAGGATCAGATCGAAAAACTCAACAAATAGACACAGGTGGACGAGCAATTTGTCGTCGCGGCGGTCGTAATGATCGTGATCGCAGGTTTTGCAGGGTGGATGGATCGTCGCCGCAACAATCGCAATCATCTCGACAGGGTCGGCTGGGTCAACTGGCCGCTGGTGATGATTCTTGCGCTCATCGGCGCGGTGATGTTGGGGATATTGGCAACGAAACTATAAAGGCACGCGCAACCTGAAGCCAAAGCCAAAGCCGAAAGGCTAGGGGCCAGAAACTAGAGGCCAGAAACTAGAGGCACGACTCAAGGCAAGGCTGTTCGAAGCCGTAAGCTTTGGCCTTGTCTAGCGTATAGGGACGCAGGCCCATCGAGCGATATTCGCCTTCGATTTTCCCGTTATCATCCTCGCCGGTATATTCGAACTTGAACAGTTCCTGGGTCACGATGACATCGCCCTCCATCCCGATAACTTCCGTGATGTTGGTCGTCCGGCGTGAGCCATCACGCAGGCGTTTCACCTGAATGATGAGGTCGACAGAGTCAGCAATCTGTTTGGAAATCGCTTCTTTCGGGATCTTGATGTCGCCCATCAAAACCATATTCTCCATACGGCCAAGGCATTCGCGCGGGCTGTTAGAGTGAAGCGTACACATGGAGCCATCATGGCCAGTGTTCATCGCGGCGAGCAGATCGAAACATTCTGCTCCGCGAATTTCGCCAAGGATGATGCGATCGGGACGCATACGCAGGGCGTTGCGAACGAGATCGGCAATCGAAATTTCACCCTTGCCTTCAAGGTTGGCAGGCCGGGTTTCAAGCGGCAGCCAGTGCGGCTGTTGCAGGCGAAGCTCGGCGGCATCCTCAATCGTCAGCACGCGTTCGCCGGGATCGATCATCTTCGACATGGCGTTGAGCATAGTGGTTTTACCCGAACCCGTACCGCCCGAGATAACAACGTTGAACCGGCTGGCGCCTGCAACCTTGAGGAAGGTTGCCATATCTTTCGACATCGAACCGAAACCCTGCATCATATCGATGGTGATCGGCTTGTCAGAGAATTTACGAATTGAGATTGCGGTGCCGCGCAGCGAAAGCGGCGGCACGATTACGTTCACACGCGAACCGTCTGCGAGACGGGCATCGGCGAGCGGCGTGGTCTGATCGACGCGGCGACCAACTGAGTTACAGATGCGCTGGGCGATCTGCAGCAGATGTTCTTCGTCGCGGAACTGAATATGGGCGAGCTCAAGCTTGCCCTTGCGTTCAATATAGGTCTGCTCGGGACCATTCACCATGATATCGTTGATATCCGGATCGGAGAGCAATTCTTCAAGCGGGCCAAGGCCCAGTAGCTCATCGACGAGCACTTTTTCGAGCGCGAACTGCTCACGGCGGTTCAGCGTTATCTTGAGTTCCGCCAGCACTTCAGAGATGATCGGGCGAAATTCTTCGGCGAGTTCGGTCTTGGTCAGCGTGGAAGCCGCTTCGGGATCGACACGTTCGAGGAGGCGCGGCAACACCTGTTCTTTGATTTTGTGAACAGAAGCTTCAAAACCCTGAAGTTCTTCAACGGCCTCGGTGACCGCATTGGCGCGATCATTGAGCTTCGACATCGGATTCTCTTCGGGAAGGGCCAGTGACCCATCATCTTCAATGCCGGGAAGATCTAGCGATTCGATGGGCGGGAACTGTTCGCCGCCATCGGCTCCTTCAGTTTCGGTGGAGGCAGGCGCGGCCTTGCCGCCGCCCTTCATCGGGCGTGCAACGCCGAAGGAAGGTTTCTGGCCATCGCTCTTTCGTCCAAATGCGCTCATGCCGTTCCTCAATACCTTATGCCCGCCAACAGCGAGCTGTGCTGTCATGGTGAATAGATTGAAAACTTTGACAATTAGCTAATGAACGCGAAACGAGGGCGATAATGTGAAAAATCCACGCAAATAGTGGAAATCCGGGCGATAACCGTGTTTCAGTCGCGCGCGTCCAGTCGGCTCGGCCAGCGTCTTGTTAGGGCGATTTTCATGATGTTACCGGTTTTTCAGACCGGCGGCGGCGATAGTCGATGGCGGTAAAGGCCTTCAATTCACCAATATGCGCGGCGGTAATTAGCCTTCGTCGACGATTCTTTCGGCGAGGACCGTGAGGCCCTTGTCATTGACCTCGGCAAATCCGCCTTCGACCTTGATCATTTCCGGCGTTGCGCCGGGCGTCGCATAAATCTGGATCGATCCATCGCGGATGGTCGACATGACGGGAGCATGGCGCTCAAGCACGCCGAAATCGCCTTCGGTGCCGGGTACGACGACCATATGCACTTCTTCCGAGCGGAGAAGCTTCTCAGGCGTGACGAGTTCGAAATTGAGAGCCATGTGTAATCTCCGCCCCTCCCGCAAAGGGGGAGGGGCTATTGAATGTTACGCTGCGTCTGCGGCGAGCTGTGCTGCTTTTTCGCGTGCTTCGCCGATCCCGCCGACCATGTAGAAGGCGGCTTCAGGCAGGTCATCATGCTTGCCTTCGACAACTTCCTTGAACGAGCGGATCGTATCGTCGAGATCGACGAACTTGCCGGGCAGGTTGGTGAAGACCTCTGCAACATGGAACGGCTGCGACAGGAAGCGCTGGATCTTACGGGCGCGGGCCACGATCAGCTTATCTTCTTCCGACAGCTCATCCATGCCGAGAATGGCGATAATGTCCTGAAGCGACTTGTAGCGCTGCAGCGTTTCCTGAACGGCGCGGGCCGTTTCATAATGTTCCACGCCGACAATGCGAGGTTCGAGAACGCGGCTTGAGGAATCGAGTGGATCCACAGCAGGGTAGATGCCCAGCTCCGAAATCGCACGGTTCAACACGGTCGTGGCATCAAGATGGGCAAAGGATGTGGCAGGCGCGGGATCGGTCATGTCATCGGCGGGCACGTAAATGGCCTGCACCGAGGTGATAGACCCCTTGTTGGTCGAGGTGATGCGCTCCTGCAGGGTGCCCATGTCGGTGGCGAGCGTCGGCTGATAGCCCACGGCCGAAGGAATACGGCCAAGCAGTGCGGATACTTCCGAACCGGCTTGGGTGAAGCGGAAGATGTTATCGACGAAGAAGAGCACGTCCTGGCCTTCTTCATCGCGGAAATATTCAGCGATTGTCAGACCCGAGAGCGCAACGCGGGCACGGGCACCCGGAGGCTCGTTCATCTGGCCATAGACGAGGGCCACTTTGGAGCCTTCGGACGTCGCAACGCCGTTTTCGTCTTTGGCAATAACGTCGGCATCGAGGAATTCGTGATAGAGATCGTTGCCTTCGCGGGTACGCTCACCAACGCCGGCGAACACTGAGGTGCCGCCATGGCCCTTGGCGATATTGTTGATCAGTTCCTGAATAAGCACCGTCTTGCCGACGCCGGCGCCGCCGAACAGGCCGATCTTACCGCCCTTGGCATAAGGCGCGAGCAGATCGACGACCTTGATGCCCGTGACGAGGATTTCGCTATCCGTTGACTGGTCGATGAACGCAGGAGCCTCGGCATGGATCGGGGCGGTCGTTTCTGCGCCGATCGGGCCAAGCTCGTCGATTGGTTCGCCGATAACATTCATGATGCGGCCGAGCGTTTTCGGGCCGACCGGCATGCGGATCTGGTCGCCGGTGTCGGTCACTTCCTGACCGCGAACCAAGCCTTCTGTCGCGTCCATGGCGATGGTGCGAACCATATTCTCGCCAAGATGCTGGGCGACCTCAAGCACGAGGCGGTTGCCGTTATTGTCGGTGGCGAGCGCGCTCAAAATATTGGGCAGCTCGTTCGGGAAGCTCACATCGACGACAGCGCCGATAACCTGTGAGACTGTGCCGACATTATTGGTGGTGGCCATGATTTCTACCTCTTGCCTTCTAAATGCTTAGAGCGCTTCCGCGCCCGAAATGATTTCAACGAGTTCGGTCGTGATCACGGCCTGTCTCGTGCGGTTATATTGGATCGTAAGCTTGTCGATGAGCTCGCCGGCGTTGCGCGTGGCATTATCCATCGCGGTCATCGAGGCGCCCTGTTCGGACGCGCCGTTTTCGAGCAACGCGCGGAAAATCTGGATTGCCAGGTTGCGCGGCAGCAGTTCGACGAGAATTTCGCCTTCATCGGGTTCGTAATCGACCGCAGCCTTGGCATCGACGGCAACAGTTTCATCCACCGGCACCGGGATCAGCTGCTGAGTCTGCGGTTCCTGGACCAGCGCTGAGCGGAATTTCGAATAGAACAACCAAGCGACGTCGAAATTGGCCTTGTCGAGCCGTTCGGTAAGCTCTGCCGCGATTTCCTTGGCGTCGTCGAAGCTCGGCCGTTTGATTTCGGTTGTATCGAAATCGTGAACGATCTTGCCGGGATAGGTACGGGTAATCACAGGGCGGCCCTTGCGGCCTACCATATAGAAGGTGACATCCTTGCCCTGCGCGACCAGTTCTTCGGCCTTGATCCGGGCTTCCTTGACGATGTTCGCGTTGAAACCGCCGCACAGGCCCCGGTCGGAAGTGCAGACGACAAGCAAATGGCGCTCATTCTTGCCGGTTCCGGCGAGCAGCTTGGGCGTATCCGCGCTCATCGAGACTTTCGAGGCGAGATTTCCCATCACCGTTTCGAGCCGTTCGGCATAGGGACGCGCAGCTTCCGCCGCGGCCTGCGCCCGGCGCAGCTTGGAGGCGGCGACCATCTGCTTGGCCTTGGTGATCTTCTGGGTCGATTTGACCGAGGCGATCCTGCCTTTGAGTTCCTTGAGGCTAGCCACTTGGTGCTATTCCCTTATTCGTCAACGGTTTAGGCGAAAGTTTTCACGAAAGCTTCCAGAATGGTCTTGAGCTTGTCAGACGTGTCGCCTTCGAGCTTTTCAGTATCCCGGATCGTTGCGAGCACATCAGCGTGATCGCTACGCATATGGCTTATGAAGCTTTCTTCGAATTGCGTGACCTGATCGGTGGCGATGCCGTCGAGATAGCCATTCACACCGGAGAAGATCGATACGACCTGCTCTTCCATCGGCATCGGCGCAAACTGCTTCTGCTTGAGGAGTTCGGTGAGGCGGGCACCGCGGTTAAGCAGCTGCTGCGTCGAGGCATCAAGATCGGAACCGAACTGCGCAAAGGCAGCCATCTCGCGGTATTGAGCCAACTCGAGCTTGATCGAACCCGAAACCTTTTTCATCGCCTTGGTCTGTGCGGCCGAGCCAACACGAGACACGGAAAGGCCCACGTTAATGGCGGGGCGGATGCCCTGATAGAAAAGCTCGGTTTCGAGGAAGATCTGACCATCCGTGATCGAGATAACGTTGGTCGGAATATAGGCCGAAACGTCGCCAGCCTGAGTTTCGATGATCGGCAAGGCTGTCATTGAACCCGAACCATTGTCTTCATTCATCTTTGCGGCACGCTCGAGCAAACGAGAGTGAAGATAGAACACATCGCCCGGATAGGCTTCGCGGCCCGGAGGACGACGAAGAAGGAGCGACATCTGGCGATAGGCAACGGCTTGCTTCGAAAGATCGTCATAAACGATGCAAGCGTGCATGCCGTTATCGCGGAAATATTCGCCCATCGTGCAGCCGGTGTAAGGTGCAAGATACTGGAGCGGGGCCGGTTCGGACGCCGTTGCAGCAACAACGATCGAATATTCCATCGCGCCATTTTCTTCGAGCTGACGGACGATCTGGGCAACCGTCGAGCGCTTCTGGCCGATGGCGACATAGATGCAATACAGCTTCTTCGACTCATCATCACCAGCATTGTTTGTTTTCTGGTTGATGAAGGCATCGATGGCGACGGCGGTTTTACCGGTCTGACGGTCACCAATGATCAGCTCGCGCTGGCCGCGGCCAACAGGAACCAGAGCATCGAGAGCCTTGAGGCCGGTTTGCACAGGTTCATGCACTGATTTACGCGGGATGATGCCCGGCGCTTTTACTTCAACGCGTGAGCGCGTCACGTCCGTGAGTGGGCCCTTGCCGTCGATAGGATTGCCGAGACCGTCAACAACGCGGCCAAGCAGGCCCTTGCCGATCGGAACGTCAACGATGGTTTCGGTCCGCTTGACGGTGTCACCTTCTTTGATCTCGGCATCCGAGCCGAAGATCACGATGCCTACATTGTCGGCTTCGAGGTTGAGGGCCATGCCCTGCACACCATTGTCGAAAGCGACCATTTCACCGGCCTGAACATTGTCGAGGCCGTGAACGCGGGCGATACCATCACCGACGGACAGCACGGTTCCGATTTCCGAGACCTGAGCCTCGGTGCCGAAACTGGCGATCTGGTCTTTGATGACCTTGGAAATTTCTGCAGCGTTGATGTCCATCATTAGCCTTTCATGGCGCTTGCGAGTGCATTCAGTTTTGTGCGGAGTGAGCCATCGATCATCCGGCTGCCCATGCGGACGACAAGTCCGCCAAGCAGAGAAGGATCAACGCTCATGTCGATATTGACGTCCCGGCCCGCGAGGCTTTTCAGCTTCGCTTTCAATGCGGTGACCTGATCGTCGGAAAGGGGGTGGGCCGAAGCCACGTCGGCATTGGCTTCGCCGCGATACTGGGAGGCAATGGTTGAGAAATCGCGGATCGTTGAGCCAAGCTGTGTAAGGCGGCGATTCTCGGCGAGCGTCCCGAGGAATTTAGCGGTGAGGGGATCAAGGCCCAGCGAATCGGCAACCGCTTTGGTCGCCGCCACGGCCTCGTTACGCCCAACCAGCGGGCTCGTGGTTAGCGCAGCAAATTCCGCCGAATCGGCCAATGCCGATTTGAGCTTCGCCAAGCTGCTCTCGACCGCGTCGAGCTGCTTATTTTCTTCCGCCAATTCAAACAAAGCCGCTGCATAGCGGCCTGCGAGACTGGCCTTGATTCCGCCGGAAATATCCACGCGTAAATATGCCCCTAAAGGAGGATGACAGGACCATAGAAAAGGGAGCGGCAAAGCGACCCCGCTACGGCTGCGGGCCACCTAGCAAGGGTCATGCTGCGATGCAAGATAGAAGGAGCGAAGTTTTCCCCGATCTATTCGGCAGTTTCCTCGTCAGCTTCTTCCTCGGCTTCATCCGCTGGCGCCTCGTCTGGCGCGGCGGCTTCTTCGACCTCCGGTTCTGCATCAAGAGTCGCCAAGCTTGGCCGGTTGAAGAACACATAGATCGAACCGGCCATCAGAATGAAACCGATGACAATGCCCAGACCGCCGACCAATGTTCCCGGGCGCCAGCGGCCGCGGAAGAACAACGCAATGATTCCGCCAAGAAACATCACGGAACCGATAACAAGCAGTGCGACGGAGATTGCGAGCCCAAGCTCACGCGCCTCATAGAGTTGCTGTCGGCGCTGTTCCCGCGCGCGATCATCGGCCCGCATTTGCTCGGCGGCACTTTGGCGCGCGCGTTCGGGAGAGGGAATGCATGCCTCTGTCGTTGTGTCCGGGCGGACTTCTGCCCGCTGGAGAAAGGGAATGATCTCGCGCGCTGAAATCGCAAAGCCGAATTCAGCATCATTCTGTTCTGCAAGGGCGCCAAAACTGTTGATGCCGATCACCCGGCCGCACTCGTCAACCAGCGGCCCGCCGCTATTACCGCGCGCCATGGCCGCGGTATGCAGCAACGTATCTACATCGCGGCGGCTACGTCCGCTCGACAGCTGGCCAAAAGTCCGTACTGCCGGAATCGGACGAACGCGTTCACTAGCAGATAGGTTTTCAGCGAGATCGACGGACCCGGGATAGCCAATGGCGGCAACACGGCCGGTATCTGCTGGGCTGCCGGTAAAGACGGAGAGCGGCTCTACAATGCCTTCTTCCATGCGAATTAGGGCAAGGTCCGCCCGCGTATCGGACGAGAGCAATCTCCCCGGATAGCGCTCGTCACCGGATGAGGGGACGATGCTGATCGAGATATTAGGCGAATCGCGTAACGGAGCCACGACATGGGCATTGGTAACAATCAGGCCGGGGGCGACCGCAACACCGCTGCCATGACCGAGTAGATATTCGCCCTGTTTGGGATCATTGGCGATCAGCGCAACGCGCACAACGCTGCGTGCGGCAATAACCACATCATTCGGGGTGCCTGCCGTTTCCTCGCCCTTTTGCGCCGATGCCGAGATCGGCAAAAGTGCAAGCAAGGCCAGTAAGACAGTGATCCAGCGCGCCATGATAGTTCCCCTATAATTGGCAAGCCTTGTAACCGTCTCTTGGAAGCAATGAAAAGAGGGAGTTCGGCTTTGGCCGCAATTTTCGGAACGTAACTATGTTATACTTGGATAAGATGGCGGCATGACACAGCAAAACACACCTCTCGATTCCGATCTTGCTTGGCAGGCCGTGCAGGCCCGCGACCGCAGCTATGACGGCCGTTTTGTAACTGGCGTTCTGACGACCGGCATTTATTGCCGGCCATCCTGCGCCGCGCGCCATCCCAAGCGAAGTAATGTCCGTTTTTTCACAACGGGAGGAGAGGCGCGCGAAGCGGGGCTAAGGGCCTGTAAGCGCTGCATGCCGGACAATGTGTCTCGCGATGAAGTTGCCGTTGCAGAAGCGGTGGCGCTGATCGCGGCTGCGGAAGAAGCTCCGAAGCTTGATTGGATTGCAGACCAGGTTGGCTATTCACCGACCCATTTCCTCCGGGTTTTTCGCCGAGCCATGGGGGTGACCCCGGCGGCCTATGCCCGGCGGTTGCGCGCTGATCGGGCCGAGCGCGCGCTCGACACCGAAGGAAGGGTAACCGATGCCATTTATGAAGCCGGCTATTCAGGCCCGGGGCGCTTCTATGCTGAAACGGGCAAACGCCTCGGCATGACGCCGTCTGCCTGGCGCAGGGGCGGCGAGGGGATAGTGATCCGTTGGGCGATCGCCGAAACCAGTTTGGGCGACATGCTGGTTGCGGCGACCGCGCGCGGGATATGCCGGTTGAGCTTCGATGAAGGCGAGGAGGCTTTGCTCGCGCGTTTCCCCAATGCGGAGATTATACCCGCCGATGGCGAAATGGCCGATCTGCTCGCGCGGACCGTGGCCGCGGTTGATAACCCGGCAAAGCCTCACGGCCTGTCACTCGATGTTCAAGGCACGGCCTTTCAGGAAGCCGTTTGGCGCGAACTCACGCGAATTCCGCCCGGTGAAACACGCAGCTACGCGCAGATCGCCGCAGCCGTTGGTAAGCCCAAGGCAGTCCGCGCGGCGGGCTCAGCCAACGGTGCCAACAATGTCGCCGTGCTCATCCCCTGCCACCGCGTCATCCGCACAGATGGAACCCTTGGCGGTTATGCCTATGGATTGAAGCGTAAAGAGGCGTTGTTGGAGCGGGAGCGGGCAGGCTGAACGGGTGTGGCTTATTGAGGGTCGGGCTCGTCGATCATTTCTTGGTGCTCCGGATCGCCTTCCAGTGTCGGATCGTTTGGCGTGTCTATGTCTGCATCTAATGTGTCGGACTCTTCGGCGGTGTCTGATGCATCTTCGCCAGCTGCCGCAGCTACCCGGGACTCCGCCTCCGCATCGGCAGCCTCAGCAGCTGCGGCTTCCGCCCTGAGTTCTTCGACAATGGCATTCGCTTGGTCGAATCCCGCTTCCCGGGTTGCAAGCTCCTGTATAAGCAGCGCCATAAACCTGCCGCCGGATTGATGGGGATCCTGTGCCACCGGCCTGACGATGGCTGCTGCTTCGTTAAAGTTGCGATCCTCGATCATCTCCTTGCCGAGCTCTAGCCTGATATTGGCCGCTTGCGGAACAAACTGAAAAGCCTGATTCAGCGCCGCCATTGCGTCGTCCGGTCGGTCTTCCCGATCAGGAAATGAGAGATAGTAATAGAGGAGAGCCAATGCGTTGTTATTGTCGGCATTATTGGCTCTGATAAAATGACTGCGGGCCTCACTCCAGCGCGGATCGGTTGCTGTTTCTTCGTCTAGATTGATGGAAAAAAATCGCGTGATGTCGAATGGCTCGTCGCCTTGCTCTTCGTCATCACTCTGTTCTTCTTCAGCACTTTCGGTCGCTGCCACACCATCTCCCGTTTCGGCAGTGATCGACAAGAGCGTTGCGATACCTTTGTAAATGTTGGCTTCCACGTGGTTAGCATTGATCGCAAGCGCCCGATCCGCCGCTTCGATGGCCTCTGGATAGTCTAGACGCGCAATAGCGGTTATCGCGCTTTCGACATGGAGCTGTGGGGAATCCGGATGCTCTTCGAGCAATTCCTCGACCCTGTCGTGAAGCGCTTTTCCCTGACGTGCGTAGAGAAGGGCAATCATGGCTTCGTCGTCGCTCAGTTCCTCGATTTCTATGGGGCCGCTTGCCCCGAGAGCGAGAGTTCTACGTGAGGCAGGTAGGCTCCTCCCGGTGCCATATTCCGTGAGAATTTCGTCGAGACTGGGATCCCAGTCGCCGAAATTTTGCGTGTAAGCCTCGCTCGCTTCCGTGCCATCGCTAATCGCGCGCAGATAGCTGTTCAAGGCATCGCGTGTTTCGGCGTGAAACGTGGCATGGTGAACGAGAAGCCAACCCTGCGCATATGTCATGCGATTGTTTCTTAGCCTATTGGAAAGCAGCATTTCATGCGGGATCCAGAAGCCGTAGCGAAGCCAGGGTATGTTGCCGCGTGTAAGCCTGCCGACCTCAATTTCGCCGTTGCTACGAAAGCGAATGGTCGAATAGAATTCGGCGAAGCCTTCTACATACCAGGCCGGATAACTGGTCGGAAAATATTGCATCATGAAATGATGTGAATATTCGTGAAACAATACATTCTGGCCGGTCACGCGCGTCCGGCCATATCCAATACTGCGACGCGGGACGATGGCGTAGGGGCCGCGCGGATCGGAAAAATATATACCACTGAATTGCTGACCATCTTCCAGATAGTCAGCAATTCGGTCGTGGTTCCGGACGACAAAAATTCGTAGCTTGTTCAGAGATTGTGTTGGCTGAATGCCGCCGAAATGGCGCAATACTCTGTCGAACTGCTCCAGTTCAGAGACATATTCGCGCATGCTGGATTCTGAAAACTCAGCGTAAACGATGAAATTTGATGATTCCGCGCGTCGCCACCGAGCATCCGCTGGTGTGACAATTAGCTGCGCCGCTGCAACAAAGATCAAAAATCGCATGCTATTTCACTAACAAGCCACTGTTTTCTAGGCAACGCGCTTGGCAGCAACTCCCTTCACAAAAAACTATACGGATCGACATCTACTGACACTCGCACGCTTTTTGGCCAGTCGCGGTCACCGAGCCATTCCCGGATTACGCTTTGTACGTCGAGGGCGCGGCGGGCGTGGACGAGGAGGCGTTGGCGATAGCGGCCGCGCAGCATGGCGAGCGGGGCGGGGGCCGGGCCGAGAACCATCATGCCTTCGACTTTCGGCGCGGTCTGGCCGATCATTCGGGCGGTCTCGAACGCTTCTTTTTCATCTTCGGATGAGATGACGATCCCGGCATAGCGACCAAAGGGCGGCGCGCCGGCATGGCGCCGGGCTTCGGTTTCGGCGGCATAGAAGCTTTCGGCATCGCCCGATACAAGCGCCTCGATCACCGCATGAGAGGGCTCGTGCGTCTGAATGAAGACGCGGCCCGGCTTGTCGGCGCGTCCGGCCCGGCCTGCAACTTGCATGATCTGCTGGAAGGTACGCTCGGCGGCGCGCAGATCACCGCCCTGCAGCCCCAGATCGGCATCGACCACGCCAACCAAAGTCAGGTTCGGGAAGTGATAACCCTTGGTCACCAGCTGTGTGCCGACAACGATATCGATATCGTTCGCTTCCATCCGGTGGACGAACTCGGCGGCTTTGGCGGGAGACCAAAGCGTGTCGGACGTGATGATCGCGGTCTTCGCCTCAGGGAACAGCGCCGTCACTTCGTCGGCAATCCGTTCGACGCCGGGGCCGCAGGCAACGAGGCTGTCTTCGGCGCCGCATTCCGGGCACTCGGCGGGCGGCGGCATGACATGGCCGCAATGATGGCAGGCAAGGCGGGCGAGCAGGCGATGCTCAACCATCCACGCCGTGCAGTTCGGGCATTGGAAGCGGTGGCCGCAGGTCCGGCATAGGGTGAGCGGGGCATAGCCGCGGCGATTGAGAAACAGCAAAGATTGTTCCTTGCGCGCCAGTGTCTCCTCGACCGCGCGAACAAGGGTGGGGGCTAGCCATGAACCGCGCGGCGGCGGGTCTTGCAGCATATCGATGGCCGCAAGCTCCGGCATTTCCGCCGCGCCATAGCGGCCCGGCAGAGTCACCGTTTCATAGCGGCCAATCTCCACCATCTGTTTCGTTTCGATGGCCGAGGTTGCAGAAGCCAGCACGATCGGAAAGCTCTCAAAATTGCCGCGCATCACGGCGACATCGCGGGCATGATATTTCACGCCTTCTTCCTGCTTGAAGGCGCTTTCATGGGCTTCGTCGACGATGATCAGGCCGAGTTTGGGATAGGGGAGGAAGAGCGAGGATCGCGCGCCGACCGTGACCATCGCCTCGCCTGTGGCAATGGCCCGCCATGCGCGGCGGCGCTCGGATTGACGCAGCCCCGAATGCCAGGCGATCGGTTCGCAGCCAAAGCGCGCCGTGAAGCGCGTCAGAAAGGGTTCGGTGAGGGCGATTTCGGGCAGCAGGACCAGCGTTTGCTTGCCCATCTGCAAGGCTTCGGAAATAGCTTCAAAGTAAACTTCGGTTTTGCCTGATCCTGTCACCCCATCAAGCATGATAGGTGCGAATTTCTGAGCGTTGACCGCTTCGACCAGCCGGGCGCTGGCCAGCCTCTGCCCTTCCTCGAGTTCGGGCGGTCCGAAACCCGGATCGGGCAGGGGGAAAGGCGCATCAAGCGAGACATCGATCGGTTCAAGCGCGCCCGTTTTCACAAGCCCGCGGATTACAGCGTCCGATACTTCGCCAATTTCGGAAAGTTCGCGGATCAGACCCTGACTGTCACCGATCAATTCAAGCGCCTGTTCGCGCTTCGGCGTCATCCGCTCCGGCATGCCCCCGCTCGCGCGATATTCGGTGATCGTCTTCTCGCCCGAATAGCCGCTGGTTGAGGCAAGGCTCATGCGCAGCACGGAGGCAAGCGGACTAAGATAATATTCGGCCGTCCATTCGATCAGGCGGCGCAGCGTTTCGGGAATGGGCGGCGAATCATACACGCCCAGAATCGGACGCAGCTTGTTCGCGGCAACGGGTTCGCCTTCCAGCCGCCCTTCATCCCAGACGACGCCCGTCACCTGACGCGGGCCCAGCGGCACTTTCACGATGCTACCGGGCGGCGCATCCATGCCATCCGGCACCCGGTAATCGAGCGGGCCAAGCGCGGCATTCAGGAGGAGGACACGAACGCGGTTCATAGAATGATACATAGGCGATGTGCGACGGGACGGAAGCCGGTGGAACTTCTCCTATCCACAATCGTCATTTCCGGTAAGACTGTACCGACAAAGGGAGAGTATCATGGCATTGGGCGCAAAGACGGACCGTAGATCACTGTTGCTGGGCGGTTTGACACTGCCGCTGCTGGCCTTGCCGGGCTGCACGGGGATAGGCGGGTTCGATCTGACCGAGGCGATCCGGCGGATGCTGACGCTTTCGTCGCAGCGCGCCTTTGCCGGGCTGTTGGCCGAAAACGGTTTTTATGATGACCAACTCGCCCGCGTGACACTGCCTGATCAGGTGGGCGGATCCCGGTCGAGCGTAATCGTCCGGGCGCTGCTCTCGACATCGACCGTTCGCAACCGCCTGCTCCGCATTCTCAACGATGCGGCGGCTGAAGGGGCGCAGCGCGCCGCGCCGCTGGTTACCGACGCCATCCGATCCTTCTCCGTTGCCGACGCACTGTCGATTATACGCGCGGCCAATGGCGATGCGGCAACCCAGGCGCTACGCGGGCAAATGGGTGATGCGCTTGTCACCGCGATGGTGCCCGAAGTCGGCACCGCGCTCAGAGTCACCAATGATCCGTTGGTTGGCCGGGTACTACAGGCGGCGACCGGCATCGATATTTCCGGCCTTGGTCAGGATATCTCTCGCAAGGCCGCTGACGGGGTTTACGCCGCGATGGGCCGCGAGGAGGCTGCCATTCGGGCGAACCCGCAAGCCACGGGAGATCCGATCATCATCGGGGCGTTCGGCTTGCTCGGCTGATTGTGGATAGCCCGTCCTGCCGCGTTGATGATTAAGCTATAGCCGTCTTACGACTCACCTCTCGAAACAGGGCTCCAGATCCATGAAATTCTTCGCCGACACTGCCGATACAGACGCTATTCGCGAACTTGCCACTACCGGCCTTGTTGATGGGGTGACCACCAATCCCTCGCTGATCCACAAATCTGGACGCGATATTATGGAGGTCACGAAGGAGATTTGCGGGATCGTCGATGGGCCCGTGTCCGCCGAAGTGGTTGCCACCGATCATGAGACGATGATGGCCGAGGCGGAAGTGCTGCGGAAGATCGCCGATAATGTCTGCATCAAGGTGCCGCTGACGGTTGATGGCCTCAAAACCTGCAAGAAGCTGACCGACGATGGCACGATGGTGAATGTTACACTTTGCTTCACGGCCAATCAGGCGCTGCTCGCGGGTAAGGCTGGCGCGAGCTTCATTTCGCCTTTCGTGGGGCGGCATGACGATATCGGTTATGACGGCATGAACCTCATTTCGGATATCAGGTTGATCTACGACAATTATGATTTTCCAACGGAAATTCTTGTCGCTTCGGTCCGCCATCCGATCCATATTTTGGAAAGCGCGAAGATGGGCGCCGATGTCGCGACCATGCCGCCCAATGTGATCCTGCAGTTGTTCAAACATCCGCTGACGGCCAGCGGGCTCGAAGCGTTTCTCGCCGATTGGGAAAAGACCGGCCAGACGATCGGCTGATTGCCAGCATTGCCAGTATTGAGATTTGGCGAGCAGCTCTTTCGAGTCGGGCTCTGCCTTGCTAGAGCGCCGCTCTAACAGGAGAATATTGCCCTATGTCCGTTGCCCCTAATCTCGATTTTGCGCTTGGCGAAACTGCCGATATGATCCGCGATACAACCAGTCGTTTCGCCGATGACCGGATCGCGCCGCACGCCGCAGAGATCGATGAGGAAAACAAATTTCGCCGTGAGCTGTGGCCTGAAATGGGTGCGCTTGGGCTGCACGGGATTACTGTTGAGGAAGAATGGGGCGGGTTGGGGCTTGGTTATCTCGAACATTGCGTTGCGATGGAGGAGGTCAGCCGGGCGAGTGCTTCGATCGGTCTCAGCTATGGCGCGCACTCCAATCTCTGCATCAACCAGATCCGCCGCTGGGCGAATGACGAACAGAAGGCGAAATATCTGCCCGGCCTGATCAGTGGCGAGTCTGTTGGTTCGCTAGCAATGTCCGAAGCGGGGTCCGGTTCCGATGTCGTGTCGATGCGCCTGAAAGCCGAGCCACAGGGCAATGATCGTTACATCCTCAACGGTACGAAATTCTGGATCACCAATGCGCCAGAGGCTGATGTGCTTGTCGTTTACGCCAAGACCGCGCCCGGCGAAGGGTCTGGAGGGATCACGGCGTTTCTCATTGAAAAGGGCATGGCGGGATTCTCGGTTTCCAATAAGCTCGACAAGATGGGCATGCGCGGCAGCGATACGGCCGAGCTGGTGTTCGAAGATTGCGAGGTTCCAGCTGAAAATGTGATGGGGCCGCTCAACGGAGGCGTTGGCGTGCTGATGTCGGGTCTTGATTATGAGCGCGCGGTGCTCGCCGCTGGCCCTATCGGGATCATGCAGGCCTGTCTCGATGTGGTGCTGCCTTATGTGCGGGAGCGTAAACAGTTCGGCCAGTCGATTGGCAGTTTCCAGCTGATGCAGGGTAAGATCGCTGACATGTATGTCGCGCTCAATTCTGCGCGCGCCTATGTTTATGCCGTGGCGCGGGCCTGTGATGCCGGGCAGACGACGCGCTTTGATGCCGCTGGCGCTATCCTGCTTGCCAGCGAAAATGCGGTGAAAACTTCGCTAGAAGCGATTCAGGCATTGGGCGGCGCGGGCTATACCAAGGAATGGCCAGTCGAACGCTTCCTGCGCGATGCCAAACTGTATGATATCGGCGCCGGCACCAACGAAATCCGCCGCTTCCTGATCGGGCGGGAACTGATAGGGGCGGGCTAATGGGCTGGCTTTGGGCATCTGCGGTGCTGATGGCGCTGACCGCCCTTGTGCATTCAGCCCTCGGTGAAAAACGCTTGATCACACCGCTGTTGGCGAAGGACAAGACGGTGCTGACCCAGCCGCTGGCCCGCAAGGTCATCCGGTTCGCTTGGCACTTCACTTCGGCATTGATGCTTGTCTGTGCTGCTATTGTGGTTTGGCCGGAAACGCCGCGAACGCTCGTCATGATCACAGGCGGCGCCTGGCTGGCGGTCGGACTATTCGACGCGGTCTATACGCGCGGCCAACATGTCGGCTGGCCCTTGCTTAGTGCGGCCGGCCTTTTCGCGTTGATCGGGGTTTATTGATGAACGCACCGACGCTTGCCTAAAGTTTGTTCGGGCTAAGGCCTTACCAAACGCGAACGCGATCTTCCGGAGCGAGATACAGTTCATCGTCCGGCTGCACGTCAAATGCGGCGTACCATGCATCCAGATTGCGGACGGTGAGCGCGCGGTACATGCCCGGCGCATGGCCATCGGTCTGAACGCGCTGGCGGAGAGCTTCTTCCCGCATCTTCGCTGCCCAGGTTTGCGCATAGGCGATGAAGAAGCGCTGATCGCCGGTAAAGCCGCCGATCACCGGTGCTTCTTCGCCGTTCAATGAGGCGCGATAGCCATCATAGGCCGCCTGCAATCCGGCGACATCGGCGATATTCTCGCCCAGCGTCAACCGTCCGTTGAGATTGAGGTCGGGGAAGGGGGCATAGGCATCATATTGCGCGACCAACGCATCGCCCTGTTCATTGAAATTGGCGAGATCTTCATCCGTCCACCAGTTGCGCAGCGCGCCAGTTGAATCGAAAGCCGCGCCGTTATTGTCAAAGCTGTGGCTGATCTCGTGCCCGATCACCGCGCCGATTGCGCCGTAATTGAAAGCCGGGTCCGATGCGGCATTGAAGAAAGGTGGTTGCAGGATCGCAGCCGGGAAGTTGAGCGCGTTCTGCACCGGCAGGTTGACCGCATTCACAGTCTGCGGCGTCATCCACCATTCGCCCCGGTCCATCGGTTGCCCAAGCTTTCCGCGCTGATGCGCATATTCTGCCAGCCTACCATTGATCACGGCTGCATAGGCATTGTCTGTAGGCACGTCATAGGCGGAATAATCGCGCCAGTTATCCGAATAGCCGACGCCGACGATAATCGATTCAACCTTGCGCAAGGCTTCGGCGCGGGTTTCTTCTGCCATCCAGTCAATATTGCGCACGCGTTCGGCGAAGGCGTCCGTGATATTGTCGACCATCGCCTGAACTTCTGTCCGGGCCGAGGCTGGGAAATAGCGTTCGGCATAGGCTCGGCCCACTGCATCGCCCAAATAGGTGTTAAGTGCGGACAGCGCGCGTTTGTCGCGGCTGCGCTGTTCCGGTGTGCCTGAAAGCGTTGTGCCGTAAAACGCGAAATGCGCTTCGTCGATGGCGGTGGGGAGTACGGAGGAATGGGTGTTGATCTGATGGAAGATCAGCCAGTCGCGCCACGACTCAATCGGCTGCGATTCCACAAGACCGGACAGCCCGGCAATGCCATCGGCATTATAGGCGGCGAACTGGGTTTGATCGTTAAGCTGCGCGGCCGTGAGGAAGGCATCCCAGTCGAGGCCCGGCGCACGGCTATCAAGTTCTTCGCGGCTCCAAACGGTGGCCGAGGCTGCGAAATCTTCGGTTTGTTCACGTGTGTCGTGTGCTTCGGCAATCTGCATTTCCAGATCGAAAATGCGCTGCGCTCTTTCGGGTGCATTGTCGATTTCAGCCGCGACGAGCAGCCGTTCGATATAGGCGCGATATTCGGTGCGGATTGCCATGAGAGAAGCGTCGGACGACAGATAATATTCGCGCTCCGGCATGCCCAGCCCGCCTTGCAGCAGATAGGGCAAAACCTCGCCCGGTGTCGCTAAACCCTGTGTCACGAAGAGGCCGAGCAGGTTTTCCGTCGTGTAATCGGTATAGTTGAGCGGATCGACATCGGCGCGCAACTGAGCGCCCAGCACTTCCGAAAGCTGGGTCCGGTCTTCAATCGCTTCGAACCGATTTATATCCGCCTGAACGGGTTCCATGCCTGCGGCATTGATCGCATCGACATCCATGAACGCATTGTAGAAATTGGCAATCCGGGCCTCGTCCGTCCCCGCGTCAGGGGTGGATGCAACGATTTCGGCGATCATCTCGGTCACTTGCCGTTCGGTCTCATTAAAAGCGACAAGAAAGGCGCCGATGCTGGAGCGGTCAGCCGGGATTTCGGCGGTTAGCTGCCAAGTGCCATTGGCATAGCCGTAAAAATCATCGCCGGGGCTGAGGCTGGTATCCATCGCGGCCGTATCGATGCCGACCTCTGTACCTGCGCCAATCTCGGTTTCGGGGTCGCTCGTGCAGGCGATGGGGCCAGCGACAAGCGCGGCGCCCAGCAATAGGGCGGGAAGCAAACGGGTTTTCATCGGATACGCCTCTCATCAATATTTCTCTATGTGCGCGTCATAGGAGGCCCGGCCCATCCAATCAAAGTCGTTCGTCGAAAAGCAGAGGGGTTCTTCCCTTGTCGCGTATGCGCCGCTAGGCACGGGCGCGAAACAGGGGACGAGATACTAATGAGCGCGCCGACACTGGATACGAAGCTAGACGTTAACGGCGAGGCGTTTCGCGCGAATGTCGCGCATAATCGCGGCCTTGCCGAAAAGTTGCGCGCGGATGTAGCCGAAGCGGGGCTGGGCGGGACGGAGCGAAGCCGCGAGCGGCATGTGTCGCGCGGCAAGCTCCTGCCCCGTGATCGCGTCGAACGCCTGCTCGATCCCGGTTCGCCGTTCCTCGAGATTGGCCAGCTAGCGGCTTGCGATATGTATGAAGGGCAGGTGCCCGGTGCTGGCATGATCGCCGGTATTGGCCGCGTGTCTGGCCGCCAGTGCATGATCGTCTGCAACGATGCGACGGTGAAGGGCGGCACTTACTATCCGATGACCGTGAAGAAGCATCTGCGCGCGCAGGAGATTGCCGAGCAGAACCGGCTGCCGTGCATCTATCTCGTCGATAGCGGCGGCGCGAACCTGCCTCATCAAGCTGAAGTTTTCCCGGACCGCGATCATTTCGGGCGCATCTTTTTCAATCAGGCGAATATGTCCGCGCTCGGCATCCCTCAAATTGCCTGCGTCATGGGCAGCTGTACGGCGGGCGGGGCCTATGTTCCCGCCATGTCCGACGAGAGCATTATTGTCCGCAACCAGGGCACGATCTTTCTGGCCGGGCCTCCCTTGGTGAAAGCCGCGACGGGCGAAGAAATTTCGTCTGAGGATCTGGGCGGCGGCGATCTTCATGGCCGCAAATCCGGCGTGGTTGATCATGTTGCCGAAAATGACGAACACGCGCTGACCATCGTTCGCGATATCGTCTCCACCTTTAATCATCCGCATGATCCGGGCGTGAAGCTGCTTGAACCGCGCGCGCCCAAATTCGACGCGGACGAACTGTACGGCATCATCCCCGACGATGTTCGCGCGCCCTATGATGTGCATGAGGTGATCGCGCGTATCGTCGATGGCAGCGAGTTTAACGAGTTCAAGGCGCTATACGGCACCACTTTGGTGTGCGGCTTTGCTCATATCTGGGGCATGCCGGTCGGGATTATCGCGAACAATGGCGTGCTCTTTTCAGAGAGCGCGGTGAAGGGCGCACACTTTATCGAATTATGCTGTCAGCGGCGTATTCCGCTGCTGTTCCTGCAAAATATCTCGGGCTTTATGGTTGGCGGGAAATATGAGGCAGAGGGGATTGCGAAGCACGGCGCGAAACTCGTCACCGCCGTCGCTACCGCGACCGTTCCCAAGATCACGCTGCTCATTGGCGGCAGCTTCGGCGCGGGCAATTACGGCATGGCGGGCAGGGCATACTCGCCCCGTTTCCTGTTCAGCTGGCCCAACAGCCGGATTTCAGTAATGGGCGGCGAGCAGGCGGCCAGCGTGCTGGCCACCGTCCACCGCGATGCGGACAAATGGAACGAGGAAGAGGCCGAAGCCTTCAAGGCCCCGATTCGGCAAACCTATGAGGACGAAGGCAACCCCTGGCACGCCACCGCGCGCCTTTGGGATGATGGCATCGTCGACCCGGCGCAGACAAGGGATGTACTGGGGCTGGCCTTTGCCGCGACGTTAGAGGCTCCAATTGCGGATCGACCTGCGTTCGGCGTGTTTAGGATGTGATGATGAGAAGTTTAGCCATGCGTAACCTGATTTTTCTGCCGCTGCTGCTGCTCGCCGCCCCTGCTTTCGGGCAGGAGGCGGACTTGCCACCTGCAACGCTTCCGGCCCCTGATGCCAATGTCGATGCCGTGCTGGCCCCGGTCCGCGCGCTGTTTGCGGGGATTGCCGCGCATGATCCCGCGTTAATCACGCCCTATGTCGTCGAAGGTGCGACGATGACCATTGCCGATTCAACATCGGGTGCCACTACCACGAGCACCGTCGCCTTCTCGGAATGGATCACGCAATTGCCGTTAGCGACCGAGCGGTATGAGGAGCGGATGCCGAACCCAGTCGTCGATACTGATGGCGATATTGCGATGGTCTGGGGCTTTTACACCTTCCACCGTGACGGCGCGTTCAGCCATTGCGGCGCGGACCATTTCAGTCTCGTGCGCGAAGACGGTGGCTGGAAAATTGCCAATCTCGCCTTTTCGCGGCGCATAACGGATTGCGGAGAATGAGCCGATGATCACTTCTCTCCTTATCGCCAATCGCGGCGAGATCGCATGCCGGATTATCCGCACCGCGCGCAAGATGGGCGTGCGCACCGTTGCCGTTTATTCGGATGCCGATGCCAAGGCGCTGCATGTGCGTGAGGCGGATGAGGCCGTGCATATCGGCCCATCCGAGGCTGCCCAATCCTATCTGGTCGGCGAGAAGATTATCGCGGCGGCCAAGGAGGCGGGCGCAGAGGCGATCCATCCGGGATACGGTTTCCTCTCCGAAAATGCCGATTTTGCGCAAGAGGTGATTGACGCTGGTCTGATCTGGGTTGGGCCCAAGCCGGACTCGATCCGCGCCATGGGCCTCAAAGATGCCGCGAAGACGCTGATGGACGAGGCGGGTGTGCCCGTTACGCCCGGCTATCTCGGTGAAGATCAGTCCGAGGAACGGCTGGCGAAAGAAGCGGAAGCCATTGGCTATCCTGTGCTGATCAAGGCGGTCGCGGGCGGCGGCGGCAAGGGGATGCGCAAGGTGGATGCGGCAGGCGATTTCGCCGATTCGCTGACATCCTGCCGCCGGGAAGCCACGGCCTCTTTCGGCAACGATATCGTCTTGCTCGAGAAATGGATCACCAATCCGCGCCATATCGAGGTGCAGGTTTTCGGCGATAGCCACGGCAATGTCGTTCATCTGTTCGAGCGCGATTGCTCGCTCCAGCGCCGGCATCAGAAGGTCATCGAAGAAGCCCCCGCGCCGGGTATGGACGACGAAACGCGCGAAGCCGTGTGCGGCGCGGCTGTCCGCGCAGCGCAAGCGGTCAACTATGAAGGCGCAGGCACCATCGAATTCATCGCCGACGGTTCGGACGGCTTACGCGCGGATCGCATCTGGTTCATGGAAATGAACACGCGGCTGCAGGTGGAACACCCTGTGACCGAAGAGATTACCGGGCAGGATCTGGTCGAATGGCAGCTGCGCGTCGCGAGCGGCGAAGAGCTACCGAAGAAGCAGGATGAGCTGTTTATCGATGGCTGGGCAATGGAAGCGAGGCTTTATGCGGAGGATCCGGCAACAGGCTTCCTGCCTTCTACAGGTCCACTCGATAAGTTGACACTCCACGCCCATCGCATCGAAACCGGGGTCGAGCAGGGCGACGAAGTCAGCCCGCACTATGATCCGATGATCGCCAAACTGGTTGTCCATTCGGACAGCCGCAAAAATGCGATGGCGGCACTGGCGAAATCCTGTGAAGCGGTGCAGGTCTGGCCAGTGAAAACCAATGCTGGTTTTCTAGCGCAATTGATTCACGAACCAATTTTTCAGTCTGGGGATATGACGACTGGCTTCATTGATACTGTGCAGGAAAATGTGGCAGCCAAACCAGATGTTTCAGCGGCAGGCGGAGCGGTTGTCGCGCAGTTTCTGGCGGCTTTCCACCCTCGGCCTGAAAACCTGTCCGGCGACAGCCTTCGCGGATTTCGTATGAATGCCGCCGCGCAACGCAGCGTTCACTTATTCGTTGATGGCGAGGCGCAGGAAGTCGAATCCACCGCAGCGCATCCCTTGCAGAAATTCGAACATCCTTTCCATCAAATCGATAGCGGCAGCTTTGCTTTTTTTGATGGCGGCTTTGCTTATCTGATCGGCCGTTGTGTACCCGGTGCCGGAGCTGGCACCGCTTCCGATGGCACCATCCTCTCCCCCATGCCCGGCAAGATCATCGCGGTCAGCACGTCCGAAGGCGCGTCCATCGCCAAGGGCGACAAGCTCGTCACGCTGGAAGCCATGAAAATGGAGCATAGCCTTGTCGCGCCGTTCGACGGGACGGTGACGGAGCTGAACGCGCAAGAGGGCGGGCAGGTGTCCGAAGGGACAGTGCTTGTGCAGATCGAGGCCGTTGACGATTGACCTTTACGTCAAGCTGGCGGAAGCTGGATTGACGACAGGAGAACCCCATGGCCGATTATCAAACCATCCTTACCGATCTTTCAGACGGTATTTTCACGATCACCTTGCACCGGCCCGACCGGATGAACGCGTTCACCGAGCGGATGATGCATGAGATGATCTCCGCCTTTGATGAGGCGGATGCGAATGACGATGTCCGTGCGGTTATCGTCACTGGCCATGGCGACCGCGCCTTTTGCGCAGGGGCCGATCTGTCCAGCGGAGCGGATACGTTCAACTACGACAAAAGGCTGGACCGCGACACGCCCGAGCAAGAGGATGGCAGTGTGGATTGGTCGCATCGCGGTGCGCGCGATGGCGGCGGGCAGCTCACCTTGCGTATCTTCAACTGCAAAAAGCCGGTGATTGGCGCGATCAACGGCGCGGCCGTAGGCATCGGTGCGACGATGACCCTGCCGATGGATTTCCGGCTGGCTAACGATACGGCGCGCTTTGGCTTTGTGTTCGCGCGGCGCGGGATCGTGCCTGAAGCGGCATCGAGCTGGTTCCTCCCACGCCTTGTCGGGATCAATCAAGCGCTGAAATGGTGCTACAAGGGCGATGTGTTTAACGCGGAAGAGGCGCAGCGGGGCGGTTTGGTGCAGGAGATTCACGCGGCGGATGAGTTGATACCTGCCGCGCGTGCGCTGGCCAAGGAACTGACCGCCGATGGTGCGCCGGTGTCCATTGCGATGACCCGCCAGATGCTGTGGCGGATGATGGGCGCGAACCACCCGATCGAAGCGCACCGCATGGATAGCCGCGCGATTTGGTATCGGGGACGGCAGGAAGATGCCAAGGAAGGCGTTGTGTCGTTTCTTGAAAAGCGCCCAGCAGACTATTCGAACAGGGTGAGCTCGGACATGCCCGATCTGCATCAATGGTTCGATGACCCAGAGTTTTAGAGAACAGGCCGAGCGCAATCGCTTCGCATTGAGAGGATAATGATATGACGGACCCCCAATTCAATTTTACCGGCAAGAATGTCATGGTGTTCGGCGGCACGAGCGGGATCAATCTCGGCATCGCCAATGCCTTTGCGCGTCATGGCGCGCGGCTCGGCGTGGCCAGCCGGTCTCAGGACAAGGTCGATGCAGCCGTAGCCCAGCTCGGCAATGACGCGGGCCCCGCGCTGGGCTTCTCGCTAGATGTGCGCGAATATGATGCCGTCGCTGCGGCAATCGAAGCGTTCAAAGCAGAGCGCGGCACGATTGATGTGCTTGTTTCAGGCGCGGCGGGGAATTTCCCGGCGGCCGCTGCTGCGCTCAGCCCAAACGGGTTCAAATCAGTCGTCGATATCGATTTGCGCGGCACGTTTCATGTCATGCGCGCCGCCCATGGCGCGCTCACCAAGCCCGGCGCCTCGATCATCAATATCACCGCGCCCCAAGCCTGGATCGCCATGCCTCTGCAGGTGCATGTCTGCGCCGCCAAGGCAGGCGTCGATCAAGTGACGCGGACATTGGCGATGGAATGGGGCCGCGAAGGCGTGCGCGTGAATTCTGTTTCTCCCGGTCCAATTGAAGGCACCGAGGGCATGGAGCGGCTCGCGCCAACGCCTGAAGCTAAAGAGCGGTCGGCCAAAGCCGTGCCGCTCGGTCGGATGGGAACGGTCGACGATATCGCGGATGTATGCATGTTCCTCGCCTCGGATGCCGCACGTTATGTGTCAGGCACGGTGCTGCCGGTTGATGGCGGCTGGACGGCTGGCGGGATGATGAGCACGAATATGGGCGGGTGAACTACCGGCCCCAGGCGATGAAGTGCGGATTATCGAACCCGCGTTCGCGCTTGTTGTACATCAGTGGGCCTGCTTCGCTCTCGCCCTCCAGTGCCATTACGCGGCCACCGGCAGCTTCCAGAATTGCTTGGCCTGCGCCGATGTCCCATTCCATGGTGCGGCCTAGGCGGGGGTAAACATCCGCTGAACCTTGGGCGAGCAAACAGAGTTTCAGGCTGGAACCGGCGGGAGTAAAATCCTTCACGCCGATCTTTGCCATCAATGCATCGGTTTCGGGAGAGCGGTGGCTGCGGCTGGCAACGGCGATCAGGTTTTTGTGGATGCCTGATCGCGCCTCGATCTCATGCGGATGTTCGGCGGTAGCGCGATCCTGCCCGGGAGTGATTTCCTGATAGAAGGCGCCTTCGCCTGCCGCGCCATAATAGAGCTTGTTGATCGCAGGGGCGTAGACAACTCCTGATATGGGCCGGCCGTGATCAATCAGCGCTATGTTGACGGTAAACTCGCCATTGCGGGATACAAATTCGCGCGTTCCATCCAGTGGATCGACAAGGAAGAAACGGTTGCCGAGCTCCGGAATCCGGCCCTCCGATGCCGCTTCTTCGGCGAGGATGGGGATATCGGGCTGCGCGGCTTTGAGGCCGGCCTCGATGATCGCTTCGGCATCCTTGTCGGCGGCGGTGACGGGTGAGCCATCGCCCTTTGCTTCCGCATCGAAATCGGTTTGGTAAATCGCATCAATTGCAGCGCCTGCTTCCAGCGCAAGGGTGATCATCAGGTCGAGGTGGGTTTCGCGTTGCATAATCTGCCCGGAATTAGCGGTAATGGAACGGGTTGGGACTTCGAAAGCCTCAATTCACTTGGCGATCCTTGCCTGCCCAATACGGTGCGCGCAAATCCTTTCGCAGGATCTTTCCGCTCGCATTGCGCGGCATGATTTCGATGACATCGATGGATTTGGGTGTCTTGAAACCTGCGATGCGTTCCCGAACAAAAGAAATGACGTGATCTTCGTCGATTTTCAGACCCGGTTTCGGGACGATAATCGCCTTCACCGCTTCGCCCCATTTCTCATCGGGAATGCCGATCACGGCGGCTTCAGATACAGCGGGATGCTCGTACAGCGCATTCTCAACTTCAGCTGGATAGACATTCTCACCGCCAGTGATGATCATGTCCTTCATCCGGTCATGGATATAGATATAGCCATCGGCGTCGCGATACGCCGCGTCGCCGGTGCGCAGCCAGCCATCTTTGTCGACCGTCTCCGCCGTTTTTTCAGGCTGTTTCCAATAATGCACCATGTTGGCGCTCGATCGCGTGCAGATCTCACCAACCTCGCCTACGCCTAATTCCTTGCCATTCTCGTCGATAATTTTGACTTCCACGCCGGGCACGGGCTTGCCAGCGGAACGCATCTTTTCGTTGCCCTCCGGATCATGATCATCGGGCGGGAGGACAACGATTGTGCCTGTTGTTTCGGTCATGCCGTAAATCTGTACAAAGCCCGCATTGGGAAAGGCTTTCATGCAATCGCGCAGCAGCTGCAATGGCATGGGGGAGGCCCCATAGCTGATTTGCAGAACGCCGCTCGTGTCGATTTCTTTGGCTTTGGGGTCGGTGATCAAAATCTGGAGGGCGGCGGGCACGAGGAAGAAGCGTGTCAGCTGCTTGTTGTGTACCAGATCGAGTATCTCGCTAGAATTGAATTCGGCGATGATGTTGCAGGGAATCCCCCGGTTCATCGGCGTTATGCCATATCCAGTGCCTGCGATATGGGCGATCGGCATGACCTGAAGGCCGGCCTCACCTTCTCCCCAGACATCCCAATCTGGCATTTCTTCCTGAATATTGTCGTCGGCATTCTTCATGAAATTATCTTGGGTCAGCACCACACCCTTGGGATTGCCGGTTGTGCCCGATGTGTAGAGCTGTACCAGCGCGTCTCCGTGATGCGGTAGAGCATCGAGTTCAGGCGCATCGCGATGCCGGGCCATAAACTCTTCCGGGCCTTCGATCTCACAGCCCTGTTCGCTGGCTAACACCCATTTGATGGCCGGGATATCTGCAGCCAGCGTCTTTGCGAGATCGGCAAATTCAGGAGAGGCGACAACTGCAACCGCTTCGGAGTCTTTCAAGATGAATGCCATTTCAGCCGGGGCCAGTCGCCAGCCGATTGGCACGGTGACAGCGCCGGCACGTCCGGCGCCGAATAGCAGCGTGAAATAGCGATCACTATTCTTGCCGATCCAAGCGATCCGATCATCTTTGCTGATGCCAGATGCACGCAAAGCTTTGGATAGGTTAGCTATATTGTTCCGGAAATCCGAAAAGCTCGTCTCACGGCCTTCGAATCGATAGCCGATATGATCGGGCTTAGTGTCCGCCCAATAATCGGCCAGTTCGTTTAGCGTTTTTGCGCCATGTGGTTCGTGCATCCCTACTCCAATTCCAGCGACCCGGCCGAAATAGTCTATCAACCCATCAGTTAGATGGCGTGGCCTTGCCCGCTTTTTACGGATTAAGGCGTCTCACGACTTTGTATTTGGAATTCGGAGAATAGCAATGCAGGCGGCGGCGTATTTCATTGGTGGTAATGCAATTAGCGCGTGTCGCCTCTTAACCGACCGCGTTCTGCTTCGATCAGTTTGATGAGCCAGTCAATGAACAGGCCCACACGTTCGGCCTGTCGGACTTGGCTGTGGGTTACCAGCCAGAAGGAACGGGTAATCACTGTATCAGGAAGGAGCCGGACGAGAGTATGATCCGCTTCGCCGACGAAGAACGGCAATACCGCCACACCTGCCCCCGATGCACAAAGCCGGTATTGTGCGTTGATGCTCGAACTCCGCAGCTGCGGCGTTAGTCCTGGAGCCACTTGGCCGAGATAGCGAAGTTCCGGAGCGTAGATGAGATCGTCAATATAACCGATCTGGCTGTGGCGGGAGAGGTCGCGCGGCTCGTGAATCGGCGGCGCCGAAGCCAGATAGTCCCGTGACGCGAACAGGCCGAGACCGTAATCGGTGAGCTTGCGCGTTATCAGCGGGCCGCGGCGAGGGCGGGCCAGTAGAATAGCGACATCCGTTTCGCGGCGGCTGGGGCTTAGGAACCCGCTCGAAGCGACAAGATCAACACCAAGATTGGGATAGCGGCGGTGAAAATCGGCGAGATGGTGAGCAATGACCCAGGTACCGAACGCCTCGCTTGTCGACACCCGAACGACCCCGGTTGGCCCTTCGCCCGGTTCGGTTCCGCCCAATGGGATAGACCCAGCCTCGTTCTCCATTGCCTCGGCGCGCTCAAGCAAGCGCTGCCCGGCGGCGGTTAGGCGTTGGCCTGTGCGGTTCTGTTCGAACAGCCTTTGGCCGAGATCGGTTTCGAGCCGGCGCAGGCGGCGCGAAACGGTTGTCGCATCGACCTGCATTGCTGGCGCAGCGCGCTCGATCTGGCCGGCACGGGCGACGGCGAGGAAGAATTGGAGGTCGTTCCAGTTCATACGCCTGTATTATTGCAGGTTTAGCCTGCATGTCTATATCTTGCTCGCGCATTCCAAAAAGCCGAGAGAAGCCTTCGATAGTCAATTTGGGAGTCGAATATATGCGTGCGGTGGAGCATTTCATTGGTGGCAATGCAGCGGGCGGCGGTTCGCGTCAGCACGAGATTTGGGATCCCAATTCAGGTGAGGTGCAGGCGAAAGTATCGCTGGGCACGGGTGAGGAGCTGCAAAAGGCTGTCGATGCTGCGAACAATGCGCAGCCTGCCTGGGCGGCAACCAACCCGCAAAAGCGCGCGCGCGTTATGTTTGCGTTCAAGGCGCTGGTTGAGGCGCATATGGACGAACTCGCCGAACTGCTCAGTTCTGAACATGGCAAGGTGATTGCCGATTCTGTGGGCGATGTTCAGCGCGGGCTGGATGTGATCGAATTTGCCTGCGGTATCCCGCACGCGCTGAAGGGCGAGTATACGCAGGGCGCCGGCCCGGGCATTGATGTTTATTCGATGCGCCAGCCGCTTGGCCTGGTTGCCGGCATTACCCCGTTTAACTTCCCGGCGATGATCCCGATGTGGATGTTCGGTGTGGCCATCGCTTGCGGTAATGCGTTTATCCTGAAGCCTTCCGAGCGTGATCCTTCCGTGCCTGTCCGGCTCGCCGAACTGATGAAGGAAGCCGGGCTTCCCGACGGCATCCTGCAGGTCGTGCATGGCGATAAGCAGATGGTCGATGCGATTCTCGATCATGATGATATCAAGGCGGTCAGCTTTGTCGGCTCCACCGATATTGCTCATTATGTTTATCAGCGCGGCACCGAGAACGGAAAGCGTGTTCAGGCGATGGGCGGGGCGAAAAATCACGGCATCGTGATGCCCGACGCCGATCTCGATCAGGTTGTGAATGATCTCGCGGGCGCGGCCTTCGGGTCAGCGGGCGAACGCTGCATGGCGCTCCCGGTCGTTGTTCCAGTGGGTGACGGCACAGCGGACAAGCTACGCGAAAAACTGCTCCCTGCGATCGATGCGCTGCGGGTTGGCGTCTCGACCGATCCGGACGCGCATTACGGCCCGGTGGTTACCGCCGAGCATAAGCAGCGCGTGGAAAACTGGATCCAAACGGGCGTCGATGAAGGCGCTGAGCTGGTTGTCGATGGCCGCGGGTTTAGCCTGCAGGGCCATGAGAAAGGCTTTTTCGTCGGCCCGTCGCTATTCGATCATGTGAAGCCGGGCATGGAAAGCTACAAGGAAGAGATATTCGGGCCCGTCCTTCAGATCGTCCGTGCGAGGGAGTTTGAGGAAGCCCTCGCGCTCGCCAGCGGTCACCAATATGGCAACGGCGTCGCGATCTTCACGCGCAACGGCCATGCGGCCCGCGAATTTGCGAGCCGGGTCAATGTCGGCATGGTCGGCATCAATGTGCCGATCCCGGTTCCGGTCGCCTATCACACCTTTGGAGGCTGGAAGAACTCGTCCTTTGGAGACACCAACCAGCACGGCATGGAAGGCGTGAAGTTCTGGACCAAGGTCAAGACGATCACCCAGCGCTGGCCCGATGGCTCGCCAGACGGAGGCAACGCTTTCGTCATTCCGACTATGGGGTAGAGGGCATGGCGGTCGACTCAGTCCATCCTCACTCTATCGCCGGCTCCCTTTCCGAAATGGAATTTCACGAGCTAGCCTCGTTCAACGAGGGCGGTGTTGGCGTATTTTGGTCGGAAGCGGGCGGGCCTAGCCCGTGGGAAATGCATCCCGACTGCGAGGAGATGTTGCAGATCCTCGAAGGTGAGATCGAGGTTGAAGTCCTGCCCGAGGATGGTGGGGCCGGTGAGAAAACCGTAGTTGCTGAAGGTGAGTTAATCGTTATTCCGCGCCGCTGCTGGCATCGCCAGACGCTTCTAAAGCGCACCAAAGAGCTGTATCTGACACCGGGTGCCAGCGAACATTCAATGAAGGACGATCCGCGTGGGTAACGATGATATTCAACGAACCGCATCTGCCTCACCCTTCGAAGCTGCGTTCGGCTTCTCGCGCGCGCTGCGCAGGGGTAACCGCATTCTCGTCGCAGGTACCGGCCCCATTGAACCTGATGGTAGCTCCACTCCGGGCGACGCGGCGGCGCAGGCACGGCGCTGTTTTGCGATTGCCATTGCAGCGATTGAGGAATTGGGCGGCACGGCGGAGGATGTCGTGCGTACACGCATGTTTATAACAGATGCGAGTGACGGCGATGCGATTGGCGCTGTTCATGGCGCGATCTTCGGCGATATCCGGCCAGCGGCGACGATGGTTATCGTGGCAGCGCTACTCCGCGCAGAATGGCGGGTCGAGATTGAGGCGGAAGCCGTGCTAGGGGGCGACACATGACACAATTCGATTTGACCGACGAGCAGCGCCAGATCCAGGAGATGGCGCAGAAATTCACCGCTGATGAGATCACGCCGCATGCCGCGGAGTGGGACGAAAAGCATATCTTCCCGCGCGATACGGTCAGCAAGGCGGCCGAACTTGGTTTCGGTGCGATCTATGTGTCCGAGGAATCGGGCGGGATCGGGCTTGGCCGGATGGAGTCTGCGCTGATCATGGAAGCGATGGCCTATGGCTGCCCCGCCACCAGCGCATTCATCTCGATCCACAATATGGCGAGCTGGATGATCGATAGCTTCGGGTCGGACGCGGTGAAGGCAAAATATCTGCCGCAGCTCGTCACCTGCGAGACGGTCGCCAGCTATTGCCTGACCGAACCGGGTAGCGGGTCTGACGCGGCCGCACTCAAGACGAAGGCGGTCCGGGACGGCGACCATTATGTCGTTTCCGGCTCCAAAGCGTTTATCTCGGGAGCTGGCGAGAACGAGGTTTATGTCACTATGGTGCGCACGGGCGAGGATGGCCCCAAGGGCATCAGCTGTCTTGTCATCGAAAAGGACATGGAAGGCGTTTCCTTTGGCGCGAATGAGCGAAAGCTTGGCTGGCACGCTCAGCCGACCGCGCAGGTCAATTTCGATAATGTGCGCGTGCCGGTTGAAAACCGGGTGGGTGATGAGGGCGAGGGCTTTCGCATTGCGATGATGGGGCTTGATGGCGGGCGTTTGAATATTGGCGCCTGTTCGCTCGGCGGCGCGCAGCGCTGTCTCGACGAGGCGGTAAATTACACCAGGGAGCGCAAGCAGTTTGGCAAGGCGATTGCTGATTTCCAGAACACGCAGTTTATGCTCGCCGATATGGAAACCGATCTGCAGGCGGCGCGCATGCTGCTTTACACAGCGGCGGCCAAAGTAACCGCCGGATCGCCGGACAAGACCCGTTTCGCCGCCATGGCCAAGCGGCTCGCGACAGACAATGGCTCCAAGATCGCCAATGACGCGCTCCAACTCTTCGGTGGATACGGCTATTTGCAGGATTATCCGATCGAGCGTTTCTGGCGCGACCTGCGCGTGCACTCGATCCTCGAAGGCACCAACCAGATCATGCGCATGATCGTTTCACGCGATATGTTGCGGCAGTAAATTTACACGAACAAGGAATTCTAGATGGATTACGAAACCATCCTCGTCGAACAACGCGGCGCGGTTACGCTGATAACGCTGAACCGCCCCAAGGCTTTGAACGCGCTGAACAATCAGGTGCTTGAAGAGGCGATCGACGCCTTTGCAGCGTTCGATGCCGACGATAGCCAGCGTTGCGCGGTTCTGACCGGCAGCGAAAAGGCGTTCGCGGCGGGTGCGGATATCAAGGAAATGTCCGATCAAGGTTTTGCCAGCATGTATGGCAATAATCACTTCGGCGGCTGGGAGCGGGTGACGCAAACCCGCAAGCCCTGGATCGCAGCGGTGGCCGGCTATGCGCTGGGCGGCGGGTGTGAGGTCGCGATGATGGCGGACTTTATCATAGCGGCGGACAGCGCGAAATTCGGCCAGCCTGAGATCAAACTTGGCGTCACGCCGGGCATGGGCGGATCACAGCGTATGGCGCGCGCGATCGGCAAAGCGAAAACCATGGAAATGTGCCTGACCGGCCGAATGATGGGCGCGGCAGAAGCCGAGGGACTTGGGCTTGTCGCGAAAGTGGTTCCGGCGGACGATCTGGTCGAGGAGGCTGTGAAGTCAGCCACCGCAATTGCAGGCATGGGGCCGCTCGCTGCGATGGCGACGAAGGAAATGGTCAACGCCGCGTTTGAAACAACGCTCGCTCAAGGCATCGCCTTTGAACGCCGTCTGTTCCATGGCCTGTTCGGGTCAGAGGATCAGAAGGAAGGCATGGCGGCGTTTGTCGACAAGCGCGAAGCCAATTGGAAGGGACGCTGAGATGACAACGATCGCATTCATAGGCCTCGGCAATATGGGCGGTGGGATGGCCGCCAATCTCGCCAAGGCTGGCCATGACGTTGCCGCCTTCGATATTTCCGAAGACGCGCTGAATACGGCCAAGGCCAATGGTTGCCGGATCGCGGAATCGGGTGCGGATGCCGTAAAGGGCGCTGAGGCCGTGGTCACCATGCTGCCTGCTGGCAAGCATGTCCGCGCGGTCTATGTCGACGATGTGTTTGACAATGCCGAACCCGGAACGTTGCTGCTCGATTGCTCGACCATTGATGTTGGCACAGCGCGCGGCGTTGCCGAAGAAGCAGCGGCCAAGGGATTGTTGATGGTCGATGCGCCTGTATCAGGCGGTATTGCAGCGGCAGCAGGCGGCACGCTGACCTTCATGGTGGGCGGAACGGAACGGGCCTTTGAGCGGGCCCAGCCGATCCTCGAGGATATGGGTCAGGCTGTAATCCATGCAGGCGAAGCCGGGGCAGGGCAGGCAGCCAAGATCTGTAACAATATGCTGCTCGGCGCGACCATGATCGCGACATGCGAAACCTTCAATCTCGCGCAAAGCCTGGGCCTCGATCCCCAGACGTTTTTCGATATTTCGAGCAAGGCCTCGGGCCAAAGCTGGTCGATGACAAGCTATTGCCCGGTGCCGGGCGTTGGTCCTGAAACCCCGGCGGACAACGGTTATGAAGGCGGCTTTGCCGCACCGCTGATGCTCAAGGATCTGAAGCTCGCGATGGAAGCGGCTGACGATGCCGGAATGCGCACGCCGATGGGGGCCAAGGCGCGGTCGCTTTATCAGCAATATGTGAAGAATGGCGGCGAGAAGAAGGATTTCTCCGGCATCATCAAATATCTGGAAACTAGCTCTACGGACTAGTTCCCGACCCTAGAGCCGATAGGGTATCACTTCGCGCCGATCGATCTCCGTCAGCAATGTGTGGCCGGCGGGCGGGAAGGCGCGCTGATCGCAATTGCGGCGCGGGCACAGGCGGCAGGACGTGCCGATTGGCGTTGCGGCCGCCGGATTTTCGAGATCCAGCACGTCGGCATAAACGAAATCGGCTGCCTGCTGAGCCTCGCAGCCAAGCGCCACGGCAAAACGGCGGCTCGGCCGCTGGAAGCTGCCTGATGGTTTCACCAAACCCATCGCCATGGTGACATAGCGAATGCCGTCCGGCGTTTCGGCCAGCTGGACATGGATCTTGTCGGGCGAGGCCGCTGCCTCATGCGCGATCCATAGGGGGCAGGCACCGCCGAAGCGCGCGAACTGCATCTTGGTTGCCGAATGGCGCTTTGTGATATTGCCCGCCATGTCGATCCGGAAAAAGAACATCGGCACGCCGCGCATGCCGGGTCGTTGCAGCGTCGAAAGCCGGTGGCAGGCTTGTTCGAAGCTCACACCGAACCGGTTGGACAGCCGATCGACATCATGGCGTAATTCACGCGCAGCCTCCCGAAATCGCGCATAGGGCATAACGATGGCGCCTGCCGCATAATTGCCGAGGCCCACGGTCAGCAATTTCTCGCTCGCTTCGGATTGAAGGTCGGCGCCGCGCGTAGTGGCCGTGATGGGATCGATCAGTTCGATCAGCGCAAGCTGATGCGCGAGCTGGAAGGTGCGGCTGGGGCGCGGCAGGATCGCGCTGATCGAGACGCAGCGATTGGCCCGGTCATATTCGCGCAAAGCCACTGCGGCGACATCATCTGAAACGAAACGCACTGACAGCCCGTGCTTGGAATCGAAACGCTCGACCAGCGCCTCTTCGGTCACACGGCCATCCTCGCTGCACTCCGCCGCGATCTGCTCTGCCGCGATATCGACGGTATCGACATAATTGCCGACCGCGTGAAACCAGTCCCGCGTTTCTTCCCAAGGAAATTGCCGACCATCGCCCTGACCATCGGCATCGGCGCTGTCGATCACATCGCCGAGCGCATGACGGCGCTCCTCGGCCAGCCGATAGGCGCTGTGCAGTGCTACCATGCGGTCAGCTAACTCGGGATATTGCTCGACGAAGCGGGAAAGTGCGGGGGCGGGAAGGGGCGTTTCGCTGAACAGCGGATCGGAATTGGCTTCGCGGATCGCGGCGAGGCGGCGCTCATGTTCGTCGCGCGGGGGTTCATTCCATTCCGAGGGGAAGTGGCGTTCCAGCGCCTGTGTGACCGATGCCGTGATCGGGCGCGCATCATTCTCGATCTGCGACAGATAGCTGACGGATATACTCAGTGTTTCAGCAAATTCAGCTTGGCCAAGCTCTCTGCGCTGGCGGATGGCGCGTAGCCGGGAGCCCGCATATAGCCTTGTTTTCATCATGCCGCTTTCGCTATTTCGCAAAATAGATTTCGCAATTTTACAAAATCACATTTGCATTATGCAAGTCAAGCCCGAAGAGAGGCAGGGAGTCTCGCGAAAAAGGAACAGGAATGTCGAATATCGAAGCTCTCGACCTACTGGAAAGCAAACGCGATCAAGCGCGAATGGGCGGGGGCCAGAAGCGGATCGATGCGCAGCATGCCAAAGGCAAGCTGACTGCGCGGGAACGGCTGCTGGTGCTGTTCGACGAAGGCTCGTTTGAGGAACTCGATATGTTCGTCGAGCATAATTGCGTTGATTTCGACATGCAGGAACAGGTTGTGCTCGGTGACGGTGTCGTAACCGGTTCGGGGACGATCAATGGCAGGCTTGTCTATGCTTACAGCCAGGATTTCACCGTCTTTGGCGGCTCGCTATCCGAGCGTCATGCCGAGAAGATCTGCAAGGTGATGGATACGGCGATGAAGGTTGGCGCGCCGGTGATCGGGCTCAACGATTCTGGCGGCGCTCGCATTCAGGAAGGCGTGGCCAGCCTGGGCGGTTATGCCGAAGTGTTCCAGCGCAATGTGTTGGCTAGCGGCGTCGTGCCGCAGCTTAGCCTCATCATGGGGCCATGCGCGGGCGGCGCGGTTTACTCGCCTGCCATGACCGACTTCATCTTCATGGTGAAGGATTCAAGCTATATGTTCGTCACCGGCCCCGATGTGGTGAAGACGGTGACCAACGAAGTCGTGACGCAGGAAGAACTGGGCGGCGCGGTAACGCATACGACCAAATCCGGCGTGGCCGACGTGGCGTTTGAGAATGATCTTGAAGCGCTGATGGCGGCGCGCGATTTCATCGATTATCTCCCCGCGTCTAACCGCGAAGAAGCACCTGAACGGCCCACGGCCGATGCTTGGGACCGCGAGGAACCAAGCCTCGACACGCTGATCCCGGCCAGCGCGGCGACGCCCTATGATATGCATGAACTGATCCGCAAGACGGTGGATGAGGGTGAGTTTTTCGAGGTTCAGCCCACCCATGCGGGAAACATCATCATCGGCTTTGGCCGGGTTGAGGGCCGCACGGTCGGTATCGTCGCCAACCAGCCGACGGTGCTTGCCGGTTGTCTCGATATCGCCGCGTCAAAGAAAGGCGGGCGGTTTGTGCGCTTCTGCGATGCCTTCGATATTCCCATCGTGACGTTTGTGGATGTGCCGGGCTTCCTCCCCGGCGTTGGGCAGGAGCATAATGGCATCATTAAACACGGTGCGAAATTGCTCTTTGCCTATGCGGAAGCCACTGTCCCCAAGATCACGATCATCACGCGCAAAGCCTATGGCGGCGCCTATGATGTGATGGCCTCCAAGCATCTGCGCGGCGATTTGAACTATGCCTGGCCGACCGCGGAGATCGCTGTGATGGGCGCGAAGGGCGCGGTCGAAATTATCTTCCGCAAGGATGCGGGCGACCCCGACAAGATTGCGGCCAAAACCAAGGAATATGAAGACCGTTTTGCCAACCCGTTCGTGGCGGCGGCCAAGGGCTTTATCGACGAGGTCATCATGCCGCATTCAACCCGCCGCAGGATTGCGCTGGGGCTACGCAAGCTGCGGAACAAGCAGCTCGAAAACCCGTGGAAGAAACATGACAATATTCCATTGTGAGCGAGCATGGATCCAAGGACCTGCAATACGCAATATTTTTCGGAGTTGTGCTGGTCGTGGGTCTTTTGGCGGTGTTCGATCCGTTTGGTACAGCGAGTCAGTCAAGAAGAACAATCGGTGGTCTGGCGTTCGGCCCTTTTATGATCGGCTATGCATTTTTAGGTCTTTCGAAGGGGCAGTTTCCCGAACTTTCCAAGGGTCGACGCGAGGTCAGTCCGATTCAGTTTTGGTTTTGTTTCTTGGTATTTTTGGTCTCGGGTTGTTCGGTGACATGGCTGGGTTTGAAAGCCTTGACCCTGACGTGATGTTTGAATTGGATGAATAGATGAAACTAGGCCCCCTCAACCATGTCGGCGTTGCGACGCCTTCGATCCCGGACAGTATCGTCTTCTGGCGTGACTCCATGGGCGCTACGAAAATTCATGAGCCGTTCGATATGCCCGCGCAGGGCGTGAAGGTGTGTTTTGTCGATACGCCCAATACGCAGATCGAGCTGATCGAGCCGCTGGGTGAAGATTCTCCGATCCATGGTTTCCTCAAGCACAACCCACTCGGCGGGCAGCATCATCTGTGTTTCGAGGTGCCGGATATTCATGCGGCCAAGGCGGAGTTTGAGGCGCAGGGCAAGCGGGTGCTCGGTGAACCGCGGATCGGAGCGCATGGCACGCTGATCTTCTTCGTCCATCCCAAGGATATGGGCGGCATACTCACAGAAATCATGGAGACACCCAAAGAGACGCATTAGCGATCCCAATACGCGATTTGGCCGCCGGTTTTCCGCTTTGCCCCTTGTGCAGACCTCTGGGTTTCGACAAGGTTGACGTTAACGGAAACCGGACCATCAGGAGAAGACCATGACAGACTATGAAACCATCAAACTGGACGTTGCCGACACTGTCGCGACAATCACCCTCAATCGGCCTGAACGGCTCAATGCAGCGCCGACGCAAATGGCCGATGAGATTGTCACCGCACTGGACGATGCACTGGCACAGGGCGCTCGTGCAGTTGTGATAACGGGCGAGGGCAGAGCCTTCTGTTCGGGCGCAGACCTTGCCGGCGGACGCGACCGGACATCCGGTGTGGGAGGCGGCGATGTCGCCAAAGCTTCGCTCGACGGGCACTATAATCCGATGATGAAGGCACTGGCCGCCTTGCCTGTTCCGCTGGTGACTGCCGTGCGCGGACCGGCTGCGGGAGTTGGCTGTTCGATGGCGCTGGCTGGCGATTTTGTCGTCGCTAGCGAAACAGCCTATTTCCTTCAGGCGTTCGTCAATATCGGGCTTGTGCCGGATGGCGGCGCAAGCTGGACCCTGCCGCGCCTGATCGGCAAGGCTCGCGCCTTTGAGATGATGATGCTCGGCGAGAAAATTCCAGCTGCGAAAGCCCTGGATTGGGGCATGGTGTACAAGGTTGTAGACGATGCGGCGTTGATGGATGAAGCGACGGCACTGGCCAAACGGCTCGCTACCGGGCCAACACTGGCGCTGGGCATCATGCGGCGCACTGCGGCGGAAAATCTCGATCGCGGCTTCAGCGACGCCCTTGATGCAGAAGCTAATGCCCAGCGTGAAGCAGGCAACAGTCAGGATGCAGTCATAGGTGCCGTCGCCTTCCTCAAAAGGGAAAAAGCCCAGTTCACGGGCAAATAGCAGCATGACCGAAAAGCCTACAAAGTCAGACTGGCAGGAACGCGCGGCCAAGGAAGTGAAGGGCCGCGATCTCACTTGGAATACGCCCGAGGGGATTGCCGTTCAGCCAGCCTATGATGCGTCCGACGCGCTCGATCCCGGCTTGCCCGGTTTCGAGCCGTTCACGCGCGGTCCCTATGCATCCATGTATACGGGCCGCCCTTGGACGATCCGCCAATATGCAGGCTTTTCCACTGCACAGGAATCGAACGCTTTCTATCGCCGCAACCTAGCCGGGGGGCAGAAGGGGCTTTCGGTGGCCTTCGATCTCGCCACGCATCGGGGTTATGACAGCGATCATCCGCGCGTTGTCGGCGATGTCGGCAAGGCGGGCGTGGCGATTGATACGCTGGCGGACATGAAGATCCTGTTCGATCAGATCCCGCTCGATCAAATGTCAGTTTCGATGACGATGAACGGCGCGGTGCTGCCCGTGCTCGCTTTCTATATCGCCGCGGCAGAAGAACAGGGTGTGTCGCAGGATCAGCTGCAAGGCACGATCCAGAATGACATTCTCAAAGAGTTTATGGTGCGCAACACGTACATCTATCCGCCCGAACCCTCGATGCGGATCGTTGCCGATATCATCTCCTATACCGCTGAACATATGCCGCGGTTCAATTCGATTTCGATCTCCGGCTATCACATGCATGAGGCCGGTGCGACGGCGGTGCAGGAGCTGGCCTACACGCTTGCCGATGGCATGGAATATGTCCGAGCAGCGATGAGCCAGGGGCTGGAAGTGGATAGCTTTGCACCCCGTCTGAGCTTCTTCTGGGGCATCGGCATGAACTTCTTCATGGAGATCGCCAAGATGCGCGCCGCGCGCAAATTATGGCATTCGATCATGACGGAATTTGGCGCGGAAAACCCCAAATCGAAAATGCTGCGTACCCATTGCCAGACGTCCGGTGTCTCGCTCACCGAGCAGGACCCGTACAATAATGTTGTGCGCACAACGATCGAGGCTATGGCCGCGACATTGGGCGGCACGCAGAGCCTTCACACCAATGCGTTCGATGAAGCCGTGGCGCTGCCCACAGACCGCTCGGCCCGGATCGCGCGCAACACCCAGCTGATCCTGCAAGAAGAAAGCGGCATCACGCATGTCGCCGATCCACTGGGCGGCTCTTACTATGTCGAGCAGCTCACCCAGCAACTGGCCGACAAGGCATGGGCACTGATCGAGGAAGTTGAGGCAGCGGGCGGGATGACCAAGGCGGTTGCTGCTGGCCTGCCCAAGAAGAATATCGAAGAAGCGGCGGCGGCCAAGGCGGCGGCGGTCGATCGCGGCGAGCAGGTCATCGTTGGCGTCAACAAATACCGGCTTGCCGAAGAAGACGAGATGGACATTCTCGATATCGACAATGCCCGGGTCCGGCGTGATCAGATTGAGCGGCTCGAACAGACACGCAGTGAACGCGATGGTGATGCTGCGGAAGCAGCGCTGGCTGCTATCCGCGAAGGTGCGAAGGCCGATGGAAATCTTCTCGCGCTGGCAGTTGAGGCCGCCCGTGCGCGCTGCACGCTCGGTGAGATGTCGGCGGCGATGGAGGATGTGTTTGGCCGCTATGATACTGTGCCGACGCCGGTCAGCGGTATCTATGGCGGCGCGTATGACGGCGATCCGCGCTGGATACAGGCGGGTGAGGGCGTTGATGCCGTCGAACGGCGGCTTGGCCGCAAGCCCCGGATGATGATCGCGAAAATGGGTCAGGACGGCCATGATCGCGGCGCCAATCTGGTCGCCAGCGCCTTTGCAGATCTCGGGTTTGAGATTGTCAGCGGGCCACTGTTCCAGACACCGGGCGAAGCCGCCAAATGGGCGGTCGAAAAAGATGTCGATGTGGTCGGCGCGTCAAGCCTTGCGGCGGGACACAAAACCCTGATCCCCGAACTGATTCAAAAACTCGGCGATGCCGGGCGCTCCGATATCCAAGTGATCGCCGGCGGCGTGATCCCCGCGCAGGATTATGATTTTCTAAGAGAGGTTGGCGTGAAGGCGATTTTCGGACCCGGCACTAATCTGGTTGATGCTGCGGGCGAAGTGCTCAAGCTGCTCGGCCATAATCTCCCTCCATTGGATGAGGCTGCCGAATGACCCTCGGCTATCGCGATCCGGTGGAATTCTATCGCGATCACGCAGACGCGTTCGACGCCCTACGTTCGCGTAAATTTTGCGAAAAGCGTTGGTTCGACGATTTCCTCGCGCTCCTGCCGCCCGGCGGCACGGTGCTCGACGCGGGATGCGGAGCGGGGGAGCCGATTGCGCGCTATGTGTCCGAAGCGGGTTTCCGTCTCGTTGGGCTGGATGCGAGTGAACCCTTGCTGCGGCTTGCGCGTGAACGCGTCCCGGGAAGTGAGTTCGTTCAATGCGATCTTCGATCATTCCAATTTGATGATCGGTTCGACGGCATCATCGCTTGGGACAGTTTTTTCCACCTAAATGCGGCAGAGCAGGAGCGGGCGCTCGAACGCTTCGCCCGCCACGGCACCGGGGCGGCGGCGCTCATCTTCACGAGCGGACCCGAGCGCGGGGAGGCGATCAATCCACTGTTCGGTGAGCCGTTATTTCACGCGAGCCTCGACGTGGCGGATTATGAGGAAAGGCTTGCCGCGCTGGGCTTTTCCGTCTTGAAACATACCCAGAACGATCCCGATTGCGGCGGTCGCACCATCTGGCTGGCGAAACGCGGCGAAAGAGATTTGAATGACCGATAATATCCGTACCGACTGGACCCGCGATGAGATCGCGACCCTTTTCGATCTGCCGTTTCACGAACTGATGTGGCAGGCGCAGACTGTGCACGGCGAAAATCACGCGGCGGGCGAGGTGCAGTTGTGCACTTTGCTTTCGATCAAGACCGGCGGTTGCCCTGAGGATTGCGGTTATTGTTCGCAATCCGTCCATGCCGATAGCGGTGTCGAGGCGACCAAGTTGATGGATGTGCGCCAAGTGCTGCAATCAGCGGCGCAGGCCAAGGATGCGGGCTCGCAGCGTTTCTGTATGGGCGCGGCATGGCGCAACCCCAAGGATCGAGACATGCCCGCGATTGTCGAGATCGTGAAAGGCGTGCGCCAGATGGGGCTCGAAACCTGCATGACGCTCGGCATGCTCACGCCCAAACAGGCGGATATACTGAACGAGGCTGGCCTCGATTATTATAACCACAATATCGATACGTCTCCCGAACGCTATGAAGAGGTAATCTCGACGCGGACGTTTGAGGAGCGGATCGAAACGCTCGACAATGTCCGCAATGCCGGGATCAATGTCTGTTCCGGCGGTATCGTGGGCATGGGTGAGACGCGCGAAGACCGGGTCGGCTTTATCCATGCGCTGGCAACGCTGGAGCGGCATCCTGAAAGCGTGCCTGTCAATGCGCTGGTGCCAGTAAAGGGCACGGTGCTTGGCGATATCCTGCATGACGTTCCCGATGCGAAGATCGACGATCTTGAATTTGTCCGCACTGTCGCGGCGGCGCGGATTTCTATGCCGCGTTCGATGGTGCGGTTGTCAGCGGGACGCGAAAGCATGAGCGAGGCGGTACAGGCGCTGTGTTTCATGGCCGGTGCGAACAGCATCTTCACCGGCGACAAATTGCTGACGACCGGCAATCGCGGCGACGATGCCGATGCTGCGCTTTTCGCGAAACTGGGGCTTGTGCCGCTTGAGGGTGAAGAGCCGATGCGTGTCGAGATGGCAGCGGCAGAATAACGGATGTTGGGGACGATCTTGTTTGCAGCGATGCAGTTTGCGCCGAATGCGGATAACTGCGCGGATTGGAGCAACCTGCCGCAGCAGCCGATGAACATGTGTGCGGCCTGGGATTTCGAGCAGGCGGATGTGGAACTGAATGCCGTTTGGGGTGAGGTGCTCGAATATTCTCGCGAGTATCTCTCTTATGCAGACGAAGGCGACGACCGACCAAATGGCGAGGATCGCCTGCGCGCGGCGCAGCGTGCATGGATCACACTGCGTGACGAGCACTGCGCGGTCTGGGGTTATCATATGCGCGGCGGAAGTGCTGAGCCGCTGCTTTACAATGGATGTCGTGCCGACATGACGCGCGACCGGATCGAGGCGCTGCGCGCGCTGATGATCGAAGACAGATAAACGAGACAAGGAGTAACAGGGCGCGTGTTCAAGAAAATCCTGATCGCCAATCGCGGCGAAATTGCTTGCCGGGTTATCCGCAGCGCTCAGAAAATGGGGATCGCGACTGTCGCGGTTTATTCTGATGCCGATGCGCGTTCGCCCCATGTCGAGATGGCGGATGAGGCCGTGCATATCGGACCTTCGCCTGCAGCGGAATCCTATCTGCTCGCCGACAAGATCATCCAAGCATGCAAGGATACGGGCGCTGAGGCGGTCCATCCGGGCTATGGCTTTCTCTCCGAACGCGAGAGTTTTGCCAATGCGCTGGCCGATGCGGGCATCGCCTTTATCGGGCCGCCGCCGAACGCCATCGCGGCGATGGGCGACAAGATTGAATCGAAGAAGCTGGCCAAGAAAGCGGGCGTTAGCGTCGTGCCCGGCCATGTTGGCGAGATTGACGATACCGAACATGCCGTGAAAATCTCTGGCGAGATCGGCTATCCGGTGATGATGAAGGCTTCGGCTGGCGGCGGCGGCAAGGGGATGCGTCTCGCCTGGAACGAGAAGGATGTCCGCGAAGGTTTCGAAGCCACGAAGCGCGAGGGGCTAGCCAGTTTTGGCGATGATCGCGTTTTCATCGAGAAATTCATCGAACAGCCGCGCCATATCGAGATCCAGATCCTCGGCGATAAGCATGGCAATATCGTCTATCTGGGCGAGCGCGAATGCTCGATCCAGCGCCGCCATCAAAAGGTTATCGAGGAAGCGCCGTCGCCGTTCGTTGATGAAGAGATGCGCAAACAGATGGGCGAACAGGCTGTCGCACTTGCCGCTGCCGTTGACTATCATAGTGCCGGAACAGTCGAGCTGATCGTTGGGGCGGACAAGAGCTTCTATTTCCTCGAAATGAACACAAGGCTTCAGGTCGAGCATCCGGTGACCGAGAATATCACTGGCGTTGATCTGGTCGAGCAGATGATCCGCGTTGCAGCGGGTGAGAAACTGCCGTTCACGCAAAAAGATATCACGCTGAACGGCTGGTCCGTTGAAAACCGGGTGTATGCCGAAGATCCCTATCGCGGCTTTCTGCCCTCAATCGGGCGACTTGTGCGTTACAGCCCGCCCGAAGAAGGCGCAGGCGTCCGCGTCGATGATGGTGTGATCGAAGGCGGCGAGGTGTCGATGTTCTACGATCCGATGATCGCCAAGCTCATCACCTATGCGGAAACGCGCGAAGCCGCGATCGATCTGCAGATTGATGCGATCGACAAGTTTGAGCTGGACGGCCTTGGCCATAATCTCGATTTTCTCTCGGCACTGATGCAGCATCCGCGCTTCCGCTCCGGTAACATCACGACCAATTTCATTGCTGAGGAATATCCGGACGGATTTCAGGGCGCGCCCGCCGATGCCGAATTGCTGAAACGCCTTGCTGCTGTCGCCGCATTTGCCGCGACGGCACATTCGGATCGCGCGCGGCGGGTTTCGGGCCAGCTGGACGGGCCGTTACGTCCGCCCGCCGACTGGGTCGTGGAGATTGATGGAGCGACGCATGAGGTCCATGTCGATCTCGACGATGTGTCGGTAGATGGCGAGGTGATGGCGCTTTCGATGGCCTATGCGCCGGGAGATCGGATGATCGAGGCGGAGTTTGATGGAGCGCCGCTTACCGTAAAGATCAAACCTGACCGTTACGGCTTTACGCTGACAGCGCGCGGTGCGAGCCATGTCGTCCGTTCTCTGCCCAAGCATTTCGCCCATCTCACCCAGCATATGATCGAAAAGACCCCGCCCGATCTTTCGAAATATCTGCTGTGTCCGATGCCGGGCCTTATCACCGCGCTTCATGTCGGCGAAGGGGACAAGGTCGAAGCAGGTCAGCCGCTCGCCGTTGTCGAAGCGATGAAGATGGAGAATATCCTGCGTGCTGAAAAGGAAGGCGTGGTTGGCGCTGTTTCGGCAGCGGCAGGCGATAGCCTTGCCGCCGATGATATCATTCTGGAATTCGAATAAGCGGGCCTGCTATCTGATTTTTAGCAGTTCGGTGGGCAGTTACCGCGAAAACCTGATTGCCGGCTCTCATCCAACACGATGGTCGCGGCGTCCCTGTTGCCGCTCCGCCGCGTTTCCTCCCATTCGGCATTGGTCATACAGACGCGGATACGCCGCGCGCGTGATCCAGTGACTGCGCGGTTCCGACACCGAATGGCATCTGGGTCCGTGCTAGGACGATCCGCTTCGGCCGCATCCTCTAGATCCTGTGAGACAGCCATTGTGGGGATCAGCATTATCCCGGCAATAGCAACGCCGATTGCAATCATACCTCTCATCACCATTCTCCTTAAAGTCGGCTGCTAACAAGTTTAGATCTTCAATTCGCGCTTGATCGTGGCTTTGGTAGCCTTGCCATAGGGCGGCTTGAATCCGCCGAGTTTCGCTATGTCCATCTTGGGCTGGCTGTACACGCTCTTCGCATGACTGAACGTCTTGAAGCCTTCATGTCCGGTATAGCTGCCCATGCCCGAGGGGCCGACGCCGCCAAAGGGCAGTTCGTCCATCGCGATATGGAAGATCACGTCGTTGACCGTCGCGCCGCCTGAAATTGTTTTCGACAGCACTTTCTGTTCCTCAGCAGAATCGCTGCCGAAATAGTAGAGGCCAAGCGGGCGATCATTCGCGTTCACATAGTCGATGGCTTCGCTGACATTCTTGTAGGTTTTGATTGGCAGGATGGGTCCGAAAATTTCTTCCTGCATCACCTTCATATCCTCGGTCGGATTGCGAACGAGGGTAAGCGGCATTTTGCGCTTGTTGGAGGCGCTGAAATCCTCGCTACCGGGATTGATCTCAATCAGCTCCGCGCCCTTTTCCTCAGCATCCTTCAGATAGCCCTGAAGCCGATCATAATGGCGATCGTTGATGATTGACGTGTAATCGTCATTGGCATCCAAAGTCGGATATTGCTCGGTAACGGCTGCGCTCAGGCCCTGGATGACGTCGTCTTCCTTGCCCTCTGGCACCATCATATAATCGGGCGCGAGGCATATCTGCCCGGCGTTCATCATCTTGCCCAAGGCAACGCGGCTGGTTGAGCGATCGATATCCGCGCTCTCGCCAAAGATGGTCGGCGATTTGCCGCCCAGCTCCAGCGTCACCGGGGTGAGGCTATCAGCTGCGGCATGAAGGATATGCTTGCCGACGCTTGTCGCGCCCGTGAACAGCAGGTGATCGAAGGGAAGGCCGGAGAAAGCCTGCCCGACATCCGCGCCGCCGTTGAACACGGCAATTTCTTCGGGCGCGAAGCTCTCGCTGATCAGTTTTTCTACAAGCGCGCTGGTGACGGGCGTAAATTCGCTCATCTTGATCATCGCGCGGTTGCCCGCGGCTAGCACATCGGCAAGCGGGCTGAAGGTCAGCTGCACCGGGAAGTTCCAAGGCGAAATAATCCCGACAACGCCTTTGGGTTGATATTCGATCCGCGCCCGTGCGCCGAACACGCCGAGCGGAAACCGCACGCCGCGCTTTTGCGGCTGCATCCATTTCTCAACATGCTTGCGGGCATATTTTACCTCGCCCAGCGCGCTCGAGATGTCCGTCATCATCGACTGGTCCTTGGAACGATGGCCGAAATCCTCCGACATGGCATCGCACAGCGCATCGGCATTATCGACGAGCAGCTTGCCGAGCCGTGTCAGACGATCCTTGCGGGTTGCCGCGCTAACCGGAAGTTCCGCCGTAAACGCAGCGCGCTGCGTTTCGAGCACCGCAAGCATTGCGTCATTGTTCACGTTTCCGGGTTCTGCATCGGCCATAGTCACATCCTCTGTTGCATTTTGAAACTGAGTTTAGGCGAGATCGTACCGATTGGGTAGGGGGTGTGCTGATCCCGCTGATTGACATTCCTAGCCGTATGACGGATTAGAACAAATAAAGAACATGGAGCCTGTAATGCGCGGCGATTGGCATCATATTGATTTCACGGTGAGCGATGTAGAGGCGGCGAGGCCGGTCTATGCGTTGCTATTCACTCACATGGGATATCGGGAAACGCGGCGGGAAGAAAACGGACCGACCGAATGGAGCTTGGGAGAAGGATTGTTCCCATCCGTTGGAATCAGGCCGGCTACAGAGCCCAACAAATCGATCAAACATGATCGCTACGCGCCGGGCCTTCATCATGCCGCGTGGCGGGCGGAGGATCGGGCTGATGTCGATGCCTTCCATGCCAAGCTTGTCGCAGGAGGGTTCGCCATTCTCAATCCGCCCGATCATTATTACGGCGACAATTATTATGCCGTGTTCTTCGCCGATCCGGATGGACTAAAACTCGAATATGTCTGGACGCCGCCGCCCGGCAAAGACGGGTAATCTCAACGCCAAATCGATGGATGTAAGGGCGTGGTGAGATGCGTCAGTCGGTACGAAAACGATCCGTGGCCCGGATCAGCTGATCCAGAATTCCCGGCTCAGAAAACGCATGGCCTGCACCTTCCACAATATGAAGGTCGGCTTCGGGCCAAGCCTTGTGCAGGGCATAGGCGGTGCGCGCAGGGCAGGGCATGTCGTATCGGCCATGCACGATCACGCCCGGTATTCCGTGAAGCTTATGCGCATCGCGTATCAGCTGGCCCTCTTCCATCCAGCCGCCATGCACAAAATAATGCGTTTCGATGCGGGCAAAGGCCAGCGCGAAATGACCGTCCAAAAATTTGGTGGATGTATATTCGTCGGGAAGCAGGGTGATCGTTTCGCCTTCCCAGATTGACCAGGCCTTCGCTGCTTCCAGCTTGGCGTCTTCGTCTTCGCCGGTCAGGATGCGGTAATAGGCGCCCAGCATGTCGCCGCGATCTTCTTCTGGAATTTGGGCTTGAAGCCGCTCATATTTGTCGGGAAACATATCCGGCACGCCGTGCTGATAATACCAATTCATCTCAGACTTGGTGAGCGTGTAGATGCCCCGTACGACCAACCCGCTGACGCGTTCGGGATGGGTTTCGGCATAGGCGAGCGACAATGTGGAGCCCCAGGAGCCACCAAATACGAGCCATTTCTCCGCGCCGCCCAGTTCGCGAAGCCGCTCCATATCGGCAACAAGATGCCAGGTCGTATTGGCCTCTAGCTCGGCATGCGGCGTCGATCGCCCGCATCCGCGCTGATCGAATAGCAGAGTGTCATAGACTTCAGGATCGCAAAGCCGGCGATAATCATCCGGGCATCCGCCGCCGGGGCCGCCATGAACGATAACAGCTGGCTTTCCGCCTGGCTTGCCGACTCGCTCATAATAGACCGTATGGCCGTCCCCGACATCGAGCATTCCTGTCTCATAAGGTTCGATTACAGGATATAGGGTGCGGAGTTCGGTCATCGCGTATCTGTTCCTTTTCTTAATCTAGCTGTGTGCAGCCAGCGCTTGATTCAAGCATTCTTGTTGCGCCAAGTTCGGGGTGACGCGTGCCAACGGCCAAGCTATCACGTCCGGCATGACCAACGAAATTCTCTCGCCGATTGAAGGCAAGGCAGCGCGGCTGCGCCTCAATCGTCCCAAAGCGCTTCATGCGCTGACAACCGCCATGTGCGAGGCCGCAATTGAGGCATTACTGGCGTGGCGTGATAACCCGTCCGTTGAGGCCGTGCTGATCGATCATGCAGAAGGCCGCGGTTTCTGCGCTGGCGGTGATATCCGGATGCTGGCCGAAAGCGGCGCGGGTGACGGCGTGGAAGCGCGCGAGTTCTTCCACACGGAATATCAGCTCAACCATCTGCTCTTCACATACGCCAAACCAACGATCGCCTTTATGGACGGGATCACGATGGGCGGCGGCGTCGGCCTGTCGCTGCCGTGCAAATATCGCGTGGCGACTGAATATACACGCTTCGCGATGCCGGAGACGGGCATCGGCCTGTTCCCCGACGTTGGCGGTGGCTGGTATCTGTCGCGCTTACCGGGCCGGGCCGGGCAATTTCTTGCGCTGACCGGCGCACGGATCGATGGTGCAGAGTGTCTCGCTCTGGGTCTGGCGACGCATTATCTGCCGTCCGAGGCACTGGAGGATGTGAAGGCGAAGATCGTCGCAGATCCGCAAGCCATCGAAGTGATCCTTGATGATGCGTCTGTCGAACCACCCGAGGCGCGAATTACGGGCAATCTCGAGAAGATCGATCGGCTTTTCGCATCGGATCGCTACGAAGACATCCTAGCGGCACTCGAAACCGATGGCTCGGAATGGGCGCAAAAAGAACTGACCACGCTCCACACGAAATCGCCGCAAACCTGCAAAGTTTCGCTCTATCTGCTGGCGCAGGGCGCCCGGCAGACGGACTTTGCCGAAGAGATGCTCGTCGAATATCGCGTTGGCGCGCATGTCGTGCAGCGCCATGATTTTCTAGAAGGGGTTCGCGCGGTAATCGTCGACAAGGATAATGCGCCGCAATGGAATCCAGCAACGGCCGAAGATGTTACCGATCACCTGATCGATCAGATATTCGCGCCACTCAGTGATGATGAAGAATGGACGCCGCTGGGTTAGGGCATTGCCCGTTTGAGCGCATCCCGCCAGCCGGTGAGTAAGACATCGCGCTGCTCGTCTTCCATAGCTGGTTCAAACCGCCCGGCGGCTTCCCATTGCGCGGAAAGGTCATCGAGCCCGTTCCAAACGCCCGTTGCCAATCCCGCCAGATAAGCCGCGCCTAGCGCCGTCGTCTCATGGCTCTCCGGCCGTTCGACGGGGGCTTCCAAAATGTCGCTCAGAAACTGCGCGAACCAGTCATTTTGCGCCATCCCGCCATCGATGCGCAGGGTTTGCGGGTTATCGGCGCCGTCGGCGCGCATTGCATCGACCAAGTCGCGGGTCTGATAGGCAATCGATTCCAGCGTTGCGCGGACGATATGGTCGGCGGTGGTGTCCAGCGTCATGCCGGTGATCAGGCCGCGTGCATCCGGTTCCCAATGCGGCGCACCTAGCCCGACAAAGGCGGGGACCAGATAGACGCCGTGATTATCCGGCGCGGCTTTGGCGATGGCGGCGGTTTCGCCAGCTTCTTCGATCAGCCCCATCTTGTCGCGCAGCCACTGGATAGCCGCGCCCGCGACGAAGATCGATCCTTCGAGGGCATAGGTGATGTCGGGACCGATCTTATAGGCTGGTGTAGTCAGCAGGCGGTTGTGCGAGGTGACAGCCTCAGTGCCAGTGTTGAGCAGCAGAAAACAGCCCGTGCCATAGGTGGATTTGACCATGCCGGGCGCGAAACAGGCCTGACCGATCAGCGCCGCTTGCTGGTCGCCCGCCATCCCGGCAATGGGAATAGCACGGCCAAACAGTGCCGGATCAGTCTCGCCATAAATTTCTGAATTCCCAACGATTTGTGGGAGTAAGCTCGCATCGATACCGAAGAGTGAAAGCAGTTCGTCATCCCATTCACCGCTATGGATGTTGCAGAGCATTGTGCGCCCGGCATTGGTAATGTCTGTTGCATGGACCTTGCCGCCGGTTAATCGCCACAAGAGGAAGCTGTCGATGGTTCCTGCCGCCAATTCACCGCGCGCCGCCGCATCGCGCGCGCCCTCCACATGGTCGAGCAGCCAAGCGAGTTTGGTCGCGCTGAAATAGGGATCGAGCAGCAGCCCGGTTTTGGCGCGGATCATATCCTCATGGCCATCCGCCTTGAGCTGGCGGCAGGTTTCCGCCGTGCGTCGGTCCTGCCAGACAATGGCGTTATGGAGCGGCTTGCCGGTTTCCCGATTCCAAAGGACAATGGTTTCGCGCTGGTTGGTGATGCCGATGGCGACCGTTTCATCCGTCAGCACGGCTTTGACCGCGGCGACGGTATCGCGCCAGATATCCTCGGGATCATGCTCGACCCAACCGTCTTGTGGATAATGTTGGGGAAATTCCCGTGCGGAGCTTGTGAGTGGTTTACCCTTTTCGTCGAAAAGGATCGCGCGGCTGGATGTTGTGCCCTGATCGATGGCGAGGATATGGCGGGTCACAGATCAAGCCCTTCGAAATATTCCCTAAAGCGCGCCTGCTCGTCCTCGGTCATCAGCAATCCCAATTTGCTCCGCCGCCAGAGAATATCGTCCGGCGTTTTGGCCCATTCCTTCTCGATCAGATAGGCCACTTCGCGCTCGGTCAATCCGGCGCCGAAATGTTCGCCCAGATCGGCCATGTTAGTGGCATCGCCCAGAATGTCGGGGAGAAGCGAACCATAGGCCCGCGCCAATCGCTTGGCATGCTCCCAGTCGAAGAAATGATAACGTGCTTCGATCTGTTCGAGGAAATCGTCGAACCCGATACCGAGTTCGCCGCCCGGCAGTTTTGCATCATGTGTCCAGGCGTCACCGCCAAGGGAGGCAGCTTTGGCCAGTTGATCGGCGGCATCTTCGGCAAGCGCGCGCGCCGTGGTTATCTTGCCGCCAAATACGGAGAGCAACGGTGGTTCGTCGCCTTCTTCGCCGCCATCCATCTCCAGCACATAATCGCGCGTCACATCTTTCGAATCCTTGGCACCATCATCATAGAGCGAACGCACGCCGGAATAGAGCGAGACCACATCATCCGGTGAGATCTGGATCGCGAAATAGAGGTTCACCGCACGGCACAGATAATCGACCTCATGCGTGTCCATGACTGCTGCCGCCGGATCATCGACAGCGACATCGGTCGTGCCGATCAGCGTATACCGATCGAGATAGGGAATGGCGAAAACGATCCGTTTGTCGGGGAGTTGCAGGATATACGCCTGGTCACCGGCAAAGAGCCGCTTGACGATGATATGACTGCCGCGAACGAGGCGAACGCCGGCTTTGCCCGTCATGCCGATCTTGTCTTCCAGCACATCCGAGACCCAAGGCCCCGCGGCGTTGACGATCGCGCGCGCTTCAACCTCTCGGCCATCGCTAAGGGCGGCTGTCCAGACTGGGCCGGATCGCTTTGCCGCAACAAGTGCGACACCCGTTTCGATTTCCGCGCCCTTATCGGCCGCGTCCCTCGCATTGAGAACAACGAGCCGGGCGTCGTCCACCCAGCAATCCGAATAGACAAAGCCTCTTGTTCGCGGATCGGAGAAGGGGGAGCGATATTGCGGATTGGACCTGGCCAGCGCGCGCGTGCCGGGAAGCGTCCGGCGCCCGCCGATCATGTCGTAAAGAAACAGCCCCGCACGGATCATCCAATAGGGACGGATCTGATCATTGTGCGGGAAGACGAAACGCATCGGCCAGATGATATGCGGCGCGGATTTGAGCATGACCTCGCGCTCTTTAAGCGCCTTACGGACCAGCCCGAACTCGTAAAATTCGAGATAGCGGACCCCGCCATGGATGAGCTTGGAGGAGGAGGAACTGGTATGGCTGGCGAGATCGTCACGCTCAACGAGAAGGGTCTTCCAACCGCGCCCTGCGGCATCACGGGCCATGGCCGCGCCATTTATGCCGCCGCCAACAATCAGGAGATCATAAGTCATACGTTCAGCTTAGCGGAAAATTTTGAGGCGTCACCATGGTTGATACCGTCAATAGGTGACAAGTTCAGCATGACGATTGCCCAGGAAGCACCTATGGCCATCCCATGCATGGTAATTACCCGACAGATCAACAGATACTCGACTTCATCCAAAGCTCCGACAGACCTGCGGGCAAGCGTGAGATTGCGCGTGCCTTTGGCCTGAAAGGTCAGGAGAAAATCCGGCTCAAAGCGACGCTTAAGCGCATGGCCGACAAGGGTATGATCGACAAGGGCGCGGGCAAGTCCGTGCACAAGGCCGATGGCCTGCCGCGCGTCACCGTGCTGCGCGTCGTGAGCGTAGATGATGATGGAGATATCTGGGCCGAGCCGGAACGCTGGGATAGCGATGCCCCCGTGCCCAAACTTCGCGTTAAGGAGCAAGGCAAGCGCCATCCGCTAGGTATCGGTGATCGCGTGCTAGCGCGGACGGAAGAAGCGGGTAAGGGATGGATCGCCCATCCAATGAAGAAAATCGCGCCATCGGCTGACCAGATAATGGGGGTTATCCATGAAGAGGGCGGGAAGCTCTGGCTGAAAGGGTTGGAGAAGAGCAGCCGACATGATTTCCTTGTGGTCGATGCCAATCGCGCCAAGGCCGGTGATCTCGTCATGGCCGAAAAGTCAGGGAAGCCGCCGCGTGTTTCGGCGCGCGTCATCGAAATTCTGGGTGATCCGTTCGAACCGCGCAGCTTTTCACTCATCGCGATTCACAAGCATGAAATACCGGTTGAATTTGCGGAGGAAACTCTGGTCGAGGCTGGCCGCGTGGCCGAGCTTCCGCTGGGTGAGCGCGAAGACCTGACCCATCTCCCCATCGTAGCCATCGATCCAGCCGATGCCCGCGATCATGATGATGCCTTCTGGGCTGAGCCCGATGGAGCGGGCGGTTGGAAGGTCATCGTCGCGATCGCCGATGTCAGCTTTTATGTACGCCCCGGTTCGTCGCTGGACAGAGACGCGCGCAAACGCGGCAACAGCGTCTATTTTCCGGACCGGGTCGTGCCGATGCTGCCCGAGCAATTGTCAGCCAATATATGCTCGCTCAAGGCGGGCGAGGACCGTGCGGCGCTCGCTTGTCACATGGTCATCGACAAGGCCGGGCAGGTGCAGAGCTGGCGGTTCGCGCGGGTGAAGCTCCGGCTTGCAGCTAATATCGCCTATGAAGATGCACAGGCAGCGATGGATGGGCAGGGCGGAGTTGAGCCCAAGCTTGTCGATGCCGTCCTCAAACCGCTTTGGGATTGCTGGCGCGCGCTTGCCAAGGCGCGGGACAAGCGCGGGCCGCTTGATCTTGATCTGCCCGAACGCAGGATTGAACTGGATGAAACCGGTCGTATCCTGTCGGTCGCACCACGCGAACGGCTTGATGCCCACAAGCTGGTCGAGGAATATATGATTGCGGCCAATGTCGCGGCTGCCAAGGCATTGGAGGCGAAGACTGCGCCGGTTATGTACCGCGTTCATGAAACGCCGAGCCGCGAAAAACTGATCGCGCTCAAAGAGTATCTGGCCAGCCTCGAGGTGCCCTTCGCAATGGGTCAGGTGATCCGGCCCGATACCTTCAACCATATCCTTGAGCGGATCGGCGATGCTGATTTCAGACCGCAGGTGATGGAGCAGATCCTGCGCAGTCAGACACAGGCCTATTACACCCCCCGCAATGCTGGGCATTTCGGACTGGCGCTGGGCAGCTACGCGCATTTCACCTCACCCATCCGCCGCTATGCGGATTTGCTCGTCCATCGCTCGCTCGTGGGTGCCTATGGACTGGGGCCGGACACAGCCGATACCAAGCTGACAGGCCCCGAGGCCGAGCGGATGGAAGCCACTGGCGAAACGATCAGCAAGCTGGAACGCCGGGCTATGGAGGCCGAACGTGATACGGTGGACCGTTACGTCGCGGCCTATCTGGCCGAGCGCGTCGGGCAGATTATGCCGGTCCGGATTACGGGCGTTCAGAATTTTGGTTTCTTCGCGACCGTCGAAGGCTTTGGCGGAGACGGCATACTCCCGGTGCGCGATCTGGGCCGCGAGTTTTATCGCTATGATGAAAAGATCCATGCGCTGATCGGAGAAGATACGGGCACGCGCTATGCGCTGGGTGATCGGCTCGAACTGCGTCTGGCTGAGGCGAACCCTGTTAGTGGAGGATTGCGCTTCGAGCTTCCAGAAGGGAAAGGCGGGGGAACCGATGGCTCGCGCCGCCATGCGCGCGGACCCCGAAAACATCGCGGGCAGGGGGATGGTCGCCGCGGAAAATCCCGCAAGAAACGCGACCGTTAAGGGTTCGCCGATTCTTCTTCGGTAGTTTCTTCCTGAGCCGATTCAAGTTCACCGCCCAACTGCGCCACAATGGCTTCAAGATTGCGGCGCAGTTGCGCCGGCCGCCCGGTTGCGCTTTCCCAGCCCGGGTAGTTGGATTGGATCGCCGAGATGGCAGCATTGATCTCTGCTTCGCTTGCGACATCGTCTGACAGGATATTGCGCTCAACCTGACCACGCAGGAAAGAAATATAGGCAATTTGATTTGCCGCCAGCAGGTTGGCGGGCCCCGGATCGCCATGGCCGGGATAAAGTGTGAAGCCGCTAAAATCGCGAGTGATGCGGTCGAGCGCGCGAGGCCAGCTATCCATATTGGCGTCGGCGAAATCAGGATGCATGCGATTGGCGACAAGGTCAGATGCGAGCAATGCCTGTTCGCTTGGAATTGACAACATCGTCATTGTCTCGGCTTCTGTGTCTGCGAGAATATGAACGATGACGGGAACACCGGATACCATCAGCTCTTCCCGGTTGGTGATAATACGCGTGGGTTCGGGCGGAGCGCGATAGTCATCACCATGGGCTTCACGCAGCCGTTCGATATAGCCTGAAAAATCACGGCTGATCTGCTCGGCAACGCCTTCGGTCATCAGGATTTCAGCATCGGGAAAGGCGTTTGTGAATGCCCGTATCCCGCCGAAATGGCCGGGGTCATAATGGCTGATGACAATTGCCGTGACAGGCTTGCCGGTCGTCTCAATCACCGCGACGACACGCTCAGCAAGGTCGATTTCTCGCTGCGTATCGAAGACAAGGATCTCGTCCGGTCCTTCGATCCAATAACTGTTTACGGTGCCTGGTCCGGGCCGATGGGGGCGGTGAATTTCCAGGGTATCGACGGCATCGACTTCCGGTTCTTCGCTCGCATCGGTGCCACCATTGCAGCCGGCAAATGCCAGGCCAATGGCCATAAGTCCGATAGTGAACGGCGCGGCGCGCATTTCTAAGGTCTCCGGGCGTTTGGAGGCCAACTATATGCAGTCCGGCGCAAAGCGCAATTTGGAACTGGCTAATGCAGGCAGTTGGTTGGGGATAGATGGGCTTTCTAAACGGTGCCCTGCGGAGTCCGGCGCTAGAGCTTCGGCAGCGTTACGCCTTTCTGGCCCATATATTTGCCCGCCCGGTCGGCATAGGTGGTCTCGCACGGCTCATTGCCCTGCAGGAACAGGAACTGGCACGCCCCTTCATTCGCATAGACTTTGGCGGGCAGCGGCGTCGTGTTGGAGAATTCCAGCGTCACATGCCCCTCCCAACCCGGTTCCAGCGGCGTGACATTCACGATGATTCCGCATCGCGCATAGGTCGATTTGCCGAGACAGATCACGAGCACATCCTCGGGCACGCGAAAATATTCGACCGTGCGGGCAAGCGCAAAGCTGTTGGGCGGGATGATGCAGCAGTCGGTTTGCCGATCGACGAAACTGTTGTCCGAAAAATTCTTTGGATCGACAATCGCATTGTTGACGTTGGTGAAAATCTTGAATTCGTCGGCGGCACGCGCGTCATAGCCATAGGAGGAAAGGCCGTAGCTGATCGTACCATCCCGCCGCTGGCCATCCTCGAACGGCTCAATCATTCCGTCTTCAAGTGCGCGTTCGCGAATCCATTTGTCGGCCATTATGCTCATGTGATGATCCTTAGCGTGACTGTTCCGGGCGCACCACATTCCAGCGCACGGGGTTTTCCACACCATCGATTTGCCGAATATCGCTGGCTTCCCACATGACCCAAGGAACCGCCCCAAAATTGGGTTTGAACAACCGTCTCGGTAACCAGAAGCTTCGCTCGACCCGGCTTGTTACCTGATACTCCGCGTCGAATTCGCGCGTCACATAGATCAGCGCCGGGCTATCGCTATGTACTTCAACCATCTGGAGAAAGGCAGCGAGTTCGGAGATGAACACAGTGATATCCGGGCGGTCGGCGCAATTATTGTTAAAATCGAGGATGATCGCTGGTGGCAGCGCGTCAGCATCGCCCGGCACCGTGGCGACGAAGTTGGTCGCTTGATCGACCGCAAGGCGGCACAATTCCCAGACATGGATAGCGCCATGGCGCAGCCCCGCCTCATGCGCTGCCTGCCAATTCTCTGCGAAATTCGGGTCGCGGTCGATGTCGCCGTCGGTTGCATGGATATAGGCAAAGTCGGCACCAGCCGCGCGCAAGGTTGGCCAATGGACGTCACCTTGTTCCGCGCCGATCGTAACGCCCTGCACCGGATATTGGCTCGTCACCGGATGCCAGCGTATCGCGACTTGCCAAAGCGCAACCGCCGCTAAGGCCGCCAGAAACAGCCAGAATACCCCCCATTTGATCGTGCTCATTTCCCCCAGTTATCCTTTGATGTGCAAGACACAGATCAGCGTGAACAAGCGCCGCGCGGTGTCGAAATCGACGGTGATTTTGCCGTCTAACCGCTCCTTGAGCAATTCGGCTGCGTCATTGTGAATGCCCCGGCGTGCCATATCGATCGTCTCGATCTGTTGCGGCGTCGCCTGACGGATGGCTTGAAAATAACTGTCGCAAATCGCGAAATATTCGCGGATCGGGCGACGAAAACGAGTGAGTCCGATGATGATTGTTTCAAGGAGTGCACCATTCTCCGCCGCGATATCGAGCGCGAGCCTGCCTTCCTCGACCCGCAGCGTGAGCTTGTACGGTCCCGCATAGGCACCTGGATAATCCCGCGCCGGTTCGAATTCATTGCCTTCGAGCAGATCGAAAATGGCAATGCGCCGCTCCTGCTCGATATCGGCATTGCGCCATATGATCGTGCGTTCGTCGAGTTGGACGTCTATGATCCGTTGATCGGCCATTTGGGGAGGCTTAGTGGCACTGGCGAAGATTGGGAATAGATTGCAGGTTTTTGTGGCATCGGTTCATCGCTGATCCCATCAAATGAAAGGCGGAGCATGGAGAATTTTGCAGACAAGACTGTTGTCATAACTGGCGGGGCGACGGGAATCGGTTTTGCTCTCGCCAAAGCCTTCGGCGCCGATGGAGCAAAAATCATTGTCGGTGAACCGCGCGAAGATCGATTGAAGCAAGCCGTCGCCGCACTGACAGAGCTTGGCATCGACGCGCGATATCTGGTGACGGACGTTACCGATCCGGCAAGTGTGGATGCGCTTGCCGATTTTGCTTGGGACGCTTTTGGTTCTGTCGATATTCTGATCAACAACGCCGGTATCAGTATCCCGAGAGAGCCCGTTACCGACCTTCCGTTGGAGAAGCTCCACGCGGTTTTCGACGTCAATTTCTTTGGCGTCTGGCATGGCTGCGCGGCATTCGGGAAACGTATGGTCGCGCAGGGCACACCGGCGGCGATTTATAATTTGGCGTCGGAAAATGCCTTCTTCACAGCCGTGCCCAAGTCCGCTGCTTATGTTGCATCCAAGCATGCTGTCATGGGATTTACCGAAGCATTTCGCGAGGAAATGCCGGATCATATCAGTGTTGGCGCGATCTTCCCCGGTTTTGTCTTATCCGAAATGACGCGAGCGGACGCCACCAAATTTGCGATGGACACCGATGAGTTTGCCGAAATCGTGATAAAACAAATTCGCGCTGGTGAGAGCTTCATCGTTTCGCATGCCCATAATATCGAGCATGTTAACGCGCGCCATGCGCGGCTCAACAGCGCCTTTGCCAAATATGCACCGCGTTATGAGGGCGATGACGAATATGATGTGCCAACGCTGATCGCAAAATTTCGGGCGGCCCAAAAAGAAGGCGGCGGCGACTAAAAATTTCCTCCACAGCATTTCCACAAGCTTACTGACTTGCCGTGGCGGGCACTTCGCGCGACAAGACCTGATGGCCGACGCACCCCTTCAACTTGTTCCCGATAGCGATGCCAGTCCGCTCTCCCTTCCGCACAATCTGGAAGCCGAAGCGGCGGTGCTCGGGGCGCTGCTGATCGACAATCGGCTGGTTGACGATGTTCAGCGAATCCTGCGTGAAGATCATTTCTTCGATCCTATTCATGGCCGCATTTATCAGGCGATCATCCGAATGGTCGTCGATAAAAATATGATCGCCAATCCCGTGACACTGAAGCCGATGTTCGAGGCCGATGAGGGGCTCAAGGAACTAGGCGGCGTCGGCTATCTGGTGAAAATCACCGAAAGCGGTGTAGCGTTGATCGGTGCGCGTGATTTCGCGACGCAGATTTACGAGCTCGCTCTGCTGCGCGCATTGATCGGTGTCGGGCGCGACATGGTAGAGAAAGCCGTCGACACCAGCGAATCGGTTGATCCCAAGGAACAGATCGAAGAGGCCGAGGTTGAGCTGTACAAAGTTGCCGAGGCGGGCGGCGAAAGCGGCTCGACCAAGACATTTGCGATGGCCGCGACCGAAGCCGTTACTATGGCTCAGCGCGCGCTTAATTCCGGCGGCAATGTTTCGGGTTATACAACCGGATTTTCCAGCCTGAATCACCATTTCGGCGGCCTGCATAAATCCGATCTCATCATTCTTGCAGCGCGCCCGGGCATGGGCAAGACGGCGCTGGCGACGAACATCGCGTTTGAAACGGCGCTCCGGTACAACCGTGATCAGGAAGACGGGATCGAAAACTCGATCGGCGCGCCAGTTGCTTTTTTCAGCCTCGAAATGTCGGCGGATCAGCTGGCGACGCGTATCCTGGCGGAACAATCCAAGATTAGTTCTGAGAAACTCCGCAAAGGCGCAATCAGTCAGGACGAGTTTCGCAATCTGGCGCGTGCGGCGGCCGAGCTGGAAAGCCTGCCATTCTATATCGATGATACGCCGGGCCTGACGATTGCTGCGCTGCGGACCCGTGCACGGCGGCTCAAGCGTCAGCGCGGAATTTCGATGATCGTTGTTGATTATCTCCAGCTTCTCCAAGGTTCGTCGCGCAGCGACGGCAATCGCGTTCAGGAAATTTCGGAGATTAGCCGAGGTCTCAAAACGCTGGCGAAGGAACTAGAAGTACCGGTGCTCGCGCTCTCGCAGCTCAGCCGTGCCGTTGAACAGCGCGAAGACAAGAAACCGCAACTTTCCGATCTACGTGAATCCGGCTCGATCGAGCAGGATGCTGATATCGTACTCTTTATCTATCGCGAGGATTATTATCACGGTTTTGCGGAGCCGCCGATGGTTAGCGGACAAAGCTCCCCCGAAGAGCTTGAGAAGCGTTCGAGCTGGGAAATCAAAAATGCCGAGATAGCTGGGCAGGCGCAGGTCATCATTGCCAAACAGCGCCACGGCGCGACGGGCACGGTAACCCTGCGTTTCGACCGCGAATTTACGCGCTTCTATGACATCGCCTTTGAGGATCGTCCCACTGGCCACTAGTGTCTGGCTTTTGCCGCCACGCGTCTTGGACTAGAGCGGCTGTATGCATCTTCGCACCCGCGCCCTTGTTTGCGCCATCCGCCCGCATGGCGAGCATGGCGCCATCGCCCGGCTGATGACGCCGGCCAATGGGCTGATCGCTGGTTATGTGCGCGGCGGGCGATCGCGGCGCATCCGCCCTGTGCTGCTGGCCGGCAATATCGTTGAGGCTGAATTCCGAGCACGCACCGAAGAGCAGTTGGCCGGGCTGACGGTAGAGCTCGTGACCAGCCGGAGCGGGTTGTATGCAGAACCGCTTGCCGCTTCTGCCATCGAATGGAGCTGCGCTCTTACCGCTGCGGTCCTACCGGAGAGCCAGAGCTACCCGCATCTCCATGCAGCTTTGGATGGGGTGCTGGGTGCGATTGAGGCGGCTCCGAGTGCACGGCGCTGGGCATCTGCGCTGGTGCGGTATGAGCTATTGTTGCTCTCCGAACTGGGCTTCGGTCTCGATCTTTCGCAATGCACGGTCACAGGAAGCAACGCCGATCTCCATTGGGTTAGCCCAAAAAGCGGCGCGGCGGTGAGCGGTGAGGCAGGCGAGGCGTATCGCGACAAGCTCCTGGCGCTTCCCGAATTCATTGTCACGGGCGGCGAGGCCAAGGACTGGGACGCAATTTTCGACGGATTTCGCCTGACTGGCCATTTTCTTGCGCGCAACCTGTTGGATGAGCGGCGTAATGATGTAATGGCGGCACGCGAAAGACTGGTCGAGCGGCTTCAGCGCGCGGCCTGAGCGAGAAGGATAGAGACATGCTGGTCGCGTTGCTGCCCGGAGACGGAATAGGCCCCGAGGTTATCGTTGAGGCTGTGCGTGTGCTCGATGCGCTCGAAATCCAAGGTTTGGTTTTCGAAGAAACGCCGGTTGGCGGGGCGGCCTACACGGAAACCGGACATCCCCTGCCTGATGCTACTCTGGAGCTGGCGAAGCGGGCTGACGCTATTCTGTTTGGCGCGGTTGGCGACCCCGATTGCGACGCGCTGGACCGCCATTTGCGGCCGGAGCAGGCGATCCTTGGTTTGCGCAAGGAATTGCGTCTGTTCGCCAATCTGCGCCCCGCAAACCTGTTTCCCGAACTTGCCGATGCGTCGGCACTGCGCCCAGAAATTGCGCGCAACATCGATGTGATGATCATTCGGGAGCTGACCGGCGATGTCTATTTCGGTGAAAAAGGGATGCGGACGACAGAAGCTGGCTTGCGGCAAGGCTATGACATCATGGCTTATGACGAGGCGGAGATTGCCCGGATTGCACGGATTGGATTTGAGACAGCGCGCGCGCGGCGCGGCAAGCTCTGTTCCGTCGATAAGGCCAATGTCCTCGAAACCTCGCAGCTATGGCGTGATGTGGTGATCGAGCTGAGCGCCGACTATCCCGATATCGAACTCAGCCATCTCTATGTCGACAATGCCGCGATGCAGCTTGTCCGCGATCCCGGACAATTTGACACCATCGTTACCGGTAATCTGTTTGGCGATATCCTGTCGGACTTGGCCAGCATGTGTGCAGGGTCGATCGGCATGCTGCCCTCCGCCTCACTCGATAAGGACGGGAAGGGGCTGTACGAACCCATTCACGGCTCTGCTCCCGACATCGCAGGGCAAGGCAAGGCCAATCCACTGGCGACAATCCTCTCATCCGCAATGATGCTGCGCTATTCGCTGGGGTTGAGTGGAACCGCAGATCGAATCGAGACTGCAGTTGGCAAGGCGCTGGCGGGCGGTTTGCGGACCGCCGATATTGGCGGCAAGGCAACGACTCGTGAAGCGGGCGATGCTGTAATTGGCGCGCTCTAAGTTCCGTTTGGTTATTCGGTAAGTTTGGAGAGTACAGCCATCTGCAGTCCGCCAGGTGCTTCGCTGAAATAGATGCGCTCGCCATGCATATCCATCGGGCCGCTCACCGTTAATCCATTGGCTTTGGCCTGTTCGGCATACCGATCGGCATTGTCGACAATCACATGGAGCATTGTGGTTTCGGGCATATGCTCGCTTGCCGCCCAGATTTCGGTCCAGCTCGCTTTGCCCGCCGGAAAGACCGCGCCCTGAAAGCCCTCGTCCGGGTTCGTGCTCATGCCGCGCTCGGAAAAGTTCCAGCCGTCAGAGCCAAGAAATGCGGCGAGATCGCGCGCTTCTTTTTCGGGTTTTACCGTGCAAAATCGGATGCCAAGTACCGTCATGATGCCATTTCTCCTTTGCCGGCGTTAACATATTCACTTCCGCCATCTTCCGTAAAGCCGCTTAATCGCATTGACGCGGTGCACCATCGGTTGGCAAAGCGGGTGTCATGAAACGCAACGCTGGCCAAGACCCCTCTATTACCGCCAAATGGCGACCCGCGACCCGCGCTGTGCGCGGCGGAACTGCGCGGTCGGAATGGGGCGAGACATCCGAAGCGCTCTTCCTCACATCGGGTTATGCCTATGATTGTGCGGCGGATGCGGCCGATCGGTTCTCGGGCGATCAAGAGGGTATGACCTATAGCCGCCTGCAAAACCCGACCGTCGAAATGCTCGAACAGCGGATCGCGCTGATGGAAGGCGCAGAGGCCGCACGGTGCACGGCCAGCGGGATGGCCGCGATGACAGCCGCTTTGCTTTGCCAACTCGAAACCGGTGATCATATCGTTGCAGGCCGGGCCGCATTCGGATCATGCCGCTGGCTGACCGATACGTTGCTTCCCAAATTCGGGGTCGAGACGACTATTGTGGATGCCCGTGACCCAGACCTGTGGAAAGCGGCGATCAAGCCCAATACCAAAGCATTTTTCTTCGAAACACCCGCGAATCCGACGATGGATGTTGTTGATTTGAAAGCGGTTTGCGGGATTGCGCGCGAAAATGGTATCGTCTCGATCGTCGACAATGCTTTTGCGAGTGCAGCGCTCCAGCGCCCCATGGAATTCGGTGCGGATGTCGTAGCCTATAGCGCAACCAAAATGATGGACGGACAGGGCAGAGTGCTGGCCGGGGCCATATGCGGGACAGAGGAATTCATTCTCGAAACGCTGCTTCCGTTCACTCGAAACACCGGACCGACGCTTTCAGCATTCAACGCCTGGGTCGTACTCAAAGGGCTGGAGACGCTTGATCTCAGGATTCGCCGTCAGAGCGATCATGCGATGGCCGTTGGCAAGTTTCTGGAATCGCGCGTCCCGCGCATTCTCCACCCGGGACTTTCCAGTCATCCACAACACAATCTAGCGATGAGCCAGATGGATGCATGCGGGCCGATATTCTCTTTCTACGTGGATGGTGGACGAAGTCAGGCCCATAACCTGCTCGACGCGCTTGAACTTATCGATATCTCTAACAATATCGGGGATTCGCGCAGCCTGATGACGCATCCGGCTTCGACCACGCATAGTGGGCTCGAAGAAAATGTGCGCGCAGAAATGGGAATTGAGGAAGGCATGCTGAGAATCAATGTCGGTCTCGAAGACCCACAAGATCTTATCGATGATCTCGATCAGGCGTTAAAGGCGGCTGGGCTGTGAACGCACTTTTCCCCCATGCGGCGCGTACCGAAGATGTGATCGTGCGCGTGTCGGTTAGCTTTCTTCCGGAACAATCCGAGCTGACCAAGAGCCGCTGGTTCTGGGCCTATCATATCCGCGTGGAGAATTGCGGTGATACGCCGGTGCAGCTCTTGACCCGCCATTGGTTCATCACGGATGGTACAGGAGACCGTCAGGAGGTTGCGGGCGAAGGCGTGATCGGCGAGCAGCCGATGATCGTTCCGGGCGCGTCCTTCGACTATGTTTCGGGTTGCCCGCTGACGACTCCGACCGGGGAGATGGAAGGCAGTTACACCATGATGCGGGCAGACGGTTCGCATTTTGACGTTGCAATTCCCCGCTTCCCATTGGTGGGGCCAGCGGTCACAGAATGAAAAGAACGCTTCTTCCCTTAAATGGTCTGCGGGTTTTTGATGCCGCGGCACGCCATTTGTCCTTCACCCGCGCAGCCGATGAGCTGGCCGTGACGCCTGCTGCCGTCGGCCAACAGATTCGCGCGCTTGAAGATACGTTGGGCGTCGTGCTGTTCCACCGCACGCCGAAGGGTCTTGAGCTCACTCCCGAAGGCGAGCGCGGGCTTGATGCGCTGCGCGCCGGCTTCCTGCAGTTTGAAGATAGCGTTCGTGCGATGCGGCAGGGCCAATCTTCGAACCGGCTAACCATTTCCGCACCGCGCGATTTCAGCCGCTATTGGCTGCTCCCCCGGCTGGCCGAATATGGCAAGACCGATCCTGATATGCGCTTCCAGCTGATTGCCAGCGATGAACCTCTCGACTTTACTCAGGCCAATCTCGATCTTGCGATCCGGCTGGCAGATGGCCCCGGGGATCATATGGGCGTTAAGCTTGGTGAGCCTGAGGCCGTGTGGGTCGGCAAAGGGGAAATCATCTGCTGGGAAGGTGGCAAGGCCGACGAAATTCGCTTGATCGTTGCCGATGCCGGGTTGGCGCTTGAAGCTGCCATGGCTGGGATCGGCAAGGCACGCCTGCCGCGCTTGCTGGCCGAAGCAGCAGGTGCTGAAATCGGCGCAAGTGAAGAGGCGCGGCGAACCTATTGGTTGATGGCTCCGCTTCCCCAATGGCGACAAAAAAAGGTGCGTGATCTGGTGGCCGCGTTCACCGCCTGATGGCTGAGTTACCGACACTCGAAACAAAGCGCCTCGTCTTGCGAGCCGTGGAAGTCGAAGATGCCGATGCCTTGCATCATTTCTTTTCCGACGAGGAAGCGATGACCTGGTGGTCGAGCGGACCGCATAAAACACTGGAAGAGACGCGCGCTTATGTGCGTGTGAATGCGACGGACGCCAAATATCTGACATGGGCTATTACCGAAAGTGGCGGTGAAGCGCTGGGCTGGGTCTGTTTGATTCCCGGACGCGAAGGCGTGGCAGAGATCGGCTATAATTTGCGGCGCAGCCATTGGCGAAAAGGCTATGTTCGCGAAGCGGTTGCGCGGATCATTGAACATGGTTTCACAGCTTGCGGCCTGCACAAGATCAAAGCCGACACAGATCCCGAAAATGTGGGATCAAACGCGCTTCTCGAAAGTCTGGGGTTCGGGCGCGAAGGGTATTTGCAAGAGGAGTGGACAACGCATTTGGGCGTGCGCGATAGCATTCTCTGGGCCTTGCTTTTGCGCGAATGGGCGGCGGCCTAAGCGTCGATCGCGTCTTCATCAAGCATCGCCGCATTCGCCTGTATAAAGGCAAAGCGGTGCTCAGGATGCTTGCCCATGAGCCGGTCGACAAGGTCTTTCACCCCGGCTTGTTGCTCATATTCGGGTGGTAGGGTCACGCGCAGCAGGGACCGGGTTTCCGGGTCCATCGTGGTTTCGCGCAACTGCTTGGGGTTCATCTCGCCAAGACCTTTAAATCGCGCGACTTCGACTTTCTTGCCTTTGAAGGCGGTCGCCTCGATTTCAGCGCGTTCGGCATCGTCCTGCGCGTAATGGCTCGTGCCGCCCGCGGTCAGGCGATAGAGCGGCGGGCGGGCGAGAAAGACGTTTCCGTTCTTCACGATCGCGCCCATCTCCTGGAAGAAGAAGGTCATCAGCAGCGTCGCGATATGCGCGCCATCAACATCGGCATCGGTCATGATGATGATGCGTTCGTATCTCAGTTGTTCGGGATCGCAATTTTCGCGAATCCCGCAGCCCAGTGCCAAGCTGATGTCCGCGATTTCCTGATTCGCCATGATCTTGGCCGTCGTTGCCGATGCGACGTTGAGGATCTTGCCGCGGATCGGCAGGATTGCCTGCTTCTTGCGGTTACGGGCCTGTTTGGCCGATCCGCCGGCGCTGTCCCCCTCGACGATGAACAGCTCGGTGCTTTCGGGACCGGCTTCGGAACAATCCGTTAGCTTGCCCGGGAGGCGCAGCTTGCGCGCGCTCGTTGCGGTCTTGCGCTTGACCTCTTTCTCGGCCTTGCGCGCCAGCCGCTCGTCCATCCGCTCCATTGTATAGATGAGCAGCGCCTTGCCGCGTTCCATATTAGCGGTGCAGAAATGATCGAAATGGTCGCGAACCGCGTTTTCGACGAGCTTCGCGGCCTCGGGGCTGGTCAGCCGGTCCTTAGTCTGGCTCTGAAACTGCGGCTCGCGCAGGAAAACGGAGAGCATCAGCTCGCTGCCCGCCATCACGTCTTCCGCGGTAATGCCGGATGCTTTCTTGTTACCAACCAGCTCGCCAAAGGCGCGTATCCCTTTGACGAGCGCGCCGCGCAAACCCGCTTCATGGGTGCCGCCGTCGCGTGTCGGGATCGTGTTACAATAATAGCTATAGGCCCCGTCCGAATAGAGCGGCCAAGCAACGGCCCATTCGACAGAACCCAAACCATCGGGAAAATCTTGCTTGCCGGAAAAGAAATCGCCGGTGGCGCAGGGGCGTTCGCCCACTTCCTCGGCGAGATGATCGGCGAGGCCGCCTGGAAACTGAAACACCGCTTCGACGGGTGTCTCGTCCTTGATCAGGCTTTCATCGCATTTCCAGCGAATTTCGACGCCAGCGAACAGATAAGCCTTGGAACGCGCAAGCTGATGCAGCCGGGCCGGTTTGAACCGCGCCTTTGCACCGAAAATCTCGACATCGGGAATGAAGCTGATCGTCGTGCCGCGCCGATTGGGCGTATCGCCTACCTTGTCGAGCTTCGAGGTTGCATGGCCCTGTGAGAAGGTTTGCCGAAAGACCTCCTTGTTACGCGCCACTTCAACCGTCGTTTCGGACGACAGCGCGTTGACCACACTCACGCCGACGCCGTGCAGGCCGCCTGATGTCGCATAGGCCTTGTCGGAGAATTTGCCGCCCGAATGGAGCGTCGTCATAATGACTTCGAGCGCCGACTTGCCGGGAAATTTCGGATGTGGATCGATCGGGATGCCGCGGCCATTATCGCTGATCGTCAGGCGGTTGCCGGGTTCCAGCGAAACCTCGATGCGGCTTGCAAAACCGGCGACCGCCTCATCCATCGCATTGTCGAGCACCTCGGCCGCAAGATGATGCAGCGCACGTTCGTCGATACCGCCGATATACATGCCCGGACGCCGTCGGACGGGCTCAAGCCCCTCAAGCACCTCGATAGAGGAAGCGTCGTAGCCGTCGGAGGAGCCGCCGCCGGATTTGCCTGCGAAGAGATCGGTCATGGGAACGCTATAAGAATCAGGGACTCTGCGGGCTAGCGCTCGGTCGGTGACTTATCCCCAACATCGCGCCAAGGCTGGCCAACAAAGCGTTTCCACCGGTCACGAAAACCCCAGAGATAGTCGATACGGCGTTCGGCGATGCCGGGCATGCTGAGCGGATCGAGTCCCGTCCAAGGCAGATAGGGATTACGCCGCCCATAGGCCCAGATCTCGACACGGGTCGAGGGGCGGACAGACGGCCCGCGCGCATGAAAACCGAATGTGTCGCCAACCACCAGGGTGTTTGCAGGAACGGCAAAGGCACGTGGTTCGGGCAGGCCGAGCGCCGGGAGCTCTTCGCGCGTCACGCGAAACGACCCGCGCGAGGACAGTCGGTCGACGCCCTCGGGCGCCTTGATGCTCTTCGCTTTTTCCCATGCAAGACGCTCCGGTGTCAGCAAGTGTGATCCGGGAACATAGCAAAAAGGCCCTTCATCCTCGGCAACGTCGGTGAGGAACAACCACGCCTTTACGGTCGGGTGGAACGTGTCGGCATGAAAATGCGTTTGCGGATCGGGATCGGCCTCGCGAACATGCGACAGGATAGACTGGATATAGGTGAGCGGCTCTTGGTTGAAGCTCCCCGCGTACCGAATCAATCCGCGCCAGTCCGGATTTTCGAGCAGAGTCCGGGCTTCTGGGATGGCCGTGAGCAATTGCGGACCAAGGGCGAATCGGCGAGTGATCGCATCGCCCTGCATCATGTCGCGCGCCGGGCCTTTATGGCCAAGCACCGCATCGCGCAGCCGGGCAAACTGATCGGCGGGCAGGAAATCGCGTTTGGCGATAAAGCCATCGCGATCAAACGCCTCCCGGTCGGCGGGGTCGATCAACTTCGCCAATCGTTCGCGCCGTTTCCATGCCATGGCATGCGCCCGCTTTACCCGCGCCGCATGAAGCCCGCGCGCGTTGAGACGATGCGAACCGATGATCGGATTATCACGAAAACTTTTCGCACCCGTTGCAAGTTGGGCCAGCCACCAGGGGGCCAATAGGTAACGGGCGGGGTTCATCGCTATTTATTAGCCCGCTTTGCTAGCGATGCGAAACTGAATATTGAGAGCGACATGATCAAATCATCTGAATTGATTGCTGCCAGCCCGCCAATCCTGGTTGCATTGGGAGATGTCGAAACCAAACGCCTCTTGTTGCGCCGGTTTGTGGCTGAGGATGTTTATCTTCTTGCCCCGATTTTTGCGAAGGAAGAAGTCTGGCGATTTCCTTATAGTCGCGGCTTTTCCATGGAGGAAACACGCGGCTTTCTCGAAAACCAGATCGCCGCATGGGATACGCTTGGCTACGGCCTTTGGCTGGCGATTGAGGGCACCAGTCAGCAAGCGATCGGATTTGTCGGGCTTTCCGTTCCGACATTCCTTCCCGAAATTCTTCCGGCTGTTGAGGTCGGGTGGCGCTTTGATCCTGATTTCTGGGGTAGGGGCTATGCAACCGAGGCAGCGGAAGCGGCCCTCAAAGAGGGTTTTACGACCCTTGGTTTTGATCGCATCTGTTCGGTACCCCAGTCCGATAACCCGCCTTCAGGCAAGGTTTGTCAGAGGATCGGCATGACGTTCGAGCGGCAGGTAGCCATCCCGGCGAACGAGCGGCGTGGAGCACTGTCTGCCGATCTCTACTGGATGAACGGTACCGACTGGCGCGATCGTAAAACCGTTTCCTAGCGTACCCGTGGTCCGCCGAAAGGCAGCGGCGGGGGAGGGCGGCGATCTTTGCGCGGCAGCTGCGCCTGATAGGCGCGGCCGCAATGTTCAACGCAATAAGGAAAACCGGGATTCACGGTTCCACCACAAAAATGGAAATCCGATTCGCCGGGATGGCCCATCGGCCATTTGCAAACGCGCTCTGTAAGATCGAGCAATCCCGTCTTGTCTTCATATTCCGGATCCAGTTTTTCCGGGACAAGGCGGCGCGGCGGCGCTGGCGGCAAAGGATGCTGATCAGCGGGGGACTGACGGGTAAATCCGCCGGGACCGATTGAGCGATACTGAGGGCCGGAAGGCGGCGCGGGTTTGGCGGCTGCCGGTTCTGCAGGCTTTGCCTGGGCCGGTTCGGCTCTTGGTGCAGGCGCAGCCCGTGGCTTGGGCGCTGCCTTTGCTCTGGGCGCCGCTTTCACTTTGGGCGCAGGCTTTTTCTTGGCCTTACCATCCTTGGCCTTCACCGGGGACGGACGTGATTTCAGGCCGAGGCGATGAGCTTTGCCGATCACGGCGTTACGGCTCACGCCGCCCAAGCTCTCCGCGATCTGGCTGGCGGTCATACCTTTTTCCCACATCGCTTTTAGATCGTCGATGCGTTCGTCGGTCCAGGCCATTACATTTCCTTCTTCATTCTAAACCCCAATTGGCTTGCGAGGTTGTGCTGCAGCCGATAGTCGCCTTGGCGATGTCAGACCAGTCAAAATCACACGCGCCAAAAATCAACGAGCAGGAAGTCCGAACACTGCCCGAAATGGGCGTACCCGCTATCCCCTTCGTTAACTGGGTTGGATTGCGAACTCTCTACATTAAGGAGGTTCGTCGTTTCTTCAAGGTACAACTGCAAACGATCTGGGCTCCGGCGATCACGACATTGCTGTTTCTGGTGATCTTTACCGTGGCTCTAGGCCGCGGTGACCGCGAGGTTCTGGGCGTTCAGTTCACCAGTTTCCTCGCGCCCGGCCTGATCGCCATGGGGATGATCCAGAACGCGTTTGCCAATGCGAGTTTCGCACTGCTTGTCGGCAAAATTCAAGGCACGATCGTCGACTATCTGATGCCGCCTCTTTCCAGCCTGGAAGTGCTCCTTGCGCTGACTGGCGGGGCGATGACACGCGCTGTGTGTGTCGGGGCAACTGTTTGGGCCGCAATGTGGCTCTGGGGGATCGATGTGTCGCCGCAGCATTTCTGGGCCATTGCCTATTTCGGGCTGATGGGTTCGGCCATGCTCGGCCTGTTTGGCGTGCTGACATCGATCTGGGCCGAGAAATTCGATCACGCCGCTGCCGTGGCCAATTTCGTCGTCGCGCCCCTAGCCCTGCTCTCCGGCACCTTTTACACGATCGAACGGCTTGATCCGGTCTTTCAGACAATCAGCGCGTTCAACCCGTTTTTCTATATCATATCGGGATTTCGCTATGGCTTTATCGGCGTATCGGATTCCGATATTCTGACCGGCGCCATCGTGGTGCTGGCGATCAACATATTTCTATGCGCGCTGTGTTATCGCCTGTTTGTGCGCGGCTGGAAAATAAAGAGCTGATCGCTTGATGGTATCATTGGCTTGCTGTAATAATACAGCAGGACAATGGAGATGCCGTGACATATTCTATATCAATTTTTCTTTTGAGCGCTGCCCTCGTGCAGGCCGAGGCGCCTCCCGCGACAGCAGGTCCTGTCGCTGACGCTGAATTTGTAAGTCAGCTGGAGGAGCTTGATTCCCAATTGTTTACGGCGGCTTTCGACAGTTGCGATGTCGAATTGGTCGATGGCTTGATTGCCGACGATTTTGAATTCTATCACGACAAGGACGGGCTGTCCTACACGTCTGACGATGCGTTCCTTGCCGATCTCAATTGCCTGGGCCGAAGGGCGGACGATCCTGTGTTCACGCGCAGGCTCACCCCCGGCACGTTACTGGCGTATCGGATCGGCGAAGATTATGCGCTGCAAACGGGCCGGCACGATTTTTATCAAGTGATCGAAAATGCTCCCGATATTCTTCGTGAAACGGCGCTGTTTACCCATCTCTGGCAACGATCCGGTTCGTCTTGGGAGCTGATCCGGGTGATCAGCTATGAGCACCGGACACCTTTGGACGATACGGCGAATTGAGCCGGATCAGGTCGGCGTGAAAGACATTTGACGCGCTCTGTTGTGGGTCGGTATATGGTGCATTGCGCGGCGGCCATCGGGGCCGCCTTTTGCTTTTGAGAGCATCGACTGGAACCCATGATGACAATTACGCCGCTAATGCCTGTTTATCCTCGTAGCCCGGTTCGTCCGGTGCGCGGTGAAGGCGCGTATCTCATTGGCGAAGGTGGCGAACGCTATCTCGATTTCGCGAGCGGCATAGCAGTCAATCTGCTGGGCCATGGCCATCCGCACCTGACCAAAGCGATTCAGGATCAAGCGGCCAAGCTCGTCCATGTTTCAAACATGTATGGTTCACCCCAAGGCGAGCATCTTGCCCAGCGTATCTGCGACAACAGCTTCGCGGATACCGTGTTCTTCACAAATTCAGGCGCCGAAGCGGTTGAATGCGCGATCAAGACGGCGCGGCGCTATCACCATGCGAACGGGGCGCCTGAGCGGAAGAAACTCATCACTTTCTCCTCCGCCTTTCACGGCCGCACCATGGCGACGATCAGCGCCGCTGGATCTGAGAAGATGACAGGCGGGTTCGAGCCGGTGCTTCCGGGATTTGAAACGGTGGAGTTCGACAATCTCGATGCTGCGGAAGCCGCAATTGATAACACAACGGCCGGTTTCCTTGTCGAGCCGGTACAAGGCGAAGGCGGCATTCGTCCTGCAAGCCAAGAATTTCTGCAGGGATTGCGCGAGCTTTGCGATGCCAATGGCCTGATGCTCGCGTTTGATGAAGTGCAGTGCGGCTATGGCCGTACCGGCAGCTATTTCGCCTATGAGCAATATGGAATTGAGCCTGATATTCTGGCTTCGGCTAAAGGCATTGGCGGCGGTTTCCCGCTCGGTGCCTGCATTGCAACGGAAGAGGCCGCCAAAGGCATGGTGGTGGGCACGCATGGCTCAACCTATGGCGGCGGGCCGCTTGCCATGGCGGCGGGTGAGGCTGTGCTCGATGTAATCCTCGAAGACGGGTTTTTCGATCACGTCAACGCGATGGGTGATCGGCTTCGCCAAGCGCTTGAGCAGATGCTGCCCAACCATGATCATCTGTTCGAAGGCGTGCGCGGACGCGGTTTGATGCTGGGCATCAAGATGAAAGTCGATAGCAAGCCATTCGTACCTTATCTGCGCAGCAAGGGCCTGTTGATGGTTGCTGCTGCCGACAATGTCGTGCGCGTGCTGCCTCCGCTGAACATTGAGGAAAGCCATATCAATGAATTCATCGAGCTGCTTTCATCGGCCGCTCGGGACTATGAAGCACCGGAATCATGACACGAAACTTTCTCGATCTTGCCGATCTTGATGGGAATGCGCTTGCCGCGATCCTAGACGATGCGTTGACAGCCAAGGCGGCCCGCAAGGGGAAGCCGAAAGGCGCGGTGGACGAGCCTGCTTCGCTTTCCGGTCATGCGCTGGCGATGATTTTCGAGAAAAATTCGACCCGCACGCGCACCTCTTTCGACATGGCGATTCGTCAGCTCGGCGGGTCTTCGATGGTGTTGGAATCCGGAACGATGCAGCTTGGCCGGGGTGAAACGGTTGCCGATACCGCGCGCGTGCTTTCGCGCTATGTCGATGCGATTATGATCCGGACGGATGATCATGAGAAACTTACTGAGATGGCTGAGAATGCCAGCGTTCCGGTCATCAACGGACTGACTGACCGGTCACACCCATGCCAGATCATGGCGGACATGCTGACAGTGCTGGAACGGATTAATCGGTTGGCGGGCACGAAATGGGCATGGCTTGGCGATGGGAACAATGTTCTCACATCAATCATCGAGGCAGGTAGCCTTCTCAAATTCGAAGTTGCCATTGGCTGTCCGGAAAGCCTGATGCCGCCCTCCGATGTCGTAACCGCTGCACGGGAACGTGGAGGCGTGGTGGAGATTATGCGCGATCCGGTGGCCGCTGTTGCAGATGCCGATGTGGTCGTCACGGATACCTGGATATCGATGGGGCAGAAGGGCGGCGAAGCGAAACTTGCCGCGCTCGAGCCCTATCAGGTGACCGAGCAGTTGATGACCGCCGCAAAGGACGACGCTGTTTTTCTCCACTGCCTGCCCGCGCATCGCGGCGAGGAAGTAACGGAGGCGGTGATCGATGGTCCGCAATCTGCAATTTGGGATGAAGCCGAGAATCGCCTTCATGCTCAAAAAGCGATTCTGCGCTGGTGCTTCGGCCTGATCGGATGACGGCAACATTGATGGATAGTTCGCTCGGTTTTTCGATTCCGGGGCGTAACGCGCGTGGCCGTGTCGTCCGGGTAGGTCCTTTACTGAATGAAGTGCTGGAAGCCCATGCCTATCCCGAGCCGCTTGCCAAGCTGCTTGGCGAAGCGCTGATCCTGTCCGCCCTGTTTGGATCGACACTGAAAGAGGCAGGCGGGCAGTTGACGATCCAGGCGCAGACGCAAAATGGCGTCGTTGAGTTGCTGGTGGTGGACTATAAGGCTGGCGAGCTGCGCGGCTATCTGCGTTATGATGCGGATCGTTTCGCCGAAGCTCCCGCCGAACCTTCCCTGTTCGCGTTGTTCGGACAGGGCTATCTGGCGATCACTTTCGATCAGGCGCTAACCGGTGAACGCTATCAAGGCATCGTACCGCTTGAAGGCGGTTCGCTTGCGGAGGCGGCTGAGCATTATTTCGTCCAGTCCGAGCAAATTCCCAGCCTGCTCCGCATAGCCGTGGCCAAAGATGCTGAGGGCAAATGGCTGGCGGGCGGATTACTGCTTCAGCATCTTGCAGAAGGCGAGGAAGGGCGGGAACGGCTCCATGTTCGGCTCGATCATCCGGAATGGGAACATGTACGGACGCTGGGTGAAACGGTGACGGGTGATGAGCTTGCCAATCCCGCGCTAGAGCTTGAAGCCATTATCTGGCGGTTATTCCATGACGAGGGCGAAATCCGGGTGCTTCCGGGCACGACGCTGACCAAGGGGTGTCGGTGCGATGTCGCCCATATCCGCCAAGTTGTTGGGCAGTTCAGCGCAGAAGAACATGCCGATATGGCCGATTCGGAGGGCGTGATTCGCGTGAATTGCGAATTTTGCGCTACGAGTTTCCCCATCGAAGTCGCTGAACTTTAAGCAAAAACACGCTGTTTCAGGGCTGGTTCACCTTATTTCGGCTATAAATTGGCCCAGATGGCGGATTAACACCGTCAGCTATGGGAGTGATCATGCGCAATTTTGCCCGGTTGAAGCCAGTCCTGATGGGAGCAGCAGCAATCTTCTTGCTGGCGACGCCGGGCGTTGCGCAGGCACCTACCGCACTTGCCGGCTTGCAAAACGGTGTCTGGGAGCTGCGCGATACAAGGCGATCATCACGCACGCCCGAGCATATCTGTGTGCGGGATTCGGCACGTCTGATTCAAATTCATCATGCTGGAAACGCCTGTCCGCGCCGTGTGTTGAGCGAAGACAGCCGCTCCGTGACCATTCGGTACGAGTGCGCAGGTGCCGGCTGGGGGCAGACAACCATCAATGTTGAAACGCCGCGCCTCATCCGCATTGATACGCAGGGGATCGATGGCGGGAGCCCGTTCCACAATGCCTATGAAGCACGCCGCACTGGCGACTGCTGACACGGCTTCATTTCCGTCGGTAACGGACTGTTAACCATGTTTGTTTAATAAAATCCCCATGTCTTTCATTGGGCATAACTTCCTCCCAAATGGGCCTATTGGTCCAAAACTGGCCGCCCTTTTGGGCGGTCTTTTATTTCCGGCAAAGGTTGCACCGGCCCGTTTGTGGGCATAGCTGCGTCGCCGATGGTTCAAGACACTTCCAAATATGCAGTGCTGCTGCTTTCAGGCGGGCTCGACTCCATGGTGACAGGGGGGCTGGCGCGAGAGACCGGCTATCGGCTGTTCGCATTGACCATCGACTATAACCAACGTCACCGCATTGAGCTGGAGGCGGCTGCGACTGTCGCCGCCGCGCTCGAGGTGGACCGCCATATCGTGATGCCGCTCGATCTGTCGAAATTCGGAGGATCAGCGCTGACGGCTGATATCGATGTCCCGAAAACCGGTGTTGGTGATGATATCCCGGTTACATATGTCCCTGCGCGCAACACGATCTTTCTGTCGCTTTGTCTTGGCTGGGCCGAAGCGATGAATGCGCGGGACATTTTCATTGGCGTCAATGCGCTCGATTATTCCGGCTATCCCGATTGCCGCCCTGATTTCATCGAGAGCTTCGAGACCATGGCGAACCTTGCGACGAAGGCGGGCGTGGAAGGCGATGGCTTCATGGTTCACACGCCGCTGCTCGATATGAGCAAGGCCGATATCGCTACCGAAGCAGCGCGGCTTGGCCTTGATGCTGGGATGAGCTGGTCTTGTTACGATCCAACGCCTGATCATAAGCATTGCGGGCTGTGTGACAGCTGCCGCCTGCGATCCAAGGGATTTGCCGAAGCGGGTCTGGCCGATCCCACCGTCTACGCAACAACGCCATGAGTTATGCCGTCAAAGAGATGTTCCTGACCCTGCAAGGGGAGGGAATGCAGGCCGGGCGCCGTGCAGTTTTTCTACGCTTTGCCGGTTGCAATTTATGGACGGGACGGGAGCAGGATCGCTCTACGGCGATCTGCCAATTCTGCGATACCGATTTTGTCGGGACTGATGGCGAGAATGGTGCGCGCTATGCCGATGCAGAAGCGGTGGCCGCAAAGGCAGGTGAACTCTGGGGCGAGGACCACGCGCACGCTTACATCGTTTGCACGGGCGGCGAGCCGTTACTGCAGCTTGATGCCGAGCTGATCGCTGCGTTGCATGAGGCCGGATTCGAGATAGCGGTAGAAACCAATGGGACGATCGCGGCCCCTGACGGCATAGACTGGCTGTGCGTTAGCCCTAAGGCCGGAAGCGAGGTTGTTCAGCGGTCCGGCGACGAGTTGAAACTGGTTTGGCCGCAAGACGGCATAGATCCTGCGGAGCTTGTTGGATGGGATTTTCCCAACTTTCTGATCCAACCAATGGATTGCGAAGAGAGTGAGGCCGCGATTGCCGCCGCCATGGCCTATGTTCGTGCGCATCCTCAGTGGCGACTAACGCTCCAGACCCACAAGATGCTCGGCATTCCCTAAAAAGCTAAAAGCGAACGGGTTTGGCGCCGCTGATGCTTGCCCAGAGCGCGCGGAGCCACCGCCATCTCTTGTGGCCGGGGGCCGGCGCATCTGCGATCAACCAGTCAGCAATCTCTTCCGGCGTGCAGGGCAGGCGTGTCGGCGGGTGGATATAGCGCGGATAGAGGATCAGCGTGCCGGCAACGAGCGCATCGATTGAGAGCGACCGGTCTCTGCGCTCGAAGGATAGTCGGTCTTCGGTCAGTCCCCATCCCGCGTAAAAGGGCCCGCCATAGGTCAATACAGTCTTGCCGCGCATCAGGGCTTCAAACCCGGCTAGCGATGTCATCGTGGCAAGGCTGTCACAGGCTGCAATACAGGCATCGATATTGGCTTCATTGACGATCTGGTCAGCGAGCGCGCTGCATTCATTGACCGGAATGCGGCCTGTCCGGTTGCCCGTTTCGACATCGGGATGTGGTTTATAGACGATATAGGCATCTGGATGATCGGCGCGGACGGCCTTGAGCAGCCCGAGATTGGTTTTGATGTCAGCCGTGCCGCGTTCAATCGATCGGTCGTCTTCAACTTGGCCAACAACCAGGATAGTGCGCACGCCTTCGGGTGGTGTGATGGCGACGCCGCCGCCGACATTATATTTGCTGATTTTGGCCGCTACGAGATTTTCGCGCAGTTTCGCCGCGCGAGCGAGCAGGTCCGCGCTGAACTCAGTGTTTTCGAGAATGGCTTCGAGCCGAGAGCTGCTGTGGCGATCAAAATACATGCCGCGATCATCGATGACGATAGAGGCGGGGAGGTGAAAGTCCGAACCCAGCCCGCGGGATCGCAAAAAACCATCCTCCATCCGCCAAACCGGCACCCGGCTGCGATTGAGATCGTCGCGCTTTGCCGCGTCTTCCTTGCCGGACCAGATAAGGATCTTGCCGCCATGTGCGCGGGCGTCCTTCTCGGCGCTTTCGACCGAGCGGTGGAAGTGCACGCTGCTGCGGGGGCCCGCGAGCATATTCCGAACGGCGGCGCGTTTCCAGGGCGTGAAACCAATCGCGGCGAAGTGCCCGGCATTGCGATCTGCGACGCGGCGCCAATTGTTCAAGCGTTCGATTGTCGCTTCCAGCGTCGTCGGATCGCCGTTGATTGGGTCAACATAGCGCGAATAAAGGATATATGCGGCAGCGAAAATCTCTGCGGTAGAGCGCGTCGCCGTGCGTCGTTCGCATCGCACTTCGTCCCGCGTCGCACCCCAACCAGCATAGAAAGGCATTCCGAAACAGCGAACTGGCTTGCCGAGCATCAGCGCCTCAAATCCCATCAGGCTCGTGACGCAATAGACGGCATCAACCTGCGCGAGGATATCTGCGGCACGCGCCTCACCATCAAGCAGGGTCACGCCGCTCAGCGCGTCGCTCGGAATACAGCCTTTTTTTAATCCGGCCGCGACGGCTGGATGACGACGAACGATGATCTCTGCATCCGGTTCATCGCGTCTGGCGACTTCGAGCATCGTGGCAAAACGCGCTGTGTTGGCGAGCCCACCTTCTATCGCCACATCACCATAGGTTTGATCGACGACCAGAACGCGCCGTTTTTTGGCCGCTTGCAAGGCTCGATGATCGAGGCGCGGAGCAGCGTTGGTTTTGCTTAGGCCATATTTGGTAATGTGCTGCATTGCCGTTTCGGCACGGGCAAGCAGCTTTGGTGTCTGCCACCCACCATCTTCGAGCAGCGTCTCGATCCGCGATGGCGACCGGGCATCATAATAGATACCGATGTCGTCGGCGATCATGCTGAGCGGCGGTGCGCCAGCTTCACCAAGGCCTACAGATCGCAAAAACCCGTCTTCCAGCGCGATATAGGGCAAGCCTTTTTGCGCGGCCATGGCCCGGGCACGTTTTGCGGTTGGCTTATAACCCCATCCGGCAACGGCATCAGTTTCGGAGGACGGTGAACGGCGGCGTTCAATACGCTCAACTTCCGGCAGGAACGCATCGAGATGGCGTACACCAGCCACGCCATGCCCGGGAACAAGCAAATGGCGCGCGGAGATGCGATGATGGCGTGTGTCAGGCATTCAGGGCTGGATGGAAGCGCCCGGCGATTTTGGCAAGGTCAACAGCGGCGGGTGTTATATGTAGCATTCCGCCAGCAACGATTATCAAGCCATAGCAGCGGCGGTAGTGGCACCGGTTGGTGATAGGGCATGGTGGCATCGGCATAAGATACCAGGCTGTTGCGCATCTGGCGCATCCGGGTTTGCGCGGTCAGGTGAAGCTGGCCCTTGGGCCGGGCGAGGGCATCACGGGCGGTTTCCGCAGCGGCTGTACAGAAGCTACGCTGAGAGCCAACGCGGATATAGCTTTGATACATGCTGGTCGTATATTCATCCATGGCGGACTGCCAACGCCGCCCGGACGTTCTCCGGAAATAGGTTTTCAGGCCTTCATAGGCTGCGTTCAGCTCGTCGGCATGATGGGACAATATGGCGTTATAATTGTCGACGGACATGATCGAAGGCCAGAATTGGCAGTTTAGCGCCGCGACGTTGAGGCTTGAGCGCAGATTCCAAATGAGATTGGCTTGATAATCGGCCGGTTGACCGCCGGTCAGTGTTGGCGTGAACAGGCCGGGTTCTGCACCGGTTACTGGTTGGCCCTGATGTTCGGGAGGGAAGAAGAATATCTGCGCTGATGCAGGCGCTGCAATCGCGCTGCCTAGCATTGCTGCCAGTCCGGCAATGACCGTCCCGATTTTACGCATTCTTACTCTCCCTTACTCTACTGACCGTCTTAATAGCGCGGAACCCGCCTTGCGTAAGCTAGTGCCGCTCGGTTCATCGCACCATCGAATCGGCTTGGCTTGCGCCATGCGCACTGGCCGTGCGTTTACTCAGCCGTCTCCGCACTTTCTTCTGCCGCTGGTTCTTCTGCTGCTGGCTCTTCGGCGGCCGGTTCCGCAGCTGGCGGGCTGGCCGGTTCCTCCTCGGCTTCCGCAGCGGGTGCTGCCGGCGCGGTTCCTTGCGCTGCATCATTACCGTCGGCGGGCATCCGGCTTTCCATGCCCATCGCTTCTTCGGCGCCAATAGTGCCATCAATCAGCGTGGTATCGTTGATCGTTCCATCGCCTTCGCCGGGATCGACATCGGTCACAGCCGTGTCTTCGTCAGTCGTTGCAGTTTCCGTGCCGCCACCACAGCCCGCCAGAGCCAGCGTCGCCATGATCGCAACCGATCCGTTCATAAGTTTCGTTGAAATGCGCATCACCGTCTCCCTCATTCGCTTATGCGATAGCGCCCCGGTTTTCTCGCTACAAGCTTATCCGTTATGTGGCTGGGTTCAATCCTTTGCCTTGGGTGTTTCCAATGTTTTCAGGAAGTTCGGGAAACGCTTGTGAATCGCGGCATCAACCGCACCCATTTCGGTCGCCGCACCCAGCTTTGAAAGGCTTGTTACCGGATATTCAGCGATTCCGCACGGTATGATGCCGTCGAAATGAGCAAGATCGGGCGCGATATTGAGCGCGAAGCCATGAAAGCTGACCCAGCGGCGGATGCGCACGCCGATTGCGCCGATCTTTGCTTCGGCATCTCCGTCGTCCGTCCAGATGCCAATCCGGCCCTCGGCGCGGCGCGCCTCCACGCCCAGTTCCGCTAGACTGGCAATCACCCACGCTTCGAGCGAATGAACGAAATGGCGCACATCGCGGCCGCGGTTTGCCAGATTCAGCATCACATAAACGATGCGTTGGCCTGGCCCGTGATAGGTATATCGGCCTCCGCGCCCGGCCGTATAGACAGGAAAGCGCGTGGCGCTGAGCAGCTCTTCAGGGGCCGCGCTTGTCCCCGCAGTGTAAAGCGGCGGGTGTTCGAGCAGCCAGATACATTCGGGTGCTTCGCCGCGCTGGATGGCGGCAGCCCGCGCCTCCATTTCGGCCAGTGCGTCGGGATAGTCTGTCAGCCCCGGCCAAACGCGCCATTCGATATCGCTTGTCTCCATAACTTAAGGGTCAGAACCTGGTAAATGCACGGGCGTGGCGGAGAAATGACGAAGATATCGGGCGAAACTGCCCGCCGGAAAGGCTGGTTGCCTTTTCAAGAGCGGTTTTGTTTGAGATCGATGTCATTTCGCCGTCCCTTCGGGATTTGACCGATTGGTCCCCGTGCGTTGTCAGAAAAGCTTGGAATAGTGCCGCTATTCCTGCGCTTTCCTTCCTAGCACAGCGGCCAATCGCTTCAAACCACGCTCCGCGCATTTACCAGGTTCTGACCCTAAATGTGCGGGAAGGGGCCGGGGATCAAGGGCTTGTGCCGCCGGTGATCAGACCGCATTAAGATGCGCATGACTGATACAAAACGATTTTCACCGAGTGCGGGTTGGGACGAAGTCCGGCAATTGCTGGGCCGTGAGATGCCGTTGCTGGTTGCGATTGCAGGTGTTTTCTTCCTGCTTCCCGGGCTCATCCTGTCCTTCAATTTGCCGCCGATCAACGATCCCAGCAGTTTGAGTGCGATAGTCGCCGTGTTGCAACCTTATCTGCTGCTGATTTTTGTAATTAGCCTTGTGCAGATGGTCGGGCAGTTGGCGATTTGGTCTTTGGTGATGGCGTCCGGCCGACTGACGGTTGGTGAAGCGATCAAGGCTGCGGTGCTGTTTCTGCCCTTCTATTTTCTCATCAACCTTGTGAGCAACCTTATCATCGGACTTGGTCTGATGCTGTTTATCCTGCCGGGGATTTATCTCTCAACGCGTTTGGCGCCGATCGGCGTACTCGCCATATCAGAGGGTATCCGAAACCCGCTTGTCGCGATTCAGAGAAGTTTTGCAATCACCAAAGGCAATGCTTTGCCGATTTTCGCATTCATTCTGATTATCGCCATCGTTTTTCTCCTGATTTCTTTGGTCTGTTCGTTCGTGTTTGGCTCGGTTTTGGTGCTGTCGGGCCTTGATATGGCTGCGGGCGGCACAGGCGCGGCGTTGCTGGCGGTGATTTCAGGTCTTGTTTCTGCAGCGGGCACAACGGTTTTCACGCTGATGGCGGTCACAATTTACCGGCAGCTAGCTGGCTCATCGCCGGCCCGTTCGTCAACGCCGGACGTTTTTTCCTAAGGCTAGGAACTGGGGTCAGGCCCTAGCCGCCCAGAAGCGGCACATGCGGGGCGGCATCGCGCGGAAGGATCCCGGCAAGGCGCGGGTCGGGAAAGGTTTCCACGGCGCGGCCGTGCGGCACGAAACCCATCTTGCGATAAAAAGCGAGCGCGTTGGGATGATCGAGCGTGCATGTATGGAGATGCACGCGCTCAACGTCCGGTTGCCACGCGAGCGCCAGCGTTTGCATCATCAGCCAACGGCCATGCCCGGCGCCGGCGAGCTCCGGCACCAGCCCGAAAAACTGGATCTCGCATTGGCCGCGCTCGCGAAAGTCCAGTTCGATCATACCGATCTCTATGCCCTGCCGGTCTTCGACAGCGAAAAACCGAATGGCCGGGTGATTGATGATCGCTTCCAGCGCTGCATCGTCCATCACCAGCCGGGAATACCAAAGCCAAGGCGCGCCGACCCGTTCGAACAAAATCCGATATTTGCCGAGATCGACCGTATGCCAATGATTGATGCGAAGCGGAGAAGAGGGGAAGGGCGCTGGTTTCGGCCGTTCCCGCATGTCGAGATAAGTCACTATTTCGGCCAGATGCCCGGCCGGAATTTCGTGAAGCGTCAAGTCCATATCGCGCGGGGCGGCAGGCTCATCAGAATTGCATCTATATTGCCGCCGGTTTTGAGGCCGAACAGGGTGCCCCGGTCATAGACGAGATTGAACTCGGCATAGCGGCCGCGCCATTCGAGCTGTTGTTGCTCCTCCTCCGCCGTGAACTCCTGCGCCATCCGTTTGCGCACGAGTGCCGGGAACGCCTTGATAAAGCTCTCACCGACATGATCGACAAAGGCGAGATGTGCGTTGAACGCCTCATCATCATCAATCTCCAGATGATCGAAGAATATCCCGCCAACGCCCCGCGCAACATTGCGGTGGGGAATCCAGAAATAGTCATCGGCCCATTTTGAGAATTTCTCATAGTCACCCGGTTCATGGGCATCGCAGGCTTTGAAAAACTCTGCATGAAAGAAATCCGTATCCTCCTTGTAGGGGATTGGCGGGTTGAGGTCCGCGCCGCCGCCGAACCAGCGTTTCGTCGTATTGAGAAAACGCAAATTCATATGGACGGCAGGGACGTGTGGATTCGTCATATGCGCGACAAGGCTGATCCCGGTCGCAAAAAATCGAGGGTCGGTCTCCGCGCCGTGGATCGTTTTTGAGAACTCTTCGCTGAACTGTCCAGAAACGGTGGACACATTTACGCCGGCCTTCTCGAAAACCGCGCCTTTGATCAGGCCTTGCACACCGCCGCCGCCCGGCACGCCGGTTTCGTCAGGTCGCTCCCACGGCGTGTAGGTGAACCGGGCATCGCTGCCCGCTTCGGTTTCGATGGTTTCGAATTCGGTGCAAATCCTGTCACGCAGTTTCTCAAATGTCGTGCGCGCCGCCTTTTGCTGGGCATCCATTTCGATCATTCCGGCCAGTTTCCCGTTTGTCTCAAAGCTTCGCCGAGGGCGATGCCCGTTGCAATCGCGACATTCAAGGAGCGAAAGCCCGGCCGCATCGGAATATATATCCGCGTGGCCGCTGCATCATGGACATGGGGCGGTGCGCCTGCACTTTCAGAACCGGCCATCAGAATATCGTCCGGCTCGAACCGCATATTGGGCAGGGCGGTGTCTCCATCGACGGTTAACAGGATGATGCGCGCAGGGTGTGATTCGCGAAAATTAGCCCAATCAGCATGGCGATTCACGTCGGCTTGCGCGGCATAATCCATACCCGCCCGCTTCAATTTTCGGTCGGAAAAAGGAAAGCCGCATGGTTCGATAATATCAACCGGCACGCCCAAACAGGCGGAAGTCCGCAATATTGTGCCGACATTTCCGGCAATATCGGGCTGGAAAAGGGCGATACGCATAGGTGTCTCATACGCAGCAACGCACAGATGTCACAAGTTGGTCAAAAACGCTGTTGGCAAATGGTCCCTAGGGGGGCTATCAGGCGCGCCAAGAAGCCGCTGGGGCAGCGCTGCGATCCATCTACTTGTCCCGATGTTCGATGAACCATGAAGGCCCGAGGAATGGCGACGGAAGACCATGTAGAACAGCCGGCAGGCGAACAACCCGATCAAGAGGGTGTACGCCGCCGCGATTTCCTTAACATTGCCGCAGTCAGCGTTGTTGGCGTGGGCGGCGCCATCGCGATTTTGCCGCTGGTGAACCAGATGAACCCGTCGGCAGACGTTCTCGCGCTGTCGTCGATCGAAGTCGATCTGGCCAACATCGAATCTGGCCAGGCAATCAAGACGCTGTGGCGCAAACAGCCTTTGTTCATTCGCAACCTGACCGCCGATGAAATCGAAGCGGCTGGGGAAGTCGAAACTTCTGATCTGCGCGATCCGCAGACACTGGCCGAACGCACTGCGGAAGGCCACGAAAACTGGCTCATCACCTTAGCGGTTTGCACGCATCTCGGCTGCGTACCGCTGGGCGCAGGGCAGGGCGAGAATCGCGGCGAATATGGGGGCTATTTCTGCCCGTGCCATGGTTCGCATTACGACACGGCCGGTCGCATCCGTAAAGGCCCGGCACCATTGAACCTCGAAGTGCCTGAATATGCATTCACTTCCGACACAACCGTCACGATCGGGTAAGGCAGACAATCATGAGCTTCCCCTGGGCACAGCAATACACCCCGAAAAACCCATTCATGAAGTGGATGGACGAACGACTGCCGCTTCCGCGTCTCGTCTATGACTCGGTCGGTTCCGGTTATCCGGTCCCGCGCAATCTGAACTATTTCTGGAATTTCGGATTCCTCGCAGGCCTCGCCCTGATGATTCAAATCGTCACCGGCATCGTCCTTGCCATGCACTATGCGGTGAATGCCGATCTCGCCTTTGCCTCGGTCGAACATATTATGCGCGACGTGAATTCGGGCTGGCTGATCCGTTATCTACACGCCAATGGCGCGAGCCTCTTCTTTATCGTCATCTATATCCATATTTTCCGTGGGCTGTATTACGGTTCCTACAAGGCGCCGCGCGAGATGGTGTGGTTGCTTGGTCTCGTCATCTTCCTCTTGATGATGGCGACGGCGTTTATGGGTTATGTCCTGCCCTGGGGGCAGATGAGCTTCTGGGCGGCCAAGGTGATTACCGGGCTATTCTCGGCGATCCCGCTAGTAGGTGAGGGGATCCAGCATTGGCTGCTCGGCGGCTATTCGCCGGATAACGCCACGCTCAACCGTTTCTTCTCGCTCCACTATCTGCTGCCCTTCGCCATCCTTGGCGTTGTCATCCTTCATATCTGGGCGCTGCATCTTCCCGGATCGAGCAACCCAACCGGAATCGAAGTGAAGGGTCCGCAAGATACGATCCCGTTCCATCCCTATTATACGGCGAAAGATGGCTTCGGCGTTGGCGTTTTCCTGATCGTACTGGCGATCATGGTGTTCTTTGCACCCAATTATCTGGGCCACGCCGATAACTATATCGCGGCGAACCCTCTTTCGACGCCCGCGCACATCGTGCCCGACTGGTATTTCTGGCCTTTCTACGCGATCCTGCGCGCTTTCACCGTCGATTTCTTCTTCATGCCGGCAAAACTGCTTGGGGTTCTGGCGATGTTTTCGTCGATCCTGCTGCTGTTCTTCCTGCCTTGGCTTGATAAGTCGCCCGTGCGTTCGGGCAAATTCCGCCCGCAGTTCAAGATTTGGTTCTGGGTACTGATCGCGGATATCGCAGTGCTCGGCTATTGCGGCGGCGCGCCGGCTGAAGAGCCCTATGTGATGATTAGCCAGCTTGCCTCAATATATTACTTTGCGCATTTCCTGATCATCCTGCCTCTGATTGCGAGGACGGAACGGCCCTTGCCGTTGCCCAATTCGATCACTGAGGCCGTGCTGGGCAAAGATCACGATGCGGCGCAGCCCGCAGCGGCCGAATAAGGGGTTTCGACATGGTTCGGATTATAGGATTTCTCGTCGGCCTCGGCTTTGTTGTCGTACTTGGCTATTCGCTGATTGTCGGCGCGATCGCTTACAGCACGGAAGAAGCGCAGGGCCCCACGGCGTATGACTATCATCACCACGCCAGGGAAGTCAGCTTCGCCAGCGACGGCCCTCTGGGTCAGTTCGACCGGCAGCAGCTGCAGCGCGGCTTTCAGGTCTATCGTGAAGTTTGTGCGGCCTGCCACAGCCTTGAATATGTCGCTTTCCGCAACTTGAGCGATCTTGGCTTCACCGAAGCCGAAGTCGATGCGATTGCCGATCAGTGGCCGATCCAGGTTCCGTCGGTGAATGAGCAGACGGGTGAAGATACAACACGGCCAGCTATTGCTTCGGATCGCTTCCCACATGTCTATGCCAATGAAGTGGCTGGGCGCGCAGCGAACAACAATGCCTATCCGCCTGATCTGTCGTTGATGACCAAGGCGCGCGAAGAAGGCGCGGCTTATGTCTATTCGCTGCTTTCTGGTTATGAAGACGCGCCGGCGGAACTGCCCGAGGAACTCCAGCCGGGTACAGGCCTCTATTTCAATCCCTATTTTGCGAACCTCAACATCGCCATGCCGCCGCCTCTTTCGGACGGTCAAGTCAGCTATGCTGATGGCACAGAGGCGACAGTCGATCAGATGTCGGAAGATGTTACCGCCTTCCTGATCTGGACCGCTGAGCCGATGATGGAAGATCGCAAATCGATGGGTTGGGTCGTGTTGATCTTCCTGATCTTCATGACGACGATCATTTTCCTCGCGTACAAGAATATCTGGCGCGACCAGAAGCATTAGAGGATGAACGGCGGGGCTGAACGCAACGCCGATCTAAAGGCTCTTATCCGGACGATCCCCGACTTTCCGAAGCCGGGAATTCAGTTTCGCGACATCACGACATTGCTGCTTGATCCGGTCGGTTTTTCGATCGTGATCGAGCGCATGGCCACCATGGTGGATGGCCCGATCGATGCAATCGCTGGCATTGAGGCGCGCGGTTTCGTTTTCGGAGCGGCACTGGCGCGCGAACTGGGCTCTGGCCTCGTGCTCGTCCGCAAACGCGGTAAGCTTCCCGGTAAGACGCTAACCGAAGACTATGCTCTCGAATATGGCAATGACAGCCTGGAGATGCATGATGATGCGATCCCGCAGGGCGCTCGCGTTCTGATGGTCGACGATCTGCTGGCCACTGGCGGCACTGCGCTTGCCGCGGCGCGGCTGTTGCGCGGTGCAGGGGCTGAACTAGGTCAATCGCTGTTCGTCATCGACCTGCCGGATCTCGGTGGAGCAGCCAAACTCCGTGAAGCTGGAGTTTCGGTGGAATCTCTCGTCGAATTTGCGGGCGATTAACCCGCTTCAGGCCGCTTACGGACCAACCCAATCGATACAAAGCTGAGCACTGGCTCGTCATGCTGGTTTAGAACAGTCGCCAGTGATCGAAATGATCCCATTTCCGGCCTGCTTTTGGACGGGGTTTTTTCGATGACTTCGGTTTCACATCGTAGCACATCGCCGGGATAAACCGGTTTCAGCCAGCGCAGTTCATCAACACCGGGCGAACCCAGGCCGGCATGGTCATTATCTTTCATATTGTCCGCCATCATCCGCATCATCATCGCGCATGTGTGCCAGCCGCTTGCTGCAATCTTCCCGAAGAAGGTTTTGGCGGCGGCATCGTCGTCCAGATGAAAGGGCTGGGGGTCATATTTGGTCGCGAACTCGATCACCTCTTCACGGGTGACTGCATAACGCCCAAAGGCAGTTTTCCGGCCGATCTCGATATCTTCGAAGTAAAGCATGGCGGCAGGATATCACGACTTTACGTTTACGCAAGCGTAAAGAGTGATGGAGTGGTCGCCGCAACGCGGGTGGCGAGGCTCTTGCCCGGCTTTCTCTTCTCTGCTCTGATGCTGTGATCGCTGGAGAAATTTTCAATGAAAAAATCCGTTCGTGCTGGTGGCTTCGCTATCTCAAGCATATTGGCCGCTGCACTGGCCGAGCCTGTGCAGGCTCAGGAAGTCGATCAAACCAATCGGATCATTGATGAAGGGATGAACCGTTCCGAAGTGATGGTTCTCGCGCATGAATTGATGGATGGTATTGGTGCCCGACTGAGCAATTCTCCCCAGATGCGCCGGGCGGAACAATGGGCCGTCGACCGCTTGAACGGTTGGAACCTGACCAATGTGCATCGGGAAGGGTTTGAATTTGGCCGAGGCTGGGAAATACTCTCCTCAAGCGCCCAAATGGTATCTCCTCGCCTTCGTGCGCTGACCGTCATACCTGTCACGTGGACACCGCCCACGGATGGTACCGTGCGTGCCGAAATCGTCATGGCGCCAATGTCTGAGCCCGAACATTTCGAGGCCTATCGGGGGCAGTTGGCCGGAAAGATCGTGCTTATCAGTCTGCCGGGTGAAGGCAGTGAGCCGGACACAGCGCCATTTCTTCGATTCACAGATGCAGAGATTGCGGAGAGGAACAGCTATCATCAACCCGATTTCGATCCCGGCGCGATCGACGATGTTACCAGGCGAGACGAATTTACGCGTCTGGCCGATGCGTTCCTCACCTCCGAAGGCGCTGTTGCCATCATCCGTATATCGCCGCGTGATGGCAATCTGGTACAAGGGCAAGCCTATGAACATGAGGTTGGCAGCACATTGCGCCTGCCAATGCTCGAAATGACGACTGAGGATTATCGCCGACTGGCGCGGTTGGCACGCACCGGACCTGCCCCGGTGTTGGAAATCAACAGCAATGTCCGGTTCGATGACAGCGATTCCATGGCTTATAATATCATCGCCGATATTCCCGGAACGGATCGTAACGCAGGCTATGTCATGGCGGGCGCTCATTTTGATAGCTGGGCCGCGGGTGACGGTGCCGTCGACAATGGTGCTGGCAGCGTTGTGGTGATGGAGGCTGCGCGGATTATCGCCAGCTTGGGCATCAGGCCGCGGCGGACCATTCGTTTCGCACTTTGGGCTGCCGAAGAGCAAGGTCTTCTCGGATCTCGCGCTTATACCGAGCGCCATATCGCGACGCGGCCAGCCCCGCGCACGGGCAACAATTTCACTGATCGGTTTGGTTGGTTTACCACCTATCCAGTAACGCTGCTGCCCGGCCAGGCAGACCTCAAAGTCTATTTCAACATGGACAACGGATCGGGCCGGTTTCGCGGCATCTATGCCGAAGGCAATGTCGCGGCTGTTCCGATGCTCCAGCAATGGATCCAGCCTTTTGCTTCGCTGGGAGCCGCGCATATTGTTGCCGGGCCAACACGGGGCACCGATCATGAGTTTTTCAGCGCGTCGGGAATTCCGGCTTTCCAGTTTATTCAGGATCCGCTCGATTACAGGTCGCGCCTTCACCACACGAATATCGATACGGTCGACCATATCCAGGCAGAGGATCTGCGTCAGGCGGCGGTCGTCATGGCCGGGATGCTTGTGACGGCAGCCAATGCGGATGAAACACTTCCCCGGATGCCAGTGCCGCGGCAACCGGTGGTTACTGATCCGTTCGCATATGAATATCCGGACGAATAAGTGAAAGCGCGCCTAGACGTTGAATTTGAACAGCATCACATCGCCATCGGTGACAAGATAATCTTTGCCTTCCTGACGTAGCTTACCCGCATCGCGCGCACCGGCCTCGCCATCATGCGCAACAAAATCGTCGAACCCGATTGTCTCGGCTCGGATAAAGCCGCGTTCGAAATCGCTATGGATGACACCGGCGGCCTGCGGAGCATACGCACCCTTTGTCACCGTCCATGCACGCGTTTCCTTGGGTCCGGCGGTGAAGAAGGTGATCAGGTGCAACAGTTGATATCCGGCGCGGATTACGCGGGCGAGGCCGGTTTCTTCCAGCCCCAGATCGGTCAGAAATTCGGGCCGGTCTTCTGCATCCATGGTGATGATTTCGGCTTCGATTGCGGCGGAGATGACGACCGCTTCAGCGCCTTCGGCTGCTGCTTTTTCAAAAATCTGCGCGCTGAACGCATTGCCCTTGGCCGCCGAACCTTCATCGACATTGCAGACATAAAGAACGGGCTTGGCCGTGAGCAGCTGCGCTTCACGGAATACGCGCGCTTCCTCGTCATCCTTCGGTTCGGTGAGCCGGGCAGGTTTGCCGTCTTTCAAAAGGTCCAACGCTTGCCCGAGCACAGAGGCGATGGCTTTGGCTTCCTTGTCGCCGCTGGTCGCGCGGCGCTTGGCATTATCCACCCGGCGCTCGACCGACTCCATGTCAGAGAGCAGCAATTCGGTTTCCACTGTTTCGGCATCAGCGATTGGATCGATCTTGTTTTCGACATGCTGGATGTCATCATCTTCGAAGCAGCGCAGCACATGGACGATGGCATCGACTTCGCGGATATTTGCGAGGAACTGGTTGCCGAGGCCTTCGCCCTTGGATGCTCCGCGCACGAGCCCGGCGATATCGACGAATTCGAGCTGGGTTTCGATGGTGTTGGCTGAGCCGGCGATTGCCGCGATCTGGGTGATCCGCGGATCGGGCACGGCGACTTTCCCGACATTGGGTTCGATTGTGCAGAAAGGATAATTGCCTGCCTGCGCCGTCTGCGTCTCGGTCAGCGCGTTGAACAGCGTCGATTTGCCGACATTTGGCAGGCCAACAATCCCGCATTTGAAGCCCATGATAATCCCGTCAAAATTGGAGGCCGGTTGAACCCGGCGAAGGAGGCAGCTCGATAGGCGTTTGCGCCGTATATTGCCAGCCGAAACCGCTCGACAGCATTGGGCGCGCGACCTAGTCTTGTTGCCGAAAAAGGGGAACGCAATGCTTCGATATGGCCGGACGATACTGATGGTACTCGCGCTTGCAGGAGCTTCGTCACCCGCTCTGGCGATTGAGACCGTTCAGGAAACACTCGCGGGCACTGAGCGACAAGACGGGCTGCTTCCTGTCCATGTTGATCGGCGTGAAGGCGAGATTTTCTTAGCGCTGCCGTCCCCTGATGCGAATGGACTGGCGGGCCGCTTCATCTATGTTAGCGGGCTTGAAACGGGCCTGGGTTCTGCGCCATTGGGGCTGGACCGTGCGGTTAGCCAAGGCGCGCGGATGCTGGTTTTCCGGCGGGTTGGAAATCAGGTTTTGGTCGAGGTGGAGAATGCCCGCTTTCGCGCGACTACCGGTTCTCCCGAGGAACAGCGGGCGGTTCGCGAATCCTTTGCCTATTCCACGATCTGGCGGGGAGAAGTTGCCGCCGAGACGGCCAATGGTGGCTTCTTGGTCAATATCGCGCCCTTTTTAGCGCGCGACGATCTCCAGCTTGCAGGGGCTCTATCCGAAGGAGATCGGGCATTTTCCTTCCAGCCCGACCTTTCCGTCGCCGATACCAATTTCGTACGTGTCTTTCCGCGCAATATCGAAATGCGCTCCCGGCTGACCTTTACGGCCGCCAATCCGGGTGACGAGGTCAGCAATATCACTCCCGTCAGCGGCAATCTGAGTTTCATTGTCCGCCATTCGCTGATCGCGCTACCGGAAGCCGGATTTCAGCAGCGCCGCTTCGATCCGCGCGCTGGTTCTTTTGCGATGCAGGTGGTTGATTATTCTGCGCCGCTCGGCCAGCCCGTTGTCTATGAACTCGCCAACCGTTTCCGCCTTGATCGGGTGGATCCCGCCGCAGACCGTTCTCCGGTTCGCAATCCCATTACTTTCTACATTGATCGCGGTGCGCCCGAGCCAATCCGTACGGCGCTCCACGAAGGCGTCTCCTGGTGGAGCGATGCGTTCGATGCTGCCGGCTTCGTCGATGCCTTTCAGGTGGAAATGTTGCCGGAAGGCGCGGACCCGCTCGATATTCGGTACAATGTCGTCAACTGGGTGAATCGGGCGACGCGGGGTTGGTCCTATGGTCAGGTGATCGAAGATCCGCGCACGGGAGAGATCATCAAGGGGCAGGTGCTACTCGGCTCTCTCAGGGTTCGTCAGGACATCATGATCTTCGAAGCGCTTGTCGGGGCCGGTCTGACGGGAACAGGCGATCCCAACGATCCGATCACCGCCGCGTTAGCCCGCATCCGCCAACTTGGCGCGCATGAGGTGGGTCATGCCATCGGCCTCGCGCATAATTTCGCAGGGTCTGCGCAGGGCCGCTATTCGGTGATGGATTATCCCGCGCCGCGTGTCCGCCTTGTCGATGGTCTGCCTGATATCTCTGACGCCTATGGTGTGGGCGTGGGCCGGTGGGACCGGTTCGCGGTCAATTGGCTCTACGGCGCGCAAACCGATGCTGAGGCCGTTCCGATCATGGACGCGGGGTTGGCGGAAGGATTGCGCTATGTCGGCGATGGCGAGGCGCGCTCAGTGGGGGATGCCCATCCTGTTGGCAGCCTGTGGGACGATTATTCCGATCCGGTGGCCGAGCTTGACCGGATTATGGAAGTCCGCCGTGTTGCGGTCGCGCGCTTTGGTCCGGCGGCAATAGGGGCAGGGCAGCCGCTCTCCCAGCTGCGCCGTGCTTTCGTTCCGATCTGGCTGCTACATCGCTATCAGATCGAGGCAGCGAGCAAGGTGCTTGGCGGTGTCGATTTCAATTATGCGCTCAACGGCGATGGGCTGGAACGGGCGACGCCGGTTCCTGCGGCATCTCAGCGCGCCGCGCTTGTTGCGCTGCTTCGTACGCTTGACCCTGCGGCGCTCGGTGTCCCGGGTTCTGTGCTGCCCACTCTGTCGAGCGCCTATTCGGGGAACAATGATCGCCAGACCAGCATTGAGGTTTTCCCAACCGCTGGCGGTCCGGTCTTCGATCCGCTCAGCGCTACGGAAGTAGGAGCCGTGGTGACGCTGGCTGGTTTGCTCGCCCCCGATCGTCTCAACCGGCTGGAAATCCAGAATCAAGCCGCGTCCGATGTGCCCAGCGCCCATGATGTGATCGATGCCGTTATCGACCAGACCTTCGGTTTCAGTGGACGTGAGAGCGACGCAGGCGTCAGGCGGCGGATCGCCACGACGACGGCCTTGGCACTGGCGCGGCTGCAACGTGACGCGGATCTGTCACCAACAGTTTCGCTTGCCCTGTCCGAGCGACTTGCAACGCTGGCCCGCTCTCTAGGACGCGGGTCATCAGGCGGCGTTCAGAGCGACTGGGCGCGGGGACTTGCGCGCTTGCTTCAGGACCGCGAGGCGCTGGATGCTGCGATTTCCGATCAAGACAGGCTGCCGCAAGTGCCGCCGGGCATGCCGATAGGCTAGCCAGCCTAGCTGTGCACGGCATTGATCCACGGGCCAAAGCCGGACTGACCCAGCCATGCCACCTGCGTTTCCGCCGAGACGCGATTGATCGGTTCTTGCGGGATGCGCGTGGGGTGAACCGCGCGGCGCAGTGGGCGTGACCCGGCCGGCATAGCGATAATTTCGGCAATGGCGCGCGGCACATCGGCGGGATCAGCGCTTCGCCCGGATCCGTCTTCAGTCCCCATTCGCTCGACTAGCGCTGGATAACCGGCCTTGCGCTCATCCGGTGTGCGATCACGCAGGGCGGCGGTGTAGCGGTTGCGGCTGACCCATATCTGCGTCGGATAGCCGCCGGGCTGAATAATCGTCACCTCGATATTATGGGGCACGAGTTCATAGGCGAGTTGCTCGAACATCGCCTCGACGGCAAATTTGGTCGGCGAATATTGCCCGGCACCGGGCGCGATAACGCGGCCAAGCTGCGAGGATATTGCAAAAATCTGACCCGAATCAGCCGCGCGCATCCCCGGCAGCACCGCGCGCGCCATGCGCTGATACCCGAAGACATTGGTGTCGAACATCAGCTGCGTCGCTTCCATGTCCTGCAGCTCAATCGGCCCGGTGATTCCGATCCCGGCACTATTGACGAGCACATCAATCGCGCCGCCCGCGATCCGCTCAGCTTCGGCAACGCCCGCCGCGACCATGTCGTCCGACAACACATCGATTTCGACGATATGGAGATCGAGGCCTTCCGCAGCAGCTTCCGCGGCAAGGCTCTCCGCTTCAGGACGGGGTAGATTGCGCATCGTTGCGATGACCTTGGCACCCGCGCGTGCATAATGGAGCGCGCCGAGACGGCCAAACCCGGAAGAACAGCCGGTGATCAGAACGGATTTTCCGGAAAGGTCGGGCGCAGCTGTTTGCGCAAGAACAGGCGCGCTTGCCGGTATGGCCGAAATCGCGGCAACGGCAGCGGTTCCGGCAAGCAAATGGCGGCGGCTGATATCGGACATGGCGGCGAGCTCCTTTGGGAAACGGATCATGGACATTCTAACCCGTTTGGCCTGAGCTTGTCGAAGGCCTGTCCTATTTTTTCGATGTGTGAGGAAAGAGTTCGCCGAGTTTAGCTTTCCGAGTCCTGCAACCTGAGCGCCACTTCATTCAGGAACCGCGCGTCATCATCCTTGGCCAGCCAGTCTGCCTCTGCGGCAATCGCGCCCAGCAAATCCGTGAGCGGCTCAATCTCGGCCTTGGCATAATTGCCCAGCACATGGCGAGTAACGCGGGCTTTGTCTCCTGGATGCCCGATGCCGATGCGAATCCGCCGGAACTCGTTGCCGATATGCGCATCGGCCGAACGAATGCCGTTATGCCCGGCTGTCCCGCCGCCGCGCCGCACCTTGATCTTGAACGGCTCCAGATCAAGTTCGTCGTAAAACACCGTCACGTCTTCAGGGCCGAGCTTGTAGAAGCGCATGGCCTCGCCAATCGCCTGACCGGATTTGTTCATATAAGTTGCGGGTTTTAGCAGCAGAATTTTTTCGCCGCCGATCCGGCCCATCTGCGCCCAACTTTGAAAACGCGTGCGCACCGCATCGAACCCATGCACTTCGGCCAAAGCATCGGCGACCATGAAGCCGACATTGTGCCGCTGCATACTATGCTCTGCGCCGGGATTTCCAAGGCCAACCCATAATTGCATGATGCGTTTAACGCCTTTCCGCGACTAGCTGCCCCATGTTCGGTTCAGGGCAAAAGAAAACCGGCCTGTTCGATAGAACAAGCCGGTCTTCCTATCCATAGGATATGGCAAATAAGGGAAGGGGGACTTAGCTGTCCGACTCTTCTTCGTCGTCGCCACTGCCCTGTGTGGTGGTCGGCACATCGCCTGCACCCACTTCTTCTTCGCCTTCTTCGCCTTCTTCGCCTTCGGTTTCCGCATCGTCGCGTTTGAGCGCGGACGGCGCAACCACGCCGGCAATGGTGAAGTCGCGATCGTCGATCGCTGAGACCACGCCTTCCGGCAGTTCGATCTGCGAAATATGAATCGAATCGCCAACTTCCAGGCCGTCGAGCTGAACCGTGATCTCGCTCGGAATATCATCGGCTGGGCAGGTAAGCTCAAGTTCGTGACGAACAATGTTAAGCACGCCGCCACGTTTGAGGCCCGGTGATTCCTCTTCGTTGACGAAGTTGACAGGAATGGCGAGCGTAACGCTGGTACCTTTGCCGATGCGCAGGAAATCGACATGCATCGGGCGATCAGTGACCGGATGGAACTGGATGTCCTTCGGCAGCGCGTTCGTCTTGTCTTTGCCGATATTCAGCGAAACAAGGCTGTTCATGAAATGGCCGGTTTGCAGCATTTTCACGAGCTCGCGCTCTTCGAGGTGAATGGGTTCCGGGTCTTTTTTGTCGCCGTAAATTACGGCGGGTACACGGCCATCGCGGCGCATTGCACGAGAGGCTCCCTTGCCTGCTCGCTCGCGCGCTTCGGCCGATAGTGTCAGCTGATCGCTCATCTGATATCTCCAAATTGCTGGTTGGTTAGTGTCTTATCACCCACCACGCCTCCAGGGGGCACATGGCAGGAAAGCGGGGCATATACGGGGGAGAGCGGTATTTGGCAACTGTTTGTGAGGTGGGTTTCTTTGTCAGAACATTGCTAGCGCAACGTCGCCGCACCAGTCCGCTCAATCCTTAGGTTGAGTATGACAAACAGTTTCTGACAAACTACTGAACCCGTACCGTTTCAATCCCGGCAGCATTCAAGAAATCTTGTACCGAATCGTCTCCTGCCAGATGACCTGCACCCACTGCCACGAGCACTGTGCCCGGCTCATCTAGACGTTCACCGATCCATGTGGCCCAGGTCGCGTTGCGGCGGGTCAACAGCGCCTGACGCAATGGCTCTGAGAGGGCGAGTTCATCATCGAATGTTGTTGCGATGGCCTCTTCATCACCGGACCGCCATGCTTCCAGCATCGCATCGAATTCCCTTTGAATATCTTCAGGCGTGTCAATCACGGAACTTAGGAAATAGCGCTGGGCTTCCTCCGGCAGAGCATCGAAAAAGCCAAGCTGCTGCGCCGGTGTCTCGAGCCCAGAAATCGGTTTGTTGGCGAGCTGAAAGATGAGCTCAAGCTGCTCTTCGACACCGTTTTCGGAATCGAGGCCGAGATCGTTCAGGGTCACGCCGACAAGCATCAGCGACGCCGCCCAGGTTTCCAGGCCGTTGAGAAAGGATTCGGGGAAGGGGCCCCGGGCGATCATGGAGGCCAATTGCGGCAAGAGCTCTGGGTCGACCCGTTCGCCGATCGGCGGCAGGTCAGACGACACACCAAGCCGCATTAGCAGCAGCGCGGCGTCGCTCTGGCCGTCTCCGGTAATGGTTTCAAGGATCAGCGTATCGGACGCTTCGATTGCCGCATCGATTGTCGGGTTTCTCCATGCGAAGCCATCGGGCAGGATGTGGATCGTACCGAACAGCCAGATCGTCGTGTCTTCGTCAGAGATCCGCCAAAGCGCAGGGGCATCGCTTTGTGGCGCGGGGGCCGCTGCAACGGCAGAAGGAGCAGCAGCCTGCGGTGTCTGGGCAGGTGCACAGGCCGAAAGCAGCATGGCGGAAAGGGCGGCGGTGAGTATTTTGAGTGTCATGGCAATCGCCTATCCGCGATTTGATGGCCAAAGAAAAGACTGCATTCGTTACACTGGAAGCGCAAATGCAACGAGATGGTCGCCGGGCCGCGTACCCGAACTGCCATTACCTCCCGCTGCAATCACGACATATTGGCGACCTTCCCATTCATAGGTCATCGGCGTGGCCTGTCCGCCAGCCGGCAATCGCCCTTTCCAAAGTTCCTCACCTGTCTCGACATCGAAGGCGCGAAGATAATCGTCCATCGCCGCGCCGATAAAGATCACGTCGCCGGCCGTTACGATAGGACCGCCGAAATTGGGTGTTCCGGTGGAAAGAGCCAGTCCACCGGGGGCAAGGTCTTCCGTTGTTCCTATCGTCTGCCGCCATACAATTTCGCCGCTCGCTAGATCGATACCCGCTAGAACGCCCCAAGGCGGTGCGTTGCATGGCAGGCCGAACGGCGAGAGCAATGTTTCCCGGGTCATGGCATAGGGCACGCCTTCCATTGGTGCGAATTCGGCATCGTCGGAGAGATCGGTAATGTCGGTCTCTTCTTCGGCGCCGGGAACCAGGTGAATGGCCTGAGCTAAATTGCTCATATTGATGACGAGCAGATTGCGCCTGGGATCGAAAGCCGCACCGCCCCAATTCGCACCTCCGCCAGAGAAGGGATAAGCGAGCAAGCCATTTATGCCGGGCGGTGTGAACAGGCCGTCGTTACGTAGGTTTCGAATTTGCGATGCACAGGCGAGACGATCCCATAATGTGATGCCGAATGCATCCATGAACGGGCGCAGCCGATCGGGCACGACCTGCGGCGTGTTTACCGGGAATGGTTGGGTGGGGGACAATGTTTCGCCGTCCACACCGCCTTGCGGCACGGGGCGTTCTTCAATTGGCAGGAAGGGCTCGCCGGTGTCGCGGTCAAGCACGAATACCAGTCCCGTTTTGGCAACTTGCACGACAACATCATGCGCTTCGCCGTCGCGCCAAACGGTAACAAGGCTTGGCTGTGCGGGAAGATCATAGTCCCAGACATCGTGATGGACGGTTTGGAAATGCCAGACGACATCTCCGGTTTCTCCACTAAGCGCGACGACGGAATTGGCGTAATTATTATCACCTGCACGCGCCCCGCCATAATAATCCGGGCTAGGGCTCGATGTCGGAAGAAACACCAGGCCGCGCTCGGCATCGACCGATATTGTGGACCAGACATTGGCATGGCCGACAATATCGGCTGAATTGCCTGCCCAACTGGCGCGTGCCGGGTCATCGGGATCGCGGGGTACGGGATTGAAGCGCCAGATGATTTCACCCGAGCGCGCATCGAAACCATGAACGGTGCCTTGCGGCGCCTCGGTACGCAGATTGTCGCTGATGGCTGAGCCGGAGACGATGACATCGCCGATGATTGCAGGCGCAGATGTTATCTGAAACTCACCGGGCCAGCGCAAGGAGATGCTGGGTTCGATCTGAACTTCGCCCTCGGTGCCAAAATCTTCGCACAGCGCTCCGGTGCGCGCATCGAGCGCGATAAGGCGCGCGTCAGATGTTCCGGTAAAGATGCGCGATGCACAAATGCTATCGGGTTCTGCTTCGCTATCCTGCCAATAAGACACGCCGCGGCAGGTAAACTGGTTTGCCGGGCGCTGGTCACTCGATATTTGAGGATCGTGTCGCCATTTCTCTTCGCCCGTTCCTGGGTCGACTGCGATCACCTGATTGAACTGGGTGCAGAAAATCAGCGAGTCTTCAACCAGGATCGGCGTGGTCTCGAGCGCGGTGCGCCGAATTTGGTCTTCGCGCCCTTCAAGCGCCCCGGAACGATGGGTCCAGGCGATGGTTAGGTTCTGCACATTTTCGGTGGTGATCTGCCCGGCGGCTGAATAGCGGTTGCCGCCTTGGTCGCCGCCATAAGTGGGCCAGCCTTCGCCGATCCCAACATCGCCGGATGAGACGATCTCAGCCCGGCCATCGATGCTCAGATCATCGGTCAGCCCTAGCATGGACCAGATGACGGACCCGCCCAACAGGCTGATCAACAAAAATGCACCGAGGAGGAGCAAGGCGATACGGATGGGTGTGAAGCGCATAGGTGCAACATAGAGATAACACACAGAGACTCAAGTTGAGCTAATTCGGCTGTTTTGGGGGCAGATTGCTTGACCCAAGCGGCCCGTTGCGCCAATCCGCGCGCAAGATTTATTGCAACTGCGAAGGCCGAACTTTGGTCGACACTAGCCCGCTCAGTTTCCAACGCCTTATCCTCACGCTCCATGATTATTGGAGCGCGCAGGGCTGTGTGATTCTGCAACCCTATGACCTCGAAATGGGGGCAGGGACGTTCCACCCGGCGACAACGCTGCGCGCGCTTGGCCCGGACCCGTGGAAAGCCGCCTATGTGCAGCCGTCGCGCCGCCCGACCGATGGCCGCTATGGCGAGAACCCCAACCGGCTTCAGCATTATTACCAATATCAGGTGGTTCTGAAACCGAGCCCGCCCGACCTCCAGCAGCTCTATCTCGATAGCTTGGCCGCGATCGGCATTGATCCGCTCAAGCATGATATCCGCTTTGTTGAAGATGACTGGGAAAGCCCGACTTTGGGCGCGTGGGGGCTGGGCTGGGAAGTCTGGTGTGACGGCATGGAAGTCACCCAATTCACCTATTTTCAGCAAATCGGCGGGTTCGACTGCAAGCCTGTATCCGGCGAACTGACCTACGGGTTGGAGCGGCTCGCCATGTATATCCAAGGCGTCGACAGCGTGTACGATCTGGCCTTCAATGATGAGGGCGTGACCTATGGCGATGTGTTTCTCGAAAATGAGAAGCAGTTCAGCGCCTATAATTTTGAGCATGCGAACACAGAAACTCTGTTTCAATGGTTCAAGGATGCCGCCGCAGAATGTAAAGCCTGCATCGCAGCGGAACTACCGCTTCCCGCCTATGACCAGGCGATCAAGGCCAGCCATATCTTCAACTTGTTGCAGGCGCGCGGAGTAATTTCGGTTGCCGAGCGCCAAGCCTATATCGGCCGGGTCCGTGAATTGGCTGTCGGTGCGTGTGAAGCGCATATGGCGAAAAACGGGTGGGACGCCTGATGGCTGATTTCCTTCTCGAACTGCTTTCCGAAGAAATCCCCGCGCGCATGCAGGGCAAGGCGCGTGCCGATCTGGAACGGCTGTTTACGGCTGAACTGGATGCTGCGGGCCTCAAGGCGGAAAGCCTGCAAACATGGTCTACGCCGCGCCGACTGGCGTTGATTGCGCGCGGCCTGCCTGAGCAGACAGATGCCGTACGCGAAGAACGCAAAGGCCCGAAGGCCGATGCACCTGATCAGGCGATTGACGGTTTTCTGCGGTCCACCGGCCTTATACGCGATGATCTTGAAACGCGCGATGTGAAGGGCAAACCGACCTATTTCGCTGTGATCGACAAGCCGGGCCGCGCGGCTGCCGATGTTCTCGGCGAAGCCATTCCGGCGATCATCCGTGCTTTCGCTTGGCCGAAATCCATGCGCTGGGGCGCGGCGTCCGTCAGCACCGAAAGCATGCGCTGGGTTCGCCCGTTACAGGGAATTGTCGCGATCCTTGGCGATCAGCGGGTCGCGTGTGAGATTGACGGCATCACTTCCGGCAATACGACCGTCGGGCACCGCTTCCACGATAGCGGCGGCGGGGACGGCCCGGGAAGCATCACCATCGCCGGAGCGGATGATTATGCGGCCAAGCTGCGCGACGCCCATGTCATTGTCGATCATAAGGAACGTGAGGGGATTATCCGTGAGCGCGCCAATGCACTTGCCGCTGAGGCAGGGCTTGTTCGCAAGCAGGACCCTGGGCTGGTGGCCGAAAATGCCGGGCTGACCGAATGGCCGGTGCCGCTGCTCGGCAGTTTCGACGAAGCATTCCTAGAGGTGGCCCCCGAAGCAATCACGCTGGCGATGCGCAGCCATCAGAAATATTTCGCCTGCGAGAAAGCCGATGGCAGTCTCTCACCGCATTTCATCTGCGTCGCCAACCTTGAGCCCAATGATGGCGGCGCCAGCGTTGTCGCAGGCAATCAAAAAGTCCTCGCCGCGCGTTTGTCGGACGCCAAATTCTTCTGGGATCAGGACCAGAAGATAAGCCTTGCCGATCATGCGAAGAAACTCGATCAGATCGTGTTTCACGAGAAGCTCGGTACGGTCGCCGACAAGGTGGAGCGCGTCGCGAAGCTCGCGCGCTGGCTGGCCGAAGAGGGCATCGTTCCGAACGCAGATCCCGACAAAGCCGAGCAAGCCGCGCGCCTTGCCAAGGCCGATCTTGTGACTGGCATGGTCGGCGAATTCGCTGATCTGCAAGGCATTATGGGTGGCTATTATGCCGCCAATGAAGACCTCGACCCCGAAGTCGCCGCCGCGATCCGCGATCATTACAAGCCGGTCGGACAGGGTGATGACGTGCCGACGGCGCCGGTGACGGTTGCGGTTAGCTTGGCAGATAAGCTGGATACGCTAGTCGGGTTTTTCGGTCGACAAATGCCACCGACGGGATCGAAAGACCCATTTGCTTTACGTAGAGCTGCTCTAGGAGTTCTTTCGCTTTGGCTCGATAATAACCTTCGCGCGGATGTCGACAAGCTCATTGATGGAGCTATCACACCATACATCATCCAGCTTTTAGGGACCGAAAATCAACCATTTGACGAATTCTTGAGTGTAGAACTAGGAGAGTTTCTAGAGGACCGACTCAAGGTTCAGCAACGTGATTCCGGTATTCGTCATGATGTAGTTTCGTCCGTGGCAGCTCTCCGCAACGAAGGTAATTTTGTTCGCCTGCTCGCCCGCGTCAAAGCGTTGCAGGATTTCCTCAAAACCGCTGACGGGGCAAACTTGCTCACCGGTTACAAGCGCGCTGCGAATATCCTCAAAAAGGAAGAGGGCAAGTGGGAGCCGTTGGACGGCGACTACAACCCCGAACCCGAAGAGGCGCTGCTTCGTGAGGCGCTGGGCAGTGCGGAACCAAAAGCCGCTGCCGCAATCGAAGCCGAGGATTTCGAAGGCGCGATGGCCGCGCTCGCCACCTTGCGCAAACCGATCGATGCGTTTTTCGAGAAGGTGAAGGTCAACGATGATGACCCGATCAAGCGCGCGTCGCGGCTGGGAATGCTGGAGCGCATGCGCGATGCGGTTCACCGGGTTGCCGATTTTTCCAAGATTGAAGGCTGAGTATGACCCAATATGTGTATCGTTTCGGAGGCGGTGTTTCCGAGGGCGGATCGGGCGACAAGAATTTGCTCGGCGGCAAAGGGGCCAATCTTGCCGAAATGGCCTCCATCGGCCTGCCGGTTCCTCCCGGCTTCACGATCAGCACAGAGATGTGCACGCGCTATTATACCGAAGGCGAAGTCTTTCCCGATGAACTGCGCGAACAGGTCGCCGCCGGGATCGCGCATGTTGAACAGATAACCGGCAAGGGTTTTGGCGATGCGGCCGATCCGCTGCTGGTTTCGGTGCGCTCTGGCGCGCGCGTTTCGATGCCCGGCATGATGGATACGGTGCTCAACCTCGGCCTCAACGATGAGACGGTGAAGGGGTTGGCGGACATTTCTGGCGACCCGCGTTTCGCATGGGACAGCTATCGCCGGTTCATCCAGATGTATGCCGACGTCGTGCTCGGCCTTGATCATGATGCGTTCGAAGAAGCGCTAGAAATAGCCAAAGAAGACAAAGGCATATATCTCGATACAGAGATGGAAGCTGAAGATTGGCAGAAGCTTGTCGCCGAATATACACGGCTGGCGGAAGCAGAGCTTGGCCATCCTTTCCCGCAGGATCCGCAGGACCAGCTTTGGGGCGCGGTGGGCGCGGTATTCGGATCATGGCAGGCGGAACGCGCCAAAGTTTATCGCCGGATCAACGATATCTCCGGCGACTGGGGTACGGCCGTTAATGTGCAGGCCATGGTCTTCGGCAATATGGGCGAAACTTCCGCAACCGGTGTGGCCTTTACCCGTGACCCCGCGACCGGCGAGCGCGCCTATTATGGCGAGTGGTTGATCAATGCGCAGGGTGAGGATGTCGTCGCCGGCATCCGCACGCCGCAATATCTGACAACTGCTGCGCGCGAACGGGCCGGGGCAAAGCCCGCCGCGATGGAAGAGGCGATGCCCGAGACCTTTGTCGAGCTCGCCAAGGTCTTCGATCTGCTCGAAAACCATTATCGCGATATGCAGGATATCGAGTTCACCGTGGAGCGCGGGAAGCTGTGGATGCTGCAGACCCGTTCCGGCAAGCGCACGGCCAAGGCCGCGCTGAAGATCGCTGTTGATATGGCCCAAGAAGGCTTGATCACGGAAGAAGAGGCTGTGCTTCGGGTTGATCCGGGCGCGCTCGATCAACTGCTCCACCCGACGCTTGATCCAAAAGCGGCACGTGATGTTATCGCGCGCGGCCTTCCGGCATCGCCCGGTGCGGCATCCGGCTTGGTCGTTTTTGATGCGGACACGGCGGAGCATCGCGCGGCGATGGGCGAGGATGTGATCCTGGTTCGAATGGAGACGAGCCCCGAAGATATTCACGGCATGCATGCCGCCAAGGGCATTTTAACGGCGCGTGGCGGGATGACGAGCCATGCGGCGGTTGTCGCGCGCGGCATGGGCCGGCCTTGCGTGTCGGGAACCGGCAGCGTCGCCATCGATGCCAAGGCCAAGCAGTTCACAGCAATGGGCCGGGAGATCCTTGAAGGCGATATGATCACCATCGACGGCGCGACCGGCGAAGTGATGGTGGGTGAAGTTGAGACGATCCAGCCCGAACTGGCCGGGGATTTCGGGCAATTGATGGTCTGGGCAGACAAGTCCCGCCGGATGCGGGTGCGTACCAATGCCGAAACGCCTGCCGATTGCCGCACGGCGCGGGAATTTGGCGCAGAGGGCATCGGCCTGTGCCGCACCGAGCATATGTTCTTTGACGCCGCACGGATCACCGCAGTGCGTCAGATGATTCTGGCTGAAGATGAAGCAGGGCGTCGCAAGGCGCTCGATCTGTTGCTCCCCGAACAGCGGCAGGATTTCACTGAGATTTTCACGATCATGGCCGGCCTTCCGGTTACGGTCCGTTTGCTCGATCCACCGCTTCATGAATTTCTGCCGCATGGCGAGGATGAGATGCAGGATGTGGCCGATGCTGTGAATGTGTCGATCGATACGCTGCGGCGCCGGGTTAGTGAGCTGCACGAGTTTAACCCGATGCTCGGCCATCGCGGGTGCCGCCTCGGCGTTACCTATCCCGAAATCTATGAGATGCAGGCGCGCGCAATTTTTGAGGCGGCGCTCGACGTGGCGGCAAAGAGCGGTGACGCGCCGATCCCGGAAGTCATGGTGCCACTGGTTGCTACGCGGCGTGAGCTGGAGCTGATGAAGGCGGTGATCGACCGGACGGCCGAAGCGGTGTTCGAAGAGAAGGGTGCGCGCGTTGAATATCTGGTCGGCACGATGATTGAATTGCCGCGCGCCGCGTTGCGCGCTGGCGATATTGCTGAGCAGGGCGAGTTTTTCAGTTTCGGCACCAATGATCTGACGCAAACGGCGCTTGGCGTATCGCGCGACGATGCTGGGCGGTTCCTCGGGACTTATGTGGATCAAGGCATCTATCCGCGTGATCCATTTGTGACATTGGATATCGAAGGTGTTGGTGAGCTGATTTCGCTCGCTGCGGAGCGGGGCAGGGCAACCAAGCCTGATATCAAACTCGGCATTTGTGGCGAGCATGGCGGCGATCCCGCATCGATTGCCTTTTGCGAGAAAGTGGCGCTCGATTATGTCAGCGCCTCGCCATACCGCGTTCCCATCGCGCGGCTTGCGGCGGCGCAGGCGGCTCTTGGAAAAGCCCTATGAGGCTGGCGCTGAGGATCATGTTGGCGCTGATCCTCGGCATAGCCATTGGATTGGGCGCGGCATGGTGGTCGCTACGTGCCGGCATTGGTGCTTTCGAAATGCGCAGCGGCCCTTGGGTCACATCGCAGAATTTCGGCTCTATCGACGCGACTGATCGGGAACGGGCCATTGTTGCGGTACGCGGTCTGATGGCGCTCACCGCCAGTGAGGCCATCTATCTGAATGCCACAACTGATAGCGAAGGACGGGTTCTGGATGGCGGCTGTCGCTACCGGATAGCCGGGCCGCCGCTGCCCGCGCGGTGGTGGAGTGTGACGGCTTATGGCACCGACTCGCACCTCATTCCCAATCCCGGGCACGCCTATTCAATGGGCGGTGATGGAGCAGACCCGGTTTTGGCTATTGTCGGGCCGCAAGCGGGCGCGAACGAAGTTGTGACGCGCAGCGGGGAGCCCTTCGAACTGACCGTACGAGCCTATGGGCCAGACGCGAGTTTGTTTGATGGCCCATTACCCGAGATTGAGCGGCTGTCATGCTGAGGCAAAGGATTGGCTGGATCGCGCTTGTCGCCGGTATTGCGATGTTCGTTTATTGGAGCGCAGTGGCGATGACACCGCACACTCTGATGCATCTGGTGATGGGCCGGCTCGAACAGAATGCGCCGGTTAATGCGATGGGGCATGCCTCGTTGAGTACCGCCGAACGGCGCGTGATCGTCAGGCCCAGTCCAGACCTCGCTTATTCAACATGTCTGTTTGATCTGACCGATGGGCCGTTGGAGATTACGGTCGAACCCATCGGTTCACCCTATTGGTCACTCTCGGTTTTTGATGCCAACACCAACGTTGCTTTTGTGCGCAATGATCGGGATGCAAATGGCCAGCCCGTTCGTGTCGCTCTGGCGCTGGAAGGACAGGCCGTACCCGGCGATATCGAGGTGGTTCGCGTGTCGAGTGATCGCGGCCTTGCCCTGCTCAGGATATTGGTTCCCGAGCGCGGTTCCTTTGAAGCGATCGATACCGATCGCCGCAACGCGCGGTGTGCGCTTTTGAGTTAGTGGAAAAATGGGCGGAGCCGGGTGAGAGAAGCCCGGCTCCGCCTTAGATTATCCGCCGACGAAGTTGTCGGAGATCGAACAGGCTGCTGGCCCGAGGATCACGACGAAAAGCACTGGCAGAATGAACAGAATCAGCGGGATCGTCATGATAGCAGGCAGACGAGCCGCTTTTTCCTCAGCGCGCATCATACGCTCATTTCTGAATTCCGCCGAAAGTACCCGCAGAGCACTGGCCAGCGGAGTGCCGTATTTCTCGGTCTGAATCATGGTCGTAACAACGCCGCGTATCGCATCCAGGTCGACGCGATAGGCCAGGTTTTCAAAGGCCTGTCGGCGTTCGGTGAGGAAGCCGAGTTCGATCGCGGTCAGTGCAAATTCGTCACCCAGTTCCGGATAGGCTGCGCCCAGTTCGCGGGCGACGCGGTTAAAGGCTGCATCGACGGTCAGGCCAGCTTCGGCGCAAATAACAAGCAAATCCAGCGCATCTGGCAAGCCTTTGCGAATCTCGTGCGAGCGTTTTGAAACTTTGTTCGAAACATAAATATCAGGCGCCTTATAGCTGAGCAGGAAAGTGCCGCCGACAATCATGAACTTCTTGAACGGTGTATAGTCGTCGAGATAGCCGAAGCCGAACACCGCAATCGCCAGGCCGCCGCCGATAACGATCGGCAGTACAAGGCGGCCGAAAATCACGGCTACGGCCAGATCCTTGGAACGAATGCCCGCTTGAGCCAGGCGTTGCTGTGCCTGTTGAACCTGTTCGTCCTGCAGTGTGTTGAGCGATTTGAGGAGAGACCGCATCCGGTCCGTCGTCTCATTCTTTTGGGTCAAAGACTTCCGCTCGCGGCGTGCAGAGGCGGTGATCCCTGCCTTCAACTGTTCGCGGCGATCATTGAGAGCCTTGACGCGTTTCGCCATGGGATCGCGCACGGTCGTTGCCGCATAGAGCGCCAAGAGCATTGCAAAGGTCGCCACAGCCGCGAGCAAAGTCGCGACCAGGAAAACATCTACGCCTAGGATCGTTGGTCCGGCAGCTTCGGTCATAATCTTCTTGCTCCCGTCCGTTAAATTTCGAAGTTGACCATTTTGGCCATAATGAACACGCCGATGCCCATCCAAACCAGACCACCTAGTCCGGTGATCATCAGGCGTTCGTCGACGAAGAAACCGCCCATGTAACCAGGATTGATCGTCATGATCATCGCAAAGACGATGAATGGCAGAGAGCCCACAATATAGGCGGACGCCTTCGATTCAGCGGACATCGCCTTGATCTTGAGTTTCATCTGGCTGCGTTGGCGCAGCACATTGGCAAGATTGGAGAGTGTTTCGGCAAGGTTGCCGCCCGTTTCACGCTGGATAGCGAGCGTGATGCAGAAGAAGTTGAATTCGGCAGTGCCGAGGCGCTTCGCAGTGCCTTCCAATGCTTCGTCCATCGTCTTGCCGATTTTCATCTTGTCGACCACGGTGGTGAATTCGCTACCCACAGGATCCGGAACTTCGGTTGCGACAACCGACAGCGTTTCCGAAATTGGCAGGCCTGAGCGCAGTCCGCGGACGAGCAGCTCGATGGCATCGGGGAACTTCGCGGTAAATTTGTTCACTCGCCGCTTGATGAGAAATCCGACGATCATATGCGGGAGAGCCAGGCCGATGAAGCTACCTGCGAGCAGGCCGAGCAGGATCGGCAAACCTTGAAAATACAGTAGTACGCCGACAACGATCATAATGACGACGCTGGCGATCATATAATGGCTGAGAGCCCAATTCAGGCCGGTTTGCTCAAGCCGTGTGCGGAGCATTTCCGGCCGCGGAATGAACCTGCCCGCGAAATTGTCCATCTTCGTATTGCGCTTGGCAAGGATCCGATTCATCTGAGTATCGGCGGCAATCTGGCTCGTTGAAGCCGAATGCCGTTGACGCAACGCACCGAGCCGCTTTGCCTGTGCCTTTTGCACATTTGGCCCGGCAAAGGCCAGATAGAGCAGTGCCAGGAAGCCAAGCGTCCCTAGGAAGAAGATGAATAGGGGCAGGATAGACATAAATGCGTTCCAATCGCTACTGGGCTTGCTGCTTTCGCAGCTTTGTCCAAGTTATGCGTTTAAGGCCTTTTCTTTGCTCGGTTTCTTCGAAATCAACGTTTTAAAGCCACCAAGCTTGTCCATAAGCGATCCGCCGACATCGGTTGCTGTTTCCTGCTCTTCGCCATCAAGACTGGAAACCCGTTCGGCGAGCTGCTTAAGCAAGGCCCCAGTTTTTCCTGAACCGCTCGCTTCCGCCATGGTCTTACCGAGCTTGGCAGCCTGCACTGCGATTTTCTGATCGAACGGGATGACCATATCGATCTTGCGTTCGACCGAGGTCTCGAAGTCCTTTTTCGAAATCTCAACTATGTTGCCAGCGGGCACGCGATTCGCAACCAGAATTACCTGGGTCTGCGGTGCGTTCGATTTGAGCCATGAAAGCAAACGGATCGTATCGCGGGTCGCGGCGAGCGTCAGTTCGGTCACGATTACGGCACGATTTACATCGTTGAGCAGATGCGGATACTGGATCAAGGTCTGCCGCGGAATGTCGATTACCGACAATTCAAAGGCGTTACGCAGCTCTTCTTCAAGCTGGTAATAGGCGGTGCCATCCGTCAGCATCGGCTGATTGATGGGCGCTTCGGCCGAAAGAACGGCGAGTTTCTCATTCGCTTTGACCATCGCGCGCTCAATGAAGAGTCCGTCGATCCGGCTTGGATTTTCGATCGCGTCAATAAGGCCGCGACCCGGTTCAAGATCGAGCGCCAGAGCGTCTGTGCCGAAATGGATGTCGAGATCCAGAAGCGCCGTGAGGCGGCCCTGTTCTGCGCTCATCAACCAAGCAATTGAACTTGCCAATGTCGAAGCACCGACACCGCCACGTGAGCCGATGAAGGCCGTCATGACGTGCGGGCGATCCTGCTCGTCGCCGTCTGCATTACGCGGACCGCTAAGAATCATCTGTGCCTGGGTCAGTGCATCGCGCAGCTGATCGGCATTGAAAGGCTTGAGCAGATAGTCTTGAATGCCGCTGGTCAGCAGATCGCGGTACAAGCGGACATCGTTGACTTGGCCTGCTGCGATAACAACCGTTCCCGGCTCGCAGACTTCGGCAAGGCCGTTGATATCGTTGAGCGGATCGCTGCTTTCCGACAAGTCGACAAACAGGATATTCGGGCTTGCCGAAACTGAAAGCGATTGTACGGCGTTTTGCAGCCCGCCCTTGTTGACCTTCTCTTGCGCCCAGCCAAGCTCGGTAACGACGGGTTTCAGCATTTCTGCCGTTTCGTCATCGCAAACATAAGCATGGAATGGATCCCGCAAAGAAGCCGAACCGGAGTTGAAAGGTGCGTTCATTAGTTGCCTCCCCCAGTCGTGGTTTCGACAGTCAGGCCCTCGGAGCCGGTGGGTACCGATTCGCGATAGGTGTCGATCGCGCGTGATGTGGTGCGCGGATCACCCGAACCGTCTGCCGACTGTCCGCGGATAAGATCTTCCGGATTGGCAACCATCGAAGCGACGTTGCTATTGGTCGAGCAGCCATAATTGGCAGGCGAACCACCTGCCCAATTGGGGCAGTTGGGGACTTCAGCCTGTGTCCGGCTTACAACAATACGCATATGGCCAGGGGCAACCCGACCGGCTGTGACAGGAGCTTGGCTAGCAAGCAGCAGGCCATAGCGTCCAGCGATATCCGCTACCGAATCGCGCCGTCCAGCAGTACCATAAGGGCTCGGATCGTCGATCGAGATACGATCACCATAGCCAAGCTCCAGAGCTTCGAACCAGTCGGCAACGCGCGCTTGCTCGCTATAGGAAAGTGTGTCGCCGGTAGCAGCAACATCAAACACATAGTCGGTGCGGCTCACAACAGGCTGATTCAGCGAGTTGAGGCTTTGGTTCGTCGGACCTCCGGCGCATGCAGACAGCGCAGTGGCAACGGCGAGAAGGGCGGAAGTGGCGTATATGCGCATGGTTATCTTCTCCAAGAAACGCTGAAACTAGTCGTTGAACGAAAAGCCGGGTGCAGCACCGCTGCCAGAAGGCTGGGCCGCGGCATTTTGCTGTTGCGGTACGGCGGGTGAGACAGGTGCCTCGTTAGCCGCGCCGGTATTTACGCCCGGCTGAACCGTCGTCGGCGGAGCCATGGTTGGCCCGGGACGCGTTGCACCGCTTACACCATCGGTCGTTCTGCCCAGCAGCAGACGTTCGGCGGTAGATGGCGATTGATAGCCATCTGTAGGCAGCACGATCTGATTGGCCGATACTGGCTGAACCAGATACGGCGTTACGACGATCACCAATTCTGTTTCGGCACGACGCCAGCTGTTTGAACGGAACAGCGCGCCGAGGATCGGCACTTCACCAAGGCCGGGTGTCCGGTCGATGGTGCTGTTATGACCGTTCTGCATCAGTCCTGCGATCATGAAGCTCTGGCCTGAGCCAAGTTCCACGGTGGTTTCCGCACGGCGCACTGTAAGCGCCGGGACTGTAAAACCGTTAAGAGTGATGGCGCCGTTGTCGGAAAGTTCTGAAACCTCCGGGCGAACACGCATCGAGATGCGGCCGTTCGCCAGCACAACCGGCGTAAACGCCAGGCTGACCCCGAACTGCTTATATTCGATTGAGACCGAACCCAAGCCCTGCGAAAGCGGAATTGGAAACTCACCGCCGGCAAGAAAACTTGCCGTTTCGCCAGACAGCGCTGTGAGGTTCGGTTGTGCCAAAGTTGTCACAAGTCCCTCGGTTTCAGCGAGGTCGAGAGCACCGGTGATATCCAAACCAAGCAGATTTCCGGCTGCGGCGATGCCCGTGGCACCGGCAAGCGGACTGAACACTCCCGTGTTGGCATCGATTGCACCATCGCGACCGCGTGAAATCCCGAACTGAAAACCGTCGGTTGTATCATTGGCGAGAAGGTTCGCGCCGATATCGCGGACAACAGAACGACTGACTTCGGCGATGCGGACCTGCAGATTAACCTGCAGCGGCGTTGCGGTGCGCAGGCGGCTAACCACCTGTGTTTCTTCACCGACAAAAGCCTGAACCAGCGATTGTGCTTCCTGCACATCGCTAGGGGAGGCCACCGTACCAGTGAGCAGCACCAGGCCATTCATCGGCGTAACCGAAATATGCGCTTCCGGCATTGCCAGATCGAGCATTGACGAAACGCTGCTGAGATTGGTCCCGACGCGCACCGTTGCCGAATAAACTACGTTACCGGCGCTATCAGTCGCATAGACCGTTGTTTGACCAGCAGCCTTGCCGAAGACATAGAGCGCGCGTGACGAACGGACTTGAACGTCAGCGATCGCATCATTGGCTACGAACAGATCGGTCATCGAACGCGGCAGATTGACCAGCTGACCGCGACCGACCGACAGCGTTAGATTGTCTGTCGGTTGAGGACGAGCGACCGTCTGTGCGTGAGCCGGGGCCATGATGGGCGCGCCAAGGGTCGCGACGAGGGCAGTCGCTGCAACGGCAGCAAGTGCATTAAGGCGCGTTTTGCGTGTAATGTTCATCTTAATTACCCCCAACCTCTACATGGGTGACAGCGTTGCCTCGGGCGACGCGAACCGACGGCCCGGTTGGGCGTCCGGCAGGTGCAGCAGGAATGGCGTTCCCTGTGGCTGCAGCGAGCATAGCGGCTGCCATTTGTGCAGCTGTTCCGCCTGGGCCATTGTTATCGTCACCCTGGGCTGGAACGGTCCTGCGCTGGAAGCGCGAGACGTCTCCGCCTGTGACATAGGTCGTATCCGTATCGACCGGACGCTGAGCGACTTCGATCAGCATGCGGCGTTCGGCTTCCGGATCATCACTGTCCGGCATGTCGACTTCGCCAGCGGCAATTGCACGCTCAAGTTCGGCCGCATTGTCGGCGATTGAGCGGAGCGAAAGCGAAAGCTGTCCCATGGTCTGCGCAACGGCGATCTTCTCAGCAATGCGCGGTGTCGTTTCAACGGTCACTGTATTCGATACCTGAACCCGGCTGTCACCGGCATCGGTTGTCTCGGTTGTCGTGCGCTGATCGGCAGCCAGAATACGCAGGTTGCGGATAATGGTTTCCGAGGCGTGCAGGGGCGGACCATCGCCGCCGCCTTCAACTTCCTGTGTGAGGACGAGGTCAACCCGGTCACCCGGAAAAACGAAGCCAGCGACGCCGCTCTGTACCGAAACCGGTACCGTAACAGCGCGCATGCCTGGGCCGAGCGCCGCAGCAAGGAAGCCGCGATCACCTGGGCGAACGAGCGAACCTTGTGTGATAGGCTGACCAGCAGTGATATCGTTGCGAACAACCGTACCGAGTAAATCCTCGATATTGGATTCGTCGCGAAGGAAGTAAGAACCTTCGATCAGTTCGGATGGCCACGGCTGGTAGCGGAAGCTTTCCTGATTGATGATTGTGCCGACGGGAAGGGCGCGAGTGGCGACGAGCACCATCGGACCTTGCGGTGCTTCGGCGGCGACTGCGGTTGGCGTGCTGCCACCCACAAACATGCTTCGCGCCATAAAGGCGGTAACGACTGCTACAAGCAGCGCACCTACGAGCAAAATGACTTTACGTGCATCCATGACGGTCTATGCCTCCTGTCAGGCTTTTATTCTTGGCCGATCAGTTTGTTACGGCCCCAATGGTTAAAATCTCGTTCATCACCACCCAAAGACCGCCGATGGCGATTGCGATCCCATATGGAACTTCGGGTCTCTCTGAATTTTTGGTTCGGCGATGGTGAATCATCATCGCGATTGTCAGTGCGCCGCCGGACAATGCCATCACCGTGAGCATTACCGGGAGCTGCAGAGGTGTCATCCAAAGGGCGAGCGCGCCAATCATCTTGACGTCGCCGCCGCCCATCGCGCCAATTGCGAAGGCGAATGTGAAAAGGATGAACAATGCGAGAGCCAGGCCGATGATGATCGAAACCTCGGGCCACAGCGAAAAACCGGCGGCCCACCAGTATAGCGGCGCCGTCAGCGCAATCGCGGCGTTCAGCTTGTTTGGAATATCGCGGCGTAGCCAATCACCATAGGCTGCATACAGCAACGCTGGTATCAGCAAGGCGATTGAAAAAAATGGTGTTACCCCTGTCATAGGGGATGGCCCTAAGGCTTACTGCTTTCTAAACCGTAACCAGCAACTATGAAAAAAAACCAAGTTAACCGCCGCGCTTATCCCGATGGGATGATTCTGGATCGCTGGATCACCCGGGATGGCTGGGAAAACCGGCGGTGGACATGGCCTGCGCCCGATGACGGCCCAGTGCGCGGCAGTATGATTTTTCAGACGGGCCGTGGCGACTTTTTTGAAAAATATCTCGAAAGTTTGACTGAATGGCATGCCGCTGGCTGGAATTTGACGGGTTTTGATTGGCGTGGGCAATCGGGTTCGGGGCGGTTTTTGACCGATCCAACCGTCGGACATATCGATAGTTTTGATCCCTGGGTGGCCGAACTCGATGAATTCGTGACCCAGTGGCGGAACGAAACGCCGGGGCCGCATGTACTCGCTGCGCATTCCATGGGCGGGCATATAGCCATGCGTTATCTCGTCGATCATCGGCCCGGGCTGGACGGCGCCATATTCAGCGCGCCGATGTTGAAAATCGTCAGCAAACCGATGCCAGAACGGCTGGCTAAGTTTGTGGCTCGCCAATTTGTGCGTTTTGGTTTCGGTGACCAGCATGCCTGGCAGGAGAATGAACGGCCTTCATTGCCGGGGAGTTCACGGCAAAAGCTGTTGACCCATGATTTTGAGCGCTATTCCGATGAAGTGTGGTGGCTTAATCAAAAGCCTGAACTCAAAATAGGCCCGCCGAGCTGGAAATGGTTGGTCTCCGCTTACGCATCATCCGCTGCGATGTTTGCGCGGGGCACGTTTGAGGCGGTGACCACGCCCGTCCTGATCGTGGCTGCGAAGAACGACAAGCTCGTCCAGTCTAGTGCAATATACGAAGCAGCAAAGCGGCTCCCGGATACGGAATTGTATATGCATGATTATGCCGCCCATGAAGTTCTGCGGGAGCGGGATGATATGCGCGCTGAATTTATTGTCAGGATCGCCACATTTCTGGATAAGCGTGTAGCGCGGCCCCAATGATCTATGATTTTGTAATTATCGGCGCTGGCATGGCCGGCGCGAGCCTTGCTGCAGAACTGGCGCCGGCTGGCTCTGTGTTGATGCTCGAGGCGGAAGATTTTCCCGGCTATCACGCGACCGGCCGATCTGCGGCATTCTGGTCCGAAACCTATGGCGGGCCATCGATTCAACCGCTTACCAGCGCGTCGCATGATTTTCTTGCTGCGCCGCCGTCCTCTTTTTCGGAGCGGTCGTTTCTTGACCGACGCGGGGCTCTGCATATTGCCGATTCGTCCGGATATGGAGGTTTGGCGGCGCTTGCGGCGGACTTTGCCGGAAGTGATGTAACACTTGAGCATTTATCTGGTTCGGCACTTGCTGGTCATTGCGCGGGTCTACGCAGTGATTGGGACCGTGCGATCTGGGAACCGAGTTGCGCAGATATCGACGTTGGCGGGCTTCACCAAGCGTATCTGCGCGCTGCGCGCCAATCGGGCGCGGAGCTGCGTTGCTCGTCATCTGCTACGGCTATCGAATTGAGCAAAAGCGGATGGCGGATTTTTTCAAGAGGTGAATGGATCGAGGCGGCTATCGTGATCAATGCTGCGGGAGCATGGGCAGATAGCGTCGCGGCGATGGCAGGCGCCCGGGAGATTGGCATCGTTCCATACCGGCGCACGGTGGTTCAACTTCGCACCGACCCATCTGCTCCAAAAGCCTTGCCGCTGATGATTGATGCGGCGGGAGGGTTCTATTTCAAACGCGAAGGAGAAGGCCGGATATGGCTCAGCCCGCATGATGAGACGCTAACAGAGCCGGGCGATGCCGCGCCTGAAGAGATTGATATCGCGTTTGCCATTGATCGGTTCGAGAAAGCCGTCGACTGGAAAGTACTGGTCGTTGAGAAGAAATGGGCAGGGCTGAGAAGTTTTTCGGCTGATCGCCTCCCGGTCTATGGATTTGATACAGAGATGCCCGGTTTATTCTGGTGTGCGGGGCAGGGCGGCGTTGGAATTCAAACGGCTTCAGCTGGCGCAATGCTGTGCCGCTCCCTCATCCTGGGCGACGCCAAGCCTGCTTCAATAGCAGCCGTGAACGCCGATCTCTATGCGCCGGACCGCTTCGCCTGATCCGAATATTGTGGTTTTGAGAAGGGCGGCCTTTGCGTCCGTTCCGTTTTCCCCTATCGCTTGATGACCGACCAACCCGCAGGAGCATCCAATGGCGCATAAGTTCGAAATCTGGAAAGACAAAAAGGGCGAGTTCCGGGTTCGCTTCAAATATAATTCAGAAATTATGTTCGCGACCGAAGGCTATTCCAGCAAGTCGAGCGCCAAAAATGCGATCAAGTCTATCCAGACCAAAGGTCCGGACGCTCCTGTCGAAGATAATAGCTAGGGCAAGCGCCCTCAGAGCTAACGGTTCGCTGCGATAATCGCGTCGGCGGCATCGCTGGCGAGCTGATCTGCTCGTTCATTGTCCGGATGCCCGGCATGGCCTTTTACCCAGGCCCATTCGATGTCGTGCGCATCGGTCGCTAAGAGCAGTTCCTGCCAGAGTTCGGAATTTTTGACCGGCTTTCTGGCCGCGGTTCGCCAGTTGTTGCGCAGCCAGCCATGGATCCATTTCGTGATCCCGTCCTTTACATAATTGCTGTCGGTCGTCAGCAGCACCTTGCTTGGACGCTTTAGCGCCTGCAGCGCGCGGATCGCGGCGAGCAATTCCATTCGGTTGTTGGTTGTTTCGGGATGCGCGCCGGCAATCTCCTTCTCATGATCGCCATAACGGATGATAGCGCCCCAGCCACCCGGACCCGGATTACCCTTGCAGGCTCCATCGGTGAAAATTTCAACAAGGCTCATGAGGTGAATGGACCGTTACCGGCGGCCCGGTAAAATTCGAGGCGGCGGAGAAAAGCGAGGGGGTCTTTGCGGGTGACCAGCGCATCGGCTGGCGTATTGAGCCAGTCCCAAGCCCGGGTCAGCAGAAAGCGCAGCGCTGCGCCGCGTGCCAATATTGGTAAGGCTTCGCGCTCTGCATCCGTCAGCGGAAATTGCTCAGAATAGCCAGCGATCAGAGCTGCAGACCGTTTCGCATTGAAGTCCGTGCCATCATCGGCGAAACACCATGCTGCATGCGTGACCGCGAGATCATAGGCCCGGATGTCGGTACAGGCGAAGTAGAAATCGATGATTCCCGTCACTTCATCGTCGAGCATCAAGACATTGTCTGGAAAGAGATCGGCATGAATGGCCGAATGCGGCAAATCCGATGGCCAGTTCGCGTCCAGAAACGCCAATTCCTCTGCCACAGTATCGCCAAGCCCCGGCTCGATGTCATCAAGCGCATCGCCGCATCGCTGCGTCAGTTCGTGCCAGCCGGGTAGCGAAAGCGTATTCGGGCGCAGGTCCGCAAAATCAGCCAGCGACCGATGCAGATTGCCGAGGGCCGCGCCTGCGGACCGGCTTTGCGCCACATTGGGATCTCCGGGAGAAAGGCCTGGCAGGAAAGCAATCAGGCAAGCGGGTTTGCCGTTGACCGACTGTATCTGCCGCCCGGTTATGTCAGCAATCGCTGGCGGGACGGGTTGATTGCGGGCGGCCATGTGGTCCAGCAATTTCAGAAAAAAAGGCAAGTCATCCGCATCAACGCGTTTCTCATAAAGCGTCAGAATGAAATGCTTCCGGTCCGTCTCAAGTAGGTAATTACTGTTCTCCACGCCTTCGGCGATGCCTTTGGCGGAAATCAACTTTCCTACATCGTAGTGGGAAAGCAATTCGGCTATGCGCTCGGCCGAGACTTGGGTGTAAACTGCCATGAAGAATTAGGCCGCTTCGAGGCCGCGAGGCAGTTTGAACAGCATCTTTTCGCGCGTCGTTTCGACTTCGCTTTCGATTATTTCATAGCGTTCTGCCAACATCTCGACGACCTCACGAACCAGAATTTCCGGGGCCGAAGCGCCGGCCGTTATGCCCAGCGTGTTCACACCCTCGAGCCAGGCAAAATCGATCTCTGCCGCTCGCTGGATCAATCTTGCCGTCGTGCCCTGCCGCTCGGCGACTTCCACCAAGCGAACGGAATTTGAGCTATTCGGTGCGCCGATCACCAGCATGGAATCGCACTTTGATGCAATGGCCTTGACCGCTTCCTGCCGGTTCGATGTCGCGTAACAGATATCCTCGCTCCGCGGTGCATTGATCGCGGGAAAACGTCTGCGCAGCACTTCGATGATATCGTGCGTATCGTCGACCGAAAGCGTCGTCTGGCTCAGGAAACCAAGATTTTCTGGATTCGGGGGTTCGATCATTTCGGCGTCATTATGCGTTTCGATTAGCGTCATAGCGCCCTCAGGCACTTGTCCGAATGTGCCGATCACTTCGGGATGATCGCGATGGCCGATAAAAAGAATGTGCTTGCCATTGGCAACGAGCCGCTCAGCCTGGCGATGAACCTTGGAAACGAGCGGACAGGTTGCGTCGAGATAGTCGAGCTCACGCTCCTCAGCCTTTGCCGGGATCGCTTTGGGAACGCCATGTGCCGAAAAAACCACCGGCACTCCATCGGGCACTTCATCAAGCTCTTCCACGAAGATCGCGCCTTTTTTCTTTAACGCATCAACGACATAGCGGTTATGAACAATCTCATGCCGCACATATACCGGCGCTCCATATTTCTCGATTGCCAGCTCTACAATGCGGATTGCGCGGTCGACGCCAGCGCAAAAACCGCGCGGAGCGGCGATAAGAAGTGTAAGGGCGGTTTTGGTGCCATTCATGAGCGCGCTCTTACGCGATTGCTTGCAGCGAAGGAAGCCGCTTCCTATGAGGGGGCAGCGTATTCGAGCATCAGTCTTTGGGTGCCAAAAATAGAGTAAGGATTTCGTTTGTGCGGAAATATGGAAATATCGTTTTGGTCGCCGCTATCGGGCTTGTACTCGTCTCTTGCGGGCGGCGCGATGTCATCTCGGCGTCCGAATCTGGAATTGGCTTGCTGGTAAATCGGACGGCTTGTCCGGCAGTCGCAACGCCCGTCCACACCAATGAGATCACGCTCTTCAGTCCACGTTCGAGCCGAGAAGCCAGCGCGATCGATGCGACGGCAGTTATCACAAATATTCGTAACACCTGCTCGGATGCACCCAATTCCATTCAGACGATCGCGACCTTTGAAGTGCAGGCCCGCCGCACAAATCCGAGCGGTGCCCGGCAAATCGTGTTGCCCTATTTCGCAACCGTCTTGCGCGGCAATGGCCAGATCGTTTCGAAAGAGATTGGCCGGGTTGGTTTGAATTTTGCCGATGGTCAGTTGCGGACGAGCACGACAGGGCAGGCAACGACGCTGATTTCTCGCGCAGCGCTGACATTGGCACCCGACATGGAGGAACGTATTACGCGCCGCCGCCGCCCGGGGGATGAGGATGCAGCGCTCGATCCATTGGCTGATCCAGCGGTACGTTCAGCGGTCAATGCTATCACCTTTGAACTGTTGATCGGCTTTCAACTCGAAGCAGATCAGCTCGAATATAACGCTACGCGCTAGGAGTTTGGCCTTGGCGCCGATGCCGTCTCATACAGTTGAGGCCATACATACTGGCCGGGCTGTAGCAATTAGAGGCGAAGAGCTGAGCGCGATCGGGAAAAGTCCCGTCACAGGAGCCGCTGAAATCGGTCCGCTCGGTCTGGCGGGAGATGAGCAGGCTGATCGCCGGGTCCATGGCGGCCCGGATATGGCCCTGCATCATTATCCGCGGGACCATTACGCCTTTTGGAAATCTCTGAAACCGGATCATCCCATGCTCGCCAGCGCAGGGGCATTCGGCGAGAATATCTCCGTCACCGGGCTGGTTGAAGACGATGTTTGTATTGGTGATCGTTTCACGCTTGGCGGTGCGACAGTCGAAATCAGTCAGGGCCGCCAGCCTTGCTGGAAACAGGGCCATGTCATGAACTGGCCTGAAATGGTTGCGCTGATCGTCAAACATGCGCGGTGCGGGTGGTACTACCGGGTGATTGAGTCTGGAACGGTTTCTGCGGGCGACATCATAACCCGCATCGAAAGCCCTTTTCCGCAATGGACCGTGAGCCGGGTTTTCTCGCTTCTTATCAGAGGGGAAGGGAAGAGTGATCCTGCTGCTCTCGAAGCGCTTGTAGACCTGAAGCCTCTATCGCGCGTGTGGCGCGGCAAGGCGGCGGCATTGCTCGGGCGATAGCCTATTCGCATTTGCACAAGATTTCTGTTCGTTGCCCGATTGACTCTCCTCGCGGCAGACGCCAATCGATAATCATACCGCTGCCGGGTAACCGGTAGAATGACTACGCGGGAGAGGGTGTGCTTGCCGCACCGCCGAAGGAGCAACCGCCCCGGAATCTCTCAGGCAAAAGGACCGCGCGGTCAATCGGTGCTCTGGAAAGAGGATATGGACGTTCCATATCCCGCCGAAGGGGTAAGCCGCGTGATTTTCGCGCGGTGAAAGCTCTCAGGCTTCCGTGACAGAGGGGGCAAACCGGATGAAATCCGGTTGGTTCTGGTCACGGAGAAGATATGAGCGACGATACAAAACTCCCTTTAGATAGCTGGCACCGGGCCCAGGGTGCGCGGATGGTGGGCTTTGCGGGCTATGCCATGCCGATCCAATATGAAGGCATCATGGCCGAACATATCTGGACGCGCGAATCGGCGGGCCTGTTTGATGTGAGCCATATGGGCCAGATCATTGTGAGCGGTCAGGGTGCGGCAGCTGCTTTGGAAACCGTTCTGCCGGGTGAGATCCAGAAACTCGGTGCCGAGCGTATGCGCTATTCGCTGTTGCTTGCGGCCGATGGCGGGATTGTCGATGATCTCATGGTGACCCGGCTTGCCTATGCCGATCCAGGCCATTGCGGTCTGGCTGAGGGCGAAGTGGTTCCGGATGATCAAGAATATTTCTATCTGGTCGTCAACGGAGCGACGAAACATGGCGATCTTGCCTATCTGCGCGAGACGCTGCCCGGCACAATCCATATCCATCACATGGAAGATCGTGCTCTAGTGGCGCTGCAAGGCCCCAAAGCCGGTGAAGTGCTGGCGAGAGTTATTCCCGAAGCGGCTGCACTCTATTTCATGCAGGCGGGCGGCTTTACCTGGTCATGCAGTGAAGGCGACGTCGGCCTCTGGATAAGCCGATCAGGTTATACAGGTGAAGACGGGTTCGAAATTTCGATCGCTGCTGATCATGCCGAGGCGCTGGCTCAAGCATTGGGGAGCGATACTGCGGTAAAACCTGTTGGCCTCGGCGCGCGCGACTCGCTCCGATTGGAGGCGGGGCTGCCGCTTTACGGCCATGATATCGATGAAAGCACGACGCCGATTGAGGCAGACCTCGGTTTCGCGCTGTCTAAGCGCCGCCGCGAAGCCGCAGATTTCCCCGCAGCGTCGAAGATTTTGGCCCAGCGCGAACATGGCGCCGAGCGTAAACGCGTCGGGCTGGTGATCGAAGGCAGGCAGCCGGTGCGTGAAGGCGCGCTTGTTGTGAATAATGATGGCAAAGAAGTGGGCAAAGTTACGAGCGGCGGTTTCTCTCCCAGCCTGCAGCAGCCGATTGCCATGGCCTATGTTCCCGCCGACCAATCCGAACTTGGCGGCACAATCATGATGGAGCAGCGCGGCAAGCCCTTTGCCGGAACCGTGACTGCCATGCCTTTCATTCCGCAAAACTATCACCGTAAACCAAAACAATAGGGGAATCTGCGATGGCCCGTTACTTTACTGAAAACCATGAATGGATCGATATCGAAGGCGATCATGCGACGATCGGGATCACCGATTACGCGCAAGAACAATTGGGCGACATCGTGTTCGTTGAAGTGCCCGAAAGCGGAAGCGTACTCGAAAAGGATGCCGATGCCGCTGTCGTTGAATCGGTCAAAGCGGCGAGCGACGTCTATGCGCCGGTGTCGGGCGAGGTTCTCGAAGGCAATGACGCGCTCACCGATGAGCCGGCGTTGGTCAACACATCGCCCGAAGAGGATGGCTGGTTTTTCCGCATGGCGTTGTCCGATGCTGAAGAGCTTGAAGGCCTGATGGATGCCAAGGCCTATAAGGCGTTCGTCGACAGTTTGTAGTCGCTCGTTCGTGAGCGCGCCGGAGAATCAAAATGCGTTACCTTCCCCTTGAACCTGCGGACCGCGCGGCGATGCTCGCCAAGATTGGTGCGCCCGATATCGACGCGCTGTTCGCTGATGTCCCCGAGGAAGCACGGCTTGACGGTCCGATCCACGGGCTTCCCGATCATGCATCGGAAATGGCGGTCGAACGAACGCTCGGGGCCTTGGCGCGTAAAAATATCTCCGCAGCTGATGTGCCGTTTTTCCTGGGCTGCGGGGCCTATCGCCATCATATTCCCGCTTCGGTCGATCATCTGATCCAGCGCGGCGAATTTCTCACGAGCTATACGCCATACCAGCCGGAAATCGCGCAGGGCACGCTGCAAGCCTTGTTTGAATTCCAGACTCAGGTCGCGCGGCTCTATGGCTGCGATGTCGCCAATGCGTCCATGTATGATGGTTCAACCGCCTGTTGGGAGGCGATTGTCATGGCGCGGCGGATTACGCGGCGTAGCAAGGCAATCCTGTCAGCGGGCATCCATCCACATTATGTCGCGGTGTGCCAGACCATGGCGCGGTTCACCAAGGATGCGCTTGATGTCGCACTACCTGAGCTGACCGACGGCGCGCCGGGTGATGATATGGCGCGGCTGCTTGCCGGCATTGATGACGAAACGAGCGCGGTGGTCGTGCAATATCCGAACGTACTCGGCCATATCGATGATCTTTCGGAGCTCGCCGAACGCTGCCACGAAAAGAAGGCGCTGCTGATCGCGGTTGTTACCGAGCCGGTTGCGCTAGGCGCGATCCGCAGCCCCGGTGAGATGGGGGCCGATATCGTTGTCGGCGAAGGCCAGTCACTGGGCGTGGGCCTGAATTTTGGCGGGCCTTATGTCGGGTTGTTCGCTTGCCGTGACAAACATGTCCGCCAGATGCCGGGCCGGTTGGCCGGGGAAACCGTTGATGCCGCAGGCCAGCGGGGCTTTGTGCTGACGCTGTCGACCCGTGAGCAGCATATTCGCCGCGAAAAGGCGACGTCGAATATTTGCACCAATTCTGGGCTCTGCGCGCTGGCCTTCTCTGTCCACATGACATTGCTGGGGGAGAAAGGGCTGCGTGATCTTGCTGCGCTCAATCATGGGCGCGCGGTGCAGGCGGCGGAACGATTGGCGCAGATTGACGGTGTTGATCTCGTCAACGGTTCCTTCTTCAACGAATTCGTCCTGCGGTTGCCGCATGATGCCCGGAAGGTTGCCCGCGAACTGGCGGATCGCCAGATCTTGGGCGGTGTTTCACTGGGCCGACTTTACCCCGAGGGAGAGGGGCTGGATCGCGGACTGGTCGTCGCCGTCACCGAAACCAATAGCGATGAAGATATTGCGGCCTTCGCGGCGGCGCTTGAGGAGGTGCTGGCATGAGCATGAACAGCGAAGGCCGCCCGACCCAGCCCGAACCCACAGACGCAGTTGCCGATAGCTGGACCGGCAACAAGGCGCTGATGCTTGAAGAGGCGCTGATCTTCGAAATCGGTACCACGGCAACGACAGGCGTCGATGTTGAAACGCCGCCGCCAGTGACGAGCCGTCTTGGCGGACTGGACCGCAACCGGGAAATCGGACTGGCCGGACTCTCGGAGCCGCAGACCGTGCGCCATTATACGCGGCTGAGCCGCCAGAATTATGCGATTGATCTCGGCCTCTTTCCACTCGGCTCGTGCACGATGAAGCATAATCCACGGCTCAACGAAAAGGTGGCCCGGATGCCGGGCTTTGCGGATGTCCATCCGCTGCAACCGGTTGATACGGTAAGCGGCGCTTTTGAGCTGATTCACACTCTCGGCGAATGGCTGTGCAAGCTGACAGGCATGCCCGCCGTTGCGATGAGCCCGAAGGCCGGCGCGCATGGCGAACTGTGCGGCGTCCTTGCGATCCGTTCAGCGCTCGAGGCTCGCGGCGATGCACGTGAAGTCATCCTGGTGCCCGAAAGCGCGCATGGTACGAATCCCGCTACGGCTGCTTTTGCCGGCTATAAGGTTGAAGACATTCCTGCGACGCCCGAAGGCCGGGTCGATCTTGCGGCATTGGAGGCAAGGCTAGGCCCCGATGTTGCTGGCGTAATGATCACCAACCCCAGCACCTGCGGCCTGTTCGAGCCGGACATGAAGCGGATTTCTGATGCCGTGCATGCGGCAGGCGGACTCGTCTATTGTGACGGGGCGAATTTCAATGCCATTGTCGGCCGCGTCCGGCCCGGCGATCTTGGTATCGATGCCATGCATATCAATCTACACAAGACCTTCTCGACACCGCATGGCGGCGGCGGGCCGGGGTCTGGACCTGTGGTGTTTTCAGATGCTCTGGCGCCATATGCGCCGCTGCCTTTTGTTGAGAAGCAGGGCGAACATTATGTTCTGATTGAAGAAGAAACGGCGGAAGATCATCACGCGTCCAGCTTTGGCCGGATGGTCGCTTTTCACGGCCAGATGGGCATGTTCACCCGGGCGCTTGCCTATATGATGAGCCACGGCGCGGACGGCCTGAAACAGGTGGCCGAAGATGCGGTGCTCAATGCCAACTACCTCCTGCGTAGCCTTGATGATGTTCTCGACGCGCCGTTCGGAAAAAGCGGCCCTTGTATGCATGAGGCCCTGTTCTCGGACAAAGGCTTTGCCGAGGGATTCTCAACTCTCGATCTCGCCAAGGCGCTGATCGACGAGGGCTATCATCCGATGACGATGTACTTCCCGCTCGTTGTCCATGGCGCGATGCTGATCGAGCCGACCGAGACTGAGAGCAAAGAGACGCTCGATCAGTTTATCGGCGCGCTCAGGTCCATTGTGGCGCGGGCCAAGGCCGGAGATCCCTCAATGCACGAAGCGCCATTCCATGCACCGCGGCGGCGGCTTGATGAAACAGCGGCAGCACGCAAGCCGATCCTTGTCTGGAAAGAGCCCGTGCAATCTGAGGCTGCTGAATAGGGTTTCCAGTTAGATCCAGCGCCTTACACTGTTCTTGTAGGTCAAATATTCATCACCGAACTTGGCTTCAAGATAGCGTTCTTCGGGTGCGATCACCTGCGTGCGGATGACAAGCAGAGCGATGGGCAAGAAAACCAGCGCGCCAATGCTGTTCAACGCCAATCCAAGGCCGAGATAGAGGAGGGCCATACCGAGATACATCGGATTGCGCGTGACGCGGTAAATTCCGGATGAAACAATCTGATTGGCGGATTTCCATGGTTCGAGATTGTTGCCGAGCTTGCGGAAGCGTTGAGTTCCACTGAGCATTACGAAAACGCCCAATGTGCCCACGATCCCGCCGAGAGCCAATCGTATCTGGCCGTCGATTCCCATGCCCGTCCAATAGGGAGAGAACCGGTCGGCAACCAAACCCAATAAAAGAAAGCCGAGATATACAAATGGGGGCGGAAAACTGATCTGCGCACTATCCGTTTCTGGTTTCACAATTTTGGGTGCCATGGTCTGTATCCTTTCTGCGCTACGCTTGTTTGATAGCAACCAAGCGGACATCGCCATAGCGCTTGGATCACTCTCCGCCTAAAGCTCGCCGGAGCAAGAGGGAGAATCGGATGATCCGCTGGGCCACAAATCTGTTCGCGCTTTGGACAGTGCTCGGCACGGCATGGGCTTGGTTCATCCCCGATCATTTCCTGTGGGTTGTCGACGGGCGGTTCACGCCGCTCGGCCAACCGCTGGTCAGCGTTCTGCTAGGTGTCATCATGCTCGGTATGGGGCTGACGCTTTCGTTGGACGATTTCAAGCGAATCGCGCGCATTCCCAAATGTGTGGCAGCCGGCGTGGCGCTCCAATTCACGGTCATGCCGCTGGCCGGCATCGCGATTGCCATGGGCTTCGGACTCGAATCCGGACTTGCGGTGGGCCTGATCCTGGTCGCCTGCTGCCCAGGGGGCACGGCATCCAACGTTGTCGCCTATCTGGCACGCGCCAATCTTGCGCTGTCAGTCACAATGACGATGGCATCGACAATGGTGGCCGTTGTCGCGACCCCGCTTCTGACCGGCTGGCTGGCTGGTAAATATGTTGAGATCGACCAGTGGAACCTGTTTGTGAACATGGTCTCGATCGTCCTAGTTCCCGTTATCGCGGGCGTATTACTGAATCGCTATTTCCCATGGATCACGTCCAAAATTGCGACCGTATCACCCTTGGCTTCTGTGCTGGTTGTTGTGCTTATCGTTGGCGGCATCATCGCAGCGTCAAAACCACTGATCGAATTGCATTTCGGCGTTCTGCTACTCGCCGTGCTTCTCTTGCATGTTTTTGGATTCGGGCTTGGCTATGGGATAACGCGGATGTTGGGTTTGGGTGTTATCGAGCGACGAACGATTAGTATCGAGGTCGGTATGCAAAATAGTGGCCTCGGGTCCAGCCTCGCCTCGACGCCCGGTTTCGCCGCGCAGTTCGCGACGCCCATGCAAGCGGCCCTTGCGCCGGTGCCCAGCGCGATTTCAGCCGTTTATCACGTCGTGATCGGCAGCTTCCTTGCGGCAATCTGGCGTCGCCAGCCCATTGAGATCGGTGAAGATGATGACTCCCAGTAGCGATTCCAAACCATGGTTGAGTGGCGAAGCCGGGCCAGAGGCGAAGAAGCACGCCCCGGCCACCTTGCGCAACAGGGCTGCGATCACGGACGTCCTCACCCGGATATTGCCGAAGAGCGGTACGGTGCTCGAAATTGCGAGTGGGTCGGGCGAACATATCCTGCATTTCGCCGAAGCGCTGCCCGGTCTGGATTGGCAGCCTAGTGATCCCGATCCGGCTTGCCGCGCATCCATCGGTGCGTGGGCACTTGAGGCCCAACGACCCAATGTGGCCAAGCCCGTCAATCTCGATGCATCTGAAGATCTTTGGTCGGTGGAGGGTGTTGCGGCGATCCTGTGCATCAATATGATTCATATCAGCCCCTGGCAGGCGACCGAAGGGCTGTTTGGCGGGGCAGGGCGGCACCTTGCGCCCGGCGCGCCGCTCTATCTGTACGGCCCGTTTCATGTTGCCGGCCGCACCACCGCGCCGAGCAATGAGGCGTTCGACCAATCTCTGAGATCCAGAAATCCGGAATGGGGTTTGCGGAATCTGAAACGGGTTGAAGATGAGGCGCTATCACATGGTTTGGCGTTGACTGAGGTGATTGAGATGCCAGCCAACAATCTCTCCGTCATATTGCGGAAGACCGGTTAAACCCCAGAAAACAGCGCTTGATAGATAAGGTTTCTCTTTCCTTTACCTTCTTCTGTTATTTCAAACTCAACCTGAAACCTCTGTAACCCGTCACCGCAAGGATTTGACATGAGTTGCGACGATCAGGGGGGGACATGCGAGCGGGCAAAGCGAAAGTCTTTGCTCACCAAAACGGCACTGCATACAGACAGTTGCCGAGGGGATGCACGCGTCCGAAATCTTTCCGCAAACGGCCTCGGCGGCGTAACTGATATCACGATAAAGGCTGGCCAGGAATTGATCATCATGCTCAATGGTATCGGGCCGGTTAGCGGCCGCGTTGCATGGGTGAAGGGAAAGTCCTTCGGCATGGAATTTGACGAGGCCATCGATCTGGGCAGGCTAGAAATGCCTAACGCGCCCATTACGCACGCGCCTGAACGTTTCAATGTCGCCTCCCGGTTTCAGCCGGTAGTCGACTATAAGCGGCCCGGTTTTACCCATAGGCGCTGATAGGGGGCGGCATTCTGCGATCGTGCTGATGATGCGTGCTGTTGCTGGGGAAAATGGTGGTGAGCTCTGCTGGGTTCTTTGCCGTTATTACCGTCGTTTCATTGAAATAATTTGGCTGAAATCCACTGGTCTTCCGGCGATGAATGTCCGCTATGGGCGGAAAGCGGCCATTGGACGAGACTGCTCGAGTACCTGCTTTTAGCGAGAAGCGGACTACCGGGAAATCGCTGAAAGTGAAAAATTGCTATCGACCGGAATCCTGCTGGGTCAGGTTACGGTCGCTGAGAGTAAATGCCGATAGAGGGTTAGAGTGCCCGGTCAGACAACATTGTGCTGGCAGCCATGGCAATGAGGCTTCGAAATCCATTGGCAACTGGAGATACGAGTTCACCGGAAACCGCATTCATGCGATCGTCCATGACGTGATGCAGCTTGTGAGCGGCGAACGCGCCCACAACATTATTGTATCTGCGCTCCGCGATATCCCTGAGTTCACCTGCCGCGTCCTGGACACGAAGTGGGTAAACATCGGCTAGTCCCCCTAGGCCCCTAAAAGCTTCATTGGCCATAATGACAGCGCTATCTGATGCCATCAGATAGCGCTGTGGGTCCGAGCTCGTCATGGGAAGCAAACCGACGGGTGTTTCATGCCAGTTGCGAGCGGCCCAGCCTGCACCAAGATGCACCCAAAAATCGGTGTCGATAGGATTCGGAGCGCTGGTATCCAGCCAGTGTTTCATGCCCATTCCACCAAGTTCGTGCCCACTCGTGGCGCATAAAGTAACCGAATAATTGATAGGATGATCGCAAAGCCATCGTGAAATGGCACGAATTGTCGCAACGCCCGGCCCCCGTTCGGCGGCGCAATGCGTCCATCCGCTGATCGGTGTGCTCACCACCAGTCGTTTTGGGCCGCGGTCCAGGGTGCCGATGATATTGTCCGCTGAGCGCTCAATGGCAGGAGGAGGGGTAGTGAGGCGAGCAGTTTCGCTGCTTATGGCCGCGCTTCTCAACGGGCCAGCTTCGTTTGGATGAGCTATCGCCATGCGCGGATAATCGGTCGATGGATTGATGTTCAGCAGGGTCCCGCGACCTGATGGGCCGTTGGGAATAAGAACGAGAGCGGTGGCTTGGCATTGGCGGGCCATATCCACAAAAAAAGCGATTTGCGGCTCACCAACGCTCGAGTGCCGGGCAAAAGCTGTGTCGGCCACTAGAATGGCACCAGAAGCGTCGGTTCTTGGCCCGCCGACATTGGCATAGACCAACCCAGTTTCGGGGGTGTCGGCTGGCATATCGTAGAACGGCGGCTGCGCGAGTAAATCAATCGATGAACCGTCAGATAAAGAGAGCTTGGCGTCAGTGGTGTCATAATTAGGGGTGGTGAAAGTTTGACGCTCCACACGATAGCCTAGCTCGTCCCACAATTCGGCCATCCAATCGCCCGTGGCTTGATCGGCGGCCGATCCGGTTCGGTGTATGCCGAAGCCATCAAATATCTCGAGATCATGCTGAAGCGCGGTAGCAGAAAAGATTGTGTTGTCGGGAGGTGATTCGTCCGTTTGATACCCGTTCGTGCCGCCATTCTTGGCTGCTGCTGCCGTCATTCCAGCAACTCCGAGCGCCATTGCATGACGGCGTGATATGTTTGGCCCCTCTCCGGGCATATCATTGCACCTCGCCGGGAAGGCGGCGACGGACATCCGCCTGTTGGTCGAATGCGGTGACAAATAGAGGGCCACCGAGGAAATTTCGAGCTTCGTCATTGTCAGCAAGATATGCCAAGAAAAACGCCGTCGCTGCTTCCTGTACGTCTGCCTGCACTATTGGATACCAGGCCGGTGGCCGTCTGCGCCCGCGCGTTCGTCCTGAAAAAACAACATGATCGGCTTCTTCAAACACAATCAGATATTGAGGCGCGGTATGGATATTTTCGAATGGTATCAGGCGATCGCGCGGCGTGACCCTCTGATCGACGGGATTGCGATCATTGGTTCCGGTGATGTGCAGAAGAGGGATTTCGACTGAGCCGTATGCCTCCGGGAAGGATTCAGGACTGGCCTCTGGCCCGGGAGCCGGTGGAGACAACAAAAGGCCGGCTACAATGCGCGGATCGCCGAAGGTGACTGGACCATCTGAACTGGGATAAATTCGGCCAGCCGCAGCCAGTGCCGAATGCGCTCCGAAGGAATGGCCAGCCACGCCGATATGGGCGACATCGACTGGCAGCGTGCCAATCGCGACCCGGCGTTCAATTTCATCCAGAACGAAGGGCATGTCGAGAAAACGATCGATTGCAACTCGAGGTGCCCGCACTGCATTGCGCAACGCGTTCATGATTTCACTTCGGTCTGTCAGCCCAGCCCAAACATTTCTGTCGGAGCCCGGATGCTGGATATGGATCGCAACGATCCCCCAACTGGCAAGCCGTTCACCAAGATATGCGAGCGCCTCGCGGCTACCTCCAAGTCCGTGCGAAAAAATGACGGCTGGGAAGGGGCCAGCCTCTCGCGGCGAATAGATTTTTACACCAATATCCCTTTGGCGCGCCTCGTCGCTCCAGATATCGTAATCTGTGTCGAACTCATGGGGCCCGGCATCGGCAAATGGGATCTGCTCAATAGTGTCCGGAGTTTCTGCGGCAGGTTGCGAAACTGCGCCGCCTGCACAGGAAATCAGGCCGAATGCCAGAGCTGAAGCAATCACAAAATTTGGGATTCCGGCCGTTCTAAACATATCACTTTCTCCGCTGATTATAATATTGGAATATTGCCAGTCATTCCCATTGCCCGTTTCGACTCAAGGCTGAATGGGTTTCATCCAGCCCAATAGATCCAGTCGTCGATATTCCGCGTGGAATCATGGCCATGAGGATCGGCTCGAACAGGCAACAGATAGTTGGGTGCCCATCCTGTGCGTTCGGGCATATCCGCAACGGCGTGCGAGTATGCAGAGGTCAACTCGGCGACCCGGTCCGGGAACATGGCGCTAAGATCATTTCTCTCGTTTGGATCGTCGACGAGATTGTAGAGCCATGAGCGGTTTCGTCGTTCGTCCCGTATCAGTTTCCAATCACCTCTTCTTACGGCCCAGAGGCTATTATTTCGCCAGAATAACAGTCTGTCCGGCTGTGCAGCCTGGTCAAAAAGGTTCGAACCATCGAACATATCTCCTTCGGCTTCCAATCCGGCGGCCTGCATGATGGTTGGTACAATATCGAGCAAGCTGACGGGTTGATCTACTCGGCGCGGACTTTCACTCACGCCCGGGTCACGGACGATTAGCGGTACCCTGATGCCGCCATCCCAAAATGTCGCCTTGAAACCGCGCAGTGGAGCATTGACTTCTGGGACGCGAATATAACGGGCACCTCCATTATCGCTTGTGAAGATCACCAATGTCCTGTCGCTCAAGCCAGCTCGTTCAATGGCTTCCAATATGGTCCCAACACCGTCATCCAGCGCGTCCACCATAGAATAATAGACTCGCCGATGATGTGGTTCGATATCGGCACGCGCATCATAATAGTCTTGTGGCGCTTGAAGAGGGTTATGCGGCGCATTGAAGGCAACGGTTACGAAGAACGGCGATTGGGCGGAACCGGAGATGAAACGGGCTGCTGCCTCGGCGAAGACGTCAGTCTGATAGCCGCGTTCCTCTGCCTCATCTCCATTGAATTGCAGGTTATAGCGCAGTCGATCCCAGAGGAAATTGTCTAGGCCGTTCCAATCAAGCCGTGCACCGACGACCGCCTCGTCATCGCGCTCTGCGAACATCGAGGCCCCGCCCAAAAAACCGAAAAAATGGTCGAAACCCTGATCATTGGGCGTGAAACCTGGGGCTTGCCCAAGATGCCATTTCCCGAAAAGCGCGGTGCGATAACCAGCTGATCGCAGACGTTCCGCAACGGTAACCGCCGTAGGCGGCAATCCTCTTTGGCCGTATGCCGGATCGCCAGCTCTTTCGTCGATAACAATGGCGCCATCATCATCTGCAAATGTCTGAAGTGCTAGAGCTCGCGGGCTAGGATTGGATTCCACGCCGAAGCGTTGTTGATATCGTCCGGTCATGAGAGCAGCGCGGGAAGTGGTGCAGACTGGGCTGGTCGCATAGGCATGCGAATATTGTACGCCCTCGCTGGCAAGCATATCGATGTTGGGCGTTCGGGCTTCTGGATTTCCGCTGAGAGATAAATCGTTCACGCCGAGATCATCGGCGACGATCAGCACGATATTCAATCGCTCGGCGGCAGGTTCGGCTATCGGTGCATTTGATCTTAAGTCGGCACAAGCGGCGACGCTTGCCAGGATTACTGGCAGCAAAGTTAGGTTTTCCCGGTAACCCATGACCTTCAACTCCCATTGTACAGGCAAATTCAAATCCGGCTTGCCAAGTTGCGCAGCATTTGTCTATACGCACATTGTTACTGATTAGTAACATCACTGTAAAGGCAGGATGATCAATCGGATCAAAGGAGGGTGTCCGTGCGGTATTGGGTATTAGGGTTGCTATTTGCCACGATCGTGGGTGCCGGATCAGGGTGGATTGGCGCCAACCGGTCCGTTTCCGGTCGTGCCAATTTCACTGAGTCTTTTTCGCCTGCGCAGGGGAATTGGTTTTTTTCTGACACCGTAGGTTCGCCTGCTTCATCTGCACTCGAAAGAGCGCGTGTTGCTGTTTCCGGTCCGTTAGCGCTGTCTTCTACAGAAACCATCTATTTCCTGACGATGAGCGATGCCCAAGGAAGAGCACTCAACTCGTCCTGTGTTTATCAAGTCGGCGGAGGCGAGATTGACACACGCTGGTGGTCGATCACGATTTATGATGCGCGGAGCGGCGAATACATTCCGAACGAAGATAACCGCGCTAGTTGGAATTCTGTGGCAATTCCGCGTGACGAGAATGGCCAATGGCAATTCACGATTTCTAGCGAGCGGCCCTCTGGACTTTGGTTGGCAGCCCAGTCGACGCCAGACGAGCCTTTCGAACTGCTGCTTCGGCTTTACAATCCCAGCGGAGAGACCAGAGCGGCGGCATTGGAACTAAATCTTCCAGTGGTGGAGCGCCTGTCATGCTGAGGGCTTCTCAATTCATCTTGCCGATCTGTTGTCTAAGTGTTGCGGCTGCGTCCTGGTACACCGCCACCGCCGTCGTCGTTTATGCGGTGCCTCGGCAAGTCATGGACACAATAGAAAACCGGATAACGGTGCGAGCCGGCGGCTGGAACCAATGCCGCCACAACAGAGAATACGGCCCCCAATTCGGGACTGTGGCGCGAGCAAATCCGGACTCAATCGTAACGTCAATGGCTTATGACGTACGGACCGGACCAGTCAGGATTAGCGGTATCACATGGCCAGCCTATTGGTCGCTGTCTTTGTATCAGCACAACAGTGACAACTATTTCACGCTGAACGACCAGCAACTTGAAACACCGCAGTTCGATATCGCCGTCGTGCAAGCAGGTTATGAAGGCGGCCCGATCGAAGGGGCCCGGATTGTCGAAAGCCCGAGTGATACTGGGATCATGTTGATCCGGCGGTTTGTGTCTACCGAAGATGAGCTTGAGGCGGTGATCGCGAATCAAGATCAAATGGATTGTGGGCCAGTCGCCAATCAGTCGCCGTAACCGTTTGCAATTTTGTACAGAAACATAAAAGTTACCGCAGAGTAACAATATTAGAAACATCAGTGGAGGAAAATATGATACAGAAAATGGGTCTTTTCGCAGGCGCCGCAATGACCGCCGTTCTGATCGCCCAACCGGCGATTGCGCAAGACAATCAAGTTTCAGAAGCTACGAACAGTTCGCCCGCCATCATCGTTACTGGGCGCAAACGCGAAGAGGATTTGTCTGATATTCCGGTATCGGCGACCGTTCTGAGCGGCGAACAACTTGAAAACTTGGTTATTTTCGATTCGGTCGATCTCATCCGGAACATTCCGAATGCGGCTATCGCCTATGGCGGGGGACCGGATTATCTTAACACCGTCGTTATTCGCGGGGTTGGCGCCGGTCGCGGGCCAGGTTCAGAACCAGCTACGGGCCTTTACCGTAACGGAATCTATATCGGTAGCGGCGGATATGGCGGCAATCAGTTTTCACGGATGGACTTGTTTGATGTCGCACGTTCCGAAAGCTTTCGCGGTCCGCAAGGTGCATTGTTCGGCCGAAATGCCGTTGGTGGGGCGATTAACATGGTTACCCGACGACCCGGGCGAAATTTCGGCGGCAATGTTTCGCTTGCGTATAATGAGTGGGAAAGAGCCGAAATTCGCGCGGCTATCGACATTCCGGTCAGTGACACTTTTGGTGTGCGGTTGGGTGGTTTTTACATGGATCAAAATGACGGATTCATTCAAAACACATTTACTGGCGAAGCGGCTGACCAGCGTGAAGATCATGGCTTGCGCCTAACAACCGCGTTTACTCCAGATGATAATTTGAGCTGGGTCACGATTTTTGAATATTATGACCGAAGCAGCCCCAGTTTCGCTGCCTTCTCTTATCGCCCTGGTCAAGATCCATTTAGCCGGCCATTCAACGGCCCATCGCAAGTGGACATCGAGACCATAACAGTCTCCACCGAATTGACGGGTTCCTTGGATTTCGCCGAAGTAACGCTGACAGGCCTTTATCGTGAGCAGCAGGCTTTTCGCACAGACGATTTGGATTGGTTTCTGAATAGGGCTGGCGGCTTGCTTAACTGGATTGCAAGCGAGACATCAGACATCGAACGTTTCGGCGTGGAATTTCACGTCGCTTCTATACCGGACGATGATGGGATCGATTGGCTGTTTGGCGTCGACCATATGTGGTTGGGTGAAAATGTGACAACAACCAATACGACGGTGCGAACAACCGTTAACCCGTTTGAAGAGACTTTCGAATCCACCGCAATTTTTGGCGCGCTCGACTTTGATCTGACGGATCGCCTGACAGTGGGTGGTGAGGTGCGCGCCACTTTCGACACCAAATCGCTCCGCCAGGCAAATTCCGCGAGAAACGAAGAAGGAAATTTTGATAGCGTGAATCCGGTTGTGTCGCTGACTTACGAACTGGCCGATAGCACAAATCTGTATGCCAGATTTGCTACAGGTTTCCGCGCAGGGGGATTCAATCGGAACTTTCCAGGGGTGACGCCAAGCGCCAACCAATATGATGTAGAGGACACGGTATCATACGAAGCCGGTTTGAAAACGACGTTTGGTGGCGGACTGCAACTGGATCTCGCAGCGTTCGTGATGGAAACAGATGGGGTCCAGATAGTTACTCGAACACCCGGACAAACTGCAACGTACATTCAAAATGCCGGCGATGCGCGAGTCTACGGTTTGGAAGGTGCCCTAAGAGGGGGTTTTGAGCTGAACGATCAGGGAACTAGAATTGCGTTTGACGTCGGCGCCTCGGTTTCGCGCGGTGAATACACCGCTGGAGCTGCCGTTCCGTTCGGAGCGACTGCTCCGGTCAGCGTCGATGGCAATGATTTTCCCCGACTGCGCGATCTAACAGCGAATGCAACGGTAAGTCTGACCCAACCTGTAACCGATAGCTGGGATTTCTTTGGCCAGGTGAATGTGGTTCATGAAAGCGGCGGCTTCGAAGATACCTTCAACGTTGACGGGCTTGCGGATTTCACAATTTTCGATGCGCGTGTCGGGTTTCGTAGTGAGCATCTTGACATCATGTTCGTGGGGAAAAACCTGACCAATGAAGCCTATGTCGTGGAAAATTTGGGCGGGGGGCAGATATTTACCAACCGTCCGCGTGTGCTTGGAGTAGAAGTGCGCGGCCGCTTTTGAGCACGTGGTAGGTCCAGACTGAATGCGTTAATTGGCGAAGGCATCGCTGGTAAGTATACTGGCAAGCAGAGCGTATGACCGACCGTGGTCAGCTGTCGAGATCGAAGAAAAAGGAAGTAACGTTGTCCAACTCAACCATTGTTCCAATCCGGCCAAGCCGTTCTCGCGATGCCCGGCTGGAGCGCAAGGAGGTGCTTCTTAACGGGGCGGCCGAAGTGTTTGCCAGACACGGATTGCGGGATACGACAATGGAGGCCGTCGCCGACAGTCTCAACGTCGCAAAGGTCATATTGTATAGGAATTTTGCATCCAAGGACGACCTTATTCACTCAATTTTGGAGCGAATTGTTGAGAAGCTAATTGCCCTGGATGCGGGGCCAGAAGAGAGTTTTGCGATCCGAGCTCTCGATACGATTGCACTAGCCAGATTGGAGTCTGCTGCGTTCCAGATGTTAGCCCGGGATGCACGTAATGATCCAATTTTCGGCGATCACTATCAGCGTGTCCATGAAACGATTTCCACACGCGTCAAAACCAAATTGCTCGGAATATCGATGGACCCAATTATGGCTCAAATTTCCGCTGGGGCGATAACGGATTTTTGCCTCAACGGGGCACTAAATTGGATAGAGATCGGCAGTCCAGAACGAGATCACGAATACGGTGAATGGGTTGCAATAGGCATCAAGACTATGGGCGATGCTTGGCGGAAGCAATTCTGAACTAGCGCATAATTTTCGAAAATGCCCGGGTACATTGGCTAAGAATTTGGGAAGAGATCGTGAAAACGCTCTATCTCCTAGAGCGGACCCTGGGAGACATTCATTATTGGACGTCTCCCCTTTTTCTTTCCGATATGATTGCCATAGGGTGAGGGGTGCCTCGCGATAGCGCCGCTGGTGCGGATTGAAACTTTCAATACATAATCTCAGATGTTCAAGGTTAGTTGCACATTAATACCTTTATCGGGATTTAGTCGGCTACTGTGTATGTCCGCTATGGGTAGTTAGCGGACGTTGGTTGGAAGTCACTCGAATGTCCGCTTCTGGTCGAAAGCGGACATCTCGGTTCAATTGATTCAGGTCAATGCGCCGGACCGCTCCTGGCATTAGGTCTTTTCCCGTCGCGATTGTCTTCCAGCTGATCACTACAGAGGAACTGGCGATCCATTGCGGCACATGTGTGTATCGCAAGGGATGAGCTATTATGAGAGCTGAGTCAGCGACATCGAACCCAACTCGCGATACCATGGATCAGATTTCCTCGGTTCGCGTGCTCCAATGTGGGCGCGCCGAGCAGCACAGAGAACATCGCTGCGGTAGCCGGCTTCCGCAGTTTTGGTGGGTGTTCTTTGGGCGAAGCTGGGTGCCGGTGCCTTTGCAGTGCTTCCTGATCGAGCATCATGACGGACTGGTCCTTTTCGATACTGGCATCGATCCGGCAATCATGTCGAACCCGGCCTACATCAAACAAGCCATCGGCCGTTTTCTTCTCCCACGGATCTTTCGTTTTCACCTGGCTGAAGCCGATCGTATAGACCGAGTACTGGCTGAGATCGGGATTAACTCCGACGAAATTCATTTGGCTGTCATCTCCCATCTCCATTTCGATCATGTCGGGGGCATCGCTCAAATCCTGCAGGCAGAACTTTTGGTTAGCGATCGCGAATGGGCGATCCTGTCCGATCCACACCCGGAACGTGAGTGGATATTGCGCGAACATATTGAAATTCCTGATGCAAAATGGCGGCAGGTCGTGTTCGAACCGACGGATGAACCGCCCTTTGAGGATTTTGATGGGATCCATGACGTAGCCGGTGACGGCTCGATGATCCTGTTGCCAACGCCGGGGCATACGCCGGGTTCCATGTCGATGCTCATCAGACAAGAAGGCTGGAGTCCGATCCTCCTGGTCGGAGACCTTACATATGAAGTCACCCTTCTTGAGCAGGGCATTGTGCCAGGTACGGGCGAAAGGGACGCGCTCCTTGCCGCATACGAAAAGGTTCGGCGGCTGCAACAGCGGCTGCCCGGTTTAGTGGTCGTAGCGTCGCACGATTTATCTGCGGAAAAGGCTGTGTCTCAGGCCACCCACAGCCTTTCGAAAGACAAATAGGAGAGCTCAATGACTGAAACCAAACAGGAAAATTGGGACGCGATCGTCATTGGTTCGGGGATCGGGGGAATGGCGGCTGGCGCTGCATTGAGCCGCGTTGGTCATAAGGTATTGTTGCTCGAACAGCATCACAGGCTTGGCGGACTAACGCACAGCTTCGCACGGAATGGCTTCAGTTGGGATGTCGGCATTCATTATTTGAGCTTGCTCGCACCTGGTGATCTCATGCGCGAGCTGCTGGACTGGATTTGTGAAACACCCATTGATCTCGTGTCATTGGGATCGGTTTACGACACCATTCATATTGGATCGGCGGAACCGCTGTCGCTTTCGCGGCCATATGAAGCCCAGGAAAGGGATCTAAAAGACCGTTTTCCCGATCAGGCGCAAGCGATCGAAGCATGGACCCATGCGCTGCGTGAAGGGCGAAAAGCCATGTACAAGGTCTTCCCGACGCGGGCGATGCCGGGGATCGTGGGTGACATGCTTGACTGGTGGAACCGGCGCACAATCGCAAAATGGTGCACCCGTACGACCCAGGAAGTGATCGACGATCTCACGAATCATCAGGAGCTAGCCGCTGTTATGGCCGCACAATGGGGTGATCATGGCGGACGACCAAGCAAAGCAAGTTTCGCGATGCATGCCTTGATTTCCGCATCCTATTTGCACAGCGGCTCATGGTATCCGGTGGGTGGCAGTGCGGTCTTTGCCGACAACATCATTCCAACCATCACCAACAGTGGCGGCGAAGCCCGTGCCGGTGTCCGTGTCGAAGAGCTTCTCATTGACGATGGTACTGTCGTCGGGGTCCAAACCGACAACGGCACTGCAATACGTGCACCGGTCGTGATCTCCGACATCGGAGTGCGTGAGACCATCGAAACACTCCTGCGCAAGGATTGCGGTCACGACGACTGGGCAGCGGAGATTCGTGCTCTGCCGTCCAGCATTGCCAATTTCACGCTTTTCCTTGGTTTTGAGGGCGACATTGAAACTGCCGGCGCGACCAAAGCCAACCATTGGATATACCCAACCGGAAAGGTCGATGTTCTTTGGGAAACGGCGCCAGATGGAGAGCCGCCCCACATGACCGCCTCCTTTGGTTCATTGAAGGACCCGCAGCATGATCCGGGCCCGCGGCAAAGGCATATGGGCCAGTTTCTGGCCTGGACCGACTGGGACTCGGTATCTCGATGGGCTGATCAGCCAGCCGGTACGCGCGGTGATGATTATGCTGACTTCAAACGTCGGGCCGAAGATACGTTGATGGTGCAGTTCGAACGATACTTCCCGGAGCTCGCCAAACTCGTGGTGTACCATGAATTGGCAACGCCGCTTTCGACTGTCACCTTCACCGGGCATCGGAAGGGCGCATTCTATGGCGTCGATGTAACGCCAGAGCGCGTCATGTGTGATGCGCTGCACGCCAAGACCCCGATTCCTGGCCTTTATCTGGCAGGTCAGGACGTTGCGAGCCCGGGTATTCCTGGTGCGCTTATGGGCGGTGTGCTCTCGGCGGCAAGCGTTGACCCCAAGGTTTTCAGCAAAATCAGGGGGTGAGTTAGCCCTCGATCGTCCCTTTGCGAGCAACGTCCGCAATGAGGGCGCATAGCAGACATCTGATCGACCAGCATTCAATGTCAGCTTTGGGTCGAAAGCTGACGTCAATCCGGTGCCGCCCGAATGTCTGCTATTGGGCCGGAAGCGGACCTTTGATCTGACGGCACTACTATCCTGATCAAACTTGATCCTTCGCTTCCTTTTCGTGTCAGGTCGTGGCGCTTCCTCCTTGACCATTCTGCCCGCCGACAAATATTTTGGCACCTTTCTCTGATGCTTTGCGCCTTCTTTGGTGAGTGACTGTTTTTCGCGGCACTCATTTGGGGAGGGATAGAATGATTTACCGCCAGGATTTCAAGACCAAGACAGGTTTGCATCACGGGGTAGCGCTGGCCGCGATTGGCGCGGCCTTAGCCTTGGTGCCGAGTCCGGCAAGGGCAGATTGTGTGACCGGCGGTGTCGACGATTCCGTGCTGACCTGCGACGGAGATATTTCGGGCGGACGGGGTGTGATTTCCAATACCGTCACCACAGTCATATTTGAAAATCTGACAACTGATATTGGCAGTCGGGGGTTCTTTCTCCGTCAGGATGCCGGGTTCGATGTCACGGTCGACGCCGATTTCGGCGATTTCCGTATGGAGCTGATGCCGCCTGACGAGCGCGACGATAGTAGAATAGCCGGATTTCACATCATCACCGATGGCGGGGTCAGCGGACGGCTGGTTGGCGATATCGTCGGACAAACGCAAGCAGATTACACGGAACGAAACGGGAGTCGGCAGTTTGATAATTTCGGCGCGCTCGGTCTGAATGTCGGCGGAGCAATCGATTTCACGCATATTGGCGATATCGACGTGTCCCGGCCGGTGTTCAGCGCCGAAAATACGTTTCGCGCGGATATCACGCTAGGCCGGTTCGGCGCGATCCGGGCTGAGAATCTGGCAGGCGATATCGCGCTGACCAACACCGGTTTGCTCGCGCTGGACGGCGGGACGCGCAACGTCACAACGATCAACACCAATGGCGGATCGGCAGGCGCGAGAACCATCCGTTTCCGCAATGCTGTTACCGAAAATCATGGGATCTTTGCAGAGGGTTTTGGTGATCTTGTAATCTCTCAGACCGGCGACATCAGGATCACGGGCGGCGCAGCCAATGTTTTTGCGTCGAGCGTAGACAACACCGCGGATGCCCAAGTCACTTTCGCTCGTCTCACCGGTATCTACGCGCCGTCTTTTTTCTCGTTCGATCCCGATGCGGAGGATCTGCCCGGATTCCAGAATGTCGACCTCACGATGATAGGCGATATCAGCGTAATCGGCGCCGATGTCACAATTCAAGCAGTATCGACGAGCACAGGTGCCGATCTCAGGCAAGGCATGGCGATCGCCGACGGTGAGACCACGTTCAACCCGACGGCGTACGGTATCTTGACTGACACGGATAATGACGACCAGGACGGACTGACACGGCTCAACTATACTGGCGATATCGTGGTGGTAGGCGGCAGCAGCAGCGCCGAGGCGACCGCCTCGCTGGGTGGTGATGACGAGACGGCCGGCCTGATCCTTGCGCGAAGCCAAGGGCAGGCCGCCAACGCGATCACCATGTTTTCGACGGAAAATGCCGAGTTTTCCTTTGACGGTTCTATCGATGTTACCGGAGGCAATGCGCGCGCGGTCGGTACCGGCACGGGTGTGGCAACGACGGGCACGCTCTATTCGGATGTGAACGAAGGAACGCCGCGTTATGCCGTCGAGGCAGAGGGCGGCGCGGCGCGCGGGGGAGAAGCTGGCGGCTCCTTCTCGCTCGACCTTACATTTAGCGGACCGGTTACCGCGCGTGGTGGCAATAGCCTCGCTATCGCCAATGGTCGCGACTATGAGACGCGCAGTGTCGGGGGCGGTGCATCGGGCTTCAGTTTCGACTTCGGCTTTCCTCAGACGGCCGCGACTACGGTTACCGAATTTTCCTTCGAAGACCTGATCACCACATTTGGCGGCGATGCCAGGCTGGAGATCACTGGCGAGAATATATCTGGCCTGCTGACTGGTGGTAGTGCTTCCGGCGGTGGAGTCACCGCGACCGACGACACAGTCTATCGGCAAGTCGGCAATATCGTTGCGACGGCCGGCAATGCCGAACTGATCAACAATCCCGACAACGATGCGGAGGTTATTGTCAGGGGCGGCGCTGCGTTCGGTATCTTCTTCAATCCACGGTCGAGCGAAGGCTCCACGATTGCGCCGCGTTTTGTCGTTGAAGGACTGGTGCAGGCGTTTGGCGGAGACGCCAGCGTCACCGGACCCAGCACTAGCGCATTCGGCGGCAGCGCACTTGGCATCCAGTTTCCGTTCGGTTTCGGTCCTGCTCTACCTGAGATAGACATTCAGGGCAGGGTGGAAGCGATCGGCGGGAACGGTCCGGACGGTCGCGGCTCGGCACGTGGCATCGATATGTCAGCATCGGCAACGGTCACGATACTGGGCAGTCTTATCGCTGATGGGGGGCAAGAATCCACGGGTGTCTTCATCGAAGATCCGTTCGGGTTCAACAGAGGCACAAATCTGGAACTACAGTTGATCGTCGATGGCGGCGAGATAATGGTCGACGGGCCGTCCGGTTTCGGTGTTAATTCGGCGGCGCAGATTCTGGCTATCGACGTAATCAATGGCGGGTCCATCATGGTGACCGGTGCCGACACAACCGGCGTGTTTGTGCGCGCATTTTTTGAGCCGTTCACAGGCATTAACGAGCCATCGGACAACAGGATTTTCGTCGACGAAACCAGCATCATTGCGGCGGGCGATATAGCTATTCGCGACCAAGAGACTGCAACAAACATCCAGTTCATCGATGGTGAGCGCGTCGATACCGTGGTTCCGACGCTCAATACCACCAGTGTCGATCTGGCCGGGACGATTACCGGCGGCAGCGGCACCGCGATCAATCTGTCCAATGGCGACGACATATTTCTGCTGCGCGCGACGGGCATCTCCAACGGCGATGTGTTGCTCGGCGACGATGCGGATCGAGCCGAAACCGAAACGGGCGGCACGATTAACGGCACGCTCGATCTCGGCGATGGAGACGATAGTGCCATTATTGCGTCCGGGACGGTTATCACCGCCGATTTCCTCGGCGGCGCAGGCAACGACACCGTCTCTATCGCCAATGGCCATGCGATTGCAGGCGTGATCTCATTGGGTGACGGGGAGGACGTGTTCCTGCTCGATATGCTGAGCAGTACAGTCGCTGCAGATGGCGGCGCGGACAATGATACCGCACTGTTCACGACGGCTGACGGCGACGATCTGACGGTCGATCTCAACGATTTCGCCTTCACCTCTATCGAAACTTTCGCGCAGGATGGCCCGGGCACCCTGACGGCCAATACCAATGGCTCGATCTTCACCCGTTACGAAGTGCGCGGCGGCACGTTCGTTGCAAATGGGGATCTCCCGATGCTCGATGTGTTTGTCGAAGAGGGCAGCGTCTTCATGGGTTCGGGCACGATTGGCGCGCTGACATTGGTCGGCGGCATACTTGCACCGGGCAACAGCATCGGGACCTTGACCACTGGCGATCTGACGCTTGATGCGAACAGCATATTCGAAGTCGAAGTCGACGATATGGGCGGCAATGATGTCGTGATAGTCAACGGAACCGTGACGCTGGGCAATGCAACGCTCCGCATTCTCGATATGGCAGGCGGAGATTTTATGGGCGCTGATCCGTTCAACTTCCTGATTATCGACAATGACGCGATGGATGCTGTTATCGGCACGTTCGGGGCCGTAACCAATGAGCTCGCCTTTCTTACGCCTAGCGTCGATTATACAGCAGGAGACGGCAATGATGTGGGGCTCGCGTTAACGCCGAACAACGCTCCGCCACCACCACCACCTCCTCCTCCTCCGGGGCCCCCACCGCCTCCTCCTCCACCGCCGCCTCCTCCGCCGCCTTCGGCACCGTTATTCCCAACGGCAGCGGTCACGTACAACGAGTTTGGTGCGGCAAACGGCCTCGATGATTTTGATCAAACGATGGGTAGCGATGCCGCTGCAGTTTATATGCAGATCCTCTTCATGACGGCGCCGCAAGCTCGCGCAGCGTTCAACGCCTCTTCGGGCGAGATATATGCTTCGCTTCTGGCAAACGGCCTCGACGATGCCATGGTCCGCACCGACCGCCTGGTTGCGCGGGCGCATGAAATTAATGGTGACGGTTTGGGTATCTGGGGCGGCGTCACTGGCCGAGATGGCTCCGTTGACGGTGACGGAAATGGCGCATCTGCCGATAGCGACAGCTTCGGATTCGATGTCGGCATTGACTATCGCGGCTCACAGAATCGTTGGGCAATCGGCGCTACGGTCGGCCATATCGACAGCGGTCTCGATGTCGATGCCCGTCGCTCGACGGCCGATTTCGACGGTTGGCACATCGGCGGTTTCGGCCGCTTTGGAACGGGTAACAGCGGCATCACGGCCACGGGAGCGGTCAGCTACAGCAATCTCGAGGCCGATGTCCGTCGAACAGTTGCCCTCGGTACGATTGCCCGAACGACGCGCGCCAGCGTGGATGTGGAAGCGCTCTCGCTCGAAGGTGAACTGCGATATGGTGTGGTGCTTGGAGATAATGGCTGGGCCGCCGGGCCGGTCGCTTCGATATTTTACGCCGATGGTGAGCTAGGCCTTTTTGGTGAAATTGGTGCCGACAGCCTCAATCTCACAAGCCGAGGAAGTTCGGATGAGGTCACCCGTTTGGGGGGCGGCGCATTCGTCAATTGGCAGGGCAGCCGCGGCAGTCTCGATCTGAGTGCACAATATGTCGATGGGCATAGCAACGTGTCGCAGGTCAGCCTGCGGCTAGCCGGCGCGCCTGCAAGCGCTTTTTCGATCCGTTCTCCGCGCACAAATGGATCGGCCGGATTGTTCAGTCTGGCGGGGCGCTACAACCTTGGCGGTGGCTGGTCGATCGGTGGCGATGTTCGCGGGCTGGCGGGCAGCGACGAGCAGAGCATTGCAGGGTCAGCCACAATTGATTGGCGGTTTTGATGACTCCCAGAGATTGTCGAGATTTGAGGTGCCGGGGGTTTTGATAATGGACGATACAAGGCCACAACTGTCCGATCCAATCGGGGTTGACGCAGATTTGGAGCGAGAGGTTCTAGTCTTGCTCGAAGAGGTTCTGAGCGAACCTGCAAGCACCCGGCGTGCCTGGCTTGAACACAAGTTACGCCAGCGCCTTGAGATAGGAAATCGCGTTGAAGGTCTCCTCGCTGTGGCAGATCGCTATGGTTTCTGACGTGCAAGGCTATGCACTCTCATCTCAAGCATCTTGGATTTGCAGGAGAATTGTGCCTATTCTTCGCCGCTGTCCAGGATTGGGGGACGGAAGATGAACCACAGCGAGTTAATGGCGAAATGGCAGGTTGGGGATATTGCTGCTGGTGATTCACTGGTGCGCAACATTCACAATGAACTGAGAGCTATCGCTGCCGCGAAGCTCTCCCAGGAATTGCATTCGTCCCTGTCGACCGGAGATCTGATCAACGAAGCAATCATCCGCTTGTCCCGGCTGACCGAGATGAAGTTCAGCGACCGTGCGCATATTCTTGCTATTGCAACCACGCTGATGCGCCAAGTGCTTGTCGATCAAGCTCGCCGGCGTAATGCTGAAAAACGCTATCACACCAAAGTCACGCTCGTCACGAATATCGGAGAATGGCAGGCGCCGATTGAGCTACTCGCTCTGGATTCACACCTTACCGAGTTACGGGAAATTGATCCGGAGCGCGCGGATATAGTGGAGATGCGATTTTTCGGCGGCATGTCGCTTTCTGATATTGCGTCGGTACTTGACGTTTCCGTTCGGACCGTCAAACGGCGCTGGCAAGCGTCTCGCATCTGGTTGCACGATCGGTTGAGCCACGACCAATGAATGATAGCGACGCGGCAAGTGAACGGGCGGCGATGGAGGCTCTGGAGCGCGCGCTGGATCAATCTTCAGCTGATCGTGAAGCATCGGTTTTGGCACGCGCCGATTTGGATGAAACAACCAAAGATCGCGTATTGAGGTTACTGAGAGCAGGCGGTGAACCTCGCATGTCATTGCAAACCGGGGGCATCCGGCTTCTTGACGATATAGACGATGAAGTGCCTGACGAACTCGGCCCATACCGGGTACTGCGCCTCATTGGGCGTGGGGGTATGGGCAATGTCTATCTCGCCGAACGAGCAGCGAAAGACTTTGATCACATCGTCGCGATCAAGGTCATCAAACATCGGCTAGTCAATCCCGAAATCGTCGAACGGTTTCGGCGAGAACGTCAGACACTCGCCGACCTCAATCACCCCAATATTGCGCGGTTGTTCGATGGTGGAGAGACAGATCAGGGATCACCTTATTTCGTTATGGAATATGTCAGCGGTCAACCGCTCGACAAATGGCTGAGCGGCGCGGCTCATGATCTGAACGCCAAGCTCGAGGTTTTCCGACAGATCTGCCGTGCGGTCGAAGCGGCCCATCAACGCTTGATCGTGCATCGCGACCTGACGCCGCCCAATATTCTTGTAACCGACGACGATCAGGTCAAACTCATCGATTTCGGTATCGCCAAGCCAGAAGAACCGCACAGTCTTGTGCAATCCGGACAAGCTGATCATACGCCAGGTTTTGCAGCCCCGGAACAGCGATCCGGCGGTCCCGCCAATACGCTGACCGATACCTATGCGCTCGGTAAACTGCTCAAAATGCTACTTGGTGACGAAGGTGATGCTGAGTTGATAGCGGTTGCCAACAAAGCGGCCGCGATCCTACCGGATGATCGCTATCCCTCGGTTTCAGCATTGATCGAAGATATCGACAACCGCCGCGAACACCGCCCAGTTTCTGCGGTCAACGGCAGAGCAACTTACTATTTTTGGAAGCTCGTTCGACGGCAGCGCATGCTAATTGGCGCCCTCGCAGCGGTTTTTGTTGCAGTGGTTACGGCGCTAATTTTGGTGTCCACGGCATATCGAGAGACCGATATTGCGCGCGGCGAGGCGGAACAGCGGCTGTCTGAAACGCGTGATCTTGCTAATATCATGATGTTCGATGTGTTTGATCAGGTGAGTGAGGTGCCCGGGGCCACAAAGGCGCGGTTGGTGGTCGCGCAAACGGCGCAACGATATCTTGAATCACTGGCAGATAATCCAGATGCCTCACTTGAGACGCGCCTGGCTGCCGGACGCGGATATTTTCGATTGGCGACTGTTACAGGCTCGCTGGCAAGCGGCAATATCGGCGAACTTGCGCAGGGCCTGGCGCTATTCGAACGAGCAGCCGAAATTCTAGAACCCACCTATGCCGAAGCGCCCGACGACGAAATACGATTGGCATTGGCAAGCGTCCATGTCAGCTTAGCGCGCGACAAGCTGCTCACCTATGTCGACACACGGGGGGCGGTCGACCACGCTGAACGGGCCGACAACCTATTGAACGAGGTGCAGTCGCCAACGATAGAAAGCGTCGCCCTGCAAGTTCGGGCGCTGCGCTATCTCGGCGATGCGCGGGGTTGTTGTAATGATGATATCGCAGGTACCCGTCGCGCCTTTGAACGCGCAGTGGAAATTGTGAATGCGGCACCGGAAGAAATGCGGCAGTCCGCTGAAATTCGGCATGCTTATATTGATCTGCGGCACCTCCTTGCCGGATTACGTATTGTGGATGGCGATGCGGATGGCGCCATTGAGGGCTTTGAGCAAGTATTGCAGTCGCAGCGTGATTTCATCGCGGCCAATGGCTCTTCGCCTACTGCTCAGCGACAGTTAGCGACAATTTCTATTAATCTGGCAAAAACATATCTGATGCTCGATCAACCAGCTTTGGCGGATCGTGTGTTGCAATCGGTTTTCGCTGCAACGGACGCAGCGAGAGCGACGGATCCGAACGACTATGATCTCCAACGGACGATGGGAATATTGGTATTGACCCGCGCAGATACAGCCGCTGCGCTTGGCCGCAATCAGGAAGCCCGACAGTTGCTGGAGTCCGGCCTCGACTATGCCAACAGGAGTGAGTGGCCAGGCCGCAACGGACTGGCGACACCAATGCGTTATGCGCACCGGCTTCAGGAAGCTTCGAACGTGTTCTGGCGACTTGGTGACCGGCAGGAAGCCTGCAAGTTGATGCGACCTTCGATCCAGGTCATGCGTGACTTCGAAAATCGCGGTGAACTGCCGATGACAACCGCCCGCTATCGCATGGCGCCAATGCTTGAACGGATCGGTGATTGCCCGACGTTCGAGAGCTTATAGCTTGGATGTCGATATGTCTGCTTTTAGGCGCGAAGTCGACATCGGTTTGACCAACATTCAATGTCCGCAATGGGTCGAAAGCGGACGAAATATAAGTTTGCATCCGGTTCTGCTGCGCTGAGCTGCGACACCGATCCATTTGCTACATCAACTGCTACAGCGGTAGTTTTGAGAACCGCGCATTTCTAAGATTTGAGACAGTTGATCAGGAAGAGAGGATGTGATTGCCTCCGACAATCTTGTGCCGCAATGGTCACGAAAGATTGCGTGAGTGTCTACTCGGAACTCACAGCAGAAGCTGGTTTGGCCAACTGTGCCACATTAGTGTGACACATTGTCCATATCAATCGAATAAGTCATTGAAAAATAAAAGGTGGTGAGCCCTGCTGGGTTCGAACCAGCGACCTACTGATTAAAAGTCAGTTGCTCTACCAACTGAGCTAAGGGCCCAACCACCGCGGCGGAATTAGGGATGCTTAGCGCTGCGGTCAACCGGCATGTTGCGCTGCACATGACGATAGAGCTGGCGGATCGTCAATCCGTTGATCGGATGGCGCCAGTTGGGTGCGATTTTGACAAGCGGACCAAGCACAAATTCGCGTTCTGCAAGTGCCGGGTGGGGGAGGGTCAGTACCGGATCAGACCAGCATCCACCGGACCAGAGCAACAGGTCGAGATCAAGGACGCGATCACCCCAGCGCTGTCCTGCACGCCTACCAAACCGCGCTTCCATTGATTTGCACAATGCGAGGAGTTCTCCGGGTTCAAGATCAGTCTGAACCAGGATCGCGGCATTGGCATAATGGCGCTTTCCTGGGCCTAGCGGCGGCGTTGTAATGATCGGCGAACGCCCGATAATTTTGATGTCCTGTGCCGCCAGCGTGTCGATTGCTCTGCTAATGACGCGGCGAGGCGGGCCGCCGCGATAGCGGTTTGAGCCGAGCCCGATCAGATAGCTTGTCTCCGCCATAGCCAACCGCCTATCGCAGCGGGATGACCGATACCAGCACCCAAGCCGTTGAGCCGCCATCCGATTGCGCGTTTTGTCCGCGTCTTGCTGCGTTTCGCGATGATCAAAAACTGGATCATCCGGAATGGTTCAACGCTCCGGTGCCGTCGTTTGGAGATCAGGACGCTTGGCTGGCTGTTGTCGGGCTGGCGCCGGGTCTCACTGGCGCGAACCGTACGGGGCGACCGTTTACCGGCGATCATGCCGGAGGGCTGCTCTATCGCACACTCGGCAAGGTGGGGCTGACATCTGGTGACTATGATGGACATGCCGATGACGGCTTGGCGCTCAACGGCGTGATCGTGACCAATGCAGTCCGGTGTGTGCCGCCGCAAAACAAGCCGACAACGGCTGAAATTCATAGCTGCCGTCCATTTCTGGTTCGAGAGCTAGCACAGTTTCCGGCACTGACTGTGATCGTCGCTCTTGGTACGATTGCGCACGCTTCAGTTTTGCGAGCCTATGATTTGAAGCCTACGCGCTACAAATTCGGGCATTGCGCCGAGCATGTGTTGCCCGGCGATATCGCGTTGATCGATAGCTATCATTGCTCACGCTACAACCAGAACACCGGCCGGCTAACCGACGCGATGTTCGAGGCTGTATTTACGCGAGCTGCTGAGTTGCGGCCCTAACGGCTCTTACGGAAAAGCAGGGTCATCCGGTCACTTTCGCCGATGGCGACATGCTGGTCGCGATTTTCGTCGCCCAGCGTCAATGTCGGCGGCAATGTCCAGACGCCGCGTTCCCAATTTGCGGGGTCGTTCGGATTGGCATTGATTTCCGAGCTCACGACCAACTCAAAGCCGTTCAATTCAAATAAGGCGATCACGTCGGCCTGTTTCAGATAACCGCGCGTGCCGTTTGAGCGTTCCCAGGTCTCACTGGCTGGAGCCCGGTGCTGGACTACGCCAACGAGTCCGTCATCGGCGAGCAGGCCCCGCAAGCGCCTGAGTTCGCTGTCGGCGATATTGCCGTTGCGCATGCCGTGGATCGAGCGGAAGATCAGGATACGGTCAACGGTGCCAGCCAAGCCTTCTGGCGCTTCATCGCTTTCGAACGCGGTGACGGAGGCGGCGGATACACCGGTCCATTCTTCCACGCTGGCAGCAAAGCGCTGAGGCCAGCTATCGACGCGTGCTCGGCGTTCAGCGTCTAGATCGCGGTGAGAAGAGTCGGCGTTGACGGCCAGATAGCGGCCCTGCGGCGCAATCAGCGGTGCGAGTACGCGGCTATACCAGCCTCCGCCCGGACCAAATTCGGCGACTGTCATCGTCGGCTCAACCCGGAAAAAATTAAGAGTTGCTTCTGGGTGACGATAGCGATCCCGGGCACGATCTTCAGCGCGGAAATCTTCTGCCAGAACGATCTCGACTGCACTTGTGGCTTCCGTTTCGGTTGCTGCTTCCTCAGGCGCTGTTTCTGGCACGGGACCAAGAACACGGTCGAGCAGACGATCAAGAACCGTCGGTTGTTCCTGCGTGGCTTGATAGGCGAGTGCGGGTGTGGTGATCGCGGTTGCGGCAATCAGTAATGCGATAGTGCGTTTCATGTGTTTACTCCTTGAGAGAAAAATTAGTCGGACGCGGGCCGCGAGGCATCGCGTGCACCGCGAAATTCTGCGTCCGGGTTCCAGTTCGGCCATTCCGTTGTTTCGGCGAGTTCGCGTCCGATAGCGAAATAGAGTTCCAGATCCTGGACAGCGCCCGTCCAGTCCCAATCGGGATTATATTCATCGGATGGGCCATGATAGCGGTTGACGATATAGTCCTCGACCGCCGCGCTACCGGCTTCGGCGCCGCCATCGACCAGATCTTCGCCGCTAGAGGCATAGAGCATCGGGATACCGACCCGGGCGAGGGAGAAATGGTCCGAGCGGAAGAAAGATCCTCGTTCGGGTGATGATTCCGGTTCGACACGTCGACCCTGAGCGGCTGCCGCCCGTTCCAGATAGGCTTCGAGTTCGGATTTGCCATAACCGACGACAACCACATTGTTGGCTGGGCCGACAATGTTGAGCCCATCCATATTGATTCCGCCAACCGTTTGCGCGGCGGGGACGAGGGGATTGTTGCCATAATAGGCCGATCCGAGAAGGCCTGATTCCTCCGCCGTGACGGCAAGGAACATCAGGGAGCGCGCTGGCGCTCCTGCAGCGGCATGGGCTTCGGCGAGGGCCACCAGCCCGGCGGTGCCGGTCGCATTGTCGAGCGCGCCATTACAGATATCATCGCCATCCGGGGCGGGGGTGCAACGGCCCAGATGATCCCAATGCGCTGTATGAATAACATATTCGTCGGGCCGTTCGCTGCCCGGCAAGATCGCAACGACATTGCGAGAAGCCTCGCGCCGGATACTGTTGTCGAGATGTGCGCTGGCTGTGATGCCCAGTGGTACGGCCGTAAAACCGGGCTGGCGGGCGGCATCGGAAAGTGTATCGAGATCCTGCCCCGCAGCGGCGAGCACCGTTCGCGCTGCATCATTGGTCACCCAGCCTTCGATCGATGTCCGGCCCATATGATTGTCGGCAGCATCCATGTTGAGCTGCGGACCTGACCAGCTGCTTTCCACAACATTCCAGCCATAGGCGGCAGGCTCTGTTTCATGGACGATAATCGCGCCGACTGCGCCCTGACGCGCGGCTTCTTCATATTTGTATGTCCAACGGCCATAATAGGTCATGGCCCGACCTTCGAAAAGGCCTTCATTGGTTATGGTTTGATAGTCGGGGTCGTTGACCAGGATAACGGCGATCCGCCCCGTCATGTCGAGGCCTTCATAGTCGTTCCAGCCGCGCTCGGGCGCGTTGATGCCATAGCCAACGAAAACGAGTTCGGCATTGTCGACCGTGATGCTGGGAACGACGCGCCGCGTGCCGATTACCATTTCACTGCCATAGGCGAGAGCGGTCGTTTCGCCATTGGCCGTGAAGGAAAAGGCCGTGGTGGCCGGATCGGCTGTGATCTCCACGAGGGGTACGTCTTGGAACCAACTCCCATTATTGCCGGGCTGCAGGCCTGCCGCAGCGAACCGTTCGGCGAGCAGGTTAACGGTCAACTCTTCGCCCGGAGTTCCCGGCGCCCGGCCTTCAAATTCGTCAGAAGACAGAGTTTCCGTGAGACCGCGCAACGTATCGAGTGAAATGGCGGGTGCGGCTGGTTCGCTGACGGTGCCTTGTGCGGCGACTGCCATCGGCATGGTTGCTGCGCTTAGCATCAAAAGGGCCAGCGGTATGGTTTGGCGGAACTTCACAATATTCTCCCCGGTTTGAGGCCTTCTTTTCTGGAGGCCGTTCATACCGCTAACTACGCGCTGTAACGCCGGTGCCGCAAATGAAAAACGCGCGAAATGGATTTGGAGACTTTCACGGAGATCCGCTGGGGCGGGTCAGGATGAATGTTGTGACAATTGTCAGAACGAAAAGCTGAATAGCGATGATCCATCCGGTAAAACCAAGCATCAAACTCGCAGCGGGAGTCAGTAAGATAACGACCATCGCTGCAATCTTGGCACGGCGGCTTATCGCGCCGTGATCGCGCCAGTTTCTGATCAACGGCCCAAATTGGGGATGTGCGTCAAGCCAAGATGCGAGCTTGGGCGATGATCGCGCGAAGGCAAAGGCGGCAAGAAGCAGGAAGGGCGTCGTAGGTAGCAGAGGCAAGATAGCACCGATGATCCCGAGGCCCAGCGAAATGAGGCCGACGACCAACCAGAAAAGACGGATGCCAAGGCGTTTGTTCATTCGGGTGTCATATCACGGGATGGACGTGATTGTTCACTTGCGACTATTTTTTTGGGAGTGAGCTGGATATAGTAGAGATACAATAAAACAGAAGAATAACTTAACGGGGCAAATCATGATCAAGGCGTTCCAGAGTATAGTCTGTGCCGCAGTTCTTCTCAGCGGAACTCCGGCTCTGGCGCAGCAACTGGATAATCCGGCTGCAGCCTTTGGCCAGCGACCGGCCGTCACCTCGATCGCGCTGTCACCAAGTGGCAACCGGGTCGTGTATCTTGGCCCTGGGCCGGGCGAGGAAACGCGAGCCTATGTCGCCGATGTGGGGAGCTCTCGATCCAATGTGATTTCGATCAGCGATGGCGATCCCATGGAGCTCGATTGGTGCCGCTTCGTTAATGAGGAGCGGCTTGTCTGTTCCGTCGTGGCGTTGATGCGCGCTGAGTTGAATATCTATCCTGTGACCCGGCTGTTTGCGATCAACGACGACAGTTCGGATGCACGAAACTTAGGTCAACGAGACAATATTTTTCGTCGGAATCGGCAATTTGACGGTGGAATAGTCGACTGGCTGCCGGAAGACGATGACCGGATAACGATGAGCCGAACCTATGTTCCAGAGCAAAATCGCGGTGCAACGAGAGTTGTCGACCGCGCCGAGGGGCTGGGTGTCATCAGGATCGACACACGTACGGGTCGAACAGAACGTATCGAAGCGCCCGTGCGCCAAAATATCGGTTATCTGAGCGACGGCCACGGCACTATTCGCATGAAGATGACCGTCTCACGGCGCGGTGCAACCGGAATGGCGGGTGAAAGGCTCAACTATTACTTCCGCATGGCGAACAGCGACGAATGGCGCGAATTTGGAGCCTATAATATGCTGGAAGATACCGGCTTCTACCCGTTGGTTGTCGACCGCGATCTAAATGCTGTTTATGGCTTGGAGAAACTTGATGGGCGTGATGCCTTGTACCGGATTACACTCAACGAAACGCTAGATCGCGAACTCGTTTACGCACATCCGCAAGTCGATGTCAGTCGTCTCGTGCGGCTTGGCCGCGCGCGCCGTGTCATCGGTGCCGGATATTCAGAGCATGAGCGTGTGATTGAGTATTTCGATCCCGAATATGAGGCGCTAGCGCTTGCGCTCGCTCAGGCGCTACCTGCCAACCCGCAAATCGAATTCATGGATGCGAGTGATGACGAGGACCGTTTGCTGGTCCGGGCCGGCAGCGATACGAATTCCGGGCGCTATTATGTTTTCGAAAAGTCGACTGGAACGCTGAATGAAATATTGCTGGCGCGACCGGAATTGGAAGGAGTCACCTTGGCGACCGTCCGGCCGGTAGAGTATCCGGCTGCGGACGGTACGATGATTCCGGGATATCTCACACTGCCTCCGGATAGTGATGGACTCGATCTACCCGCGATCGTCATGCCACATGGCGGCCCGGAGTCGCGGACTGTTCTCGGCTTTGACTGGCTGCCACAATTTTTTGCACATCAGGGCTATGCGGTTCTCCAGCCCAATTTCCGCGGCTCTTATGGCTATGGCGAAGACTGGCTGGTTACCAATGGTTTCCAAAGTTGGGATACCGCTATCGGCGACGTTAACGATGGCGCACGCTGGCTAGTGTCTGAAGGCATCGCCAATGGGGATCAGCTCGCTGCCGTCGGCTGGTCTTATGGCGGGTATGCTGCGCTCCAGTCCGGCGCGTATGAACCGGGCCTGTTCAGGGCTATCGTGGCCATCGCGCCTGTGACCGACCTTCCGGCTCTACAACGCGACTATATGGCTTTCATGAATGGCCGCAATGTCGCCGAGTATCTAGGTTCCGGCCCACATCTTGTGGCGGGATCGCCTGCGCGCCATGCCGATCAGATCACGGCTCCAGTGCTGCTGTTCCACGGCGATCAGGACATTAATGTTGATATCGGCCAGTCCCGCAGGATGCATGACCGACTTACCGACGCGGGGCATAGCAGCGAGTTGATCGTCTACGAAGGTCTCGATCACCAACTCAACGATTCTTCCGTGCGGGCCCAAATGCTCGAACGCAGCGATAGTTTTTTGCGGGAAGCATTGGGGCTTTAGCGATGGAGGCTTCGGCCCACATCCTTGTCGATGCCGATGCCTGTCCGGTTAAAGAGGAAATCTACCGGGTGGCTTATCGGCTGGAGGTGCCCGTCACTATTGTCAGCAATAGTCATTTCCGGGTGCCCGATCATCCGCTGATTTCGCGCGAGGTGGTCAGTGACAGTTTCGACGCGGCGGATGACTGGATTGCCGAACGCGCGAATGCAAAATCAGTAGTGATCACGGCGGACATTTTGCTGGCGGATCGGTGTATCAAGGCAGGCGCCAGCGTGATCGGGCCGAACGGTAAGCCATTTACCGCCAACTCCATAGGAGCGGCTGTCGCAACCCGGGCCATCATGGCCGATTTGCGGGCTGGCGGCGACGCGATCGGCGGGCCGCCGCCTTTTACCAAGGCTGATCGTTCACGCTTCCTGTCCGCGCTCGATCAAATCTTGATGAAGCTGAAGCGCGGCTAGCGCGAACAGGGTTCTCCATCAGCTGTTTGCGCGCTTTCCCCGGGGCGATAGCGGCAGACGATATTGGGTTCGAGTTCTTCGGCGTTGAACCAGCTCGGTTTCATTTCCATCGCCACGAACATCGGGACCTGATCGGCGTAATGGCGCGAGCTTGGCCTAGTCGCAGCGGCACCGAACTGGTGAACACTGCGGGAGCTCACTTGCCCGTCACTGTCCCAGCTTACTTCCATGATATAGCTGTCTCCGGCATTGCCAACGAATACGCCGTCTTCCGGTTCACCCCAATAGACCGCACGTAAGGCATCGGGGCCGCCCGTTACCGCCAAGTCCACATCGCCTCGCCGCAATCGGAGCACGGCGCTGAGCGGCGGATCGATCCGTCCGTGGTTGTCCTGAAGGAAGGCCACAGCAGCGGCGAGGGTTACGCGGGGATCGGGCAGGGGATCGCCGCGATAGGCGTTCATCATGACTGATCGTAACACTGCCGCGGCCAATGCATCGGCATTGCCTTCGCCATCCAGATTCCAATCCCATTGGGCGAGCAATTGCTGCGCGTCCGAAAGCTCTCCTGCTTCGAAATTGAGCGCTGCGATCTGCCGAAGGTAGGTGCCTGCTGCCGATTGCCGTGAATAGCCGGTGTCATATTTGATCCGGCGCAGTTCGGGCCAGCCAATCATGTCGAGGTCAGCCATCAGCTCGACAATACGGTGCATCCGGTTTGTTTCGTTAGTCTCGATACCGAACAATTGAGAATAGTCTGCCGGATCGAGATTGTCGGCGTCTGCGGTGGCAATCCAGGGTGTGTTGTTGGAATCGAAAACATACCCCGAGGGCGGGTCAATCAGAAATGGAATACCATTGAAAGGCGCATTGGCGGTCCAGACCGTGTTGCTGGTGTCACCGGGCAGCACGCCGCGCCAGTCAAAACCTTCGGCGCGGTCCGGGAAGCGGGCATTGTAGAAGCGCGCAATATGCCCCTCGGCATCGGCATAGATGAAGTTGGTTGCCGGGATAGCCTGCATGCGCATGACCTCCTGCCACTCTTCAAAGGTTTCAGCGCGGGTTAGTCGGTAATATTGCTCGACCTGCCGGATCTCCCCGATCCCGGCATAGCGGATCGCAAAGGCACCATTGTCGTTGATCATCACGGGGCCGTGGACCGAGCGATACACGGTACGCGGAACAGGGATAACGAACGGGCCCATGCGCACATGAAGCCAGATGCGGCGGCTTTCCAACTCGCGCCATTCGCTATCAAACCGATATTGGTCGCCAGCCTCATTGAGCGTGAGTTCATAGACATCGACAAGATCAGGCCGGTTGACGGTGTTTGCCCATCCTAATGTCCGGTTATGCCCGACAAGAGGAACCGGCGCGCCAGGAAAAAGTCCGCCGATCATGTCCAGTCCCTCGGCGCTCGTCACATGGGCTTCATACCATGCGACCGGTCCGGTCCAGGGCTGGTGCGAATTGACGATCAGCTTGGTGACACCGTCGGGATCCCGTGAGGGCGCGACGGCAAAGGCGTTTGAGCCCCGCTCATTCGCCTGTTCGCCGGCACGAGGCGGGTCCTCACTCGCGGCCAATGCGCCAAGCGTCCGGTCGATGCCGTAAAAGAAGGGGGAGGTGAAAGCGAAGCCGGTTGCGATGTCATGGCCGGTGACGGGAAACAGGCCGCGCAGCCGTATTTCGCCGGGATGTTCCGAAGCATAGAGATTGAGCCCGTCGGCATAGGCTTCAATCACGGCTCTTGCTTCGGGTGAAATGGTCGTCGCATAGCCCGCATCAACATCGGCGCGAACATTGAACAGGTGCCACACATAATCTTGCGCTGCGCCTTCTTGCCCGCTCAGCTCACCCATCCGTCCGCGCGATGTCGCGAGCAGTTCCTGGATCGTAAAAAAATCATCTTCGGAATGCGCATAAGCGAGGCCGAATGCTGCGTCGGCATCGGTTTGGCCCAGCACGTGCGGCACGCCCCAGCTGTCCCTCCGGATGACGACGTCATAGTCTGCTTCTGGCGCAACGACGCTTTGTTGGCTGGCGAACCACTGGCTGTTGAGAAAGGCGTTGGCTCCCGCTGTAATCAGCAATGCAGCCAATATGACGCCAAGAATCTTCGCCAGTTTCTTCATACGTCTCGCCCGCCTGTTGTTTGATTGCGACAATCATCGACGGAGAGTGGAGAGAGATCAAGCGTGCGGTGCCCCTAAAGGCCGCCGAGCTCACACCCCCGCGCTTCGAGGATTGGCCTCATTTCTCTATAAACGGCCGGGTGCCGCGTTATCGGTATCGTGGGATACAGATGATGGATGAGGTGGAATTGCATTCCCAGAGATCCGATATTGCCGATCACGCTACGCCAGGATCGGGTGTTGCGGTAGCGGCCTTGCTCATTGCCGGGATGGTGCGGCGCCCAGCTCAAGAAAAACTGGATATAGGTTAGCCCGATGTGGCGGGGCAGCCACCACAGCAGCAATGCCTCGATACCAAACCCTGCCCAGGCAAATGCGCATAATAAACCATAGAAAACAATCTGGTACGCTATTCCGTCGAGAATTACGTCTGGCCGGCCAATCCGGACTAGCGTTTCGCCATAGCCGTTTAGTCCCTTTGTAGAACGGGGCTGGCGATTGAGAATACTGCTCAAAATTGCATCGAATGGCCCGCGCGCCGTGCTTCCATAGTCTGGATCCAGATCGGGGTCGTTCGTATTGCGGTGATGCTGATAATGCGTCAGCCGCGCAACGCGATAGGGCAGGACTAACGGGATTGTTGAAAGGTGACCGACCAGTTCGTTCAGCCAGCGCAATTTGGTGTGCGGGCGCGCGATAATGTCATGCTGCGCTTCATGCGATGGCAAGTAGGACAAAGTGATATTGGCGGTTGCGATCAGAAATCCGGCCCAAAGTGGCAGAAACCCATAAAAGACGAGCGGCCAAAGGGTGAGCCAGACGGCAAGGTTCCCCAGTCCCCAGAATACCGCAAACCATGGCACGCCGCCCATATATTTTTGTGCGATTTCCTGTTCGCGACGGATTAGCTCTTTCTTTGTCAGGCCCGCCAGTGGCGGCATTTCGACTATACTCGCCATGTGATCCAACTCCCCCTGATTTGGGCATAAAGACCCCAAAGCCCGCCGACGACAAAACCTGCAAGAAGTGGGCTGAGCCCCAGGGGCGGCGTCCATCCCAGCACGGTGATGATTTGCGCAGTCACGGGCGGAATGAAGAGAAAGCCGAACAGCAGTGGACCGAAGTAAAAACCGGTTATCAATATGCGGGACAATATTGATGGTTCTTGTGCATCACTCATGCTGCGCGCTCCGTTGGATGGGTTTCGCCAAGAGTATCGATCCTGCGTATCAATTCGGCGTGGAAATCCTCGGTCGCATCGGCGGCAAGGCAGACATAGAATCCGCACAACGCGCTCCGCCGAAATTCCTCTATCCCAACTAACTGATACACCCAGTCATGCAGGCTGGCGCGATACAAGGCATACATCTGTGCGCCGAGCAGATCGCTATCGACATGTCCTCGCAAAAGGCCTTCGCGCAATCCGGCACGGCAGGCATTGGCTGCCATTTGCGTGGATCGCATGTCGATCCATTTCGCGTCGGTTTGCCGTTCTGATCGATAACCGAGCTGTTCGCCCGCTATCAATGCAGCGCGATAGAAGTTCTCGTCCGCACCAAAAATGTCTGTCGATTGAATCACGACCGCCTCAGCCTGTTCAAGGGCAGGGGCATTTTCAAAACTTTCAAGTTGCGCTTCGATCCGGATGACGGCCAGCTCAAACAGTGCAATCAACACCGCATCCTTGTTGCCGATCAGATTGTAGATTGTCGGGACCGTAACGGAAGCCGCATCAGCCAGAGCACGCAGGTTCAACGCTTCAAAGCCCTGTTCGCCGATTATGCGCTGTGCTTCGCCGAGAATTGCATCCCGGCGGCGCTGCATATTGATTGATCGTGTGGTCGACTTGGCCATGCAGTAATATTTGCACAGCGATATAATTTAATCAACGTTAAATTTATATATTGCGATTCTAAAGACCGTCAATTCGGCATCCACGTGCTTCCAAAACTGGTCGAAGCTCCCGGAAAGCGGCGGGTGTACGGGTCAGCGGGATCGTCGGATGCAAATGGTGGACGATGTGAAACTGCATTCCCATTGATCCGACCATGCCGAGCCTGCTGCGCCATGCGCGGGTATTGCGATAACGTCCGGTTGCCTGGGCTGGGTGATGCGGTGCCCAGCTGAGGAAGAATTGGATATAGGCAGTACCGATATGGCGAGGGAGCCACCAGAGTAGTAACGCCTCGATCCCGAAACCGGCCCAGGCAAAGCCGCAAAGCGTTCCATAATAGGCGATTTGATAGATCGTTCCATCAAGCAAGACATCGGAACGCCCGATCCGTTGCAGCACACAGGCATAGCCGCGCAATCCGCGGTTGGATCGAGGTTGACGGTTCTTGAGGCTCACCCAGATCATATGCACCGGTCCGTTCGCACGCATTGAGTAGTCGGGATCGCGAACCGGATCGTTCGTATGTTTGTGATGTTCAAGATGCGTCAGCCGCGCGACGCGATAGGGCAGGGCCAATGGGATCGTTGAAAGATGACCGACAAGCTCGTTCAGCCAACGCAATTTCGTGCCGGGACGTGCGATAATATCGTGCTGAGCCTCGTGGGAAGGCAGATAACAGAGGATGACATTGGCCGTCGCGATGATAAACCCTGCCCAAAGCGGCAGATAACCGAGAAGTACCGCAGGCCAGAGCGCTAACCAGACGGCAAGATTGCCGAGACCCCAGAAAACTGCGGCCCAAGGCGTACCACCCATATATTTGCGCGCGATATCCTGTTCGCGCTGCATGAGCGTTTTAGTCTGTTTGCCCGCCTTTGGCGGCGCTTCGGCTAGAGTTGCCATGTCAGCCAACTCCCTCGCCATTGGGCAAAAAGGCCCCATACACCGCCAAGGATGAATCCGGTCGCGAGCGGCGTCAGCCCCATAGGCGGCGTCAATTCCATCCCAGCGAGGATTTGCGCTGTTACTGGCGGAATAAACATGAGTCCGAACAGAAGCGGACCCAAGTAAAAAACCCATTTGAGACTTGCGATAGGCATAGTTTTTTTCGATCGTCCGCTTAGTCATGGTCTAGGAGCGATCATTGATACAGTGTATTGCTAAACATCTGCCTAACAAGACTAATATCCGTTTTGGATGATTATTTGCGCCGCAAATTTTAGCGGAAAAAGGCGGTTTGACTGGTTACTGCCAAAAGGTGCCCGGAACGCGACCATATCCGCGCACTCTGGTCTGATGTGCCGTTGCGCACATAATCGCTCTCGCTTTCCACCAGCACATATTCATTGCCGATGGGCTGCAGCTCCGCCTCAGCAGCGAAATTATAGAGCGAATAGGACACGGTTGAGCTGAAACGCGGCATATCGCTGAGGAAAAAGGCCCTGGGCATCGGAGTATCCGACATAGTAACCAACCCTTTCGTATCCAGCGGCCGCCCGTCTCCCTCCCGCATCCACACAGCGCTTTTCGGATGTTCTTGAACTGTGAACGGTTTGCCGACTGCTATCCGTTGGTCATAATGGCTGAACCAGCGCGGCCCCATCCCGGGCGGAAATGCCAAATGATCGGCATCTTCGGGAGACGCGACATCCGGCATGGTTGCAGTATAGGCGATATCCGTCTCCGGCCGCTGCGACAGAATAATGTCGGCGCTGAACAAGAGGGCGCCATCTTGCCTTTCCTTATGCAGCTCGACACGGAAAAAGCCGGTCCTCTTCCGCTGGCTCAAAATATGCACGCTGACGAAGACTTCCCCTTCACCGATCTTGTTGATGAAAATGGCGTTGATGCTGGAAAGTTCGGACTCTGGATTGGCTTCGGCTTTTACGGCTTCCATCGCCAGAGCAAGCGCCCAGCCACCAAAGGCGTTTTCCATATTCCAGAAGATGTTTGTAACCGTTCGTGAATACACGCCGTTGCCATGCGTGGTAAGTTTCGTTTCTTCGTCAAGTACATGGTGCATCTGGGTCTCCATTATGCCTCGCTGTAGGAAAGGAAGTTTGAGATAACAAACAGCAGTTCCTTTGAGCTGTGGTATATTTTCTTCCGGCGCGACACCTGATCATTTTTATGACATCTTCGCTCAAAGACATTTTGGGAGAAAACGAACATGACCGAAGCATTTGACCAGACAAAGCTGGAAGCACTGGCCGGGAAAGTGATCGGAGACGTTGCCGGGGCCATGAGCTTGTTCATGGCTTATATGGGCGATCAGGCTGGAGTGTATGCGGCGATTGACGAAGCGGGACCGTCGACCGTTGACCAACTTGCCGCAAAGACCGGGCTTAACTCCAAATATTTGCACCAATGGCTCGGGTCGAATGCAGCTGCCGGTTATGTGACTTACGACGCGGCAACTGAGCGCTTCTCGCTAACGCCCGAGCAGGCGCTTATCTTCACGCGCGAAGGGCAACCGGCTTGCATGCAGGGCTTTATCCAAGCCGTAGTTGCTCAGTATGAGACACATGAAACTGCAGTGGAAACGTTCAAATCCGGCGAAGGGCGCCCCTGGGCTGATCATTCGCAATGTTGTTTCTGCGGCACTGATCGCTTCTTCCGCCCCGGCTATGCGGCCAATCTTGTCGACAATTGGATTCCGGCTCTCGACGGTGTCGAAGAGAAGTTGAAGGCTGGCGCAAAAGTTGCCGATATCGGTTGCGGGCATGGCTCCTCGACCGTGCTGATGGCGCAGGCTTATCCAAATTCAACCATTCACGGCATCGATTTCCATGAGCCTTCGATTGCGCAGGCGCGTGCCAAGGCGGCCGAGGCAGGGGTTACCAATATCGAATTTCACGTTGCCAAAGCGCAAGATTTCAATGGCGCAGATTTTGATTTCGCCTGCATTTTCGACGCGCTCCACGACATGGGCGATCCCATTGGTGCGGCGGCGCACATTCGCGCCGCCTTAAAGCCCGACGGCACATTCATGCTGGTTGAGCCGCTTGCCGGCGATACGATGGCGGATAATCTGCACCCGCTGGGTCAGATCTACTACGCTTTCTCCACCACCATCTGTACGCCCGCATCACTGGCACAGGAGGTTGGGTTAGGTCTCGGTGCCCAGGCAGGCCAGAAGCGATTGACCGAAGTGCTCAACGAAGCTGGTTTCAATCATGTTCACCGCGCCGCTGAAACACCGACAAATATGGTACTCGAAGTTACTGCATAAAAAGGGAGGGGCGGCTTGCGGGGCGCCCTTCTTACATTTGGCCATGGAACCATGTCGCTGGGGTCACTCCATTATCCGGCGGGTTTCGACGCACTAACGAAAAGAGCCTGGATCGACATCCGGTCTCCAAGCTCGGATCGAATTGCTGCGCTTACGGCGTCGAACACAGCATTGACGTCACCGCCCCGTTCGACAATTTCGGCATGGATAGGGTTGCCGAAAACAATGCCCCGCGCAAATAGCTCGGGATCGGGGATTGCTACATCTCGGCGTAGCCATTCAACTGAGATGTCTGAAAATCCGGCATTGCCGAGCGCCGCTTCGATTTCCGGCCCGTCATGATAGGAAAATGGAATTCGGTAGAATCCGGGCGGTTCGTCAGGGAAAATACGCTCCACGGTTTCGTGCGTCATGCGCGCGAAGGCATTGGCATCCCAGCTATCCCATAGATTGAAGAGATAGCGGCCACCCGGCTTCAACACCCGTAAGGCCTCTTCATATCCGCGTTGCTTGTCTGGGAAGAACATGACGCCAAACTGGCAGGTTATCGCGTCGAATCTGTTGTCGGAAAAGGGGAGATCTGTGGCATCTGCCGCCATAAACGTCACCTGCTCCTCGGTGACAAATTTGGTCGCAGCATGCTCGAGCATGGATGGACTGAGGTCTGTGGCTTGCAGTTCGCACCTTTCATTGAGTGTATTCCGCAAGTGTCGCGTCAGAATACCCGTGCCCGCCGCCATTTCCAAAACGAAAGATGGGTTGATGCCCGCGATACGACCCGCCAGTTCTTCGGCGAAAGCATCGAAGATATGGGGTCCCAGACCCTCATCATAATGAACGGGAACGTTGCCTGAAAAACGGGTCTCAAGTTCTGGCATTGGAAATTCCCCATCGTGCGTGTTGATCTAGGGTAGGAGATCCGTGCAACTCGGGACAGAGGGCAGTTCCTGCAAACGAAAAAGGGCGACCCGCAGGCCGCCCTTTTCATTTCGTATCGGATCAGGTCCTAGCGCGAATAGAATTCGACGACGAGGTTCGGCTCCATTGTAACCGGATAAGGCACTTCATCGAGCGTCGGGATGCGCGTGAAGACAACCTTGGCCGTGCCATCGGGCACGACATATTCGGGAATATCGCGTTCGTTCAGGCTCTGTGCTTCGAGGACCAGCGCCATCTCTTGCGCTTTGGCGCGCAGCGTTATTTCTTCACCGACCAGAATGCGGCGCGACGGGATGTTGCACTTGACGCCGTTGACGCGGACATGGCCGTGATTGACGATCTGGCGCGCGGCAAAGATCGTTGGTGCGAATTTTGCACGATATACGATCATGTCGAGGCGCTGCTCGAGAATACCGATAAGGTTCTGGGACGTATCGCCCTTCATCGCGCTGGCTTCTTTATAGGCGCGGCGGAACTGCTTTTCGGTGATGTCGCCATAATAGCCCTTGAGCTTCTGCTTGGCGCGCAGCTGGATACCATAATCGGAAAGTTTGCCCTTGCGGCGCTGACCGTGCTGGCCGGGGCCATATTCGCGGCGGTTTACCGGGCTTTTCGGGCGACCCCAGATGTTTTCACCCATCCGGCGATCAAGTTTATATTTGGCGCTTTTACGCTTCGACATGCTGTCGTCTCCAATTCGCTTGTTTCACAATCCCGGAACGCACCGCCATACCGTTTTGTATGACGCGGCCACCACTTCACCGGGGTGCGGGGCCAATTGCGAAGCGGGCATTTGGCTGCTGAAGGACGGAAAGTCAAGGGATTTGGCTGCCATCTCGACTTTCTCTGCGCACTGGTTAGAGACGCTGAGCATGAGCAATACAAAGACAGTGGAAGAGACAGTCGATCCGGCCAAGTGCCAAGCCATGGCCGAAGTGAGAGAAGGCGTCGATGCAATCGATAAGGCGCTGGTCACGCTTATGGCGCGGCGGTTTGGCTATATGGACGCGGCGGCGCGGATCAAACCGGCGCGTGAGGCCGTGCGCGACGAAGGCCGCAAGGCCGCAGTGATTGCCAATGTGAAAGCCCACGCGGCCGAGCTAGGCGTTCCCGTGCCCTTGGCTGCTGCGCTCTGGGAGATGCTGGTCGAAAACTCAATTGCGTACGAGTTTATCCGCTATGACGAGACGCGAGGCTAGTGTGTCGGCACTGTCCAGCCTGCAAGTTAGCGCAGGCGATAGAATTGCATGAGGGCCCCGTTGGGTGTTGCGCGGTTTTTCACTAGTTTCAGGTTCTGAGGGGGAACGCCGTCTTCGAAAAGGCATTTTCCGGCTCCGAGCACAGTCGGGAAGACCCATAACCGGAATTCGTCGATAAGATTTTGGCGTAGGAGCGTCTGGATAAGCTGCCAGCTACCATGGACCTGCAGCAGGGGGCCGTCTTCCGATTTGAGGCGGGATACCGCGTCACCAACATCGCCTGAAACAGGCCGAGAATTGACCCAATCAAGGCCATCAGGGCTCGACGTCACGACATGTTTGACGGCATTGTTTAACATGGCTGCCGGTCCACTTTCGGCTGATGCAGTTGACCAATGCGGCGCGAACAGATCATAGGTCTTTCTTCCCAGCAGAAGATCATAGGGTTCGTGCATCGCCTCCTCGGCGACCTGTGTCATGACTTCGTCCCAATAGTCCTGCGCCCATCCGCCCTGCGAAAAGCCACCCGAACGATCTTCGTCGGGGCTGGACGGCGCCTGCATCACGCCGTCCAGTGTCAGGAAAGTGAGAATTGCCAGTTCACGCATGATATCTCCCTTTCACCATCTCAGGCCTCTTACATCGGCAGTTCCATGTCGGGGGCTACTTCGATGGTCCCGCCGAGCGCAATATGCGGGCAATCTTGCGCCATCGCGACGGCCTCATCAATGGTCTCTGCCTGCACGATGGTATAGCCAGCCAGCGGCTGCGCACCCCCGCCGTCGACGACGCCGTCCCGTCCCACTGTTTTGGAGGGACCTACGGCGAGGCCCGGGTCGACGGCATGGTCGCCGAGGTTCGCCATCCAGGCTTTCCATTCTACCATATGGTTTTGGCCATCGGTGGGCGGGGTGAAATCCTCTCCAGTGTGATAGGCGAATACGAATTTCGGCATGTAACATTCTCCATTGTTAGGCGTCTGAATCATTGAGGAAGGTAAATATGCCGGAAGATTTAATATGTTAAAGAACATATTTAGAGCGATGCTATCGACATATCTGAAGGAAGAACATCATGCCCTACAGTCCCCAGCATAAACGCGAGACACGGATCAAAATCGTCGAGGCGGCACGTATCCTGTTCAACCGGCACGGTTTCGAAGATGTCACGATTGATAAGGTTATGCGCGAAGCTGGTCTGACCCGAGGCGGCTTCTACAATCATTTCGAAAACAAGGAGGCGCTATACGAAGCAGCCGTTTCCAGCTTCCTGGCGGGCAGAGGGGCCGAATGGCGGGCCGATGCGGGTGTCGATCCAGCGCAATCCGGGTCAAATATGGCGAAGCAAATGATCGCTGGCTATCTTTCGGCCGAACATCTGGGTGATCTCGACGGGCAATGCCCCATGATCGCGCTCCCTTCGGATATTGCCCGGTCCAATCCGCAGGTGCGAGCCTCTTATCAGCAACTGTTATCCGCAATGGTCGGCCTTTTTGAAGGTGGTGCCGACCGGACTGACGGACGTTCTAGAGAAGTCGCGCTTTCACTCGCTGCACTTTGCGTTGGCGGAATGGTGCTTGCGCGGACCTTGCCTGATTCGGCATTGGCGGAGGAGGTGCGGCATTCGGCGCATAAGACCGCAATGGCCTTGGCGGGGGCGGAAACGGTCTAGCGCCTCTTCGTCAACGATGAGACAACACCGCGCAGCGCCGAAATATCGGGCGCTGTCCAGCCGGGTTTGGTGATGATCGTCCGCAAATTGCGCCTCGTGGTCGGCTCCCGGTCCGGTGGGAAGAAATAGCCGGTCGGTTCGAGCGCCGTTTCAAGCTGGGTGATGAGGCCTTCCAGTTCAAACTGCGATGCTGGCGGCAAGACGTCCGTTTCTGTCGGGACTGCCAGGTCCACGCCTTTGGACCATTCATAGGCCATCAGGATCACCGCCTGAGCGAGATTGAGCGAGCTGAAAGCCGCATTGACCGGTACCGTCACGATTGTTCCCGCCAAGGCGACATCATCTGCATCAAGACCAGAGCGTTCCGGGCCAAACAGGATTGCCGAAGGGGCGTTGAGCGCGTGGATATTGGCAGCGGCTTGAGCAGGGGAGATGACCGGTTTGGTGACGCCGCGTTTGCGCACGGTAGTCGCATAGACATGGCTGCAGTCTGACACTGCTTCGGCCACGGTGCCAAACAGCTGCGCATTTTCGATCACATTGTCAGCGCCCGCAGCGGCGGGAATCGTACTTTCGTTTGGCCAGCCATCGCGCGGGGCAACTATCCGCATTTCGGTCAGCCCGAAATTGAGCATCGCCCGCGCCGCTTTGCCGATATTCTCGCCGAGTTGGGGACGGACAAGGACTAACTTGGGTGGCGGGGCGGCGGTATCGCTCACTCTTCAAACAAGTCTTTCACGGTGCCTGCGAAATCCTCGAAATCCTTGGCCTCGCGAAAATCCTTATAGACGCTGGCGAAGCGGATATAGGCGACGCTGTCGAGCTGTTGCAGGCCTTCCATCACCATCCTGCCGATGGTTTTCGATGTGATTTCCGTTTCTCCGCTGGTTTCGAGCTGGCGCTGGATTCCGGAAACCAGCTGGTCGATCTGTTCGGCTTCAACTCCGCGTTTCCGGCAGGCTAACGAGACCGATGTGTGGAGCTTATCGCGGGAGAATGGCTCGCGCCGATCTTCGCTTTTAACGACTGTAAGTTCGCGGAGTTGGATCCGCTCGAACGTCGTGAAACGCGCGGCGCAGCCTTCGCATTGCCGCCGCCGCCGGATCGTTGTGCCATCTTCGGTCGGCCGGCTGTCCTTTACCTGGCTGCTGTCATGCGCGCAGAAAGGACACCGCATCTAAAGCTCCGGGTATATGGGGAAGCGAGCGCACAGCGCTTCGACGCGCTGTTTGACCTCGGCTTCGACGGCAGGATCTCCCTCTTCTCCCTTGTCGCGCAAGCCCTGGAGCACATCAGCGACCATCTCACCGATCTCGCGGAATTCGGCCGGGCCGAAGCCGCGCGTCGTGCCTGCAGGAGACCCCACGCGGATACCACTGGTCTTGGCCGGGGGCAGGGGATCAAAGGGGATGCCGTTCTTGTTACAGGTGATGCCAGCACGCTCGAGCGCTTCATCGGCATCGCGCCCGGTCACGCCCAGCGGACGAAGATCGATCAGCGCGACATGGGTGTCAGTGCCGCCTGCCACCAGATCGGCCCCGCGTTCCTTGAGAGTGCTCGCCAGCACCTTGGCGTTTTCAACCACGGCGGCGGCATAGGTTTTAAATTCGGGACGTAGCGCCTCACCAAAGGCCACGGCCTTGGCGGCGATCACATGCATCAGCGGGCCGCCCTGCAGGCCGGGGAAAACGGCTGAATTGATCTTCTTGGCAATCGCCTCATCATTGGTCAGCACCATGCCGCCACGCGGGCCACGCAGCGTCTTGTGCGTCGTTGTTGTCACAACATGCGCATGGCCAAAGGGCGTCGGATGAACGCCTGTCGCCACCAGCCCAGCGAAATGCGCCATATCGACCATCAGATAAGCGCCAACCATGTCGGCAATTTCCCGGAAGCGGGCAAAATCGATGATGCGCGGATAGGCGGAGCCGCCAGCGATGATGAGCTTGGGCTGATGCTCCTTGGCGAGCGCCTCCACCTGATCATAGTCGATCAGATGCGTGTCTTCCTTCACGCCATATTGAATGGCGTTAAACCATTTGCCGGATTGCGCGGGCCTCGCGCCGTGGGTCAGATGGCCGCCGGCATCAAGAGACATGCCGAGGATCGTATCACCGGGTGTCAACAGAGCCAGCATCACGGCGCCATTGGCCTGCGCACCTGAATGCGGCTGTACATTTACAAAACCACAACCGAAAAGCTGTTTCGCGCGCTCAATGGCGAGCGTCTCGACAGAGTCGGATGGCGCGCAGCCCTGATAGTAACGGCGGCCGGGATAGCCTTCCGCATATTTGTTCGTCAGCACCGATCCCTGCGCCTCAAGCACCGCCTTGGACACGATATTTTCGGAAGCGATCAGCTCGATCTGTTTTTGCTCGCGCGTTAACTCTGCCTTCAGCGCCTCGGCGACGTCGGGATCGGTCGTGCCGACCCGGTCAGTAAAGAAGCCGTCGGGCTGTACGTCGTTGAGATTGGCAGGGTTGGTGCTCATGCGGGTTCCTTTGCGGGGGACGGGTTCGAAAGTTTATTGACGCGGCGCTGATGGCGATCGCCGCCGAAATCGGTGGCAAGAAAGGCGGCAAGACAGTCTTTGGCGGTTTCAATACCGATCAGGCGCGCACCCATCGCAATCACGTTGGCGTCATTATGCTCGCGGGACAGGCGGGCCGAAAGATTGTCGGAAACAAGCGCGCAGCGGCAAGCCGGGTTGCGATTCACCGCGATCGAAATACCGATTCCCGACCCGCAAAGCGCTACGCCAAAATCCACATGGTCGGATGCGACAGCTTCGCCCAGCGCATAGCCATAATCGGGATAATCGACGGAATCTGGAGAGTAGGGCCCAAGATCCTTGACCGCATGACCCTGCTCTTCGAGCCAAGCGAACAGAGCAGCCTTTAACTCAAGGGCGGCATGATCGGATGCGATGGCGATGCTGTAGGGCATAATAGCCTCCAAGGGCGGTGCGAGGCTTATTTAGGCGGGATCATATCTTTCCGCCACCACCCATTGTGGTTTTTTCCACATCTGTAAGCCGCGCGCTCTCGTTTCAGTCCTCGAAGCCGACGAAGCGGACTGTTTCGTCGAGCGGCTTGCGGTGCGAATAAACGGCATTGGCTGGAAAGTCTGGATCAGGCCAGCCCATCGCTACGCAGATCATAATGACTTGGTCGTCAGGGATTTGAGCATGTTCGCGTACAACGGGCGACTGCATTATACCCTGACTGTTGATGACGCAGCCAAGGCCGCGCGACCAAGCGGCATTGACCAGCGCATTGGTTACGGCGCCGCAATCGAAGGGTGCGATGTCAGATCCCAGGAGCACTTTGTCATAGGTAACCACGACGGATACGGGCGCGTCGAACTGGCGAAAGCCGCGTAGCACCCAATCCTGCCGACCTTCTTTGTCTTCGCGTTCGATCCCCATTGCGCCAAACAGCTGTTTGGCGATCTCGATTTGCCGGCCGCGATGTTCATCGGGAACAGTGGTAAACGTGCGGAATTCGCGGCTGTCCGGTTTGCCAGCGAGAATGCCCTCGGTATTCCCCTTGCGGATAGCGTCGAGAGGTTCGCCGGTTACGACGGAAAAATTCCAGCACTGGTTGTTGAAGCTGGAGGGCGCACGGCAGGCGAGTTCAAGGACCTCTTCGATCAATTCCTGCGGGACGGGTTTGTCGAGGAAACCGCGAATACTGCGGCGCTCGCGAACGATATCATCATAAGTCATCCCGCGGCCTACTTTCATTCTATGGCGCCGGTTTTTGCCATCCAGTCTGGTATAGAAGCAGGAGGGCTAGCGTCGGCTGGGTAAAATTCTGCTTGGTTAGCTATGCCGAGAACAAAAAGTCGCCACTACGCAGCGAGCCTAAGCTCCATCCGGTCCCAAATCTCAACCAGAGCATCGGTCAGTTCGCGCATCATCTCCGGCGTGTGCGTCGGCCCCGGTGTGAAGCGCAGGCGTTCGGTGCCGCGCGGAACCGTGGGGTAATTGATGGGCTGCACATAGACGCCATATTCGGCGAGCAGGATATCGCTGATCCGCTTGGCGTTGACCGGATCGCCGACCATCAGCGGCACGATATGGGTCGTGGAATTCATGACCGGCAGGCCAGCCTCGGCGAACATCGCCTTGAGCTTGGCCGCAGAGGCTTGCTGGCCTTCGCGCTCTTCATTCGAGCTTTTGAGATGCCGGACGCTTGCCAGCGCGCCAGCGACAAGCACGGGTGAAAGGCTGGTCGTGAAGATGAAGCCCGGAGCATAGCTGCGGATCACATCGATGATCATTGTGTCGGCTGCGATATAGCCGCCCATCACTCCAACGGCCTTAGCCAGCGTGCCTTCGATAATCGTCACGCGGTCGGCGACTTCGTCGCGTTCGGTAATGCCGCCTCCGTGTGCGCCGTACATGCCAACGGCATGGACTTCGTCGCAATAGGTGAGGGCGTTATATTTGTCGGCAAGATCACAAATCTCGGCAATCGGCGCGACATCGCCATCCATCGAATAGACGCTTTCAAAGGCGATCAGTTTCGGCGTGTCCGGGTCCGTTGCTTCCAGCAATTCTTCCAGATGAGCGAGATCATTGTGCCGCCATACATGCTTTTCGCAGCCCGCATTGCGGATGCCAGCAATCATCGAGGCATGGTTGAGTTCGTCGGAGAAAACTACGCAGCCGGGGAGCACTTTGCCGAGCGTTGTCAGCGTGGCTTCGTTGGAAATATATCCGGATGTGAAGAGCAAAGCGCCTTCTTTGTCGTGTAGATCGGCAAGCTCATTTTCCAGCGCGATATGATAATGGGTGTTGCCGCCGATATTGCGCGTTCCGCCAGAACCCGCGCCCACATCGTGCAGCGCTTCTTCCATCGCCTCGATGACCTTGGGGTGCTGGCCCATCGAGAGATAATCATTCGAGCACCAGACCGTGATCGGCTTGGGGCCATTGTGACCGGCAAAGCAGCGTGCATTGGGGAAGGCGCCCTTGTTGCGCAGGATGTCGATGAAGACACGATAGCGGCCCTCTTCGTGGAGCCGCTCAATGGCTTTCGAAAATACGCGCTGATAGTCCAATATTCTTCCCCGGCATTTGGAATGAGGCCCATGTAGTGGCTGGAATTGGCCATTTCCAGCGCGAACGACTCGCAATAAGGTTACAGTGTTTCGAACATCTCCAGACCGTATTGCTCTAAGCCCGGGCGTAGCGGCTCTGGATCGCTGCCATCGGTAATGAATATTGCTCGTCCGGGTACGGGTTCTGTAGGCCAGTTCTGCTCTGCCGTCAGGTCTGCAACCCGGCGCGCAATACCGTCTCCGCCATGCACGAAAGTGATCGGGCGTCCGGCTGCTTCGGCAAGCTCATGTTCAACCAGCGGGAAATGGGTGCAGGCCAAAACGATTGTGTCGATGTCGCCGCCACCCGGCTGATTGAACAGGCCATCTAGAACAACGCGATAGTCCTCGGCCCGAGTTGGCCGACCGCGCAATTTACTCTCCGCCAGCTCGACCAGATCATGCGTGCCGTATCGGATCACGGTGCAGTCGCTGGCAAATTCGCGTGACAGATTGTCGACATAGGGCTGTCTGACCGTTCCCGCTGTACCCAGCACGCCAATTACGCGAGATTTTGAAATCGCCGCTGCGGGCTTGATCGCGGGAACCGTCCCAACAATCGGAATGGCGAGCGCGGAGCGAACGGGGTCGAGCGCGATGACCGACGCCGTGTTGCACGCAATAACCGCAAGCCGCGCATCGACATGTTCGGCCAGCCGCCCGAGCAGTGCTGGTACGCGGGCAGCGAGCTCGGCTTCCGATTTCTGGCCATAGGGAAATCCGGCCTGATCGAGCGCGAGGATGATCGGCGCGTTAGGCAGCAATTTTCGGATCGGGCCGAGGATTGAAAGTCCACCGACTCCGGTATCGAGAAGCAGCAGGGGTTGCGCGTCATGCATAAGCGCGTGCCATATGGCCTGAGGCGCGGCCTCGCAATGGAGCGATTGCCCCGAGACGATAACGCCGAGACGATTGCAGCGCGGGGCAGGGGCGCTATGACCATAAGCCAAGAAAAAGAGAAGTCAGGAAACAGGAGAGGTTCGCCATTTTTGATAATCCGCTCTGGCTGGCCCCGGCTCTCGCACTGTTGCTTGGGTATCTGTTCGGGTCGGTGCCGTTCGGGCTGCTTTTGACCCGTGCGACGGGTGCGGGCGATCTGCGTGCTATCGGTTCGGGCAATATCGGCGCGACCAATGTGCTCAGAACAGGGCGCAAAGGCCTGGCCGCGGCGACCTTGCTGCTTGACGTGGCAAAGGGCTTTCTCGCGGTGACACTTGCCCCCTATCTGGGCGGTGATCCCGAGCAGATGATGCGGTTGGCGGCGCTCGGCGCTTTTGTCGGTCATTGCTATCCCATCTGGCTCAAATTTCGTGGCGGCAAAGGTGTGGCGACCTTGCTCGGCATCGCGCTTGCTTTTGGCTGGATATATCTGGTCATCTTTGCGCTGGTCTGGCTTGCGATGGTGGCGCTTTTCCGTTTTTCGTCGCTTGGCGGGATAAGTGCGGCGCTGACTTTGCCGGTGGCGGCGTTCTGGCAAGCCAACGCGCTGCTGATGTTTCTGTTTGCTGGCGTTGCGCTGCTCGTGCTGTGGAAGCATCGCAGCAATATCGGACGCTTGATCCGGCGTGAAGAACCCAAGGTCGGTGCGTCTGAGAATGGCTGAAGCGCGTCATACGGCTAAGCTGCAGCTGGCCCGGTCGCGCAATATTGGTCCTGTTACCTATGCCCAATTGCTAGCGCGTTTCGGAACAGCCGAGGCAGCGCTGGATGCGATCCCCGATCTGGCGCGGCGGGGCGGAGGGCGGGCTCCCAAGCTGGCGGACCTTCGCGTGATCGAAGCGGAGATGGCTGAAGTTGAGCGATTGGGCGCAAGCTATATTTTCCCTAACGAGCGGCCGTATCCGGCTGCGCTGGCGCAGATCCAGACTGCGCCTCCAGCACTGATCGTGAGGGGCGATCTGAGCTTGCTGGACAAGCCGCTGATCGCGATGGTGGGCGCTCGCAATGCATCAGCGGCGGCGCGCCGGTTTGCACGTGAGCTTGCCTATAAATTGGGCGCAGAAGGTTATGTTGTGGTGTCGGGTCTGGCGCGCGGCATCGATACCGCAGCTCATAATGGTTCCGTCGATAGCGGAACAATTGCGGTGATAGCGGGCGGGATCGATGTCCATTACCCGCCGGAGAATGAAGCGCTGCAACAGGATATTGCCGAACGCGGTGTTTTGGTGGCGGAACAACCGCCAGGCAGCGAGCCAAAGGCGCGGCATTTTCCGTATCGCAACCGAATCATTGCCGGGCTGGGGATGGGAACAATCGTGGTTGAGGCCGCACCTAAATCCGGTTCGCTGATCACGGCCCGGCAAGCCAATGAGTTTGGCCGGGAAGTCATGGCGGTGCCCGGCTCGCCGCTCGATCCGCGCGCGCAGGGCTGCAACCAACTCATTCGCGATGGCGCGACGCTGATCCAAAATGTTGAGGATGTCATAGGCACGCTACAACCCTTCGATACTCCCAAAATACACGAGCCTGACAGCCAGTTCCGGCAGGAACCGATATCGCCCGATGTCGAGGCCAAGCAGCGTGAGACAGTTACCGAATTGCTCGGCCCTGTCCCGGTTTCCGTTGATGAATTGATCCGCCAATCAGATGTGGCCCCAGCGGTAGTGCAGACGATTTTACTGGAGCTTGAATTGGCCGAGAGGCTTGAGCGCCATGCCGGCGGAAAGGTGAGTCTTGGATAACTGGGAAGAACGGACGTTTGAAATCTCCGATGTTTTCGGAGAGTTTTTGAGTCTAGTCGAATCTCACTGGCTCATGCTGGTGCTCGTAGCCTTGGTTCCGGGGCTGCTCTACACATGGGCCGATCTTAACGCAGACATGGGTGCCGCCGCAGCTCTGGGAAGCCTCCTTTCTTTCGTGATCCTCTATTTGCAGATATTCGTAATTGTCAGGTTGGCTCGAGATCGCGGCCTGTTGAATGGCCGGGACCATGAAGACGGCAGCCCGACATTGGGTATGTATTTTCGGGTGTTTGGTCAGTCGATCGTCTGGTCGCTGGCTGTGTTTGTCGGATTAGTGATTCTGATTTTGCCGGGGGTTTGGCTTCTAACGATGTGGTACGCGGTTTTGCCTGTGCTGCTTGTTGAAAATGAAGATGTTATGGACACCTTCGGGCGCAGCAAAGCGCTGGTCACACCGCATTTTTGGAAAGTGCTCATACTCGTTCTGATTACCGCTTCCTTCTATGTCGCTCCCGTGATGGGCTTGTTCTTCTTGGTTCCCGCGCCGGACGGCAGTCTCCTATGGTCCAGTTTGCTTTTGAATCTTGCGCTGCAGTTTGGCCAGACCGGTGCCTGGGTGTTGAGCCTCGCAACCTATATTCGTCTGGCCAATCAATCGGGTCAGGAAGGTGTCGGAGATATCTTTGCTTGACGAACGCGATTTGCATCGCATCCTCGTGCGCGTATGAGAGCCCCGCCTGAACTGAGAGAATTGCCAGCCTTATGAAACTTGTAGTTGTTGAGTCGCCCGCCAAAGCGAAGACCATCGAAAAATATCTTGGCGGCGATTACCGCGTCCTTGCATCCTATGGTCATGTTCGTGATCTGCCGCCCAAGGATGGATCGGTTGATCCTGAAGACGGCTTCGCGATGAAGTGGCAAAACTATGGCGACAAGACCAAGCAGCTCAAAGCGATCACGGATGCGGCGAAGGAAGCCGATGAACTGATCCTCGCGACTGACCCTGACCGCGAAGGTGAAGCGATCAGCTGGCATGTTCAGGAAGTTCTGCAAAAGCGCAAAGCGCTGCCATCCAAGGTTGAGCGGGTTGCGTTCAACGCGATTACCAAAGCCGCTGTTCTTGATGCGATCGCCAATCCGCGCGAGCTGGATCACGATCTGGTCGATGCCTATCGCGCACGGCGCGCGCTCGATTATCTGGTTGGCTTTACGCTTTCTCCGGTGCTGTGGCGTAAACTGCCGGGCGCAAAATCGGCCGGACGTGTGCAGTCCGTCTCGCTCAAGCTGGTCGTCGAACGCGAGCGCGAGATCGAAGCATTCAAGCCGCAGGAATATTGGTCAATCGCTGCCCAGATGGAGCAGGATGGCACGGAATTTACAGCCCGGCTCGTGCGCTGGCGCGGGGACAAGATCGATCGGCTGACGATTGGTAATGAAGGCGATGCGACGGCGGCCAAGGCCGAAGTCGAGGCTGGATTGTTCAAGATTGTTTCGGTTGAGACGAAACCGCAGATGCGCAACCCGCCTCCGCCTTTCACGACATCGACTATGCAGCAGGAAGCTGCGCGCAAACTGGGTTTCGCGGCGAGCCATACAATGCGGATCGCGCAGCAACTCTACGAAGATGGCGCGATCACCTATATGCGTACAGACGGCGTGCAAATGGATGGTTCGGCAATATCAGCGGCGCGCGGAGCCATCGCAAACCGTTATGATGCGAGCTACGTCCCGGATCAGCCGCGCATGTACAAAACCAAGGCGAAAAACGCGCAGGAAGCCCATGAGGCGATTCGGCCGACGGATTTCTCCCGCGACAAGGTAGGCGGCGGCGATCACGCGCGCCTCTACGAACTGGTCTTCAAGCGCGCGCTTGCAAGCCAGATGGCGTCGGCGCGGCTCGAGCGCACGACGGTCCAGATGGAAGAGGGCACTGGCCAGACAGCGCTCCGCGCGACCGGCCAGGTCGTCAAATTCCCCGGATTCATGGCGCTATACACCGAAGGCCGCGATGATGACGGCGATGAGGATTCAAAACTGCTGCCGATGATGAGCGAAGGCGATGCGCCTGCGAAGAAGAGCGTCGATGCCGAACAGCATTTCACCCAGCCGCCGCCGCGTTATTCGGAAGCCAGCTTGGTCAAAAAAATGGAAGAACTCGGCATTGGCCGCCCTTCCACCTATGCCTCGATCCTCCAGACCCTCAAAACTCGTGAATATGTGCGTGTGGATAAAAATCGTTTCTTTCCAGAGGAAAGCGGGCGACTTGTTACATCGTTTCTAGAACGGTTTTTCGAGCGTTATGTGAGTTATGATTTCACAGCCGGCCTCGAAGAAGAATTGGATGACATTTCCGGTGGTCGCGCACAGTGGCAGGAAATTCTCAACGCATTCTGGCAGGATTTCAAACCAAAAACCGATGAAGTCATGGAACGCAAACCTTCCGAGGTTACGGCCGAACTTGACATATTTCTTGAGCCCTTGCTCTTCCCGGAAAAGGAAGACGGCACTGATCCGCGACTTTGCCCGCGCTGTAATGAAGGCCGGCTCGCACTGCGCGGCGGGCGTTACGGCGCCTTTATCGCCTGCGCTAACTATCCGGAGTGCAAATATACGCGCCAGTTCGGTCAGCGCGGCGGCGATCAACCTGATCAGGGTGAGGATGAGGTTTTGGGTAAGGACCCTGAGACCGACCTGGATATTGAGTTTAAAACCGGACGGTTCGGCCCGTACGTCCAGAAGGGCGAGGGCAAGGAAGCCAAGCGCGCGTCCATTCCCAAGGATGTAGCCCGCGCCGATGTCGACCTTCCAATGGCGATTAAGCTGCTTTCATTGCCGCGCGTGGTGGGTGAACATCCCGAAACCGGCAAGGAAATCGAGGCTGCGATTGGCCGCTATGGCCCGTATCTTCGCCATGACGGAAAATATGCCAAGCTCGATACGACGGACGAAGTTTTTGAGATCGGCATGAACGCGGCGGTCGTGAAAATCGCCGAAGCGAAAACCAAGGGCGGGCGCGGGCGCGGCCAGCGTGAGCCGCTCAAAATCCTCGGCAAGCATCCGCGTACTGAGGAAGAAATCAAGCTGATGGATGGTCGCTACGGCCCCTATGTCACCGATGGGATGACCAATGCGACGATACCCAAAACGGTCGACAAGGACGAGCTCACGCTTGAGGAAGCCGCGCAGCTGATCGACGAACGGGCGGCCAAGGGCCCAGCGAAGAAGAAGAAGCGCAAGGCCCCGGCCAAGAAGAAAAAGGCGCCCGCGAAAAAGAAGCCTGCAGCCAAGAAAAAGCCAGCAGCTAAGAAAGAATCCTAGGCCGCTAGGCGAGATGACTCGACAAGAGCCAGAGCGTCCAGCCGATCAACACGGCAAGAACAATCCAGGTTAGGAGAACGCCCAGCACACGAGTGATTGGTGGGCCGCCTTCTTTGGGATTGTAGAGCCCATGAATGTGCAGCACCCGGGCGACGATAAACACGCCTGAAACAACCATAAGCCCCATATGGTTGGCTTGGCTCATCTCGAGCAGAGCCACCAATATGATGACCATCGGCGCATGTTCGGCAAGATTGCCGTGTGAGCGGGACGTGCTGGTGAGGCGCTGATCATCGTTAAGGCCGTGCGCGGTAGTCGTCCGAAAGCGTTGCCTTACCGTATCGATTGCGAGCAGCAGCAAGAGCGCACCCATGGCGGCGGTCAGCGCGGCGGTTACCGGTAATGTCATGGCATATCTCCCCTAAAGCGTGACGAGCCGGTCTTCACCCAGCCGCGTCATCAATCCGACAAGGCCGCCCGCCTCGACATTCGGGCCGAGCTGGCCAATTTCCAACCCTGCCAGCGCCATGCCGCCCTGACAAGCGATCAGCCCGGTGCCGAGCTGTGTGGCTTCCTCCCGGATTTCCGCAAGGGTGGGCAACCCGTTGGCATGACGATCCCCATCACCGGGGGCCGGGGAGCGTTCAGCCAAGTGAGTGACCGCGCGGCCTTCGAAGAATATCCGGGTGCTCGCGCCAGTTGCGGCATGGGCCGCTGCGACCGAGAGGGCCGCGTAGAAGCGTTCAGGGTCGGTGCCGGTCAAGATGATGGTCAGGCCGCGCATGTTGGGCATCCTGGGTCCTTTGGGAGCTTCAGCGTTCTGCTGCGCAGGCTAAGTGCGTCGAACAGCAGGAGCTTGCCGGCGGTATCCTCGCCGAAGCCGGTGATCTGCCGAATTGTTTCCATCGCGGCCATGCTGCCCATGATACCCGCAAGCGCGCCCAGAACACCTTGATCAGCGCAACTGGCATCGGGGCGATCAGGATCCGTTCCGACAAAGCATCGATAGCAAGGTTTGCAGGATTCCCAACCGCGGAAGACACCGAGCTGTCCCTCGAACTGGCCGATAGCGGCGGAGACGAGCGGGATATGCAGGCGATGTGCTTCGTCAGCGACGAGCAGGCGGGTTTCGAAATTGTCCGATCCATCGACAACGACATCGGCATTTTTCAGGAAATCGCCGATATTGGTAGTGGCAAGTCGCTGGCTAAGCGCTTCTACAGTGACATTCGGATTTTGCCGTCCGACAGCATCGGCAGCGCGGGCGACTTTCGATTGTCCGATATCCTCCGTTCCGAACAGCGTTTGGCGCTGGAGATTGGACAATGCGACCACATCGTCATCAATAATCCGCAGTCGCCCAACACCGGCTGCCGCAAGATATTGGATTAGCGGTGAGCCGATTCCGCCCGCGCCGACAATGGCAATGGTCGCATCGAGCAGTTTCTTCTGCCCTTCGCCGCCGATTTCCTTGAGCACGATGTGGCGAGCGTACCGCTCGATCTGGTCGTCGGTGAGGCTCATACGCCTGACATCATCGCCCAGTGGAGCCGAATCCGCCTGAGCCGCGCTGGGTATCACCAAGCTCTTCGACCTCTGTCATCATGGCGCGCTGAACTGCTGCAGGTACAAGCTGTGCAATGCGTTCACCGCGTAGAGCCGAGAAAGGCTCGCTGCCGAGATTGGCGAGAATGACCTTCACTTCGCCGCGATAATCGCTGTCGATGGTGCCCGGCGTGTTGAGGCAGGTAACCCCGTGCTTGAAGGCGAGGCCCGAGCGTGGGCGCACCTGCACTTCAAAACCTTCGGGAATCGCAATCGCGAAGCCGCTGGGCACCGCCACACGTTCGCCGGGCTCCAGCGTGAAATCCTCCGCTGTCACAACGTCCATTCCGGCAGCACCTGCGCTGGCATAAGCCGGCATCGGCAGGCCGTCGCCATGCGGCAGGCGTTTCATCTGAATGGTGATCTCAGGCAATTGCATCGACGATTCTTTCGGCTAGTTTTCGGGCGACTTCGCGCTTGGGCATCTGTTCCCAGCTTTCAACGCCATTAGCGGTGATGACGTGAACGCTGTTCTCCGTGCCGCCCATCACGTCACCCGAAACATCGTTGGCGATGATCCAGTCACAGCCCTTGCGATCCAGCTTGGCTTTGGCATGGCCGACGACCTTGTCCGTCTCCGCCGCAAAGCCGATCAGCAAGCCGGGGCGCTGGTCATGGGATGCAAGCCCGGCGAGGATATCGGGGTTCTCGGTCAGGTTGAGTTCTGGCGGGCCGCCGGTTTCACCTTTTTTGATCTTGCGCGGGGATGCTTCGGCGCGCCAGTCGGCCACTGCCGCAACGAGAATCGCTATATCGGCGGGCAGCGCATTGTTTACGGCCGCCTCCATTTCGAGCGCAGTTTCAACATCGATCCGATTGACGCCGCGCGGCGTTTCCAACGAGACGGGGCCGGAAATCAGCGAGACATCAGCGCCCAGCCGCGCCAATGCGCCGGCGATGGAATAGCCTTGGCGGCCCGATGACCGATTGGCGATATAGCGTACCGGATCGATGGGCTCATGGGTCGGGCCAGCTGTGATGACGACGCGTTTGCCTGCGAGCGGCTGTGTCCGTTCTGGAGCGGAGCTGCTCAACCGATCTTCAATTTCGGTAAATACGGCATCCGGCTCGGGTAGGCGCCCTTCGCCATATTCACCGCAGGCCATCGCGCCTTCGTCCGGGTTCAATACGATCACGCCGTCCGCGCGAAGCTGCGCTACATTGCGCTTCGTCGCCTCATGGTCCCACATGCGCACATTCATTGCGGGAACGGCCATTACCTGTGTGTCTGTCGCGAGGAGGAGCGTTGTGGCCAGATCATCGGCGATGCCCGCAGCCATTTTCGCCATTAGGTCTGCGGTGGCTGGGCAAACCACGATCAGATCGGCTTCGCGCGAAAGCTGGATATGGCCCATCTCGGTTTCGTTCTTGAGATCCCACAGGCTTGTATAGACTTGCGCCTCTGAGAGCGCGGCGAGGGTCATCGGGGTAACGAACTGAGCACCGCTTTTGGTGAGCACGCATGTCACATCGCCGCCTACCTTGCGGATCAGCCGGATCAGTTCGCACGACTTATAGGCCGCAATGCCGCCGCCGATCACGAGCAAGACGCGTTTACCGTTCATGGCCGGAAATGTGCGGCCCGGAAGGCGTTTTGTCGAGTCATGGCTTGCTGAGAGTGAGCCAAGGCTGCTTGGGCACGTCGTCGAATGTCAGCGGCTCTTCGAGTTCAAACTGCATCGTTGCCCGTTTCCGTTCGACGGTTGCACCGTGGCTCTCTGCAAGATCGACTAGCGGCCAGAGAAAATCTTCAACGCCTGTCGGGCCAGCTGATTTGTTGAGTCCGACAAACAGGGTCGATGGATATTCAAGATGCGTCGCGGTGAGATATTCGAGGAACGAAGCCCATTCTGTTACATTCCAGCGCTTGCCACCGCTTTTGGGGAAGACGTCGAAAACCTGCCCATTGATCATGATCAGGTCAAAGCGACCAATGGATGCAGGCAGCGGTTCGCCGAGCTTCACACCGCCTTCGACTCTGGGAATTCCGGATAGCTTGAGCAGGTCGCCATACACGGCAGGATCAGGCTTATCGAAAGCGAGAACCTCATGGCCATAGGCCTTGGCGATTGAGAGGAATTGACCTCCGCCGGCACCAATATCGAGAATCGAGCATTTGGGCCGCGTGTCGATATCGAGCATTCGGGCAAGGCGGGAATGGATCATGAACCAGGGCGCGAGATCGAGATATTTGGTCACGGCAAGTTCTTCGGCAGCTTCGATCTCTGCGCGATACTTGTCCTGCAAAGCGGCATAAGCCGGGCGATCAATTGACGCGGACACCCGGTCATACATTGCCCGTTGGCGATCATCTTCGATGACCGCGCGCCAGCCCTCGACTCGCTCTTCCAGTGATCGGAGCGGGCGATAGGTTACGCCGTCGGCATCAGGGCGCTGCGGCCGCTTCGGGGCTTTCCGAAAATGTTTCCGCAGTTTTGCGATTATAGCCAATACCAACTCCCGATTACTCCAATACCGGCGCCCAATAGAGCTATCAGCCAATATTTCCAGCTATTTCCTATTGTTACCAACTCAACCGCTGGCAAGGGCGGGGAGGGCGGCGCTGCACCTCGATTTGGAATTTCAGCTTCGAGCCGTCTGACCAGTTCCGGCAGGCGTAGCAATGTGCGCACATCATCCCTGAGGCGATCTGCCATTGCGGCCTCTGGTCCCAATTCGCTCCGCAGCCATTCGCCAACAAAGGGCTTGGACGTTTCCCACATGTTGATGTCGGGATCGAGGCTCGTTGCCACGCCTTCGACCATCACCATGGTCTTCTGGAGAAGCAGCAAATGGGGCTGGGTTTGCATGTCGAAATCGCGGGTAATGCCGAACAAGCCATCCAGCATCTGGCCGATTGAAATATCTTTCACTGGCAATCCGCGGATCGGTTCGCCAACTGCGCGCAGGGCCGTCGCGAATTCCGCGACATCATGATGCGGCGGCACATAACCGGCTTCGAAATGAATTTCCGCAACGCGCCGGTAATTGCCGGTGATCAGCCCATAAAGAATTTCGGCCAGCCATAGCCGCGCCTGACGATTGACCCGGCCCATAATCCCGAAATCAATCGCGCCGATCTTTCCATCGGGCAGAACGAAGAGGTTTCCCTGGTGCAGATCGGCGTGGAAAAACCCTTCAGAAATCGCTTGGCGCAGAAAGGCGCGGACAAGCGTTACCGCGATGGCCTTGCGATCATGGCCTGCGGCATCCAGTGCCTCGCGATCGGAAATCTTGATGCCGTCAAACCATTCAAGAGTCATCACGCGCCCGCCGGTGCGCTGCCAGTCTATTTGGGGAATGACGAAATCAGGTTCGGCCTGCATGGAGTTGGCCAACTCAGAAGCGGATGCTGCCTCGCGCCGCAGATCAAGTTCACGGGCCGTCCATCGTTTGAATGTCTCGATGGTCAGTCGCGGACGAAGCCGCGCCAGCTCGCCGCCCATCGCCTCGATCTGCGTAGCCGCCCATTCATAGGTTTCGATATCGCGAGCAAATTCCTTTTCGATTCCCGGGCGCAGAATTTTGATAGCGACGGTGTTGCCATCGCTGGTCACAGCTTTGTGAACTTGCGCAATCGATGCCGCCCCAACGGGTTCTGGCTCGATGCTGGAAAACAGCTGATCCATTGGCCGATCAAATGATCGTGCGATGACTTCCTCGATCTGGGCAAAGGGGACGGGGGGCAGCCGGTCCTGCAATCGCATCAGATCATGGGTCGCTTCATCGCCGACAAGATCGGGGCGTGTCGCCAGTGTCTGGCCGAGCTTGATCGCGGCCGGGCCTATCGCTTGGAATGCGTCAGCATAAGCAGGTTGTTTGGGCACCCGTGCGCCGAAACGCGCTATCCTGATCATACGCCGGATCTGCGGAGGCGTTAGCGGATCGCGTTCGATTCCACTGAGCGCGCCATGCCGCGCCAGCGTCCGGCCCCATTTCAGCAGCCGCCAGATATGCGTTCTGGGACGGGTCAAATCCGATAGCCGCTATGGATTGCCACAAGCCCGCCCAGCATCGGTTCGACTTTGCACTGAACGAAACCTGCATCTTCGATCATCGCCTTGAAGGCCTGCATATCCGGAAAGCGCCGAATCGATTCGATCAGATAGCGATAGCTGTCCTCATCCTTCGCCAGCACTTGACCGATCTTCGGCACCAGTTTGTGCGAGTAGAGATCATAGGCTTCAGCAAAGCCGGGCCAGAGTGTCGTTGAGAATTCGAGGCAGAAAAATCGGCCGCCGCGCTTGAGAGCGCGATGCGCTTCTTCCAGCGCCTTTTGGATATGCGTCACGTTCCGGATGCCGAAGGCGATCGTATAGGCATCGAAACTCTTGTCTTCGAAGCTCAGCTCTTCGGCATTTTCCTGCGCCCAGACCAAGCCTGCGATCTTGCGCTTCTCCGCCCGTTCCCTGCCGACCTGCAGCATTTCCGCATTAATATCGGCCACGGTGATCGCCGCGCCAGATTTCGCCAGGCGAAAGGCGATATCGCCGGTGCCGCCAGCCATATCCAATATGGTTTCACCCGCACCGGGTTTGACCCGCCTCACGAATCGATCTTTCCACAGCCGATGCATCCCGCCCGACATCGCGTCGTTCATAATGTCGTAGCTGGATGCCACATTGGAAAAGACGCCGCCGACGCGCGCAGTTTTTTCCTCAGCTGCTATGTCTTCATAGCCAAAAGATACGTTTTCTTCGTTCATGCCTATCCGCCAGATGGGAAGGCTTGTTCCTCTAGCCAAGCCTTGCCGTGCCCGCAAACGCATCTTAGCTGCAATGTGATGCCTGAGCTTCCAGAAGTCGAAACGACCGTGCGCGGTCTTGAGCCTGCCTTGCTTGGGGAGAGGCTTGTATCTGTGGAACCCAGACGTGCCGATCTGCGCCGTCCAATCCCGGCTGATCTCAGGCAGCGGATGACAGGAGCCGTGGTTACCGGGCTTGGGCGCCGCGCGAAATATGGCCTGATCGATACTGATCGCGGCGACACGATGATCTTTCACCTCGGCATGTCGGGCCGGTGGCGGCTCGATCCTGATATAATCGAAAAGCACGACCACCTGATCCTGAAAACGGCCAACCGGACAATGGCTTTGAACGATCCGCGGCGATTCGGGTCTATCGATCTGGTTGCGACTGTAGCGCTTGATAGTTTTCCGGCTTTCGCGGCGCTTGGCCCGGAACCGCTCGGCTCTGATTTTACGGCTGCATATCTGGCCATGGCTTTTGCCGGTCGTTCTGGCCCTGTGAAGGCGCTGCTGCTTGATCAGAAGATCGTGGCCGGCCTTGGCAACATCTATGTCTGCGAAGCGCTGCATCAAGCACGGATCGCGCCAGGCACCATGGGGCGCCGTATCGGCGGCGTCCGGCTGGAGCGGCTGGTCGTAGCTGTCCGCGAAATCATAGCCGCAGCAATTGAAGCCGGTGGGTCCAGCCTGCGCGATTATGCGCAGCCCGATGGAGAACTTGGCTATTTCTTCAAAAGCTGGCGCGCCTATGGACGAGAAGGCGAACCATGTGGTTGTGGCGGACGGATACGGCGACGCGTGGACAGCGGTCGATCCACCTTTTACTGCCCCCAATGTCAGCGGTGAAATCTGCGCTGCGCCCTTGACCTGAGCCGCTGTGATAGCTAGTTGGCATCCGCTTTCGGTGCGGCGGGTGCTGCGCCTTTTTATTTTGACATGATCGAGGTTTATTATGGCCAACACGCCACAGGCCAAAAAACGTATTCGCCGTAACGATCGGCGCGCTGTTGTGAACACGAATCGGGTGAGCCGGATTCGCAACTTCATCAAAAAAGTTGAATCAGCCGTTGAAGCTGGTGACAAGAAGGAAGCGGCCGATGCCCTTCAGGCCATGCAGCCTGAACTGGCGCGCGGTGTTTCCAAGGGAATTTTCCATAAGAATACAGCGTCGCGGAAGCTTTCGCGTCTGTCCAAGCGCGTCGCTGCGCTAAAATAATCAGCCGCCTCGGATGACGAGGTGGCCCGTCGGCATAGTCGGCCAATTTGAAAACCATATTTCAGATTAGTTACACTGCAATCTCAACGAGTCGCGTGATGCACGCGCGAGTTGTTAACAGCTCAAAATAAAAATAAATCATTTTAATTCAATGATTTAATAGCTAAATCGGCAAGATTGGCTACTCTGCGTGTCAACCCCAAATATTTCAATTTTTTGACGGTTCGCCCTCTTGCTTTGGGCGCGTTAACAATTCATCAAACAGTCTCTCGGTCGGTAGCGATTCTTCCCGGTCGATACAGTTGCCAGTGAAAAGTGTGATGCGAAAACCTGTGTTTTCGCACAGTCATTGTTTTTGCCTGGTGACCTGTACGGTTCAGGTGATCAAATTCACCGAACCGGGTCTGATGGGGGAATACATGCTTAGGGGAGGTTGTTGAGTGCAGCATGATTCGGATCTCGAAGAAACGAATACCGAAAGTGTAGATACTGACAGTGCCAGTACTACTAACCTGAGTACTGACATTGCGAATGCGCACGAGCCCTTCAAAGCGGCATGGGAAGCAATCAGAAATGGCCTTCGCCGTGATCTCGGTGCACGGACTTTCGATCATTGGTTGAAACCAATGAAGTTGATCGACTTTGAAGAAGAAGCCGGAAAAATCCGGCTTGAACTTCCTTCGCACTTCATGGCTGACTGGGTTCGCGAACATTATTCGGATCGGTTGCGTTATGCGTGGCGCGCGACTGTGCCCAGCGTTCGCGAAATTGATATTGTTGCTGCCGACGGCGCATCGAGGCCGGCTCTGTTCATTGTGGGTGAAGAAGATGCCCTGCCGCCGACGGATCAACTTTCGGGTACGAGCGGAGACAGCATCGGAACACCGCTAGAAAATCGCTATGTCTTTTCGAACTTTGTTACCGGTACAGCCAATGAAGTTGCATTCAACGCAGCGCGGATGATGGCCGATGCCGGCGTGCCGATGTTCAGCTCGCTCTATGTTCATGCCAGCACGGGGCTCGGCAAAACGCATTTGCTGCATGCCATAGGGCATGAGTTTCTGCGTCAGAAGCCGCGCTCGAATGTGCTCTATATGTCCGCCGAAAAGTTCATGTATGAATTCGTGTCGGCCATGCGCGACCGCGATACGATCGGTTTCAAGCAGAGGCTGCGGTCTGCTGATTTGTTGCTCGTTGACGATGTTCAATTCATCGCCGGCAAGGAAGCAACGCAGGAAGAATTCTTTCATACAATCAATGAGATAATTGCTACCGGCCATCGCTTGGTGATTAGCGCGGATCGCCCGCCGCACGAGCTGGGCGCTGTTGATAAACGGATCGCATCCCGGCTTGCCGGCGGATTGGTTACTGATCTGCGTCAACCGGATCTTGATCATCGCCGACGCATCGTGACGCACAAGCTTGGACAAATGCCGCAGGCTGGTATGCCGCAAGACGTTGCCGATTTTCTCGCCCAGCGTTTTTCAGCCAGCATCCGTGAACTTGAAGGCGCACTGACCCGTGTGGTTGCGTATTCGCTTCTCTCGAAACGTCCGATTGATCTGCCTTTTGCGCAAGAAACACTGGCGGACCTATTGCGGCATTCTCAGCGCCGGATCACGATTGACGAGATCCAGCGTAGCGTGTGCGAACATTATGGTATTCGGCATGCGGAGATGACCTCTGCGCGCCGTGCCCGCGAAGTCGCTCGCCCGCGCCAGGTCGCGATGTATCTGGCAAAACGACTTACGCCGCGTTCACTTCCAGAAATCGGCCGGCGTTTTGGCGGCCGGGATCACACGACGGTGATTCATGCGATCAAACGGATCAAGGAATTGCGCGCCGCGGATAGCGAACTTGATTCGGACGTCCGCTCGCTGCTCCGCAAACTCGAAAATTAGACTTTAGCGATACTCCAGATAACAAAACGGCGCCGCTCCATTTTGGAACGGCGCCGTTTTTGTTTCTGGGTGCCGTCTAACCCTCTTCGCGCGGCAACACCGTGATGCGAATTTCCTCGCCGGAATTGCCCGGGAAGTTTGTGAACATCGCTTCAACGAGATTGGGAACCAATTCAGTCAGCGCATCATTGCGTGATCGCGCCCGCGCACGGCCTTCAAATACCGGTTCGCCGTCTGCCGTCCGCGCGATCCTGAGATCAAGTTCGCTTGTATACAGCGTGTAGCTGCGGACCTCGGGATAGCCCAGACCACCGCCGAAGAACGGATCGTTCCAGCCATGATAGTATGACGAGCGCCAGCCGCGCCGGCTGTAATACGGGCTGTAGAAAAGAGAGCGATGGCCCCAAAATCCGCGATGGTAGCCCGGCGTGGCCACGACGCGTTCGCGGCCGTTATCGACGCTATATTCCATGGTGACGACAAGGGTCGCATCCTGCGCGGAGCGGGCGGCCGCATATCCATAGTCTCCAAGCTCAGCGGCAACCAGATTGGAATAGGTGGCGAATTCGAGGCCGCCGGATTTCTCATCTTCAGCAGGTTGAATGTAGAAACTTTGGCCTTGCGGTGCAGGCATTTGCTGGAATCGCGCTACGTCGGCCCGGAACGGTGTTGTGCAAGCTGCGATGGCAAGCATCATCAGCGGTGCGGCGAGAGCGAGAATTCTGCGTTGCATGGCAAATCTCCGAAACCGAGTTACAGCCCCATATATGGTATCTTACCCTGATATATCAACGCAAGTGAACCGGGATTGAACGCTGATCGGGCGTCTAAGAGCTATCGGCCGCTCAACAATCCCAGCGCGCGATACGCGTCCGCAAGCACGGGAGCGCCGCATACTGCTGCCTTTTCCGCGCCAGCATCAAGGATTGCGTCGAGCGCTGTGATATCGCCTTTCAACGCTTTGAAGCGGCTGGAAATCGGTTCGAGTACCGAGACTGTCAGATCGGCAAGAGCGGGTTTGAAATCACCAAAACCCTTGCCAACATATTCTCCAAGAACGGCGTCCGCATCCATATTCGCCAGCGCCGCGTAGATCGTAACCAGGTTTCGTGCCTCGGGGCGGTCCGCCAACCCATCCATGGTTTCGGGAAGCGGTTCGGGATCGGTTCTCGCTTTGCGAATCTTTTTCGCAATCGTGTCGGCATCGTCGGCCAGATTGATTCGGCTCATTTCCGACGGATCCGATTTTGACATTTTCGCGGAGCCATCGCGCAGGGACATGATCCGCGCTGCCGTCTTGCCGATATAGGGTTCGGGCAGGACGAAGGTTTCGGTTTTCGTGTCGAAGTTGAATTTTTCAGCGATATCGCGGGCGAGTTCCAGATGCTGTTTCTGGTCTTCGCCAACCGGCACATGCGTTGCACGGTAGAGTAGAACATCGGCAGCCTGCAGCACGGGATAGGCATAGAGCGCGATCGAGGCGCCTTCGCGGTTCTTGCCCGATTTGTCCTTGAACTGGGTCATGCGGTTGAGCCAGCCCATGCGCGCCGTGCCGCTCAAGAGCCATTGCAGCTCGGCATGGGCTGGAACCCGTGCCTGATTAAACAGCGTGGCGCGCTCGGGGTCGACCCCCGATGCGATAAGCGCCGCCGCCATCTCGCGAGTGCTCGCGCTGAGTTCGGCAGGATCGATAGGCATGGAGATCGCGTGAAGATCCGCGAGGAAGAACAGGCACTCGCCTTCATCCTGCATCTTTACCCAGTTGACGATCGCGCCGAGATAATTGCCGAGATGGAGATTGCCGGTGGGCTGAATGCCGGAAACAACGCGCATCAGGAGGAGGCCTTTCTTCGGAGGAGTAATGCGATCTTGGAACGATCAATGGCGCCGGTGAGCGCCGCTGCGCTGAAATAGACGAGCATCCCCGCGCTTACCAGAGCGGCGATGGACAGGACGCGTTCCATCACGCCGCCGCTAAACCATGGCATGAGAAATGGTAATAGGAAGTAGAGCAGAGCCGCCATGGCGGACGTTGCCAGCAATTGACCGAACAACCGCCTGACAAGACCCTTATTGAGCCGATAGAGTCCGCGTTTCTGCAGGATCGTATAGAGCATGATCACGTTGAACCAGGCACCGATTGCCGTAGCTGAAGCGATGCCCACAATACCCAGCCGGTTGATCATCAGCGTGTTAAACGTGATGAAGAAGAACAACACGATCGCCGCCGCATAAACCGGAGTCTTGGTATCTTTGCGGGAGAAAAAGGCTGGCGTTAGCACCTTGATCAGAACGTAAGCCGGAAGCCCGGCGACGAGCGCGGTCAGAACATTGCTGGTGATCCGCGCATCATTGGCGTCGAATTCACCGCCAAGGAAGAATGCGCTGACAAAAGCGGGTGCGCAGATCATCAGCGCGGCGGCGGCGGGGAACGTTAGCAGCATGGCCAGTTCGATGGCGTTGGACTGAACGCGGTCGGCCTGCTCCTTGTCATCCGCGCCGATATGGCGGGAGAGGGCAGGGAGGATGGCCGTTCCCAGCGCAATGCCAATCACACCGAGCGGGAGTTGGTTGAGCCTGTCGGCAAAGTTGAGGTGGCTGACCGAACCGCTGGCCAGTTGCGTTGCGAAGAACAGCTGGACGAGCTGGCTGATCTGATAGACGCCCGCGCCGAAGGTGGCCGGCAAGATGATGATACCGAGCTCTTTCACATCCTTGGTCAGGCGAGGGCGTTGGAAGCGCAGTTTGAACCCGCTGCGTTTTGTCCAGAACCATAGCCAGAGCAGCTGAACAACACCGCCCAGCGCCACACCGCCCGCCAGATAATAGGCGATAAGAATGTCGTCATCTCCGGCCATTCGGTTGCCGATCAGCAAGGCGCCGATCAGCACGATGTTGAGCAAGATCGGGAAACTTGCTCCGGCTGCAAAGCGCGACATGGAATTCAGGATCGCGGCCAGCAGCGCGACCATGCTAATCAGGAAGAGATAGGGGAAGGTGAGCCGTGCCAGCGCAACCGTCAGTTCAAACTTGCCAGGAATTTCCTGAAAACCGCTCGCCATGAGCCATATGATTGCAGGCATGGCGATCTCGAACAGTGCGACGAACAGGATGAGCACCGGCACGAAAACTGAAACAACTTCGCTGGAAAACCGCTCAGCATCGCCAAGTTCGCCGTCTTTACCCAGCTTTCTGCTGAACAGGGGAACGAAGGCGGCGGCAAATGCGCCTTCCGCGAACAATCGCCGGAAAATATTGGGGAGCTGGAAGGCGACGAAAAAGCTGTCCGCCGCCATGCCAGGCCCCAGGATGCGGGCGAGAAGCATGTCTCGCACGAACCCGGCGATGCGGCTGACCATCGTCAATCCGCCTATCGTCCCGGTTGCCCGGATCAGGTTCATGGCGTCCGGCCGGTTCCTGCCGTTGGTCCCGTCATCCGGGGTTTAGGCCTGACCGATTTGTGAATCGATATCGACATTATCAGGGCCGCCCTGCGCTACTTGTGCTTTCTGCTGCATATAGAGAGCGGCGAAATCAATTGGCTCAAGCATCAGCGGCGGGAAATTGCCGTCACGCACTGCATCGGCAAGAACGCGCCGGGCAAAGGGAAATAGCAAGCGAGGTGCTTCAACAAGTAAGAAGGCTTCGCGTTGTTCATCAGGAACATTGGAAAGTGCGAAAAGGCCAGCATAGCTGAGTTCAACATGGAACGCGGTGCCCTGTTCGAGCTTGGCGCTGACATCCATTTTCAGAATGACTTCCCACACGCCTTCACCAGCACCGTCGCTGCCGATATTGAACTGAACATCGATCTTGGGCGCTTCATTGGCCTGATAAATGCCCGGCGAATTCGGATTTTCGAACGACAGATCTTTTACATATTGGGCAAGAATGTTCGCGCGGGGCGCGTCACCAGCTGCGGATTGATCGGGAGCGACACCCTGTTCGTCTGCCATAGTCATAAACCTCAGTTACCAGATAGGAAGATTGAGCGCTAAATTGCGCGGTTTCGGGTTGCCCGCTAGCAGCAGCGCGCGAACAGAGCAATGGTTCGTCCCGCCTTGTCAGGGGAAAGGCGACGTTGCATTGTGATGGCATGACCTATCGCACTTTCTTCCTCCCCATCCTTGCCATTGTCGCAACCGCCAGCGCGGCACAGGCACAGCAAAGCGAGCCTTCGCAAAATGATCTGTCGCTAGCGGCCGGTTACAAGGCTGCTTTTTTGTGCAGCGGGATATTCAACGCCGGGCAGACACAGGCCGAATCCACTGCCGATGATCTGACCCGGATATATACCGGTTATCGCCCGCTTATTGGCGATATGCCCGTCGAGATTGATCGCGAACGCCGCAGAGTTTCAGTGCGTTTCGCCGATACGGTGCCGCCTCGCGTGGCCCAATGGCGTCCCCATCTTGGTTGTGTGCAGCTTCCGACCGGGGCTGATCCTGATGGCGATATCGCCTTGCCTCAGCTCGATAGCGAAATCGATGCACCGAACCTTGCCGAGACAGATGCACTCGCCTGGCCGCGAGGCGATGGTGATGCAACGCGACTGTTAGTGGAACCGGAGCGGGCTGCTCTCGATGCCGTTATCGGTGCTGCTCTGGATCGCACAACCTATGGTGAGGGCACGGAAACAACGGCTGTTCTGGTTATCCGCGATGGGCATATCGTCGGGGAGCGTTATCGCAGCGGCTATAACCTCCATCGCCCGCAGCGCACATGGTCGGTTGCCAAGAGCATTGCTGCATCCGTTCTCGGTGCGGCGGTTCAGCAAGATCTGGTCGATCTTGATGGGCCCGCTCCTGTTCCCGCTTGGCAAACACCCGGAGATCCGCGCGCCGCGATTAGCTGGCACAACCTGCTTCACATGGGCAGCGGCTTATGGAGCCCTTTCGCGGGAAACCGGACCGATGCCATCTATTTTGGCGGGCAAGCCGTTACCGATTCGATTCCCGGTCTTCCGCTCGAGACTGCACCGGGGACGCGGTGGCGCTATGCCAATAATGATACATTGATTGCGATGCGGGCCCTGCGCTCGGTTCTTGGTGACGGAGATCGCGCGCTCGCTTTTCCGTTTACGGATATGCTGTGGCGAGTCGGCATGACCCGGACGACGCCGGAAACTGATTGGCAAGGCAATTTCATTTTCTCAAGCCAGGTCTGGACGACTGCGCGGGATCTTGGACGGCTCGGGATGCTCTATCTGAATGATGGTGTTTGGCAGGGTGAGCGGATTCTGCCCGAAGGTTGGTCTGCTTATGTGGCTACGCCAGCACCAGCGCAGCCGACTGGGCGCGGCGGTGTTGGGTATGGCTCGCAATTCTGGTTATTTGGCCTCGAGCAGGGCCTGCCAGCGGGAAGCTATGCGGCGATGGGTAATCGCGGCCAATATGTGATGATCGTCCCGGAACGCAATATCGTGATCGTGCGGCGCGGATTCGATGCTGTTGGCGATGGCGAGCGGTTTGATATCGCCCGGTTCAGCCGGGATGTTTTGGCAGTGATCGGAGAATAACACCCTGTCATCGGGCAGGTTGCGATTTCCCTATTTGAATCAAGGCCCAGCTACGCCTATGTAGGGTGCGTAGTTTTTTGAGTGGAGGCCTTGGTGGTCGAGATAATCCTTTTGGCGATGGTCGCTGTGTTTGTGGGTTTGCGCCTGTTCAGCGTGCTTGGGCAGCGTTCGGGCCATGAACAGGAGCCGCGCATGCCGCGGCCGGTTGAGTCCCCACCAAAATTGAAGCCTGTGCTGCAAGTCGTGCCCGATGTGGCTCCGTCAATTGAAGACGAGATGGATGGCCTTATCGCTCCGGCTGCTGCTGCTGGGCTTAAGAAGATTGCCTCAGCCGACTCGTCTTTCGATATCAATGAATTTCTGGGCGGCGCGCAATCGGCATACGGCATGATCCTGGAAGCTTATTGGAAGGGCGACCGGGACGATCTTTCGCATTTGGTCGACGATGAAGTTCGAGAATCCTTTATCGCTGCAATTGAGGCCCGCGAAAAAGAGGGCCATGTGCTCGACAACCGGCTGGCCTTGATTGAACGAACGCAGATCGAGAACGCAGAGTTTCGATCTGGCATGGCTCGCATCACGCTTCGCTTTGACGCGGATATCGCTGGTGTAACGCGCGACAAGGAAGGCACCGTGATTGCCGGATCACTATCTGACGCGGTGCAGACTCATGATATCTGGACATTCGCGCGCAATGTCCGTGATGACGATCCCAACTGGCTGCTGGTTGAAACAGACGAAGCCTCATGACGATCAAGCGGAGCGCAGTAGCGCTCCTGCTCTCTCTTTCAGTAGCGGCCTGTGCGGGAATTATTCCCGACGCGGTTGAACAAACTTCCGACCGGCCGATCCCTGCGCCGCCTTCACCCGTACCTCCACCGCCTGAGGATGTGACGACCGCGCCGTCCGGCGATAACGCGATCGGGCAGGGTGTAGCAGCAGGACCTAGCGTATCGGCTCTCGATATCGATGATGATCAGGCCGCGCGGGCGCTCACCGCTTTTCGAATTTCCTGCCCCTCGCTACTGCGCCGCGATGACCCAACAGGGCTGACCTTGGCCAGCGACTGGGCTGAGGCTTGTAACGCCGCACACAGCTGGCGCGATGATCCCGTGGAATTTTTTGTCGATCATTTTCGAGCGGTTCAAGTCGGCTCCGGCCAGGCTTTTGCGACCGGTTATTATGAGCCCGAAATCGATGGGGCCCGCAGCCGCAACCCTGATTATGCATGGCCAATCTACAGCCTTCCTGAAACTATTCCGAGCCCCGCTTGCACGAACGACTGCGGTGATGATCGACCGCCTCTGTCTCGCGGCTCGATCGAAGAAGGTGAACTGGAAGGCCGTGGGCTGGAAATCGCCTGGGCCCGCGATCTCGTCGATCTCTATTTTCTCCATGTACAGGGCTCAGGCATTTTGCGTTTGCCAGACGGTGAAACGATGCGGATCGGCTATGCCGGAAACAACGGCTATCCCTATACGAGCATCGGGCGGCTGATGCGCGATCAAGGTTTGCTTGCGGCGGGGCAGACGACTGCGGAAGGAATCGCGGCGTGGCTACGCGAAAACCCGGAGCAGGGTCGGGCGATCATGCAATCCAATCGCCGCTATATATTCTTCAATGAACTCACCGGCGCTGGCCCGCTGGGGTCTCTCGGCCGTCCGGTTACCCCGCGCGCAACAGTGGCCGCAGACCCGGCCTTTGTACCGCTTGGTGCCCCCGTCTTCCTCGACTTGGAGCATGATGTCGCTGACGGTCTCTGGATTGCGCAGGATACCGGCAGCGCCATTCGCGGGGCCAATCGGTTCGATACATTTTGGGGTGCGGGCGAGGCGGCCTATGCCATCGCCAGTGGCATGGCGAGCCGCGGACAAGCCTATGTCCTTGTCCCGAATGCGTCCGCCGCTCGCCTTCGTGCCGACTAGTGACCAAGCGTCCCCTGAGTGCGGACGAAAAAGCCCTTTGGGCGAAAGTCATCGAAAGCGTCGAGCCTTTGGATCGCAGGCCCGGGCAAACACGGGCGCGGCCAGAGCGCGGCGCTGATCTTGCTAACTTTGCCGTTCCCCAATTGCCTGAGCGAAAAGCCGTTTCCGGACCCGGAACGACCCTCGACGGAAGTTGGGATCGCAAACTATCGCGCGGGCGAGCCGAACCTGATTTTACGATTGATCTGCACGGCCATACGCTGACCTCAGCTTATGACAGGCTCGACAAGGCCCTTGGTCAAGCCATTGCCTCTCATGCGCGCATAATACTTTTGATTACCGGTCATGCGCCTAAAAAGGAGGGGCCAGTGACACGGGGAAAAATTCGCGCTGCTGTGGGGGACTGGCTGGCCGCATCGCGCCATGCCCCGCACATCGCGGCAGTTCGTGGGGCACATCCAAGGCACGGTGGCCGGGGCGCGCTCTATATCGTTCTCAGACGTCGGCCTGGTTAGCGCTAAGACTCTCTATGCGAGGCGATCGACCAGCGCTGCGTGAAGACGTTCACCTAATTCCGGTCCTTGGAGCGGGTAGAGAAACGGCTCGATCATCTCCAATTCCATCAGCAACATCTGGCCATCGTTACCCCGCGCCATATCCACGCGAGCATAGAGCGGCGTTTGATCGAGTGATTCGATAATTGTAGTTGCGGCAGCTCGATCCTTGGGCTCAGGCTCACAGGCGCGTTCGGTGCCGCCATAAGAAGACTGAATCCGATATTCCCCTGCCGCCGCTGATTTGATCAGCGCGTGGGAGAATGCGCCATCGATAAAGATCGCACTCATCTCGCCCTCGATCTGGATTGCGGGAAGAAAGGGCTGGGCCATCATCGGTTCGGGCATATGCGGGGTCGGGTCGCCGCGATGCACTCTATACTGGCCTTCCGCATTAGCGCCGACCTGCCGCTTGAAGACCAGATCATCGCTGCCAAGCGTATCAAAGGCTTTCTCGACATCCGTTTCAGTCGGCTCATCGAACCACAGGGTCGGCACGATCTGCACGCCGTTCGACTCCAGGTCCCGCAAATAGGTTTTTCGGTTATTCCAGCGGACGATTGCACTGGGATTGAACAAAGCGGTTTGCGCTTCGATGCTTTCGAGCTTTGCCATAAAGGCGCTCAGATTATCCTGATAATCCCAGGTTGATCCGATCAGCACCGCATCGAACACGGACCAGTCGATAGTCTCATCGTCCCAGGCATGGATAGCCAGTGTTGAGCCCTTGTCGGCAAATGCAGGCATCAGGCAATCGATCATGAGGTCATGTTCGAATGCATCGAACCGACGATCTGGAGATTCGGGAAGCGTCAGGCGGCTGGCAAGATAGGCAATGCGCATCGCGGGGATTTGCTAACTCAGCGCCCGCCGCAATACGCCCTCGTAAATATCCGTCAGCGTGTGAACGTCAGAGATCGCGACGGCCTCGTCCAGCTTGTGCATTGTTGCATTGAGCAGCCCGAATTCGACGATCGGGCATAGCGTATGCAGGAAACGCGCATCGGATGTCCCGCCGCCGGTCGACAATTCTGGTGACAGGCCCGAGACCTGCTCAATTGACGCGCCGACAAGATCGGACAGGGGGCCGGGTTCGGTGAGAAAGGCTTCGCCGGAAATCATTGCCTTGAACTGCGCCCCGGGCGCTTCTTCGTCGACTATCGCCTGAACTTTCTCAACAAGCTCTGCGCCTGTGTGATGGATGTTGAAGCGGATATTCAGTCTGAGATGCGCTTCGCCCGGTATGACATTGGTGGCTGCATTGCCGACATCGACGGTGTTCACTTCCAGATTGGAAGGCTGGAACCAGTCATCGCCATCATCAAGCTCAAGCTCGTGCAGCCGGGTGCCGATGCGAAAAAGCCGCGTGATCGGATTATCGCCTTCATGCGGATAAGCGATATGAGCTTGGCGTCCGATTATATCGATCCACATATTCACCGAACCACGCCTGCCGATCTTGATCGTATCACCGAGCCTGTTTTGCGATGTTGGCTCACCGACCAGAATCATATCAGGTTTGAGACCGTGCTCTTCCATCCGCGTCATCAGCGCGCGCGTGCCGTGGACGGCTGGGCCTTCCTCATCGCCCGTGATGATGAAGCTGAGCGTGCCGTTCAGCTCCTTTGCGCGGGATACTGCAGCAACAAATGCGGCGATCGCCCCTTTCATGTCCACCGCGCCGCGTCCGTAGAGCAGGTCACCCTGTGTTTCTGCGACAAAGGGGTCAGAGGCCCAGCCCTTGCCTGGCGGTACGACATCAGTGTGTCCGGCAAAGGCGAAATGAGGTCCGCCGGACCCGCGTGTCGCCAGAAGATTGGGCACTGGTCCGTGCGGTGCTTCACCGGATACGAGATGTTCGACCTCGAAGCCCAGGCTCTGGAGTGTTTCGCCGAGCAGTTTCTGCGCCCCGCCTTCTTCAGGAGTGATGCTCGGACAGGCGATCAGCGCCTTGAGCAAGTCTATCGGGTTAATTGCGTCGGTCATGGTTGGCGGTGTAACCGGGGCGCAGGTCATTGCCTAGCCGGAGAAAATCATGCCCAAGCTCGATCTCACCGCGATCCCGCAAACTAACGCGACGGGTTACCCTTCCGAATTCGCCGACAAGGTGCAGGAACGCTGGTATCGGCGACTTGCTCCGGCGGGCGCCCTTACGGATTTCGGCGTGAGCCATGTCGAACTGAAACCGGGTGCCTGGTCTTCTCAGCGGCATTGGCATGAAGATGAAGACGAGTTTGTCGTGATGCTTGCGGGCGAAGCAGTGTTGGTTGACGATTCAGGGCGGACACCAATGCGCACTGGCGACAGCGCAGCCTTTCCCAAGGGCGACGGCAATGGGCATGTGCTGATCAACGAAAGCGATGAAAGTTGTTTCTTCATCGCTGTCGGGAAACCCGCAGCCAGCGACTGCCATTATCCCGATATCGATATGCATTTGGAGAACGGCCGTGGTTTCTGCCGCAAGGATGGCGGCGACTTCTAGGTTTCAGCCTTAAACTGGCGCGACCTCGAACCTTTCAATAGTCCAAGGTTCTTCCTGCGCTGCCTCGATCCACTCACGCACCCAGCTATGCGCGAGTATCGCCTGCACATAGCCTTGCGCAAAGGGGGGTAGCTTGATGGAATAAGTGACGAGGCGCGCGCAGACGGGTGCGTACATAATGTCCGCCGCACAGAAAGTGCCGAACAGGAACGGGTTCTCACCGCCATAGCGCGCCCGGGCCTGCGCCCAGATTTCGAGTATGCGACTAAGCTCATTCCCAACTTCTTGGCTGAGCGATTGGGCCGGGAATACCTTGCGGACGTTCATCGGCAGATCGCGGCGCAGATTGGGAAAGCTTGAATGCATTTCGGCGGCCATAGACCGGGCCATGCCGCGTGCGCTTTCATCTTTCGGCCAGAAGCGCTCGCTCCCGACTTTATCGGCGAGCCAATCAATAATCGCGAGGCTGTCCCAGACAACGGTATCGCCATCCCACAAAACGGGTACTTTTCCAGATGACGCCGCAAATTCATTGCCTTCACGCCGCTGTTCCCATTTCTCGTCATAGAGCGGCACCGTGACTTCTTCGAACGATAGTCCGGATTGTTTGAGCGCAAGCCAACCGCGCATCGACCAGGACGAATAAGCCTTGTTGCCGATGATCAATTTCATGCGTTGCCTTTCAGGGATTGTGGCAGTGTCAGCCGATGGCTTGAATAACGGCTTTGCGCAGTTCGTCTATACCCAATCCAGTTTCGGCAGACGTCGTCAGGATTTCGGGATGGGCGGCGGCATGGGCCTTGGCCTGGTCGGTGAGTGTTTCCGTGACCGCTGCAAGGGGCTTGTCTTTCAGCTTGTCGGACTTGGTAAGTATGATCCGATAGCTAACGGCTGCCTCATCCAGCATAGTCATCAAATCGCGGTCGATATCTTTCAGACCGCGCCGCGCATCAACAAGAAGGAGCGTGCGTTTGAGGGTAGGGCGTCCGCGCAAGAAATCATTGATCAGGTGACGCCAGCGTTTGGCGACCTGAGGCGGGGCCTTCGCAAAGCCATAGCCGGGCATATCGACAAGCCGGAACTGCGGCGGATCTCCAACCTCAAAGAAGTTTAGCTCCTGGGTACGGCCCGGCGTATTTGACGCGCGTGCCAAACCTTTGCGGTTTGTCAGTGCATTGAGCAGCGTTGACTTGCCCACATTGGAGCGACCCGCAAAGGCCACTTCCGGTAGATCGGCGTCAGGCAAAAACTCCAAAGTCGGCGCCGATTTCAGGAAATCGATCGGCCCTGAGAATGTCTTGCGAGCCATTTCCTCAAGAGCGGCTTGGTCCGTCATTCCTTGGCCATTTTCGCTTGCTCTTTCAGCCGCGGATCACGGCTGTAGAGCCATTTCTGTTGAGCGATGGTGAGGATGTTGGACGTTACCCAATAGAGCTGCAGACCAGCTGCAAATGGCGCCATGATGAACATGAAGACCCAAGGCATGATGCCGAAAATCTTCTGCTGCATCGGATCCATCTGCGCGGGATTTAGCTTGAACTGCAGATACATTGTGATGCCGAGCATGATCGGCAGGATGCCAATGGCGAGCCAACCCGGAGGCGTAAAGGCAAGCAACCCAAACAGATTGACCGGGGTCATCGGGTCAGGCGCCGACAGATCCTGCAACCACAGTGCGAATGGCTCGTGGCGCATTTCCACCGAGAGCTGCAACACTTTGTAGAGCGCATAGAAGATCGGAATCTGCAGGAAGATGGGGAGGCAGCCGGCCAGCGGATTGACCTTTTCACTCTTGTACAGAGCGAGGACCTGTTCCTGCATCTTTGGTTTGTCGTCTTTGTACCGCTCCTGAATTTCCTTCATCTTCGGCTGTACGGCGCGCATCCCTGCCATGGATGAGAATTGCTTCTGCGCAATTGGGAACATCAAGCCGCGAACAACGAAGGTCATCAGAATGATGGCGACGCCAAAATTACCAACCGTCACGAATAGCCAGTGGAGCAAATAGAAAATCGGCAGCTCAAACCAGTAGAACCAGCCCCAGTCGATCGCGAGATCAATCTGGTTGAGCCCCTGTTCCTCTTCATAGCGTTCGAGCAGCAGCGTCTCCTTCGCACCGGCGAAGAAATGTGTCGTTGTCGTAACGGCTCGGCCCGCCGGGATCACCGTTTCCGCATTGGTGAAAACCGCCTGATAACGATCACCGCTCAGCGGAATAAAAGCAGCATCAACGCTCGTTCCAGACGCCGGGACTAGGGCGGTCAGCCAATATTTGTCATTGAAGCCCAGCCAGCCATCGGCGACAGAGAAGCGTTCACCGGTTGATCCGGCCTCCCGGACATCATCGAAATCGATATGGTTGAGATCATCGTTCCAGAATCCCGCAGGGCCGGTATGGATGAGCCAGGTATCGGGGTCGGGCGATTCTCCGGTTCGCGTAATCAGCGAATAACCGCGCGCGCTGATGACATTGTCACCGACATTGGAAACTCGCTGACCGATGGTGAAGAGGAAATCTGTGTCCACTTCGATGATGATTTCAAACAGCTGGCCCGTGCTGTTGCGCCATTGCAGCGTTACAGGCGTGTCCGGTGTCAGTGTTTCACCATCGGCCTGCCAAATCGTGTCGCCATCCGGCGTGTCGACGCCCTGGCTTGCCCAGCCGAAATGCGCATAGTTGGAAGCGTCCGTGCCTTCCGGAGTTAGCATCCTGATTGGCGGTGAACCCTCGTCATTTGTTTCGTTATAATCGAGCAGCACGAGATCATCGAGCCGCGCACCGCGCAGGTTGATCGATCCTTCGACACGCGGTGTTTGAATAGCGACGCGATTGCTTTGCGATTCGCCAAGCACATCGGCGGCTTCGCGCAGCACTTCGGGCGCGTCTGCAACCGGAGCCGCTTCGGGCAGCGCTACAGTCTCGCCATCAGCAAGCTCAACTTCTGGCTCGGGCGGAGTCGGCGCGATTTGCTCCGACAGGAAACTCCAGCCTATCAGCACTAGCGCCGAAAGCACGATCGCCATGATCATGTTGCGCGAACTATCCACCGCAATTCCCCATTCTCTTCAATCTCATATCACGGAACCGGATCATGACCTGATCCGCCCCAAGGATGGCAACGCAGGATACGCCGAAGCGCAAGCCAGCTGCCTTTGAATGCCCCATAGCGCGACAAGGCAGTGATCGCATAGGCCGAACATGAAGGTTGATAACGACATGTTGGCGGCAATATCATGGACGGGCCGATCTGCCACAGTCGAGCAATGCCGATGAACAGTTTGGCAATCATGATCTGATGCGATCGAGCGCTTTGGAGAATTCCGTTCGGAGCGAATCAAAATCACGCTCCACCCCGCCTTTACGACCGATCAAAACATGATCCGCACCGGCGATACCCAGTTCAGGAAGAATTTCTCTGCCAAGCGCCCGAAAGCGTCTTTTCATTCGGTTGCGAACAACAGCGCCGCCGATCTTTTTGGTGACTGTAATGCCGAGCCGCTTCGTTTCGTCGCCATCTTTGCGGTCACGAACCTGCAGAACAAAGCCGGGCATGGCCGCGCGCTTGCTGCTATTGGCAGCGAGAAAATCGCGTCGTTTGCGGATTGTTTCCAAACCGGGCGGAAGCGCCGCGGTTAGGCGGACAGCTTCTTGCGGCCCTTGGAACGACGTGCGCGCAATATGTTGCGGCCGCCTACGGTTGCCTTGCGGGCCCGAAAACCATGTCGCCGTGCGCGCACGAGATTGCTCGGCTGAAAGGTGCGCTTCATCGCTCATTTCCTTAAAAACTGGAACAAAAAGGGCCACACCTTGCGGGCGGCCTCAAATCTGGTCGCGTAGCTAGTCCAAGCCTTGGTCAAAGTCAATCAGTCCCTTGCTCTTCACGCTTGCGGCGATTGCGGCGGAGCGCGCTTTTTCGGCGCATGGCCCAATCGACCCATTCGCCCTTCTTGGGGTGCCTGGTTTTGAGCCGCGCATAGAATTTGCGAACCAGCACAGAGTTTTTGAGCATAAGGGCAAAACCGATGGCAAAAACAAAGATGCCGCCGGGGCCGGGAAACAGCCCGATGATAGGTGCGGAAAGAACAAGCAGACCCCCGATAACCGTCAGGACAAGGCGAATTCCCGCGCGTTTGTCTGGCATTTTCGAGGCGACGTCATCTCTCACGCTTCCAAATTGGGGTTGCAAGGGCGATTGAGCAAGAGTTTTGGTAGAATGAAGTGGCCCTCTCGACTCTGTAGCTTGACTAAGCCAAAAGAGAACAAACAGGGAATATAGGGAGGGCGTGCATGGTCGCCCATGTTGCAACAACGGCTTATCTGGGTTTGGAAGCGCGCACCGTTGAGGCGCAGATACAGATCGCGCCGGGGGTTCCGGCGTTTAACCTAGTCGGATTGCCTGACAAGGCGGTGGCCGAAAGCCGGGAGCGCGTTCGCGCGGCGATTTCCGCCATCGGGCTAGCGCTGCCGCCCAAGCGGATTACGATCAACCTGTCACCCGCCGATTTGCCCAAAGAAGGCTCGCATTATGATCTGCCGATCGCGCTAGGCCTGCTTGGCGCGATGGGTGTGATCGATGCGGAGACTTTGGCGGGATATGTCGTCGTTGGCGAACTGGGTTTGGATGGACGGGTTGCGCCTTCTCCCGGCGTATTGCTCGCCGCTTTGAATGCATCATCGCGCGATCTGGGGTTGATTTGCCCTGCCGCACAGGGGCCGGAAGCCGCATGGGCAGGAGATGTAGAAGTGATCGGCGCGCCCGATCTTCTCTCCCTGCTCAATCATTTCAAAGGCACGAGCCAGCTCGCGCCGCCATCTCCCGGTGAAGTCGAGGAGCCTGTCGCCGGAGCCGACCTCAAGCAGGTGAAAGGGCAGGAGACAGCCAAACGCGCGTTAGAGATAGCTGCGGCGGGCGGGCATAACCTTCTAATGTCTGGTCCGCCCGGGTCGGGCAAATCGCTGATGGCGGCATGTCTAGCGGGGATCCTGCCTGAGTTGACGGCCCCCGAAGCTCTTGAAGTATCGATGGTGGCGAGTGTCGCAGGCACGCTTGATGGCGGCAAGCTCGCGCGCAACCGCCCCTATCGGGCGCCGCATCACTCTGCCTCGATGGCGGCGCTCGTCGGCGGCGGGTTCAAAGTGCGGCCGGGGGAAGTGAGTCTCGCTCATCTTGGCGTGTTGTTTCTCGACGAGCTACCCGAGTTCCAGCGACCGGTGCTCGATTCGCTGCGCCAGCCGCTCGAAACGGGAACGGTTTCTATCGCGCGGGCCAACGCGCATGTCACCTTTCCCGCCCGGGTCCAATTGATTGCCGCAATGAATCCCTGCCGGTGTGGGCATCTGGGAGATGCTGCGCTCGCCTGTTCACGCGCGCCTAAATGCGCGGCCGATTACCAGGCGAAGATATCGGGGCCGTTGCTCGATCGGATAGACTTGCATGTGGATGTTCAGGCCGTTTCTGCTGCCGATCTGACGCTACCCCCATCCGCCGAAGGCTCTGCCGAAGTCGCTAAGCGGGTTGCTGCCGCGCGCGCCGTGCAAACGGAGCGCTATGCCGATGAACCGCTACGCACCAATTGCGAGGCGGATGGCGAGTTGCTGGACGCAGTTGCAACGCCTGATGACGCCGGGCGTAAACTCCTCACCCAAGCTGCCGAAGCGATGCGGTTAACGGCGCGAGGTTATTCGCGGGTGCTGCGGGTAGCACGGACGATTGCCGACCTTTCGGGCAGCGAAATCATCGGCCGTGTGCATATTGCCGAAGCGCTCAGCTATCGCAGGCAACCGCCTCGAAATTAGCGGCCTTGCCTCGGGGGCGGTTTTGGGTGACTTTGCCACGAATTCGACGGAGATCGAATGGGGCGTACAACACTTTAGGGAGGAAGTTTCATGGAATGGATGTTTATGCCGCTGAAGCGATATGCAGAATTTGGGGGTCGATCACGCCGGATGGAATATTGGATGTGGATCGTGTTCCAGTTTTTGCTCGGCATTGTGTTTCAGATATTGATATTCGCCGTGGGGGGCGGTGCCATGATGGCGGCTGGAGGTGATCCGACCGGCGCGATGGCTGCGGGTGGAGCGATTATGATCGTGTTTTTATTGGCGATACTCGTATCGCTTGCCTTTATCATTCCGAGCATTGCCGTTGCGGTGCGTCGTTTACACGACACAAACCGTTCAGGATGGTGGATTCTGGCGCCGCTTGCTGGATATGTGTTGATATTCCTTGGCGCAGGTATGGAATCCAGTGCGATTTCACTCGTTGGTGGGTTGATTACCATCGGGTTGGCCATCACGTTGCTCGTCTTCTATTTCCTCGATGGAACGCCAGGCCCAAATCGCTTTGGCGAAGATCCAAAGGGTCGCGGAAATGCAGATACATTTGCATGATTGATGGGGAGTCGCTTGCGGAGTGCGAAGCGCTTCGCTAATCGGCTCCCCCTACTACGGGCCTCTGTGGCGGAATTGGTAGACGCGCTCGACTCAAAATCGAGTTCCTTCGGGAGTGCCGGTTCGACTCCGGCCAGAGGTACCACAGGCCCGTTTTTTCTGTCCTACAGACCAGCGCGCATGATAGTTTCATGCCCGCACGCACGCCTCATTGTGAGAATCGCCCTAGGATAGAAATGAAAGGTCACACTCAGAGTTAGCAAATCCCGGAACGCAGGGCTTTTCTACCCCCGACTTGTGTCAACCAGTGTCAACCAGAGTCGGGTCCTAAAATCCGAGATCCCGGAACGTCTGCTGGTCGAAACGCAGGCGGAAGGTGACATAGGGGCCGCTGCGTGTGTAACGCGCCGCTTCAAAATCACGATCTTCAAAGCCGGTTACGTTATAACCAACTGAAATCCATGTATTTTCTACCGGGCTGATCCCGACATTGGGACCGATAGACCATGTCCATGCCCGTCCGCCATTGCCTTCACGCACGCTGGCCGAGGCACCGATATCGATGGTTTCCGACAGATCAAAGCGGGCGTCGGCACCGATGAGATTGCTCCAGCCTTCGACATCGGCCGTACCGAAACGATCGGACACATAGCGTGTGCCCCAGAAGAGAGTGAACTCGCTGCGGCTCAGCCAATCTTCGCCGCCAAACATGCCAAGGCTTGATCCGGTCGGCGAATAGTTGAGCGAAAAGCTGTTTACGATACGGCGGGATTGCAGATCGCCGGTAACGATCAACGGCGCGCTTCCGACAGGGCCTGGTTGTCCAGCAACGGCGTTCGTGATTTCGTCACTGCGCAGTTCCAGCTTGTTGAGGAAAGACCAGTCGCTGTCCGTCGGGCGATGCGCGAGTGAGATTTCGAGCGAAGTAATTTCACTGGTCGCGCCGCCATCCTGTTCTGCGCGCAGCCAGGAGAAGGCACCGCCAACCGCGCTGCCTTCGCCGATCTGCCGCAGCAGCGATGTCGTAAGGCCGTAACGATCTTCATTCTCGCCGTCGCGATATTCAGCGCGGCCGGCCCAGCTCCAACGATCTCCGCGATAAGTCGCGCCAGCGGTGACCGCCGTAAAGTCTTCGGTCAGGGTCGGACTCGTGCCGTTGCCGACAAAGCCGCCACTGGCAACAGGCTGCGCAGCGTTGAGAACCGTATCGGGATCGATGCCGCCGTTCAGTGTTTTGTTGCCGTCGAGCGAGAAATCGAGCGACCAATTTTCGCTCAGCACGAGTGATTGCGCAAACCCATAGGCGGCGAAGGTCCGCGGACCATATTCGCTAATGTCCTGCTGGTTTCCAGCAAGCGAGATGCGTGCGCCGGACCATGGCTGGACATCGAACCCAACCCGGGCTGTACGCGCATCCACCGTGTCGCCATCGGCAATCTCATAACCGCCAACCAGTGTTAGCCAGCTGGTTGCGGCAAAACGTGCCGTAAATTGATGGCGGGCAGGGAAGTCGACACTTTCCGCATCGTCCAGTGCGAATTCGGTTTGTGCGTCCAGTGTAAGTTTATCTCCGAATAGCCGCTGTGTTGCGCCAAGTTGCAACAATGTTGATTCGAGCGTGGTGCCGTCGCTGAGCTGATCATTGCTGTAAATGATACCCACGCGCCCGTCTGTGTTGTCGCCATGATATTCGAGCAGAGCCTGCCCCGCGATCCGGCGCGCGCCGGTCGTCAGAAAATCTTCATGCCAGCCGCTGGCGGCAAGTGAGAGCGAATCACTTATACGAACGCGGCCGTCGAAACCGAATTTGCGTGTCCCGCTTTCCGCTCCACTCAACTGTCCAACGCCGAAATTTTCTTCCTGTTCGCGCGCATAGGCGAGAATGTCGAAATCGGAACTGTGATGCTCGGCCTCGATAAGCCAGGCGGTGGCCGTGCCGGGATTTTCTTCCGTTACCGCAGCGCTGGCACCCGGATCGCTATCACTCGCAGCGAATTCCGCGCGGATTTCCGTCGAATCGTTTGGACGCCAGCGAATATCGACAGCGCCCATATTGGTTTCGCGCTGATTGTCGTCATCCCGGATGGCTGTGGCGCCGATGCGGAGCCGTTGATTGGCGGTGCTCCAAGTGACACGGGCGCCGGCGTTCACGCGGCGCGCGGCCACACCATCGACTTCATACTCGACGACGATGAATTGCGGATTGAGGCTGGAGTCGCGGCTGAGAATCGGTTCGCGGAACCGAACCGTGCCGCTGAAATAGTCGATATCATAATCAATGTGGCGGACCAGCGACTGGCTGGACACGATAAGGTTGGAGCGCAACCGATCCCGGACCTCGAGAGTGATCTGTTCGCTGTTCGCTAGCAGCTGCGTACTACCGATTGCATAGGGGCCAGAAAGCCCGTTGCCCTGTATCTCGACCCGGCGGAAGCGATGCGGCGTATCCGCGACAAAGGCTGTTGCCGAAACGCGCTCATTGCGAAATTCAGTGCGTACGCCGTTGAAGCTGCGATTGTAGCGCGCAAGCTGGGTCTCGCTGAAATTGGTCTCATAGTCACCGAACATCGCATAGAATTGCGGGCGTTCGAGCCGCAGATAGAGGCGGCGGACGCTGGCCGCGCCAAAGCGGCGTTCGGAGCGATCAGCATAAATCGTGTAATATTGGTTCGGGTCGATCACGCCCTGAAAGCGCGTTTCGTCCCGCTCGGAATCGCTGTCATAAGCCAGCGTCATGAGCCAGCGCCCGGTAACCCGGCCGCGTGCATAGAGCGCAACCCGCGCATCGGTGTACCAAGTTTCCTCGTCTGCGCCGATCTCTTCAAGATTGCGGTCGAGATGATTGAAGCCAACTGTACCGGCAGCAAAGCCGACGACAGTCCAGGGGCGATTACCCGGCTCAAGCCAGGTCTCGACGCTTTGTTCGCGCGATACTTCGCCGTCGCGGAACGGGAAACTAATGGCTAGTGTGCCGCTCACCGTTGTCGGCTCAAGCTCGATATAGGCAATGCCATCATCGCCCTCCACACGCCAAACCGGTGCAGCGCGTTCCAGACCCGAAAGCTGACGAGCCTGAAGCGCATCGGCTTCAACCGCCGGAAAATACGGAGAGGGGACCGAAAAGTCGCCCGTTAGCCCATGATGGACGGGTTGGCCGTCACGGTCCGTAAGCCGCACCGCAATCACCGGCCGTGATACGCCATCGGCGACCAAGTGCGAACGTTCGCGAAGGAATTCGGCGCGGATCGGTGCATTGCCGAAATGTACAGTGCGAGTCAGCGTCTCCACGATTACGCCGTTGGCATCGATGATTTCGGCGATAAGATGATTTTCGCGAGGCTCAATGCCGATGCCGCGCCACTGGCTGATTGAAACTGTGTTTGCAGCATCGGTACGCAGCCCCTCAAACGCGATGGGCGCGACCTGAGCACCGTTTAGCGATAGCCGGACGGTCTGGTTCGGGAAATGCTTGATCGCGACGCGGATAACGCGAGTTCGCGGGTTATGTTCTGGCTCTGGAAAGATCCAAGCAATACCGGGCTCTTGACCGGTAAGCCAATTGCGCTCTGCTCCCGCTGCACCGGCATCTGAAAGCGGCACGGGGCGCTGAACGACGGCGGCGGTTTCGGGAGCCTCGCGCGGTTCGACGGCGCGCACCCGGAAATCGACACGGTAAAGTCCGCCGCCCTGTCCTTCAACAAAGCGCGAAAAAGCGCGGCCTGCAGACCGGGTGTTGCGTGCGCAATCAACCGCTGCGCGGTCAAGCGGCAGTGTGGACTCGTCCATCTGGACGACGTGCAAACCCGGCATCACAGCTTCGAAATGATAGCGACCATCTTCATCCGTCACGGAATAGCTGCCATCTTCCATCATCACGCGAACACCGCCCACACCAGCGGCTGTGCGCGGATTAACTCCGCAACCACCTTCGGTGATCCGGCCGATGACGGTCATCCGGCTTGCAATTGTATCTCGTTGAATGCGGATCGTGGCATCGGCGACATTGCTGACCTGCCCTCGGTCATCACGAACCTGCGCGCTATTGGTGGCGTTGCCAGCCGACGCGTGAGGAAGCACTTCGGTGATATATGTGAGGTTCGCTGATGTTCCCGGGCTCAGGGCCGGAATTTCAACGGAAAAGCTCCGTCCGTCAGGTGCAAAGGCTACGCCGTTTGTGATCTGCTCACCGTTCAGGCGCAGCGAATTCGGCCGCAGCCGCAGCTGCGACGGAAGCTCGTCGGTAACGATCAACGGGCGTGTCGGGCGGCTGGGATCAGTACTGCCCACGCGGACGCTGAACAAAATTGGGTCGCCTGGCACGGCAAGCTGCCGCGAAGAGGCTTTTTCGATCTGTAACGGTGCCGAAGGTTGCTCCAGAGGAATATCGATGCGGATCGACTCGACCCCGCCCAATATGAACTCTTCCCCGAATGATCCCGTCACAATGTCATAGGGATCTCCGCGAGAATCGACGAAACCCGCCAATTCTTGCGGGCTGGCCTGCGAAATGCCGGTGTACGGGGAGGGCGGTTCGATGATGAGGCGGTAACGCCCCGGAGCCACCGCCGGGAAGAAGAAATCGCCAGTTGCCGGCCTATAGGTAAAGCCGCCGCTGTCGGTCACAGATTGGCCTGTGGTTACCGTGGCCGGGAAGCTTGAAACACCATCATTGCCAAATACTTGCGCAGGCTGGCCGGTCGCCACATCGACCAAAGTTACCTGCGCACCATCGATTGGAGTGCCGGTTTCACTATCGAATACCGTGGATCCGAAACTATCGAGCACATCAACGGCCAGTTCGCGGAAAGACAGCGATCCACTAGGATTAGACGTGGAGATGGCGAGCGCGGAACCCGGTACGACCGACAGGACGCAATTATATTGGATCGGTGCAGGCGGAACGGCCGCAGTTAGAATAAAGCCGCCGAAAACGCCGGTATCAGGCCCGGTTTCAATGAGGAGCAGTTCCTCAGCATCGCCTTCGAGCGTTTCTATATGGATTTCATAGGTTTCTACAGTATCGGGGTCGCGATTGCTCGGCGCGTGCTCGACCATGAAGATCAGCGGCTCGCCGGCCCGGATTTCTGTCGCCGGGTTGATCGCAGCCGGAGAGAGCGGCCGATCTGCATAGGCTCCCCCCAGCCTTGGCGTTACATAGGGCGCTACGGCGACACAGCTTGTGGCAGGCAGAGTGGCGTATGTTCCGCCTCCACCGTCAGAACCGAAATGGAACAAGCTAATGTCCGGCGGCAGTCCGCTCGAATCGACTGCAATTTCCACTCGGTTGGATGGTTCGCGAACACGGCCGTCCGGCTCATCCCATTCAGCATAAGCAGTATTGGTGATGACCTGGGCATGCGCGGCCGTGCCCGCTGGCGACAAAAGCGCAGCGAACAGTGCAAATAGCATTGCACATACAAAGAGAATGGGATGACGCATAATGCCCGAGCGGTGGCCGCCGGTGTAGTTTCCGGCGGCCATGCTCATTCACTTAGTCAATCGTCGCGCGGAATGTGACGATTTCCGTCGTTCCAGCGGTTACTGTGCCGATGGTGGCAGAAACTGTGCCGGCTGAGAAAGAACCACCGGCTGAACCTGCGGTATTGTCACAGCTGGTCAGCACATCGTCGGCCGTGTTGGCCGGCGTTCCGTTGTCATCGATCACAGCGGTGCCGCCGATCACGATCGAAGATGTCACGAATGTCGTGGTACCCGGGATCGTATCGGAAATCGCCACGCTCGTTGCGTCTGCGCCGCCTGAGGCGTTGGATACTGCGATGCAATATTCGATCGTAGCGCCCGGAATATTGTAGAATTCCGTTGCACCTGCGATCGGATAGTTGACGGCCAGAAGGGTGCTGCCTTTGAGCGCGCTCAACGCAGCAGCCTGAACCGTATAGTCATCATCGTCGAAAGCGATGCCATCGAAGACACCGTCACTGTCGGCGAAAACCGTATCGACGGCAGCTGTGTCACCGCCAGTTGTTGCAGTGATTGCTGCCCCAACAGCCCCGCCGGTCGTGCCGGCGTTGCCCTCACGGGCCGTACCAGTCAGTTCGACATCAGCCACGGAGCCGGTCGCCAGACCAAGAGCTACATCGGCAAGGATGAAAACGCGGCGCGTTTCGCCATTGTCCATTTCGTCGAGGAAGGTGACCAGCGTATCGCCAGCATCAAAGCTGCCATCGCCATCATCTTCATAGATGCGGACGTTGCTGACATCGAAGCTGTCAGTGCCGCCATGTGCTGCTGTTCCGCCAACAAGTTGCGATACGGCGAGCGCAATATCGACATAACCATTTGTTTCGTTGGTCACGTCGAATGTCGTCACGGCATCGTCTTGGCCGGGCGAAACTGTCGTTGTGGCGTTGCCCAATTCAGCGACGATCACATTGACTGCTCTGTCGACCGTAAATGTGTCTGCCGCCGCGATATCGCTTTGGTCCACACCGCCGACTTGATAGCCGACGCTCACGGTGTTGGTGATGCTAGATCCTGCATCGGTGCCTGCTGCATATGCGGGGCTGGTGGCCAAGGCCGCTAGCGTTATACCGCTGACAGAGACGAGATATTTCGTCATGATTTTCATTGATTTAGTCCTAATTCTGTCATTTCCTATGCCTTTCACCCCCCGGTCCGCAGGCACATTTAGCGGTTTTCGTTTTGGCTATCTCACGACGCCGTGAAATCTGAGTTGTCCGGTTGCGCCGGCAGCGATTGGCTCGGTTAGCGTCCAGCGAATATGCGTTACATCGGCGGCTTGGGCTGCGCGTTCGACACCACTTTCGTTTGTGATGTGAAGCTCGGTAAGCAGCCCGAATGTCGTGCCGTCATCGACCGAATATACTGCGCCGCCATCAACCGCTTCGGCGAAGACAACCGCGTCAGGCATCGGATTGGTGACGACGAAGTTTTCGGCGGGTTCCGCACCGGTGTTTTCATATGTGAGCACGAAGACCAGATTGTCCCCTGGGACGACGCGTTCCGGCTCCTCCAGAGTGACGGTAATTGTGCCATCAGCCTGTTCTGCGCTGCGTTCTACGAACACTTCGCTGTCGAGCGCGACCTGGTTGCCCAAGACGGCACTTGCCGGTGCCAGAATGGCTAGAAATGCGATAAAATACTTCATGTGCAGTCTCCGTCAGTCGATCACGACTTGAAATTCGATGATGTTGGTTGCGCCGCCAGCCACGGTCCCGAGCGTCACGGCGATGCCGGCGCCATCGAAAGCGCCGGCATCGGAGTCAGCACTGTCTGTGAGGCCCGTGCTATCCAGCGTGATGCTCTCATCGACATAAGTAGTGTCATCGGGAATGGCGTCAGTGATAACGACATTGCCGAGCGTACCCGATCCTGTTGTTTCCGCAGTCAGTCGATAGGTGATGACCGAACCCGGTACCTGGGTCGCTCCGCCGAAGGGATCGAGAATTGTCGCTGTCTTGGTGAGGTCGATATCGGCATCGAGAACGGCGTAAAAGCCGCTGTCACTGTCGGTTGCGCCGGTGGAACCTACAACGGCATCTCCGCCGCCTTCTCCCTGACCGGCGAACACCGTGCCGGGGGTTCCGCTGCCTGTTGCGGCCGTGCCGGTCAATTCAGTTTCGCTGCGGTCGCCGTCGGCCGCTCCAGCGGGAATATCGCCGAGGATGAAAACGGTAATCGTTTCGTCGGGATTCAATACTGGAGGTGCTCCGGCATCATAAAGAGTGTCGGTGCCGGCATCATATGAGCCGTTGCCATCGGTATCGATGAAGAGCGTCACAGCGTCGGGGTCAAAATCGTCACCCGTCACATTGGGATCGATCGTCAACACTACGGCTTCAGGGCCGTTGCCTCCGTTCGTTACGGAAAAGCTTAGGATAGCATCAGCCTCGCCTGGCCGAACCGCAACATCGCCCGGATCAGCCGATGTCACGGCAATATCGAGGATTTCGTCGACGATCAGGGAAACGGTGTTCGAATCCACCGTAATCGTCGTTCCGCCATCGTCATAGGATGCGGATGCCGTGTTTTCTATTGGTGTGCCTGCAAGCGTTCCGGCCGCCTGTACTTGCGATGCAAGGCAGAGTGGCGAAAGTGCGGCCAGCCAAAACGGCGAGCGCAGCGCGATAGAGCGAAAGTGTTGGCGTCGGCTAAGCGACATTAATCATACCCCCCACAGGAACGAAACAATCAGTTACAGGGAGGTACATGACCCATTAACGCTAATAAGGCGTAAAATTTGGCCTGATATTCTGCAATATTCGAAAATTATGTGGAACTAATCGTCTTTTTGTTCGTTCGATGGGGCGGAAGTTAATATCTTTTATTTATCTATGGTAAATAAAGAGTAAATATTCCGAGCAGCGCCGCGTATGCCAAAAATCCGCCACGCTACTTTGCTTGACAGGGCTGAATGCCTCGCCTAGTTCGCGCCTCTTCAACGCCTATGCGGGTGTAGCTCAGTTGGTTAGAGCGCCGGCCTGTCACGCCGGAGGCCGCGGGTTCAAGTCCCGTCACTCGCGCCATTTCCCAGTTTCCATCCACTGCAAAAGTGGCTTTAGCGGCAGGATCCAGACGATTCCCGCGGTAAGATATATGGGCGCCTGGATAAGCACGTGAAGCGTGCCAATCGATGTGGATGCGCTGGCGATGATGATGCACCAGACCACAATGATCGTAACAATCAGAAGCATGCCGAAAGGCTTGCGCCAGCTTGGTGTCATGACGTCACCTTTATGAGTCTGTCGGGGGTCGCAATATAATCGAGCGGTTGATCCCAGGGGTCTGCGGGTAGCTGGTCGGCGATTTGGCACTCCCACGCAAGGCCGATCGCGATAACGGGCCGTTGTAGGCGCAATTTGGCAAGATAACGGTCGAAATGACCCTGTCCCTGGCCAATACGATTGCCATGAACATCCGCGGCAACCAGCGGAACCAGTATAGTGTTCGGTTCGACTACAGGGTTTTGCGCGCTGGGCTGTTGAATGCCGAATGGTCCATGTTCAAGCGGGCCGTCAGCCATTTTGAAGACCATGTCAGCAGCGCGATTTTTGAACCAGGGAAGGGCGGTGTCATGGCCTTTTTCCTCAAAGGCAAGGAGCGCCGGGAGCGGATCCAATTCTGATCTCATGGCCGCGTAACCACCGATTGTTCCGGTGATGATTTGGGCCGCGTTCAGCCGCGCAAGAAGATCTTGCGTCGAGCTAGATATTTGGTCAGAATTTAATGATAAAACAAAATCTTGCCTTGTTTTCTTAAAACAAGTTCTGAATTCATTTTTGGTCATGATCTCGCTCGTGCGGGTGGCGGGGCCGCCATGGTCGTTTGCCCGAAAGTCCTCTGACGCCAGTAACGTCAGGTGGGCGCCATATGCACCGGACCCGGACTCTATTTCAAATCCCGCAATCCAGGCAGGGACAGCTCCCTTGGATGTTGTATCGCCTCAGGGATTTTCGTGTCGGCTCGTACCGGGCAGCGCCCGCCACCTCTGATTTAGGAGGGCTGGGTGTCCGAAGCAAGGTGTTCGCCGATTGCGGTCAGGCGATCGGCGAGTTTCTCCAGATCATCGAGGGCATTGGCGGGCAGCCCATTTGTGCGCAGTTCGTCGGCTTCATCGGCCAGGAGAAGCGATGCAAAGAGCAATATCCGCGCTTCTCCGAGATTTCCGCCAACAGCATTTTGCGCGTCCACGGTTTTCGCATCGACCATCTCGCCCAGTTTTTCGAGGCGTTCCTCTTCACCATCGCGGCATGCGACGGTGTAGCTGTGGCCAGCGATGGTAAGCGTTACTTCAGCCATTTTCAGCCCGCTCCACCTTGCTGATAAGGCCATCGAGGCCGGTTAGCGTCGATTCTGCAGTCACGCGAAGCCGATCATATCTTTGCTTCAGGGCGTGATGCTCTGCCTCGGAAATGGCTGGTTCGGCCGCATTGCCCCCTGCATTGACCCCTGCGCTCATCGCCTGCAATTCACCGCGAAGCTGCGCTATTTCCTGATCCTTGAGCGCGCTGATATCTGCAATATCGGCCTGCAGCTTGGCGATTGACCGGTCCCGGTCACCAAGTGCGTCTTTATGCGCCGTTTTGAGAGCCTCGTTTTCAGCCTTGAGAGCTGCGTCATCCGTCGGCGCGCTTATGGGTGCGGCCAAAGGCCCAACATCATCAAGCTTGGCAGCGGCCTGCTCGATCCTTGCAATTGCGCGGGCAAGGCGTTTGTTTTCCATGTGCTTTGCATAGCAGGAAAGCGCTTCCCGGCAAGTCTGTGGGCGTCGCGGTTGACGATAACCCTGTGACATTCCAATTGATCGCCAATCGATCGCACGTGCCCGCGACTCGCAGGGCAATCCTCCAGCCTCTTTTTGAGGCCTAGCGGGGCCGAACAGGGGATACTGAATGACCGTCACCCACACCCAGCTTGCCAACGCCATCCGCGCCCTTTCAATGGACGCGGTACAGGAAGCCAATTCCGGCCATCCCGGCATGCCTATGGGAATGGCAGACGTTGCTACGGTTCTCTTTACAAAATATCTTAGATATGACCCACAAACCCCTGATTGGTTTGATAGAGATCGTTTTGTCCTTTCTGCTGGCCACGGCTCGATGCTTATCTATTCGCTGCTGCATCTAACCGGTTATGCGCAGCCGACAATGGAGGAAATCAAACATTTCCGGCAGCTCGGCAGCCCCTGTGCCGGCCACCCGGAAAACTTCCTTATGCCGGGTGTAGAGGCGACAACCGGCCCGTTGGGGCAAGGGCTCGCGATGGCCGTCGGCATGGCGATCGCGGAGCGGCATCTGAACGCGCAGTTCGGCGATGATGTAGTCGACCACCGGACTTGGGCGATTGCCGGTGATGGCTGCCTGATGGAGGGCATAAACCACGAAGCAATTGGTCTTGCAGGACATTTACAGCTTGGCCGGCTGATAACCTTCTGGGACGACAATGATATTACGATTGATGGCGGCACGGACCTCTCAACGAGCGAGAATGTCCCGGCACGCTATGAAGCGGCGGGCTGGCACGTCACGAAATGCGATGGCCATGATCCCGATGCCATCCGATTTGCCATCGAAGAGGCGCTTGCCGATCCGCGTCCTTCGCTGATCGCCTGTAAAACCGTGATCGGCTATGGTGCGCCCAGCAAACAGGGCACTTCTGCGACGCATGGCGCGCCATTGGGTGATGACGAAATTGCTGGCGCGCGCAAGGAATTGGGATGGGATGCCGCGCCTTTCGTGATTCCGCCTGAAATTGGCGAAGCCTGGGCCAAAGCGGGGACTAGATCCACGCAAGAGCGCAGCGAATGGTCCGCCCGTCTGGCCAGCCATCCTGAGAAAGCAGAGATTACCCGGCGGATTGCCGGCGACCTGCCTGATAGCAATGCCATGCAGGCTTATCTCGAAACGCTGGCTGCGGAGCCGCCCAAGGTTGCGACGCGCAAAGCTTCTGAAATGGCGCTGACGGCGATCAACAAGGCTCTGCCTGACACGATTGGCGGATCGGCAGACCTTACCGGATCGAACAACACAAAAACGCCGGCAACCGATCCGCTGACCAAAGACAATTATGGCGGCCGCTATATCTATTACGGTATCCGCGAATTCGGCATGGCGGCCGCGATGAACGGTATGGCGCTGCATGGCGGTGTGATCCCCTATGGCGGGACATTTTTGATCTTCTCCGATTATTGCCGCCCGGCGATCCGGCTTTCCGCGCTCCAGCGGGTTCGCGCCATCTATGTGATGACCCATGATTCGATCGGTCTGGGTGAAGATGGACCAACCCATCAGCCGATTGAGCATATTGCCAGCCTGCGGGCGATGCCGGGGCTTGATGTCTATCGGCCCTGTGATGCCATTGAAACGGCGGAATGCTGGGCTTTGTCGCTGAAACGCAAGGATGGCCCGTCGCTTCACGCGCTGACCCGGCAAGGACTGCCGCCGATGCGCACAGATGTGAGCGAAAATCTCTGCGCCAAGGGTGCTTATCGCATGCGCGGCGCGGAGAATGACCGCAAGGTCGTGCTGATGGCCACAGGATCGGAAGTGCATCTTGCCGCCAATATCGCCGAAGCTCTCGAAGCGAAGGGCATTGGTGCCGATGTCGTTTCCATGCCGTGCTGGGAGCGGTTCGAGGCCCAGGACGGGGCCTACAAAGCCGATATTCTTGCCAGCAAAGAAAATGTCCTGCGCGTTTCCATCGAGGCGGGGGCGACATTTGGCTGGGAACGCTATACCGGCACCGATGGATTGAATTTCGGGATTGATCGCTTTGGTGGTTCGGCCCCGGCGAACAAATTGTATGAGTATTTCGGGCTGACTGAGGCGGCGATCACGCCGCAAATCCTCTCGGCCCTCAAGAATTAAAGGAGACACTTTCCATGACAGTCAAAGTTGCGATTAACGGTTTTGGACGCATTGGACGCCTTGTTGCGCGCGCGATCTTCGAACGGACCGATCATGATCTCGAACTCGTTGCTATCAATGACCTCGCCGATGCGAAGGCCAATGCGCTGCTCTTCCAATATGATTCCACCCATGGCCGCTTCCCGGGCGAAGTCACGGCGGGGGACGACAGCATCACTGTCAACGGCAAGACGATTGTCGCAACATCCGAGCGCGATCCCGGCAATCTGCCGCATGGTGAAATGGGCATCGATCTGGTTCTCGAATGCACGGGCTTTTTCCAGTCGCACGAGGCCGCCGAGCCGCATCTGACCGCTGGCGCCAAGCGCGTGCTGATCTCTGCCCCGGCGAAGAATGTCACCAAAACGATCGTCTATGGCGTCAATCACGACAGTTTGACCGCGGCAGACGTCATCGTGTCCAATGCTAGCTGCACGACCAACTGCCTGGCCCCGGTTGCCAAGGTTTTGAACGATACGGTTGGCATCGAGCGTGGCTTTATGACGACGATCCACAGCTACACCAATGACCAGCGCATGCTGGATCAGATGCATTCCGACATGCGCCGGGCGCGTGGCGGAGCGCAGAATATGATCCCGACGACGACGGGCGCTGCCCGTGCGGTTGGTCTGGTGCTCCCGGAACTCGCCGGTAAGCTGGACGGCAGCTCGGTCCGCGTTCCCACGCCGAACGTCTCACTGATCGATCTTGTCTTCACGCCGGGTCGCGATACATCGGTCGAGGAAATGAACGCAGCCCTCAAGGCGGCTGCGGATGGCGCAATGAAGGGCGTTCTCTATTACACCGATCAGCCGCTCGTTTCTTCGGATTTCAACCATTATCCGGCCAGCTCAACAGTCGACAGCCTGGAAACGGCCGTTCTTGAAGGCAAGCTCGCCCGCGTGGTTAGCTGGTATGACAATGAATGGGGTTTCTCAAACCGCATGATCGACACTGCCAGCGTTATGGCTGGCTTGCTCTAAGCCGCAGATAACGGTGCAAATGAAAGGGTTGGCGTCATGACGTCATTTCAGACGCTCGACGATCTTTCTGACGTAGCCGGTCAGCGCGCTCTGGTGCGCGTCGATCTCAATGTGCCGATGGCGGATGGCGCGGTGACGGACGATACCCGACTCCGCGCGCATATTCCGACGATCAACGAATTGTCCGATGCAGGAGCCAAAGTCCTGCTGCTCGCCCATTTCGGTCGACCAAAAGGCGAGTACCGGCCTGAATTCTCATTGCAGCAGGTCGTTCCGGCACTGTCCGATGTTCTCGGGCGAGATGTGGTTTTCATGGAACGCCCGAGCGGGGACGCGATCGCCGATTTGCCCAATGGCACCATCGTCGTGATCGAAAATACCCGCTTTGCCGCGGGCGAAGAGAAGAATGATCCGCAGATGGCAAAGATCATTGCCTCATTCGGTGATTTCTATGTGAATGATGCCTTTTCGGTCTCGCACCGCGCCCATATGTCGACCGAAGGGCTGACGCATTATTTGCCGGCCTATGCCGGGCGGGCGATGCAGGCGGAGCTTGACGCGCTCGAAGTTGCCCTCGGCAATCCCGAGCATCCGGTCGCCGCCGTGGTTGGCGGGGCCAAGGTATCTACCAAGCTGGACGTGCTTGAGCATCTCGTTTCCAAAGTCGATCATCTGATTATCGGCGGTGGGATGGCCAACACTTTCCTGGCCGCGCGGGGCGTCGATGTCGGTAAATCTCTGTGCGAGCATGATTTGAAAGACACGGTGATCGCGATCCTCGAAGCCGCTGACAAAGCCGATTGCACGGTGCATCTGCCTTATGACGTGGTTGTCGCGAAGGAATTCGCCGCCAATCCGCCGACACGCACGGTGAATGTCCATGAAGTCGCTGCGGACGAGATGATCCTCGATATTGGCCCGGCAGCCGTTGAAGCGCTCGCCGATGTACTCAAGACCTGCAAGACTTTGGTCTGGAACGGGCCGCTCGGCGCGTTCGAGATCGCTCCCTTCGACGCGGCCACGGTCGCGCTTGCTCAGACCGCCGCGGCGCTAACCAGCGAAGGTTCGCTCGTATCAGTTGCCGGAGGCGGGGACACGGTCGCTGCGCTCAACCATGCCGACGCAGCGGACGATTTCACCTTCGTCTCGACGGCAGGCGGCGCCTTTCTTGAATGGATGGAAGGCAAGGAACTGCCAGGCGTTGCGGCGCTCAGCACATGAGTGAAAACGAGGCAGTTGGGTCCGAAGGTGGACTCGTCCCCGTGATGGAGGGTGAATGGGCTGGCTGGTCAACCTGGCAAAGCGATGCGTTCGAACAGCGCTCTGGCCCGTTTTATGAGAAAATCGACGAGAATGGCCGCGCGGTTAGCGCCTTCCGTGCCGAACCGCGGCACATGAACGGCGCCGGGTTCATGCATGGCGGGTGCCTGATGACTTTTGCCGACAGCGCGCTCTTTTCGATTGCGCGTGACGCGATGGACGGGAGCCATGGTGTCACGCTCAGTCTGACTGGGGATTTCCTCGATCCAGCACAGGTTGGGCAGTTGATTGAAGCGCGCGGCGAGGTCGTACGAGCAGGTGGGAAAACGATCTTCACACAAGGCATCGTCACGGCCGATGGCACACCGGTGCTCCGCTTCAACGGCATCATCCGCAAAATTCGTCGCTAACTCTTCGGTTCAACGATGCTCCGGGTTTGGTTTTCGTTGCACTGCTGTTCTTGCATTTCGTTGAGCACGATTGTTTCTCCCTGACTGCTCAGTTCGCTCGGAGATCTGCCGAGGTTATATGTTCGGACGGTTGCCCAGCACAATTCGCTATTCTATCAGATCGCCGAACATTCTGAATCTGTCAGATACTTTCCAGACCGAGGACAATTTCGATGTCAGATCCAAAAATGATGCAAACAATCATCGAGGGCAAAGGCTTTATCGCCGCGCTCGACCAAAGTGGCGGATCGACGCCGAAAGCGCTCAAGGGTTTCGGCATTGGTGAAGACGCTTATTCGAATGATGAAGAGATGTTCGCGCTCATCCACCAAATGCGCCAGCGGGTAATCACCGCGCCATCCTTTGGTAGCGGAAAAGTCATCGGAGCGATCCTCTTTGAAAAGACGATGGACGGCGAAGCCGACGGCAAGCCGGTTCCGGAAAAGCTTTGGGAACGCGGGGTCGTGCCGTTCTTGAAAGTGGACAAGGGCCTCGAAGACGAAGCCGATGGCGTCCAGATGATGAAGCCGATGCCTGATCTTGGCCCGCTGCTCAAACGCGCGGCCGCGAAGGGCATTTTTGGCACCAAGATGCGCTCCGTGATCAATCTTGCTTCGCCGACGGGTATTGCTGCCAATGTGACGCAGCAGTTCAAAGTCGCCAATCAGATCATCGATTATGGATTGATGCCGATCGTCGAACCGGAAGTATCGCTGAACAGCCCTGAGCGCGCTCGGGCCGATGCGATCCTCAAGGACGAACTGACCAAGGCGCTCAATGCGCTTCCTGATGACCGTCAGGTCATGTTGAAGCTATCAATTCCTGTAAATGCAGGTCTTTACGATTCCATCGTTGCGCATCCGCGCGTTGCTCGGCTGGTTGCTCTGTCTGGCGGCTATTTGCGCGATGACGCCTGCACGGAGCTGGCCAAAAATCACGGCATGATCGCGAGCTTCTCCCGCGCGTTGTTGCAGGATCTGCGACATGAGATGGACGATAGTGAATTCGATGGGGCCCTTGCCGCTGCGATCGATCAGATCCAACAGGCATCGACCGTCAAAGTCTGATCGCTAAAAGCCGCCGTTGAACTCAAAACCGAAGCGATAGTCTGCCGGGTCGATTTCCTGATTAACGCGGGCGACCTGGTCCGGCATGACAGAGACCAGCGTCAAGGTGCCATCGGCCACTTGCTGGGGTTCTCCGAGAGTCAGATCCAGCGTCGAATGCCCTGATACCCGTACGTGCAGGATAACGCGCCCCGCCCAGATGCACTGGACGTCTATTGGGCACCGGCTGTCCTCGATGACACTTAGCGGCGTAACAAGCGGACCATCGACATAGGTTGTTTCGCCAAGTCGGGCGACGCCATCCTGCCGGGGGGCGGTTTGCGCCATGGTGGTGCAGCTTGCAAGTAGGGCCAGCAGCGCAGCGAAAAGCATCTGTTTCATGCCGCTATTTTGCCCCGATGAGCCTGCACACGCAATGAACGTGACAAGCCGCTTTCGTTTTGCCCCGCAGAGAGGCTAGGGGAGGCGCATGACAATGAAACCCGAACTCTATCTGATCTCACCGCCTGAACTCGGCGATGATTTTGCCGACCGTTTGACCCGCGCGCTAGATGCCGGGCCGGTAGCTGCATTCCAGCTCCGCATGAAGGATGTTGAGGATGACGCCATTATCGCGGTGGCTGAACGGCTGATACCGATCTGTGCCGAACACGGCTGTGCTTTCGTTCTCAACGATCGCGCTGATCTGGCCGCGCAACTGGGGGCGGACGGTGTGCATCTTGGGCGGTCCGATGGGAGCATCAAAGAGGCTCGGGCGCTGCTCGGCAAGGACGTGCAGATCGGAGCGACTTGCCATGACAGCCGCCATTTCGCTATGGAAGCCGGAGAGGCGGGGGCTGACTATGTCGCTTTCGGTGCCTTTTATGAAACCCAAACCAAAGAAACCGTCCATCGCCCTGAACCTGAGATTCTCACCTGGTGGTCGAACATGTTCGTGCTGCCCTGTGTTGCGATTGGCGGAATTACAGCCGACAATGCCGCGCCGCTTATTGAGGCCGGTGCCGATTTTATCGCAGTCTGCAGCGCAGTCTGGAACCATCCTGACGGAGAAGCAGCCGGCATTCAGGCGATGATTGAAGCAATGCAGACTGGCAAAAAAACCGATCCGCAATGAACCGCGAGGATTTCGACAGCTTTTGCGCGTCTCTGGATGGGGCCTCTCATGTGGAGCAATGGGGCGGAGCTTCCGTCTGGAAACTGGGCGGCAAGATTTTCGCGATCTGTTCGCACTGGGGCGAGGGAGAGTACGGCAAAATAAGCTTCAAATGCAGTAACATCGCCTATCAAATTTTGCCCAATCTGCCCGGCATTATACCGGCTCCCTATCTGGCGCGGGCCAAATGGGTGCAGATTGAAAATGAAGAAGCGATGACTGGGGCGGATATCCGTGATCATATCTCGGAAGCGTATCACATCATCATGCGAAAATTGACTAAAGCCAAGAGAGCGGAACTGGGCCTCGTTTTGAGGGTCGATTGATCAAATTTAACGGCTAAACGTCGGAATCCGTTCGATCACGCTTGCCGACCGTAAACGCCACGGCCTTGCGCATCAGCTCCGCCCGATAGCTTTCCGGATCAGCGATACTCACGCGGATATCAGGATTTCTTCGGATTCTGCGCGGCAATCCGGCGATCCGGCCGAAAAGACCGGCGGCACGCGGAAAATGGTCTTTGCTGGGTATCATTTGCACAACCTCTGCCTGATGCGCTTTTGTCTAAGGGACTCGGGCCGCGCTGTATTGGATGGAAGCGACAATGGCTCTTTGCTTGTGGCTTGGCCCTGCGGCTGGTAGAGGCCGCGCCGGCTCTTTCGAAATTAGTGAGACATCCATGAAGATCAGCGGCGTAGAGATTCGTCCCGGCAATATTATCGAATATGAGGGCGGTCTTTGGAAGGCCGTCAAGATTCAGCATACGCAGCCCGGTAAGGGCGGTGCATATATGCAGGTCGAACTTAAAAACCTCATCGATAGCCGGAAGAACAATGTTCGTTTCCGCTCTGCCGAAACGGTCGAGAAGGTACGTCTCGATACGCGCGACTATCAGTTCCTGTTCGCGGACGATGAAATGCTGACCTTTATGGACAAGGAAAATTACGAGCAGATTTCGCTTTCGAAAGACATGCTTGGTGACGCTGTGGCTTTCCTACAGGACGGCATGGATGTGACGCTTGAGCTGTATGAAGAAAAGCCGATTTCGGTGCAGTTGCCGGATCATATCGAAGCCGAAATTGTTGAAGCCGATGCGGTTGTGAAGGGCCAGACGGCGTCTTCGTCGTACAAGCCAGCGATCCTCGACAATGGTGTCCGTGTGATGGTGCCTCCGCATATTAGTGCGGGGACGCGCATCATCGTTGATGTCTATGCGCAGGAATATGTGAAAAAGGCCGATTAGCACTACTCGTTAAGCGCGCGCTCCGCGCGCAGGAAAGAAACTATGCCTGCAAAATCTGCCATCATCACCGTCATGGACCGCGCCGCCCGCAAGGCTGGCCGCAGCTTGGCGCGTGATTTTACCGAGGTCGAGCATTTGCAGGTCTCGATGAAGGGGCCGGCCGATTTCGTATCCAAGGCCGATATGCGCGCCGAACGCATCCTCTATGACGAACTGCTCGCAGTGCGGCCCGGCTGGGGCTTCATGCTTGAAGAGGCAGGGATCATCGAAGGTGAGCCAGACAAGCCGCGCTGGATCGTCGATCCGCTCGATGGCACGACCAATTTTCTTCACGGCATCCCGCATTTCGCAATCTCGATTGCTGTGCAGGAGCGCAGGCTTGATGGAAGTTGGGGCGAGATCAGCGCTGGGTTGGTCTATCAACCCCTGACTGACGATTTGTTCTGGGCGGAGAAAACCAAGGGCGCGTTCTTGCATGATCGCCGGATTCAGGTGTCAGGACGGCGTGATATGAACGAGGCGGTGGTCGCGACGGGTATCCCGTTCAAGGGCCATGGTGATCTTGATCAGTTCAATACAATCTTCAACGCAGTAGCGCCGCAGGTAGCTGGTATCCGCCGGTTCGGCGCGGCGTCGCTCGATCTCGCATGGCTTGCCGCCGGGCGCTATGATGGTTTTTGGGAGGCTGGCCTGCAGCCTTGGGACATTGCAGCGGGCGTCTTGCTTGTCCGGGAAGCGCGCGGGTTCGTGACTGATTTTCGCGGCGGCACTCAACTCTTCGATCGCAGCGAAATCCTCGCTGCCAATGATGTAATCCATTCCAGATTGCACAAGATCGTGGCAGGCGCGATCCGGTGATTGGACGCGCGTTTCCGTTGTTGGCGTTGTGCGCTGCATGGTCCGGAGCGGCTAGCGCAGACACGGCCGGCGGAAACTGGCCGATGATAACCGAAGCGGAGGCCGCGACGACCGCCGATCTCCGGCGCATGGCATCCGATTTTCCACATAGCGGTTTGATGCAATTGCGCTTGGCGCAGGATGCTATCGGCGCCGGCCAGATGGAATACGCCACCGGGGCTCTCTGGCGCTATGTTGCCATGGGGGGCACGCTTTCGGAACAAGGGCAGGCCATCGTCAGGCCTGCGTTTGGTAATGCCCGTTGGCCCCTGTTTACGGCGCGTATGACATATAACTCCGCGCCGCGGGCCAATAGCGAAGCAGCGAGCAGCGTTCCCGCGCGTTTCGGGTTGATCGAAGGAATTGTGAACGTGCCGGCATTGGGCCGTGCTCTTGTATCGAGCGTTACTGCTCGGGCTGTTTACGAACCCACGGCGAACGGCTGGGAACGTTTTACAGGTTCCGGTATCGCGGCAGACCCCAGATCTCCGAATATGGGGAGTCCAATGGGCATGGCGTTCGATGTCGAACGCGATTGGCTGTGGGTCGCTTCGTCGGTGGTCAATCAGACGCCTGAGCCGGATACGGCATTTGTGGGCATGGTTGGCATATCGCCGGATCGCCAGGAAATCCTGTGGTTGCCGGTCGAAGATGGCGGACAGCCCGGCGACGTTGCACTGGGCCCAGATGGTAGCGCCTATCTCAGCGATGGTGTGACCGGTGCCATCTATGTGCGGCGCATAGGCAGTGTTTCACTTGAACGGCTTGTGGAGCCCGGGCGGCTGGGCAGTGCTCAGGGCATGGCGGTCTCTCCGGATGGATCGGCATTGCTGATCGCCGACTATGGCTACGGCCTTGCCCGTTTCGATTTCGAAACCGGTGCGCTCGACCAGATCGACTATGCTGGCCCGCATATGCTCGATGGTATCGATGGACTCGTGGCGCATGGAAATCATGTCTTTGCCATACGCAACGGTGTTCGACCTCATGCAATACTGAGGCTTTCGATCAGTGATGCAGGGGACGCGGTTACGGCAGTGGACGTTATTGAGCGCGCAAACCCTTATTGGGGAGAGCCAACTCTCGGGACGATTTCCGGCAATTCGCTATACTATATCGCCGATGCGCGCTGGGGTGATTTTGGCGATGGCGGCACGCTCAATGCAGATGCAGAAGAACGGCCCACGGCAATCCGCGTAATCGACATGTCACAAATCGAAAATCAGCCGGATTTCCGCCGCTAGCGCACTTGTCTTGCTGCGTTGCAGGGCCTAAAAGCGCGGTCAATTCAACTCAGACCACGAGTCCTGAACCTTGCCCGAAACGATCGCCGTCGATTTAGCTGAATATCTGCCGATCCTGCTGTTTCTTGGAGTCGCGCTTTTATTGTCTACAGCCTTCGTCATCCTGCCGATGATCGTGGCCAAATTTACCGGCGCGTCCAAGCCCTATGCCAACAAGCTGACCGAATATGAGTGCGGCTTTCCGGCGTTCGAGGATTCTCGCGGCCAGTTTGATGTTCGCTTCTATCTGGTGGCCATTCTTTTCATCATTTTCGACCTTGAGGTCGCCTTTCTGTTCCCATGGGCTGTTACGGTGTTCGATCTGGGATGGGTCGCATGGTGCGCAATGATGGTGTTCCTTGCCGAACTGGGCATCGGCCTTGCCTATGCCTGGAAGGTGGGAGCGCTCGAATGGGAATAGAAATTACCTCACCGCCGCCTCCCGGCACACTGCCCGATCCTGATTTCCTGAAGGACATCAATTCGGAAGTTGCGGACAAGGGCTTTCTTGTCACATCGACCGAAGATCTGTTCACTTGGGCGCGCACGGGTTCGCTCTGGTGGATGACCTTTGGGCTCGCTTGCTGCGCGGTTGAGATGATTCAGGTCAATATGCCGCGATACGACATGGAGCGTTTCGGCGCCGCGCCGCGCGCCAGTCCGCGTCAGTCTGATGTGATGATCGTCGCCGGAACGCTGTGCAACAAGATGGCGCCTGCGCTTCGCCGCGTTTATGATCAGATGTCCGAACCGCGCTATGTGATTTCGATGGGCAGCTGCGCCAATGGTGGCGGCTATTATCATTACAGCTATAGCGTTGTGCGCGGCTGTGATCGGATCGTGCCCGTCGACATCTATATTCCAGGATGCCCGCCGACTGCCGAAGCTTTGCTCTACGGCGTTATGCAATTGCAGCGGAAAATCCGCCGCGTCGGCACGATAGAGCGTTAGGTCGATGGCGTCTCCGGCTCCTGTAATCGCCACGAACGATGGCGTGATTGACGCGGTAAAGTCCGTGCTTGGCGATGCTGTGCTCGATGCCGTCGAAGCCATGGGGGAGATTTCGATTACCGTGGCGCGCGGCGCGCTCCACGATACGATGATTGCGCTGCGCGACGGCGAAGATCTGCAATATCAGCAGTTGATGGAAATTGCCGGGGTCGACTATCCCGAGCGGCCCGAGCGTTTCGAAGTTTGTTATCATCTGCTTTCGCTGACCCGCAATCACCGGATCCGCATCAAGGTTTCGACTGATGAGGAAACGCCCGTGGCGTCGCTCACCGATCTCTGGCCGGTTGCCGGATGGCTCGAGCGTGAAGTGTTCGACATGTATGGCGTGCTGTTTGACGGCAATGCTGATCTCCGCCGTATCCTCACCGATTATGGCTTTCGCGGCCATCCGTTCCGCAAGGATTTCCCGCTCTCCGGCTATGTCGAGATGCGCTATTCCGAAGAGCATAAGCGTGTAATTTACGAACCTGTCGAACTCGCTCAAGATTTCCGAACCTTTGATTTCATGAGCCCATGGGAAGGCGCGGAATATATCCTACCCGGTGATGAGAAGGCAGAAGGGAAGGAGGCCGATAATGGCTGACTATCTCGAAGAAATTCAGGGCAAGACGGACGAAGCAGATCCTACGACGGGCGATGTCCAGATTTCCAACTACACGATCAATTTCGGCCCGCAGCATCCGGCCGCACACGGCGTGTTGCGCATGGTGATGGAGCTGGACGGCGAGATTGTTGAACGCGTCGATCCACATATCGGTCTGCTGCATCGCGGCACCGAAAAGCTGATTGAGCACAAGACCTATTTGCAGGCGCTGCCCTATTTTGATCGGCTCGATTATGTCTCGCCGATGTGCATGGAGCATAGCTATGTGCTCGCCATCGAGAAGATGCTCGATCTCGAAGTGCCGCTGCGCGCCCAATATATCCGCGTGATGTTTGCTGAGCTGACGCGCATTCTCAATCACTGTCTGAACCTGGGCGCGCACGTCATGGATGTTGGCGCGATGACGCCCAATATCTGGCTGTTCGAAATTCGCGAGCAGGCGATGGCCTTTTACGAGCGTGCTTCGGGTGCACGCATGCATGCTGCTTATTTCCGGCCCGGCGGTGTTCATCAAGATCTGCCGCCTAAATTGCTTGCCGATATGGCCGACTGGCTCGACACTTTCCCGACGCTTTACGAAGACGCGATGAGCCTTGTCGTCGACAACCGCATCTTCAAACAGCGCAATGTTGATATCGCGGTTGTTTCGAAAGAAGATGCCGTGAAATGGGGCTTTTCGGGGCCGATGCTTCGCGGATCGGGCGTTCCCTGGGATCTGCGCAAATCGCAGCCTTATGATGTGTACGACCGGATGGAGTTTGATGTTCCTGTCGGCACGAACGGCGATTGCTATGACCGGTTCATGGTCCGCGTTGAGGAAGTCCGCCAGTCCGCGCGGATCATGCGTCAATGCATCAACGATATGCCCGAAGGCCCGATCGCGAGCCTAGACCGCAAGATCGTCCCGCCCAAGCGCGGTGAGATGAAGCAGTCGATGGAAGCGCTGATCCATCACTTCAAACTTTATACTGAAGGCTTTCATGTGCCGGCCGGTGAGGTTTACGTGGCGACCGAAAGCCCCAAGGGCGAATTCGGTGTCTATCTGGTGAGCGACGGGACGAACAAACCCTATCGCTGCAAGATCCGTCCGACCGCCTTCTCCCATCTTCAGGCCATGGATTTCATGACCAAAGGGCATATGCTCGCCGACGCGACCGTTATTCTGGGCGCTATCGACGTGGTGTTCGGGGAGTGTGACCGGTGAGCCCGCTCGAAACCATCAACCTTGCTGACAAGCTCTCCCAATTCTCGGATCACTGGAATCCTCGGATTGTTGCCAAATATAATGACAACGAAGTCCGTATCACCAAGCTCAAAGGCGATTTCACATGGCATAGCCATGCCGATACGGACGAGCTGTTTCTCGTGCTTGAAGGTGCGCTCGATATAGAGTTTCGCGATGGCGTGCGCCACCTCGAACGCGGCGAGATGATCGTTGTGCCCAAGGGCGTCGAGCATCGGCCATTCTGCGAAAACGAATGCCATATCATGTTTATGGACCGCGAGGGCGAGCCCAATACGGGTGTCAATCCGTCGACGCGCACCCGCGAAACATTGGAGGCGATCTGATGGCCATCCTCCCGAACGATAAACTTGCCCAATCAACCACGGATACCGCGCTCGAAAACGAAGCGATCCGGGAGCGCTGGGGCGCTTTTGCTTGGACAGACGAGAATGCGGCCAAGGCTACAGAGATCATCGCGCGTTATCCGGAGGGGCGTCAGGCCTCGGCCGTGATGCCGCTGCTCGACCTTGCTCAGCGTCAGGTTGGCGAAGAGACGAAAACGCAAGGCTGGCTGCCTATGCCGGTGATCGAGTTCGTCGCTGCCCAGATCGGCATGCCCTATATGCGCGCCTATGAGGTCGCGACCTTCTACACCATGTACAATATCGTGCCGGTCGGCCGCTTCCACGTCCAGCTTTGCGGCACGACGCCCTGCATGCTGCGCGGGTCTGACGATGTGATGGCGGCTTGCAAGAACAAAGGGCTCGTAAAAGGCAAGACGACGCCGGACGGTCTGTTCACGCTGACCGAGGTGGAGTGTTTGGGTGCCTGCGCTAATGCGCCGATGGTGCAGATCAACGACGATAATTTCGAAGATCTCGATTATGACAGCATGACCGATATCCTCGAAAAGCTCGGCAATGATGAGCCGGTAACGCCCGGCCCGCAGGTTGATCGGCAGACAAGTTGCCCCGAAGGCGGTCCGACGACACTGATTGAGATGGCCCAAGGGGAAAATGCGTAATGGCGCGCGGACCGTTCTCCTCGATGACGCTGGTGCAGGCGACGATCACATTTGTGGTCGTATTCCTCGCGGTCAATGTCGTGATTGACGTCCTCGTCTTTGGATTTGAGCCGGGCCGCAACCTTGCCCGCCATGTGATTGCTGCCGTGATTGCAGCGCCGCTCTGGTATTTGTTTATTCGCTGGATGAGGTCGCGCAATGCTTGACGACAAGGATCGCATCTTCACCAATGTCTATGGCTTTCAGCCATGGGGCATCGACGCAGCTATCAAGCGCGGCGACTGGGATGGTACGAAAGATCTGCTGGCCAAGGGTCAGGAAAATATCGTCGAAGAGATCAAGGCGAGCGGTCTGCGTGGCCGCGGCGGCGCAGGATTCCCGACCGGTCTGAAATGGTCTTTCATGCCGAAAGAGAGCAAAGACGGCCGCCCGAGTTTCCTCGTCATCAATGCCGATGAGTCTGAACCGGGCAGCTGCAAAGACCGCGAGATCATGCGGCATGATCCGCAAAAGCTGATCGAGGGCGCACTGATCGCCGGTTATGCGATGCGTGCGCGCGCAGCCTATATCTACATTCGCGGCGAATTTATCCGAGAGGCTGAAAACCTGTTTGCCGCTGTACAGCAGGCATATGACAAAGGCTTTATCGGTAAGAATGCCTGCGGCTCCGGCTATGATTTCGATGTTTTCGTCCATCGCGGCGCGGGCGCGTATATCTGCGGCGAAGAGACGGCGCTTCTTGAAAGCCTTGAAGGTAAGAAAGGCCAGCCGCGCCTGAAACCGCCATTTCCTGCGGGGGCTGGCCTCTATGGCTGCCCGACCACGGTCAACAATGTTGAGAGCATCGCAGTCGTACCGACGATCCTGCGGCGCGGGCCAGCATGGTTCGCGGGCATCGGGCGTGAGGGCAATCAGGGTACGAAACTGTTCCAGATTTCGGGCCATGTCGAAAAGCCATGCGTCGTAGAAGAGGCAATGGGCATTCCATTCCCCGAGCTGATCGAAAAGCATGCGGGCGGCATTACTGGCGGCTGGGACAATTTGCTCGCGGTTATTCCGGGCGGATCATCCGTTCCGCTGGTGCCTGCCGAGCAGATCATGGACGCCCCGATGGATTTTGACGGGCTCAAGGAAGTCGGCTCTGGCCTTGGCACCGCTGCGGTGATCGTGATGGACAAGTCGACCGATATCGTCCGCGCGATCAGCCGGATTTCTTATTTCTACAAGCATGAGAGCTGCGGCCAGTGTACGCCGTGCCGCGAAGGCACGGGCTGGATGTGGCGGATGATGGAACGGCTGCGCGAAGGCAAAGCCGATATTTCCGACATTGATATGCTCCAAGAAGTCACCAAACAGGTCGAAGGTCATACGATCTGTGCGCTTGGTGATGCAGCGGCCTGGCCTATTCAGGGCTTGATCCGTCATTTTCGCCCGGAACTCGAACGCCGCATTCGTGAATACTCGGGCCAAAACGAAATATTGGAAGCAGCAGAATGAGCGATCAAGCAACGCCGGTTCGTAACATGAAAGTCATCGTCGGAATCATCGCGCTCGCATGGGCTGCGGTCATGATTGCTCTCTACCTGGCGGTTAGCACGTCCAGCGACTGGACAGGCGATACGGCGAGCGTTTGGGCGATGTTCGCCGGGACAGTGACGCTGGTTGGCGCTGTTTTGACGTTCTTTCAAAAGAAATGGGCAATCTGGCTCTATCTAATCGGAACGATGGCGGTTGCGTTCACGCCCTATATGCAGGGTTCAATCGGTCCTTCAATTGGGTTTGACTGGGGCTATCTGGCGCTGTTCGTGCTGTACTTGATAGCTGTGATCCCGGCTTGGCGCCATTTCGGAAAGGCGCCCGATGCCTAAAGTCACCGTAGATGGCATCGAAACCGAGGTTCCTGACGGCGCGACTGTGCTGCAGGCGTGTGAAATTGCCGGTAAGGAAATTCCGCGCTTTTGTTACCACGAACGCTTAACTATCGCCGGTAACTGCCGGATGTGCCTTGTTGAAGTGAAACCCGGACCGCCCAAACCGCAGGCGAGCTGTGCGCTCCCCGCTGCCGAGGGGCAGGAGATTTTCACGACGACCGAGATGGTGAAAAAGGCGCGCGAAGGGGTGATGGAGTTTCTCCTCATCAACCATCCGCTCGATTGCCCGATTTGCGATCAGGGCGGCGAATGCGATTTGCAGGATCAGGCCATGGCCTATGGCAAGGGCCATACGCGCTATGAAATGAACAAGCGGGCCGTGACTGAAAAATATATGGGTCCGGTTGTGAAGACCGAGATGACACGCTGCATCCATTGCACGCGCTGTGTCCGTTTTGCGCAGGAAGTGGCCGGCGTTGAAGAAATCGGCGCGGTTGGGCGCGGCGAGAATATGGAAATCACGACCTATCTTGAGCACGCGGCAACCAGCGAGCTTTCAGGCAACGTCGTTGATCTCTGCCCGGTCGGCGCACTGACCGCGCGGCCTTATGCGTTCGAAGCGCGCCCTTGGGAGCTGCGCAAAACACCGGCGATTGATGTGATGGACGCCGTTGGCACGAACATCCGTCTCGATAGCCGGGGCAGGGAAGTGCTCCGCGCGCTCCCGCGGATCAATGAGGACGTCAACGAGGAATGGGCAAGCAACAAAACGCGCCACGCCGTTGATGGCCTTTACCACAACCGCCTCGACAAGCCTTATGTCCGCAAGAACGGCAAGCTCGTATCCGCAAGCTGGACGGACGCTTTTACGGCGATTGCTGACGTTGCGAAAAAGGCGGGCAGCAAGGTCGCTGCAATCGGCGGCGATATTGTAGAAGTCGAAGTGCTTTATGCGGCGCAAAAGCTGCTCGAAGGGCTTGGCTCCAAGCTGATAGAAGGCCGTCAGAACGGCATGGATTATGACGCGAGCAATCTTGCTGCGGTGAATTTCAACACGACGATTTCCGGGATCGAAGAGGCGGATGCGATTCTGCTGATCGGAACCAACCCACGCTGGGAAGCCCCGCTCGTCAACACACGCATCCGCAAGGCTGTGAAGGCGGGCGCGAAGATATTCGCTATCGGCGCCGAAGTCGACCTGACCTATCCGGTGACATGGCTCGGCGACGATGCTGCGCTGGCCGCCAATCTACCGAAAGACGCCGCCGACGCGCTCAAAGGCGCCGAACGGCCTGCGCTTATCCTTGGCGGCGGCGGACTGATGGTGCCGGGCTTGCAAGCTGCCTCGCTGGCGCTTGCTGAAACCTATAATCTCGTGCGCGATGGCTGGAACGGCTATAATGCTCTGCATATCTCGGCGAGCCGCATGGGCGGATTGATGCTCGGTTGGGCGCAGCCCGGCGGCGTTGCCGATATCGCGGCGGCCAAGCCGGAATTGCTGTTCCTTCTTGGCGCAGACGGCGTTGATTTCGATGCGTTCGGCGATGCCTTCAAAGTCTATATCGGCCATCATGGCGAACAGGGTGCGGCGCAGGCCGATGTCGTCCTGCCGGGAGCGTCCTATGCCGAAAAGAGCGGCACCTGGGTCAACCTTGAAGGCCGGGTCCAGAGCGGTGAACGCGCAGTGTTCCCGCCGGGCGATGCCCGCGAGGACTGGACGATTTTCCGCGCGCTTTCCGATGCACTGGGCAACACGCTTCCGTTCGATACGCTCGATCAGTTGCGCGATGCGATAGCGGTGGAATTCCCCGCTTTGGCCGATGAGGCGCTCGCCGAATATGAATGGGCACCGCCCAAGCTGAAGGCCGACGCTCCAAGCGGCGCAATCGCCTTGCCGATCAAGGATTTCTACCTGACCAACGCCATCTGCCGTGCCAGCGAAACGATGCAGCGCTGTTCGGCCGAACTCGTCCATGGCGAAGAGTTTGCGGAGGCCGCCGAATGATGGATCTTCCCAAATACCTTCGTCGCATGCCGAGCGTCTTCTACGCATTAGCCGTGATCGTTTTTATCGCGTCATTCTCGTTGGCATATTATGAGACATTCGCGGCGGGTTCTTTTGGATCTTCAGAGTATTATTCATTCGCAAATCCAGCGATCCGAGGGGCAATCCTGAGAGCCCTCTTTGCCGCAAGTATCGATGCTATTTGGATAGCGGCGAACGGAATTCTGTTCCATTTCCTGCTCAGTTTTTGGGACCGGTTTTCAGAACGTGACAGCGATGTGGAGGCAGCCGAATGACTGAATGGTTCGCCAGCTTCAGCCTGTTTGGCTATAGCTTGACGGCAGGCGGCGCTTGGTTCGTCGCCACGATTTCCGGCATCTTGTTGATCGCGCTGCCACTGCTACTGGCGGTTGCGATGATCATTTACGCGGATCGTAAAATCTGGGCAGCGATTGCACTGCGCAAGGGCCCTAATGTTGTTGGGCCGTTCGGGCTGCTGCAAAGCTTTGCAGACGGACTGAAGGTGTTCCTGCAGGAAACCATCATTCCCAGCTCGGCGAACCGAGGCCTGTTCCTGATTGCGCCGATCCTCACTTTCACGGTCGCACTGATCGTCTGGGCGGTGATTCCGTTCGGGCCGGATATGGTGCTCGCCAATATCAATGTTGGTCTGCTTTATGTGCTCGCCGCGAGTTCGCTGGGCGTTTATGGAATCGTGATTGCGGGGTGGGCCTCCAACTCCAAATATCCCTTCTATTCGGCGCTTCGCGGCGCTGCGCAGATGGTGAGCTATGAAGTCTCCATCGGCTTTGTCCTCCTGTCGGTCGTCATGTTTGCCGGCTCGTTCAACCTGCAGACGATCATCACCGAGCAACAGGGCCATGTCTTCGGCTTTATCAACGCCTTTGGCTTTAACCCGCTACTTTTCCCGATGGCGGTGGTGTTCTTCATCTCCGCATTGGCGGAAACCGCGCGCGCGCCGTTTGATCTGACCGAGGCGGAGAGCGAGCTCGTTGCCGGTTATCAGACCGAATATAGCTCAATGAGCTTCGCGCTCTATTGGCTGGGCGAATACGCCAATGTCGTCCTGATGTGTGCGCTCAATGCGATCCTGTTCTGGGGTGGTTGGTTGCCGCCGGTCGACTGGGCACCGCTCTATGCGGTTCCGGGCATCTTCTGGCTGTTCCTGAAAATCCTGATCTTCTTCTTCATCTTCAGCTGGGTGAAGGGGACCGTGCCGCGCTACCGCTATGACCAGCTGATGCGCCTTGGCTGGAAAGTCTTCCTGCCGCTGTCGCTCTTCTGGGTCGTGCTGGTTTCGGGCTATCTCATGCTGACAAGATATGGAGGCGTACTGTGAGCCTCGCCCATCTCATCAAATCTTTCACGCTGTGGGAGATCGTCAAGGCCCATTGGCTGACCTTGAAATATTTCTTCAAGCCCAAGGCGACGATCAACTATCCGTATGAGAAGAATCCGATCTCGCCGCGTTTTCGCGGTGAGCATGCGCTGCGTCGCTATCCTAATGGCGAAGAGCGTTGCATCGCTTGCAAGCTTTGCGAAGCGGTATGCCCGGCTCAGGCGATTACGATTGAGGCGGAACCGCGCGAAGACGGCAGCCGCCGTACAACGCGCTACGATATCGATATGACGAAATGCATCTATTGCGGCCTGTGTCAGGAAGCCTGCCCGGTCGATGCCATCGTTGAAGGTCCGAATTTTGAATATGCAACCGAAACGCGGGAGGAGCTACTCTACGACAAGGATAAATTGCTGGCCAATGGCGACAAATGGGAGCGCGCAATTGCCGCGAGCCTTGCCGCCGATGCGCCCTACCGTTAAGCCGCAGCCGATTCTTACAGGGGTCCCAAGATAACGTGATACAGGCCTTCGCCTTCTACCTTTTCGCAAGCATCGTGATTGCTTCGGGCGCGCTGACCATCGTGTCGCGCAATCCCGTGCATTCGGTGCTCTGGCTCATCCTTGCTTTCTTCAACGCAGCAGGGCTGATGCTGCTGATTGGCGCCGAGTTTATCGCGATGCTGCTAATCATCGTTTATGTTGGCGCAGTCGCGGTGCTGTTCCTGTTCGTCGTGATGATGCTTGATATCGATTTTGCCGAGATGCGCGCCGGGTTTACCCGCTATCTGCCGTTCGGACTGCTGATCGCGGTGGTTTTGCTGTGCGAGATGATTTTCGTTGTCGGCGTATGGAATTTCGCCGATCTCGGCCCCGATACGCGCATGGCGACGATTGATCCCGATGTCCCTAATATCGAAGCAATCGGCCGGGCGCTCTACGATCGCTATCTGCTGGTGTTCGAAGGGGCGGGGATTGTTCTTCTCGTCGCGATGGTCGGCGCTATTGTGCTCACGCACCGTGAACGCGGCGGTGTGCGGCCCCAGAATATTTCAAAACAGATCAAGCGGCGCCCAGAAGACGCAACGCGTAACACGCAGCCTGAAGTGGGCAAGGGGATCGAACTATGATCGGACTTGGTCACTATCTCGTTGTTGGCGCGATCCTGTTTGTGATGGGTGTGCTTGGTATCTTCCTGAACCGGAAGAATATCATCATCATCCTGATGGCGATTGAGCTGATCCTGCTTGCTGTGAATATCAATCTGGTCGCGTTCAGCGCATTCCTTGGCGATATTGTCGGCCAGGTGTTTGCGATGTTCGTGCTGACGGTGGCGGCTGGTGAAGCCGCCATTGGCTTGGCTATCCTCGTCATCTATTTCCGCGCACGCGGCACCATCGCCGTTGACGATGTAAACCGGATGAAGGGCTGACCCTGATGATCCAGCTCATCGTCTTCCTGCCGCTGCTCGCGGCCATCATTGCGGGTCTTGGCAACCGGATGCTCGGCAATTTTGCCGCAAAAATCCTGACGACAGGTGCTTTGTTCGCTGCATGTGCGCTGAGCTGGCCGATCTTCCTCGATTTTATCGCAGGCGGGCAGACGGCCTATGTCGTGCCAATATTCGACTGGATCCGTTCCGGCGAACTGGATGTCGCATGGAGCCTGCGTGTTGATACGCTAACCGCTGTCATGCTGGTTGTGGTAACGACCGTTTCGTCGCTCGTGCACCTGTATAGCTGGGGCTATATGGACGAAGACCCGGATCAGCCGCGCTTCTTCGCCTATCTCTCGCTTTTCACCTTCGCGATGCTGATGCTCGTGACGGCGAATAATCTGGTGCAGATGTTCTTCGGTTGGGAAGGGGTGGGCCTTGCCTCCTATCTTCTCATCGGTTTTTGGTATCACAAGCCAAGCGCCAACGCCGCCGCGATCAAGGCATTTGTCGTCAACCGGGTTGGCGATTTTGGCTTCTCGCTCGGTATCTTCGGCACGTTTCTTGTTTTCGGAACGGTATCGATCCCTGAGATTCTCGAGGCTGCGCCGACGATGATCGGCTCGACGATCGGTTTCCTTGGTTATCGCATCGATACGATGACCTTGCTCTGCCTGCTGCTGTTTGTTGGCGCGATGGGCAAATCGGCACAGTTCGGTCTGCACACCTGGCTGCCGGACGCAATGGAGGGCCCGACGCCTGTATCCGCGCTGATCCACGCTGCGACGATGGTAACAGCCGGCGTCTTCATGGTGTGCCGCCTTTCCCCGATGTTCGAGACGAGCGAAGTCGCGCTGACAGTGGTGACGTTCTTTGGACTGCTCACGGCCTTCTTCGCGGCGACAGTTGGCACCGCGCAAACCGATATCAAGCGTGTGATCGCCTACTCAACCTGTTCGCAGCTCGGCTATATGTTCGTGGCGGTTGGCGTTGGCGCATATGGCATCGCCATGTTCCATCTCTTCACGCACGCCTTTTTCAAGGCGCTGCTGTTCCTCGGTGCTGGCTCAGTCATCCATTCGATGCACCATGAGCAGGACATGCGGCACTATGGCGGCCTGCGTAAGGAAATCCCCTTCACCTTCTGGACCATGGTGATCGGCACGCTGGCGATTACCGGCGTTGGCGTTGTGTGGCTCCATGCCGGATTTGCCGGGTTCCATTCCAAGGATGCGATTATCGAAGCAGCCTATGCGAGCGGGGACAGTCTTGGCGGTATCGCCTTCTTCACACTAGTATTCGCGGCGTTGCTCACCAGTTTTTACAGCTGGCGGCTTATCTTCATGACCTTCTTCGGCAAAGCGCGCTGGGGCACATCTGAGCATGTTCAGCATGCCGTCCATGATCATGGCGGAACGGACTCTGCAGACGGCACGGGCGGCTATCATCCGCATGAAAGCGGTTGGGCGATGCTTATCCCGCTGCTTGCTTTGTCTGTGGGCGCGGTATTTGCTGGCTATTTCTTCACGCACGAATTTGTCGATAGCGAAGCGTTCTGGGCGGGAAGCGTCGCCTTTAACGAACATCTTATTCACGAGCTACACGGCGTGCCAATGTGGGTGAAACTGGCCTCTACGATTGCCATGGTAATCGGCCTCGCCATCGCCTGGCTCGCCTATATCCGCCACACTGATTGGCCGGGAAGATTTGTCGAGCAATTCCGCGTGCTGCACGCTTTTCTGCTCAACAAATGGTATATTGACGAGCTGTATAACGTGATCTTCGTCAGGCCTTCCTTCGCCATCGGCCGCTTCTTCTGGAAGCGCGGCGACAAGGGCTTTATCGACCGGTTCGGGCCTGATGGCGTTTCGGCGCTTGTCGCGAGCGGCAGCGGTGTCGCACGCCGCTTCCAGTCCGGCTATCTCTACACCTATGCGCTTGTCATGCTGATCGGTTTGGCCGCAGGCGCTACCTGGGCGATTACCCGGTGAACCAGCTAGATTTCCCCATCCTGTCGCTAATGATCGGCCTGCCATTGGCGGGCGCACTGCTTTGCCTGATCTGGCCGGGTGAGGGCGAACGTAAGGCGCAGATGGCGCGCCTGCTCGCAATCAGCACGACCCTGCTGACTTTCTTGCTCGGTATCGGCTTGTGGCTGTCCTACGAGATTGGCGGGCCGCAATGGCAGTTCGTCGAGAGCTATCCAGTTTTCGGGCGCTTCGCATGGGCGCTGGGCATAGACGGCATCTCGTTGATGCTGATCATGCTCTCGGTGTTCCTGATGCCGATCTGTGTTCTGGCCAGCTGGAAATCCATTCAAACGCGCGTGCCTGAATATATGGCGGCGTTCCTGCTTATGGAATCGCTGATGATCGGCGTGTTCACCGCGCAGGATCTGTTCCTTTTCTACATCTTCTTCGAGGCTGGTCTCATCCCGATGTATCTGATCATTGGCATCTGGGGCGGGGCCGAGCGGATCTACGCTAGCTATAAATTCTTCCTCTACACATTGCTCGGATCGGTGTTGATGCTGATCGCGATGCTGTGGATGGTGCAGCAGGCTGGTACGTCAGACATTCCTGCCCTGATGGCCTATGATTTCCCCGCTCATGCGCAAACATGGCTCTGGCTGGCCTTCTTCGCCAGCTTCGCTGTGAAGATGCCTATGTGGCCGGTTCATACCTGGCTGCCCGATGCCCATGTTCAGGCACCGACGGCAGGGTCCGTGATCCTCGCCGGTGTGCTCCTTAAAATGGGCGGCTACGGCTTTATCCGCTTTTCGCTGCCGATGTTCCCCGAAGCCTCGGCTGATCTTGTCTGGATCGTGTTCGGCTTGTCGATGGTCGCAGTGGTCTACACTTCGCTCGTCGCACTGGTGCAGCAGGATATGAAGAAGCTGATCGCCTATTCATCGGTTGCCCATATGGCCTTCGTTACGATCGGGCTTTTCGCCTTCAATCGCCAAGGTATTGAAGGTGCGATGATCGTCATGCTCAGTCATGGTCTGGTCTCGGCTGCACTCTTCCTCTGTGTCGGAGTCATCTACGACCGCCTCCATACGCGCGAGATAGATCGCTATGGCGGGCTTGCGGACAATATGCCGAAATACGCCATTCTCTTCATGCTGTTCACGATGGCTTCGGTTGGCCTGCCGGGGACGAGCGGCTTTGTCGGCGAGTTTCTTGCGCTGGTCGGTGCCTATGAGGCGAACAGCTGGGTCGCCTTTATTGCCACTACAGGCATCATTCTTGGCGCGGCCTATATGCTCTATCTCTATTGGCGGATTTGCTACGGCACGCTTGAAAAGGAAGATGTGAAAGCGATGCCCGATCTCTCGAAGCGCGAGATTGCGACGCTTGCACCGATAGCGATCGTCGTTCTCTGGATGGGCGTTTATCCCGAAAGCTTCCTCGCGCCGATACGCGATGATGTTGGCGTGCTGCTTGAGCGCATCGAACGCGCGAACCCGCCCGGCGATGCACAGCTTATCATGGGTGCAGCTACGCCGGTCGAAGCCGAACATGGCACCGGCCATGGCGCGCCTGATGATGGGGAGGGCGTACACTAATGACTATGCTTGATAGCCTTCTTGTTGTCCTGCCGGAGCTGATCCTGACGCTCGGCGCGACCGATTTGTTGCTTGTCGCGGCTTTCAGCAACAAGCCGAATCTTGGCCGCCGTGTCAGCATTTATGCCGTTCTGATGCTCATCGGCTGCGGCATAGCCTTGCTGGGACCTGCGGGTGATGGCGGCGCGGTGTTTGGAGGTCTTTACAACGCTGACGCCTTTTCGACCTTCTCGAAGGTGCTGATTTATGCGTCGGCTGCGGTAGCTATTTTGATGGCCCCCCGCTTCTTTGATCGCCGGGGCGAAATGCGGCCTGAATATCCGATCCTGATCCTCCTCTCCACTCTCGGCATGGGCTTCATGGTTTCGTCCGGCGATCTCATGATGCTCTACATCGGTCTCGAGATGCAGAGCCTCGCCGCTTATGTGCTGGCGAGCTTCATGCGGCAGGACACTCGCTCCGCCGAAGCGGGTCTCAAATATTTCGTGCTCGGCGCACTTGCGAGCGGCATCCTGCTTTACGGTGTGTCACTGATTTACGGCTTTACTGGCACGACCAGCTATTCCGGGATTGCTGTTGCCATGGCTTCGGGCATGTCGATGGGCGAGCTGTTTGGCCTCGTGTTCGTGCTCGCGGGTCTCGCCTTTAAGATCAGCGCCGTGCCGTTCCATATGTGGACGCCGGACGTATATGAAGGCGCGCCGACACCGGTAACCGCCTTCTTCGCCACAGCGCCCAAAATCGCCGCTGTAGCGCTTGCTATCCGCGTAATGTTTGATGCTCTCGCCCCGGCAACAGATGCCTGGCAGCAGATCGTGATCTTTGTGGCACTCGCGTCCATCGCTCTTGGCGCCGTGGCCGCGATTGGCCAGTCCAACATCAAGCGGCTGCTAGCCTATAGCTCGATCAACAATATCGGGTTCGCGCTGATTGGTGTCGCCGCCGGCACGCAGGCGGGCATTGCGGCGACCATGTCCTATATGGCTATCTATGTCGTTATGACGCTGGGCAGCTTCCTGTGCGTGCTTCAGATGCGTGATGCTAATGGCCGACCGGTTGAAGATATCGCAAGCCTTGCCGGCCTTTCCAAATCGCATCCAGCACTTGCCGCAGCCTTTGCGATCTTCATGTTCAGTCTTGCCGGTATTCCGCCGCTTCTGGGTTTTTGGGGCAAGTTCCTAGTATTCGATGCGGCGGTTGCAGCTGGTCTCTTCCCGCTCGCCGTGATTGGTATCGCGCTCTCGGTAGTCGGCGCCTATTATTATCTCCGCATCATCAAGACGATGTATTTCGACGATGCTGCCGCGCCTTACGCGCCAGCAAATTCGGTGCTCGAGAACGGACTGATAGCGGTTACCGCTGCAGCCGTTTCGCCGCTTGGCTATCTGCTCGTACCGTTCCTGGCGCTAACGGCGGGCAATGCAGCGGCGGCATTGTTCTGACCGCTCGCATTCAGACAGTCGCCCAAACGGGTTCTACCAATGATGATGTGATGGCGCTTGCCCGGGCTGGTGAGGGCGAAGGGCTATGGCTGCGCGCCGATCGGCAGATTTCGGGCCGAGGACGGCAGGGGCGAAGCTGGGTTTCCCCTTCCGGCAATCTTTTTGCGAGCACGCTTGTCCGATCGGGTGAGGGGGATCCGCCCGCCGCCAGTTTGGCGCTCGTTGCCTCGCTTGCGCTGTACGATGCGGTTGCAGCTTTCCTGATGGAAGAGACGCATCAGGCGTTGACTCTCAAATGGCCGAACGATTTGTTGCTGGACGGAGCGAAACTATCGGGCATCTTGCTTGAACGCGAAGATGATGCCGTTGTTATCGGGATTGGGGTCAATCTCGCTCAGCATCCCGACAATCTCGATCGCCCGGTGACAAGCCTTGCCGCCTATGGAGTGGCGCCATCCCCTGATATTTTTCTGCGCGAACTGGCCGATCGGTTCGCGCGATGGACGGCCAAGTGGCGAGAGCCGGGCCTTGGCGCTATTCGCGAACAATGGCTCGCCCGGGCGCATCCCAAGGGTGCGGCTCTTACGGTGCATGACCCTGCCGGACGAAAAATCGATGGTGTGTTTGACGGTATGGATGCGGATGGTGCGCTGCGTCTGCGCTTGGCGGACGGGTCTGTCCATGTCATGCATGCTGGTGATGTTTTCCTGATTTGAGGACCTGTTGATGCTGCTCGCTATCGATGCCGGAAACACCAATGTCGTGTTCGCGCTGGTCAAGGACGGAGAGATTGTCGCCCGTTGGCGGATCGCGACTGACCCAAGACGCACGGGTGACGAATATGCGGTCTGGCTGCATAATCTGATGGCGCTGGAAGAGTTCGATCCCAAAGCCGTTGAGGCTGTCATGATCGCTACGGTCGTGCCGCGTGCACTCCACAATTTGGAAGTGCTTTCGTCCAAATATTTTGAGGCAGAGACGTTCATCGCCGGGCAACCTCCGGTCGACTGGGGTATCCGGCTCGATGTGCCCGAACCGCATACGGTGGGCGCAGACCGGGTGATCAACGTGATCGCCGCGCACAGCCTGCATCCCGAAGACTTGATCGTGATAGATTTCGGGACGGCGACCACTTTCGATGTCGTCGATTATGAGGGCAGCTATAAGGGCGGGATCATTACACCGGGCATCAACCTGTCGCTTGATGCGCTGGTTAGCGCGGCGGCCATGCTGCCACGGATCGCCATCGAGGCACCGACCGAAACCAAAACCGTCATCGGCACTACGACCGAAGAGCAAATGCATATAGGCGTTTTCTGGGGTTATGTCGCGATGATTGAGGGCTTGGTCGCGCGCGTAAAGGCTGAAATCGGCCGCCCGACCAAAGTCATTTCTACCGGCGGACTGGCCACCCTGTTTGACGAGCATACCGACATTTTCGATGTGATTGAGCCCGACCTCACCATACAAGGGCTGGCTATGCTCTACCAAAGGTCTAGATAGCTAGCATGAACCCCAAAAACGAACTGCTTTTCCTCGCGCTCGGCGGGTCGGGCGAGATTGGCATGAACGTCAATCTCTACGGCACTCACGGCAAATGGGTCATGGTCGATTGCGGCATGACCTTTGGCGATCCGCATTATCCCGGTATCGAATTGGTGCTGCCCGATCTCGAATTTATCGAAGATCGCGCGGACGATCTGCTCGGTATCGTATTGACCCACGGCCATGAAGATCATATCGGCGCGCTGCCCTATCTGGCAGGCGATCTTGGTGTTCCGCTTTATGCGACGCCATTCACCGCAGGGCTGATCCGCAGGAAGCTCGAAGAAGCGGGGCTGATCAACGACATTGAGCTCAATATTATCCCGAATGAGGGATCATTCGAACTTGGGCCATTCGGTTTTCGCTATGTTCCGCTTGCCCATTCGATCCTTGAGGGCAATGCTTTGGTCATCGATACGCCGCATGGCCGCATCTTCCACACGGGTGATTGGAAGTTGGACGACGATCCGCAGACCGGCGTGCCTGCCACGGCAGAGCAGCTAACTGCGATTGGCGATAGCGGCATTATGACTATGGTTTGCGATTCGACCAATGTGTTCAATGATAAGGAATCCGGCAGCGAAGGCACCGTAAAGGCGGGGCTGACCGAAGTTGTCGCTGCGGCTACCGGGCGTGTGCTGGTGACAACTTTTGCATCCAACGCCGCACGCCTTCAGACGCTGGGCCGGATTGCCAAGGAAACCGGGCGCAAGGTTTGTGTGGCGGGTCGGTCTCTCGACCGGATTCTCGGCGAAGCGCAGACGAACGGCTATCTGAAAGACTTTCCCGGCACCCTCAAATTTGACGAGGCCATGAGCGTTCCTCCCCGCGAGTTGCTGATCATCGCAACCGGCGGGCAGGGTGAATCGCGCGCTGCACTGGCGCGGATCGCCGAAGGCAATCATCAGTTGAAACTCGATAGCGGCGATCTTGTGGTTTTCAGCTCCAAACAGATTCCGGGTAACGAGCTGTCCATCGGCCGCGTGCAAAATGCACTGGCCGCACAGAAAATTCCGATGATCACTGATCGTCAGGCCGAAGTTCATGTGTCCGGGCATCCTGGAAAACCTGAGCTGGCGAAAATGTATGGCTGGATCAGGCCTGAAGCACTGGTGCCGGTTCATGGCGAATTGCGGCACATGGCAGAACAGGCGCGTTTCGGGACGGCGCAAGGCATTCCTAAAGTGATCGTTCAGCAAAATGGTGATGTCGTGCGTTTGGCGCCCGATGGTCCTTCGATCATTGGCAACGAGCGGACGGGCCGCCTTGTGCTTGATGGCGACACCATTATCGCTGCCGATGGTGAGGCGATGAACGAGCGCCGACGTATTGCGCAGCGCGGAATTATTGCGGTTACTGTGGCACTCGATAGCAAAGATAAGCTCGTTGGCTCGCCTTCTTTCTCGATGGCGGGCGTTCCGATCGAGGATGAACGCGAAAACTTTATCGATGAGTGTGTCGAGGCTGCTGCTGGCGCCGTGCGCAAGGGCGCCAAGGATAATGAAAAACTGCGCGAAGCTGTCCGTCTTGCCGTGCGCCGCAAGGCCACCCACTGGACGGGTAAAAAGCCCGTGGTTAATGTGTCTCTGATGGAGGTTTAGCCATGCAGCCGATTTCGGCCGTAGCGGTATTTTTCCTGTTCTGGTTTCTCAGCCTATTTGTCGTGCTGCCATTCGGCATCAAGACGGATCGGGAGATGGGCGTCGAACCCGCGCCCGGTCATGCCGAAAGCGCGCCGCATCAGTTTAAGGCTTGGCGCATTATCTTGCGCACCACGATTGTCGCAACCACGCTCTTCGGCCTCTTCTTTGCCAATTATACCTATGGTTGGGTCGGCATCGATTTTCTCGATTTCGTCAAGCCGGAATCGATCCGCAACGCAGGTTAGTGGTTCCTCGTTTAGGTCTTTCAGCGTAGCCGTTCGATCGCCTGAGCAAGCGCGACATAGAGCTTCCCATTGTCAGAGGAAAGCAACGTGACGGCCAGCGGTGATCCGTCGCGCGTTGTGAGTACGCGGCGTAGCATCGCTTCAAAATCATGCACATAGCGGTTTACATGGTCACGGAACTCGCTGTTATTTTCATATTGCGCAACGACTTCGCGAGCCTCTCCGGTATCGAGCAGTCTAACCGCGCGCCGTGAGAATATTCCGCGATCACCCTTCAGATAGGCGGCCCAGGCGGTATCGGTCACTTCGTTGGAAAGGATCTTGCTGACATCGATGGCCGTTGAGTTTAGCGATTCAATCAGCAAGGTCACGCGCCGTGCAAAGCCATCCAAGCCCGCTTCTTCTGCATCGTTTTCATTTTCTTTGAGCTGGCTCTCAAGCGCTGTGCTGCGGCTTTCGATCTCCGCGATCTTCGCATCGAGGTTCGACATGGCTTCTTGCGCTGTCGCTGCTGCTTTCTCGGATGCTGCGGTAAGATCGGCTATCCGGGTTTCGACATTCTCGCCGAGTGCTTCGGTCATTGCGAGTTGGGTTGCTTCGCTGAGTGCTGCCGCGCTTTGCGGGATGATTTCACCAAAGGCGGCACGCGCCTTTTCGGCTGCCTGATCGGCTGTTTCACGGACCTGCATCAGGGTTTCGATCAGTCGCGGTGCCGCTCCATCGGCGATGCTTTCGGCTTGTTCTGCTGAATGGGTAAGTCCGCTCTCGATGCTGTCGATATCGGACCGCATGGTTGCAATCCGCTCACCGACCGCATCGACAAAGGCGTTGATGGCGGCGCGCTGATCTTCCAGGCTTTCTCCACTTACGCTGATATAGGAGCGCGTGTCCTCGGCCAGTTTTTGCAAGGTTTCGAGATCGGGTTCGATGCCGGTGATTGCTGCTTTCAACTGGTCGGCCCGGGCCTCGGTCTCCGCAAAGGCCTGGGGCAGGGCATCATTGAGTGATCCTGCACTGAGATCGAGCGCCGCTTTCACTTCCGCTGCACGTGCGATCAGCCGCTCGGCGGCTGCGTCGTTGCCGCCGATGCTTTCGCCAAGTGCAGTCATTCCAGTGCCTAATGCGCCAAGTTCTTCACCCAGCGCGCGGGCATGTTCAGCGCCGTCCTGAGACAGATTGGCCAATCGTCCTTCGATATCGCCAAGGCCGGTGTCGAGATTGCCCAATGTTTCGACTGTCGCAGCGCGCTGCGCGGACAATTGTTCATCGAATGCCGTTAGCGCTGCATTGGTAGAGGTGATGCGGGTATCAAGTGCTGCAGCCGCTTCTTCGCCTTCTTTGCTGAAATTGGACCGCGCATTGTCGATCATCGCGGTGAGCGCTGTGCCGATTTCATCGACGACTTTGCGTGTGTCTTCTACCGCTGCGGTGGATCTCTCTAGTACCGCATCCACCGCCGTGTTGATCTGATCGCTCGTTTCGTTGAGCCTATTCGCCGATACTTCGGCAACGCCTTCGATCCGTGCCAAATTTGCAGCCAGTGATTGGGCTGCGCCGTTTGCGATTTCCTTGGCCTGTTCTCCACGAGATTTCAGGGTCAGCAATTGTGTATCGAGCGATGCCGCTTGTTCGTGGGCATTGATCCCGGCTTCACGCAGGCCCGTGCTCACGGCGCGGGCTTGCTGTTCGGCGCGCGGGAGGTCTGCCATCAGGATATCAACATCCTCGCGCGCGGATTTGGTCGCGCGGTCGAGTAAACCGGATTTCTCTTCAATAGCCGTGCTGGCGTCTCGCATTGTGTTGCCGATGGAGCTTAGGCGGCCGGCAGCTTCGTCGCCGAGGGCCAACAGTCTGTCGGCTTCGGTTGAGACACCTTCGCGAATTTCGGCCAGCTGACTTGCGGCGATGGTCATCGCATTGTCGAGACGCCGGGCTTCTGCACGCATGGCTTCTGATGTCCGTCCGAACTGGCTCGCTTCGCGCCGGCTCGTACGCTGTGTCAACATCCAGGCGATACCGAGAAGGGCAAGCGGGACACTGGCAATCGCGATCCAGTTCGCGATCTGAGTCAGCGTGGGCGTTTCTACTATAATGCTGGAATAGGCCGCCCAACCGACAAAGCCGGTCCATGTGAGGCCTAGCAGGATGATAGCAATGCTGGGCAGTCTCTCGGCCATGCTGGGGCCTTCGAGGTCGAATTCCCAACCGTTTTCATCAATCCATTCGGCATGGCCGGAGGGTGTGGCCGCTGGCTCTGCCGCGGCTTCCGTCGATGTTTCGAGCTCGACTAGTTCATTTGCTGGTTCGGCCATCGCATTTCCCCTAATTTGCCTGTTTACCATGTTTTTAAGGGTTCGAAAGCCTTGCTCGGCAACGGAGCGTTAACGGCGATGCGTTACAGCCACACTATGGCATATGACTCAGGAGCTTTGGATAAGACGCTCGCAGCCGCTGCGGGAGACGATCCGTCGTTGGTTGCGGAGCTGCGTTCGGCTTTCTTTGAAAGTGCGCAACGGCAGGTTTCTGCGCTTCACAACGCGGTGAACGACCAGCAGTGGCAGGTCGCGGCGTGGCGCCTCAAAGGTCTTGCCGCAAGCTTTGGGGTGATCGACTTGATGGAACTCGCCAATCGAGCCGGAGAAGGCACTCCGTTCGATAAATCGCTGCTCCAGCGCATCGATAAGTCACTGGCCGGTTTTTCGAGCAGCTTTAATTTTGCCATGGACGATACGCCGCAATAAGTTGATCAAATTACGAGAAATCCCCGGTTTTCCGGGATGAGTGGCTTTGCAACCGAGCCCTTCTGCGCGTATCGTATCGTTCCAATGGCTTTGGAACAGACCTTGTGGCTTTCGCCGCGCTGATTGCCGCCTATCGGGAGGCTGAGGACGGCGAGGCCGGCCTGCGCGCCATGCTTCCGATGGCCGGGCGTAGTTTGCTTGAAAATCAGGTCCGCCGCGCGATTACAGCCGGAGCCAGCCATGCCGTCATTCTGGTTGAGCGTGTTCCAGCCGCCATGAGCGCAGCGCTTGATCGCCTGAAGCGCGATGGCATAGCGGTGAAACTGGCGCGCGATCCGATGGATGCCGCCGATCATTTCCACCCGGAAGAAACTGTGTTGTTGGTTGCCGACGGGCTGGTCGCTGCACCTGATTGTTTCGAAGCGATGGCTGCGCGCGTATCGCCGACGCTGCTCGTTGTGGCCGATACGCCTGAAAATGAAGGTTTTGAACGCGTGGATGCCGATCATCGTTGGGCTGGCCTTGCTCTAACGAGTGTTGAAACGCTTTCTGCCACCGCCGCGATGCTCGGCGAATGGGATCTCCAATCGACGCTGATGCGCCGGATCGTGCAAACTGGCGCTGACTTCCTACCAGTAGACGGTGAGACGGGCGTTGTTGTCGATGCGAGCGAAGCCGTGCTGATGGCGGAGCATAGCGATAAGAGCCGTGACGCGGGCCGCACCATGTTGAGGCGTAACAGCCTGCAGGCGGGTAGCTGGCCGGAACGCTTTGTCTACGCCCCTATTGCTGCGCAGGTGGCGCCGCTGCTGCTTGACCGGAGGGTTGAGGCAATCTGGCTGCGGATCACCGCGATAGTGTTTACGCTTTTAGCAGCTGGCGCGATCTGGTGGAGTTGGCTCTGGACAGGACTTGTTCTCGCGCTGCTTGCCGGGCCGTTTGATGCGATTGCCAGCCGGATCGATCTGGCGCAGCTGCGTGACCATGAGGGCGGATGGGAAACCCGTATAGCCAAAGCGGCAGCCCAGGCACTTGCCGTTCTCGCGATGGGTAGGCTCGCGATGATCGAAACGGGCGAAGTGACGTTTCTTGTGCTCGCCGCGACAGCCGTCGCCCTGCTTTTGTTGACGCATCGTGCAGCTCAAAATCTTCGCAATTTCCCGGTCGTGAAGGGTGGCTATTGGCCGTGGCTGGCCGATGGAAACGCGGCAATTTGGCTTATTTTGCCATTTGCCGCTGCTGGTTTTTGGTTCTATTGGCCCGTTGCGGTTGCGATATATGCCTATATCACGTTGTTTTTGTTGCAAAATATACAAAAAGAGGCAGTGCGACAGCGCGACTGATCCTGTCAAACAGGATTAGCACGGTCTTAACGACGTTTCCGCTATGTCCCCAGCATGTCTGATCCGGCCAATTCTCGCCCGGAAACTGCCGACGAGCGCGTTGCTGCGTTGCTCGCTGACGCCGCGCGTGCATCGCATGGCCGATATCTCGGAACAGGAGCTTCGCTGGCCAGACTGATGCAGCCGCACAAACATCGGCTGAACGAGATCGAGCGGATCACTATCCGTAGCATGTATAAAGCCCTTGTCGAAAGTGTCGAAGGCGAGTTGCGGGCTCGTTTGCTGGCCCGGGCGGATTTACCTGAGGTACCGGAATTTCGCGCGTCACTGGGCGCCGCCCATGTTGCGATCGTCTGGCCAGTATTTGTTCGTGCCGGGTTTCCGGAAGATCAGGATCTGGCCGAAATTCTCGTACAGCGAGCCAAATCCTATGGGATTATGCGAAATCTAAGGCAGAATGTCGTGATGGCGGAGAATGGCCAGCTCGACGCGCTAACCGAACATGGCGACCCCGATATCGCCCGAGACGCGATGAAATTGCTGATCGCCGAAAGCCGGGTCAATGACCGGTTTGACGATCCACGGCTTGGCCGGGCCGATCTGCTGGAAGCGGTCGAACACAGACTTGTCTGGACAGTTGCCGCGGCGTTGCGGGAGTATGGGCAGCTTAGCCATGGTCTGGATGGTTGGGGTCTGGACGAACCGATAACGGGTGCAGCAATGGCGATGCTCACAGAGCAAGGCGAGAGTTTGCCGGTAGACGCCATAGCGATGGGGCTCGCATCCAGACTTGATAAGGCCGGATTACTTGACGAGCGCTTGCTTGTCGAAGCGCTGAACAGTGCGCGTTTGACGCTTTATGTTGCCTTGCTTGCCGTTCGCGCGGGTACGACGTTTGATATTGCCTGGGAAATGGCGGGGATGCCCGATGCGCCAAGCCATATGGTTCTACTGAAATCGATTGGCATAGAACGCACCGCCGCATCACATCTGCTGGTGACGATGGCGCGTGCCGTTTTGCTTGATGAACGGGAAGCTGATGAGATCGCTGCTGCCTGGATCGAAGCGTATGATGTCGCTTCACCGGATGCCATTGCGGCGGCCATGCGGCCGTGGCGGCTTGGCCATGTTTATCGATCTGCCATCACCCGGTTTGCGTCTACAGCCGACGAGGCAGCGCAATGAACAGCAATGCGGGCATGACAGATCCGGTTTTCGGATGGCTGGACGATAAAGGCTGTCTTGTTGGCGCCGATCCGGCGCTTGAAGATTTGCATCAACGGGCAGGAGGGGTTCCGGGAGGAAGCCTCGCCATTCCGCAGATTGCAGCACTTGCCAAACTCGCTGAAAGATTGGGGATCACAGTGTCTCGCTCGGTCATCGCAGCCGACGGCGACCTTGATGTTGAATTGCATATTCAGGCAGAACCTGATCGTGACGGCGTAAAGCTCGTGGTTTCGGGTTGGCTGATGCGCGATCCTGTTGCCCCAGTATCCGGCGATGCGGCCATGCGTGAGCATGATTTCTTGCGCGCCGATGCGGACTGGTTGTGGGAGACGGATCATACGCTGCGGCTGACGGCGCTGTCGCCGGGTGCCGAACCAATGCTTGGTGCGGTCGAGCCATATATCGGACAACCCCTAACCGGGCTTTTTCGGTTTGTTGAAAGCGATGATGGCGCTTTGCCTATCCTCAACGCGCTTGCCGAACATCGGCGCTTCGAGCGTCAGGAAGCGGTGCTTCGCCCGGATGGTGAGCAATGCGTGGAGCTGACGGCCGTGCCGCTTGTTGACGGAAGCGGCCGTTTCGCAGGTTTCCATGGAACGGCAGTTGCACTCGAAATTCAAGTCGAACGACCGACCCCGGCACCGGGCGAGGCTGACGTTCCCGATGCCTTTGGTCGGCAGATAAACCGAGCGCTTCGTGCGCCGCTGGACCGGATCGTTGCCAGTGCGCACAGTATTGAAGCGCAGCTCGACGGGCCAATCCGCGGTGATTATGCCGAATATGCCAGCGATATCGCGCGGGCGGGTCGCCATTTGCTTGGCCTGATCGATGATCTCGTTGATCTTCAGGCTGTCGAACGCGACGATTTTGCTCCGGAAGCGCAGGAAATCGACCTTGTCGATATTGCGCGCAACGCCGCAGGCCTGCTGTCGGTGCGCGCCAGTGAAAAGAATATCCGGATTGATCGGCCTGCCGATGATGAGACGCTTCCCGCGTGGGCAGACTATAAGCGCGTGCTGCAGATATTGGTGAATCTGGTCGGAAATGCGGTACGCTTTGCGCCGGAAGACAGCCATGTCTGGATCCGCTGCGAAGCGGAAGGAGACTTGGCCGCCGTGATCGTCGCCGATCAGGGCCGCGGAATTGCTGCCGAAGATCAGCCTCGCATTTTTGAGAAGTTCGAACGACTGTCTGCGAGCGAACCCGGTACTGGTCTGGGTCTCTATATCGCACGGCGCCTGGCCCGCTCGATGGGCGGCGATATTGATGTCGATAGCGCGCCGGGGCAGGGAGCCCGCTTCGTGCTGACCCTACCCGTTGATGCCTAGATTTTGATCTTCAACCTTAGCGGTTGCCCATCTCCACAAACGGGCGCGCTATCGGACCCGTATAGAGCTGACGCGGACGGCCGATCGTCTGTGCCGGGTCGGAAATCATCTCATTCCACTGCGCAACCCAGCCCACAGTGCGGGCGAGGGCGAACAGCGCCGTGAACATCGTTGTCGGGAAACCGATCGCCGAAAGGATGATGCCGGAATAGAAATCGACATTCGGGAACAGCTTCTTCTCGATGAAATATTCATCGTTGAGCGCCATCTCTTCAAGTTGAAGCGCGACATCGAACACCGGATTTTGCACATTGAGCGAGCTCAGGACTTCCCGAACTGTCTTGCGCATAACCGACGCCCGCGGGTCGTAATTTTTATAGACGCGGTGGCCGAAGCCCATCAGCCGGAACGGATCATTCTTGTCTTTCGCGCGGGCGATGAATTCCGGGATGCGCTCTGGTCGGCCGATCTCATGCAGCATGTTGAGCGCTGCTTCATTCGCGCCGCCATGGGCAGGGCCCCAAAGGCAAGCGATGCCGGCCGCGATGCAGGCAAACGGGTTGGCACCCGACGAACCAGCGAGACGCACTGTAGAGGTTGAAGCATTTTGCTCATGATCGGCATGCAGAATGAAGATGCGGTCCAGCGCCTGTTCGACGACAGGATCAACCACATACTCTTCAGCCGGAACACCAAAGGTCATGCGCAGGAAATTGCCCGTGTATGACAGGGAGTTGTCGGGATACATGAAAGGTTGGCCGATGGAATATTTATAGGCCATCGCCGCGATTGTCGGCATTTTCGCGATCAGGCGATGGGATGCAATCTTGCGCTGCTCGGGATCGGTGATGTCGGTCGAATCATGATAAAAGGCCGAAAGCGCGCCCACCACGCCGCACATGATTGCCATCGGGTGCGCATCGCGGCGGAAACCCTTGTACAGCTGATTGAGCTGCTCGTTGACCATAGTGTGGCGCGTGATCGTATAGGTAAAATTGTCGAGTTCATCCGTCGTCGGCAGTTCGCCATTGAGCAGCAGATAGGATGTTTCCATGAAAGAAGAGCGTTCGGAAAGCTCTTCGATCGAATAGCCGCGATGGAGCAGAATGCCTTCGCCGCCATCAATATAGGTGAGGCCGGATTCGCAGCTGGCCGTCGACTTGAAGCCGGGATCAAAGGTGAACAGGCCCGTCTCGGAATAAAGTTTTCGAATATCGACAACGTCGGGACCGCAGGAGCCGGAAGCTACTGCATATTCATGTTCGTTACCGTTGACCGAGAGTTTGGCGCTGTTGTCACCCATATATTTGCTCCTGCTATCCTGCCTGATCGGCGATCCGCGCCAGTGACTCCTCGCGGCCGAGGAGAATTAGCACATCGAATATTCCCGGCGACGTCGCTCGACCTGTTAGCGCTGCGCGTAGGGGCTGTGCGACCTTGCCCAGTTTGAGTTCCTGGGTTTCGGCAAATTCCCTGACAGCGGTGTCGAGCGCCTCTTCTGACCAGTCCGGCAGCCCTTCAAGGTGCGGTACAAGGTCAGCAAGTAACGCTGGTGTTTCCCCTTGTAACAGCATTTTAGCCTTCTCGTCCAGATTTAGGGGGCGAGTGCGAAACAAAAATCCTGCGCCTTCCGCCAATTCACTGATAGACTTAGCGCGAGGCTTGATGCTTTCCATGCTGCGCTGCAGCAAATTCTGCTCGTTTTCATCGATTTCCCGGCCCAGTTCACTGGCGATAAGCGGTGCCGCAAGGCCAGCAAGACGGACATTGTCCGCCTCCCGGATATAGGTTCCGTTCAGATTTTCGAGCTTTTTGAAATCGAAACGCGCTGCGGATTTGCCGACACCGTTCAGATCGAACCATTCGATGGCCTGTTCGCGGCTGATAATCTCGTCATCGCCATGCCCCCAACCGAGCCGCAGCAAATAGTTGATGACGGCTTCAGGAAGCATCCCCATTTCATCGCGATAGGCCGCTACGCCGAGCGCGCCATGGCGTTTGGACAGTTTCGCGCCATCCGAACCATGGATCAGCGGCACATGGCCATAGATCATCCGGTCCCAGCCCATCGCATCGATCAGCGCGCGCTGGCGGAAAGCATTATTGAGGTGATCATCGCCGCGGATGCAGTGGGTTACACCCATATCGTGATCGTCAACAGCAACGGCGAGCATATAGGTCGGGGTGCCGTCTCCGCGCAGCATCACGAAATCATCGATTTCGGCATTCTGGACGACAACGCGTCCCTGCACGGCGTCTTCGATGACGGTTTCGCCTTCCTGGGCGGTTTTCAGGCGGACGACGAACGGTGCGCCTTCGGGCGCTTCGGACGACTCGCGATCCCGCCACCGGCCATCATAGCGGATCGGCTGTTTCGCGGCGCGCTGTTGATCGCGCATTTCGGCCAGCTCTTCCGTCGTCGCATAGCAGCGATAAGCCTTGCCCTGTTCGAGCAGTTGGTTCGCTACTTCGGCATGGCGTTCCGCGCGCTGTGACTGGTAGATTTCCTCGCCGTCCCAATCCAGCCCGAGCCAGCGCATGCCATCGAGTATCTTCTCGATCGCCTCATCGGTAGAGCGAGCGCGGTCGGTATCTTCGATCCGTAACTTGAATTCGCCGCCATAATGGCGGGCGTAAAGCCAGTTGAACAAGGCGGTGCGCGCGCCGCCGATGTGCAGGAATCCAGTGGGGGAAGGTGCGAAACGCGTAACAACGCGATTGGTACCGTCGGCTTTTTCGGTTGCGCCCATGCGCACTATCTCCAAGACTGCAAGCTGATGCGGGGATTAACGGAAGCGCGGACTAGCATAGCGCCCGGCGGGCGACAATCAGGACTATTGGCCCTGCTTGCCGCAATCGAAGAGCGGCTTGAGCGAGAACGGGATCAATTGCCGCTTTGGCTTCCTGTCGCTCTTGGGCTGGGCGTCGCCAGCTGGTTTGCTTTGGCGAACCGCAGTAGCTGGATCGCCTTTGTGCTTATCAGTCTGGCGATTGCACTGACGGCACTGGTATTCGGCCGGGCAACACGGTTGTTTCGCGGGCTTGGCATCTTCGCGCTCGTCATGGTTATCGGGTGCTCGCTGATCTGGGTGCGTGCCGAATGGATGAATACGGAAACGCTGCAGCGCCCGGCCGTGAGCCGTTTTGTCGCAGAGGTGGTTTCTGTTGAGCCATTGCCGATGCGTGAAACGGTGCGGCTGCTTGTGCGGTCACCCAGTGATCCCGGTCTGCCGCACCAGTTCCGCGTCAATATCGATGAAAGTGCAGCGCCGGATGGTTTGCAATCCGGAGCATGGGTTTCTCTAAATGCGCGGTTGATGCCGCCGCCGCATGCCGCGGTGCCCGGCGCCTATGATTTTTCTCAGCGCGCCTGGTTTGAAGGGATTGGCGCAACGGGCCGTGCCTGGGGCGATGTTGAGATGGTTCGGGCCGCACCGGGAGACAGCTGGCGCGGTTGGTTGGAAATTCGCCGTGCTCGTCTGGCCGAACATGTTGCAGATCGAGTCGGGGGCGGTGAAGGTGCCATTGCCGCGACCCTGGCGACGGGCGACCGTGGCCGCATTGCAGAAGAGGATGCCGAGGCGATGCGGCGTAGCGGTCTCGCGCATCTTTTGGCGATTAGCGGGCTGCACGTGACGGCGGTGATCGGCGTTGCGATGTTGCTGATGCTGAAGCTGCTGGCGCTTAGCCCGAGACTGGCGCTCAATGCGCCGCTTATCCTGATCGCGGCAGGCGCGGGGGCGTTAGCCGGGCTGGGTTACACCGTATTCACCGGCGCAGAAGTGCCGACTGTTCGCGCATGCGTTGCGGCGATGCTTGTTCTTGTTGGAGTTGCCATGGGGCGCGACGCGATCACGCTGCGTTTAGTGGCGACTGGCGCGCTGGTCGTGTTGTTGTTCTGGCCGGAAACACTGACCGGGCCGAGTTTCCAGCTCAGTTTCGCGGCGGTCACTGCGATTATCGCTTTGCATGAGCATCCACGCACAAAAGGACTTCTGTCTCGCCGCGATGAGCCTTGGGTGCGGAAAATTGGCCGCTTCACATTAGGGCTTTTGCTCACCGGATTGGTCGTGGAGATTGCGCTGATGCCGATCGCGCTGTTCCACTTCAACAAGGCGGGGCTTTATGGCGCGCTCGCCAATATCGTCGCCATTCCGCTGACGACCTTCATCATCATCCCGCTTGAAGCGCTGGCACTGTTTCTCGATATTTTCGGTATGGGCGCGCCAATATGGTGGCTGGTCGGCAAAACGCTCGGGCTGCTTCTCGGTTTGGCGCATGAGGTGTCCAGCACGCCCGGCGCCGTCGCGTTGCTGCCGACAATGCCCATGACGGCCTATGCTTTGATGATTGGCGGTGGATTATGGTTCTGTCTTTGGAAGACGCGGTGGCGCGTTCTTGGCTTCGTCCCGATCATTGCGGGCGCATCATGGGCACTTCTGACGCCGCCTCCGGATATCCTCATCACGGGTGATGGCAAGCATATGGCCGTGCGCGATAGCAGCGGTACGTTGGCACTGCTCCGCCCGCGTGCCGGCGATTATGTGCGCGACATGTTCAACGAGACGTCGGGCGTTGAGGATGAGGCAGGGGCGCTGGATGATCTGGGAACTGCTTGGTGCAGCCATGACAGCTGCCGCGTGACATTATGGCGCGGCGGACGGCAATGGCGGATATTTGCGACGCGCAGCAGCAATTATCTGCCTTATCCCGCGCTGATTGAAGAATGTACTACCGCCGATATCGTTGTGAGCGACCGGCGCATGCCCGAAGCTTGTGCGCCGCGCTGGTTTTTAGCGGACCGCACATTGTTGAGCGAAACTGGCGGCATGGCGATTACGCTGTCATCGCCCGCAATCCGAACCGTATTGGAGCCGGGCGACGATCATCCATGGCGTAACTCTGGTCAGTAGCGGCGGAGTAACCCTGCGAGCGTGCCCTGAATTGCAACCTGTTCTGGAGCATAACGCTGGGGCTCATAATTGCGATTGGCTGGATCGAGGCGGACCATGGAGCCTTCGCGGCGGAAGGTTTTGAGGGTTGCCTCGTTCTGATCGATCAACGCGACGACAATTTCGCCTTCGCGCGCGATGTCGACTTTTCGGATCAGCGCATAATCGCCGTCGAGAATGCCTTCTTCGACCATCGAGTCTCCAGCCACTTCCAGCGCATAATGTTCACCGCTGCCCAGAAAGGCGGCGGGAACGCTCAAGGAGTCCTGGCCTTCAATGGCTTCGATTGGCTGACCAGCCGCGATCCGCCCGTGCAGGGGTAGATCGAGTATATCATTGGCGGCAACCGGCATCAGCTTCGGCGCTGTCGTTACCGGTGAAGATTTTCCGCCCGTCAATTCCGGCATACGGACAACTTCCAAAGCGCGGGCGCGATTGGGCAGGCGGCGAATGAACTGGCGTTCTTCCAAAGCCGAAATCAACCGATGAACACCGGACTTGGATTTAAGATCCAGCGCGTCCTTCATCTCCTCGAAAGAGGGGGAGATGCCGGTATCGGCCAGTCGGTCATGAATGAACATCAGCAGCTCATGCTGTTTCTTGGTCAGCATTGCTTTCGCCTCCTTATGGCTGTTCCACTATGGAACGAACGGAGAACGTGTAGGAAACAAAAGATTCGCTGTCAAGCGATAGGCAGGATGGAGATTTCGTCGCCAGCTTGCGCTGCTGCACTTCCTGCCGGGCGATGGATGAGCAGCGCTGCCTTCTCCAATGCGCCAAGTGCAGCGCTGCTTTGTTGGAGAAGAGGCTCGACCATGTCGGCCTGCCAACGCCCGCGTAGATACTCGGTGCGTTTGCCAATCGGCGGGAGCGGAGCTGCCAGCTTCGCGGCACGAAAATGCGGCAGGGGATCCCGCGCGCCAGCCAGGTGGGCGATCAGCGGCTCGAGAAACAGTTTGGCTGTGACGAATGCAGAGGCGGGATTGCCGGGCAGGCCGATCACTTTTGCATTGCCAAGTGTTCCCGCCATCAGCGGCTTGCCGGGCTTCATTGCGATTCGCCAGAAATCCATGACTGCACCCGCTGCTTCAAGAGCGGGCCGGACAAGATCATAATCGCCCACAGATGCCCCGCCAATCGTGACGATGATATCGGCCTCCTGTGCCGCATCCAGTGCTTTCGCCAGCGCCTCCAAGGTGTCGGGAACGATGCCCATATCATAAATCTTGACGGGCAGGGACGCCAGTTGCGCGGCCAGCATCGGCCCGTTTGAGGCGGGGAGCTGTGCGAGGCCAGTTGCTTGTCCAGCGGGCACAAGCTCGTCGCCGGTAGAAATCAAGGCGACGCGGATAGCGCGCCGCACGGGCAGCGTTCCATGCCCGCCGGTTATCGCCAATGCGAGCGCGGCCGGCGAAACCATCGTGCCGCGATGCAACAGGATATCGCCTTCGGAAAAATCGCGGCCTTTTCGCCGGATATGGGCGCCCGTTTCGCGCGGACCTTCACCTTCCAGCATCAGGGCATCGCCGTCGCGGGCAGTTTCTTCCTGCATCATCACGGTGTCTGCGCCTTCTGGTACGGGGGCTCCTGTGAAAATGCGTGCTGCCTCGCCCGGCGCCAGACTCTGATCAAAGGACGATCCGGCTGAGCTTTCGCCAATCACCGCCCACGGCCCGGGGCATTCAGCAAAGCGTATCGCATAGCCATCCATCGCCGAGAGATTGACGGCGGGCTGGGTGCGCCGAGCGGCAATATCGGCGGACAGCCAGCGTCCGGTAGCGTCGGCAATCGGCAGGGTTTCAGGATCGACAGGCTCGGCCAGCGCCAGCAACCGTGCCTGAGCTTCTTCGACAGGAAGCAGATCCTTCATTCCGCCGTCCAGTCGCTTGACCGTCCCCCGGATTTGGCGCGCAGTCGCACGTCACCAATCACCATGCCGCGATCAAGGGTCTTGGCCATATCATAGACGGTCAGCAGCGCGACAGAGACGGCGGTGAGCGCTTCCATCTCGACGCCGGTCTTGTGGGTGGTGCGGACAGTGGCGGTTGCTGTCACACCGGTATCGTCTGCGTCGAGTTCGAGCGTAACGCCGGTCAGCGGGAGGGGGTGGCAGAGCGGGATCAGATCGCTGCATTTCTTGGCCGCCATGATGCCGGCAATTCGCGCTGCGCCGAGCACATCGCCTTTTTTCACATTGCCATCGCGGATCGCCGCGGCGGCCTCGACTGACATGGTGATCCGGCCGGTCGCAGTTGCTTCGCGCGTCGTGTCCGCTTTGTCGGAAACATCGACCATGCGCGCCGCGCCGCTTTCATCAATATGGGTGAGATCAGGCATGGCCGGTCAATAGCATGCGCGTGGCGCTTTCAACATCCGTTTGCCGCATCAGTGATTCTCCGACAAGGAAGGCTCGAACGCCGCTCTTCGCCAGCCGGTCACAATCTGCCTTGGCCGCGATCCCGCTTTCCGAAACACATAAATGCGTGTCGGGAATACGCGCGGTGAGCCGTTCGGTGACGGCGAGATCGGTGGTGAATGTTTTAAGATCGCGATTGTTGATACCGATGAGCGTTGATTGAAGGGTAAGAGCGCGGTCCAGCTCCGCTTCATCATGCACTTCGACCAGCACGTCCATGCCATGCTCAATGGCCGCGGCCTCGATTTCGGCCATCGGCCCATCATCCAGCGCCGCGACAATGATGAGGATCGCATCGGCTCCCAGCGCGCGCGCTTCGGCAACCTGCCATGGATCGACCATGAAATCCTTGCGCAGAGCGGGCAGGGCGCATGCGGCACGCGCAGTCACCAGATAATCGTCAGACCCCTGAAAATAAGGTTCGTCGGTAAGCACGGAGAGACAGGCCGCACCGCCCGCTTCATAGGCTTTGGCGTGCGCCGGCGGATCAAAATTTTCGCGGATTAGTCCTTTGGAGGGGCTTGCCTTCTTGATCTCGGCAATCAACGCAAAGCCGGTTTCCGCCTTGGCGCGCAGGGCGTTGAGAAAACCGCGCGGCGGCGATTGATCGGTGGCGCGTGCCTCCAGGTCGGCGCGCGATGTAGCGGCCTTGCGCCGCCCAACCTCTTCGCGCTTCGTCGCGCAAATCTCGGCGAGCTTGTCGCTCATCGATACGCGACCCAGCGCGCCAGCAAATCCTTTGCTGCGCCGTCATCGATCGCGTTCGCAGCCTGCACAACGCCATGCTCCCAACCGCCAGCCCGGCCTGCGACGATCAGCGCGCCCGCCGTGTTGAGCAGCACGGCGTTGCGATAGCCGCCTTCCTCGCCATCCAGCAGGCGGGTCAGCGCTGCGGCATTGAACGCGACCTCGCCGCCGCGAATGGCCTCAATCGGAAAACTGTCGAGACCGGCATCGTCAGGAGTGACATGTTCGCCAACATCGACGCTGCCAAAACTATCTATCCGGCTCGGTCCGGAGATGGAGAGCTCATCCAGTCCCTCTTCGCCAGAAACCACCATCGCTCCGTCTGCGCCCAGCTGGCGCAGCGCGTCGGCATAAACGGGCACATAATCCGGCCGGGCAATGCCGATCAGCTGCCGGGTGACGCGTGCAGGATTGGAGATCGGCCCCATCAGGTTGAAGATTGTTCGCTTGCCGATGCGTTTCCGGATCGGTGTGATCCGGCGCATCGCCGGGTGATGATTGGCGGCATGCAAGAAACAGATGCCAAGATCGGCCAGGCTTCGCTCGGCAATTTCGCCTGCATGATCAAGATCGATGCCAAGCGCTTCAAGGGTATCGGAAGCCCCGGCTTTGCTGGACGCTGCGCGATTGCCATGTTTGGCAACCGGCACGCCCATCGCCGCAACCACAATGGCAACGGCGGTGGAAACGTTGAGGCTATGCTGCCCGTCACCGCCCGTGCCGCAGACATCGATGGCACCGGCCGGCGCTTCGATGGCAATAAGCCGCTCACGCATCGCAGTTGCCGCCGCCGCGATCTCAACGGAAGTTTCTTCCCGCTCGGTCATCACGGTCAGGAAATACTCAATAACCTTTTCGCTCGGCTTTCCGTCGAGCATATCGGCAAAGGCCTGGTAAGCAGTCGCTTCGTCAAGCGGCGTGGAGGGATCGGGCAGACTGGTCATGGCGCGGGGTCAAAGCATGAGAGGGCGGGAAAGGCCAGAAAGAATTGCTTTGCGGCGGCTCAGGAGGTTTCCCGCACCTTGATTCCCGCCAACCTCATGAAATTGGCGAGCAGCGCATGGCCATGTTCGGTCGCGATGCTTTCAGGGTGGAATTGCACGCCGTGGATCGGCAGGTCGACATGGCGAAACCCCATCACCGTTCCGTCCGGTCCGCGCGCGTTGATTTCCAGGCATTCCGGCAGGCCTTCTTCCGGCACGATCAGCGAATGATAGCGGGTTGCGGTGAAGGGCGAGGGGAGGTCGGTGAACACGCCGCTTCCGTCATGCTCCACCGGCGATGTCTTGCCGTGCATCAGGCCGCCGCGAATGACTTTTCCGCCGAAATGCTGGCCGATGGACTGATGGCCCAAACATACGCCGAGCAACGGCATTCTCGCTTCGGCACAGGCGGCGACCAGATCGAGGCTGATACCCGCCTCATTGGGCGTGCAGGGGCCGGGCGAAATCAGAAAAGCCGAAGCGCCCGACGCCAGTGCTTCGCTGGCCGTCATCGCGTCATTGCGAACGACATCCACTTCCGCGCCAAGTTCACGCAGATAGTGAACAAGGTTCCAGGTAAAGCTGTCATAATTGTCGATGACGAGGATCATGGACGCCTGCCTATCCGCTTCGTCGCGCGCCGCCAAGGGGCGTCCTTTGTGACCGCGCATAAGCTGCTTGCAGAACTGCGCTGTACTAGTTAGATAAGTCACCAACATATGCACCGTTTTTCGCGGCGCAATTCTGTCTACCTTCCAGGAGATTTTTCCATGCTATCTCGTCCCATCGCCTTTGCTGCGGCGTCGTTGCTTGCGCTTGCTGTGGCCACACCAGCACTTGCCGATCATCATGAAGAAGCGTCTGAGGTTGTCGCGCCGGTAGCTGCCAATGCCGACGCAAGTGCCGAAATCGGTGCCTGGGGGGTCGATCTCGACGCGCGCGATCTTTCTGTCGATCCGGGCGACGATTTCAACGCTTATGCCAATGGCACCTGGATTGCGAATACCGAGATTCCCGGTGATCGTGCGCGCTATGGCTCGTTCGATATTTTGCGTGAGCGTGCAGAGAACCAGGTTCATTCCATTCTCAACGATCTTGCCGCCGATCCAGCAGCGGCTGGCCCGATGGGGCAGTTGGTTGGCGACTTTTACGGCGCCTGGATGGATACGGATGCGATTGAGGCACGCGGTACGGCGCCGCTTCAACCTTATCTGGCACGGATCGACGCGGTAGAGGGTCGTGCCGGGCTGCTCGAAATTTTTGGCAGCGTTGGCTATGCCTCGCCGGTTGGCGTCGGCACTCTGCCCGATCCCGCCGATCCGAGCCGCTATATCGCTTTTGCCGGTCAGGATGGCCTCGGCATGCCCAATCGGGATTATTATCTCGAAGAGGACGAGGAATATGTCGCGTTCCGCGCCGCCTATCGCGATTATATCATCCAGCTCCACGAACTGGCCGGCATTGCCGACGGTGCGGGACGCGCCGACCGGATTATCGCGCTTGAAACGCAAATGGCAGAATCCCAGTGGGAGCCGGCCCGCCAGCGCGATATCCAGCAAATCTACAATCCGATGAACAGTGAACAACTGGCCGAGCTTGCGCCGCAGTTTGACTGGGCCAGCTGGCTCGAAGGCATGGGTCTGGGCAGCGTCGACACGGTCGTCGCGGGGGAAACCACCGCGATTACTGCCGCCGGCGAGTTGCTAGACAGTGTGCCGCTCGACACGTGGAAGGAATATCTGACATTTCACTTCGTCAGCGACAACGCATCTTATCTGCCCGCCGCCTTTGACGAAGCACGGTTCAACTTCTTCAGCAGCACCTTGAACGATGTTCCCGAACAACGTGACCGCTGGAAACGCGGCGTTGCACTGGTCAATGGCAATGTCGGCGAGGCCATCGGCCAGGTTTATGTCGATCGGCATTATCCGGCCGAAAGTCAGCGTCAGATGACCGAGCTGATCGTTAACTTACGCGCTGCGCTTGAAGAGCGGATCGGGAATAGCGATTGGATGGACGAAGCCACGCGCACCGAGGCGATTGCCAAACTCACCGCTTTCGAACCGCGTATCGGCTATCCCGAAAGCTGGATCGATTATTCCAACCTTCAGGTCGATCGCGGCGATTTGCTTGGCAATGTCCAGCGCGCGGCCCAGTTCGCCTTCGATCTCGACATTGCGCGCTTGCCGCACCCCGTTGACCGGTCACTCTGGGCGATGAACCCGCAGACGGTGAATGCTTATTATAACCCGCTGCTCAATCAGATCACTTTCCCAGCCGCGATTCTTCAGCCGCCTTTCTTTGATCCAAATGCCGATCCGGCGGTCAATTACGGCGCCATTGGCGGCGTGATCGGTCATGAAATCGGCCATGGTTTCGACGATCAAGGTCGTCAGTTCGACGGCACTGGCCGGATCCGTGACTGGTGGAGCGAAGAAACCGCTACTGAGTTTGAGGCCCGCACGGCCCGCTTTGGAGCACAATATGATGCGTTCGAACCGATCCCCGGCTTGCATGTGAATGGCGAGCTGACCATGGGTGAGAATATCGGTGATCTCGGCGGTCTTGAAATGGCCTATTCCGCCTATCGCCGCTACGTCGCAGAACATGGCGAGCCGCCAGTGATCGACGGCCTGACCGGTGATCAGCGCTTCTTCATGTCATGGGCGCAAGTTTGGCGCGGGCTGATCCGCGAAGGCGCGCTGCGCGAACGTATCCTCACCGACCCGCATAGCCCTCAACAATATCGCGCCAATGGCCCGGTCCGGAATATCGACGCCTGGTACGAAGCCTTTGGTGTTGGCCCTGACAGCGCGATGTACATTCCGCCGGAAGAACGCGTGCGGATCTGGTAAAAAGGAAGATCCATGAGCGAGACGATCACAGTCAACATTCCCCATGAACTGGGGCGTGAGGAGGCGCACAATCGGGTAGCTAGCGGCATGGATGGTCTGGCCGATGCCGTTCCCGGCGGCGTAGTTTCTGAAAAACGCTGGGAGGCGGACACCGCCTTTTTCACCGTGGAAGCGATGGGTCAACGCATGGCCTGCCGTCTGGACGTGTTGGGAGAAGCGGTGGTCGCCACTGTCCAGTTACCAGCGCTGCTCGGGCCATTTGCCGGAGCGATCCAGCGCAAGTTGGAAGAATATGGGCCTACTATGCTGCGATAGGCTGCTCGCGATTTCGCAAGGGCGCAAAATTGCGTAGAAAGAACCCATGAATATACTGATCAGCGGTGCGGGAATTGCTGGCCCGACATTGGCATGGTGGCTGGCAGAGGCCGGATATCGGCCGACCATTATCGAGAGCGCGATGGAACCGCGAACCGGCGGCTACATCATCGATTTCTGGGGTAAGGGTTTCGACATTGCCGAGAAGATGGGGCTGGGCCCCGAACTGATGGACGCCGCTTATCACGTAAAGGAAGTTCGCATTGTTGGCCGCGGCGGCCAGCGCGTTGGAGGTTTTCCTGCCGACATATTCGCCCGCTCCACCGAGGGGCAGTTTGTCAGCCTCCCGCGCGGCGAATTGTCCGCTGCGATCAACCGAGCGGTTTCGGATCGGGCTGAAACCGTTTTCGGGGATCGTATCGCCAGCATGGAAGACGATGGCGATAGCATTGGCGTGACTTTCGACAATGGAGCGCCGCGCCGTTTTGACATGGTCATTGGAGCCGAAGGGCTTCATTCGCCAACGCGCGCCCGTGTTTTCGGTCCAGCCGAGCAGTTTCAGCATTATCTCGGTTTTAAGTTCGCGGCCTATGTGGTGGATGATTATCTTCCGAAAGATCCGGATATTTATCTGAGCCATTCGGCTCCGGGGCTGCAGGCTTCGCGCTTTACGCTGCGCGATGGGTCTGCGCTCGTCCTCCTCATCTATATCGATGATGCAGGTCCCGAAATGCCTGAAGGAGAAGATGCGGAAAAGGCTCGGCTGCGCGAACTATTTGGCGATATGGGCTGGGAAGTGCCCGCGATGCTGGACGCGCTCGACAGATGCCGCGATCTCTATCTGGACACGGTCAGTCAGGTGCGAATGAATAACTGGTCAAAGGGCAGGGTGGCCCTGATCGGCGACGCTGCTGCCGGGCCGTCTTTTCTTGCCGGGCAAGGCTCAGCGCTGGCAATGATTGAGGCTTATGTGCTGGCAGGGGAGCTCAAACACTCTGGCGGCGATCATGTCGCGGCCTTTGCGGCCTATGAAGCGCTGCTCCAGCCGTTCCTCGCCAAGAAGCAGAAAGCGGCCCTGAAATTCGCCGGTGCCTTTGCCCCGCGCACGCGGTTCGGGATTCTGGCGCGCAATCTTGTAACCCGCGCGATGGGGATAGGCTGGGTAGCCGACTGGGCCATGGGCGCAGGGCTGACCGATGAGATTGAACTGCCGGACTATTGAGTGAAGTCCGATCCTCTTGAGGCGTTTAGTCGTTGTCGGCCCTGCCGGTGTAAATCTCATTGGCCTCGCTTGAGTTGGCGAACACGATATCGGGTAATCCGTCACCATTCATGTCGCCGATTGCGACGTCATAGGTTTCGTAGGCTTCCTCGCTCAGTGTCTGCCCCGCAAAACCGCCAGTGCCTTCGTTCATGAAGACCTCGTTCGGCTGTTCGTCGTTGCCGATGACGATGTCGACATCACCGTCCAGATCGAGATCAGCGAGCGCGATTGCGTAGCTGCGGCTTTCCCCTGATCCGAAGGGTAGGGGATTGCCGAACGTGCCGTGCCCGTCGCCAAAATAGATAAGATTCGCCGTCTCGATCCGGGCGAGTACGATATCGAGATGGCCGTCACCGTTCATATCGGCAAGGGCAACCTTGCGGCTGTCTCCAATACTGTCTGCCAATGATGTTTCGGAAAACCCATCCGCTCCGTTGCCGAGATAGACTGCCGATTCTTCGCCATCGCGGCGCGCGAAGACAAGATCGACATGGCCGTCTCTATTGAGGTCTCCAGCCGCGACTGAGGTTGAAGCCCCAGCTGTTTCGCTGAGCGGGAGAGGCTCGGCAAAGCCGCCAGAGCCGTCGTTGAGCATCATCAGATCGGTTGCGCGCCGCCGCGCAACGATAACGTCCAGATCGCCATCCCCCTCAATATCGACGAGCAATGCATCGCGCGTATTGTCGCCCGAGCCGGGGAGTGTCGCGGCAAAGATGAAGCCGCCATGCCCGTCTCCGAGATAGAGCTGGGCCGGAAGGTCGTCGTGAACGACAACCGCATCGGTCGTCCCGTTGTTGTCGACATCGCCGAGCAGGATTTCGTAGCTCGGGGAAAGCGTGATGCCGAGTGGCACCGCTTCGAGCAGGCGGCCATTGCCGGCGTTGAGAAAGATATAATCCTGTTCGGCCCAGTGACGCCCATTGGCGACAGCAACATCGAGATCGCCGTCCCCGTCGACATCGCCCAGCGTGACAGCGGCGGTCATATGTTCGGCCATGTCGAACAAGCGGAAGGGGTTGGCAGTGAAGCTGTGTTCGGCCTGTGCAATGCCGTGCTGGGCTAGCCCGCATAAAGCCAGCGTGACTATCATTCTTTTCATTGCCCAAATCCCGGTTCATCTGCTCGCTCCAGAGCTTCTCTTGCCGCCGCAAACAACGCGCCTGCCTTGGCCTCGCATTCGCGTTGTTCATATTCTGGCTGGCTGTCGGCGACGATGCCGGCGCCGGCCTGGATATGCATGGTGCCGTCTTTGACGACGGCTGTGCGGAGCACGATGCAGCTGTCCATGCCGCCGTCGGGGGAGAAATAGCCGACGCCGCCTGCGTAAGCGCCCCGGGTTTCGGGTTCGAGTTCGGCGATGATCTCGCAGGCGCGAACTTTGGGCGCGCCTGAGACGGTGCCTGCGGGGAAGCCAGCGAACAGGGCGTCGATTGCGTCATGCTCGGGTGAGAGTTCGCCTGTGACGTTGGAGACGATGTGCATGACATGGCTGTAAAATTCGACGCCATAGCTGTCTGTCACCGTGACCGTTCCCGCCTTGGCGACGCGGCCGACATCGTTGCGCCCGAGATCGAGCAGCATCAGATGCTCGGCGCGTTCCTTGGGATCGGCGAGCAGGCTTTCGCGATTGGCGGCGTCTTCGCTGGCCGTCTTGCCGCGTGGCCGCGTTCCGGCGATGGGACGGATCGTAACCTCCCCATCGCGGGCGCGGACAAGGATTTCTGGGCTGGAGCCGATCAGCGCAAAGCCGGGCAGATCCAGATAATAGAGAAAAGGCGAGGGGTTGATACGGCGCAGCGCGCGGTAGAGATCAACCGGCGGAAGCGGGAAGGGTTGGGTGAAGCGCTGGGCAAGGACGACCTGAAAAATGTCTCCGGCTGCTATATAGTCCTTCGCCGTTTTGACCATGCGCGCATAGTCACCCGCCCCGAGCACCGATTGCGGCGCAACATCCGGTAATTCGGTGACTTTCCGATGGCGCGGCAGATAGGGAGCCGCCAATCGGGCCGCTGCCGTTTCGATCCGCTCCACAGCTTTATCCACAGCCTTATCCGCGCCTTCGTCCCCAGAATGCCAGATGGGAGCAACGAGATGGAGCCTGTCTTCAAGCCGATCAAAGATCAGGATCAAGGTTGGCCGGACGAACAGCATGTCGGGCAGTTCGAGCGGGTTTTCGGGCGGGCGCGGCAAGTCTTCAATCAGGCCAATCGTTTCATATCCGAAATAGCCGACCAGACAGGCGAGCGACCGAGGCAAACCTTCAGGCAGCTCCATCCGGCATTCGGCCACAAGATTGCGCAGAGCCGCTTGGGTATCAACCGGATCGTCAACGAACGCCTCACGATTATTCAGCCATTTGCGGTTGATCGCGGCTTGGTTGCCCTCTGCCCGAAAGACGAGATCGGGCGCGAGGCCGATATAGGTATAGCGCCCGCGCACATTGCCGCCTTCAACAGATTCCAGAATGAAATCGCCGCGACCGGGTTCAATCAGCTTGAGTGCAGCACCTATCGGCGTATCGAGGTCGGCAAGCTGCTGCCGCCAGATAAGCGCAGGGTGACCGGCCTCCAGCGCCGCAACTGCGTCGGCGCGCGCATCCATTAGTTGCTGCGGCCAGTCGTCAGCCGTTCGCGTAGCGTATCAATAGCATCCTCGTCGCGCTCAACCGGATATTCGGCAAGTACGGCGCTGATGAATTGCTCAGCATATTCATTGGCGGTAACGGATGCGAACTGGCCGCGTGTGGCCTCGACAAGCTCAGGCGTTATCTGGTCAGGATCACTTTCGATAGTGTCCAGCACCACGATAAACCAACCCTGATTTTGGGGCAGGCGGACAAGCTTGGCGGTGTTCTCGGCCATGCGGAACAAAAGGCGCAGCGGCGCAGGTACATTCTGACCAGCCTGCGATATGGCGCGGCGCGTTGCGCGTGCCGGTTGCGGAGAAGGAAGCGTCACACCGGCCTCAGCGAGCGCTTGTGACAATGCCATCCCGTCATTCACCTTGGCCGCCACCTCGGTGGCAATTGTGCGGGCGCGCAGGGTCGCGCGATCAAGCATGAAATCCTGGCTGACCAGCGGGCGGATTGTTTCAAGGGGCTGCGGTGCAGATTGGGCAATCTCAGTCACATCGACCAGCGCATAGCGTTGATCGACTATAATTGGCGCGAGAACCGCATCCTCGTCATCGTCGAGCGTGAATGCCAACTCTAGGATCGGCATGAGATCGGCCGTAGGCTGGAAATCAGATTGCTGCGCCGAAAAGCCGTTTGCGGTGACGAGCGGGGTCGACACAATGGTTAGCCCCTTGTCGTCAACGACCTCTTCGAAGGAGGCGCCGTCATCAATCGCGCTTTCGATATCGATATAGAATTGAGCGAGCGCCTCATTGCTGGCCTGCGCGCTCAGCGCCTGAACGATTTCAGACTGAACACTGGCAAGCGGGGTCGCATTTCGGTTTACAATATCGGCGACGCGAATGACGTGCCAGCCAAGGCTCGACTGCATGGGTTCGAGCAGTGCGCCTTCATCTGCGGAGAAGGCTGCTGCCGTGATGCTTGCCGAGGTTGTTCGCTCGAAGCTCTCTTCGGTTGCACCGCTTATCTGGGTCGAGGGAAGGGAGAAGCCACGCTCAACAGCCTGGGCTCCAAAATCCGCATCGCCATTTACCGCCGCATAAAAAGCCTGTGCATCAGCTTCATCGGCGAGAATGATCTGCTGGAAGGTTCGCGTTTCGCTGCCGCCATATGTGTCGCTATTGGCTTCGTAAAATTCGCGAATTTGCTCTTCGGTTGGTGCGGGAATGGTAATCTGGTCGAGCGAGAATGACGCATAGCGCAGGGCGCGGCGTTCAGGCAGCGTGTAGCGGCTGACATTTTCCTGATAGAAGCTGGCAAGCTCTTCTGCGGAAGGGGGATTGCCTTGCGGCATAGCGTTGGACGGAATCGCCGCTACCTGACCGCTGCGTTCTTCGAGCAACAGGCTGGTATAAGGCTGGGCGACCGCCGCCGACACCTGTGCGCCGGCTGTTATTGGGCCAAGCAAGAGGCCAACAAGCGTCTGGCGAGTAAGATCCAAGCGAACTTCGGATTCGGTCAAACCTTGCTGTATGAGAACCTGCCGGAACGAGGCCTCATCAAAATTTCCCGTGAGCCCCTGGAATGCCGGTATCTGGGCAATCGCGGCATCGATGAGCCGCTTGCTGATCAACAGCCCATTATCATTGGCAAAGGCGGCCAGCGCTTCGCTCTGCACAAATTGTTCGATTGCCTGATCAAGTCCGCCATTTGCAATCAGCGTAGCCATATCGATGTCTGGCTGCTCTTCACGCGCATTTTGCAGCGCCCGGGCCATGATCTGCGCGATCTCTTCATCACTCACATCCGTGCCATCAACCGATGCAACGGTTGTGCCGCCACTCAGAAAACTGCTGCCGGGCGCGCTAACATCGGCCAACGCAAATGCCGCTCCAATCAACACAACAAACAGCATGGCGAGTATCACGCCCAATTTTGTCGAGAACAGCTTGCGGAAAAAAGAGATCATCGGATTGGCGTCTTTGCTGAAAGAGGATCGAGTTTCTCCGTGCTTTACGGATGTGACCGCATAGCTTCAAGCATTGTCGCGCGATTGGCAGATGGCGATGGCCCCGCTATCAGACCGCGCGAACACTAATTGGGGACAATAGGGTCATGGCGCGACGCAAGCTGATTGCTGGAAACTGGAAAATGAACGGTCATCTCGATCATCTGCGCGAGCTGCACGGGATCGAGAAAGCGGCGAAAGCGTATCCTCACGTGGATGTTGCGATCTGCCCGCCAGCGACATTGATCGCAGCAGCCGTCGCCCGGGTGCCGGGCCTCGCGATAGGCGCGCAGGATTGCCATGGCGCAGACAAGGGCGCGCATACAGGCTGCCTGTCGGCGCCGATGCTCCGGGAAGCGGGCGCGCATTATGTCATTGTCGGTCATAGCGAGCGCCGCGCCGATCAGGGTGAAAGCAACGAAGATGTACGCGGCAAGACTGAGGCAGCGCACCGCCATGGCCTGATGGCCATCGTGTGTGTTGGTGAAACAGAAGAAGAGCGCGACGCTGGCACAGCCGAAGCGGTGGTTACCGCGCAGATTGCAGGCTCGGTGCCCGCTGACGCCAAAGCTGATTGGCTGATTGTTGCCTACGAACCCGTCTGGGCGATCGGTACCGGGCGGGTCCCGACGCTGGGTGATGTTTCGGCGATGCATGCCGCGATCCGCGTAAAGCTAGCCGAAATCATCGGTGAGGAAGCGGAAGGCGTGCGCATTCTCTATGGTGGTTCGATGAACGGCGACAATGCCGCTGATCTTCTTGCAGTTCCAAATGTCGATGGCGGACTCGTTGGCGGCGCGAGCCTTAGCGCAGATAAATTCGTCCCGATTATTGAGGCTGGAGCCACGTTCGCTTGAACCTTGCGCCGGAAGCGCCTATTTCGCCTTCCAACACAAAGCTGCGCCGCGGGTCGGCTGGCTCAACTATATAGAGATTTTCCATGTTCACCTTCCTGCTTGTTGTTCAGGCCGTTGTCGCCGCATTGCTTGTTACTCTCGTCCTGATGCAGCGCTCTGAAGGCGGCGGCCTTGGCGTAGGTGGGTCCTCTTCGGGATTGATGACAGCGCGCGGGCAGGCGGATTTTCTGACGCGTGCGACGACATTTGTTGCAATAGCTTTTGTCGGCCTCAGTATCTTGCTTGCAGGCATCGCCACACAGCGGCAAACTGATGGCGGCATTGATGATAGCCTTCTTCGCCCGACTGAACAGGCCGCTCCGCTCGCTCCAATTGGCGGCGAAGCACCGGTTGCAGAGCCCGTCGACAGCGACATTTTGAGCACGATCGCCGGACAAGCGGAAAGCACTGGCGCGAATGAGGAAGAGGCTCCGGCCGAATAATCGCCACTGCATCCTGTTTTCAAACCCGCTTACTCACAAAAAAACCGCGAAAGACGGATTCGTGATCTTGCGCTTTACCGCCGATCCAGCGTAACCCTCTTCACCCATGGCGCGGTTCATTTTTGTCACCGGCGGCGTGGTCTCCTCGCTCGGTAAAGGTCTTATGGCAGCAAGCCTTGCGGCGCTGCTGCAGGCGCGCGGCTATAAGGTCCGCATTCGTAAGTTCGATCCCTATCTGAACGTCGATCCAGGCACGATGTCTCCCTATCAGCATGGCGAAGTCTATGTGACCGATGACGGGGCTGAGACCGATCTTGATCTTGGCCATTATGAGCGCTTTACCGGCGTTTCTGCGCGCCAGTCAGACAATGTCACCTCGGGTCGGATCTATCAGACGATCATCACCAAGGAGCGGCGCGGTGACTATCTGGGCGCCACCGTTCAAGTGATTCCCCATGTTACTGATGCAATCAAGGAATTCGCCAAGGCGGATCTCGGCGATCTTGATTTCGTGCTTTGCGAGATCGGCGGAACGGTCGGCGATATCGAAAGCCTACCCTTCATGGAGGCGATTCGGCAGTTGAGGAACGAGCTGGGCCGCGGCCAATCTGTTTCAATCCATACAACGCTTGTTCCCTATATCGCGGCGGCGGGTGAGCTGAAGACTAAGCCCACCCAGCACAGCGTACGCGAACTGACATCGCTCGGCATTCAGCCCGAAGTGCTGGTATGCCGCAGCGAGCATCCGCTCCCCGATAACGAGCGCGCGAAAATCGCGGCCTTTTGTAACGTTCGCAAAGGTGCGGTTATCCCGGCCCTTGATGCGCCGAGCATCTATGCCGTCCCGCTCACCTATCACGAGGCCGGACTGGATGATGAAGTGCTGCGGGCTTTCGGTATCGAGGATGCGCCCGAGCCGGAGCTTTCCAAATGGCTCGACATCAATGACCGTCTCGAAAACCCTGAAGGCGAAGTCACGATTGGGGTAGTCGGTAAATATGTCGGACTGCAGGATGCTTATAAATCGCTTAATGAAGCGCTGGTTCATGGCGGGATCGCCAATCGCGTCAAAGTGAATATCCGCTGGATTGATGCCGAACTGTTTGAGGAAGAAGACAGCGATATCGCAGCGCAGCTCGAGCCCTTGCACGCTATTCTTGTCCCCGGAGCTTTCGGCTCACGCGGCGCAGAGGGGAAAATTTCAGCCGTGCGCTTCGCGCGTGAACGCAATGTACCCTATTTTGGCATTTGCTTCGGCATGCAGATGGCCTGTGTTGAAGGCGCACGAAACCTCGCAGGCATCGAAAACGCATCATCGACCGAATTTGGTGAGACGAATGAGCCAGTTGTCGGCTTGATTTCCGAATGGATGTCCGAAGAGGGCATTCAAAAACGCGAAAAGGGCGGCGATCTTGGCGGAACGATGCGCCTCGGCGCCTATGATGCGAAGTTAGATGGCAAAAGCCATGTTTCGGCGATCTATGACGGTGCGAACGAGATCAGCGAACGGCACCGGCATCGCTATGAGGTCAATACCAACTATGTCGAAACGCTGAAGAAGGGCGGACTCGTTTTCTCGGGTATGTCGCCCGATGGAGAATTGCCTGAAATTGTTGAACGCCCCGATCATGAATGGTTTGTGGGTGTGCAGTTCCATCCTGAGCTTAAATCTCGGCCTTTCGATCCGCATCCCTTGTTTGCCAGCTTCATTGAAGCCGCAGTAAAACAGTCACGGCTGGTCTGACGCGCGGAGATACGGCATACAGGCCTCATATCTTTTCTCGTGGGGACGTTGAATGGCTGTTGACCGTATGAACGCGCAAGATCTCCTGCAAATTTTGCCTGAAGGATCGCTGCTTGCCGCCTGTGAAGCGGATCAGCTTGATGATCTTCTCGGCCGAACTCAGGTTGAGTATGCTGCAAAGCGGGAAGTGTTGATGCATCAGGGGGACCCTGGAGATTCGGCGATAATTCTCGTGACCGGTCAGGCACGGGTGAACATGGTGTCAGCCAACGGCCGTGAAATTGTTCTCGATTATCTTTCCCCAGGTACGGTGATCGGAGAGATTGCGCTGCTCGACGGCGGCGAACGAACCGCAACGGTCACTATGATCGAAGATGGCAGCGTGATGCGGCTAACACGTGCACAATGCGAAGATTTCATCACGAGCAATCCAGGCGTTGCGCTGAGCATGTTGCAGGAAATGGCGAGGCGTTTGCGCCAAATGAACATGACTGTTGAGAGCGACCGCGCCTTTTCCGCCGGCCCGCGTCTTGCGCGCTACCTTCAGCGCCTAACCGATGAAGAGGCCGTGACGCAGAAATTGAAAATCGATGTCAGCCAGAGCGAACTTGGCAATTTCGTTGGCATCAGTCGTGAGAATATTAATCGTCAGCTTTCCGCATGGGCCGAGTCTGGATTGATCGAGCTGGATCAGGGGAAAATCCGGATTGTCGATTGCACTGCACTCTGGGAAATTGCCGCAATCGGCGATTGATGCCAGTTTTCTAAACGAAGGAATTTTGATGACTATTTCGACCGATTTTCTCGTTAGCAAGGCTAACATTGGCGAAACGCGGCTCACAAAAACCGATCTTGGTGAACTAGCAGAGGGCCAAGTTCTGCTGCAGATCGAGAAATTCGCGCTTACGGCGAACAACATCACCTATGCGGTTGTCGGCGAACAGATGGCTTATTGGAATTTCTTCCCCGCTGAAGAGGGTTGGGGACGGGTGCCTGTCTGGGGTTTTGCGACTATTGCTGAATCGCTCCATCCCGAATTTGCCGTAGGCGAGCGCGTATATGGTTATCTGCCGATGTCATCCCATCTGGTCGTTGAGCCCGGCAAGATTACCGATGGCACTTTTTTGGACATGGCAGCACACCGTCAACCCATGAACCGGGTCTATAACAATTATCGCCGTCTGGCCGCTGATCCCGCGCATAACCCTGACATCGAAGAATATCGGGCACTGTTTGAACCGCTGTTCATGACGTCTTTCCTGATCGAGGCTTTCATGCGCCGTCAGAACTATTTCGGCGGTAAATCACTGCTGATGACGAGCGCATCATCGAAAACCGGGATGGCACTTGCCCAAGTCGCCAAGGCACGCAGCCCCGAGATTCAGCGCATTGGTCTGACCAGCGCGGGCAATGTTGAGTTTGTCGAAGGGCTTGGCCTTTATGACCGTGTGATCGCCTATGATGCGATTGGCGCTCTCGATGCGGCGACCCCGTCTGTGGTTGTTGATTTTGCTGGCAACGGCAAAACACTGTCCGCCATCCACAATCATTTTGCGGATAATCTCAAATATAGCTGTCTCGTTGGCGCAACCCATTGGGAAGCCCGCGGGCTTGCCGACAATATTGCCGGCCCGGCGCCCATTTTGTTTTTCGCGCCCGACCATGTTGTCGCGATGACCGACGAACTTGGTCCCGAAGGCTTCGGGATGGAAGTGGGCAAGGCGTGGGGCAGCTTTATCGGCGAAGCCAAGGGCTGGGTTGATGTGCTGCGCCGCGAAGGCGGTGAAGCCACTGGCACAACTTACGCAGCATTGCTGGACGGCAAGGCCAGTCCACGCGACGGCTTCATTCTCTCGCTTTAGCCCGAAGGCGCGTTAGCCCAATAGCGGCTCGCAGCCTGTGCCCTGTAGCAGGGTGCGGGCTCGAGCCTGATCGTCGGCCGCCAGCACCGCAAAAGCCTCTCGAATCCATTGCAGGCATTTCGCCTGATACGGAAATGTGGGCTGGGACCATGGCCGGCCGTCAATCTCGGTTTCAAACTGATCTTCGTCGGCCATGACAGCCTTGGCATTCGCTAGCAGAAACGGCGTATAGACGCGGCCGATTTCGTTGAGCAACGGTTTCAGTTCTTCGCCTGATGCATCCAAATCGAGCCACTCTTCCTGTTCCGGCTTGAGACCAGATAGATCCTCTACTCGATCAACCCATGCTCGGACCCGCTGGTATCGTCCGCTTGCGAGCTTGGCCGATGTTGGCTCAATGATCGTTAACTGGGTGAGTTGTCCATACAGTGCGAAGTCGGCCGAGGAGGGGCGGGCGCCCAAAAGATAACCTTGTTTCGCGATCAGGCTGTCTAGAATTTCCAACAGCCGGACATAGCTTGTCTCAATTGTTTCTGCGGTCACCGCATTCGAACCGACGACATAGAGCCGTTCAATCTGCCGCTTCGAGAATGTATCAGCCATCACTTCTGCGTCACTTTGCTCCATCATCGGTATTGACCAATAGACGAGCAGTGAACCTGCATTTTTTGCATCGGCCTCATGGGCCCAGCGATAGTGAAACATTGCCTTGGTCATCCACTCATCGGCATAATCTTCGATGAGATAGTTGAGAAAGCCGAGCACGGGATCCTCAGGTAGTGTCGCTCGCGTGCCATATTCAGCTTCAAACCGGCGAATGATTGGTGTCGAATCCACGCTCGCCTCAATCTCACCATCGGCCCCGTGGACATAGAAGGTCGGGAGCAACCGGACCTTTGGTTCCGGATAGCCTTTCGGCGCGCCGCGCATGCCGCCCCAATGCAGCGCATAAGGTATCCGGCGATACCGCAGATAGGCGATCATCTTGCGGGTATAGGGAGAACCCGGTGCCCCCATCAATTCGATGCGGGTCGTATCATTCAAGTCGGCCATAAGGATATCCGTCTTTGGTTTTGATCCGGTAGGCGGTGTTAGCCCGCATTCGCTTCAGCTCGGTCGGCAAGCTGCTGCAAATTTTCTTCATGTCTATCCCGGTCAAGTTTGTAGAAGCTAATGAACACGATCATCGTCATCCAAAGCCCAAGGGTTATCGGGACATAGGTCGCGCCCAAATTCCAGAGCGTTTCGTCCGAAACCTCGCCCTGCTGCGCGCCGGTTGCCAAGCCCACGCTGGTAATGACGAAACCGGCGACCACAATGCCAACGCCTTCACCCCATTTTCGCATGAAAGTGGAAGCAGCGAAGAATAATCCTTCGGATCGTCTGCCTGTCTTCACTTCCGCTTGTTCAACAAGATCGGCGGTCATGGATGCGGCAAGGATCTGGAAACAGATGATCAGGCCGACATCGATCGTATTGGATAGGAGATAGAACCAGAAGATAAAGGGAGATTCATTACTGGGCAGGACATCGATCAACCTGAGAAAGATCGGCATAGGCGCGCCGAGAAAGGCGACCAGGCCAACAGCGATTGCGCCGCGTTTTTTTCCGAATTTGCGTGTAATGATGGGTGCAAGAACTGCTCCGATGATCGCCGAAACAAAAATGCCCATGGTGATCCCGCCGAGTTGGAGTGGGCCGAATCCCCAAAAATAGGTTCCGAAATAGAAAGCCAGGCCAGCGGTCAGTCCGCTCGCGATAAAGGCCAGTAAGGCGGCGATGAACAGCACAAGGAAAGACCGGCTGGACAGCGTCTCAAAGATTTCTCCGAATATCATACCCAATGTCATTTTCCGTTTGGGCGGAGCTTTTTTGAGATGAGGAATGCGCGAATGTGTGCCCAGCGAAGATATCATTATGGCCGCGAAAATAACGCAAGCCGCGATCATCCCATAAACGGAATAGGCTTCCCTGTTAAACTGACCATTGGTGATGGTCGCGGTTGCGAATAGCGGGAAAAGAACGAAGAAATTCAGTACTGTCATCGCATTGCCGCCGGTCCAGCCGAAATAATAGCGGAAGCTCAGCAGCGAGCTGCGTTCGTCATAATTGTCGGTCAATTCGGGTGCGAGAGCGGAGCTTGGCGTTTCGTAAAACGTAATGAACGTGCGAATTATGATTGCGAGAACGACGATGTACCAGAACAGCGCTTGTTCACTCCAGCCGACGGGCGGGTTCCAGATGAAATAATAGCTGACCGAGATTGGAATGGCTGCCGCATACATGAAGGGATGGCGGCGTCCCCATCGGGATCGGAAATTGTCAGACCAATAGCCGACGATGGGGTCACTAAAGGCATCGGCGATGAGTGCTATCAGGATTGCAAGGCTTACCAGCCGGGCATCGACCCCAATCACCTGCGCATAAAAAAGCAGCAGGAAGTATTTGAGCCCGCCATCCTTCACACCATAGGCAACGGACCCAAAGCCATAGGCAAATTTTGTCCAAAAGGGTATTTTCTTGCGGGGCGGAGCCTCCGACATTGCACTCATACAGACTTGCCTCTCGCCAGCTTTTTCTTTTTCTTATGCAGACAGGAATTGCGGCTGGCAAACCGCCAACTGATGGGCGCAAGTTTGTGGGTGCGGCAACACACATGGTTGCCGGTTAGCATTTCTCTCAGCTTGAAAAGGAAAGTGCCCGGGCCGTTAGACCCGGGCACAAACGTGACGAACTTAAGTTCGCCCCCTTTTTCAGCTCCAAATTCGCGCACAATCCTTCCCCTCAAGGTGTGCAGCGAGAAGCTTCCCTGAACCACGGCCGTAAGGCACGTGTTCCGTGGGGACGACTGCTAAGCCATTCGAACGGGGCTTGTCATCGGGGTTGTGGGTTTTGGGTAACAATAAGTTTACGCCTGTGTCGATCCGGCAACAGCTCGGGAGCGGGACCTAATGCTTGCGGCGGACACACGGCCCGCCTAGAGACGCGGGTCAACAATGGCCCATTTCCGGACCCCGAAACCATGCGTCTTTCCCGCTATTTCCTACCCGTCACCAAAGAGACCCCCGCCGATGCGGAGATCATCAGCCATAAGCTGATGCTGCGCGCCGGGCTTATCCGCCAGACATCATCGGGCATTTACGCCTGGCTACCGCTTGGCCTTCGTGTCCTCAAAAAGATCGAACAGATCGTTCGTGAAGAGCAGGATCGTGCGGGCGCGGTGGAGATGCTAATGCCAACGCTCCAGTCTGCGGATCTGTGGCGGGAGAGCGGCCGGTATGATGCCTATGGCCCTGAAATGCTTAGGATAGAGGACAGGCAGGGCCGCGATCTTCTGTATGGCCCGACCAATGAGGAAATGATCACCTCGCTCTTCAAGGACGGCGCAAAGAGCTACCGAGACCTTCCGCGCATGCTTTACCATATCCAGTGGAAATTCCGTGACGAAACCCGTCCACGCTTTGGCGTGATGCGGGGCCGTGAATTCCTGATGAAGGATGCCTACAGCTTCGACCTTGATGAGACGGGCGGCCGCATCAGCTATAACAAACAGTTTGTTGCCTATCTGCGTACTTTTGCGAGGATGGGCCTTCGCGCCATTCCGATGCAGGCCGATACTGGCCCGATCGGCGGCGATCTGAGCCATGAGTTCATCATTCTCGCGCCTTCAGGCGAAAGCGAAGTCTTCTTCCACAAGAGCTGGGAAGAAGCGCGCTCAGCAGAAGATTATGATGTCGATATCGAAGACACCGAAGGGCTGCAGGCCTTTGTCGACAGCATGACCACCGAATATGCGGCGACAGATGAGAAGCGCGATGAGCCCCGTGAAGCCGGGATGGGCGAAGATCTGCTCAAATCGCGCGGCGTTGAGGTCGGCCATATCTTCTTCTTCGGTGACAAATATTCCAAGGCCATGGGGCTCAAGGTTTCCGGGAATGATGGCTCAATGATTACGCCAGTGATGGGCAGCTATGGCGTAGGTGTTTCGCGGCTTGCCGGTGCGATCATCGAAGCCAGCCATGATGATGACGGCATTGTCTGGCCCGATGCAGTGGCGCCATACAAGGTTGGTCTCATCAATATGCGCGTGGACGACGAAGCCTGTGTTGCCGCCGCCGATGATCTGTACGCCAAGCTGGAAGCGGCGGGTGTCGAAGTACTTTATGATGACCGCGATGAACGCGGCGGTGCCAAATTCGCGACAATGGATGTGATTGGCCTGCCCTGGCAGCTGATCGTTGGGCCTCGCGGGATCAAAAATGGCGTTGTCGAGTTAAAGCGACGTTCAACTGGAGAACGCGAAGAGGTGAGCGCTGAGGTCGCCTTGGAGAAACTTGCATGATCCTGTCTCGCCACGAGCGGATGATCGCAAAACGCTATTTGCTACCCGGAAAAGGGGAGCGCTTCATTTTCGTCGTCGCGTCGATCAGCTTCGTGGCAGTGATGCTTGGCGTCATGGCACTGGTCGTTGTGATGAGCGTGATGAACGGCTTTCGCGCCGATCTGTTCGACAAGATTGTCGGGCTTAACGGCCATGCGGTGATGCAGGGCTATAGCGGCCGTCTGCCGGACTGGCAGGAAATTCTGGAAGAAGCGCGAGAATTGGACGGCGTAGTATCAGCCACGCCGCTGATCGAGCAGCCACTGATGGCGAGCTATAGCGGCCGCGTTGAAGGCGTGTTGGCGCGCGGTATGCGGGTTGAAGATATCCAGTCGAACGAGCTAATCAATTCGAACATCATAGCCGGTGACATGACGCTGCTGACGCCGGGCAGCAACAATGTGGCGATCGGATCGCGGCTGGCGACAGCATTGGGCGCGGTAACTGGCGGTCAGATCAGCCTGATCTCACCGCAGGGCCGGACGACGCCGTTCGGGACGGTGCCGCGCATCGTTTCCTATGACGTGGCGGCGATCTTCGAGATCGGCATCTATGATTTCGACAAGGCGTTCGTGTTGATGCCGATGGAGGATGCACAAACCTTGCTGATGCTTGGCGATTCTGTTGGCATGATTGAGTTCGACACGGTTGATCCTGAAAATGTCGGCGAGATACTGGAACCGATTGCTCGCAACTATGCCGGGCAAGGCGTGCTCACCGACTGGCGCGAGATGAATACGCAGCTTTTTGATGCACTGGCGGTCGAACGCGTTGTGATGTTCTGGGTGCTGTCGCTCATTATTATCGTGGCGGTGTTCAACATCCTTTCTTCGCTGATCATGCTGGTGCGCGCGAAGACGCGGGACATAGCGATCCTGCGGACTATGGGCGCATCGCGCCGCTCGATGATGAAAATCTTTCTGACAATCGGCATGACGACGAGTGGGTTGGGGACGCTGGCCGGGCTCATTTTGGGCTTTGTCCTGCTGCGATATCGCCAGGGCGTGGTCAATGTCGTGCAGGCGGTGACCGGTCAGAATCTCTGGGATCCTTCGATCCGTTTTATCACTGAGCTGCCGGCCCGCACCGATCCCTTTGAGGTGCTCGGCATCGTTGCGCTGGCCATGGGCTCCGCCTTTCTCTTCACGCTCTACCCGGCCTTTAAGGCGGCGAGCACCGATCCCGTTCAGGTGCTGCGTTATGAGTGATGCCGTCCTTGAAGTTCGCAATCTCGCGCGCAGTTTCGAACAGGGTGGGGTCAAGATAGAAGTCCTGCGCGGAGTCAATATCCGCATCGATAAAGGCGAAATCGTCTCGCTTCTTGGCCCCTCCGGTTCCGGCAAATCGACCATGCTGCAGGCCGTTGGTTTGCTCGAGGGCGGATTTAGCGGATCGATCAGCATCAATGGCGAGGAAGCCGGCAATCTGGAAAACGATGCGCGCACCCGGCTGCGGCGCGATCATCTGGGTTTTGTCTATCAGTTCCACCATTTGCTGCCTGACTTTTCGGCCAAGGAAAATGTTATCCTTCCGCAGCTGATCAAGGGCGCGACGCCGGCAGAGGCGGACAAGCGCGCGGCTGCGTTGCTATCGCGCCTCGGCCTTGAACACCGGCTCGATCATCGCCCGTCGCAATTGTCGGGCGGTGAGCAGCAGCGTGTCGCCGTTGCGCGCGCGCTGGCCAATCGACCTTCGCTGGTGCTGGCTGATGAGCCGACCGGTAATCTCGACGAGGCAACAGCCGATCTTGTCTTGGCTGAATTCTTGTCGCTTGTTCGCGAAGAGGGCAGTGCGGCATTGATCGCGACTCATAATGAACGGTTGGCAAAAAAGACGGACCGCCTGTTCCGCCTCCACGAAGGCCTTCTCGAAGGGAGTGAATCATGAGTGTTTACGACTATTCGGTTAGCCTCCCTGATGGAGCAGAGAAGAAGCTTGCCGATTATGCGGGCAAGACAGTCCTTATTGTCAACGTCGCGTCCAAATGCGGCTTCACGCCCCAATATGCCGGGCTTGAGGAACTGTACCGCAAGCACAAAGATCGCGGCTTCGAGATACTCGCCTTTCCATGCAACCAGTTTGGCGCGCAAGAGCCGGGCGATGCCGATGAAATCGCGAATTTCTGCACGCTGACCTATGATGTGAGCTTCCCGCTCTTCGCCAAGATCGACGTAAATGGATCGGATGCTGATCCGTTGTATCAGCATTTGCGTGAGCAAAAACGCGGCCTTATCGGCGACAGCATCAAATGGAACTTCACGAAATTTCTGGTGAATGCCGAGGGCGAAGTCGTGAAGCGTTATGCTCCGACGACCAAGCCCTATCAGATTGATAAGGACATCGCCGCGCTGCTCGACTGAGCCTGACTCTGGCGCGCTATCCACACGCCCTTACGACATTCCGCTTTGACGAATCGGATCGCCTCCCCATAGTCGGCCGATGCGATCCGCGCCCTTTGTCCCTTTGCGAATATTCTCGGCTTACACGATGCTCGAAGGGGCAATCCAGCCGAAGAACATCGCCGCGCGTGCGCGGGAGCTGAGTTTTCCAGCTGCTGCGCTTGTTGATCGCAACGGCCTTTATGCCGCGATGCCATTCTGCTCGGCGGCGTTCGACAAGGGCGTGCAACCGATTATCGGCACATTGCTGGCCGTGGCCAGACCCGGCCGGGCGGAAGGCGATGATTCCGTTATCGATTGGCTGCCGCTGCTGGCGCAAGACGAAACGGGTTATGAAAATCTTTGCGCGCTTGTCTCTGAAGCACATTTGGATAGGCCGCTCGAAGAAGCTCCGCATGTATTGTTTGAGGCTCTCAAAGGGCGCACGGATGGTTTGATCGCGCTTACGGGAGGCAGCGAAGGCGCGCTTGCCCGGCTGTTCGAAGGCGAGCAGACAGAGACGGCGCTTGCCTATGCAGATGGACTGGGCGCTCTTTTTCCCGGTCGCCTTTATGTCGAAATCAGCCGGCGTGGTGATCCGATTGAAGAGGCGAGCGAAGAGGCTCTGCTCGATCTTGCCTATGCGCGCGATTGGCCGTTGGTTGCCACCAACCCCGCCTTTTTCCAGCGAAAGGATTTTCATGCGGCGCATGATGCGATGCTTTGCATAGCGGACTCCAATTATGTCGAAAGCGATGATCGCCGCCATAGCCCCGAAGAAGGCTGGCTTGTCCCGTACGAATCTATGGAAGAACGGTTCCGCGATCTGCCGGAAGCGCTGGAGAACACGCTGGTCATTGCAGAACGCTGCGCCTTTGCTGCGCCCGCTCGCGATCCGATCCTTCCCAGCGTCGCAGGCGATCTGGAGGGAGAATCTACCCAATTGCGGGAAGACTCGCGGCTCGGATTGGAGGCGAGACTAGTCGACATCTACGGCGAAAAACTGACCGACGAGATCCGCAAACCCTATGCCGAACGGCTCGAATATGAACTCGATATTATCATCGAGATGGGATTCCCCGGCTACTTTCTGATCGTTGCCGATTTCATCAAATGGGCGAAAGGCGAGGGGATACCCGTCGGGCCGGGCCGTGGCTCTGGTGCAGGCTCAGTTGTCGCTTGGGCGCTGACCATCACCGATCTCGATCCGCTTCAGCTCGGCCTACTGTTCGAACGCTTCCTCAACCCGGAACGTGTGTCGATGCCCGATTTCGACATCGATTTCTGCGAAACGCGCCGCGGTGAAGTGATCCGTTACGTCCAGCAGAAATATGGCCGCGATCAGGTCGCTCAGATCATTACCTTCGGAACGATGAAGTCTCGAGCCGTGCTGCGCGATGTCGGCCGCGTGCTGCAAATGCCTTATGGACAGGTCGACCGACTGACGAAGATGGTGCCCAATCATCCGACAGACCCCTGGACTCTGGAGCGCACGCTCAACGGTGTGGCCGAGTTCGAGAACGAGTATAAGACCAACGCCGACGTCAAAAAACTGGTCGATCTCGCGATGAAGCTGGAAGGCCTGCCGCGTCACAGCTCCACCCATGCCGCTGGCGTGGTGATCGGGGATCGCCGCCTCGACAAACTTGTCCCGCTTTACCGCGATCCGCGCTCCGACATTCCGGTCACCCAGTTCGATATGAAAAATGTCGAAAAGGCGGGCCTCGTCAAATTCGATTTTCTCGGGCTGAAAACCCTGTCTGTGCTCAAAAAGGCTGTCCAACTGCTGGCGCAGCGCGGGATCACCGTCGACCTTGACCGCCTCGGATGGGATGATGAGGAAGTCTATGCGCTGCTTCAGCGCAGCGACACGGTCGGTGTCTTCCAGCTGGAATCCGAGGGCATGCGGCGGACGCTTGCAGCCGTGAAGCCCACTTGTTTTGAGGATATCATCGCGCTCGTTTCCCTGTACCGGCCGGGCCCGATGGACAATATCCCGATGTTCGGCGCCCGGAAGAACGGGCAGGAACCGATCGAGTTTCCGCATCCTCAGCTCGAGCCGATCCTCCAGGAAACTTACGGTATTTTTGTCTATCAGGAACAGGTGATGGAGGCCGCACGGGTGCTCGCTGGCTATTCGCTCGGCGATGCCGATCTGCTGCGCCGGGCCATGGGCAAGAAAATCCAGGCCGAGATGGATGCGCAGCGAGAACGCTTTGTAAGTGGCTGTGTCGAACGCGATACGCCGGCCGCGAAAGCCAATGAGCTGTTCGATTTGATCGCCAAATTTGCTGGCTATGGTTTCAACAAGAGCCATGCTGCGGCCTATGCGCTGATCGCCTATCAAACTGCCTGGCTCAAAACCCATTATCCACACGAATTCTTCGCGGCCTCAATGTGTTATGACATGGGTAATACCGACAAATTGGGCGTATTCGTTGAGGATATTCGCCGGACGAAAGACGGTATGACCGGCGAGAAAATCAAATGCCTGCCGCCCTGCGTCAATGCCAGTGAAGCGCTCTTTACTGTCGAAGAGGATGGCGAGGGATATGCTGTTCGTTTTGCGCTCGCGGCGCTCAAGGGTGTCGGGCAAAAGGCAATGGAGCAGCTGGTCGTTGAGTGCGAAGCGGAGGGCAAGTTTGCCACCCTTGATGATTTTGCTGCCCGCGTCGATCCGCATCTCTTGAACAAGCGCCAACTTGAAAGCCTTGGCGGAGCCGGGGCTTTTGACGGGTTGGAAGGCAATCGCCCTGCGGTTTATGCGGCGGCCGAGACTATCCTCGCGATCGCATCCAGCGCAGCCGACGCGCGCGATACGGGGCAAGGCGGCTTGTTCTCGGATGGCGGCGAAACAGACATTGCACATATCCGGCTATCTGAAGAGATTCAGTGGCCGCTCGCTGAACGCATGGCGCAGGAAAAAGAAGCATTTGGCTTCTATTTCTCAGGCCATCCGGTCGACAATTATCGGCATTTGGCCGATGCATTTGGTGCGCAAAGCTATGGCGATCTGTGCGCCATGCCCGCACCACCTGCGGGCGGTCGGGTGCCTGCTGTTATGGCGGGAATGGCCGAAAATGTTCGCAAACGCACATCGCGCAAAGGTAATCCCTTCGTGACGGCTACGATGTCCGATAACTCAGGACAGTTCTTCGCCAGCGCCTTTGACGAGGGACCAAGGCTGGAGCTTGAGGAGGCCGCTCAAAATGGAAGCTGCGGCCTTCTTCATGTCGAACTCGATTGGCAGCCCGGCGAGGATACGCCTCGCGTCACGATACGCCAGTTTCAACCGTTTGAGGCATTGGCGAACAGCAAGCGGATGATGATGACGGTGTCGGTTGCCGAGCCGGCTATTCTCGAACCGCTGCGCGAACTGCTTGGCGAGAGTGGTGAGGGGCAAGGCACTGTGGTGTTCGAAGCGGTATTGCCGGAGGGTGGTTCGGCCAGAGTTGTGCTCGGCAGGCGTTTCGTTCTCGACGCTGAGCTGAGCGAAACGATACGGCAGACACCCGGCGTGATCGCGGTTCGGCTTACCACTGACGATGGATCTGCGGACCAGCAACGACCCAAACTCGCTCTGGTTTCCTGATATTCCGGACATAGGGAGTCATTAGGGGCTGGACGATTGGCGCGTCCTGACTAATGTGAGCAAAAAAATCAGCACAGTTGAGAGGATGCCCATGCTTGGAGGAATGCAGGACGCACCGTTGCGTATCAGCCGGATTATAGATCATGCCGCGCGAGAGCATGGCACGCGAGAGGTTATCACGCGCTGGGCCGATGGAAGTACAACGCGCTCAAACTGGGCCGGCATCGCGGAGGACGCCCGCAAATTTTCACAGGTTCTCGAAGAACTGGGCATGAACAAGGGCGATCGGATCGCCACGCTCGCGATGAACCATGGTCACCATCTCGCGGCCTGGTATGGAATCAGCGGCATGGGCGGCGTCGTCCATACCATCAATCCGCGGCTCTTCGCTGAGCAGCTTGTCTATATCATGAACCATGCCGAGGACCGGGTTCTGCTGTTCGACAAGGCATTCGAACCGCTTATTGCCGGGTTGAAAGATCAGCTGAAAACGGTTGAGCATTACATCCTGTTCGACGGCGAAGGCGACTATCCGACCTTCCGAGAGCTTGTTGACGCAAAAGATGGCAATTATGAATGGGTTGAAGGCGATGAGCGCGAGCCTTGTGGCCTTTGTTATACCAGCGGCACGACCGGGAACCCGAAGGGCGTGCTGTATGAGCATCGCTCCAACGTTATTCATGCGATCACCGAAGGCGCGCCGGACGCGATGAATCTCTCGCAAAGCTCCGTGATGCTCCCGATCGTTCCGATGTTTCATGCCAATGCTTGGGGCCTGCCCTTTGCCTGTGCGGTCACGGGATCGAAAATGGTCTTCTCGGCTGTGAATGACGGTGAAACATTATGCGGCTTGGTCGTCGACGAAGGCGTTACTCATTCAGCAGGCGTTCCGACCGTCTGGCTCGCCATGTTCGCGCATATGGATGCGACCACAGTCGACTATGGCAAACTCGAAATGGTGGTGATCGGCGGCTCGGCCTGTCCGCGCGCCATGATTGAGCGGTTCATGCATGCCGGTGTTTATGTCCTCCACGCATGGGGGATGACCGAAACTTCGCCGATTGGAACGATCGGTATGCGTCCCCCGAACTGGGGTGAGCTGAGCTTTGACGAGAAAGTCGATATCATTTGCCGTCAGGGCCGGACGCCGTTCGGCGTTGAGATCCGCATCGTCGACGATGAGGGCAACGAACTACCGCGCGACGGAGATAGCTCAGGGAGCCTTCAGGTCCGCGGCCCCTGGATCCTTGATCAGTATTTCCAGGATGAAAATGGCAAATGTGTCGGCGAAGACAATTGGTTCGATACCGGCGATGTTTCCGTCATCCATCCGGACGGCTGCATGCAGATTACGGACCGTGCCAAGGATGTCATAAAGTCCGGCGGTGAATGGATCAGCTCCATCGAGCTTGAGAACGCTGCGGTTGGCTGTCCGGGCGTGGCGGAAGCGGCCGCTGTTGGCATCTACCACCCCAAATGGGATGAGCGGCCATTGCTGCTGATCGTCAAGAAAGAGGGCGCAGATGTCAGCGAGGACGATGTCACCGCCTATCTGAGTGATAAGGTCGCCAAATGGTGGCTTCCCGACGAAGTGAAGTTCGTCGACGAATTACCGCATACTGCGACCGGCAAAATTCTGAAACGCGCGCTGCGCGATGAATATAAGGATTACAAGCTGCCGACCGCTTAGAAGAGCTCGCCCTGCGGACCTGCTGGCGGGCGGAACAGGTCTGACCTCAGGGCGATCCTTTCCTGATCGAGGCCATGCTTGCGGCATGCTTTGGCGAAGCGCGTACGGATCAACTCTACCCAAGGACCATTGCCGCGCATCCGTGTGAAGAAACGCGGGTCATTATCGCGGTCCTGACGGATTGACCGGACAATATTCATCACCTTGTTCGCGCGCTCGGGATAATATTCACTGAGCCATGCACGAAATAGCGGCGCGACCTCGTGCGGCAGGCGGAGCGGTATGAAGAACGCCGCTTTGGCGCCCGCTTCGGCTGCGGCTTCTATCAGATGTTCAATTTCATGATCCGTAATCGCCGGAATGATCGGCGACAGGGAGACATAGGTCGGGATGCCTGCTTCACTGAGCTTGGTAACCGCTGCCAATCGCTTGCGTGCTGACGACGCGCGAGGTTCGAGTGTGCGATGTACCTTTGGATCGAGTGACGTCACGGAAATCGCCACGGCAACAAGGTTGTCCTTCGCCATGTCTGCGAGCAGATCGATATCGCGAACGACGCGGTCTGACTTGGTCGTGATTGTCAGTGGGTGGCGTGTTTCGGAGAGGATTGCGATGCAATCTCGTGTGATCCGAAATCGATTTTCAATGGGCTGATAGGGATCGGTGTTCGTGCCCATCGCTATTGTTGCCGGGCGATAGTGCGCTTTGCTCAACGCCTCTCGCAAAAGCTTTGACGCATCGGGTTTGGCGAACAGCCGGGTTTCAAAATCGAGGCCGGGAGAGAGATCATGAAAGGCATGGGTCGGACGCGCGAAACAATAGATGCATCCATGTTCGCATCCGCGATAGGCGTTGATGGATCTGTCGAACGAAATGTCGGGAGAGCCGTTGCGCGAGAGGATTGTCTTGGGCCGCTCGATGGTCACCTGCGTGCGCGGCGGCGGAGTGGGCCCGTCAATGGTTTCGCGTTCGTCGAGCCAGTCCCCGTCATGCTCCCGCCCGGCCAGATTGAACCGGTCGGATGGCGCATTGGCCGTTGCCCCGCGCCCTTTTGTTTTTGATGAGAACATAACAGGAACAACTTGCCATATGCTGTGCTCTCACGCAATGAGGGATGATTGAATTATTGGAGAGTTTTGATGAAAGCCGTTTCCGTGCCCGCGCTTATAGTGCCGATGACATTGCTGGCCGCATGCGCGGCTGAGACCGAAACAGACAGCGCAGAGCAAGGGCAGGTTGAAGCAACCGCCGATGAGGTGAGCACTGATGCTGCGGCATTTATTCTCGACACGGATGCCGGCGAAGGCGCGACGGCCGTACTTTCCGACGGGACGGCTACGTCTTTCGATCCCGAATGTATGATTTCTGAAACGGGCGTGGCTGGCATAGAAAGTCCTGCGACGCTTGGGGATTTCGTCGAGGCCTTTCCCGCTGGCACCGCGCTGAGCTTCCAGCCGGTTTACATGGTTGATTTTGGAGCTCTCTGCGCGCGATCTGGCGGTGAAGACGCGCTGTGTGTGATTTTCGAAAGCTATGAAGTCGAAGAGTATCGGGCGGATATCGAGGTAATGGCGATGGGCGTTTATGCGGATCAATGCCGCACGGCCGAGGGCGTTGGACCGGGAACAAGCATTGCAGATGCCGCTTCGGCCTATGGCGCAGCACGCTTCGGCTTCAGCTATGACAATGAGGCCCGCGAATATGTATCCTTTGCAGATGCGCCGCAGGCATACAGTTTCCGCGCAGAATCAGAGGGCGGTGAGGCGGTTCAAGCTGAAAGTAACCAGCCGGGCGGTCCGCATGGCGGTGACTATACCGGCGTGGAAGGTGACAGCTATTTTGAAACGACGACAGCCCTTCCGGATGCAGAGCTTTGGGAAATCTGGCTCTCTACGCCTCATTAAGGCGCGGCATCAGCTCAACGAAATTGCAGGGGCCGTAGCGGCTGTCGAGCTGGGATCCGAGAATCCCGTCCCAGCCATCTTTCACAGCACCGTTTGAGCCGGGTAGGGCGAAGATATAGGTGCCGCGCGCAACGCAGCCACAGGCGCGCGATTGGATTGTAGATGTTCCAATTTTTTCATAGCTGAGCTGGCGGAACAGTTCGCCAAAGCCCGGTATCGGCTTGTCCTGAACACGCTCGAGCGCTTCCGGCGTAATGTCGCGGCCCGTCAGCCCGGTTCCGCCTGTCGTAATGACACAGTCTATTTCGGGATCATCGATCCACGCATGAAGCCGGGATACGATCTGCGACATTTCATCGCGCACGATCTGGCGTGCGGCCAAGCTGTGTCCTGCATCAGTAAGCCGTTGTTGAAGGATGTCGCCGGAGCTGTCCTGTTCCAGATTGCGGGTGTCTGAAATGGTCAGGAGCGCTATCCTGACAGGTAGAAATTCCGCGCTCTCATCATTCGGCAATGCGTGTACCTCCTTGGCCGGAAAGCCGAACCGCAACCGCGCCCGGTGTGCCGGGAAAACGTGGCCACATGCCTTGGGCAAGCGCACCGAGGCTGCTCATATCTTCGCCGGCATTGCGTTGATACATCCAGTAATTGCGAAGGATGATAGGTACATAGCCGCGCGTTTCATAAAAGGGGATGCTTTCGATATAGAGCAGCGGATCGCCGCGATCACGCAATCGGCCTTCCCAGTTCGCAACGGCGCTCGGCCCTGCATTATAGGAAGCGATCACCTTTGGCAGCAGGCCCTGCATGCCCGGGAAATCGCGCATCTGTTCCATATAATGCTGGCCATATTCGATATTGACCTCGGGCACATTCAGCCGTGTGGCGTTCACCGTTTCGCCGCGTTGACGAGCAATGTCGCGCGCCGTTCCGGGCATCAACTGCAACAGTCCGCGGGCGCCAGCAGGGCTTACGACTTCGGGACGGAAATTCGATTCCTGCAGCGCGTGTGCATAAACGAGCGAGCGATCGACGCGCCAACCACCGATAGGCTGATAATCCGGGGCTGGGAAGCGGTCTCGGGCAGAGGGATGGTGAGAGGTTGGTGCATTGCGAGCGATCCAAAGCTCTGTATTCGGTAGCCTTAGTTGATTGGCGAGATCGAGCCAGGCGTCATGATGATGGGGATTGCCGATGGCCGCCCCGTGGCGGACATATCGGCCAGCCAGATCACGTTCGCCAATTTCGACCAGCGCCCTTGCGCGCCGCGCATTGGTGTATGTCGCCACCGAGTCCCATCCGGGGGACAATATCGCGCCGGGCGCCGGCGTATTCGCCGTGCCAAGCGATTGTGCCGCAATCAGGCCGTAAAATGTTTCGTTCAAGCGCGCGGCTGTGCGCAGCAGGTTTTGAACATTTTCTGGTCGACCGCGCGCCATTTCTGCACGGGCGGCCCAATAAAGGCCCGCAGCCATTTTCTCACTGTCGGGAGCACGGCGGCCGACCGAAGCAAAGGCGTCGGCAGCGGCATCAAAATCACCAGCCCGCCAGGATGCGAGGCCATCAACCCAGTCGCCAAAAACTGCCCATTCACCCGATCCGGTCCGGGCCTGCCTCGCAAGGCGTTGGGCATTGCGATCATCGCCGGTCAGATAATAGGACCAGGCGATGCGCTGGCGCACTTCGGTCAGTCCGGCGGGGCTAAGGTCGCCTCGACGTGCATTGAGAAGGCTTTCCGCTTCACGCGGACTATCATCAACGATCAGCGGCCGAACGCGGCTGACAAGTGTGCGCGCGGCCCTGTCATTGCTGACGGGGCGTGCTGTTCCGCGCCTCGACGGGCCGGGCAGGCGGCGGAGTGTTTGGATCGTCGGAAGGACAGGCGCGTGTTCGAGGCCGCGGCTCTGGGCCAGGGTAAGAATGCGCTGTGCATCGGGCAAATCGGGATGATCATTCAACAATGCGCGGAGTGGTTCCAGCTCGACCCGGGGTGAACCTGCCGCAAGATACAGTTCTGCTCGCGCAACCGAACGGAGCACGCCTCGCGGTGCCCGTTCCAGCCGCTCTGCGGCGCTTGCCCATCGGCGATTTTGAATATCGCTGAATATTTCGCGATAGGCTTCACGTTCGCGATTGCTGAGAACGGAGTCCATTTCGGTTAGCGACGCGCTGGTGCGGGGTGCGGGGATGCTGGCACTGTCGGCAAATGCCGGGCTGGCAGCAGCGGAGATCAAGGCGGTCGCGACAAGAAGTTTCAGTTTCACGCAGTCATTCCTTCGGTCATCATCTGCAGATCCTTCCAGCTTTGCGCCTTTAAACGCGGCTGCTGGAGCAGGAACCGCGGATGGAAAGTGGCGGTCACCGACACACTGCCGCCATCATGGTTAAAATTGTGTTGCGTTCCGCGACTTTCATTGAGGCTGGCCTCGCAAAAAACACGGCTCGGCGCGTCTCCCATCACGAGAAGGTGTTTGGGCTGCACCAACGCGACATGCTGGCGTGCTGCCCGGGCGAGAATTTCGAGACTGTTCTCATCAATTGCGCCGCCTGTAATCCGGGCTGGCGATAGCGCCGCGATATAGGTTGAAACGCGGTCGCGCCCGATCGCGGCCAACATCCTGTCAAACAACAGTCCGGTATCACCTGAAAGCAGGTGTCCCGTCTCGGAGTCGCCTCTATCGGGCATATCGACAAGGATCATCAGCCCGCTTGCTGGATCACCGATGGTGTCGAGGCGGTCCGATGCAGGAGCTTCGATGGCATCGGTGGAGAGCAGCCAACTACGCAGACCGTCTAGGTCGCTAGGCAGTTGCACGGGCTTGGCTGGAACATCGGGTGCGGCGGCGCGGTTCTTTGCCGAAGCTTTCTTCATGGGCTTCTTGGCTTCTTCGAGCCAACTGCGCGGTTCGTCGCCAACGATCACGTCAACGCCGGCATCGCGCCACCAGCCAACCGTGTTTTCAATCTCGTTGTTAATTGCCTGCATCCTGCGTTGCTTGATTTTGCATAGAGTCCAAGGTTGACGGCGCGGTCAATCGCCGGGCAGTGACTATCTGACAGATTGGTTGCTGGCCGCGACGATATGAGCGAAGAGCGGTCCTTCGAAGGAGAAAGTGCGAAAATGTCCGAACGGGAATCCATGCCTTATGACGTCGTGATAGTCGGCGCTGGCCCAGCCGGGCTTGCCGCCGCGATCCGGCTCAAGCAGCTTGCCGAGGAAACAGGCAAGGAAATTTCGGTTTGTATCCTTGAAAAAGGGAGCGAAGTTGGCGCGCATATCCTATCCGGCGCGGTGGTCGACACCAAGGCGCTGGATGAGCTTTTCCCCGATTGGCGGGATTTTGATGATAATCCGCTGACGACCCCGGTTACCGAAAATCATCACTGGATCCTCAGCAAGACGAAAAAGTGGGAATTTCCTCACATCGCCATGCCGTCCTTCATGAACAATAAGGGCACATATACAGTCAGCCTTGGCAATTTTTGCCGCTGGCTTGCGAGCCGGGCTGAAGCATTGGGAATTGAGATTTTCCCGGGCTTTGCGGCTGCGGAAATCCTCTACAATGAAGATGGTTCGGTAAAAGGCGTCGCGACGGGCGATATGGGCATTGGCCGCGATGGTGAGAAAAAGCCCGATTACATGATGGGGATGGAGCTCCACGCCAAATATACGTTCTTTGCTGAGGGCGTGCGCGGGCATCTCTCCAAACAGCTCATCAAGCAGTTCGAACTCGATGCGAACTCTCAGCCACAAGTCTTTGGTCTTGGGATAAAAGAGCTGTGGGATATTGAGCCAGGCAAGCATGTGTCCGGCCGGGTGATTCATACGCAAGGTTGGCCGCTAAATGACGCCAATGGCGGCGGTTTTCTCTATCATCAGGAAAATGGGCAGGTCGCGCTCGGTTTTGTGACCTGGCTCAACTATTCCAATCCCTGGCTTTCGCCGTTTGAGGAAATGCAGCGCTGGAAACAACATCCAAAAATCCGCGAGATACTGGATGGCGGAAAACGCGTTTCTTACGGCGCGCGCGCGATCAATGATGGTGGCTGGCAGTCGGTACCGAAACTCGCCTTTCCGGGCGGTGCACTAATCGGCTGTTCGGCCGGTTTCGTGAATGTTCCGCGGATCAAGGGCAGCCATACCGCAATGAAGACCGGTATGATGGCCGCCGAAGCCGCTTTTGAGGCCGTGCAAGCTGAACGCTCATACGACGAACTGACCGCTTACGAGCAAGCCTATAAAGATAGCTGGGTCAGTAAGGAGCTGCGGAAAGTCCGTAATACGCTGCCTCTGGTCGAGAAATTCGGCAATTTCGCGGGCACGATCTTGGCTGGCATGACGATGTGGGCCGAGCATATCGGTATCCGGATGCCATTCACCATGAAACATCATCGGGACAATGAGAGCCTGTGGCGCGCTGATCAGGTCAAGAAGATCGACTATCCCAAGCCCGATGGCGTCATCAGCTTTGATCGCCTGTCGTCGGTGTTCCTCTCAAACACCAATCATGAGGAAGATCAGCCTGTTCATCTGACGCTCAAGGATCCGGACGTACCGATCGGCCACAATCTGCCGCTCTATGCTGAACCCGCGCAGCGTTACTGCCCGGCCGGCGTATATGAAGTGGTGGAAGAGGACGGTAATCCAAGGTTCCAGATTAATGCGCAAAACTGTGTTCATTGCAAAACCTGCGACATCAAAGATCCGACCCAGAACATCAACTGGGTCACGCCTGAAGGTGGTGGAGGACCGAATTATCCCAATATGTAAGCGCTTTACGGGCCAAACGGCTTTTGTTCTAATGTCTGCGCTCGTCTTTTCAGGCGCTGCGCATGCCAGTAACCCGTACACCGAATATGCGCGGGCGCGTGTTGCCGATGCTTCTGGCCAGATTGACGTTGCTGCGCGCGGTTATGCCGCGGCGCTAACCGTTGCACCGTTTGATGAGACACTCGCCGCCCGGGCCTATCGCCGGGCCGTCGCTGCGGGGGATCGCGTGCTCGCGCTGCGTGCGGCGCAATCCCTGCAAGATGCCGGAGCGCTGCCGCCTGATGGCGCGTTCCTGTTCCTGATCGAAGCCTTGGACGATGGTGATTGGGCTGAGGCACGCCGCATTATCGACGGGATTGAGGAACAGGGGCTGTTCGCTTCACTTGTTCCCGTCATGCGCGCCTGGATTGCCTTTGGCGCAGGCGATGCTGATCCACTTGTAATGCTCGATTCTGGCACCGATGGCACCATTGCTGCAGCCTATATCCGTGAGCATCGCGCTCTCTTGCTGCTTGCCATGCGGCGCTATGAGGAAGGCACGGCTGCGACGCTTGCTTTGAGTGAGCTTGGCCCGCCGCGTTTCCTGCGCCTCAGACTGGCAGCCGCTGCGCGGCTTGCCCAAGGTAGGCAGCGTGATGAAGCCTTGGCATTGTTGCCAGGGGGGAGCCGCGCTGAAACCGCCGCTCGCGCTGTAATCGAACGGCGGCGTTCACTGCCTGGCGCAATCGACAGCGCGTCGGACGGCATTGGCGAAATGTTTGTGCGTCTTGCCGGGGAGATTAACCGGCAGAACGCATCCCAGCTTGCCCTGACGATAAGCCGCTTTGCGACATTTGCCGCGCCCGATAATTCGGTTGGTTGGTTTGTTACGAGCAGCATCCTGACACAGACAGATCAGGACGTTGCAGCTCTTGCTGCATTGGATGGCGTCGGAACCCGTGATCCTTTCTATTCCGATGTGCAGGATATGCGGGTTCAGTTGCTTGCTGAGACGGACGAGCCGGAGGCCGCGTTAGAGCTGGCCCGTTCGCGCGCAGATTCCCGCAATGCGACGGTTGCGGACTGGCAGCGCTACGGCGAACGCTATGCCGCGATGGAGAGCTTTAACGAAGCGGCGGACGCCTATGGCCGGGCGGTTACGCTGGCCGGCGGCGATGATGCGCCTTGGACAGCGTTGCTGTTATACGGCGGAGCACTGCTCGATGCCGGGCGCTGGGAGGATGCACGGCCCATTCTCGAACGAGCGGCAGAACTTGCTCCCGATCAGGCCGTCGTGCTCAATTATCTGGGCTATGCGTTGCTTGAACGGCGTGAAGATCTCGATCATGCTCAAAACCTGATCGCGCGCGCTAGTCAGTTGAACCCGAACAGTGCCTCGATCACGGATTCTCTTGGTTGGGTCCATTTCGTACAAGGCGATCTCGAACAGGCTATCCCGATGCTGGAACGAGCAGCGATTGGCCAGCCAGCCGAACCGACAATCAACGAGCATCTGGGCGATGCCTATTGGGTGGCCGGGCGCCGCCGCGAAGCGCGGCATGCCTGGCAGGCTGCGCTGGTTTCGGCCGAGGATGATATTGCTGTGCGTATTCGTGAGAAGCTTGATATCGGTTTGACGGCCGAGACCGCTTCACCCTGATGACGGGCGGGCCTCCGGCATTGCGCGAAACCGCTTTTGCCAAGATCAATCTCGCGCTTCATGTCCGCGAACGCCTGCCTGATGGCTATCATAGGATCGAAACGCTGTTCGCTTTTTGCGCTGATGGTGATGTCCTTGAAGCCTCACCAGCAGCCAATCTCAGCCTGATCATAGACGGGCCTTTTGCCGCTGGGCTGTCCGACGGGACGGATAACCTCGTCATTCAGGCGGCAGAGCAATTGCGCGCAAAATGTGCTCCATCATCGGGAGCGGCGATCCGGCTGACGAAAAATCTCCCCATCGCTTCGGGGATTGGCGGCGGATCGGCTGATGCTGCTGCTGCGCTGCGTCTTTTGGCCAGACTTTGGGATATTCCGCACAATCATTCGGCCCTGAGAGAGATAGCGACAGGCCTTGGAGCAGATGTCCCGGCGTGTTTGCTGTCTCGGACCTGCCGGGGTGACGGGAAGGGTGATGATTTGGCGCCTGTTTCGCCTGGTGATCTTCAGGGGAGGGCGGTTCTTCTTGTCAATCCGGGCGTTGCCGTGCCGACTGGCCCGGTTTTTGACGAATGGGATGCGGTCAATCGGGGAGAATTGTCGCTTTCTGATCCGCTGTTGCTTGATACTAGCTGGCGCAATGATCTGATGAGCCCGGCAAAAACCGTTGCGCCGGTGATCGGCGATGTATTGGCGGCACTGGAAGCCTGTGTTGGCGCGGATTTCGTACGAATGTCAGGGTCTGGCGCAACCTGTTTTGCGCTGTTTAACTCGGCCGAAGAACGCGATACGGCGGCGGAAATTCTCGCTGTAAATCACCCGGACTGGTGGATGATGCGCTCGACACTAGGATGAAGGTTTTTGCACGTTAACCTTGTTTTTCAGGCGTTTGGTAAGGAATTTGCGTACAACTAGGGAATGAACGGGCCAAGCCTTCGCGGCATCGTCCGCCAATGATCTACACTCCCTCCAGAGTCGTACGTCATTGAAACGGGCAGCGACACTTCGGTGCAGCTGCCCGTTTCGTATTAGGCGCTCGCCGCCGCCACGCGCTCGGCCACCAACCTGAGCGGCATGGCTCCCTCGTTCAGGACGATCTCGTTAAACGCCCGCAAATCAAAGGTCGCGCCTTGTGCCGTGCGCATCTGCTCCCGCATTTCGATCAGACGCAGCTGGCCCAATTTGTAACCGAGCGCCTGGCCCGGCCAAGCCATATAGCGTTCAATTTCGGCGATACAGCTGCTTTCCGGCGTGCCCGTAACTTCCTGCATATAGGTAATCGCGCGTTCGCGCTGCCAGTGAAGGTGGTGCATACCGGTATCGACGACAAGCCGGACCGCGCGGAAGAGTTCGTCCTGCAAACGGCCAAGATCGCCAAAGGGATCGTCTTCATAGGCACCCAGTTCAGACATCAATCTCTCGGAATAGAGGGCCCAACCCTCCTGATAGGCATTGAAGCTGGCGATACGTACGATCAGCGGTGCCTCTCCAAGTCCGCTGGCAATGGCGGTTTGCGTGTGATGTCCCGGCACGCCTTCATGATAGCTGAGCGTTGGCAGGGTAAACCGCGCAACCGCGGACATGTCGCGTAGATTGATCCAATAGGTGCCTGGTCGCGTGCCATCGAGCGAGGGGGCATCATAATAGCCGCCCGGCGCACCTGCCTCGGTTGCGACAGGTACGCGGCGGATCAGCATGGGCTGCTGCGGAACAACATCTGCCGGCAGGAATTCCGGATATCGCTGTTCGGCGTCGCTCACTAGCGTGCCGAGATATTCGAGCAATTCGGCTCGCCCGGCATCGCTATCTTCGTAGAGGAAGCGTGGATCATCGGCGAGCGCCAGCATACGTTCGCCCACACTGCCTTCCGTCATCTCCTGCGCCGAGAGCAGGGTTTCCATTTCGGATGTAATCCGGGCGACTTCGTCCAGTCCGATTTGGTGAATCTCATCGGGGGATTGGTCGGTATCACCCAGCGCCAGAATATTGGCGGCATAGAGCGCTTCGCCGTCTGGCTGCGCCCAGATACCGGAACTTTCCTGACCGCGTGGAAGCATGTCTGCGATTTGCTCCCTGAGGCGTGAATAGGCCGGCCGGGCACGTGTTTCGAGAGCTGTGATCGCGCGCTGCATGGCCTCTTGGCGGAGGCTTTGGTCGATGACAGCGTCCGTCATCCCCGTATTGAGCGCCTCGATCAGAGGATGCGCTTCAGCAGGCCCTGCGAGGAATGCATCAAGCACTGGCAGTGTTTTGGCCAGCAGCGCCTGGGGCGGCCGGCATCCCGCTGCCTCATCGCTGCGGACCTTTTCGAGGATACCCGCAAAGCCGGTTTCGAACCCTTCCAGTTTTTCCAGCCATGCATCGATTGCTTCGGGCGTGCGCAAGGATTGTTGGGTCGACATGACCGCCTGGGAGTCGATATGCGGCCCGCTGATCTGCGAAATCAGATAGGGCAGGTGGTTCACATAGCTGAACGGGTTGATGTGACCATAGGCGATAGAGGAGGAGCGCGCCGAATTGGCGAGCACCGCGTCAGATACTTGGGCATGCAACGCTTCGCGGCTATCCGCGGCACAGTCGAGGGCGGCGATGCGTGTGCGGCTTTCGGCTGTGCCATCACGCAAGGCCTGTTCACCCGCAGGAGAATAATCGTTTAGCGTGCGCGCCAGCGGCCCGCCATCCAGCGAGGCCTCTGCACCATTGTAAGTGGCAACTTCAGGCAGCAAAGCCAGCAGATAATCGGCTTCATCTGCCAGCACTGTCCCCGCACCACAGCTTGGCGCGGATCGCCCGGGCAGTGATGTGCATCCGCTGATGCCCAATATTGTGCCTGCGGCAAGCCCCGCCAGCGTCTGACGACGTGTTAGTTCGATACTCATTTGCGACCTCCTGATTAGTTTCGGTGGTGACATAGCAAGCGCGGGACGGCAACTAGGTCTGATGCAGGATGTTTATCGAGAAATCGCGAGTGACACCGCGTCCGGGCTATTGCTGATCGCCGATCATGCGTCGAACCGAGTGCCGGACGATATCGATCTCGGCGTGCACCCGTCTGTGCTGGAAAGGCATGTCGCGGTAGATATCGGTATTGATCGGCTTTCCGTGCTGGTTGCGGAAGGCCTGGGCTGCCCAGCAATCATTGCGAATATCTCTCGCCTCGTGGTCGATCTGCACCGTGAGCATGACAATCCGGCGGCCACGCCTGTGCATAGCGATGGATATCATGTTCCGGCGAACGAGGTGCTTGACGAAGCCGGACGAGCCGCGCGGATTGATCGTTTCTGGCATCCCTATCACGGGCGGGCGGCGCAGATGATCGATGTTTTCGCGCCGCAAATGCTGTTCACCCTGCACAGTTTTACGCCGCAGCTTGAAACTCGCGGGGATGACCCGCGCCCATGGCATACCGGCATTCTCTACAATCAGGATGATCGCGCGCCGCGTATCGCCATTCCCAAGCTGGAGGCCCTAGGGCTCATTGTCGGCGACAACGAACCTTATTCGGGGCGGGAACTCAACTCGACAATGAACCGTCATGCCGAAGCGCGCGGCCTGCCATATCTCGCCATTGAGGTGCGTAATGACTTGATCGCGGACGAAGAAGGCGCAAGGAGCTGGGCCGAATTGCTCGTTCCGGTGATTGCCGAAACCCGGGATGCGCTGAGCTAGATTGTTTTGGAGGAAACTGCAGTGTCCAATCGTTTTGATAAATCGCAATTGCCGAGCCGCCATGTCTCGGTCGGTCCCTCGCGCGCGCCGCATCGCAGCTATTATTTTGCCATGGGATTGAGCGAAGAAGAGATTGAACAGCCGTTTGTTGCGGTGGCCAGCGCAGGCAATGACAGTGCACCCTGCAACACGCGGCTCGACCATCAGGCCAATATATGCCGCGAGGGCGTAATCGAGGGCGGCGGGCTGCCGCGCCGTTTCAACACGATCACCGTTACCGATGGCATCGCGATGGGTCATCAGGGGATGAAATCCTCACTGGTCAGTCGTGAAGTTATCGCCGATTCCGTGGAACTCTCTGTGCGCGGCCATTGTTATGACGCGCTGGTTGGCTTTGCCGGGTGTGACAAATCGCTGCCCGGCATGATGATGGCGATGCTGCGGCTCAATGTGCCGTCGATTTTCGTCTATGGCGGATCGATCCTGCCCGGCCGATTCTACGGCAAGGATGTGACCGTTGTCGACGTGTTCGAGAAGGTCGGCCAATATGAGGCCGATGCATGCCCCTTACAGGAGCTGATTGAGCTGGAGAAGGTGGCCTGTCCTGGTCATGGCGCGTGCGGTGGACAGTTTACGGCAAACACCATGGCCTGTGTTGGCGAGGCGATTGGGCTTTCGCTGCCAAACAGCAATATGGTTCCCGCGCCTTATGAATCGAATGATGCCATCGCACGTGCGGCGGGCGAGCAGGTTATGGAGTTACTTGCGCAGAATATCCGCCCGCGCGATTTGTGCACCAAGGCTGCGTTTCAAAATGCCGCGCGGGTTGTCGCTGCAACCGGTGGCTCGACCAACGCTGCGCTGCATTTGCCCGCCATGGCTAGCGAGGCCGGGATCGATTTCGATCTGTTTGATGTCGCCGAAACCTTCAAATCGACGCCCTATCTCGCCGATCTGAAACCGGGCGGTAAATATGTTGCGAAAGACATGTATGAGGCCGGCGGCGTTTATATGCTGATGAAAACGCTGCTTGCTGATGGCTTACTCGACGGCGATTGCCTGACCGTTACCGGCAAGACGCTCGGTGAGAATATCGATGAGGTCACCTGGAACCCCGACCAAAAGGTTATCTATGCTGTCGACGCGCCAATCACGCCGACTGGCGGAGTGGTCGGGCTCAAAGGCTCGCTCGCGCCTGATGGTGCGATCGTTAAGGTCGCCGGGATGGAGCGGCTGCAATTCACTGGCGTGGCCCGCTGCTTCGACAGCGAAGAGGAGTGTTTCACGGCGGTCGAACAACGCGATATCGTTGAAGGCTCTGTCATCGTCATCCGGTATGAAGGCCCCAAGGGCGGGCCCGGTATGCGTGAGATGCTGTCGACGACTGCCGCGCTCTATGGGCAGGGCATGGGCGAAAAGGTAGCGCTCATCACCGATGGCCGGTTCTCAGGCGCGACGCGCGGCTTTTGTATCGGCCATGTGGGGCCAGAGGCGGCTGATGGCGGTCCGATTGCGCTTGTCGAGGATGGCGATAGCATCACCATCGACGCTGAAGCCGGGACAATCGATCTCAATGTTGATGCGGCGGTATTGGAGCAGCGCCGGGCAGCATGGGCACCGCGCCAGAATGATTATCAGTCAGGCACGCTCTGGCGCTATGCTCAAAATGTCGGCCCTGCGCGAACCGGCGCGCTGACCCATCCCGGCGCGAAAGCGGAAACTCATGTCTATGCGGATATTTAGCGCCTTCGCAGCGCTTGCCGTGCTTTCTGCGTGTGACAACGGGGAAACGGACCAGGCGGCGCAAACCGCAACCGATCCTCTGATCGAAGCGGAAGCGCAGGCCCGTGCCGAGCTGGCGGAAAGCGGAATGATCTATTGCGCGCTGGATGGCGCTCCGAGTTTCCGGCCGGATTGCCAGATCGAACAAACGCAAGGCAATGAAGGTGTCGTGCTGACGATGCGCCATCCCGATGGCGGGTTTCGACGGTTGCTGGTCACTAGCGACGGGCGCGGGCTGGTTGCCGCTGATGGCGCTGAGCCTGCTGTTGTGAATCCGGTTTCCGAACGTGAAATCGAAGTCGCGATCGCCTTTGATCGCTATCGCCTTCCGGCGACCGTCCGGTGAATTCCCGGCCGATCTTGACCGCTAAAGAGATGGTCGCTGCTGAAGAAGCGGCGATGGCAGGCGGTGTTTCGGTCGGCGAACTGATGGAGCGGTCGGGCAAAGCGGTAGCCGACATCGCATGGCGGATGGCGGGCAGGAGCGAGGTGCTCATTTTGTGTGGCCCCGGCAATAATGGTGGCGATGGCTATGTGGTTGCGCGGCTGTTGTCTGAACGCGGCTGTTCGGTGCGGGTTGCTGTCCTTGCTGATCCCCAGACTGATGTGGCGAAGGCGGCGCGGGAACGCTGGGATGGTCCCGTCGAACCGATTGCTGGCGCGAAAGGCGCACCGTTGGTTATCGACGCGCTGTTCGGCACGGGATTGGCGCGGCCGCTAAGTGCTGTGCTTGCCAAAGCGTTGGCCGATCATGTCGGCAATGCGCGTTACAGCATAGCCGTTGACCTGCCGAGCGGGATTGAAACCGATAGCGGATCGCTGCTGTCGCCAGTGGCTGAGTTTGATGTGACGATGGCTTTGGGCGCGCTCAAACCAGCTCATCTGCTTCAGCCTTCGGCGCAATATATGGGCCGGGTCATGCTCGGCGACATTGGTGTGGAACCGACTAGCAACCTGAAGATGCTTGGCCGACCGAAAGTAACCGCACCGGCACCCTGCGATCACAAATATTCACGCGGATTCGTGCTGGTTGCAGGCGGCGAGATGGCAGGAGCTGCAAGCCTGTGTGCCGACGCAGCGATGCGGGCGGGGGCGGGCTATGTCATGCTCGCGGGCCCGGATCGTGGCGAAGGACCGCTGGCTCTAGTGTACCGACAAGCTGCGGACCCGCAAACGCTTGGTGACTTGCTGGGCGATGAGCGCATCGATGTAGCCGTAATCGGACCAGGGCTCGGTCTGAATGGCGAGGCGGACGCGCGGCTCGATCAACTATTGGCATCGGGACGCAAGCTCGTGCTTGATGCCGACGCCCTGACATTGATCGCAAAGCGCGGCGCTGAAAGTTTGCAAGCTCTGAATGCACCACCCATTCTAACCCCGCATCACGGCGAGTTCGTTCGGCTGTTCGGCGACGGGCCGGGTAGCAAGATTGAGCGAACGCGCGATGCGGCTGAGCGGTCAGGCTCCGTCGTGATCTACAAGGGCAACGACACGGTGATCGCGGCTCCCGATGGTCGTGCTGCAATAGCGCCTCCTGCATCAAGCTGGCTCGCGAGTGCAGGGACCGGCGATGTACTGACCGGGATCGCCGCCGCGCGCTATGCGGTTACTGGAGATGCTTTTGCAGCTGCCTGTGAAGCCGTATGGCTGCATGGCGATGCCGCGAGAAGGGCCGGTCCGTTTCTGATCGCGGATGATTTGCTGGATGTTTTGCCTGGCGCACTAGCAGCCTGCCTCTAATCCTCGAAAACCACGCCTGCCTGTTCGGCGGTGTTTACTTTGAGCTCGAAAATATCGTGCCGGGCATAATGGCCATCGGTATCAAGCGCAGCGAGCCCCTGACCGATCAAATCGAGATCCAGTTCGGCATGGATGATGTCTTCGTGCCCGCCAGTTTCCGCCAGAATATCGGCATTGGGTGCGACGATCATGCTCCCGCCGAACTGGAGCTGCCCGTCCGGCATCTGTTCGAATAAGCTGCGCGCCTCAGGATCATTGCCGCAGCGATCAAGCCCTTCGAAAAGCGCATTGCGATGAAGCACTGTTCCAGCGGCCAGCACAAAACACCGGCCCTCGAAAGCATAATGGCGTGAAGCTATTGCGTAGCTTTCATGAACTGTCGGCCACGCCGCAACATGGGCGACTTCACGTTGATTATGCATTGTCGCCCGCGCGAGCGGCATCCAATGCTCCCAGCAGATGAGATGACCGACCGCGCCCCAATCGGCTTCATGTACACCTAGCGTCGATCCGTCGCCCCGAGCCCAGATCAGGCGTTCTCCATGGGTCGGCACGAGCTTGCGATGGGGTAGGGGCGGTTGGCCCGGCCGGAACAGGAACTGCGTATTGACCAAGCTCGATCGCACGCGCTCATGCGCGCCAACCGAAATGATCAACCCGCGTTCATCGACGAGATCCTGCACAGGAGCCAAGCGTTCGTCATTTGGACCGATAGCTTGTTCCAGCAATATTCGGTGCAGCGTCTTGCTGCCGGGATGGTCCCAGAGCGCGGCGCCAGGTGCCTCGTCGAGCCATATCGGATAGCCGCCGAGAAACGTCTCTCCAAAAGCAATCAACGTCGCGCCGCCATCCGCCGCCGCCGTGATATGCTTGAGCAAAGCGGTGATCCCGCCCGAAATATCGAGCGGGATCGGTTCTGCCTGCACAATAGCGGCGGCGATGCGTGTCATCAGAAGACGATCAGGGCGGCGTTAACGATCAACCAGACGAGCGGGATATTGCTCAGGCAGAAGAGCAGGAAACGTACCGGCACGATGTTGACTGTGCTCTGCCAGATGCTGTGCACAACGCGCAGGCCTACATAGGTCCAGGCTAGCGTCAGGTTGATGCCTTCGCCGCCGCCGACGAGTGCCAAGGTCAGCGCGATTGCGTAAAACAGCACCGGCTGTTCATGCAGATGGTTATAGTTTTCGGCTTTCCATTGCACCTTGTGAGGTAGTTTTTTCAGATCATCCGACTGGTAGACACCCGGCGTGAAATCGATCTTGGCGGCGTTCATCGCAGGGATGCGCGTGGCATACATCCAGAACCACATGATCATGGTCCAGATTGCAAGTCCGACGACGGGCGCGAGAATTGGGCTATGTTCCATGTCCTATTCCTCTTTCTATGAGTGGCAGGCGGCAAGTAGCGCGTGGATAGCCAGCGCCAGCAAACACAATGTTGAGAGGACGAAGACCGAGAACCGGACCATCACATTATTCCAGAGCGTCTGGATGAGGCTGTGTACAATACGCAGTCCAACATAGGCCCAAGCGAGCCAAACATTGAGCCAGACATCCCCTGTGCCGGTCAGCGCAACGATGAAAACGGTCGCATAGAAAATCGTCGGCTGTTCGACAAGATGGGTATAATTATGGGATTTCCAGTTGACCTTGTCGGGGATGACACCTTCGAGATCCTGGCCGCGCCCGCCCGGCCGTGCTCCAAGATCCATCTCGGCTTTGGCCATTGCCGGAAAGCGGGTGGCCGCCATCCAGAAAAGTATGAAAAGCGTCCAAACGACGAGAACCGCCGCCGGCGCGAGAATTTGACTGTTCATTTTGCTCCCCTATTTTTTAGTGCGCGAAGACTGGAACAGAGCCGAAAAGTTGTCAAATGCAACCGGACCCGTTGCGGTGGACCAATGCGGACGCTAGCTGGGGATTATGCAGAACAGAGAATCACGTACACCGACCCTGGCGGGGATCAAGGAAGCCGCAAAACGCATCCGTGAGGTCGTCCCGCCGACGCCGCTGATCCCGTTCGAAACGGAGCATGGTCAGATCTGGTTGAAATGCGAAAACCTTCAACCCATAGGCGCTTTCAAGCTGCGCGGCGGCTATCATCGCCTTGCAGCAATGAACGAAGAACAACGCAAAACCGGGGTTGTCGCCTTTTCCTCGGGCAATCATGCGCAAGGTGTTGCTTGGGCCGCAAAGCGCCTTGGAATGCCCGTATTGATCGTGATGCCTGCCGATGCACCCAAGGCCAAACTTGGGGCGACAAAGGCACTGGGCGCAGAGATTGTCACCTATGACCGCATGACCGAAGGGCGCGAAGAACTGGCGGCCCGTCTGGCGGAAGAACGCAGCGCCGTGCTGGTGCCAAGCTTTGACGATCCTTGGGTGGTCGAGGGGCAGGGCACGGCGGCCCTGGAAGTGGTTGAACAGATGGAGGCGCTCGCGGGTGGCCCTCCGGACAGCGCGGTAACCTGTTGCGGTGGCGGCGGCCTGTCTGCAGGTGCGGCGTTGGTACTGCCCAACGCGCAGATCACCATCGCGGAGCCGGTGGGCTGGGACGATATGACGCGCTCGCTTGCAAACGGCGAAATAGAACCGGTCGGTCCCAACCCGCCGGACACTCGCTGCGATGCCCTTCAGACGATGCAGGTCGCGCCAATCACTTTCGACATTCTCAAAGCCCATGGCGCGACGGGTGTTGCGGTCAGCGAAGAGGAAGTCGCCCATGCCATGCGGATTGCCTATTCACGGCTGCAATTGGTCGTTGAACCGGGCGGTGCCGTTGCATTTGCAGCGGTCCTGTCGGGCAAGGTCAAACCAAAGGGCCGCACCATGGTAACGCTTTCGGGTGGCAATGTTGATCCAGCGGTTTTCGCTGAGATCATCCAAGGTTAGGATTGCCGGATGTTAATCGTCGCCAATATCCTTTTGTCGATCGCCATGGTGTCCGTCTTCGCGCTGGGCGCGGGCGGCGTCTATCTCTGGGCAAAGCGCGGCGAGAAGCAGCGCGGGCTGCTAATGCTCGCCGCTGCCGTCGTCATTCTCGCCAATGTTTTGATCTGGACCGTGCCTAACCCTACTTAATCGGGCAGTCTGGATCCAACCGCATATCCAGATAATCGTCGACGGATTTCATCAGCGGGTTCATTTCGCGTTCGAAGAAATGGTTGGCGCCGGGGATCTCGTCATGCTGGATCGTAATGTGCTTTTGCGTCCGGAGCTTGTCGACCAGCTTTTGCGTGCCGGAGGGCGTTGCAACTTCGTCGGCATCGCCCTGAATGATAACGCCTGAAGCGGGGCAGGGCGCAAGGAAGCTGAAATCATACATATTGGCGGGCGGCGCGATGGTGATGAAGCCGCGAATTTCGGGGCGGCGCATCAGGAGTTGCATGCCGATGAGTGATCCGAATGAAAAGCCTGCGACCCATGTGGTTTCGGCTTCGGGGTGGAAGGTCTGAATCCAATCGAGCGCAGCGGCTGCATCGGATAGCTCGCCCACGCCATTATCGAACTCGCCCTGGCTCCTACCGACGCCGCGGAAGTTGAAACGCAGGGTCGCGAAACCGCGCCGCACGAATGTCTTATAGAGGGCCTGAACAATGGCATTGTTCATCGTGCCGCCGCCTTGCGGGTGCGGATGGAGGATCATGGCGACCGGAGCGCGCGGACGCGGCGGAGGAGAGAAACGACCTTCGAGGCGGCCATCAGGGCCGGTGAATACTACTTCAGGCATGGTGTTTGGGTTACCCTTGGCTGGAAACGGGCGGGAATCGCGCTTATGCGGACATAAGCAAAGAAGAGGCTATAGGATGTAATCGCCTCTTTTAGCAACAAAAACCGAGTAAGCATTTGAAAGAACGCCTTTATCTGGATCATGCGGCGACCACGCCAATGCTGCCTGAAGCGCAGGATGCGATGACGTCGGCATTTGCGGCTTGGGCAAACCCCTCATCGCCGCACGGCGAAGGGCGGAGTGCGCGGGCGACTCTCGAAGATGCGCGCAAGCGGATTGCAGTTACGCTTGATTGGTCTGGCGAAGTGATTTTCACAAGCGGCGCGAGCGAAGCCATCGCGCTCGCACTATCCTGTACCAAGGCGGAACGATTGATCATCAGCGCGGTTGAGCATGATGCCGTGCTCCGCGCAGCCGGTGATGTTGAACGCATACCTGTCGACGCGGAGGGGCATGTTGATGGTGGGAAGCTTAACTGGATGCTCTCCGGCACCGAAGAACAGGCACTGGTTGCGATCCAGGCGGTCAATAGCGAGACGGGCGTCAAACAGGATCTCGATGACCTTGGTGAGCGTATCCATGTCGGCGATAACTGGCTCTTTGCAGATTGCAGTCAGTCCGCCGGGAAAATGCCTATGCCCGACGCCGATCTGATTGCGATTTCCGCGCATAAGCATGGCGGGCCGCCGGGGATTGGCGCGTTGCTGGTCAAGGATTTTGCCACGCTTCATGCGCTTGGCGGGCAGGAGCGCGGTTATCGTCCGGGAACGGAGAACCTCCCCGCCGCATTGGGTTTCGCCGCCGCACTTGAAGCGCCGACAGGATGGCTCGGACGGGCTGCGGAACTGCGCGAGCATCTCGACAAGGCGATTGAACAGGAAGGCGGAACGGTCGTCGCGCGGGATGCTGACCGGATACCCACCATCGCGTCATACAAAATGCCCGGCGTTGCGGCGAATGCGCAGTTGATCCAGTTCGATATGGCCGGGATCGCTGTTTCGGCAGGTAGCGCCTGTTCGTCGGGAAGCCTGAAACCCAGCCATGTGCTGACTGCAATGGGTTGGAGCGAAGAGGAATCGGCTGAAGTGGTTCGGGTTAGTTTTGGCCCGCAAACCAGCCGCGCTGATATCTATCGTTTCATGGATGTCTGGAAAAGACTGGCGACGGAAGGCAAGGGTGCGACACAGTGAGCGCGCCCATCTATCTCGATTATCAGGCGACGACGCCGCTTGCGCCCGAAGCGCGTGAGGCGATGCTGCCCTTTCTCGCTGACACATTCGGGAACCCGCATTCTTCGCATAAAATGGGCCGGGAGGCATCTGCCGCGATTGAAGTCGCACGTGACCAGGTGATGGCCTGTATCGGCGCAGACAGCGGTAACCTCTATTTTACAAGCGGCGCGACCGAGGCAGCGAACTGGGCGATCAAGGGCGCGCTGGCCACTACGCCAAATGATCGCAAGCGGATCGTGACGGCAGCAACCGAACATGCCTGTGTGCTCGATACTTGTGCCTTTTTGGAAAGCTGGGGTTGTGAGCTTACGGTGCTGGATGTTTCTGACCAAGGGCTTGTCGATCCGATGGCCGTCGAAGCAGCGCTGGACGATGATGTCGCTTTGGTCGCGCTGATGCGGGTCAATAACGAAATCGGTGTGATCCAGCCGGTTGCCGAGATTGGAGCGATTGCAAAAAAATATGGCGCGCTGATGTTCTGCGATGCCGTTCAGGCGCTCGGGCGGGTCGAGATTCCCTGGCAGCATTGCGACATGATTGCGATGTCTTCTCACAAGATACACGGCCCTAAGGGCATCGGTGCACTCTGGTTGGCCGATGGCGTGAAACCTGCACCGCTAATGCATGGCGGGGGCCAGGAGGGTGGTTTGCGCTCTGGCACCTTGTCACCAGCATTATGCGCTGGTTTTGGCGCGGCGGCGGCACTGATGGCTGAACGGCATGACGACGATAATGCGCATGTCGAGAAACTATGGGCTCTTGCGGAACGCTGCTTCGGGGATGACTGGACGATCAACGGCACCGATTGCGCGCGCTATCCCGGTAATTTGAATATCCGGATGGACGGACTCGATGCATCCCGCTTGATTTCGGACGTGCGCGGCGTCGCTTTTTCTGCCGGTTCCGCCTGCGCCAGTGGTTCGGGCCGCCCAAGCCATGTGCTCTCGGCGCTCGGTCTGTCCCGGGCGGAGGCAGGTTCGAGCATTCGCATAGGGTTTGGGCGCTATACATCTGAAACTGAATTGGAGGCTGCTATCGCCCTTATCCGGAAAGCCGCCGCATCTCAGAACATTTTAGCCACATGACCAAAGTTCGCTTTGTTTCCGTCGACGGCACTACTGTCAGCGAAGTGGATGCTGCCCCGGGTGACCGGTTGCTGGACGTCGCTCAGGCCAGTGGGCAGCCGCTTGAAGGGACATGCGAGGGGCAGATGGCCTGTTCCACCTGTCATGTGCATGTCGATCCTGATGATTTTGCGAAATTGCTACGCGCGGAGGAGATGGAAGACGATATGCTCGATCTCGCCGCTGACGTTAACCGATACAGCCGGCTTGCCTGTCAGATTTGGCTAAGCGAAGAACTGGAAAGCCTGACGGTGAAAATACCAGGCACGGTTCACAATATGCAGGGACGATAGGATGATTGGACGTATTTTCGGGCTTTGCGCCGCGACACTGCTTTGGGCGGGGTGCACATCGGGACCGGAGTACCCGGAGAATATAGACGCGATCCTTGGCGATCCTGTGCTTGAAGGTATTGAACAAAGGATTGGCGGTAGGCTTGGCGTAGCGCTGGTCGACGATACGGGCACGCAGCTGCGATCCTATCGCGGCGATGAGCGATTCGCGATGTGCTCGACTTTTAAACTGGCGTTGAGTGCGGCCGTGCTCGAAAGGGTGAATACTGGCGACATGTCCCTCGATGATGTGATGAGTTTTGGTGAAGAAGATCTTCTCGATTATGCGCCCGTCGCCCGCGAGCATATTGCCGATGGCGAGATGACGGTCAGCCAAATGGCAGAGGCGATCAGTACGCTCAGCGACAATACTGCGGCCAACATGCTGCTTGATGCAATTGGCGGCCCCGAAGCCATGACCGAATTTTTCCGTAGCCACGGTGATGACGTGACCCGGCTCGACAGGATGGAACCCGAACTCAATGAAAACGCGCCCGGTGATGAGCGGGACACGACGAGCCCGGCAGCAATGGCGGGCCTTGTCGCCCGATTGATGTTCGAAGATGCGCTCGCCGAGGCCGAGCGCGAACAGCTTGCCGCATGGGCGGTTGCCAACCAGACAGGTGACGACCGGATCCGGGCTGGCATTCCCGAAGGATGGGCAGTTGGTGATAAGACCGGCAGCTGCGGCACGGCCTATAATGATATCGGTATCGTCTGGCCGCCCAGCGGACGTGCCTTTGTGCTGACGGTCTATACTGACCGGCCAACGGTTGATGCTGCTGAGGTTGATGCGGCAATTGCAGAGATTGGCCAACTGGCGGCATTCTACATGACTGAACGCAATATCAACTGACATTGCAATTCACGGCGAACATCGCCATATGCCCTCCCGGAAGTCGGGCGGACGCGGCATTCGCCAACCCGGTCAGATCCGGAAGGAAGCAGCCGCAACGATTTCGTCGCGGGTCGTTCCGGCTTCCACTTTTCTCTTTATAACAGCTTCGACATGGCGTCCCTCACGGGCTAGTCTTCACTCATGTCCGATTCCCCCGATACAATGGAGCCTGTTGCCGATCCCGGTCCGGGCCTTGGTTTAGGCGAACCGCCGCAGCCAGCAGCCCCCGAAAACACGCAGCCATACCGCGTGCTAGCGCGTAAATACCGACCGCAGAATTTTGAAGGCCTGATCGGGCAGGACGCAATGGTCCAAACCTTGGGCAATGCGATCAAGCGGGACAGGCTTGCCCATGCATTTTTGCTCACCGGTGTGCGCGGGGTTGGCAAAACGACCACGGCGCGGCTGATTGCCAAGGCGCTCAACTGTATCGGGTCGGACGGCGAAGGCGGGCCGACAATTGATCCATGCGGAACATGCGAACCTTGTGTTGCGATCGCCGAAGGCCGCCATATCGATGTTGTCGAAATGGATGCTGCCTCGCATACCGGTGTTGATGATGTGCGTGAGATTATCGAGGCTGTACGCTATTCCGCCGTATCGGCTCGCTACAAAGTCTATATCATCGATGAAGTTCATATGCTGTCCAAGAACGCGTTCAACGCGCTTTTGAAGACGCTTGAAGAACCGCCACCGCATGTAAAATTCCTCTTCGCGACGACCGAGGTAAATAAAGTTCCCGTCACGGTGCTTTCGCGTTGCCAACGTTTCGATCTCCGTCGGATTCCAGCCGACAAACTCGCTGGATTGTTCCGTTCGATTCTTGAGCAGGAAGGCGCCGAGGCTGAGGATGAAGCACTGGCCTTGATCGCGCGTGCCTCAGAAGGGTCAGCGCGTGATGGGCTCTCTATCCTCGATCAAGCGATAGCCCATGGCACGGATGGCGTGACGGCGGCGCAAGTGCGCGAGATGATCGGATTGTCGGATCGCGGCGCGGTGCGGGCGTTGTTTGGACAGTTGCTGGCCGGTGAAGCACAGGCCGTGCTTTCCACCATAGAGGAACAGCATGATCTCGGCACCGATCCGGCATCCCTGTTTCGCGGGTTGCTCGAAACCGCGCATGGCATCGTCCGCGCGAAAGTTGGCGGTGCTGATGATCCGGCATTGTCGGCCGAAGAACGGGCAGCCTTTGCCGATTGGGCGAGTCGGCTCGGTTTTGCGCCGCTCCACAGGATTTGGCAGCTGCTGCTCAAGGGCCTTCATGAGGTAGAGACCGCGCCTATGCCGCTTGAAGCCGCGGAAATGGCGCTACTCAGGATCGTTCATGCCGCAGGGCTTCCCGATCCCGGCGAACTGGCTCGGAAATTTGAGAGCGGCGAAATGAGTGCTGCTGCTCCGACCCAAGTCCCGGCAGAGAAGTCCGCTGGACCGCAAGGCGCATTTCCGCCGACCTATGCTGCGATGGTCAAACTGGTCGCAGACAGCATGCTCGATGATGAAAGCTGGCGAACTGCGCAGTTTCTCGAACGCGATGTTCATCCGGTTCGTTATGAACCGCCCAACCTCGTCATCCGTCCAACAAAGCCGCGCGAAGAAGAGTTTTTCCGTGATCTCGGCCGATTGCTGCGTGAGGAAACCGGACAAGCTTGGACCATCGAAACGAGTGATGAAAAAGGCGAGCCGACCTTGCTTGAGCAGGAGCAGGCGGCGCTGAATGCCGAACGAGAATCCGTATTGCAGTCGCCGATGGTCAAGGCTGCTTTCGAGGCCTTCCCCGAGGCCGAATTGATCGATTACAAGCTTGCCCCCGGCGGCACAGGCTGAACAAACAGGAGCTGTTTCCGTGGAAAATTTCGACGACATCATGAAAGCTGCGCAAAATGTGCAGGAAGAATTGCAAAAGGCGCAGGCCAGCCTCGAAAATATTGAAGTTGAAGGCGTTTCCGGTGGTGGGCTCGTAAAGGTCCGCGCGAGCGCCAAAGGCACGATCAAAGGCGTTGAAATAGACGACTCACTGATGACGCCTGGCGAAAAACAGGTGCTGGAAGACCTTATCGCCGCCGCGCTCAACGACGCGCGGATCAAGGCGGATGCTAAAAGCCAGGAAGAGATGGGCAAGATGACAAGCGGCTTGCCGCTCCCGCCGGGTTTCAAACTGCCTTTTTAGGGTTCCGCTTCAAATACAATCGTCGAGCGGGCTTGCACGTACCCGTTGCATGCGTGTGACCAGCCTGTTGGCATAGCGTGCTGTCCAGCCGCCGGGATTGCGCGCATCGCGGGTTTTGGGGGCAGGGAGCACGGCGACGATCCGCGCCGCTTCCAGATCGCTGAGCTGGCGCGCATCATGGTCGAAATAGCGCATCGCGCCGGCATTGACGCCGTATGTGCCGATGCCTGTCTCCGCGACGTTCAGATAGACTTCCATGATCCGGGGTTTATCCCAAAGCAGCTCGATCAGGATGGTGAAATAGGTTTCCAGCCCTTTGCGAAACCAGCCGCCGCCTTGCCAGAGAAACACGTTTTTCGCGGTTTGCTGGCTGATTGACGAGCCTCCGCGCTGGCGCTCACCGGACTGACGCTCATCCCAGGCACGCTGAATCGCCTCATAGTCAAAGCCATTATGGTCGCAGAAATTGCCGTCTTCGGCGGCGATCGCAGCAACCGCAATTGCGCGGTCCATATCGCCATAATCTATCCAGTCACGTGTCGCGCCATGCTCGTCAAACGCCATGGTGGCGGTGATCGGCGGCGGAACGAAGCGGTACAGCAAGACCCACAGGATGGTGAACAGAAGGAACCACAAGGTTGCCTTGAAGCTGAATATCAGGATGCGGGCGGGCAGGGATCGGGATCGCGTGGCCATGGCGCAGGTTTATCCTGCCCAAAGAAAAACGCCATCCCCGATATAAACCGGGAACGGCGTTTCTGGTGATCAATTTGGGCGGCTTAATGCGCCGGAAGCAGCTTCTTGTCTTCTGCAATCCGCATCATTGCCTTTTGGATTTTCTCAAAGGCACGAACCTCGATCTGGCGAATGCGCTCGCGCGATACACCATAAACCTGGCTCAACTGCTCAAGCGTCTGCGGATCGTCTGTCAGCTTGCGCTCTGTGAGGATGTGCTGTTCGCGCTCATTGAGCTCGCCCATCGCTTCCATCAGCATTCCGCGCCGGACATCGGCTTCCTGCTCATTGGCGATTGTCTGATCGTGGAGCGGTTCGTCATCGACGAGCCAATCCTGCCACTGGCCATCGCCATCTTCGCGCATCGGCACGTTGAGAGACGTATCCCCGCCCATTGCCATGCGGCGGTTCATGCTGATGACTTCGGCCTCAGTTACACCAAGATCAGTCGCAATCGTTTCAACATCTTCGGGCTTGAGATCGCCATCCTCAAACGCGTTGAGGCGGGATTTCATCTTGCGAAGGTTGAAAAACAGCTTTTTCTGCGCAGCAGTCGTGCCCATTTTCACCAGGCTCCATGATCGCAGGATATATTCCTGGATCGAAGCACGGATCCACCACATGGCGTATGTTGCAAGCCGGAAACCGCGATCGGCCTCAAACTTCTTCACGCCCTGCATTAGGCCGATATTGCCTTCGGAAATGAGTTCCGTGACAGGCAGCCCATAGCCGCGATAGCCCATCGCGATTTTCGCGACGAGACGTAGGTGTGACGTCACAAGCTTTTGCGCAGCTTCGCGGTCGTCATGCTCTTCGAACCGCTTAGCCAGCATATATTCCTCTTCCTGAGACAGGATCGGGAATCGCTTGATTTCGGTCATATAACGGTTGAGGCCGAGTTCGCCCCCAATCGCCGGAATTGTAGCAACGGCTTTAGCCATATCGCTCATTCGCTCCTTAAACCTTGTTTGCGCGGATAATCCCCGCAAAACCTTGTATTATCTATACGTATAATGCCCTTAACAGTAGCTGTATGTCGACAGGGAGTTCGCTTTCAAATGCTAAAGCTTCACTTGTCACGGGATGGATGAATCCTAGTCTTTTAGCATGTAATGCCTGACGGCGGAAATCCAAATTTTCGAGGATGGGGCGATGCGCCTTGCTGGGACGTCCATAAAAGGGGTCGCCAAGCAATGCATGGCCGATATGGGCCATGTGCACGCGGACCTGATGGGTGCGACCGGTTTCCAGTCGGCATTCGACCAATGTCGCGTTGTTTAGTGCCTGCAACCGGCGGAAATGCGTGATCGCATGTTTCCCGCGGCCGTTTTCGACGACCTCCATTTTCTGACGGTTGCGCGATGATCGTGCCAGATTCCCTTCGATTTTACCTTCAGGATCCATAACAATCTTGTTCACTACAGCGTTGTAAACGCGGTCGATACTATGATCAGCAAACTGTTTGGCCAGCCCAACATGAGCTTTGTCCGTCTTTGCAGCGATAATCAGCCCTGATGTGCCCTTGTCGATTCGATGAACGATTCCGGGCCTTGCGACACCGCCGATACCAGAGAGATTTCCGGCGCAATGGTGGAGCAGGGCGTTGACCAGTGTTCCATCGGCGTTTCCGGCTGCTGGATGGACGACCAGTCCCGCTGGCTTGTCGACAACGATCAGATACTCATCCTCGAACGCCACGGTAAGCGGGATGTCTTGCGCGATGGCTTCCGCAGATTCTGGAGGAGGCACTGAAACGCTAAAGCTCTGGTCTTTTTTGACCGCGCTCTTGGGGTCGCGCACTTCGGCGCCATTGGTAGCGCGAACATGACCGGAAGAAATCAGCTTTTTCAGCCGTTCACGCGAAAATTGCGGCAAAGTGGCGGCTAGCGCCCGGTCGAGCCTCCAACCGTCATTTTCCGCTGAAATGCGCGCTTCCAATATCGACAAATCCCCCGCCATCGCATAGATATTTGGGGGTGATTGTCACAATATCAAGAGCCGCGCGAGAGCGAATTCTGGCCCATGCAGCAGAGTCGCCCGAGACAGAGGTCTGCGGGCTTCTTTTTGGCAATGAACTCAAGATTATCAACGCTCTACGAACGAACAATGTCGCCAGAAATCCGGCGAACAGCTTCGAAATCGATCCAGCGGCGCTATTTACTGCCATTCGGGCTGAGCGCGACGGGGGCGAGCGGATTATCGGCCATTATCATTCCCATCCTACCGGGCTTGCCCAACCTTCGGTTCGCGATACCGAAATGGCACTTGATACTGGCCGGTTGTGGCTCATTGTCGCTGACGGTGAATTGGGCGCGTGGCATGCGCTGTCGCCGGGGCACCTCGAACCTGTGGAGCTAGCCCTTGCAAGCCCATCGCCCAACCGACATTAGGGGCTTGCGCCTGAGCAATGGGCAGGGGCCAATGGACAGGGAACGCCGGATGATGGACAGCAAGAGCGTTGAATTTGCGAGCCTTTTGGCATCGCGCCTGTGTCATGATCTGTTGAGCCCGATCGGAGCGCTGAACAATGGCATAGAATTGCTCGCCGATGAGCATGACCCCGAAATGCGCGAACGCTGCATGGAGCTGCTCGCGGAGAGCGCGAAGACATCGGCGACAAAGCTCAAATTTTTCCGTCTTGCATTCGGCGCTGCCGGTGGATTTGACGACGAAATCGATAGCCGCGAGGCGAAAACCGCCATTGAAGGTCTGGTCGGCAACACTGGCCGGGTGGAACTTGAATGGATGGTCGAACAACCTTCCATGTCTAAAGCCAAGATCAAAATCTTGCTCAACCTCGCATTGATCGGGGCTGATGCGCTGGTACGAGGCGGTACGCTGTTGGTGGGAGCCGAAGGCGGAGAAATCGTGGTTCGGGCCGAGGGAACCCGCATTGTTCTCGATCCCGAACTCAAAACCGCGTTGCTCGGAAAAACCGATGAGGAAGCGCTAACACCGCGCGCGGCAGCGGCATGGCTTGTCCATGTGCTGGTGCAGGAAGGCAGCGGCGAAGTGATGGTTTCGGAACCAGAGGATAATGTGCTGCTTTTCGGCGTAACTTTCGCCGGCTGAACCTCCGGGTAAACGACATCTTAACCATCAGAGCGCATCAGAACAGTCTGGCGACTTTTCTGGATGGAGCCGATGGAAGACCTACTGGCTGAATTCATTGCCGAAACGCGCGAAACGCTGGGAACGATTTCCGGCGAAATTGTCGCTTGGGAGGCCAATCCAGAAGATCGTGCGCGGCTTGATTCCGTATTTCGCTTTGTTCACACGGTAAAGGGCAGCTGCGGCTTTCTTGACCTCACGCACCTCCAGCGCGTTAGTCACGAAGCTGAAAACGCACTTTCGGATCTGCGAGACGGAAAGCGCGAACCAACGCCTGGTCTCGTTAGTGCTGTTCTCGCGATTATCGACCGTATTGGCGAGATGGCAGATGCCCTGGAACGGGGCGAAGAAATTGATGAGACGATCGACGAACCTCTGATCGCCGCGCTCAACACTTCTGATGCCGGCGACGCGATGCTCCCGATCATAAATCATAAAACGGCCGAACACCGCAATCCTGCGCGCAGTATCCGCGTTCCTCTTGAATTACTCGACCGGTTGATGGGCGGTGTGTCTGACCTTGTGCTCTCGCGTAACGAATTGTCTCGCCAAATCCGCCGGATGAACGCTGACGATCAGGTCGAGGTCGCTTTTGATCGCATGTCGGCTTGCGTCGCTGAAATGCGCGATGCAATTACTTGGGCACGGATGCAGCGGATCGAGAGCCTGTTCGCAGCATTGCCTCGGTTGGTCCGTGATCTCTCAGCAGAACTCGGCAAGTCGGTCACGCTGGAGATAGATGGTTCCGACGTAGAACTTGATCGCGAAATGATTGAAATGCTCCGCGATCCGTTGACGCACATTGTTCGCAATGCCCTCGATCATGGTATCGAAGACCCGCTTGAGCGCCAGAAGAATGGCAAGCCCTGCGATGGAGTGCTGCGTATCAGCGCCCGCCAGTCAGGCAACCAGATCCAGATTAGGATCGCCGATGACGGGCGTGGAATTGATCAACGAAAACTGGGTGATCGCGCCGTAGAAAATGGCAACCTCACCGCAGATGTCGTGAAAGCCATGGGTGACAAGGAATTGCTGGATCTCGTGTTCCAGCCGGGCTTATCCACGACTGATACTGTCAGCACCGTTTCCGGCAGGGGCGTTGGCATGGATGTCGTTCGGTCCAATGTCGAACGCATCGGCGGCACGATTGAGATTGAGAGTGTGGTTGGTGAAGGCACTAAATTATCGCTGCTCGTGCCATTGACGCTGACGATCATACCGGCGTTGATCTTTGGCGTGCGCAACAACCGGTATGCAATACCGCGTTCCAACATTGAAGAGATCGTTTCTCTCGACAAGGGGCGGTCACGTATCGAGCAAATTGGCGGTACTGAAATCGCCATGATCCGGGACGATCGGATTCCGGTTGTCCGGCTGGGGTCCATGCTAGGCGGCGAAGCGTCTCCAAGTGATGCGACGGAATATCTCGAGGATCGCCATCTCGTCATTGTCCGCTCCAGTCGGCGTGAACGATTTGCCATCATGGTATCTGCAGTGTTTGACCATGAAGAGCTTGTGGTGAAGCCTGCGGCACCCGGAATCATGAGCGCAGGGATTTATGCCGGAACAGCTCTGCCCGACAACGGCATGCCACTACTCTTGCTCGACACTGCCGGATTGGCTTCAACCGCCGGATTGACGCTATTGCTTAGCAACGCTCAGCGAGATGATCGACAAACTAGCGAAGAAATCACGGCAGCGCCGGATGCATTGATATTCGAGGATAGAGATGGTTGCTGCCGCGCCATACGTATGGCGCTTGTTGAACGTATTATCGATGCAGATGTTTCGCAGATCGCGGAACGGGCTGGAGCGCTACGACTTGTGTGGAATGACGAGACGGTTCCAGTGGTTACCTGTGCGCCGTTGCCTGAATCTGGCACTGTCCGACTCCTTCGCCTCAGCGATGGCAACGATGTGATTGCCTATGCCATCGGAAGCGGGGCAGCTGATGTAGGGCCATTGCCTGAGATATTTGAGCCGGCGGTCCGGCCGGGCCGCGTCGCAGGTGTTGCTGTGGTTGCCGGAGAACCAGTTGAGTTGCTCGATGCGCACTATCTCTTTTCCGAATTTTCGGGCGGGGCGGGACGTCAGTCAAATGGATTGCAGCCCGCCAAGCCGCGATGCCTGGTGGTGGGCGGCGATGATCTTTGGCGGCATGAACTGCTTGCCCCGCTCATTGAGCTGGCTGGATATGACGTGACCTTTGACGAGGCAGAAGATGCTGCACTTGTGATTGATGCCAGCGATGCGGAATATGTCGCCGGCGAGGGGCAAGACAATGTCATGCGGCTTTCTGCCAATCCGTCGCCCGGTAAGGGTAAGTTTTATCGCTATGATCGCACCGCGATCGTTGATGCGCTTCATGCGCGATTGAAAGCGAAGGGATAAGCATCATGAAGCAGCTATATCTCGTTGCAGAAGCCGGCGGCACGCGGTTCGCGATGCCTACCGATGCCATAGGGTCGGTTGTAACGGCATCCGATGTCATCCCTGTACCCCAGGCTGCATCAATGGTGGCGGGCCTCTCGGCGTTGCGGAGCAATGTGATTACGGTGATCGATACCATGGCGGCGATAGATGGCCGTCCCGCATCGGTTGGGGCGGGGCAGTCACTCGTCGTCGTTAAAGTCGATGATTTTCTGTACGGTCTCGCAGTCGATGAGATCCATGATGTTTGTGAATGCGCCGAAGCACCTGAAAAACTGGGAGCTGCGTTCTCGCCGGGATGGCAACGAATCTCTACAGGTATGATTGAAGTGGAAGGGCATCCCATGGTGGTCGTCGATCCTGCTGCGTTAGTTTCCTCGCCGCAGGCCGAGGCCGCATAGACATGATTATCCACGCTGTCGTTAACGCCAAACTTACCGCGAGCCTTTACACATTTCCGTGCAGAAATTCTTTGGGAGTCGACGCGTGAATAAATGTCTTGTTGTCGATGACTCGAAAGTCATTCGAAAAGTCGCTTGCCATATGCTCGAAACGTTCGACTTTTCGGTCCAAGAAGCCGGAGACGGGAGTGAAGCGCTTGAAATTATTCAGCAGCAAATACCGGATATCATCCTTCTGGATTGGAACATGCCCGTCATGGACGGCATGCAATTCTTGCATGCGATGCGGGCACTGGAATTGGAAAACCGGCCGAAAGTGATTTTCTGCACCACCGAGAATGACGCCAATCACATTGAGCAAGCGATGGATGCTGGCGCCGACGAATACATAATGAAACCGTTCGATCGGGAAACGCTGCTGAGTAAGATTGAATTGGTCCAAAGCGGTGCCGGTCGTGGCCAGTCGGCCTAGAACTCCAGTTCAGAACGAGCAGGAGCCGGCGAAAAGCCGTAACGTCCTGGTTGTCGACGACTCAGCTGTTGCGCGGCTTATCGTGCAACGGGTGATCAACGAGACGAGCAATTTCAAAGTTGTTGGCCATGCCGGAAGCGCTGAAGAGGCGCTCGAAAAACTGAAAACTCTTTCAGTCGATCTGGTCATCCTCGATATCGAAATGCCGGGCATGGATGGAATCGCGGCGATCCCGCATATCATTCGCGGTGGCCGAAATGCGCCGATCTTGATCGTTTCATCGCATTGCCACGAAGACGCGAAATCCTCAGTTCGAGCCATGGCGATGGGCGCGAGCGACCTCATATTGAAACCGGATAGCCCGGCGTTGAATGAGCAGTTTGCAGCCGCGCTCTTAGAGAAAATGGCACGTTTGACTGAACGAGTTACTCCGCAGGAGCGAGTATCGCAGCCGCAAAGTAAGGCAGCTGACTATACTGGGACGGGCATTGCGGTTGGGAGACCGGTCAAATGCCTCGCGATCGGCGCATCGACCGGCGGAATTCACGCTTTGTCGACATTTTTCTCGGAACTGCCGCGCGAATTCAAGATGCCGATTTTGGTGACGCAGCATCTGCCAGCGGATTTCATCGTGTATTTCGCGAGGCAATTGCACAAGGCTTCGGGCCGTAAGACAATTCCGGCTCGCGATGGTCAGCATGTCGAAGACGGCGAGATATTAATCGCCTCGGGCGATGCCCATCTGACAGTGAAGCGAAGCGATGGCGATGTTCGCGTCTGTTTTGATTATGAGCGGACGCACAATGGATTTTGTCCATCCGTCGATCCGATGTTGTCCAGCGTTGCGGAGGTTTACGGCAGTGGCGCTGTCGGGGTCGTGCTGACTGGTATGGGCCGTGATGGCGTTGTTGGTGCCGAAGTGCTTGCGAAGGCTGGCGGTGAAATACTGACACAGGATCGCGAGAGTTCAGTCATCTGGGGTATGCCGGGCGCGGTGGCTCGGCGAGGCATCGCGAATGTAATTGCTCCCCCGATTGATCTGGCGAACCATGTGGCGCACCGGGCAAGGACGTTCGGATGCAAGTGAATACGGGGTCCATGAAAATGCTGTCGTCCCTGCTTGAAGCGCGGACAGGGCAACGGATGTCGGAAGGACGGCTCTGGCGGATAGAGATGGCACTCGACCCGATCCTGAAAGCGCATAATATTGCAAGCTGTGATGCGCTGGTTGGGCGGTTGATCGAACCGGGCGGCGATTCTTTGTGCCGTGAAACCATCGATGCATTGCTCAACAACGAAACCTATTTCTTTCGCGATAGCGATGCCTTTTTTGACATCACCAAGGTCATAGAAAACATTGCGCAGTATCGACAGGAAACCAAAAGAATCAGAATCTGGAGCGCGGGTTGTTCTACAGGGCAGGAAATATATTCGCTGGCAATGCAGTTTCGGGAGGATGAAGCCCGGTGGCGGGGTTGGTCTATCGAGCTGTTAGGTACTGATATTTCGCGTACGGCAATAGACCGGGCTCGGTTGGCCGATTACACTCAGTTTGAGATTCAACGCGGCTTGCCCGCTCGCCTTATGTTGCGTTGGTTTGAACAAAATGACGGGCGTTGGCGGATCGATGGAACCTTGCGAAAAATGGTGCAGTTTCGCCATCATAACATTCTTGAAACACCGCCTCCTGGCCGGTTTGATCTTGTGCTGTGCCGAAATGTGCTGCTCTATTTTCCGCCAGCCAATCGCAGCGCCGCGCTCCAAAATATTGCGACTGCGCTGGCACCGGATGGCGGTTTGACACTGGGCGCAGGCGAGACGGTACTAGGTTATACTGATCGCTTTGAAATCTTGCCTGATGCTAGATCTCTTTATCGACTTTCTCCTGATGAACCGCGACAGATATCAAGCGCAGCATAGGCTTGGCCCTTGACCTTGGTGAAGATATTGGGAGGTATCACCAGATGCCGTATGATATGTCTTTTTTGAGAGGTTTTCGTCAGTTCGGTGAAAAGCTAGTTCAATGACGATTATCGATACGCCATCTCCGAATTTCAATGATCGCAAATTGCCGGTGTCGATGCTGGTCATGCACTATACTGGTATGGTCGATGGCGCGTCGGCTATCCGTCGGTTAACCAGCGCAGTTGCGGGGGTTTCTGCGCATTATGTCGTGAATGAGGACGGGACGGTCCTGCAGCTTGTCGATGAAGGCAAGCGTGCATGGCATGCTGGTGCCTCATATTGGCGCGGCATCACGGACGTGAACTCCGCCAGCATCGGAATCGAGATCGTCAATCCCGGTCATGAGTTTGGCTACCACCCGTTTCCTGGTGATCAGATCGCGGCGGTGGTTCGGCTGGCGCATGAAATCTGTAAGCGACACGATATTCCGCGGGCCAATGTCGTCGGTCATTCGGATGTCGCGCCTGCCCGTAAGCAGGACCCGGGCGAGCTGTTCCCGTGGGACAAGCTCGCGCGACTCAATCTTGCGCTTGCCCGGCCTGAGAGCGCAACCACCGATCCGGGATGGACGGACAGTGCCTTCCTGATCGCGCTCGAACGTTTCGGATATGACATTGAAGACAAGCTTGCGGTGGTCGTCGCGTTTCAGCGTCGGTTCCGGCCGGAACTGATCGATGGCACGATTGATGGCCAGTCCCGCGCTATTCTTTTCCGTTTGCTCTTGGATCGCGAGCAAGGGGGCGCTAGATAAGGGAAGCCAGAGGGCTGGGCGGCCGCGGGGCATTTATGCCGCGAGGAAAGTCCGGGCTCCATGGACCCACGGTGCCGGATAATGTCCGGCGGGGGTAACCCCAGGGAAAGTGCCACAGAAAGCAGGTTGCCCACGGCTTCGGCCCGGCGATATTGAAAGGGTGCGGTAAGAGCGCACCGCGCGCGCCAGCAATGGCCGCGGCACGGCAAACCCCACCGGGAGCAAGACCGAATAGGGATGGCATATAGGCTTGGGTCTGGCCTGTCGTCCGGGTTGGTCGCTTGAGGGCGGGAGCAATCCCGTTCCTAGAGGAATGGTCGCACAGGCGGAGTGATCCGCTGGACAAAACCCGGCTTATAGGCCCTCTGGCAGTGATCTGCGGCACAACCCCTCGAAACGGGGACTGCTTTACGAATCAGGCAATTTGGTTCACATCATCGACAACAAAATGAGGGGAAACGTTATGAGCTTGATAGATCGCGTAAAAAATATTCTTTTATCGCCCAAAACCGAATGGGCAAAAATTGACGCTGAAGAAGGCTCCACCATGGGGCTTTTCACCGGCTATGCCATGATATTGGCGGCGTTGCCGATCGTGGGAACGCTTCTCGCATTTGCGCTTTCGTTCGGGCCGTATCGCTATTTCGGGATGAACTATTTTTTGGTTTCGGCGATAGCGAGTTACGTTATTGGCCTCGGTATTCTTTATCTGATGGGCATCATCGCCAACGCGCTGGCACCTAGTTTCGACGGAGCAAAAAATACCCTGTCGGCAATGAAACTGGTTGTCTATTCAGCCACTCCTGGCTGGGTCGCTGGCTTTTTCGGCTTCATTCCAGGGTTGAATATACTGCTGTCATTGGCTGCATTCGGCTATTCGGCATATCTGCTTTATCTGGGCAGCCAAGCCGTTATGAAAGTGCCGGAAAATAAGGCGGTCGGTTATACTGCCGTCACCATCATCATCTGGATCATTGCGTTCTTTGTCATAACGGCCGTGATCATGAGCATTCTCATCTCCTCGATTATCGGCACAGCCGGTCTTGTTGGAGCTGCGGCCTATCGTTGATCGCCGCACCGGGCGGTATCGTCCGGGCACATAAAAATGTCGTGGAACGGGTCATAGCCATTTTGGCGGTGGCCCGTTCCCGTTTTGGGAGTTAGACGAGGCAGCTATGGCAGGCGCAAGACGAAAGAATGATTGGGGTTTTCCCCGTTGGGGAGGATATGAATCCTCTCGCGACACGGTTGAGGTGCGCCTGTGTGATCGCCATCTTTGCGAAGAACCGGGCGACCGGCCTGCGCCGAAATCACCGAACAGCCCTGACCGCTGGTATTTTTGTGAGAAGCATGCCGCGGAATATAACCGCAACTATAATTATTTCGAGGGTCTGACCAAGGAACAGCGCGAGCAAAGAGAGCGCGACGAACAGCGTGATGCTGGCGGATTTGGTCAGGCTTCGCACTATGGCTGGGGCGGCCCGGGCGACGGCACACGAACTTCCGACGAGATGCTGGCTCTCGAAATACTCGAACTCGATAGCGATGCGGATATTACAGCCGTCAAGAAGGCGTGGCGCAAGCTTGCTAAGGAAAACCATCCGGACGTTAATCCCGATGACGCCGACGCGGCCAAGCGATTTCAGGCAGCGCAAGCGGCATGGGATGTTCTGAGAGTCGCGGAAGAGCGCCGTACCTGGAAGGGTGCCTAGAACCTCGACCTTGAGCTTCAGGCGTAACGTTCCGCCGTTTCTTGGATCAGAGCAATCATATTCGGAATGCCCTGCGTTCGGTTCGAACTAAGCTGATTTTTGAGATCGAAACTCGCGAGCTTATCGGTGATATCGATCGAGAGGATCTCTGCCGAGCCGCGGTCTTGAACAGTTAGCAGAACAAGTGCGATGATCCCCTTGGTAATCGCCGCATTGCTATCAGCGAGAAAGTGTAGCCGTCCATCAGCCAATTGCGTCGGATAAACCCAGACCGAGGCTGAGCATCCGCGCACCAGCGTTGCATCAGTTTTTAGAGCTTCCGGCATGTCGTCCAGCGTCTGGCCAAGATCGATCAACAGCCGGTAACGGTCGTCACTATCGAGAAAATCATATTCCTCGCGGACATCGTCAAGAAAAGTGGTTGTGGTCATGCTCGGTCATTTAGGGGCTGGCTGGCCGCCCGTCACCCCGCCATGGCGTCGGGGCCTTTTCGGAGGAGAGTTTCTGACCGAACCGAAAAGATTCCGCGGGGCAGGCGGAATGACGAGTTCCGTTGATCTTAAAGCTCTATGCCGGCGGCGATGGCTTCCAACTTGCGGACACGCTCTTTGAGGTCAGCGACTTCGATGCGCGATCCGGTGCTCGGGGCCGGGACATCGCCAGACAATGTGGCGGCCTGTTGCAGCTCGAGACGTTTCAGATCGAGCCATCCGCGCCAGCCCCTTAATGCAACAAGGCTGGCGATCATCAAGCCAATCAATCCGGCTGCCGCTGTGGCGAGTGCTGGGATTTGATTTTCCATGGCTTTTCCTTTCTTTCCTGAACCTGGTGTTTTTAACTGCGCGTCGTATCGCGCAGAGCTTCGATTTCATCTTCGAGCCGATTACTCTTGTCGGTCGCGATCCTTTCAAGGACGGCGATGCGATCCTTCAATTGCTTGATTTCATCCCGCATTCGGCCTGCGTCCGGATCGGTAAGGCGGCGCTGATTGCCATCATCATCTTCGATAATGCCCAGCTTTGCATTGTTTTTGGAGCGTACCACTCCGGCGATCATGACGATCAAGACAATCGCGACGACCATTTCAAACGGACCCATAATTTCCTCCTGAACCTAATTATTGTTTAGTTGAGCTGCTTTTCACGCAGATTTTCAATCTCTTCACTTAGGCCTGTCGAGCGATCAGTGATGATCCGCTCGAGCGTCGCTACTCGCTGTTCAAGACGCTCAGTCTTGGCCGCGTATTGCGCAGCTTTCTCCGCAGTCATCGATGCATTTGCCTGAGTTTCGACCTTTCGGAGAGCGAACCACTTGTTGCCAAATATCCAAAACGTAACGGCGGCGATTGGGAAGGCGACAGTGATGAGCAGTATGGCAATCGTTTCCATGGATATTCTCCCTATTCAGCTGCGTCGCGGAGATTTTCGATCTCGTTCGCGAGCCTGGTGCTGCCGTCTGTGGCGATCCGTTCCAGAACCGAAATGCGATCTTCAAGCCGGACGATCTTGTCTTTCAGTTCGCCATTTTCATTGGACATTAATTCGATCTTCCGATCCGTTTCCGGATTTTTGGGAAGCGTCGTGCCGCCCCATTCATTCTCCAGCGGATAACCGTGCCGGGCGCGGATGGCGGTCGTGATGATCCAGGCGAGGAAACTCATTCCCACAATTGCCAGGACAAAGACCGGACTTCCCCAATTCATGATGATTCCCTCCCTGAACCTGTAGACTTAGCGCAGCGCGTCGATTTCTTGGGCGAGGCGCGTGTTTTTACTCGTCACCATCAGTTCCATATCGGCGAGCCGACGATCGACATCTCGAAATTGTGAGCGGATCGCATTGACCGAACGGCGCGGATTGGCCCGTGTTCCCTGCCAGAATTTCTCTTCTTCCTTATTCTCGTACAGGCCGAGCGGCTTTTTCGGGGCCAGCCAGGCGACGACGAAATAGACGACGATTAGCGGTGGGAAGAAGAAGAGCGATGTCAGGACGAAGCCGACCCGGGTCCAGAGGGTATCGATGCCCGTATAGTCCGCGACACCCGAACAGACGCCTAGGAATTTACCATTCTGCTTGTCGAGATAGAATTTTGTGCGGCGGTCATGCATTTTCGGTCTCCTATTCGTCTTGTCGTTACCGCCGGCGTTCGGCGCGGCTCATGTCTTTATTGGCTATCCTGTCTTCGAGACGATCTTCGATTGGCGCTTCCTGGCGCAATGCCCGGTCGCGAGCCCAGTCGGGATTGTCGGCAGCCATGATTCTTTCGATCGTATTCATCCGATCATCTAGTCTCCTGGCGGTGTCATAAAGTTCATCCATCAGGTCCTCATCTTCGCGCGTCATTGAGCCAGCACGTTTCCATTGAGTTACATAGTGGAATATCAGCCATGGGAGCCCGATAAAGATCGTTGGGATAACGATGATTGGGATGAGTATCTCGTCCATTATTTACGCCTCCTTGGTTTCGGGGCTTTTCTTGCCGGCCTTTTTCATGGCTGCAAGTTCGGCCTCTACCCGGTCGCTTGTCTCAAGTTCGTTGATCTCGTCCTCAAGCGTTTTTGGCTGACTGCCAAGAGAAAGCGCATCGGCGCGGCCTTCGGCCATATCGACATGACGCTCGAGCATTTCGAAGCGCGAAAAGGCGTCTTGCACCCGGTCACCATTGTATAGGTCACGCAGCTTAATCTGGTTTTCGGCGCTTTCGAGGCGGACCGAAATGCTGCTTTGGCGGCTACGAGCTTCACGAAGCTTGCCCTGCAATTTGGCAATGTCCTGCTCATAAGCGCGGAGCGATTCATCAAGAATGGTGATTTCGCCGTTCAGGCGGTCTGCCATGTCAGCGGCTTTCTGTTTTTCAACAAGCGCCTGTTTGGCTAGATCTTCGCGATCCTTGGAAAGGGCTAGCTCGGCCTTGTCTTTCCAGCTTTCCTGGAGACTTTCGAGCTTGGTGATCGACCGGCGCATTTCTTTCTGGTCGGCAATTGTGCGAGCAGCGGTAGCGCGAACTTCCACCAGCGTTTCCTCCATCTCGAGGATGATCATCCGGACCATCTTGGCTGGATCTTCAGCCTTGTCGAGAATGTCGGTGACATTGGCAGCGATGATATCGCGGGTTCGGGAGAAAATTCCCATGGTTACTACTCCTAATGCCTCTTGAACTAGAGTGGCCGGGAAGGGGAAGGGGCAACCGCCTTCCCGGCCTATCTGCTTGGCCTAAGCGATGCGGCCGGTAACAATAATGACGTCGTCCTGATCTGCCTGAAGCTGAACCGGTTGAGCGGTGTCACCATCAATCGGGCCAACCGTTCCGAAGACGCAAACGCCAGTGACGGCAAGAGCGGCTATGGCGGAAAGGACGTTTTGGGCGATGCTGGAAGTGTTGGTCATGTCTGGTCTCCTGAACCTTGGCCCGAAACTGGAGCCTGAAATTGGGTTACTGTCTTTGTGACTGTTAACATCCCATTCATTGCAGATATCGTGCCAGATTTTTAAAACAGAATAATATCAAATAGATAAGCGGGATATCCATAAATTAGTTGCGGTGCATATTGCTATCATTTGGTATTTTACACTAAAAGATTGGCATGGAACGCGATGCGCAATTTGTCGGAGAGTCGGGCGCCTTTCTCGATGCCGTTGAAATGGCCAGCCGAGCGGCAGAGTTAGATCGCCCTGTCCTGGTGATAGGCGAGCGGGGAACCGGTAAGGAACTGATCGCCGAACGCCTGCACAGGCTTAGCCAGCGCTGGGAAGGGCCTTTGATCACCCTTAACTGCGCTGCTCTTCCTGAGACGCTGATCGAGGCAGAGTTATTCGGCCATGAAGCCGGCGCTTTTACCGGGGCAACGCGCGCGCGCGCTGGCGCCTTTGAAGAGGCGGACGGCGGCACGCTGTTTCTTGACGAGCTGGCGACATTGTCTGCCGCTGCGCAGGAACGGCTTTTACGTGCGGTTGAATATGGTGAGGTCAGCCGCATCGGTTCCAACAGGCCGTTGCGTGTTGATGTTCGGATCGTCGCAGCAACCAACGAAAATCTACCAAGCCTTGTAGAGCAGAACCGGTTTCGCGCGGATTTGCTCGATCGCCTGTCGTTTGAGGTAGTGACGCTGCCGCCGCTAAGGGTTCGCGAGAACGATATCCTTATTCTCGCCGACTATTTTGGTCGGCGCATGGCTGCAGAGCTTGATTGGCCCGCCTGGCCCGGTTTCGGGGATAGCGCCACCAAGGCGCTTATGGCGTATGACTGGCCCGGCAATGTTCGTGAGCTGCGCAACGCCGTTGAGCGTGCCGTTTATCGATGGGATCTGCCAGCAGAGTCTGTCGACAGCATTCAGCTCGATCCATTTGATTCTCCCTGGCAAATGCCGCCCTCGACGACGGGTATTGGTGAGCAGCCAGCTCAAGCAGCCGCGCAGCCGGCTCAGTTGACACCCAGGCCCATCGTTTCGGATTTCAAGGCGGCGGTCGAAGAGTATGAGAAAGAGATATTGGAAAGCGCATTAGAACGCGCCCGGTACAATCAACGGCAGACCGCGAAGGCGTTGGGATTAAGCTATGATCAGCTCCGCCATGCCCTGAAACGTCATGATATGATCGGCTGATTCGCCAAAACTACGCGATTCGCCTATGTTGGACCCACAATCAGGGAGAAATACCATGCGTAGTTCATCCATTTTCGCGGCGCTCACCATGGCTGGCCTCGCAGCCAGCAGCGCCAATGCCGCTATTAGTGTTTTCGGCAATACCACAGCGCGGACCTGCTATGAGTCAGCGCTCAATGAACGGTCCGGCCCGAGCGAGATTCGCAATTGTACTGCAGCGATTGAAGATAGTCAGCTAACCGGCCGTGATCGGGTCGCCAGCTATGTCAATCGCGGCATCCTTCATGTGCAGAATGGCGATTATGCAATGGCTATTGCCGATTATGACGAGGCGATTGCGCGCGATAGCAGCGAGCCAGAGGCATATCTCAACAAGGCGTTGGCCATGTTGCATCAACGCGAAGGCATGGCTGAGATTGTTGATCTGCTGACTGCGGCGATTGACAATGGAACGCGGGAACCCGCGCTGGCCTATTATGGCCGCGGCGTCGCGCACGAACTGAATGGTGATGTATCCGCTGCATATTACGATATCCGGCGCGCGGCCGACATTGATCCCGATTGGGAAGTTCCGGCCCGCGATCTTGGCCGATTCCGTCTCTCAGGCGAGCAGGGCGACTAGACGCTGCCGCTTTGTTTTGCGGTTTGTCGCAAGATACGGGCCTTTCAGCGAATAGTGTGACAAGCACCGCCCGTTTATTAGGCGGAAACGGCGATTTTATGCATAGTGGCGCCACCTACAGGAGGAGGATGCCATGAAAACAATGCTCAAACTCGCCGCCAGCGCTCTCGTGCTCACGACAGCAGCTAGTGCTGCAAATAGCGCCGTACAGGTTGCCGGGAACAGCTCGGCACAGGCTTGCTACACAGCGGCGGCTCAACAATCGGAGTCGCGGAGCGATCTCAGACCATGCGATTTTGCACTCGATATAGAGATGCTGAATTCATATGATCGCATCGCGACCTTTGTGAATCGTGGGATCATCCATTTCCATCGTGGCAGTTATGATCGCGCGCTTCTCGATTTCGACCGCGCACTTGGTCTGGATTCTGAAAACCCTGAAGCGATGCTCAACAAAGCCATCACATTGATGCGGCGCGATGAGCGCGGTGATCAGGCCTTGCCCTTGTTCACCCGGGCATTGGATCTGGGGACAGATCAACCAGCCGTTGCGCATTATGGCCGTGGTCTTGCACATCAGCTAACCGGTGATTTGACGTCCGCCTATATGGATATTCTGACGGCGGCGGAATTGGCTCCGGAATGGGAGGCGCCGCGCAACGATCTTACAAATTTCATAATCGAACCGAACAGCTAACTTCTGGCTGCTTGTTCTCGCTTTTGGCGAAAAAATGGACCGGCTGCCTCTCACGGGGCGGTCGGTCTTTTTTTGTTTCAGCAAGCTGGGGAGTGAAATTTTCATCTTTTCTCGCGATGGCAACACTTGAAGAGGCCGTGCGTTACCGTCATGTATGGCTCGACAATTAGGAGACCTGTCCATGGCTTTCGAACTCCCCGCCCTCCCTTACTCCAAGGAGGCCTTTGGCGATCTTATCTCGTCACAGACATTCGATTTCCACCATGGCAAGCACCATCAGGGTTATGTGAACAAAACCAACGCCGCGATTGAGGGCGGCGAGCTGGCAGATGCCAAGCTGTCCGAGGTTATCCTTGCCGCAAAAAACGCGGGCAATCAGGGCCTGTTTAACAATGCCGCACAGATCTGGAATCACAGTTTTTACTGGCAATGCCTAAGCCCGGAAAAGCAGAATCCGTCAGGTGCACTCGCCGCGCATATCGAGGATTGCTTTGGTTCGAAATCGGAATTGCTAGAGGCGCTGAAGGCCGCAGCACGCAGCCATTTCGGCAGCGGTTGGGCCTGGCTCGTCCTGAATGGCGACAAGCTGGAGATCACATCGCTCCATGATGCGGATACACCGGTTGCACATGAAGGGATGAAGCCGTTGTTCACGCTCGATGTGTGGGAGCATGCCTATTATCTCGATTATCAGAATGGGCGCGGTGACTATATCGACGCTATTCTGGACGGTGCGATCAACTGGGAATTCGTCGCCAAGAATCTCGACGGCAATGGCGTGTCACGCGCCGATCAGGGGTAGTAGCGGCCTTCATATGCCCGGGCTTTAGCCGTTATTCATGGGCGTCTGGCATTGGCGGTTCGTCTGCCTTCTCAAGATTAAGGCCATGTTTTAGCAACATCGGAACGTTTGCGAAGGCGAAAACAAGGGTGAGCGGGATCGCTCCCCATAGCTTGAATCCAACCCAGAAATCGGTGCTGCTATTGCGCCATACAACTTCATTAAGCACGGCCATCGCGAGGAAAAAGATCGCCCAGTTGCGCGAAAGAAGATCCCAACCGCGATCGCTTAGCCCCGGATAGGCACTCCCGAGAAGGGCGGCCAGCGTAGGCCGTTTTGTGATCAGGCCGCCTATGAGGATCACTGCGATAAAGATGTAATAGATGGTGGGTTTGAGTTTGATGAAAGTTTCATCACGCAGGAAAAGCGTGATTCCGCCAAAGACCAGCACCATGACACCTGAAAAGAGCAGCATCGGTGATACTTTGCCAACTTTCATCCAGGAATAAACGAGGGCGATCATCATCGCGGCCATAAAGGCACCCGTCGCATAAAATATGCCGAGTGGCCGAGGCGCCAGAAAGTTGACGACGAAGAAAATCAGGACTGGTCCGAAATCGAGCGCCATCCGTGTTCCGGGTGACAGCTCTTTCTTCGTGTCTGTTTGATCGTCACTCATAGTTTTACTCTCCGTCAAACTCGTCCGCGCCCGTGATCGCGCGGGCTACCGCGCGGGCATTGAAGGGCCGTAAATCTTCCAATGTCTCGCCGACGCCGATCGCATGGATTGGTAGGCCGAATTTCTCTGCCGCTGCAACCAGCACGCCGCCGCGCGCTGTGCCGTCCAGCTTGGTCATTACAAGCCCGGTGACATTTGCCACCTCTTTGAACACTTCAATTTGTGTGAGGGCGTTCTGACCCGTCGTCGCGTCGAGCACCAGGATCACATTATGCGGGGCTTCTTCGTTGAGCCGCCCGAGGACACGGCGAATCTTCGAAAGCTCGTCCATCAGATGGGTTTTGTTCTGAAGCCGCCCGGCCGTGTCGACGATCAAAATATCTGTGCCATCATCAGTGCCGCGTTTAACGCCCTCAAAGACGAGGCTTGCCGCGTCGCCGCCTTCTTCGCCGGAGATAATTGGCACGTCTAACCGATCCGCCCAGACTTTGAGCTGACCGATGGCAGCTGCGCGAAACGTGTCTCCCGCGACCAGCATGACGTTATAATCGTCCTCAAGGAACAGATGGCCAAGCTTGGCGATGGTCGTCGTCTTGCCCGAGCCGTTGACGCCGATGACCAGCATCACTTGCGGACGCGGGAAGGCATCGATTTCGAGCGGGATGGCAACGGGACGCAGGATTTCCTCCAACTCGTCCGCCACAATTTCCCGAATATCGAGATCGGAGAGGTGGCGGTCGAAACGCCCATTGGCCAGTCGGTCACGGATCCGTGCGGCGACAGACGGCCCAAGGTCTGTTGCGATCAACGCTTCCTCGATCTCGTCCAGCGTCTCATTGTCCAACTTTTCTTTGGTGATCAGGCCGGTCAGATTGCCGCCAAGCCTGTCCGATGTTCGCTTGAACCCGAAACGCAGCTTTTCGCCCCAGCTTTTCTGTTCGCTCACGAAATTTCTCCGACCAATATGCCCTGTTCAACGGCGCATATTTGCGCTTCGGCCAACTGTACGGGTTGTGCAGCCGACCCGTCCCGACGACGCAGCTTCACTTCAGCAAAATTCTCTGCATGGCCGATCCCGTTATTGCGCTCGATAAGGACGCGTTGCCTGCTGCCGACCAAACTATCCAGCCAATCCGCCTTTTGGCGCGCCGCGGCTTCGCGCAGGCGTTGAGCCCGAGCCTTGCGGTCAAGAACCGGAACTTGGGGCATCTTCGCGGCGGGTGTCCCGCGCCGCGCCGAATAAGGGAAGATATGCCCGAACACGATCTGGCAATCGTCGACAAGCGCCAGCGTATTGGCTGCCATCTCTTCGGTTTCGGTGGGAAAGCCTGCGATGATATCGGCGCCAATCGCGATTTCTGGTCGCTTGTCTTTAAGTTTGGCAACCATCTCTACCGATTGTGCGCGGCTGTGGCGGCGTTTCATGCGTTTCAGGATCATGTCATCGCCCGCCTGCAGCGAGAGGTGAAGATGCGGCATGAAACGCGGCTCCCCCGTGATGATTTCAAAAAGCCGTTCATCAATCTCGATAGAATCCAGAGACGAAAGACGCAGGCGGGGCAGGGCGGGAACGCCCTTGAGAATGCGCTCAACAAGCAGGCCGAGACTGGGGTTGCCGGGGAGATCGGGGCCATAGCTGGTGACATCAACACCCGTCAGCACGATCTCCTGAAAGCCTTCATCGACGAGCGCCTTGATCCGTTCAACGACCAGTCCGGCCGGGACTGAACGGCTGTTTCCCCGGCCATAGGGGATGACGCAGAAGGTGCAGCGATGATCACAGCCATTTTGCACTTCAACGAAAGCGCGGGCGCGCTCCGAAAAGCCGGTTACGAGGTGCGGCGCAGTTTCGCGCACAGCCATGATGTCTGAGACTAGGGAGCGGCTTGATGCAAAGCTCTCAGGCAGCATTTTCTCACGATTGCCAAGTAGCTGGCTGACTTCGGGCATGGCCGCGAAAGTATCAGGCTCAGTTTGGACGGCGCAGCCGGTGACGATGATCTCCGCATCGGGGCGCGCGCGCTTCGCCTTGCGGATTTGTTGACGCGTCTTGCGAACCGCTTCGGCGGTGACGGCGCAGCTGTTGACGATCACCAGATCATCGCGGTCAGGCGCCATCGCGCGCATCGCCTCGCTTTCGGCAAAATTCAAACGGCAACCAAGCGTGATGAGCTCAGGGCCGTTCATGCAAAATTCCCGGTTTCAATCTCACCGGAAAAGACGTGGATTGCCGGGCCTGTCATCCGGACGGTTTCGCCTGGTGCCCAGAAAATGTTAAGATCGCCGCCGGGCAAATGCACGGTCGTTTCCCCGCTGACGAGTTTGTGTTGGACCGCCGCTACGGTGGTTGCGCAGGCCCCCGTTCCGCATGCGCGGGTTATCCCGGCGCCGCGCTCCCAAACACGCAATGTAATGCTGCCATCGGCTTCGACAGCTGCCACGTTCACATTGGTGCGCTCGGGAAAGAGCGGATCATTCTCGATGATCGGACCCAATCGTTCGAGATCAATAGCCGCTACATCCTCGACAAAGAAGATAACATGGGGATTGCCGATATTGACGGCGATCGGATTTTTCAGCTCTTCCCAGCCAACCGGCATGTTCGCCGTGTCCATCGCATAGGCTAGCGGGATCGCGTCCCATTCAAAGCGGGGTTCGCCCATATCGAGCGTCGCACCTGCATCAATGAGGCTGCCTGAGATTGTGCCGCCGGCCGTTTCGATCCGGGCGTCATGGCCAACCAGCTGCGTCACGCAGCGCGCAGCATTGCCGCATGCCTCAACTTCGCTGCCATCAGCGTTGAATATCCGCATGGTCAGATCAGCGCTGTGGGATGGCTCAAGCAAGATCAGCTGGTCACACCCTATCCCGGTTCGCCGGTCCGCAAGCGCGCGTGCCAGTCCATCCGTCATGATGACGGACTGAGTGCGGGCATCGACAATGACGAAATCGTTGCCGAGGCCGTGCATTTTGTGAAATGCCAATGTGTGAGAAAGCACGCGCATGCCGCGCGATTTAGGGTTGGGAAGGGCCCCTGTCCACTTATCCGGTTCTTTTGTTTGCTGCGCGGATTTGGCCTATCCTGTGCGACGAAGCTTGCGCAAATCGTCGAGAGCCTCTTTGGCGACTTCTTCTTTCGAACCCGATGTCAGCATATCCTTGTCCGCAAGTAAGCGCCTTGTCTGGCCTATCGTCATGGGCTTTCCGAAATGCCAACCTTGCCCGGCCATCGAACCGAGCCTTTTAAGGCTGGTTTCGATCTGCTCAGTCTCGATGCCTTCTGCCGTAACGGGAAGCCCGAGGCTGGAGCCCAGACGCGTGATCGCGTCAACGATTGCGGCGCTTTCATTGTCGTCGTTTATCGAGGTGACAAAACTCCGATCGATCTTGATACGATCAAAGGGCAGGGCACGAAGATGGGCAAGGCTGGAATAGCCGGTGCCGAAATCGTCCAGTGCGATACGGATACCCTGATTTTTTAGGCTAGCAATAATCGATTGCGCGATGCCGAGATTGTCAAACAATGCGGTTTCGGTGATTTCGATTTCCAGCCGGTTTGCCGGGAAGTTTGTCTCGGTTAGCAGCTTGATGATTTTCTGTGCAAGCCAGGGGTCCTTGAGTTGCGCAGGCGAGATATTGACCGATAGGGTGAGGCTTTGATCCCATCCACGTGCTTCGGTAAAGGCCTTGTGCATTACATACTCTGAGAGCTCGGAAATAAGTCCGCACTCTTCGGCGACGGGGATGAATTCTTCAGGCATGATGATGCCTTGAGTGGGATGTTCCCAGCGAGCAAGGACTTCGAATCCGTGCAATTTGCCGGTAAGCAAGTCGACCTGCTTTTCATAATAAGGTGTGAACTCACCGGCAGGGATGCCTTTGCGCATGCCTTGTTCAACGCGGTTTCGTTCTTCGAGCATTCGTTCCATGCTGCCATCGAACCAGACCGCGCGATTTTTGCCTTGATGCTTGGCCGCATACATTGCGATATCGGCACGGCGCAGTAATGTTTCTACGCCTTTGCAATCATGGTCAGAACGCGCGATACCGACGGAAGCGCTGGTCTGGACCGACTGATTTTCAATATCGAAGGCAAGCGAGATCCGTTCGACAAGTTCGTCCGCCACGGCATCGACCGCAGATGGATTACTGGGATCGAACTGAAATGCTGTTGCGAACTCGTCGCCGCCAAGGCGTGCGCCAAGGGCAGATCCGGGGAGCGCGCTCATGATCCGTTTGCCGACTTCGCGAAGCAGCACATCGCCAACATGATGCCCGTTGAGGTCGTTTACATATTTGAAGCTGTCGAGATCGATGACGAACATGGCGACCGCGCGATTACGGGTGATTCCGGTTTTGATCATCGTGCTGACTTCACTGCTCAGCGCACGGCGGTTGAGAAATCCGGTGAGTGGATCGCGCAGCGCCAATCGGCGCGCTTGCTTGGTTGCTTCCTTGTGTGACTGAATCTGGACGGTGACTTCGCGGTTATGGCGCCAGCCTATGAGGATCAGCGCGATATTCAGGATAAGCGCAACGGCGAGTACGGGGTCGCGTTCAGACGCGGTCCCGGCGAGAATATTGCCGACAACCTCGCCGCCAAGTCCTGCAAACATTAAGATCGATAGCAATGCGACCGCAGCAGATACGAAAGCGCGAGGTTTCTCGGGCATTTCAGTACCGACGTCGTCGGGTTTGATTGTCGAAGCAACGTTATTGCGTTCGCGCATAGTAAAAACCTCGGTTCGGGAGCTGCCTTTTTTGCACAAACGGAGTGAAGACCGCGTTAATTATCCAAATTCTTGTTCCGCACTTGTAAAAGCGCGCTGTGGCCAGTATTTGGCTCAGCAACAGTTCCGCGAGGAATGCAGATAAACGCCGAGAAAGGCGTACGTTGGCCGGCGAGTTTTCGCCCGCCGGCGTTTTTTGCGTTTTTAAGGAACGGGAAGGATTTGAGCGATGTTCGACAATCTCAGCGATCGGCTTGGCGGTGTATTCGACCGGTTAAAGGGCCGTGGTTCGCTTAATGAGAGCGATGTCCGCGCAGCGATGCGCGAAGTGCGTATCGCGCTGCTCGAAGCCGATGTTGCGCTGCCCGTCGCGCGGGAGTTTGTCGAGGGGGTGATCGAACAAGCGATCGGACATCAGGTCCTCAAATCCGTTACGCCGGGTCAGCAGGTCGTTAAGATCGTCAATGACGCGCTTGTCGCGATGCTTGGCGCCGATGCTTCTGAACTTAATGTTGATGGCACGCCGCCCAATGTTGTGATGATGGTCGGCCTGCAAGGTTCTGGTAAAACAACCACGACGGCCAAGATCGCAAAGCGGCTTACTGAAAAGGATCGCAAAAAGGTCCTGATGGCGTCACTCGACGTTAATCGTCCGGCTGCGCAGGAGCAGCTGGCGGTGCTTGGTACGCAGACTGACGTCGCCACTTTGCCGATTGTTCAGGGGCAGCAGCCCGTTGATATCGCAAAGCGCGCCCTTCAGGCGGCCAAGCTTCAAGGCTTTGACGTTGTGATGCTCGATACGGCGGGTCGTCTCCATGTCGATCAGCAGCTGATGGACGAGATGAAGGCGGTTTCCGATGCCTCGACGCCCGAGGAAATCCTCCTCGTTGTCGATGCTTTGACCGGCCAGGACGCAGTGAATGTCGCAAAGAATTTCGCCGAACAGGTCCCGCTGACCGGAACGGTCCTCACCCGGATGGACGGCGATGCGCGGGGCGGCGCGGCTCTTTCGATGCGCGCTGTAACCGGAACCCCGATAAAGTTCGTCGGCGTTGGTGAAAAACTTGATGCGCTAGAGGAATTCCATCCTGAACGCGTTGCCGGCCGCATCCTTGGCATGGGCGATGTCGTAAGCCTAGTCGAGCGCGCTGCCGAAACGGTTGAGAAGGACGAAGCCGAAGCCTTTGCCAAGAAGATGGCCAAGGGTCAGTTCGACATGAACGACCTGCGGACGCAATTGGCGCAGATGCAGCGTATGGGCGGGCTTGGCGCGCTGGCAGGAATGCTGCCGGGTATGAAGAAAGCGCAGGCTGCGATGGCGGCAAGCAATATGGACGACAAGGTGCTCATCCATATGGACGCCATGATCGGCTCAATGACCAAGAAGGAGCGGGCAAAACCCGGTCTGCTCAACGCCAAGCGCAAGATCCGCGTGGCCAAGGGTTCGGGTCAGACGGTGCAGGATGTCAACAAGCTCCTCAAAATGCATAAGGAAATGTCGACCGCGATGAAGCGCATCAAGAAGATGGGCGGGATCAAGGGGTTGATGAAGATGATGGGCGGCGGCGGCCCTGACGGGCTTCCGCCCGGCGAAGGCGATATGCCGTCCGGCGGTATGCCCGGCCTTCCCGGAATGCCGGGGCAGGGCCTCCCTCCAGGTCTCGATAAATTATTGAAACGCTAGAATTTTTTGATTTGAATTTGGATTTTAGAAAAGGAAATATCAATGTCAGTAGCAATTCGGCTGTCGCGCGGTGGCGCAAAAAAGCGGCCTTACTACAAAATCGTCGTAACCGATTCCCGCAAGGCGCGGGACGGCAAGTTCATTGAGCGTATCGGCAGTTACAACCCGCTGCTCGCCAAGGACAATCCTGATCGTGTGAAGCTCGACGAAGAACGTGCGAAGCATTGGCTCTCGGTCGGCGCGCAGCCGTCTGACCGCGTAATGCGCTTCCTCGATGCCGCTGGCATCATGGAGCGTCCGGCCCGCAACAACCCGCAAAAAGCAGAGCCGGGCGACAAGGCCAAGGAACGCGTTGAAGAAAAAGCGGCTAAAGAAGAAGCTGCCAAGGAAGCCGTAGCCGCAGCCGCTGCAGCCCCGGCTGAAGAAGCGCCGGCAGCAGAAGCAGAAGCACCTGCCGAGGAAGCTGTTGCTGAGGAGGCTCCCGCCGAAGCCCCAGCTGCAGAAGCGCCCGCCGAAGAAGCCGCTGTGGAAGAGGCCCCGGCTGAAGAAGCTCCGGCCGAAGCTGCTGCTGAAGAAGCTCCCGCTGAGGAAGCTGCTGCAGAAGACGCTCCTGCAAAAGAAGAAGCCAAGAGCTAAGCCTTGGCCGACAAGCGCATTACCCTCGCCGCCATTGCCGGAGCGCAAGGTATTGGCGGCGAGGTGCGCCTCAAACTGTTCGCGGAAAGTCTGGACAGTTTGAAACGGCATAAGACATTCGAGGTGGGCGGACAGACGCTTACGCTCAAATCCTTGCGTCAGACCGGTAAGATGCCGGTTGCCCGCTTTGCGGAAGTCACTGATCGCAACGGCGCCGAGGCGCTGCGCGGCGTGGAACTAACCATCCCGCGCGATGCTTTGCCGCCGCTGACAGAGGGTGAATATTATCATATCGATTTGATCGGCTTGCCATGCGTGATCGAGAGCGGTGACCCGGTCGGCGAAGTTATCGCTGTCGAAAATTTCGGTGCGGGCGATATTTTGGAAATCCGCAAGTTGGACGGTAAGGATTTCATGGTGCCGATGAAGGCTGTCAGGTTACAATTGCCCGAAACCATAATTCTCGACGAAAATTGGCTCGATTAATGCTCGGCCATTCGGAGCTTCTCTGCGACGCGTGATGCAAGAGGCTTGCGGTCGAGTGCTTCTTCCAACGCATTGAGCGCCCGGACAATATCTCCAGATTCGCGATCAAGTTCCTGCGCCGCGGCAGCCATAGAATCCCAATATGGGTTCATTTGTTGAACAAGCGTTTCGGCTTTGGGCGAGAGTGAAAGAATTCGCTTTCTGCTGTCAGTGTCATCAGGGAGGCTAATGAGTAGGCCCGCTTTTTCGAGCGAACTTCGGGTCTGGCTAACCGACACGTGCCGAATGCTGAGCTTTTCCGCCAGCTCACCGACCGTCATCGGACCCTGCTTTGCCAATAGGTCGAGAACGCCGAACCAGCGTTGCCGAAATGATATGCCAGCGTCTGCATATATCTGCGTGGCTTCGCGGTCGATGCGCTCGGACAATTGCCTTAAACGCGCACCAAGAGCGCTTCCGCCGGCTTTTCGAATATAGCTGCTCATAACCTTACCCATAGTTGCCGTCTTGACATCCATTTATGTAGGTGCCTACATAAATGGATGTCAAGACAACTTCCCCCAACTTTTGAAAGAAGATGCAATGAAGTTTATCCCTATCATGATGATTTTGGTCACCGCCACGTCGTCCGCTTGCGCCACTACGCCGGGCCAGCCGAATGATCGCGCCGCAATAGTCGAAGCGTTGGCGGATGCGATGGAGGAGAATTATGTGTTCGCTGAAGTCGGCCAAACCTATGGTGCGGGATTGCGCGAGGGCCAATCCTCCCTTGGCAGTTATGAAGGAAGTGCCGACGAATTTTCGGAAGCTCTGACCGCCTTTATGCAGCAAATTCATTTTGATGCACATCTCAGGACCTTTTCTCCTGATCCTGCAGACGAAGATGAACATGCCCTGGTCCAAAGTTCGAGTTCATTCCCCAATGCCATTGAGGATAACCGTCTCATTGCGCCTGATATCGCCTATATTCGCTTCAACCTCTTTCCTGCCGATTGGCCGGACAACGCAAACATTCTGCCCGCCCTGCAATCCTTTATCGAGCGTCATAGCGGGATCGGCAATTTGATCATCGATGTTCGTGGCCACAGGGGCGGTGGGTTATCTGAAATCGACCTTCTGAACGCACATCTCTTTTCCGAAGAAACCTTGCTACTCGTCATGGATACGAGGGTTGCAGCTGAGGAGGCAGGCGTTGTGGCGGCTCCTGAAGCCCTTTCGTTTCGTCAGGTCGATGGGCCAGACGGAGTCATCCGACGGCAACATTGGGCCATCCCCGCCGCTCGACCATTGCTTTCCGAAACCAAGGTTTTCATCCTCATTTCGGATTATTCAGCATCGGCAGCCGAGCATTTGATTTTCGCGCTTCAGCGAACAGGGCGGGCGACACTTATCGGGGAAGCCAGTCGCGGCGGCGGGCATTTTGGCGGAACTGTGCAGCTTCCGGGCGGATTCGCGGTATTCGTTCCGGTCGGCCGGACATTCGATCCCGATACAGGCGAAGACTGGGAAGGCGACGGTGTGGCACCGGATATCGCTGTTCCCACTGATGACGCCTTGATTGTGGCCTTGGTGCAATCCGGTGTGTCCGAAGTGGACGCCCGCGCCCTGAACAGCGAGATCGATTATACTCCGCCGCGCGGACCGCGAAGTCGCACAGCGGAATAATTTGTCTCGGCTATCTCTGGCGTTGAAAGGGCAGGGCGAATAAAGAAACGCCATGACCTTCGCTGCCACAATCCTCACCCTTTACCCCGAGATGTTTCCGGGGCCGCTGGGGCATTCTATTGCCGGGCGGGCGCGGGATGAGGGGAAATGGTCGCTCGAAGCTCTGCAAATCCGGGATTTCGCGACCGATAAGCATCATACGGTGGATGACACACCAGCGGGCGGCGGCGCGGGCATGGTGATGAAGGCCAATGTGCTGGGCGCGGCGGTCGATGAGGCGCTGGTGCGTCAGCCAGATGCCCCGGTGCTAGCCATGTCGCCGCGCGGAAAGCCGCTTACTCAAGCGCGCGTGCGGCAGCTTTCCGTTGGACCGGGCGTCACGATCCTGTGCGGACGTTTTGAAGGATTTGACGAGCGGATCTTTGATGGCCGCCCGGTTGAGGAAGTCTCTATCGGAGACTATGTTTTATCTGGCGGCGAAATTGGCGCTTTGGCGCTGTTAGACGCTTGCATCAGGCTGCTTCCCGGGGTAATGGGCGCGGCTTCAAGCGGCGATGAGGAAAGCTTCGAACAGGGGCTTCTCGAATATCCGCACTATACCCGGCCTAAAGAATGGGAAGGGCGTACGATCCCTGAGGTGTTGCGATCGGGGGATCATGCGAAGATCGAGGCGTGGCGAAAGAGTCAGGCTGAGAACATAACACGGTCACGGCGGCCGGATCTTTGGGAGCGCTATACTGGCACTCCGGATCAGTCGCCCTCTGATGCGCAACGCGAAAAGCTAAAGGACGAATGAGATGAATCTCATCGAAACACTCGAGGCGGAAGCCATTGAGAGCATTACGAGCCAAAAGACTCTTCCCCATTTCAAAGCGGGCGATACGCTGCGTGTGGGTGTGAAGGTTGTTGAGGGTGATCGCACCCGTATTCAGAATTACGAAGGCGTGTGCATCGCGCGCACCAATCGCGGCATGGGATCGAGCTTCACGGTTCGTAAAATCTCGTTCGGCGAAGGCGTTGAGCGCGTATTCCCGTTGTACAGCCCCAATGTCGACAGCGTGACCGTGCTCAAGCGCGGTGTCGTGCGTCGTGCCAAGCTTTACTATCTGCGCGGCCTTACCGGCAAGCGCGCCCGCATCGCCGAGAAGCGCGATGATCGCGAGAAGAACACGATTAAAACGGAGACAGCGGAAGCTACCGAAAGCTGAGATCGCACTAGCGATAATGAATTGAAAAAGGCCGTCCATCCGGGCGGCCTTTTTTCATTCCGGCGGTAGCATCGGCTCGGGGATAAGCGTGGCCGGAGACACATCCGCAACGCCGAGATAATAATCGAATGCGAAGATGAGCGTCCGCGTGGCATCGTCAATCGCGGTGCTGCTGCGAATCAGTGGGCGCAGAGCTCGAAGATCAATCAGGGTCAGTGCCCGCCCTTCAGCAAGGCCTGCGATCATCGGGTCATCTCCGGCCAGATAGGATTCGCATGGCGCGAATGCACCGCTAAGCACATGCACTGCGTTTCCACCGAGGCAATCGATCATGATGTTGACCGCTTCGAAATTGCGCACGCGCGCCCATTCGACGATGAAATCGCCCAAGGTCGGTACGTTTGTGAGGCTACGACCTCGCATCACATGATTGGCCCCGAATTTCAGGAATACGCGCGGGGGTTCCCCATCGCGCTGTTCGGCCCGGGTAAAATGCTCCAGGAAATTCCGCTTCATATAGTTTTCACGCAAAAGATTGGCCGAGTAGCCCGTGCCGCCGCGTCCGGTGAAGGGCGCGTAAATACGGTTGGACAGGATAATGGCATCGACGAGTTCGAGAGCCTCGCCGTCTTCGCCGGTATCGAATGCTGTACGCAGCGCGGCGAACATGTCCGGCGCATCTGCACCGAGGGCCATGGGGTTGCCGACAGATAGTTCGCGCAATGGCGCCAAAGCGGCGGTTTGCTGTTCAGTACGGCTCAGCCCTTCCAGCATGGGCAGCAAGACCGGCATCGCGGCAATGAATTCCTGATCGACACCCCAAAGCGCTTCCGATGTATGCGGCGATAGTCGCACCGCTTGCGCATGTAGCTCCGCATCTTCGGCGAAAGAGAGGAAAGGTAGTGCATAGCCGCTCCCTGGGGCGGAACGAATTGCCGCGATGATATCCTCATTCTCCCGAAAGAGTTGCTCGGCATAGCGGGTGGACCAAGGGCCAATCTCTGCGGCCATATATTCATAGCCGCGTTCGGCGAGGTCAAGGTGGATGGCGGCTTCGATCTCGGCAATGTCGGCGGTTGCATGCTGTTCACCGATCATGAAGAACTGGGCGTTCTCGGCCTCGGCCATCAGCCGCTCCCATCCGGGGCCGGAGAGGCTTCCGTCGGCGTTACGGGATATCTCGAACATATTGGATCGCGCTGCATCGGCGAGCGTTTCATCGACTGTGGCGGGCTGTGCCAAAGCGGCCGTTCCCGTCGCCAGAAACGCCATAGTGATTGCGAGGTGTTTCAACATCCCGTCCTCCTTAACTGTATTGCTAATACAATACAGCTGGAAGTCAGCACCGTGTCAAGCGAGGGATCGCAATCTTCCCCTTGGTGATTGGGCAAAGACACACTAGATGGTGCACCTGCTAACAAGGAATAATATGATGGGTTATCGGATTGCTGTTGTTGGAGCGACGGGGAATGTCGGGCGTGAAATGCTCGCCTGTCTCGCTGAGCGTGAATTTCCGGCGGACGAGATCGCTGCGGTTGCGTCCTCGCGCTCGCACGGGATGGATGTTGAATTCGGCGAAACCGAAAAGATGCTCAAATGCCAGAATATAGAGAATTTTGACTTTTCAGGCTGGAATATCGCGCTTTTCGCCGCCGGTTCAGGCGTAGCCAAGGAATATGGTCCCAAGGCTGCTGCGGCAGGCTGTACCGTAATCGACAACAGCTCCTACTTCCGGATGGATCCGGACGTCCCGCTGATCGTACCCGAAGTGAACCCGGATGCGATCGACGGCTATCAGGCCCGCAATATCATCGCGAACCCGAACTGTTCGACCGCGCAGATGGTCGTCGCGCTGAAGCCGCTTCACGATGCGGCGAAAATAAAGCGCGTCGTCGTCTCGACCTATCAGTCGGTTTCCGGCGCGGGCAAGGACGGCATGGACGAGCTGTTCAGCCAGTCACGCGATATTTTTGTTGGTGATCAGGCCGACGCGAAAACTTTCACCAAACAGATCGCGTTCAACGTGATTCCGCATATCGATGTGTTCCTGGACGATGGCTACACCAAGGAAGAGTGGAAGATGGTGGTCGAGACCAAGAAGATACTCGATCCGAAGATCAAGATCACGGCGACCTGCGTTCGTGTTCCCGTTTTCGTGGGCCATGCCGAAGCGATCAATATCGAGTTTGAGAATGAGATATCGGCTGAAGAAGCACAGAATATCCTTCGCGAATCCCCAGGCATCATGCTCGTCGATAAGCGCGAGGATGGCGGTTATGTGACGCCTGTTGAATGTGTCGGGGATGGCGCGACCTTTATTAGCCGAGTTCGCGAAGATCCGACGGTTGATAACGGAATTGTTCTGTGGTGCGTTTCCGACAATCTTCGCAAGGGCGCAGCGCTTAACGCGGTGCAGATTGCTGAGCTGCTCGGCCGCCGGCATTTGAAAAAAGCAGCATAGCTAGTCGGCAGGTTGCGGTTCGGCCTCAGGCGGCAGTTCGTCGTCGACGAGGACCGCCGTGCCTGTCTTCGGTAGTTTCTTGAGCAGCATCGATGCAGGGACGGCGATGATGCATCCCCACATGATCAGCCAGAAATTATTGATATAGCCGATCATCAACGCTTGCCGGTTGATCTCGCTATTGAGCAGCATTGCGATCTGGTCCGCGGGCAGATTCAGGCGTTCCAGACCCAGCGAAGGCAGGGTGGAAGCCGTGATGTTCTCAGCAAGGTCGGCATGGCTGATCTGAAGATTGCGGGCGACGTTGCTGGCTGTGATCGAAATCCCGATAGATGCGCCAACATTGCGCAGGAGGTTCATCAGAGCCGCGCCCTCGGGGCGCAAGCTCACGGGCAGGGTCGCAAAGGCGATGACGTTGAGCGGCACGAAGATGAAGCCAATACCCAGGCCCTGAATGATGCCAACCGTGATGACAGGGCCAGAGTCCATCCCAATGGTCCAATGGGTCATCATGTAACAGGACCAGGCGATAATCGCCCAACCGATGGCGAGCAGGATGCGGGCGTCCACGCTGTTCATGAGGCGCGCTGCGATCCCCATTGCAACAATCACGCCCAACCCGCGCGGCGCGAGCAATATCCCGGCGCTGAGCACGGGATAACCAAGGACGCCTTGCAGCATGGGCGCAATCAGCGCGATGATCGCGAAGATGATCACGCCGACAAGGGCGACGAAGATCAGGGATCCCACCAGATTGCGGTCGGTGAAGATGGCGGGGGTGAGCAGGGTATTCTTGCCGGTCATCATATGGACGATGAAGACCCAGAACCCGATGATGATGCAGCCGATACCGATCCAGATCGATGTGCTCTCCAGCCAGTCCAGTTGCTGCCCGCGATCAAGCACAAGCTGCAAGGCGGCCAGTCCCAACGCAAACATCGAAAAGCCAAACAGGTCGAATCCCCGTTTGGCTATCGGCCGGCTCGGTAACAGGAAATAGAGCATGGCGAGGATCATCGCACCAAGCGGCAGGTTGACGTAAAACACCCAGCGCCAGTTATAATATTCGGTAATGTACCCGCCGATCAATGGCCCAAGAATCGGCCCCATAACCGCGCCTAGGCTCCAGATTGCCATGGCGTTTCCATGTTTGTGAGACGGGTTGATATCCAGCATCGCGGTTTGCGAAATTGGCCCGATAAAGGCTGCTGCAATGCCCTGCATGATGCGGAAGGTGACCATCTGCTCCAAGCTGGTTGCCGCGCCGCAGAGCATGGATGTGACAATGAAAAAGGCGACTGACCAGAGGAACAGGTTTCGCGAGCCCACCCGATCAGCGAGCCAGCCGGTGATCGGGATGGCGACGGCCGTGGCGACAATATAGCTGGTTAGCACCCATGCGATCGTGTCGATGGTCGCGCCAAGGCTCGTCTGCATATGCGGGAGCGCGACGTTGGCGATCGTCGTATCGAGGATCTGCATCATCATCGCCATCATGATGGCGAAGGTCAGCAGGCCTTTATAACGAACCGGTAAAAGGGCGTCGCCGTCTGGCGCTGCGGGGCTAGCGCTCGCCATCGTCGCGAATGTCGACGCGGACATCGGCGCTAAGGCCGGTAATCATCTGCCGGGCAGGCGTGCCTTCAATCTCGATACGCACGGGTACGCGCTGGGTTACCTTTACCCAGTTTCCGGTCGCATTTTGCGGCGGCAGGATCGAAAATTCCGCACCTGTTCCCGCGCCGATACTGCCAACCCGGCCCTCGACGACGAGATCGGGATAGGCATCAAAGGTGATGCGGGCAGGCTGACCAACGGCCATGCGGTTTAGATCGGTTTCCTTGAAATTGGCTTCGATCCAGGTTTCGTTGCGCGCGACGATGGTTACCACCGTTCCGCCGGCACTGGCCATCTGTCCGATCTGCAACCGATCAACCTCGCTAATGGTGCCGCTAACCGGCGCGCGGATAACGGTGCGTTCGAGGTTTAGCTGTGCGTCCTCGCGGCGTGCACGGGCGGCAGCGACGGCCGGAAATTCAGAACGGGCGCTGCGGCTACTGGCTCCGCCAACGGCTGCGCGGGCATCCTGTTGCAAGGCGCGGGCGGCATTCAATCGCGCGCGCGCTTCGGACAGCTGGTTTTCAAAGGACTCGACCCGCGCCCGGGTGTTGAAACCCCGGTTCATCAGTTCGCGTTCGCGCGCAAGATTGCGCTGGGCAAACTCCACATTGGCCTGAGCGGTGGAGATATCGACACCGCTGGTTGAGACAGCGGTTTCGGCTCGATCAAGCGACAGTTGTGCGTCACTGATATCGGCTTCGGCTTGTTGAACGGCGATGCGATAGGGTTCTGGATCGATACGAAACAGGATGTCTCCGGCTTCGACTTGCTGATTTTCCTCAACCAGCACGGCAACGATACGCCCGTCCACTTCCGAACTAATTTCGATAATGTCCTGTTGCACATAGGCATTGTCGGTCGACACATAGCGGCCCGAGGTGACGTACCAATAGACGCCAAAACCGATCACGATCAGCGGGACGATCAGCATCAACACCGCGCGCATGGCGGAACGTTTGCGAACCGACTCTTCGGTTTCCGTTCCGGGCGCGGAATCAGAAACTATGGATTGCTCTTGATCAGCCAATTATCAGCATCTCCCCTACAAGCGCGCGCAGATTCGCACAGTGTCATCGTCTTGGCGAGCCGGTTTAAAAAAAAGACGGGAAAAGTGAGTCTTTTGAGTCACAGTGGTTCTGATATGGTTTTCCGATTATCAGCAGGTTAATTTCCGGCACTGGTCGGAAGGAACTTTGGAGAAACACCGGTATGACCCTGCAAGCTGATCTCTATTGGTCCTTCCGCAGCCCCTACAGTTATCTGGCAACAGGCCGGTATCACGAGATGACGAAGCGTTATGATCTCGATATCGCGCTGAAGCCGGTTTATCCGCTGGCTATACGTGAGCCTGATTTCTTTGAGCGCAATCACCCTAACTGGCTGCGTTACACGCTTGTCGATGTGATGCGGCTTGCCCAATATCATGGCATTACCATGGCACCGCCACGGCCCGACCCGATCGTGCAAAATATGGCAACACGCAAAATCGCGGATGAGCAGCCTTATGCGTATCGGCTCCTTCGAACGGGACAGGCGGCCGCGCGGCGCGGCAAGGGTTTTGCTTATGCTTATGAAGTGTCGAAGCTGATTTGGGGCGGCACCGAGGGTTGGGATCAAGGCGATCATCTGTCGGGAGCGGCAGAGCGCGCGGGTCTTGATATGGCCGAGCTCGATACTGAGGCAGCCGCTGAGCCCGAGCAGCTCGATAAAGAGATTGCGGCCAATCAGGACGCGCTTGAAGCGGCAGGCCATTGGGGCGTGCCGACGCTTGTTTTCGAAGGTGAACCTTTTTTCGGGCAAGACCGGATCGATGTGACGCTGTGGCGCATGAAGCAAAAAGGGTTGGAGGAAAGATGAGCATCGAGGGCGGCTGCCTGTGCGGCGCGCTGCGGTATACCGTGAACACGAAAGCGATGCCGAATTGCTATGCGTGTCATTGTACGGACTGCCAGACGCAGTCGGGAAGCGCGCTTGGGCTCCAAATGCCTTTGTTCACTGCGATGCTTACGATCGAAGGGGAGCTTCGCAAGGGGGAACGAGAGACATCTGATGGTGTTGCTGTATCCTATTGGGCGTGCGCGAAATGCGGCAACCGGATTTACGCGGAAAATACGCAGCGTGCGGGAATGGTTGTGCTGCGGGCAGGGACGTTGGATGACAGCAATGCATTGACCCCCGCCGCGCATCTCTGGGTGAAAAGTAAGCAGCCGTGGATGACGATACCCGACGATGTTATCATTTATGAAGAGCAGCCCGATACGCAGCAGGAGTGGATGAAGATATTGGGCCTGGGAGGATAGGCGTGACAGATGAGATCAGCGAAACAGTAGAAGGCGGGTGCCAGTGCGGCGAGGTGCGTTATGCGGTCGCGATCAAGGATAATGACGGCTATCTATGCCATTGTCGGATGTGCCAGCGGGCTAGCGGCGGTCTCGCCTTTGCGTTCAAGAATGTACCTAAAGATACGGTGAACTGGACGACGCACGCGCCGGACTATTTCGAAAGTTCGCCGATTGCACGGCGTGGTTTCTGTTCGAAATGTGGAACGCCGCTGACCTTCGATTTTCCGGACGGCGAATCTATCGATCTAACGATCGGTTCGTTCGACAATCCGACACGGTTCAAACCCACTCACCATTTTGGTGCCGAACATATTCACGAAGCCTGGCTCGATACGAGCGATTTACCGCGCAAGCGCACTGACGAGTATGAGCCGTTGGTGAAGCGCTGGAAGGAAAAAATTGGCAAGCTCCCCGAATAACCCTCCAGTACAGACATTTCAGAGTGATGACGGATATGCGCTGGCCTATCGAGAGATTGGTGAGGGCAGGCCGCTTGTCCTGCTCCATGGCTTTTTCTCGAACGCGATCACCAACTGGATAAAATTTGGCCATGCGGAAAAGATCGCGGCGCAGGGCTATCGCGTCATCATGCCGGACCTGCGCGCGCACGGGGACAGCGCGAAATCGCATGATCCCGGCGCCTATCCTGCGGATATTCTCGCCCGCGACGGGTTGGCAATTGTCGAACATCTCGGGCTGACCGATTATGACCTGGGCGGCTATTCGCTCGGCGCGCGGACCGTGGTGCGGATGCATGTGCTGGGCGCGCAGCCGAAGCGACTGATCATTGCCGGGATGGGTCTTTCGGGCCTTACCAGTTTGGCATCCCGGGCAGATCATTTTCGGCATATCCTGACCAATCTGGGCAATCATGCCAAACATTCGCCGGAATGGATGGCGGAAGCTTTCTTGAAAACGACCAAGGGCGATGCTGAAGCTTTATTGCTGATCCTCAATGTCTTCACAAACACACCCGAAGAGGCGCTTCGCGCCATTGCGGTGCCGACATTGATCCTTGCGGGCGAAGAGGATGAGGATAATGGCAGTCATGCCGATCTGGTGGCTGTCATCCCCAATGCCGATCACCGTGAAGTGCCGGGCGGCCATATGAGCTGTATCGTTAAGCCCGAGTTCGGCGAAGCGCTCGCAGAGTGGTTGGGTAAACCCGTCTGAGCTTTCGACGAACGGCTCTTGACCGGCGGCGAGCCAGTTGGTCAAACACCGCCAACGTAACTGTATGTTGGGGAACATATCTCATGAAAATTTTTGCAAAATTTGGCGCCTCGGCGCTGGCGCTTGGAACTGTCCTTGCCGCCACTCCGGCGCTTGCCGATCACCACGAAGCCGCTGAAGCGGAACGCACGCCAGAAGCCGCTCGCATTTTTCTCGATCAATCAATGGGCGAGATGCGCGATCTGTTTACGATCTCGGCGCGGGCTGCCTGGGTGAATTCGACCTATCTCAACCAAGATACGGATGCACTGAACACCTATTTCGGTACTTTGGTGACCCAGATGTTGGTGCGCCTTGCCAACGAGTCCGCGCAATATGCGACCATTGAAGGCCTCGACTATGATACCAACCGACAGCTCGATCAGCTGCGTTCGGGCCTGAGCTTGCCGGCGCCAACGCGCGACGGCGCTGCCGCTGAACTGAACGAGATCGCAACAGCGCTCAGCACCGCTTACTCGACGGGCCGCGCGACGATGAACGGTGAAGAGATCAACGGGAACGAAGCCGAAGCCCGTATGGGTTCGGTTCGCGATCCCGCTTTGCTCGCCGAAATGTGGACGACATGGCATTCCAATGGCGCAGGCATGCGTGACAATTATTCGCGTATCGTAACCATCGCCAATGAAGGCGCTGCCGAGCTGGGCTATGATAATGTCGGTGACCTTTGGCGTTCTGGTTATGATATGACGCCGGATGAATTTGCCGCGATGACCGAACGGCTCTGGAATGAGACGCGTCCGCTTTATGAGCAGCTCCATTGCTATGTACGCGCGGAGCTCAATGAAGAATATGGCGACGAGGTGCAGGCTGAAACGGGCCCGATCCGGTCCGACCTGCTCGGCAATATGTGGGCGCAGGAATGGGGCAATATCTATGATATCGTAGCCCCCGAAGGCGCAGGCGATGTCGGGTTCGATCTGACCGAATTGCTGGTACAGGCTGAATATACACCGGAACGCATCGTGCGCACGGGTGAGGGCTTTTTCAGTTCTCTCGGTTTCGATGCGCTGCCGGATAGCTTCTATGAACGCTCCCAGATCACTGAACCGCGCGATCGCAATGTTGTGTGTCATGCCAGTGCATGGAATCTCGACAGCGTCGAAGACCTGCGCATCAAGATGTGTACGCGTGTCAACGCGGATGACTTTGTCACCGTGCATCATGAGCTTGGCCATAACTATTATCAGCGGGCCTATAATCAGCAGCCGCTGATCTACCAAAACAGTGCCAATGACGGTTTTCATGAAGCGATTGGTGACATGATCGCGCTCAGCGTGACGCCGGAATATCTCGTTCAAACCGGCCTACTCGATGAGGCCGATGTCCCGGGCGCGGACCGTGATACCGGGCTGTTGCTTCGTCAGGCGATGGACAAGGTAGCGTTCCTGCCGTTCGGTTTGCTGATCGATCGCTGGCGCTGGGGTGTCTATGATGGCTCGATCACGCCGGAAAATTATAACAGCGCGTGGAATGAAATGCGCCTGCGCTATCAAGGCATCGCTCCGCCAGTAGAGCGGACCGAGGCAGACTTTGATCCCGGCACAAAATATCATGTGCCGAACAATGTTTCCTACACGCGCTATTTCCTCGCTCGCATCCTGCAGTTCCAATTCTACCAAGCGGCCTGCGAACAAGCTGGTTGGGAAGGCCCGCTCCATCGTTGCTCCTTCTACGGCAATGAAGAAGTTGGTTCGCGGCTGAATGCCATGCTCGAAATGGGTTCGTCACGGCCTTGGCCCGAAGCGCTGGAAGCCTTTACCGGCACGCGTGAAATGTCGGCCGAGCCGATGCTCGCATATTTCCGGCCTCTCCAGACCTGGCTTGAAGAGCAGAATGAGGGCCGTGAATGCGGTTGGTCTATCGAATAGTAGACAGCCCATATTATAAAAAAGGGAGCGGTTGCCGGATTGGCGACCGCCCCCTTTTTTGTTTGCGCTGGTAAGTTTTAGTCAGCCGAGGGTTTGGCTGATGGCGTCTTTGCCGTGTTCGCTTTGCGCTTGTCGTACATCTTCTTGCCGACGACCGCGCCAGCTGCCGCCGCGGCGACACCGCCAACGGCTGCCGCAGTTTTGATCGGGTGGTTTTTCACCGTCTTGCCTGCACTTTTTGCGCCGCTGCTCACTGCGCTGGCTGCACCTTTGGCTTTTTCACCGGCCTTGCTGGTTACGGACTTGGCCGTATTGCTGACCTTCTTACCGATTGTGGGTTTTGTAGGCTTGTCTGTCATGACGCGGGGTCTCCTGTTGGTGCATTCGGATTACATCTAGTCAATTCGCGAAACGGCACTCCGTTCCATCGATCCTGACATTCCATAGGCGATCATTGCTGTAATAACGCTGAACAAACTGCGCGATACGCTCTCTAGCGGAAGGGCGGCTCGTCAAATGCGCGAAGTTTGCGGCTGTGGAGCCGCGATCCGAAGGCGCGCAGCTCTGCAACAGCAGCAATACCAATCTCGATATGCTCCCGCACCGCGCGGTCATAGAAGAGGTTTGCCTGTCCGGGCAGTTTGAGTTCGCCGTGGAGCGGTTTGTCCGAGACGCATAGAAGCGTTCCATAGGGCACGCGGTAGCGATAGCCCTGCGCGGCGATGGTTGCCGATTCCATATCGATGGCCACTGCGCGTGATAGCGAGAAGCGCAAGGCCGATTGGCTGTATCTGAGTTCCCAATTGCGATCATCGGTTGTGACGATGGTCCCGGTCCTCATTCGCTGCTTCAGCGCGTCCGACTCTTCTCCAGTCACTGCGCGCGCCGCTGCTTCCAGTGCCTGCTGCACTTCGGCAATCGGAGGTATCGGAATTTCAGGCGGGAGTACGGCGTCGAGCACATTGTCATCGCGTAGATAGGCATGAGCGAGCACATAATCGCCGATCCGCTGACTGGGCCTGAGGCCGCCGCAATGGCCAATCATCAGCCAGGCTTCGGGTCTCAGCACGGCCAGATGGTCCGTGATCGTTTTCGCGTTGGACGGGCCGACGCCGATATTCACGATCGTAATGCCGCCGCGCCCTTTTGCGGTCAGGTGATAAGCGGGCATCTGATGCTTGCGGGCCGCGGCTGCTGCTTCCAGCGCAGCGGGGTCAGCATTGTCGCGGGTCAGCTCGATACCACCAGCGCCCGAAAGCGTCTGATACTGATCGCCGCTTTTCAGTTGTTCGCAGCCCCAACGGATGAACTCGTCAACATAGCGCTGATAGTTGGTGAACAGGATATAGCGCTGCACATGCTCGGGCGGCGTGCCGGTGTAATGGCGTAGCCGGGCGAGACTGAAATCTGTGCGGAGCGCATCGAATAAGGCGAGCGGCCGGTACTTGGCGCGCGCATCATCCCATAACCCGTCCGCCAGCTCATCACCGATACGGGCGAGTTCTGTCGCAGGGAAATAGCGTGCCAGTTCTTCGGCGCGCAATTCACCCAATTCGATCCCGCTGCCATCAAGTACATAGGGGAAAGGGATTTCCTGATGACTGGCCGCGACTTCGACGCTGACGCCATAATCGGCAATCAGGATGCGAAGCTGTTCGGACAGATATTCGCTAAACAATTCGGGTCGGGTGACGGTGATCGCATAGTCACCAGCTTCACTCAGTCGCCCATAGGAGCGCGGACGCCGATCTTCGGCCGCTCCTTCTCCGCCGTATGACAAGCGGATCTCGGGATAGGAAAAACCGCCCGATGTTCGCACTGCGGGATCGGGCGGCGTTCCGGTTTCAATATAGGCGCGTAATGCCTCTCGCAGCCGATCCGTGCTGGCCCGGTAATGTTGGACCAGTGCCTCAACGACCGCCGCAGCGTCCTTGTGGGTGCCGGATTTAGTCAAGTTGACCGAGCATATATTCAGCCGAGCTGACTTTATATTCGCCGGGAGCTTCGATGTTGAGTTTTTCAACCACACCATCGTTGACGATCATTGAGAAACGCTGGCCGCGCTTGCCCATGCCAAAGCCTGTGCCATCCATCGTCAAGCCAACGGCTTCAACAAAATCGCCATTGCCATCGGCAAGAGCGGTCACCTGTGCGGCATCTTTCGTCCATTCGCCCATCACAAAGGCATCGTTCACTGCGGTTGTCGCGATTTCGTCGACGCCCTTGGATTTCAGTTCATCGGCCTTGTCGACATAGCTTGGTAGATGCTTGGCGGAGCAGGTCGGCGTAAAGGCACCGGGTACGGAGAAAAGCGCGACCTTACGGCCAGCGAAAAATGCGTCGTGATCGATAGGCGCGGGGCCGTTTTCCGTCATCGTGACGAAATTGGTCTTGGGGAGGGTGTCGCCTTCGCTGATCGTCATGAAATACTCCTGTCGGTTCTTATGATTGATATAGCTATAGCCGATCAACCATGAAACTTTGCGGACGTCCAGCGCTATTCGCCGCAAAACACACATCGTTGCACGCAATCTGCTATGGTGGCTATGATGGAGGGTAGATCAGAAGAGCTGCGAGCTATCTGCCCCGAACCGGAGTGTGTGTGATGCGTATCATGATTGTAACCCTTATGGCCCTGCTGCTCAGCGGTTGCATTGTGCGGACCGCGGCCAGCGTCGTAACCGCGCCCTTCAAGGCGGTTGGCCAGGCCGCAGATTGGGCGACGACCAGTCAAGACGAGTCCGATAGGAACCGGGGGCGCGAATTGCGCGCAGAAGAAGAACACCGCGGCCGCGAATATCGCGAATGCCTTGACGATTATGAGCGCGCCTATTGCGATGAGGTTTATGGTTCGCCTTATGGCTCGGATGACGAAGAGCGCTAAGGCCACTTGTCTGACAATCCGCCTTTTTACTCCGGCCAATTTCTGCTCGCACTGCCGGGTATGGGCGATCCGCGTTTCGATCGCGCGGTGATCGCCATGTGCGCCCATGATGAGCAGGGCGCGCTGGGTATCGGGATTGGTGAGACGATCGCCAATGTCGGCTTTCACACGCTGCTGAACCAGTTAGAAATAGATGTGGGCGAAGCGCCCGATGTGCCCGTCCATCTTGGCGGCCCGGTTGAACCGCAGCGCGGTTTCATTCTGCACAGTCTGGATTGGGGCGGCGAGGATAGCGTGCAGGTTGGCGATAAATGGGCGCTGACGGGTACGCTCGATATCCTGCGCGCGATAGCTGAGGGCAGAGGCCCGCAACGCTGGCTCTCCGCACTGGGCTATGCCGGTTGGGCGGCCGGACAGCTCGACGAAGAAATGACCCGCCACGGTTGGTTTACCGCTAAAGGCAGTGATGAGATTCTATTCGAAACATCCGCTGAAGACCGCTGGGCTGCAAGTTATCGCAAAGCCGGCGTTGATCCAGCGCTGCTCGCGCATGATGCGGGGCATGCGTAACCGATCAGTCATCGTTCGGCCTCGGTAGCTTTGTCCAAATGATATAGGCACCGATGGCCTGCAGTACGGCGGCAACGGCAAAGGCAAAGATATTGGTGTTGATGCCGAAAACGGTGTCGGGTTCAGCCTGCTCGGTAAATGCCCCACCATACATGTCCGTCGTGAGAGCGGCGGCGAAAAACCCGGCCAAAACAATCGCTCCAATTACTGACGCGTGGCGCAGGCGATGCGCCTTTTCTGCCCCTGATGTCCACAACAGGCCAACTGCGTAGACGGCCAATATTGCCCCCGTAGAAAGCAGCCAAACCGCGTGCAGCCGCGCATGTGGCGGCCAATCCGGCTTGAAGACATGGGTTTCCGTCAAATCGACCATCAACGGCACCAATCCCCACTGTACCGCCGCGAGGGTTAGAAGAATGCGCGCGATAGTAAGCATGATGTGTCTCCCAATGCGCTGAGATGCGTATCTGTCTGGGTAGGCAGGATGCCTTTAGATAGCAATTTTTGGAGCCATATCGCGCGGCATCAGCTTTCTTGAAACTCACATATAAAGAAATCTTTATGTCTGGCTTGCAATCACGGTTCGGCCTCGGTAAATGGGGCGCATAATGGTCGCCCGGCTTTCGCGCGGCCTTTCTTTTTATCTCCAAGCCCCAACAGGAGCTCTTAATGGCCGACCAAGATTACATTGTAGCGGATATCAGCCTTGCCGATTACGGACGGCGCGAACTTGATATCGCAGAAACCGAAATGCCTGGCCTGATGTCGACGCGCGAAGAGTTTGGCGCGTCCAAGCCGCTTGCGGGCGCGCGTATCACAGGCTGCCTGCACATGACGATCCAGACGGCCGCGCTTATTGAGACGCTGACGGCTCTGGGTGCAGAGGTCCGCTGGGCTTCCTGCAACATCTATTCGACGCAGGATCATGCTGCTGCCGTGATCGCAGCTTCCGGTGTTCCGGTTTTCGCCAAGAAGGGCGAAACGCTGGCTGAATATTGGGAATATGTCGATATGACATTCCAGTGGGGCGATGAGCCTTGCAACCTGATCCTTGATGATGGCGGCGACGCAACTAGCTACATCATCTGGGGCGCGCGCGTTGAGGCGGGCGAAGAAATGCCCGCGCCGACGAATGAAGAAGAAGAAGAGATGCAGAAGGTGCTCAAGATGCGCCTTGCCGCAACCCCGGGCTTCTTCACCAAAACGCGCGATGCGATCAAGGGTGTGTCCGAAGAAACGACGACCGGCGTTCACCGGCTTTATGAGCTTGCCAAGGAAGGCAAACTGCCTTTCCCGGCGATCAATGTGAATGACAGCGTCACCAAGTCGAAGTTCGACAACAAGTACGGTTGCAAAGAGTCGCTGGTTGACGGCATTCGCCGCGGTACGGACGTGATGATGGCCGGCAAGCTTGCCGTGGTCGCCGGTTATGGCGATGTGGGCAAGGGTTCGGCAGCGTCGCTGCGCGGTGCTGGTGCCCGTGTTGTCGTCACTGAAATCGATCCGATCTGCGCGCTTCAGGCGGCGATGGACGGCTTTGCGGTAATGACCATGGAAAATGCTGCGCCAATCGCGGATATCTTCGTGACGACGACGGGCAACAAAGATGTCATCACCATCGATCATATGCGCGCGATGAAAGACATGGCGATCGTCGGCAATATTGGCCATTTCGACAATGAAATTCAGGTCGGTAACCTTGCCAATCTTGAGCATGTCGAAGTGAAGCCGCAGGTTGATATGTACACCTTCCCGGACGGCAAGCGGATGCTTCTCCTCTCTCAGGGCCGTTTGCTCAACCTTGGCAATGCCACCGGCCATCCAAGCTTTGTGATGTCTGCCAGCTTCACCAATCAGGTATTGGCGCAGATGGAACTCTGGATGAACCCGGACAATTATAACAATGACGTTTATGTCCTGCCCAAGCATCTCGATGAGAAAGTCGCCATGCTGCATCTCGCCAAGCTCAATGTTCAGTTGAGCGAGCTGAGTGAAGAGCAGGCTTCCTATATCGGCGTTAGCCAGCAGGGACCGTTCAAGAGCGATCAGTATCGCTACTAGTTCGACTCCGCACAGGAATTTGAAGGGCGCTCAGCCGCGGGATGGGCGCCCTTTTTTGTGCGACATGGCGAGAAGAAGTGCTTTAGCGATGAGCTGACTGTCTCGTTCGACGAACTGCACATTAACGTAATTGATATGTTGTCACATCACGTTTAGGTCAGCGGCATGAAAAACACATTCAACCCATCGTTCAAAGTCATGCTCGCTGCTAGTGTGGCAACACTCTCGGTTCCAGCCATCGCTCAGGAGAGCCAACGGCCATCCGGCGATGACTTTCACGGCGATGCCAGCGCCGAGATTGTCGTCACCGCATCCTTTATTGACGAGCTCGATCTGCTTGCGGGGACATCGACGCTGTCGGGAACCGAACTCGATCAGAGCATCCGGGCGCAGATTGGCGATGTGCTGACCGCACTGCCAGGTGTTTCGGCGACCTCTTTTACGCCGGGTGCCTCGCGGCCCGTGTTACGCGGTATGCAGGGCGAACGCGTTCGCGTGCTGACGGATGGGATCGGAGCAATCGACGCCTCCAACACTTCGGCAGATCATGCCGTTACCATCGATCCGATCACTGCCTATCGTATTGAAGTGCTTCGCGGGCCGGCGGCCTTGCTGTTTGGCAGTCAGGCGATTGGCGGCGCAGTTAATGTGTTTGACCGACGTATCCCGCGCGAAGTGCCGGATGAGATCGCCCATGTCGACGCCGTTGCATCCTATGGATCTGCCGCCGATGAGCGGAGCATTGCTGGCGGGATTGATTTGCCGCTGACAAGCAATCTCGTCATTCATGTCGACGGCAGTTATCGGGAAAGCGATGATCTGGATATTGCCGGTTACACGCTCTCGCCGGAATTGCGAGCAGAACAGCTCGCGATTGCGGCCGAAGAAACCGAAGAAGGCCATCTGGATGAGGCAGCAGAAGCGTTGGAAAATGCCAATCTGCGCGGGACCGTTCCTAATTCCGCGACGGAAACAATAACCGCAGGCGCGGGCATCGCTCTGATTGAAGATTGGGGCAATATCGGTGTTTCGGTCAGCTATTTTGACAGCAATTACGGCATTCCTTCGCGCCCCGGAGCTGAGCACGCCCACGAAGAAGAGGATCATGAAGACGATCATGAGGAAGAGGAACACGGCGAAGCTCCGGTTACCATTGATCTTGAACAAATACGCGCCGATCTTCGCGGTGAGATCAATATTGGCTCCGGTTTTCTAGAAAATATCCGTATTCGCCTGGGCTATTCAGACTATACCCATACCGAGTTTGAAGGCGATGAAGTCGGCACAGTGTTTCTTGTCGAAGGGCTGGAGGGCCGGCTCGAACTCGTTCAGCGCGCGCAGGGCAGCTGGCGTGGGGTGATTGGCGGGCAGCTTTATGTCCGCGATTTCAATGCGATTGGCGCGGAAGCGTTCGTCCCGGAAAACAATACCGAACAAGTTGGCATTTTCACCCTGCAGGAATTTGATCTTGGCGCGGCGCATGTTGAACTGGCTGCACGCTATGAACACACCAGCGTCAGTTCCGGGCGCGCGGGCATCGACCGCAGCTTTGATGCGTTTTCCGGTGCGATCGGGGCGAATTTTGATATTGCACCGGGCATCAAGATCGGCGGCAATGCCTCGCGCGCCGAACGTGCGCCGTCCGCCGAAGAGCTGTTATCGAACGGCCCGCATATCGCAACTCAGGCGTTCGAGGTCGGGAATCCCAATTTCGATACGGAAACCAGTTTAGGTCTCGAAGCTTATCTGCGCGGCGAACTGGGTGCGGTGAACTTCTCGCTGACCGGTTATGCGAGCTGGTTCGACAATTTCATCTATGACGCCGCGACCGGCCTTGAAGAAGATGAACTGCCGGTTTTCCAGTATTTTCAGCGCGACGCACGCTATATTGGTTTCGAAGCAGAAATCTCGGCGACGATTGCGGAAATCGGAGCGTTCCGTATCAACACCGATTTCGTGGGTGATTATGTCCGCGCAACGGTCAGTGACGGGGGCGGCCCGCTTCCGCGCATTCCGCCGTTGCGCTTGCTGGGCGGCCTGGAAGCCCAATCGGATTTGTTCGATGCGCGGGCCGAAGTCGAATGGACCGCCAAGCAGGATCGCACTGCTAGCTTTGAAACGCCAACGGACAGCTTCACGCTCGTCAACGCGTCCATCGCCTGGCGGCCTTGGGGTCGGAGTAATGGCAGCTCATTTTTCGCCTCAGCGAACAATATCTTCAATGTGAATGCGCGGCGTCATGCGTCCTTCACCAAGGACTTCGTACCACTTTCGGGCCGCGATTTCCGCGTGGGCGCGCGGTTTAGCTTCTAGGGACTTGCGGCCAAAATTGTGCGATCATTCCCAAGGGGGGAGTGATCGCATCTTCCCGAACACCCCTGTCAGCGTCTAGAAGCAGCGCATGATACGGGGCCCCTTCGCATAATGATCACGATTTCAACACTGGCTGCTGTCGTCACCGGCATGGTCCTCGCTGCGTGGCTGGGTGTTGCCGTGTGGGCGACAGTTACCGGGATGCGGCGCAAGGCAGCGGGTGAACAGGCCGCTGCCGCCGCGCGCCGGGGCGGCCTGCTGCTTGAAAATGCTCCCACGGTTTTCATGGTCGTTGATGCCAAGGACCGGATTGATGCGGGGCCGGGGCTGGCGGAATGGTTAGGCTATAACAGTCCGCCCAAACGCATGGCCGATCTTAAAGATGTGATGAGCGAGGAGAGATTCGCCGCTTTTGCCGAAACCGTGAAGGATGCGCGCCGCACGGCCAAACCTTTCGGTATGGAGTTACGCGTCAAAGACTCGGACCGTATCCTGTTTGCTCAAGGCGGCCCAGCACCGGATGAACTGGGCGGCAATCAATCCGCGATGATCTGGATCTTCGATGCGACGCAGTCCCGCAGCGATATTGCCTCACTCTCCAGCCGCGCGGACCGTGCGAGTGAGGCGCTGGGATCCCTGTCAGGTCTGATCGAGGCCGCGCCGTTCCCAATGTGGCATCGCGGCCCGGATTTGCGCCTGACGCTTGTTAATCAGGCTTATGTGAAAGCGGTTGAGGCGGAAAATGCCGCCGAAGTGATCGCGCGCGGGTTGGAGCTTATTGAAATGTCCGGCCCGGATAGCCCGCAGGCCGTGGCTGGGCGTGTGCGCGAGGATGGCGAGGCCCATATTCGCACCGTTCCGGCGACCTTAGGCGGTGAGCGCCGCATGATGCAGATTGTGGACGTGCCGCTCGGTGAAGCGGGCATTGCCGGTTATGCCGTCGATGTCGAGCAGTTGGAGCAAGCCCGCAGCGAGCTGGGCCGTTTTGCCCGGGCGCAACGCGACATGCTTGATCTGCTTTCGGCCGGGGTCGCTCAATTCGGCCCGGATCGCGCGCTCGTTTTCTCGAACCAGCCGTTTCAGCGTATCTTCGCGATGAAGAATGAATGGTTGTCCGATCGCCCCGAATTCGACCGTGTCCTTGATCGGATGCGGGAGGCGGACCGGGTACCAGAAGCCCGCGATTTTCCAGAATGGAAAGCGGAACGCCGCGAATGGTTCCATTCTGGTGATGAACCCACCGAAGAGAATTGGCTGCTGACGGATGGCACGCATCTGCGCGTCGTGGCTCAGCCGATGCCGGATGGCGGGTTGTTGCTGATTTTCGAGGATCGCACCGAACAGGCGCAGCTCTCCAGCGCGCGGGACATTCTGTTGCGCGTCCGCACCGCAACGCTCGACAATCTGTCCGAAGCGATAGGCGTGTTTGCGGCCGATGGGCGCCTGCATCTCTGGAACCGGCGCTTCAGCGAGATATGGGATCTGGACGAACCGGCACTTGCCGAACATCCCCGTGTCGACGAGTTAACAAAGGCAGTTGCAGGCCAGTTTCTGAGCCCGGCGAGCGCAGACGCGATCCAGTCCGCCGTGCGCGTCGCCACCGGGAAACGGCAACAACAGGGCGGGCGGCTCGCGCTGCGTGATGGCCGTTATTTCGATTTTGCCGCTGTTCCGCTGCCCGATGGCAATGCGCTCTTCACGCTTCTCGACATTTCAGACAGCAAACGAATTGAGGCGGCGCTGCTCGAACGTAACGAAGCGCTGGAAGCGGGTGACCGGCTCAAGACAGCCTTTGTTTCCAATATCAGTTATGAGCTGCGCACGCCGTTAACCTCCATCGCCGGGTTCGCCGAAATGCTCGATGGCGGCTATGCAGGCGACTTGCCCGAACAGGCGGGTGACTATGTGAAAGCGATCCTCGATTCCGTCGCCACCTTGCGCGTCCAGATCGACGAAGTGCTCGATCTTGCGCAGGGTGAGGCGGAAGACCTGCCGATGGAACGAGAAGAGGTGGACCTTCAATTGCTCTGCGAAGAAGCCGCCGCCGATGCGCGCGAACGGGCCGCCGCGCGAGGCCATGAATTTGTCGCCGAGATCGACTGGTCGGTCGGCAGCATCACCGGCGATGCGCGCCGCCTGCGCCAATCACTGGATCACCTGTTGCGCAATGCGATCCGATATACGCCCGAAGGCGGACGCATCCTGCTCAAGGCCGAAGGCACGACAGCTGAAGCACGGATCGTCATTTCCGACAATGGTGTCGGCATCAGTGAAGACGAAAAGGCGAGGGTGTTCGACCGCTTCCATCGCGGGGCAGGCGAACAGCAATCACGCGCGCTTGGGTTGGGCCTGCCGCTGACGAAGCAGTTTGTGGAAGGGCATGGCGGGACGCTCGCCCTGGAAAGCGCAGTGAGCGAGGGGACGTTTGTTACGGTTACGTTGCCGAGGGACGGGGCGAGTTAAGCCGGACAAGGGCAATCATGTTCTTTGTGCCCGGTCACTCCACGCGATTATTTAGCGCGCCCATAGTATCGACGCGGATTGTCACTTGATCGCCATGTTCCAGATATTCGTTGCGGGCCCGTGCATGGGCGATCTGCGCTTCGATGACATGGTGGGCGAGAGTCTCATTCCAGCCGCCTGCCAGAAATCCCCACAGACCCGCAGCATAGGTGCGATTGTATAGGCCTGCGAAAACCGTTCCATCTGGTGTGCCCGCCATGATGAGCGTGCGCGTAGGGATGATGCCGTCTGCGGAGATGGGCAGCCGGGCCTCTCCCTCGCGCCACTCCCAGCTGCGATCATGGGCTTGCCCTGCTTCGATCAGGATCTGGTTCAGGTCCCAGAGCCAATTGCTAACGGCGCTATGCTGACGCTCGATACCGTTGACCGAAAGCTGCAGTGTTAACCCCTGCACAAAAGAATTCAGATCGCGCGGCACGACATAAAGGTCGCCAACCGGGAGAAAACCCGGCGCGCTTTTGCCATCGGTGAACCCGTCGCCTGAGGTCGGATCATCCGGGTCCAGATTGCGCAGCAACATGGCACGATCAGTAACATCGTTGCACAAAATCAAGCCGCCTTGGGGGCCATCCGAAACTTGTGTTGGCCCCGTCGTGACAAGGCACAGTTCGACTTCGTAATCGAGCAATCCGTCGCCCAGCGGAATCGGTGCGTTCGCGCTGGTGGGCGTTACATATTTGGGGAATAGAAACGGGCCGTCTTGCACCTCTGCCTCTTCCGCATGGGCGGGGTAGTTGGTGCCGACCGCAATATGCTGATCCTCCAGATCGACGGGCATCGACAGAGAAGTTGCTTCAAGCTCGATCGTTTCCGATGCTCCATCGATCAGGGCCAGCACGCCATCATAATCCAATCGATTGATGATGCTGATCGCGTCCTCGCCCGACTCCCCAACTTCCACGCCTTGAACAACGCCATCCGCATATTGGGTAACGGCTATGGTCCTGTTTTCGACCCGCGCGAAAGTCAGCGCGTCATTTGTGTCTGCAATCGCGACATTTGCGGTCGGAAGCGGCGCGGAAGACTTGTCGACTGGCACCGGAGCAGACCACCATAACGAGGCAGCAATGCCCGAGCCGAGCAGCAATAAGGCGATTAACAGAAATTTCTTCATTAAGGGATCCCGGCGACGAAAGGGTTCAGATGAGTACCATTCAGGGGCTTGTTTACAATGCGGGTTGAAATTGGGGTGCTGGTTGGGGGCGTGGCACCTATCTCAATTTTTGGCGCGGTTGAATTGCCATTCCGGTTTTCCGCAGATCCGATTTCGGCTTCCCAATCATGGGAGCGAGCAGTATCCAACACTGTCATGAATGAGGGACAGATTCTAGCGGACGAAGCAGCGACACTGGCGCTTGGCGCACAGATTGCGACGCTCCTTCAACCCGGGGACTGCATCGCGCTCTATGGCGATCTTGGCGCTGGCAAGACGACGCTCGCGCGCGGCATTTTGCAGGCGCTTGGGCTGGAGGACGAGGCGCCCAGCCCGACCTTTGCGATTGTTCAGCCTTATGAGCCGCCCGAAACGACTATCCCTGTCTGGCATATCGACTTGTACCGGCTTGAAGATCCGGCAGAGGCGGTGGAGCTGGGATTAGATGATGCGCGGCGCGATGCCGCGATGCTGATTGAATGGCCGGAGCGGCTTGGCGCGGGGCTGTGGAAAGACACGCTGAAGCTGTATTTGACCATTGAGCCCCAGCCTGTTGGGGAGGCTGTGGGGCAATCCGCCGCACGCCGCTTGACAGCAACCGTCCCGCAAGCTTGGGAGGAACGATGGCCACCAGCATGAAAAATCCCGAGTCCGCACCTGAATTTCTCGAAGCCAATGGCTGGGGTGATGGCGCGCTTTTGCCGCTTGCCGGCGACGCCTCTTTCCGCCGCTATTTCCGCGTTGTCGCGCCCGGTCGGACGGCCGTTCTGATGCACGCGCCTGCGGATAAGGAAGACAGCCAACCCTTTATCGATGTCGCCGCCCATCTGAACCGGCTTGGTTTTGCCGCGCCCAAGATCATGGCGGCGGACATGGAAGAAGGGCTGATCCTGCTGGAGGATTTCGGCGATGCGCGGATGCGCGAAGTCGTCGATGCAGCGCCTGAAAGCGAGGCGCGGATCTATCGTGATGCGGTGACCCTGCTTGGTGTGCTGCACCGCTCCGGAGCGGGTGAGCTGCCGGCTTATACCATGGCGGAATATCTACGCGAGGCGGGACTGTTCACCGAATGGTATGCCCCGGCGCTTGATTTGAATGTCGATGAAACCAGTTTCGATGCCGCCTGGGAGAAGGTGCTCGCGCCTTTTGTCGATCTAGATGAACCGGTAACGGTGTTGCGCGACTATCATGCTGAAAATCTGATGTTGCTGGAAGGACGGCACGGGATCGGATCTCTTGGCGTGCTGGATTTTCAGGATGCGCTGGCCGGTCATCCGGCTTATGATCTTGTCTCGCTGCTTCAGGATGCCCGCCGCGATGTGCCGCGGGAACTGGAAGAGAATATGCTCACCCATTACCGGGTGACAAATCCAGAGGCTGGCGGCACCGAATTCGATGCAGCCTATGCGATCCTCGGCGCGCAGCGAAATGTGAAAATCCTCGGCATCTTTACCCGGCTTTGGAAACGTGACGGCAAATCGCGCTATCTGTCCTATCAGGCCCGCGTCTGGCGCTACCTGGAGCGCGATCTCCGCCATCCGGCGCTCGCCCCTGTTGCGGCCTGGTTCTCCGCCAATGTCCCAAACGGCAAACGCGCGGATGCGTGGCAGGGAGGCTCGCCGCGATGAACAAGTTCACGGCGCCGCTTGCGATCCGGCCGTCCGCCGCTGGCCCGGCTGTCGACACGGCGATGGTCATGGCGGCGGGGCTCGGCAAGCGGATGCGTCCGTTGACCGCGACCACGCCCAAACCGCTTATTCAGGTGCAGGGCAAGGCGCTGCTCGATCATGTGCTGGACCGGCTGCGCGATGCGGGCGTCACCAAAGCGATCGTCAATGTTCACTATCTGGCTGATGCGCTCGAAGCGCATGTTGCGCGCCGGGCAGGGGATGTGAACATTACCGTGTCCGACGAACGCTCCGAACTGCTGGAGACCGGCGGCGGTGTTACCAAGGCATTGTCGCTAATCGATGCCGATCCCTTTTTCGTGCTCAATTCCGATGTGATGTGGATCGACGGGCCGAGCGATACGCTGCGGTTAATGGCGGCGCACTGGGACCCGGACAAGATGGACGTGCTGCTCCTGCTGGTCCCGCAGGCCCGTGCGCATTGCCATGGCGGTGGTGGTGACTTCCACATGGACAGCCTTGGTCGTCTCAAACGGCGCGGGCGCGGCAAGATCGCGCCTTTCGTCTATTCGGGCATCCAGCTCGTTTCGAAACGCCTGTTTGAGGATGCGCCTTCCGGGCCATTTTCGACCAACATTCTCTGGGACCGGGCGATTGAGCAAGGCCGCGCTTTCGGCCTCGCGCATCAGGGACAATGGTTCGATATCGGCACCCCGCCCGCGATAAAGAAGGCGGAGGCCATGCTTCTGGATGGCTAAAGCCGTCCACCCCAACGTCTTCACCATCCCGCCGCACCGGGCTTTTGCCGACGCGCTTGCCGCCGGCCTCCTCAAAATGCACGGAAAGGATGACTTGGGTCTGGCCCGCGGCATCATCCTTGTCCCGACCAACCGGACGGCACGCGCGATTCAGGATGCCTTTGTCCGCCGCGCTCAAACGGGCTTGCTGCTTCCCCGCCTCGTTCCGATTGGCGATCCCGAGATTGCGGAAACACTGGGGAGCGCGCTTGATCCGATGGGCGAAGGAGAGAGCGTTGCACCCGCCATCGCGCCTCTCGAGCGCACAATGCGCCTCGCAACCCTTGTCCAGCAGGTGCGCAGCCGGATGGACGATCCCGTTGATGCAGGGGAGGCGGTGCGCCTCGCCCGCGATCTCGGCACAACGCTCGACCAGCTCCTGATCGAAAAGGCTGATCCCAATTCACTGGCCGAAAGTGTGGAGGCTGATCTTTCGCATCACTGGCAAGTCTCGCTCGATCAGCTGGCTGTCATCCTTGAACAATGGCCCAGCGAACTTGAGCGGCTAGGCAAGATCGACATGGCCGAGCGCCGCAACCGGCTGCTGGACCGGATCGCAATGCGCTGGCGCGATGATCCCCCTTCCGGCTTTGTTGTTGCTGCTGGTATCTCCTCGACATCACCTGCCGTTGCCGGTGTGCTGCGCACGGTATCACGCATGGAAAACGGGATGGTCGTGCTGCCCGCGCTCGATATCACGATGCCCGAAGAGGAGTGGCAGGCGCTCGGCCCGCACGAACCCGATCCGGAATCCGGTTTTCGCAAGCGCTCCATCGAGACCCATCCGCAATTCGCGCTGAAGCTGCTGCTTGACCGGATGGGCGTGGCGCGCAGCGAAGTGGATCGCTGGCGCTGGGGCGGAGGACGCGATTCTCCGGCGGTGCGGACGCGCGCGATTGGCAATGCGATGGCACCGGCAAATTATACCGGCAAATGGAATGATCTTCCTCCGCGTGAACGCCGCCTTTCAGGCGTGCGCGGTCTTGAACTCGCAACTCCAGCCGAAGAGGCGCAGGTTATCGCCATCGCCATGCGTGAGGCTATCGAGGAGCCGGGGCGTACGGCCGCGCTGGTTACGCCGGATCGCGCTCTGGCCCGCCGGGTTTCGGCGCATCTGAAGCGCTGGGGCATCAATGCCGATGATTCCGCTGGTCGCCCGCTTGCTGAAGAACCACCGGGGACGTTGCTGATTGCGCTTGCGGAGGCCGCCGCCGAAGGGTTTTCGCCGGTGCCGCTCTTGGCACTCCTCAAACATCCACTCGTTTGTTTCGGAGAGGTGCGCGGATCTTGGCTGGCTGACGTGCGCCGTTTCGATATCCTCATGCGAGGTCCGCGGCCAAGGCCGGGGCTAGACGCCGTAACAGCGCATCTACGGGCGGCAATGGCCAACGCTCCTGATCGTAAGAAACCGGGTATCGCAGTCAGTCTGACATGGTGGGAAGAGGCGGCGGCATTGCTCGCTCCGCTCGAACAGGCCGCGCGCCAAGCCAAAGACTTGCCCGGCCTCATAACGGCCATTCGGGAAGCGGCGACCCGGCTTGCTGGCGATGCCGTCTGGTCTGGGCCGTCAGGGCGGGAGGCAGCTCGCTTTATTGCCGATTGCGAGGCGCAGGCTGCACTTGGCCCGGCCGACGCGCAAATTTCCGATCTCGGGCCGCTATTGAGTCATTTGATGGCTGATATCGCAATCCGCCCTCCACAAGGCGGCCATCCGCGCCTGTATATCTGGGGTGTGCTCGAGGCGCGGCTGCAACAGGCCGATGTGATGATCCTTGGCGGGCTTAACGAAGGCATCTGGCCGAATCTACCGACGCCTGATCCTTGGCTCGCGCCGCGCCTGCGCGCAGAGCTGGGCTTGCCGGGGCTGGAGCGACGTATTGGTCTCTCCGCTCATGATTTTGCCAGCGCGCTTGGCGGTCGGCAGGTATTGGTGACACGCGCGCGCCGTGATGCCAGCGCGCCAGCCATCGCCAGCCGTTTCTGGCTACGCCTCGAAGCCATGACCGGCGGACTGACCCGTGCGCCGCGCTTCAAGGGATGGGCGCAATCGATTGACCGGGGTGAGGGTAAGACTCTGTCAGCGGGACGCCCGGCGCCAAGGCCGCCGCTCGCCGAGCGCCCAAAACAGATTTCCGTGACCAAAGTGGACAGGCTAAAAGCCGATCCTTTCGCATTCTACGCCCAGACGATGTTGAAACTTTCGCAGCTTGACCCGGTCGATGCCGAGCCGAGCCCGGCCTTTCGCGGTTCGGCAGTGCATGAAATCCTCGAAGACTGGTTCCGCGATGATCAGTGCGATCCCGACAAGCTTGTCGCACGGGCGGAAAAATTGCTCGATGCCAGCGATGCCCATCCCCTGATGCGCGCGCTGTGGCGACCGCGCCTGATCGAGCCGATCCAGTGGATGGCCGAACGGGTACGCGTGCAGATGGCTCAGGGGCGTATGCCGATCTCAGTCGAAGCCGATGGTCGAACGGAGATTTCGGGCGTCACACTAACCGGCAAGGTGGACCGGATCGACAAGCTGGCCGACGGCAGTCTTGCCATTATCGATTATAAAACCGGCCAACCACCCAGCCCAGCGGCGGTTGAGGCCGGTTTTGCAATGCAGCTCGGCCTACTCGGCCTGCTCGCAGATCGCGGTGCGTTTAAGGATGTGGAGGGCAGTGCGACAGTTTTTGAGTATTGGTCGCTCGCCAAGGACGGCGATGGTTTTGGTTTTGTGAAAGAGCCGTTCCGCAAGCGCGGCGAAGTGGAAATCACGCCTGAGAACTTCGTTGCCCATGCGGCTTCGGTTTTTGCAACGGCTGCAGAGCAATGGCTGATCGGTGATGAGCCTTTTACCGCGAAGCTCCATCCCGAATACGCGCCTTATGGCGAGTATGACCAGCTGATGCGGCTTCAGGAATGGTATGGACGCGGCGATGGGTAAGCGGCTGTCGCCTCTCTACACTCTGACCGGCGAACAGCGCGCGGCATCTGACCCGGACGCGCTGGCATGGCTGTCCGCGTCTGCCGGCACCGGGAAGACGCAGGTGTTGACGGCGCGCGTGATGCGGTTGCTGTTGTCCGGCGTCGATCCAGCCTCAGTCCTGTGCCTCACCTTTACCAAGGCTGGCGCTGCCGAGATGGCGGACCGTATTCATGCGCGGCTTGCTTATTGGGTGCGGCTGAAAAACCCGCTGCTCGCGGCCGAATTGACGGCCCTGGGCGAGGCGCATGATCCCGGTGCGGTGGCCGAAGCGCGCAAACTGTTCGCGCGCGTTCTTGATGCGACGGGTGGCGGGCTGCGTATTCAGACGATTCACGCCTTTGCGCAGAGCCTGCTCGCAGCTTTTCCGGCCGAAGCACGCATCGTCCCCGGTTTTCGGCCGATAGAGGGCAGAGAACAATCGCTGCTGATGCGCGAAACCTTGGCGACGATGCTAGTTGCGGCCGAAGAACGCGATGACAATGCGATGATCGCCGACGTCCAGCAGTTAAGCCGTAGGTTGGGCGAGGAGGGCGCTGAGGGCTTTCTCCAGCGTTGTGCGCATAATCTGGAGGCGCTGGGCGCGCTTGGGCCGTCTGAACTGTTCTGCGACATGCTCAAGCGCTGGCTCGATGTGCCGCTGGGTGACGTTGATGCGGCGATTGTCGAGGCGTGCGGTGATGACGGATTTGATATGTTGGCGCTGCGCCGGGTCGCCAAAGCGAATATCGCCTGGGCTGCGAAAACGGGCCTCGCCAATGCCGATCTGATTGCCGAATGGACGGCGGTGGACCCGGCGACACGGGCCGGGCGATTGGCAGATATACGGGGTGTTTGGGCGACCAAAGCGGGCGCTTTCCGCAAATTCAGTGCAAAATTGATCGATTCAGAGCCAGATTATGCGGAAATTTGTGCAGAATTGGATACCTATGTCGCCCGTTTGCTTGGGCTCCGGATAAAAGCTGACTTTGCCGAATTCGCCGCCGCTTCCCTGCGCGCTGGCCGCCATTTCGCCGAAGATTATGCGAACGCCAAGCGCCGTGTGGGCGCACTCGATTTCAACGATATGATCCGCCTGACCCGCGATCTTCTGGGGCAGGAAGGGATTGGCGATTGGGTGCGCTACAAGCTGGACCAGTCGATCGATCATATCTTGGTGGATGAGGCGCAGGATACCAATGTCGCGCAATGGTCGATCATCGAAGCGCTGAGCGCCGAATTTTTTGAGAGTGATCCTGATAGCGGTGATGCGGTGCACCGGACAATTTTTGCCGTGGGTGATTTCAAACAGGCCATTTTCGGCTTTCAGGGCACCAATCCGCAGGCTTTCGAAGACGCAAAACAGGCGTTTTCACGGCATATCGCCGCCCGGGAACGTGAGTTGCGTGATCTGAGTCTCGATCAGAGCTACCGGTCATCTCCGCCGATATTGGAGCTGGTTGATGCAGTTATGGGGGGCATTGGCGGCGAGGCGATTGGCCTGCCGGGCGGATTGCGGGCGCATCGCAGCGCGCATGATGGGCGCCCGGGCTGTGTAACCCTGCTCAGGCCGGTGCGCGGCGAAGAAATTGACGATACCGATCCGGGTGAGGAAGCCTGGCTTGCCGATGCCAAGCTCGCCATGGCGCGAAAACTGGCGAAACAGGTCAAAACATGGATCGCCGAGGGGCCGGATCAACTTTGGGTGGCAAGCAAGGGCAGGGCGCTGCGCCCAGAAGATGTGCTGATCCTTGTGCGAAGCCGCGGCGAATTGGCATCCTTGCTCGTTGCGCGTCTCCATGAAGAGGGCGTATCCGTGGCGGGTGTTGATCGGCTGATGCTCACCGATCCTTTGGCGATACAGGATTTGCTCGCCGCCTTGCGCTTTGCGCTCCAGCCCGAAGATGACCTCAATTTTGCAAACTTGCTGGTTTCGCCTTTGGTTGATTGGTCTCAGGATCAATTATACGCGCTAGCTAAATCTAGAAAAACTAGCCTTTGGAGTGCTTTGCGAGATGAAGCTGAGACAGGAAATGCGGCGGCGGAACATACCCTCTTGGCCGTAAACCAGATACTCAACCAAGCCGATTTCGTTACCCCGTACCAGCTTCTCGAATCCATCCTTTCCGGGTCGCTTCAGGGTCGCAAAAAACTACTCGCCCGGCTCGGCGAAGAGGCCCGCGATCCGATCGAGGAATTGCTCAACGCCGCGCTGCTCTTTGAGAGCGAAAACCCACCATCACTTCAGCATTTCCTCGACTGGTTTGATCGCGGAGATGCGGAGATAAAACGCGACCCCGCCGCGCCTCTCGATGCCGTTCGCGTGATGACTGTGCATGGCGCAAAAGGCCTGCAAGCGCCGCTCGTCATCCTCGCTGATGCGACCTTCAATCCAGACAATATGCCCGGCGGAACAATCAACTTCGCGCTCCACGAAAATGCGCCAAAGGCACCGCTCCCGCGGCCCCGCAAGGCCGAGCAAGTCGATGCGCTGGCCGATGCCGTTGAGCGCCAGAAAATGGAGGATCGTGAAGAGCATTGGCGGCTATTATATGTCGCGCTAACTCGCGCCGAGGAACATCTCGTTATCGGCGGTTCTCTGGGCGTCAATGCGAAGAACGGTGCGTCTGAAGAAAGCTGGTATGCTGCCGTTGAACGCGCGATGACCGGGCTTGGCGGCGACTGGCAGGAAGATGATCTCTGGTCCGGAACCTGGCGTTTCGAAGGCCGCGAGCCGACAAAAGTAAAGGCGCGAGCAGCCGCCAAGACCAAGACACTGGCACCCATTCTCGAAGAACCCGGTTGGCTGGATCAAAGTGCTCCTCAGGAAGAACGACCGCCGCGCCCACTTGCGCCGTCATCTCTCGGCACTGACACCGTTGCCGACCCGCCGCCGGATGCCGAGATGCAAGCGACGGCAGAACGCGGCCTGCTTTTACACTGCTTGTTCGAACGCTTGCCAAATGTAGCGCCCGAGAAACGGCGAGACGCCGCCCTGTCCTGGCTCGAAAAATCGGCGGGGGTCGCTGATGCGGCGCGGCGCAGCGAATTGGTCGGCGATACGCTGGCGATTATCGAAGATCCAGCCTTTGCCGAAATCTTCGGACCGAACGCGCTGGCCGAAGCGCCCATCGTGGGCGTTGTCGATACAATCGTCGTCTCGGGAACGGTGGACCGGCTGCTGATCGACGAGAAGGTGGTCCGCGTCATCGATTTCAAGACGGGACGGCGCGCACCGGATGGACCGGATACCGTGCCTGACGGCCATCTCAGGCAGATGTCGGCCTATGCCGCAGCGCTGGCCGTGATCTTTCCAAACCATCAGATCGAAGCCTGTTTGCTCTACACGGCCGGGCCCAACTTGATTCAGTTATCGGCCGATCAGATCGCCGCAAACAAGCCCGGCTTGTCAGGTGAAGAGCAAAGTTTGTCGCCAGATGGTTGAGCCGGAGCAGGGCGCACTCTACATAGTGCTTAACCAATAAGGAGATTCAGATCATGGCAACCAAGCCAGTTACCGACGGAAGTTTTGAACAAGATGTGCTCAGCGCCGAGGGCCCCGTCCTCGTTGATTTTTGGGCTGAATGGTGCGGCCCCTGTAAGATGATCGGCCCGGCTCTTGAAGAACTTTCCGACGAAATGTCTGGGCAGGTGACCATCGCCAAGGTCAATATCGACGAAAATCCCGAAGTCGCGGCGAAATATGGCGTACGGAGCATTCCGACGATGCTGATCTTCAAGGGCGGCGAGAAGCATGCCGAGAAAGTTGGCGCCGCGCCCAAGATGCAGTTGAAGCAGTGGATCGAAAGTGCAGTGGCCGCTTAACTAGCCGAACAAAATTTCTGCAGCATGATCCCATAGCTGCGGTGTGGCGGCGGAGAGCAATCCCGGCCGTCGATCACCCGGCCTGTAGGGTGTGCCGTCTGGCCGCGCGGTCTTCCCGCCCGCTTCGTCGAGCAACAGCGATCCGGAAGCATGATCCCAGGGCAATGTCCGTTCGAACAAAGAAATGTCGTTCTCGCCCGTTACGAGGCGTGGGTATTGTTCGCCCGCGCAGCGCGGGATCGGCACGACTTTGAAATGGCCGTTTGATCGTCTTTCGATCCGTTCGCGCTTTTCTGGGGTCATAAAATGCATACCGAATGCGGCGACCGGCAGGTCAGCACCGCTTGGTCTCGCGATAACCTTCTCGCCATCGATATAGGCGCCATGGCCGCGATGACCGTGGCATAGGCGGCCTGTCACCGGGTCGAGCAGCCAGCTCGCCACCGGGTCGCCATCGCCCAGCAGTGCAATCATGATAGCAAAGGGTGTTTTGCCTTCCGAAAAGTTCGTTGTCCCGTCGACCGGGTCGATCAGCCAAACTTCGCCGCTATTGACCGCATCAAGCAACCCAGGGTCGGCTTCAGACGCTTCTTCGCCGACAATACGGGCCGAAGGAAGTATGCCTGCCAGCCCTTCGCTTAACCGATCCTCACTTTCCTGATCGGCAATAGTTACGATTTCTCCGGGGGATTTTTCTTTGATTTCATGCGCAGCAAGAGCTTGGAAACGGGGCATGATGATATTGGCGGCCACGTTGCGCATCAGCGTTTCGACGGCACTGGACAGCGAGTGTAATGTCACGTCCGATAATCGGCGTTGATCGAGATATATCCGTGCGTGAGATCGCAGGTCCAAACCGTGGCGCGGCCGTTCCCGATACCCAGATCGACACTGATCTCAATTTCATCGCCTTTGAGGTGAGATGTCACGGGCGCTTCGTCATAGCCTTCGACCGCCAGACCCTCCTTCGCGACCTGGGTCGCGCCGAAGCGAATGGAGAGCCGGTCGCGATCCGCTGGTTCTCCAGCCTTGCCCACGGCCATGACAACGCGGCCCCAATTGGCATCTTCGCCGGCTATTGCCGTTTTTACGAGCGGTGAGTTGGCCACCGATAACGCAACGCGTCGAGCGCTTACGTTGTTTTCAGCTCCCTCAACCGTGATTTCAATAAATTTACTCGCCCCTTCACCATCGCGAACCACGAGTTGGGCAAGGTCTATGCACACCTGCTCCAGCGCCGCGGCAAAAGCATCGGCGCCTGCGTCATCGAAAGAGGAGAGGACGGCATTTTCTGCTTTTCCCGTCGCGAAAACCAGCACTGTGTCCGATGTTGAAGTATCGCTATCGACCGTGATGCAATTGAAAGTTTTGGCAACCGCGCGGCTCAGCATTTCCTGCAGGAAACCAGCATCGATGGCGGCGTCGGTGAAGATAAATCCGAGCATCGTTGCCATATCGGGCGCGATCATCCCGGATCCTTTGACGATCCCGCTAATCTGGATGGTTGCGTCACCAATCACCGCGCTCGCGGCCGCGCCCTTTGGAAAAGTGTCGGTCGTGCCAATGGCGCGCGCTGCATCCTCCCAGCTCGCTTCGGGAGCGGTGAATGCCGCTTCCAGACCGGCTTCCGCCTTGTCGATCGGAAGCGGCTCGCCGATCACGCCTGTAGAGGCGATAAACACTGTATGTGGCTCGCATTCGAGATGCCCGGAAACCTTGGCTGCAATCGCCTCCACGGCTGCCCGCCCTCGATTGCCCGTAAAAGCGTTGGCGTTCCCGGCATTGACGACAAGCGCGCGCGCTTTGCCCTGCGGCAATGCTTGGCGGCACCATTCGACCTCGGGTGATGGACACCGTGACTGTGTTGTGACGCCGGCGATGGTCGTGCCTTGGCCAAGCTCGACAAAGGTAAGGTCGCAACGATCCCAAGTTTTGAACTGAGCTCGAGAAACTCTAAGCTGGAGCCCATCCACGGCATCAAGCTTGGCAAATTCGTTCGGTGCGAGCGGCGATTTGTCAGTAATCATTGTCAGGAATCCATTATTCTTGTCCGCCTTAACGGCTCATCCTCCAATTGACTATCCACCTCCTCATCCCTACATCGCGCGCCTAGGATTTTCGGGGATTTCGAGCCATTTTTGATGGCCTTCCCAACACTATAAACGTCAGGAACGCCCATGTTTGGCGGCATTGCCAAATCGATATTCGGATCGAGCAACGATCGTTATCTCAAAAAGCTCGACAAGATTGTTCAGGAAATCAGCGCATTAGAGCCTGAGATTCAGGCATTGAGCGATGATCAGCTCAAAGCGCAGACGCCAAAATTGCGCGAACGGCTGATCGGCGGTGAGGCGTTGGACGATGTTCTACCCGAAGCCTTTGCGACAGTACGCGAAGCCGCAATGCGGACGCTCGGCCAGCGTCATTATGACGTTCAGATGCTTGGCGGTATCGTGCTTCATCGCGGTGAAATTGCAGAGATGGCAACGGGCGAAGGCAAAACGCTTGTCGCGACCTTGCCGGTCTATCTGAACGCGCTTGAAGGCAAGGGCGTCCATGTCGTTACGGTCAATGACTATCTGGCCAGCCGCGATGCCGAATGGATGGGCGAAATCTATCGTTTTCTCGGGATGGAAGTCGGTATCATTGTACCGAACTTGCCCGAAGATCAGCGCCGCGCCGCCTATGGCGCCGATATCACCTACGGCACGAACAATGAATTCGGCTTTGATTATCTGCGCGATAATATGAAATATTCGCGGGCGCAGATGGTCCATCGACCGTTCAATTTTGCGATCGTCGACGAGGTGGATTCGATCCTGATCGATGAAGCCCGTACGCCGCTCATCATTTCTGGCCCGACCGAAGACAAGTCCGAACTCTATATGGGCGTCGATGCGGTCGTGAAGCAGTTAACTGAAGACGATTACGAGCTTGACGAGAAACAACGTTCCGTCACGTTAACGGAAGACGGTACGGAGCGGGCTGAACGCCTGCTGGAGGATGCCGGGCTACTCGAGGGTGCCAATCTCTACGATTATGAAAATACGTTGGTGGTGCATCACCTTCAAAATGCCCTGCGCGCCAACACGCTGCAGCGGCGCGACAAGGAATATCTCGTCAAAAATGACGAGGTCGTGATTATCGACGAATTTACCGGGCGCATGATGGACGGACGCCGCTGGTCAGATGGCTTGCATCAGGCCGTTGAAGCGAAAGAAGGCGTTCCGATCAAGCCGGAAAACCAGACCCTCGCATCGATTACCTTCCAGAATTATTTCCGCATGTATCCGAAACTGGCCGGTATGACGGGAACGGCGCTTACCGAAGCACCTGAATTTTACGACATCTATAAGATGAACGTGTCGACGATCACGACTAACAAACCGATTAAGCGCGTCGATGAGGTTGATGAATTCTACAAGGATGAATTGGACAAATTCGCGGCCATCGCAAAGGCGATCGGTGAAGCCAGCGAGCGTGGTCAGCCAGTGCTTGTGGGTACTGTTTCGATTGAGAAATCCGAGTTGCTCTCCGAATTCTTGAACAAGGAAAAGGTCGAGCATGCGGTGCTGAATGCCCGGCATCATGAGCGTGAGGCGCATATCGTGGCTCAGGCCGGCCGGTTAGGCGCGGTAACAATTGCCACCAACATGGCGGGCCGCGGCACGGATATTCAGCTTGGCGGCAATCTTGAATCCCGGATCGAAGCCGAACTTGCGAATCTGGAAGATGGTCCGGAGCGGGACAAGGAAATCGAACGGATCACCGCTGAAGTTGCCGCAGAAAAAGAAAAAGTGAAGGAAGCGGGCGGGCTGTTTGTTCTCGCAACCGAACGCCATGAAAGCCGCCGGATCGATAACCAGCTCCGCGGTCGTTCAGGGCGTCAGGGCGATCCCGGCCTGTCACGCTTCTATCTTTCGCTTGATGATGATCTACTGCGCATCTTCGGGCCGCAGACGATGTTCGCCAAGATGGTTCGCAGCAATCTTGAAGAAGGCGAGGCGATTGTCAGTCCCTGGGTCGCCAAGGCAATTGAGACCGCGCAAAAGAAGGTTGAAGCGCGCAACTATGATATTCGCAAACAGGTCGTCGAATATGATGATGTGATGAATGATCAGCGCAAGGTCATTTATGAGCAGCGCGGCGATATCATGGACGCCGCGCAAGTCGACGATATTGTGATCGATATGCGTCAGGAAACCGTCAACGGCGTTGTCGCTGATCATTGCCCGCATGGAACCTACCCTGAGCAATGGGATGTCGATGGACTCAAGACCGAAGTGGATGCGTTATTCGGTGTCCAACCACCGATTGACGACTGGATGAAAGAAGATGAGGTCGCTCCCGAATTACTCGAGGAACGGCTGCTTGAATTGGCCGACCATCAGGTTGCGGAAAAATCGAAAGACATTCCGGATGAAGATTGGGTTGGTGTAGAAAAGAGCATCCTGCTTCAGAATCTGGATGTGCAATGGAAAGAGCATCTTTCAACGCTCGATGCGCTCCGCCAGGTCGTCAATCTGCGCTCCTATGCGCAGAAAAAGCCGATCGACGAGTATAAGCGCGAAGCCTTTTCCATGTTCCAGCAGATGCTCGTGAACATTCGCGAGGAAGTCACCAAGACACTGGCGTTTGCAACATTCACACGGGCTGCACCGCCGCCTCTGCCCGATCTACCTGACTTCATCACGACACATATCGATCCGCTGACGGGTGAAGATGACAGCGCGGATATCGATGCGGGTGATCTGGGCCTGGTCACGGCAAAACTCCCGCCGCGTCAGTCAGGTGCGCCGCGCCTCGATGAGATGATCGCTGGTGATCCAAAAGATTGGGAAGGCAATGTCAGTCGTAACGCGCCTTGCCCCTGTGGCTCGGGCCGGAAATACAAACATTGCCATGGAGCGCTAAAATAAGCGCTACATCAGTCCGCTCATTGGTGACGCTAGCGCGCTGGCGGCTCCGGTGATTGCCGCGCCTGATCCTGTGATCCTTGCCGACGATGCTCTGTCTCGGGGCGATAATCTGGAAGCCTATGATATCGCCATGTCGGCGCGTGAAGAGGGGATAGAAACACCTCGGCTGGCCTATATCGCAACGCTGGCGCTCGCCCGTATGGGCGATACGAACATGGCGCTTGATCATTATGAGCAAACCGGCCTTGGCGCGATCGATGATGATGACATTTTGGCGCTCTGGGGCAGGCTAAAGAAAGATCTGGCCGAAACGGCGAAGCCCGCCGACCGCGCTGGCCTGTTTGCCGAAGCGAGCAAGGCCTACCGAGAAGTCTATGAGCATCGCCCCAGCTATTATACCGGGATCAATGCGGCGACGACGGCGCTGTTAGCCGGTGACCGCGAGGCTGCAGAGGAGCTCGCTGAGCAAATACTGAAAGATCCGGAGGTTGTGAAACCAAAGGGTTTCTATGCGACAGCGACGGCCGCCGAAGCCAATGTTCTGCTCAATCGCTCAGCAGATGCCTTTTCGGCGATAACTGCTGCGATAAGCTGGTCCGATGCTAGCGTCGGTTCGAAAGCATCGACATTCCGGCAGATGATGCTGATCGCCAAGGTTGTCCCCGATATGGCAGAGGCAATTGCACCGCTTCTGGAAGTGCTCCGTCCAGCGCCAGTTCTTGTCTATACCGGGCATATGTTCGTGGCCGAGGCTGAGACCGAAACGATTTTGACGGAGCGGATCGAAGTTGCCCTTGACGAACTGACACCCGATACAGCCTATGGCGCTTTGGCCTGCGGTTCGGATATTCTGATCGCTGAGGCAATTTTGCGGCGCGGGCTTGAGCTTCATGTCGTGCTACCGTTCGAACGCGGCGATTTCGTCGAACAATCGGTCCGTCCAGGCGGAGATGCGTGGATAGAACGGTTCGAGCAATGCATGGACCGTGCAACCAGCGTCAGCTTCGCAACCGATATGAGCTTTATTGGCGATCCGAATATGTTCAATTACGGATCAGCGGTGGCCATGGGGCTTGCGCGAATGCGTGCACGGCATTTGCGGACCAGCGCGGTGCAGCTGGCCGTTGCCAAAGCACAAAGCGGCGTCAATGCGGCCGGAACAAACAATGATGTCTCTATCTGGGAAAAGCTTGGCCATCATAGCCATATCATTGATCCTGGTGACATTAATCGCGATCTGAATCGTGCGCCTGAAATCGAGATGCCTGAGAACGTGACCCGCGTTGCGTATTCCATGATTTTTGGTGATTTTGCGGGGTTTTCGAAACTATCTGAAGCGGCGCTGCCAGTTTTCGCAACCGAAATACTGGGCAAGGCCGGCGCGGTTCTGGATCAATTCGGCGACAAGATTTTATACCGCAACAGTTGGGGCGATGCGATTTATGCTGTGGTTTCAACGCCGACAGATGCCGCCGAGATTGTGCTTCAACTCCAGCGGCGATTGAATGATGTGCCCGATATTTTAAGCGAAGCTGCGGGGAGCAATTGCGGGATGCGGATCGGCTTGCATCACGGCCCGATTTATCGCGGCTACGACGCGGTCATGATGCGCACCACATTTTTCGGTACCGAGGTGACGCGCACCGCGCGGATCGAACCCGTAACACCGACCGGCGAAGTCTATGCGACTGAGGCTTTTGCGGCCGTTCTGGCGCTTGAGCCGGCGCAGCGTTTCTGGACCCATTATGTCGGCCGTGTGCAGTTGGCGAAAAATTACGGCGAGCTTGCCATGTACAAGCTCAGCCCGCGAACGCCGCATGAAGAAGAAGTGGCTCCCCGGGTCTGATTCGAACAGACGACCGATCGGTTAACAGCCGATTGCTCTACCACTGAGCTACCGGGGAATGCCCTTGAGGTCTGCCGGGCGACATAAGTATCGATCAGCAGCCGCGCGCCTATAGCAACGCTTTGTGGGGCGATGCAAGCGTCTCAAACGATGAATTGTTCGCGGGCGATGCGCTCGTCCAGCGCGTGCTCGGGATCGAACATCAAAGAGAGCGACTGGCTGGCGTCCAGACAGACGCTGACGGTCGCGACGTCCCGAACCTCGCGCTGGTCTGCAACTGCGCTCACAGGCCGTTTTTTAGGCTCGAGGACACGGAAGGCTATCTCCGTGGAATCTGGTAGAATCGCTCCGCGCCAGCGCCTTGGCCGGAACGGACTGATCGGAGTAAGCGCGAGCATATTCGAACCCATCGGTAAAATCGGGCCGCGGGCGGAAAGATTGTAAGCGGTTGAGCCAGCGGGCGTTGCGACGATCACGCCATCGCAAACCAGTTCCTCAATCACGACATTGCCGCCCGCCTGCACCTCCAATTTTGCCGTCTGGCGTGTTTCGCGCAACAAAGAGACTTCATTGATTGCAGGGCTGGAGATTGTTTTCCCTTCTACCGTGACGGCATCCATGCGTAGAGGCGCAACAGTGAAGGTTTTCGCTTTCTTCAGCCTCTCGCCGAGATCTTCGGTCCGCCATTCGTTCATCAGAAACCCGACCGTGCCCAGGTTCATGCCGAAGACGGGGAGAATATGCTGATCGGCCAGCATCTGATGCAGCGTTTGCAGCATGAAGCCATCGCCGCCCAATACGATCGCGGCTTCGGCATCTTTCAACCCAACAAACTGATGTTGCTTTTTTAGCGCTGCCTCTGCTGCTTGAGCCTCATCGGTTGGCGAGGCGACAATCGCATATTTGCCGTCGATATTCATCCGCCTGTCACACTCATATGACGCGCGACCGAAGGCTCGTTGGAATTCTCCGAAATCGCGAAATCATGCTGCTTTGGTTTAAGGGTCATCGCCTGATCGAGCATTTTATCCAGTGCATCGGAACCGCCCTCTCGAAGTGCGGTCTTGAGGTCCAGATGATCGTCATGGCCAAGGCACATATAGATTTTCCCCGAAACGGTGATCCTGACGCGGTTGCAGCCTTCGCAGAAATTATTGGTGAGCGGTGTAATCAGACCGAGTTTCAAGCCGAGTTCCTCAACCTTCCAATACCGCGCCGGGCCACCCGTGCGTTCGGTGAGCGGGATGAGTTGGAATTGCTCCTTCAGATCGGTCTGTACGGCGTCTAGTGGCAGATAGCGGTCGTGCCGGTCACCGTCGATCTGGCCGAGGGGCATGGTTTCAATCAATGTGAGACTATGCCCCTCATTCGCGCACCAGCGCATCATCGGAACGACCTGATCATCGTTCAGGCCTTTGAGGGCCACCATGTTGATTTTTACTTGCAGTCCGGCGGACTTTGCCGCTGCGATCCCGTCCAACGTCTTTTCCAGCTCACCCCAGCGCGTGATATAGCGGAACGTGTCCGGATCGCGCGTGTCGAGGCTGACATTCACCCGGCGAATGCCCGCATCGACGAGCGCTTCCGCATGCTGGGCCAGCCGGGTGGCATTGCTGGTCATCGTCAACTCGTCGAGAGCGCCGCTTTCAAGATGCCTGCCAAGCATGCGTGCCAGCCCTACGACCCCGCTGCGGACGAGCGGCTCGCCGCCTGACAGCCTGATTTTCCGAACACCGCGGGCAACAAAAGCGCTGGCGATGATATCGATTTCTTCGAAAGAGAGGATATCTTTCCGCGGTAGAAACTGCATCTTTTCAGCCATGCAGTAACGGCATCTCAAATCGCAGCGATCCGTAACCGATATTCGCAGATAGCTGATCCGACGGCCATATCCATCGGTAAGAGGTCGTGCCGGCGCGATTGTGTTGAGGGTCATGAGACATGCCCTAAAACGGGCCAGTTACAGGAGCAAGTGTGGATCGGAACATTGCACGGCGCTTGATGCACTCTAGAGTATCTCCCACAGCCCGTCGTTGTTCGTCCATAGGGGACAAAATCATATCCACCTTCTCATCTTCGACTAGCAATCCGCTATTTTTGCTATCGTTCCGGCAGCGCAATGAGTTGGCAACGATCGTGGAACGTGCCGGTTGGACGCCGATCGCCGCGCGCCGGATGGAAAAAGCAGAACGGCGTTTCATTTTGTCGGGGGCGAGAATTGCTGTTGTGGACGCCCGGGGCGCCTTTGATGACGGCCTTGCAGCGATCAAGATACTCGCTGACCCTGTCGAAGCGAATGCTGCGGCCCTGCTTGTTCTCGTTTCCAAGACTGACATTGGTCGGATCGAAGAAGTGTTGGCGGCAGGTGCCACCCATTATCTCGCGAGCCCGTTTGGTGATCAGGAACTGATCCAAGCGCTGCGTTTCTCTGACCGTTATACTGTGCGTGTCGGCGGCCGATACCAGCATGCCGGTACCCGGTCCGAGCCAGATGTGACCAAACTGACTTGGCAGCTCGATCGTGCAACGGAGCAAGTCGCTCTCGATCCTTCGCTTGCCAGCTTGCTTGAAGTGCCGGGTGTAAAAAACGGGGCGGTTCCATGGGCCGATTTTTTGCAGCTGTTGGGCGAGAAGGCGACTCAAGAATCGGAACGCGCTGTCCGCAAACTTTCCGAGACAGGGGAGCCCACCGCTTTTGCGCATGTCGTGCCGGGCGGTTCTCATGAACGTATGGTCCATCATCTGACGCTAGATGAAACAGCGGACAGCATTAGTGCATGGGTAGAGCTGCCTGATGAAGAAACGGAGCATCGGACGATATCGGAAAGCGACTATCTGACCGGTGTCGGTGATGTGCGCAGCGCCTATCAATGGATCGATGCGCAGCTTGGCGTCGAGCATGCAGACGAGCCGAAATTGGCGCTGCTTCTGGTTTCGCTGCATCGGTTCGAACGCATCAATCAGGCCTATGGAAGCGCCACCGGGGATGCTGTGCTGCAGGGAATGGCCCGCCGGATCGAACGACTGATTTTGGCGATGCCGACGCATCGCAAGCTTGTTGCGCGGCTAGCCGGTGCAGAGTTTGCCATCGGTTTGGCGCCATCCGTGTCGCTCGATGAGGCTGAATTTGCCGCGCGCCAATTGGTCGGGGTGCTCGAGCAACCCTTCATAACCGACGATCAGGTCATCCGGCTAAAAATTCGATGCGGGATAGTCACAAGCGACGAAGGTGACGAAAATGCGAAGGCTGTTATGCGCCGGGCCAGTGTGGCGCTGGCAGAATCGCGGGATGGGGATACGCACCCGATCCGGGTGTTTGGAAAAGACGAAGAGGGGCAGGCCGAACGCGATAGCCGTTTAGAGATTGATCTGCGTCTTGCCCTTGACCGTGATGAAATAGAGATTCTGTACCAACCGCAAGTTGCGGTCACATCCGGCGCCATTATCGGGGTCGAGGCACTGGCCCGCTGGCAGCATCCGGTATTTGGCGAGCTCGGCGCGATCGCATTGTTCGCTGCCGCCGAGCGTTCAGATTATTTGATCGAATTGTCGAAACATGTTCAGAAAAAAGCCGTTGAAACAGCGGCCACCTGGCCTGACCATCTGTCTGGTTTGCGGCTTTCGGTAAACGTTACTGCCGCCGATATGGCAGAGGATGATTTTGTCGAACGATTTTCGGAAATGGTGGATGACTCGGGCTTCGATCACACGAAACTGACGGCCGAAGTGACCGAGAGTGGATTGATTGAAGATCTCGGCATCGCCGCCGAACGTTTGGCGCAATTGCGTGCTCGCGGATTTCGCGTTGCAATAGATGATTTCGGGACTGGCTATTCAAGCCTAGCCTATCTCAAAACACTGCCGCTCGATTATCTCAAAGTTGATCGCCGGCTCAGCCAGGATATCACCGGCAGCGCCCGTGACCGCATCGTTGTGACCGGCGTGATCGAGATGGCGCGCTCGCTTGGTCTGTCGGTCATTGCCGAAGGTGTGGAGACCGAAGAACAGCTATCCCTTCTGGCCGAGCAGGGCTGTGAACTTTATCAAGGCTTCCTCTGCTCGCCGCCCGTTGACATTCCGACGCTTGAAGCACTGGTTGCCGATCACGCCTAAGACGCCGCTTTCGCAAGCCCTTTGGACAGCTGCAGCGCGCCGTTGAGCCGGGCTTGCGGATCGCCCCAATTGCGCGTGATGACCATCTTGTGATCGGGGCGTAACTTTGCCGTGCCCTTGAGCCGTTCGACATACTCGATAAGCCCGGCGGGATTGGGAAAGCTGTCCTGAAAGAAGCTGACCAACGCGCCGCGCGGCCCGACATCGATCTTGGAAACATGTGCCTTTTTGGCATTGAGCTTCGTTTCGATGACCTTGAGCAGATTGGCCGTGGGTGCCGGAATTTCCCCGAACCGGTCGATAAGCTCTGCCGCGAAGGCTTCTACCTCTATCCGGTTTTCAAGATCGTTCATGCGGCGATAGAGCCCCATGCGCAGATCGAGATCCGGGACATAATGGTCAGGCAGCATGATCGGCGCATCCACGGTGATCTGCGGTGAGAAATCGTCGGCCGGAGCCTCTAGCCCTGCGCTACCAGCCTTGGCCGCGACAATCGCGTCTTCCAGCATCGATTGATACAATTCGAAGCCAACTTCTTTGATGTGACCAGACTGTTCGTCGCCAAGCAAATTACCCGCGCCGCGCTGATCGAGGTCATGACTGGCGAGCTGGAACCCTGCGCCCAGCGTTTCCAGATCGGAGAGGACGCCGAGGCGTTTTTCTGCCGCTTCAGTCACGATCCGGTTGGCCGGTGTCGTCAGATAGGCATAGGCCCGCTCTTTCGACCGGCCGACCCGGCCGCGCAGCTGATAGAGTTGAGACAAGCCAAATTGGTTGGCGCGGTGGATGATCAGCGTATTTGCCGATGCAATGTCCAAGCCGCTTTCGATGATTGTCGTCGACAGAAGCACGTCATAGCGTTTGTCGTAAAAGGCCGACATGCGTTCTTCGACCACGGTCGGGCTCATCTGGCCATGCGCAGTGACAAAGCTGATTTCGGGGATTGCCTCGCGCAAAAATTCCTCGATCTCTGGCAGGTCCGCGATACGCGGCGCGACGAAAAAACTCTGTCCGCCACGATAATGCTCGCGCAGCAGGGCTTCGCGCAACACGACCGGATCCCAGGGCATGACATAGGTCCGCACGGCAAGGCGGTCGATTGGCGGGGTTTGGATGACGGAGAGCTCGCGCAAGCCCGACATCGCCATTTGCAGTGTGCGTGGAATCGGTGTCGCAGTCAGCGTCAGCACATGCACATCGGCTTTCAGCGATTTGAGCCGTTCCTTGTGAACGACGCCGAAATGCTGCTCCTCATCGACAATCACCAGGCCGATCTTTTTGAAATCGATGGATTTGGCGAGCAAGGCATGGGTGCCGATCACGATATCGATCGAGCCGTCGGTCAGACCTTCGCGCGTTGCCTTGGCTTCCGCTGTCGGGACAAGCCGAGACAATCTCCCGATCTTCATCGGAAATCCGGAAAATCGTTCGCAGAAATTGGTGTAATGCTGCCGCGCCAGCAAGGTCGTCGGACAGACAAGCGCGACCTGCATACCCGCCATCGCAGCAACATAGGCAGCGCGCAGCGCGACTTCGGTTTTGCCAAAGCCGACATCGCCGCACACCAGCCTGTCCATCGGCGTGCCCTTGCCAAGGTCCGCAATCACTTGCTGGATCGCGCGGTCTTGATCTTCGGTTTCGATATAGGGGAAACGGTCGACAAAACTGGCATAGCTGGAATCGGGCTCGGCGATATCGGCAGTGCGTAGAGCGCGGGCTGCGGCGGTCGCGATCAAGTCCCCGGCAATGGCCTGAATCCGGTCCTTCATCTTGGATTTGCGGCGCTGCCAGCCTTCGCCGCCAAGTTTGTCCAGCGCTACGCTGTCGCCCTGTGAGCCATAGCGAGAGAGCACATCGAGATTTTCGACCGGAACATACAGCTTGTCGCCGCCTGCATATTCGAGCGCAACGCAATCATGGGGTGCGTTGCCGACCGGGATCGACATCAGCCCTTCATAGCGCCCGATACCGTGTTCGGCGTGAACCACTAGATCGCCCGGAGTTAGCGTCGCCAGCTCGTTGAAGAAGGCGTCGGCATCTTTCTTACGGCGGTTTTTGCGGCGCAGCCGGTCCCCCAGCATATCCTGTTCGGACAGTAGCGCGACATCGCGCGAGGTGAAGCCGTGATCGAGCGGTATAACCGCAAGCGAAACCGTTCCGCCAAGTGCAGACTGCCAGTCATCGGCCAGACTGGCATTTTTGAGGCCATGTTCTTCGAGCAAACCGCCAAGCCGTTCCCTCGCGCCGATGCTGTAGCTACCAAGAACGACCTTTTTGCCCTCGGCGCGCAGCGCGGTGATGTGCGCGACGACGGCTTCGTAGATATTGGCGTTCGCCTTGCGCTCCGGTGCGAAATTGCGGGCGCTGTTCACATCGAGATCGACGATCGCCTCGCTTTGAGGTTCCCGGTACGCGCTGGTCAGGTGCAGGGGTGCCTCTGTGATCTGGGCGTCCCATTGGTCGTTTGTTAGATATAATGTTTCGGGAGCAAGCGGGCGATAGCTGCCAGGATCGGAAGACTGTACATTTTCCCGGTTGCGATAATAATCGGAAATTGCCTCGAAACGGGCTTCGGAAGCGGCCGCCGTACCGCCGTCGCGAACAAAGACGGCGCGCTCGTCCAGATGCTCGAATAATGTCGCTAGCTTCTCTTCGAAGAGCGGTAGCCAATGCTCCATACCGGCAAGGCGTCGGCCTTCACTGATCGCTTGGTATAGCGGATCGCCGGTCGCGGTTGCGCCGAACAGTTCGCGATATCCGCTGCGAAAGCGTTTTACATTGTTTTCGTCGAGCAAAGCTTCCGAAGCGGGGAGGAGGGTGAAACTCTCGGCGCGCCCGGTTGTTCGCTGGTCGGCGGGGTCGAAGCGCCGGATGCTTTCAATCTCGTCCCCGAAGAAATCGAGCCGCAGCGCTTCCTTCTCGCCCGACGGAAACAGGTCCAGCAACCCGCCGCGCACCGCATATTCGCCGGCATCGGCTACGCTCTCAACGCGGATGTAACCATTGGCCTGCAACCTAGCGATCAGATCATCGCGGTCGATGCGTTCGCCGGGAGCGAGGTGCGCGACAAGCTGGCGAACGCGAAAAGGCGTCAATGTGCGCTGGGTTACGGCGTTGATTGTCGTCGCGATCAGCCGGGGCTGCGTCTGCTCACGCTGGAGAGCGTTAAGTGCAGCAAGGCGTTCGGCTGCGATACGCAGGCTGGGGCTGGCCCTGTCATAGGGAAGGCAATCCCATGCCGGAAAACTGATAATCTCGATTTCCGGGGCAAAATAGGTGGCGGCATCGGCAAGCCCGCGCATCGCCGCATCATCCGGCGCGATATAGACAGCAGGAAGCCCTTTGAAGGCCGCTGCACGCGCAATATCGGCCATCAGCGACGGCAGGAAGCCTGTAGGAGCACTTGCAAGCGTCAGCGGCGCGCTGGCATCAAGGATCTTTTGAATGTCAGTCATTTGGCAATCGGGATATAATCCAGAATCTGCATTTTCTTCATCATCGGCCCGTCCATAGCGGCGGTTGGTGTTTCCGTTCCGATGGCCCAGGCCATGATCGTGACATCATCAATTTCGAGCAGAATTTCGAACCAATCCGCTTCTTCAACGGTCCATTCCTGCGAATAGCGATCGAAAAAACCACCGATCAGCAAGTCAGCCTCTTTGGTTCCGCGATGCCATGCGCGAAACTTCAGGCGTTTTAGGCGGTTCGCGTGATCCATGTGATCTCCAACAGCAAAAGGCCGACAGGCGCTGGTGTGGCTTGTCGGCTTCGGTATACAGGGTCTCTAATCATGCGCCCCGAGATACTCAATCCGCTGTTTGCCGAAATCGAAGCCCTCAAGGGCGTTGGCAAAGGCCTGGCCAAGCCGCTGGGGCGGCTGAAGCTCGAACAGATTATCGATGTGCTGTTTCATTTGCCGACAGGCTGTATCGACCGCAAGCACGTAGAAACGCTTGATATGGCGGATGCGGGCCGGATGGTGACGGTGATCGTTACGCCAAACGACTATAAGGCTGGCGGACCGCGCAGCCCCCTGCGCATTCAGGCCACGGACGGTGAGGGGAATGTCGTCAGCCTTGTGTATTTTAACAATCCGGGCTGGGCGCGGAAGTTGCTTCCCTTGGACGAGCCTCGTGCAATCTCAGGCCGGATGGAGCTTTACGGTCAGGAACTGCAGATCGTGCATCCCGACATGGTCGTAAAGCCCGACGAGATTGGAGAGATTCCTCAGCGCGAATCGGTTTATGCGCTGTCCGAAGGGCTGACGAACAAGCGGCTTGGCCAATTGGCGGCGCAGGCTCTGGAACGTGCACCCGATCTTTCCGAATGGATCGAGCCGAGTTTGAAACGGCGTGAAGAATGGCCCGGGTGGCGCGATGCGATCGGCAAGATCCATACGGACCCCACCGACGAGAAAGCGCGCCGGCGGCTCGCCTATGACGAGATTTTTGCCAATCAGCTGGCGCTTGCCCTTGTCCGGCAATCCGCACGGAGCCGCCGCGGTGAACCGTTGAACCCCGATGCCAAGCTGCGTGATCAGCTCCAGTTACCGTATGAGGCTACGGGAGCCCAAAAACGGAGCGTCTTGGAAATCGAAAGCGATGTGCAGCAGGACAAGCCGATGCTGCGCCTGCTTCAGGGGGATGTCGGGTCCGGCAAGACTCTGGTTGCTGTTATGGCTTTGTTGATGGCGGTTGAATCAGGTTCACAGGGCGCGCTTCTTGCGCCGACCGAAATTCTCGCGCGCCAGCATTATGATACGATTTCGGCGATGCTTGCGGGCCTACCGATCAATGTCGCGGTGCTGACGGGGCGGGACAAGGGCAAGATACGGGAATCCACATTGATGGGGCTGGCCGATGGATCGGTCGACATCTTGATCGGCACGCATGCGATCTTCCAGGAAGCGGTGCGCTACAAGAAGCTCGGGCTTGCCGTTGTCGACGAGCAACATCGTTTTGGCGTGGCGCAGCGTTTGATGCTGTCCCAGAAGGCAGATAAGCCGCCGCATCTGCTGGTGATGACCGCAACGCCAATCCCTCGCACTCTCACGCTTACCCATTATGGCGAAATGGATGTTTCTCGGCTCGACGAGATGCCGCCGGGCCGCCAACCCATCGAAACGCGGGTCCTGAATTCCGGACGGCTCGACGAGATTATCGAAGGTCTGGGCCGGCATATTGCCGGAGGCGGGCAATCCTATTGGGTGTGCCCTCTGGTTGAGGAAAGTGCGTTATCCGATCAGGCAGCGGCGGAGGACCGGGCGCAGCTGCTTAAAGCCCGCTTTGGTGAAGACCGGGTGGGACTTGTCCATGGCCGGATGAAGGGCCCGGAAAAAGACGCCGTGATGGGGCGTTTCCAACGCGGCGATCTGGCGGTGCTTGTGGCCACTACTGTGATTGAAGTTGGCGTTGATGTGCCCAATGCGACGCTAATGATCGTGGAGGGGGCAGATCGTTTCGGGCTGGCTCAACTTCATCAGCTGCGCGGCAGGGTTGGCCGCGGTGATGCCCAATCCATGTGCCTCTTGCTGCGCGGTGATGCGCTGAGCGAGACGGCGCGGGCGCGGTTGAAGCTGCTCAGGGAAACGAATGACGGCTTTCGCATAGCAGAAGAAGATCTGCGGCTGCGCGGGGCGGGAGAGCTGCTTGGTACGCGGCAATCGGGCGATGTCGGTTTTCGAATTGCGCCGCCCGAGCTGGTCGCAGAGCTCGCACCGATCGCCAATGACGATGCGCGCCTGCTGATCGAGAATGAGGGTGGGCTGGAAAGTGCGCGGGGAGAGGCCGCCCGGACCGCGCTCTATTTGTTCAAACGTGACGCTGCCGTACCGCTCCTGCGATCGGGTTAGGTGGCCGCTTTCCGGCTCTAGTCGTTATGCGCTTGATGCGGCGTTGAATCGAGTTTCTGACGATATCCGCTGGCATCGAACGGTCGGATGAATTCAGCGCCGATACGGTCGCTGAGCGACCATACGATGCGGGCGTTCACTTCACCGATCAGCGGCAAATCAAGACGGACCAAGGTACCCTCGCGATAGGCAACGGGCGAAATTGCCATGAAACCGAAGGGAGATAGATTGCCTACCAGGATTTCGTGGCTATCTTCGCTGGGTTCATGCAATGCCGCACGAATGGACACAGCATCGCGCGCAGCACGACGCTTTTCGACATCGAAAATATGCTGAGCAAGAGGTTGAGCGTTCATCCTGGTTTCTCCTAATTCGCCGGAATTACGGGATCTTAATGGAGGAAACTCTTTAAGCGCGACCAAAGCAAAGAGGATAATAAGCGATTTACCATCGATTTTTGTTGGAAAACCGGGAATTTCGACGAATGACACTTGTCAGTGGAGTGAGGTCTGACCAAAGCCAGAGCGATGGCTGACAGGCGCGATCTTACTCAAGGCTCAGTTCGCGTTCAACTCGTTCGCTTGGCGAGTCCGTTGTCGATCGGGATCGTCGCCATGTTCTCGGCAACGCTCGTCGACGCCTATTTTCTGGGCCAATTGGGAACGCAGCAACTCGCGGCAATCAGTTACGCCTTCCCAGTTTTTTTTGCGATTTTGAGTCTAGCCATCGGCCTTGCTGCTGGCACGGGTTCGGTTTTGTCCCGCGCTATCGGTTCGGGTGATCGAAGTCGGATTGTCAGTTTAACGACGCATAGCTTGGTGCTCGCCGTGATCATGGGTGTCGTGATTGCCATCGTCGGAACCGTGACGATCAGGCCGCTCTTCACGGTGATTGGCGCAGAGGGCGGCGTTCTTGATGATATCACAGTCTATATGCGCATCTGGTATTACGGGCTTCCGTTGCTCGTTCTTGCACAAGTTGCTGGCAGCATCTTGCGTGCAAACGGCGATTCTCTTGTCCCAAGCGCGTTGATGATAGCAACGGCCGCGGTTAACATTGCGCTCGATCCGATCCTTATTTTTGGCGGTTTCGGCGTAGAAGGCATGGGCATGGAAGGCGCAGCTTGGGCGGCCTTTGCTTCACGTACAGTCATGCCGCTCGTGATCATCCCGGTTCTTTTGTTTCGCGATCGCTTGATAAATCTTGAGCGCACGAGCTGGGGCGAGGTGTTTAGCAGTTGGTGGGAAATTGCCCGGATCGGAGTCACAGCGGCGTTAGGCAATGCCGTAAGCCCGGTTTCGATCGGTGTAGTTACGGCAATCGTCGCCGTTTATGGCGATCAGGTTGTGGCAGGGTTTGGGGTTGCCGGACGCCTAGAGAGTTTTGCTGTTATCCCTATGCTCGCATTGTCTGGCTCCATCGGGCCTGTTGCTGGCCAAAATTGGGGTGCGAAGAAATTCGAGCGAGTCCGCGAAGCCATTCGGTTTGGTTTCATCGTTTGCCTTGTATGGAGCATCGTTATCGCAGTGGGCTTCTGGTTTGCGGCTGGTTGGTTCGCCAGCCGGTTTAGCAACTCACCGATAGTAGTAGAGGAGGTATCTTATTACCTTTGGATCGTTCCGATAACCTTTGCCGGCTATGGTATAACGATTGTTGCAGCGGCTGCTTTCAATGCGCTCGGAAGGCCGGTGCTGGGCCTCGGTCTCTATCTCGTGCGCTCGATCATATTTTACATACCGCTCGCCCTTATCGCGACTAGCTTCTTTGACACGACGGGCGTCTATGCGGGGATCGCGATCGCCAATACTCTGGCAGGGATCGTGATCCTATGGCTTACATTTCGTTGGCTGGACGCAATGGTCGAGCGGGAACGAGAGTCGGGCTAGCCGCGCACCAACACCCCGTGTTTCTTTTTGCCTGCCGAAACTCGAACCGGATCATCTCCGATGGAGATCATTGCACCGAGATCGTTTATCTGCTCGCCGTCAACGCGGGCCCCGCCGCCTTTAACGAGCCGCTTGGCTTCACCCTTTGACGCAACAAGCTCAAGGTCGACCAATGCATCGAGAAGACTGATATCGCCGCTGACATTCATCGTTGGCAAATCGTCTCCAGTCGCGCCCTGTTCAAAGGTCCTTTGAGCCGTCTTGGCGGCATCGTGCGCGGCATCTTCGCCATGCGCCATTGCGGTTGCGGCATCGGCGAGCGTTTTCTTCGCGTCGTTGATCTCAGCGCCTTCAAGCTTTTCGAGACGGGCAATCTCAGCGACATCAATATCTGTGAACAGGCGCAAGAATTTCCCGACATCGGCATCCTGCGTGTTGCGCCAGAACTGCCAATAGTCATACGCGGCTAGCCGGTCCGCATTGAGCCATACTGCTCCGCTTGCGGTCTTGCCCATCTTGCCGCCATCGGCTGTTGTGATCAACGGCGTGGTGACGCCGTAAAGCTGGGTCCCGTCAATTCGGCGAGCCAATTCGATGCCGTTGATGATGTTGCCCCATTGATCCGATCCGCCGAGCTGCAACAAACAGTCTTCGCGGCGCGATAATTCTAGAAAATCATAGGCTTGGAGGATCATGTAATTGAATTCGAGGAAGGTGAGGGGCTGTTCGCGCTCCAGACGAATTTTAACACTGTCGAATGTCAGCATCCGGTTGATCGTGAAATGCGGGCCAACGTCACGCAGGAACGGAATATAATCGAGACTGTCCAGCCATTCACTATTGTCGATCATCACCGCATCGGTCGGGCCATCCCCGAATGTCAGGAAGCGTTCGAAAATGCGCTTAATGGAGGCGATATTCGCGTTGATATCATCGGTTGTCAGGAGCTTGCGGCTTTCATCCTTGCCGGAAGGGTCTCCTATCTTGGTCGTTCCGCCGCCCATGATAACGATGGGCTTGTGCCCGGACTGTTGGAGGCGGCGCAGCATCATGATTTGCACGAGACTGCCGACATGAAGCGAATTCGCTGTCGCATCGAAGCCTATATAGCCCGGGATCACTTGCTTGGAGGCAAGCGCGTCCAACCCTTCCGCATCGGTGAGTTGGTGGATATAGTCGCGCGCTTCGAGCAGGCGCAGAAGATCGGATTGATATTCGGTCATGGCGGGGCGGTTAGCATGCGGATGGGGTCGCTTCTACCAAAACCGTATGGGCTGAGCTTGTCGAAGCCTTGTACTTTCTTCTAACGCATCAAGCGAAGGGCAGGGCTTCGACAGGCTCCACCCAAACGGAGGTGATATGGTTCTCCAGTCCAACATGATTCCGCATCCGAAATCGCAACCTGGAATTGCGTTAGAGATGGAGAGTGGGGCCAGGCGCCTCGGAGATCGATTAGCTGTTAGCTTTTTGTTGTTTGGCGATATGGGCAAGGCCATCGTCCCCCAACCGACCAAAGCCACCCGGCGCGACGGTCTTTGGAAAAGTACGTGTTTCGAAGTCTTTGTTCGCCGGCAGGCAGCCGATGCTTATCTGGAGTATAATTTTTCGCCATCCGGCGATTGGGCCGCCTATGGCTTTGACGACTATCGAGCCAATATGCGTGAACTGACATGCAACAAGCCAAGCATCAACGTTGATGCATCGCCGGGACATTTGCAGCTTTCGGCCGAGTTCGACATTCCCGTCAATTATGATTCCCCCCTCAGAATCGGGTTGTCTGCGGTCATTGAGGATGCGAGCGGACATAGCTCATATTGGGCACTCAAACATTCGACCGGAACACCGGATTTTCACCGCCGTAATTGCTTTGTGTGGCGCATTCCTGCAGCAGGCAGCGCATGAAATTTGGAATAGATCGCCTGCTCGAAGACAAAGCTCTGCGCGCGCCGCTGGAAGGTAAACGCGTCGCGCTGCTCGCGCATCCGGCATCTGTCACCGAAGACCTGACCCATTCGCTCGATGCGATGGCTGCTGTTGACGGTATCGACGTGACGGCGGCGTTCGGACCTCAACATGGTCTGCGCGGTGACAAGCAGGACAATATGATCGAATCGCCGGATTATACCGATCCGGCGCATGGTATTCCGGTGTTCAGCCTGTACGGCGAAGTCCGCCGTCCCACCGGCCAGTCCATGGGGACGTTCGACACAGTGCTGATCGATCTTCAGGATCTGGGCTGCCGCATCTACACTTTCATCACGACGCTGCGCTACATGCTCGAAGCGGCGGCGGAGCATGGCAAAGCGGTATGGGTGCTCGATCGGCCCAACCCAGCGGGCCGCCCGGTTGAAGGTCTGACGCTTCGAGAGGGCTGGGAGAGTTTTGTCGGGGCAGGGCCGATGCCGATGCGGCACGGGCTCACGCTGGGCGAGATGGGGTACTGGTTTATCGATACACTGAAGCTCGATGTCGACTATCGGGTGATCGAGATGGAGGGCTGGCAGCCCGATACAGGCCCCGGTTTTGGCTGGCCACTGAATGAGCGGCTCTGGATCAACCCCAGCCCCAATGCGCCGAACCTATCCATGGCGCGGGCCTATGCAGGCACTGTGATGCTTGAGGGCACGACGCTCAGCGAGGGCAGAGGAACGACGCGGCCGCTCGGAATTTTCGGCGCGCCCGATATCGATGCGCGCGCGGTGCTCAGCGAAATGGAACGCCTCGCACCCGACTGGCTCGCTGGCTGCGCGCTGCGCGAAATCTGGTTCGAGCCGACGTTCCACAAACATGCTGGCAAGCTCTGCCACGGCGTACACATCCATCCCGAAGGCCGTTTCTACGGCCATGAAGCGTTCAGGCCTTGGCGGCTCCAGGCGCTGGCCTTCAAGGCGATACGGAAGCTCTATCCCGACTATGATCTCTGGCGCGGTAAGGATTTCGCCTATGAATATACGCAGGATATGCTGGCCATCGATGTGATCAATGGCAGTTCACTGCTGCGCGAATGGGTGGACGATGGCGCGGCTGAATCGGGCGATCTGGACGCGCTGACCGTGCCTGACGAGACGGCGTGGTCGGCAGAACGAAAGCCGGCGCTGCGCTATTGAAGGCCGTTCAGTTCAGCTCGGAGCAATCCGAAAGCGCGCAGGCAAGTTTCATGACCAACGTAAAATCCTGCATTGTTGCATCGTCCGTCGTTTTTGCGGTTTCGCCGATTCCAGCTTTCGCTAGCGCTCAGGATAGCGGTGAAGCCGAGGCGGTCCACCGCCTTTCTCCGGATGAAATGGCGGAGATCAATGCGTCGAACGAAGAACCTCAAATCGACGCGGAAACGTTGCTGGGAAGCAATGACGATGGCCAGCTACCCCGGCGTATCCAGAGCGAGATCACATTCGGAATCGGCACGGGCGGCTATCGCGAAGTGAGCGCATCGACCCTTATTCCTCTCGGCAAAGACGGCTTTCTGGCGCTTGGCTTCGGTCATGTCGAAGATAATCGGCCACGCCGTTATCGTCGCGGACGCGGCCCTGCTTTCTAGGCTATAAATGCCCAACTCCGCATCCTGATCATAGAGATCACTATACCACCGCGCCGACCAAATTGCCGATCCCGGCTGTCGCTGCCATTGCGAGCGCACCCCAGAACAGGACGCGGCCAGTAGCGGGCCAGAGTGCTGCCCTGCCAGCCCGGGCACCCAACGCACCGAGGGCCGCCAGAGCGATCAGTGAGGCCAAGGCAACCAGCCAGATCATCGACGATACCGGGGCAAGAAGCGCGACGATGAGCGGAACGGCCGCGCCCGCCGTGAATGTCGCAGCAGATGTCAGCGCCGCTTGAATCGGCCGCGCTTTCGTGATCTCGGAGATGCCGAGTTCGTCCCGCGCATGCGCGCCCAGCGCGTCCTTCTCCATCAATTGTGTGGCAACTGTATCGGCTGTGGCCTTGTCGAGTCCGCGCTGCCGATAGATGTCAGCGAGTTCGGCATGTTCGGCATGGGGTGCGGTTTCGAGTTCCCATTTTTCACGAGCGAGATCGGCGCGTTCGGTGTCGGATTGCGAGCTGACCGAAACATATTCGCCCGCCGCCATCGACATCGCGCCTGCGACGAGCCCTGCCAGTCCGGCAACAACTATCTCTCCACGCCCGCCCGATGCCGCGGTTACACCGATGATCAAGCTGGCGGTGGAGACGATACCGTCATTGGAGCCGAGCACTGCGGCGCGCAGCCAACCAATGCGGCGGACCTGATGGCGCTCGGGGTGGTGTCGGGTCATAATCAGTTTTTCCGCGTTAATTCCCGCATCGCATCGTCGAGGCCGTCGAGCGTCAGGCCGTACATCCGGTCATTCATCAGCTCGCGCATAACCTTGGTGCTTTGCGAATAGCCCCATTGCGCTTCAGGAACGGGGTTGAGCCATGCGGCAGCGGGATAGGTATTGGTCAGACGGTGCATCCACGTCACGCCCGCTTCCTCGTTGAAGTGCTCGACCGAGCCGCCCGGATGGGTGATCTCATAGGGGCTCATCGAAGCATCACCGATAAAGATCAGCTTATAATCATGGCCGAATTTGTGGAGCACATCCCATGTTGGAGTGCGCTCGGAAAAGCGCCGGCGATTATCCTTCCACAGGCCTTCATACGGGCAGTTATGGAAATAGAAGAACTCGAGATTCTTGAATTCACTGGTCGCCGCGCTGAACAATTCCTCGCAGAGTTTAATGTGTGGATCCATTGATCCGCCAACATCAAGGAACAACAGCACTTTTATCGCGTTGCGGCGTTCCGCGCGCATATGGATGTCTAGCCAGCCCTTGCGCGCCGTGCCGTCGATCGTTGAATTGATATCGAGTTCGTCCTGCGCGCCGTTCCGGGCAAATTTGCGTAAACGCCTGAGCGCGATCTTGATGTTGCGGGTGCCCAGTTCCTTGGTGTGGTCGAGATTCTGGAACTCGCGCTTTTCCCAGACTTTAACCGCTTTGCCATGCTTTCCCTTACCGCCGATGCGCACGCCTTCCGGGTTATATCCGCCATGGCCATAGGGGGAGGTGCCGCCCGTGCCGATCCATTTGCTGCCGCCTTCATGGCGTTCTTTCTGTTCCTCAAGCCGCTCCTTGAGCGTCTCCATAATCTCGTCCCAAGAGCCCATCTTCTCGATCTCGGCCATTTCTTCCTCGGACAGATATTTCTCAGCAACCGCCCGGAGCCAATCCTCGGGAAGCTCCACGGCGTCCTCGCCATAGGTCGTTTCGATGCCTTTGAAGACTTTGGCGAACACCTGATCGAACCGGTCGAGCAGTCCCTCATCCTTCACGAATGTTGCCCGCGCCAGAAAATAGAATTCTTCGGGAGTTCGCCTAATTACATCCTTGTCCAACGCATCGAGCAAGGTGAGATGCTCTTTCAGACTGGCCTGAATGCCTGCGCTGCGAAGTTCATCGACAAAGGAAAAGAACATGGGGCTTTGGTGCTCCGTAGGATTGTGCTTTACGTTAACGGTAATCATGACAGATTGTGTGCTTCGATGAAAGCGCGACATTGAATGGGAGAATGACCGGATGGCGGATTTTGCAGGGAAACATGTGCTGGTCACAGGTGGAAGTCAGGGAATCGGACGAGCGACGGCCCGGGCCTTTGCCGATGCTGGCGCCGATGTGACGATTACAGGCACGCGAGCCGGTCCGGCCGACTATGATGATGACCTGTCCGCTTTCACCTATGTTCAATGCGAGATGAGCGATCCGGCTCAGCGTGCAGCTCTATGCGAAGGGGTCGATGCACTGGATGTTCTGGTCAACAATGCGGGCCAGTCTGGCGGCGCGAACGAGTTTGAACTTTCGTCTTTCGAACGGGCCATCGAGGTCAATCTGATTGCCGTGCATGATCTTTCGGAGCGGCTGTTGCCATTGCTCAGCGCGGGAGAAGGCGGGGCGGTTGTCAATGTCGGCTCTTGCGCGTCTTTTCTCAGCTATCCCAAGGCTCCCGCTTATACGGCAAGCAAGACTGGACTTCTCGGCCTGACTCGCGCTCAGGGAGATGCATGGGGACAACAGGGTGTGCGTTCCAACATGGTCGCGCCGGGCTTCATCCGTACGCGGATGACGGCGGGGGTCGATCAGAATGAAGTCCTAAAGGGTAAGCTTCTGCGCACCGTCCCGATGCGCCGCTTTGCCGAACCAGCCGAAGTCGCGTCGGTCATCCTGTTCTTGGCTTCAGACGGGGCGAGCTATGTTACCGGCCAGTCGCTGATCGTCGATGGCGGGCTGGTGTTGCACTGAGCATGAAGCGACTAATTCCCCTCGCGCCGGCTCATGAATGCCAACCGTTCGAATAGCATAACATCCTGCTCATTCTTCAACAGCGCGCCGTGGAGTGGCGGGATCAGTTTTTTGGGATCGCGCGAAGTTAGCACATCGAGCGGCATGTCTTCGTGGAGAAGCAGTTTCAGCCAGTCGAGAAGCTCGCTCGTACTCGGCTTTTTCTTGAGGCCGGGAACGTCGCGGACTTCGTAGAAGATATCCATCGCCTTGGAGACAAGCATCTTCTGGATGTCTGGAAAATGGACGTCGATGATTTCCTGCATCGTCTGGCGATCGGGAAATTTGATATAATGAAAGAAGCAGCGGCGCAGGAAGGCGTCCGGCAGCTCTTTCTCATTATTCGATGTGATGACGACGATCGGGCGTTCCTTGGCGACAATTTCTTCCTTCGTCTCATAGACATAGAATTCCATGCGATCGAGTTCCTGGAGAAGATCGTTCGGGAATTCGATATCGGCTTTGTCGATCTCATCGATCAGGAGAACAGGAAGTTTGGGGCTTGTGAAAGCCTCCCATAACTTACCCTTGCGGATATAATTGGAGATGTCGTGAACGCGCTCATCGCCGAGCTGACCATCGCGCAGGCGCGCAACCGCATCATATTCATACAGGCCCTGCTGCGCCTTCGTGGTCGATTTCACGTTCCACTCGATCAGCGGGGCATCGATGGCTTTGGCGATTTCATGGGCGAGCACCGTTTTGCCGGTGCCGGGTTCGCCTTTGACGAGCAGCGGGCGACGCAGCGTGACGGCCGCGTTGACGGCCACCTTCAAATCATCGGTGGCGACATAATCTTTGGTTCCGTCAAAACGCACGTGCGGTCCTTCTCTCATGTTTGCATAAAAGGCCCGCAAGGGACCTTTCCGTAAACGTCAAGTTGACACCGATAAGCGGATGGGTTGCGCGTTGCAACCGTCGGTTATGTTGGATTTGGGAAAGTGGCGCGGGCAGGTGCCGCGTCTTACCACATATCGCGGGCGACTTCGCGGGCTTCGAGGAGGTTCCACAGGCCGCGGTGCTGAGCGAGGATCTGTTCGGCGCCAAATGCCATGGCGCGCTGGATCGCCGGATTTGCTCCGATGGTTTCGGTAAGCGTCAAAGTGTCACTGGCAACGGGAAGGGCGGAACGCGGTGCTTCGATGTCGAGCTTTTCAGCGGCGGCGAAGAGCACTGCGCGGATAGCCTGCCAATCGAGTATCAGGGCGATGGCGGCGCCGAGCGCGCAACCGGTGCGTTCTGATCGGGCAAGTGTTTCGATGGCGTGACGCTGGCTAAGCACTGCAGCTTCGCTTTTGTCGTGGCCGGGCGTGCTCGGAAGCGGGCCGGCTGCGACGGTTAGCTGGGATAGGAATAAGCGTTCGCGCCCAAAACCCTGTTCAGCCTGGTCAAGCCAGGTGCGGGCTTCGGGGAGCGCCGTTTTCAGAGACGCGAGTTCGACGACGCCGGGATTATGGCCGTGCAAGATACCCAGATAGCGGACAGCATCGGCAAGATTGCGTGCGGCTTCGGCATCGCTGTTAAGTTCAGCGCTCGTCACATAGCGGTGACCGGCCGATCCATCGCGTTCGATTAACGAAGGCAGGGCCGTACCGAGAGTGTTTTGATCAGCGGTTTTCGCCACGCCTTGCATCATTTCTATCTTTCCTTCGACCCGCGACAGACGTTGCTGCCGCTTTACGCGAAGCCCTCTCATAGAAGGTGCGTGTAAAGACCGAGTTTAAACGGCGTTAGGGTAGAATTGACGGAAGTTAAGATGGCGGAAGGGTTTTGTCCCGGAGCGGGAAGCCGGGCAGCGCAAAGCTGCCCGGTTGTCCTTGTCGCTTCTTACTGATCCAAGAAGCTACGCATTTTACGGCTACGGCTTGGATGCTTGAGTTTCCTCAACGCTTTAGCCTCAATCTGCCGGATGCGTTCACGAGTCACACTGAACTGCTGGCCGACTTCTTCGAGCGTGTGATCGGTATTCATGCCTATGCCAAAACGCATGCGCAGTACGCGTTCTTCACGCGGGGTGAGGCTGGCGAGAACGCGCGTCACCGTTTCCTTGAGGTTGGACTGGATCGCTGCATCGACAGGAATGATGGCGTTCTTGTCTTCAATGAAATCGCCGAGATGCGAATCTTCCTCGTCGCCAATTGGCGTTTCGAGGCTGATCGGTTCCTTGGCGATCTTCATCACCTTACGGACCTTTTCGAGCGGCATGGAAAGGCGCTCGGCCATTTCTTCCGGGGTCGCTTCGCGGCCCTGCTCGTGCAGGAACTGGCGCGAGGTACGGACCAGCTTGTTGATTGTCTCGATCATATGGACCGGGATACGGATCGTACGTGCCTGATCGGCAATAGACCGCGTAATCGCCTGGCGGATCCACCAAGTTGCATAGGTCGAGAACTTGTAGCCGCGGCGATATTCGAATTTGTCGACGGCCTTCATGAGGCCGATATTGCCCTCCTGAATCAGATCCAGGAACTGCAGCCCGCGATTGGTGTATTTTTTCGCGATGGAGATAACGAGGCGCAGATTGGCCTCAACCATTTCCTTCTTGGCAATCCGCGCTTCGCGTTCCGCCTTTTGCACCATGTTGACGATGCGGCGGAACTCGGTGAGCGATGTGCCGGTGGCATGGCTAATGTCGGAAATTTCAGTGCGAATACGATCAACCGCTTCGGCTTCATTATCCGCGAATTTCTTCCATTTTGCGTCGATTTTCGATACTTTTTTGAGCCAGCCATCTTCAAGCTCACGGCCAATATATTCGTCGAGGAATGATCGGCGAGAAACCTTATGCCGTTCAGCGAGGCGCAGCATCTGACCGCCAAGAGCGGTGAGGCGGCGGTTAAAGCTGTAGAGCTGATCGACCAGATATTCGATCTTTGTCGCGTGGAATTGCACGCTTTCGACTTCTGCCGTCAGTTCTTCTCGCAAATTCTGATAGCGCGTTTCCTGCGCTTTGGTGAACGCGTCACCGCCGCCTAGTGCGTCAAGCCTGCGTTCCTGTAGCTTGGCAAAGCTGCGGTAGAGCTTCGTGATCTTGGCAAAGCGTTCGAGCGCATCAGGCTTGAGCGCTTCTTCCATTTGGGCGAGAGAAAGTTGGTTGTCATCTTCCTCCTCCTCGGCCTCGCGGCGGCGCTTGGCAGCCGCATCTTCGGTGCCATCGGTGGCGGCTTCCTCTTCGTCGTCGTCGTCATCGCCGCTGTCGTCGTCGTCAAAATCCTCGTCGTCATCTTCCTTGATCGTGACGCCAGCGGTTTTTTCGGAAATCTCACCGGAGTCGTCATCGTTTTCGACATCTTCAAGCGACGGACCCTTGGTTAGCATGGCTTCGAGATCTAGGATCTCGCGCAACTGCATTTCTTCGGCATTGAGCGCGTTTGACCATTCAATGATCGCGTTGAACGTGATCGGGCTTTCGCACAGGCCCATGATCATCATGTCGCGGCCAGCTTCGATCCGCTTCGCAATGGCGATTTCGCCCTCACGGCTCAGCAGCTCCACCGCGCCCATTTCGCGCAGATACATGCGCACTGGGTCGTCGGTGCGATCGCCGGTGGTTTTGGCTTTTACCGGAGCTTCGAGGGTTTTCTTCCCTTCACCATCAACGGCCTTGGGTGCGGATTTGGCTTCCGCCGCCTCTTCTTCGCCGACATCTTCGTTCTCAACGATGTTGACGCCCATTTCGGACAAGGCCGACATCACATCTTCGATCTGTTCTGACGCCATCTTATCTTGAGGAAGAGCCTCGTTCAGCTCGTCATAGGTCAGATACCCACGCTTCTTCGCCTTGGTGATCAGCTTTTTGATCGAAGCCTGATTGAGATCGATAACCGGTGCGTCGGTATCGTCTTTGGTCGCCGTTTTTGCTTTAGCCATGTAAACCCTTGCGTTCTTTGCCGCTATGCAGCGGCTTCCCCTAACAATTCCAACTCATCGTGCAAGCGTTGCTTTTCTTCCATCAGTCGCTTGCGCCGTTCGGATTCCCTGTTCCAGACCCCTTCAAAATCATCAGATTCCGCCGCCTGTTCGAGATTAGCGCGGACACTTTCCAGATTTTCATCAAGTTCCTGGCTGCGGGCGATAGTATCGATGGCCGCTTCCAAATCTCGTACCGCAACTTCCGCGTCCGTCTTGCGATAAAAGAATGAAAAGCCAAGATCGCGCCAAGAATGCCTTTTTTCCGCCGATTCCAACTCTGCATCCGCCAATATGGTCTCAATCATGTCTTCATCAAGGTCTGGGCGCTCAAAAGCCGCAGCAACCAGCAGATCGCGCCAGCGGGCGAGCAAGCCCTCGCTGATGTGGAGAGACTGGATCTGATCGGCGCTGGATTGCACAACGGCCGGATAACGCGAAAGACCGAGTAGAATTGCGCGGATATAAAGATCGAGGCCTTGCAGCTTATTGCGACCGCCAGTTGCGGCAAGCGCATCACGGACGAAATCAACCTCTTTCTTTTTCCAGCCGAACGCATCCCAGAAGCGATCGCGAAATTCGCGGCCAAATTCCTCGCGCATCGCCGGATCACCAATCGCGCCAGCAAGCTCATTCAGGCGCCGTTTTAGCTTGGCACGGGCCGTTGGGCTCTTTGCGTCAATCTGGCCCGCTTCATAACGCCACATGAACGTATCAAGGCTCAGCGGCATTGCGAATTGCTCGCGCAAACTTTCCGTGCCGCCAGCGCGGATGATATCATCAGGATCCTGCCCGGGCGGCAGCTGAACAAATGCCAATGTGTGTTCAGGCGTGACTTGGGGCATGGCGCGCTCAATGGCGCGCGTCGCCGCTTTCTGCCCGGCGGAATCGCCGTCGAAACACAGGATCGGCGCTTCGTCGACACGCCAGAGCATGACAAGTTGGTGTTCGGTAAGCGCTGTACCGAGGGGTGCGACGGCTTCGCCAAAACCAGCCTGATCGAGCGCGATGACATCCATCTGGCCTTCGACAACGATGATACGCTTGGCGTCTCGCGCGGCGGGAGAGGCGCGATCAAAATTGTAAATCGTCCGACCCTTGTCGAACAAGGGGGTGTCGGGCGAATTTAGATATTTGGGTTTGCCGTCACCGATGATGCGTCCACTGAACGCAATTACACGACCGCGTTGATCGCGGATCGGAAACATCAGGCGGCTGCGGAATCGATCATAGGCGGAGCGTCCGGCCTCTTCAGGCACGGCAATAAGCCCGGCCTCTATCAGCTTGTCCCGGCCAAATTCCTTGAGCGCTTCTTCCAGTTTTCCCCGGGCATCTGGCGCGAAGCCAAGGCCAAAGGCCCGCTGCGTTGCCGCGCTAATCCCGCGCTGTTCAAGATAGGCGCGAGTTTCTGCCCCGGCAGGGCTTTGGAGTTGATCAATATACCATGCTGCCGCAGCTTCCATCACATCGCGCAAGGAGGCCGATTTTTCCTGCCGTTCGCGCATCTGCGGATCGGGCGCGGGAACCTGCATCCCTGCGCCATCGGCAAGCTCCTTTACCGCATCGATAAAAGGGAGCCCGCGTGTTTCGGTGAGGTAACGAATGGCATCGCCATGCGCGCCGCAGCCGAAGCAATGGTAGAAGCCTTTTTCATCATTGACGGTGAAAGAAGGGGTTTTTTCCTTGTGGAACGGGCAACAAGCCTTCCATTCCCGGCCGGCCTTTTGAAGTTTGGTGTGTTTGCCGATGACGCTGGACAGCGTCGTGCGCATGCGAAGCTCATCGAGAAAGGCAGGCGAAAGAGACATGGCCCTATTATAATCGGCCTAGCGCGTTCTTGACGAAATTTCAATCACCGAGCTGGTGATAATTCACAAACGGCCGCGATTTCTCCGCCCTCGATCGGCATTGGGCCGGGGCCGGTGGCTTCCAGCTCGTCAGCGACGAAGCGATACTCGCCATCGGGGCCGCTGGGCGGCTGTGTCGATTGCCAGAAAAAGGTGATGGTCTCACCCGTGCTCCAGCCGGATTCCTCTGGGAAGCTCCATGTGATGCGGCCATCTACGCAGCTGATCGAAGCGTTAAATCCATCTGCCAGAACATCCTCCGCATCATAGACCGAATAGCCAGCAACTCCGGTAAAGCCATGAGCCGGGAAGGTAAGGGCGAAGCTCGACGCGCTTTCCACTGGGTGGACTTCTTCGGGCATGGGGAAGGGCGGATCGTTCGGGCCGTCAAAACCGGGCCGCACTTCATGGATATAGGTATAGATAATACCGTCTTCAGCAGCATCCGGATTGCATGGATCGACGCCATCAGGGCATTGGACGCGGCTCGCAATATCGCCGAGCGCAGTATCGTCAACGACAAGTGATGCTTCCACCTCTGGCCCCAGCGGACCCTGGATCGTTCCGCCTAGCCTTAACGACGCAAAATCGGTTGGCGTTATGATGTGCATCGGCTCGGTAAGCGTTGCATCTTCAGTCGGATCGGAAGTTTCCTCGACCGGTCCGCCGGAACAGGCAGCAAGAATGAGAGGAAAAAACAGAAAAGAAGCGGGGCGCATCAATTATCCTGAGTTTGGGTATATCATGTGTGGAAGCCAACGCATCATGTCGGCATCCGGTTCCCCAAGGTCAACCTGCTAGCCGCCTATCAGGCGTGCTTTCACCATTCCGCTGGCCTTGCCCATGTCGATCTCGCCAGCATGGCGGGCTTTCAACTGGCCCATAACTTTGCCCATATCCTGAGGGCCTTGCGCGCCGGTTTCGGCGATAAGGCCATCGATGATGGCCCCGGTTTCATCTTCGCTCATCATGGCGGGTAAAAATTCTTCGATGACGGCGACTTCGGCCTTTTCCGCGTCAGCAAGCTCCTGCCGGCCGCCGCTTTCGTACATGGAAATCGATTCGCGGCGTTGCTTGACCATTTTCTGCAGCACTTCGACAACCATCGCATCATCGTCCTTCGCGCCGCCATCTGTGCGCAGTTCGATATCGCGGTCCTTGATCTTGGAAAGAATGAGGCGGGTGGCCGCCGTGCGCGGCTTGTCTCCTGCCTTCATGGAGGTCACCTGGGCGGCCTTGATATCGTCGCGGATCATGGGGTATTTCCTTTGCAAATCTCTCCCCAATCCCTAGCTGGGGATAAAGCAATTGAACAGGCATTGACCCGGCGGGTGACGGCCCCTAGCTGACAGCCGTTTGCGCGCCCGGCAAACTTTGCAAATTGGGACTGACCAACATGGCTGACGCCAAAACATCCGACGCGACCGCCGCAGATACTGGGGTCGCAACGGGCGTTTTGGTTCTGGCGGATGGCACCTGCGTCTGGGGCCGCGGTTTTGGCGCAGAGGGCGATGTGGTCGGCGAAGTCTGCTTCAACACCGCGATGACCGGCTATCAGGAAAGCATGACCGACCCGAGCTATGCCGGGCAGATCATCACTTTTACATTCCCTCATATCGGCAATGTCGGCACCAACCCGGAAGATATGGAAAATACCAATCCGCATGCGCTGGGCTGTATTGTCCGCGAAGATGTGACCGATCCCAGCAATTTCCGATCGAGTCAGCCCTATGATCAATGGTTGAAGGTCAATGGCCGGATTGGTCTGTCTGGCATTGATACCCGCGCATTGACGCGGCTGATCCGCATGAAGGGCGCGCCCAATGCCGTGATCGCGCACAGTGCGGACGGGGTGTTCGATATCGAAGCGCTGAAAGCCAAAGCGGCGGACTGGCCGGGACTTGAGGGCATGGACCTCGCCAAGACGGTTAGCACGACGCAGCAATATGATTGGGACGAGGGCATTTGGGAACTCGGCGAAGGTTTTGCAGCAGGGCAGGGTGATGATGAGAGTCGCCCCCATGTCGTCGCCATCGACTACGGCGCCAAACGCAATATCCTTCGCCATCTCGTAAACGCCGGTGCGCGGGTGACGGTTGTTCCCGGCGAAGCGACGTTTGACGATGTGATGCGCCATGAGCCGGACGGCATCTTCCTCGCCAACGGCCCCGGCGATCCGGCGGCGACCGGCGTCTACGCGGTGCCAGTGATCCAGCAGCTGCTCGAAACTGGCAAGCCGCTATTCGGCATCTGCCTCGGCCATCAGATGCTCGGCATCGCGGCGGGAGCGAAAACGATCAAGATGCACCAGGGCCATCGAGGCGCTAACCACCCGGTCCAGCGACTGGACGATGGCCGTGTCGAGATCACCAGCATGAACCACGGCTTTGCGGTGGATATCGAAACGCTGCCCGAGGGCGTGACAGCGACGCATGTGAGTTTGTTTGACGGTAGTCTGTGCGGGTTAGAGCTGACCGACAAGCCCGCGTTCAGCGTGCAGTACCACCCAGAAGCAAGTCCGGGGCCGCAGGATAGTGCCTATTTGTTCGCGAAGTTTGTGGGGCAGTTGTTGCAATGACATCTGCTCTCGAAAATCTTTGTGAGAAGATCGATTGGATCAAATGAAAATTCAGAGGCAAATCTAGCGATTGAGTAAAATTCGTGCGACGACAAAATCGGGTGCGCTAAACACGGCGGGGAATGGTCCGCGTCATTATCACTAAGGGGTAGATTTATGAAATATCTTGTTGTTCTGGCGGCTACGGTTGCACTGGCCGGTTGTGGTGGCTCTGTTCGCGAACAGGCTGAAGCGCAATGTTCGCAGCAGACCGAAGCCATGGGCGCGCAGCTGAGCGCAGCGGGCGTTGATCCGGCTGAATTCTGCACCTGCATCCTGGCCGATATCGACGACAGCAGCTCTGTCTCGGACGCCAATGATGCGATCACTGGCCGTACGCAGCAGTGCGTTGCTGAAGCCCTTCAGGGTGCGACTGCCAGCTAAATCTCTATCGGGTCGGCGTGGGCGATACTGCGCGCGCCGACCCGCTTTAATGAAATACTCTGATTGGCAAGGAACACGGCCTCGTGCCTAAACGCACCGACATATCCTCCATACTGATTATTGGCGCTGGCCCGATCATTATCGGCCAGGCCTGCGAGTTTGATTATTCTGGGACGCAGGCGGTTAAGGCGCTCAAGGAAGAGGGCTATCGGATCATCCTTGTCAATTCGAATCCGGCAACGATCATGACCGATCCCGAGCTGGCGGATGCGACTTATGTCGAGCCGATCACACCAGGCATTGTCGCCAAGATTATCGCCAAGGAGCGGGCGGAACGCCCCGATGACACGCTTGTCCTGCTGCCAACTATGGGCGGGCAGACGGCGCTCAACACGGCGTTGTCGCTGCATGAAGATGGCACGCTGGAGAAATATGGCGTTGAGATGATCGGTGCGGATGCCGATGCGATCGACAAGGCGGAAGACCGGCTGCGGTTCCGTGATGCGATGGAGAAGATCGGCCTTGAAAGCCCGCGCTCGCTGATCGCGCATGATATGGACGAAGCGCTGGAAGGGCTAAAATTCGTTGGCCTGCCGACGATCATCCGGCCGAGCTTCACCATGGGCGGCACGGGCGGCGGTATCGCTTATAACCGCGAAGAATTCGAAGAAATCGTGCGCGGCGGCCTTAGCGCCAGCCCGACCACCGAAGTGCTGATTGAGGAATCGGTATTAGGGTGGAAAGAATATGAGATGGAGGTTGTTCGCGACAAGAACGACAATTGCATCATCATCTGCTCCATCGAGAATGTCGATCCGATGGGTGTGCATACGGGCGACAGCATCACCATCGCGCCCGCGCTGACTCTGACCGACAAAGAATATCAGATCATGCGCAACGCATCGATCTCCTGCCTGCGCGAGATCGGTATCGAAACGGGCGGATCAAACGTCCAGTTCGCGGTCAACCCCGCCGACGGGCGTCTCGTCGTGATCGAGATGAACCCGCGCGTGTCGCGCAGTTCCGCGCTGGCTTCCAAAGCAACCGGCTTCCCGATTGCCAAGGTCGCGGCGAAACTGGCGGTTGGCTATACGCTTGACGAAATCGACAATGATATCACTGGCGTTACGCCTGCGAGCTTTGAGCCGACTATCGATTACGTTGTAACCAAAATCCCCCGCTTTGCCTTTGAGAAGTTCAAAGGCGCAGAGCCGCTATTGGGCACGGCGATGAAATCGGTCGGCGAAGTCATGGCCATAGGCCGCAACTTCCATGAGAGCCTGCAAAAAGCCCTGCGCGGGCTGGAGACGGGGCTGGTTGGGCTCAATTGGGTCGATGATCTGGTTGGCGCACCCAAAGCGCGGATCGAGGCTGCGCTGTCCGAAGTGTCTCCCGAACGCCTGCTGGTAACGGCGCAGGCCTTGCGCGAAGGGCTGAGCGTTGAAGACGTGCATGCCGTCACCAAATATGATCCCTGGTTTCTGGAGCGGTTGTCCGAAATTATCGAGGCCGAACGTGGCGTTATGGAAAATGGACTGCCCAATGATGTGGCGGGCCTGCGCAAACTGAAAGCCATGGGCTTTTCCGACAACCGGCTGGCGCGGCTGGCGCTGGAATCAATGCATATCGCCGACGGCATGGAAAAGGCGGCCTACAGCCCCGGCCTGATTGGTGAAGCGTTGCAGGCCATGGCCGGCGGTGTGACTGAGCAACAGGTGCGCGCACTGCGTCACAAGCTGGGCATCCGCCCGGTGTTCAAGCGCATCGATACCTGCGCCGCCGAGTTCGAAGCGAAAACACCCTATATGTATTCGACCTATGAGGCACCGAGCTTTGGCGAGCCGGAATGCGAGGCGATGCCATCGGACCGAAAGAAAGTGGTAATCCTTGGCGGCGGACCAAACCGGATCGGGCAGGGGATCGAATTCGATTATTGCTGTTGCCATGCCTGTTACGCCCTCGAAGAGCAGGGCTATGAAACGATCATGATCAACTGCAACCCGGAAACGGTTTCAACTGATTATGATACGTCGGACCGGCTTTATTTCGAACCACTGACGGCTGAAGACGTGCTCGAAATCCTGCATGTCGAACAGCAAAATGGCGCGCTTGCGGGCGTGATCGTGCAGTTTGGCGGGCAGACACCGCTCAATCTTGCGAAAGCGCTGGAAGAAGCGGGTATCCCGATCCTTGGCACTTCGCCCGACGCGATCGACCTAGCAGAAGACCGCGAACGCTTTGCCGATCTTGTTTCGGAACTTGGGCTCAAGCAGCCTGAAAACGGCATTGCGCGGAGCGGCGAAGAGGCGCTCTCCGTCGCCCAGCGTATTGGCTATCCGGTGCTGATGCGGCCTTCCTATGTTCTTGGCGGTCGCGCGATGGAGATTGTCGACAGCGATGCTCAGCTAGAAAATTACATCCAGACGGCGGTGCAGGTCTCCGGGGATAGCCCGGTCCTGATCGATCAGTATCTGCGCGATGCCATAGAGATGGATGTCGATGCGATTGCCGATGGAGACGATGTGGTCGTTGCTGGGGTGCTGCAGCATATTGAGGAAGCGGGTGTCCATTCCGGTGATAGCGCCTGCACCTTGCCGCCATACAACCTGCCCGATGATATTATTGCCGAGATTGAGCGGCAGACCGAGGCGCTGGCGGTTGCGCTCAAGGTGCGCGGCCTGATGAATATCCAGTTCGCGGTGAAGGAAGGCGAGGTCTATCTGATCGAAGTCAATCCGCGGGCCAGCCGCACCGTGCCCTTTGTCGCCAAGGCTATCGGTCACCCCGTCGCCAAGATTGCGGCGCGCGTGATGGCGGGTGAGAAGCTGGCTGACCTACCTAAGATCGACCGTGCGATTACGCATATTGCTGTGAAAGAGGCGGTTTTCCCCTTTGCACGCTTTCAGGGAACGGACCCCGTACTGTCGCCCGAAATGAAATCAACCGGCGAAGTTATGGGCATCGACAGCGATTTTGCGATTGCTTTCGCCAAGTCTCAACTCGCCAGCGGCACGACGCTGCCTGAGGCTGGAACGGTGTTCGTATCGGTGAAGGAGAGCGACAAGCCGCATATCCTTCAGGCGATCAAGGATATCAGCAGTTATGGGTTTTCAATTATCGCAACCGATGGGACAGCGAAATTTCTGCGGGGAAATGGCGTAGAGGCGCAGCGTATTAACAAAGTCGCGCAAGGCCGCCCGCATATTGTGGATGCGATTGTCGATGGTGAAGTCGATCTGATCTTTAATACGACGGAAGGTTGGCAGTCGCTCAAGGACAGCGCATCTATACGAAAATCGGCGGTTTCTAGCCGGATTCCCTATTTCACAACGACGCCCGCAAGTGTGGCTGCCGTACGGGCAATTGGAGCCTTGCGCACGACAGAGCTTGAAGTACGGCCGTTACAGTCTTATTATTCAGTCGCCGATCGCTAATCCCGACAAATTGTGCGGAAAATAGCAAGCGGACCCGAATGGGCCGCTGGACGGCAAGTTTTTGACGAAAGGTAAGGCAATGGCGACGATTGAAAAGATGCCGATGTTGCTTGAAGGCTATGACCGGCTGAACTCAGAAGTGAAGCGCCTGAAAGAGATTGAGCGTATCGAAGTTATCGATGCGATCGAGGAAGCCCGTGCGCATGGCGATCTCTCGGAAAATGCCGAATATCATGCGGCGAAGGAACGTCAGGGCCAGATTGAGGCCACGATCGGTGATTATGAAGACCGGTTGACCCGTGCGCAGGTTATCGATCCTAAAGATTTTTCGGGTGACAAGGTGGTGTTCGGCGCGACGGTCCATTTGCTGGACGAGGACGACAAGCCGCTGAAATATCAGATTGTCGGCGAGATCGAGGCGGATGCCAATTCCGGCCGTATTTCATACAGCTCGCCTCTGGCTCGGGCTTTGATCGGCCGCAATAAGGGCGACGAAGTGGAATTCACCGTTCCGGCTGGCGACAAATATTTCTTGATTGAAAAGATTGAGTTCATTTAGGCGACAGAGCGAGGTAGCGGCTTCATGGATTGGCAGACCCGCCTCGTTCATTCGTCGCTGACGGCGCGCATCATCATCATCACCGGTGTTTGCTGGGGGCTGGTAACAGCGCTTGGCATGGAACGCTGGGCATATAGTTTTGGTGGTTTCATACCGCTGCGCTTTGATGAGGGCTTCGTCATTCCTGGCGCTTTGCCAGCAATCCTGACACCGCTTTCGGCGACGTTGCTGCATGCTGATGCGATGCATATCATTTTCAATATGTTATTGATGTTCGTATGCGGGAAGGGCGTGGAAACAGCCCTTGGTGGGCGCGGGCTGATCGCGCTCTACATTGTGGGCGCTTATGTCGCCGCGCTGGGCCATTATCTGTTCAATGCGGAAAGCGCGGGACCGATGATCGGTGCCAGCGGCGCGGTTTCGGCGATTATCGGGGCGTATGCGCTGCTCTATTCAAAGCCGCGTGACGGCGTTGGTGGATGGCGGCACGTAGCCGCGCTGGCGGGCGCGTGGATTGCGATCCAGTTGTTGATTGGACTCACCACCTATGGGTCGCCGTCCCCGGTCGCGGTCATGGCGCATATCTTCGGGTTCGGAGCTGGCCTGGCAATGGCTCGGCCGCTGCTGATGTGGCGGTACCGCGACGCCTGACGTTTAATCGCTCGCGGGTTCGATGATTTCCGGTTCGAATAGTCGGTGCAGATGCACGACAACATATTTCATTTCAGCATCGTCGACTGTGCGCTGCGCGTTGGCACGCCAAGCATCTTCGGCCTCTTCGAAATTGGGGAAAATGCCGACCAGATCCATGGAATCGAAATTATTGAAATCCAGCGTGCGCGGGTCAGAAACCTTGCCGCCGAAGACGAGATGGAGTTTGTTTTCGCTCATGGCAGCGGCCCATAATCGAAAGGCGGCGATATTGCTACCGCCGCCTTACAATCAGATTCAGCTTCCGCGGCTCGCCATGAACTGGACCAGTCGGTCGAACCCGTTGCGCTGAACATAGCTGTCAAAGTCCTGCGCTTGGTTGAGTGTCAGGTTTATGCCCGCAACCCGCATATTATAGACTTTGTAGCTTCCGCCCGAGCGCGTCAGATACCAGACCGCCGTAACCGGACGCGATCCTGGATTGGTGATTCTCGTCTGCACGAGATAGGTGCTTCCGCGTTGTGTTGCGTTGGTTACATTAACATCTGCGCGGGCATAGGCGGAAAGCCTGTCGGCATAGGTGCCGAGGATGAAACCGGGCAGGGCGTTTTGATAGGCACGGTGCTGGCTGGTGCTGATGTCATTACGCCACCGCTGGATTAGCCGGTCGCCAATCCGATTGACCGCAAAATGCTCGCCGAGAAGAGAACGAAACCGGGTGCGGCGTTCAGATGCGCTGCCAGTTCGAAGCGTAGCCAGGCCATCTGCAGCCAGGGTTTCGACAAAGGCCGAAGGGCTGGATTGGCTGACAGCCGCTTGCGCGGGCACCATGGCCGTGGGGGCGACAAACGCAGCTGCTGCAAAGGCGCTGGCGAGAAAAACTTTGGGAAAACGTATCATAATCGGTTCAAAACCCTGTTATTTCAGTCAATTACGGGTTCTACCCTATCTCGGCTGAACCGGGATTGAACTGACCGGTTATCCGTCAGCAAGCTAGTCTTCGCCGCGGACCTTGCTGGCTGCAGCGGCACTTGCTTCGCTGGCGGCTGCTTTCGCTCCGTCCATGACCTTTTGCGCCGTTTCACGTGCCGTGTCTTTGACAAAGCCAAGCTCATCCAGTTTTTCCTGTCCGACAGCGCGCACCGCATCGGCGGCTTCGCGGGCGCGGCCCGTGATTTCACTGCCATAAGAGCCAAGCAGCTCGGTTTCGCGCCGTGTACGCGGCAAAAGAGCGCCGATCAGCATGCCGATGCCAAGTCCGCCGATCACTGCGGCGAGTGGATTGCCTTGCACCGTATCTGCCGTACGGCGGCCAGCAATCGCTGCCTGTTCACGCGCATTGGCATAGAGTTCGCCGGTTCGTGCAGCGGTTGTTTCATAAACGTCTTCGGCGCGGGCGCGGGTGGCACGATAGGATTCGCGGACCGTATCTCCGGCTTTGCCGGCGCTGTCTTTGATCGTCATGGTCAAACCTCCTCGGTCAATGTTGATTTTGGTGTCGGGTCTGCAATCGGCCCTTTTCCGGATGTATTCTCGTCTGCGAGCGGCGTGGCGTGGCGTTTGGCTTCCTTCCGCCGGGCAATTTGCGTGCGGACTGCCGATGCGATGGGTTTGCGGAAAAGATATAATCCGATGGCTGCGCCGACTGCGACAATGGTTCCGGGTCGACTGGTAATCGCCCGGCTCGTTTTCGTCGCCACATCGCTCACTTTGCTCTTGGCATTTTGTACCGCAGTTCCGGCAATATTGGCGGGGCGGAATTCAACTTTGGCCGTACCGAGCGTTGATTTGAAACGCGCTTCGGCATCTTGCGAAGTGCGATGGGCTTCCAACAATCTTTGCCGTGCTTTCTTCATCGCGTCACCGTTTCGCTATTCTCGAGCAAATCGGAATCGGCGAGCGGATCGTCGCCCATAGCTCGCAATTTATTGCGTCCGATGAGAGCGAGCAGGCCGGCAATGCCGAGAGCGCCCGCGCCAACGATCAGGCCGGCGAGCAATCCGCCAACAAGGGGTGTGAGTGCAAGGACCAACCCCAAAATCACGGCAAGGATCGAGCAAGACCCTAAAACGAGCGCAACGATGAACAGGATGGCGGGCGCGCGTAATTGCGTCGCCCGATAGATGGCGAGTTCGCGGTAAAGAGTAACCCGTGCTTTGGCGAAACTCTCCCCGTCCGCCATCAGGCGGCGGGCCAGTTCTCCATAGGATTCATCACCATCTTGGTCGCTCATGCGTCGTCTCGATCACCTAGCCCGGATTTGACGAGACGGGCGATGGCGAAACCGGCCACGGCGGCAATCCCGATCGCGATGACCGGGCTACGGCGCACAAAGGCTTCTGCATCGCGAAGCATATCGTCGACTTCCTTGCCTTCGATCGTTTCGGCAAGACTTGCGACGGCGCCAGCGGCTTTGCGCGCATATTCGCCGTAATTTTCGCCGAGGCGCTCATCCACCGATTTGGCTGCATCGTCCATTGCAGCTGATACATCCTTGATCGCGCCCGTGGCCTTGTCTTTGCCCTGCGTCGCATAGTCGCGTGCATGGTCGGTTGCCTGCGTTCTCAGGTTGGACGCTTCGTCCCTGATTCGTTCCTTGGCCTTGGCAACCGTGCCCAGTTCCGCGTCATCCGCGAGGACTTCGATTGCTGTCTCAGTGGCTTTAGGGGCGTCCTTTTTCTTGGCTGCCATTCTTCTTTCTCCGTAACGAGCTTTCTATGTGTGTATTAAGCACATAAAGCGCAACCAAGTTCCGCGCTTTTTTGCACCCATACTCTATTTGCTTCGCGGGCGCAGCATGGATACATCACAAAGATGAATCTGACATTTCTGAAAAGGTTTTTTTGATGACCGCTATTGCCGATATCCGCGCCCGTGAAATTCTTGATAGCCGCGGAAATCCTACCGTTGAAGTTGATGTGGCATTGGAAGATGGCAGTTTTGGCCGCGCCGCCGTACCTTCGGGCGCTTCGACGGGAGCCTATGAAGCCAACGAAATGCGCGATGGTGATGGCGATCGCTATTTTGGCAAGGGTGTTTTGAAGGCGGTTGAAGCGGTGAACGGCGAAATTGCCGACGCTTTGTGCGGGTTCGATGCTGAGGAACAGGTCGCCATCGACAATGTGATGATCGATCTGGACGGGACCCCGAACAAGGCCAATCTGGGCGCAAATTCCATTCTCGGTGTCAGCCTTGCGGTTGCCAAAGCTGCAGCAGAGGCAAGGGGTTTGCCGCTGTATCGCTATGTTGGCGGTACCTCTGCATCGGTGCTGCCCGTGCCGATGATGAACATCATCAATGGCGGCGAACATGCTGACAATCCGATCGACTTTCAGGAATTTATGGTCATGCCGGTCGGCGCCGACACGCTTTCCGAGTCTGTGCGCTGGGGCGCCGAGATATTTCACACGCTCAAGAAAGAATTGCACAAGGCGGGGCACAATACGGCGGTAGGCGATGAGGGCGGCTTTGCGCCCAATATCGGGTCGACGACCGATGCGCTCGATTTCATTCTCAGCTCCATCGAGAAGGCCGGTTACAAGCCCGGGGAGAATGTGATGCTGGCGCTTGATTGCGCGGCGACTGAATTTTTCAAGGATGGCAATTATGTGATGGCCGGGGAGGGGACGACCCTCTCGCCCGTTGAAATGGCCACCTATCTCGCCGATCTGTGTAGTAAATATCCAATCCTCTCCGTCGAAGATGGTATGGGCGAAGATGATTTCGAAGGCTGGAAGGCGCTCACAGATGCGGTTGGCGATAAAGTTCAGCTTGTCGGCGACGATCTGTTCGTCACCAATCCCGAACGGCTAGCAATGGGCATCGATAAGGGCCTGGCCAATTCGCTGCTCGTCAAAGTCAATCAGATCGGCACGCTGACGGAAACCTTGGAAGCCGTGGATATGGCGCACCGGGCCAGCTACACGACAGTGATGTCTCACCGTTCGGGCGAAACCGAAGATGCCACGATCGCCGACCTCGCCGTCGCCACCAATTGCGGCCAGATCAAAACCGGCAGCCTCGCGCGCTCAGATCGGCTCGCAAAGTACAACCAGCTGATCCGTATCGAGGAAGAGCTGGGCAGCGTAGCGCATTATGCGGGGCGGGAGATTTTGCGCAACTAACGACTCATCGTACGTCCGATTCCATTCATCGCAAAATTGAATCAACCGGCGAATCCCCCTTGAATCCGCGAGTCGCATGTGATTCAAGGTTGGCATGACCCGCACACGATCCGTAACCAACCTCTTGCGCTCCGCAGCAGCGCCGGCGCTCGGTATTCTCGTGATCGCGAATTTTGCTGGCTATGCCTTGCTGGGTCCGAACGGATTGTTCGCCTGGGGCGACTATGCACGGCTGCATGATCAGCGGCAGGTTGAGCTTGTCCAGCTAACGGGTGAAAGGGATCGGCTCGCCAATCGCGTTGATCTCCTCAATCCGAACAGTGTTGATCCCGATTTTGCTGATGAACTGGTGCGCCGGAATACGGGGCAGATCCGTGATGACGAGCATATTGTCATCACCGACTGACTTTCCCTTTCGTTGACGTTGCGGAATCGGTAACGCTCGGCCATATCCAAAACTACAGTTAGCAACAGGAAAGGCCGTACTCTTGGCCAAGACACCGGCGTCACCGAAACGCGCTCCGCGCAAGTCTCCCGCAAAGAAAACTCCAGCGAAACCGGCTGCGCGGAAATCTGCAACTCCGGCGATTCCGAAGCGGGAGCGGCCAGCCGAACCTGATCGCTACACGGCGTCGAAAGATGAGCTGCTCGAATATTATCGGCAGATGCTTCTTATCCGGCGTTTTGAGGAGAAAGCGGGTCAGCTGTACGGCCTCGGCCTGATTGGCGGCTTCTGCCATCTCTATATCGGTCAGGAAGCGGTTGCGGTGGGCCTGCAGTCTGCGCTCGATAATGACAAAGACAGCGTCATCACCGGCTATCGCGACCATGGCCATATGCTGGCCTATGGTCTCGACCCGAAAGTGATCATGGCAGAACTGACCGGCCGCGCCGCTGGCATTGCGCAAGGCAAGGGCGGTTCGATGCACATGTTCTCGGTTGAAAAGCGGTTTTACGGCGGCCACGGGATCGTCGGCGCGCAAGTGCCGCTCGGCTCTGGCCTCGCCTTTGCGCATAAATATCGCGGCGATGGCGGCGTGTGCCTTGCCTATTTCGGCGATGGCGCGGCGAACCAGGGGCAGGTGTACGAAGCCTTCAACATGGCCGAGTTGTGGAAACTGCCGATCATCTTTGTGATCGAGAATAACCAATATGCCATGGGTACGAGTGTCAACCGCTCTTCTGCTGAAGACCAGCTGTACCGCCGCGGCGAAAGTTTCCGCATTCCAGGCCTTCAAATTAACGGCATGGATGTGCTGGAAGTGCGCGGCGCAGCCGAGGTTGCTCTGGACTGGGTGCGGAGTGGGAAGGGGCCAATCCTGCTCGAACTTAAAACATATCGCTATCGGGGCCATTCCATGTCTGATCCGGCGAAATACCGTTCGCGTGAAGAAGTGCAGTCGGTACGCGAAAAATCCGATCCGATTGAAGCGATCAAGAAAGAGCTGGAAGCCGCAGGTGTCAGCGCGGAAGACATGAAGGCGACCGACAAGGAGATCAAAGCGATTGTGGCTGAGGCTGCCGACTTCGCCGAAAGTTCGCCTGAACCACATCCCGATGAGCTCTATACAGACATTCTGGTGGAGCAGTATTGATGGCGATCGAACTCAAAATGCCCGCTTTGTCTCCCACGATGGAAGAAGGCACATTGGCCAAATGGCTGGTCAAAGAAGGTGATGAAATCAGCGCCGGTGACATCATGGCCGAAATCGAAACCGACAAGGCGACGATGGAATTCGAAGCCGTCGATGAAGGTATTTTGGCCAAGATCGTTGTGCCGGATGGAACTGACGAGGTTGCTGTTGGGGCCGTGATCGCGCTGCTTGCCGAAGAGGGTGAGGATGCTTCGGCCGTTGAGGCGGCACCCGCATCCGAAGTCTCTCCCGCGCCTGTCCCAGTGGCTGTGGCGGAACCTGAACCCGATGACCCGATGCCCGTGAATCCTTCATCATCGGCACGGGTATCCGATTCGGATATTCCTGAGGGCACGGCGATGGTCACGTTAACGCTGCGCGAAGCATTGCGCGATGCGATGGCCGAAGAAATGCGGGCCGATGACCGCGTGTTCGTTATGGGTGAGGAGGTCGCCCAGTATCAGGGTGCGTATAAGGTTACGCAGGGTTTGCTCGACGAATTTGGTGATAAGCGGGTCATTGATACGCCGATCACCGAATATGGCTTTGCCGGTATTGGTACGGGTGCTGCAATGGGCGGATTGCGTCCCATCGTGGAATTCATGACCTTCAACTTCGCGATGCAGGCCATTGATCACATCATCAATTCGGCCGGCAAGACCAATTATATGTCCGGCGGGCAAATGCGCTGCCCGATCGTGTTTCGGGGCCCCAATGGCGCGGCGAGCCGCGTTGGCGCGCAGCACAGCCAGAATTACGGACCTTGGTATGCCGCAGTGCCCGGCCTGATCGTCATCGCTCCGTATTCGGCTGCGGATGCAAAAGGCTTGCTCAAATCTGCAATTCGCAGCCCGGACCCGGTCGTGTTTCTCGAAAATGAGCTGCTCTATGGGCAGAGTTTTGAAGTGCCCGACCTGGATGATTATGCACTCCCCATCGGCAAAGCGCGGACCGTTCGGTCAGGCAATGACGTGTCGATTGTCACCTATTCGATAGGTGTCGGTCTTGCGATTGAGGCTGCAGAACAATTGGCGGAGGAAGGGATTGAAGCGGATATCATCGACCTCAGAACGCTAAGGCCGCTCGACAAAGCGGCGGTGCTGGAGAGCTTGTCGCGGACCAACCGTATGATCGTTGTCGAAGAAGGCTGGCCTACCTGCTCAATCTCTTCCGAAATCACCGCTATTTGTATGGAGGAAGGGTTTGACGACCTTGATGCACCCGTGATGCGGGTGACCAACGAAGACGTGCCGATGCCGTATGCGGCTAATCTCGAGAAACTCGCGCTGGTTGATGTCGACAAGGTGGTCGCTGCGGCGAAGGCGGTTTGCTACCGCTAAGGTTTGCGCGGATGTCAGTTCTTCTCACTAACAGGTGTTGACGGTCAGGCCTTGCGTGTTGGTGATATCCTGATTGGTGCGATCGCGCACATTGAATGCAGTTTCATAGCGAATTTGGCGCGTACCCAATATGTTCAAGTTGGCGACAATCGGCTGATAATCATACGTCACTTCGACGAACATCACCGCCGTTCCATCTGCCGATATGATTTGATTACCCGCTGCACCCATGCCGTCTTCCAGATCGTCATTTGTGCGCCCGTAATCCTCGGTGCCATAAGCAGGTGCGACGCTGGTCAACTGGCCCATGCAGCGCTGCCAGTTGATCATCTGGCCTTCATTTGACCCAGATAGATTGTTGGGCTGAAGCGATGACAAAACAATCCGGCCATTTGTTTCAAAGTCGATGGACTCGCCGACAAGCTCGGCACCGGCAAATACTTCGTAGACTTGAGCTTCGTCGATGGCCGTGTCTACGCGTCCGGCGTTATCGGCCGCTGTCATGGCGATCTGACTGACACGCAGATGGGCAAGCGCAAAGTTGGCAGTTTCCAAGCCGCCGAAAATCAAGGCAAGCAGGATCGGCAGCGAGAACGCGAACTCGATCAGAGCAACGCCCTTGCTATCTTTCTTGAGCCTGCGGAAGGCCGCGAAACGCCTGAGAAGTTTTTTAGTCGTCATTACACACACACCGTCGGAGGAATGGCCTGATCAGCGAAAGGCTGGTTGCGGACGGCGGCGCGGGCATTGATTGTGTAGGTGTTAGAAAGCCCGATCAAAGAGGCGACCGGAACTATACGCGGCATCGTCATTGTTACATCATAATAGACGACATCATCTGCGCCGCCCTGGCCTGAATCTCCGGCATCGAGATCAAATGTCCCGTTATTGTTGATGTCTTCAAAACAGTCACCGGTGTCATACTGACCGTTGTCATTGAAGTCCGTGAGCAACTTTTCCGCATCACCAACACCAGAAAACTCGTAGAAACTGGATTGTTCGATCGTATAAGTCGCGTTACGCGCGATATTGTTCACGCGCTCTTCGATGGCATTTTCGATCTGCTCTTCAGTCGAAGCACCGGAATAGCCGCTGAAATCCGGGCTTTCTACGGTCGCCGTGCGAGCCACGTCATTGAGCACGCCTTGCAGCTGCGCACGGACATAGCTTTGGTAGCCGAGATCGAGCGCGCCGAGCAGAACGATCATAAGCGGCACGACAATGATGCCGAATTCGACCGCAGCGATTCCGCGGTTATCGCGAGCAAGCTTGCGAATGGTGATGAGAGGCGTCTTCATTGTGTCAGCCTCAATCTACCAATGCCTTGGCCAATCTGCTCAAATACGTCTTCGAGATCGCTGCCATCGCTGGTGTAGAAATGGCCGCTGCTTGTTGCGCAGGGTTCAATATCGGTTGTGCTGCCAACATCGAGCGCGATGACCCAGATCGTCATACCCATCGATTTTGCGGTGCTGCAGGCCGCGAGAAAACGGGTTCGATGATTTTCATCGCGACTACCAGAGCCACTTATCCGGCCATCATAGTTATCGACACCATACGCCGAGTAGAAAGTACCGCCCGTATCCAGCGTACCGTCCGTCATGAAAACGATGTGCATCGAAACGGGTACATTGTTGAATTCCGAAGGGTTGCGGGATGCGTTCATGCCAGTTTGTGACAGATAACGTGCGGCCCAGATCAAACCGATATCGTGATAGGTACCGCCCGTTACATTTTGCGTCGCCGCGTTGATTGCGTTCGTATATCCTGTCTCGCCGCCATAGGTCCTCAGACGCGTCGCTTCATTTGGGCAAGCGCTTTGCGATTCCGATTCCTGTTCGCCAGTATCGTAACGCCCCCATTGGCGTGCTGTGTCGTTATTGTTACTCGCAATCAGATCGATATCGTCCTGTGTGACCGTCGTATCAACGGTTATTGGATGGGCGGCGTTGCCGATATCGGGCCGTTCTTCGATGCAACCCTCGCCGCTCAGGCGCCACTCGCGGATGTCCTTATTGTTATTACCGCCTTCCCATTCAGTGTCATCAATATGTACCCCGACGAGATCGTACCAACCGCCCATATTTTGTTGGTAATATGTCGTACGAAGGATATCGCGTGTCCGCAAAGTCCGCCCAACATTGACGGTTCCCGAATAGGGGATGATGCCATAGCGGGTTCGGGTGTTACTGGCCCCCTGAAGCGCGCGATAGAGCCCAACCGCGCCTGTCCGCAGGCGACTGATTTTGGATGAGCCGCCGCCGCTGGGCGCATTGTTCATCGACCCAGTAACGTCGAGCACGACCATGATGTCGTTGTTGCCATAATCCTGATTGGCGTCGCATGAGACGGAAATCGGGATAGTATCCTTGCCGAACAGCGACATGACTGTTGTCGGAATATCCGCGCTAGCAGTAACGGCCACAGTGGAGTCGTTACTGGGGCTTTGTATGATTGACGTGCTAATGTTCTGCGCATTCATTGTCGTAGACGGAAAGTTAAAATCGAAGAAACGCTGACCTTCCGCCGATACATCGCTGTCAAAGCTCGTGCCGGACATTTCCCGGCGAGCGGCGAGCGCGGCCGCGTCGCAGGCATTTTGAAGTTTCGCCTGCGCCATATAGGCGCGGCTCATATCGAGGCCTGAACCGATCATGCCAGTGATGGGTACTAGCGCGGCGCCAGCGATCGCCAGCGTGTTCCCGCGACTGTCACGCCGGAGGCGCGTCAGAAAAGAACCCGATTCCACGGTTTGACGCGTTGCTTTCTTCATTGGCCAGATACGCATTAGTTTCCCCTGCCTGTTGCGGCATAGTTCACGGACATTTGAGATTGTTATGAACGGACAAACTTAAACGGACGTCTCGCATGAAGGTTAACGGGATGTTTGCCATATCCGCGCGCTTGGGTAGGAGGTTTCCCATGACCGAACCTCTCTCCGATCCGGAGCGCGAACTTGCTCTTAGTTACGCAGCCCCGAGCATTCGCCCACATTTGCGGACGCTTTGGATGCTCGATGAGCGATTCGGCGCGATTGTTGCCGGAACGAGCGAAGCAACGATTGGGGAAATGCGTTTGCTGTGGTGGAGAGAGGCGATTGCAACATCGGATGAGGGCGCAAAAACTGAGCCATTGCTGGACGAGATAGCGGCGACAATCCTGGCGACAGGAAGCGATGCTGCTGAATGGGGAGCAATGGCTGAAGGCTGGCATGCGCTTATTCAGGAACCATTGGAAACAGAGGAGCTTGAGCGCTTTGCGACGGAGCGAGGAGGACGGCTATTTGCACTTTCGGCCAAGCTTCTCACTGGTGATGCGGCACCCTTCATTGCCGAGGCAGGGCGGGGATGGGCGCTTGCCGATCTTTCTTGCCGGATCAACAATGCCGATGTTGGTTCCAAGGCGCGGACAATGGCCAAACAGATTTTCGATGCCGATGGGAAAAATTCCTGGCCTAGACCGCTCCGACCACTCGGGGCCCTTGTGATGCTCGCGCGCCGTGATGCTGATACTGCCAATCCGCGTCGCCAAGGATCACCATCAAGAGTGGCGCGATTGGCATGGCATAGATTGACCGGACGATAGGGCGTTTTGTGTATTGCGGCTAAGGCGCTAATATCACGGACGAAGGGGTTTGTTCATGGGGCGCTATTTTGCTGGAGTGGTCTCTGCAATGCTGCTGATCGTCGCTGGCTTGTTCATCTGGGAAACCGTTGCCCAGCAGGACGAGCCGCCGCCGCCTACTGCCCCGCCGCCGGAAACGGAGAGGCCTAACCCGATGGCGGTAGGCGAACCCGAGGGCACCGGCCCGCCGCCGCCTGAAGCGACCGAATTAACGCGCGAGGAACGGCGCTTTGGTCGATATGATCGTGATCGGGATGGCGCGATCACACGGATTGAAATGATGAGCAGTCGGACCAATGCCTTTCATCAGCTTGATACCAATGGCGACAATTATCTGACCTTTGAAGAATGGGCAGTGCGGACCAGCGAGCGTTTTGCCGGTGCCGACGCCGATGGATCGAATGCGCTGACGCCCGAGGAATTTGCGACTACGCGGCAACGGAGTGCGAGCAGCAATCGCTCCCGTTGCAATTGTTGAGTTGACGGGAGCGTTGCGGAACGGAACAGTCTTTCCATGAAAAAAACCTTTATGGCATGCGCGGCCTTTCTCGCGCTTCCGCTCGCGCCCGCTGCGGCGTTTCAGACGACTACCGCATCGACGGTCGATATTTACCGAGTTGGGGATGTTCGTGCAGATCGGCGAATGGAGGCCGCGTTTGCGCATATCACGGCAGGCCATGAGGCCGCTCTTCAAGACCTGATTACGCTTACCCAGGTACCCGGGCCGCCTTTCGCCGAAGAAGCCCGCGCAGCAGTTTTCGCCGATATGATGCGGGAAACCGGTTTCGGCGAGGTGTCGATTGATGAAGTCGGCAATGTTGTCGCCCGCCGTGCCGGCACCGCTGGTTCGCATAGCGTGATGATGGTTGCACATCTCGACACGGTGTTTCCCGTTGAAACCGATGTCACCGTCCGCATTGAAGGCAATCGTTACACAGCCCCGGGGATCGGGGACAATACGCGTGGAGCCATCATGTTGCTCCAGCTAGCATCTGCAATTGCGGCTACCGAAATCGGAACACTGGGTGATATCATTCTTGTCGGCAATGTCGGGGAAGAAGGGCTGGGCGATTTGCGCGGTGTACGCCATCTTTTCCGTGACGGCGCTGAACACCCCGATGTCTTTATTGCGATCGACGGCGGCAGCGAAGCGCGACTTGTGACGAGCGCGGTGGGTTCGACCCGCTATCGCGTGACGTTCAATGGCCCGGGCGGGCATAGCTGGGGCGATTTCGGTGATGGCAATCCGCATCAGGCATCAGCGCGGGCAATCACACGCTTCGTCAATGCAGCTCGGCCAATTACGCAAGATGGTCCGCGTTCAAGCTATAGTATTGGCCGGATGGGCGGCGGTACATCGGTCAATTCGATTCCGTTCGAAAGCTGGTTCGAGGTCGATATGCGGTCTGGGGACCCGGGCAAGCTGGTCGCTTTGGACGCTGTGTTTCAGCAGGCAATGACTGACGGGCTGGATGCCGAGAACGCAGTGCGCGGTGATGGCGAGCTTTTGACCGTTGAGATCGACCCGATTGGCCGACGTCCAGCGGGAGAGACCGATCCCATGTCGCCGCTTGTCCAACGTGCCCAAATGTTATTGTGGGCTGACGGGATCACGCCAGAACTTAGCGCTTCGTCGACCGATTCCAACATCGCGATGTCGCTCGGGATTCCGGCGATAACAATCAGCCGCTGCGGCGTAAGTGCGCGGGCGCATTCGCTCGATGAATATTGGGAAGATAACGGCACGGTGCCTGCTTGCACGATGCGCGGCCTGACCTTGCTGATTGCGGAAGCGGGATTGGCGGAAGACTAAGCGGCTGCCCGGCGGTCAATCTTTCCGATCCATTCGGTCATTGCGGCGCGGGCACGGCTCGTCATCGCTTCCTTGCGCTGTTTCTTATGGACCTTTTCGGTAAAGGGCGGGAACAGGCCGAAATTGATGTTCATCGGCTGATAGTCACGCGCATCCGCGCCGCCTGTAATATGACTGAGCAGCGCGCCAAGGGCGGTTTCAGCTGGCGGCGCTTGCAGCGTTTCTCCGCGTAGTTCTGCTGCCGCGTATCGTCCCACCATCAAGCCGACAGCCGAGCTTTCGACATAACCTTCACAGCCGGTGATCTGTCCGGCGAAGCGGACATGCGGCGCACTTTTCAAGCGCATCTCGCTGTCGAGCAACTTGGGCGAATTGATGAAGGTGTTTCGATGAAGCCCGCCGAGCCTTGCAAACTCTGCTTTTTCGAGCCCTGGTATCGTGCGGAGCAGCTCAATCTGCGCGCCATGTTTCATCTTCGTTTGAAAGCCGACCATGTTCCACAGCGTACCGAGCATATTGTCCTGCCGTAGCTGGACAACCGCATAGGCCCAGCGTCCGTCTGGAAATTCGGGAGTTGCGGCGTGCGGGTTGTCGAGGCCGACGGGTTTCATTGGCCCATAGCGCAGCGTATCGACACCGCGCCCGGCCATCACTTCTATCGGCATGCAGCCTTCAAAATAGGGCGTGTCCTTTTCCCAATCCTTGAAGTCCGCCTTTTCGCTGTCGAGCAGTCCCTGATGGAAAGCGAGATATTGCTCCTTGTCCATCGGACAATTGATATAATCGTCGCCGCCCTTGCCCCAGCGCGCGGCCTTCCAGCAGATGTCCATATCGATGCTATCCCTATGGATGATCGGCGCGATAGCATCGTAAAAGGCGAGGGCGTCTGCCCCGGTTGCGGCGCCAATACTTTCTGCAAGCGAAATCGCGGTCAGGGGCCCCGTGGAGACAATCGTCAAGCCACTTTCCGGCAAGCTGTCGATCCGTTCGCGCACGACATCAATATTCGGATGCTCGGACAGGGCCTGCGTAACGGCGGCTGAAAAATCGTCGCGGTCCATCGCGAGCGCCGATCCGGCGGGAACTTTATGTTGGTCTGCGCAGCGCATGATGATCGAGTCGAGATCGCGCATTTCCTGATGCAGCAGGCCAACGGCGTTGCGCTCGGCATCGTCGGACCGGAAGCTGTTCGAACAGACGAGCTCCGCCAATCCATCGGTCTGATGCGCGGGCGTCATCTCACCCCCATTTTCAGCAGCGGCACCGCGCATTTCAGAAAGGCGAACCTTCACGCCCTGCTCGGCAAGCTGCCATGCCGCCTCTGATCCGGCCAGGCCGCCGCCAATGATATGAATCTGGTGGTCGCTCATCAGTAAATGTCTCAAAGTCTACAGCGTTAACCGGGGTGCGTTGCCTTGCCCGGCCCGGTTGCTACAAGAAAACCGAACAATGAAGGGGCCTGTAGGACAACATGACGGAAGAATCATCTACAAAAGCTGGTGGCCTTGCGTCGTTGGTCCTGATTGCTGCGCTCCTCGCAGGCATCAGCTATTATCTCGCATCGCGGTTTATGGAGCCTTCCGCTCTGCTGACCGTATGGAAAGGCGCGGGCGTCGGGCTGCTTGCAGTCTGGGCGGCGATGCAGGCGCGGTCGTTTGATGGTGCGCTGCTCGCGATGGTGATGGCGCTCGGCGCAACGGGCGATGTTCTGCTGGAAGTTATTGGCACCGTCGAGGGCGGAATGGCTTTCATGGCTGGGCACCTAATTGCGATTACCCTCTATTTCCGGAACCGCAGGCTGCAAACCAGTTTCAGCCAGAAATTGCTCGCAATATTGCTCGTACCAATTGTTATCTGGTTGGCTTGGATCTTTCCGGCGGATCGCAGCGTCGCATCCGGTATCGCACTCTATGCTGCTCCGCTGGCGCTGATGGCGGCGCTTGCTTGGACGAGTCGTTTCTCGCGCTTCACCGTCGGTATCGGCGCCATGTTCTTCGTGATTTCCGATCTTTTCATTTTCGCGCGTATGGGGCCACTGGCAAGCTCTATGCTTCCCGGCCTGTTGATCTGGCCGCTATATTTTACCGGGCAGGCAATGATCGCAATGGGCGTTGTACGGACGCTTGCCGCTGACGAGCAAGCTTAGGTCACGGATTCCTCAACGCAATCATCGGTTTCGCAGGAGAGGAGCGCGACGAACTTTTCGGCGTTAATCGCGACATCGTCTTCGCCGACTTGATCGAATGGGTCTTCCAGATGCTCCTGGATGTTGGAAAGGCCGACCAAGATGATCGAAAATAAGACCGGCATCACATAGACCAAAGCGATTGAATATTCTGCGGCTTCATGGGCGAAATAGGGGCCGTACAGTACCGGCAGGACAACGATGAAAAAGTCGCTAAAGGCGTTTAATGTGCGCGGCGTGCGATACTGATAAATATGTTTGATCTGCTCGAACGAGACGATCATCTTGCTGATGTACTGGTTGCACCGTGAGCATTCTCCCGATGCTAGGCCTTCATTGCGCATCTGCTTCACGAAGTCGGATAGCTCCGAAAACGCCACATAAATCCGCCGCTCATGAACCGGCATTTCGCTCAATGGGCTTTTGAACATATCACGGCACCCGGTGAGCAGATGGCCGAGAATCGTTTCTATTCTGCGGAGCCTGTCTTCGTTGCGCTCGGGAAGCCAGTCGCGCGCGGCAAAATATATGGCGCGACCATGGGCCTTTATGACCCCATAATCGTCGAGCGCGTTTTCGCGGCGTTTGAAAGCATGGCCAATAGCGAAAACGATTGGGAAGACGATGGCCGTTGCGATGAGAGTGAGCGGGAAATTCGCCGTGATCCCGTAATGCAGACAAGCCCATGTCGACACGACTGCAAGGCCGCTGACAAGCAGACTTTTGGCATCAATGACTTTTCGAATTGCCAACACATTGCGCATGAAATTCGCCCATTCAGTTACCGATTGGGTATGGATAGCGCCCGATCAATGGGCTTGGCGATACGCGCCTATCGTGGTCCTGTGGAGGAGTCGGTCATGCCCCTCATATCCGCCGGTTGCGCGGTGGAGGACGGAGCGATTGTCCCACATGACGAGCATATTCGGTTCCCATTTGTGGCGATAGACGAACGCATCGCCGGTTTGCCATTGGTAGAGTTCCATTAGGAGGGGCAGTGCGTCATCCTGCGTCATGCCCTCAACTCCCGCGATATAGCCAACACAGCTGAACAGCCCTTCGCGGCCGGTTTCCGGGTGGTTGCGGATGATCGGATGAAGCTGGGTGGCTTCGGCTTCGCTTGAGGGGCGGATATCCATGGAGCGGCCTTTGGCCTTGTCGGCATCGCCGTAGCTGCCATCGGGCGCATAAGCGTTCTTCGCTGAATGGATCGCCATTTTTCCTTCGATCCGTGTTCGCAATTCGGCGGGCATCGCACCGAGCGCGGCATGCTGGTTCGCATATAGCGTATCGCCGCCCATCGGCGGGATTGTGATGCTGTAGAGGCAGGTTCCAGCGGGCGGATGCTCCTGAAAACTCCAGTCGGTATGCCAATTTTCAGCAAAGAGCGAGGCGGTTTCGTTCGCTTCCCGTTTCACCGCGATAATATGCTCGCGATCCGGCAGCGGGGCGATAAAGGGGTCATCACCGAATGGCCCGAAATAGAGCGTGAAGCGCTCCAGATCGTCGTCGGTGAGAGTCTGATTCGGAAATGACAGGACATGATGCTCGAGCCATGCACTGCGAATATCGATGACGGTCGTTTCAGAAAGCGGCTGCGACAGATCAACGCCGGTGACCGTGGCGCCGCAGGCCTGACCGGAAGGTGCGACCTCAATCGTCACTGGCTTCCTTCGGCTCGTCATCCGCAATCTCTTCGGCGATGGCTTCTTCCGCCGCGTCTTCCGGTTCGTCCTCTTCGTCGATCAGCGCGACGCCAACCACAGTTTCACCCTTGGCAACATCAAGCAGCGTCACACCCGCCGTGCTGCGGCCCATGACGCGGACATCGCCGACGCGCATACGGATCAATTTTCCTTGATCCGTGATCAGCATGACCTGATCGCCATTGCCGGCGGGGAAGCTGGCAACGACTTTGCCGTTACGCTTGATATTATCGATATTGACGACGCCCTGACCGCCACGTTTCGTGACCCGATACTCATAGGCGCTTGAGCGTTTCCCATAGCCTTTGGCACAGACGGTGAGAATGAACTGCTCGGCCTCTGCCATTTCCGACATGCGTTCGGCGGGAAGCTCAGGGTCGTTATCATTATCCTTCCACGGAGCGGCCTTGAGATAGGCATCGCGTTCTTCGATCTTGGTTCCCGTTGCGCCGGTGACGGAGAGCGAAATGACTTCGTCGTCATCTTTGAGCGATACGCCGCGAACGCCAGTGGCCGTGCGGCTCTGAAAGGCGCGAACATCGGTCGCGGCGAAGCGGATCGCCTTGCCGTTGCGCGTGGCAAGCAAAATGTCATCGCTTTCATTGAGCAACGCGACGCCGATCAGTTTGTCATCACTATCATCGGCAAAGCGCATGGCGATCTTGCCGTTGGAGGGGACATTCTCGAATGCATCCATCGAATTGCGCCGCACGCTGCCTTGCGCGGTGGCGAACATGACGTGGAGGTTGGCCCATTCTGCCTCATCTTCGGGGAGCGGCAGCACGGTGCGGATAAACTCACCTTCAGCAAGCGGCAGCAGGTTCTGCATCGGCCGACCTTTGGTCTGCGGCCCGCCTTCGGGCAGCTTCCAGACCTTCAACCGATAAACTTGGCCCTTGTTGGAGAAGAACAATACCGGCGTATGTGTCGACGTGACGAAGAGCCGCGTGACGACATCCTCCTCCTTGGTCGCCATACCCGCACGGCCTTTGCCGCCGCGTCGCTGCGCTCGGAACGTGTCGAGCGGTGTGCGTTTGATATAGCCGCTATGGGTGACGGTAACGACCATCTCCTCATTGGCGATCAGATCTTCATCATCGATATCGAAATCGCCGGCAGTGATTTCAGACATACGCGGCGTTGCGAATTGCTCGGAAATCTCGTCAAACTCTTCGAGCATGACCGCATAGAGTTTTGCCCGGTCGCCCAGAATATCGAGCAGTTCGGCAATCTTGATCGACAGTTCCTTGAGCTCGGCGCCGATCTCGTCGCGGCCAAGCGCGGTAAGACGGTGCAGGCGCAGTTCAAGGATCGCCCGGACCTGCGCTTCGGAGAGCTTGTATACATCGCCCTCAATGGTCGCCTCAACGGCTTCGATCAGCTGGATATAGGGGCGGATCTCACCAATCGGCCATTCGCGTGCGAGGAGGGCCGCACGGGCCTCTGCCGGGTTTGACGAACCGCGAATGATGCGGACAACCTCGTCCAGATTGGTGACGGCGACAACCAGACCGAGCAACAGATGCGCACGCTCGCGGGCCTTGAACAGTTCGAACTTGGCACGCCGGGTGATGACCTCTTCACGGAACTGAATGAAGGCCTGAATGAAATCGCGCAGCATCAGCGTTTCGGGGCGACCGCCGCGAATTGCCAGCATGTTGGCCGGGAAGCTCGATTGCGCGGGCGTGTGCCGCCAGAGCTGGTTCAAGGTAACATCTGGCGTGGCCGCGCGTTTGAGCTCGATAACAACGCGAACACCTTCGCGGTTCGATTCGTCGCGAATGTCGGAGACGCCTTCGATACGGTCATCCTTGGCGGCTTCGGCAATCTTCTCCACCAGGTTCGACTTGCCGACCTGATAGGGGATGGAGGTCAGGACGATTGAACGTTTGTCGCCGGCCTTTTCCTCAATCGTGTGGCGCGAGCGCATGATGATCGAACCGCGGCCCGTCTCATAGGCCGAACGCGCTCCGCCTCGGCCAAGAATTAGTGGCGAAGTCGGGAAATCGGGGGCAGGGACAATCTCGATCAGCTCGGCATTGGTGATTGCCGGATTTGCGATAAAGGCGCGGCAAGCATCGAGCACTTCGCCCAGATTGTGCGGCGGGATGTTGGTGGCCATGCCGACGGCGATTCCGCCCGCACCATTGACGAGAATATTCGGGAAGCGGGCGGGCAGAACCTGCGGCTCGGTGGTTGATCCGTCATAGTTAGGGACGAAATCGACGGTGTCCTTGTCGAGATCGTTCAGCAGCGTCATCGCCACCTTGGCTAGTCGCGCTTCGGTGTAACGCATCGACGCCGGCTGATCAGGGTCCATCGAACCGAAATTACCCTGGCCGTCCATCAGCGGGACGCGCATCGCCCAGTCCTGGGTGAGTCGCGCTAGCGCGAAATAGATCGAGGAATCGCCATGTGGATGGTAATTGCCCATCACGTCGCCGACGATCTTGGCACATTTGCGATAGGGTTTTCCGGGGACGAAACCGCCCTCTTGGCACGCATAGAGAATGCGGCGATGAACGGGTTTCAGGCCGTCGCGTACGTCCGGCAAAGCGCGCGATACGATCACACTCATCGCGTAATCGAGATAGCTCGTCTTCATCTCATCAACGATATTGATGGGGCTAATGTCCGATGGACTGGCCGGGGTCGTCTGGTCGTCGCTCAAAGCGTTACTTTCCAATATGAAATATTCATGGAAACCCTAGCAAAACTGCAGGAAAGTAGCGAGCGGAAAGCCTGATTTATCCACAGATGATCGAGCGGCACTTTCGTCGTCAATTCAGGTAAATTTCGCGGCTACGCGCGTTTGCCCTTAGCCGCGGACGAACCGCCAGCTGTTTTCCTCAGATCCGTCTTCAACAAAGTGATAGCCATCGCTGTCAAAGGATTTGAGTGCTTCCGGGTCGGTGAGGCCGTGTTCGCAGATATACCGCGCCATCATGCCTCGTGCCCGCTTTGCTTCGAAACTGTTGAAGCGTAATCCCTTGGGGCCGTTTTCGCGGAAATCGATGGCGATAATGCGTTTGTCTTCGATGCTCTTCGCGCCATTCACCGCAGCCCAATATTCTTGGCTAGCGAGGTTGATGATGGTGTCCGACCCGTCAGCATCGAGATCTTCGGCCAATATCTCGGCGATCTTGAGGCCCCAAAAATCGGTGAGCTTCTTGTATCGCGGAGCCCATTTTGTGCCCATTTCCAAGCGGTAAGGCCGAATTGCGTCGAGGGGGCGCAAAAGGCCGTACAGGCCTGACAGGATGCGCAGATGATCTTGGGCGAAGCGAATGGCCTCATTGTTGAGCGATTTGGCTTCGAAACCGGTATAAACATCGCCTGAAAAAGCGTAAATCGCCGCGCGCTCTGGTTGATCCCAGAAATCTCGATATCGGCCGTGATTGAGATCAATCAGCTTGTCCGAAACAGGCATGATCTGTTGGAGCTTCTTCTTGGAGAGATTTGATGCGGCCGAAACAAGCCGCTGGGTTTCCTCCGGGAAGCGGGGCGCGGTCGAATCATGAGAACCAAGTTCGCTCTTGAAATCGAGCGATTTTGCAGGAGAAATAAGTGCTAGCATGTGGACCGGTTAGCGGCTTCCAGTGATCGCGTCAAAAGCCCGTTTCCGCGCTGAAAATCTGCGGTTCAAGAAAGGTTCAGCGGTGATCTGCGATCTATATATGCATAGATGGCAACTTGTCCTCCGCCTCATCCATTAGTAGCAGGGACACAAACAGGTAATGAAGCAAGTTGCACGCGATACTAAGGGAGAAGAATTTCAATGAAACGGGTTTCCACGATGAGCCTCGCTGCCGCTCTGATTTTTGGCGGTACTACAGTAATCGCAACAGCGCCGACAGCCGCTATGCAAGCTGACGAAGTTGCCGAAGAATTTGATGGAGGTGAGCTTTCTGATGGCGTGCGCGCAGTTGTTGTAGCCGCACAGGGCGCTCTTCAGGCCGACGAAGCCGAAGCAGGTCCGCCTGATACGGCCGCTATCCAAGCGCAGCTTCAGGCAGCGGTTCCGCTTATCATGAATGAGGATGATCGTTTCATTATTGGCCAGGTGATGTTGCAGAACGCTGCCAAGATGCAAGCGCAGGGCGCGGCCCCGGAACTCATTCAAGCGACGCAGATTCCGGCGTTGGAAATGTCACTTGCGAGTAATCGCGTACCAATTGCAAGCCGCGCCAGCTTCTGGTTGGCCATCGCCAACGCAGCAAGCAACATGAATGATGATGCGAGGGCGGCAACCGCGTTCCAGAATGTGATGCGCTACGATCCGGATAATGGCGATGCGCTTATCCGGCTTGCCGATGCACAGTTCAGTGCGAACGATCACGATGCTGGCTATGCAACCTCGTCCAGAGCTTTCCAGTCATTGTCTGATGCCGGGATGGAAATTCCATCTAGCTGGCACGCTGTGCCGTTTCGGGCGGCATATCAGACCTATGATGTACCGAGGGTCGTTGAGTTTGGCATTGCGTACTTGCGCTCATATCCGACCGCGCAGAATTGGAATGAAGTGCTGCGTGTGTATCAGACAGCAGGGCGTCTTGAAGATCAGCCCAATCTCGATCTGCTACGCCTGATGCGGGCAGCCAACGGCTTCGATGTAGCTAACATCAATGATTATGTTCGATTGGCAGCACAGCGCGGTTTGCCGCGTGAAGCGCAGGCGATTTATCAGGCCAGCGTTGCGGGCGGCGCGATTCAACCCGACCAGGAAGTAGCTTCGGAGATCGCGGCAAACATTGCCGGCGATCAGGCTGGCCTTGCAGAATCCGAGGCAGCAGCGCGCAGCGCCGCAAATGGGCGCGTGGCCCTGAATACGGCCGATGCTTATGCGTCGTACGGCGAAACGGCTAAAGCGCTGGAGATGTACCAAGTCGCGATGGATAAGGGCGGCGTTGATGCTGGAGTTGTAAATTTGCGCAGAGGCGCACTTCACTATGCAGCGGGCCAAACTGACCAGGCACGCGCCGCATTCGAAGCGGTGACAGGTGATCGGGCTCCGCATGCCGCTTTCTGGCTACAATGGCTTGACCAACAAGCTGGCGAGAGCGCTGCGCCCGTCGCCGCTGAGCCGGCAAGCGCCGAATAGACCGGAGCGCAGGACAAGCGGAAGATTATTGGGGGCGCCGACATAGTATCGTCGCCCCCATTTCTTTATGTGCATGGTAGACATCGAAAAGGATTGAGGGCGGGCATGCTGAACAAATTGACCGGACTGGCAATTGCGGGCCTAATCGCGACAGCAGCGCCGATCGGTGCGCCAATCGCCGCACAGGAAACCACTCTCCAATATTCGCTTTCCCGCAATGTTCGGGAGCCTGCTCAGCAGGCACAGGCGGCCATCGCCCAGAGCAATTTCCCAGCAGCCTCAAGTTATCTAAATCAGGCAGCAGCCGCCGCACAAACAGATGGTGATCGATACGTTCTGGCGACCATGCAGCTTGATGTGGCGAACCGGACATTCAACACTGCCGCACAGGTAGCCGCTATCAATGCACTTCTTGCCAGTCCGCTGCTCGCTGCGACGCACCGCTCTGAACTCTACTATCATCGCGCACGCATTTCCTATCATGCGCAAAATGGGGATGCCGCCCGAACCGACTTGCAGGCCGCGATCGATGCCGGGACCAGCAATCCGCGGATATATATCGCAATGGCGAGTTTGCTGGATGAAGGCCGTGATCATGCTGGCGCGCTGGCGCTGGTTGAACGAGCCTTCGAAATTCATCGCACGGCCGGGTTGGCAACGCCGGTCGACTGGTATCGCCGTGCTATCAATATCGCCCAGGGATTGAGTGATACGGGGCGGATTAGTGCCTATGGGCAATCGATGCTCGCTGAACACCCAACCCGGCGGAACTGGCGTGATGTTCTGATCCAGCATCGCGCGGTCTATGCAGCAGACCCCGACGCAGCGCTTGATCTATGGCGTTTGCAGGAGGCCGCTGGCGCATTGACTGGTGAATTTGACTATCGCGATTATGCGCGGGTGGCGAATGGCCGACGGTTCCCCGGGGAAATCGAACGGATAGTGCAGGCGGGCCGCGCTAACAGTGTACTTGATGGTGGGAATTCCGAGATTGCCACACTGGATCGTGGGACAACCGCTGCGGCGCAGAATCTGCGTAACGCCCTGCCAGGGCGAGCACAGGCTGCAACAGGTTCAGCAACGGGCGCAAATGCCCTGTCAGCAGCCGATGACTATATGTCTCTTGGTGACTATGCGGCAGCGATCCCGCTGTATCGCACGGCGATTGAGAAGGGTTCGATCGATACCGAGCTTGCCAATATCAGACTGGGTATGGCGCTTGCCCGGACGGGCGATGCTGCTGGTGCACGAGCGGCTCTCGATCTGGTCGTCGGTCCGCGTGGGTCAATCGCGCGTTTGTGGAGAGTATATGCCGATTTGCCGCGCGCAGCGCCCGCACCGGCGGCTCAGGTCGTAACTCCCAGCGAATAATACCGGTTCTTCAGGCAGGCCGTTGAGTGTTTTCTATGTGTCGATATCGACGGGTACACCGGGGAGTGATTTGGCCGTGCGAATCGTGAGTGACGTTTTCACGCTTTCGACATTGGGGATCGTGGTGAGACCTGAGGTCAGAAAACCCTGAAAATGCTGGAGGTCACGGGCCACGATTTTGAGGATGAAATCGATTTCCCCGTTCAGCATATGGCATTCGCGCACGAGTGGAAGTGCCGCCACATGGTCCTCGAAAGCGCGCAAATCGTCCTCCGCCTGACTTTTGAGGCTAACCATTGCGAATACTGTGATTCCATATCCGAGTGTTCGGGGATCCAGTTTGGCGTGATAGCTTTCGATCGCACCGCCATCCTCAAGTGCACGCACCCGGCGCAGGCATGGTGGCGCAGTAAGCCCGGCAAGACCGGCCAATTCGACATTGGTAATACGGCCCTGATCCTGCAGGGTTGCGAGTATCAACCGATCAATATCATCAAGTGCGGCCGACGCAGACTTCATAGTCTAATCCTTCATAAAACTCGTCGGTATTATAATTATGTGTCCCTGAAAAGCAATTGTCCCAGTATTGCACGGGTCGAAAAGGTAGCTTCCGTTAACCATTTGCAAAAGCTATCTGATGCGGCGGTGTTCGCGATTGCGATTGGCACCCAAAATGGGAACGTTCATGCGGTTTGACGATATGTTGGCGACGGTGATGGCGCAGCCGCGCGACACGGTTGCTGCTCGCATATCGGCTTGGCGGCAACTCGTCGACGTTTTTGCCCAGCGCGAAGATGTCGCTCTTGATCCGAATCATATTCATGCCTTTGCATTGCTGGACGAATGGCAGCGCGATGTTCCGGTGGCGGTGCGCGCGGAAACAGCCCGATCTCTAGCCGGGCGGCGGATTCCGGGATGGCTTTGCGCGCATTTCGCTGAAGATGCGCCGGAGATTGCGCGACCTGTATTGATGGGATCATTTTTGGATTCGGAAGATTGGACAGATCTTTTACCGCAAATGCGCGCAAGCTCCCGGGCGCTTCTCAGGCATCGGACTGATTTAGAGCCAGAGGTTCGCGATGCGCTTAACAAGTTTGGCGCTGCGGATATGATCCTTGAAAACCAGACTCCAGAATCTGCAGTGGAATCAGCAAGCATCCTTGAACTTGGTACAGCAGACGCGCTTCCCGACTTGCCCGCACAGAACGGCGAGACCGGGAATTTCGAACAAATTCGGACGCTTGTTGAACGTATCGAAGCATTTCGTACGGCGCGCGACACCGGCGTTGCGCCACCCATTGATACCCGGCCTCTAAATGAATTTCGATTCGAAGCCGGTCAGGATGGCGTGATCAGATGGGTTGAGGGCGCGCCAAGAGGGCCTTTGATCGGTCAGACAATCGCTTTCAGCGCCGACGCACTTGATTTTGGTGTCGATGGCCACGCGGCCGGGGCATTCCGTCAACGCGCACCGTTTCGCGATGCGCGGCTGGTTGTAGCAGGAGAGGGGGCCGCATCCGGTGCCTGGCGGATTTCTGCTGTCCCATTTTTCGGCGACGAAGATGGGCGCTTCGCGGGTTATCGCGGAATGGCGCGCAGGCCTCGCCGAGACGAAGAAGCCAAGACTGAGGCCGCAACGCCGGATGGATTGTTCGGATCGAATCTGGAGCCTGACTCCCTTCGCCAACTCATTCATGAATTGCGAACGCCCCTCAATGCGATAGTCGGGTTTTCCGAGATGATCGAAGGCCAGCTGCTTGGGCCAGTCTCAACCACATACCGCGAACGGGCGACGGCGATTGCCGGAGAAGCAGCGCGTTTGCTGCAATCGATCGAAGATATAGACACCGCTGCACGCGCAGAGACTGACCGGCTGAGTTTTGACAGTGAAACCGTCGAAATCGTTGAAATATTACAACGACTTCACGATATTTATGCTGCGCAGGCGCAATCGCGCGGCGTAACGTTGGAAATCCGTATAGAACAGGGTTTGCCGGTACTTACGGCAGATCCTATCGCGGTGGAGCGCATGGTTGAACGCCTTTTGTCCTCCACAGTTGGGCTCGCTGCTGCTGGAGAAACCATAGAGGTCGGCTGCAAAGCGGAAGAGCGGCGCGGGGCAGTTGTCGTTACTTTCGAACGCCCGGCGCTGTTGCGTGACCACTCTGAAGCGGCGTTGCTGGATCCGGGCTATTCGCCCGATGGCGATTGGCCTGATGCACCGGCCCTCGGGCTCGGCTTTGCTCTGAGGCTTGTCCGCAATATTGCACAAGAGGTTGATGGCGAGCTCGATATCGAACCGGAAAAATTTGTCCTGCGATTACCTGCAAAAGATGCTAGCGCCTTGCCGGGTGAACGAGGCAGATAACCACGACCGAGAGAACGGGCACGCATCCGACGAGGGCACTGAGCGCCGCGTTGGCCGAATAGACGAGCCTGCCGACAGCAGAGCATATGCTGCATTCCCCGAAGATTTCGGTCAGCATTTTGTAATCTTTGTCGACACTGAAGAAGAGTTTGATTGGGAACAGCCGTTGAGCCGGGACAATGTGTCTGTAACGGCGATGGAGGGACTGCCCGAGGCCCAGCGCTTCTTTCGTGAGGCGGGGGCTCTCCCGGCCTATATGGTTGACTATCCTATTGTCGATAATGAACGCAGTGCAGCGATTATCCGTGAAATGCACGAGCAGGATGGGTGCGAAATCGGCACGCAACTGCATCCATGGGTTAATCCGCCATTTGATGAAGAGGTCAGCGGTCATACGAGTTTTACCGGAAATCTTCCCCTGGAACTGCAGCGCGCCAAGCTGGAGTGTCTGACGACGCGGATCGAAGAACGGGTCGGAACGCGTCCGACACTATACCGAGCCGGGCGATATGGCATTGGCCAGCACAGCGCAGGGCTGCTTGAAGCAGCCGGTTATCGGATGGATACATCCGCTCGCGCGCTCTTTGATTATTCGGGCGAAGGTGGACCCGATTTTTCACGATTTCATGCGAACCCATTCTGGGCGGGCTCATCTCGAACCCTGCTTGAGCTCCCTCTCACATCGACATTTATCGGCCCGCTTCGAAAATTCGGCATGCCACTATTTTCGCTTGGTGACACACTACCAAAGTGGCGGGCAATTTTGGCACGTACGCACCTGCTGCAACGCGTGTCTCTGACGCCAGAGGATTATCCGCTCGATCTCGCGCTAGAGGCGATAAAGCGGCTTATAGAAGACGGTATGCCGGTTATCGGCTTGTCCTATCATTCTCCCTCTGTAGTGCCCGGTCACACGCCTTACGTTCGCGATGCCGAAGATCTCAAAGCATTCTATGCTTGGTGGGATGGTGTATTCGAATTGTTTGCGCTCCATGGCGTTACGGCTATTCGCGCGGAGGGCATTGTTGCCGCTGCTGATCAAGCGAGATCCGAGCGCTAATCAATTCGATTTATGCATGATTAGCGGCTTGCCTTGGGCGACCGCGTTTGGCAGGGCGATGCCGTCGAAACGGTGGGGCCTGTAGCTCAATGGTAGAGCCGGCCGCTCATAACGGCTTGGTTGGGGGTTCGAGTCCCTCCGGGCCCACCAATTCTTTCATTGCCCTTATGCTGCACACAGCTTAAAGGCCCTCTTCCAGTCGGGGAGTGGCGCAGCCTGGTAGCGCATCTGGTTTGGGACCAGAGGGTCGCAGGTTCGAATCCTGTCTCCCCGACCAACTATTCAAAAAACCCCAAAAAGCGTACAAAAAAGAGAAGTGACCCGGGCAAAACGGGGGCACGCCGTGGAGACCCGCAGGTGCATCTCGGCATTGGTCGAGTTAGCGAAAAATAGCGAATCTCGCTATCGATTCTCGAGAAAGTTTCGACGGGAATTATTTGCCGGACTGCACTTTGCTGCCGATCTGGTGGCCGTTGAGGGGCTTCGCAGCCAGATATTCAAATCTGATATCGAGCAGAGTGCTAGCCGAGATCGTGTGCTTGAATGGGTGTGAGCCGATATTGCGGATCGATTAAGGTAACGGCGCAATTGTAACCGGACAAAAAAAGGGCGCTCCCCTAGGGAAGCGCCCTTTCCTTTTTCGATGGTCAACCCGAGGGTTAACCGCGAAATTACATAGCGTCCGCAGCAGCTTCAACTGCTTCTTCGCCAGCTTCAACTGCGTCTTCAGCAGCTTCCATGGCTTCTTCGCCTTCGGCTACGGCTTCTTCGCCAGCGGCCATCGCGTCTTCAGCTACTTCTTCCGTTGCTTCAACGGCTTCAGCGCCTTCATCGGCGGTTTCAGTTGCGGTTTCGCCGCATGCGGCCAGCGCGAAAAGGCTGACAGACGCAAGCGCAAAGCTAAGTTTCTTCATTGTATGTGCTCCCATAGCATTAAACTAGGGCCTGGCTCTGCGCCAATCCCAGCGCGTGGACATAGCGCCCATTCACGGAACGTCAACTTGTTATTGTGCACCCGTACCGAAATGAACCGGTACCGATGGTGTCTTGGAGCACCCAATTCCGCGGATTATTCGGCTGTTTGGGGCAGGGATAGCTCGGCCTCACTATTTGCCATTACCGCCAACATGACCGTCCATGCAGCCACATTTTGCCGCATCTGGGCCGGATCTATCTTGTCGAGCGTATCGTCGGGCGTGTGATGTAGGTCGAAATAGCGGGTGCCATCCTGCTGCAAATCGATCGCCCAGACGCCTTGACTGACCAACGGACTGGTATCGGCGCCGCCACTTGCCGGTATCGGGCTGCGGGGAATCCCGAGCGGGGCAAGAAGGCCAGTGATTCGGTCGGCATCGCCTGATGCGCTTTCAGGCAGGTTGAATTCTACGCGCCATACCCGGTCCGCACCGAAGTCTGATTCTGCGGCCACCGCATGTTCTTCGGCAGAATGGCGTTCTGCATAAGCGCGGGCACCAAAAAGGCCCACTTCTTCTGCACCGGCCCATAGCAGCCGTATGGTTCGCCTTGGCTGCACGCCGCTTTCGAGGATGCGGTGCGCAGCAGCGGTTATGATCCCGCACCCCGCGGCATCGTCAAACGCGCCGGTCGCAAGATCCCAGCTATCGAGATGGCAGGCGGCGATGATCATCGGCGCATCCGGGTCGCTGCCAGGAATATCGGCGATGACATTGCCGGACTCCTGATCGCCAAGCCATTGCGGTGTCAGAGTTAGATGCATGGTCACCGGGCGGCCGAGCGCGACCATGCGTTCCAGATTGTCGGCGTCGGGGTTGGACAGGGCACCTGCGGGAATTGGCGCAACGCCTTCAGCCCAGTTCGTACCGCCCGTATGCGGGTTGCGATGAGTATCCGTGCCGACTGAGCGAATCACGACCGCCGCGGCACCACGCTCTGACGCCAGAGAAGAGGCGTTCCAGCGCGCGGGCCCGGCAAAGCCATAACCTGATCCATCCTGAGTGCGTTCCATATGATGGCCGACATAGGCAATCTTTCCGGTAAGGCTGCCCATTGGCGCGGCACGTAGCTCCGCGACCGTTGCAAAGGCCACGATCTCCGCCCGAAGCCCAACATCACCCGTTGAGGCGCTACGGCCAAGCGCAGTCACATGCATGGCCTGAGGGTAGGGGGCTGTAATCTCGGCCGTTTCTACGCCGCGTACCCATGTCGGCATCTGATATGTCTCGATAACCACATTGGAAAAACCGAGGTCGCTCAATCGGGAAACGGCCCAGGCACGAGCACGGGCTTCGGCCTCGGTTCCGGCAAGGCGTGGGCCGATTTCGGTCGTCAGTCCCTCGGTGATCGAAAAGGCGAGCGTGTCGCTCTCCAGAGCCGCATCTCGCATTGCTGCAATCGCGGCATCGCCGGTTTGTTCGCCGCCTGTTGCATTGAAATTCATGCGCGAAAGCACACCCATCTCATTGGACTGGGCTGTGGAGTTTGAGGGGAGGGCGGCGATGGCGCAGAGCGCGGGGAGGATAAGCTTTTTCATAGATACCGCTTAACGCGCGCTTCCGCGTTTGCCAATTCGCCTCCGCATCCCTACATCGCGGGCAACTTTCCACTACCCAAATTCGGAGCGTAAACGAGCCATGGCCGCGCAATATTCCTTCGTCATGAAGGGCATGACCAAAACCTTCCCCGGCGCCCGCAAGCCGATCCTCGATCAGATTCATCTGCAATTCTATCAGGACGCGAAAATCGGTATTGTCGGGCCTAACGGGTCGGGCAAATCGACGCTGATGAAGATCATGGCCGGGATCGATACCGAGTTTACTGGCGAAGCTTGGCCGGGCGAGGGGATCCGCGTTGGCTATCTGGCGCAGGAGCCAGAGCTTGATGTGGACAAGACGGTCAAAGAGAATGTGATGGACGGCGTGCGCCCGGTTGCCGATCTGGTCGACCGGTTCAACGAAATTTCAGGCCTGATGGCCGATCCTCCCGAAGACGCTGACTTTGACGCGCTGATGGAAGAGATGGGCAACCTACAGGAGAAGATCGACGCCGTTGATGGCTGGACACTCGACAATCAGCTTGAGATAGCGATGGACGCGCTGCGCTGCCCTCCGGGCGATAGCGGCGTGGAAAGCCTGTCCGGCGGTGAGAAACGCCGTGTGGCTCTATGCCGGTTGCTGCTTGAAAAGCCCGAAATCCTGCTGCTTGATGAGCCTACCAACCATCTGGATGCTGAAAGCGTCGCCTGGCTTGAAAAGCATCTCGTTGATTATACCGGCAATGTGATCCTCGTGACCCATGATCGCTATTTCCTCGACAATGTCGTGAACTGGGTGCTCGAGCTCGATCGCGGCCGCTATTATACCTATGAGGCCAATTATACCGGTTATCTGGAGAAGAAAGCCAAGCGGCTCCAGCAGGAAGAGCGCACCGATGCCGGTAAGCAAAAGGCGATCGACGACGAACTCCAATGGATTCGGCAATCGCCCAAAGCCCGCCAGACCAAATCCAAGGCGCGTATCAAGGCGTTTGATGAACTGGTCGAAGCACAGGAAAATCGCACACCCGGTAAAGCGCAGATCCTCATTCAGACGCCCGCCCGGCTCGGCGGCAAGGTTATCGAGGTCAATGGCGTCACAAAGGCTTATGGCGACAAATTGCTGTTTGAAGATTTGTCCTTCTCGCTCCCGCCCGGCGGCATTGTTGGCGTGATCGGGCCGAACGGCGCTGGTAAAACCACTTTGTTCAAGCTCATCACCGAGCAGGAACAGCCGGATGCTGGCTCTGTCGAAATCGGGGAAACGGTCCAGCTTGGCTATGTTGACCAAAGCCGCGATGCGCTCGATCCCAACAAGAATGTCTGGGAAGAAGTCGCGGAAGGCGCGGATATCTTTACCTTCGGCAAACATGAGGTGCAGTCGCGCGCCTATGTCGGCGCGTTCAACTTCAAGGGCACCGACCAGCAGAAAAAGGTCGGCCAGCTATCCGGCGGTGAACGCAACCGGGTGCATATCGCCAAGATGCTCAAAGAGGGCGGCAACGTGCTGCTGCTCGATGAGCCGACCAACGATCTCGACGTCGAAACCTTGCGCGCACTCGAAGAAGCGCTCGAAAGTTTTGCCGGTTGCGCTGTGGTGATCTCCCATGACCGCTTCTTCCTCGATAGGCTGGCTACGCATATCCTTGCCTTCGAAGGCGACAGCCATGTCGAATGGTTCGAAGGCAACTTCGAGAGCTACGAGGAAGACAAGCGGCGCAGGCTTGGTGACGAAGCGGATAGGCCGCATCGGATGAGCTATAAGAAGCTTACGCGGTAGCTCGGTTCATCTTCGCCTTCGCGGCAGCATTTCGACAAGTTGATCGAGCGTAACCGAGCCGTCGCCATCCGTATCAAGGAGGCCAAAGCGTATATCGGATGCGTTTTGGAACTCCTCGAGTGTTACCCGCCGATCGATATCGCGATCGGCCTGCATGATAGGATGATGGATCGGTAGTAAACCGAAGCGCGCCGCGCCGCGAATGCGGCCTTGTGTTTGAGGTCTAGATTGACCGCTTGGCTGGCCTTGGCCGGCAGATCCACCGCCCGGGCCACCACCGCGGCGTCCTCGTCCACCACCCTGACCGGAACCGCCTCCGCCACCCGCGCGGTCGCCCCTACCGCCCCGGCGAGACCCGCCTCTACGTCCGGCCCGGCCGCTCGTAATCTCAGGAAATATTTCCTGTTCATAATAGATTACCTCAGGACCCTGAATGTCGCCATCGCCATCGCGATCGAATTCCGCAAAGGCCGCCGCAAAATCGTCTCGAAGTTCATTGGAGCGGAGCCTGCCGTCGCCGTCCGTGTCAGCATCGCTGAACCATTGTGCGATTGGCGGTGTGGCGGCTTGCGCATTTCGATAGGGTTTCCCTGCAGGGCTGACGAAAAGCATCACTCTTTGTGGTGGCTGCCCCTCATCGAAATGCGGGCGATCAGGACGACCGCTTGAGCACGCCGATACGGCAAGAACCAGTGACATCCCGCCAACGACCAGCATCAATTTTCTCGACATGAATTTCGTTTCCTCAGCACCTGTGGATCAACGGGCGGTGAGATGAATTGGGTGAATGGCAGATTTACAGGACACCAAAAAATTGTCGCAAATTGTATCACGGAGAAGGAGGTGGATTGCACAAGAGGCCATGACAGGTGGTATTGTCGTCCAGCTACAGGCGTATTCGACTCTCAAAAATGCGCGAATATTGATCCAGTGGCGCTGCTCGTGATTTACGTTACCGTATCCTCTTCACCCAAACCTGCCCGTTGGCGCGCTTCTCGGTCGAAAAATTGGGGATCGTCTCGATCAGATCGCTGAGCCGCGCATAGCCGTAGTTGCGGACGTCGAAGCTGGAGCGGTTGCCGGCGCGTTGGCCGACTGCCGACAGCGCAGCAAATCCTTTCTCGTCCCGCTTGGCGGCGTCGTAGGCGTCGATAAGGAGAGCGACGATCTCTTCGTCCACTTCGCCTTTCTCGCCGCTCGCGCCGTCTTCTTTCTCGGCTTTAATCAGCGCATCGACATCAATGAAGCGGCTACAGGCCTGTTTGAAGGCTTCGGGTGTTTTGGAGCTGCCAAAGCCGTAGACGGGCAGGCCATCCTGCCGGATGCGCATGGCCATCGGCATGAAATCGCTGTCCGATGACATGACCCCGAACCCGTCGATCCGTTCCGAATACAGCAAATCCATCGCGTCGATGGTCATCTTCATATCGGTGGCGTTTTTACCTTTGGTGAGATCGAACTGCTGTTGCGGTTCGATGCCATAGCGGTGGAGCTTGTCGACCCAGCTTTTGAGGCCCTGTTTACGCCAATTGCCATAGGCGCGGCGGATATTGACCGTGCCGAGCTCGGCCAGGACGGTCAGCACAGGATCGATCCCCTGATGGGAGGCGTTGTCGGCATCAATCAGGAGCGCGATGTTCGGGCTGTGGCGACTGTGATCATTTGGCATCGGTTGATCCTTGGTCAGGCTGTGCGGGCGACACGGGCTTTTTCGAAGGTTTGCAAGATCGTTTCGGACGGCTCACGTCCGAATAGGCTGACGAGGATCGCCGCGATGCTGCAAACTGCAAAACCCGGAACGATCTCATAAATCAGCGTGGACAGAGTTGCTCCATCGGCCAGCACCGGCGCGTAGATCCAGAAGAGCACAGTTGCTGCGCCGGCAATCATTCCTGTGAGCGCACCGTTGCGGGTCATCCGGCTCCAGGTAAGGCTAAGCAGGATGATCGGCCCAAATGCCGCCCCAAAACCTGCCCAGGCATTGCTCACCAGTCCAAGGACATTGCTGTTGGGGTTATAGGCGAGGGCAATCGCGACAAGGCTGACCGCGACGACGGAGAGCCGCCCGACGAATACCAGTTCCTTCTGGCTCGCGTCACGGCGCAGAAAGATGCCGTAGAAATCCTCAGTCAACGAACTGGAGGACACCAGCAGCTGCGAAGAGATGGTGCTCATGATGGCGGCGAGAATGGCGGCGAGCAGGAAGCCAGCGATCAGCGGGTGAAACAGAATCTGACTGAGGATGATGAAGATTGTTTCCGGATCGTCGACAGCAAGCCCGTGCTGCGTTGCATAGGCTAGGCCGATCAGTCCCGTGGCGAGCGCGCCGATCAGCGTCACGCCCATCCATGTCATCCCGATAGTGCGGGCGCGCGGCACATCTTTGACGCTGCGGAGCGCCATGAAGCGCACGATGATATGGGGTTGGCCGAAATAGCCAAGGCCCCAGGCCAAGGCCGATATCACGCCGATCAGTGTCGCGCCGCCAAATAAGTTGAGCAGGTTCGGGTCGATAGTGTTTAATGTCGTTTGCAGGCCGCCCATGCCGCCGATATCTGTAAGCGCGACGACCGGGACGAGGACCAGCGCCACGAACATGATGCAGCCTTGGACGAAATCGGTCATGCTGACCGCCATGAACCCGCCGAACAGCGTATAGGTGACGACCACGCCGGCCGTAATCCAAAGGCCCAGCGCATAATCAGCGCCGAATGCGCTTTCGAACAGCTTCCCGCCCGCGACAACGCCGCTTGATGTGTAGAGCGTGAAGAAGATCACGATGACGATGGAAGAGATGATGCGGAGCAACCGTGTCTTGTCCTCGAAGCGCTTCTCGAAAAAGTCGGGAATGGTGATGGCATCGTCCGCGATTTCGGTATGGACGCGCAGGCGAGGGGCTACGACAATCCAGTTCAAGAGCGCGCCGATAAACAGGCCAATGGCGATCCAACTTGCGCTGAGGCCGGAAACATACATCGCGCCCGGCAGTCCGAGCAGCATCCAGCCGGACATGTCCGACGCTCCTGCGGAGAGGGAGGCGACCGCGGGCCCGAGTTTTCGTCCGCCCAGCATATAGCCGGAGACATCGTCGGTGGAGGTACGCCAAGCGTAAAGCCCGATACCGAGCATGAGAATGAAATATAGGGCGAGGGAGATTAGCTGGCCTGTTTGCATGGCGTTAGCATTAGCATTCAGACGAAGATTGGCTAGGGCTGGCCCCGAGGTCAGGCGGGATGAAAGGTGCCTGCCTCATCAAGCAGGTGCAGAATTCCGCCATCGATTGCGAACCAAGCGCCATGCAAGCTGATGCGGCCATCGCGTTCGCGGTTTTCGACGAACGGGAATGTGCGTAGATTTTCGAGGCTCTTTTGCACCGCCGCATGTTCCATAGCGTGCTGCGCATCTGCGCCGGTTTCGCCATGGGCCGCGATCACCTTCTGCCGGGCTTCATCGAGCAGACCGATCCAGGCGGAGATAAATCCGCCTTCACCGGGCTCCGCGCCATCAAAAGATGCGGTGAGCGCAGCCTGGCACCCGCCGCACATGCCATGGCCCATCACGACAATTTCTTCGACTTCAAGTTGGGTTACCGCAAATTCGAGCGCGGCCGATACGCCGTGATATCCGCCGCCTGTTTCATAAGGTGGAACGAGCGCGGCGACGTTACGAACAATGAAAATTTCACCCGGTGAAACGTCGAAAATGCGAGCTGGGTCAACGCGGCTGTCGGAGCAGGCAATAATCATGACTTTTGGGTTTTGGCCCAAGGCCAATTCCTGCCAGCGTGAGCGCTGTGCCTGCCAGTCCTGCTTATGAAAACGTCGATAGCCTTGGATGAGATCTGTAAAGCCTGTCATGGCCGCTTTGCTGGCAGAGGTGCAAGAAACTGGCAAGCCCGATTGTACCTCCCTAAAATTTCCCTGTGCATTAGCTGGAAATCGCTGACCCGGCCCGCTATCTGGGCAGCATGACCGATGTCCGCACCCTCGAAACTACCGAAAATCCGCAACCTCGCCGCCGCAAGCCGGATTGGATCCGCGTAAAGGCGCCGATGGGCGAAACCTTCAACGAAACCCGCAAGCTGATGCGCGAGCTAAACCTCAATACGGTGTGTGAAGAGGCCGCTTGCCCGAATATCGGTGAATGCTGGTCGAAGAAGCATGCAACGGTGATGATCCTCGGCGATGTCTGCACGCGGGCTTGTGCGTTCTGTAACGTGAAGACCGGTATGCCGGGAATTGTTGATGCGAAGGAGCCTCAACATACCGCTGACGCGGCTGCCGCTTTGGGGCTCGAGCATATCGTTGTGACATCGGTTGACCGGGATGATCTGCCTGACGGCGGCGCGAGCCAGTTCGTCAAAGTGATAGAGGCGCTGCGCCGGACGACGCCGAAAACGACAATCGAGATTCTGACACCCGATTTCCGTAACAAGTCCGAAGCGGCCGTCGAAGCCATCGTTACGGCTCGGCCCGATGTCTATAACCACAATCTGGAAACCGTGCCGCGGCTCTATCCGACAATCCGGCCCGGTGCGCGCTATTACGCGTCGCTCCGGCTGCTCGAACAGGTGAAGCGCCACGATCCGTCAATCTTCACCAAATCGGGTGTCATGCTTGGCCTCGGTGAACAGCGGATGGAGGTCCATCAGGTGATGGATGATATGCGATCCGCCGGCGTCGATTTCCTGACCATGGGCCAATATCTTCAGCCGACACCCAAGCATACAAAGGTGATCGATTTCGTCAGTCCGCAGGCGTTTGATGCCTATGCAGCAATCGCCCGCGCCAAGGGTTTTTTGCTGGTCGCATCCAGCCCGCTAACCCGGTCCAGTTATCATGCCGGTGATGATTTCGAGAAAATGCGTGCTGCTCGCGAAGCTCAGCTGGCAAAGGCATAAGCCGAGCAGTCATGCCGCGCCACAGCGAAACCCGGCACGTCCCTTACACAGCCGAACAGATGTTCGATCTAGTGGCCGATGTCGCGCGCTATTCCGAATTTCTACCCTGGGTCGTCGCAACGCGTATTCGATCAAATAGCGAGACGGAAATGGTTGCGGATCTGGTGGTCGGATTCAAATCACTGCGGGAGACGTTTACCTCCAAAGTGAACAAGCACGGCCCCAACCGGATCGCCGTCGATTATCTCGATGGGCCGCTCAAATATCTGCACAATGAATGGCAATTTCGCGCTGCTGGCGATGGTGGTTGCGAAATCGATTTTTCCGTCGACTTCGCCTTTCGCAGCCGAGTGTTCGAAAGCCTTGCAGGACAGGTATTCGATCGTGCGTTGCGGAAAATGACCGACAGTTTCGAAACGCGGGCCGATGCGCTCTACGGCGCGGGCGGCCTATCCGGCAGCAACATCTCGAGTGCCCATAACGCGGCCTGAAGCCGGATGGCCGCGCGGCCCCGATTGGTAAACAGTTTCTGGTCGGCATCCACTTCTTCGGGATCTCCTCCGCGCTTGGCGCGTGCAAACACAACCGTTCCGACGGGTTTTAATTCCGTTCCACCGCCTGGCCCGGCGATTCCGGTGATCGAAACCACCGTATCCGCTCCGCTATGCTTGAGTGCTCCCAGTGCCATGGCCCAAGCCACCGCCGGGGAAACGGCACCGAATGTTTCGATTATGCCATCATGAACACCCAATATTCCCGTCTTTGCTTCGTCCGCATAGGTCACGAAACTCGCTTCAAACACATCGGAAGACCCCGGAATTTCGGTTAGTGCTGCACCCACTAACCCGCCGGTGCAGCTCTCTGCGACGGCGATACGCCGTCCCGCCGATCGATTCGCATCAATTACTTGGCGCGCTTTTTCGACCAGTTCTTTCGGCAAAAGGGTTTCGATGTCCGCCATTCTCAGCTTTGGGCTGTATCGCAGATAGTGAAAGGACCGGGGCTATCATCGTCATCATCCCGGCTGCCAATCTCGATCAGCAAGGCCAACAAACTTGAAAAGTTGCGTGAGGGCAGGGGGTCAAGTGCCGTAAAGACCCGGTTCGCGATGGGGCAACTTGTCGCATCCATTGCGTCTGCCATCGCGACGGCAATGCCCATTTCTAGGATACCGAGAATTAGTTCGCCGCCCGAATCATTGTCGAGGGCCTGTACGGCCTCTCCATCGTCCAGAATTCGCAGCGCTATACCTGAGGCTTCGTTGCGCGCGGCATCGGCCGCCGGTGTATAGCGCTCACTGAGCGATTGGCTGCGTGCAATGAGATTTGCATTGGCTGGCAGATAGGCACCGCATTGTTCGCTGACATTGGTGATGAGGCTAGGCAACATGGCTTGAATCACCGTTTCCGCTTCGGCGCTGGTCAAGCACGCTGGCTGTGCTGCGACCTGAGCGGACAAGCCCAACAAAGCGGCACCTGCGGCAAGTTTCTTCAAACGCATATCATTCCTCCAATGTGCCGAGAGTGGCTATGGCTTGGGCTGCGATACCTTCGCCTCGCCCTGTAAAACCCAATTTCTCGGTCGTTGTAGCCTTCACGCTGACAGATTTTTCAGGGATCGCAAGAATTTCGGCAATTCGGGCGCGCATGGCCGCACGATGCGGCCCGATTTTCGGGGTCTCGCAAATTAGCGTTACGTCGACGTGATGGATCGTAGCGTTCCGTGCGGAAGCCAGGTTGCGAGCATGCTCCAGAAAGTGATGAGAGGCCGTGCCTTTCCATTGCGGGTCGCTTGGCGGAAAATGATCGCCAATATCGCCTTCACTCAGCGCCCCAAGGATCGCATCGGTCAGTGCATGCAGCCCCACATCAGCATCGGAATGCCCGGCAAGCGTGCGGTCATGCGGTATTTGTACGCCGCATAGCCAAACATGATCACCCTGAGCAAAGGCATGAACATCATAACCGAGGCCCGTACGCGTGATGGTGGGGGAGGGCATTGCAAAATCCTCTGCAAAAGTGATCTTTTTGAGTGCGGCGTCGCCCGCCACCAGCGCGACGCTGTGGCCCGCTGCCCGTGCAATGGTGGCATCGTCCGTCGCAGATTGTGTATCCGTCCAAGCACGATGAGCGGCAAGGATGGTTTGAAACCGAAAAGCCTGCGGTGTCTGGATCGTCACGAACTCGGATCGATCAACCGTTGAACCATCTGTCCGGGCGAGGCTGTCGATGACGGGCAGGGCAGGCACAGCGCCGCTTGCGGAGCCGAGTGCATCGATCAAGCGGTCGATCACCGCCAATGGTGTAAAGGGCCGGGCGGCATCGTGGATCAGCACAATATCCGCGCCGCCCGTTGCCGCGATTTCTTCCAGGCCTTTGCGCACAGATTCCTGCCGGGTTGCTCCGCCTATGATCGGCAGCTCCAGATTGCGCCCCGCAATCGCCTCCCGATAGGCCGCTTCCTGTCCTTCGCCGATAACGACAAGGATGCCGTCGATCGCCGCATGGTCCGCAAACGCATCGATTGCATGAGCAACAACCGCTTGCCCCCGGATCGTCCGATATTGTTTGGGATGATCACCGCCTGCACGCTGGCCTGTTCCAGCAGCGACGATCAGTGCGATTATACGAGATTGGTCAGGCATCGTTACCGCCTTAGCCGAGCCCCGGCTTGCCCGCCAACGCCTTTATCCCTAGATGCGCGCCAGATACGAAAAACTAGCGGAAAGCGTAACGCAAAGGCTCGATGACGCAACTTGCCCCAATCCCTATTGGTCCACTGACGATTGAAACGCCTGTCATATTGGCGCCAATGACGGGCGTCACCGATAGGCCGTTCCGCCGGCTCGTGCGTCGTTATGGCTCTGGCCTCAATGTCACTGAGATGATCGCCAGCCATGCGATGATCCGCGAAACACGTCAGTCGCTGCAAAAAGCATCCTGGGATCCTATTGAGGAGCCGGTATCGATGCAGCTCGCGGGCTGTGAGCCTGATGTTATGGCCGATGCTGCCCGATTGAATGAAGACCGGGGCGCGGCGATCATCGACATCAATATGGGCTGCCCGGTGAAGAAGGTCGTCAATGGCGATGCCGGATCGGCTCTGATGCGCGATCTGCCGCTTGCAGCGGCCCTGATTGCGGCAACGGTGAAAGCGGTGAAAGTACCGGTAACTGTCAAGATGCGCACGGGTTGGGATGATTCCAGTCGCAACGCGGCTGAGCTTGCTCATATTGCTGAAGATTTGGGCGCGCAGCTGATTACGGTGCACGGCCGCACCCGGTGCCAGATGTATCGGGGCCACGCCGATTGGGCGTTCGTTTCGGAGGTGAAGCAAGCTGTGTCACTGCCAGTGATCGTCAATGGAGACATCTGTTCGATTGAAGATGCCGAAGAGGCACTTCGCCAATCAGGCGCAGACGGGGTGATGGTGGGGCGCGGCGCCTATGGCAAACCGTGGCTGCTCAGTCAGATGATGCATTGGTTTACGACGGGCGAACGCGGCGCGGATCCATCGCTTGATGAACAATATCGCGTCATCGCTGGCCATTACCGGGACATGCTTGATCTCTATGGTGATGATGTCGGCGTCAAAATCGCGCGAAAGCACATTGGTTGGTACACCAAAGGCCTTCCGGGTTCCGCCGAGTTTCGCAATCGCGCCAATCAAGAAAGCGATCCGAACCAGGTGTTGCAGATGCTAGCCGATTTCTTCGGCCCGGCGCTTTCACAAGAAGCCGCCTGACCAACATATATTGTGAATTTGCGACAGACCGCCCGCTGGCAGCGCCATTAGGCGTTCTTGTATAGGTAAAACTGTGTTTTCTATGCAACGCGACTGTGTTAGCTGTGCAACTATGGCAACTGAAGCTGTTTCAAGCGAATTGACGGACGAAGAGAGCGGTTTTGACGGCCTACGCCGTAAAAGCTGGTTCATGCCGTCGATAGAGTTGATTACGCTTGGTGTATTCCTTGCGATGGCCGCACTCAGCTATTTCATCCTGACGCGGCAAGGCTCGGACGATCTCTTCCTAACGCCGTTTCTGACCGCACTTTTGCTCGTTTCCCTACTGGTGCCTGCGATGTTGCTGATGGTGCTGGTCGCGCGCCGGATAGCGCAGCGCCGGGCAGCACTCTCTCCGATTGGCGGCAAGGGAAAGTTGCATGTGCGATTGGTCGCGCTCTTTTCGGGTATCGCGGCGGTGCCAACCTTGCTGGTTGTGATTTTCGCGTCGCTGCTGTTTCAATATGGCGTGGAATTCTGGTTCTCGGAACGAGCGCGAGACACACTCGAAAATGCGGGCAGTCTCGCCCAGGATTTCTATCTGGAAAGCTTGGAAGAGGTTGAAGCGGAAACCCGGACAATGGCAGCCGACCTTGCGCCGCTTGTCGAAGGTTCTGCGTTTGAAACAGCAGAATTCGTCGAAAATTTCGCTTTTCAGGTTTATGCGCGCGAGCTCTCTGATGCAGCCATCTTCACAGTGGGGGAAAATGGTGAGGTTCGCACCGTGGCGCTCGTCAATCCCGACGATAGTTCGTTGGAATCGCGCCTGACCGCTTCACTATTGGCCACACTCGACGTTGAACGCCAGTCGGCCGTCAATGATGCAGGGGATCGGTTTGAAGCACTGGCCCGCTTTGGCGAAGGCTCTCCCTATCTCATATACGCGTCGCGCGAATCCGATCCACAAATGCAGCGACAAACAGAACGCGCACAAGCGATCCTCAACGATTATGATGAACTGATTGATCGCGGGAAGGCCATGCAATTGCGCTTCAACGCTGCGCTGCTGGTCATCTCCTTGTTGATTGTCGCCGCGGCTATCTGGATCGCGCTAACCGTTGCTGACAGACTTGTTCGGCCTGTGGAAGCCTTGGTCGATGCCGCCCGGAAAGTTGCGGACGGCGACCTTACGACGCGAGTTCGTGAGCCGGAAGCTCGCGATGAGATTGGCACTCTGGCAAGTGCATTTAATGGCATGACCAGCCGCCTTGAAGAACAGACGGGTGCGTTGGTGCTCGCAAATGACCAGCTCGACAGCCGCCGTGCGTTTACAGAAACCGTGCTATCCAGTGTCACCGCGGGCGTTGTGTCCGTCGATAGCGATCGCCGCATCCGTTTGATCAACCGTTCGGCAGCCGAACTCATGGAAGCAAATGAGCAAGCGGTGATGGGTCAATGCCTGCGTGATATCGCGCCAGAGCTAGATCGGCTGATAGACCGTGGCCCGAGTACGCGGGAGATCCAGATGACGAGCGGCGGGGAACCGCGAACGCTTGCTGTAACGCTGGTCGCTGATCAGGGCGGTCATGTGCTGACTTTCGATGATATCACCGAACAATTGCTGGATCAGCGCCGCGCCGCTTGGTCAGATGTCGCGCGCCGGATCGCGCATGAGATCAAAAATCCGCTGACGCCTATTCAATTGGCGGCTGAGCGGTTGCAGCGTCGTTTCGGCGATATCGCAGACCCAGATAGTGGTGTGTTCTCGAAGCTGACCGGTACGATAGTGCGGCAGGTCGGCGATTTGCGCCGCATGGTTGACGAATTTTCGTCTTTCGCCCGTATGCCGAAACCAATTTTCCGGGAGGAGTCTATCGTCGATATCTCCCGTCAGGCGATGTTCCTGCATGAGGTCGCACATCCCGAGATCACCTTCACTCAGAATGCTGAGGCTGACGTGTCATCTGTCGTTTGCGATCGCCGTCAATTAGGTCAGGCGTTGACCAATGTCGTGAAAAATGCGGTCGAAGCGGTCGAGCAAAAACATGGTGAGGGTGAAGCAGGCGGCGTCGTGCAGCTCTCGGTAGCGCAAAATGACGGTCGGATCATTGTTGATGTCGAGGATAATGGCGTTGGCCTGCCCGCGGAACGCGAACGGCTTACCGAACCCTATATGACTACCCGTCAAAGCGGCACTGGTCTTGGTCTCGCCATCGTTAAAAAGATCGTCGAGGAACATTTCGGGACGATCGCATTTTCTGACCGAAAAGAGGGCGGAACCCGCGTTCGTGTGACGCTTGATCTGGACGCCCTTGCTCCGCTCAAGGATGCGATATCTGGTGACTTGAACGATGACGATGACCGCTTGATCCAGTTAACACGAAACGATGAGGAGACCCCCTGATGTCACTCGATATTCTTGTGGTCGATGATGAGGCCGATATCTGCGATCTCGTTGCCGGTGTTCTCGAAGATGAAGGCTATGAGGCCCGAACAGCGCGCAGCAGTGATGCAGCAATTGCCGCGCTCGAGGACCGCCGCCCGTCGCTCGTTCTGCTCGACGTTTGGTTGCAGGGATCCAAGCTGGATGGACTGGAACTGCTTGATGAAATCAAACAGCGTGATCCGAGCATTCCCGTGCTGATGATATCGGGGCATGGCAATATCGACACGGCCGTAGCGGCGATACGTAGGGGCGCTGTCGATTTCATCGAAAAGCCGTTCGAAGCTGCAAGACTGTTGCATCTGGTGGCGCGGGCAACGGAAACGGATCGACTGCGCCGTGAAAATGAATCGTTAAAGGCGCGGATTGGCGAGGAAGACGAACTCAACGGTAACTCCAGCTCCATCAACGGCGTCCGCGCAACATTGAAAAGGGTTGCGGGTACCGGCAGCCGGGTACTTATCACGGGGCCGGCCGGCGTCGGTAAAGAAGTGGCGGCGCGGTTGCTTCACAGTTGGAGCGGGCGCGCCAAGGCGCCATTTGTCGTTGTCAGTGCAGCCCGAATGACGACCGAGCGCGTCGAAGAAGAATTGTTCGGGACCGAAGATGAAAGTGGGCCGCGGCCCGGCCTTCTTGAGCAAGCCCATGGCGGCACGCTGTTCCTCGATGAAATCGGGGACATGCCTCTCACGGCTCAGGGTCGCATTTTACGCGTCCTCACGGATCAGCGCTTCAACCGGGTAGGGGGGCAGCGTCTTGTAAATGTGGATGTCCGGGTGATTTCGGCAACCTCGCGTGATCTTGAGACTGAAATAGCCGAAAACAGATTCCGCGAAGACTTGTTCTACCGGCTCAATGTCGTGCCCGTCCATCTAGCGCCTCTGGCCGAGCGACGAGAGGATATCCCGCCTTTGGTTGAGCATTTCGCGGCACGCTACGCCGCGGAACGCCGGGTTGCCAATCCGAGCATATCCGATGAAGCGATTGCCGCAATGCAAGCCTATGAATGGCCGGGCAATGTTAGGCAGCTGCGCAACATCGTTGAGCGTACTATCATCCTTGCGCCGGGTGACCGCATTGGCCGGATCGATGCCGATATGCTGCCAGCGGAAATACTTGAAGATCAGATGCAGATCGCGCCGGATAAAGGTGCCCGCGCGATCATGGGTACGCCGCTGCGCGAAGCACGTGAGACATTTGAGCGTGAATATTTGCGAGTGCAGATTCGCCGTTTTTCAGGGAATATCTCACGCACTGCCACGTTTATAGGGATGGAACGTTCCGCTTTGCATCGCAAGCTCAAGACATTGGGGCTCAATGAAAATAAGAAAAACAACAACTGATTGAAGAAGGGGTTCTGCCAACCTACATTTCCCGGTGAGGCGGGTCGCCGCCTTGTCGAATAGACGTCGAACAACGATGCCCAGCGGGCCACGACCCGCCAAGAACCGGAGGCCGCAAGATGGCTGAAAAGGTCAACATACTTCAGGATTTGTTTCTCAACACATTGCGCAAAAGCAAAACACCCGTGACGATGTTTCTCGTCAAAGGTGTGAAGCTGCAGGGTGTAATTACCTGGTTTGATAATTTCTCGGTGTTGCTGCGCCGCGATGGCCAGTCCCAACTCGTTTACAAACATGCGATATCCACCATCATGCCCGGCGGGCCGATGGATATGGAGGAAATCGAAGCGGCATTTGCCGCGGACAAGCGCGGGAAGCTGCTGCAGGAAATCTTCCTGAATGCTGTGAAGCGTGAACGCGATCCGGTGACCATGTTTCTCGTAAATGGCGTGATGCTGCAGGGTGAAGTTGCCGCATTCGACCTGTTCTGTCTGATGCTAAATCGTGATGGCCAGTCGCAGCTTGTCTATAAACATGCGATCTCAACGGTTCAGCCAGCCAACGCCATTGATCTTGGCAGCGCAGATCCAGACGCCCAACCTTGAGCGTTTTCGACCGCGACGAAACTGACGGTTTTGCGCGCGGAGATCGTGCGCTCATCGTATTTCCAGACTTCGGACGGGACGAGAATCGCGACAGTGAGGCCCGGCTTGCAGAAGCGGCAGGCCTTGCGGAGGCTATCGGAATTGAGGTTGTCGAGAAACGCGCAGTAAAAATGCGTCAAACGCGGCCGGCGACGCTGTTCGGGAAGGGGCAGGTTGAACGGCTCGTCACGGATACGCGGCTCGCAGAGGCTGATCTCGCGATCATCGATGCCGCTTTGACGCCCGTTCAACAAAAAAATCTTGAAACTGAACTGAAGGTCAAAGTGATTGATCGGACCGGTTTGATTCTGGAGATTTTCGGCGAACGTGCGGCGACAGCGGAAGGGCGGTTGCAGGTCGAATTGGCGCATCTTGACTATCAAGCCGGGCGGCTTGTGCGTAGCTGGACCCACTTAGAAAGGCAGCGCGGCGGCTTTGGTTTCCTTGGCGGACCGGGTGAAACGCAGATCGAATCCGATAGGCGCCAGATCCGTGATCGGATGGCGAAACTGCGCCGCGAGCTGGAACAGGTGCGGCGAACCCGCAGTCTGCATCGCGCGCGTCGGCAAAAAGCACCTTGGCCGGTTGTTGCGTTGGTGGGTTATACAAATGCCGGAAAATCCACGCTTTTCAATAAGATGACTGGTGGTGACGTCATGGCGGCAGATTTGCTGTTTGCCACACTCGATCCAACGATGCGGGAGATAACTCTTCCCGGGCTCGACAAGGCGATCCTGTCGGACACAGTGGGTTTCGTGTCGGATCTGCCGACCCAACTGGTTGCGGCGTTCCGGGCGACATTGGAAGAGGTGAATGCGGCCGATCTGATCGTCCATGTCCGGGATATTTCGCATGGCGATAGTGACGCGCAATGTGCAGATGTCGACATCGTGCTCAAAGAAATCGGCGCAAGCGATGGGGAGGGGAGTGCCCCGCTCATTGAAGCCTGGAACAAAATCGATGCTCTGGACGAGGCGGCGCGCGAGCAATTATGCAATGCGGCCGAACGACGCGATGACGTGGTTGCTGTATCAGCGCTGACCGGGGACGGGATTGAAGATCTACGGCTGCTGATCGCCGAACAGCTTGATCGTGGGAGCATCGTTCATGAGGTGCAGTTGAAACTTGCCGATGGTGAGAATATGGCCTGGCTGTATCGCAACGGAAGTGTTTTAGATCAAAAGGTTGATGGTGATCTGATGCATGTATCCGTAAAATTATCCGCAATTGATTGGGATCGTTTCCAGGATCGCCTGACTGCGGCCTAAGCTTCGTCTTTCTTTGCTGCACTCCAAAGCTCTTCCATTGCATCGAGCGAAAGAGCAGAAAATTCGTCTCCGGCGCGATCTTCCATGGAGCGAAAGCGGCGTTCAAACTTGGCATTTGCAGCACGAAGCGCGGCTTCGGCGTCGATTTTGAGGTGACGAGCCCAATTTACGACCGCAAACAGCAAATCTCCAATTTCTTCAGCATGTTCTGAGTCGTTTTTAGCATCTTCAACTTCAGCAATTTCCTCGTAGATTTTGCTTTTTGGGCCCTCTGTATCCGGCCAGTCGAAACCCGTTCGGGCTGCGCGTTTCTGGAGCTTTTCGGCGCGCAGCAAGGCGGGAAGGGCAGTGGCCACTCCATCCAGAGCGCTGTTCCCGCCCTTTTCCGCCCTTTCCGCGGCCTTGATGGCTTCCCAGCCTGGCCCGGTTTCGCCATTTTCCGCATTTGCCCCGAATACGTGCGGATGACGCCGCACCATTTTGTCGGAAATACTGTCAAATACGTCCGATAACGCGAAATGACCCAATTCTTCGGCCATGCGCGCATGAAAGACGACTTGTAGCTGCAAGTCGCCGAGCTCGTCCTTTAGAGAGTTCATATCGCTGCGCTCGATCGCATCGGCAACTTCATAGGCTTCTTCGATCGTGTACGGCGCGATGGAGGCAAAATCCTGCTCCACGTCCCATGGGCAGCCCGTTTCTGGATCACGCAGCCGCTCCATGATCGCTGCCAGCCGTGAAATCCGTTCGCCGAGGCCGGCCTCAGGCTGAGAGGGGTTCACTACATTCATGGATCTCTTATCCCGATAATATACATTATGTTAAATTAAATGAGGTTTCGGATCTTTAGGCCCCTGAAGCCTCCTGAGCTTTTCTAAATGGAAAAGATGCCCCGGCCAACGAACGGAGCGGTGTTCAATGTGAATTCATGTGAGGTTGTTTGGGTGAGCGCAGAAGAACGGCCCGACCGTTCGGCCGAGCCGTTCTGGCGCATCTATGAGAACCGGCGTTATCGAGCGCAGTTCACATCACCGGCCGCGGCCCGCGCGCCGCATTGAGGTCTGTTGTGCAGACTGCCTGCGGCCAGCGGGCGCGCGATAAGTTGGGCCAACAGCCGCGTTCGGCCCACCATATGCCGCACCATTCGTGTTGGGCTGTCGACGTGCGGATTCACGGGCGGCCTGTACGGCCGGCAGCAACAGGCCAACCGGGTTCTGTGTTCTGGGGCCAGTGAGGTCAGTCGCATGCTGTGCTGTCTGGGCGGACGCAGCATTGACAGAAAATCCTAGTGCGGCGGTCAACAATATGGCCGTGGTAAGTTTTTTCATTTCTAGTCTCCATCTTATGTGTGCGATGGAGAGATTGTCGCTGAATATGCCGAAGCATGACGTGATACTGATCACGGTTTGCGCAAGAATGTCTTTAGGGCCGCAGAACCAGCCACTCACCTTCGACGCCCCAGCTGGACAGCGAAGACAGGAAGTTCATGCCCAGGACATTCGTACCGCCAAATTCTTCGGCAATGACAACAGGCATGTTTTCGCGGCGAATCGTCCCGACGATAAGCGTTCGCGCTTCTGCGCGATCGGCAGAAATTGCTCCGTTGGCCGTATTCAAGATCATTGGATAGCCGTTGCCGGGTTCAACGTCTGATCGCAGCGCAGCGCCGACCGACAAAGCGGTTACCGTCGCGCCGCTGTCGATCAAAAATCGTTCTTCATTGCCGTTTATGCTGACATCGACCCAGAAATGCCCATCAGGCGATTTGCGGATCCGGAGCGCCTCCCCCTCCGCAACGGTTGCTGGTGGGTTGATTTCATACCAGATTCTTTGCCCGAAAGCTTTGATATCATTGCGAAAAGCATAGATTGTTAGCCCGATAGCGAAGATCGCGACCCAGGCGAGAGCCATTTTGGCCGCCTGACCCATCGGAATCCGGCGGCTGACGAGCGCGCTTACAACGATCACCAGCATGACGACGGCCCAAACCAGATTGACACCCTGTCCTTCGGTCATCCCAGATCAACCTCCAGGCCATCATAAGCCGGTTCGACATTGGGTGGCAGCTCGTTGCGCAGCGTTTCATAGTCCATGCTGTGGTCCATATGGGTCAGTATAGCGCGCTTTGGCTTGGCTTTTGCAATCCATTCCAGAGTTTGTGCCAGATGCGGATGGGTCGGATGCTCGCGGCGGCGCAGCGCATCGACCACCCAGACGTCGACATTTTCGACGCATTTGAACGCCATGGACGGCAGGGCGGTGAAATCGGTCGTGTAGGCGATGCTCTTGCCACTATGCTCGAACCGCAAAGCCGCCGAACTGATCGTTCCGTGCGGCATATCGGCAGCACTAACGGTGATGCCGCTCAGCATCACTCGGTCAGTAAGCGCCATGCCTTTTGCATAGGATGGATAGGGCCCAACGCCTTTGAACGCGAAATCGAACCGCTGCTGCAGTTCGCGTAATGTGCGCGGCCGCGCAAGGCACGGTATAGGCCCGCCAAGCGCGAAATATAGCTGCCGCAAATCATCGATGCCATGGCAGTGATCGGCATGTTCATGCGTCCAGATCACATGATTGATCTTCTCCACATTCGCATCGAGCAATTGCTGCCTGATGTCCGGGCCAGTGTCGACAAGGATATTCGACGCATTGGACGAGATCATGATTGAGGCGCGCATCCGCCGATTTTTCGGATTTTTCGGGTCGCACGAACCCCAGTCATTGCCGATGCGCGGAACACCGGATGAGGTGCCGCAGCCCAAAATACGGAGCTTCACGAAGCTATCTTATCGAAAAGCGTGTGGAAATTGTGCGTTGTATAAGAGGCCAGCTCTTCAACCGTTTCCCCGCGCAGATCTGCGAGGAAGGTTGCCGTATCGACGACGAAGGCCGGTTCACATGGTTTCCCGCGATTGGGCACCGGCGCGAGGAACGGGGAGTCGGTTTCGATCAGCAGCCGGTCTTTGGGAAGGCGCGCGGCCGTCGCTTGTAGGTCCTTGGCATTTTTGAATGTCACGATACCAGAGATTGAAATGTAGAAACCAAGTTCGAGCGCGATATCGGCGAAGCCCTGGCTTGCAGTGAAACAGTGGATGACGCCATTATACGGCCCCTTCCCCATTTCTTCGGCGAGGATTTCGGCAGTGTCCTCTTCGGCATCGCGGGTGTGAACGATCAGTGGCAGGCCCGTTTCCCGGCACGCGGCGATATGCGCGCGAAAGCTGGTTTTCTGCTGCTCTCGGTCGGAATGCTCATAATAATAGTCGAGCCCCGTCTCACCGATTGCAACGACGCGGGAGTGATCGGATTTGGCAACTAGCTTAACCGTGTCGATATCGGGGTGTGCATCGGCTTCATGCGGATGAATACCCACCGAAGCCCAGATATCGGCCTCGCTTTCGGCGGTGGCAATAATTGCATCCCATTCACTTTCGCGGGTCGAGATGTTGAGCATGGTCGATACGCCGCGTGCGCGTGCGGCTTCGATCACCTCGCTCTGGCGTTCGATCAGACCTTTATAGTTTAGATGGCAGTGACTATCGACAAACATGGCGCCGAGATAAGGGCTTGGAACCTAACTGTCACCCTGCTCTTCTGGCAATTCGAGCCGCGGAAACGCGCCTTGAGGGGCTGGCAACGCCAACCCGGGCTTGAGTGGTGTGGCAAGCGCCGCGAAATCGCGGGCGTCCGCAGCCTGGCCCAGTTGATCCAGAAGCGCGTCAGCCGATGCCGGAATGGCCCAGCGCGCGAGAATAGCCATCTGACGCACCGCTTCGGCGCAGCGATAGAGGATGGTTCCGGCGCGCTCCGGATCCGTCTTGCGGACCGTCCAGGGCTGTTCTTCGGATATATAGAGGTTGGCATCCCCGGCCCCGCGCCAGATCGCCTCAAGCGCCTGATGGATAGCGAAACCCTCCATTGCAGCATTGGCCTGACCGGGAATGGCATCGAAAACCGCCATTAGCGCGGCGTCCGCTTCGGTCGGATCGCCGGGCTCGGGAACCTTACCGTCAAAATTCTTGGCAATCATCGAGAGCGTTCGTTGCGCCAGATTGCCGAGATCATTGGCAAGGTCGGCATTGCAGCGATTGACGATGGCTTCGGCTGAATAGCTACCGTCATTGCCGAAACTGATCTCGCGCAGCAGGAAATAGCGGACGGAGTCCACGCCAAACGTTTCGGCCAACGCCATCGGATCAGTCACATTACCGAGCGATTTCGATTCCTTCTTGCCGCGATTGAGCAGAAAGCCATGACCGAAGACGCGGCTTGGCAGCGGCAAATCAGCGCTCATGAGGAATGCTGGCCAGTAAACGGCATGAAAGCGAACGATGTCCTTGCCGATGATATGGGCGCTGTCCGCGCCCTCACCCCAATAGCGGGCGTAAAGCCCTTCCTCGTCCGGAAAATCGAGGCCGGTCAGATAGTTGGTCAGCGCATCGAGCCAGACATACATGACATGATCATCATGGCCGGGCACTTTGACGCCCCAATCGAAGCTGGTGCGGGAAATGCTGAGGTCCCGCAATCCGCCTTCGACGAAACGGGCTATCTCGTTACGGCGGCTGTCTGGTTTCAGAAATTCCGGATGTTTTTCGTATAATTCGAGTAGCTTATCTTGATATTTTGAGAGCTTAAAGAACCAACTTTCTTCAACCGTCCATTCGACGGGCGTACCTTGGGGCGAGAGTTTTTCATCCCCCTCTCCGTCGATCAGCTCTTTCTCGTCATAATAAGCTTCGTCGCGAACCGAGTACCAACCTTCATAGCGATCGAGATACAGATCGCCTTTTGCTTCCATCCGTTTCCAGATTTCCTGGGCAGCGCGGTGGTTGGCGTCTTCAGTTGTGCGCACGAAACGATCATATTTGATATTAAGGGTATCGCACATATCGATGAAATATTGCGTCATTTTATTCGCGAAATCGCCGACGTCCATATCGCGCTCGCGCGCTGTCTTGACCATTTTCAGGCCATGTTCGTCTACCCCGGTTTGAAAGCGAACATCACGCCCCCCAAGCCGGTAAAACCGCGCAATTGCGTCAGTTGCGACCGCCTCATAGGCATGGCCGATATGCGGCCGGCCATTGGGATAGCTGATCGCTGTGGTGATGTAGAAAGGCTTGGAATCAGGCGTCATGCCGGGGTCCATGCAGCGAAGCGAGCAGTCCGGCAAGCGCGAAAACCGTGGTTTGTGGGTCGAGTGACAATCTCTGCGCTCCGCCAGCCAGGGACTGCGCTTCTTCCCATGCCGAAATGGCCGTTTCGAGCGGCTTTCCGCTCAAATTGCGCGCATGGTCGGCAATCGCCGCCGGCGCGCGCTCCAGAAACGCCTCATAGCGCGGCTGAGCCTTTTTGAGTGCCATGCTCTGCGCCAATGTCGCGCGGGCCGTATTACCCTTGTCGCCCTCAGCAATTAGTGCGCTGATCGCCGCGTCCAGCGAAGCAATATCGAGGCCTGCATAATGGAGAGCCTGACCCGGTGCACCGTTCCCGATCCGCACCAGTGCAGCGCGTTCCTCAGTGTCTAGATCGGGTGCGGCTTGGGCAATGGCTGACGTCATGGCGTCATCGGAAAGCCTTGGAAACCTTAACATTCTGCAGCGTGATCGGATTGTAGGCAGAATTCGGCCCGGGCTGTGGCAGACAAGCAGAAACACGCATTTGGCAGGCGGTTCTTCGAGATTTTTGAGCAACGCATTGGCCGCAGGTCGCTCGAGATCGTCTATGGCATCGATGACGACGGCTCGCCAATCGGACATAGAAGGCGTTGTCGCGAATAGCGATTGGATCCCGCGAATTTGATCAACTGAGATATTGCGGGCCAGCTCATCCGGCTTCCGGTCCTTTGGAAGCCGCGAGAGGCGGCGCAGGTCAGGATGGCTACCCGCATCGATTAAATGGGCTGTGGGGTGCGTCTCCAGAACAGACAGCCCTTCCCCCAGCCCTTCAGACTTAGCGGCTTGGGCCAGCACACGCTGGGCAGCCATATCGGCGAACAAAGCCTTACCGACGCCGCGAGGACCGGCGAGCAGCCATGCATGATGCAATTTCCCGCTGTCGAACGCATCCTTGAAGGCCTTGATCGCCATATCCTGACCGAACAGCGTCATAACAGGCGCGTCTCTACCGCCGAACGAATCTCCTCGGCGACGACCTCAATACTCTGTTCGGCATCGATGACGGCAAAACGGTTGGGTTCGCTCTCTGAGAAGCTGTCAAAGGCGCAGGCGACCATTTTGTGAAACTCAATGTCCCGCATGCTGAAACGGTCAGTTTCGTCACCATCACGCGCAAGCGCGCGCCTTGTGCCTGTATCAACATCGGTTCGCAGCAATATGGTGAGATCAGGCATTGTGCCGCCGATTGCGGTTTCGTTGATCGCCCGTACGACATCGACGCCGAGCTTTCCGGCGGCGCCCTGATAGGCAAGCGTCGAATCAACGAAACGGTCGCATATGACCCATTTTCCCGCGCCAAGCGCCGGCCGGATAAGCGTTTCCACATGATCGGCCCGGGCTGCAGCGAACAAATGCGCCTCTGCGGTCGCTGTGAGCGGTACATTGCCGCCAAGCAGAAGCGTACGGATCGCGTCAGCTCCCGGAGTTCCGCCCGGTTCGCGCGTTTCAACAACATCCAAGCCGCGATCGTGAAGCCATGACGTCAAAAGCTGCGCCTGCGTTGATTTTCCGGCGCCCTCGCCGCCCTCAAGCGTTATGAATTGTCCGCGCACCGGCCCCTTATCCGAGGCCGATAAGAGATTTCAGGCCCGCCCAGATGCGCCCGAAGAAACCGCGCTCGCCAACCGCTTCTGCCGCGACCAATGGCAGGCGCTGAGCGGGCATGTCAGGCGTTTCAATCACGAGATCAGCAATATGCTGGCCCTCGGCTACCGGCGCTCGAACGGGGCCTTGATACACGATCCTGACCTGACGTTCCGAAGTCAGTCCAGCCGGAACCGTCATCGCCAGATTACGCGGTGCGACAAGCCCTACTTCATAGGCGTCACCGCCTTGCACACGCGCAGCGCCAACTCGACTGCCGCTCGTTACAAGTTGCCGGGATTGCCAGGCGTTGAAGCCCCATTCCATGAAACGCGTCGATTGCTCGATCCGCTGGCCGTAGGAATCGAGACCGGCCAGCACCATGACAATGCGCCGTCCATCCTGCACCGCAGAGCCTGTGAAGCCGAATCCCGCTTCCTGAGTATGGCCGGTTTTCAGGCCATCTGCGCCATCGACATTGCCTATCAAAGGGTTTCGGTTGGGTTGGGTTATGGGTTGGCCGCCCATGGTTTCGCCCCAGGTGAATTCCCGGCGTCCGTAAAACTGGCTGTAATATTCGGGATAGCGTTGGATCGTCGAAATCGCGAGCTGCGCCAGATCATGGGCGGTTACATAGGTGCGGCCTTCATCGGGCCAGCCGTTGCTCGTGCCAAAGCGGCTGTTTTCGAGGCCCAACTCCTCGGCTTTCCGGTTCATCAGAGCGGTAAAGGCGGATTCGGTACCTGATATGCATTCGGCCAGAACGACGCTGGCGTCATTACCTGATACTGTCACCACGCCGTAAAGCAGATTTTCGACGCTTACGCGCTCACCGGGCGACAGGAACATTGTCGATCCCGCACTGGGGCCATGCCATTGCCGCCATGTTTCGGGGCGCACGGTGCATTCCTGATCGAGTGCGATTTCGCCTTCTGCCAGCAGATCAAATGCAACATGGGCGGTCATCATCTTCGCCATTGAGGCAGGCGGGATCCGGCGGTCAGCATCGCGTGCAAACAATACAGCGCCTGAACTCATATCAACCATATAGGCGATTGGAACATCGCCGTAATAGCTGGGTCGCTCGGCATGCCCGGGAACCACCAAGGCTCCAGCGGCCAAAGTAAGAAGAACAGCTGCCTTATTCATAATTCTCTTTCTTTGTTCCCGCTAACGGGCGGAATCACGAAAAACGCGTGCATCGCTGAAACCCGCCGAGCGTGCCCGTGCCTGAGCCTGATTTGCCCCGGCTTGGCTCGGATACGGCCCAAGCCGGACGCGGCGAATATTGCCTGCAGAGACGACACGCACCGTACCAAGGCTTTGCGCGCGGCTTGCCATCCGCTGAGCGTTGGCGGCGCTGGAGAATGCGCCGAGCTGGACATAATAGCTGCCAGCGGCAGCCGGGGTCGAACTAGGGGCCGACTGAGGTGCATCTTCGACCTCCCAGTCCACACCGGCACGGCCCGTGGGAGCAGGCGCATCGGGTGATGGGGTTGCTTGCGGGATAATGCCGCCGCCGCGCTCAAATTGCGTGCGCAGCGCGGCAAGCAGCTGCGGAGACGTCTGTAGCCTTTGTTGAGCGAGCTGTCCGGCGCGTAGCCGTGCGCGGTCGCTTTCAGTCGGTTGGACGCGGCGTACACGGACAGGCGCTGTCCCCTGTTCAACGATACCAAGCTGGCGCGCAGCACCGACCGAAAGGTCGATAATCCGGTCGCCAGCGAAAGGGCCGCGATCGTTGATCCGAACCAGAATGGTCCGGCCTGTTTGCAGAGCGGTGACTTCGACATAGGAAGGTAGCGGCAATGTCCGATGCGCGGCGCTGATTCCCGATGGCCGGAAGCGTTCGCCATTGGCCGTCGGGCGGCCAGAAAGCTCATCACCGTAATAGGAAGCAAGTCCGACCTCATCATAGTGCGACGGGTCAGACGGCGTGTAAGTCCTTCCATTAATCGTATAGGGCTCGCCGACCCGAACAGGGATGTCGGAAACGGGGGTGCCGTAAACAGGCCCTTGGCCGCCCGTCGATGCAGGCGGCAGATCGCTGCCGCCGCCACAACCGGCAAGTGCGACGAGCATCAAACCCGTCATCCATGATTTCATCTTATCTAACAACTTCATCGGCCAATAACCCCACTGACAATGCATAGAAATTCGAACAGTTATAGTCGAGGATCACCCGATAATTGTTGGTGAGAAGATAGGCCGTTCTGCCAGGACCATCCGGCTCAAGCAGCGTCGCCATAACTTGGTCGTCAGGCCATGTTCCAGTGCGTGTGCGGATCCCCAACTCCCGCCATTCTGCCATGGACAGCCAGCGGCTATGGCGTTCGAAGACGCGCGGACAGCGTGTTGGGGCGGTTCTATTGGCAATAGCGCTGCGATCAAGCGACGATGGCACGTTCACTGCGACACCCCACGGCTCGCCAGCCCGCCAGCCGGCATTGTACAGATAGTTGCCGATTGACGCCAATGCGTCAGGCTCACTGCGCCAGATTTCGGCCCGGCCATCGCCATCGCCGTCCACTGCCAGGCGAAGATAGACGCTTGGCAGGAACTGCGGATAGCCAAAGGCGCCGGCCCAGCTGCCCTGCAGCCGGTCCCGGGGAACTCCGCGGTCGATCATTTTCATGGCCGCAATAAACTCACCGGCAAAAAGCTCTCGGCGGCGGCCTTCATAGGCAAGGGTCGCGAGCGAACGCGGAAGATCAAAATTGCCGGTGATTCGGCCATAACCCGTTTCATGGCCATAAATGGCGATGGCGATCTTGCCCGGAACGCCGGTCTGCCTTTCGATTTCAAAGAGCTGGGAGCGGACGCGTCGAAAGGTGGCCCGCCCGCCGTTGATCCGTGTCGGATTGACGTGCCGTGCCTGATAGGGCGCGAACGGAGGGATTGGCGAATTGATGGCGCCGCCCGGTTGATCGCGATCCAGAGAGATAACGCGTGGATTAAAGCTTAGCGTTGGGATCACCCGGTCCAGCGTCGCGGGGTTCACACCCTCGGCGATCGCTTCAGCCCGAAGCTGCTGCATATAGGCGCGGAAACCGGCATCGGTTTGTGCAAGAGCGGGATTTGTCGCTCCAAGGCTGACAATGGCGGCGGCCAGTGTGAAATATTTTTTGAGGTGGCGCATTTACTCCCCTTTCATTGCCTTCCTGCCATAGCGGGGGGATCAAGGGAACGGCATTTCGTCGTATGGGTTGCACACAAGGGCGTTTGCAGGATAAGCGCGCTAGCGAAGCGGACAGGTGGCCGAGTGGTTTAAGGCACTGGTCTTGAAAACCAGCGTGGGTGCAAGCTCACCGTGGGTTCGAATCCCACCCTGTCCGCCATTATCGGATGACAGATAGTGGATCCGCTATGTCCGCTATATCGGCATATCTGGCGTCAGGAGAATTTGGAGATGATCAAGCGATATCTCGTCTATTTCATGGCTGCCGCTCTGTTTATTGCACCGCAAGCGATTTCTAACAATTCATCCGGGGTGCAAACAGAAACCCGAACCGTAGTTTCACTCAATCCATATTATGGTGGCCTTCGAACCATCGATGTTCAAATTGGTGACCGAGTTGCGCGTTTGCTCCTGGATACGGGTGGAGGGTTGACGATGATTAGCCCCGAACTGGCTGAAGCGGTCGGCTGCGGGCCTCACGGTGCTTTAATTGGGTTCAGGATGAGCGGCGAACGCGTTACCTCTCAAAAATGTGGCGCTATCAATATCCACATCGGTACATATCATCGCCAGATCGAGCCTGGCGTTTTTGATTTGATGGAATTGTTGCCATCTGAACTGCCTCATGTTGACGGAGTGATTTCTCTCGATTTGTTCGATGGCGAAATTGTGACGCTCGATCTTGCTGGAGAAAGTTTGACGATCGCAGATGAGATTCCGACCGACGAGCATACTGCCGAAGGCGAAATGCGCGTCATGCGTGAAATGGGCGGTATCGGCCTGACGGTTTTCGTGAGGGCTACCGCACAAACCGGCCATCTCAATCTGCTTTTAGACAGCGCTAACTTGGACACAATGATCCTGTCTCCTTCGGCGCTAGAGCAATTAGACATACCTATTCCTGCGGAGGCGTCCGTGTTTGCCGTATCGACGCAGCTTGTCGGCCTGCCCGCTGTCTCTATCGACGCGAGGGTTCGCGATATTATTTATGATGGCGCGCTGAACTATAGCACGATGTTGCAGTATCGAATCACCATGGATCTCGCTCAGGAACGGATTTGGTATAATCCTGTACCCAATCAGCCTTAGTCGGGCAGCACGACGGAAGCGGCTTGTTACCGAAACCTGTATTGTTACTTTCCGGCCGTGCCTTGTTCGGCCTGATCTGCATTCGCCAACAAGTCGGCCGCGAATTTCCGCGCCATGTCTGGGGTGAGCGTCACTTGGAAACCCTCGGGTGTGTTTTCCGGCAGGTTTGAGTTTTCGCTGAAATAGAGCATTCTTAGCAAGACGTGCCCGGGTGCTGTCGCAGACTCATAGCCGCGAAAAACATGTACTTTGAGGTTGCCTTCGTCGTCTGAATCCCAGTTTTCCATGTCTCTCTCCTGTGAACGGCGAACGCCAACGCTTCCTTTTCACTGTGGAAAAGGAGACTGTCACCCTCGCTAATTGAAAAAGCGCGGAACGCTTAGTCTTTCTTGAGTGTAAGCCCACCGAAACGCTTATTGAAGCGATCAATCCGTCCGCCGGTATCGATAAGGTTGCGTGAACCGCCAGTCCATGCCGGGTGGGATGTCGGATCCACATCGAGGCTGAGCGTGTCGCCCTCTTTGCCATAGGTAGACCGGGTCTGGAATTCGGTTCCATCGGTCATCTTGACAGTGATCATGTGGTAATCGGGATGAATATCGGTTTTCATTGTCTTGGGCTTTCCATGGGGCTGGTTACCGACCAGCCGTTGCAAGCGAAGGCGCGCATCTAGCCATTGCGCCGCCGCTTGACAAGGCCTTGCAGCCCCGCGTAGCCGCGAGCTTGAACAAAGGTGCTGCTCTCTCGGGAGCGGTGAAAAGGGAAGCCGGTGAAAATCCGGCGCTGTACCCGCAACTGTAAGCGGCGAGCCCCTCCCCTTCGGCCACTGAACGCGTGTTCGGGAAGGCGGGGATCGGGACATAAGAACCGTAAGTCAGGAGACCTGCCTTTGTGTCGTCCGTGCCCGGCCGGGATCAGCCGTAAGCATGGGAAGCGCAGTGCTTCCTTCGTGACGATAGTTATCGTGAAGGAAGGCCCTGCCAGATGTCAGATTGTCGAAGTTCAGCATGAAGCTGCCGAGGCGATTATTTCGGTATGCGATAGGCATCGTAACGGCGTTGGGGACTGTATGTGGCGCATCAACGGCTATTGCCGCTCCCGAACGCGTCGTTTCCCTCAACATGTGCACAGATGAGCTTGTCCTGTTGCTGGCTGAACCGGAACAAATCGTTTCGGTCACGCATCTTGCCCGTGATCGACATGAATTCCCGTTTTGGCGAACGGCCAGACGATATCGTGCGAATGATGGCAGTATCGCATCCGTTGCCGGTCTGCGGCCCGATCTCATAATTACAATGGGCGGATTGGCCCGCGATCGTACGCGGCTTGCAGAACGGATCGGTGCGGAAATCCTAATCCTACCATATCCGCAAACCCTGGAAGACGTTGAGACGGCCGTCATGCAGGTCGCAACGGCGCTAGGCGAGGAAGAGCGCGCGAGCCGCTACATTGGCGTTTTGCGGTATGTCGAAGCGACCCGTCCGGCAACGTCAAGCGAAGCTGTGTTTCTGAGCGATGGCGGCCTGAGCGTTGCTTCTGGCAGCCTTGATGCTCAGTGGCTTTCGCTCGCGGGCGCCGCGATCCCGGCCAATCAAGCAGGGCGTGTAACGGCAGAGCATATGCTAATTGATCCGCCGACCACGGTGATACGCAGCGATTATCGCGAAGAACAGACATCGCGCGGGCAATTCTGGCCCGGCTTTCGCTTTTTGGAACGATCACCGCGAACACGGATTATTTCCACCGATGGTCGCCGCTGGACTTGTTCGGGTTTGTCATTGCTGCCGGAAATCGTGCGACTGCGGGCGACGCTCGCCCAATGAGTAGATCGCTCTTTACATGCTTCGGGCTCCTCGTGCTGCTCTTGGTGGCGGCATCGATCATTATCCCGCTGCAAGGCCTGCCTGCCCTGATCGAGAGTGACCCGGATCTTGCCTGGACCGTTATCAGCGAGCTGCGGTTGCCGCGCGCACTGTTGGCGCTTGTTTATGGCGCGATCCTTGGGGCCAGCGGGGCTGCGATTCAGGCGCTCTTCGCAAATCCGCTCGCTTCTCCAGATATTACGGGTGCGACTGGGGGTGCGGCACTCGGAGCGGTTGTCATGGCCTATCTGATCGGATTTGCCAGTCCGTTTGGAATCGCAATTGGCGGTGTGGCTGGGGCTGGCATTGCTTTGGGGCTATTGCTGATGCTCGCAGGCCCGCGCGCGGAAACGGCCACACTCTTGTTGGCCGGTATCGCGATAAGCGCAATTACTGGGGCGGGAACGGCGCTTGCGCTAGCCCTCGCCCCCTCTCCTTTCGCTTTCTACGATGCCTATGACTGGTTGATGGGATCACTGGTTGACCGAAGCTTGGCTCAGCTTGCTTTTGCAGCAATCCCCGCGTTTGCCGCCATGGCCTATCTAGTGAAATGCACACCAGCGCTCGATCGCCTGGCCCTTGGCGAGAATGTTGCTGAAGCAATGGGGTATAACATTGGTGCCATGCGCCGGAATATCATTGCAGCCACGGCTATTGGTGTTGGTGCCGCAGTGTCCGTGTGCGGAGCCGTCGGTTTTATAGGCCTTGTCGGGCCAGTTTTCGCCCGTAAGCTGACCGGAGGGCATCCGGGCCGCGCTATCCTGCCTGCAGCGCTTATCGGCGCAATCCTCCTGCTATCCGCTGATATTGCCGTCCGTTTCGCGCCTCCAGATCGGTCCCTGCCGATTGGTGTGTTGACGGCGATACTGGGCGCGCCCTTCTTCCTGTCACTCGTCGCGCGCATGCGGTGGAGTGCACGGCCATGAACGTTCGTCTAACCGCCCATGCCGTCGGAATAGCAGACAGGCTGCAGCCCTGTGATCTGGCATTTGATGCAGGCAGCGTGACAATGCTGGTCGGGCCAAATGGCGCTGGCAAGACCAGCCTGTTGCACGCGCTTGTTGGTCTTCCCGGCAGCAGCGGAAAGGTTTTCGTTGATGGCGATGACATCAGAGCGTTATCGCCGGTCCAGCGGATCCGGCATCTGGCCTTTCTCGGAGCCTCGCGTGATGTCCGATGGCCATTATGCGCGCGGGATTTTATCGCATTGGGGTTACCCGAACATTCGCAGCCCGATATTATTGATCAGGTTCTGAATTCGTTGGAAGCGGAAGCATTGGCTGATCGGCGTCTCGATCACCTTTCGACGGGAGAACGATCACGGGTGATGATCGCCCGGGCTTTGGTATCGCAATCAGGTACGTTGTTGCTCGACGAACCCATCGCAAACCTCGATCCGAAATGGCAACTCGCCATATTGGCACGGCTTCGCGCTGAAGCCGACAACGGCGCGGCCGTTATACTTTCTATTCATGATCTCGAACTGGCCAGGCAGCATGGTGACCGGGTCATTGTGATCGATAAGGGAAAGCTAGTCTCGGATGGATCACCATTCGAAACACTCTCCGAACCGATCATTGCGGATATATTTGGCGTAACCCGCCACGGTGACCGCTGGGTCAGGGCCTAAACCGTAAACTCAGTCTTCCGGCGGATCTGCGATCATCGCGGTGAAATCAGCTTCTGCGACCAGCTTTTCACCGACAAAGGCTTTGCCGCTGAACTTGCAGACCGGAAAGCGTTTTTTCGCATATTCGACCTTGAGCGTCAGCAAACAGCCGGGTTCTACCGGCGCCCGGAACTTGGCACCGTCAATCGCCATGAAATAGACAAGCTTGCCGCTTTCCAGCAGGTCGAGTTCTTCAACCGCCATGATTGCGGCCGCTTGAGCCAGCGCTTCGACGATCAACACGCCCGGCATAATCGGGCGTCCGGGGAAATGTCCCTGAAAAAATTCTTCGTTCATCGAAACAGCTTTGATGGCTGTGATCGATTCTCCCGGGACGATTGTTTCGACCCGGTCTACCAGCAAAAATGGATAGCGGTGCGGAATAGCCGCCATCACCCGCTTGATATCAAGCGGGCCGATGACGGCCTTTTCCTGCGATTGTTGTTCGCTCACCGGCCTTCAGGCTGGGCTGCTGCTGGCTGAGCTGCAGCCTGAGCGGCACGCAGCGTATCGCCTGGGGTCCAACCTGCTGGCGGAATGGCGAGCACACTGGGAACGCGAGCGTTGAGCTGAGTGGTCACAGCTGGCGTAATGTTGGCCGTCGAGTTCGGGGCGAGTGTGGCTATCGCTTCAGGATCAAGTACAAGATCGACATTTGTGGCGGTCATGGCGGCCGTCAGCGCTGCATTGAAGTGTACACCGATCTGCTCACGAACATATTGCGTAGCGAGGAGAACGGGTCGACGGATGGTCGCCAGTTCTTGCTGCGCAGCCTGTTGCCGTGTTTGGAATGCCTGAATAGCCGGACCAGCGCTTTCCTGTGTGGCACCGGGAGCCGACTGAGCGGCCTGAGCGGCTTGCTGCAACGGCAGCAATTCGGCTTCAAGGGCGGTTGCGCGGGCCTGGGCCTGGGCGATTTGCGCGGCATAGGTGGTCTGAACCGTGGCACCGGCAGTCTGATAGGCAGTCGTGCCCTGAATTGCAGCATCCACGCTAACTACGCCGACGCCGCGCGCCTGCGCATGGGCTGGAGTGGTTGCAACCATCGGAAGCGCGAGGAGCAGCCCCGCGAAGAGAGTTTTGGTTTTTGAAAACATCAGAATTGTGTTCCTATGTTGAATGAGAAGATTTTGTCCTCGTCACCTTCTTCTTGAAGAAGGGCATAAGCGAGGTCGATACGGAACGGCCCGAATGGCGAGTTCCAGGATACACCGGCACCAATAGTTACACGCGGCGATGGAGAATCTCCAACGAAGCGCTCCAAGAATGGTGAGATAGAACGGTTTGCTTCTGTATTCGCAGTCCCGCCCGTTGTCGCATCCGCAGTCAATACGCCCGATACATTGTCGATAAACAATGGGTTTCCGGTTCCATCCAGCAAGCGTGTAACGATCGGGCCCGGAAGAGCGCCGCCCGTACAAGGCGTTTGGCCTACTTCGTTTCCGTTCGCGTCCAAGCAAGGGAATGTTTGCAGCGTGGGGTTGGTAACGCCAAACACCGCGCCTGCGTCGATGAATATGGAAGGACGGAAACCGAGCTCACGTGCTCCGGACCCCAACGGAATTTCAAGCTCTGCGCGCGCCAGATAATAAGCGCGGCCGCCAATGGCATCGTCTGTCACGAATTGCGGATCCGTGATCAGATCATTGGTGCCGGGGTTGTATGTGAAACGCTGTACCCGGGGGCCAACACCGCGAATGTCGAAACCACGAATTTGCGGTTCACCAAGGAAGAAACGGTCCGTCAGGCGAACATCATCAATGCCTGCACCGCCGCGATTCTCAAACGAGTATACATAACCAGCTTCGGCGCTGAGCCCGAAGATGAAACCGGAGCCAATGTTGACAAACTGATCGGCATCAATCCGTGTTCGCAGATACCGAACATCGCCAAAGAGCCCTGCGAAATCCTGACTTAAAATCAGTCGGCGTCCACTCGACGGACGAACATTGTTATCAAGATTATTGTAGACCAATGAGTAACCGATGCTCGAAATCATCCGGTTTCCGATTGTGTCGCAGAGAAAGCGGCCAGCCAGAAGCGCACTACATTCGCCGTTCAGGAAGAAGGTGCCCGGATCGAGGGTAACATCTTCCTGGGTCAGGCCATAGCGCAGCGCGAGCGTCCAATATTCGGTCAGAGGAACGCCGGAACGAATCTGGAAACCGGTGCTGACCTGCTGGTAGGTCGTCTGACGGTCATTGCCGATAAAGTTGAACGAGTCGAAATCTCGGCGGAACAAATCGACGCCAACGGCGATGTTACGATCGAACAGATAGGGTTCGGTAAATCCGAGCTCGATGGAATTCGAAAAACTCGAATAATTGATCCCCGCCCGCAGTTCCTGACCCTTACCGAGGAAGTTGCGTTGACGAACCGAGAAGTTGAGAATGAACCTCTCAAGGCTAGAGAAACCAGCCGAAACCTGTAATTCGCCAGTTGCATTTTCCTCGACATTGGCTGTCAGGACAATGCGATCTGGTGCAGAACCAGGCGATTGATCAACTTCGAGACCTTCCTGGAAAAAGCCGAGAGACTGAATGCGGGCCTGCGTCCGGCGGAGGAGGAAGCTGTTGAACGCATCACCTTCCTGCAATCGGAATTCGCGCCGGAGAACCTTGTCCCGAGTCAGCGTGTTGCCGTTAATTTCGATACGCTCGACATATACGCGCGGCGTTTCTTCAATCCGGAAACGGACGGACATTGTCCGATCTTCACGATTGATGTCGAATTCAGGACGCGCCTCGGCAAATGCATAGCCGAGAAGGCCTGCCGTTTCATTGAGCCGGTCGATCGTGTCTTCAATCTGTTGAGCGTTATACCAGTCACCCGTTTCCATCGGGATGAAACTGGAGAACTGCTCCGAGCTGAAGTCGCGCAAATCGCTGTCGAGTTCGAGCTCACCGAATTGATAGCGCTCACCCTCTTCCACCACATAGGTGATAATGAAGTCACTGCGATCAGGCGTCAGCTCTGCGACTGCGGAGATCACGCGAAAATCAGCATAGCCTTCGGTGAGGTAGAACTGGCGGAGCCGCTGTTGGTCAAATGCCAAGCGATCAGGATCGAATGTGTCGCTTGATGAGAAGAAGCGGAAAAAGCGTGATTGCTTCGTCGCCATTTCAGAACGCAGATCGCTGTCTGAATAGACGTCATTGCCGATGACGTTGATCTGCTGGACGCGTGAGCGCGGCCCTTCGCTGATCTCGAAAACGATATCGACGCGGTTTTGGTCCAGTTCGACCATCTGCGGCTCGATTGACGCGGCGAACCGGCCACGGCGCCGGTATAGTTCAATGATCCGCGTAACATCGGCGCGTGCACGCGACCGGGTGAAAATTTGACGAGGGGCCAGGCGGATTTCGCCTCGGATGTCTTCATCGTCGAGGCGACGATTTCCTTCGAGCAAAATCCGGTTGATCACCGGATTCTCCTGAACGACAATCGTCAACTCACCCGCATTGTCTCGGATTTCAACATCGGAAAACAATTCAGTCTGGAAGAGATCGCGCAGCGCTTCATCCAGCAATTCTCGCGTATAGGTCGCGCCGGGCTGAAGCTCCACATAAGAGCGAACGGTATCCGGCTCAATACGCTGTGATCCTTCGACCAGAACCGCACGAATAACCTGTCCTTCAGGAAGGGCGCTATCCGCCTCAGCCGTTTCGGCACCGGTGTTGAACTGCGCCAACGGGGCCTGGGGATCGGTCTGCGCATGAGCTGGTGAGGCCAGGCCGCCCAGCATCGTGCCCAACATCAGCCCAGATAGCCACGCCTGCTTTGATATTTTTCGGTTACTCAGATGCACGCAAACCGCCCTTACTATTTTGTACCGGCAGGAAAATCCCGCCCTGCCTTATCGAAGTCAGCTGATCAACCCGCTCAATCGCTCCCAAAGGCCGAATGAACCCAGATCTATGACAGTCACCATCAACATGAAACTTAGCAAGACGGCAAGACCCATACGAAAAGCCCATTCTTGTGCCTCTGGTTTAATCGGTCTCCTGCGGACAGCCTCGGCCGCATAGAACACCAGGTGACCCCCGTCGAGCATAGGGATTGGCAACAAGTTGATGAATCCCAGATTAATCGAGATGGCTGCCATGAAGAATAAAAAGGCATAAAGACCGAGGCTCGCCGTTTGGCCAGAGAATTGAGCGATCCGCAATGGGCCGCCAAGTTCGTCGATTGAGCGGCGGCCGGATATGATCTGCCCCAAGCCGACCGTGATCATCTCTAGGCTAGAAAGCGTTTGTTTTACCGCCGCGCCAGGCAGCTGTAACGCGCCGAGCGGCTCCATTTCCAACACATCGGATTGAATTCCCAAGCGGCCAATTCGCGCCTCGTTTCCGAACCTGTCTTCTATCGTAATATCCGCGGTAACGGCAGTGATTGAGACGTCCCCACCTTCACGCTGAATGTCGAACTGCATTTCCTGCCCAGGGCGCAGTCTAACTATGTCGGCAAGTTCATCGAATCGGTCGATGGCGCGGCCGTCGACGGCGCGAATCTCATCACCAAGTTCAAACCCTGCCTGATCGGCAACAGAATCTTCCATGATCGCTGACACGACAGGTGCGTTTAGCGCCTGCCCATAGGTAGCGAAAATGCCCATGAAGAGAATGATCGCGAACAGGAAGTTGATCATCGGTCCGGCCAAAATGATCAGGAAACGTTGGCCAACCGGTTTGAACTGGAAAAGGTCCGAACGCTCTTCGTCTGGCAGCGCGTTCAAACTGGGATCGGGCTGGCTTGCGGCGTTGAGATCGCCAGCAAATTGAACATAGCCTCCCAAAGGCAGCCAGCCGATTTTCCAGCGCGTTCCGCGTTTGTCAGTCCAGCCGGCGATTTCGCGGCCAAATCCGATCGAGAATTTCTCAACCTTCGTGCCGAACCAACGAGCAACGAGATAGTGGCCCATTTCATGGACGAACACGAGCGGCCCGATGACGAGAAAAAATGCTCCAATGGAGTAAAGAATTCCCGGGCTTTCAATCATAGGGCGTAGCTGTCCATCTGCTCTTGGGCCTTGATCCGCGCAGCCCTGTCGATTGAAAATACATCTTCAAGGCACGCTGGCGCCTGAGGCGCATAGCCGTCTAGAACGCCCGCGACAATCGCCGCGATATCCAGAAAGCCGATGCGTTTACCCAGAAAAGCCGCAACGGCCTCTTCATTCGCTGCATTAAGGATGGCCGGACGGGCGCCGCCAGCCTCCATTGCAGACCGAGCTAGCTTCAAGGCCGGAAAGCGACCGGTATCCGGTTCTTCGAAATCCAACCGTGCGATCTCGGCGAGATTGAGCCGCTCGCACGGCGTGTCCATACGATTAGGCCAGGCAAGAACATGGGCAATCGGTACGCGCATGTCCGGCGCACCAAGCTGAGCGAGAACTGACCCGTCACGATATTCGACAAGTGAGTGGATGACAGATTGAGGATGTACAATGATCCGGCAGTCATCGGGCGGCAGGTCAAATAGATAGCGTGCCTCTATCAGCTCCAGCCCTTTGTTCATCAACGTGGCCGAATCGATCGAGATTTTCGCGCCCATGGACCAGTTGGGGTGTTTTACAGCGCGTTCAGGCGTCACATTCCGCATATCTTCGCGCGACCATTCCCTGAATGGGCCGCCCGATGCCGTCAGGATTATGCTGGAAATTCCTGCCGGGCGCTCATGATCAAAGCATTGGAAGATCGCGTTGTGCTCTGAATCGACGGGTAGGATGGTCACGCCGCGTTTGCGAGCGGCTTCAAGCATCAGTGATCCCGCTGACACGAGTGATTCCTTGTTGGCGAGACCAACAGTATTGCCGGCCTCAATAGCGGCCATGACGGAGGGGATGCCGGCAGCTCCGACAATGGCTGCCATTACGAGATCGGTATCCATCGCAGCCGCGTCGCAGATCGCATCGGCACCGGCCGCCGTTTCAATCCCGCTGCCTGCAAGCGCTTCTGCCAGATCGCTCGCAAGCGCCGGATTTCCTATGACCGCCATTTCTGCACGGCATTCGAGCGCGATTCTGGCAAGTCCTTCAACATCGCTGTTGGCTGTTAGAGCGGTAACTTCAAAGGCATCTCGATCCCGATTGATCAGATCGAGCGTCGATTGCCCCACCGACCCTGTCGCGCCGAGAATGGTGATACGTTTGGCTGATGCCATCAGAGCGCCCCTGCCCCGCTTAGCGCGGCAACTCCAATGGCTACGGGCAGCAGCCCGTCCAGCCGATCAAGCGCGCCGCCATGGCCGGGGAAAAGATTGGAACTGTCTTTCACATCTGCCCGCCGTTTGAGCCAGCTTTCGAAAAGGTCACCAAGCTGTGCAACCAAGGCGAAGAGAGCGGCTAGCGGAATAATCAAGAACGGCAAGGCGGTTTGAAAGGCAAATATCGCGCTGACTAGCGTCGCGCAGATCGCGCCGCCGATCAGTCCGGCCCAGGTTTTGTTGGGGCTGAATTGCGGAGCAAGTTTTGGCCCGCCGATTGTTTTGCCAGAGAAATAGGCACCGATGTCAGTCGCCCAGACGATGGCCAATGTCCAAAATGTCAGAATTACGCCGCCCTGTTCGCGCAGAAAGATGATCGCGAGGCATGCTAGGCCGAGATACAATAAGCCGGCGCCGAGCCTGAGGTTCAATCCGATTACAGTCAGCGCTACACAGCCGCCGAGCAGCACAAACAAGCTCGTGACATCAATCATCCGGTAGAGCGGGTGCACAAAAAACATGATTGCCAGCATGGCGACGATTGCGACAAGTATTTTCCAGCGGGGAGCCTTCATCAATCCGGCCCATTCAGCGATCATCGCGACCGCTAGAAAGGTCACAAGCAACCAGAAACTCCAGCCGCCAGCAAAAAGTGCGCCCAGCGCGACCACAACAAGCACAATGCCGGTGACCGCCCGTTTCCAAAGATTGCTAAGCCCGCTCGGGGCTGCATCTCCCGTCATAGACCACCATAGCGGCGGTCACGCTGGGCAAAGTCGGTAACTGCCTGCCTAAGCGCGTCTTCTCCAAAATCTGGCCAGAGCGTATCAGTGAATAGCAGTTCAGCATAAGCTGATTGCCAAAGTAGAAAATTCGAAAGACGTTTTTCACCAGAAGTACGGATCAGGAGATCGAGAGGCGGTAGATCATGCGTGCTCAATCGCGCTTCAATCGCTTCGTTAGTGATATCGTCAATACTCAGCGTGCCGCCCTGTACGTCCGCTGCGATCTGGCGCGCGGCTTCGGTGATTTCGAACTGTGAACCATAGTTGAGCGCCACGACCAGGGTTGCTTTTCGGTTATCGGCGGTTCGCGCTACGGCGCTATCAATCAGCTCAACAACATCGCTTTCGAAGGCCTGATAGTCGCCTATTACGCGAATACGAATACCCTCCCCCGCCAGCGCCTCAAGCTCTTTACGGATAAAGCGACGCAGCAGGTTCATGAGATCGGCGATCTCGGAGGCCGGACGGCTCCAATTTTCTGATGAGAAAGCGTAGAGCGTGAGCACTTGGATACCCAGTGCGCCCGCTGCTTTCACAACTTCGCGTGCGGCTTCAATGCCTTTGCGATGCCCCGCAATCCGGGGCAAGCCCCGGCGCTGAGCCCAGCGTCCATTGCCGTCCATGATGATGGCAACATGGCGAGGGGTATCCTCGCCGCTGCCCGGGCCGGCCGCCGCGTCATCCACGGATCGAGCCGGTTCAGGCGTCACAGTTCGAGAATTTCCGATTCTTTCTCGCCGGCGATTGCGTCGATCTCAGCGATTTTTCCATCGGTCAATTTCTGAACATCGCCTTCGTGGCGCTTTTTATCGTCTTCGCCGATTTCTTTCTTATTCTCGTCCGCTTTCAGCGCGTCCATGCCGTCGCGGCGCACATTGCGCACGGCAATCTTGGCTTTTTCCGCATATTGCCCGGCCAGTTTGGCCAGCTCCTTACGGCGTTCCTCGGTCAGATCGGGAATCGGAAGCCGGATTGTGGTGCCATCAACTTGCGGATTAAGGCCAAGTCCGGCCGCGCGGATTGCCTTTTCGACGGGCTGGACGTTCGAGCCGTCCCAAACCTGCACTGTTAGCATGCGGGGCTCAGGCGCGCTAACCGTGCCGACCTGATTCAGCGGCATGTTGCTGCCATATACTTCAACCTGAACGGGATCGAGCAGTGACGCCGAAGCGCGCCCCGTCCTCAATCCACCCAAATCGCCACGCAGCGATTCCAGAGCGCCATTCATTCGGCGTTCGAGATCGCCCTTGTCATATTGCGCCATCAGGCCTCTCCTTCTTGTTGTACGGTCGTCGCAGTTCCGTCTCCGGCGAGCACTTTGGCCAAATTGCCCTGCTCCCGGATGTTGAAAACGACGATCGGTATTTCATTGTCGCGGCATAGCGCGACCGCAGCCGCATCCATCACTTTCAGATTGTCCGAAAGGACGCGGTTGAAGCTAAGCGTTTCGTAGCGTGTTGCGCCCTCCACCTTGTTGGGATCGGCATCATAGACGCCGTCAACGCTGGTTCCTTTGAACAGGGCGTCGCAACCCATTTCGGCCGCGCGCAACGCAGCGGCCGTGTCGGTCGTGAAATAGGGATTGCCAGTGCCCGCAGCGAAAATCACGATCCGGCCACGCTCCATATGGCGTACGGCGCGGCGGCGAATATAGGGTTCGCACACGGTATCCATCGGAATCGCGGAAAGTACACGGGTATCCTGACCGATTTGCTCAAGCGCATTCTGGACGGCGAGTGCGTTCATCACGGTTGCAAGCATGCCCATATAATCGGCGCTGGTCCGATCAAAGCCTTTCGCCGCTGCCGCGAGTCCGCGGAAAATATTGCCGCCGCCTACGACGAGACACAGCTCATGCCCGGCTTCTTTGGCCGCAGCCACTTCTCGGGCGAGGCGCGCTGTCGTCTGCGGATCAATACCAAACTGGCCGTCGCCCATCAGGGCTTCACCGGAAAGTTTGAGGAGGATACGGTTATAGTGCGGGCGGGGCATCGCCGGTTTTATCTTTCAAAAGGATAATATGTAAGCGGCGCGCACCCTAGTGGGGGTGCACGCCGCTGCCAAGCATTCGATTGCCCGGATGTGGATTAGCAAAACGCGCTATGCGCCAACCGCAGCGGCCACTTCCTCGGCAAAATTCTCTTCTTTCTTCGCGATACCATCGCCAAGCTGGAAGCGGATGAAATCCTTCAGGACGATTTCAGTTCCGGCATCCTTGCCTGCTTGTGCGAGAACATCTTCGATCTTGGATTTGTTATCCATGACGAAAACCTGGCTCATTAGCGCGTTTTCCTTGCGGTATTTCGCGATCGAGCCTTCAACCATTTTCTCCACGATATTGTCAGGCTTGCCTGATTCTGCAGCCTTTTCCTTGGCAATGGCGCGTTCGCGCTCAACCGTGTCGGCATCCAGATCATCACCCGTCAACGCCAGCGGCGATGCTGCGGCGATGTGCATGGCAAGTTGCTTGCCAAGTGGTTCAAGCACATCGGTACCCGCGTCGCTTTCAAGCGCCACGAGCACACCGATTTTGCCCATGCCAGGCGCTGCGGCATTATGGACGTAGGAGACAACCGCGCCTTTATCGACGCTCGTCTTTGCAACGCGGCGTAGGCTCTGATTTTCACCGATTGTAGAAATATTGGCTGTCAGCTTCTCTTCGACCGACCCGCCACCCGGATATTCGGAGGCCTTGAGGCCATCAAGGCCCGCATCGGATCCGAGAGCTATCTCTGTTACCGTGCCGACAAAATCCTGAAACTGATCGTTCTTGGCAACGAAATCTGTTTCCGAATTGACTTCGACAGCCGCGCCGCTCGTGCCGGATACGGCAACGCCAACCAAGCCTTCAGCGGCCGTGCGGCCAGCCTTTTTGGCAGCAGCTGCGAGGCCCTTGGTACGCAGCCAATCAACAGAGGCTTCCATGTCGCCATTGTTTTCCTGGAGCGCTTTTTTCGAATCCATCATGCCGGCGCCTGTGCGCTCACGCAGTTCTTTTACGTCCTTGGCTGAAAAATCGGCCATCTGTCCGTCCTTACTCTTTGCAATTATCAGGTATCGCGGCGCCGGGCTGCGGACCCGGCGCGCAATTATCTAGTCGGTTTTTTTCCCGCTTAAGCGGCTGCGATTGCAGGCTCAACCGGTGGCTCAACAGCCGCGCCGATATCTTCGCCTGAGGCTGCAGCTGCAGCCTGCGATCCTGCACCAGCAGCCGAGGCAATCGCCTCGCAGTAAAGGCGAATAGCGCGTGCCGCATCATCATTGGCCGGAACCGGGAATGCGATTCCATCTGGGCTCACATTCGAATCCAGAATGGCAACGACAGGAATACCAAGAACATTGGCTTCCTTGATCGCGAGTTCTTCCTTGTTGGCGTCAATCACGAACATCACGTCAGGAATGCCGCCCATGTCACGGATACCGCCAAGCGAGAGTTCCAGCTTGTCGCGTTCGCGCGTTAGCTGAAGCAGTTCCTTCTTGGTGAAGCCCGATGATGTATCGCCGCCGAGCTCCTCTTCAAGCGTTTTGAAGCGCTTGATCGAGTTGGAAATCGTTTTCCAGTTGGTCAGCATGCCGCCGAGCCAGCGATGATTGACGAAATGCTGGCCGCAAGAGCGCGCTGCATCCGCAATCGGTTGCTGCGCCTGGCGCTTGGTGCCAACAAACAGAATCTTGCCTCCCGAAGCGACAGATTGGCCGACAAAGTCGAGCGCGCGCTGGAACAGCGGAACAGTCTGCGACAGGTCAATGATATGAACACCGTTACGATCGCCGAAAATATACGGCTTCATCTTTGGGTTCCAACGATGGGTCTGGTGGCCGAAATGCGCCCCGACCTCGAGCAATTGCTGCATTGAGACGGAAATATCCGCCATAGTCTTTCTCCTTCCGGTTATACCTCTGGAAAGCAAGAATCAGAGCCACGGCTCCGACACCGGTATGTGCGCCTTCCATGTGGAATGGCGCGCAAATAGGCGGTCAGCAAGAAAAATGCAAGCTTAGACTTGACGGGAACAATACCGGAACATAGGAAGAGGAACACAAGAAGAACATCGAAAGAAGGAATGTGCATATGTTTCAGGTTCTGGCTGCATTGTTTTTCACACTGGCGCTTATCGCGCCGATTGCAGTCATCGTTCTGACATTGCACCAAAACTGGGCGATTATAGCCGCCGCGTTGCGTGGTTCGCCCGCTCCTGCTCCGATAGTTGTTTCGAGATCAAGGCAACCACGCCCTGCTGCGCGGGTTAGCTCTCGTGGGGTGCGTCTGTCCCGTCAGCCTGCGCGCGCCGCCGCCTGACTCTGGCATAGCTGGCGATGCTGATTGGAATGCTCGCAATATATGCAACGGCCAGCGCTGAGAATGTAACCCAGGGGATATTGACCAACAGGGCGATCAACGCTGCAATCCCTACGAGGGCGCTGAAACGCAAACCTCGGCGCAGCCGGATCGATGACCAGCTAAAAGTCGCAACATCGGAAACCATCAGAAACGCAATTAGGGCTGTCCATGGCGCCACGACATAGAATTCGCGAAACTGAGGCTGCTCGGTCACGAGTGTGAGGAATATGGGAAGCATGAGCAGCCCGGCCGCAGTCGGAGAAGGAATCCCGGTCAGAAAACCGGCTGACTTGTGGGGTTGATCATCTACATCAATGCTAGCGTTGAAACGGGCCAGTCGCAGTGCACAGCAGGCGGCATAGGCTAGCGCGAAAATCCAGCCGTAGCGGGGCATCGTCTCGAGCGACCAAAGATAGATAACCACAGCCGGCGCAACGCCGAACGCAATTACGTCCGACAGCGAATCAAGTTCAGCGCCAAAACGTGTTTGGCCGTTTAAAAGCCGCGCGACGCGGCCGTCAAAACCGTCCAGCACACCTGCTATGACGATGAAAGTTAGTGCTGTTTCCCATTTTTCATCAAGCGCATAGCGGACGCTGCTTAATCCCATACAAAGCGCTAGTACCGTGATCGCATTGGGGATGATGGCCCGCAATGGAATTCCGCGTACCGGATGGGTCAGCCGATTGGGCTTCATTGCGACACACCGAACGCACGTCTGTCATCGCCAATTTTTGCGATGATTGTCTCTCCCGCCGTTGTTTTTTGCCCCAGGGCAACACGCGGAGCCGTGCCGGTCGGCAAATACACATCGACCCGGCTTCCGAATCGGATCAGTCCTATGCGTTGGCCGGCGACAACCATGTCGCCAGGTTTTACGAACGGCACGATTCGCCGCGCAACCAAGCCCGCAATCTGCGTAAAGCCGATGCGCTGGCCGCCGCGCGCCTCGAGCAAAATATGCTGGCGCTCATTATCCTCGCTCGCCTTGTCGAGATCAGCATTCACGAACTTGCCTGAAATATAGATGACCTCCCGGATCGTCCCGCTCATTGGTGCGCGATTGATATGAACATCGAAAACACTCATGAAAATCGAAACACGGCACATAAGCTCGTCGCCCAACCCGTCCGGTCCGGCCATTTCCAAAGGCGGTGGAACATCGCGAATTAGCGTCACAAGACCGTCTGCTGGTGCAATGATCAAATCATCATCAGTTGGTGTAACGCGAGCCGGATCCCTGAAAAACGACGCGATCCAGATCGTCAGGCCGATAATGGGCCAGGCGACAATATCCCATCCCAGCCAGAGGAATATGATGGCGGCTGTCGTCGATATCGCGAGATACTTGTATGCTTCGGGGTGAATGGGCGGCCATTGCCAGCGCACATTGCGGTCGTCGCCCGGGGGTTTTTGAAGCTCTGTCATGCGCGCTTGATACAGTTGGCCATCCGGGGTGACAATCACTGCATTTTTACGGCCCCCTCCCGGTTGATTGCGCGGGCTTTGCACCCTAGACCGACCCAAATTCTCGAAACTCCCCATCTGGAAAGCGAAACTACGCATGGCAACGAAGATTAAGGTCAAAAATCCAGTCATCGAAATCGACGGCGATGAGATGACACGGATTATCTGGGAATGGATCCGTGAACGGCTGATCAAGCCCTATTTGGATATTGACCTGCACTATTACGATCTTTCCATCCAGAAGCGTGACGAGACTGACGACCAGATTACCGTCGACGCGGCAAATGCCATCAAGGAGCATGGGGTCGGCGTGAAATGCGCGACGATCACCCCTGATGAAGAACGGGTCGAGGAATTCGATCTCAAGCGGATGTGGAAATCCCCCAATGGCACGATCCGCAACATTCTTGGCGGCGTTGTTTTCCGCGAACCCATTGTGATCGATAATGTACCGCGCTTGGTGCCCGGTTGGACGGATCCGATCGTTATCGGCCGCCATGCCTTTGGCGATCAGTATCGTGCAACCGACATGCTCGTGCCCGGTCCCGGCAAATTGCGCCTCGTTTTTGAAGGTGATGATGGCACGGTGATTGATGAGGAAGTGTTCAATTTCCCCTCACCCGGCGTTGCGATGGCGATGTACAATCTTGATGACAGTATTCGCGATTTCGCGCGTGCCAGCCTGAATTACGGCCTGCAGCGTGAATGGCCGGTCTATCTCTCCACCAAGAACACCATCATGAAAAAATATGATGGCCGGTTCAAAGACCTGTTCGAAGAAGTGTTCGAAGCGGATTTCAAAGCCGCTTTCGATGCCGCTGGCATCACCTACGAGCATCGCCTGATCGATGACATGGTCGCTTCGGCGATGAAATGGTCCGGAAAATTCGTCTGGGCCTGTAAAAATTATGATGGCGATGTGCAGTCGGATACCGTTGCTCAGGGCTTCGGTTCGCTCGGCCTCATGACGTCCGTTCTGATGACGCCTGATGGCAAGACTGTCGAAGCAGAGGCTGCACACGGCACCGTCACCCGGCATTATCGGATGCATGAACAGGGTAAGGCAACATCCACGAACCCGATTGCATCAATCTTCGCCTGGACGCGCGGACTGATTTATCGCGGCAAATTCGATGAAACGCCTGAGGTCACCCGCTTCGCTGAAACGCTGGAGCGTGTTTGCATCGAGACGGTTGAGCAAGGGCAGATGACCAAGGATCTCGCGATCCTGATCGGCCCTGAACAGGCATGGATGACTAGCGAGCAGTTTTTCGAAGCTGTCCGGGTCAATCTCGAGACTGCGATGGACAGCTGGTAGGCCCAGTTAGCCGGTAAAGGCGTCCGGCGATTCAATCTTTTCGCGATTAAAACCAAGGCCGACAATTCGCGCGGGAATCCGTTGCAACAGCGGTATCCTGTTGATCAGCCGCAACGCTAATGGCGGCTTGCTGACTTCGCTTTTCCTAGCCAGTGTCGGTGCGATTAGATTGTTTTGCGCAAATTTCTGAAACCGCTGGATCCGGCTTGTCGGTGTCCAGCGCTTCTTTTGTACTTTTTTGAGTAATGGATCCAAGGACTCTCCCCGCGCCATCGGTCCGGCTAGGATATTGGCTGCTGCCACTGCATCCTGAACGGCAAGATTGATACCGACGCCGCCGATCGGCGACATCGCATGGGCTGCATCGCCGATCGCGAGAAGGCCCGGCCGGTGCCACCGTGTTAGACGGTCGAGCGACACCGACAGCAATTTGATATCGTCCCAGTTTTTTATCGCGGTGAGGCCGAATTCCAGTCTCGGCAGATACTCGACCAGCTCGGCTTTGAAATCCTCAAGCGCGCGCGCTTTGACGGCACTGCCACCACCTTTCTCGATGACATAGGCGCATTGCCAGTAATCACCGCGATCGATGAGGATGAAGATATGGCCGCGCTCGAACGCGCCAAATGTCTCGGCATTATCTCCCGGTGCTTTCTCCACACGAAACCAGAACACGTCCATCGGTGCACCGAGCGATTCGAGCGGAAGCTTGCCATCTTCGCGAAGGATCGATCCGCGCCCGTCGGCAGCGATGACCAGATCGGATTCCACGGTTGTGCCATCTGCCAATATCACGCCGGACACCTGTCCGTCCGGCTTCTTCGTTAAGCCGGTCACTTCGCGGTTCATTTCTAGTTGAAAGCAGGGATAGGCCATTGCTTTGTTTGCAATGAAATCGAGTAAGTCCCATTGCGGCATCATCGCGATGAAAGGCGCAGGAACGGGCAGATGGCGGAAATCGGCGATTTGCATATATCGCCCGCCTACCCGCGCGTTCAGCCTATCCACCCTCACATGAGGCAGTTCCAGAAGTTCGTCCAACCATCCCAATTGATCGAAAAGCTCAAGTGTCGATGGATGCACAGTATCGCCGCGAAAATCGCGCAGGAAATCGCCATGTTTTTCAAGCACGAGTGTGTCGACGCCTGCCCTAGCGAAGAGCAAACCAGCCATCAGCCCGGCCGGGCCACCACCGGCGATGCATATTTGGGTTCGAATAGCGTCATTCACCCCTGCCAATTACCAGTTTTATCCCTAGAAGCGAACCATGAACCATGGGATCGAATCATCGGCATTGAGTGATGCGCTTGTCATTCTCGGCGCAGCGGGAATTATCATACCGCTTTTCGCCCGGTTTCGGATCACGCCTGTTATCGGCTTCATTCTTGTTGGCGTGCTTGTTGGGCCTTCTGGTCTTGGCGCGCTGACGGACCGAGCGCCCTGGCTTGTCCATATCACGATTTCTGACCGCGAGGCGATTGAGCCCTTTGCCGAATTCGGGATCGTGCTTTTGCTATTTTCGATCGGGCTTGAACTGTCCTTCAAACGCCTTTGGGCGATGCGCGGCATGGTATTTGGCGTTGGTGCGGCCGAACTTATTGGCTGCGGCTTACTGATCGGCGGCGCTTTGCTGGCATTGGGCCAGCCACCCATCGGTGCACTTGGTATGGGGCTGGCACTAGCACTTTCCTCCACAGCGCTGGTCCTACCGATGTCGGGCACAAAAACACCTGTTGGCAAGGCGGCTCTTGGCATTCTGCTGTTTCAGGATGTTGCGATCGTTCCAATCATCTTCTTCATCGGTGCAATGGGACCACTGGCGCAGGATGCCGGGCTTTCAGCACTTGGTTGGACCCTCCTTCTCAGCTTTGTAACCGTGGCGGGTTTGCTCGTGGGCGGTCGATTGATTCTGCCGCACCTCTTTGCTCAAGCCGCGCGCACGAAAAGCCCTGAGGTCTTTCTCGCCGCGTGCCTGCTGGTGATTATTCTGGCTAGTCTGGCGACAAGTGCTGTGGGTTTATCCCCTATCGTTGGCGCACTGGTCGCAGGCCTTGTTATTGCAGAGACCGAATATCACCGCGAAGTCGAAGTTATCACGGAGCCGTTCAAGGGGCTCGCCCTTGGCGTGTTCCTCATCACAGTGGGAATGAGTCTCGATCTACCTGTCGTACTGGATAACTGGATATCTCTACTGCTTGCCGTAGTCGGCGTCGTTGTAGTGAAAACGGTTGTAATCGGATTGCTGCTTCGATTTTCCGGCGCACGGCGCGCCACATCAGCCGAAGCGGGCTTGCTGATGTCCTCACCCTCCGAAACCACATTGATCGTTCTTACAGCGGCCCTTCAGGCAGCGTTGATTCAGCCTTCAACCGCAGCATTCTGGCAAACCGTGACGGCAATTGGCCTAACCATTACGCCGCTGCTGGCGCGCGTGGGACGAATAGCTGCTCGCAGAGTTGAAATGCGCGAAACGCATGTCGACATCTCTGGCGAGAACAGTGACGGCGAAAAACGGGCAATAATTGTGGGCTTTGGCCGGGTCGGTCGTCTAGTGGCCGAGATGATGCTCGAGCACAAACAACCGTTTGTTGCCGTCGATTCCAATATCGATACGGTTGCCCGCGGTCGGCACGATGGTTTTCCAACAATATTTGGCGATGTTTCCCGTCCACAATTATTGGAAAATTTTGATCTTGAACGGGTCAGCGCCCTGATTATGACGATGGACGATCCGGTTAGCGTCGTGCAGCTCACCCGGCGTGTTCGCGAAGCCCATCCTGACCTCACAATCGTTGCTCGCGCCCGCGATCCTGAGCATGCTGCTGCGCTCTACAGAGCTGGTGCCACGGACGCTGTGCCCGAGACAGTCGAATCGTCACTGCAATTATCCGAGGCTGTGCTTGTCGATATCGGTGTTCCGATGGGACCGGTTATTGCGTCGATCCACGAGAAACGCGCCGAGTTGCGCGACGCGATCATGAAGCTTGGTGAAATGGAAAGACTTCCTGAACTTCCGCGTGAAAAACTGCGTAAATCCTGACTGCGCTCTAGTCGTTGGCTAGCGTATCTCGGATTGCTGCGAGTGCTGCATCTGCCTTGTCGCCATTCGGTCCGCCGCCTTGAGCCATATCGGGGCGCCCGCCGCCGCCTTTGCCGCCAAGTGCTTCAACCGCGACGCGAACCAGCGCGACCGAATCATGATCGGTTGAAACATCATCGGTCATGCCAACTGCGACGCTCGCCCTGCCCTCGTTCACTGCAATGATGGCCGCAATACCGGACCCGAGGCTGGCCTTGGTTTCGTCAATCAGACCGCGCAAGGATTTTGGATCAAGGCCTTGAGCGACCCGGCCCAGGAATTTCACACTGTCGATGATTTCGGGTTCGGTGCTAACAGCACCGTCACCGCCCATAGCCAGCGATTTCTTCGCCTCTGTAAGTTCCTTTTCGAGCCGCTTGCGATCATCGAGCAAGGCGGCAACGCGTCCGGGCAAATCATCCGCGCTTGTCTTGAGCTTATCGGCAGCGCTGAGGAGCTTGGCTTCCCTATCCCGATACCAGAGCCGTGCCGCTTCGCCAGTTAGAGCTTCGATCCGGCGAACTCCCGACGAAACCGCACTTTCCGAAATGATCACAAACAAGCCGATATCACCCAATGCCGAGACATGAGTGCCGCCGCATAGTTCAACGGAATAATCTGCAGAGCCGTCATGGCCCATGGATAGCACGCGGACCTCGTCACCATATTTTTCACCGAACAGCGCGAGCGCTCCAGCTTCTACTGCTTCGTCCGGTGTCATAAGCCGCGTAACTACGCTGGCATTGCCCCTTATCTGCGCATTCACACCAGCGTCGATCGCGGCGATATCATCCGGTTGAAGTGCCTTTGGATGTGAAAAATCAAAACGCAGGCGACCTTCCGCAACAAGGCTACCTTTTTGCGTGACATGATCGCCTAGACGGTTGCGGAGCGCCGCGTGCATCAGATGCGTAGCGCTATGGTTAGCGCGCAGCCGGGCGCGCCGCTCTGCGTCAATGGTGAGCGTGACAACCTGATCGGCCACGATTTCACCTTGGCTGATAATCATATGGTGCGCGTGAAGCCGGCCCAGCGGTTTCGATGTGTCAGTGATTGCCGCTGCCAGGGTTTCGTCATCGCTGACGGTGCCCGTATCCCCCATCTGGCCGCCGCTTTCGGCGTAGAAAGGTGTTTGATTGGTAACGAGGATCACTTCATCCCCTGCCCCAGCGCGCTCGACACGGTCGCCATCTTTCACGATGGCGACGACTTGCCCGTCTATTTCATCAGTTGTGTAGCCGACAAATTCCGTGCCGCCATGCTGTTCAGCAATATCGAACCAGATCGCTTCCGATGCGGCGTCGCCCGACCCCTTCCATGCAGCTCGTGCGGCGGTTTTCTGTTTGGCCATCGCGGTATCGAAGCCAGTGCGATCAATGCCGAGACCGCGGGTTCGCAAAGCATCTTCTGTGAGATCGTAGGGGAAGCCGAATGTGTCATAGAGCTTGAACGCGGTTTCGCCGGCCAGTGTATCGCCGTCGCCCATGTCCAACACAGCCTCATCGAGCAATTTGAGACCATTGGATAATGTCCGCCGGAAACGGATTTCCTCGTGCTTGAGGGTTTCCTCAACCAGCGGCTGCGCACGCACCAGTTCAGGAAAGGCACCGCCCATTTCGGCAACTAGCTCGGGCACCAACCGATGCATCAATGGTTCTTTCGCACCCAGAATATGCGCATGGCGCATGGCGCGGCGCATGATCCGCCTGAGCACGTAACCGCGACCTTCATTGGCGGGCAGCACGCCATCAGCAATCAGGAAACTCGCGCTTCGTAGATGATCAGAAATCACGCGGTGCGAAGCCGCCGTATCGCCATCCGGCGATGTTCCGGTCAGCTCCGCACTTTCAGCGATCAGCGCCTTGAACAAATCGATTTCGTAATTGTCGTGCGTTCCCTGAAGCACGGCGGCGAGGCGTTCGAGCCCCATACCTGTATCGATCGACGGGCGCGGCAAATCTGTCCGTTCGCCGCCCCGCTGATCAAACTGCATGAAGACCAGGTTCCAAATTTCAACAAAACGGTCGCCATCTTCGTCCGGAGACCCTGGAGGGCCGCCGGGAATATGATCACCATGATCGTAGAAAATTTCGCTGCATGGGCCGCACGGACCTGTGTCACCCATTGACCAGAAATTGTCCGCCGTGGCGATGCGGATTATTCGGCTTTCCGGGAGACCCGAGATCTTTCGCCAAAGATCGAAAGCCTGATCGTCGTCATGATAGACGGTCGCTATTAGTCGGTCTGGGTTAAGACCCAATTCCTTGGTGATCAGCCGCCATGCAAGCTCGATCGCTTCTTCCTTGAAATAGTCACCAAACGAAAAATTACCGAGCATCTCGAAGAAGGTGTGGTGACGCGCGGTATAGCCAACATTGTCGAGATCATTATGCTTGCCGCCAGCTCGCACGCATTTTTGCGAACTTGTTGCGGTTTGATAATCGCGTGTCTCAAGTCCGGTGAACACATTCTTGAACGGAACCATGCCCGCATTGACGAACATGAGTGTAGGATCATTATGTGGAACCAGAGGTGACGATGGTACTTGAGCATGTCCCTCGCCCTCGAAAAAATCGAGAAACGAACGGCGGATATCGTTGGTTGAAGTCATGCGCGGCATGTAAGCAAGCGGGACGGTTCGGGCAAGCGGGCTTTGTCCGACTAGCCGCTATGCATAGGCATAGTCGCCGCCACGCTGGAGCGCAGCTTGATAGGCGGGGCGTTCATGGATGCTATCGAGCCAAGTCAGCAAGTTCGGATAACGTTCATCCAGTCCTGCGCGTTGCCGGGCGGCTTCAAGCGGGAAGCTCATCATCACATCGGCCGCTGTGAAGTTGCTCCCTGTAAACCAGCTGCGGTCCTGCAATTCACTTTCGAGCCAGCGGAGATGGCTAGCAAACATGGCGAGAATCGATTTGCGAGCGGGCCGACCAAGAATGCCGAGACGATTGATGACAAGGATGGTCAGCAGTGGCGGCATCATGGAGCCTTCTGCATAGTGAAGAAATTGCCGATATCGCTGTGAATCTTCGATATGTGCTGGCGCTCCAAGCATTCCCCCGGCCTTGGCGACAAGATACTCTACGATCGCTCCCGTTTCGATCAACACTCTGTCGTCGTCGGTAATGATTGGCGATTTCCCGAGCGGATGGATGCGTTTGAGCTCTGGCGGCGCAAGCATCGTCTTTGAATCGCGCTCATAGCGCGTCACTTCATATTCGAGCTCCAGCTCTTCAAGCAGCCATAAAATACGCTGTGACCGAGAATTTTCGAGATGATGGACGATAATAGTCATGCTGCGACGACCCCTTTTTCAATCGCTGTAGAGATTTGGCTAGGCAATTGGATGGCGAAAAGCAAAAGGCCCGTCCGCTAGGACGAGCCTTTCACAATTTTCAGGATGAAGGACCGGGACTATTCGTCAAGCGCCTCATCAACTTCCGGGCCGGTCATCATTTCTTCCGCTACCGCCTCTTCCTTACCGCGGATTGCATTTTCAAGATGCTGGCTGATTTCGGGGTTTTCGAGAAGAAAGCTCTTCGAGTTTTCGCGGCCTTGACCAATTCGCGTCGAGTCATAGGAGAACCAGGAGCCCGATTTCTCGACGATCCCAGCCTTGACGCCAAGATCAAGTATCTCGCCCATCTTCGAGATTCCCTTGCCATACATGATATCGAACTCGACTTGCTTGAACGGCGGTGCGACCTTGTTTTTCACGACCTTCACTCGCGTCGTATTGCCAACAATCTCGTCACGATCCTTGATCTGCCCGATCCGGCGAATGTCGAGCCGGACACTTGCATAGAATTTCAGGGCATTACCGCCTGACGTTGTTTCAGGGCTGCCATACATCACGCCAATCTTCATGCGGATCTGGTTGATGAAGACCACCATACATTGCGAACGGTTGATTGAGCCGGTTAGCTTGCGAAGTGCCTGGCTCATAAGTCTGGCCTGAAGTCCGACATGGCTATCGCCCATTTCGCCTTCTATTTCAGCGCGTGGGACCAAAGCGGCTACCGAGTCGACAACAAGAATATCGACAGCATTGGAGCGCACCAGCGTATCGGCAATCTCGAGTGCTTGTTCGCCGGTATCGGGCTGCGAAACGATCAACTCGTCAATGTCGACGCCAAGTTTTTTTGCGTAACCGGGGTCGAGCGCATGTTCTGCGTCGATAAAGGCCGCTGTGCCGCCAGCTTTTTGCGCTTCTGCAATTGTATGCAGCGCGAGCGTCGTCTTGCCTGAGCTTTCAGGGCCGTAAATTTCGATGATCCTGCCGCGCGGAAGACCGCCAATACCCAACGCGATATCAAGGCCGAGCGATCCCGTGGAAACGGAGTCGATCTCGATCGCTTCACGCGACCCCAATTTCATCGCGGAACCTTTACCGAAGGCCCGGTCAATCTGCGCAAGTGCGGCGTCTAGCGCCTTTTCTCTGTCCATATTATCTTTTTTTCCGTCGGAATCGATGACTTTGAGATGGGCTGCCATTGCCTTTTTCCTCCTAGAAGCTCCGCGTCTGTCGTTCAACGCTGAGTTCTTTGTATATGGTTTGTTCCAAAAGAACAAGGAGGGAACATTGTGTTAGTCTGACAATGCTCTTTTCAATGCATCGTCAACGCCGTGCAGGGTAAATGGTTTGGCCAAAAAAAGTCGGTTTTGGTGGCGTTCTGGCGGTTTTTCAAGGTCCGCACCGCTTGTGAAGAAAAATGGTATTCGCTTCTCGTTCAGAGCATCAGCGATCGGCCAACTGGCTTTTCGATCGCGTAGATTGACGTCCAGAACAGCAACGTCAAACTCACTCGTTTCGACGGCCGCAAGGCCCGATTCGAGCGTTTCTGCTGTATCGGACAGCTCATAACCCAAGATTTCTATAAAATCTTCCAACATCATCGAGATGAGAGTTTCGTCCTCGATGATCAGAATGCGTGCTGCGACCATAGTCTCCATGCCTATAGATTAACAAGGCGCTGATAAAGAAGGCATAAAATTTACCTGTCAATACACTGCAGTTATTCAGCCTTGTTCAATATGGATCCGACTGCATCTGCAAGTTGCTGCACCGAGAAGGGTTTTGGGAGGAAATGCACTTGCTCTATATTGATCGACTTACGCAGCTGTTCTTCCGCGTAGCCGGACATGAATAGTATTGGGATGTGCGGCAGCGTTTCACGCAACTGGCGCGCCATTGTGGGGCCATCCATTCCAGGCATCACAACGTCCGACAAAATTAGATCGAAGTCTTTGCGTTTTGCTATTATCTCCAGCGCGACTTCGCCGTCCTCCGCCGTCACAACGCTATATCCCTGGCGAGCCAGCGCGCGCTCGGCGACGGCGCGTACCATATCCTCATCTTCGACGACCAGGATCGTTCCAGTACCCCATGGCTCGGCGGTCGGTTGCGGCGATGTTTGTGCCGGTGTTTTGGGTTTGGCTTTGCTCGCGATTTGACCGCTAGCCAATTCTGACTTTTCATCAACTTCGCCGCGATGGACGGGTAGGTAAATGGTGAACGTGGTCCCCTTACCCAGCTCGGAATCGGCAAAGATATAACCACCAGACTGTTTCACGATGCCGTAGACCGTTGAAAGCCCGAGGCCGGTTCCCTTCCCAACTTCCTTGGTGGTGTAAAAGGGTTCGAATATTTTTGAGAGCGAGTCAGGCTCCATCCCAATGCCGGTGTCTGTCACGCGAAACGCCGTATATTCCGTAGACGGCATTATTTCATGCCCCATTGTATCCACCTCGGCACTCGAAACGGCGAATGTTTCCAGCGTTAGCGTCCCTCGCCCCCCATTTGATTCCGACGACTGGATCGCGTCCCGTGCATTGACTGCAAGATTGACGATGACCTGTTCGAGCTGCCCAGGGTCGGCGCGGATCGACCCGAGATTTCGGCCGTGACGGATTTCAAGTGCAACCGTTTCGTCCAATAGTCGTTTGAGAAGATTAGATACTTCTGACACAACATCAGGCAATTGAAGAATTTGAGGACGCAATGTCTGCTGCCGTGAAAAGGCGAGCAACTGTCTGGTTAGCCCGGCAGCCCGGTTGGAATTGGATTTAACTTGCTGGATATCGTCATAGTCACTGTCGCCGGGTGTATGGCGCAACAGCATCAGATCGCAATGGCCGATGATTGCGGTCAGGATATTGTTGAAATCATGGGCCACGCCGCCCGCAAGCTGGCCAACCGCCTGCATCTTGGTTGCCTGTGCAACTTGGCGCTTTAGCTTTTCGTCCTCGCTATTGTCTTTGAGGCTCAAAAGAACGGCGGCTTCTCCGAGCCCTGATGCGCCTGCGACGGTCATCGCGACGGTTTCGTCTGGCTGACTTTTCAGCCGTAACGCGATGTCGGCAGAAATTGACGCGCTGTTGGAGAAACGCCGGACGGCATTGGCCACGGCTGTTTTGTCTTCATCGACGACAAGGTCGCCTGGATAAACGGGGTGAGAATCGTCATCCAATCCTGCCGCACGTCGGAATGCTTCATTCATGTACAAGAAGCGGCCATCTCGCTCGGCCAGAGCAAGGCCAAGAGGCAACATGCCGAGTAGAGCATGGATGTCGGCACGGTCGGTTGTTCCGCCTGGGCCTGCGACCTCATCCAGCAAGAAAAATAGCAGAGAGTTCGCATCTTGCGATCCTGTCGCTAGTGGCACCTGGACAAGGCGCAATGGAACGCCGTCATCGCCTTCTCGCGCTATGCGCAGCAGCTGATCCTCTCCGGTCTCCAGAATATTCGTGAACTCGCGCCCGCGTAAACGTTCCTGTGTAGAACCAAGCGCGCGTTGCCGGAAAACCTGATTTGCCGCAATCATCTGCCCTTGGCCGTTAACGAGCACGGCCATCACACCCGCTATCCCAAGCGCGTTGCCCGCGGGACTTTCGATCATACGCCGTGCTTCGCCGATCATGTCGGTTCCGGTGGCCGGTGCGAACCGCCAAATCAGGAAATCGCCTTTTTCGCCGCCCCGTTCGACGATTGCGTCATAACTGCCTTGCGGCGTTTTGAGCGCGGCGGCGTTTCCTCGCCCATCGCGCCAAGCCGTTCGCCCGGCATGGGTCAGTCGTTCGACACCATCATTATCGAACGGCAAAGCTGGCGGCGTGGGCGCGCCGCGAAAATCTTTTTCAAAAAAACTATTGGCGGCGATCAGAATGCCTTGCCGGTCTGTGACAACAATGGGCATTCCAGCACCGTCAATCGCAGCCCGGATCAACGCGCGATCAGGGCTGATTGTCGCCTTGGCCGCCAAAGGCCGCCTCCGGGTCGCGATCATTGCGATGCCAAGTGCAGACAGAAACAGCGCTGCAAAACCGGCTGCGAATAACGGGCTTTCCAACAGGAACATCAGGAGCAATGCGGAACCAATGCCGGCAACCATAACCAGCCCCAGCAAAGAACGGTCGGCGAACTGGCTAACCTTGGGGTGCCTGTCTCGGCTTTCCGGAGCGACGGTCGCCATCAGCTCGCCTGCTCGTCGTCATAGTTCAAATGGCGCCGTTTCCACCGTCTGGCGACCCGATATCGCCAAAACCAGTCGGCAAGCATATAGGCAATCACGGCCGAAATAATCGCGATTATCAGCAGGCCGCCGAGAAGTGCCGGTGCGGCATCTGTCGCAAGCCAAGCAAACCATTCCGAAGCCCCCGCGCTTCTCTCGTACAACGCCAGTGCATGGCTGGCATTTGCTTCGAGGCCGAACACGTTGTTTCCGACTATCAATGCGCTCCCCAAGATAAATGGTGTGGTGATCGGGTTACTTGTAAAGGTTGCTGCTGCTGCAACCGGGATATTAGCCCGAAAGGGCAACGCCAGAAGCGCTGATGCGATAATCTGGAGACCCGGGATCATGACGAAAATGCCGACAATCATCCCCAGCGCCGCTCCGCGAGGTACGGACCGCCGGTTAAACCGCCACAAATAGCTGTGCATGATTCGCCCCGCAAAGGGCTTGATAAAGCGATTCTTCAGCAATTCTTCGCGGCTTGGCGAATGTCGCCGGACCCAGCGGACGAAAGATCCGGATTCGCGCTTCGATTTAGCCACGATCGCGCATCAGGCGGCCCTGTTCCCTCTTCCAGTCGCGCGATTTTTCGGTCGCCCGCTTGTCATGCTGCTTCTTGCCTTTGGCAATCGCCAGTTCCACTTTCGCCTTTCCGCGTGAGTTAAAATATACGGACAACGGAACAAGCGTCATGCCCTTGCGTTCCACGGCACCACGCATCTTGTTGATCTCACGCGCGTTAAGCAGCAATTTACGTGGACGCTTGGCTTCATGATTGTATCGGTTGCCGTGGCTGAACTCCGGGATATTGGCGTTGATCAGCCACACTTCGCCATCCTGTAGATCCGCATAGCTTTCCGCAATCGCACCTTCACCGAAACGCAGTGATTTTACTTCGGTTCCCGTCAACGCGATTCCGGCTTCGAACTTCTCATCGATCGCAAAATCATAGCGCGCGCGCCGGTTCTCGGCGACGGTCTTGACCTTGTCGAACTCTACGGGATGAGGGCGCGCCATGGATCAGTCCTTAAGCAATGACGCATGACTTAAAGCTGAATCGACACGCGCTTGCGCCTCCTCCGATGGCCATGTCATCGGCAGCCGCAATTCACCAGGGAATCCCGGGAGAACCTTTGTGAGTGCATATTTTAAGGGCCCCGGAGATGCATCGGCGAACATTGCACCATGCAAAGGATGCAGCCGGTCATTAAGCGCGAGCGCTTCGGCTGTGTCTCCCCTCGCCCATGCAGCCTGAAATTCAGCGCAAAGCCGAGGCGCAACATTGGCCGTTACGGAGATGCATCCCGTGCCGCCCATGGCCAGATAACCCAGCGCCAAATAATCATTGCCCGAAAGCTGGCAAAAATCGGTGCCGCAGGCTGCTCTTTGGGCGCTTAAGCGATCCATGTCGGCCGTCGCATCTTTGACGCCGACAATGGACGGAAATTTACGAAGCCGCTTCATCGTTTCAACCGAAATGTCGGAAACGGTCCGTGAGGGAACATTGTAAAGGACAATTGGAAGATCACATTCGCCGATCATCGCTTCGAAGTGGCGGTAAATCCCTTCCTGGCTCGGTTTGTTGTAGTAAGGCGGTACGACAAGACCCGCAGTAGCCCCGAATTCCTTTGCCTTTTTCAGATTCCTGATCGCTGATTTTGTGTCGTTCGAACCGCAACCTGCGATCACAGGCACACGTCCTGCAGCCTGATCGACACATACGCGAACAACTTCAAAATGTTCTTCAAAAGTCTGAGTCGCCGCCTCACCCGTCGTCCCGCAAGGAACAAGGGCGCTGCTGCCTTCCTCGATTTGCCAGTCGATGAAGCTCCGAAAAGCGCCTTCATCAAACGTTCCGTCGCGAAAGGGCGTCACCAGAGCCGGAATCGACCCGCTGAACATAAATTTCTCCTTCACCTCAACATGTTTGCGCTGCATATCAGCATCAAATCACCGAGGCCTGTTCACCGCCAGATAAGGATTGTGCGCACACTATGTCCAGCATGATAAAACACACAGTCACGATCATTGCGATCGGTGCCGCCGCTTTGGTCGGATCAACGGCCGCTTCCGCCCAATCCCTGAACTCCGAACAACGCGCTTGGTATGCAAGTCGATTGGGCGTTTCAGGCGCCGGGTCTGTAGGGTCAGTTCCGCAAGCCAACCCGTTGGGCGAAGCCGTATTGCAATGGAATCGTTTGCAACAGAGCGATTCTTTGCCGTTCAACGATTATGCGAGTTTTCTGGTTTCCCATCCTGATTGGCCCGGCGAAACAAGGATGCAGCGCGTTGCCGAAAATCAGATACCGGCAAGCGGAACATCACCGCGCTCACTGATTGCATATTTCGAGCGGTTTGAGCCGATTACAGCATCTGGTTCGCTGCGCTACGCTGAAGCATTGGCGGCGATGAGTCGCAACGATGACGCCAACCGCTTTGCCCGTCAGGCATGGCGCCTCGGTTCGTTCAACAGGCAATCCGCTACGTCCGACGAGGCGACAATCCTCTCGCGCTTCGCAGGAGCGCTCCGGCCAGAAGATCATGATTCGCGCTTCGATTATCTGCTTTGGCAGGATGATACGTCTGCTGCGGCGCGCGTATTGTCACTAACCTCCAGCTCCCGCCGCGATGCGCATTCTGCCCGTCTGCGTCTGGCAACTGGTGCTGGCGCGGAGGCGGGTCAGTCGGCAATGGGTGATCCGGGCTATGTCGCGGAACGGGCAATGTGGCTCCGCAATAATGGTCGTTCGCTCGAAGCGCGAAATTTGCTCGCTAATCGCCCTACCCTTCAATATCGCCCGACAGACGCAGAAGAGTGGTTTGAGGTTCTCCTCACCAATGCCCGCGCTGCCGCCAATGACCGGCAATGGGCACGCGCATTTTCGATTGCGAGCAAAGTTGACGACGCATTCGAACCCGGAACCGATGTTAGCGGTGAAGTGCTTGGCGTACGTGATGATTATACGAGCCTGACATGGCTTGCCGGAACAACGGCGCTTTGGCACCAAAACCGCCCGGCTGAAGCTATCGGTATGTTCGAACGCTATGGCCGCGCCGCTCGAACACCGCAGACACGCTCCAAAGGGTTTTACTGGGCAGGCCGTGCAGCGGAAGCCGCTGGACGAAGAGACGAAGCCAATCGTTTCTACGAGGAAGCCGCCGCTTATTATGACTATTTCTACGGCCAGCTCGCGACTGAAAGGCTGGGGCGTAGACTCAGCGTTCCACAAGTCGCGCAGATTGCTTTGGATCCCGCCGGCCAGCGGACGTTCTTTGAAAGTGAAGTTGTTCGGGCGACTCGCCTTCTCGGGGAATTGGGAGCTTGGAATACACAGTCGACCTTCTTGCGTGCGCTATCATCTCAGGCCACCACGGACGACGATCATCGCCTGACAGCCATGTTGTCATCGCAGATTGGCCGACAGGATCTGGCCGTGATGACCCATCGCAGCGCGCGGGTGAATGGCTTTGAAGCTAGCGCTTATGGTTATCCGACGGTTCCCATGCCCTCCAGTTCACAGCGTTATTTCACGCTCGTCCACGCAATCGCCCGGCAGGAAAGTCAGTTCGATACACGTGCCGTCAGCCATGCCGGCGCACGCGGATTGATGCAGTTCATGCCGGCCACGGCGCGCGAGGTATCAGGGTGGATAGGCCGTTCGTACAACCGATCGGCGCTGACCAGAGATCCGCAATACAGTATCTCACTGGCTACGGCCTATTATGAATCGCTGTTCAATCGGTGGAGCAATCATGCTCTTTCGGCAGGGTCTTACAATGCGGGCCCCGGCAACGTGAATCGCTGGATCAGGGCCAATGGCGATCCGCGTACACCCGGTGTCGATATTATCCGGTGGATTGAGGAAATTCCGATCTATGAGACCAAAAACTACATACAGCGCGTGATGGAAAACGCGGTGATGTATGACCTTCTCCATCCAGACCGGGCGTATATGCCGCCCAACAATGCCCCGCTTTCACGCTATCTTGGAAAATCCACACCGGGGTAATGGCTGATAAAGTCAATTACATCACACCGGCGGGCTATCGCGCGCTCAAGGCCGAGTATGAAAAGCTGTTCGGGGAAGATCGTCCGGCGCTTGTTGAAATTATCAGCTGGGCCGCCGGCAATGGTGATCGCAGTGAAAATGGTGACTATATTTACGGCCGCAAAAAGCTCCGTGAGATTGATCGCCGAATTTCCTTCATATCGCGCAGAATGAAGGCGGCGCAAATCGTCGACCCATCGGAACAGCACGACAAGGACCATGTGTATTTCGGAGCAACGGTAACTCTGATCGATGAGGAGGATCAGACCCGCACTGTCACACTCGTAGGAGAAGATGAGGCCGATGCCTCGTCGGGCAGGATCAGCTGGATATCACCAATGGCGAACGCGCTGAAGCGTGCGGTTGTCGGCGACAGTCGCACCGTGCGTTTGCCGGCAGGCCCTAAAGACTATGAAATTACTGGGATTAGCTATCCCGAAATGGCCAATTAATAGGCGCGGTACCGGTATCCGTTGCCTGTATGGACAAGCGCTGTGCGGATTTCAGCATCGGTAAGCCGGTAATCGCGGTTGGTATCTGCCCAACGGCGGAAGAAGCGGTTGACGCTTCTGGCTACGCCGCTGCTGATTTCGCCGCGGCGGCCAACCGAATAATTGTCTCGTACGAACTGCTGCCCTTCACGCGTTTGGGCAAGCCATGGGTCAAGATTTCCTGCGCCGGGGCCTGTGAAATTGCTGGCGTAGCGCTCGGCATAACCGTGGTTGCCATGATATCCGTTACCGCCGCGATAATCTTGCGCATAAGAACCATGATGTTCGGATCCGCCGCGATGCCCGCCATTGCCGTAACCGTCATAGGCACAGCCCGAAACGAGCATCGCCGTTCCCATTAGTGCTGCAATTCCATATTGTGATCTCGACATATTCGACTCCTGTTTGTGCCGATATCGCACAATGCGCCCGAATATCGCAATCGGAGCGAGCTAGTCGCTTGATCTTGTCCCCAAATGGGACGCTGCCAAATCCATAATCTTTGGGTCCGGCTCGGGTGGTTCCATCGACACATGTTCTTCAAGCCGGTCAGCAATATGGGTCAATGCTGCAATACGCGCGGCCTTCTTGTTGTTGCCGTCAATGACCTGCCAAGGAGCCCAGCGCGTATCTGTGCGTGCGAACATATCATTGATCGCTTCCAGATAGTCGCCGCGTCGTTCGCGATTGCGAAAATCGTCTGCGGTTAGCTTCCAATGCTTCCACGGGTCATTGAGGCGTTTGCGGAAACGCGCGTCTTGTTCGTCTTGGGTGACATGCATGAAAAGCTTGATGATCGGCGTACCGCTGTCGCGCTGTTGCGCTTCGAACTCGTTGATCTCGTCATATCCACGGCGCCAGTCAGCCTCCGAGCAATAGCCCTCGACCCTCTCGACCAAGACACGGCCATACCAAGTCCGGTCAAACACATTGATTTCGCGGTTTCCGGGAAGCTTGTTCCAGAACCGCCAGAGAAAATGCCGGGCTTTTGCTGCGTCCGTCGGGGCGCCGATCGGCCAAACTTCGAAGAAGCGTGGATCCCAACGGCTGGTCATTCTCCGGATCGCGCCGCCCTTGCCGGCGGCGTCCCAGCCTTCAATGGCTATGACTGCGCGTTTGGCATTCGCGATATAGGCGGCTTGAATCTGCCCGAGGCGTTCCTGCAATTCTACCAGCGTATCGCCATAATCGCCGTCAAACTTGGCGCCGCTTTCAAAGTCTGTGAGATTTATAGTCATGGCGTATCTCTAAGCCGCGCCACGGTGCACTTCCAGTCGATTAACCCTTTATCCTGTTAGGTGGGCTCGATGGTGCCTGAGATATACCCCGCAATGCGATGAGGGTCCTGCATCGGCATGAAGTGCGTGAGATCCGGAAGATAGATTTCCCTTGCTTTGAGGAAGGCCTCGGCCAGCCCCAGCCATGTTGGAGATTTGGTGAAGTCCATGCCTCCGCCTTCCTCAATTCGCGGCGCGCGCAGGATGGTCACAGGATTGTCGATCTGCGCAACCAGTGGATAGGGGTCAAGGCACATCGAGCCCATATAAACCGATGCTTCGAGATGTCCCGGACAGGCGAGCTCGTAACCGCCTTCTTCCAACGGAAGGAGACCATGCTTGCAATAATCCATCAACACATCTGTTTGCCACAGCCCATAGGAAGGATGATCCTTTAGCCGCTCGAACATCTGCTTCGGCGAGTCCCATTGACTGCGGCGACGGGCGATTGGGTTTTCGCTCGGATCAATATCTTCGGGCTTTGGCGCGTTTTTGTAATAGCTGGGGTCCATGACCACCGGATCAATGAGAACTAGCCGCGCAAACCGCTCACCCATCCGCGCGGAGAGCTGCACAAGGCAATGCCCGCCCATCGAATGCCCCGCGCCGATGATATTGGTGAGTTCAAGCTCTTCAACCAGCGCTGCGAGTGGCTCCGCCGTTTTCGACCAGTCTGCCAGGCTGTCAGGCTTGCTCGATCGCCCATGCCCCAACAGATCGACAGCGATAATACGATGATCCTGCGGAAGTTCCGCGACCACCTTGTCCCAACACCGCGCATGAAAACCTGTTGCATGAAGCAGCAGGATCACCTGCCCATCCGGGTTCCCCCATTCGAAATAGCAAAGTCGGGTCTCGCCATCGCCGAAATAGTTTTTGGAAGGTTCGGTCATCCCTCTTTCGGAGGTTCTACAACGCGTAGGTTCAGTTCGCGAAGCTGCTTCATGCCCACTTCGCTTGGCGCGCTCATCATCAAATCTTCGGCGCGTTGGTTCATCGGGAAGAGGACGACTTCGCGGATATTCGGTTCACCGGCGAGTAGCATCACAATCCGATCAATACCCGGCGCGGACCCGCCATGCGGCGGGGCGCCAAATTTGAACGCGTTGATCATGCCGGAGAAATTCTCGTCGACATCGGCTTGGCTGTATCCGGCGATTTCGAACGCCTTGTACATGATATCCGGCCGATGGTTACGAATGGCCCCTGACGACAGCTCTACACCGTTACAGACAATATCATATTGCCAGGCGAGAATATCGAGCGGGTCCATGGTTTCCAGCGCTTCCATCTCGCCCTGCGGCATTGAGAAAGGGTTGTGGCTGAAATCGATTTTTTTCTGCTCTTCGTCATATTCGTACATCGGGAAATCGACGATCCAGCAGAATTTGAATGCATTCTCGTCGATCAAGCCCAGTTCTTCGCCAAGCCGTGTGCGAGCACCGCCAGCCAGGCGAACCGCTTCGGCTTCCTTACCTGCCGCGAAGAACACACTGTCCTCTTCACCAAGGCCCAGTTCTTCGAGCAACTTGGCCGTCTTTTCTGCTCCATGGTTTTTGGCGATTGGGCCGGACGGAGCGCCTTCCTTGCGGTTGATATAACCGAGTCCTGCAAAGCCTTCGCCGCGCGCCCAGTCATTCATGCTGTCGAACCAGCGGCGACCGCGATCACCGGTTTTCGGTGCCGGAATAGCGCGCACAACGCCGCCCGAGCCGACGATATTGGCGAACAGACCGAAATCTGAGCCTTCGAAATGACTGCTGACATCGACAATCTCGATGGGGTTGCGCAGATCGGGCTTGTCCGAACCATATTTGAGCATGGCATCGGCAAAAGGAATGCGGACAAATTCGGGATCGACCTCACGGCCCTTTCCGTCCCAGTCAGCAAATTCCTGAAAAATACCGCACAGCACAGGCTCGATGGCTTGAAACACGTCTTCCTGGGTTACGAAGCTCATCTCGAAATCGAGTTGGTAAAATTCACCCGGCGACCGATCAGCGCGGGCGTCCTCATCCCGGAAACAGGGCGCGATCTGGAAATAACGGTCAAAGCCGGCAACCATGATCAGCTGTTTGAACATCTGCGGCGCTTGGGGAAGCGCGTAGAATTTACCGGGGTGGACCCGGGACGGCACCAGATAATCGCGCGCGCCTTCTGGCGAAGACGCCGTCAGAATGGGTGTCTGAAACTCGGTGAAATTCTGGTCGATCATGCGCTTGCGGATCGAGGAAATGACCTCGGACCGCAGCAGGATGTTTTTGTGCATGCTCTCACGGCGCAGATCGAGATAGCGATATTTTAGACGAATATCCTCGGGATAGTCAGCTTCACCTGCCACGGGCATTGGCAGTTCTTCGGCAGCTGATTGCACTTCAACGGACGTGGCGCGGATTTCGATCTCACCGGTGTCGAGCTTTGTGTTGATCAGGTCGCCCGAACGCGCGACGACTTTGCCAGTCACCGTGATCACGGATTCAGCGCGCAGCCGCTCGAGTGTTGCAAAGGCGGGGCCGTCAACTTCCGTGACGATCTGGGTAATCCCGAAATTATCGCGCAAATCGACGAAAACGAGATCACCATGATCGCGTTTGCGATGAACCCAGCCGGAAAGGCGGACTTCCTCGTCAACATTATGGCTGCGGAGTTCGGAACAATTATGGGTGCGGTATGTGTGCATAGTCATGGGCGGCTCAATAGCGGAATAGTTTGGACGGGCAAGCGGCGAAATCCTGCTTTCAGATTTGACTCTGCTGGTTGGCATGGCGAGGAATGGCAGGATAGGTCGCTTATCTGGCAACTTTTCGGAGAATATCATGAAGACGCTTGGAATAACTGTTTGTGCGATTGCGGTACTTACCCTTGCCTCCTGCTCTGATAGCATGACGGCGGAAGAAGAAATCGCCCAGATTGAAGCGGCCCAAGCGGCAGCCGCCCCAGACACGCCCTCGGTGCAAGCGCAATATGATGAGGCTGTAGGATGCGCTGCGACGGCGGTGAATGTTGCCCAGGTATTCAACGTCATCGCTTCGACGGACGAAGACAGTAACCCGGACCAGGCCGCGCAAGCCCGTGGCAACGCAGAAGAGAATATGGCGCAAGCCCGGGTATTCGCGCAGCGGGCTGAGCAGATTGCTTCAGATCCGGAAATCGGAAAATCGCGTGACGAAGTCATGGCCGATATTGACGGCGTGGACCGCGTAATTCGCCAACGAGGGCGGGATGCTGATGATTTCATGGCGTTCGCTACGGAGCTCGCGCGCGAGTCTGACCAATGCGATACGGCTCAAAGCACGGCAGGATAGGCAAAAAACGCAGCTTTCCACAAGATTGCAGCGTGCTCCTGTGGTGTGCCTCGTCGGTGAGCCTATGGTTTCGGCATGAAAATTCATCCGCTGATTGAAGACAGCGCAACCCTTGCTGAAATGTGTGCACGCCTTGCGAAGTCGGATTTCGTCGCTGTCGATACCGAATTCATGCGGGAGAGCACCTATTGGCCCGACCTGTGTCTGATTCAGATCGGTAATGCTGAAGAGGCTGCGGCCGTCGATCCCAAGGCGGATGGCATCGACATGTCACCGCTTCTTGATCTGCTTGTAGACAACGAAGAAATTTTAAAGGTTTTTCATGCCGGCGGTCAGGATGTGGAGATTGTTTACAATCTGACAGGCAAGACCCCGCACCCCATCTTTGATACCCAGATTGCTGCAATGGCGCTCGGTCTTGGGGAACAGATTGGTTATTCTAATCTTGTTGACGCGCTTCTTGGGCATACGCTGGACAAGGGCGCGCGGTTTACCGATTGGGCCCGGCGCCCTCTCGACAAGCGTCAGCTCGATTATGCGGTTGGCGATGTCACGCATCTGGCGGACTTGTTCCCGAAAATGCTCGACCGGCTGCGCGATACGGGCCGCGGCGCATGGATCAATGCAGAGATGGAACGGCTGGCCGATCCCGCAAATTATGAGAATGTTCCGGAATTGTCCTGGAAGCGTGTTCGTATTCAGAGCCGGAAAGCGGATGTTCTTGGGCGCTTGAAAGCGATTGCGGCGTGGCGGGAGCGCGAGGCGCAAGAAAAAAACCTCCCACGCGGTCGATTACTTCGTGATGAGACGCTCGCCGATATTGCTGCTCATCCACCGAAAAACCAAAAATCACTCGGCAAGATACGCGGACTCCCATCCAGCTGGGCTGGAAACGATATTGGTGCGCGTCTTATGGATGTCATTGAGAACGCCGAAGCACTGCCGGACGATGAGCTGCCGCCGCGCAAAAACCGTAAACCCGGGCTTGGGAAAGAGGGCGCATTAGTTGCTGATCTGTTGAAGCTTCTTCTGAAAATTCGGGCGCGCGAAATTGGCGTGGCGTCACGTCTGGTCGCCAAGGCTAACGAACTCGAACAATTGGCAGCAGGCGAACGAGAGGATTTGGGTATATTGGCTGGTTGGCGCTTTGAAGAGTTTGGTCAAGACGCGCTCAATCTCGTCGAAGGGCGTGTTGCCTTCGCCGTTCGGGACGGCAAACTGAAAGTCACCCATACCGAAGCCACCCATATCGAAATCACGCAAACCGAAGAAAGTGACGATGAATAGCACCTATCTTTTCAGCGTCTTCGGGCTTGCTTCAATTGTTTCAGGATGCGCAACATCTTCAACCGAACCGCCAATGGCCGGAGCTGGCCCATGTGATGCGGATGCTGCCCAATATCTTATCGGTGAAACAGTGACACAAAACCTCGCGTCCACCGCGTTGCGGGTGACGGGGGCTCGTGATTTTCGCTGGATACCCGAAAATAGCGCCGTGACGATGGACTATCGCCCTACCCGGCTTAACATAGAGTTCGACGTCAACAGGGTCGTTACCACCATTCGCTGCGGCTAGAGCCACTCAAAGCAGTCGCATCTCCGCTTTTTTGTTGAAAGCGTCGGCGAGTTGCCGATGCCGTTTCGCCACCGGCTGACTGTAGAGTTCAGCATCACTCTTATCCAGCGATAGGACGAGCTTATCATCTTCGACTGCGACCGTGCTGAGCTCAAGCGGTCCGGCGACGCCGCCACTCAATCGCTGCCCAAAACGCATCGCTAATCCCCAGCGGGATGCCTGTTCGAGTTCTTTTTTGCTGCACAGATCGACCAACTCGTCGACTACGCCAATTCCGCCGCCAAAATTGGTGAACAGTGCCTGGGCCATCTTACCCCGGTCGTTGCTTTCAATACCGACCCAGTTTCCATGTAGCGCCATTTCAAGGCCTCGTTCGGCACGAAATCCAGGATGAGCACGCCACCCGGTATCCGCCAAGAGGCATGCCGCAAGCCTGATACGTTTATCGGTGTCCGATTCTTCGGAGAAGAGCGGAGCGATCCAGCGATTAAGTAGATCTCCATGTTCAGGAAAGCGGCCCTGCCGTTCCCCCTCTTCTCTCGTTGCTGCGATCAACGGATCGAGCTTGCGAGTTTCCTTGTCTAAACGCTCATAGAGCAACCCCTCGCGCAGCCCGTATGCGGATACGATGAGATCTCCGAGATTGGCCTGTTTCAGGAGTTCAGAAAGGATGGCCGCGCCGTCCCGCAAGTTTGGGATGCGCCCTGAAGCAAGGGAGGGAACTGCTGATAGGTTCGATGGGTCGATCCTAGCTAGCAAGCGGACCAGAGCGGCGGGCCGTTCAGGCTTCATCACATAGTGATGAACAATTGGCAGCGGAAACTTGGTGCGGTGCATGTCGACCCTTGCAAGTGCGCGCCAGGATCCTCCCACAAGATAAAAAGGTTTACCTTCGCATTTGCGGATCCAATCGGCAGATTTAAGCGCCTTGGTAATGGCTCTTTTGAGTGTGCCCTTCTTTCCCGATTTCCGCAATTCGGCGATCCGCAAAACACCGAGTGGAAAGGAGACACATTCCTTTACCTCGCCACCTGCAATCCGCGCCAGTTCCAAGCTGCCACCGCCCAGATCGCCGATCAGCCCTTCCGCTTCGGGAATGGCAGAGAGAACGCCCATAGCCGCCAATTTGGCTTCGTCCTCGCCAGACAAAAGACGGACCGGAAGACCAATCTTCTCAAGTTGTGCTATCAGTTGCGGCCCGTTGTGGGCCTCGCGCACGGCGGCAGTAGCAACGGTCCTCAGATCGGTGACATTCATTGCACTACACAGCGAGCGGTAGCGGCGCAGTATCTCCATCGCGTCGGCAATGGCGTCTTCGTGCAGTGCGCCATCTTCATCACGGCGCTTGCCCAGCCCGACCAAGACCTTTTCGTTGAAAAGAAATGCAGGAAGGCGGCCATGCCCGTCAAAAACAACAAGACGTATCGAATTGGAGCCAATATCGATGACAGCCGTGCGCCCGTCTTCTGGAGCGGAAGCATCCTCTTCCGAGCGGAAAAGTGAAAGTACAGCCATCGAGAGAAACTCCTAGCCCCTTCGGAGGAGCCGGGAAACCTGCTTATCCACGCCGTTTGACGTGAAGCTTCTTCGGCGTAGAGCCCTGCTCACTCAGGGCCGCTCCGCGCCCGGATAGCGACGGGTTCGTCATGAAATAGCGATGCAGGTTAAATGGGCGGCCTTCCGGCTCTATCCTCTCATAGCTTCCATCAGAATTGAGCATCCAGCTCTGTTCATTGTCGATAAGATTGGCAACCATCACCTGATCGAGAATCTGAGCGTGAACGGTCGGATTTTGAATGGGCATCATATATTCGACCCGCCGGTCAAAATTGCGCGGCATCCAGTCGGCCGAACTGATGAGAATATGAGCTTTCTTGTTCGGGAGCGACGCCCCGTTCCCAAAACAGGCAATACGGCTATGCTCGAGAAAACGTCCGATAACCGAACGAACACGGATATTTTCTGACATGCCCGGAATTCCAGGTTTCAGGCAACAAATCCCGCGAATGATCAGATCGACTTCAACGCCCGCATTACTGGCTTCATAGAGTTTCTCGATAATGGCCGGATCGACGAGCGAGTTCATCTTCGTCCAGATGGCGCCGCCTTTACCTGCCTGCACATTCGCGATTTCCACATCGATCAGTTCCACAAGGTCGTTGCGCATATCGCGCGGCGACATTGAAATCAGCTCAAGATTCTTAGGCTGCACATATCCGGTAATGTAATTGAACAGCTGGGCGGCATCTCGTCCGGCGCGGGGATCGGCAGTGAAGAAGCTGAGATCGGTGTAAATCTTCGCAGTGACGGGATGATAATTGCCCGTCCCGAAATGGCAGTAGGTGCGATATCCATCTTCTTCCTTGCGAACGACCATGGTCACCTTGGCGTGAGTTTTCCACTCGATAAAGCCATAGACGACCTGAACACCGGCGCGTTCCAACGCATTCGCCCAGAGGAGGTTCTGCTCTTCGTCAAATCGCGCTTTAAGCTCGACTACGGCGGTAACTGACTTGCCTGCTTCGGCGGCATCGATCAGCGCGCGAATGACCGCGGATTGCTTGCCTGCACGGTACAATGTCTGTTTGATCGCCACGACATCTGGATCATCGGCTGCTTGTTTGAGCAACGCTACAACAACGTCGAACGACTCATAGGGGTGATGAACCACGATATCCTTGGTCTTGATAGCGGCGAAGCAATCGCCGCCATGTTCCCGGATACGTTCGGGAAAGCGCGGACTGAACGGCGGGAATTTCAAATCCGGTCGATCCTCATCAACCAGCTGCCCGATGTCTGCAACGCCAAGAAATCCGCTACTTTCGACTACGATACTATCATCGCCGCCCATTTCACGGCGAATAACCTCTTCGATGTCATCCGGAATATCCGCTTCGAGTTTCAGCCGAATAACCCGGCCTCGGCGGCGGCGCTTGATAGCACTGCGAAAATAGCGGACCAGATCTTCGGCTTCTTCCTCAACCTCGATATCGCTGTCACGGATGATCCGGAAAGCACCTCGTCCAATGACGGCGTATCCGGGGAACAGGATATTGGTGAAACGCCGAATAATCGTTTCGATCGCGACATAGCGAGCAATTTCGCCGGGCAAGCGGACAAAGCGCGGCAGCGTGGTGGGAACCATCAACAGTTCGCGAATTGGTGCTCCATCGCGCTCTCTCACGAGATCGAACACAAGACTGAAACCCTTGTTCGGAATAAACGGGAATGGATGCGCAGGATCCAGTGCCTGCGGTGTCAGGACCGGGAAGATATGGCTGTGAAAATGCTCGGATAGCCATGTTTCCGTTTCACCTGAAATCTCGTCATCCGAAAGCACGGAAATCTCGGCTTTGGAGAGCGCTGCGCGCAGTTCTGACCAGACCTGCTGTTGCTCGATCATCAGCGTATTGGCACGGTCGGAAACGGCTGTAAGTTGCTGGCTTGGTGTCATACCATCGACCGACCGCATTTCGACACCAAGAAGTTGCTGCCCCTTCAGGCCAGCGACCCGAACCATGAAAAATTCGTCGAGATTGTTTCCTGAAATTGACAGAAAGCGAAGGCGCTCAAGCAGCGGATGTGCCTGGTTTCTGGCCTCTTCCAGCACACGCTCATTGAACCCGAGCCAGCTCAATTCGCGATTGAAATAGCGGTCTTCCGTACCCGGTTCCACCTCGACCTCATGCGAGAAGTCATCGGTAATATGGTCTGGGTTATATTCGTCCATGACGCCCTTTTAGACGCTTCAATGTTACAGGTCGATGAAACCGAGCTCCGTCATCGCATCGCGGACCAGCCCAAGCGTGATTCGACTCCGCCGTTCAAACGCCATCCGGTCGAGCGTTTCGATGAGGTGGTGCAGAGCATAATGACTGCGGTCCATGCGCTTCAGTAAATAGTCGACTGCATTTTGCGGGACTGCCAGTCCCCGCGCAGTAAAGTGATGATGCAATCGGGCTTCGATCAATTGATCGCTCGGCTCGGTTATGTGTATTTTTGGTGTTGCTGCGATTCTGGATCGCAAATCAGGCAAGGTTATTTCCCAGCGCGGCGGCGGTTCGTCGGCGATGATGAGCAACGGCCTTTGGCTCGCCTGCGCTGCGTTCCAAGCATGGAACAGCGCTTCTTCTTCCGACAGATCCGCATCGTCGATAACCTCGCCCCCGCATTTGCTGGCGAATAACCGGCCAAGGCTGGAACGCCCAGACTTGCGCGGGCCTGTTAATAAGCTGGTCCGAACCGGCCATAATGACCAATGCTCAAGATGCTTGACCGCATCGCTGTTACTCGGATCAACAATGAACGCGATGCCATCCGCTGATTCTGGCCAGTCGAGTGGCAGGGCAATCTGGCTCATTGGCCTTCGGGCGTGTCAGATCCCGCAGAACTGCCTCGACTAATCTGCAAGGTGCCTGTGCCCCGCTGCACCTGGAAACCGCGCGCTGACAAGGCGGAAGCAAGCGTATCGAGATCGCCGATATAGTTGACTTCCATCAACGATACTCCGCCGATGGCGAGGCTTGACGTGGTAGCGCCGCGTACGCCGGGCGTACCCCGAACTGCGGCTTCATTAGAGCGAACCGAATTTGCATCGGGTGTCACAACCCGGATCGTATAGCGGCCGGTCGCAGTTGCCTGTTCGGTGTTGACCGCTGCCGCAGCGGGGCGCCTATCCACGGCGACGCTCTCCTGCAGCTCGTCCAAGGCTTCTTCAAGCGCTTCTTCGTCAAGTCCGAATTCGAAATTCAGCGATGGATCCGGGCGTAGCCGGCCGTCTTCAAGTGCCTCCGCATAAGCAGCATCGATTCGCCGCGCGCCTTCATCAAGCAATTGATCGAGGCTTGCGGAGTTGCGTACCCGCAAAGAGAATTGCGCCAACTTGCGCCGGTCAGGCCCATGATAGGCAACGAAGCGCCCATAAATCGGACCGCCCGGATAGGAATATTGAAGATGCACAACGGGCACGACCACATCGGCGGCGCCGTATGAATCGAGCAAGAACCTCCACCAACCGCGCCCCGGCCTCCCCGTTTGTCCGACTGTCAGCAGCATCGATGTCGGGCCTGTTCCGCTTGCACGAACATAATCAATCGGGCTCTCGCTGGAGCGGAAACGCAACCAGGCTCGCTCCCAAGGCGTGCGTTCCTCAAAACTTGTCGGCGTGCTTCCGACCCATTGAACCGGAAGGATCAACATGGGAGGAGACCGCCGAATCACGCCTGAAACGCCCAAATAACGGCTAACCCTTGCCCGATCGAACATCACACCAAGCCGCGCGACGTAACGGGTGGGGCCTATCTGTTCCTCTTCAACAATGATTCCCGTGACGATAGCGCTTAGTGACGAATCGCTGAGGTTCGGTGCCTGAGCTGCCGTACCGCCATTGACCCTGGCATAGAGCATTCTCCAGCCCTCGCGCTGTGCGCGTTCCCAGGCTGTGCGCCGGGCATCCTCAGCGTCATCTCCCGACGTATCGACAAAAATCCCGGTAACTTCATAGCTGGCCGCCGCATCAAAGCCGAAGTCGCGTGGATTCGCAGGCTGCTCCTGCTGGGCGAGCACGACTCCTGTCGCGCCGATTGCCAGCAGCGCGAGTGCGATAAGCGCTTTCAGATTACGGGTTACAAACTGCATTGTGGGCCTTTTGGCGACTTGGCCGTGGAAATCCAAGAGCGATGTGGCTAGTCGCTATAAACATGAACGCCAAGCACAATTCTCCCGAACCCTATAGCTATGAAAAAGCCGGGGTTTCAATCGCCGCCGGTAATGCCCTTGTCAAAGCGATCGCGCCCCTTGCACGGGCGACCGCCCGGCCGGGTGCAGACGCAGATCTTGGCGGCTTTGGGGGCTTTTTCGACCTCAAGGCTGCGGGCTATTCCGATCCTCTCCTTGTGGCCGCCAATGACGGTGTCGGGACCAAGGTAAAACTAGCGATCGACCATGACCGGCATGATAGAATCGGGATCGATCTTGTCGCGATGTGCGTCAACGATCTGATCGTTCAGGGTGCAGAGCCTCTTTTCTTTCTCGACTATTTCGCGACCGGCAAACTCGATAACGGCGTCGCTGAGCGGGTCGTTGCGGGAATTGCCGATGGCTGCAAGCAGGCTGGATGTGCGTTGATTGGCGGCGAAACGGCAGAGATGCCAGGCATGTATGCTGCCGGCGACTATGATTTGGCAGGTTTCTGCGTGGGAGCGGTCGAGCGCGGTGAAGCATTAACCGGCGCCGATATTGCGGCAGGCGACGTCATTCTTGGGCTTGGATCATCCGGCGTCCATTCAAACGGCTATTCGCTGGTTCGCAAACTGGCGGCCGACAAGGGGTGGAAGCTCGATCGCCCTGCCCCCTTCGATCAGGATCGCCTGCTCGTCGATGCGCTGATTGAGCCAACGAAAATTTATGTGAAATCCCTCCTCCCGCTCGTCCGCTCTGGCAATATCAAAGCCATGGCGCACATAACGGGCGGCGGCTTGCTCGAAAATATCCCGCGCGTCCTTGGAAAAGAGCATCACGCACATGTGGATGTGTCGACCTGGGAGCAGCCCAAGCTGATGACCTTTCTGCAGGCGCAGGGAAATATCGAGCCAGAAGAAATGGCGCGAACATTCAACTGCGGGATCGGCATGGCCTTGATCGTTGCCGAAGACAAAGTGGATGATGTCGCGTTTGCGCTTATCGAGGCGGGCGAGTCGGTTCACCGCATCGGCCATATCGAAGCTGGCGAACGCGGTTGTACAGTAACCGGATCAGCGGATGACTGGTCTGCAATGGCTGGCTGGAGCGCAACGCATAATGGCTAAACGGGCGCGCATTGCCGTCCTGATTTCCGGTCGCGGAACCAATATGGCCGCCCTGCTCTACGCTGCCAAACGTGATGATTGCCCTTATGAGATAGTGTTGGTGGCTTCGAACGACCCGGAGGCCCGTGGTTTGGAGCTGGCCGCAGCCGAAGGCATCCCAATTTTTTCCCACAGCCATAAAGGCATGGATCGCGCTGCTTTTGATGCGCTCATGGACCATGAAATTGGCGAGGCGCGGGCGGATTATGTCGTGCTCGCAGGATATATGCGCATTTTGTCGTCAGAGTTTGTTGGGAAATGGGAAGGGCGGATGCTCAATATCCATCCTTCACTGCTTCCCAAGTATAAAGGCCTTGATACCCATCAACGAGCTCTGGAGGCCGGGGATACTGTTTCGGGGTGCACGGTCCATCTGGTGACTGCGATGCTGGATGATGGTCCGATCCTCGGCCAGACTGAAGTCGCCATCCTGCCCGATGACACGCCGGACCGACTGGCAGCGCGGATCCGTATCGCCGAACATCAGCTCTATCCGCGGGTACTGGAAACGCTTGTGAGCCAAGAGCTCGATCCGGAATGGCTGGTCGCCAAAGTCGGGGAATTGGCATTAGCGTTACCCGAAACGCTCTCGAAATCTTCACACGGCTCACCGGGCTGGCGCGTCGGGACCGAAAAGACGGGCAAGTTTTTTGCCTATGTCTCCATCCATCATCACGGAGAGGATGCGGTTGCCCTGCTGGTCAAGACGAGCGGGGTCGACGAACAGGCCGCGTTGATAGAGGCTGAGCCCGATCTTTACTACAAACCAGCCTATTATGGAGCCTCAGGCTGGATCGCGATCCGGCTTGATACAGGCGCTGTCGATTGGGACCATATTGAAAGCTGGCTCAGAAAGAGCTGGAGCTTGGTCGCGCCGAAAAAACTCCAGTCTCTCGTCGAATTTCTAAGCTGAAAGCCTAACCGACAATCTCGTCTTCATTGAAGAAGTAGGCGATTTCGATGGCGGCATTTTCGTCGCTGTCAGATCCATGGGCGCTGTTGGCTTCGATGGATTCTGCAAAAGTCCGGCGGATCGTGCCTTCGTCGGCTTCCTTGGGATTGGTCGCGCCCATGATCTTGCGATTGCGAAGTACAGCATCTTCACCTTCGAGTACCTGAACCACAACCGGGCCAGACGTCATGAAAGCAACGAGATCGCCAAAGAAAGGGCGTTCGGCATGCACGGCGTAAAAGCCTTCTGCCTGTTCCTGCGTCATCTGGATGCGCTTTGAAGCGATGACGCGAAGGTCTGCTTTTTCGAGCATGTTGGTCACCGCGCCAGTCAGATTGCGGCGGGTTGCGTCGGGTTTGATGATCGAAAATGTGCGTGTCACGGCCATGATGGGCTGAACTCCGATGAAAGTTAGGGAATTTCCGGCTCGCTTAGTGCGAAGCGATTAAGGGCGCAAGCTTAGTGTGGAAGCGGGCAGCCTGATTTATGAACCGATTTACGGCCCTTGGCGCCACCGGCCATTATCTTGTTTCCAGTATCGCGGTTCGACATTGTCCATATCCGAGAGGCTCCGCCACGCATTTCGTGCGTCATCCAACCGGTCAGCATCGAACAGATAGAAGGCGCGATCAAAGGTCAAAGCAGCTTCTCGCCATTCGCCGTCGGCCAGCATGATATATTTCGCCATATTGGCGGCGTCAGTCCCATCGGAAAGCAGGATTGCCTGGTTGCCCGGCGCTCCATCACCAGATTGCCCATGAGGCAGGAAGGATGTCGGATCATATGACCAAAGAGATTCATCAAGTGATCCACGCAGTCGCGCATCACTTGCTACAATCAACAGCCTTTCGCCATTTTCCAATGTCTTCGCCGCCAGCTGCGGAACAACCGCCTCTACTGGCGTGCCGGCCAACTGGTAAAAATCAACCTGCACGCCCTGCCGCTACCCTTCGAAATTGTCGGAGATAAAGCGATCAAGAAGGCGAACGCCGTAACCCGTTGCACCCTTATCAGCGAGATTGGACGCAGATTTTCTCCAAGCTGTGCCTGCGATGTCCAGATGGGCCCATTTCACGCCATCCTTTACAAACCGCTGCAGGAATTGCGCGGCCGTGATTGATCCCGCCTCACGCGGCCCGGAATTCTTGATATCGGCAATCGGCGAATCGATGAGTTTGTCATAAGCCTTGCCGAGCGGAAGGCGCCAAAGCTTGTCGCCGCTGGTGGAACCCGCGCTGATCAGCTGGTCTGCAAGCCCGTCATCATTGGAGAAACAACCGGCCTGCTCATGACCAAGTGCGATAATCATTGCACCCGTCAGCGTTGCCAGATCAACCATCACATCGGGCGCGTATTTTTCCTGCACCCAGTGCATCGCGTCGCAAAGGACCAATCGCCCTTCGGCATCCGTATTCAGCACTTCGACAGTCTGGCCAGACATGGTTGTTACAATATCGCTGGGGCGCTGCGCATTGCTGGACGGCATATTTTCCACCAGCCCGCATACGCCCACGACATGCGCCTTGGCCTTGCGGCCTGCCAATGCCCGCATCGCACCCGCCACAGCAGCCGCGCCGCCCATGTCGAACTTCATGTCTTCCATTCCAGCGGCTGGTTTTAGTGAGATGCCGCCAGTATCGAAGGTCACGCCCTTGCCGACAAAGGCCACGGGTTTTTTCTGGGCACCACCTGTTCCATCCCACCGCATGACAAGCAAATGCGGATCTTGAGCGGAACCTTGTGAGACGCCGAGAAGCGCGCCCATACCGAGTTCGGTCATCTGGGCCTTGTCGAGCGTTTCAATGGATACGCCGAGTTCTGCCAAAGGCTGGCAGCGCTCCACAAAACCTGTCGGATGGATCACATTTGGCGGTTCCGTCACGAGTTCGCGGGCTAGCGCGATGCCGGCATAGACAGCTTGGAACCGATCCCAGCCCGCCGCTTCCCCATCATTCCCGATGACGGTTATCGCCGTGACGCTTGTTTTTGTTTTGGCAGGCGCTTTTGTGCGATAATTATCCAGTCGCCAGCTTCGCTGCAATGCGCCAAAGGCCATGCGCGAACTGGCTTGGCTATCGCTATGCGTTCGTGCGTCGAACGTCAGCGTGGTTTCGCCGGATGCCCGGAGTTTCGCCATGGCCGCTCCGCCAGCTTTTTCCAGCGATTCCGCGTCATCGCCATTCCCGGTTCCGACGACAACGATCCGGCGTGCGCTGTCTCCCGTTTCCGCAAAAACCTCAACCATCGATGCCAAAGCACCGTCAAAACGGGTCACTTTCAATGCGCGTTTGATCGCCGCTGCTGCTTGGGCGGAAAGGTCGCCGGTCACTAAATCGATTGATTGGGCTTTGCTAAGCGGCAAGATCAGTGCGGATGTATCTTCGGAAACAGACGACGTGAAGTTGACAGTAATGGAAATTGTTATTCTCCTGCCGTTAGGAACGGTGTTTGGTGATTTTTTCTTTCGATAGCCGAGCGACCCGGCTCTGGCAAAGGCGATTGCAGCATTGCGCGCAGGGTGCGATAGGCGCGGCGGAAAGGCGGTTATTCTAACCGGTGAAAAATGTGACGCGTATCCTCAGCCTCCGCCTGACTGCACTACCGATGGTTCTGCTTCTGTCCGCTTTGCCGGTGAATGCGCAGGGCGACGCTGCTTTAGCCATTCCTGACTTGGTATCGCCGGTTGAGCTTTCCGACGTCGAAATACCGCCCTTGGCCTCGCCGCTTAATCCGGATGAGATAGCTTTTAGCGCCCGAACGGTCGAATATGATGGCACCGGCAATATCATTATCGCCGTTGGCGATGTCCAAATGGTACGAGAGGGCGCTCGTTTACGTGCTGATCGCGTATCCTGGAATCGGCGAACCGGTGCGGTAGAAGCGACCGGCAATGTCGCGATTCGACTGCCCCAAGGCGAAACCGCCTATGCCGACGCGGCCACGCTGACAGATACTTTGCGTGATGCAATGGTCGATAATCTATTGATTGTGTTAGAAAATGGTGGGCGCCTTGCTGCTCATCGGGGCAACCGAGTTGATACGGTCTCTACGCTCGAAAATGCAGCCTATACTCCATATCGCGCCCGTGGATATGACGGTGAATCACGCGAACCAAGTTGGCGGATAACCGCCGCCCGAATCGTGCATGATCCAGCAACCAACCGCATTCGATATAGCAGCGCCCGGTTCGAGCTTTTCGGGGTCACGGTAATGGCGTTACCCTCTTTTTCGCATCCGGACGGTTCCGCCGGCGGAGCGAGCGGATTACTGGTTCCCGATCTACGGTTGAGTCGCAGCAATGGCCTTGAGATTGGAATACCCTATTACATGCAGATCGCGCCCAATCGCGATCTGACAATTACACCGCGTTTCTACACCGAGGTACTTCCTTCGGTTTCGGCAAATTACCGAAATCTTGCAGCTGAGGGCGCTTTTCAGATTGGCGGCATGGTTACCTATGGAACGCGGCGGGACTTCGATCCCGTGTTGGGTTTCACAACGACCGGAAATGAAGATGTTCGCGGCTATATTGAGGCCAATGGTCGCTTCCAGTTTACGCCTTATTGGAGTGTCAGCGGTTCCGGCCGACTGACGACCGATGATACGTTCTTGCGCCGATATGACATATCGCGCGATGACAGGTTGCGTTCGACGGTCGCGGTCGAACGGGTGGGCATAGACAGCTATTTCTCTCTGGCTGGCTGGGCCGTTCAGGATCTGCGGGTAACATCTGATTCAGGCCAACAGCCCCTCGCTATTCCGATTATCGATTATCGAATGCGAATGAGCGAAAATTTGATCGGCGGAACGATCAGGCTGCAAGCGAATACCCTTGGTGTTGTACGAACCGAAGGGCAGGATACGCAGCGCGCCTTTGCTAGCGCAGAATGGAGTTTGAGCAGGATAACTTCGCTGGGACAGCAAGTTACGCTCACTGCTTTGATCAGAGGCGATGCATATCATTCCGATGAAAATGCCGACACGATCACGGATTTCTACCGCGGTGAAGAGGGCTGGCAATTTCGCGGCATCGGGGCTGTCTCTGCTGACATAGCCTGGCCATTTGTCGGAGAGTTTTTAGGCGGAGTTCAGCGTTTCACCCCGCGCGTGCAATTTGTCGCCACTCCGCCCCTTTCGAATCTTGAGGTTCCGAACGAAGATTCGCGGTCGATAGAACTTGAAACCGCGAATGTTTTCTCGCTCAACCGTTTTCCCGGATATGACCGATTCGAAGACGGTGCCCGGATGACATATGGGAGCGAGTACGCTCTCGACTTGCCGCGCTTTTCGCTGCGATCCAGCCTTGCACAAAGCTATCGCCTGAGCCGCGAACCTGCGTTGTTCCCAACCGGCACCGGACTCGCTTCGCGTTTTTCTGATTTTGTCGGCAGAACTGAATTACGCTACGGTCGCTTTTTGGCTCTCACACACCGTTTTCGCATCGATAAAGACAATTTGGAGATCCGGCGCAATGAGGTCGATTTTACTGTGGGCTCACGGACGACTTATGCCGAGATCGGCTATTTGCGCCTGAATCGAGACATTAGCTTCAACGTTGAAGATCTGAGGGATCGTGAAGAATTGCGCAGTTCCGCCCGCGTCGCGATTGGCAATTATTGGTCAGTTTTTGGATCAGCCGTAATTGATCTGACCAGCCAACAGGAAGACCCGCTATCCCAGGCCGATGGCTTCGAACCAGTTCGAACGCGACTTGGTTTAGGATATGAAGATGAGGGACTTGAGTTCGGCTTTACCTGGCGGCGAGATTATGACGACACCGGTGATGCACGGCGCGGCAACACTTTTCTGCTTCGCTTTGCCTTAACCAATTTGGGCCGCTAAGCTGGCATTCAGGAACGTTCGTTCTATTAGACGCGAAAATCATGCTGGCTATGGCCTTTGCAGATATGGGATTCTTAAACGTAATGCGTGAAAAAAACCGGAGGTGCACAATGCGCCGAACCTTCAAGATATTCGCTGTAGCCGGGCTTGCCGCTCTGGTGACGTCTCAGGGAAGTTCACAGACATCAGATGGAGCCCAGGCACCTGACGATGCTATGGCCAACACTGCGGCTCAACTGGGCCTGCCATCGACCTTCACGGTCTTTGGCGATCACGATCCCAATATCCGGAAGCCGACCGCTATCGTAAATGGAGAGATCGTTACCCGCACTGACGTGGATCAGCGACTCAATCTTTTCCTCGCTGCAAATGCTGATGCGCAAATCAGCGATGAAGAGCGGACGAGGTTGCGTATGCAGATTGTACGTAACTTGATCGATGAAATGCTTCAGATACAGGAAGCGCGCGCCAACGATATCGTTATCGCACCGGCTGAAATTGACCAAACGTTCACCCAGGTAGCGGCGCGCTCCAACGCGACGTTAGAAGAATTTGGAGCATTTTTAGGGACGCAGGGAAGTTCCGCGCGTTCGATGAGGCAGCAGATTGAAGGCGAGCTTGCTTGGCGTCGACTGCTGCGCCGCTATGTCAATCCTACCGTTGGCGTCAGTGATGCCGAGGTGCAAGCCATTGTAGATCGCCTCAATGCGTCGCGCGGTCAGACTGAATATCGCGTTGCTGAGATTTATCTGCCTGCGCGCCCGGATAATCAGGCCGAAATGCTTGATGGTGCAGGGCGCATCTTACAACAGATCCAGTCTGGCGGCTCCTTCCAAGCTTATGCTCGTCAATTTTCGCAGGCGTCGACAGCTGCAGTAGGCGGCGATCTTGGTTGGTTGCGGCCTGGCCAGCTGCCGCCCGAACTGGCGGCTGTGGTTACACAAATGCCAGTCGGCGGCGTGAGCCAACCTATCCCCATTCCCGGCGGCTTTTCAATCATTGCCCTTATCGATCAGCGACAGGTTCTCGTTGGAAATCCGCGCGATGCCGTATTGAGCCTTACACAAATTACGCTGAACTTTGCGCCTGGAACGGGACGTGAAATCGCAGAACCTCGGATCGAAGCGTTTTCCGCAGCGACACAAACTGGCGGCGGGTGCGGTGCAGCCGCAACTATCGCTGCTGAATTTGACGGCGAAGTTGTTCAAAATGACGGTATCCGTCTTGGCGACCTTCCGGAAGTTTTGCAGCGGAATATCCTCGATCTGCAGGTAGGTCAGGCTACGGCCCCGTTCGGATCACTTGATGAGGGTGTTCGAGTACTCGTGCTGTGCGGCCGAGACGATCCTCCAGCAACTACGGAACCCGATGCAGCAGTGATCCTTTCACGCCTTGAGCAAGAACGCGCGGACCGCCGTGCACGTCGCTATTTACGCGATTTGCGGCGCGATGCTGTCATCGAATATCGTTGAGCCAGAATTATCGTGGTGCCGATAGCAGTTTCTCTGGGCGATCCTGCCGGTATTGGCCCGGAAATTACAGGCAAGGCCTGGGCCGAACGCAGCAATCAGGGGCTCAATCCGTTCTTTGCGGTCGGAGACACCGGTTCGGTTAAGGCCGTTTGGGATGGACCGGTTGAGAAGATAGGATCGCCTGACGAAGCGGAAGCCGTATTCGATCGCGCCCTGCCACTGTTACCCGTTGAAAGCGGAGAAGACGTAAAACCGGGAAATCCAACACCTGAAGGTGCACGCTGCGCGCTCGATTCTCTTGAACTTGCGGTTGGCCTTGCGCGTTCTGGCGCGGCTCAAGCTGTCGTCACCGGCCCTGTTTCCAAGAACCGTCTCTATGACATTGGTTTTTCGCATCCAGGCCAAACCGAATTCGTCGCCGAGCGTTGCGGAGTATCGCGGGAAAATGTTGCCATGATGCTTGCAGGTCCCAGCTTGCGAACGGTTCCCATCACGACCCATATTCCGTTGCGGGATGTTCCCGATATTATTTCGATCGAAATGATCGTCAATAAGGGACGGGCAGCGGCTCGCGGTATGGCGCGGAACTTTGGTATCACGAATCCACGCCTCGCCTTTGCCGGCCTTAACCCACATGCAGGTGAATTCGGAGCGTTGGGCCGGGAAGAGATCGATTTTCTTGAGCCTGCCATCACCCAGTTACGCGAGGAAGGTTTTGACGCCCAAGGGCCTTTCGCCGCAGACACAATGTTTCATCCCGCTGCGCGTGAGAAATATGACGTCGCGCTCTGCCTGTATCATGACCAAGCGCTTATTCCGTTGAAAACACTGCATTTTGATGAAGGTGTGAACCTCACTTTGGGGCTGCCTATTGTCCGGACTTCGCCAGATCATGGGACCGCATTTGAGATTTCCGGGAAGAATACTGCAAATCCGGGTGCAACAATTGCGGCAATCAGCCTCGCCGCATTCTGCGCTGAACAACGCATTTTATATGAAGGCAGCATCGCTGCGTGAATTCCCTACCCCCGCTTCGTGATGTTATTGCCCGGCACGGGCTTCGCGCGAACAAGGCTTTGGGCCAGAATTTCCTTCTCGACGGACAGTTACTGGCACGGATCGCAGCCATTCCGGGCGATCTGGAGGGGCAGAATGTCTACGAGGTCGGCCCCGGCCCCGGAGGGCTAACGCGGGCGCTGCTAACCGCTGGCGCCAATGTAATGGCGATTGAGCGCGATGATCGCTGCATCGCCGCGCTGGAAGAGTTGTCGGAGCATTTTCCAGGCAAATTGAAGACTGTCTCCGGTGATGCGCTGGCAATAGATGAGCGTGAGATTGGCACCGACGGCGCACATATCGTTGCCAACCTGCCCTACAATATCGGAACGGCACTGCTTGTACGCTGGCTCACAGAGGAAGAATGGCCGCCCTGGTGGCGGTCACTGACCTTGATGTTCCAGGAAGAAGTTGCACGCCGGATTGTGGCAAGCCCCGGGAACTCAGCCTATGGGCGGCTTTCGATTCTTGCCCAATGGCGATCCCGTGCGACAATTGCACTGAAAGTCCACCGTTCGGCCTTTGTGCCGCCGCCCAAAGTGATGTCTGCCGTCATACATATCACGTCGAAACAGGCGCCTGACGGCGTCCTCGTTGAAACGATCGGGAAACTTACACAGGCAGCATTTGGCCAGAGACGCAAAATGCTCCGACAAAGTCTCAAAAGCTTGCCGAATGCACTTGAGTGTCTTGGGAATTTGGAGATTGATGAAACGCGGCGCGCGGAAACCCTGTCTGTCGACGAATATGTCGAACTGGCCCGCGCAATAGGCCCTATTGAGGGGTAACAACTTCCTCGGCTTCAGCCACCGGCGTCGAAACATCCCGCGCCGCCATTTGCGCAGCTGGTGGGCCTGTCTCAATCACAGACGCAAGCGCGGTCGCTTCGGGACATTCGGTCTCACAAAGCGCTTCAATGCGAACCAGATTGAGGCGCGCACGTTCAACAGCACCGCGGCTGACCAAGACCCGCCCCTGACCTTCAAGAGCGGCCAGATCATTAGGGTCAATCGTCAACGCTTCACGATAGAAACGGATTGCCTTGCCCGGAAGTTCTCGCGCTTCGGCAATTTCCGCCAGCGCGATAAAACCATCCCGGTTGCGCGGATCGACGGCCAGCGCGCTTTCCACCAAATCAGCCGCACGCTCGTTATCACCTGCTGTCAGAGCCGCACGACCAGCCTCGACCAGTGCCGTTGACCGTGGGTTGATATCATCATCGACCCTTTGCCCATGAACACCGCTCGACACAGTCGCGAGTGTCAGTGAAAGGGCAATGGCAAGCGGCGAAAAGCGCATGATAAGCTCCGTTACAGTTTCCTTGCGGTCTTCTAGCATGACCGCTTCAGCCTTGCGAAGAAAAACCCGTCAGTTCCATGCCGTGCGGGCGTAAGGAGAAATCCGTCGTCCGACACAACGGCTTTGGTGTTAGCAGCATCTACCTTGCTGAAATCCGAACGAGTTTTCAAAAATTTGGCGATTTGGCCAGATCCTTCATGCTCCAACAGAGAGCAAACGATGTAAACCAGAAAACCGCCCGGCTTTACAAGTGGTGCAGCGATGTCGAGTAGCCCCGCCTGTGCCTCGGCATAGCGTGAGATCGTACGTTCGTTGAGACGCCAGCGCGCTTCCGGATTGCGCCGCCAAGTTCCGGTACCGCTGCAGGGAGCATCGACCAGAACGATATCAGTCGCGCCAGCAATGTCGGCAAGCATTTCGCTCTCCTGCTGCGGATTCAGCAGGCGCGTCTCTATGCCTGACATCTGAGAGCGTTCTGCACGGGGTGCTATCCTGGACAATCGTCTGCGGTCAATATCGCAGGCGATCAGATGTCCGTCACCACCGATGCGATCATAAAGGGCGAGCGTTTTCCCGCCGCCTCCTGCACACAGATCAATGATCGTCATGCCAGGTTCGGCGGCGCATTGGTCAATAATATATTGGCTGCCCTCATCCTGGATATCGACAAGGCCTTCCTTCCAAAGGTCATGCTGCTCGATCGGAAAACCTTGGGGCAATCGCACGGAAGAGGCGCTTAGTGAGCCGAGTTCAGCACCGTCAATCTGTTCCAACACCGCCTCTCGCGATGTGCGGCTGAGGTTCACGCGGATATCTAGCGGCGCACGCCCGGTCAGGCTTTGTACGTCTTCATCATCAACGGCACTCGCAAATTCCTTGCGCAACCAATCCGGTACGCCGCTCGGTATCGCGCCGATTTCATTGGCAGTCAGTTCATCAGGGCCATGTACTGAACCGTCGAACAGCGCTTGCAATTCGGGTTTATCTTGCGCGAGGCCGACCATCGCTGCGCGTCCGTTGGACGGGGCTACTCCGTATCGCCTGATCGCCGCGTAAACCAATTCCCGGACGGCGCGTCGGTCTGTTGAGCCCGCATAGCGCCGTGTTTTGAAATAGCGCTTGATGATCGTATCGGCCGCCGCGCCATTACCACGCGCCGCTTCAATGATTTCATTCAGCAAGTCTATCGCCGCTTGCAGACGTGCGGCGGGCCTCATCGTCTATTGCGTCGGATAGTTTGGCGCTTCGCGCGTGATGGACACGTCATGGACATGACTTTCACGAAGACCAGCGTTGGTGATCCGCAAGAAAGAGGCACGCTTTTGCAAATCCTCGATCGTTGCCGAGCCGGTATAGCCCATCGCGGCTTTAACGCCGCCGACCAGCTGATGAATAACATCTTTGGCGGGACCCTTGAACGGGACTTGTCCTTCGATCCCTTCCGGCACCAGCTTGAGCTGTTCGGTCACGTCTTGCTGGAAATAACGGTCGGCCGAACCACGAGCCATGGCGCCTACTGAGCCCATGCCGCGATAGCTTTTGTACGATCGACCCTGATAGAGGAATGTCTCGCCCGGTGCTTCTGCGGTTCCGGCAAGCAGGGATCCGATCATGACGGTGGAGGCCCCGGCGGCTAGCGCCTTGGCGACATCGCCGGAAGTTCTGAGCCCGCCATCGGCAATCACCGGAACGCCTGATTTGGCGGCCTCTTCGGCAGATTCCATTACGGCGGTTAGCTGCGGAACGCCTACGCCAGCGACAACGCGAGTTGTGCAGATAGAGCCCGGCCCGATACCGATTTTGACGCCATCAGCCCCAGAACCGATAAGCGCTCGCGTGCCTTCTGCGGTGGCCACATTGCCGGCAATGACCTGAACAGAGTTGGACAGCCTTTTGACCCGCTCGACGGCCTCACCGACCATCTTGTTGTGACCATGGGCTGTATCAATCACGATCAGATCACACTCGGCGTCGATCAACGCCTCGGAACGTTCAAACCCCTTGTCACCTACCGTTGTCGCGCCTGCAACGCGCAATCGCGCTGAGTCATCCTTGGTCGCGTGCGGATAAGTAACCGCCTTTTCGATATCCTTGACCGTGATGAGCCCGACACAGCGATAATCTTCGTCGACGACAATCAATTTTTCGATCCGGCGCTGATGTAACGTTCGGCGAGCTTCTTCACGCGTAACGCCCTGCCCCACTGTAGCCAGATTATCTTTCGTCATAAGTTCGGATACAGGCTGGTTCGGATTTTCAGCAAAACGGACGTCACGATTGGTGAGGATTCCGACCAGTTCCCCGCTCTTCTCGGTGACCGGGATGCCCGAAATTTTGTTGCGCTTCATCAAGTCCTGCGCTTGGGCGAGCGTTTGATCTGGCGCAATGGTAATTGGATTGACAACCATGCCGGATTCAAACCGCTTCACGGCGCGAACGGCGCTGGCCTGTTCCTCGACGGACAGATTGCGGTGAAGAACACCGATTCCGCCAAGCTGCGCCATGACAATCGCCATATCGGCTTCCGTCACTGTATCCATCGCAGAAGAGAGGACCGGGATGTTGAGGGTAATTTCGCGAGTCAGGCGGGTTTTCGTATCCGCTGTGCTCGGCAGAATATCTGATTCAGCCGGGCGTAAAAGGACATCGTCAAACGTCAGTCCTTCGTTGATTTTCATGACGGCGTTTACCTCACTCCAGATTCGCTGTCGCGCGTCTATAGGAGGGATGCGCGCAGGTTGCTAGCGCCGAGGTCCCGGATAACGCACGGGATCAGAAAAAGCGCGCCCGAGTGCTATATGAAGTAATGTATCCTCCAGAGCGCCGCCGAGTTCGATAGTAGCAACCTCATCATCATAGCGGTGATAGCGACTGCGCAAAAAACCGTTCAGCAGTTCCGGGTCGGTAAAAGACCCACCCACCATTACCGCCGGAACGCCATTTTGATAAAATGCCCAACCATCGTGACGCTGCACGAACGCGTTAACTTCCAGTCCTTGATACGATGAACGCCCTTCCTCGATCACGACGCGATCGATGAGAGCATCCAGCGGTGTCATACCCCGCCCAATAATTCCAGCTGGCGCGCCCCTTGGCGCTATTGCGATCATGTCGAGATTGAACACTGCGACGATCCTATCGAGCGGAACCGGCGAGAATTGAACAAAAGCTTGTGCGCCGAGCAATCCATCTTCTTCGGCAGTCGTTGTAACAAATAGGATGTCACGTTGGAGAGTTGGGCCTGCAGCCAAAAACCTTGCTGTTTCGATCAATGCTGCCGTTCCGCTGGCATTGTCGACAGCGCCATTACATATCCGGTCTTCCGAACTATCCGGGCGGCAAATGCCAAAGTGATCATGATGCGCTGAGAAGAGGACTGTTTCACCAATTTCCCCCGAGCCAGGCAGCCGCGCGACGACATTGATCCCGTCATAACGATCAATTGTCGTCAGAACCTGCATGCTGAGGGTTATATCAAGCGCAACTGGCTCGAAATCTTCAACAGCGGCCTGCGCAGTCAATGCTGCCAAGGACAGACCCGCAGCGTTCAGAATAGTTTCTGCGCTATGTGAAGATATGATTGCCTCTACTTCAGTGAGAGGCTCCGAGGCGAGATAGGTTTGGCGAAAGCGCATACCCATCATGGCAGCTTCCCATGGAATATCCGGTTGTACTATTCCGATTATTGCACTGGCACCGCGTTCTCGAAAATGCGCAATGAGAGCGCGGAAGGATGGGCCGTCGCTCACCCCTTCGGGTTGCCCGCGCAGTACTAAGACGGCCTGTCCGTCATACCGCGCACTATCCCCCTCACTATTTTCAATATCGAGCGCATGGCCAACAAACATCACGGACAAATCTTCCAGCGACACCTGATCGGTATTGCCTAGCGCAAGAATCTCGTCATCATACTGCTGCACCCCGTTGAGGCCTTGGATGCGGAATATTGCTTGATTGTCCGCACGCGTCATGAGGGCGACCGGTTGGAAGTAATTGCCATGATAGCCCGGTAACAGTCCAGCGGCGGAAAACTGAGCCGCGATATAGCTCACGGTCAACGCTTCACCAGCGGTACCTGGTTGGCGGCCTTCAAAATCATCACTCGCCAATATTTCAATATGGTTTCGTAAATCAGCCTCGGTTGGCAGGATTTGAGCTGTTGAGCCGGATGCAAAGAAAAGCGCCGCCAGTGCAGCAATAAAACGAGCTATCATGATTGAAGCATCGCATTTGGTTTTGCGTTGAGCAAGCTGCGCGCAGGGCATGTTCGACAAACTGCACGATCAATCCGTCAAAGACGTTTCGCGTTTTGATTAAGCCTTGGCAGCCCATGTGATTACGCCCAATATGCACATCAGAGGCAAATATTTGAAGGAGCGGTTTGATGGAAGGTTTTTTCGGAGTCGTGATGTTCTTGGCATTACTGGCGATCATTTTCGTCGTGATGGGCATCAAGATCGTTCGCCAAGGGTATAATTACACGATCGAATATTTCGGCCGCTTCACAACGACGGCAAAACCCGGCTTCAACTTCTTCATGCCATTTTTCTATCGCGTAGGCCGCAAGGTGAACATGATGGAACAGGTCCTCGATATTCCAGGCCAGGAAATCATCACCAAAGATAATGCGATGATTTCAACCGATGGCGTTGTGTTCTTTCAGGTCCTCGATGCTGCGAAAGCCGCCTATGAAGTGTCCGATCTTTACAATGCGATCCTCAATCTTGTGACGACGAACTTGCGCACGGTGATGGGGTCGATGGATCTCGATGAGACTCTGTCAAAGCGCGATGAAATCAACGCACGCCTTCTCATGGTGGTTGATGGAGCAACGACGCCATGGGGTGTCAAAATCACGCGCGTTGAGGTGAAGGATATCCGTCCGCCAATCGATATCGTCGACGCGATGGCGCGCCAGATGAAGGCCGAGCGTGAAAAGCGCGCAACCATTCTTGAAGCAGAAGGTGCTCGTGCTTCCGAAATCCTGCGATCTGAAGGTGAGAAGCAGGCCAATATCCTTGAGGCAGAAGGCCGCCGCGAAGCCACTTTCCGTGATGCAGAAGCGCGCGAACGGGAAGCCGAAGCCGAAGCCAAGGCGACCCAGATGGTCTCCGACGCAATTTCTGGCGGAAATGCTCAGGCCATCAATTATTTCATTGCGCAGGATTATGTGAAGACGATAGCGGCATTCGCCAATTCGCCCAATGCCAAAACGATCCTGTTCCCGGTTGAGGCAACCCAGCTGATTGGTACGCTGGGCGGAATTGCCGAACTTACCAAGGATGCCTTTGGTGATGGTGATCGCGGTACGGTCGTTTCCGGCCGCCCGCCCCGTAGTGGTCAATAGAGCCAGGAGATCAGGCGATGAATATCGGCGGCATCGAGATTAGCAGCGAAATGCTGTGGATCATATTGGGGATCATTCTGTTGATAACGGAAATGATCGCACCGGGCGCATATCTCATGTTCCTTGGCGGCGCTGCGGTATTCACGGGTCTCTTAGGTTATGCCCTGCCCTTATCGCTGCCGCTACAACTGCTCGTGTTCGCACTGAGCTCAATTGCGTCTGTTTATATCGCGAAGCGATGGTTTGATGTTTATCCGATCCTGTCTAGCGCGCCGCTGCTCAATGCCCGGATCGCGCAGATGATTGGACAGACTGTTGAGGTTGTTGTCCCCATCGAGAGCGGTGCAGGCCGGGTAAAAGTTGGCGACAGCGTTTGGGCTGCGTCCGGGCCCGATACGGCTGCTGGCACGCGCGTGAAGATCGTCAGCGCGGAGGGCAATCGGCTTGCAGTCGTGCCGCTCGACGCATTGCCGAGCGGGCAGACTTCAGAGCCTAACTCCGATTAAATAGGCCCTTGGCCATATCGGCCATATCGTCGAGCGGATTGCCATCGCCGTCCTGATCCAAAAAGCCTTTTGCCTGATCTAGCAAGCCGCCAAGGCCACCGCTCGATGCGCCTTCGGCATCCCCGCCTAGGCCAAGTTGCTGAGTGAGTTGCGGCAGAACCTGCTGTAAACGATCCAGCGGAATGCCTGTCTGGCTCGCAGCTTCGCTTGCCGCTTCTTCAGGATCATCGGTCCCGTCGCCGGCAAGCTGGCCGAGAATGGAATCAGCGCCCGACCGCAGTTGATCGGCTGAAAGTCCGACCTTGCCCGCAAGCTCCTCCAGATCCACAACATTGCCCGCCTGAGCCAGTAGTCCGTCCAATATTCCCATGAGATTATCCCTAGTTAGACACAGAATGTTCCGTGTGTTGTTCGTGGTTAAAGCTAACCGTTTGTCATCCTGCGACCGATATCAAGAATATCGTCAAGGGGATTGCCGTCCCCATCCAAATCCAGAAGTGAACCGAGACCGCCGCCGCCCGATGACTGGCTTCCGCCACCCAGAACGCCGCCAAGCACGTTACCAAGCACCCCGCCTAGTCCGCCACTCGATTCTTCAGCGTTCTGGCCGCCCTGTCGCGCCATATATCCCGCAACCAGCATCGCCAGCATGGGAAGCATGCGTTTTAGCAGTCCACTGTCGATTCCGGTTTGTTCCGACGCATGACTTGCGACCGAACGGCTCACATCTTTTGACCCAAATATATTCCCCAAAATATCATTGCCCTGATCCACCGGAGTTGGCTCCCGGCCGAGAACGCTGTCCAGCAATCCGCCGCCGCCCATACCGCCAAGCATACCAACAAGGCCCTCAAGGCCGTTGGGCTGCGCCTGAGTTTGAGTCTTGAAGCCGCCAAGAATGGCCGGAAGCAGTGCTGCAGCACCAGCCTGCGCGATACTGCTATCAACGCCAAGTTCGTTTGCGATGGCTGCGATACCGCCCGTTTGCTGTAATATGTCTGAAAGATCCATGATACTCTCCTTACTGAACTGTCATAACCATGGCAGGCTGCGTTCAACCAGTAAATGTCACCCTTTATTGGTTGAGTTGGAATCATCGGCCCAACGCTATACACTCGCTGCAAGCGGTGAGTTTAGCGGCGAGTGGTTGTCGCGCATCGCACTAAGAAAGGAACTTTCATGGGCATTTTTGGTGACCTTAAGGGCAAAATTTTCGGCGTGGACAGTGAACCCGAAACGAAGAGTGCAGTAACCGAAGCGGTGAGCGCGGCAGCCGAAGCGAAGAGCGACGAAAAAGGCTGGTTCGCCAAAGGGATGAGCGACGAAGATTTGAAAGCTATGTTGGCCAAGAAGGCCGATGCCAAAGGCCAAAAGCTAAACTGGGAAACGTCGATCGCGGATCTGATGCGCTTGGTCGATATGGATCCAAGCTTGGATAACCGCAAAGAATTGGCGAACGAGCTTGGTTATAAGGGTGAGCTTAACGGCAGTGCCGAAATGAACATTTGGCTTCATAAGCAGGTGATGGACAAGCTTTCCAAGGGTGGAGACCTGAACTAGCGCTCGAAGCGTTTGGTGAAACAAAAAGGGGCGCTGCACCACATGTGGTGCAGCGCCCCTTTTTTCGTTTGGTGTTGGTCTATCAGGCGGCAGTTGGCGCCGCTTCAATAACGCCCTGATCAACATGCTGTTCAAACTCGGCAAAGTTCTCGATAAACAGGCCAACGAGCTTTGCCGCCATCTCATCATAGGCAGCTGGGTCAGCCCAGGTGCTGCGTGGATCGAGGATAGCATCATCGACGCCCGTCACTGAAACCGGGACGTCAAAGCCGAAATTGGCATCGGTGCGGAATTCTGCATTGTTGAGGCTACCGTCGAGCGCCGCATTGAGCAGCGCGCGCGTTGCCTTGATCGGCATGCGATTGCCTTCGCCATATTTTCCGCCAGTCCAGCCAGTATTGACGAGCCAGCATTTAACGCCGCCTTTGGCGATCCGAGACTTCAGAAGATTGCCATAAACGCTGGGGTGCCGAGGCATGAATGGCGCGCCAAAACATGTCGAAAATGTTGCTTCCGGTTCAGTTACGCCAATCTCGGTACCAGCAACCTTGGCCGTATAGCCGGACAGGAAATGATACATGGCCTGATCCGGAGTAAGCCTAGAAATTGGAGGCAAAATGCCAAAAGCATCGGCAGTCAGCATGATGGCATTTTTCGGAACGGGGCCGAGATTTTCTTTCGAGCTGTTGGGAATAAATTCGATCGGATAAGCACCGCGGCTGTTTTCTGCGAGGCTCCCATCGTCGAAATCAAGCTCTCGGCTCTCGTCATCCATCACGACATTTTCGAGAACCGTGCCAAAACGCCGCGTCGTGGCATAGATTTCCGGCTCGGCTTCTTCCGACAGCCGGATCATTTTGGCATAACAGCCCCCTTCAAAATTGAAGACCGCAGTATCAGACCAACCATGCTCATCATCGCCGATCAGCGTCCGGCTTGCATCCGCCGAAAGCGTTGTCTTGCCGGTGCCTGAAAGGCCAAAGAAGATGGCTGTGTCGCCTTCCGGGCTGATATTGGCAGAACAATGCATCGGCATGATGCCCTCAGCGGGGAGTTTGTAGTTGAGGATACCGAACACTGATTTCTTCATCTCACCGGCATATTTCGTACCGCCAATCAGGATCAGTTTTTCGGATAGATTGACCGCCACCACCGTTCCCGAGCGCGTACCGTGGCGTTCTGAGTCGGCTTGAAAGCTCGGCAGATCAATGATCGTAAATTCGGGTTCAAATCCTGCAAGTTCGTCATCATCAGGGCGGCACAGTAAGGTGCGAATGAAGAGGTTGTGCCATGCCAGTTCATTGATAACGCGAACGCGAACTCTGTGATCCGGCTGCGAACCGCCGAAAAGATCCTGGACAAAAAGCGTCTCTTTCTTAGCGACTTCGCTCAGAAAATCTTCCTTGAGCGCCGCGAAATGCTCGGGCGTCATCGGCGCATTCACTTTGCCCCACCAAACCGTGTCCTCTGTTTCGCTGTCGCGAACGATGAATTTGTCCTTCGCTGAACGGCCCGTATGCATTCCCGTTTCCACGACCAGAGGGCCATGTTTCGCCAAACGTCCTTCGCCGCGTTGCACTGACGTTTCGACAAGGGGCGATGTGGTCATATTCCAGTGCAGATCAGCGGCACCGGTATCTATTCCCTGTTTAACTAGATCGAAAGCGGGGATGCGAGAGGACAATTCTAATCTCCTAAGAAACTGGGAAGAACGTGGCAGCAACCGGTGCGCCATCGTCTCTTGGCCAAGGCCTAAGCAGTTGGCGTTGAAAAAATCAACGCGCGGGAGTCAAATATCGGGATAAATCCGCCCATTGCCGCAGCGCGCGGAGGCAGCTAGTCAGGTGCGGAAGTCCTTGGAAAATGGTAGCTGAATGACCGCGACGATTGCGCTTGTTGATGACGACAAGAATATTTTGACCTCAGTTTCGATTGCGCTGCAATCTGAAGGCTTTGCGACACGCATCTATACGGATGGTGAAACGGCGCTCAAATCGCTGATTGAAAATCCTCCAGATTTGGCTGTGCTTGATATCAAGATGCCCAGCATGGATGGCATGGAACTGCTGCGACGCCTTAGGGAAAAAAGCGCAATTCCGGTCATTTTTCTGACTTCAAAGGATGACGAGCTCGACGAAGCTTTAGGCCTTGCCATGGGCGCGGACGATTATATTTCGAAGCCTTTTTCGCTGCGATTGCTGATCGCTCGAATTCGAGCAATTCTGCGCCGTAGCGAGCTTTCCGGTCAAAATGATGGCGACGATGCCGCGAATGATGAGCTTCCTGAGCGCATCGTGCGCGGCCGGTTGGAAATGGATCCCGCGCGTCACCGGGTCAGCTGGGCTGGTCAAAATGTAACGCTGACTGTGACCGAGTTCATGATTCTTGTATCGCTTGCGCAGCGGCCGGGGATCGTGAAATCCCGCGATCAGCTGATGGACGCAGCCTATACCGACGATGTCTATGTTGATGACCGTACGATAGACAGTCATATCAAGCGGCTCAGACGAAAATTCAGGCAAGTCGATGGCGAATTCGACGCAATCGAAACGCTGTATGGGGTCGGCTATCGTTTTGCAGAGGAATAGGCTGTGCAAGGCGAAGATCTAGACCTGGGATGGTCCGCGCGCTGGTCGCTGACGAATCGAATTTTGGCGGTCAACATATTCGCCATAGCCTTGTTGGCAGGTAGCTTCTTCTGGCTGGATAATTACCGTGTGCGGTTGCTCGATGAAAGAACCCGGCAAACGGAAACCCAAGCCGAATTGATCGCCAATGTCATTGAGCAGGTAGACCTGACAGACCTCGATGCAGTTGTCGCGGCCATTGGAACCCGAACCGGCCACCGGATTCGCATATATGACGAGCAAGGCATTGCGCGGATCGACAGTTGGGAAATCGCCTCACCCACCTATGTGAACCGGGATCCCGCGACCGAGCCATGGCGGAGAAGCGTTGCCCGGTGGATGGATCGAAGCATCGAGGCCGTGGTGAATGCCGATGTGCTTCCACGGTTTGAGGAACCCGAGATAGATCGGTTTTCTGCCTGGAGTTTTGCTGCACAACTGCCGGAAAACGGTGAAACAATAACCCAACTCGCCTTGGCACCGGATCGCACGCCAATGGTGTCCGTGGCCGTGCCGCTTCGCAGTCAATCCGGCGAAACTGTTTTGGTGACAGCCAATGCCCGCGACATTCGCGGTGATGTGCGCAGCGCTCGCCTAAGTCTGGGAATCATCATTCTGGCCGTTTCGCTGGTTTCAATCCTGCTATCGCTTTTTCTTGCAAGAACGATTGTTATGCCGTTGCGACGACTGTCGCTTGCAGCACGGCGCGTGCGGCTCGGGCGCGCTCGTGAAGTCGTTCTGCCGAGACTGCCCTCGCGCCGGGACGAAATCGGCCTTCTCGCCCGCACATTGTCGGACATGAGCCAGGCATTGAGACAACGGATCGATGCGACTGAAGCCTTTGCCGCCGATGTCGCCCATGAATTGAAGAATCCACTCGCCTCGTTGGGTTCAGCCGTGGACACTTTGCGCAAGGTGAAAGAACCAGAACTGCAGGAGCAGTTGCTTGACGTTGTTCAGGATGATGTGCGGCGCCTTGATCGCCTGATCACTGAGATATCGACGGCTTCGAGGATTGATGCAGAACTATCCCGTGCCAGTTTCGAGCGGGTTGATATTGGTGACTTAATTGGTTCGATTGTCGCATTCCGCGACACGCGAGAATTGAATAATGAGATTCGCATCGCGTTCGGGCGCCCGCGCACAGGCAGCGCGATCGTTATGGGAGATGCCTCGCAATTGGCGCGTGTTTTGGAGAATTTGCTCGATAACGCCGTCTCTTTTTCACCCGAAAATGGTACAGTTCGGATAGCTGCAACCGGTGATGGCGAGCGCGTGTACATCAATATTGAGGACGAAGGCCCCGGCGTTCCCGAAGATCAGCGGGAAGCGATATTTCACCGCTTTCATAGCATTCGGCCGGCCGATGAGGATTTTGGCAAACACTCCGGCTTGGGCCTCGCAATTGCCAAAGCAATTGTGGACGGACACAGTGGGACGATCCAAGCCGAAAATCGCGATGACTCGGCAAGCGGCGCACGTTTCACTATAAGCCTACCTATGGCCGCGAATGACTGAAACCAGCCCTCCTCATCGGCGCATATTGCTCGTTACCGGCATGTCGGGAGCAGGCAAATCCACCGCGCTCAGAACTTTCGAGGATATGGGCTGGGAAACAGTTGATAATCTTCCGCTTAGCCTGTTCGAAAAACTGTTTGAAACGCCAATCCAGCTAGATCCCAGTAACGCTGAGCGGTCGATTGCAATCGGCATTGATAGCCGGACACGCGGCTTCGATGCCAATGCCATTGTTGAGCGGATCAAAGCACTGACTAAAAGCCACGAACTCGACATCGATACCTTGTTTTTCGATTGCGGCGACCAAGAACTGGAAAGGCGGTTTTCCGAAACTCGCAGACGCCACCCCCTAGCTCTGGACCGCCCTGCAGCGAGCGGCATTGGCCTCGAGCGTGAGATCATGATGCCCCTCCGGCGCTGGGCCGCCCAGGTAATCGATACGACGGATTGCTCCGCTAATGATCTTCAGAAGGAACTACGGGCACGCTTCGGATCAGAATGGATCGACGAGCTAACCATCACAGTCTCTTCTTTCGGTTTTGCCAGAGGTATCTTGCGAAATGCCGATCTGGTTTTCGACATGCGGTTTTTGCGAAATCCCCATTGGGACGAAAAATTGCGTCCTCAAACCGGATTAGATGCTGCCGTTGGCAGATATATCTCCGAGGATCCTGCTTATGAAGAAGCCCTGAGCCGTATCGAAGATCTGGCGATTTTGCTGCTCCCGCGATATCAGGCAGAAGGCAAATCTTATGTGACGATCGCTTTCGGGTGTACGGGCGGGCGGCATAGATCAGTGCATGTTGCCGAACGCGTCGGCGAACGGTTGCGTAAAGCAGGATTTTCCCCCACGGTCGCGCACCGCGATTTGGCCTTCCCGTCCCTCGATTCCGTCGAGCGGGTGGCCGCAGGTGAAAATGGCGCAGGTGAAAATGGCAATGCAGGTGAGTGAATGATCGGACTGGTTCTGGTGACGCATGGCAATCTTGCGCGCGAATTTATTGTCGCAATGGAACATGTTGTAGGAGCGCAGGAGCTCATTGAGGCGGTTTGCATCGGTCCTGATGACGATATGGAAGAACGACGTACGGAGATAGACCAAGCCGTTAAGACGGTCGACAACGGCAAGGGTGTAATCGTGTTGACTGACCTGTTCGGTGGCACGCCGTCTAATCTCTCCATATCGCTGATGCGTCCGGAAAAAGTTGAAGTGATCGCCGGCATGAACCTTCCAATGCTGATCCGGCTTGCGAGTGCGCGACAATCCATGAGCGTGACCGATGCGGTCGCCGCCGCGCGCGATGCAGGCAAGAAATATATCTCCGTTGCATCTGAAATACTGGGGCAAGCGGCTTGAGCGAGGTCGAACGCACCGTCACTATTGCAAATCAGCGAGGCTTGCACGCCCGTGCCAGTAGTAAATTCGTTACGCTGGTAAGCGAACTAAACATTGAGATTGAAGTATCACGAGACGGCCAATGCGTTGCGGGTTCTTCGATTCTCGACCTCATGATGCTGGGCGCTGCAATGGGTGACGCAATTACCATCCGGGCCGAGGGAGACGGCGCAGACGCTGCCGTTAGCCAATTGGCGGAATTGGTTGAGTCCAAGTTCGGGGAGGACTGACCCCTGCCCCGCGAAATTACTGCATCTTCGAACCCGTTGATCAAGCGGGCCCGTTCGTTGCGAGACAAGAAGCATCGACGGATCGAACGCCTGTTCCTCGCCGAGGGGCTGCGTATCCTGAGCGAAGCCGAGGAAAGTGGAAGGCTGCCGATTGAAATTCTCTATGCTGAGGATTCTGAAAACCATCCCCGCGCCCGGGCACTGATTGCCGCCACCGAAGAGGCTGGCGGTGAGGCGATCAGGACTACACGGGCCATTCTTTCCAAGCTTTCCGGCAAGGACAATCCGCAGGCCGTGGTTGGGATATACCGCGAACTCGAAACGGATCTGGCCAAAGTCGACCGTTCAAGCGCAGATATCTGGCTTGTCGCCCAGGCACTACGCGATCCGGGAAATCTGGGCACGATGTTGCGAACAGGCGATGCCGTCGGCGCGGGCGGACTAATTCTTGTCGATGATTGTGCCGACCCCTTTTCCGTCGAAGCCGTTCGGGCATCCATGGGCGCCCTTTTCACCCAAACCCTCGCGACGACCCGATGGGAAGATTTTCTCCCATGGCTGCGCGGCGGTGAAGGCGTGTTGCTCGGCACTAGTCTCGATACCGATCTAGATTATCAGCAGCCTGTTTACACAGCGCCTACTTTCATTCTCGTTGGTAATGAATCTGCCGGACTTCCCGAGGATTATGCCACTGCCTGTGATCTGCTTGTCAAAATGCCGATGCAAGGCAAGGCCGACAGTTTGAATGCCGCGGTAGCAACGGCAGTTATGGCGTATGAAGTGCTAAACCAGTTTCGCCGATGAGCGATGTTCGCCGCCGCCTTGTTCTTTATCTAAGCGGGTTCGATCCACGCGGCGTCCGTTATTACCATCAACTGTATCGCGCAGAGGCGCAGGAACAGGCCCAAGTCTCCGGGTATGAAATAGAGGTTGGCAAGCGCGAACGGCTTGGTGATCATCTTTTTCGCTGGAATGTGCGCCACACCGCTAGCCGGGATATCGTAGACACCGATTATGTTTATGCCGAATGGGACGATATCGTACGCCAACACTGGGTGAAGCAGCCAGCAAAACTGGCTTGGGTTACGCTAACCGCATCTTGGCGAGCATTGCGTTCAGGCGTTTTTACAAAGACGTTTCAATGGTGCTGGCCTGCGGGCGTCACGGCGACAATGCCGGCAATCCTGATTCTTATCCTGCTGTTGGTTAGCCTTGGCTTCGTCGATATCGGATTCTGGCTGTTTGGTTGGCCTGGTGCGGCACTGGGCTTGGCTGCAGGCGCGGGCCTATTGAGTCTTGCCTACAATTTGGAACAGAAATTCAACCTGACCTGGGTTGGTAGAATTTTGAGTTTCCATGAACGGGAAGAGCAAAGCCGGACCCATATGCTGGATCAGCGCCGCGACGCATTCGGTGCTTATCTGAGTGCCAAGCTCGCCGATCCCGATCTCGATGAAATTCTTGTGGTCGGGCACAGCTATGGCGCGGCGCTCGCGATCGCGGTTGTTGCGCGGTCGCTGGATTCGGTATCCGGGAACGGCCCCAAACTTTCCCTTCTCACACTCGGTCAGACCGTCATGTGGCTAGCTTGGCTGCCTGAGGCCAGGGCTATGCGCGATGAAATCGCCGCTGTGGCTGAGAGTGATGTGGTTAACTGGCTGGATATTTCCGCGCCGCCAGACGGTGCCTGTTTCGCGCTCGTCGATCCTTATACGGCGATCGGGGATCGCAATTCGGACCGGACGAACCCGAAAATGCTCAATGCCAAATTCCATGAAATCATGCCGGAGACGGAGTTCGACAAAAAATCGCGAGACTGGATGCGGCTGCACTTCCAATACATCATGGCGACTGCCCGGCCGGCAGACTATGATTTCTTCGCAATAACCGCAGGCGACAAGACACTCTCCCACCGCTTTGCCCATCGCCCTTCCGTGCGGGACTTCACACGGCTGCGTCGCGGGCGCATGAAACAGGTGCGATGACCGGACTCGTTCCACCAAAACCAACGCCGCAGGCGAAGAAGCTCAATCCCTTAGCGCGCTTCTTCAAGAGCCTGCACTGTTCGATTCGTCCGCTTTACGCGAACAGCTATTCAATGAAACTGGGTGATGTGAAGCTACCGCGGCGGACCATGTATTTCGTCAATCAACCCGAGCTGGTCCAGCAAATTCTACTCGGCGACGTGCATCGCTATCCCAAGTCAGACTTGATGGCGACAATGCTCGAACTGTTGCTTGGCGAAAGCATTTTCGTTTCCAATGGCGAGCTTTGGGAACAACAGCGGCGGATGATGGATCCCGCGTTTGAAGCGACGCGGATCAAGGCTATTTTTCCTCTGATGCGCGAAGCCGTAGACGCGATGGCTGCGCGTTTTGAAGCGGGTGCGGCGGGACCGGATACGCAGATCGATCTCGAAATGACGCATGTGACAGCGGATGTGATCTTTCAGACGATATATTCGCAATCTTTTACCCGCGAAGAAGCGGAAATCATTTTCGAGAATTTTGAACAATTTCAGCAGCTCGCGTGGCTTCACGGTGTCTGGTCTCTCGCTGGCGTACCGCATTGGCTGTCGATCGGTAAACTTCGGGCACGCCGTTATGCCCGGACAATCCGCGAATTGCTTCATCGCCCCGTGCGGAAGCGCCTCGCAGATATTGCGGCCCGAGAAACCGTTCCCGAGCGCGACATATTGGCGAGTTTTATCGGAGCCGAAGACCCGGAGACCGGCAAACGTTTCGACGAGCGCGAATTGGTCGATCAGATCGGGATCATGTTCCTCGCCGGTCATGAAACATCGGCCTCGGCCCTAGCTTGGGCGCTATATCTGATTGCGCAAGTTCCTGACGTGCAACAACGGCTTCAGGCGGAAGCCGATGCGGTGTTCGCCGATGGCCCGCTGGCGTTTGAGAAGATGCGCCGCCTGCCCTTCACCCGCGACGTATTCCGCGAAACGCTGCGCCTCTATCCGCCCGTCGCCTTCGTGCCGCGCGACACGGCCGAACCAGAGGAGATGCGCGGCAAGCATATCTTGCCCGGGTCCATCCTGTTCGTTTCCCCATGGCTCATGCACCGGCATACCGAGCATTGGGAAAACCCCGACATGTTCGATCCCGACCGGTTCAGCCGGGCGGAGACGAAAGCATCGGAGCAAAAGGCCTATTTCCCCTTCTCCAAGGGACCCCGCGTCTGCCTTGGCGCGGCGTTCGCGCTGCAAGAAGCCGTGATCGTTCTCACAACGATTATGCGGGACTGGACGGTATCTCCCGTTGAAGGCCACACCCCCAAACCCACTGCGAGGCTGACCTTGCGTTCAGAAAATGGTATCAGGCTCAATCTTGAACGACGGAGAAAGGAAAATTGATGCGCTTTCTCGGCTTTGCACTGCTTCTCGCGCTGGCTGCCTGCGCGACCACTTATGCGGGCGGTGAGCCCCTTTATGATAACGAGGTCTATTGATGCGCAAACCAATTTTTACGGGGCTGCTCTCGGCCGGTTTTCTTGTTCTCGTCGCATGCGAAGATGATATCAGCCTTAACGTTCAAGACTCTCCCAGCATTGTTGCAGAAGATGATAGCCCTTCGGTTGAGGACGATCCGATTTTCCAAGGTGTAGGGCAAGAACCTGGTTGGTTTGTACGGATTTACGACGATATCATTGTGTATGATGCAAATTATGGCGAACGGCGCGTGACCGCGCGGACTCCCGAAGTTGAACTTTTTGACGGCGGTCGTCGTTATGAGAATGATTCCATCATCGTGGAAATTCTCGATCAACCTTGTTCAGACTCGATGAGCGGTGCCGACTATCCCGCTAAAGTCACAATTACCGAAATCGGGAGCTCTCCTGTTGAAGGCTGCGGCGGAGACACCTGAACCTTATTCGGCAGCTTCTTCGCTGTCATTGCCAGCTTCAAGTTCAGGCGGCGCGTCCGTTGCCGATTGTCGCGGCAAAGCCTCAATCGGCGGCACATCCTCAAGGTCTCGCTTGCCGGTCTCGATATTGAGTTCTTGAAACCGGCGCGCTGTCGACATCACATTGCGGTCAAAACTGCCGACGAATTTATTGTAATTGTTGACCGCCGTACTGAGACCGCTGCCAACCGTTTTGAGATGGCCCGCTGCGACCGCGAGCCGGTCATACATATCCTTACCGAGTTGGCCGATCTGCTTGGCTTCCCGCGCCAACCCTTCCTGCCGCCATACCGCGGAAACCGTGCGGGCAATCGCGATCAGATTGGTCGGTGTGGCAAGGAGTACGCGTTTCTCAAAGGCATGATCCCATAAGCTATGGTCATGCTCCAGCGCGGCCGTCAGGAAATGCTCGCCGGGCACAAACATGATCACATAATCCGGTGCGTCCTCAAACTGATCCCAATAGGCTTTGCGCGAAAGCCCATCGATATGTGTTTTCATCGAAAGACTGTGACGGGCCAGTGCCGCTTCGCGCTCCCCGTCATCCTCGGCTCCGAACGCGTCCTGATAGGCGTTGAGCGACACCTTGGCGTCAATCACCAGTGAACGCCCGCCGGGCACGGTAATGATCGCATCGGGCCGCAATCGGCCTTCTTCGCTGTCGATGCTGACCTCGGTCTGGAAATCGGTATGCTCGGCCAGCCCGCAGCTTTCGAGCACATTGCGGAGCTGCTGCTCACCCCAGCGGCCGCGTGCTTTGGGCGCATTGCGCAAGGAATTGACGAGCCGGGCCGCTTCAGTCTGCACTCGCTCCTGCCCCGCGCGCATTTGTTCCATCATGCCTTTGAGGTCGCCATAGGCTTCGGTGCGATCCTTCTCGACCTTGCCCACCTGATCTTCATACGCTTTGAGCCGCTCGCCGACCGGATTGAGTAACTGTTTGAGCCGCTCTTCGCTTTTCTCACCGGCTTGGTTGAACCGGGCATCAGCGCGCTCGAGAAACTGCTTTTGCGCATCTCCAAGCATTTTCGCACCGACTTCGCTGAACTGTGCCGTCAAAGCCTCTTTCGCTTCACGCAGTTCGGTCAGCCTCACTTCAAAGGCCCGGTCTCGTTCTTCCGCTGACGCCTTGAGCCCAGCGAGTTGTTGCTGTGCGGCGTCGCGTTCGTCGCGAACACCGTCAAGCGCGGTGCGCAAGTCTCTCGCAGTGTTTTCACTATCCGAGCGCAGGCGTGCATTCTCTTCGCGCAGCGGCGCTGCAGTTCGCCCGTTAGCGAACCACCCGAGCGCCGCGCCAACAACCAGCGCAACAATAACGAAGACGATGATGAGAACCGGGTCCATGGCTTCCTACTGATGAGAACGAAGCAGGAACCTACGCTCCGTGCGTCTCGCGCACAAGACAGTGCTGACCGTACCGGGGATATATCGGGTTAGGCCGCTGCCAGTTTCCGCGATTTTTCGAGTTTTTTGAGAACCATTTGGCGTTTCATCCGCGAAAGATGATCGATGAAGAGAACGCCTTCCAAATGATCCATCTCATGTTGGAGGCACGTCGCGAGCATGCCCTCGATCCGTTCTTCATGCTGTTCGCCATTTTCATCGAGCCAACGCGCGGTCACGCTGTCCGGCCGGTCTACATCGGCGAACTGATCGGGCACTGAAAGGCAACCCTCTTCATAGGTTCGCAGAGTTTCGGACGGATCGAGAATTTCCGGATTGATGAAGACACGAGGGTCTTTGACACCCTCATGATCATGGTCGCAATGTTCGCCATGCTCATGCTCGTCGTCGCTCTCGGCCGGTTCCTGCAGATCAATCACCAAAATGCGCTTTGGCACGCCCACCTGAATCGCGGCAAGCCCGATGCCCGGTGCGTCATACATCGTCTCGAACATATCGGCGATCAATGTGCGTAGCTCGTCCGTCACCGCCTCCACAGGTTCGGAGATGGTCTTAAGGCGCGGATCGGGCGCTTCGATAATGTGGAGAATGGCCATGGGGTTTAGGTAGGAATTGCCTCGAATGAGGTCAAGCTACTGGGCGTCTTGCCCGCAAGGCTTGTGCGAGCGTTCCCTCGTCCAGATAATCGAGTTCACCGCCAACCGGTAAGCCATGGGCAAGCTGGGTAATCCGCACGGGGAAGGTTTCGAGGCGTTCGGCCAGATAATGCGCCGTTGTCTGCCCCTCCAGCGTGGCGTTCATCGCCAGAACCACTTCGTCGATATCGCCGCCTGCTACCCGGCCGATCAGCGTGTCTATGCCGAGGTCTTCGGGCCGAATGCCGTCGAGCGCGGAAAGCCTGCCGCCCAGCACATGAAAACGCCCGGGGAACAGGCGTGAGCGATCGAGTGCCCAGAGGTCCGACACTTCCTCGACCACGCATAGCGAGCGCGCATCGCGCTTTGTGTCTGTGCACACCCCGCAAGGATCGCTGGTGTCGACATTGCCGCATATGCTGCATGTCGCGAGCTTCGCGTCGACCGTTTCCAGCGCACGCAGCAACGGCACGAGCGATGCCTCCCGCTTTTTTAGCAGATGGAGCACCGCACGGCGGGCAGATCGCGGCCCCAGACCGGGCAATCGGGCCAGTGCATTGGTCAGTTGATCGATCTCTACAGATGCCATGAAACATCATTATGGGGTTGCACTCCCCTTTGCCAAGCGGTTGAAGCATCAGCATGCGGATCATTTTCATGGGAACGCCCGATTTTGCGGTGCCAGCGCTCAAAGCGCTCAGCAATGCCGGGCACGATATTGTCGCGGTTTACAGCCAACCACCGCGCCCGGCGGGACGGGGGAAGAAGCCGCGCGCCTCGGCTGTGCAGCAGGAGGCAGAGCGTTTGGGTTTGGATGTCCGCACGCCTGCCAGTCTTAAATCGGACGAAGAAAAGTCGGCGTTTGCTGGTCTGGGCGCCGATATTGCGGTTGTTGCCGCTTATGGGCTGATCCTCAATCAAGTGATTCTCGATGCACCAAAACAGGGATGCATCAATATTCACGGTTCGCTTTTGCCGCGCTGGCGCGGCGCTGCCCCGGTTCAACGCGCAATACTGGCCGGGGATAGGGAAACCGGCATCACGATCATGCAGATGGAGCGCGGGCTTGATACCGGCCCAATGCTGGCGAAATCCGAAACGCCAATCAATGGAAAGACAGCGGGTGCGTTGACGGATGAACTTGCCGAGATGGGCGCGGCCCTTGTCTGTGAGACTGTGTTGGCGCTCCACACGCTTGATGCTGAACCACAGGATGACGATTTGGCAACCTATGCCGAAAAAATCTCCAAAGCCGAAGCGCGGCTCAATTTTGCGCAATCGGCCGACGCCGTCGAACGCGCTGTCCGCGCCTTCAACCCGATGCCGGGAGCATTCGTCGAACATGAGGGCGAACGGGTCAAAATATTGGCCGCCGAGATTGTTGACGGCACTGGTGAGCCCGGCGCAGTTCTGGACGATCAGTTGAGCATTGCCTGTAAGAATGGCGCAATCCGCCCGACACTCGTTCAAAGGGCGGGCAAAGGCGCGATGGCGACCGTCGACCTGCTTCGTGGTTTCTCTATCCCGGCCGGTACGTCGCTCGCATGACGCGGTTTCGCCTCACGATCGAATATGACGGCAGACCCTATATGGGCTGGCAGCGGCAACCCCATGGCCCCAGTGTCCAGCAAGCTGTTGAGGAGGCTTGCACAGGCATAACAGGCGAGGATGTGCTCGTTTATGGAGCGGGACGTACCGATTCCGGCGTGCACGCCCTTGCGATGACAGCCCATGTCGATGTGGAGAAAGACATTGATGCGTTCCGTCTTGGCGAGGGCCTCAATGCAAAGCTCCGTAGCGAACCCATTGCAATCCTCGACTGCGAAGAGGTGAATAGCGAATGGCATGCGCGGTTTGATTGTCTGGGCCGCCGCTATCTGTACCGGATCGTAAATCGGCGTGCGCCGCTGGCGCTGGAATCCGGCCGCGCGTGGCGTATTCCGCAGCAGCTCGACGAACAGGCCATGCATGATGCCGCACAATTGCTGGTCGGCAAGCATGACTTCACGACCTTCCGCTCCGCGCATTGTCAGGCGGAAAGCCCGCTCAAGACGCTCGGGTCACTGGCCGTAAGCCGCGAAGGCGATGCGGTGATTGTGGAGGCTGCCGCGCGCTCGTTCCTCCATCACCAGGTCCGCTCGATGGTCGGATGCCTCTCGCTGGTTGGTCTAGGGCGCTGGTCGGCAGAGGATCTGGGTGACGCACTGGAGGCTGCGGACCGGAATCGGCTTGGCCTCAACGCGCCGCCGGACGGACTCTATTTCGTCGGCGCAGATTATACGGACTGACGCCCCAGCCCGAACACGCGACCCAGCGAACGATCCAGCATCATTAGCTGCCAGATCAGGCGGCCATGTTCTTCGCGGCCGCTCTTATGCGCTTCGATAACGCGCTTGATGGCCTGTTTATCGAACCATCCCGTTTCGGCCAGCGCGGTGCTGCTGACGAGCCGGTCCGCTTCCCCAGCAAGCGCCCCGCGAAACCAGGCACTGATCGGTGTCACGAAGCCCATCTTGCGACGAAACAGAATATCTTCGGGCAAATAACGCCGCATCGACTGCTTCATCAGCCATTTGCCCGTTCCGCCCCGCACCCGCTGCTTCAGCGGTAGGGTTGCGGCAAATTCGACTAGCCGGTGATCGAGCAGCGGCTCGCGAGCTTCAAGGCTCACCGCCATGCTCATCCGGTCAACCTTGGTCAGAATATCGCCGGGGAGCCAGATTTTGAGATCTGCATATTGGGCGGCGGCAAGGCCGTCTTCTGCAGGCGCGTTCTCCATTGTGCGGATATACCGATCCTCGGCGCGGTGCCCTTGCAGGGCCGCGCGCATCTTGTCGCTGTAGAGCGTTTGCCGCAGAGCCGATCCGGTGACGCCAACAGAATCTGCATAGGCTTCTGCGCCCGATTGGCTGAGACCTTGAAATGTTGATTTGGCGCGCAGAAATTGCGGTGCCCAATCGAGCTTCGGATAGAGAGATCCCAACGCACCGAATACAGGTTGCCGGATGGCTGCAGGAAGGAAGCCCCGCGCGCGCTCTTCGCCTGCATGGAAAACATGGCGGCGATAGCCTGCAAAAATCTCGTCTGCCCCGTCCCCCGACAAGGAAACGGTGACTTTCTCCCGGGCCAGTTCACACACACGGTAAGTCGGTAAAGCGCTGGCATCGGCGAAAGGTTCATCGAAACCCTCCACCAATGTGTCGATCAACGCGAAATCATCGGATGCGACGATCCGCTTTCGATGATTGGTGGCGAACCGTTCGGCAATCTGATCGGCATAGGCCGTCTCATCATAATCAGTTTGATCAAATCCGATCGAACAGGTTTCGACCGCGCCCCTACTCGCTTCCGCCATCAACGCCACGACTGAGGAGCTATCGACACCGCCGGAGAGGAAAGCACCCAGCGGCACGTCGGATATCATGCGGCTGCGCACGGCTTCGCCCATAAGCGATGCCAGCTCTTCCTCAGCGGCCTCTGTTTTGCGGCGCTTAGGAGCGAAACTAACGTCCCAGTAACTGCGCGGTTCCTCAAGTGGCAGACCCCGGCGCGTCATCAGATAATGGCCCGCCGGAAGTTTCTTCACCCCTGCTACAAAACAGGCATCGTCCGGCACATAGCCGAGCGCCAGAAAATCCTCGACTGCTTGCTCGCTCGGGCGGCGACGAAGTAGCGGATGCGCGAGAAGGCCCTTCAATTCAGAAGCAAAGATCAAGCTGCCGTCAGAGATTTCGGTATAATATAGCGGCTTAACACCCAGGCGGTCCCGCCCGAGATACAGCGTCTTGGCGTCATCATCGTAAAGCGCGAACGCGAACATACCGTCGAAATGCTCAATGCAAAGCGGACCCCATTGCCGCCAACCATGTAAGATGACCTCGGTATCGCTGTCCGTTTGAAACACATGGCCATGCGCCTGCAGCTCGGATCGCAGCTCCCGAAAATTATATATCTCACCATTGAAGATCGTAACAAGCTTGTCATCGGGCGTGGCCATGGGTTGAGCGCCGCTCTCGAGATCAATGATCGAGAGGCGCCTATGGCCGAACCCAACACCTTGCGCTGTCCAAACGCCAGACCCATCAGGCCCGCGATGCGCCAACGCATCGGTCATGACCCGGACACGATCAGGGTCGACCGGTTTCGCCGTCTCCAGATGAAAGATACCCGCTATTCCGCACATGGCGGATCAGTCGGCCAAGCCGGTCACGCGGTCAACCAGCGTTTCTATCCCGCCGCTATCAGCAAGGAATGATTCAACGGTATCGCGAGCATCCCTGCCCTCTGCCGACAGGACAATCCCGACCGCGCTTTGATCACCGCCTAACAGGCGGGCACGCATAGTTGCCAGTTTCGCGCGGCTTGTGCTGCCGGTCATCGTCTCGCCAACGCGCATATATTCGAAAACTTCCCGGAACACCGGACCCGGTGCAGTAATGCGATATGCCCGGCCTGATGGCGGAGCAAAACTGTCTTCGACCCAAGACCATTCAGTTTCCATGGGGAAGCCGCCTTGACCAAAGCCGACCAGCTCACGCCCTTCGGACTGATTCGCAAAATAGGCGATAGCAACATCAACGACGCGGCCATTCGTGTCACGATATCGGCCCTGCACCATTCGGTCGGCACCGATATAGGTTGCTTCCCATTCATAGGACATGGGCGCATCGCTTTGCTCCCAACCATCTATCTGGGGGGCGGCGAAACCCGTTGGCACGTGGACGCTTCCAACAACTGCGTTTGCGGACATCCAAAGCATTGGAACGGCCGCCAAAACCACTACCAGAGCCGCTAACGTGTAGAGCCGCGCGTGGCTGCTGACAGATGCGTTGTCTGCAATGGCCTTGGGATCGAAGGCAGGTTCATCGATTTCGCGATCAAAGAATTTCCAGCCCAGTGCGAGGACGGCAACGATAACGAAGGCGAAGAAGAACCAGCCATAGAGGACATGATCGAAACTTTCAGCGAATTCTATCCCGTTCGTGTCAGCGATATAGATGGTCGCAAAGGCCCGTATCCCATTGGCTAAGATGGGAACGACTATGCAGATCGCGAGGAACAAACCGCGTTTCCACCAGCTTTTGAAGCATAAGCTGGCCGTCAACACACCTAGCGCGATCATCGCGATGAGAAATTTCACACCAGAACAGGCTTCCGCCACCTCAAAATATCCCGAGGGAGTGGTTATAAAAACGCCCTCGATATGCGCTGGCAGTCCGAACAATCCGAGCAGCACCATGCTGAGTTCAGCAGTTATCGATTGGAGGAACGGTACAAATTCTTCTCCAAAAGGAACTAGAAACAGCGCATAAAGAAGCGGGAACAACAGGCCGCGCGCAACCGCCTTGCCCAATAGAGTGACGACACTGCCCTGAAGCATAAGGACAACCCCAAGATGCCTTGCCAGGGCCACGCCCGCCGCTTCACCGAGTAACCAGCCAACTGCACCGAGACCCACGAAGAGCAGCCCGAGGAGGGATACAGATGGGGTGAGCTGTGCCAGCTCGTCTTTGCGATTCCAGACGAGCCAACCAATGATGGGGAGGATTATGAGGCAGTGGTTGAAGGTTGAGCTGTTCCACCAAATCGAGGCCATGTCGGCAACGTCGTGCCGAAACAGCAGACAAAGCGCTAATCCGGAAAGAGCCAAGGCGATAAGATGAGCACGCCAGGGGCCAACCGCGGCGTCCGTTTCCACATGGCGAAGCGCTTCGGTTGCAGCCATCAGCGAGCTTCAACCGAGGCTTTCTGCGGCGCCTCAATCGGCTCCCGGCCTGTTAATCGGGCAAGCGGCGCCAGCGTCTGGTCCCAGACATAGCGTTCCAGCATCTGTTGGCGGGCAGCCTGCCCGATCCGATCTGCCCTCGAAGAGTCTTCCAGAAGTTCAAGCACTAGATGTGCCTCTTCTGATACGCTTTTGGCGACCATCAAATGCTGCCCGGGTTCTGCATCGATCCCTTCATAAGCGGGCTCTGAGGCAACGACCGGACGTGCCATCGCCATGGCTTCGAGCACCTTGTTTTGAATGCCGCGTGCCATGCGAAGCGGCGCTACGACAACATCGGCAGCCGCGAGCCAACTCCGAATGTCAGCGACACCGCCAGTGACGATGATGCCCTCCCGCTTCGCAAGTCGCTGGACCTCACTCGTCGGATTTCGCCCTACGATTGCAAATTTCGCGTGTGGATTATGTTCATGGATCGCCGGCAAGACATCATCAGCAAAACTGACGACAGCCTCAACATTGGGACGATAGTCCATCTGGCCTGTGAAAATGGCGAGCGGCCCGTTCGGCTTTTCGATTGCTCCAAACTTCGCTTTGGGATCGAAAAAACTGCAATCGATCCCATTCTCCAATGATTGGACGCGTTCAACGCCAAGGCCGGTATCGGACCGAAAGAGCGCAGCCTCTGCTTCGCTGACAAATGTGCTGCAATCTGCCCGGTGCGCTACCATCTTTTCAAATGCTGCCAGTTTTACTGCCTCTCGCGCATGAACATAGCGCATCGGCCCTGATGTAGACTGCGCGTAAGACGCAAATTTCGCCGAATCTACATCGCCAAAATCCATGATGAACCGAGTATCGTCGGATATGTCAGGAACAAACTGCGCCATCTGGCCAGAGAAGACGAAAACGGTGTCGATCGGCTTCTGGGTCATCGTATCGGTAACAAATTCTCGGATACCGGAGCTGTCGAAAAGCGTCAGCGATATCGGCTTGCCAGTAAGGATTGCCTTTGCCGCCCCAACCGGTTTGGAAACAGACCGCTTCTCGATATGCAGAGAACCAAGCATAGGGCGAAGTGTTTCCGCATGGCCAAGGTCTTCGTCATCATCGGCAAAGGTCGCCATATGGACGGTTCCCAATTGGCAAAGCCGCTTCAGGATATTGAATGAGCGGATCTTGTCGCCGCGGTTCGGCGGATAGGGAATGCGATGGGCAAGAAAGAGGATGTCACCCATCAGCCAAGGCCTTTAGCGATCCAGGGGCCAATGCGATTGGCAACCGGCAAAGGCAGTCTGCGCCACAGGGCAATCTGCAAACGATATTTCGGGCTGTTGGGATTGATGTCGCGGGGTTCCGCTCCATTTGCCGTTTTTCCCGCATAGATTAGCGGTTCGGGTGTAAAACCCCAATTTTTCTTCCAAGAATAGGGACCGGTCCCGACCTTCGAACGCCCGAAATCAAATGTATGACAACCGCGATCCCGGGCATGGTTCATCATGGAATAGTAGAGAAATTCATTGGACCGCAGTGCGCGCGCGGCAAAAGTTCCACCGCCCCAATAAACCATGGCGCGTCCGTTGAAATAGATTGTCAGAACTGTGCTGACGGCTTCGCCTTCGTGGCTCACAATGGCTATATCCGCATCATCGCCAAAACCATCGAGGATAGCGTCAAACAGAGTTCTCGGGAATACCGGCGTACCGAGATTACGCACACTCGTCGCGTACAAGCGGTAATGGCGTTCCCGATCATGCTCCGCCGTGCCCACTTCGAAAGTAAGATCATTTTTCAAGCTTTTGCGGACTTCCGCCCGATGCCGGCGCTTAATGGATCCCAACTGGCTTTCCGCATCCGGCTCGAGCGCTTTCGCGAAATTTGCATAAACCCCATCGCGGACCTGCCAATTCTGGGGCAGCGCGCCGCCGCGCAATTCGACCTCCGGGCAACTCAATCGCTCGGCCAACGACCAACTCGCATCGGCCAGAGCTTCGGTTGCGTCGGTTGTTTCGCTCAAGATGCCGCCGCCCACGGCAAAACCGCTAGACGTCAGAGCCCGCCCGAATAGTGGTGAGTGCATTTCGGTCAGCGGCAAGACGCCCGTAATCACGCCCGCCTGTTCCGCGATCAACATATGGGCGCGTTGCCCGCACCCGCTTTCAATCGCTTTGAGCCAGCGCGGAAGATGAAAGGGCGTGGCCCCTTCGGCTTGATGGACAAATGCATCGATCCGGGCACATTCGGCCAAATCGGTGAGATCAACAGCGCGGACGATTGTTTTGCTAAATGACATTGGCGCGTTCACTGAATCGTCGCCTTTTGCAGTTCAGCCACATGATCGACGCGGCCCCATTCAAAAGCGCCGAGCAGTTTTTCCAGTTTGCCTTCCATGGCTGAAAGCCGACTATAATGGCGAACTTTCGAGCGGAGCGGGGCGTTTGCAACGCGTGGCTGACCCGGGTCAATTTCCCAAGGGTGAAAATAGAAAATCGCCGGTCGCCCTTCCCTGCCATTCACCTGGCCAATGGCCCAGTGAGAGAAGCGATAGGGCAGCAGCCGGAAAAACCCGCCACCACCAGCGGCTATTGTTCGGCCACCAAGCCGGGCCGTCGTTACCGGCAGCTCGATGAGCTCGGCATCCGAAATGGGAGCGAAGGCAAACCGAGGCGCTTCGGGCCAACCATAATGATCATGCACGACGGGCGCGACGCTGGAGGAGTATTCATAGCCCTCCTCCGCGAGAATCTGATGCGCCCACGGCGTGCGCGCATCAATTGAAAAGCTGGGCGCGCGATAGCCGGACAGTTTTTCGCCCGATGCATCTTCGAGAGCGGCTTGCGCTTTTTGGAGATCGGCACGGAATTCTTCAGGCTTCATCGTAAACACGCGCTGATGGTCCCAGCCATGGCTGGCTATTTCGTGGCCCGCCTCGGCTATCCGCCGGATCAACGTAGGATAACGTGCTGCCACCCATCCAAGTGTAAAAAATGTTCCTTTGACGCCAGCGCGATCAAACAAATCGAGCACGGCATCGCTGTTGCGCTCTACGCGTTGCGTCAAACCATCCCAGTTATCGCGTGCGATAACAGTCTCGAACGCGCCGACTTGAAACCAGTCCTCGATATCGACTGAAAGCGCATTGAGCATCTCGCGCAATATCCTTTTCGCTTGGTTTTAGGCGGCGTCGCCGCGGACGACACCAAAGCTGGGCTGTGCTTCTTCTTCCTCGACCCATTGAACCAGCAAGGTCAAGACGCGGCGCAAGGCCGCTTCCTGCTCTTCAAGGCGTGCTTCGAGAGCGGCGATGCGGTCCTCGGCATCGCTACCGACGCTAGCTTCCTCAACAATCACCGGCTCTGTCGATTCTACATCCTCGCTCAACTGCATCGTTTCTTCGGCCTTCTCTTCGACCTGGGGCGTTACGGGAAGCTCAGTTGCTGCCAACGAAGCATATATGTCGGCATCAAAGGCTTCTGCTTCCGGTTGCTCTTCAACAACCGGCTGTTCCGCCGGGTCGCTGACTGCGGTCGTCTCGCCATCATATTTGATTTCGTCGCCGGCCAAATCGCTGAGCACCGCATTAATCGCAGCGGCATCAATCGTTTTGAGATCTTCGACAGCACCGAAAAGCAGGATACGCGCCATCAGCGTGTTGAGGCGGCGCGGAACGCCGTCCGTTGCGCTGTAAAGTGCGTCATAGGCGTCTGCGGTAAATTGCGGCGTTCCCTGCCAACCGGCAACCGAGAGTCGGTGTTCGATATAGGATTCGATTTCGTTGGCCTTCATCGGATCGAGATGATGGGTCGCGATGACCCGCTGGCGCAGCTGTTCAAGATTGGGCGCTTTCTTCACGCGATCCCGGAATTCTGGCTGACCGAGCAAAAATATCTGCAACAATGCTCGTCCGGCAGACTGGAAGTTGGAGAGCATTCGTAGCTCTTCGAGGGCGGAAATCGAAAGATTTTGTGCTTCATCAACGATAAGCAACGTCCGCTTACCTTCGCGGGCCTGACTGTGAAGGAAGCGTTCGACCTGATCGATCAATTCAGCTTTCTGGAACCCATGGACTTCGAGGCCAAGCTGCTGCGAAACGAGCCGCAGCATGTCGTCCCCTTCGACCTGTGTCGAGACGATCTGAACGGCCGTCAGGCGCGATGTGTCGATTGACGCCATCAGATGGCCAACCAGCGTCGTCTTACCGGCACCGATATCGCCTGTGATGACGATGAAGCCTTCACCTTGCGCCAAGCCATAGCCCAGATAGGCCATCGCTTTTTTGTGGGTCTCGCTTTCGTACCAGAAGCGATGATCCGGCGTCAGTTGGAACGGATTGCCGGTCAAGCCATAATGTTCACTGTACATAGTCATTTCCTTCACACGTTTTCACGCGTTTTCCCTAAAATCCGTAACGTACGCCGAAGAGCAACGTGCCCAGCCAATCAGTTTCTTCTCCATCGACATCGTTCGAGAAGAGACCGGCCGAGGCCTGAGCGCTGAGACCGCTATACAGATTGACGCTGTAGGTTGCCGAGCCACCGCTGCTGAAGACATCTGCTTCGCCCGGAATACCGCTCTGGAACCATGTCGCATACAGGTTGCCATCGAGGCTCGAATTTGGCGAGAGTTCGTGTCCCAAATTGGCCTGGAGCGAGTAAGCTTCGTCGGTTACCCGGTCGAGCGAGAAGTTCGCGCTTGTCGTCGGTGCGAAATAGCGTCGGTTCTGATAACCGGCCCCTACTCCATAGCTCCAGGGTCCGCGGCCACCAGTCCACACCAGGCTGCCACCGCGACTGCGGAAGTTTGCCGCGTTGAGCGATTGGAACCCGTTGTCGAAGCATCCACCGGCATTGCTGCCTTCGCCAAAAGCGCAGCCGCTAAACTGGCCAAAGCCGTTGCGGCCAACGGTAAAGTTGGTCGGCAGGCCGGCAAGCGTGTTGGTAGTTCCGCGTCCGAAGCTGCTGATTTCATTATAGACAGATGCCTGCAACGTGCTGGACTCGCTGGCTTGGTAGCTCAGATAGCCGTTATAGGTTGTTGCGCCGTAGCGATGGCCAACACGCGCCGAAAGCTCAAGGCGCGGATTGGGGCGCCACAAGATGCCGCCGTCATAGATGAACCCGTCGACAGCATAGGTAAGCAGCCGCGGCGAGGTCGTATCCGACTGGAACCGGCCATTATTGTCGAGTACCGGATTGCCGGCTGCATCGACCACAACATCACGCTGGCTGATCTCGATATTTTCGTAGCCAACGCCGCCAACCAGCGCGAGCGTGGGCGTCACTGGGATGGTGACGTCAACCCGGCCATAATAGGCTTCGTAGCGCTGATCGAGCTGGCTCGCATCTTCGCGTTCGTAGCCGCCCGATACAAGCCAGCCAAAGGGAAGCATTTCACCGGGCGACATGCCAACGCTGGCCGTTGCCTGATGATAGGTAGAATGATCGACATAATCGACCGGAGCTTGACCCGGATCGGTGTTCGCCGCGAAATTGTCTTCAACATGGGTATAGCCAAGTTGATAGGCTGCGCCGATTTCAAGCGGGCCGGCACGGGTCGCAAATGTCGGGCCTGCATAAACCGAATACACCTGAGTGCTGTTGTCATTGTCTCCCGTCAACGAGCCAAGGCCGTCACCGCCAATTTCCGTTCGCGACCGGGCCGCTAAAGCACCGGCTTCAAAGCTCAGGCCGCGTGTGATGTTCGCGCGGGCACGAACAAGGCCGCTATGGACATCGTCATCGGCGACATCGTCGCTCCAGTCGATGCGGCGCTCATAACGATAGCTGGCACCGACTTCTATGCGCCGCGTTGCAATAGACGCATCAACGCCCGCTGCAATGCTCGTATAGGTAACGACATCGTCGCCCAGCGCATCATTGTTGCTGAGATCGAAATCGAGAACTTGCTGCACTTCGATATAGGGCGATATCTGGGTGCGCGCCTGTGCCGGTGACGCCATGCAGGCAAGCGCAGTAGCACTCAAACCTGTGGCGGCGATTATCCGGTATCGCTTTGAAAACGTAACCATTTCTATTCCCCATATCCGTAATAGCTGCTGAACCGCTTGCCATTCGGCGTGAAGGTCACGCTGTTAAGAAGCAGTTGAATGTGATCGCAGCCGTCAAGCAGTCCCAGCGCTTCGCGCAGTTCGGCTTCGCTTGTCGTGTCTGCTTTGACGACCATCACCGTCTGACCGGCAAGCATTGCAAGCACGGAGGCTGGAGATGCCGACAATGCCGGAGGCGAATCGAAAATCGCGATCCGTGTCGGGCTGCGCTGGAGCAACCCTTCAATCATGTCGCTTGTCCGCTGTGACGCCAGCAATTCAGTGGCGTCATCGGTCCGGCGACCGGCACGCAGGATCGACAAGTTTGGAATATCAGTCCGTGTCAGGCAGGATTCGATGTCGATTGCCGGATCAGCCAATGCATCAATCAATCCCGGGCCGTCTTCGATCCCCATCAGTTTTACGATTTCCGGATTGTTGAGATCGCTGTCGACGAGAACGATATCGAGATCGGTTTCCCGCGACATGGAAAGCGCGAGATTGACGGAACAGAATGTCTTCCCCTCATCCGGGTTTGCCGAACAGACCAATATCATCCGGCCATTCTTAACGGGCGCCCCACCCTCGCCTGCTGCACGCAGCAAGAGTTGGCGTTTGACGATGCGAAATTCTTCGGCAAGTGGTCCCGGCCGCTGATCAGGCAAAATGAAACCCGCTTCAGCAAGCGCAACGCGATCGACAGCCGCGACTTCGGAAGAAGTGACCGGCGAAACCCGTGCAATTACAGGTTTGGGCTCATCTGGAGCTGGTATTGCCTCAGCGTCAGGAAACTCAGTTGCTGCGCCACGAAGGGCTGCAGCAAAGTCGAACTTCTCTGCCGCGCGCTCAAGGAGCGATCCCGAAGATCGGATGGAGCTATGTTGGTTCATTCTATCAGCTCCCTCAGGCCGCCAGGCCGCGTTGGACAAATTCAACCGCCATCAGCAGGCCGAACACGCCGAACAGAGCAATTGTACCGGCGGCAAAGCGCTTGAAATTCTGGCGACGGATATCATTTTGGGTTGGGTTTACGATCTCGCTGATCGCGCCCAGAACAGGCAATCCGGTCCCGGTTCCGAGCCGTCTTGCCGTTGGATATGTGGTTTTGAGCTGCCCCTGAGCGAAGGCTGCGCTAATTCCGGCGGCAATCGCTGCGATCAGCACCAGGATGAGAAGCAAAGGTCTGTTCGGCGCGGCAGGAGCGCTCGGCATGCTCGGTGGGTCAACGATGCGGAACGTGTTGCTGTCTGTCTCGGTGACCACTTCACCGCGCAGGCGCATCCGTTCGCGGTCTGCAACAAGCTGATTATACTGTGTTTGCAGAGCCAAATAATCACGGTCGAGCTGCTGTTGTTCGGCAAGTGCACCGGGATTGGTTCTGCGCTGACGCTCGATCAATTCAAGACCAGCACGAAGTTGATCACGGCGCGCCGTAAGCGCTGCTACCGTAGCTTGGCGATCTGCAAGCATTGAGCGAAGTGACGTGTAGAGCGGGTTGGCAGAAGTAGAGCCGCCGACTTGGCGTCCGCCGCCACCGCCGCCCTGACTGCGCGCGCGGGAAATCTGAGACCGCAATGCGACAACATCAGGATGCTGGTCTGTCCAGCCCCGTGCCTGTGCATCGGCCAATTGCGCCTGCAGCGCATTCAAGCGGGCATTGCCGCCGCCGGGAACAAAGGTACCGGGCACTCTGGTCGTTGCCGGAGTTCCTCCCAATTGGGCCTGAACTATGTTCAGAGAACTCTGTGCGGCCGCAAGATCTCCCTCGATATTCTGCATTTCAGAACGGGCCTGATCCATGCGCTGCGTAATCGTTCCCACACCGGGCAGCGATCCGCTGAATTCGCGCTCAAAATTTGCGCGCCGTTCTTCCATCTGCTGGAGGCGCGTTTCGCGTTCGGTGATCTGGCGATCGAGAAATTCGACCGATTGCGTATTTTCTGCCCGACTACCGGCCAGATTTTCTTCGACGAAAACATCGATGAGTTTCTGGTTGATCTGCTGAGCGAGGCTGGGGCCATCCCAGCTTGCGCTGATTTCGAACATATTGCCGGCCTGGCCGTAACTGTTCGGGTCTTGTTGCGCAGCAACGGTGATATTCTGGCGCAACTGCGATGCGAGCGAACGAACTTGCGCATCGGTTGTCGCCTCGTTGGCGAGGTCAGTTTCCCTCACGACCTGCTCAAGATTGCCGGTCGATGCCAGTGTTTGCCGAATGCGCTCCATCGCCGCTCGTTGTTCACGGTCCGTGACGCCAACCGAATTGGACAGCACGGTTTCTTGCTGAATGTAGATGCGCGCTTGTGATGTGTAACTGTTGGGAATCAAAGCGATCACCAACCAGCCAAGGACGGCGACACCCCATGCAACAGCCAGCGCTAACCAGCGCCGCTGCCAAATTGCGTGAAGCGCAATCCTGATTTCTTCGTAAATACCGTTCATGTCTTGGTCGCTGCCTTTCGCGAATATCTGGCTTCTGAGCGTTCGATCAGAACATGCTTTCTGGGATGATGATCACGTCACCGGGCTGCAGATCGACATTGGCGCTCGTGTCGCCGCGTCGCAGCAAGCTGGAAAGGCGCAGGCCATATTCTCTCTGTTCGCCAGTGGCGCTGTCATGTCGGATCAAGCGCGCACGGTTGCCCGCGGCGAACTCTGAAAGGCCGCCGACGGCGATCATCGCGTCAAGCAATGTCATATTGGCGCGGAAAGGGATCGATGCAGGCTCTTCAGTGGCGCCGATAACCCGAATGCGCTGCCCATAAGTGCCAGAAAATTCATTGACGATGACAGAAACGCGCGGCTCGGTGATATACTCCGCCAGCATGACCGAGATATCATCGGCGAGCATGGCAGGCGTTTTGCCAACGGCCACCATGTCCTGGATCAGCGGCGTCGTTATCCGGCCATCCGGGCGGACTTGAATTTCCGCGCCCAATTCAGGATTGCGCCAAACAAAAACCGTCAGCTGATCGAGTGGCCCGATCAAATATTGTTCGCCGGGCCCTTGATTCGTGCTGACAAAAGATGCCCGTGGCAATTGCTGCCCCGAGCCGCCGACACAACCGACGAGTGCAAAAGCGGAAACGCCCAAGCAAAAGGCGATTTTGGTGGAATTGATGCGCATCATCGAGCCCTTCTTCTTCAGGGCCGATGACGTCATCCGTGCAATACGCGCACGAATTCCGGCCCTTTCTCGAGCGCTACATGCACTGGAAAGGGTTAAATTCGCGTTGAGCTAAATGGTTATTTTTCCGCCTTTAACCACGATTTCCGCAGCAATCGGATGGCTAAGGAAGTTAATCGGGCTAGCGCTTAAACCATAAGCGCCCGATGCAAACACGGCGACATAGTCTCCAATTTTTGCCCGGGGCACGGCGATATCAGCGGCCAAACGGTCGAGCGGCGTGCAAAGCGGGCCGACAATCGTGGCGCTTTCAACCGCTTCCGCTCCCATGTGAGAGGCTATGGCGACAGGATAGTTACGTTTCATCACCATTCCGAAATTGCCCGATGCAGCGAGATGATGGTGCATGCCGCCATCGGTGATGAGAAATAACTCACCCTTGCTCATCTTGCGATCAAGGATCTGTGCGACATACACACCCGCCTCGCCGATCAGCCATCGGCCCAGCTCTATCATGAACTGCGTATCCGTGAGGATGGCATCTCTGTCCGACAATGCGTGTGATAGCCGCTCGCCGACGCTTTCAACGTCTAGAGGCGTGTCATTGGCCGTATAGGGAATTCCGTACCCGCCCCCCAGATTAACCGTTTTCGGCGCTTCTCCGATGGCATGGGCAAGCTCTGCGGCAAGCGTGATGCTTGCGCGTTGGCATTCGGCGATCGCGTCGACATCGAGTGACTGAGATCCCGAATAGATGTGAAAACCGCGCCAATCTGCCCCGGCCGCAATGAGTTTTTTGGCAAGCGCCGGCACGCGCTCCTGATCTACGCCAAAGGGTTTTGAGCCGCCGCCCATGCTCATTCCTGAGCCTTTTAGCTCAAAATCGGGATTGACGCGCACGGCCAGGCGGGGCGTGACGCCAAGCCGTTCGGCTATGGCAAGCGCACGCGCTGCCTCATTCTCGGATTCAAGATTTAGCGTCGCGCCGAGCGAAATTGCCAATTCAAGCTCCGGGTCTCGCTTGCCTGGCCCTGCAAAGCTGACATGCGCCATATCGGCACCGCAATCGCGAACCCGCTCCAACTCGCCACCAGACGCCATATCAAGACCATCTGTGAGCGCCATTAGATGCTTGATTACAGCAATATGTGGATTTGCTTTCACCGCAAAATGCAAATGCACTTCATCCGGCATTGCCGCCCGAAACCGCTCAACCTGCGCCGTTGTGAGATCAAGATCATAGGCAAAGAAAGGGGTTTGCCCGATTTGTGCCGCCAGATCGGAAACGGCAATTCCGCCGATGGTCAGCTCGTCTTGCTGGCCAGCAAAGGCTGGAGGAATCGGGCCGATAGGTTTCATTGACTATATTTCCGTTCAATTGCAGTGCGATCAAGCTTACCATTCGGATTTCGTGGCAGCTCATTCTGCCAAATAATCTCTCGGGGTTGCATGAAGTTTGGCAGCTCGGCCTTGAGAAAGCGTTTCAATTGCTCGTCTGCGTCTCCGCCCTCGCCTCTCACCACCAGGATTATTGCCTGGCCGAGGCGGGCATCCGGAACGCCAAAAGCGCAAGCTTCTGCGGTTAGTCCGCTCTCGACCGCCGCATCTTCCAACTCACTCGGCGATATGCGGTTGCCTGCACTTTTTATCATGGCATCATCACGGCTAACAAAGCGCAGATACCCTTGGTCATCACGAATCACCGTATCGCCTGACCAAACCGCCATGCCGCCATAGTGTGAGAAACCGGGCGCCGGCTTGAAGCGAAGCGCTGTTCTCTCCGGATCTTGCCAATAGCCAAGCGCGACAAGCGGCCCCGCATGGACGAGTTCACCGGGTTCTTCTGCGGCAGCATCCTGCCCTTCTGGCGTCACGACCATAATTTCTGCGAATGGAATTGCCTGGCCGATGCTTTCAGGCATCGTATCGATGAGGGCTGGGTCAAGCGTGGTCGACCGAAACGCTTCGGTGAGCCCGTACATGGAATGCAACGCCGCATTGGGGAAAGTTGCGCGCAAGCCAGAGACCAAAGGTACCGACATCTTGCCGCCGCTATTGGTCAAAATGCCTAGTTTTCCGGCGATTTCTTCCGACCATTCGATCTCTGTCAGCTGAACCCAAAGAGGCGGAACGCCTGCCAATATTGTGGCGTCATGACGTCCGATTGCTTTCATAACATCACGCGCCATCAGATAGTCGAACGGGATAACGGATGCACCGGCATACCAGCTCGAAAACAGCTGATTTTGGCCATAATCAAAGCTGAACGGCAAAACACACAAAGTGCGGTCCGACGGCGTTATATCGAGATAGCGAGCGACACTGACCGCACCGAGCCACATATTGGCATGGCTAAGCATTACGCCCTTGGGGCTGCCTGTGGACCCGGATGTATAGAGGATTGCTGCAAGATCACTCGGATCGGCATTGGATGGCGGCAGAACGTCACCATCAGGCGAAACATCACGTTCTTCGACCGATGGACACGCGGAAGGCAAATCACCATTCTCAAGCGATCCGAGCCGCGCTTTGCCGGCGATCAGCAAGCGAGCACCGCTGTCAGAGAGAATATGGCCTACCTGGGCGCGTTTGAGCAACGGATTGACCGGCACATGCACAAACCCCGCCCGCGCCGCCGCCAGGGGCATTAAGCAGGCCAGACGGGTCTTGTTGAGCCAACTGGCCACCCGATCGCCCTTTTGCAGCCCTTGAGCCGTCAGCCAGCCCGCAAGGGCGCCGACAGCGGCTTCGAGCGCTGCAAAATCAAGTTCGCCCTGCTTGTCTATCAGCGCAACATCGCCCGGCGCCCCACATGACGTCAGGTGATCGAGCGGTTTTGGGTGGGGATTTAAGGCTTTCGTCATTGCTTCCGGGTAGATGATGGCGTCACGAGCCGCGTTGCGGCGATCACCGGGATAGCGCCATGACAGTTAACGTAAAGCTATTCGATAGCCTCGCCGATGTTGCGGCCGACGCAGGTGACGCCCTCGACCGCTCCCGGCAGCAGCAATTATACGACCGGATGGCCTGGTTCGAAAGAACCGCGAAATATTGTGGCAGCGGCGAGACGCTGGTGGCGCGAGCTGCAAAAGGCGAAGAGAAAGCTTGGCTGTTTCTCAGCAAAACAGGGAAATGCAAGGCGGAGGCGCTGGCAAGCTGGTATACGCTCGCATTCGATATCGTTCGAACAGGTGACTATGACGGATTGATTGAAGCGCTTGCTGGAGAGCTGAAAGACCTCGCCTCAATCACCCTTGCTCCCATTGCAGACCCGTCCGCCATCGAAAAGGGATTCCAAAGCGCTGGTTGGAAAGTAATCAAAACCGTTACGAATCAAAATTGGGAACTTCGACCACCCAAGGATTTCGATAGTTTCTGGAAGGCGCGTCCCGGAAAATTGCGCAGCACGGTGAAACGCAAGGGCAAGAAGGCCAATCTAGAAATCGCTATCCACCGCGAATTCGATGAACAGGCTTGGGCTGATTACCGTACAATTTACGCGCACAGCTGGAAGCCGAACGAAGGGTCCTGGGATTTCATGCGTGAATTCGCCGAGAGCGAAGGCGACGCCGGCACATTAAGGCTCGGGGTCGCGTATAAGGAAGGCGAGCCAGTTGCCGCGCAGCTCTGGCATGTTGAAAATGGCCATGCGACGATCCACAAACTCGCTTATTGCGAAAGCGCCAAATCCTATTCGCCGGGCTCGATATTAAGCGAAGCCATGTTCCGGCATGTGATCGAGCAGGATGCGCCCGAGATTATCGATTATGGAACGGGCAGCGAACCGTACAAGGCGGACTGGATGGACGCTCCACGTCCGCTTTACCGGCTCCAACTTTATAACCCGCGCCAGCCCAAGGCCTGGATAGCTTTGCTCCGGCATAGACTTTCTGGTCTTGTCCGCCGCTCAACAAGCCATTAGGCGGACGCAATTGCAATGCAGGGGAATGTACACATGGCATCTGATAGCACCGAAATGGTCGAGAAGACGCTTCGAGCGGTGCTGGTCGATATCTTGGGCCTCGCCGAAACGCAGGTTGCCGATTTTGACGAAGATACGGAGTTATTTGGCGCTATCCCCGAGCTGGATTCCATGGCGGTCGCAGGCTTGCTGACCGAGATTGAGGATCGGCTTGGTATCTGGATTGAAGATGACGAGTTCGAAACGGAGATGCTCGAAACATTCGGCAATCTCCTCGCTTTCGCCAAGGCCAAGGCGCTTCAGTGACAGCCCCTGCCCCGCGATTTTGGCACTATGAATCGCTGGGCAACGCTCAACCTATCATGAGTTTCGGCCCGGATAACGGGTCGCAATTGCTTATCATTCCGCCGCTTTTCGAAGAATTGAATAGGACGCGAAAGCTGCTTTCCGATGTAATGCGCGCGTTGTCCGCAAACGGCATTACATCCCATTTGCCCGACCTTCCCGGTACCGGTGAAAGCGAAACAAATCTTGTCGACGCGGACTGGGCCGCATGGCGGCAAACCATCGCTGACGGCGCTCTTGCATGTGAACCAACTGCCGCTCTTTCGATCAGGGGCGGATGCCTGCTGGATGATGCTGTGACGTCAATCCCGCTGATGCGCTTTTCACCGGTTGAAGGAAAACGCCTGATCCGTGACCTTGTCCGGTCACGAAGCCTGAATGATGATGGTTTCGACAGTGGTGCCCAAAAGGCTGTGTTTACCGACGGACCGACGAATTTGGGCGGCTATGTGATTACTTCTACGCTAGCCTGCGCCGTTCGCGATGCTGCGATTGCGGATATCGAGGCAGCTAAAACCCTGCGTCTGGACACCGAACATGGCGATGCTGATGCCAAACTGACTGGCCCGCCGCTGTGGCGCCGTGCCGAGCCCAGCGGATCCGACGAACTAACCGAAGCGCTGACAACCGCGATCATGGACTGGATCGTTTGATGCGAACGCAATTCGCCTTTGACTGTGAAGAGGAAATTCTCGCGGGATCGATGGACGCGGCCGACAAAGGCATCGGCGTGCTTATCGTCGCAGGTGGCGGTCAAACGCGATTTGGCGCGCACCGCGGCTTTGCGCAACTCGCCGCCTTTCTTTCTAAAGCAGGATACCCGGTCATGCGTTTTGACCGCCGCGGCGTAGGCGACAGTTCGGGTGATGATCCGGGCTTCGAAGAGAGCGCGCCTGACTTGGCGGCCGCAGCGACTGCCTTTCGCAAGCATGTGCCGGGCCTCACCCATATCGTAGGCTTTGGCCTGTGCGACGGCGCCACGACGCTTTGCCTTCATCATCAAACATGCGACATTGACGCCATGATGCTCGCCAACCTCTGGGTCGTCGAAGCAGCGGCGAATGAACCACCGCCTGCGGCAATCAAAAGCCATTATCGCGAGCAGTTGTTAAGTTTTGCGGGCTGGAAGCGCTTGCTCACCGGCGGAATCAACTATCGCAAGGCAATTTCCGGCGTCCTGAAGCTCGCCAAGCCGCGCAAAGTAGAAGGCAGTTTGGGAGAACGCGTGTCGGTTGCTCTCACGGCATCCAGCGCCCCGGCGCATATCATTCTCGCCAAAAACGACGCCACGGCGATCGGCTTCGAAGATGAATGGCGCAACGGCGCTTTGGCGTCACTATCCGGCGAACCCCGGTTTAGCTGCGATGTGATTGACACGGATGCGCACAGCTTTGCCCGCGATGGTGACTTCGAACTTTATTCGGAAAGCTGTCTTCGCGCCTTGCAGCGCTTCGAAAGCGGTTTTTAGGCCGCGAACTCGGCCTCGGCGAAGAATTTTTCAGCATCAAGCGCAGCCATGCAGCCGGTTCCCGCCGCCGTTACGGCCTGACGATAGATTTTATCCATCACATCGCCGCAAGCGAATACGCCCGGAACGCTGGTCCGCGTACTCCCCGTTTCGACCTTGATATAATTGTCATCATCAAGCTCGAGATGACCTTTGAACAGCGCGGTGGCTGGATCATGCCCGATCGCGACAAAACCGCCTTCGGCCGGGATCTGGGATATTTCGCCGGTTTTTGTATCCTTCAAATCGATCGCAACGAGCCCTTCCGGGTCACCGCCGCCCACAAACTTATCCACAGACTTATCCCAAAGGACGGTAATGTTCGGATGTGCGAACAGGCGGTCCTGCAGGATTTTTTCAGCCCGCAATTCATCGCGGCGATGGATCAGGGTGACGTCATTGCTGTGGTTGGTAAGGTAGAGCGCCTCCTCGACTGCCGTGTTGCCGCCGCCGATAACCGCCACCTTCTTGCCGCGGAAGAAAAACCCATCGCAGGTCGCACAAGCGGACAGGCCTTTGCCCCGTAGCGCGGTTTCGCTTTCGATGCCCAGCCAACGTGCCTGAGCGCCGGTTGCGATTACCAATACATCGCCGACATACTCATCGCCGCTATCGCCCTTCATCCGGAAGGGGCGTTCGGACAGATCAACCTCGACAATGCTGTCCCAGATCATCTTCGTGCCGCAATTTTCCGCCTGTTTCTGCATCTGCTCCATCAGCCAAGGGCCTTGGATCAGCTCGGCGAAACCCGGATAATTTTCGACCTCGGTTGTCGTGGTAAGCTGGCCGCCCGGCTCCATGCCCTGAACGACAATCGGTTCCATGCCGGCGCGCGCCGCATAGATGGCTGCGGAAAGCCCGGCGGGCCCAGATCCAAGGATGAGCATTTTCGTGCGATGCGTTTCGGCCATGTCTTTTCCTGTTCAATATGTGGGCACGAGATAGGTGCCCTGCCTCCCTTCGCGCAAGCGCGCAATAAGAAGGCATTGCTTGAACGGGGAAAAGAGAAACTTGGTAGCGGAGGAGGGATTTGAACCCCCGACACATGGATTATGATTCCACTGCTCTAACCAACTGAGCTACTCCGCCCTGATGCACAAAGCGAGCGCCGCAAACGGGCGTTGGGGGCCTATAGGCACGGCACGGAAACGGGTCAACCGGTTTGGCTCCCACACAGAAGCGCGATAGAGCATAATGCGTTGAACAGGGAAACTCGCTGCCGAGAGGAGACGCTGATGGAGCTCGAAACACCACTAGATATAATTTGCCAGATCATCGCCCGCGCCCGGGATTGGGACGCGCAGCTGCCGTCCAATGAGCCTGACGAGGAGGATGAAGACGGCCCCATGTCCAGCGACGACGGTCATGACGAGATGATCGATGAGCAGAGTGATTCGGCGGCGACAGAGATCGCGGCAGCACTCGATGATCTCGCCGAAGATCAGCGTGCCGAGGTGTTGGCCTTGGCGTGGGTCGGCAATGGAACGTTCGATGCGGCAGATTGGGACGAGGCCATGTCCGAAGCCGCCGATCTGGAGGGAGATTCAATTGCGGACCAGCTCATGGATATGCCCATGCTGGCGGCCCATCTGGAGGCTGGACTTGAAGCCTTCGATCTTAGCTGTGACGGCATTAGCTCTATCGAATAATCAGCCTGAAAATTTAAGTGTCGATAGCGGTTCCCATGGCCCGCCCCGATAATACCAACTGGCCAACCCCGCGATTTTCAGCGGACGCGGCCTGAAGTCAGTCGACAGCGTTTCAAAAAGTGCTTTGGCTTCGGACGACGAAACCTTGTTCTGGATGGTGACGTGGGGACGCCAAGCCTGCTGGTCTTGCGGGATCAAAAGACCAGAAAAGGCTTCAGCCAATCGATCCCTGATGTCCGACAATTCCTGACTTTCAACGCCATATGCAACGCCCGATCCGAGCGAAATCACCCTGTGTAATCGTGCATGCGGCGCTCGTATTTCGCGGACTTCAGAATTGAGTCGATGCTTGAGTTCCTCGGCGGCACTCGGCGGCAGATGGTGGAATAGCGTCAGATGTGCCTCGGCCACATTGCGTTCGGACGGATAGTATTGGCGACGTAGACCATCCAGATAAGAAAAATCATCCTTTCCGAACAAGGCTGTTACGATGATCGGTGCTGGCTGGCCCTTCATCGCGGCGAGCTGATTCTCTGGAGGTCACCCGGGCGGTCAATATCTTGCACCGCCCATCGAGAGGCTTCGATGTGGAGGACTTCCTCACGGCGAAACGGAGGGCTTCCTTGCTCAAGCCGCTCCCGAATCGCGCCGATACCTCGAATGAGCACGGGATGACCGGGCAGACCGCGAAAGGATGGCCTCACCACCTTGAATCCCTTCGCGGGGGCCTGTGTCAGCCTGCTAACAATTGTCGGCGACAAAGCCGGCATATCGCCCAAAAATATCAATACTTCGCGCTCATTCTTGCGGAGCGCGCTTAATCCTCGAAGCAGGCTGGAATGATGCCCGTCTCGATGTTTGGGCGCGAATAACGTCGATACACGGTGATCGCCGACCGCATGAGCGGCGTCACGCGTCCTATCTCTGTCCGCACCTGTCACGACGATGACGCGGCCAACTTGTGCTCGCAAAGCGGTCGCGATCGCCGATTGCAGAAGCATCTTGCCGCGATGGCGGACCAACAGTTTATTTGTCGTTCCAAAGCGCTTTGAGCGCCCAGCGGCGAGAATGATGGCCGCGCGCATTCGAACGGCCCTAAATCTCTATCTGGCTGCCCAGCTCAACCACGCGGTTGGGCGGTAGGCGGAAAAACTGCATCGCAGTTTCAGCATTCCGCAGCATCCATGCAAACAGTTTTTCGCGCCACGGCGCCATCTTCGGTTTGTCCGAACTCAGCAAAGTTTGGCGCGCGAGGAAGAAGCTTGTTTCAATCATCCTGAAAGCCGGACCGCACGTCGTAATCTTCTCCAGCGCCAGGGGCACATTGCTATCCTGCATAAAGCCATAGCGCAGGATAATCCGGTAGAAGCCGGCTCCAAGATTCTCACAATGCACGCGTTCTTCCGAACTGACATGCGGCCGATCAAGAATGGAAACCGTGAGCAAGACAATCCGTTCGTGCAGCACTTTGTTGTGCTTCAGATTATGTAAGAGTGCGTGTGGAACACCTTCTGGCGATGTGGTCATGAATATCGCTGTGCCAGGTACGCGAGTCGCCGATCCGGCCGCCGATTTGATGAACACTTGCACTGGCATTGCCGTTTCACGCATTTGCGCGATGATCAGCGACCGTCCTTTGGCCCAACTCGTCAACAATATGAACGCAACGCCGCTGATCGCGAGCGGCACCCATCCGCCATCGGGTATCTTGGTGAGGTTTGCCGCGAAGAACAGGCCATCCACTACGAAAAACAGTCCAACGAGCAACCCTGCCCAAATCTTGTTCCACTTCCAGAAGCTGAACAGCAGCACACTGAGCAAGCAGGTGTCGACCAGCATCGCGCCGGTGACCGATACGCCATAGGCCGCTGTCAGGTTGGAGACGTTCTGGAACGTCAGAACAAGCATGATGACCATGATCATAAGTGCCCAGTTGACCAGCGGGATATAAATTTGGCCGATCGTTTTCGCATTGGTATGATTGATCCGCAGGCGAGGTATGAAGCCAAGCTGGATTGCTTGCTGAGTGACGGAGAAAGCCCCGGTGATAACCGCCTGACAAGCAATAATCGCAGCAAGCGTTGCGATGATAAGGAGTGGTAACTGGAACCATTCAGGAGCCAGATTGAAGAAGGGATTGTCAAAAATCGCCTCGCCTTCGCGCAACGCGAGCGCCCCCTGCCCCATATAGCTAAGGATCAGTGCCGGCAGGACGAAAACGAGCCAGGAAACACCGATTGGCTTGCGCCCGAAATGCCCCATATCCGCGTAAAGAGCTTCTGCCCCAGTTACTGCAAGAACGACTGCACCGAGCGCAAGGAACGCCTTGAGCGGCTCGGCCATGAAGAACTGAACCGCATAATGCGGGCTGAACGCCCATAATATCTCAGGGTTCTGACTGATACTGATAATGCCAAGGACCGAGATGACGAGGAAGTAGAACAGCATGATCGGGCCGAAAAATGCCCCTACCCGCGCCGTCCCTGATCGCTGGATCAGGAACAGGAAGATTAGAATGAATACGGCAATCGGTATGATCCACCCGCTGAGCGAAGGATTGACGACCGCAAGACCCTCAACCGCGCCGAGAACGGATACGGCGGGAGTAATCATCGCATCCCCGTAAAAGAGCGCAGTTGCCATGATACCAAGCATCACAATGCCGGCGCTCCACTTCTTGCCACTGTTGCGGCCACCCATCAGGGCTAGCAGAGCAAGGCTTCCGCCCTCTCCCCGGTTATCGGCACGCATGATGATCATCACATATTTGATCGTGACGACGAGTATCATCGCCCAGAATATCAGGCTCAGTACGCCATAGAGATGCAGTGTATTCAGTGCGAGCGGGTGATGCCCGGCAAAGGCTTCGCGAAAGGCGTATAACGGGCTCGTGCCGATGTCGCCAAAAACGATGCCTATCGCGCCAAGCGCAAGCTTGGCGACCGCCTGATCCCGCGTCGGCGGACCAGCAACAGATTGGGCAGACTTGGTGTCAGTCATTTCGGACGGTTTCGGCCCCCTGATGCCGTGTAACGTGAATGCCGTGTAAGCCGCAAAAACCCGGCCTTTTCGCTCGGGGGGCGGCAAAGCGGGCGCCCTATCACGGGAAATGATAGTCCGCAATGGGAGGACAAGCTAATCGCGGATCGTTATATGCTAGCGATCAACAATCTCAGGAGGCGTCAATGCGCGTCGGAATCCCCAAGGAAATCAAAAATCACGAATATCGAGTTGGGCTGACACCAGCTTCAGTCTTCGATGTTATCCAGGCCGGTCATGAAGTGATCGTCGAAACACAGGCCGGTTGCGGTATCGATTTCGACGATGACGATTATCGCGCGGTCGGAGCCACCATTGTCGACACGGCAGCCGATGTGTTCACCGGATCGGACATGATCGTGAAGGTGAAGGAACCGCAGGCAAAGGAAGTCGCCATGCTGGAACCGCGCCATATCCTGTTCACCTATCTCCATCTTGCTGCAGACAAGCCGCAAACCGAAGGCCTGATGGCATCGGGAGCGACCTGCATTGCCTATGAAACGGTGACCTCACCCAATCGCTCTCTACCGCTGCTGAAACCCATGAGTGAAGTTGCGGGCCGTATGTCGATACAAGCCGGCGCGCATTATCTGGAGAAAGAACAAGGCGGTCGTGGCGTTTTGCTCGGCGGTGTCCCGGGAGTCACTCCGGCGACTGTGGTCATCATCGGCGGCGGTGTGGCGGGCCTTAATGCCGCGCAAATGGCCGTGGGGCTTCGCGCCGATGTCACCATCTATGATATCAGCAACGACCGGTTAGCCGAACTTTCCACGAACTTTGGTGCAACGATAAAAACGGGATATGCGTCAAAGGCCGCAATCGCCGCCGCCGTGCAGGACGCCCATCTGGTGGTTGGCGCGGTCCTGGTGCCCGGAGGTGCTGCGCCTAAGCTCATCACCCGCGAAATGCTCAAGACCATGAAGCGGGGTTCTGTGATCGTCGATATCGCCATCGATCAGGGGGGCTGTTTCGAAACGTCGCGCGCGACCACCCATGACAATCCGGTTTATGTCGAAGAAGGCATCCTGCATTATTGCGTAGCCAACATGCCCGGCGCAGTGGCACGGACATCAACCTTTGCCCTCAACAATGCGACCTTGCCCTATGTAATCCAACTGGCAAACAAGGGGCCGGAAAAGGCGATGACCGACAATCCGCATCTCGCAGCAGGTTTGAATGTGTCAGACGGCAAAATCCGATATGAAGCCGTGGCCGAAGCGCTCGACCTCCCTTTCAACTAGGACTCGGGTGTCTCTTCCGATTGGGGCGCGCCCGGTAACTCTACCGGCCGCCCCAATGCCCGCATGACGCTCGACAACCGGCTTTCCAAGTCCGCACGATAAGGTGCATCCTCAGGCGTACGAGCAAGCAAGGTGCTCCATGTGGCCTCTGCATCATCCAGTTGTCCCGCTTGCGCCAAAGCAAGGCCAAGGAAGAAGGGGGGCCCCGGATGCTCTGGGTCAAATTGCGCGGCCCGTTCAAAGGCGAGTTGCGCAGCAGGGTTCATCTGCCCTTCGCCGTGCAGGAGCAACGCATTGCCAAGCGCAACCCAAAGATCGGCATTGTCCGGATCTGTATCGATCGCATTTTGGATAGCATGCGCCGCATTCATATGATCACCGACGCGATTGCGAGCTTCGGCAAACACTATCCAGCGTTCTGAAGTTGCGTCTCGATTGTTCAGCAATTCGTCGTTGATGTCGGTGCTACCTTCAGCCGGGCGATCGCGCCGGCTTTCCGTTGGCTCTCCCTCAAGAACTGGGCTCCCCTGCCAGGCATAGCCCGCCAATCCGACAAGCAGCGCCGCACCGAGCCATTCCAATCGGCGCCCGCGAAATTCCGCCAGACGCCAGAGCCAGAATAGAATGAGCGCGATCAATAATATCGCGGCGAACCAGCCCATCAGCTTTCTCTCTTACGGCTACGAAAGCGGCCACGAGCCAACCAAATTCCAAACCCGAGAAGCAGGATCGGTAACAGCCATAAGGGCCATGTTACTGCGTCCATTGGCGGGTCATAGGTAATCCAGCGGCCATAGCGCTCTACCAACCAGGCACGAATATCTTCCGGGTCTTCACCGGTGGCGATACGGCGGCGAACAAGCGCGCGCATATCTGACGCCATATCGGCATCGCTGTCTGCAATCGACTGTCCCTGACAAACCAAACAGCGAAGGGATTCCATCAAATCCTTGGCCTGAGCTTCTTGAGCAGGATCAGGCAATTGCTGATTGGCCCATTGCGCTTCCGCCATGCGCGATTGCGCATGAGCGGGGCCGACGAGGACCAGCGCCAAAATCAAAATTGCGAGCCAGCGCGTCATCGCGCGTCCTCCAGCGCTGCAAGCAGCTCGGGCACATGCTCGGGGCGGATATCGCCGATATGCTGGCGAATGATTACGCCATTTCCATCAACAACAAAGGTCTCCGGAACACCCGAAGAACCAAGCGCGAGCTGCGCTTCACTCCGGGTATCCGCACCTATCCGCTCATAGGGGTCGCCCCATCGCTGAAGAAACGCGAAAACATCCTCGGGCCGATCACGCACGGCAATCGCATCGATCGCAACGCCGGCCTCGCGCAGCTGCATGAGCTGTGGCGCCTCAGCGATGCAGGGCACACACCAACTCGCGAAAAAGTTCACCAACCGCGGTTCACCTGTCGCCAGATCGCCGCTATTCAAACCGGGACGTCCGGGCAGCGAAGGTTCAAGCGAAAACTCCGGCATGGGCTGACCTACCAGCTGTGACTGGATGGCACGTTGCTGGGGTGACGTGTTCCCGAAAAAGAGCGCGTAGATGAAAAAGGCAAAAAAGATCGCTGCGATGCCGAGCGGCACCCACAGAACGAAGCGTTTCATCGCCTGTGTTTGCGCCTCGATATCACGCTTGTCGCTCATGCCCATCCTCCGGGCCCCATGGCCTCGCGTTCCATGGTTTTGCGCTCACGCCGCACCCGGCCGACCAGCGAAAGCAATCCGCCAAATGCGATGAGAATTGCGCCGAGCCAGATGAATGTCACAAAGGGTTTCCACCATAGCCGCAACTGCCAGCGGCCCGATCCATCTCCATTGCCGAGCACGGTGTAGAGCTGCCCATTCCATGATGTCTGGATAGCGGCTTCGCTTGTTTCAGTCTGCGGCGATGAGAACATCCGCGCTTGCGGAGAGAGCGCAAAAGGCTCGCCCTCACCGCGTTGAACCGTCAATCCCGCTTCCACGGCAGTCCAGTTAGGCCCGGCAACCGGCCTTGTGCCATCAAAGGTGACTGAATATGGCCCGACTTGATGCGTTTCCCCAGGCCGAACCGCTACAAGCACCTCTTCGTTAAATGCGCTTTCAAAGGCCATTCCGGCCATGCTGACGGCAATGCCAAGATGCGCGATCACCATCCCGTAAGTGAAGAGCGGCGTCCGGCGCAGATTACGCTTCCAGAGTGGGGCAACGCTTGCAGCAGCAACCCCGGCAGCAAGAATAAGCCCGAGCATAGGCAATATGCCGATCGGCGAAGCAAACATCACGAGAGCAAACAGGGCGAGTGAAGCAATCAGCACGGGCAGTGAAATCCGGCCCATAACATTACGCCATTGATCACGTCGCCATCGCAACAACGGTCCGATGGCCATCGCGGCCACCAGCAACAATGCGAGCGGACCCGCAGTTGCGTTGAAATAAGGTGGACCAACTGACAGTTGCTCGCCCGTCACGGCCTCTACTCCAAGCGGATAAAGCGTCCCAACCAATACGATGCCAAGGATTGCGGAAAGCAGGATGTTGTTGAGCACCAAAGCGCCTTCACGGCTCATGAACTCGAACTGCGATCCTTCACGCACAGTGCCTACACGCAAGGCATAAAGCGCAAGTGCTCCACCAATATAGATAATCAAAAGGGCTAGAATGAAAGTCCCGCGCCGGGGATCGACGGCGAATGCGTGAACGCTTGTCAGAACGCCGGAACGGACAAGGAAAGTCCCGAGCATCGACATCGAGAAAGCGACAACGGCGAGCATGATCGTCCAGGCGCGCAATGCATCGCGTGTGGCAAGCACAGTCACCGAGTGGAGCAGCGCCGTCGCGGCGAGCCAAGGCATAAGCGAGGCATTCTCCACCGGGTCCCAGAACCACCAGCCACCCCAACCCAGTTCATAATAGGCCCAGTAGCTACCGGCCGCGATGCCGAGTGTTAGAAATATCCATGAGGCAAGTATCCAGGGACGCATCGCGCGAGCGAATACAGGTCCGACATCGCGGGTGATCAATGCACCAACCGCAAAAGAAAAGGCGATGGAGATACCAACATAACCAAAATAGAGTGTCGGCGGATGGAATGCCAAACCGGGATCTTGCAGCAAGGGGTTGAGTCCCCTGCCCTCAGTTGCAGCCGGTGCGAGGCGCGCAAAGGGGTTCGATGCAAAGAGCAAAAAAGCGTAAAAGCCCAGGCCAATCGCGGCTTGCGCTGCCAATGTCGCGATCAGCGTCTTTTCTTTCAACCGCTGTTCGAAAATGGCCACGAGCGCGCCGGATACGGCAAGGATTGCAACCCAAAGCAACATGGAGCCTTCATGATTGCCCCAGGTGCCTGCAAATTTGTAAAGCCAAGGCTTCGCTGAGTGACTGTTTGCCGCAACCAGTTCGACAGACAAATCAGTACGCAGAAACAACCAGATCAGCATTGCAAAGGCTATAGCCGTCAACAGCCCTTGCACGACAGCGACAGGCCGGATGGCAGTCGCAACACCGCTATCCTCGGATCGCAAAGCCATTACGCCAAATATCAATTGCAGTCCGCACAAAGCCGCAGCGAGCCAAAGGGCTGCCAGTCCGGTTTCTGCAATCATTGGCTGGAATCCTGTCCTAGATCCACGTCCGCAAGCTCGGGTGCCATATAATTCTCATCATGTTTGGCAAGAATCGTCTCGGCTACGAATACGCCATCTGCGTCAAGTGCGCCTTCGGCAACAACGCCTGAATTTTCCTGGAAAAGATCGGGCGTAATACCTGAATAAATAACCGGAACTTCGGCCTCCGCATCCTGAACCACAAAGCGAATAGTGATACCGTCAGCCAAATTCTCGATGGATCCATCAGCAACCATCCCGCCGAGCCGGAATGCCTGCCCAACCGGAACAGGTTCGGCTGCGATTTCCGATGGCGTGCGAAACAGCGCAGCATTGTCCCTAAGCCCGAAAAGCGCGAGAAATCCTGCACCGATCACTGCCGCTATCGCAATAATCGCCAGCGTCAGCCGCTGATGTTTGGCCTTCATGGCCTTTTATCCTCTCGCAATGCGGCCACGCGCGCTTCCGACGCTCGCATTCTCAGATAACTCCAGGTCGCCAGAGCCAGAGTTCCCGTAATCGCGCAGGCATAGGCTGCGATTATGAAGGGCCAATGCGCCATTATATTATCCCTGAGCCATCCGACGCAGCCGCGCCTCAATACGAATATCGGCGATGATCGTACGCATGCGGATGAGCACGATACCGGCAAACAACAAAGTGAAGCCAATAGTTGCAAGGCCCAAGGGCCATAGCATCGCGCTATCGATTGCCGATCCGCTGAGCGTCAGGCTTTGGGGCTGATGGAGCGAATTCCACCAGGTTACAGAATAGTGGATGATCGGCAGGTTCACGGCACCGATTACGCCAAAAATTGCTGCGATTTTACCAATGCTCGCGCGTTCATCGCTCGCCGCAGCCAGCGCCATGAAGCCGATATAAAGGAATAGCAGAACGAGCATCGACGTCAGTCGTCCATCCCATATCCACCAGGTTCCCCAGGCGGGGCGGCCCCAGATCGAACCCGTCAACAAGCACAATGCCGTAAAGAGCGCGCCGGGTGCAGCGATTGCCCGTGCCGCTATGCCTGCCAATGGATGGCGCCAAACCAGCTGCATCAAGCTTGCAACGAGGATACCTGACCAGCCCGCCATCCCGAGCCAGGCCGTCGGCACATGGACATACATGATCCGCACGAGATCACCCTGAAGATAATCTTCTGGTGAAAAATAGAGCCCGATCAGGATGGCTGCGCCCGTCAACAGGAAACCACCCCAGAACAGCCACGGTGTAAGCGGCCGTGCGATTGAAAGAAAACGGGTTGGGTTGGCAAAAACATGCATGGAAGCGGCCTCTTAGCGTAGCATCCGCTCGGGGAAAAGCATAAGACGTCCTCACACTCGTTTATTGCATTCCTTTCTTTCAAGCCGAAAGTTTTCGACGCTCTTGACCGACCTCTCGCCGCCTGAACAACGACCCGTTACAGGCATCATGCTGCGCATAGTGGCGGCGACTGTTTTTTCTTTCATGGCGGCCATGGTCAAAATTGGATCGGACTATGGCCTACATCCCATCGAGATGATTTTTTGGCGGTTTGCCTTTGCGCTTCCGCCACTTTTCCTGTGGATCGCGCTGCGCCCGGGCATTGAAGTCATCAGGACAAAACGGCCATTGGCCCATCTTTGGCGTGCACTGATAGGCTTTGTCGCTATGGGCTTTGGCTATTATGCCATCACCTTATTGCCGCTTGCAGAGGCCACGGCGATCAGCTTCGCTGCACCGATCTTCGCCACCCTTCTTTCTGCCATTTTTCTTCTAGAAACCGTCGGGTGGCATCGTTGGGGTGCAGTTGCGATGGGTTTTGTTGGCGTACTCGTCGTCATGCAGCCCCAAAATTCCAACCTGCCGCTGAACGGATTGATCGTCGCTCTCATCTCCGCATTCGGTGTCGCGTGCGTCATCATCACGATCCGCCAGATCAGCAAGACCGAGCGGGCGATGACGACCGTTTTCTGGTTCACGCTGATTTCTGCAGTCGCAACGGGCTTTGTAGTCCCCTTCTTTGCCACCAGTCATGCATGGGAAGGATGGGCGATCATGATCACGATCGCGATTTTGGGCGGCATAGCCCAGCTCTTGTTGACGGCGTCACTGCGTGTAGCGCCGGTCGTCGTCGTTGCGCCATTTGACTATATACAATTGCTCTGGGCGGTCGGCCTAGGCTGGCTGATCTGGTCAGACATGCCCACGATAATGACCGGATGCGGTGCCGCGATCATTATCGCCAGCGGCCTCTATACCCTGTTCCGTGAACGCAGAATCAAACCGCCAGTTCGGCCGGTTATCGTTTAGGCCCGGCCGATCAGCCGGCGCGCAATGCGATCGGCAACATCGGCTGCCGGATCGCCGGTTTCTGCACTTTCCTGCCAAACCTGTTCAAGGCGCTCAGGGATTTTGGCGATACGCGTCTCGACTTCCTCCTGATCACCCTGCCCCAAATATTCGAGGCCGACATTGATGATGCCGCCCGCATTGATGACATAGTCTGGCGCGAACAGGATACCGCGATCATGAATGCGCTGGCCATCACCCGGGGTGGCAAGCTGGTTATTCGCGCCGCCAGCAACCGCAGAACAGCGGAGGGCAGCAATACTGTGTTCGTCGAGAATGGCGCCCAATGCACATGGGCTTACAATATCGGCTTCGGTCGTGAGAATCTCATCAGCCGATACAGCTTCGCCGCCATATTCCGTTGCGAGCGCCTTTGCGCGACCCACATCCACATCGGCTAAAGTAAGCCGCGCGCCTTCGGCTGCCAGCAATTTTGCAAGCCCGCCTCCAACGCTACCAATACCCTGGATCGCAACATGCACATCCTTGACGCTGTCACTTCCAAGCGCGCGTTTCGCTGCAGCCTTTACGCCAAGGAAAATGCCCAGCGCTGTATAGGGGCCCGGATCGCCGCCAGCAGCACCGCTCTCTACAGGCAAACCAGAAACATGATCAGTTTCATCGCGGATCACGACCATGTCTTCATCGGTCATCCCGACATCTTCGGCAGTGATATAGCGCCCGCCAAGGCTATCGACTATTCGTCCAAAGGCGCGCAGCATTTCCGGCGTTTTGGTCTTTGCCTCATCGGCTAGGATAACGGCCTTGCCGCCGCCCATTGGCAACCCTGCCATGGCATTTTTGAAACTCATCCCGCGGGAGAGGCGCAGGGCATCGGTAATAGCCTGCGTCGAATCGGAATAATGCCAGAAACGAACACCGCCAGCTGCTGGGCCCATACGGGTCGAATGCACCGCAATAATCGCGCTCAATCCGCTTTCAGCATCACGAAACAGATGCACGGCCTCATGGTCGTCAAAGTCGGGAAGGTCCCATGTCGCGGACATTGTAAATTCCTGCGTAGCGGATGATCAAATCAGCCGAAAATGGGGCGATCGACGGGACTTGAACCCGCAACCTCCGGCATCACAAGCCGGCGTTCTAACCAATTGAACTACGATCGCCATCAGTGGCGTAAAAGCCAGCCGCGCACATAGGGTCGCGGACGCCCTACCGTCAATGGTTTGTAATTAAATTACCGATGCTTTTCTGCAGGCCGCATCGATCAATTTCGCAAGCATCTGGTGGGCGCGACTGGGATTGAACCAGCGACCCCTGCCGTGTGAAGGCAGTGCTCTACCGCTGAGCTACGCGCCCAGATTGATTTGGCTGCTTCATTTCCAGGCGACCAAAAAGAAAAAGGCGAGCACCATGATAGTGCTCGCCGTTTTTCGCAGCTTGTAATGACAAGCCTTTAGCAAACCCAGTCAACTAAACCGGGCACGCAGAATACAGTCTAGTTGACGGCATCCTTGAGGCCTTTGCCAGCCTTGAACTTTGGCTGGGTTGAGGCAGGAATCTGCATCGGTTCGCCGGTGCGCGGATTGCGACCCGTCGAAGCTTTGCGTTGCGTCGTCGAGAAGGTACCGAAACCAACCAGACGGACTTCGCCGCCGTTGCTCAGTGAACCGGTGATCGTGTCGAATACAGCTTCGCACGCTTTACCTGCATCAGCCTTGCTCAGACCCGATGCATCCGCGACGGAAGAAATAAGTTCTTGCTTGTTCATGCTCTCCGAACCCCTTGTGTATGTATTTAGTAGAATTGTGACTCACGGCATTGCCGACCGGCGCATCTAAGTCCAATTCACCCATGGCTGTAAAGCCCCAAACCCAACAAAACCGGGAAAAAACCGAGCTTTTTGGAATATCACGGCAAATTTATTGCGATTCAGTGTCGAACAGCGGGTTCTCCATCGCCCGCCACGCCCGTTGAAATTTGGGGACTCGGGTCGGTGGCGATCTCGTCAGCATCGGTCCATTCTATCGGTGTGAGCGGGCTGGTGAGAGCGAGCGCGAGCACTTCATCAACATGCGCGACGGGAATAATTTCCAAACCATCACGAATGTTCGCCGGGATATCCACCAGATCCTTTTCATTCTCCTCCGGAATGGCGACGATTTTGATCCCCCCGCGCAATGCAGCGAGCAATTTTTCCTTAAGTCCACCGATTGGCAACACGCGGCCCCGCAACGTGACCTCACCCGTCATCGCAATTTCGCGATTCACGGGGATGGCTGTGAGTGTTGAAATTATCGCTGTAACCATTCCAACGCCCGCAGACGGGCCATCCTTAGGGACCGCGCCCTCTGGCAGATGGACATGGATGTCCTTCTTGCTGAAAATGCTGGGCTTGATACCGTAGCTCGGCGCGCGCGCCTTCACGAAGCTCATTGCCGCCTGGATCGACTCCTGCATCACATCACCGAGCTTGCCGGTCGTTTTGATCAAACCTTTGCCGGGAACCGTGACAGCTTCAATCGTCAGCAATTCACCGCCAACCTCCGTCCAGGCCAGCCCGGTAACCGCACCGATCTGATCTTCTTCTTCACCCATCCCGTAACGGAATTTTGTGACGCCGAGATAATCCGAAAGATTGTCCGCTGTGATCGTCACGGATTTGGTCTTATCTTCCAGAATCTCGCGCAACGCCTTGCGCGCGAGCTTTGCGATTTCACGTTCCAGCGTCCTGACACCGGCTTCACGGGTATAATTACGAATCATCGCGCGTAAACCATCGTCCATAAGCGCGAATTCGCCGTCTTTCAGGCCATGGGCATCGATTTGCTTTTGCAGAAGATGGCGTTTTGCGATCTCAACTTTCTCGTCTTCCGTATAACCAGCGAGCCGAATGATCTCCATCCGATCAAGCAACGGTTGCGGCAGGTCCAAGGAGTTTGCTGTCGTAACGAACATGATGTCCGAAAGATCGAGATCAATCTCCAGATAATGATCCTGGAACTTGTCATTTTGTTCCGGATCCAGAACTTCTAGCAGCGCTGATGCCGGGTCTCCGCGGAAATCTTGCCCCAGCTTGTCAATCTCATCGAGCAAGAAGAGCGGGTTCGATGTTCCTGCCTTTTTCAGGTTGCTGGCGATCTTGCCTGGCAGTGAACCGATATAGGTTCTGCGATGGCCCCGAATTTCCGCTTCGTCCCGAACGCCGCCAAGTGACTGCCGCACAAAATCGCGCCCCGTCGCTCGAGCAATCGATTTGCCGAGCGATGTCTTGCCAACGCCCGGAGGTCCAACAAGGCACAAGATCGGGCCTTTCAACTTGTTCGTACGCGCTTGAACCGCAAGATATTCAATGATCCGGTCTTTTACCTTCTCCAAGGCATAGTGATCCTCATCGAGAACCTCCTGCGCCTTGCTGATATCCTTTTTCAGCTTCGCTTTCTTTCCCCAGGGCAAACCCAAAAGCGTGTCTAGATAGTTGCGAACAACCGTCGCTTCGGCAGACATCGGGGCCATGGCTTTCAGCTTTTTCAGCTCGGATTGCGCTTTGGTCCGCGCTTCCTTTGAAAGTTTGGTTTCCTTGATCTTCTTGGAAAGCTCGGCGAGCTCGTCGCCTTCATCCTCGTCATCATTGCCGAGTTCTCGCTGAATCGCCTTCATCTGTTCGTTGAGATAATATTCGCGCTGGGTTTTCTCCATCTGGCGCTTCACGCGGCTGCGAATTTTCTTCTCGACCTGAAGCACACCAAGTTCACCCTCCATAAAGGCGAAGGCCATTTCGAGCCGCTTGGATGGATCACGTTCGACAAGCATCGTTTGCTTGTCGGAAACTTTGGCGCCGATATTGGCGGCAACAGCGTCGGAAAGCTGCGAGGCCTCTTCGATCTGGCCAAGCTGGACGGCTGTCTCTTCGGGAATCTTCTTGTTGAGTTTGGCGTAATTTTCGAACTGCTCGACGGTTGACCGCATCAGCGCCGTCACTTCAGGGCCCTCCGACGGCTCTTCCTGGATCATTGAAATATCGGCGATCAGATGCTCGTCACGATAATGAATGTCTTCAAGCTCTGCGCGTTGTTGCCCCTCAACCAGTACGCGAACAGTGCCGTCAGGTAATTTCAATAGCTGCAACACCGTCGCCGTTACGCCAATATCATAGAGCGCATCACGGTCAGGGTCGTCCTCGGCCGGATCCAATTGCGCAACGAGGAAAATCGTTTTGTCCGCAGCCATCGCGCGCTCAAGCGAAACGACGGATTTATCACGCCCAACAAACAACGGAACGATCATATGAGGGAAAACGACAATGTCGCGCAAAGGCAAAACAGGCAAAGACTGCGTAGTCATCAGTTACTCCAGACGGTTAGAGCATCGAACCGGCGGTCCGAACTCTCGCGTGTTGGCAATATGGAGGCACGCACCCCGGGCTTCAACTGGTCCGGGCATGCGCATGTGGACCGGCTGCGGATAAAGCCAGTCAATCGACTCACGAAAATCTGCAGTTAAGCCGCAATAATGCCCGCTAAGCAGCGTCGTCGGCGGTCTTTTCATCGGACTTGGCGAATACGCGAACCGGTTCCTTGCGGCCTTCGACGACATCTTTGTCGATCACCACCTCGGTGACATTCTCAAGCGTTGGTAGATCGAACATCGAATCCAGCAGGATTCCCTCGAGGATCGAACGGAGACCGCGGGCGCCCGTTTTGCGTTCGATCGCCTTTTTGGCAATCGCAACGAGTGCGTCGTCGGTAAAGTCGAGTTTCACATCTTCCATGTCGAAGAGTTTGGCATATTGCTTGATCAGCGCATTCTTCGGCTGACTCAAAATCTTGATTAGCGCATCCTCGTCAAGATCATCAAGCGTTGCGATAACCGGCAGACGACCGACAAATTCCGGGATCAAGCCATATTTGAGCAAATCTTCCGGCTCCACATGACGCAGCACTTCGCCGACTCGGCGTTCTTCCGGCGCCTCAACATGCGCGCCAAAGCCCATCGACTTGCCTTGCATGCGATCCGAAATAACCTTCTCGAGGCCTGAAAAGGCACCGCCGCAAACGAACAGGATATTGGTGGTGTCGACCTGCAGAAATTCTTGCTGCGGATGCTTACGTCCGCCCTGCGGCGGAACGCTTGCTGTAGTGCCTTCCATCAGTTTGAGCAGCGCCTGCTGAACGCCCTCACCCGATACATCGCGGGTGATTGAGGGATTGTCCGACTTGCGGCTGATTTTGTCGATCTCATCAATATAGACAATGCCGCGTTGGGCACGTTCGACATTATAATCGGAAGCCTGAAGCAGCTTCAGGATGATATTCTCGACATCTTCACCGACATAACCGGCTTCGGTCAGCGTCGTCGCATCAGCCATTGTGAAGGGTACATCCAGAATGCGTGCCAGCGTCTGAGCGAGCAATGTCTTGCCGCAACCCGTGGGGCCGACCAGCATGATGTTTGACTTAGCGAGTTCAACCTCGCCATCCGATGCGCCATGATTGAGGCGCTTGTAATGGTTGTGAACCGCGACCGAGAGGACGCGCTTCGCCCTACTTTGGCCGATTACATAATCATCTAGGACATCGCAGATCTCTAGCGGAGCCGGAACGCCGCCTTCCCGCTTGGACGCAATCGCACCCTTGGTTTCTTCGCGAATGATATCATTGCACAGCTCAACGCATTCATCGCAGATGAACACTGTTGGCCCGGCAATCAGCTTACGCACCTCATGCTGCGATTTTCCGCAAAAAGAGCAATAGAGCGTGCTCTTGGAATCGCCGCCGCTAAGCTTTGTCATAGTATAGTTCCTCCGGCCGCCTTAGCGCAGCCGTCCATAGTTTAGCCCGTCGGACCCTGTCCCGACAATGACTTATTGCACAAGAAAGTGGCTAACGACTTAACCGCGCCCTAGCTATCGGCTTTTGCTTCGTTTTCCGGGCGCTTCTCATACACTTCGTCGATCAGGCCAAATGCCTTGGCTTCATCCGCATCAAAAAACTTGTCGCGATCGACATTTTTTTCGATCTCTTTGACAGGCTGTCCAGAATATTTGGCCATCAGCTCGTTCATCTTGGCGCGCGTTTTGATCAACTCTTTCGCGTGAATCTCAACATCGGCAGCCGTGCCCTGCATCCCGCTGGAAGGTTGATGGATCATCACCTTCGCATTAGCGAGCGCCACACGCATGCCAGGCTCGCCTGCGGTCAGCAGAAACGCGCCCATTGAGGCTGCAAAGCCGTTGCACACTGTGCCAACGCGCGGGCGGATATATTGCATGGTATCATGGATCGCCATGCCGGCCGTCACCGAACCGCCAGGCGAATTGATATACATATAGATGTCTTTTTTCGGGTTTTCCGATTCAAGGAACAGGAGCTGCGCCGTGATCAGCGAAGCCATATTGTCCTCAACAGGTCCGGTCAGAAAAATGATCCGGTCACGCAGCAGCCGCGAAAAAATATCGAAGCTCCGCTCACCGCGATTGGATTGCTCGATAACGATAGGGACGAGCGAGTCTTGAATGGGTTCGTACATTTTGGACCTTTCCGGGAAAACTGTTGCGCCAACATTGCGACTTTGGCGCTCCGCTTCAAGGGGGCTTAGCGATTGAAGGGCAATCCCGGTGCAGAAAAACCAAGATAGGCGAGTCTGCGCAACTCCCGGCGGCCACGAACAACAGTGTCGAGGATCATTCCAGCAAACAGGTTCAAAGAGGCAAGCAACATAAGGCCCGTCGCCAGAATGGCGGTTGGCAACCGGGGTACAAGGCCGGTCTGGGAATAGGTGATCGCGAGAGGCACCGCCAGAATGATTGCGGCTAGTGCCAGAAACCCGGCAATCACGCCGAAAAACAGCACGGGGCGTTCCATCCGAAACAATGTCGCCATCGTCCGCAAAATACGAAAACCGTCGCGATAGGTAGAAAGCTTGGATTCCGATCCTTCAGGGCGCGCGCTATATTCGGTGACTTCCTCGGCAACCGGCATTTTCAACTCTAGCGCATGCACGCTGATTTCGGTTTCGATTTCGAAGCCTTGCGAAAGAACCGGAAAGCTTTTGACGAAACGGCGTGAAAAGACACGGTAGCCGGAAAGAATATCGTTGAAACTACGTCCAAACAGATTTGCCAGAATACCGGTCAGCACGGCATTCCCGAGACGGTGGCCGCTTCGATAAGCAGCTTCGACTTCGGTCTTGCGGGCCCCAACAACCATGTCGAGCTGTTCCTCGACCAGGCGGCGGACGAGCCGCGGCGCGGCAGCGGCCTCATAAGTCGCGTCACCATCGGCCATGATATAGATATCGGCTTCAACGTCGGCGAACATGCGGCGCACGACATGGCCTTTTCCCTGCATCGGTTCGCAGCTGACAATCGCACCCGCCGCCCCGGCCACTTCGGCCGTACGATCAGAACTGTTATTGTCGTATACGTAAATATCGGCCTGAGGCAGAGCAGCCCGGAAATCAGCAACAGTCTGAGCAATCGCCGCTTCTTCGTTATAACAAGGCAGGATAACCGCGATTGCGGGCGATCCAACTGGGCGAAACGCAATCTCGCTCTCGGCCACGAATTCCTTGATTTGTTCCATTACCCACCCTTGGCTGTACCGTTGTTGGCACAGCTTTTAGGCGGGTAATGGTTAACGAAAGGTTCGGATATTCGCCTTTTCGGCGGAAAATCAGCTTTCTGAGGCCGGTTTTTTCTTTGCCGCAGGTTTTTTTGCCGCAGGCTTCTTTGCAGCTGCTTTCTTGGCAGGCGCCTTTTTCGCTGCGGCCGAAGCTGCTGGCTTCTTGGCGGCCGGCTTCTTCGCCGGTGCCTTTTTAGCGGCGGGCTTCTTTGCAGCCGCTTTTTTGGGAGCAGCCTTTTTCTTAGCCGGTTTCGCTGTTTCTTCTTCTTCGGCTTCAATCGCCGCTTCCAGCTCTTCGCGTTTTACCGCGCGATCGGTAATCGCAGCGTTCTCGAAGAGAAAATCGACGACTTTGTCCTCATACAGCGGAGCGCGGAGCTGAGCAGCGGCCATCGGGTCCTGCTGGACATACTGGACGAAGCGTTCGCGATCTTCCGGCCCATATTGTTGGGCGGCTTGTGCGATGAGTTGGCTCATCTCGCTTTGGTTGATCTCAACGCCATTTTTCTGGCCGATTTCGGAAAGGAGAAGGCCCAGACGGACACGGCGTTCCGCGATGTCGTGATACTCGTCCTTCTCGTCTTCCATTTCCTTGCGTGCAGCGTCCGGATCCGGCTCGTTCGACGCTTCCTGCTCAAGCTGTTTCCAGATCTGATCGAATTCAGACTCGACCATCGTCGGCGGAACCGGGAAATCATGGTTCGCGGCAAGAAAATCGAGCAATTTGCGTTTCATATGCGTGCGCGTAAGACCGTTAAGTTCTTGCTCAACTTGACCTTTCATCAGCTCGCGCAGCTTGTCGATGCCTTCAAGACCCAGCGATTTCGCGAAATCGTCGTCGGCCTTGGCTTCCTTGGGTTTTTGCACTTCGCCGACGACAATATCGAAAACGGCTTCTTTGCCCTTCAGATAATCGACATTGTAATCGTCTGGGAAGGTAACTTTTACGTCCTTCGCATCATTGGCTTTCACGCCAACGAGCTGGTCTTCAAAGCCGGGAATAAGCTGACCGGAGCCGATCGTGATCGACATGCCTTCGCCTTTGCCGCCGTCAAACGGTTCGCCGTCAACCTTACCTTCAAAGTCCATGACGACGAGATCGCCTTCCTGGGCTTTATAGGTCTTGGCAGCGGCTTCGTAGCTCTTCTGATTCTCAGCGAGGGTCAGGATGGCAGTATCAACGGCCTTATCATCCGCTTCGACCGTCAGGCGTTCCAACGAAATATCGTCAATCTTGGTTTCGGGAATTTCCGGTAAAACTTCGACCTTCATCGAAATTTCGATATCCTTGCCGCGCTCCCAATCAGGATCGAGCTCAACTTCAGGCTGCATTGCGGGGCGGATTTCCTGCTCAGCCATCGCGTCTTGAATGCCGGACTGGATCGCCTTGTTGACCACGTCCTGTTCAATCGACTCGCCATGCATCTTACGCACGAGGTTGGTAGGCACCTTGCCCGGGCGGAAACCAGGCATTCGGACCTGCGGCGTAATCTCTTTTAGCTGCTGATCCACCTGCTTCTCGATATCCGAAAAGGGAATGGTGAGGGTGTAGGCGCGTTTCAGGCCTTCATTGAGCGTTTCAACGGTCTGCATGGGTCTAACAATAAGCCTTCGTCAAAAGGGAAAAATCTGCCGGAGGTGCGCCCCGAGACAGTGGCAAGCCTGGTGCGGGCGAAGGGACTCGAACCCCCACATCTTTCGATACTTGGACCTAAACCAAGCGCGTCTACCAGTTCCGCCACGCCCGCTAGAGGACCGCCGATCGGCGGGGTCTATAACAACAACGCGTGGAAGGGCAAGCGATGATCCTGATTGGTGCGATGTATCGTGCCAAGGTAGGATCGATATTTGGATGCCCATCGAATTACCCCGCCGCTTCTGGCCATCGCTCCTTTCGCGCACTATTAAGGAGCCTAACCTCAAATCGGGATCGCAATGAACTTTTTGAAAACCCTATTCTGGATCGTGCTTTCGGCCGTAGTCGTTCTGTTTTCGATCAACAACTGGCTGCCCGTAACGGTCAGTCTCTGGGGCGGGTTGGAAGCGGACGTGAAGATACCCATCTTCGCACTGTTTTGCTTCCTGCTCGGCTTCACTCCGACGATACTCTATTATCGGACCAAGGCATGGCGGCTTGGCAAGCGGCTAAACACCGTATCGCGGGAGCTTGCCGACGAACGCGGTCTGAAAAAATTCCGCAAGCCGGAGCGCGCCGGCAGCACCGATGTTCCAACGAGCGATGAGCTTACGCTGGATACACCGGAACCGGACGGAAGCCGGCAATGAGGAGCCCAATCTTCATTGCGCTAGATACGCCCGACATAGAACGCGCCAAAACCATTGCTTCGGCCGTGCACAACCATGTTGGCGGCATCAAATTGGGGTTGGAGTTCTTTGCCGCCAACGGGCCAGACGGCGTGAAGGAAATGGCGGAGCTCGATCTGCCGATCTTTCTTGATCTCAAGCTGCATGATATTCCCAACACCGTCGCCAAAGCGGCGCAGGCACTGCGCCCGATTGAACCGGCCATTCTCACTGTCCATGCGGGCGGTGGCCGCGCGATGATGGAAGATGCGAAAGCCGCCGCGCCAATCAACACCAAGGTAGTTGCGGTGACATTACTCACGAGCTTGGACGGTGAAGATCTGCACGATATGGGTGTTTCAGGTGATCCGCATGATCAGGTCATGCGATTGACCGAACTGGCGAAACTTTCGGGGTTGGACGGCGTTGTTTGCTCCGGCCGCGAGGTGAAAGCCGCGAAAACCATCTGGCCAGACGGTTTCTTCGTGGTACCGGGCGTCCGTCCGGCCAGCGGTACAACCGCCGATCAGAAACGCACAGTCACGCCTGCAGATGCAATGCATGCGGGTGCATCGATCATTGTAATCGGCCGTCCGATCACCGGAGCCGACGAACCTGATCTTGCAGCAAGGGCTATAGAAGCGACGCTCTGACCCATGGCAGACATTGACGTAAAGATATGCGGCCTGACATCTGTTGAGGCCATTGAAGCTGCGGCTGAAGCTGGCGCGAGCCATGCTGGATTCGTATTTTTTGAGAAGAGCCCCCGCCATATCCGTCCGCGTGAAGCCCCGGCGCTGGTGAAACATGTGCCCAAGGATATGAAACGGGTTGGCGTGTTCGTTGAACCGGACGACTCGCTGCTGGAACGTGCCATTGCCGCGGCTCGGCTCGATATCGTTCAGCTCCATGGCGACGAACGGCCCGAACGACTGAAATCGCTCAAAGCCCGGCTTAATGTCGAAATCTGGAAAGCGATCCCGGTGAGCGCCGCAAGCGATCTCGAACGAGCCAAGCGCTACCGGGAAGACGCCAATCTCATCTTGTTCGATGCGCGTACGCCCAAGGCGTCTCGCTTGCCGGGAGGCATGGGTATTGCGTTTGACTGGAAGCTACTGAACCGTTTCAATCACAGAATGCCTTGGGCGCTTTCGGGCGGCTTGAACGCAGAAAATGTTGCCGACGCACTTGCGATAACCGGTGCAACCATGCTGGATGTTTCTTCCGGCGTCGAAAGCGAACCGGGCATCAAGGATCCCGCAAAGATTTCAGCCTTTATGGAAGCTGTGAAAGCCGCATGACAGACGAAACCCCGACACCAAACAGCTATCGCACTTTGCCAGACGAACGCGGCCATTTTGGCGAATTTGGCGGGCGTTATGTCGCCGAAACGTTGATGCCGCTGATCCTTGACCTCGAAAAGGAATATCGCGCGGCGAAAATCGATCCCGCCTTCCAGGTCGAATTTGACGATTTGCTCGAACATTATGTGGGCCGCCCCTCACCTCTCTATTACGCCGAGCGACTGACCGAGGATGTCCGCAAGAACGCGGCTGACGGTAGAGGCGCGCAAATATGGTTCAAGCGCGATGAGCTCAACCATACGGGCGCGCACAAGATCAACAATTGCATCGGTCAGATCCTACTCGCGAAACGCATGGGCAAGACACGGATCATCGCGGAAACCGGCGCGGGCCAGCATGGCGTGGCCACGGCGACAGTAGCCGCACGTTTCGGCCTGCCTTGCGTGATTTACATGGGCGCAAAGGATGTTGAGCGGCAGCAGCCCAATGTGTTTCGGATGAAGCTGCTCGGTGCAGAAGTTATTCCGGTCACGAGCGGCGCGAATACACTCAAGGATGCGATGAACGAAGGACTGCGCGACTGGGTCGCAAACGTCCATGACACATTTTACATCATTGGCACTGCCGCAGGACCGCATCCCTACCCCGAATTGGTCCGTGATTTTCAAAGCGTGATCGGCACCGAGGCGCGCGCGCAAATGCTCGACCGCATCGGCCGCTTGCCCGATTTACTGGTGGCAGCCATTGGTGGTGGTTCCAATGCAATCGGCTTATTCCATCCGTTTCTCGATGATCCGGAAGTTGCGATGCTGGGCGTGGAAGCGGCCGGCGAAGGCCTCGACAAACGCCATGCGGCCAGCCTTGCGGGCGGTGATCCCGGAGTACTCCACGGCAACAAAACCTATTTGCTGCAAGACGAAGACGGCCAGATCGCCGAAGCGCATTCTATCTCCGCCGGCCTCGACTATCCCGGCATCGGCCCCGAACATGCATGGCTCAAGGAAAGCGGACGCGTGGAGTATTCGAGCGTCACCGATATCGAAGCGCTCGACGCATTCCAGCTTTTGTGCCGCACCGAAGGCATTATTCCCGCCCTTGAACCGAGCCACGCGATCGCCGCCGTAACCAAGCGCGCCGTGGAGATGGATCGCGACCAGATCATCCTCGCCAATCTCTGCGGCCGCGGCGACAAGGACATTTTTACCGTCGCCGAAGCGCTGGGAGTGGAGATGTGAAACGCCTCAGTGCCAAATTCGATCACTGCCGAACCGACAATCGGGCCGCATTAGTCACCTTCGTTACGGGCGGAGATCCGTCGCCGGCCGATACGGCTGCGATTCTTGATGCGCTTGTCGAAGGCGGTGCTGATGTCATCGAACTCGGCATGCCCTTCACCGACCCTATGGCCGACGGCCCGTCGATCCAGGAAGCCAATCTCCGTTCTCTGGGTTCGGGAACGAAAACAGCGGACCTCTTCACCATCGCCAAAGCGTTTCGCGAACGCCACGCCGCGATACCCCTCGTCCTGATGGGCTATGCCAATCCGATGATAAGGCGCGGGCCAACATGGTTCGCAGAACAATGCGCAGATGCAGGAGTCGACGGCGTCATCTGTGTCGACATTCCTACTGAGGAAGATGAAGCGCTCGGCCCGTCCTTACGGGGGCTTGGCGTCGCCACGATACGCCTCGCCACGCCGACGACGGACGCTACCCGCTTGCCCGCCGTGCTCGACGGCGCATCGGGCTTTCTCTATTATGTTTCGGTCGCGGGCATCACGGGCAAACAACAGGCAGCACAGGACAGTATCGAAGCCGCCGTCGCGCGCCTCAAAGCACAGACGGACCTTCCCGTGGCTGTCGGATTCGGTGTTCGCACACCGGAGCAAGCCGCAGATATCGCCCGCGTGGCGGACGGGGTTGTCGTCGGCTCCGCGATTGTCGAACTGATCGGCGAACATGGCAGGGATGCCCCCGGCGCGGTTCGCGACTATGTAAGAACGCTGGCAGACGCTATAAGCACCGCTCGAACTGCCAAAGGCCAAAGGATATAGCCTCATGAACTGGTTCAACAATGTCCGGAACCGCATCCCCTTCATCTCGAAGCGGTCAACCGAAGACACGCTCTGGCACAAATGCCGGGACTGCAACCAGATGGTCTTCACCAAGGAATATGAGGACAATCTCTCGGTCTGCCCTGAATGCGGTTTTCATGGACGCATCGGCCCATCGACGCGCTTCCTGCAGCTTTTTGACGATATGAGCTGGGAAGAATTGCCAGCCCCCAAGGTCAAGGAAGACCCCCTCAAATTCCGCGATCAGAAGAAATATACGGATAGATTAAAGGCTGCGCGCGCCGCAACTGGTGAGAGCGATGCCTTTGTAAACGCCAAGGGCCTGATCAACAGCCAAAAAGCCGTGATCGGCGTTCAGGATTTTGCTTTCATGGGCGGTTCCATGGGACTCGCCGTAGGCGAGACCTTTGTGCGCGGTGCGCGGGCGGCCATCGAAGCCCAGTGCCCTTATATTGTGTTCACCGCTTCAGGCGGCGCGCGTATGCAGGAGGGCGGACTTTCGCTCATGCAAATGCCCAAGATGACGGTTGCCGTCGAAGAGCTGCGCGAGGCTGGCCTCCCTTACATCGTTGTCCTTACCGACCCGACATCGGGCGGCGTAATGGCGAGCTATGCCATGCTTGGCGATATCCAGATTTCCGAACCCAAGGCGCTACTCGCCTTTACCGGCCGCCGTGTGATTGAAAATACGATCCGGGAAAAACTGCCCGACAATTTTCAGAGCGCGGAATATCTGCTGGAGCATGGGATGCTCGACATGATCGTGGAACGCAGCAACCTGCGCGATACGCTGGCCCAACTGATCGGCTTTCTTACTCCTTCAAAGAAGGCGGCCTAGCCGCGCGCGCCCATGGCTGACCTTGCGCGTTCGGACGATCCGGCCGTCCAGCATCAACTTGATCGGCTTGCGACCCTTTCGCCGGGCCGGGATACGCTGGGGCTCGAACGGATTACAGAATTGCTTGAAAAGCTCGGCAATCCGCACCGGTCCATGCCGCCAGTATTCCATGTCGCGGGAACCAACGGCAAAGGCTCGACCTGCGCTTTTCTGCGGGCCGCGATCGAGGCGGCCGGGCTCACCGCCCATGTCTATACCAGCCCGCATCTTGTTCGCTTCAACGAGCGCATTCGGATAGCGGGCAAGTTGATCGACGATGCGAACCTGGCATCCCTGCTCGCCGAAACACTTGATCAGGCCGAGGGCATTGACCCGAGTTTCTTCGAAGCGACCACTGCGGCCGCGTTCCTCGCCTTTGCGCGGACGCCGGCCGATGCCTGTATCATTGAAGTCGGCCTGGGCGGGCGGCTCGACGCTACAAATGTCATCGAACGGCCGCTGGTGGCCGGGATCACGTATCTCGGTGTCGACCATGAGGGATTTCTCGGTTCCGATATCGCTGTCATCGCCAGCGAAAAAGCGGGAATCGCGAAACGTGGACGACAGCTGGTGACGCAGGAATATCCAGAACCGCTTGCCGGTTCGATCGCGCGTACAGCGCAAAACAATGGTGCCGAGTGGATTTCTCGCGGGAGAGACTGGAAGGGGACAGCGTATCGCGGTGTACTCCACTACCGGGATAGCGAGAACCGCTATCGCCTGCCCTTGCCGCGGCTTGCTGGCGCGCATCAGGCGGACAACGCGCTGCTCGCCATCGCCATGCTCAGTCATCAACGGGCGATAGCGGTTCCGGAAGGCGCGCTGAAAGCCGCTATGGGCTGGGCAGACTGGCCGGCGCGGTTGCAACAATTGGGTCCAGGGCCTCTTGCCGCATTGCTGCCGCCTGACGCCGAGCTCTGGCTTGATGGCGGCCACAACCCGCTAGCCGCGGATATGCTCGCCCGGCATTTTGCTGAAACGCCATCGCTTCATCTTGTAATGGGCATGCTCGCGAACAAAGACCCGGTCAGCTTTCTCACTCCATTGGCGGGAATCGTGAAGTCAGCAGTTTTCGTGCCGATAGATGGCCATGTCTTCCACGCCCCTGATGCACTCGTTGCTGTCGCTCAAGAACTGGGTATCGAAGCGCGCATCGCGCCCGACATCAAAGCAGCTGTAAAACAGGCAGCAGCCAAACTGCCCGACAAAATGGGTACAATCGCCATAACCGGTTCTCTCTACCTCGCCGGAGAGGCCCTGAAACTAAATGACTATAATCCCGAATAGTCATTTATTGCGATTGACTTGCAATAGCAGATAACGGAACATGGTATCCAGACCGAAAGGATGCCCGTGCCCGATTCCAGCAAGCTCGATACTATATTGCCCTACGTTGCCCCTGTTTGCGGGGATCCGCGCACCCTGCTTTTCGCGATACGGCGCATGGCGGTTCATGGATTACATGATGCTTCCGCCGCCAATGCATTGCTCGGCACATATGGCCTGCGCTACCGCAAGCCGATGGTCCTCTTGCGGGCAGTGCTGGTTGACATTGCCCGCATGGCGCGCGGAAATATAATCGTCGCCCCGTGCTGCGCGCCCCGAATGACCGCGCATGAATACGCATTGCTTACAGCAATTAGCGATCCGGTTGACGGCGAACTCTATATGAAGCCGCTGCTCAAGCCTCACACAGCTTCAGTCGCGACAGTCACGATCACTGCACTAAGCGAAACCCTCAGCGAAATGGGCCGGCCATTGGCTATTTGAAAGTGTCTTCAGCCTCTGGGTTTTCTGATCCCGCAGTCCCCAATGACCGATCCACCAGACCGCTATGGATCATCCACCAGAACATTATCACGCCCGGAAAGGCGGCCGCCGTCGTTAATATGTAGAAATTGACGTAACCCATGCCTTCGATCAGCGATCCGGCGGTAGTCCCTGTCAGGAAACGTCCGAGAATGCTCGCTGCCGCAGAGAGCAGTGCAAATTGGGTCGCCGTAAAACGCAGATTACAAAGCGCGGAAAGATAAGCGACCACGGCAACTCCGCCGATACCGCTAGCGAAATTCTCGAAACCTATAGCCGCAGCCATACCAATATTACTGTGGCCAACGGCTGCCAACGCGGCGAAACTGAAGTTAGACACCGCCATCAGAACGAGGCTAATCATAACGGCAGTCTTCATGCCCAATCGTGCATAAAGCATACCCCCGACGAAGATGCCGGCCAGCAAGGCCCAGAAGCCAACGCCAATGTCGTATATCGCGATTTCGTCATTCGTGAATCCAAGATCTTCAAACAACAAACGGAATGTCAGGTTCGCCAGCGTGTCGCCGATCTTGTGGACAAGCACGAACAGTAGAACCACGAGCGCACCTGATCGTTTGAAAAACTCGGCAAGCGGTCCGAAATAGGCCAAGACGGCGGCAACCGGCCCTCGCAGCGGTTGCGGTTCCTGACGCCGCTCCGGTTCGCCCATAAAAACCCCAGTGAGGAAGGCAAACAGGGCAAAGAAAGAGCAGACGAAATAGGCCGTCGCCCAATCGACCCGGGACGCAACGACAAGCGCCAGCGCGCCCGCTGCGGCTGCGCCGATCCGCCAGCCATATTGGCTCATGCCCGATCCCACACCCAACTGGCGTGGTTCAAGCAACTCAATACGATAGGCGTCGATCACGATATCGAAGGTCGCTCCGGCAACGCCAACCATGATTGCGGCAACAGCTACCTGCATAACCCCCGCATTGGGATCCAGACTGCCGAGATACATGACGGAAAGCATGACAAGGATCGCCGTAAGCCACAGCCATGAGACACGCTGGCCGAACCGCCCAATCAGCGGCAGTTTCACTACGTCGATGATGGGTGCCCATATCCATTTGAAATTATAGGCGAGAAAAGTCAGGGCGAAAGCGGTTACGGTTGATTTTTCGACACCTGCCTGGGCAAGCCGGGTCGTCAGGGTCGATGCGATCATCGCAAAAGGAAAACCTGACGATATTCCAAGAAACAGCGCAGCGAGCGGTGCAGGCTCAAAATAAGGCCGCACACCTACGGGCAGAACGTCTCGCCATGATCCTGTTGACGTTCCTGTGTCGCTGTTTTCGGCCATGATATGCTTCCCCACCTTGTGTGGCTGAGAAACTAGCGGCAAAAAACGCTTTGGATAGCCCTGTTGTCCACGACTTGCCTTTAGCCAAGGTTCGGGAGCATCGCTTGCCCAACCAATATTCGCATTCTCCGGAAAAGCGGCTACAGCGGCTTCATGCCACCATCGCCCCCAAAACGTGAAGAACAGCGTATCGCAAAACTCCTCGCCCGTGCCGGCGTTGCCTCTCGGCGCGAAGTTGAGCGGATGATCGAAGCTGGTCGGATCGCAATTGATGGCAAAACGCTGGATACGCCAGCGACACTGCTAAAGACGCTCCACGGGGTTACTGTGGACGGGGAACCCGTTGGCCAGCCCATTCCGGCAAAGCTCTATTGCTTCCACAAGCCTGCGGGGCTGTTGACCGCAGAGCGCGACCCCAAGGGCCGCCCGACCATCTATGACAAACTCCCAAAAGGCCTGCCGCGCTTGATGCCGGTGGGTCGGCTCGATCTTAACACCGAGGGGCTGTTGTTGATGACCAATGATGGCGGATTGAAACGGCAAATGGAGCTGCCTTCATCCGGAGTCGCGCGGATATATCGCGCCCGTGCCTTTGGTCCGATCACGCAGGACCAACTCGAACAGCTGATCGATGGCATAACCATTGAAGGCGTCCGCTATGGCCCGATCGACGCCAATCTCGAACGGCGCACCGGGCGCAACCAATGGATTGAGTTGAAACTGGCCGAGGGCAAAAATCGCGAAGTTCGCCGCGTGCTTGAATATTTCGGACTGCAAGTCAGCCGCCTGATCCGTACCGCCTATGGCCCCTTCTATCTCGGAGATATTCCGAGAGGCGCTGTCGAGCAGGTGCGCCAGCATGATCTGGTCAAATTCCGGCAGACACTCAAATGAGAATAATTGCCGGTCAGTGGCGCGGCCGGACAATCGAAGCGCCGCCCGGCGACGCGACGCGCCCCACCAAAGATCGGGTCCGTGAAGCCCTTTTTTCGATGCTCGCAAGCCGGCTGGGCACTTTTGAGGGGCTGCGCATTGCGGACTTGTTCGCTGGAAGCGGCGCGCTTGGCCTCGAAGCCTTGTCCCGCGGCGCGGCACATTGTACTTTTGTCGAGCGTGATCCCGCAGCGATCAAATCCCTTGAGACGAATATCGCTACATTGAACGCCAACGCCGATATCCGCCGTGGATCAGCAGAGGGCTTGGGTGCGCAGGCCAAGTCCTGCGATCTTATCATGATGGACCCGCCCTACGGTTCCGATCTCGCTGACAAAGTTCTCGCAAACCTCACAAAGCAGGGATGGATCGGGCCGAGCAGCTGGATAAGCGTGGAAACCGAGCGCGGCGCAGCCATCACGAGTGATAGCTTGATGGTCGAAGCAATCCGCCAGTTCGGTAAAGCCCAGATAATCCTTATGCGGACGATAGCGACGACTTAGCCATTATCTGTGCTCCCTATCACAGCATGATAGTTCCGCTTGTGCGAACATCTTCGCAGTGCATGGGTAATTCGGCCCGCTGAACGGGAATAGAATATGAGCCAGAGAGAAAATCTCACAATGGACAATGAGCAACTGGCCCGAGCGCTGGCTGCCACAGCCGGGATCAAATGGGCGAGCCTCAGAAACTATCCGGGTTATGGAAAGAACTATTGGCGCAATAAAGCCCGCAATTTTTTCAAGCTCGATACGCGCGCAATATAACGGCTTGATCGACAATAATCGGCGCGCGAGCAGGCCGACAAGATACGCTTGCACCCCCCTCCCATGTTCCCTAACTGTTCACGGGTGACAGACCCCGCTCCTCAGCAAGCCGAACCGCCCTATTTGCGCCCGCTTAACGCTCCGCAGCGCGAAGCCGTTTTGACTATAGACGGCGCGCTTCTCGTGCTCGCGGGTGCAGGCACTGGGAAAACTGCCTGCCTCACCGCGCGGCTCGCCCATCTCATCTGGACGCGCAAAGCATGGCCATCGGAAATTCTCGCCGTCACCTTCACCAATAAGGCCGCGCGAGAGATGAAGGAACGCGTGGCCCGCGCGCTGGGCCAAGATGTCGAGGGCATGCCCTGGCTTGGCACCTTCCATGCGATCGGCGCGAAAATGCTCCGCCGCCATGCCGAACTTGTGGGCCTGGAAAGCAATTACACAATCCTTGATACCGATGATCAATTGCGCCTGCTTAAACAGCTTGTTCAAGCCGCCGAGATTGACGAAAAACGCTGGCCGCCAAAGATGCTGGGCGGGTTGATTGATCGCTGGAAGAATCGTGGCTGGATGCCCGCCGATGTAACGGCGGAGGAAAGCGAAGCTTATGACAATGGCAAGGGCAAGCAGCTCTATCAGGCCTATCAGGACCGGCTAAAGACCCTCAACGCCTGCGATTTTGGCGATCTCCTGCTCCATATGTTGGTGATCCTGAAAACCCATCGCGACGTGCTCGAAATGTATCAGCAGCGCTTCAAATATATATTGGTCGATGAGTATCAGGATACGAACAGCTCACAATATCTCTGGCTTCGCCTGCTCGCTCAGGAGCGCAAAAATATCTGCGTGGTCGGCGATGACGATCAGTCGATTTACAGCTGGCGCGGCGCAGAAGTGGCCAATATCCTGAAGTTCGAAAAAGATTTCCCCGGCGCCAAAGTCGTTCGGCTGGAACAGAATTACCGGTCAACGCCGCATATCCTTGCCGCTGCATCGGGCGTGATTGCGCATAACGGCGGGCGGCTTGGTAAATCGCTGTGGACCGATGAAGATGAAGGCGAAAAGGTCAAGGTCATCGGTGTCTGGGATGGCCCCGAAGAAGCCCGCCGGGTCGGTGAAGAGATTGAGGCGCATCAATCCAAGGGTGGAACACTTGATGATATAGCGATCCTTGTCCGCGCGCAGTTTCAGACGCGTGAATTTGAAGATCGATTCATCCAGATCGGCGTGCCCTATCGCATCATTGGCGGTTTCCGATTTTATGAACGCGCCGAAATCCGCGATGCACTCGCTTATCTTCGGGTCATCATACAACCTGCTGACGATCTGGCTTTTGAGAGGATCGTCAACACGCCAAAACGCGGCCTTGGCGACAAGGCCGTTGGCATGATTCACGGCTATGCTCGCCGGGCTGGAATCCCGATCGGCCTCGCTGCTGCCCGTATTCTCGATACCGATGAACTGACACCCCGCGCGAAGAAACCACTCGGCGATTTGATGCGCAATATTGCCCGCTGGCGGGACATGGCGAATGACCTGCCCCACCCCGAACTCGCCCGGCTTGTTCTTGATGAATCCGGTTATACCGCCATGTGGCAAAATGACCGCTCCGCCGAAGCTGCAGGGCGCTTGGAAAACCTCACCGAGTTGACGCGCGCGATGGAGGAATTCGATACACTCGGCTCGTTCCTCGAACATGTCAGCCTGGTCATGGATAACGACGCGGATCGCGATTCCGAAAAGGTTACGATCATGACGATCCACGCCGCCAAAGGCCTGGAGTTTGACACCATCTTTCTTGCCGGTTGGGAGGAAGGTGTCTTCCCCTCCCAACGATCGCTCGATGAAGGCGGCAATAAGAGCCTCGAGGAAGAACGCCGCCTCGCCTATGTCGCGATCACACGCGCCCGGCGACTCTGCCACATTATGCACGCGGCAAACCGGCGCATTTACGGGCAATGGACAAGCTCCATCCCCTCCCGCTTTATCGGCGAATTGCCGGAAGATCATATCGATAGCGAAACCAGCATGACGGGCGGAGAATCCCTCTGGCGCGCTAACTGGTCTGAACAGGGAGATCCCTTCTCCAACGTTGCGCGAGCAGGCAAACGCGGGCCGGGCTGGCAACGCGCTGCGGCGGCTGGTGCGCTACCCAAGGCCGGCAAAGTCATGGAAGCGAAATCAAGCGCGGCAAGCTTCGCCGCGAAACCGCGCGCCGATGTCGCCATAGGCCAGCGCGTCTTCCACCAAAAGTTCGGCTATGGCGCGGTGGAAGAGATCGAAGGCAACAAGCTCGAAATTGAATTTGAGAAAGCCGGGCGCAAACGGGTGCTCGATAGCTTTATCGAGCTGGCTTAGTTTACGCGATCATATACGCTTCGATGCCACCACCAAAGCATGGGCGGCAACCCCAACTCCAAGGCCCAAAGCGCCTGCAAGAATATATTCGGCATGCCGACTTGGGCCGCTGAAATGATCCTGGCCACGCCGCCCAGGAAAAATACGATCAGCAACCAACCAAACACCGCGCGGCGCTCTCCAAGTCCGCGACTACACCAAATAAGTGCACCCCCAAAACCAAGAAATATCGTTGCATGGAAACGGTCGTCACTATCCATCGCCGCGTTGACGGGCATTGAACCTTGAATAGCCAATGGCCCACCCGCGATGTGAATCAGGGCTATTCCAACACAGATCATCCCAAAAAGCAGAACAAAGATCTCAAGAAGCCGACGCATAACATTGTGTTAGCAGGTCCGTAGTAAGGTGCCAGTTCGTCCCATCGTGGTACAGTAACCATTTGATCCTAAGCTCACCCGTCCATCAAAGGGCAAAATCATGGTGAACAGGTGTCCAATGGCCTTGCTAACCACCGGGTTAAAGTGGTTCAAACTCGCAAATAAGCAGGAGTTTCCGTGATGCCATCGAAAAAGACTATGGGACTGAGCTTCAAGCTGCTCCTTGCAGCGGGACTTGTCGCAGGCGCATCTCAGCTCCTTTCAACCGGCTCCGTCTCCACCACGATCGCTCCGGAAGCGCCTGTCGTCGCATCGATGACGCTGCCTGAAGCAGAAGCCGTGCCCGAACTTACCTCGGCATCGTTCGAGGAATCAGCAGCGGAAGAAGAAGCAGGATTTCGGATCACCGACCCGCTGACCGTCGATGGTGACATGGCCTTTGGCGAATATGCCTGGAATGAAGACGGCGTGCCCGATGGCCAGATCCGTATCGTCATCGATCTCCAAGCGGAACGGATCTACGCCTATCGCGGTGGATCGGAAATCGGCCGTGCGGTCATCCTTTACGGGCATGATGACAATCCCACGCCAACCGGAAGCTTCACGATTACCGAGAAGGATGTGGATCACATCTCAAACCTGTATTTCGTGCCGATGCCTTACATGATGCGGCTGACCAATGACGGCATCGCAATTCATGGAAGCATGGTCGAAGAAGGCTTTGCGTCGCGCGGGTGCATTGGCGTACCCGATGATTTCGCCGAACTGTTGTTCAACGAAGTTGAGCTTGGCACGCCTGTACTGATCAGCCGGGGATCGCCGATCACCGACGGCAACCTGATCGCCGGGATCTAATTGACAAGCCTCCTAGAGACACCCTTCGACATATTGAATGCTTGGGCCGCCAGCATGAATTAGCTGGATGAGGCCATCGGTATTGGTTTCATACCGAATACCGCGCGCATTCGGGTCTGACGTCCCGTTCTCAGTGATTTCACCCGCGATCCAAACCGTGAGATATTCCGCTGGCAAACCGATATAGTGATGGGGCTCCACCACCAGCTGATCGCCATAGGCCGCGCGAACCGCATCGGCACTATCGCCAACCGATAGTCCTTCCGATGTCTCAACGGTCGAGCCCTCAGCCAGAGCAATATTGGTCAGCACGCCCTGTTCGAGCATTACGTAAAGGCCTGCCGGCGCGCGGGAAGGCGGATAATTATCGCAAGATTCAGGATCCGGGAGACCCGTTCCATCGGGATCATCAAAATCGCCAACAGCAGCCGTCACCTCATCACGCGTCATACCAATCCGCAATGGACCCCAGCCTTCGGGCGTCAGCACATCGCTTGCTACGGTATCAGTAGCCGCCTGCTCATCATCCGCTACCTCCGCACCTTCAGTAGATTCGCTTGTGTCTGCACATCCGGCAAAGAGAGCCATCACTGCCGTCATCCCCAATAGCTTTTTCACATCTGGTCTCCTGATTTCGCGCCATGCCCCGGCGCCTCACTGATATTGATCGATAGACGCATTGCTGTTCGGCCACAAACACCCACCAAGCTCTGCTTTTACCCATGAAACGCCGCTTCGCTTGCCGATCCACTATCGCTCCGACTAGAGGGTTTTGATGGCCGACACTCCTCATCCGTTCCGGATCGCCAATTTCCGCGCCTATTGGGCGTCACGACTATCCATGACGCTCGGCCAATATGCGATGATGCTGATCATCGGCTGGCAGGCTTATAATATCGCGCGCGATGCCGGGATGAGCGTGGGCGGTGCGGCTGGCCAACTCGCCATTATCGGTTTGCTCCAATTCGTGCCGCTGTTCTTGCTGACGCCCTTTGCCGGGCTGGCGGCCGATCGGTTTGACCGAAAGACAGTCGCCCGCATCATGGTCGCATTGCAGATATTGTGCGCGGCCGCACTAGGATGGGCCACCTGGACGGACATGATGACGCTGCCGATCTTGTTCGGGATCGCGGTCATCTTGGGAATAGCGCGCGCCTTTGCGGGACCAGCCCTTAGCGCTCTTGCGCCGAATCTCGTTCCCAAGGCGGCTTTGCCCAATGCCATCGCGCTGAGTTCCATCGCATGGCAAACAGGCATGATCGTCGGCCCGGCAATTGGCGGCTATTTCTATGTTCTGAATCCGGCGCTGCCCTATGCAGCCACCTGCGGACTTCTCTCCATTTCCTTCATCGCACTCAGCCTGATCGGTTCCGTTCCCAGACCCGCCATCAGAGGTACGCAGAAACCAGTAGCGCAAGTCATTGACGGGCTACGCTATGTTCGCCGCAACAAGATGGTGCTTGGTGCGATTACGCTGGACCTGTTCGCCGTTTTTCTGGCTGGCGCGACGGCCTTATTCCCGATTTATGCCCGCGACATTCTTCACGTCGGCGCGACCGGCCTCAGTCAACTCGCCGCTGCTCCTGCAGTCGGCGCTGCGCTCACCGCACTCTGGTTTTCCTTCCGGCCACTGAAAAACAATGTCGGGCCGAAAATGCTCTGGGCCGTGGGGTTCTTCGGGCTAGCAACAATAATATTCGGCCTTTCGACCTCGATGCCGCTTTCGCTTGCTGCGCTGTTCGTTGTTGGAGCAGCGGACATGTTTTCCGTCTATATCCGCCAATCGCTGATCCAACTTCACACACCTGATGATAAACGCGGCCGAGTTTCCTCCGTTTCGCTATTGACCATCTCGGCTTCCAACGAATTTGGTGACTTTTTCAGCGGTGCGCTGGCCTGGATCATCGGGCCGGTTGCGGCGGTCGTCACAGGCGGTTTCGGAGCCATCGCGACGGTGCTATTGTGGACCGCATGGTTCCCGGCATTACGCAATACCAAAACATTTGATCCGCCAGACGATCTTGAAGACGAAGATTCAGAACAGACTTTGCAGGAGAAGACGACATGAAGGCCGCAAATATCCTCGAAACAATCGGCAATACACCGCACATCCGCATGCAGCGGCTCTTTAGCGATGCCGAAGTCTGGATCAAATCGGAGCGGGCCAATCCGGGCGGATCGATCAAGGATCGCATCGCGCTGGCAATGATCGAAGATGCCGAACAATCGGGCGCGCTGAAACCCGGCGGCAAGATCATCGAACCGACCTCAGGCAATACAGGGATCGGCCTCGCCATGGTTGCCGCCGTCAAAGGCTATGATCTGGTGCTCGTCATGCCGGAGAGCATGTCGGTCGAACGGCGGCGGTTGATGCTATCCTATGGTGCCAGCTTCGATCTGACGCCGAAGGAAAAGGGCATGAAGGGCGCGATTGAGCGCGCACAGGAACTGGTCTCAGCGGATGACAATGCCTGGATGCCGGCACAGTTCGACAATCCGGCGAATGTCGCCGTCCATGTCCGCACTACGGCTGAAGAGATTCTTGCCGACTTTGCCGACGCGCCCATCGACGTCCTGATAACAGGTGTCGGCACCGGCGGACATATGACCGGTTGTGCAGAAGTTTTGAAAAAGCACTGGCCCGACATGAAAGCTTTTGCCGTTGAGCCAGTGGGATCACCCGTCATCTCTGGCGGCCAACCCGGCCCGCACCCTATTCAGGGTATCGGCGCCGGATTTATTCCCAGCAATCTCCATACACAAGCCATTGACGGTGCCATTCAGGTTGATCCGGGCGATGCCAAAGAGATGGCGCGCCGCGCCGCGCGGGAAGAAGGCATGCTGGTTGGCATCAGTTCAGGAGCGACCTTACAAGCGATCAAGCAAAAGCTCGCTGAGCTTGGCAATGGCGCACGCGTGCTCGGCTTCAACTATGATACCGGCGAACGCTATCTTTCGGTTCCTGACTTCCTGCCCGAAGAGTAAAGTTAGAATTCTGCATGTGTGTATTGGCATGTGCCTGGCGTGCGCATCCGCGCTGGGAAATGATCCTGATCGGCAATCGCGATGAATTGCATGCACGCCCCGCTGCTCCGCTTGAGCGATGGAGCGATCAGCCACATGTCATCGCAGGCCGTGATCTTGAGGCCGGAGGAACATGGCTCGGAGTTTCCGAAGAAGGGCGAATGGCGGTCGTCACCAACGTGGCTAGTCCTGAAGGACCGCAACCTGACAAAGCATCCCGCGGCGCCCTGATTGCGGACCTGTTGAGCGGCGAAGGTCAGTACTCAGATCCGGCTGAAAATGAGCTTGAAGCCTTCAATCCGTTTAATGTCATCGCCATCGAACGCGGCACGGCTCGTCTCTTGACCAACCGCCCAAACCCGCAGCAACGCGATCTCGATAACGGGATTTATGGCCTCTCCAACAGCGCAATCGAAGACAATTGGCCAAAGACTGATCGCATTAAAGCGCTATTGGCCGACTGGCTTGAAGCGGACTCGGGCAATTTGGAAGACCTGTTCACCGCCCTTCGCGCCAATGATGCGCCTCAGGTGGAACCACAACGCGTGCGGCACAGCCCCCTCTTTATCCGTAACCCGGTTTATGGAACGCGCTGCAGCACGGTCGTCACCGTGGATCACACCGGAAGCGGCTCGATAGTTGAGCGTCGATACGATGCGGAGGGCGCGGCAACCGGCGAGACGCGCGTGGCGTTTCGTTGGGCACTCTGATGCCGATCAGCTAAGCTGGCTTGAACCCGCCTCGGCTATTCCTGATTTTCGTCTTCCATCCCGGGCGGCAATAAATTTTCCGGTGTCCCCTCTTCATCTGCGTCCGGATCGATTTGCGGTTCCTCACCGGACTCAGAGTCATCCGATACTCGCTCGTCAAAATCCGGTTCGAACTCGTCTTTGTCAAATTCAGGGAGAATATCTTCCGGCTTCACCTCGTCCGCAGGGTCGGTCCGCCGCGTCACCAGATCCGCATCGGCAAGCCGGTCGATCAGATCATCGGCCCCGCTCATGCGATAGACGCGCCCCCGGCCGTCAGCGGCAGGCTCCGCGATATATTGAAGGCTGGCGTTGAGGCGGCGGCTATAGTTGAATGCAGGTTCGGTGCCGCGCGGCAATTCCAGGATAAGACGTCCTTCGCATCGCGCCTGCTCGAGCCCTTCATCAAAATCGAGCAAGCGTGGCTCTTCCATGCGCGCGACCGTCCCTCCCTCAAGCCGGGTCAACAGCGCACCATCATCGGAACTGGCTGTTCGTGCACGGGCAAAAACCCGCTGACGAATGGAGTCTATAGTGGCTTGTGAAGCGCAGAGGCGCTCGCCCGGGCTCATCTCAGCCAAATCGCCATCAGCAGCGCCAGAGTCTGAGGCCCCCTCTTGCTGATAATCAGCAAGCCCAAACTGCATCGATCCCCAATAGGCCAATCCAGCGGCAGCAATTATGCCCAATATCGCAAGAACCCATTTCAAACGCGTCCACACAGACTCATTCTCCGCCAGTTATCAGGCTATTTAGGGCGAGGGGCGCAACGCCGTCCAGTCTGACCGGTTTTAACCAGCCAAACCAAACGCCGAACAAGCACTGTTGATCGTGTTTTTAGCCTAAGCCGAGACGAACATGTCCGGATCAAGTGCCATCAAACTTTCGGAACCGCCTTCAATCTTGGCTCGCAGACCCGCCGCATCGGGCATGATCTTCTCGGCATAGAAACGCGCAGTAACCAGCTTGGCTTCATGAAATGCCTTATCCTCGGCACCGGCTTCGATGGCGGCGGCGCTAGCTTTGGCCATTCTGAGCCACATCAGGCCCAGCGTGGTGACGCCCATAAGCTGCATATAGTTATACGCGGCAGCGCCAGCGTTGTTGAGGTTGGCAAAGGCATTTTGCATGAGCCACATCGTTGCGCCGCGAAGCTCGGCATTCGCTTTTTCCAACCCAGTCGCCACATTGTTGACTGCTTCATTTTCGTGCCGTTCGGCAACTTCTTCACCGATCATGGCCAAAAATGCCTGGATCGCGCGGCCACCATCCTTAGCCAGCTTGCGTCCGACAAGATCCATGGCCTGGATGCCATTGGCGCCCTCATAAATCTGAGAGATTCGTGCATCACGCACATATTGCTCCATGCCCCATTCGCGAATGTAGCCATGGCCGCCATAAACCTGCTGCGATTGGGTCGCGATCTGATAGCCAAGGTCAGTCACATAACCTTTGATGACCGGCGTAAGGAGCGAGATCATGTCGTTAGCGATCTGCTGCTCCTCTTCCGTCTGCGCCTTATGCACGAGATCGACCTGAAGGCCGCCCCAGATGCACAATGCTCGGCTGCCCTCAAGATAGGCCTTAGACTCCATAAGCATCCGGCGAACATCGGGGTGAACGAACAGCGTATCGGCTTTCTCTTCAGGATCAGCCGGGCCAGTCAATGCCCTGCCTTGGCGGCGGTCTTGCGCGTAAGCGACGGCGTTCTGAAAAGCGACTTCACCGATGGCGAGCCCCTGTGTGCCGACACCGAGGCGCGCAGCGTTCATCATGATGAACATCGCAGCGAGACCCTTATTCTCTTCACCAACCAGCCAACCGGTCGCACCATCGTAGTTCATCACGCAGGTCGAATTGCCATGAATGCCCATCTTCTCTTCGATCGAACCACAGGACACTGTATTGCGATCGCCAAGGGACCCGTCGTCATTGACGATGAATTTGGGGACAATGAACAGCGAGATGCCTTTGACATTGTCTGGTGCATCTGGCGTCTTCGCAAGAACGAGATGGATGATATTCTCGGTCAGGTCATGCTCGCCCGACGAAATGAAAATCTTCGTGCCGGTAACCTTGAAGCTGCCATCTGCCTGCGGTTCAGCCTTTGTACGGATCAGGCCCAGATCGGTGCCGCAATGCGACTCCGTCAGGTTCATCGTGCCGCCCCACTCACCGGAGATCATCTTCGGCACATATTTTTCTTTTTGCTCTTGGGAGCCTTTCGCCATGATCGATGCCGTCGCGCCCATGGTGAGGCCATTGTACATGGCAAACGCCATATTTGAGCTGATCATATATTCTTCGATGGCTGTTCCAAGAACATGCGGGAGGCCCTGCCCGCCAAACTCTTCGGGGCCGGTCAAGGTCGTCCAGCCGCCTTCCACAAGTTGACGATAAGCGTCTTTGAACCCATCGGGCGTTGTGACGGAGCCATCCTCGTGCCGCGTACAGCCCTGCTCATCGCCAACTTGATTGAGTGGGAACAACACTTCCGCACAAAACCGGCCACCTTCGGTCAAGATGGCGTCCGCCATGTCCGTCGTCGCATTCTCGAAGCCGGGAAGATTCGAATAACGGTCCAAGCCAACGATATGGTTCAAAACATATTGGCTGTCGCGGACAGGCGCGGTGTATGTGGGCATTGTACAAGCCTCCAAAATGAGGGACGCGAAGCTCGCATTCCCTGAATAACCGTAAAATAGGTGCGAAACACTCGCTGCCTAATTGTCGATTTTCTCGACCGTCTCGATAAAGCTATCAAGTTCGACAATTGAGGAATCTATATCCTCGCGCTGGCGTTTCAGGATTTCGATACGCTCCCTGCATTTCACCAGCGTAACCTTGCGCTGCTTCACCCGGCCGTCACCAAGATCATACAGGTCGATCATTTCGCGAATATCAGCGAGGCTGAAACCAGTTCGTTTGGCGCGCAGAATCCAGGCCAACCTGGCTCGATCGCGCTGCGCATACACCCGGGTGAGCCCATGCCGCTCCGGTGAGATCAAACCTTCATCCTCGTAAAAGCGCAACGCGCGCGGCGTTACGCCGAATTCCTCGGACAAATCAGAGATCGTATAGGTTTCGCGATTTTTTTCATCGGGTGTATCGATGCCCGCTTGAGGTAGTGCTTCTGACATGCGCCTCTCTTATATACCGTTCACGTTAACGTCAATCGATGACGCTACGTCACTGGGAGTACTATTATGGTAATTGGGTATTTCTAGCCAATCCGGGTCAGCCTCTCGCTCTCAATACGCCGATAGAAACAACTGGCTTCCCCGGTATGGCAAGCGGGGCCTGCTGGTTCTGCGATCAGCCAGATTGCATCCTGATCGCAATCGATCCGAATTTCCACAACATGCAGGATATTTCCAGATGTTTCACCCTTCTTCCAAAGCTTCTGCCGGCTGCGCGACCAGAAATGGGCTGTGCTGGTTTCAATCGTCAAATCGAGCGCCTCACGGTTCATATGCGCGACCATCAAAACATCTCCGCCGGCGGAATTGGTAACCACCGCGGTCAGCAGCCCCTTCTCATCGAACTTAGGGTCAAGGGTCAGCGCAGTCTCGCGATCATTGGCCATTATGAGCTGCTTTCCTAAAAGAGAATCTCGGTAATCCTCATCGCATTATGACAAAGACAAGACAAACGCGATTCCTCTCCGTATATGCTCGCACGTGACCGACCATTGCGCCGGAGTCGCTATGCTTACCACCGATCCATTCGATGACGACAAGCTGCGGGAAGAATGCGGCGTATTTGGTATTTGGGGCGCAGATACTGCCTCTGCAGTTGTGGCCCTTGGCCTGCACGCACTCCAGCATCGCGGGCAAGAAGCAGCTGGCATCACCAGCTATGATCGCCATTGGTTTCACAGTCACCGCGCCATCGGCCATGTCGCGGGCAATTTCGACGAAGACCATATCATCCGTCAGCTACCTGGCGATGCCGCGTGCGGGCATGTCCGCTATTCGACGACCGGTGAAAGCGGGCTGCGCAACGTACAGCCGTTATATGCAGAGCTCTCATCGGGTGGTTTTGCTGTCGCGCATAACGGCAATATCTCCAACGCCAGAACGCTGCGGAAGGAGCTGGTTCGGCATGGCTCAATCTTCCAGTCTACGTCCGACACAGAGACGATCATCCATCTGGTTGCCACCTCGACATTCAAGACCCTGCTCGACAGTTTCATCGACGCCCTCAAGCAGCTCGAAGGAGCCTATTCGCTAGTCTGCATGACGCCGGAAGGCATGGTCGGTTGCCGCGATCCGCTCGGCATTCGTCCACTCGTGATGGGCAGGCTCGGCGCGGAAGATAACGGTGCCATTATCTTTGCCTCTGAAAGCGTGGCCTTTGATGTGGTTGGTGCCGAATTCATTCGCGAAGTCGAGCCTGGCGAGCTGATCATCGTCAATGATGATGGCATCAGATCGCTTCACCCATTTGCAGAAACGGCGCCGCGCCCTTGTATTTTTGAGCATGTCTATTTCTCGCGGCCCGATTCAATCGTCGATGGCCAGTCGGTCTATACTGTTCGCAAACAGATTGGCGCTGAGCTGGCGATCGAAAACCCGGTCGATGCAGACCTTGTTATTCCCGTGCCCGATTCCGGAACGCCAGCAGCCATCGGTTATGCTCAAGAATCCAATATCCCGTTCGAACTCGGGATCATCCGTTCGCATTATGTGGGACGCACCTTCATCCAACCTGGTGACAAGGTTCGCCACCTGGGTGTTAAGCTCAAGCACAATGCGAACCGCGCGCTGATCAAAGGCAGACGCGTTATTCTGGTCGATGATTCCATTGTCCGCGGCACAACAAGCACCAAGATTGTCGAGATGATGCGCGAAGCGGGCGCGACAGAGGTCCATATGCGGATTGCCAGCCCGCCGACCCGCAACAGTTGCTATTACGGCGTGGATACGCCGGAACGCGAAAAGCTGCTCGCTGCGCAATATGATGTCGCCGGGATGCAGGCTCATATCGGGGCTGATAGCCTAGCCTTTATTTCAATTGACGGCCTGTACCGCGCCTTGGGCGAGGCCGGTCGGAACAATGAACATCCGCAACGCTGCGACGCCTGCTTCACGGGTGATTATCCGACGACGCTGACCGATCAGGATGGCCTGGCCAATGTCACCCAATTCCCCCTGCTCGCGGAACGCGTGACATGATCCTCGGCCTAAACTGGAAGATCGAAACTCAATGACAAAGACGTTGGAAGGAAGGCTGGCCCTCGTTACCGGAGCCAGTCGCGGGATCGGTGCGGCTACGGCAAAGGCGCTGGCGGCTCAGGGTGCGCATGTCGTCCTTGTGGCCCGCACAGTAGGCGGCCTCGAAGAGGTTGAAGACGCAATTCATGATGCCGGCGGAAGCGCCACCATCGCTCCGCTCGATCTGGTCGATGGCGATAGCATCCGGCGGCTGGCCACCGCGATTGGCGAACGCTGGGATGCTCTCGATGTTCTCGTGCTCAACGCGGCGATGCTGGGTTCTCTAACGCCGGTGCATCAGATTGACGCGAAAGAGCTGTCCGAGGTCATGACACTGAACTTCACCGCTCAGCAGGCCATAATCGCCGCGTTCGATCCGATGCTGCGCAAGAGCAAACAAGGCCGGTTGATCGCGATCACTTCAAGCGTCGGCGCCGCTCCGCGTGCCTTTTGGGGCGCCTATGGAGCCTCCAAAGCAGCGCTCGATACGCTGGTCACCTCCTATGGCGAGGAGGTCAAAAACCTCACTCCGCTGCGCGTCGCCATCGTTGATCCCGGCGCCACGGCCACCAAGATGCGCCAGCTCGCCTATCCCGGAGAAGATCAAACAAAACTTAAAACGCCCGACGCTGTTGCGGATGTGATCGTGGAACTGGCATCGGGCGATTTTGAGACGGGTCACCGGGTTAAAATTTGAATCGACCCGCGTAACATTACCCCAAAAGCGCGGCGGGTGAGACACGCAGGATTGCTCTAAACGCTCTGTCCTCAACGCCTTCCCTGCGCTCTCTTCGGGCTTGGCGTCTCCGTCACCGGCAACTGACACCAGTGTCGCACCAGCCTAATTGGCGCGCTAGCTGTACCGGGCCTCGACTGCCTTGCCATCTTCACCTGCTGCAACTGCACGCAAACTGGCGGCCAAATCCTCGAGATAGGCGTCGATGAATTCTGAATGCTTGGGTGACAGCATGAGGTGAAGGCTCGGGGGTTCGATCGTTGCTGATGTAAACCAGCCTCGGCGGTACATTTCACCATAGAGGGCGAATGCATGATGTTCAGGATGTCGGAATGCAATCAATCCCAAAAGCGGGTTTCCGAGAACTTCGAAGCCCAGGGCTTTTACGCCTTCTTCCACCCTTTCTCTCGTTGCGCATACTTCTCCCTGAAGGCGGCAATAGCCGTCGACTCCGAGATAGTTCATGATTGCCCAGGCCGCCGAAATGGCGCCGCCGGGCCTTGTGCCAGCAAGCGTCGGGGTCATCATGGGGGCACCCGACCAGCAGGAAAAATCGAAGGGCATATACTCGTAAAGCTCTTCGGAACGAAACAGGACGGTTGAGGCCCCCTTGGCCGCATATCCATATTTATGCAGATCAGCGCTCATCGATCGGACCGCGGGCACCTCAAAATCGAACGCCGGGACAGGAACGCCGTTCATCCGGGCAAAAGGCGCAAAATAGCCGCCAACACAGGCATCCACATGGAACCACACTGCCTGCCGCTCTGCCGCTTCTCCCAATGCCGCAATCGGATCGATAATCCCGTGCGGGAAATTGGGCGCCGAACCCACGATCATGATGGTGTCAGCGTCGCACGATGACTCCATCGCTTCCACATCTGCTTCGAAACTGTCGTCAATTTTCAACGCGATGCGCCGCAGTTCGATATCCATTAAATGGCAGGCCTTGTCGAATGCCAGATGGGCTGACTGCGGCACGACAATATTGCTCTTGTCGAGAGCCTTGCCGTTCGACCGCGCATAATCGCGTGCGGTCTTGATCGCCATGGTGATCGAATCTGTTCCGCCGGACGTCATTGCGCCGGTGGAGCCTTCCGGCCCATGTAACACGCCCAACGCCATGGAGATGACGTCCTTTTCCATTTGCGCCAGCGATGGAAAGGCTGCCGGGCCAAGTCCGTTTTCCGACATATAGGCGGTATAGGCTTCTTTCTGGATCGCCGCGATTTCATCGCCAGCATTGAAAACATAGACGGCCGTTTTTCCATCACGCCATTTGGCATCACCGCTGCCCCGATCGAGCAAGTCAGCTTTTACCTCATTCCACCGTCGCCCCGTCGCTGGCAGTTGCATGATTTCTTTCTCCGTGACCCTCTCTAACATCATTCACTTTGTCTGCTTTTCGGCAGTCAGGCAACAATGGATGGCCAGCGTGTCCAATGGCAGCGGCGTCCGTTTTGCGTCCAAAGTGGGCATAAGCCGATACTAATCGATCGCATTTCATTGGCCCTGATGCCGCTGCGCACGCCCCGGCCTCCCGTCGGCGTAGATCAGCGCCGCCCAAGAAAATTCGCTTTCGCAACATCTCTTCATTTCCTAAGCCTCTCTCAGGGAGGGCGTTGTCATCTTCCTGCTGTTTGCCGGCTGGATCGTATGGAGGCGTGAAATATGCTGTTGTCCCTGCTCAAACGACGGCGTGAGGAGAAGGCGGTTCGACTACTGGGTGAGGCGAAAGCCGCCCTTCAGCGGCAAAGCGTCCTTATCGAAGATATGCACGATGCCGTCGCGGCCTTTAATGCTGATGTCATGCATCGGCCGGGCGTTGAAAATCCGGTCTCCCAACGCGGAGATCTCAGTGAGTCGCTCGATTACCTTGAGGAAACAGCCCGCGATGCCTGGATGCCCGACCGCGTGTTTGATGAACTTACGCTATCGCATTGCGGCGATGTGAGAAGGGTATTGCTCACCAAGACCGAGCTTGAACGCGATATCCCTCCCATTTTAAAGCCCGCCGATAGCGGTCAAATTAAAGCGCACGTTACGCGAAAGCGCGAAACACGGGTAGACAAGCATCTGATCAGACGGATTAGATGGGTCAACGAAAGAGCAGAGTTGGCCATCCAAGGCATGCAAAGGCTCAGCGGAAGTTATCGCAAAAAAACCGGGATGGACAAATAGAGCGCTCGCGAAAACCCTGCCTCGCTATTCGATGGACATGCTTCCCTGCCCTCCATAGTCTTTGCCAAACGACAAGCACCGAAGAGGATCGCCATCATGCACGTCTTGCGCACCCCCGACAGCCGCTTTGAAAATCTGTCTGGTTATGATTTTGCCCCGCATTATGCCGAGGTAACGGCGGAGGACGGGACAGCGCTGCGCCTCCATTATCTTGATGAAGGCCCACGCGATGGGGAGATTATCCTGTGCATGCATGGACAGCCTTCATGGTCCTATCTCTATCGTAAGATGATCCCGATTCTGGTCGGCGCAGGCTACCGCGTTATCGCGCCGGATCTGATAGGCTTTGGTAAGTCTGACAAGCCAGCCCATATCGATGACTATACATATCAAGCCCATGTCGACTGGATAAATCAATGGTTCCGCGCGCTCGATATTTCAGGCGTTACCCTGATGTGTCAGGATTGGGGCGGGCTGATCGGGCTGCGGGTCTTGGCCGATAATGTGGACCGCTTTGCGCGACTGGTCGTTGCCAATACCGGGCTGCCATCCTCAAAGATGGTGACAGAAGAACTCTCGGCCATGCTCGGCAATGTCTATCCGACCGTGCCGGTCCCTTCGGCGGACGATGTGCGCGAACAATTTGCCAGCGGCTCCCCCGTCGCCTTTCTGTATTGGGTGAAATATGCGGCTGAAAGCCCGGAATTTTCGGTCGGCGAAGTGTTCAACATCCTCTCCGGGATAGAGGACCAAGCGGTTCTGGATGGCTATACCGCCCCGCATCCCGACGAAACCTACAGCGCGGGTGCCCGCAAATTCCCTTCGCTTGTCCCCCTGCTCCCCCATCACCAGCCCGACCGCGAAGCCAATGACAGGGCCTGGGAGGTTTTGGAGAAATTCGAGAAACCTGTCCTTACCGCGTTTAGCGACGGAGACCCGGTGACCAAGGGCGGCGAAACCGCCTTTCAGGAACGGATCCCCGGCGCGACCGGCGTGGAACATGTCGCAATCACCGGCGGTGGCCATTTCCTACAGGAAGACTGCCCCGAACAGCTTTCGGAAGCGATTATCGGGTTTATGCGGGCGACGTGATCTTGAGGTGAGCGATATTGACGTTGCTGTATTAGTTAGATAATACAGTTGCTGACTAAGAACGGTACGACCCCAAAATCGCTCGATGAAGGAACCGCTGATGCATTCTCTCGAAGCTCCAAACCCCCAAACATTGGCTCGCTCTGTCGGATGGACTCTGATCGGCACCATCGTCGTCGGGGTTCTGACCGCAGTGTATGTTGTCCAGGGTATTGATATCAACCTGTCGGCCAATGTTTCCGCAGTTGCCGAGGCTATGCAGGACGCCGAGTTACGATTGCGGGCGAAGGCCTATATCGCGCTGCTGCAGTTCGGCATGTCAATATTCATCATCGCCGGCTTCTTCATGCTGCTCCGCAAATCGGGCGAACTGCTCGCCGGTTGGAGCTTGTTCGTCGGCCTCACAGCATCCGTTATCACAGTGCTCGGCGCGGTATTGGCCCTGAATGGCGCCGAGATTGCCAGCAATACCGCCTATACGAGCCTGCCCAGCGAAACGCGCCTGACGCTTCTAGGCCTGCAGGCGACCACGGACTATACGTCATTCCACCTCGGCCTCATCCTTTCGAGCATCTCGAACGCAGGCTTTTTCTACCTCTTCCTGCGGTCCGGCCTGATCCCGAAAATCATCGCAGGTTGGGGCGTATTCGCCTCCCTCTTCGTCGCCATTACGATAGTCGCCCGCGATTTCATCCCGCTGCTCGGCAATGGCTCGATCACGGCCGCGTTTATGGTGTCCAACCTGATCGCTATAGTTTCGCTGGGCCTGTATCTGGGCATCCGCGGCGTTCGCAGCGTCTGATACGGGCTGGAAGCAGGCACTCGAAGGAAATAGGATTCTTAGGGATTAAGCGCTGACCAATGTCGGCTTTGGGTGGAAAGCGGACATTGGCCAGGCATCGTTTACATGTCGGCTTCTGGCCGAAAGCGGCTACTTGCGCCAAGAGTGACGCCGAAGCGTTCACTGTGCCGACTGATTCGCTGTTCGGAGTTCTTGTAGCCTAGCTTCCATATCGGCGGCTGGTAAAAAATCGATGAGTTCGATTTCGAACTCGATGATCGTGTCTTGTCTTATGGGAGAATTTGGTGGCGGATTGTCACCATAGCCTAAGGATGGAGGAATCCACACACGATGCCGCGCACCGCGGGGCATTTGCTGCACCGCTTCGGCGAATCCCGGAATCACCTGGTCAATCCGAATAGGTGTGAACTCTGCTACGTCAAACACTTCGCCATTTGCTAGTCGCCCCACGAAATTTACCAGCACAGCATCATCTGGCCCCGGAGTCGGGCCGTCATCACCGGACTCGAGTATTTCATATCGCAACCCACTTGTCGTAGTTTCTACGCCATCCTGCGGGCCATTTTCTTGCACGAAATCATCAGGTATCTCGTTAATCGATACGCTCAGAAACAGAAACGCAACCAGTGCTGTCGCGGCAACGAGTGCGAAAACCAATCTTAGATTCCATCGATTCTGGCCATTTTGGATTAGTCTCAATCGCGAACCGGACCGACCGATTTCGGAAAGCGTTTCATCGCCCGCGTTGTCGGAAGAAGGGGCTAAGAGAGTTTCATCCGTCCATGCCAATGTGTCCTCGGGTGCGATATTTGGTGTGACTAGCTGTGTACCGTGCTGAGAAGAAACTGAGCCACCGCTTGCTTCGCCATTAGTCGTGAATCGCTGCGCTTTTTCCTCTTCCCGAGACGGGCTTTGTGCTCTGGCTCTGCTGATTGCGGCTTCCGAGTCATTCTGGGAGCTTCCGAAATCGCCATCTTCAGATTTTTGCAGATTTGCAAACAGACGGGCCTGCGCCGCCAACGCCCTGAGAACCGCATTGTTCTCCTCGGTCCAATCGATCCATTGCGAGTCAGCTAACAAGTAGCGCAACTCCTTTGGTTCCATTGGCTCAAGACGAAGGGGGATGATGGGTTTGCCAGCACTATCAGCCAAGATCAATTCGCGTTTCACATGTCGGCTAACGTCTGATTTCTGCGACAGCAGAAGTAATATTCCGGTTGCCTTTTCGATAGCGCGCTGGATCGCCCGATCAAATGGCTCGCCAGGCGGTACGTCGCGTGGGGCTAACCAACAACTGATGCCATGAGCGGCCAGGGCCGCTTCGACTGTACTCGCTAGATCAGCCTGCGTTGAATGATGGCTAACGAAAAGCAGGACGTTGTTGTTTTCGGTCATTACCCTGACTTTGTTCACGCAAGCGGGAGTAATCGCAACCCTGTTGGACGATCTAGAACAAAAAGGGCACGGAGATTTCGCCTCGCTACGAGTTAGCACGAACGTCGGCTATGGGTGGAAAGCGGACATAAGGTGAATGGAAATTATTCTACTGTCTCCATTAGCTGATCAATGAGATCGGCCGTCAGGATCATCTGTGTTCCTTCCACATTCTCGTTCAGGATATCGCGAGCGTTGACGCCGATTTCCTGTTCAATCAATGCGGCGAACCCATTGTTATCAAGGCTTGCCTCTGCTCCTGGTCCATGGCGCGAATAAAGCGCGGGCATCACGTCTCTCAATCGATGCTCGCCATTCGATTCCTGCTGGATATGCATATCCAGCGCGAGTGCTGCCATCATGCCGCCGCTGTAGATCAGATTGTAATTGTCGAGTTTTTCCTGCCCTGCCGCTGCCATCGATATTTGTCCGATGGCATCTGCGTAAAGACCCGCCCGTTCCTCGAACCTGCTGCGCAATGTTTCTGAATCGAACAAGCCCTTCTCATGCATATGAAGATGGGTGAAATATTCGGCAAAACCTTCCGTGAACCAGTACATTTGCGACTGATCGGCATAATTGAAATTGGCATTCCACAGGTGAAAAGCTTCGTGGATCACGATGTAGGAGAGGATTGGCATGACAGCGTCAGGCACATCATCAACGACCAGCATGCTGATGGTGCGGCCCATGACGCCGCCGCCAAAGCTGCGGCCGCGGCCTAAAAAGACGGCGAGATCGCCTGTCGGGGCGCCGCCATGCAAGTCGGTGAATGACGCTAGCGCATCGCTCAAATTTTGCTCAACCAGATCGCCGCGCGCTATGGGCCCTGCACCGGTAAGGCCTATATGGGCTACGGCTCCGCCTTGGGCGAATGTCCGGGAATCATGTGTCCCGAGCATGAAACCGCTGTCTAACAGAGCATCATTGTCAGGCGGCGCAAATGTGAACGACGCGCCGTCTTCAGCCTGCGGCCAAGGCGCCGTTACGACCCAATCTTGCGGCAGCGAGAATGCGACGCTTATATTCTCAGCCGGTACGCCTTCCATGAACAAGGCACGCCCGGTCCAAAACTGTCCCCAGTCCCCTGCGTAAGCAAGTTCATCGTCGCCCGGCATGTTGGGAAATCTGTCGTGTTGCAGCAACATTATGTATCGCGCCGTGACTGGGGCTTCTGATTCCAGAGTCCAACATTCGGCGCCGTCATAGCTGGAGTTCAGTGGCTCACCGCTTGAATCCTCAACCGCAAACTCATGCACAAATGTCGCCCAGCCATGGGTCAACCCGGTATCGGCGGCGGATCGACTTAAGCAAAGGCCATGTTCGCCAGGTGTGAGCCGGGCAGTAACAAGTGCACGCCTGGGATGCTCAAGATCAATCTCGACTGTGTATTCAGCTGAGACATTGTCGTCGGCGAGCACCGCCGAAGATGTTTGAGCATTCGCTACGCTCGCGCAGAGAGCGAGCGGGACTCCCGCAATTGCGGTGGCTGTTCGAGATAACATCAATTTGAACCCCATCAAATGCTAAAAGCACAATTCAATTTGCTTATTGCTTCTGACACAGGCTGCGCTCGCCGAATAGGATAAAACCGAGACATTAATCATTGGGGCTTCCTGACATACACGATCATTATCGCTGCCGATCCAATACACTCGCACCCTCAATGTCAGCAGTGTGTCGTTAGCGGATATTTGAATTCGAGATTGGACAAGAATCAATCAATTCAGGAGCACCTGCTGTTATCGACGATGATGTGACCCAGCATCGATCAAACACAGAGCAATAACACACGCTAAGCGAAACGTTGGAATGGGCCTCTTGGATTTGGTTTGATAAATTGCTGCTATTTTCAATGTTTTCCCAAACTGACCCATGGGGCGTAATGATATCGCCAGGGGCCAACGCACGGCCTTGGATCGAAGCGCCAAAGACAAGATCAGGCTCAGGCTGCGGAATTGTCGCAGGAAGTCTTTCGTTAAGCGCATCCCAGGAATTCAACTCATTCTGACCATCTACAAGCGTAGCCGATTGCAGAATAGCCGGTCCAACCCCAGCGTTTGTAATCGAAAACTCAAAATAGATTCTGCCCCCATCGGTCCTAGAAACCTGATCGATAGACAGAATTGGCCGGACAGTCGCATGCCGCTGAGCCTCTAATACGCGCACATGGTAAAGGGAGACAAACAGAGCCGCAACGCCCACGACAATAGCTGATATGGAGCCAAATGTTTCAAAGTTTAACCGCAACTTAGCGGGCTTTTCTTTAACGGTCGGTGGTTCATTTTCACTCACAATTTTTCCGTTCCCTTGAGTTGCCTGACAAATATACAAATGCAGTATGCGTGGCAAAGCAGCCATTCTCGCAATGCCGAATGTCCGCTATGAGTCGAGAGTCGACCCTCACTCCCCCTCCGCATCAATCGCCGCTTGCACAGCCCAATAAAACGCGTTGCGCCGTTCACGCGGTTCGGGACCTGAGGCGATGGGCCAGTTGCCGTTGCTTGCGATCACGAGATTGCGGTTCGGATCGATGAAAATACCCTGACCGAAAATGCCCTGCGCAGCGAAGCTGCCATCGTCGAAGGTCCACCATTGATAGCCATAGCCGCGGCCGGGCACACCGTAATCGGCCTGACGCGTCCCGGCGGCTTCATACCAAGCTTCGGGAACGATCCGCTCATCGCCGATCATTCCATCGCCCAGCACGAAAAGCCCGAAGCGTGCATAATCACGCACGGAAGCCGAGATGCAGCAGCCGGCAATCTCGTTGCCGCCGGCATTGACGATCCATTCCGCGTCATGCGCCATGCCGAATGTCGACCAGATTTCCTGCGAAAGATAATCGGCGAGCGACATGCCAACAGCATTGGCGACGACAACGCCAATCAGGTTGGTTTCGCCGGTATTATATTGCCAGCGCGTGCCGGGTTCTGCTTCGCGCTCAAGCCGGCGCATGTAGGTAACTATGGGATCCACATCGGGTTCCGGCGTCACCAGATTGAACTGCGACACATCGGAATTGGGATCGGTATAACTCTCATCCCAGCGCACGCCCGATGTCATGGTCAGGAGCTGGAGGACCGTCACGCCGTCATAGCCGCTGCCGACAAGCTCGGGGATATAGGTTGTCACCGCATCATCAAGAGAACCGATATGGCCATCGACAATCGCCGCACCGACCAGCGTAGAGGTGAAGGATTTCGCGACCGAGAAAGAAGTCCAGCGCGTGTCTGAGTCCGCTCCCATCCGATAGCGTTCGAGACGGATCGCGCCATTGTGAATGACGACCATGCCCCCTGCCCGCTGATCCGCCAGATAGTCATCGAGCGTCCAGCTCACCCCGTCGATCTCGATCGCTACGTCGAGCGCATCGCCTTGAGGAAGCTCCAGCACCGTCTCGCCGTTTGAAATGGTGTGGACCGGCGCGAGTTCTTCCATGCGCGGGAAGGCGAAATCGCGCTGCTCCTGCGTCCACATCAGGATGTTGAGATCGGTGGGAATCACGCTTTCCGCAGTGGCGGCTTCCTGCGCATTCACCGATGCCGATAGCGAGAATGCGAGCGTGGCAGCTGCGCCCCAACCCATCGCCAGTGTCCTGAATGTCATCCTATGTCCCCTTGATCAGCGTTACTTGAGCAACGTCTATTCCCCCGGCGCGAAAACCGCCTTCGCAATACATCAGATAAAAGCGCCACAATTTGTGAAAGCGCTCGTCGAAACCGTCCGGCAAGCGCCCTGCCGAGACCGCCCCGTCATAATTCTCGCGCCAGCGACGCAGCGTTTCGGCATAATGGAGATGATAGCCCTCACGGTCCGCCCAATCGAGGCCAACCTCGCGGGCCATGCGCTCGAAGCGCGTCTCTTCGATCAACATGCCGCCGGGGAAGACATAGGTCTGGATGAAGTCGGCACTAGCCGCATAGGCATCAAAACCGTCTTCCTCGATGGAAATCAGCTGAAGCGCTGCCTTGCCGCCGGATTTTAATCGATCAGCGATAGTCTGGAGATAGGCGGGCCAATATTCCTGGCCGACAGCTTCAACCATCTCGACGCTGGCAATCGCATCAAACGTCCCTTCAACATCGCGGTAATCAACCAATTCGACTTTGGCGGTGCCATCCAGACCCGCTTTGGCGAGCCGCTTTTCAGCAAATGCCTTTTGCTCGGTTGAGAGCGTAATGCCGGTGACCGTGACGCCATATTCCTCAGCCGCGATCTCCATCAGGCCGCCCCAACCGCAGCCGATTTCCAGCAGCGTGTCTCCCGGCTTCAGATCGAGCCGGTCGAGAAGCGCACGGACCTTGCGGTGTTGCGCTTCGGCAAACGGCTCGTCTGCGGACAGCGTATCGACGTAAATCGCGCTCGAATAAGCCATGCTTTCGTCGAGCCAGGCACCGTAAAAATCATTGCCGAGATCGTAATGCGCCTCGATATTCTTGCGCGCATTAGCCCGGTTATTCTTCCGCTGCGTGTGGGCGAGCAGGTTACGCATCCGCGCGGCGCCCTTGGCGCGCGCCACATTGCCGAGCGTCTTTCGGTTGGCGACAAATAGCTCGAACAGTTTTTCGGGTGCGCTACTGTCCCACTCGTCCTCGGCCCAACCGCGATACCAGCCCACCGATCCTGACGTTATGAGGCGGATCAGCGGCCGCCAGCTTTTGAGCTCGATCTGCGCTGACACGCCCGCGGCATTGCCGCCCAATATACGGGTCTTGCCGTCAGGCAGCTTCGCCTCAAGCGAGCCGGACATCAGTCCGCTATCGATACGGTTCAGCAATTTGTGGAAGCCGGGAGCGGACAGCCGCGAAAACCAGGACGATCCGGTTGAAAAACCGCGATCCGCCTTCAGCAAATGTTCGCCCCTTGGTGACGGACTGCTCGCCATTACCCCTCCTGCCGCCTTATTGCCGAAAAGGGTAGCATTGAGCAACGGTTCAGACGCGCTTCGCGCGGGTTCATCCGGTGTTGTAGTCTTTCTACAACTTAGCCTTTTACAGCGACATAAGCGGCCCGCGCCCGCTGGCGCGTAGTTTTTCCGACCGCCCGGTCCTGACTATTCAGAAACGGTCCAAGTCTGACCATGCTCGATCAGCGCCTGCAGGTCCGCTTTCTTACCCTTCGAGACTTCGGCCTTCTGTTCGGTAACTGCTTGGTCGAACGTCGGGCGCGGATCGTCATATATCATGCCCAGCGCCATCGGATATTCACCGAACGGCATTTCGACGAGCATATTGGCGAGTGCACGGTTGGTTTGGTCGTGCCGCAACACGCCGGCCGCTTCCCAATCGCCATCGATAATATCGACAACCCGGGCACCGAACAGCGCTTCATCCATCGCAATGCCCTTGGTTCCCTTGGCAAAAATCAGCGGTTCGCCATGCTCAACCCAAAGCTGCGTATCGGCAGCAGTTTTCTTGTCCGTAAAATCTGAGAAAACATCTTCGTTATAGACGATACAGTTCTGAAATATCTCGATAAATGCCGTGCCCTTATGGGCGTATGCAGCTTTGAAGGCGTCGGTCAGTTTTTTGTTTACATCGATCCCGCGCGCCACGAACCGCGCGCCTGATCCGAGCGCGAAGGAGCATGGGTTCACGGGGCGGTCGACCGACCCATAAGGCGTCGATGGGCTGCGTGTTCCGGGCCGCGATGTGGGCGAATATTGTCCCTTGGTCAGTCCATAAATCTCATTATTGAACAGCAGTACCTGACAATCGAGGTTCCGGCGCAAAAGATGCAGCATATGATTGCCGCCAATCGACAGGCCGTCACCATCCCCAGTTACCAACCACACATCGAGCTCGGGATTGGCCAGCTTAACGCCGGTCGCCACAGTAGGCGCACGGCCATGGATCGTGTGAAAACCGTATGTTTCCATATAGTAAGGGAAGCGCGATGAGCATCCAATTCCGGAAACAAACACCGTGTTTGCCGGATCAGCGCCGAGCTGCGGCATAGTCCGCTGCACGGCTTTCAGGATTGCGTAATCGCCGCAACCCGGACACCAGCGTACTTCCTGATCGGTCTCCCAGTCCTTGAGCGTCGTATCCACGGGGGTCATATCGTTCATCGTATTTCCCTCAGCTCCACAGCATGTAAATTATCGCGACAATCACAATCAGCATCCCGACCAATGGCAAAACGCTTTTTGGTTTATCTTCCATCGAGATGCTCCTCGATCGCAGCCTCGATTTCCGCAATCCGGAACGGTTGCCCAGAAACCTTGTTCAACGGCTTTGCATCGACCAGATATTGATCGCGAAGCACGGTTTTCAGCTGCCCCTTGTTCATTTCCGGCACGAGAATCTTGTCGTAGCTTTTCAGCAACTCCCCAAGATTGCGCGGTAAAGGCCAGATATACCGGAGATGGATCTGCGCAACGCTCAAGCCCTTCTCCCTCGCCCTCGCCACGGCTTGATGGATCGGCCCATAGGTCGACCCCCAGCCCACAACAGCCATTGTTTCACCAGCTTCGCCAAGAGCAACGCCCTGTTCGGGAATATCGTCGGCAACGTTCATGATCTTTTGCGCGCGCAGATCGGTCATTTCCTGATGGTTAGTCGCCGAATAATCTATATTGCCGCTGCCCGACGCTTTTTCGATCCCGCCGATCCGGTGCATAAGACCCGGTGTGCCGGGTTTCACCCATGGCCGCGCGAGTTTTTCATCACGGCTATACGGGTTGAAATGTTCCCCTTCTGCCGGGGCTTGATCATGATAGGTTACCGGGAATGGCTCGAAAGAAGAAACATCCGGCATTTTCCAGGGTTCAGCGGCATTGGCGATATAACCATCGGTGAGCAGCATGACTGGCGTCATGAAGCGCGTGGCGATCCGGACGGCCTCGATCGCGCAGTCAAAAGCGTCGGTGGGTGAGCTGACCGCAACAACCGGCATCGGCGCATCGCCATTGCGGCCATAAACCGCCTGATAAAGATCGGACTGTTCGGTTTTCGTCGGAAGACCGGTCGAAGGCCCACCGCGCTGCGAATTCACAATGATCAGCGGCAGCTCTGTCATGATCGCTAACCCCATCGCCTCTCCCTTGAGAGCGATGCCCGGACCTGATGACGAGGTTACGCCGAGTGACCCGGCATAGCTTGCACCAATCGCTGCACCGATGGCGGCAATCTCGTCCTCCGCTTGAAACGTCGTGACGCCAAATTGCTTTAGCCGGGAAAGATGGTGGAGGATCGCTGAAGCCGGCGTAATGGGATAGCCGCCAAAGAACAGTGGCAAGTCGGCCAGCTTTGCGCCTGCAAGCAGGCCCAACGAAATGGCTTCGGCTCCGGTGACCGTGCGGTACAGGCCTGCCTCGGCCGGCGCAGCATCGATATGACGTGGCTGAAACGCGTAACCAAGCTCAGCCGTCTCGCCATATGCATGGCCTGCATTGAGCGCCGCGATATTAGCTTCAGCAACTTCCGGCTTTTTGGCGAATTTGGCGTGGAGCCAATCAACAATAGGCTGGCGTTCGCGATCAAACATCCAGAGCGACAAGCCGAGCGTCCACATATTTTTGGAGCGCAACGCTTCCTTGTTGCCAAGCCCGAACGGCTTGACCGCTTCAAGGGTCATTTCGGACATGTCGAGCGACAGCAATTGCCATTTCGCCAACGATCCGTCTTCGAGTGGATTCTCGGTGTAACCCGCCTTGGAGAGGTTGCGGGCGGAAAAGGCGCCGCTATCGGCAATGATCAGACCGCCCTCGCGCAAATCCTCCACATTGGTTTTCAAGGCTGCCGGATTCATCGCCACCAGTACATCGGGTGCATCGCCCGCAGTGCGGATTGCACGGCTGCCAAAATGTATCTGGAACGCAGAGACACCAAACAAGGTACCCAACGGCGCCCGGATTTCAGCTGGAAAATCGGGGAATGTCGCCAGATCGTTTCCCGCCAGCGCGGTGGACAGCGTAAACTGACCTCCGGTGAGCTGCATCCCGTCTCCGCTATCGCCCGCAAAGCGGACAACCACCGAAGCGGCGTCTTCAGGAGCATTTTGTTTGAGAGTTTCTGCCGCGCTAGCCATTAGTTCACTCGCATTATGACACGTATGTTTCCCCTATGCACAGCTGGCACGCGGAACAAAACAGAAAATATGATAGGCACGGTAGTGATGCTTTGCCGCCTCATTCGCTAGGGCTAGAATGCTGGGCGCGTGTCGCGCGGATACTTCGCCGTGATCCTTGCCATAACCGCCGCTCAAAACACTCATTTAGACAATGGTCCGACTAACCGTGATGATGGACGAAATGGAGCATCGCAAAACTATATAGGCGGCGAAGGCGCGAGCGCCTATCACTGCGTCTTCCATGAACCAGCCTCTCGCCTCTCACGATCCGCGCGCCATCTGGGCAATCGCAATCCCGGCCATGGCAACCAATGTTGCGACGGCCCTGATGGGGGTCGCCGACATATGGATTATCGGCCAATTGGGAGATGCCGCTGCGCAAGGTGCGGTCGAGATAGGCGCGCGGCTGCTGATGAGTTTGCTCGTCGTCTTCAACTTTTTGAAAACGGCAACGACAGGCCTCACCGCCCAAGCCGTTGGCCAGCGCAACGAAACTGAGAAAATAGCAGCCTTGTTGCGCGCATCGGCCATCGCGCTTGCTATCGGATTGCTGTTACTCGCCACCAAATGGTTCACCGTTCCAGCGGGTCTGGATTTGCTCGAGGCCTCGGGAAGCGTCCGCGCCGATGCGGCGCGCTACATAGACATTCGCTTCTGGGCGGCCCCGGCCTGGCTCCTCAACGCCGCGCTCGTCGGTTGGCTTATCGGATTGCGGCGCGTTCGAACGGTACTCGCCATCGAGGTGTTGATAAATTTGCTCCATGTCGGTCTTGGCGTGCTGTTTGTGCTGGTATGGGATTGGGGCATTACCGGGATCGCGATCGCGACATTGATCTCCGAAACCGGAAAGCTTGTCCTACTGATCATCGCCTTGCTGCCAATCGCAAAGCCGAAAGCGCTTATTGCCGCCGCAAAGCACAGCGACCTCTGGGAAACCGGGCCGATGGGGTCGCTTTTCCGCATCAACCGGGATCTGTTTCTGCGGACCTTGTTGCTGACCTTCGCTGCCCTGCTCGCCACGCGGCAGGGCGCAATCCAAGGCTCAACGATCCTCGCTGCAAATGCGATCCTGTTCCAGATGTTCATGCTGACGGCCCTGCTGCTCGACGGGTTCGAAAATGCAGCCCAGGTTCTGTGCGGTGAAACCATTGGTGCGCGGGATCGCGGTGACTTTGACAAGACCGTTCGAGGCATTCTCCTGCGCGGAATCGGCACGGCCCTTATCGTGACTGGCCTGTTCGCGCTGGCGTCCGGCCCTATCGTTGGGAGCTTCTCAACCGATCCGGCAGTCGTTGCTACTGTCCAGCGCTACGATATCTGGTTGCTTGCTCTGCCTCTCGCCGGTGTCGCATCTTTCGTGATGGACGGTGTGTTCGTCGGCGCGACCTGGACGCGGGCCATGCTGGCGACGATGGCGGCAGCCTTCACCGCCTATGGCGTGATGCTCTGGTTGACCGCGCCACTGGGCAATCACGGCCTGTGGCTGAGTTTCACCATATTCCTTCTCATACGAGCGGCGGGACAATTTCTGCTCACGCCGCGCCTTGCCGCACGCACTTTTGCGCCTATAATTGCCGAAAAATAAGATCAAACCGGAGAATTGCTTGATGCCATATGTTCGCCCCGATGTTCAGATGATGCTCGACCTATTGGCAGCACAAGAAGGTCCGAAGACGCACGAAACCGATCCGGCAACGGCGCGCGCGATGATGGACATGGTGTTCAAAATGGCAGAGCGCCCCGCTGCGGACTTGGCGATCAAGAAGGATTTCACGATCCCCGGTCCCGCCGGAGACATTCCGGCCCGGCTTTATGATCCCCGCACGAGCCGCGAACCCGGCCCAGTGATGGTTTTCTACCATGGCGGCGGCTTTGTCATCGGCAATATCGAAACACATGATTCGCTTTGCGCCGAAGCCGCACGGACACTGGATATTCCGGTTGTATCGGTCGATTATCGGCTGGCTCCGGAAGCACCTTTCCCTGCAGCGCCGGAAGACTGTATTGCCGCTACCCGCTGGATCGCGGCCAGCCCGGATGAACTTGGCCTCCAAGTCACCGGTCTGATCCCTGCTGGCGACAGCGCGGGCGGCAATCTTGCTGCTGTGGTTTCACTCGACCTGCGGGACAACCCGGCGGCTGTTCCCGTGGTTGCGCAATGGCTGATCTATCCGGCGACCAATATGTCAGCGGAAGGTGGATCGATGGCCGAATTTGACGAAGGCTATTTGCTCGAGGCCGCAACGATGGATTGGTTCGGCAACCACTATGCTGGTGATGAAGCCGACTGGCGGCTCAGTCCGGTGCTCAAGGATACAACGGGTCTCCCACCGACCATGCTCATAACGGCCAGCCTCGACCCTCTCCGCGATCAAGGCCGCACCTATGCTGGCAAGCTCATCGCCGCTGGCGTCCACACCATCTATCGCGAAGCGAGCGGCAGTATCCACGGCTTTGCCAATCTCCGGCAGATTATTCCGTCTGCGCATGACGATGTGATGGCATGCCTTGCCGCACTCAATCTCATCCTTGAAGGCGTCGAGAGCGAGGCCGCACCCGAACAGGCCGCCGCTGCCGAATGAGCAAAGCCACAGATTTGCCATACCGGCCCTGTGCCGGGGTGATGCTGTTGAACCCTGCGGGCCATGTCTTTGTCGGCCAGCGCATGGATTCCAGCAGCGAGGCCTGGCAGATGCCGCAAGGCGGGATCGACCCTGGCGAGGATGCTGAAACCGCCGCATTCCGGGAACTAGAAGAGGAAACCGGAATCGTTAGCCGCAAGGCGAGCCTCGTCGCGCAGGCTTCACGGGAACTCCTCTATGATTTACCCGACGAACTGATCGGCAAAATCTGGAAAGGCAAATATCGCGGCCAGCGGCAAAGCTGGTTCCTGATGCGCTTCGAAGGCAGTGACACCGACGTGAATATTGCAACCAAGCATCAGGAGTTTCGCGCCTGGAAATGGACACAGCCGGCGGATTTGCCGAAGCTAATCGTACCCTTCAAGAAACGACTCTATGAAGAGTTGCTGATTGAATTTTCAAGCCACCTCGGCCGTTAGTCCTTCATTCTAATCTAACTGCCCTTCACCTTGCGCCGATAAGCGTGAAGCAGCGGTTCCGTATATCCGCTCGGCTGCGACACACCTTCAAAAACGAGCGCCCGCGCCGCCTGAAAGGCGATGCTCTCCGGATTGCCCGCCATTGGCGTATAAAGCGGATCGCTCTCATTCTGCCCGTCAACCTTCGCCGCCATGCGTTGCAGCGCTGCATCCACCTCTTCGGCACTGCACACGCCGTGCAGCAGCCAGTTCGCCATATGCTGCGAGCTGATCCGCAAAGTCGCGCGGTCTTCCATCAGGCCAACATCGTGAACGTCGGGTACCTTGGAGCAGCCAACGCCCTGATCGATCCAGCGCACAACATAGCCAAGAAGGCCCTGCGCATTGTTATCCAGCTCTTCACGGATTTCCTCGGGCGACCAGTTTATTCCGGTGGCCAGCGGAATTGTCAGAAGTTTCTCCAGTGCCGGGATCGGCTCCCCGACCAGCGCCTCTTGCCGTTCGAACACATCGACCCGGTGATAGTGGAGTGCATGCAGCGTCGCGCCAGTAGGGCTCGGCACCCAGGCGGTGTTTGCGCCGCTCATCGGATGGCCGATTTTCGCCTTCATCATATCGGCCATCAGATCCGGTGCGGGCCACATTCCCTTACCGATCTGCGCCTTGCCGGAGAAACCCGCTGCAAGCCCGATCTGAACATTGCGCGCCTCATAGGCGGTAATCCAGTCCACCTCTTTCATCGCCGCTTTGCGCATCATCGCGCCAGCCTGCATCGAGGTGTGGATCTCGTCCCCAGTCCGGTCGAGAAAGCCCGTGTTGATGAACACGATGCGATCTTTGACTGCATGAATGCAGGCCGCAAGATTGGCAGACGTCCGGCGCTCCTCGTCCATCACACCGACTTTGATCGTATGGCGATCCAGCCCGAGCATATCCTCAACCGCATTGAACAGGCGGTTGGTGAAGGCAGCTTCGTCGGCTCCGTGCATCTTGGGTTTTACGATATAGACTGAGCCAGCCCGGCTGTTGCTATGCCGATTACCTCCGTTCAAATCGTGCATCGCGATCATGCTGGTCATGATGGCATCGAGAATGCCTTCCGGGGCTTCGCTGCCATCGGGCAGCAGCACCGATGGATTAATCATCAAATGGCCGACATTGCGCACGAACAGCAAGCTGCGTCCGGGTAGGACCAGCGCATCGCCACCGATACCCGCATAGCTGCGATCGGCATTGAGCGCTCTGCTGACCGTCTTGCCGCCCTTGTCGAACGAAGCTTCCAGATCGCCGCGCATCAGGCCGAGCCAATGACGATAGGCCAGCACCTTGTCTTCAGCATCCACTGCTGCGACCGAATCTTCCAGATCTACAATCGTAGTCAGTGCCGCCTCGACAATCACATCCGCGATACCGGCCTTGTCTGTACGGCCAATCGAATTCTCGCGATCAATAACCACTTCGAAATGCAAGCCATTGTGGCGGAACAGCATGGATTCGTCGTTCATCCCCACAAGCTGACCGGGATCTGCGAGAATGGGTGTCCCGCCTTCGAAATCTGTCCAACTTCCATCGGCAAGCGGTAGAAATTCGTCGAGTATGCCTCGCGCGGCTGCGATCACTTGCGCGCCGCGTTCCTCATCATATCCGCCCGGCTTTGCGCGGCCCGGGAGCACGTCCGTTCCGTAGAGCGCGTCATACAGGCTTCCCCAGCGCGCATTGGCGGCATTGAGCAGGAAGCGATCATTGAGCACCGGCACAACAAGCTGCGGCCCGGCAATACGGGCCACTTCATCATCAACATTTTGCGTGCTGATGGAGAAGTTCTCCGGCTCAGGAACCAGATAACCAATCTCGGTAAGAAACGCCTGATACTCGCTCTGCTCAATCGGCTGACCCTTGCGCGCCTTATGCCAGACATCGATCTCAGACTGGAGGCGTTCGCGCGTTTCAAGCAATGCGCGATTTACAGGCGCAAGGTCGCGGTAAATAGCGGCCATGCCCTGCCAGAAATCCTGCGGCGTAATGGAAAGGCCGCATAGCGCATCACCTTCGACAAATTTCGCAAGGCTGGAAGCAACGCGTAAATCCGCGCGATCGACATAATCAGACATGGGAACTCCTTGTTCGTCAGGCGCAAACACGCCTTTCGCCATTGATATCGGGGAGGAGAAGAGCGCCCTATGCCGCGTGGCGATTGGGGATGCAAGGTGGTGACGCAGAGCGGTTCTCGGCCTAAGGCGGTTGGCGATGACACAGATGACAAATGACGAACGCGCGGCACTCGAAAAAGCTGCCGACAAGCCAATGCTGGCCCAGACGGAGCGTTGGGCGGAAATCAACAGCGGATCATCCAACCTTGCCGGTCTGAAGCGCGTTGCGGGAGAACTCGCCGACGCTTTTTCGGCATTGCCCGGGGCGCTGACGCTGGCCGACCCAGTGCCCGGCGAAACCGTCGAGTCTGATGGTACGATAACCGAGCGCCGAACTGGTCAGAATCTCCACCTCGTCGTTCGCCCTGAAGCTCCAACACAGGTTTTGCTGACCGGTCATATGGATACGGTGTTCAGCGAATCTCATTCGTTTCAAACGCTGACATGGCTGGACGACAACACGCTGAACGGTCCCGGTGTCACCGATATGAAGGGATGTATCTCGCTGATGCTGTCTGCACTTCAGGCGGTCGAAACCTCACCCCTTGCGCCGCGCATTGGCTATGAAGTGGTGATCAATTCCGATGAGGAAATTGGTTCTCCGGGCTCGGCCGCGCTTCTTGCTCAGGCCGCGAAAGGCAAATTGGCCGCGCTGACTTATGAACCCGCCCTGCCCGATGGAACTTTGGCAGGCGCACGGGGCGGCAGCGGAAACTGGTCAATCATCATCACCGGCAAAAGCGCTCATGCCGGCCGCAATCCGGAAGAAGGCCGTAGCGCGCTGCTTGCTGCCGCCGAATTTGCGCTCAAACTGGAAGCCGCGATTGGCCCAGGCCTGAAGGTAAACCCAGCCAAGATAGAAGGCGGCGGTGCGAATAATGTCGTCCCCGATCATGCCGTCTTGCGCCTCAACATGCGGCCCGAAACTTTGGAAGATCAGCAACGCGCCGAGGCGCTGCTCGGCGAAGCTGTGGCCGAGATCGCAAAGCGCCGAGAGGTTGCTATCCATGTCCATGGCGGCTTTGGACGGCCGCCCAAGCCCGTCGACGACGAAGCCGCGAAACTGTTCGGGCTCGTCAAGGAATGCGGCAGCGATTTGGGCCTGAACATCGCGTGGAAATCCACAGGCGGCGTGTGCGATGGCAATAATATAGCAGCGTGCGGTGTACCCGTTGTCGATACGATGGGCGTGCGCGGCGGTGCCATCCATTCACCGCAGGAATTTTTATTGGTCGATAGCCTGCCAGAAAGGGCCCAGCTTTCTGCGCTGGTGCTGCTCAGGCTCGCCGAGAGGGGCAAATTATGAGTTTTGTGGTTCGCGCGGCGCGCCGCGACGATGTTGAACAGCTTTATGAAATGGCGAAGCTTACCGGTGGTGGTTTTACCAATCTGCCGCCGGATCGTGACGCACTGAACGAGAAGCTTGCCCGGTCAGGAGAGGCCTTTGCCAAGACGGAAGGTGAATCTGCCAACGACTTGTTCCTGCTCGCGCTGGAAAACACCGAGACCGGGCAAGTCCGCGGCACAGCACAAATCTTTGCAGCCGTTGGCAAACGCTGGCCTTTTTACAGCTATCGGATCAACACTTTTACTCAGCACAGCAAGGAGCTGGACCGGACATTCACCTCACAAATCCTATCCCTGACAACGGATTATGAAGGCGCGTCCGAAGTCGGTGGGCTATTTCTCCATCCCAATGAGCGAGCAGGCGGACTCGGGATGTTGCTGGCACGCAGCCGATACCTGTTCATAGCGAAACATCGCGCTCGGTTCGGTGCCAAGGTCATCGCCGAGTTACGCGGTGTTATCGACGAAGCCGGTGGCTCTGCCTTTTGGGATGCGTTGGCGGGCAAATTTTTCGGCATGTCCTTCCAGGAAGCGGACGAATTCAACGCGCGCTATGGCCACCAATTTATCGCTGACCTGATGCCCAGACACCCTATCTATTTAAATATGCTTCCCGAAAGTGCCCGCGCTGTTATCGGCAAGCCCCATCCTTCGGGCCGCGCAGCGATGCGCATGCTGGAAAAAGAGCATTTCAAATATGCGGGTTATATCGATATTTTCGACGGCGGCCCGACGATGGAAGCCGATATCGACCAAGTGAAAAGCGTTTCGGATTCGCGTGAAGCCACAGTCACTGCGATCTCTGATAACGGCACCGCCCATTCCCTCGCGGCAACCGGCATGCTTGATGCCTTCCGTTGCTGTTATGCACATATCGAAACGCAAGGAGATGGAGAGATCGGGATTGATGAAGGCGCTGCGGCGATCCTCAAAGCGGAAATCGGCTCGCCGGTTCGGCACGTGCCGCGCTAAACCACCAACAAACGGACAAACACCTTTATGGCTTTGGTCGAAATCAACTTTGACGGCATTATCGGGCCATCCCACAATTATGCCGGGCTGAGCCTTGGGAATCTCGCTTCAGCCAAGAATGCTGGCAAGATATCGGAGCCGCGTGCCGCTGCGCTGCAAGGCCTTGAAAAGATGCGCGCCAATATCCGGCTTGGGCTGGTCCAGGGTGCGTTCCTGCCGCAGCGCAGGCCGAATACGGCCTGGCTTGAGCAATTGGCGACTGATGCAGAGCATGCTGACCCGGTTCTTCTCGCCAATGCAATGTCTGCCTCGTCTATGTGGACGGCCAATGCGGCCACGGTATCTCCTGCCCCCGATACCGCCGATGGCCGCTGCCACCTGACACCAGCCAACCTCGTCACCATGCCGCACCGCAGCCATGAATGGCCGGAAACTCGTGCCCAGCTCCGTGTGATTTTCAGCAACGAGGCCCATTTCGCGATCCACGAACCCGTACCGGCGCCTTTTGGTGATGAAGGCGCGGCAAATTTCATGCGGCTCGCACCGAGCCATGGAGAACCGGGAATCGAGATTTTCGTCTATGGTGAAAGCGGCGGCCCCTTCCCCGCACGACAGCATCTGGCCGCGTCGCAGGTCGTGGCCCGCAAACATCGCCTGAACCCGGCCAAAACCGTGTTCGCAGAACAATCATCCGCTGCCATCGCCGCCGGGGCCTTTCACAACGATGTCGTCGCCGTGGCCAATGAGATGGTGCTTTTTTGCCATGAGCAGGCTTTTGCCGATTCTCAGGCGATCTATGCCAAACTGCGCGCAATCATGCCTGACGTGATCATTGTCGAAGTGCCCGCGGATCGTGTTTCGCTCGAAGAAGCAATCAGGACCTATCTCTTCAATGCACAGCTTGTAACCTTGCCCGAAGGCGGCATGGCGCTGATCTTGCCAACAGAATCGCAAGAGAGCGAGGCCGTCTGGCCATGGCTTGAGGAGATGATCGCCACCAACGGGCCAATTCGCAAACTGATCCCCGTCGACGTTCGCCAGTCCATGGCCAACGGCGGCGGCCCGGCCTGCCTGCGCCTGCGGGTTCTTGCTGATCCCGCGACAATCGATCCACGCTTTCTAATGGACGAGGCCAAACTCGACCGGCTGGCAGACGTGATCGCGGCGACATGGCCCGAAACCATCGACGGAGACGCGCTGGCGGAACCCGCACTCTGGGACCGGATCACCGCCGCGCGCACTGCGCTTTACGAGGCTCTTTCGCTGCAAGAACTGATCTGACGATAGTGTCGGGTTAACTTACAGTTTACCATATCTCGAAACGGTGAAGCGCGCATTTCCGGGATTGGCACGGCAATTGCTTAATAAAATGTTATGTGGATTCGCCTTGCTCGACTGTTCGTTATCAAAAATCGCTTCGAGGCGTATCTAATCATTTATGCCCTTGCAGTCGGTGCCATGGCCCGGGCCCAGATTTACCTCGTCGAATATCCTGGATATCCTGGTGAGCTGCTCGCGCTGTGCTGCACGGGCGCAGTCTTCCTCGGCGGCGCAAAGATACTGGATGCCACGCCCAGAAACCCCTCACGGCTTAGACAGAAAGCGCTGGTCAGTCGCTGGCGCTCAGGCTCCTGACGCTAGCGTTTCAATTCCGCCATCAGGGAAAATAGCCCGACAATATTGGGCGAGGACGTGTCACCCCGATATTCCCGGTACAGCGTATCCACATTAACGGCGATCCGCTCAGAATCGATCCAGCTCGAATAGTCGCCAAGCGCGATATCATGCGCGGCATCACGCACTGACAGCCCGGCATCGAACCGCTTGCGCGTCTCACCATCAATATAGCGCAGATATTCCTGAACCTTGCGGACGCCCGCCTTGTCAGTGATCGGGCCGTGGCCCGGCACGATCGCCTCGACATCCATTGCGAGAATTTTGTCGCAAGCGGCAATCCAGTTGCTCACCGGGCCAGCCCACATGATCGGCGTGCCGTCGATAAACAGGATATCACCGGTATAGACGACCCGGTCATCGGGCAGATGGACCAACACATCGCCGGCCGTATGTGCTGGCCCCACTTCGATCAGCGAAACCGTCTTATTGCCGACCTGCAGGCTGAGTTCACCGGTAAAAGTGCGCGTGGGCGCGCGTTCGGCAACATTGGTGAAATCGAAATCGCCAAAGATGTTCAGCAGATATTTGCCAGACGGCCCAAGATTGGGGGCCGCCGCCATCATCGCAGCAAGCCCGGCCGCATCAACTTCGGCCATTTCGCGCGCGCTCGCTTCGGAAGCGATGATCTCCGCATGACGGCACAAGCCGTTGCCATGGGTATGATCGCCATTGGCATGCGTGTTCACGACAGTACCGATATCATCACCCGATAATCCGGTGGCGTCTGTCATGGCGTCGAGCATAACTCCGGTAAGCCGGGCATCGAACAATGTATCGACAAGAAGCGATTGATCGCCGTCGACGATAAGCCCGGCATTAGACCAACCCCATCCGCCATCAGGCTGCAACCACGCCCAGCTGCCGTGACCAAGGTCATGGAGGCCTTTTTCAAAATTCCATGCTGTTTGTTCCGCCATATTCATCCTTGCCCATCGGCGAGCCCACATCCTTGTGGCGGATCACCGGATTGCCATATCTCAATCAAGCCATTTCGCCTTCACAAGTCAAATCAAGCCTGACGGGTCGGTCGAAAGGCTACGGGGAGCGCAAGGCATCCGCGAGGCGGCGCGATGGTATCACAAGAACAAGCTGTGATGATGCGGGAATGGCTGGGATAGGAAGAATGGCGCGCCCGGAAGGATTCGAACCTCCGACCCCCTGATTCGTAGTCAGGTACTCTATCCAGCTGAGCTACGGGCGCTTAGGAACGGGCGATGTAGTCGGACTGGATCATACGCGCAACCCCGTTGCGAGCAAAAGCGTCTCAGCCTAGAGCTGCATCATGATTATACGCGCCTCCCTCCTCCTGCTTCCCTTTCTTCTGCTCGCCTGTGCTGGCCCTGAAGGCGAAGCGCCGTCACTCACCCCCCGCCCAATCGAAGGTGTGCTGGACGCACCAGTGCGCGCGATAGCGCCGGTTCGATCGGCCGACGATCCCGCACTCGCTACTGAGATAGATGCGTTGGTCGGTCAGGCCGAAACTGGGAACGCCGCCTTTGTTGCCGGCTATTCTGCAGCCCAGAACGCTGTCGAAAATGCCGCGGGCAGCTCCATTGAGAGTGAAGCCTGGATCGAGGCTCAACTCGCCGTTTCGGCGCTCGATTCGATGCGCTCTGAAACAGTAACGGCGCTCGGATCGCTCGACGGAATTTTGGCGAGGCAAGCTCTGACAGGGGCACCTTCGGAAACCAGTCGGCTTCTTGCAGCTCGCGAGCGTGTGGCTTCACTCTACGAAGCGCAGAATGCCCAATATGATCCCTTGAACGCGATGCTCAGGACGCGTTGACCGCAGCATCATGAACCCCGGCGAGCTGGGCATAATGCATAGTGCCCAGATTGTTGATCGCTTGCTGCTGCTCGGTCAGGTCACGCATCTTCTTCGCCGGGCGTCCGCCCCACATCTCACCCGCTTTGATGATCTTGCCCGGCGTTAACATGCCGCCTGCTGCAATCATTCCGCCGCTTTCGATCTCGCAGCCATCCATGGTTATCGCGCCAAGGCCGACGAAGCTTTTGTCATGGAGTTTGGTCCCGTGGATCATCGCCAAATGGCCAATCAACACATCGTCCCCGATAATGGTTGGGGTACCCGGGCGTTCAGGGCCATGATCACCATCGCAATGAATGACCGTGCCGTCTTGAACATTCGAGCGTTCACCAATTTCAATGTAATTCACGTCCGCGCGCAGCACACAATTGTACCAGATGCTCGACCCCGCACCGATCCGTACATCTCCGATCAGGCGCGATCCCGGCGCGATGAATGCCGTTTCGTGGATTTGCGGCGTCTTGCCGTTGAACGGGATGATGCTGACGTCTTTCATGCTTCGAATTCCTTGCGTTTTGTAGCCCAGTCGCCGGCTTCCATGCGATAGACAATCCCGTTGCCAAGATCGGGGCCCCATGTATCATACCAGTGATCGAGATCTTCGCGGCGCTCCATGCCAAGCCGCTTCATAAGGCCCCATGACCCTGCATTGCCCTCAACCGTAAAGGCTGAGACAAAACCCGCAGCGAGACTATCAAAGGCAAAGCTCATACTCGCGGCGGCGGCTTCCCGGGCAAGGCCCTGACCCCAAACGTCTTCGCGTAATCGCCAACCGATTTCCAAAGTTCCCGGATCAGGCAAAACCCCATCATCATCGACTTGCTTCAGCCCGCAGAAGCCGAGCAGCGCGCCGTCATTTTTTCGTTCAATTGCCCAAAATGTATGTCCGTGATCGCGCTGCCAACCCGAGAACTTATCGATCATCGCATCCGTTTTTTCGCGCGTCTGTACACCGAGCAGATATCGCATGACGTTTGGCTGCGAGTTCACATGCGTGAACATCGGTTCGCGATCTTCATCGCGCCAATCGCGCAGAATCAATCGCTCTGTTTCAATCATGACAATGGTTATTCAGCCAGTAAACGCGCCGCATGGAGCGCATGATAGGTCAATACGCCCGATGCCCCTGCCCGCTTGAACGCAAGCAATGTTTCCAGCACCAGCCCATCACGATCACCCGCGCCCGCAGCGGCCGCGGCCTCGATCATCGCATATTCGCCAGACACCTGATACGCGAAAACAGGCACTTCGAACCGCTCCCACACGGCTCTGACGATATCCAGATAAGCGAGCCCCGGCTTTACCATCACGCTGTCTGCGCCCTCGGCAATGTCGAGCGCCACTTCGCGCAGCGCCTCTTCACCATTGGCTGGGTCCATTTGATAGGTTTTCTTGTCGCCTTTCAGCAGCCCGCCACTGCCCACGGCATCGCGGAACGGCCCGTAAAAGGCGCTCGCATATTTGGCGGCGTAGGCCATGATCTGCACATTGGGATGGCCTTCATCCTCTAACGCGGCCCGAATTGCTCCGACCCGGCCGTCCATCATATCTGATGGAGCGATAATGTCTGCCCCGGCTCGGGCTTGATTGAGCGCCTGCTCAACCAGCACGGAAACCGTGTCATCATTGCTCACATAACCATTGCCGTCGATCAGTCCGTCTTGACCGTGCGCTGTATAGGGATCGAGGGCGACGTCTGTAAGGATGCCTATATCAGCGCCCAGTGCGTCCTTGATTGCGCCGATGGCCCGGCACATCAAATTGTCCGGGTTAAGCGCTTCCGCACCATCATCTGAGCGAAGATCAGGCTGAGTGTTGGGGAAAAGTGCCACGCAAGGAATGCCAGCATCATGCGCTTCGGCGGCCCGGTCAGCAATCTGCTCCACCGGCCAGCGCGATACGCCGGGCATGGTGGCAATCGGCTGCTCTTCATCACCATCCGTTACAAAAAGCGGCCAGATCAAGTCCGACGGGTGAAGCCGGTTTTCGGTGACCATAGCGCGCGACCAGGATGTGGTGCGCGTGCGGCGCATACGGAGAGCAGGATAGGCAGCATCTGTCATGAGAGAGGGTTTAGCGATGAGCGTTGTAAAGCGCCAGCACCCGCCGATACCAGTTACATTTACCCATAATAGGTTACTTCTACACGTAGCCCATCCGGGTCCTTGAAGAAGGTCGCGCGTTCTTCGCCGAAATTCTGTATTTCTGGAACGTCGAAACCGGCAGCGGCCATTCCAGCGCGTACGGCTTCGTGAGCGTCCATGGTTGGCGCGGTAAAACCGAGATGATTAAGGCCCGCCCCATAGCGTTCATATGGCCGTGTATCCGGCTTGGATTTCCGCAAGTCCACGGCCAGCCCATCATCATTGCTCCAGACATGATCGCGCCCCGTTTTGAAGCCGATCAGTCCCAGCAATGCACCATACCAATATGCACTAGCTTCGATGTCGCTCGCAAGAATGACGATATGGTCAAGCTTCATGCGAACCGACTAACCAAGCCGTTCCAGCGCCGCTTTCAGCCGCTCGGCCTCAGCGGTCTTCTCCGCATGATCGGCGCGCGCTTTCTCCACCGCTTCGGGCTTTGCCTTTTCGACAAATTGCGGATTGGAGAGACGTTTATCGAGCGAAGCGGCATCCTTCTCAGCGGCTTCGAGGGATTTGGCGAGGCGCGCCTTTTCAGCGTCGAGATCGATCACACCTTCGAGCGGCAACACATAGGTCGCCTCGTCCACGGGAATCTGTGCCGCACTGCCTTCAGGCGGCGCATCAGCACTGACCTTTTCAATACGGCCTACGCGGGCAAGCGCAGCGGATTGACGCTCAAGCCGCTCAAGTGTCGCAGCGGAGGCGTCGCGAACATGAACCGTGAGCTTTGCGCCCGGCGGAATATTGAGTTCGGCGCGCGCTGTACGGGTTTCGCTGATCAGCTTAATGAGCCAACCAATCTCATTCGACGCTTCGGCGTCGATATCCGCGCGAGGATCGGGCCATTTGGCGACGATGATATCGTATTTTCTCGGGTCAGCGGGATCAGCAAGCGCATGCCACAGCTCTTCCGTGATGAAGGGCATGAACGGATGGAGCATCACCAGAATCTGGTCGAGCACCCATCCGGCAACTTCGCGGCATTCATCGCCTCCGTCACCATCCATCTCGGGCTTGATCAGTTCCAGATACCAGTCGCAGAATTTATCCCAGACAAAATGGTAGATCGCGTCCGCCGCGCCATCGAAACGCAGATCGTCGAGCGCCTTGTTCAGTGCGTTCAGCGTTGTCACTGTCTCGGAGATGATCCAGCGATTGACCGGCAGGGTTGCCTTTGGCGCGGCCAGCGTCTTACTCGCGCCGATGCCATTGGATTGGCAGAAACGCGATGCGTTCCACAGCTTGGTAGCGAAGTTGCGATAGCCCTCGACCCGCTTCTCATCCATCTTGATGTCGCGGCCCTGGCTTTCCATCGCCGCCATGAAGAAGCGCAGCGCATCCGCACCATATTGATCGATCAGCCCGAGCGGATCGACGGTATTGCCTTTGGATTTGGACATTTTCTGCCCGTCCGCCGCGCGAACAAGACCGTGCAGGTAGAGCGTGTTGAACGGCACCTCACCCATCAGATGCAACCCTTGCATCATCATCCGCGCATCCCAGAAGAACAGGATATCGAAACCGGATATCAGGACGTTGTTGGGGTAGTGGCGCTTCAGATCATGCGTTTCCTCAGGCCAACCAAGCGTCGCAAACGGCCAGAGACCGGATGAGAACCATGTGTCGAGGACGTCAGGATCTTGCGACAGAATTATCGTATTATCGCGAAAAACGCCTGATTTTGCTGCTACGCTTTTTTGAATTTCAATCCCGACATGATCAATTCTGTCATACTCTTTGGCGGCGAGTTCTAATGCTTCCTCTTCTGAGTGAGCAACGAATCTGATCGCATCACCGGCGAAGTTGGTTAGCTCGCTTTCCGAACCTTCAACAAAGCCAGGGCCATACCAAACGGGTATCCGGTGGCCCCACCAAAGCTGACGAGAGACACACCATGGCTGGATATTCTCCATCCAGTTGAAGAAGGTTTTCTCCCAGCTTTTTGGGACGATATCGATCTCGCCGGAACGGACTTTGGCCATCGGTTCGACTGCCAATTTCTCGGCATCAACATACCATTGATCGGTCAGCCAGGGCTCGATCACGACGTTGGAGCGATCCCCATAAGGGGTGACGACCACGCGGTCCTCAACCCGTTCGATCTGGCCCGCCGCGTCGATCAGTTCGACGACTGTCTTGCGCGCGTCGAAGCGATCCATGCCGATCAGGTTTTCGGGAATCAATCCGTCGCTCGTCTGCGCGATCTTAGCGTCGGGATCGAGCATGTTGAGCATTTCAGCGGCCTTGAAACCCGCCCGCTTGCCGACTTCAAAATCGTTGAAGTCATGGCCCGGGGTGATCTTCACCGCGCCTGAGCCTAGTTCGGGATCGGCATGCTCGTCTGTAATGATCGGGACGAGCCGGCCGGTGATTGGCAGCCGCACATTCTTGCCGACGATATCCGCGTAGCGTTCATCGCTTGGATGCACGGCAACCGCCATATCGGCGAGCATGGTTTCGGGGCGCGTCGTAGCGACCGAGATCGATCCGCTACCATCTTCAAGCGGATAGCTGAAATGCCAGAAATGGCTGTTTGTTTCGGTGTTCTCGACTTCAAGATCCGAGATCGCGGTTTTCAGGCCCGGGTCCCAGTTTACCAAGCGTTTGTCGCGATAAATCAAGCCGTCATTATAGAGATCGACGAACACTTTGGTGACGGCTTTGGTAAAGCCCTCGTCCATCGTGAACCGCTCGTTCGACCAATCCATCGAACAGCCCAGACGGCGGAGCTGGCCGGTAATCTCGCCGCCGCTCTCTTCCTTCCACTCCCAGACTTTCGCGATAAACTCATCCCGCGTGAAATCGGTGCGCTTCTGCTGTCGTTCGTTGATTTGGCGCTCGACAACCATCTGCGTCGCGATGCCCGCATGATCGGTGCCGACGACCCAAAGCGCGTCCTTGCCCAGCATCCGCTGATGCCTGATCAGAATATCCTGCAACGTATTGTCGAGCGCATGGCCGATATGGAGGCTACCGGTTACGTTCGGAGGCGGGTTTACGATCGTCCAAGGATCGGCTTCGGGGCGGTCGGGGCGGAACAGCCCCTCCTCTTCCCAATGGGCATACCAGCGCGCCTCAATGGCCGCAGGATCGAAATGTTTGGGTAGTTCGGTCATAGCGATCAGCCGTTAGCAAGGCAGATCGCAGCGCGCCACAGGCTTTTCGCTGCTTAGTCCCGCTTCAAAGCGGCTTGGATGCGGTCGTCCAGTTCCTCGATCAGGAAGGGCTTCAGTAATACATCATATTTGCCCAGACTTTCGATCGTTATCCGGTGATGCGGAAAGCCGCTAATAAGGACCGTCTTGATACCGGCCATCTCTTTCGCAAACTCAGCGATATCGGCACCGCCGAGCTCTCCCGGCATCACAACATCAGAAACAACAATATTGATATCTGGGTTGGTCGCCAAAACATCGAGTGCGGCCGTCGCGTTGGATTTGGCCACAACCTTGTAACCGCATTCCTGCAACAACTCCTGTGTTACTTCGACGACCTCCGGCTGATCGTCGACAAGAAGCACGGTGATATGCCGGGCATGTTGTTTTGTGTGGTTTGCACCGGTGAATTTCTGGAGGAGTTTTGCTAAAGCCATACCCCCCAAACGAAGAGAGTGGCGACAAGTTCCATATATTTTTCAACAACAGTCTGCAGGGCGTTAACATACTCGCGTTCATCGGATCACGGATTTCCGAAAATCTATATTTATCTCAATATTTCAAGCTACTAACTAGCCGGCAAGAGCGCGATCTGATGAAAAATCAAGGTTGCCAAGTCATTAGCGATTTGAGTATTTTTCCGGATTTGGCAGCCAGGTCGATCCCTTACTCGTCCAACACCGCGCGAATTCGCTCTCCAAGCTCTTCCATACCAAAAGGCTTGAGGATTACGTTAAATCGACCAAATTGATCTGACGGTATAGCCTTGTCAGCATAGCCCGTTACGAGAACGGCCTTCATCCCCATCTCCGTCTGAACCCGCTGGGCGAGTTCAGCACCGTTGAGAGTGCCCGGCATAACAATATCGGTCAACAGAAGGTCGATATCATCACGGTCTTTGAGGATGTCGAGCGCGCGATTGGCATTGCCTGCATAAATGACCGAATAGCCGAGCTCTTGAAGCATGGCTTGGGCCACTTTCGCGACATCTTCCTGATCTTCCACGAGCAGGATTGTCTCACCGCCACGTTGTCTTTCATTGCTTGTCACATTCACCTCATTCTCAACTTCAAACAACAAACAATTGATTGACGAAATAGTTCCGTCTTCCCCCCAGCTCTATTCAACTGCCTGGGCTGTTTCGGGCGCCGTCCATCGCGCTACCCAATCATAAACGGTGCGATGCCATTGCAGACTGTTGCGCGGAGCATGCACCCAATGATTCTCATCCGGGAATACCAGAAGTTCCGACGCGACTCCCTGGCGCTGCAGAGCGGTGAATGCTGCAAGGCTTTGACTATAGGGAATTCTGAAGTCCCGCTCTCCATGGATAACAAGCATTGGCGTTTGCCAGTTTTCAACATGGTGAACCGGGTTCCAACGCTCATAGGCATCTTGGCGATCATAATAGGGTCCGCCAAAATCCTGTTCAGGAAACCACAATTCTTCAGTCGAATAATAAAATTGGCGAAGATCGAAAATACCAGCGTGATTGACGAGACAATCGAACCGATCGGCCCAGTTCCCGGCGATCCAGTTCATCATATAACCGCCATAGGACGCCCCCAGCGCACAAACGCGCTCTCCGTCCATCCACGGATTCTCCTCGATCGCCGCTGCAAGCCCCAGTTGAAGATCGCGGAGCGGTTTTCCGCCCCAGTCATTATTGATGCTATCGGTAAAATCTTGCCCATATCCAGTGCTGCCATGGAAATCGATCGTGACTGCGGCATAGCCTTGGGAAGCCATAGCAGCCGGATTCCAGCGGTAGGACCAGCTGTTGCTGAATGAGCCTTGAGGACCTCCATGCACGAACAGAGCAACCGGAACCTGCTCCCCGTCGGCAAGGCCCACTGGCCGGAATATCTGCCCATAAACGGCCTCACCATCCGCGCCCTGAAACGAGAATTCCTCACGTACAGGCATAGCGATATCCGCTAGTCGTGCGCCGTTTACGTCCGTCACTTGCTCGATGGCACCATCCGGAGAAAGCCGAAACAAGTCAGACGGCGCGAGCGCGCTCGTCATCGCGACTAACAATGACCCATCCAGTTGAGGGGAAAGCGAGCTGATACTTCCAGCGCCAGAAACCCGTTCGATGGTTCCTTCCGCCAGTCTGTAACGGAATATCGCCGTATCCAGCCCTTCTTTCGCAACCAGCCAAAGAGACTGAAGATCCGCCGCCCAGGTGATGCCCTGTACACTACGGTCCCAATTCGCCGTCAGCGCGCGCGTTTCCCCGGTGATCAAATCGCGCAGACGGAGCACAGTGCGATCAGCCTCATATCCGGGCCGGGCCATTGAAACATAGGCCAGATACCGGCCGTCAGGAGACGGGGTCGGGAGGGAATCGAGCGCATCATTATCGGCTGTCAGCAGTTCGGGCGGGTTCGAGCCATCCGCAGATACCCGGTAAATGTCGAGATCGGTGGAAACCGGTTCAGTCGGACCGGCTTCGCGCAGCGTAAAGAAGAGCGACGCGCCAGACGGGTGCCAGGCGATTTCCTCGCCGCCGCCAAAGGGCCGGCTCGGAGTATTCCCGTTCAAGGGACGTGAAACGACGGCCCCCTCCCCGGTTGCCACTCCATCAGCCAAAGCAAATGTTACGAGGCGTGACTGGGTTCCATCATTCCAGCTGCTCCAGTGACGCACAAAAATTTCGTCATAGGAGCGCCCGCTTCCCGCGTTTCCAGCTTCCATTTCATCCGGACAACTTACGGCCGCGCATTCAGGTGCCTCATCAAACCAAAGTGCAATCCGATCGCCACCGGGCGCAATGCTGAAGCCCGCAACGTCCGCCTGAACATTGGTCACCTGAATCGCGTCACCTTCCCCGAGTGGGGCACGCCAGACCTGATTCGATCCACTACTGTCAGACAGAAAGTATAGTGCCGAGCCATCGGCTGAGAAAACTGGCGAGCTTTCGTCAGCATCCGTGGATGCATGCCACCGCTGTGGAGTAGATGCCGGTTCGCGCAAATCGAGCAGCCAGAGATCGCTATGCCGTTCGTTGGCGTCTAGATCCGTCTCGCTCATCGAAAAAACCAGCGTTTCGCTATCCGCTGTTACGGCGCTGCTGCCAAGCCGGTTAAACTGGACCAGATCTTCGGGTGTTAAATTTCGTGCGGCTGCAGGTGCGCAAATGAGGGCAACGGCTGTCAAAAGACCGACCTGAGCGAATTTTTTCATAGATTAGGATGATAGCGCAGTATCGCACTCGCGCAAGCGGACTTACCCCCGATTAGCGGTAATTTTCGCAATTTCACGCGCGACCATCTCTTCGACCAATGTCGGAAGGTTTTCGTCTATCCATTCTTTGAGCAATGGACGCAGCATCTCGCGAACCAACCCTTCAAGCGGGTGCGCGTCATCGGCATTTCCGACTTGATCAACGGGATTTGCAATTGCCGAGAGAGCAGCAAGCGTTGCCTGGCTCGCTTTGATTGTCTCATCCGAGGCAATCGGCTTTGCATCATCTTCGATTTGAACTGCTTCGTCATGCACCGATTGCGGCTCACACTGATCGGTCAGCTCAAGAATATCATCGGCGGCAGAGAGTTCAGAAAGCGGTTCAGCCGGTTCCGGGCGGCGTCGACGTGAACGGGCATCAGGCTCGGAAACGGCGGTATCGCCATCTTCCGCGATGATCTTTTTGATGGAAGCCAGTATCTCTTCCATCGTCGGTTCATGGTTAACGTCACCCATTTCCGCGACATGCCTCAATTTTCGGGGGTTGTCACCACACGTTCGGGATTATCCACAGTGCGTGTCGATTGAGTCACAGGGCGCGGATCATCGTTCCAATCGAACCATTGATTGTCTACGCGGCGGTAATTCGCCGTCGGATCGTAGAGCACGCCGCCATCCAAGCCCAGATCGCCCGCTTCGGCCTTACCCATGGCGGCCAAAAGGTTGAAGCCCGCCACATAAGCGTTGCGGCGGGCAGTTACGAGATCGACCTGACTGTTCAAATGCTCTTGTTCAGCATTAAGAATGTCCAATATCGTTCTCAAACCAACCGAATTTTCTGCACGAACACCCTCCAAGGCAAGCTCATTGGCTTCCACCGCCGTTTGCGTGGAATTGATGACTTGCAGCGTTGCCCGATAGCGAGAAAAGGCGGCACGGACATCGGCCACTACGGCCCGTTCTGTAGCGATCACAGTTTCCATGGACTGGGTCGATCGGGCTTGTGCCTGACGCACTTGTGCTCCCGGGCGACCGCCCTGGTAAATCGGCAGCGTGGCGCGCAGGCCAACGGTCGCTGTGGTTTCTTCCTGGACGAATTGATTGCCGATTGGGCCGCCAAGCGTGTTCAAGAAGTTATTGTAATTGCCTCTCGCAAAGGCTTCGAGCGTGGGCAGTCGCGATCCACGAGCCACAGCAATGTCACGACGTGCAGCTTCTGCGTTGCGCTGCGCGGAGAGAAGATCGGGATTATGGACAATCGCGATATCTTCTGCAGCATCGGGAGAATCGGGAAGCGCGGGCAAAGGCGGCGGCGGCTCAAGAGTTTCCGGCCATTCGCCTACCAATCGGAGGTAATTCTCCTCAGCCACGGAGAGCTCGGCCTGAGCTGTTTCAAGATTGGCGCGCGCGGTCGAAAGTCTTGCTTCCGCCTGCGCCACATCGGTGCGGGTCAAATCACCGATTTCGAAACGATCGCTGGTTGCCTGCAGATTGGTATCGAGGACACGGACCTGATTGCCGTTCAACTCAACAATGTTCCGGTTACTGATCACATCGAGATAGGCACCGACAACCTGGGTAAACAGATTGGCCTCGGTTGACCGGAGATCAGCCTGCCCTGCCTCAGCCCGGTCGCGCGCGGCTTGGATCCGATTGCGCACCCTTCCGCCCTGATAGATCGGCAATGTCGCGTCCGCTTGGGCACCGGTGTTCCGGCTCGGCGCGGTGAAACTATTCGCAGAAGTCCGTACATTCTCATTATAAAAGCCGGTTACATTTACCGACGGCCTTCCATCGGCAAGCGTGATCGGGACATTTTCATCATTGGCCCGCTGCCCGGCCCTGGCTGCATTCAGCGTCGGATTGCTCTCATAAGCCTGCATCAGCGCATCGCGCAGCGTTTCAGCCGATGCTGGCGCTGACAGCATGAGCGCAGCCGAAGCGGCGCCAATCATAAGGGTGTTCGCTTTGGCCAGCATGGTCATCTTCCTAAAAAACAAATTCTGCGGGGCGATCAAAACCCGGGAGTGAAGCCGATTGTGCATCAACAAATGGCGCCGTCCCAAACGCGTCCCCATCTTTTCGTCCATAAACGAGCCGGGTAACGCCATCTTCGACAGCACCTGCAACGAGGCGGCCGTATTCGGCGAGTTGGTCGATCAGCGCTTCAGGCAAGTGCTCAATCGCTCCGTCGACGAGTATGGCATCATAAGGCGCGCCTTTTGCCCAACCTTCAGCAAGGCTTCCATGCGCCTGTTCAACATTGGCATAAGTGGCCAGTGAATCCGCGCCAAGTGCTGCAAGCGTTGCATCTTCTTCAAGCGCAACCACAGATTTGCAGAGTTCGGCACAGAGCGCCGCCGTGTAGCCGCCGCCAGAACCAACCACGAGCACATGATCATCCGGTGTCAGCGTCAGTTCCGTCAGCAACCGCCCGGTCGCCATCGGGAGGTTCATCCGCCTGCCATTACCGATTGGCACCAGCATTTCGGCGTAAGCGAGAGCTGCCTTGTCTTCGGGCACAAAGCGTTCGCGCGCAACGGCAGCCATCGCCCGCACGACGCGGGGATCGTCAACCGCGGTCGTCCGCAATTGGCTTTCCACCATCGCCAAACGCATCGCTTCGAAATCGTGACTCATATTCGGCCTGACCTTGCTGATAATCGTAATTCTGTTAGCTGCTGTCTTATATATGCAATACAGCTGCGTCAACGCTGCTTTCTAAAGCTTATCTCAATCTAGGCCAAGCACCCTGTCCCCTGCTTTCGACGAAACTGCTGTTGTGCTTGACAGATTGCCGCCGCTTGCCCATTTGCCCGCCTCTCGATTGTCTCCCCGGGGCCCGATGGCGGAGTGGTGACGCAGCGGATTGCAAATCCGTGTACGCCGGTTCGATTCCGGCTCGGGCCTCCACCTCTTCTTGATGACGATCCAAACCACTTCAAGCTTGGGCGAACCATATAATATGGTGCGCGCCGCGCCCGCCGCTGGTTGCCCGGACGCGCACTTCCTCAACCGCGAATTCGGTATCTTTCAGCCTTTTCGTAAATCGCTGATCCGGTGCGGCAGACCAGATGGCCAAGATGCCGCCGGGGCGCATTGCGGCCTTGGCAGCACGCAGGCCTTTTCGGTCATAAAGGCGATCATTGCTTTCATGGGTTAGGCCATCGGGGCCGTTGTCCACATCGAGCAGGATCGCATCATAATGGCCGCGATTGTCGCGGATCAGGTCGCCGACATCCGCGACACGGATATTAACGCGAGGATCCTCAAGGCTGCCAGCAAATAGCTTCGTCATTGGTCCGCGCGCCCAGTCCACAACTTCGGGAATGAGTTCAGCGACCGTTACCTCCGCGTCCGGCCCAAGGGCGGCCAAAGCCGCCTGGAGCGTGAACCCCATTCCGAGCCCGCCGATCAGCAGATGTGGCTTAGAATTGCCGGGCAGCCGGTCCAAGCTCATCGTTGCGAGCGCCTCTTCGGATCCGCTGAGGCGGCTATTCATTAGCTCGTTGGGGCCGAGCATGATCGAGAATTCTTCGCCGCGCTGCATCAAACGCAGCGTCCCTCCATCAGGGATTTCGGCGGTATCGATCAATATCCGGGGAAGCATTCCCGCGCGCTAGCGCTTCTTGTGCAGCAAGGGAAGATAACCGCGCGCGCTGAAGCCATGCTCTGCCAAACCGCAATTACGGCCGATTGTACTTCGGCTTGCCCTTATTCTTGTTTTTTCCCTTACCCTTATAGGGTTTTGGCTTGTGGTGCGGCGGTTTCGGCCCACCGCTGCGGTGATTGCGCCGATTGCCACGCTGGGGGGGTGGTCCGGCGGCTGGAACAATCGCGATATTGTCTTCTTCGCCATGCTCGCTTTCTTCGCTGGCTACGGTGCGTTTAAGCGCAGCGGCAAATTTCTCCGCCGCTTCCTGTTTCACTTCGAAAAAAGTTTCACTCGGCATGATGCGGATCGCGCCAACTTCCTCCTTGGTCACATGTCCGCGCCGACAAAGCAGCGGTAGCAACCAACGCGGCTCCGCATTCTGCTTGCGGCCCACACTCATGCGGAACCAGACGGTGTTCTCGAACCCCGGCCGCGGGGCTTCGCGATGCGTATCCGGTTTTTTGGATTTGCCCAGCATCTCTTCGGCAACCGGCATCTGCGCCCGGTGCGCTTGCACCAGTGCGATGGCGATATCCTCAGCGCTACGTTCGGCCAGCAGGCGTTCGGCGAGCGCGCGATCTTCATCGTCAGCGGTTACCGGCTCCAGCAATCGTCCAACAAGCCTCTCGCGATCATTGGCGCGGATCGATTCAGGCGTAGGCGGGTCGATCCAGTCGACGGGTATCTTCGCCCCTCGCAGCATCGACTCTACTCGCTTGCGCCGCTGATAGGGCACGATCAGCACGGCCGTACCCTTTTTGCCAGCCCGGCCGGTGCGGCCAGACCGATGCTGGAGGGCTTGCGCATCGCGCGGTGTTTCCACATGAATGACCAGCGATAGCGTCGGCAAATCCAACCCGCGAGCAGCGACATCAGTCGCCACACAGACCCGGGCACGGCGATCGCGCAGCGCCTGCATCGCCTGATTGCGTTCGCTCTGGCTATGCTCACCGGACAGGGCGACAGCGGAAAACCCGCGTTCAATCAAGCTCGCATGGAGATGACGGACACTATCGCGCGTTCCGCAAAACAGCATCGCCGATTCTGCTTCATGGAAACGCAGCAGATTGACCGCCGCATTCTCTATATCGGCGGGGGCAACAACCATCGCCTGATAGCTGATATCACCATGGCCACGATCTTCGCCAACAGTGGAGATGCGCAAGGCATCACGCTGATAGCGTTTGGCGAGGTTGATGATCGGCTTGGGAATTGTCGCCGAGAACATCAATGTCCGGCGTTCCTTCGGCGTTGCATCGAGAATTTCCTCGAGATCCTCACGAAAGCCCATATCGAGCATTTCGTCGGCTTCATCGAGCACAACGGCGCAAAGCCCAGTGAGACTGAGCGCTCCGCGTTCCAAATGATCGCGCAGTCGGCCTGGCGTGCCCACCACTATATGTGCGCCCTGGTTAAGCGCGCGGCGCTCCTTCGAAGCGTCCATACCGCCAACACAGGTCGCAATCCGCGCGCCCGTCTTGCCGTAGAGCCACATCAGCTCACGACTGACCTGCAGCGCGAGTTCACGCGTCGGGGCAATTGCGAGCGCCAGAGGCACGCGAGTCTGCGCGACTCGGCCCTCCCCGTTGAGAAGCAGCGGCGCCATGGCGACGCCAAAGGCTACCGTCTTGCCTGATCCGGTCTGCGCGGACACGATAAGATCGCGGCCTTCAGCTTCCGGTTCGAGAACGGCGGCCTGAACCGGCGTGGGTGTGACATAGTCGCGCGCAGCCAAGGCTTCGGCGAGCAAAGGAGACAATTTTGAAAAGGGCATGGCGCCCCCTTGGCCCGTTCTCCGCCATGCGCAAGCTTTATTTGCACCGGTCAGGTCACGGTTTGCAGTACAGCGTTGTGGCCAGGTGCCAATTTTCTGTATAGGCGGCGCCCCGATGATCAATTTCAGCAACATCAAAGTGCGCCTTGGCGGCACCGTGATTCTCGACGGCGCAACCGCTGCGTTGCCGCCCGGTGCGAAGATCGGGCTGATTGGGCGTAACGGCGCTGGCAAATCGACATTGATGCGCGCGCTCACTGGCCAACTTGATCATGACGACGGGTCTGTCGATATGCCGAAAGACACGCGTATAGGGTATCTGGCGCAGGAAGCGCCCGCCGGGCAGCAATCGCCGCTCGAAACCGTCCTCGCCGCCAATGTCGAACGCGATGCGTTAATCGCCGAAGCTGAGGCAGCAACCGATCCGCAGCGGATCAGCGATATCCATGAACGGCTGAATGCGATGGACGCCCATGCCGAACCGGCGCGCGCGGCCCGCATTCTGAGTGGCCTCGGTTTCGATGAAGAAATGCAAGAGCAGCCGCTTGAAAGTTTTTCGGGCGGTTGGCGGATGCGCGTAGCCCTTGCCGCGTTGTTGTTTGTCGAGCCTGATATGTTGATGCTCGATGAGCCGTCCAACCATCTCGATCTCGAAGCGACGCTCTGGCTTGAAAATTTCTTGCGTGACTATCGCGGAACGATGCTTGTCATCAGTCATGAGCGCGATTTGCTGAACAAGGTTGTTGATCATATCCTTCACCTGAAGGGCGGCAAGACCAAGCTCTATCCGGGCAGCTATGACGCGTTCGAACGGCAAAGCGCCGAACAGGCGGCGCAAGCGGCGGGCATTCGCGCGAAACAGTTGGCCGAGCGTGACAAGCTGCAAGCCTTTGTCGATCGTTGGCGCGCCAAGGCGCATGCTGCAAAACAGGCGCAGAGCCGGATGAAGGCGCTTGCCCGCATGTCTCCGGTTGAGGCTGCCGTCGAGGATCCCACACTCGTATTTGGCTTTCCCAGCCCCGGCGAAATGAAGCCGCCGATGATCCTGCTCGACGATGCATCCGTCGGCTATGAAGAAGGCAAGCCGATCCTTTCGCGCCTGTCACTAAGGATTGATCCGGAAGATCGAATCGCCTTTCTGGGCCGTAACGGCAACGGCAAGACGACGCTCGCCCGCCTGATCGCTGGTCAGCTTGAGCCCATGGGCGGCGAAGTTTCGGTCTCGCGCAAGACCCGGGTCGGTTATTTCACTCAATATCAGGTTGAGGAACTCGACGGCAGCGACAGTCCACTCGATCATATGACCCGCGTCATGCCCGATGCGAAACTTGGAGCTGTGCGCGCACAGCTCGGCCGGTTCGGCTTTTCGGGCGATAAGGCGATGATGGAAGTGCGCAAGTTATCGGGCGGGGAGCGCGCGCGGCTGGCACTGGCGCTGATCACGCGTGACGCCCCCCATCTGCTGATCCTCGATGAGCCAACGAACCATTTGGACGTCGATGCCCGTGAGGCGCTCGTTCAGGCCCTGAACGACTATTCCGGCGCTGTCGTTATCGTCAGCCATGACCGTCATATGCTGGAGCTGACGGCCGACCGGCTCATCCTGATCGATGACGGCACGGCTACCGAATATGACGGATCAATCGACGACTATACCGACTTTGTTCTCCGCAAGAATGAACCGGGCGGTGAAGGTAAATCCGGTTCGCGGAAAAACGCGAAGCAGGCGCGCAAAGAGGCCGCTGAGGCGCGCAAAAAGACACAAGAACTGCGCAAGACGGCTAAAGACGCAGAAGCACAGGTCGCAAAACTGGAAAAGGATCGCTCGGTCATCGACCATGCGATGTTCGCGCCGGACGAAGCCAAGGGCGATCTTGCTAAATCGACGATGACCGAACTCATGGTGAGGCGTGCGGCGCTGGATGAGCGGATCGCCGAGCAGGAAGACGCATGGGCGGCGGCTTTGGAAACGCTGGAAGCGGCGACTGCAGCCTAATCGTCTATACCATCAGCGCAAGCACGGCGAAACTCGCCAGCCAATGTTCGCCCATATAATCGCCTTCGACATGCGCAAGGCTCGCGGCGAGATGGCGCTCGGCAAGCTGCTCGGCTCTCGCCGCTTCGTCCGATGTCAACGCGTCGGCAATGCTACGCCAACACCACGCCCGGCTGAGATTGCAGCCGTCGAGATGCGCAATCTTGCCATCGCTGCGGTCTGAAGGTGCGGCCGGGGTGAACAGACTTACCGGCTGACCGATATCGAGGCGCGGCAGGAATTCCGAGAACCATTCGCCGAAATCCACCTTGCCCAATATGATCCGCATGCACAGCGCCTCGATCATCGCCGAGGACAGAAATTCGTCACCGCCCGGTTCCCAGGCCTGACAATCGCGGTCCATGCCGTAGTAAAAACCGGCCCGTTCATGGATCAATCCAACCAAACTCTCGTCATGCGCAGTCGCCCAACCATGGGCCAGCACCAGCGCAAAGGCTGTATTGTAATGCGTGCCCGTGCGGATCGGATAGCCTTGCTTGGGCAAGAACAGTTTGAACCGCTCGGCAAATTCGCGCGCCAATGGCTCAAGATTCGCACCCCAGTCGCGGTCCTCATGCTTGACTGCTTCTTGATGCAACGCGAGTAGCCACGCCCAACCATAGGGTCGTTCGAAGCCGCCCGAATATTCACGCTCAAGATAGCCGAGTTCCACCGCCACCTTCTCTTCGGTCAGCATCGTATCGGCCAGTTTCTCGATATCTGCTGCAAATGGCGCATCGGGATAGAGCCGCCGCAGGGTCAACAGCATCCAATACCCATGAACGCAGCTATGCCAGTCGAAACTGCCATAGAAGATCGGATGCAAAGCCTTGGGCGTTTGCGCATCTTCCGGACCGTTCAGCACATGATCGAGCTTGTGCGGAAATTGCTGTGTGACGTGGCCAAGCGCAATCGCTGCAAATTTAGCAGCGAGGTCGGGCGTCAGCTGGGGAGTGATTGTCGAGTCCATCAGAATGCCAGAAAATAGATGAGAAGGATGTTGCAGGCCAGCAGCGGAATGGCTGTCCATATCTGCATACGGATCACGCCATATTGATCCTTGAGTTCGAGCAAAGCCGCCGGAACGATATTGAAGTTCGCCGCCATCGGCGTCATCAGCGTTCCGCAGAAACCGGCCAGCATCCCGATCGCGCCGATCACCGGTGCGCTCCCACCATAGTCCATCACGAGAATCGGAATGCCGATCGCTGCAGCCATGACCGGGAAAGCAGCAAAGGCGTTGCCCATCACCATCGTGAAAAGCGCCATACCAAGTGCGTAGATTAGTACTGCAATGAAGATGTTTCCCTCGGGGATGATGCCGCCTGCTATCTGTCCGATCACATCGCCAACGCCTGCCAATGCAAACACCGCGCCAAGCGCCGCCAGCATCTGTGGGAGAACCGAAGCCCAACCAATCGAGTCCATAAGCCGTCTGCCCTCATCAATCGGTGCGAGCAAAGGCGGGCGAAACCAGACCATGCAGACAATGAGCGCGATCAATACGCCGATACCGAGCAAGATGAGCGTCACCCAGCGGGCTTCAAACAAGCCGGATTCACCAAATGGTGTGTAGTTGTAAAGAATTGTGCCGGCAAAGGCCGTGACCGGGATGATCAACGCCGGCAGGAAGAGTTTGTTACCAAATTTTTCGGAAAGCCCGAACCGTTCCTCCAGCGACGTCGTAGGCGGATCTCCCCGCCCCAGCGCACCAAAGCCTGCCAGACCAACCAAAAAAAGTACGAGAATCCCGTTGGCGAAATCGCTGAGATAACCACCAAAGAAGAAGCTGGCCGCTAACAATCCCCAAAACGCCGCGTTGCCAAGACGTTTGCCGTTCGTCTGATCGAACGCGCTGAGTAGCGCGAACAGCGTGAAGGCAATGCCGGCAAGGATGTAGAGCCAATCGAGCGTAATCATTTGCCTATCCTCCCGATTGAACGGTCGAACATCAGCAGGCGCGTGCCATGAATGATGAAAGCACAGATCGCGGTCGGGATCGCCCAGACCGAGAGTTGAAGCGGAGTGAGCTCAATGCCGTATGTCTGGAAGATCCCCTGGATCAGCAAGATCGAAGCAATGGCCACAAAAATGTCTTCGCCGAAAAACAGCCCGACATTATCCGTCGCCGCCGACATACCAAGGACTTTTTCACGGGTTTTCTCATCCAATTTACCGTGCGTTTTCTCCGCCGCTGCCTCGGCCATTGGCGCGACAAGCGGACGAACCGTCTGAGCTGGCCCAGCAACGGATGTCAGCCCGAGCGCAGCCGTGGCCTGCCGGAAGAAAAGATAGAGCAGGAGGAGCCGCCCCATCGTCGCGCCGCGCATCGTTTCGATCACGGCACGGGCGCGCTGCTGCAAACCATAACGCTCAAGTAAGCCAATCACGGGCAACACGATCCAGACGACGCTGATATATCGGTTGTCGTTGAACGCCGCACCAAATGCCGAGATCACAGCGACAAGATCGAGCCCGCCAAGCAACCCTGTAGCGAGAGCCGCCAGCGTGACGACAAGCAGTGGATTGAGCTTCAGCGCGAAGCCGACAACGACAACAAGAATGCCCGAAAGCACCAGATACTCACTCATTCACTTTCCCCATATCCGCCGCCACCCGGCGTTTCGACGACATAGACATCACCCGGCTCCATCGCCGTTGACGCGGTCGCCAGTAATTCTTCCTGGCTGCCGTCCACCCGCACCACATAATTGCGCCCCGCCGTGGCATTACCGCCGCCTGCTATTCCCTGCGGCGCAATATGGCGGCGATTGGCAAGCATATTGGCCTGCATCGCTTCCAGGAAACGCACACGGCGGACAGTGCCTTCGCCGCCCGTGTGCCTGCCCTTGCCGCCCGAACCGTGCCGGATCGCAAAGCTCTCCAGAAGCACCGGCAACCGCGTCTCGAAAATCTCGGGATCGGTCAAGCGGCTGTTCGTCATATGAGTCTGAACGGCGCTCGTTCCGTCATGATCGATGCCCGCGCCCGAACCCCCGGCAATCGTTTCATAATATTGATATGTCTCATTGCCGAAGGTGAAATTGTTCATCGTCCCCTGCGAAGGAGCGAGCCTCCCTGTCGCGGCAAACAGCGCATCGGTCACGACTTGGCTCGTCTCCACATTCCCGGCGACTACTGCCGCTGGATATTGCGGGTGGAGCATGGATCCTTCTGGCACGATCAGTTCAATAGGCCTGAGGCAGCCGTCATTCATCGGGATCGTGTCGTCGATCAATGTTCGTACAACATACAGGGTCGCGGCGCGGGTGATCGAATAAGGTGCATTGAAATTGTCGGGCTGCTGTTCGCTGGTTCCAGTGAAATCGATCCGGGCCGAGCGCGCCTCTTTGTTCACGGAAATCGCTACGGACACCTGCGCGCCATTATCCATGGCGTAGGTGAACGCGCCGTCATCTAGTTTTTCGATAAGTCGCCGCACCGCTTCTTCGGCATTGGCGAGAACATGGTCCATATAGGCGGCCACGACATGCTGGCCATATTCGCCCGCAATCCGAACAAGCTCCTCCGCGCCGCGTATGCAGGCCGCGAGCTGCGCCTTGAGGTCAGAAATATTGCGATCTGGGTTTCGCGCTGGATATGTTCCAGCACCAAGCAGTGCGCGCATCTCGGCTTCCAGAAAACGCCCTTCGTCGACCATCAGAACATTGTCGAGCAGCACGCCTTCTTCGGTAATGGAGCGGCTGTTCGATGGCATCGAGCCCGGCGCAATTCCGCCAATATCGGCATGATGGCCGCGCGCCGCGACAAAGGCAGACGGCCGATTTTCTCCCGCATGGAAAACGGGAATGATGACGGTAATGTCCGGCAAATGTGTGCCCCCGCGATACGGCGCGTTGAGCACATAGGCATCGCCGGGACGGATCCCGCGACCGTCCGCTTTCTCTCCCCGGGCCTCGATAATCGTCCGTATGCTGTCGCCCATCGACCCGAGATGGACCGGGATATGCGGCGCGTTGGCGATCAGCGCACCGGTCGCATCAAAGAGCGCACAGGAGAAATCGAGACGCTCCTTGATGTTCACCGAACTCGCCGTGCTCTGCAACGCGACGCCCATCTCCTCGGCAATCGCCATGAAAAGATTGTTGAATATCTCGAGCATCACTGGATCGACATGGGTGCCGATGGCGTGACGTTCTTCGCGTGGCACGGCGCGGGTAAGGATCAGATTGCCATGTGTATCGGCTTTGGCTTGCCAGCCCGGCTCAACATAGGTTGTGGCGGTATCTTCGACGATCGTCGCAGGTCCAGTAATCGCCATGCCAGATGTGATGCTCCCACGTGAGACGACCGGCTCCGCTTCTCGCGCGGCACTTCCGGGCTCAGGGTTTTGCAATTCCGAAGAAGTTTGCGCTGTGGCGAAACCCTTGTCCGCACGTCCAACTGCTTCGGCAATAAGGGTTTCGACGATCACATCGGCGTCGCGGTCCACATAACCAAATCGGGTTTTGTGCAAAGCCTCGAACGCCTCGCGCATTTCCTCTGGCGCCGCTTGCTCAATCTCAAGCGCGCTATCGCTCCCGGCATAGCGTAGCGCGACGCGGTGGGAAGTTGAGATCACCTCGCGATCAACCCCTTGGTCGCGCACTGCCTTTTCGGCTTCGTCCGAAAGCGCCCTCATCGCATGATCGAAGTCCGTGCCAACCGGCCGCCCAAATGTCATTTCGCGCAGCACCGTGACATCGGCAAGACCAATACCATAAGCCGACAACACGCCGGCGAGCGGATGAACCTGAACGCGCTCGATGCCCAACCTGTCCGCGACGAGGCAGGCATGTTGTCCGCCCGCACCGCCGAAACATTGGAGGGTGTAATGGGTTACGTCATGACCGCGCGCTATCGAGATTTTCTTGATTGCGTTCGCCATATTGTCGACCGCTATGCGGATGAAACCCTTGGCGATCTCCTGCGGTGTTATGCGGTTACCGGTTGCCGCTTCAACCTTCGCCGCAACGTCATCAAGCCGCTCGGCGACGACGGCAGCATCAATCGGCTCATCGCCGCCCGGGCCGAAGACATGCGGAAAGGCTTTGGGGTTGATCTTGCCCAGAGCAACGTTGCAATCGGTGACCGTTAGGGGCCCACCGCGCCGGTAGCAGGCGGGGCCGGGTACCGCGCCAGCGCTATCTGGGCCGACCCGAAAACGACTGCCATCGAAGTCACAAATCGATCCGCCACCGGCCGCAACGGTATGGATTTGAAGCATCGGAGCACGAATCCGAACGCCCGCGACGACCGTCTCGTTGGTCCGCTCATAGTGTCCTGCAAAGTGAGAAACGTCGGTCGATGTTCCGCCCATGTCGAAACCGATGATATGGTCAAAACCTGCCTGTTCGGCCGTCTTCGCCATGCCGACGATACCGCCTGCCGGGCCGGACAATATTGCGTCCTTGCCGCGAAATGCATGCGCATCTGCCAGCCCCCCGCTCGACTGCATGAATTGGAGCCGCACATCGCCCCCAATCCCATCCACAACCTTGTCCACATAACGGCGCAGTACCGGGGAGAGATATGCATCGACCACCGTCGTATCGCCACGCCCAACAAGCTTGATCAGCGGCGCGACTTCATGGCTCACAGAGATCTGGATGAAACCGATATCACGCGCAATTTCCGCCAGTTTCGATTCGTGATCCTGATATTTCCAGCCATGCATCAGCAGAATTGCGATAGCCCGATAACCGTCTGCATAGGCCGCTTCGAAACTGACGCGAGCTGGTTCATCATCCAGCACGGTTTCGATGCTCCCGTCGACATGCACACGCTCATCGATCTCGATAACATTATCATAGAGCTGGCTTGGCAGCACAATATGGCGCGCGAATATCTCAGGCCGGGCCTGATAACCGATCCGCAGCGCATCGCCGAAGCCGCGCGTTACGGCCAGCGCCACCCGCTCTCCCTTGCGTTCGAGCAGCGCGTTAGTCGCAACCGTCGTTCCCATTTTCACGCTCGCGATTGGGCCATCGCCATGGCGCGCGCGCAACCGCTCAATCGCGGCCACCGCAGCATCTTCATATTGTTCAGGGTTTTCGGAAAGCAGCTTCTCGACATGCAGGCGGCCATCCGGCGCCAAGGCTATGACATCGGTAAATGTCCCACCGCGATCAATCGCGAAACGCCACGCCCTCTCCATCTGCGCGTTCAATCAGTCTCGCGCAGGGAATACAAGCCACTAGGCCGCATAGAGACGGGACAGCCCATCAAAAAAAGCCCCTGCCGAAAAACGCACTTGCGCTTGCTCCGCAGATTTCTGCGCAATGTGAGCCATCCTATCATGGTCTGCCAGCATCGCCTTGCTGCGCGTAACAAGCGCCTCGATATCATCGGGCGGGATCAACGCCCCGGTTTCTCCATCCAGAAATGTTTCGCCAATACCGCCAACATCGAAAGCAACAATCGGCACGCCTGAAAATTGCGCTTCAATGAGGACGTTCGGTAAGCCTTCGGTTTTCGAGGTCATCCAGAACAAGTCCATCGCCGCCAGATAATCCGGCACGTTCTCGACCTGTCCGGGCATATGCAACGATGCTGAAAGACCGTCATCGGCGAAACGCGCGGCAACGGCTTTGCGAAGCGAGCCATCGCCGACCATCAAGAACTGCGCCATTGGTTCCTGCTGCGCCAAGGCAACCGCCGCATTGGCCCAAAGCAACGGCTGTTTCACGTCGGCAAAGCGCATCACCGTGCCGATCACCGGCGCATCCACCGCCAGTCCTAGCGCCGCTTTGGCGGCTGCCTTGTCGGCGACCGGCGATGCCCAGTCAAAGCCGTTGTAGAGCACGCCAAAGCGTTCATCCTGCGGCACGCGCCACCACTCGACATAGGATTTTGCCGCGGCCTCCGCGCAAAATATCGTCGTCACATCATGCCGAACCCGCAACTTACGGTAGGTAGCAGGATAGGAGGCAATGGGCTCCGCACGACCGGACCTCGGGACGCCCGGCGCGTGATGAAAATGAATGATGATCTTGGGGCAACCCGCCGCCAATCCTGCATAAGAGGCAAGTAAGCCAGTTAGGTCGTTCCAGGCATGAATCACGCGTGGCCGGGTTTCGCGAATATGGTCGTGGAGTTTTTGCGCGCGAACCTTCCAACTTCCCAGCAAGAGCGAACAAGGCATTGTAGCTTTACCATCACGGCCGAGATGCAGGATTTCACCGGCGGTGACTCCGGCCTCGTCAGCGTAGAAGGCCGAAGGGGCGTCATCTGCATAGTCGAGCAGTGCAAGATCAACCTGTTCAAACGTCCCATCTTGCGAAAAATGCCGATAGGCGCGCGCCAGCATCCGTTCCATCCCGCCGCAACCCAATGTATTGCCGACCATTAGTAGCCGGTTTTCGGGAACATAATGCTCAACATCGGCAAGGCCTTGGCGGAGCAACCAGTCGAACGCATTTTCCAACGGCTCGTTGTCCAAGCTGGCCTCCGCAAGTTCGCGAAGCGCTTCGCGCTCTGGCGTTGGCATCCCGAAGTCGGCAGCAGAAAGTATCTCGCAATCATCAAGCCAGCGGTCGCGTTCGGCAGCCAGCGCGGCAAGACGACGGCGAATTTTGGCGCGCTCTTTCGCCTTCCCTGATCGCGCATGTGCCTGTTGCAGTAGTAATCGCGCAAAGGCGGGATAACCGAGCCCGCGATAGAGTCGCGCATCAGCAAGCGCCCTCTCCTCTCCGCGCAATTGCAGTGCTGCGAATTGCGAAACGGCTTTGCGGAAAAGCGGATTGCCTATATCGACATCCGCTTTGCGAAGACCGAGAATAGCCCAATGCATTGTGGCGGGAGAAGAATATCCATCGATCAAGCGCTGCACATAGCCTCTCAGTGCGGCCATATCATTTCCCTGCAGTAAGGCGTCGATCTCGCTTGAGATCCGCTCGGCTTTCGGCGCACGAAGTGTTGCCAATAGCGATGGCTGATCGGGCTTGGGTGCGTCCGTAAAGCTGATCGGCGGCAGTAGCGCTCCAATCGGATGGTTGGCGCGAAATGCTGTGACTGCCGCGTCCGTGTCCAAATCGAGTTCCGACAGATTGGGTGCCGAACTGTCTGTATCGCCAATGCCGTCGCCACCATCCGCCAATGCTCGCAAAAATTCCGGAATTTCGCGTAATTGCCCAAACATATGATCGGCCAGACCGTGACGATCCAGGTGCAAAGCAGCCTCGGTGATACAGGCCTCAGCAAGTTGATCATGGCCTCCATTACGGAGAATATCGCGCCACAATCCGATCGCATCACGCCAACAGCCGGTCTGGCTCGCGGCAGCAGCTGCTGCGAACGCACCGTCCGGGGGCATTGGCCAGCGACCCGTCATCGGCGCCCGAATATACCTGTAAAGCGTGACCGCCATCGACCGGCCCAACCTGCTGTCCGGTGCAGCCTGTCAATTTCCAGCCTGCCACGATCAGCCTGCCGCGTAAGATCTTGTTCATACCGGGCCTTCAGCGCCACCTCTCGGCCAGATCGCACACGCTTCTCGCTTTTCAGCCTGTCAATCTTAGACCACGCCGCCGCTGTTCGCGCGCGCCACAATGCAGACTTTCGTTCGGCAGTGCTGAGCACAGGTTGTTCGCTTTGGGTCAGATAATAAGCGCCGGTGATGAGTGAGAGCTGGTCGCAAGCAACTGCGCTCAGAAGTTCAGCCGTTTGCGCCTGAAGATCGGAAAGCGAATTAATGTTCGCGCCAGCCAGCGTCTCGCGGAGATACGCCGTCTCGATCCAGTGGCATTCGGCAATTTGCGACGCATCGCTTGTCGGCTCGCCAACACCAAAGGCGGTGATTGGTAACATCGCTGTTCGCACCGTTTGTGATTCTGAAGGTAACTGCTGCTCCCACATCAGATCAAGAGCCGAAACGAAATCCTCAACTGCGTGAAAGGCGAATTGCAGATGGCGAGCGCGTTCGCGGCCAAGTTCGGCGGACAACACTGCCCCAAAGGACTGGCCCTCCGGCAGATCGACGATACGCACATTCTCGTCCGAAGCGAGTTGCTTCATCGCCTCGTGCGTTTCTGCATCCAGGCAAAAAATGGTGATCGGAAGTTCGCCAGCCTCCCAGTTTGGTGCGTCTCCGGCATCCCGTATCGCTGCAAGGGCCCCGGCATCGGCGAACCAATAGCGCCGTGCGATTGGGGCGTTAGCGCTCGTCATACCGCCTCTCCCAACAAAGCTCGGTGGTAGAGCGCTCCATTGCTGGCTGCGTCGAAATGCGCCGCGGCATGATCCAGTGCCTGTCCCCGACACTCGCCGAACAAGGCCGGATCGTCATGCCAGCGAATAATCGCATCGGCGATGGCCCGCGCGCTAAGGTCGACAAGCGCGGCGCCATCATCCGCGCCGAAATCTTCAGCAAACAGGCGCCGCGAGAGAATTGCCGGAAGGCCGCATGTCATCGCTTCCATAACAACCTGCGGAAAACCTTCAGACCGTGCGGGCAGCAGCAACGCGTGATGATCGCGATACAATCCAGGAAGCGCGGCATAGTCATGGAAGCCCAGATAGCGCCGATTACCCTCTTCGCGCGGCTCGAAATCCCCCGCGATGGTGAAAGTCAGTCCGGGTCGCTCATCGGCAAGAATTGCGGCGGCCGCCTCAATCAGATCGATGCCTTTTTCTTCGCTGTCTCGGCCGACAAACAAAATGCGATCGCAACGGTCGGGTAGTTCCGCCGCCGGAGTGAAATGCGCGCGGTCCACGCCCCGTCGGCAAATCCGGATTTTCGAAGGGTCGGAAACAAGGGCTTCGGCCCGGACCCGCTCGGTACCGCCCATTACGATGACCGTCCGCGCCGCCTCGGCTGCATAGCGCTCCTGCGCCATCATATTGGCAAGAAATGCTGTACCGGCGACCGGCCTCCCCTGCGTTTCCTGCACGGCGGTTTGCGTGGCGATGTCGTTGCCAGCAATCCGATAGACGAAATCCGCACCGGCCGCGCGAGCCGCCCGTGCCAGCGCATAATTATAACCGATCATCCGGCCGTTTAAGGTGCTAACGATATCAGGTGCATGCTCAGCTATCGCGCCGGCATAATCGGCTGCAAGCATATCGGCAGCATGTTCGCCGGCATCTTCCAGTGCATCAATTTTTACGAACCGCACGCCATGGACTTTTTCCAGCCGTTTGCGATGCCTGTCATCATCGGGCGGAAGGTCCCGCATCAAGAGCGTTATCGACGCCTGCTCGTGCAGATCGCTCAGCAGGCTGGGATATTTATAACTGCCGCGAATTTCCCAGTCACGCTGGTTATGGGCGGCATAGGCCGGTTCGAAAAAGGCGATGTGTGTCACGATGAAAGGACTGTGCGGAAAAGCTGCGGAGGAAACAAGTTAGAGCGAAAGTCGCTCACGATTGTTGACGAACCAGCGCCAGCTTTCTTCCAGCCCATCACGCACCGCAATCTGCGGATCATAGCCAAGCGTCGCGCGTGCGTGGCTGATGTCACACCAGGTATGGATGATCTCGCCATCGCGAAACGGCTGATAATCGACCGCGATGTCCTGCCCGCTGATTTCACGCAGCATTGCAATGATGGCGTTAAGCGGTGTTCCGATGCCCGTGCCAAGTTGGATTGGTCCGGTTGCGTCGGATTCCAGTGCCGCGATGATGCCATCCGAAAGATCCTGTGCATGCACATAATCGCGCATTTGTTCGCCATCGCCATAAACGATCAGCGTTTCGCCTTTCAGTATCTGTTTGATGAAATGCGCGACCACGCTGCCCTTGTGCCACGAGCGCGGGCCATAAACGTTGGAAAAACGTAACGAAGCCGCCTTCATGCCGTAGCTGGCCGAATAAGCGGAGCAATAACCCTCAACAGCCAGTTTGGAGGCGCCATAGGGTGATGCAGGCGAAGCGACCATGCCTTCATGCACTGGTGGTTCGGCTTCCCCGATAATCGCGCCGCCGGTTGATGCATTGACGATTCGGTTTACACCCAGCCGCCGCATCGCCTCAAGAATAACCAGGCTACCACCAACATTCACATCGAAATTGAACTTTGGCTCGTTAATCGATGGAATAACGCGCGTATCTGCGGCCAGATGGACCACGGCGTCCGCACCATCAAGCGCGGTTTCGACCGCTTCGGAATCGCGAATATCGCCCTTGATAAATATAGTATCACAATCGGCGATTGCCTCCCGCGAACCAAGCACTTCGCTATCAAGCACGACAAGCTCATGCCCGCCCAATGCATCCAGCCGCGCGATCAGGTTGCTACCGACAAAGCCAGCGCCGCCGGTCACCAGAATCTTCATTGTAATTGCCTTCCACTGATTTGAAGTGCTTGCTATAAGTCCGGTCGCATGATCGCAATTCATTTCCCTACCGAAGACCCAGAAGAAACCGGCTGCGCCATCCGACCGTGGCGGCAGTGATTCCGAACAGCACCAAACTTGGCCGCAAAGCAGGCCGCCTGCTTGGCCGTTGGACGTCGAAGCTGTTGAGACAAAAACAGCCTCTGCCGCCACAGCCCATGTCGAAATCGCGCCGCATTCAGGCAAAATGGGCCGAACTCCAGGACGGTATTCCCGCGAGGCTCCGACGCATAGAATCGTTGCTGGCCAACAAGGACATCGACAGCGCCGCCGATGTCGCGGCGTGGTTCCAAAACTATCGAGATATGTTGGACCTCTATTTCTGGCTGGAAGATCCAGAAACTTCGAAAGCTGCCCATTTCGCTTATTCCGTCGATTTGCGTCATGCTTGTGTCAATTATTGTCCCACACTGATCGAAGCGGTTCCACGTTTTGGCTATCATGGATGGGCGAGGAAAATACGAGAATATGTTGGCGGCGCGGACGTCCTCGATATTGGCTGCGGTTCTGGCCTTTACGGCACAGCTTTTCTAATGATGGGAGCCAAAAGCTATACCGGCGTCGATCCCTCCATGGCCCTCGATTCCCGCCGGATAAAGGACAAAACCAAACGGAAACCTGCAGAACTGCCGATGACGTTGCGCGAAATGAGCGATAGATGCCCGGCAATCACGTTGATCTCAGAGACCTATGAGAATTTCAGCGCCGCCCACAAGTTCGACCTCATCTCGCTCCATAACGTGACCGAACACCTCAACAATATTGATACCATCCTGCTCGACGTCCGGCGCCATGCGCGAGATGATGGTCGACTCGTCTATAATCATCACAATTTCTACTGTTGGAACGGACATCATGGCGCACCTCGCAATGCGGCCCAAATCGACCCGGCATCGTGCGATCAGCAAAAATTGATCGATTGGAATCATGTCCTCAACGCTGACCGATTTTTGTCAGACCATTACCTGAAAAAGAAACTGAATCGGATCCGGATCGACGAATTGAAGCGGTTGACGCGCATCAACTTCGATATCGATAGCTGGTCCGAAAACCCCTCTCCGCCGGACGTATTGGAACGACTGACACCAGAAATCTGGGACAAGTTGCAGGCCTTCGACAATAGCTTAACCCGGACCGACCTTGAGACCAATGTGGCGATTTGTGTCGCGACGCCAAAACAAAACCCGTCGCAGGAAGGACGAGATGATGCAGCGGGATGATTTTACTGTCCGCAGCTTCCCATCTCTCGCAGCGTTCCAGAGCGACAAGCCGGGCAAACTCCGTATCTTGATCGCAACAGAGGAAATTGTCGGGCCTGTGCGCAATGGCGGTATCGCGTCCACTTACTACCATCTCGCGCGGGGATTGGCCGCCGAAGGGCATGACGTCACCATCTGCTATCTCAAGGGCCGCGAGGTCGAAAACGAGACCGCTGAGCATTGGGTTGAGCATTACGCGCAGTTTGGCATCACTTTTGTGCCCCTGCCCGATCTCGGAGAGCCTCTCGCCGGGGCAAGCGCCAAATGGCAGGCGCGTTGGCTGTCCTTTTACCGCTGGCTCAGAGACAGCGAGCACTTCGATATTGTCCATAGCTCGGAATGGCGTGGGGGAGCTTTCTACGCGCTTCAGGCGAAGCGGCTTGGCCTCGCATTTCAGGATACGCTGTTCGTCATCAAGACATCATCGCCCTATATCTGGAATCGGCACTATCAAATGCAACCCATCGACAATGTCGATCTACTCATTGCCAGCTTTGCCGAGCAGAAATGCGTTGAATGGGCCGACATGGTGGTCGGCGGCAGCGCCCATCTGCTGAGTTTTATGGATCATATCGGCTATAGCTTGCCGGAAGGCCGCACCTATGTGCAGCCCAATATCGTCGATTTTTCCGAAGTCATAGTCGAAGACAAGCGGCCCGAAAGGGATTTTGGCGATCTGGTGAAAGCCCGGGAACTCGTCTTTTTCGGGCGGCTCGAACCCCGCAAAGGGCTCGATCTGTTCGTGCTGGCTGTCGATATGCTGGTTGCACAAGGCGTGGCAATCGGCCGTGTCACCTTTCTGGGTAAGCCGGGAGAACCTCTGGCAACACAACAAGGCATGCAGCCGCTGGATTTCATTAGAGAGCATGCAGAACACTGGCCGTTCCCGGCCGATATCGTCACCGACCTGAACCAACCCGAAGCCTTGTCGCTCATGTGTTCGCGCGACATGATCGCCGTGATGCCGTCCTTGATCGAAAATTCAACGATGGCGGTTTATGAAGCGCTGGTTCACAAAATCCCGTTCATTGCCAGCGATGTTGGCGGCACTGCAGAACTGATTAATCCGGCAGATCACGGCGAAACACTGGTTCCGCCGGACACCGAAGCGCTGACACTGCGTATTGGAGCTGCGTTGGAAGACGGCCAGCCACTTGCCCATCCCGCGTTCGACAATGATGCCAACCTTGCGACATGGTATGGCTTCCACCGCTATGTCGCTGCCGAAGGCATCGCTGCGTTAACACCGGAAATTGCGACACCAAGGGCGCGCGAAACCGTTGGATTGATCATTCACGCGGCGACTTCAGAAGCTCTCGACAATGCCCTTGGGCAAGCGCTGACTGCTGAAGGCATGGATGCAATCAGCCTTTATACAGCGATCCAAATCAGCGACTCTCAACGCAAAGCGATCGACGAGCTTCCTGCTGACAAGATTACGCTGATTGAAGCCATAGGCACGGCTGCGGGGGCGTGTTTCAACAAAGCTCTGGAAACCGCTAATACCGATATTTTGATCTTCCAGGCCGCGAATGATGTTGGATTCAAAGCTGGATTTGCGGAGAAGCTGCGATTGGCCAGCGCCGCGCAACCCGCTGCATTGTTCACAAGCCTGTTCGAATTTGCGGCGGACGCCGAAGGCGGAAACCCCGATACGGTCTTCGCTCCAATGGGCGATGATCCGGCAAGTCAGGCGCTGACTGGTGCGGCTTATGGCCTTGAACTGGTGGCGGGCCGCGCATCGTCTTTCCGCGACCTTGGTGCCTTCGAGGCTTATCGCGTGCCCAAGGGCATGGTGCATGAATATGTCACGCGCGCCGCCCAGCAACACCGTGACCTTTTCGTCATGCCAGAAACGTTAATCACGCATGGCGGAGACTATGCCAGCATCACCGAACAAACCGGACATGGTGCCTATCTTGCACAAAAGGCGATGATTGACGCCGCGACCCTGCCCGCAAAAAAGTTATTGCTTCACAAATCGGCCGCGGTACGCGCTCCGGGCAATAGCGGACGCATTATTCTTGGCCGCGCGCATCGAGAAGATGGCGAAACGGCCTGGCTCACCAATGTAGAGAAGATGGGCAAGCTATCAGATCCGCCGCCCAATCGTCACCATGTTCTGCTTGGATTTGAACGCGACGAAGCTCGACTTGATTTCGCCGTGCTGCATGAAGGCACTTTAGTAATCCGCGCCAATGGCAACCCGGTTCGCGAAGAAACGAACTTCGGCAAACGCAACATGTTCACTCAAGGCAGTATCGAACTGCTGCCCTTCCTTGAAGATAGTGACCGGTTGCGGCTCCGTATTGAGTTTACACGAGGCGCCAGACTGCGTTTTGCGTCGATCCTTGTCCAACGCGTTGAAGAAGGCATCTATTTCCTGAGCGCACGCAGCCTGATCTATTGGGACGGGGATTTTGCTGAAACCATGTCGTTGATCGGCGGTGAGAGACGACCACCGGAATTGCCTCCGTTGCGGCGTTTGGCGGAGAAAAAGGCATCCCTGGTCAGCCGCCTGCGCCGGGCTCAACGCTAGGTCACGCTCTGCGCCGCATACTGGCGAACGTCGCTACGGGTCCCACTTTGGGCCATAACCAAGAACCAGCGCTGGATTCCTCGGCGCTGCGGGGTATAGGTACAGCACGGTCGCATGATTTGGATTTGCACACCGACCAGAGAGTCGGACGCGCAATGACATTGTTTTTCGAGGGAGTGTACATGCGTTGGTTTGTCGGTTTTGTAGGGATGACAAGCTTTTTCGCGGCCATGATACCATTGCAGGCATCGGCTCAGAGCCTGCAACCAAGCCTCGAAGATAGTTTTCGCCTTGGATCAGGGGCCGGCCTTTTGTGCCGGGTACAATCTCGTCTAACTGACCCTGCTCTCGCAACGATGTTTGACCGCGCTTATTCCATCGTATGCCGAGATGCTGCCGAACCGATCGGCCAGATTTATGCGCTGCGTGCCAATGCTACACCGGACCCCATCACACGGCTGGCACAATTGCGCGCGTCCAATGTTGGATGCGGCGCAACCGAAACCGCGGTTGACCTTGAGACGATCGGCAATACGCGCAGGCTGGATTGCACGCTCAACGCCGCGCCCGTTGGTTATACTGTCTACAGGCATCAGGGCGATAACACCGTATATGTGGCAGAAGGGTTCGCGGGCTATGATAGTGCGCTGAGGCTCGGGCTGCGGACAATCGTTGCCGATCAAACCTTGCCCGGAACACTTTCCATCGCGACCACGGGAATGGGCAATGCCGCCGCCTTTGCGCGAATTCAGGCTGGCTCGCTGGATAGTGATCAAGCATTGGCGGAGGGATATCGCCGTAACAACAGCGGCGATTATGCTGAGGCGGCCGAATTTTTTGAAACATTGTTCCGGCGCAATGCTGCTGAGAACGATCCACAAGCTGCCGAACGCGCGGGTGAATATCTGATCAACCAGGCGCTTCAACAGTCCAATCTCGGCGCTTTCGAAACGGCTGATGCAACCTATGCTCGCGCGCTTGCAATCCCGAGCGCAAGCCCCACCCAATTGCGTCTCCGCCGGAATTTTCAAGCCCTACACCTTCTGAACCAACAGCGGGCCGATGAAGCGCTGGAAATTCTGGATAAAGGCCTTGCGGCGTTGATGACTCCGGGCATTGACGCGGGTCAGGCGGCTATCACGGAATCGACATCACAACAGATAAACAGTGGCAGCGAGTTTGCCCGCCAATTGGGCGGCGAAGAAAGTGAACGGCTGACTGTCGCGGAGCGTGCAATCATTCTCGACGCTCAGGCGCGGCAGCTGCGCGGATCTATTCTGCGAATGCGCGGATATGATGATATTGCAGTTACCGTGCTGACCGAGGCCTTGGAAGCCGTGGAATCCGTCCGCGATGGCCGGGTACGCTCGACGGCACGGCTACGTGCTCAAGCGTTGACCGAACTGGCGGGCATCGCCGAGACACGCGGTAATAACGGATCGGCCGAAGCGCGCTTGCGTCAGGCTTTGGGGCTGTTGGAAGTGCAATATCCGCTGGCCATCGCAACCAGTGCAACCAAGGCTCGGCTAGCAGCCTTCCTTGCGCGGCAGGGAGATACCAATACGGCGCTTTCGCTCTTCGCTGAGGTTGTTTCTGAAAACAGCGGCAGGGCGACGCCGCGCACCAGCTTGGAAAATCAGCTGCTGCCCTATTTCGAGCTCCTGCTTAGCGAAATGGAAACGAACCCGTCGCTTATCAGCGATTTCTTCCTGGCCAGCGAAACACTTGTCCGACCCGGCGTTGCCAATACGCAAGCCGTGCTCGCCCGCGAACTCAGCAATGGCAATGATGAAGCCGCGAGACTTTTCCGGCAGTCGGTTACCCTAACCCGGGCGGTTGAAGGGGCACGCACTGAACTTGGACGGTTGCGCGCGCGCGAACAACAGGATGATCTGTCCAACGCGCGGATCGCCGCGCTTGGTGCTGAGCTTGGTGAGCTCACCGCAGAACAGGCGGCCACACAGGCTGAGCTCAGTCGCTATCCTCGCTATCAGGCGGTTTCAACAGAAGCTCTGAGCATTGAAGATTTGCAGGCGGCATTGCAGCCCGGCGAAGCCTATTTCAAGCTGAACGAAGTGGCCGGGCAGGTTTATGGCGTCTTCGTTACGAATGAAGCGGCACAAGCGTATCGCGCTGGTATCGATGCGGCGACGCTCGACCAGCGGGTCACCGCTTTGCGCGGGACCATCTCGACCATCGAAAACGGAGTTCGGCTGACCTATCCATTCGATGTCCGCCTTGCCCATCAGTTGTTTACTGAACTGATCGGCCCCGCAGCGGACAGGATGGCCGGGGTCGAACATCTGATCTTCGAGCCCGATGGAGCGATGCTGCGCCTCCCCGCCAATTTGTTGGTCACCGAAGAGGCCGGCGTGCGAGCCTATGAACAACGCGCGGCCATCGCTGGCAATGACATATTCGACTTTTCGGAGGTCGCCTGGCTGGGCCGCGATCGGGCGATTAGCACGGCCCTTTCGGCACGCGGCTTTCGCGATGTTCGCAATTTACCGCGATCCACCGCTTCACGGCAATATCTTGGACTGGGTGAGAATTCCCGGCCCATGGCCCGTGTGCGTTCTACAAATCTGGAACGAGGACAGATTGATCCGCGTTGCGGCTGGCCAGCCAGTTTCTGGAACGCACCAATTTCGGCTCGGGAATTGCGAACCGCGCTGCGCCTTGTTGGCAACGATGGCTCGGCAATTGTAACAGGAGGAAGTTTCACCGACACCGCCATCATTGAGCGAACCGACCTCAACGATTTCCGTATCCTCCATTTCGCAACCCATGGCCTGGTGACCCAGGCCCGGCCAAACTGCCCCCCACTGCCAGCACTTCTCACTTCATTCGGCGAAGGAGATGGCTCGGATGGGCTCCTGGAGTTCGGCGAGATATTTGATCTCAAACTCGATGCCGATCTCGTCATTCTTTCCGCATGCGACACCGCCAGTGCCGCTGGCATTGCCGTTTCGGAAGCCGCAGGCCTAACCGGCGGCACATCTGCGCTGGATGGACTTGTTCGCGCCTTTGTAGGCGCCGGAACACGAACAGTGATTGCCAGTCATTGGCCCGCTCCCGACGATTTTGAAGCTACTGAGCGTTTGGTCACCGGACTGTTCGAAACTGGACCGGGTGTCGCCCTTGGGGCAGCCATGCAATCGGCCCAGCAGCAACTTATGAATGATCCGGCAACCTCACACCCCTATTACTGGTCGGGTTTTGCAATCATCGGGGATGCCATGCAGACCTTGGTTCGCGCCAACTGATGCGTTGCAAACAAGATCAAAACAGCACGGCTGATCATGAATAGCCCCGCAGAGAGCCCGTTCTGGACGCGAATACGGCGTGCAAGGCGCGAAATAGGTCCGCTCAGGATGGGAGCAAGCCTGATTCTCCTGATCCTTGCCCTTTTCATCGCGCGGTACAGCTGGGCAATGCCGTTTACCGACGAGATCGAACGGGTGCTGTTCGATGTTCGGGCAAGCTATGCGATGGAGCAGGTCGAGGAAGACGATCGGATTGTCATCATCGTTTATGACGAAAATACCCTTTTCGACACAGGTGTTCGCTCACCGCTTGACCGGGAAATTTTGGCCCGGGCGATGACAAATATCGATGCGTTGAGCCCGCGATCAATCGGTGTCGATATTCTGATCGACCAACCCACGCCTAGCGATCAGATTTTGGCAGATGCGCTTCGAGCGATGACAACACCAACCTATCTCGCTTTTGTCAGCATGGAGAATAATCCACTTGAAATCCAACCGCGCCAGGAAGATTTCAGACAGGCCTTTTTCGACAGTGTAGATACTGATGCCATCAATACCGCCAGTGTATTTTTGCAGACTGATCAGGACAATGTGAATCGCAGCTGGCCCACGCAACCCCGCAACATACCGCCGTTACTGGGCAATGCTCTCGCGCCGGGTCACGACGCCTATCGCGATCATCGGGGAAGCATTGTCTATCGACGACCACTGTATGAAGGCGGCGCGGTTTTTACGATGCTGCCAATCGATTTCTTCGCCGATCCTGAAACAGCCGCAGGCATGGCAGATTTTGTTACTGATCGTTACGTGTTGATCGGTACCGACCTGCAAGACAGGGACCGGTTTGAAACGCCATTATCGCGCATAACCGGCTCTGTAACAGGCGAACAGGCGGCCGAAGGCGAGTCGGCTGTAACGACGCTGCCTGGAGTGGTAGTGCATGCCCATCTCCTCGCTCAAATGCTCGATGGTGTCATGATGAGTCCTGTGCCGGGATGGACGCTCTGGGCCGTGGCATTTGTCGTCGTGATCTGCGGAGCGTTAAGCAGCCTCAGCGATTTTCGTTTGTGGAAACTCGCGCTGCTGATCTTCATACAGGCGGCATGCCTGATTGTGATCCCCTTCACGCTTCACCGAACGGGAATAGACACTCAGAACTTACCCGTATTCGGTGGTATTGCCGGTTGGATAATCGCTTTCACCACGATCGGCGCTGCCGCGCGATCCGTGGGCGCCGAACAGCGCCAATATGTACAAGGCGCGCTCAACAAATATCTACCGGCCGATGTTGCCGCGCAAATCGTTGCCGATCCCGAGCGCCTTTCTCTGCGCGGAGAAAAACGTGCAATCTATGCCGTTTTCACCGATCTTGAAGGTTTCACGAAGCTCAGTCATGCGATCGAACCGGAGATGGTTGCCCAGCTGCTTAACAATTATCTCGACAAGATGAGCGAGATCGTCCTCGAATATGGCGGGACAATCGACAAATTTGTCGGTGACGCCGTCGTTGCTTTTTGGGGTGCTCCGATTGCCAGGCCCGATGATGCTGATCGCGCAGCCCAATGCGGCATAGCCATGTGGCATTTCGGGGAAAAATTTCGCGAAAATGTGCCCGAAGGCGTGCCTCCCATTGGCTGTACCCGGGTGGGCCTCCACTATGGGGAGGCGATTGTCGGCAATTTCGGCGGCGCGGAACGCATTCAATATACGGCGCTCGGCGATGCAATGAACACCGCAGCGCGCCTCGAAAGCGCAAACAAGCAAACCCACTCAGTCATGCTGGCCAGTTATGAGGCGATCGAGACAGTAACAAAGGCAGATTTCCGCTGTTTAGGGCGCGTAACGCTCTCAGGCAGGGCCACACCGGTAAAAATTTACGAACCTGTGCTCGAAATCACCGCAGGTTCAGCTGAGATGCTCGATACGCTGTATCAAGAATTTGAAAACGGGAATGAACAGGCCCGCGAAAAAATTGCCGAATTGGCGGCTGAACATGCTGACGACAAAGCATTGCAAAATTTCGCGGAACGCCTGATCACCACTGAACCAGGAGGTAGTTATGTTTTTCAAGGCAAATAAATCAGCGCTTTATGCGGTCATGGGCATCGCCCTTGCATCGACCGGCAGCGCAGCATTGGCAGACGTTCTCGTAACCCGTTCATCCGGCTCTATTGCCCGCGAAATCCCGCGTGGCACGCGACTCAGCGATACGCAGACTATCCGCCTGAGCGCCAATGATCGCGTCACAGTGCTGACAAGCAGCGGAACACGTCAGTTCAACGGCCCCGGCCGCTTTCGCGTTAACGGGCCAGTTCGCGTAGCATCCGGCTCGATCACGACGAGCGGCCGGAATGGCACGGCACGTACCGGGGCCAGCCGTGGACCCTATGCCGCTATGATGCGCACGCCTTGGCAGATCGACATCACAGAAGGCGGACCTTTCTGCTTTGTCGATGGACAGGCGTTGACCTTCTGGCGCGGCAATGCCTCGATCGATGCCGAGGTCATTGTGACCCGCGTCGCGGATGAGGAAAGCATCACGGTGAATATGGCCGAGGGTGAGTATGCGCAAAGCTGGCCTGAGGGCGTTGCGGTAACCGGCGGAACCTACAGGATCGTAATCCAGGGAAGCACATCCCATGCGCTTATGGAATTTGTGCCGATTAATGTTGATGCGGATGATGCAGTCGCGGTCGGCGGGGCTTTCCTCACCAACGAATGCAATGGTCAACTCGAAGCTATGACTGCCATCTCTGATGTGGTCTTAGCGTCCAACGACTAGCGCGGCAAAATGCCGATTTTTGGGCTTTCGCTGCTTGTCAGTGTTCGCCGATACTGACACTTAATATTCGCTCGCTAATCAGCTTCTGGTCGCAAAGGGGGTTAATGTGAGCACGGAAACAGTACGGATACCTTTTTTGAGGCTAAGAGGTGCCGAGGGAATAAATAGCGACCACTCAATATTCCAGTTCGTGGAATAAATGGGGAATCGCTGTTCTACGGGGGGAAGTGCAGCGTGTTACTGCGATTATCTGGATTTTTTGCACTTGCTGGTATTGCGGTAACAGCACCCGGTGCAGCTATCGCTCAAGCGGGACCGGCACCAACTCGTGAGGAAATTCAACCAGATCGCCTGAACCCGGTTGCTGACCGATTATCACGCAACCTGGAAGTTGAAGGCGGCATAGAACGTGCACCCTGCCCTCTGGCCCAACCGCGCTTCGCCAATATTCGATTTCAGCTCAATGATGCTATTTTCGCCAATCTCGTCGGGATGTCGGCAGACAGGCTGCGACCGTCTTTTGCCGATTATCTGGGGCAAGAGGTTCCGATCTCCATTGTTTGCGAAATTCGTGACCGAGCTGCCTCGATCCTGCGATCGGAGGGCTATCTCGCGGCGGTTCAGGTTCCGCCGCAGCAAATCGGTGATGATGGCATTGTTCACTTCGACGTACTGATGGCGGCCATGTCCCGCATCCAGGTGCGCGGCGATGCCGGGAACTCGGAAAATCTAATCGCAGGGTATCTGCAGCCACTGAGCGATATGGAAGTGTTCAACCAGCGAGCGGCTGAACGCAGCCTCCTGTTGGCGCGCAATCTACCCGGTTTCGAGACGCGCCTGACGCTGCGCCCGGCAGAAGGCTCCCCTGGCGAAGTGATTGGCGATGTCCGCGTGGAACGAACGCGGCTTGTCCTCGAAGGCAATATCCAGAATTACGCCTCGCGCTCAACGGGCCGGTTTGGCGGACAAATCCGGGCACAAATCAATGATGTCACAGGCTTGGGCGACAGCACGACCCTTGCAGTCTTTTCCAGTGCCGATTTCAACGAACAAATTGTGGTCAATGCTGGCCACAGTTTCGCGATCGGCAATAATGGCCTGCGGCTCGGTGGCGAATTCACTTATGCTTGGAATGACCCGACCATTGGCGGTGTCAGTCCTTTTGATACCCAGACGCTCGTGGCCGGGATCAACGTCAGCTATCCCTTCATTCTAGATCAGGCGACGAGCCTGGTCGGCACCGCCGGTTTCGATTTTATCGATCAAGACGTGCGCTTTGGCGGCGTAGCGTTGAACCGAGACAAGCTGCGCGTCGCCTTTGCACGCGGCGCACTATACACGATGGATCGGCGCAGCATTGATGGCATTGACGGGTATAGTGCCGCGGAACCCCGCTGGCGGCTTGGAATTGCAGGAGAGCTGCGGCAGGGCTTCGATATCTTCGGTGCAACGGAGGCAGGGCTTTCGCCGACGATTTTGGTCCCGCAAACACGGGCAGCGGGCAAATCTGATGCGACTGCTCTGCGCGTTAACGGCCTTGCGGAACTGCGGCCGACCCCCAATCTCGCTTTCGTTCTCGAACCGCGGCTCCAATGGACCAGCACCTCGCTGCTTTCTTACGAAGAATTTTCCGGCGGCAATTATACTATTGGACGCGGATATGATCCCGGATCGGTCATTGGTGATCGAGGCTTCGGGTTTCGTTATGAAGTCCGTTACGGCAGCGGCATGCCGCGTACGAGGGAAAGCTGGGCATTACAGCCTTATGGCTTTTTCGACGCGGCCTGGGTCGACAATGAAGATCCCGCTGCGTTGGGCGGAACCGGAAGCGACGAACTTTTCTCCACCGGCGTCGGTCTGCGCGCCAATTGGGGTGATCGCGCACGGCTCGATACAACCTTTGCAATCCCGCTGAGGCGAACGGATTTCCAGACCAGCAGGCCAAGTCCACGGCTGTTATTGTCGCTACTCGTACGGTTTGCGAGCTGACATGGATAGCAAGAAAGACACCATTGGAAACAGACGATGACCGGCACTCGATCAGCAACTCAGCGACCGACGCGATCCACCAAGGCTATGTTCCGCGGTGGATGTGCGATCACTGCGCTCATCGGCTCGATCGGTGTCATCACTCCTGTCCATGCCCAGATTGCTGGGCGCCCGGGTGGAATGATCGTCGAGAATATTCCGCATGCCCGCGCGCCCGGATTTGCACCCGTCAACACGCCCTTCGCATCCTCTTTTGGCGACACACAGCTAGCCGGAAACAACGTCCAGGCGACAGCGAACTATTTCGGTGCAGATATCAATTTTGCGCCAGCTGCTGGCGGGGATGTCGTCACACTGCTGACTAACGAAGCAATCATTGAATGGGACACATTTACGGCGGGTTCCGTCGGCAACGACGTCGATTTCTTGGACTCGACCGGAAGTCTGCGTTTCACGGCCGACGGTATCGACTTCACGGTCCTAAACCGTGTTTCGACCGGCACGATCGACAGTCCGATCCGCATCGACGGTAACATCACCAGCGATATAAACGGCGTCACCGGTGGTAATGTCTGGTTCTACAGCGCCGGTGGAATCATCGTTGGCGCAACTGGGGTGTTCGATGTCGGCAGCCTTATCCTGACGACGAATGCTATCGATACGAGTGGCGGTCTGGGCACTTCGGATGCTCCAATTCCATTTCTCGGTGCCGCCAACAGCACATCAGCCGTCGTCATCGAACCGGGCGCTACCCTGAGCGCCTTGAATAATGGCAGCTATGTCGCGCTCGTCGCGCCGCGTGTCGTTCAGGGCGGCGTTGTCGATGTCAACGGATCGGTCGCCTATGTTGCTGCGGAACAGGCCAATCTCACCATCAATAACGGACTGTTCGACATCACGGTAACCGTTGGCACGACAGACGCCAACGGGGTCGTCCATACCGGAACGACACAAGGGCCTGCGGAAACCCCTGTTCCGGCAGGATCAGGCGGATCGCCTCCCGCTGTCCCGGACCCGCAAGCCATCTATTTTGTAACGGTCGCCAAGAATGACGCCGTTACTATGCTGGTGTCCGGCGATATCGGCTACACTCAGGCGATCAACGCTACTCAGGAGGATGGAGAGATAATCCTCAGCGGCGGCTACAATGTCAGCGTTGCAGGCGGTTCAACGGCACCGACCGTGGAATTTTCCGAAAACCCGGTCGGCGGAGGTGAAGTCGGGGTCCAGTTCGGTGCAAACAACACGGTCCTGACTAATGATCTCACCGCGCAGATGACCGGGTCGGTAGATCTACTGCTCAATGGAACAACCCTCAACGCCCAGCAAAATCTCACTCTTCGTTCCGCACGCTCCATCGGCGTGAACGCCGATGGCGGTGGCGGGCTTACGGTTGACGGCAATCTCATTCTCGATGTCAGTGATACAGGTGCCATCGACGCAACGCCGGGTTCGAATGGCGCGGATGCAATTGCGGGCGATATTCGCGTCGATATCGGGGACGGCGGTTCGTTCAGCGTAACGGGCACGGCAAACTTGCTCGCGAATGCAACCGGAGGCATCGGCACCGACAGCGCAGGGACTGCCACGGGCGGGTCCATAACTATGCTACTTTCCGGCACAGGGGTAATCGACACCGGCATTCTGCTCGCCAGCGCTCAAGCAAAAAATGACATCGGATCGAGCATTCCGAATCCACTCTTGGGCAGCGATTCAATCGGCGGAACCATTACGATGACTGTGTCCGGCGGAACGCTATCCGCCACCCAACTTGCGCTAGATGCCAGTGCAGCTGCCCAGTCCGGAAGTACAAACGGTGCGTCCAGCAATGATGCGACGGCCGGCAATATCGCCGTGAATGTTACGGGGGGCGTCCACAGTATCGACTTTCTCACCCTGCAGGCGAGGTCCGAAGATGCGGGATCTTTTGACGCAATGGGAGATTCAATAGACGGTCTCGCGACAGGCGGTACATTATCGCTTCTTATCGACAATGCCACACTGAATATCGCAAACAATCTGACTATCGACGCCGCTACCGATGGCCAGACATCGACTGCGACGACCAGCAGCATCGACCTGACGGTGCGCAATAACGGCATACTCGACATCACCGGCAACATTGACCTTTCGACCTTTGCGCAGGGCGGCAATCTGGGCGTCGTAAACCAGGCAGGAACCATCGACCTTCTGATCGACAACGGAACGGTTACGAGCGATAATTTTTTCCTGAACGCCGTTTCCCTACTCGGCGATTTTGGTGGTTCTAGCCCGGCCAATGCAGCAGCCGGTGGGTCGATTAACGTCACCGCAACCGGGGGCGGATCGCTGTCCGTTACCGGTTTTTCAGGCATAAGCGCTTTTTCTTCCGCAACCACCGCGAGCAATGGAGCGACCGGTCAGGGCGGCGACATCCTGTTCGACGCGAACAACGGCTCGCTCCAGTTCGATGACAGCATGTTCGTCAACGCGAGCGGCGTCGGTAATTCCAATTCCGACCCGAGCGATACTGAAAATCGCGGATTGGGGACTGGCGGTACGATTACCTATCGCGTGCGCGGCGTGGCAGGTTCGATCATTTTGGAAGATGTCTTCGCCGATGCCAATGGTTCGGTCGAATTCGATGTCGAGAGCGGCGCTACGGAACCGGTCGGTGAAGGCGGCAGTGGCATTGGCGGGCAGATTGTCTTCGACCTACTCGGCGGCAGTTTTTCAGCCATCAATCTCCAGGCTGGCGCGGATGGTTTCGGCGGGCCGGGTGGCGGTGACCAGATGGTCGTTTCATCCCTCGCATCTCCCGCACCCTTCACATCGAGTGGCAATACGAACCCCCTGTTCCTCACCAATTTTGTCGGTCTTCCAACCCCGCTCGGCCCCGCAGGTTTCACGCCCTTCGCCCTGCCCATTGATCCAGCCGCCCGCGGCGGAGACGGCACTGGCGGCATGATCACTTTCAACCTGAATGGCAGTACGGCAACCGTCGCCGACCTCACGGTTTCGGCGAACGGCATCGGCGGCAGCGGCGGCGACGGCGACGGAGTGCTTGGCATCGGTGCCGGGAATGGCGGCGATGGTTTAGGTGGAACGGCGACGTTCAACGCGATTTCCGGCTCGTTAACCGTCACCAGTACACTCACCGTGGCGGCCACCGGCAATTCGACAACAGGCGGCAGCCGTGGCGGCTTCGGCCTTGGCTCGGATGCTGGCAGTGGCGGCGATGGCTTTGGCGGAACGGCGACGTTCAACCTCAACGGCACCTCGATCATCGATGCTTCGTCCGCTGTTGTAACCGTCTCTACCGATGGTTTTGGCGGTGCGGGTGGCAATGCCAGCCTCACCTTCAACGGCGCAACACCCGTTCCAGCAGGTCCTGGAGGAAACGGCGGGAATGGCACGGGCGGAGATGCAGTTTTCAACAATACGACCGGCACAATCAGCTTCGGCTTACTGACGACGCAATCAATCGGTACGGGCGGCGTTGGCGGAAGCAGTTCTGGCATCACGGTCGGTGAGGCTGTTGATGATGGCGGCGATGGCGGTGACGGAACTGGCGGTACCGCGACAATTAATCTCAATCAGGACGATCTCACAAGCCCGGTTTATACAGTTGAAGCCAACGGTGTGGGCGGATCAGGCGGCAGCGGCCTTGATGGCGGCAATGGCGGAAACGCATTCGGCGGCACGGCTGCGCTGAATGTAAATGATGCAGAGGTCCAGTTTGACGACCCGACGGTCCGAGCCATCGCAACCGGCGGAAACGGCGGCTTTTCGGACGGTATCAGCGGGGTTGGTGGGAACGGCGGAAACGCAACCGGCGGCGCAGCCCGGATCGAAGTCAGCGGAGCCAACGGATCCATTCCAGTCAGTTTCATCATATTGGAGTCTGATGCAACGGGCGGCGATGGCGGCAGCGGCGGCAACACGGCCTTTGGCGCCGGCGGTACAGCAGGTGATGGCGGCAGCGGCGGCGACGGATCGGGAGGAAGTTCCGAACTGGTAGCGCGGACAGGCGGAACCCTGACGATCAACTCTGCCAGTTTCACCGTTTCCAGCACGGGGCTTGGCGGTACCGGTGGCAGTGGCGGCAATATCGATATGATCGGCGGCGGTATCGCTGGCGATGGCGGCGATGGCGGCGTTGGAACGGGTGGCTCACCAACCCTGCTTGCCCAGGGCGGCACGATCTCAGCAAATGATGTTCTTCTGTCCGGCATTGGGACCGGAGGAGATGGCGGCACAGGTGGTACTGACTTTGTGGTCCAGATTGGAGCCGACGGAAATGGCGGCGATGGCATAGGCGGCAATCCTGTCATCGAGGTGCAAGAGGGCAGCCCCGGCATAATAACGCTCGGCGCGACTTCAATGATCGGAGACGGAACAGGCGGCGCAGGAACTGTCGGCGGAGCCAGCTTCGGCGGGCGCATCGACATTATCGACACCTCCACCGATCCGGCCGGCCTCATCACGATGGCCTCACTGACCGCGCAGGCACTGACGAGCTCAAGCGGGGCAACGAGCGGCTTCTTCATGACAGCAAATAGCGGCCCGGTCGCTGTTGCCGGAGATGTAAACATCACCGTCGGGGGTAATGCCGAATTCGCATTTGACGGCGATGGTCAGATGACGGTTGGCGGCGCTATGACCGTTATCAGCGGCGCGACCATCCTTGTCAGCCATTCAAACAATAGCGCGCCGACAAATTCGATTGATGTGGTGGGGACGTTTGATGCCATCGCGCAGGTCGATTTCAATGCCATGGCCGGATCGCAGATTTCCTCTGGCGGAGCGACCGATATTCGTGCCGAGGGAGATGCCTTCGCTGCAGACCTAGCAGCAATTGGCCGCATTGACCTTTCAGCGGGCCAGAACGCAATGCTCGGCAACGGCACCGTAACTGGCGGGAGTTTGGCTGTTATCCAAATCGCTGCTGGATCGGACAATGATCCTACAAGTCCGCTCTATGATCCGCAATATAATGCCACGGTCACCGGCAATGTCAGTTCGACCGGCAATGTTCGGGTTTTTGCGGGCGGCAATGCAATCTTCGAAGGCGGTTCTGTCCTCAGCGTCAATAATCGGGTCGAAGTGCAAACCGGCGATGACATCATTGTTGAAAGCGGCGCGACGATCAGCGCCGGCCTGAATCCCAGCATTCCACTGGATCCTTCTGATCCGTTCAACGATCAGGCAATTGTGAATCTCGATGCGGGAGGCCTCAGCCCCAGCCTTATTTCGCCAATTTTGACGCCTATCTCGTCGATCATTGTCGCCGGTACGCTGGAAGCCACAAATACAGCTGTCGTGCTGAATGCCGATGCTATTGATGGGCTTGGCGGAACAATCAACGCCAGTTCGATCAGTGCCGACGTCAACAACGCGCCGCCCAATGGCGTCGCCCAGTCGGACGATAACGGACTTCTCAGTGCCAATTGCCTCGAAGGCAATATCTGCCTTGGAACGCTCGCCGCGGATAACCGGGTCGAGATCGGCCAATCTGGCGTACCGATCCAAGCGATTATCGAAGGCGGCACGGTTACTGCGGACGCCATCTTGATCACCACGCGCAGCGATCTTGTTATCGGCACCGATGGCACTGTTTCAACCTTTGACGGGTCATCGGGAATTTTGTTTGAATCGACAGAAGGTAATGTCGAATTGCGCGATGCAGCGCTCACCAGCGATCTGCTTCAAATCATCGCATCCAATGGCAGCCTCCTCGGCACCGGATCGCTTACCAGCAGCAGCGATGTCGGCATTACGGTTGCCCAAGACATTTCCGCAACAACCATTTCCGCAGGCGGACAACTGACAACGGCCGCTGGCATTGGCGGCGGGCTGGAAGCGCAGTTTAACGTACCGGGAAGTATTTCCGTCGGCACCTTGACCCAGGGCGCCAATGTGAATGTCGATATCAGTGCAGGCAGCGATATAGCCTTTGGCCGGATCAATCTTCCTGCTCACGCAATCATATTGACGGCAAGCAATGGCAGTGCCTTCCTCGGCAGCAACAGCGCCACCGCAACGTCGATCACCATTGATGCGCAAAGCATCACGTTCAACGATCTCGACACGAGCGGGGCCATTGCGCTCAACGCAAGCGCGGGTGACATAACCGGATCGGGCCCCGGCGACCTCAACGCCGGTAGCTCGATCGATCTCGACGCGACCGCTGCCATAGCAACCGGAAATCTTTCGGCCCTTGCTTCGATCCTCGCAGATGCTAGCACGTCTATCTCCTTTGGTGATGTCACGGGTCGGGACATTCAATTTACCGCTGGCACGTCCATCACCGGCGACAGCGCTGTCTCACCTAGCGTGACCGGCGGGGTCGACCGCGTCATCCTCACCGCTGGCGGCACAGTTACCGTGGACACCGTTTCCGCTTTCGATACCGTCGATGTGGATGGCACCGCCATCACAATCGGCACCGTCGATTCCAACAGCGGCAATATCCTTGGAACAGGCGCGGTCGACATCGGATCGCTGCTCGGCGGCAGCCATGTCATCGAAGGCACGGCAGTCACGCTGGCCAGTGTCGATACAACCGGCGATCTCACGGCAACGGCAACGGTCGGCGATATCATCGTGGGTCCGCTGACCGCCGCTACAGCGACGCTCGATGCCGCGGTTGATGTCACGCTAGGCAATGCGACTGTCACTGGCGCCGTGTCCGTCAATGCTGGCGGTGCGATCACCTTTGCTGACGTTACGGCCCAGGACATTCAATTTACCGCTGGCACGTCCATCACCGGCGACAGCGCTGTCTCACCTAGCGTGACCGGCGGGGTCGACCGCGTCATCCTCACCGCTGGCGGCACAGTTACCGTGGATACCGTTTCCGCTTTTGATACAGTCGATGTGGATGGCACCGCCATCACAATCGGCACCGTCGATTCCAACAACGGCAATATCCTTGGAACAGGCGCGGTCGACATCGGATCGTTGCTCGGCGGCAGCCATGTTATCCAAGGCACAGTGATCACGTTCGGCACCGGAGATCTCACCGGCGATCTCACGGCAACGGCCACGGCTGGTGGATTGACCTTCGGTTCGTTGTCGGCCGGCGGAGAAATCACCCTCACCGCCCAAGATCTGCTCGAAGGTGATACACTGGCAGCAGGCGGTGACACTGCGCTGCGGTCCGCCAATGGCGCGGTCGTAATAAATACGGACATCGCGGTTACCGGCGATCTGGTCGCAAGCGGCGCAGCAATCTTGTTGAACGCGCTTGGCGAGCTGGCTGTAACAGATGCACGCGCAACCAACGGCGATATCGACATCATCACAGGCGGCGATTTGAAAGTGGATCAAGCGCTTTCAGTCGGTAATATCGCCCTCACCAGTACGGGTGGATTTGTTGCTGCGGGCAATCTGGAAGCCGGATTGGTTACCGTCACCCCGGCCAGCACAACTGCTGGCGGAAGTCAGTCTCCGTTCGGTAGTGTCGTCGGCTCGCCAGGGACCGGGGATATCACGATCAGCGCTGCGACGGACGCAGTCATCACCAATAACGTCAATGCCGCCAACGGGCTGTTTATCTCGGCAAATAATTCGACCGATATTCAGGCCCTTGCAACGGGTTTCATGATCGAAACATCCAGTGCCGATATCAATATCGGATCTACGGGCCAGCTTGGAACGTCGAACCTGACGCAGGATATTCTGATCGCCAATAGCAGCGGAAACACGTTGGTTCTGGGTGGTTCAGGAACGGCTGGCGCATTCAGTCTCGATGCGAACGAATTTTCTCGCATATATTCAAGCGGTGATCTGACCATCTTTACCGTGGCAACAAATGGTGCCGGGCCTTCAATGATCGTGGAAGATCTGACTGCTCAAGTCGCTACTGGCGCGGGCGGAACTCAGGACGGCGCGGTCGGCATGGCCGGAACGCTCACACTCGCTACGGAAGGCTCGATGCGTGTCAACGGCGCTCTGGCTCTCACGGGAGCCACCGCGAACAACACGCTAAATCTGTTCGGCGATCAGGCAATCCGGGTGAACGCAAATGGCGGTAATATCGCCGTGACCGACGCCAATGGCGGACTTGCCGGCCGGCTCGAACTCTCCGCTCAAACCATTGTCGCCGCGACCGACTCTGCCGTCGCTGATATCGCAGGCGCTACGGTGCCCGACGCGGACATCCGGCTCGCAAGCAATGACGGGATCGTCAGGGATGATGGTTTTTTCCAGGCCGATGGCATCAGCTTTTTCGTTGATAGCGGTATCTTCATCCAAAACAGCGCTGCGGGAACCGATTTTGATGATCGCCGCGGTTTCGTTGTCGGCGATGGCGGCATCTCCATTGCGGGCACTTCAATAGGCATAACGCCCGACATCGCCGTTAACGGTATCCAGCGGCAAAGCAATGGTACGGTCGTGACCGGGATTGCGATGATCACGCAAACCGTGCTCGATTCGGGCTCCTCACCCATGTCGACGATAAATGGTTGTCTTATCAGCGCGCCGGCAACGTGCGGAGCACCTCCGCCTCCGCCTCCGCCGCCGCCTCCTCCTCCTCCTCCGCCTCCGCCTCCTCCGCCTCCTCCTCCTCCGCCTCCTCCTCCGCCAGCGCCGGATACGCCCGATGACCCTGTGAAAGATCTCATCGAGGAAGAGATTGAAGAGCAACCGCCTGTGCAAGAGGTAACCACACCGCTGATCGAAACAGTTGAAATATTCCCCAACCGCGAAGGACCGGTCATCGATGATCCAGTAACAGGATCCGGCAATGAGGATCTGTGGATCATGGGTTCCGGCGTCGGTGGAAATGACGATTAGGAGCGATAACGGCAGTAGCGGTGAGCGAAATATTTGACCTTACCGCGTGAGATCGGCATCGCTGCCATCCATGACCGAGAGCCGACCCGCCCCGCTCACCCTATTCAACAGCCTGACTCGTCAGGCCGAGCCGTTCGCACCCGTCCATCCGGGCGAAGCGCGCGTCTATACCTGCGGCCCAACCGTTTATAATTTCCAACATATCGGAAATATGCGCGCCTATATCTTTGCCGATACGCTGGGGCGGACGCTGTCGTGGAAGGGCTACGACCTCACCCATATCATCAACATCACCGATGTCGGCCATCTGACGTCGGACGCCGATGCGGGTGACGACAAGATGGAAAAAGCGGCGAGCGCGGCGGGTAAGTCCGCCTGGGATATCGCGAAATTCTACACGGACGCCTATTGGCGCGATATCGAGCGGCTCAATATCCGCCAGCCCGCCAAATGGTCGATCGCAACCGACCATGTCGAGGCCATGATCGATTTTGCAAAAAGCATCGCCGACAAACATTGCTACGAATTGGACGGCGGCCTTTATTTCGACACCGCAACCGTTCCCGATTATGGCCGCCTTGCGCGGGCCAATACAGATGATGGTGAGAGCCGGATCGACCCGGTCGAAGGCAAGCGCCACCAGACTGATTTCGCCATCTGGCGGAAAACACCAGATGGTGAAACGCGCCAGATGGAATGGGACTCCCCTTGGGGCAAGGGCGCGCCGGGATGGCATCTTGAATGCTCGGTAATGAGCAAAATGTATCTTGGCGAGACGTTCGACATCCATACTGGCGGGATCGATCATCGCGAAATTCACCACCCGAACGAGATCGCCCAGAACCAGGCGCATAGTTGCTCGGCCGATACCGGCGCGAACATCTGGATGCACAATAATTTCCTCGTCGATCGCGGCGGGAAGATGAGCAAATCGGCCGGTGAGTTTCTGACCCTGCAATGGCTGGTGGATAAGGGGGTCCACCCCCTCGCCTATCGGCTCATGTGCCTCCAAGCGCATTATCGCAGCGAGCTGGAGTTTACGTTCGAAAATTTGATGGCAGCGCTAACGCGGTTAAAGCGAATGGTCATGGCGATTGACCAATTGCAGGTTCAAGCCGAACCCGCAGACCAGTGCACGCATCCGAAATTGCGTGAAATGCTTACCGCGTTTGATGCCGCCGTGTCGGACGACCTGAACACACCCAAAGCGCTGACCCATTTCGATGAAATATTGACGCAGAAGAAAATAGATCGCGGCCAAAAACTTGCGGCGCTTGGTGAAGTTGATGCGGTTCTCGGCCTTGAATTGCTGAGGCTGACTCGCGCTGACCTCAGGCTGCGACCAGCATCGGCTGAAATCGATGAAGCCGAGATCGACCGTCAGATCACCCTCCGTCAGGAAGCCAAAGCTAACAAGAATTTTCCAGCAGCCGATGCCATCCGCGATAAACTCGCCGCTCGGGACGTGGAGATCATGGATGGCGATCCGCTGCGCTGGGACTGGAGAATAACCGCATGACCGAACTGATAAAGGCCGCCCTGCCTGGCCTCGTAAGGCCGATGGTGGAACCGCATATCGAAGGGCTCGATGTTGCATGGTTCATGTCAACCGACGAGGCCGCAGATGCCGCCAGAACAGCCGAAATTGGCTGGTTCGACATGTATGACAAACCTAAAATGGGTGAGATCATCGAGAGTGCCGAAAATCTCAAATGGCTGAACACCATCTATGCCGGGCTGGATCATTTCCCGCTCGATACGCTGCGCGCGCGCGGCACAACCCTGACCAACGGTGTTGGTATCAATGCCATTCCGATTGCCGAATTCGTTGTCATGGGAATGCTCGCGGCCGCCAAGCGGCTAGATCATATCTTGGAAGCGCAAGCAAAAAAAACGACGCTTAACGGGCCGCCCGGCACGGTTGAACTGTTTGAGGGTAAGGTGCTTATCATCGGTTATGGTGCCATCGGCCAGCAGATCGCGAAAACTCTTTCCGGCTTCAACATGGATGTTACGGCTGTGCGGCGTACGCCAGACAGCGACCCGGCGATCATCGGAGTGGACGAATGGCGCGGCAGGCTGGCTGATTTCGATTGGGTCATCCTTGCGGCACCTGCGACGGACGAAACCCAGCATATGATTGGCGCGGACGAACTGGCAACCATGAAGAAAACAGCATGGCTCGTAAATATCGCACGTGGAACGCTGGTCGATCAGATCGCTGCGGCGGAGGCTCTTAAAAACAAAGCCATAGCCGGGGCGATTCTCGATACTGTCGAACCGGAGCCATTGCCTGCCGATGATCCACTTTGGGATGCGCCCAACACATTCCTGACCATGCATCTGTCCGGCAACGCCACGAGCCGTATGTTTGAGCGCGCGGCCAAGCGTTTTGTCGAAAATTTCGCGCTGTATAGCAAAGGCGAAACCATGATTGCCGAAGCAAATCTCGATTTGGGCTATTGACGGGTGACGCATCGAAAATGCGCGTGTAACATCTCGCCGGGTCAGCCGAACTTATTGCGTAACAGGGGATAATCACGATGACCAAGGCGTCCGATCTATTCATTCACTGCCTCGAAGAGGAAGGTGTCGAATATGTGTTCGGCGTCCCGGGTGAGGAAAATCTCGATTTTCTCGAAAGCCTGTCTCACTCCAAGATCGAGCTGATCCTAACGCGGCACGAACAGGGCGCGGGCTTCATGGCCGCCACCTATGCCCGGCACACCGGCAAGGTTGGTGTATGTCTCGCAACCCTCGGCCCGGGTGCGACCAATCTCGTTACTGCTGCTGCCTATGCGCAACTCGGCGGGATGCCGATCCTGATGATCACGGGACAAAAACCGATCAAGAGTTCCAAGCAGGGCCGGTTCCAGATCCTCGACGTGGTCGACATGATGGGGCCGATCACCAAATTCACGCACCAGCTTGCATCTGCCGATAATATTCCATCGCGGGTCCGGGAAGCTTTTCGTATCGCAACAACGGAAAAGCCCGGTGCAACGCATCTCGAATTTCCGGAAGATATCGCCGAGGAACCAAGCGATTCAACGCCGATCCCGCCAAGCCTCAGCCGGAGACCTATCGCCGAGGCCAAGGCCATTCGCGCAGCCACCAAACGGCTTGAAGCGGCAAAATCGCCGGTACTGGTTATCGGCGGCGGCGCAAACCGGACGATGTCGAGCCGAATGCTGACCCAGTTTGTTGAGAAGACCGGTATCCCCTTTGTCACGACCCAGCTCGGCAAAGGTGTGATCGACGAAACCAGCGACAAATATCTGGGCTGCGCCGCGCTTTCAGCTGGTGACTTTGTTCACAGGGCCATCGAGACGGCTGACCTCATCCTCAATATTGGCCATGATGTCATTGAAAAACCGCCTTTTTTCATGCACAAAGGCAGCGCCGAAGTGATCCATATCAGCTGCAATACTGCTGAAGTCGATCCCGTGTATTTTCCGCAAGTTGAGGTGATTGGCGACATCGCCAACGCCATTTGGCAGATCAAGGAGGATATCCTCCCGCAGGGCCATTGGAATTTCGACAAGATGATGAAGGCCCGCGCTGCCGAGGTAGAGCATACAGCCAGCCTCGACGATGACATGCGCCACCCCATCTATCCGCCACATCTGGTGAAAGCCGTGCGCGAGGCGATGCCGGCAAACGGGATCATCGCGCTCGACAACGGCGTCTATAAAATCTGGTTCGCGCGCAACTATAATGCCCGCCAAGCCAATACGGTGCTGCTCGACAACGCGCTGGCTACAATGGGCGCTGGCCTGCCGTCCGCCATGGGATCGGCGATGGTCTATCCTGATCGCAAGGTAATGGCGATCTGCGGCGATGGCGGCTTCATGATGAACAGTCAGGAAATGGAAACCGCCGTACGCCTTGGCCTCAACATCGTCGTGCTGATCTTGCGTGATGACGCCTATGGCATGATCCGTTGGAAACAGGCCAATATGGGTTTCAAGGATTATGGCCTGACCTTCGGCAATCCTGACTTTGTGAAATATGCAGAAAGCTACGGCGCCAATGGCCACCGGGTCGAAAGCGCGAGCCATCTGAAAGAGCTGCTTGATACCTGCCTCGGTAGTGAAGGCGTCCATTTGATCGATTGCCCGGTCGACTATTCTGACAATGACCGTATTCTCAACCATGAGATCAAGGAGTTAAGCGCGAAACTAGAGCTCTAAATTGAGCAAAGGAGACGCACATGCGCTATATTCAGGGCTTCATAGTCCCGGTGCCCGAGAGCAATAAGGAAGCCTATCGCAAACTGGCAATTGAAGCGGCTCCGATCTTCACAGATTACGGCGCTGAAAGAATAGTCGAGTGCTGGGGCGATCAGCTTTCTCGCGGCGAACAGACCGATTTCTTCCGCGGCGTCGATGCCCGCGATGGAGAGAATGTGGTTTTTTCCTGGATCGAATGGCCATCAAAAGCAGCCTGCGAGAAGGCGGCAACCGCGATGATGGACGATGAGCGGATGCAGGAACCGCCGGAAATGCCCTTTGACGGGAAGCGGATGGTCTATGCTGGCTTTGACATGATCACCGACAAAGGCGGTCACGACCGGCCGATAGGGTACGTCCAAGGCTATGTCGCGCCGGTTCCCGTGAACAACCAAGCCAAATTTCAGGCAATGGCAGAAGGCATGGCAGAGCTGGCGATGGATCACGGCGCGTTGAAGGCAATCGACGCCTGGGTCGCCGATATCGACGACGGCGAAGTCACTGATTTCAAAAAAGCGGTCAAAGCGCAGGATGGGGAAGCCGTCGTTTTCGGTTTTACCGCATGGTCGTCAAAAGAGGCACACAGCACGGGCATGCCCAAGATGCGGCAGGACGATCGTATGCCAGGCTCAGACTCTGCGATGCCCTTTGACGGAAAGCGGCTGATCTACGGCAGCTTTGACGTGTTAATGGATACTGCAGCAAGCGCCTGATCAACGGGCTGGAATTTCGCGACCGGCCGATCGAAGAATTAAGTGCGAAGTTAACGCTATAAACCACCAAAGAATGGCGTTCTGCGCTTGCCAGCACGGGCAAGAACGAACATAAGTTTTCCCAAGACGGGGTCGCAAATTTCGAACGGATGCAACAGCGTCCGATCTTTGTGCAGCACCATGCCAGGGGAGGCATATGGCGCGGAAAACGAACTGGGCGATCGGGCTCGCGGCATTGGCTGCGGCCTTTGGCTTTTCCGTAGGGATCGGCCAGTCGAACGACGCCACCGCAGCAGCGGCTCAAGCCAGCGCTAACACGCATGTCGGCGTCGCAAGTTGCGGCGGCACAACCTGTCATGGTCGGCAGGAAGCCGATGGCGCTGTTGTCCGGCAGGATGAGCTGATGCGCTGGCAGGAACCGTCCAGTGCAACCGGCTCGCATAGCCGCGCTTATGCGGTACTCACCAATCCACGCTCTCAGCGGATCGCCAATGAGCTTGGCATCGGCAACCCGGCCAGCGCGGCAATGTGCCTTGGCTGCCATAGCGATTATGTGCCTGCTGCACGGCGCGGGCCGCGTTTCCAGCTGTCCGACGGCGTGAGCTGCGAATCATGCCATGGCGGCGCGGGCGGCGGAGATGCCGGATGGCTCGCCAGTCACTATGCCGTCGGCAATACGCACAGCGCCAATGTATCTCGCGGTCTTTATCCACTTGAAAATGCGCGAGCGCGCGCCTCGCTTTGCCTAAACTGTCATTTTGGCAGCACGAGCGAAGGCCAATTCGTCAATCACCGGATAATGGCAGCAGGGCACCCGCGCCTTGTGTTCGAACTCGATCTTTTCTCGACGCTGCAGCAGCATCATGATGAGGATGGCGATTATTCCCGCCGCAAGGGCCGCACCAACCATGTGCAAATGTGGGCCGTGGGCCAGGCGACGTCTCTCGAACGCTCGCTAACATTGTTTCAGAATCAGCGACTGGGCACCGAAGGGATATTTCCCGAATTCGTCTTCTTTGATTGCCACACCTGTCATCGCAGAATTTATGACGATCCCAATGCGCGACCAACAGGCATTGCCAATCCAGCTCGGCCGATACCCAACGGTTTCCCGGCTTATCAAGACGAGAATATGATCATGCTTTCGGCGGCAGCGCGCGTGATTGCGCCCAATGCTGCAGACCGTTTTGATCGCGACAGCCGTGCCTTTCATGGCGCAGTCGCCGAAGGGCGTAGCGCTGCAATGGCTGCAGCCGCCCGCCTGAAAGACAGTTCTCGGCAGCTCGCTAACGCCTTCGCCTCGGCAAATTTCACTCGGCAGCAGAATTTCGCGATCATCAACGCGGTGTCATCCGAAGCAATCCGGCCGCGCTACACTGATTATGAGGGAAGCGTACAAGCGGTGATGGCCACCGATACGCTGCTCAACGCTTTGGTGAGTCAGGGCACGATCAACGAAAGTCAGGTCGGCGGCATCCGTGCGGATATCAACGCCGCCTATGCGGCAGTGCGTGCGCCCAACGCCTATCGTCCACTAGAATTCAGGCAGGCCCTTGGCCGTGCCTCTGCGGCAATCGGACGGTTACGATGAAAACTGGTTCAAAACTTACGGCGCTCCTGACGGCCAGCGCCTTTGTCCTCGCGTCATGCGGGGGTGGAGGTGGCGGCGGCACAAACGGAAATACCCAGGGAAATCCCGCGCCTGCGCCTCCCCCACCACCGCCACCGGCGGTTACACAATATGCGGTGCCTGCTCAGGAATCGCTTTCGGCGGTAGATGTCCAGCAAGTGATTGCCCAAGCAGCTGGCGAGGCGAATGCACGAGGGTTGCCAATCGCCATCGCAGTTGTCGACCGGGTGGGCAATGTTCTCGCCGTCTACGCAATGACTGGCGCGGATCTCTCGCTCACCGTTCCGGCCCCGCCCGGCACAAATTTTGATTTGCAAGGAACGGCCCTTCCAGCGCCTGCAGCTGCCGTCGGCGCAATCGCCAAGGCCATTACCGGGGCGTATCTCTCGTCCGGCGGGAATGCCTTTTCGACCCGCACGGCGAGTGAAATCGTGCAGCAGCATTTCCCGCCTGCCCCGACCACGGTCGGTCTTGAAAGCGGCCCGCTATTCGGAGTGCAGTTCAGCGCCCTGCCCTGTTCCGATCTTGTTGCGCGTTTCACCGGCGCGCCGGGCCCGAACGCCTTGATCGGGCCAAAACGATCACCGCTCGGCCTTTCTGCTGATCCCGGCGGTTTTCCTCTTTATCGCAACGGTGTCGTCATCGGCGGCGTCGGCATAATGGGCGACGGGATCTATGGCTTCGATCCGAACCGGCTAGACAATGACAATAGCGACGAAGAAGCGATCGCGCTCGCCGCAACGGTCGGCTTCGAACCGCCTGCGTCAATTCTCGCTGAGCGCATTCCTGTAGATGGAACAACGCTCAAATTTTCGGACGCAGATACCGATGATTTTCTAAGCAATCCTGCGGCTCCGCCAGCTTTTGGAGCCATCGCTGGCGGGCTGGCTGATGTCCCCGGCTATTTTGTCGCCGCTGGCGGCGTTCTCGCCGGTTCGGCCTATGGTAGCGAAGCATCGGGCATCCGCGCCTCCACCGCGGGTGAATTCAGCATTCGCGACGCATTTGTCCTTACTGATGGATCGGGCGCAAACCGCTTTCCAATCCGTGCGGGAACGGACGCTGCTGATGTGACCACACCGCTCACCACCGGCGAAGTCACCGCACTGCTTGAAGAAGCCTTTGTCGTTATGCGCCGCGCCCGCGCCCAAATCCGCCGTCCGTTAGACAGCCGCGCACAAGTCACGATCTCAATCGTCGATACACATGGCGAAATTTTGGGCATCGTCCGCTCGCCTGATGCACCAATTTTCGGCATCGATGTATCACTCCAAAAAGCGCGGACAGCGACATTCTTCTCAGGGGCCACTGCAGGAGCGTTGCTGCTCGGCAATCCGAGTGCCGACGTGAATAGCTTTGTTCAGGGTACGCGCGATTTCCTGGGTGATCCCAATGCTCTGACCGGTACCTTTGCTTTTGCGGATCGTTCGGGCGGCAACCTTTCGCGTCCCTATTTCCCCGATGGCGAAGTGGGCCGGCCAAATGGGCCTCTTTCTCGGCCGATCGACAGCTTCAATCCCTTTTCAACCGGCCTGCAGTCAGCATTAGTACTACAAAATATCCTGACCCATATCGGCTTCATATTTGGTATGAACGCGGACACACCGGCGCGCTGCACGGCCACGCCCGATGTTGCGCCCGGCCAAAACCCTCTTGAAAACGGCATCCAGATATTTCCCGGCTCAGTTCCCATCTATCGCGGCAATGCCCTGATTGGCGGGATTGGGGTATCGGGAGACGGCATCGATCAGGATGATATGATCAGCTTCCTCGGCACCCATAACGCCTCAATTCGGGTCGGCGGTATCAACAACGCGGCCCCATCCATTCGCGCGGATCGGATTGTCGTCAATGTCGGCGGAACCGATGTCCGCCTGCGCTATGTAAGTTGCCCTTTCGCTCCGTTCCTCGATACGGACGAAAATAATGTCTGTCAGGGTCTCTAGACCATGGCGGTCGTGGTATCCTTGATCTGTATCGCCGCAACGGCCCAAACCCCAGCAGCTTTCGGGCCGCCAGCTCCCTTTTCCTCTACGCTCGCCCTGACCATGGCAGCGACCGAACCGACCGGCAGCGCCATGCGCCGTCGGATACCGGGCGAAGATGAAACCGGCCTTAACGAGATCCAGATCGAAGACGAGATGGAACCGGGCGATGCAGATGAAACACTTATCGATGATCGCAGGCGGCCCGGCGTGCCGCAGCGCGACCTGCCCGATCCGGTGACACAAGAAAATGTCGGCGCCGTCCGCGCGCCGCGGCCACAGGCCTTTCCCGGCGATGAGTTTCCGGTGCCCGATCGCTGGCGGATCGTTGAATCGATTGGCGTGAACGAGAATCTGCTCGATCCGTATAATCAGAACACGCTGAAGGGCGACCGCCCCATCCCGCTTGGCGATCTGCCTGACTGGCTGCCCCTCAATGGCGATGACTGGTTCTTCATCGTCAACGCCGTGTCAGACACGGTGATCGAACCACGCAGTTTCCCGACACCCGTTGGAGTACAGACCACAACCGAGCCTGATAGCCTTGATGTATTCGGTCAGGCCGACAGCCTTGTACTGGCGCAAACTTTCATCACGGGTGTCGCGCTGCTCAAGGGGTCGACCGCCTATCGCCCGCCCGATGTCGAATATCGCATGACGCTGGCGACGCAGTTCAACTATGTCGATGTGAATGAACGCCGCGTTCTGTTCGTTCAACCAAGCCGCCCAAGCCATCGTTTTGACTGGTTTACGGGCGTGCAGGAACTCTTCATCGACTATCATTTCCGCAACACATCGCGGCGCTATGATTTCGATTCCATCCGTGTCGGTGTTCAACCCTTCAATGCCGATTTTCGGGGCTTCCTATTCCAGGACAATCAGCTCGGCGTTCGTTTTTTCGGGACGCGCGACAATAACCGGCTGCAGTATAATCTCGCGGCGTTCATGCGGCTCGAGAAAGACACCAATTCAGGCCTGAACGATCTTTTCGCCACGCCGCGCAGCGATTATGTGTTCCACGCCAATCTGTTCCGGCAGGATCTGCCGCTGCCCGGCCTCACCAGTGAGTTCAGCGTCACGTACAATATGAACCGCGAACGCACGGACGTGGAGATTGACGATAACGGCTTCCCGGTGCGCCCTGCGCTACTCGGCACTTTGCGAGGGCGCAATTATGATGTGCTTTATCTTGGCTACAACGCAGACGGACGGATCGGACGAATCAATTTCACCGGCTCAACCTATTTGGCGCTCGGTGAGGACCGGAACAGCTTTTTTACCGACGAGCCTGCAGATATTTTCGCTTATTTCGGCGCCGCCGAATTCAGCTATGATGTCGACTGGATGCGCTTCCGCCTATCCGGCCTTTATGCGAGCGGCGATGGTGATCCCTACGACAATACCGAAAACGGCTTTGACGCGATCTTCGAAAACCCGATCTTTGCCGGCGCGGACACCAGCTACTGGATTCGTCAAGTTATTCCCTTTGCAGGCGGCGGACGCGCGATCAGCGTAAACGGCCGCAATGGCATTTTGAATTCGCTGCGGTCTTCAAAGGAACAAGGCCAGTCGAATTTTAACAATCCGGGAACGATCCTGCTCGGCGTGGGTGCGGACTTCGATATCACGCCAGGCTTGCGCCTCTCAACCAATGCCAACCATCTCTGGTTCGAAAATACGGATACCCTGCAAGCCCTGCGCAATGAAGGCAGCATTCCAACATCGATCGGCTATGACATATCCGCCGCTGCGATCTGGCGGCCTCTGACCACGCAAAATATCGTTCTTCGCCTGTCGGGCGCGGTTTTCGAAGCAAGTGACGGTTTTTCTGACTTGTTTGCACAGGATAGGCGCTCGGGCACCTATTACTCCGTCCTTTTCAACGCGATACTGAGTTACTGATGGCAAGCTGGCTTTCACTTCCGCGTATCGCGATGCTGCTTGCCGCAGCCACGATCCTGTTCGCCATCGTTGCGAGCCCGGGCGGAGCCGCAAGCGGTGAAACTGCTGTCGTACGGGACTATGTTGCCGCCGGGGTCCTCGCGGACCCATCACCGCGCAACCAGACTCAGGCCGAGGCCGATGCAAAAAGCGCAGGCTGTATTAGCTGCCACGCTGCGTCCGACGAACTGACCATGCATGCGAGCCCCGCCGTGACGCTTGGCTGCACCGATTGCCATGGCGGCAATCCCGAAGTGACGCTCACCAATGCCGATCTCGACTTTGAAGACCCCGCCTATCTTGCGGTTCAGTATCGCGCGCATGTCCTGCCACTTTTTCCAGACAGTTGGCACTTCCCCTCCAGCGCCAACCCGAACCGGTCCTACACATTGCTCGCACGCGAAAGCCCGGAATATGTGCGTTTCGTCAATCCATCGGATTATCGCGTCGTTCGTGAGGCGTGCGGCGCATGCCATATCGAGGTTATCGAAGCCGCAGAACGCTCACTCATGGCAACCGGCGCAATGCTGTGGGGCGGTGCCTCCTACAATAACGGTATCCTGCCCTACCGAAACTATATCTTGGGCAGCGCCTATACGCGTGACGGAGAGCCCGCCCAGATCATGTCCCCCGGCGATCCGCATGGCACGGTCACACCGGAACAAGCCGCGCGCGGCGCCCTACCCATGCTGCTGCCCCTACCAACCTGGCATGTCGTACCGCCGGGCGATATTTTCCGTGTATTCGAGCGCGGAGGCCGCAACATTGCAACGCAGTTTCCTGAGATCGGTATTCCCAACATCAGCGGTAACATTCAGCGGCTCGAGGAGCCGGGTCGCCCGGATTTGCGCCAGTCCAACCGCGGCCCTGGCACCGGCCTGCGGGTTTCTATCCCGGTCCTCAATATTCACAAAACCCGTCTGAACGATCCTTTTACATGGTTTATGGGCACGAACGACCAGCCCGGCGATTATCGCCATTCGGGCTGCGCGTCCTGCCATGTGGTTTATGCCAATGACAGAGAACCCCGCCATTCACTGACCTATTCGCAATATGGCCGTGACGGACAGACAGCGACCGCTGATCCGACCATCAACCGGCTACGCGAAGGCCAGCATCGCTCCGACGCGCATGAAGAGCCTGAAGTCGATGTTGCTATGGAGCCCGGCCAGTGCGGCGCGGCGTTTGACAGAGTTGCAGCCAGCATTCGCGCAGAGCGCAGTGAAAGCGACCATCATGAAGAAGATACGCATGATGATGATGCACATGGCGGTGTCGGTGGCCCCGATGAAGAGGAACATGCCTCCGGCCCCGTACCTTTGGAAGAGCGCGAGCGCGGCCATCCCATCCAACACGCCTTCACCCGCTCGATCCCGACATCGCAATGCATGAACTGCCACATGCATCAGCCGAACATGTTTTTGAACAGTTTCCTCGGCTACACGATGTGGGATTATGAGAGCGACGCGCCGCTGATGTGGCCGCGCGAACAGATTTATCGCACCGCCGAGCAGATGTTTGCGATCCTTGATCGCAACCCGGAAATGGCGGCTGTGCGCGGCTGTTGGGGTGATATCGACTTCGTTCGCAACGTAACTGATCTGATCAACCCCGAGGCGCGGACTACACAATTCGCCGATTATCATGGCCACGGCTGGAATTTCCGAGCCATTTTCCGGCGCGACCGGGACGGCAACATGCTCGATGAGGATGGCAATATCCTCGACCCGGACGATCCCGAACTGTTCCGGCGAGAGGGTGAAGGCCAGTTTGTCGAAGTCGGCACAAATCCAGGCCGTTCCGTACATATGATGGATATCCATGCCGAGATCGGCATGCAGTGCGCCGATTGCCATTTCGCGCAAGACAGCCATGGCAACGGGCTGATCTATGGAGAAGTGGCAAGCGCGGTCGAAATCGGATGTGTCGATTGCCACGGAACAGCGGATGAGTATCCGACCTTGCGGACATCCGGTCCGGCAGCCCCGCCAACCGGCACCAACCTGACTCTTTTGCGCAACCCGGACGGTCAGCGCCGTTTTGAATGGATGCGGGACAATGAAGGCCGCCGTATTCTTGTCCAGCGATCTATCATCGACCCGGAGCTTGAATGGGAAGTGAGCCTTGTTCGCGACACGGTCGATCGCTCGCATCCTGATTTCAATGAAGCATCCGCACGTTCCAAACTGATGGGCCGCGGCGGCGCGGAGAGCGGCGTGTTTGAGTTCGGCCCCGGTATCTTGCGCGAAGATCGAGCCCATCCCGATGACGAGATGGCCTGCTTCACCTGCCATCTGAGCTGGACGACATCATGCGGTGGCTGCCACTTGCCCATCGAAGCCAATGCGCTGACCTCAAGCCATCAATATGACGGCATCCAATCCCGGAATTTCGCGACCTACAACCCACAGGTTGCGCGCGACCAGATGTTCCAGTTGGGCCGTCATCAGGATACGCGCGGCAACATTATCGCGCCGGTCCGGTCCAGTTCAGCGCTTGTGCTCAGCTCGACCAACATCAACCGCGAGCGCATTTACGTGCAGCAGCCGCCGATTTCAGCCTCAGGCTATTCGAGCCAGGCCTTTGCGCCGCATTTCCCGCATACCGTCCGCCGCACGGAAACCAAGACTTGCACGGATTGCCATCTGTCTGAGGCTAATGACAATAATGCGATCATGGCGCAGCTCCTGTTGCAGGGCACGAATTTCGTCAATTTCGTCGGACTCAACGCCTGGGTAGGCAACGAGCAAGGGTTCCAAGCCGTCCGCGTGACAGAATGGGACGAACCGCAGGCCGTGTTCGGTTCCTACCTCCATCGCTATGCCTATCCCGACTATTGGAGCGTCCATGTCGAGGATCATGATCGCGAACTGCGCGAATTCAGGCGCGGCCGGATTTTCGATGAGAATCTGTCGGGAGAAACTCGCGCGCTCGAAGAAATTGAGCATATCACGCAGCGCACCAACGGCGCGGCACAGTGCCTCCAGCTGCGCGGTGAATATATGTTCGTCGCCGAAGGGTCTGGCGGCTTCCAAGTTTATGATGTTGCCAGCATTGCGAACAAGGGCTTTTCGGAACGGATCATCACCGCGCCCTTCTCCCCGCTTGGCCATGACACACGCGTAGATTCCGAAAATGCCACCTGCATGGCATTGCCGACAAACCAGAATATCGCGCCGACCCGTCAGGAACGGATGGCGAGCATCATGATCACCGGGCCAGATGGCACGGAACGCAGTCTGCTCGACATCAACCGGGAACAGCGCTTCCATCCCATCTATAATTATGCGGTGGTTACTGACAGCGTCGAAGGCATGTTCCTCGTCAATGTGAACACGATGGCCGATGGCGAGGTTCGCAACAATTTCCTTGAGCGCGCGGTGACATGGAATGAAAATGGCGTTCTGAACGGCGCACGCCATATCGTTCTTGGCGGCCATTATGCCTATATCGCTGCGGATGCCGGCATGGTCATCATCGATCTCGATAATCCTCTCGAACCACGTCACGTCACGACAATCCCGCTCAATGATGCTCGGGCTTCCGCGCTTCAGTTCCGCTATCTCTGGGTCACAACAGCCGAAGGCGTTCAGGTCATCGATGTGACCAGCTTCGAAGAACCGCGCCTGATTCCGGAAGCAACCTTCCCACTTGCTGATGCGCGGCGGCTCTATGTCGCGCGGACCTATGCCTATGTCGCCGCAGGGCGCGACGGGCTCGTCATCCTGAACGTCACCAACCCGGAAGCTCCAGTTGAGCATGTCCGTTTTGCGCGCGATGGCGAAACGCCTGACACCAATGATGTGATAGTCGGCACAACCAATGCCTCGCTCTTCGCCTATATCGCCGATGGGGTAAACGGGATGAAGGTATTGCAGCTAACCAGCCCGTCGAGCCAGCCCAATTTCTACGGCTTCTCGCCAGCGCCAGTGCCGGAAATGATCGCTTGGGTTCGCACATCCTCGCCTGCCCTCGCCCTGTCAAAAGGTCTGGACCGAGATCGCGGTGTTGATGAAACTGGCGGCCAGATGGCGATTTTTGGACGTCATGGCTCACGGCCTTTTACCCGCAGCGAAATGGAACGACTATTCCTCAACAGCCGTCGGACTCCCTACCGGGTCAGCGATCAGGTCAACATGGACAATTGGGTGGCAGAGGCTTTCGCCCGGCGTTAGTCGCTATTTGCGGTCGCCTGCATGTTCTTCAAGCAGATAACGGACAAGCGGCTGCATGGTTTCATCATAGCGCGCAAGTTGCACATGATCGTCCGCATTGCAGAGGTGCGAGATCAGGCCTTCACCATTCCAATAGTGAAGCGAATAGGCGGCCGGATCGGCAACGATCATCGCCCGGTTATCAGGTTTTTTTGGATCAATCGGCCTCATATCTAGTGCCACTTGCGGTGCCGTTGACGGTGTAACAGCGAGTGGTAACCCCGCCCATCCGGTCAGGATCGGGCGGTGAATATGGCCGGCGATCATACCGATAATATTATTGGCGGGTGCCAGCGTGTTGCGCAGAGTGGCAACCCATTTCGCTTCAGGCTCGGCGGTCATCCAGGGAATGCCGGTTTCGATCGGCGGGTGGTGGAGAACAATAAGCGTCGGTTTGTTCTGTTCCTCGGCAAGCCTCTCACTGAGCCACGCCGCACGCGTTTCACAAAATGCGCCGCCATGCCGGCCGGGCTCAAGCGTATCGAGAACGATCATTCGTATCGGCCAACGATCTTCGTCGATCACATATTGGACAAAACCATCCACCTTGGGAACTTCAGGGAAAAGTTTCGAGAAACCATCACGATCATCATGGTTGCCCATGCAGGGCCAGACCGGAAAGGGGCAGCGCCCAAAGGCTGATTTCAGACGTCGATAGCTGTCCGTATCGCCCTTGTCGGTGAGATCGCCAGTCGCGAGCAACAAATCGGGCCGCGGCTCCATCTCGCAGAGCCGCTCAAGCACCTGATCGAGACGGCGGCGATTGAATTCCGCCGGATCATCTGGATCGAAACCCAGATGAATATCGGTTATCTGTGCAATCAGCATGGTTCTAGGCCTTCCCTTGCCGCCACGCGCCCTCCCTGTTTCGACTTTCTAATGCTCAGCGGTCCTGACGGGGATTTATCGCTAATCCCCCATAGTCACGAACGCTTCGCGGTCTTTGTCCGCGATTGTTTCTTGCGCGGACAAGATAAGGTGCCGCATCGTCCGCATGATAGCTGTGACACATAGCACAGGTGGACACGATTTCGTCGCCGCTCGCCGCTGCGCCAGCATGACAATCCCGGCATGTTTCGATCCCAGGCAACAATACGTCGCTGGCCTCTTCAGACTCCGAAGCCACATGGCATGTCGCACAGTCTTCCGTCTGATGAGCGGCATGGTCGAACCACCCGCTATGCATGTAGCGAGAAATCTGCCGAACCGGAACAATATCAAATGCCAGCGAAGCACGTGTCGCCGGACGCTCAATTTCGTGGCAGTCGAAACAGGCGCCATCACGTGAGAATACCGCGCGGATTGCCTGGTCGGCCTGGGCGTAACGGGTGCGTGCAGCAAACTGATATCGGCCGACCGTCCGCGCGCGACTGTCATCGCCGGGGCGGCGGCGCTCCATCCCGGAAAGATCGATCGGACGGCGCGGTGAGGTTCCGCGATAAAAGGCCCGAATATCGGCAATCACCATTTCTGGTTCGCCATGCCGCAAGGTACGAACCGTTCCGCCGATACGATCAAAGGCAAGGCTGTGGCACATCTGACAATTGGCCTCCATTGAGACTGGCTCAAAGCGCGTACCATCAGGCGTTTCGACGTGGCAATCTGCACAATCAAGCGCTTCGCCAAACCCATATTCATCGCTCAGCCGCTGCGCCATTCGCGCCACGCCATTGGTGCCGGACAGATGCAGTTCATGCGGAAACTTGAGGCCGGTATTTTCTTCCGGCGCATCTTCAATGCTGACCCGGCGATAGCGCGCCATGCCATTCTCGTCCGCTGGTCTCGTCATGATACGCGGCCGGAACTCGGGATGATCGCTGCCAAAATCATGTGCGTTGAGAAAGTCTGTTTCGGTCAGCCGGCTATCGAGATCTGTATGGCAGTCTGCGCAGAATTGCTGGGGAGCCGCCGCCATCTGGCCCGCGCCCTCATGTTCGACATGACAGGAGGCGCAGCTCCGCTCGGGCCGGTTGAATACACTCGCGACGGTCCGCAAAAAGCTGCGACCTAGGCCAAGATCGGGTTCCGCCGTCGCCATAAGTTCAGCGTCTGCATGGTCTGGTATGTCGGTATGGCATTCCAGGCAGGCGCTATCGCGCACCGAGACAAAGGCTTGGACGTGACAAGACTGACAGTCATTCGCGAGGTTGGCGTGCCCATCGGACATCGCGCCGCTCACCCACAGTGTATCAGCATGAAAACCGTCCGCGCGCTGCTCGACACCTTTGCTTGAATAATATGAGTAGATTGGGAATGCGAGGCAGGAGATGAGGACAAGTCCCACGAACACCCATGAGCTTATCCGCTTTCCGGGTACCGTTCCGACAAGGGAAAACAATCGATGGGCTTTGACTTTGTCGGCGCCCTCTTCGCGGTCGACAGTGATGGCAATCTGGCCTTCTTCGCCTTCACCCTCTCCATCATCCATTCCAATGCTCAATCGGTGCGGCCCGATACGGATCGTACCGCCCCTCACAGCATTGATGTCAGCCCGGGTCGTTGACCGGCCATTAATCGAAACCGGCAGGCTTTCTTCGGTAACAATAGTGACCTGATTTTTTCCGGCCCGTTGAATGGTGGCGTGATGCAACGTCACGCCGAGATCACTCAGAACAATATCGCTTTCGGCGCTACGCCCGATCTTCAGAGTGTCGGAAGCAATAGTCCGGGCACGGATGATCTCTCGACCTCCCGATGTGCGCGAACGATATTTGACGACAAAACTCATCACACCCCTACCAGTAGAAAAATACGCTGATGATATGCGCAGAAAGTGCAGCAAGCAGCGCAAACGTCATCGGAACATGGATATAAAGCCAGATTTGCAACAACGCCTTGAGCCGCAAATGGCGACGAATCCTTGAAAGGGCTGCCTGTTTGCGCGCCAAAAGCGCTTCCAACCTATCGTAAAGTTCGTCGAGCGAACGATCTCCCTTGGTCGAGCGCGATCGAAAATCTGCAAGCGCGCGAGCTGTTCCGCCGCCGCGATATTTGCCGCTAAGTCTTTGGCGAATTCCGCCGTCAAACGCCGTTTCGTCAAGGGCCTCTTGAACGATAGCAGCGCCGCCGCCATCAAGCGGTTGCGCAGCATCAAAAAGCTGGCGATCTATATCGATGACGGTTTCGAGCATCTGCGCCTCGGTCGTTTCATCGCGATTGCTGCTGAGCTGGCGCGGCAATATGCCGTAGACCGTGATCCCGAAAATACCCGTGACAATAACGATCATCATCAACACCCAGGCCAAGGTATGGACGTTCCATCCAAGTTGGAAACCTGTGTGCAAAGTCCCGATCACAATCAGTGTCAGGCCGAGATACACATGTGCCGAGGTCCACCCTTTCAGGGACCATCGGCCCGGCGTCATCGCGCGCTTGCGAACACCGAGCATCGTCAACCAGAGGATCAGGCCAACACCCGCCGTGCCAAGCGTGTAACCGAGCCAGCTTCCGCCGTTATGCCGTGGTTCCACGTCAATCAGCAGATAAACAACAATAAGCGTGACCGAAATGCCAAGCCCCATTTTTCCCCAATAACTACCACGGTAGCGCAGAAACCCTTCGTGCCGAGCCCCGCCTGATGATGCGTTGCCTTCAGTTTCGTCAGCGTCGGCGATATCAGTGCCTGGTATCGTTCCCTGGGTTGCCATGGTCAGCCTTGCTCCGTTTCAAGTCGGGAAACCGAAAGGAACTCTTCCGGCGCAACACGAATGGCCGCTCCGGTTGGGCACGCACGTACGCAAGCCGGACCGCCCTTGATGCCAGCGCACATATCACATTTGATCGCCTGCTTGGGCGTGTCGTCCGCGACTCTCGCATCGATCCAATCATGCTCTGGTTCACCCGGTCCCGGTCCTGAACCGAAAAATAGCCAGCTCAGCAAAGAAGGCTTGGGCGGCGGAACTTTCTCCATGCGGATCACGCCATAGGGGCAGTTTCTCTGGCAATTGCCGCAACCAATACAAGTATCGTCAATAAACACTTCGCCATCGGGGCCTCGGTGAATGGCATTGGGCGGGCAATCGGCCATGCAATGCGGATGTTCGCAATGCCGACAACTGGTTGGCACATGCAGGTGAGCATATGTTCGCCCAGCTTCGCGATTGAGCCGCGACAAGCCTTCATGGCTGTCGGCGCATGCCTTTTCACAATTGTCGCACCCGACACACAAATTCTCGTCGATCAGCAAAACATCTGTCGCCTCGCCAATGCCGTTCTCGACAAGGAAGGATGAGATCGAGCTGTACATGTCGACAACACCCGAGAAACTATCCTTCTTCGCTTCAACGAAATTGTTGATATCCTCGCGCGCTTCCATGTCACTGCGCGCACGTTCAAGCAGTTTTGGATTTTTCTCAAGCAGCGTGCGGAATGCCAGCCCATCAACCTTGATTACGTCCGATTTTATCGCCGCACGCACCGTCGCGGTCCGCGGCGTATCATCAAGAACCGCCATTTCGCCGACATAGGAACCGGCCGGAAGATAGGAGAGGAATACTGGTTTACGCCCGACCATCTTCTCAACAACCATCGAGCCTGATCGGATCACATACAGGTCGATGCCCGTATCGCCCTCTTCGATAATCGCTTCTCCAGCCTTGATCGTCATGATCTCTGCACTGTCGACAATTCCGGCGACATCTTCTTTCTTCAGTCCCGAACCGAACATCTGTAACAATTGCCGTTCGGTAGCGATGCGCGCGATTGCAGCTTTTGCAGGTGGAACCTGGCTTTGCAGCTTGAGTGCGGCCATGCGCGGTATTTCAACGCAAATCGCGTCTTCCGCCGCAACGACCGTCGAACCCCGACGACGTCCGGACACCAAACCCACTTCGCCAACAATCGAGCCGCTTTCGATACCAACCGTTTTCGATGGATCGTCAGCATCAATCTGCACGAGCACCGAGCCACTAGCGATTGCGAATAATGAGGACCCGGGATCGGCACGATCGAAAAGTGATTGTCCGCGCCGATAGAATTTAACCTCGCTGTCGAGCATGAATTCGCGCATCTGAAGCGGCGTCATGGGTTCGAGAATTGTGATGTTGCCGCGTAAGAATTCCAGCCATTCGTCAACGCTCTTGCTGCCGGGCAGATCCTTGAATTTCGCTTCAAGGATCGGTTCGTCGGCAGGTTTAAGCGTTGTATTGCCGTTGATGAACTCGACCACATCATGGCCCTGGTTCATGCAATGTTTGATCAGCGGATAACCGGCAAGTGCGCCGATGACATAAACGCCCTGTTTGCTGCTTTCAAAGGTCGGTGAGAGTTTCGGAAAAGCCGAGCGATCCGGTCCGGAAAATTCAGCGCCGCATGCCTCGACAAAGGCGCGTGGCGGAGCTGAACCCATCCGCGCGATAACGCGGTCACAGCGCATCTTGGCCTCGCCGTCGCGCGTATCAAAGGTGATCTCGCCCTTCCCAATATGTGACGCAGTGGTCTCTGTCAGGATATTGATGCGACCAGCATCGCCCGCCGCCAGCAGCGCTTTTACATTGGCACCCTTGGCCGTTGCGAATTCGGGGCCCCGATTGACGAGCGTGACGCTGTTATTTTGTTCGGGATCAGCTGCAAGCCCCAGAGCGTTCTCAATACCGGCATCACCGCCGCCAATAATGGTAATATGTTCGTCAACATATTCACCGGGATCATCAAGCGTGTATTGAACAACCGCGCCCTCGCCGACCGGACAGCGGACGAGATTGGGATTGCCCTGCGTCCCGATAGCCAGAATGATATTTTCTGCGGTGATGGTCTCGCCATCGGCAAAGCTAATCTGAAAATTGCCGATATCTCCCTCGACAGCCTTCACTTCGGAGTTGAGCCGCACATTGGCATCGTGCCCAGCGGTTTGCTCATCCCATGTGCCAAGCACAACTTCGCGCTTTCCTGCTTCGAAATCCATGTCCGAACGCAGCACAAGCTGGCTCGGCGTGGCCATCACATGCTTGCCTTTTTGATATTTGTATATCGTGTCAGAAAGGTGGTCGGTTTTCTCGATAAGGATATGAGAAAGGCCAAGTTGCGCGGCGCGCGCCGCGGCGCTCAAGCCGGCAGGCCCTGATCCGATAATAGCGATACGGTATGTGTCCGCCAAATGGCCCCCCTGCCGTCCAATTGCCTCGTCGATGGCTGGGATTACCCCATGCTCATCCACCAATCCGTGCGCCCGAACACACTCTATCATCTTTGCGCGGACAAGCTAGATAGGATCGGCAATTTTATGAAGGACGGCGATAATGAGTGAAGCGCATAAGAAAGATGGCGAAAAGTCTGGAAGTATAGCTCGTTATGCGCTGATTGCTGCGGCAGCCGTTGCAACTTTTTCCATCGGTTTCGCCATCGCTCGCGGAGATGCTCCAGGTACGGCGGTAAGCGGAGCCCCCGGGGGCACGGATCAGGCCGAAGCGATGGGCAATGCGGAACTTGCCGATGCCATCCCGCAACTTGAAGCGCGGCTTGAAACCGATCCCGAGGATGAAGATGGCTGGGCGCTGCTCGGCCTCTCCTATTTCCAAACTGGCCGTTATGTGGATGCCGCTCGCGCCTATAGCCAGGCGAGCGAATTGAACCCGACACTGGCCCGCTACCATTCCGCTCGCGGAGAAGCGCTTGCTTTGGCCGCCGAGGGCGGCTTTCCCGAAGATGCCCAACAAGCCTTTGCCCGCGCCCTAGAACTTGACCCCGCCGATCCACGCGCGCGCTATTTCGATGGAGTTCGCAAGGATATCGGCGGAGATCATGAAGGCGCGGTCGATGACTGGATCGCCTTGCTGAGCGACACGCCGGAAGGCGCACCGTGGGAATCCGATCTTCGCCGCCTAATTGCCGAAGTTTCAGCCGAACATGGCATCGATGTCAGCGGCCGCGTGCCGCCGCCCGGGACACGAGCGCAAACCAATGTTCCCGCCGCCGCTACACAGGCCATTCCTGGGCCTAGCCCGGCGGAAATGCGCGCCGCTAGCGGTTTGCCGCAAGGTCAACAGGACATGATGATCGAGAATATGGTCAACGGTCTCGACGAGCGCCTGTCCAGCAACCCGAATGACCCGGACGGCTGGATCATGCTGATGCGCTCCCGCATGCAATTGGGGCAATCAGCGCAAGCGAGCGGTGCATGGCGACGCGCACGTGAAGCCCTTGCCGACGATTCAACGCAGCTCGGCCGCATAAATGCAGCGGCGAGAGCCCTCGGTGTGCCGGACGCTTAATTTAATCTTGTGTGGGGTGCCAGTCACCAAACTGGTCGACCACCGCATCAATGAGGTCGGGATCGTTGGGGACCTGCCCCCCGAGAACAAGCTGCGCCAAACCATGAACGAGCGCCATCGCCTGTATTGCGGTAATCTCCTGAGCCCGCTTGCTGGCCCCCTGCGGCAATAGTGACGCGATATTTTCGCGCAGTGATACCCCGGGTCGTGCCTCGGCTGCCTGCGCCAGTGCCTCTTCGTCATTCGCATCAGGCATATAACTCGTCATCAGCCCGAACAGTGCCGGGTTGGCCACTGCGAAATGAACATAGGCCTGCCCGGTAGCCCGGAAGGATTGTTTGCGACCGGATTTGGCCGCTGCCGCCACTTCTTGCGCATCGAACAGCTTTTCATAACCGGCATGGGCTAGCGCGCTCAGTAGCGCGTCCTTGTCTGGGAAATGCCTGTAAACTGCTGTCGCGCTAACACCCGTTTCGCGCGCCACCTCCCGCAACCCGATATCGCTACCCGCTTTCGTTTCAAGCAAGCGCAAGCCCGTCTCGATCAAAGCGCTTCTCAGGTCGCCATGATGATAAGTTTGCTTTGTTGCCAGTTTTTCCATGTTGACACTGTTACCATTGCTACGTTAACAGTGTCAACATAACGAATCACCAGCCACGCACAAGCAAGGAATTTCGCCATGGCCAGCGCTATCGAAAAAACCATCCGCAAAACCGTTACATCCGGAATCATGGGCGTCTCCAAAGTCAGCGCCACCCTGAAAACTCGCAGCGACGATCATCCTTATCTGACCGGCATTCATACGCCGATGGATGAGGAATTGACGCTGACTGAATTGTCCGTTGATGGCGAAATTCCAGCCGATCTGAATGGCCGCTATCTGCGCATTGGTCCAAATCCGGTAACGCCGCCCAAGCCCGCCACCTATCACTGGTTTATCGGCGACGGCATGGCCCATGGCCTGAGTATCAAAGACGGCAAAGCGCAATGGTATCGCAATCGCTGGATCCGTTCCAAAGAGGTTAGCGAGGCACTTGGCGAACCGCTCGTTCCCTGCCCCGAAGGCCGTGAACGCGGTAATGCCAACACCAATATCATCGGTCAGAATGGCCGCACCTGGGCAATCGTGGAAGCTGGAAATTGTCCCGTTGAACTCAATGACGAGCTGGAAACGCTGGCAGTCAATGCGTTTGACGACACGCTCAAAGGTCCCTTCTCAGCCCATCCGCATCTCGATCCCGAGACCGGAGAAATGCATGCAATCTGCTACAAAGGCGATTCCATGGACACGATCTGGCACACGGTTGTCGGCACGGACGGCAAAGTCATTCGCGAAGAACCGATCACCGTAGAGCATGGCCCGAGCATCCATGATTGCGCGATCACTGAACATTATATCGTCATTATGGATTTGCCCGTAACATTTTCGATGAAGACACTGATCTCCGGCCATCCCTTTCCCTATCGCTGGAACCCCGATCACAAGGCCCGGATCGGCCTGCTGCCGCGAAATGGCAGCAATGCAGACGTCATCTGGCACGATATCGATCCCTGCTATGCCTTCCATCCTTGCAACGCATTCGAGAATGAAGATGGCGCGGTAATCATGGACATCGCCGTGCACAATCGGATGTTCGATGACAGTTATGATGGGCCAGACGGATCGACGATCACCTTCGAACGTTGGACCGTTTCGGCAAAGGGTGACAAAGTCGCACGCAAGCTAATCGACGAAACCGATCAGGAATTCCCGCGCTTCGATGAGCGACTGACGGGCAAACCCTATCGCTTCGCCTATACGATGGCCGCCGAGAATATCGGCGATACGCCAGGCCTCATCTCCGACACGCGGCTATTCAAACATGATGTCGAAGCGGGCACGCGGGAGGTCCATGATTTCGGCGCCAAACGCCATCCCGGTGAATTTGTCTTCACCCCTCGCGGAGATGGCGAAGATGCCAAAGAAGACGGGGGCTGGCTGGTCGGACTGGTTGTCGACATGAATACTGACAGCACGGATTTTGTGATCCTGGACGCCGCGAATTTCACCGGTGACCCGGTCGCGACCATCCACCTGCCCCACCGCATCCCACCAGGCTTTCATGGCAATTGGGTGGATGCAGCCTAGCTGCGCCACAATATCAGCCGCCCCTTGAAACGTCTCGGGGCGGCCAAAACACAGGCTTGTTCGCAAACAAGCAAAAGCCCGTTGCAATCGCCGGTGTGCTCCGTCATGGAATTATCCACAATTGGCCTGTGGACAAGATTATGACGGAACAATGGAAACCCGATAGCTGGCGTGATGCCAACGGCATTCAAATGCCAAGCTATGACGACAAAGCAGCGCTGGCCGGCGTTGAGGAAACGCTCGCCAGTTATCCGCCGCTGATCTTTGCCGGGGAAGCCCGTCAGCTACGCACTGATCTGTCCGAAGTGGCGCAGGGCAAGGCCTTCCTGCTGCAGGGCGGCGATTGCGCGGAAAGCTTTGCCGAGTTCAACCCGACCAATATCCGAGACACGTTTCGCGTGATCCTGCAGATGGCGGTCGTCCTCACCTATGCCTCCAAAGTGCCGGTCGTGAAGGTTGGCCGCATGGCCGGGCAGTTTGCGAAACCGCGTTCATCCGATGTTGAAGAGCTGGATGGCGTCACCCTGCCCTCCTATCGCGGCGACATTGTCAACGATATCGGATTTTCCGAAGCATCGCGCATTCCCGATCCGCAGCGCATGATCCGCGCTTATTCTCAAGCTTCGGCCACGCTCAACCTGCTGCGCGCCTATGCGAGCGGCGGTTATGCTAACCTCCATCAAGTACATAGCTGGACGCTCGATTTCATGGGCAAAAGCCCCTGGGCAACCAAGTTTGAAGAGCTGGCCGGCCGCATCGGCGACGCGCTGCAATTCATGGACGCTTGCGGCATTGATGCCGACCGGGTTCCGCAGCTCAACGGCACCCAATTTTATGTGTCCCACGAAGCCCTGCTGCTCCCCTATGAGGAAGCACTGACCCGCCGCGACAGCTTGAGCGGCGACTGGTACGACACCTCCGCCCATTTCCTGTGGATCGGTGATCGCACTCGGTTTGAAGATTCCGCCCATGTCGAATATTTCCGAGGCATCGCGAACCCGATCGGCATGAAATGCGGGCCAAGCCTTGATCCCGACGATCTTCTGAAATTGCTCGACACGCTTGATCCGGAGCGTTCACCGGGCCGCATCACACTGATCAGCCGCTTCGGCCATGACAAGGTCGAAGAGGGTCTCGCCCCGCTCGTCCGCGCCGTCAAAGCTGAAGGTCATCCAGTCATCTGGTCCTGCGACCCGATGCACGGCAACACGATCAAGGCGGATAGCGGCTACAAGACCCGGCCGTTCGAACGCATTCTCGAGGAAGTCCGCGGCTTCTTCGCTGTCCACCGCGCCGAGGGGACTTATGGCGGCGGCATCCATTGCGAGATGACCGGCCAAAACGTCACCGAGTGTACGGGCGGCGCGATCGACGTCACCGACCAAAATCTCGGCGACCGCTACCACACCCATTGCGACCCGCGCCTAAATGCAGGACAGAGCATTGAGCTGGCGTTCCTGCTGGCAGAAATGCTGAACACGGAAATGGCCGAACGCGAGAAAGAAGCTGCGGCGGCTTAAGCTGCTCAAACCCTCAGATAGTGGCGGCTCTTGGGCCGAAATCTGACGTTCATCAAACCAGTTGAATTAGCAAAATTTGCTAAGAACTCACCCCAACTGCATAAACCGAACTCATTCATCGTGCGATTTGCATTATGACAGTTCGGTTTGATGCTATCCTCTTCAGCCGCCAACCTGGGAGGGGTTGATATGAAGCTATCGAGAAGAAAACTCCTGGGTGCGGGAGTTGGAGCAGTAGTGGCTCCGGGCATAGCAGGTTTGCTTTTTGGTCAGAGCGGCGTGGAAGCGTCGAACGTCCGAGGAAACAGTCTATGGATGGATGAAATCCAGAGGCTTCCCGATCAACCGACATTTGTCGGAGAGCGAAGAGTTGATTTGGCGATCGTCGGCGGCGGCTATACTGGCTTGTCATGTGCATTTTATGCAAAGCAGTTCAGGCCTGACTGGAATATCGTTGTACTGGAATCGCATGAAATTGGTTCGGGGGCCAGTTCGCGAAACACCGGTGCTGTCTACGCCAAACATGTCGGAATAGATGATAAGTCGATGTCAGAAAGAGGGTTGGACCGCTTTCGCAGATTTGTTGAATCTCAAGAGATAGAGTGTGATTTCGAGCCCGCATCGACACTAACAGTTTTGGCTTCCGAGAGCGAAGCACAAAGCGCAAGAGCGGAAATGGGGGCGGATGCGGTCTGGGTGTCTAATGATGAACTCAGCGAGAAAGCTGGCACATCATTTTACGAAGGGGCCATTCAGGAATCGTCGTTCTACAAAGTTCAACCAGCAAAACTATCGGTTGGCACGGCTGAAGCTGCACTGAATGTCGGCGTAGAATTGTTTGAACGCTCCCCCGTCATAAACGTTCAAAGCGGAATACCCGCTATACTATCGACACCCGAAGGCAGGATAAGCGCAGACAAGGTACTAATTGCCACCAATGCCTATACGCCGCGACTTGGCATCGCCAATTACCGGATGTTCCCTTTACATCAATACAGTTTTGCAACGCCGAGATTGACGGCTGAGCAAATATCGTCGCTTGGCCTGGATCTATGGGATCTTAGATTTGAGCCGCAACTGCTTCCTATTACATTTAGTCTGACGCCGACCGGCCATTTCTTCGTTCGCCTCGTGCTGGGTTACGCCAGCCACAATTCGACAGACTGGCAAGATATCCAGGGTGCACAACGTTATGCCCGACGAGTGTTTGAACGCCGCTATCCGCAGATTGCGCATATCGGACTTGAATATGGTTGGCATGGCGTTACCGGGCACACCACTTTGATGAAACCGTTGGCTGGTCCCATCAATAGTGACGGAAACATACATATCAGCGCAGCCTATAATGGGCTCGGGATCATGCCAGCTCACAATTTTGGTTATCTAACGGCCTGCCGAATGACCGATACTGTCGATCAAGATCTGCCTTATTTGACCGGGTTTTCTGGGCAGCTGCTGATGCCTGGTGATTATTATCGAAGCCTAATTCTCAAACCCTTCATGAGTTTGGCTGCGCCTTCATAACCTACTAGCAACTATCGGAACTCGACTGACCCGGGCCAGTAGGGCGAAAGTAACGGCGCAAAGCTTGTTTCAAGCGGATGTGACTATCCGCGAATATCCCCGCCCTGTGTCAACCAGTGTCAACTTGGTGTGACCTTCCAATCTATCTACCGAAATTCCACGCCTTCAAACGCGCCACTCTTCAGCCACCCATCAATATACCCAAAATAGGCCTGCGCACCGTGGGGGTAGCCGACATAGTATTTGGCGAACTCGGTCGGCTGACCTTCATTATTGTAATAGCCGGGCGTGCAATCGGGGGTGCCGATCAGCATGCCGGGGCCGCTTAGGAGAAGTTCGACCCATTCGTCCTGCGCTTCCTCCGTCACCTCCACTTCTTTCGCGCCGGTTTCAAGCGCATGGGCGACCATGATCGCGATGGCGCGCGCGCCTTCGACCAGATTATGCGGATAGTTCGAAATGAGGTTTGCGCCCTGCGTCGCCTGAACGAAAAACAGGTTCGGGAAGCCATGGACATGGATGCCGTGTTTCGAGCGCATCCCCTCTTCCCACGCATCTGACAAGGTGAGGCCGTCGGTCCCTTCCGGATCAAAGCCCATGCGCCGTTCCAGCGTCGTGCCGACTTCAAAGCCCGAGGCGTAGATGATGCAATCGACCTCATATTCCTTGCCCGCGACGACAAAGCCATTTTCGGTGATGCGCTCAGCGCCCTTGCCGTCCGTATCGACAAGGTGCGTGCCGGGCGTGTTGAAGGATTGCAGATATTCGTCATGGAAGCAGGGGCGCTTGCAGAGCTGACGGTACCAGGCCTTGAGGTCCGCAGCCGTATCGTTGTCCGCGATCAACTCGTCCACGCGCGCGCGGATTTCTTCCATCTTCTGGATATCGCTATCCTCCCACACGGCGAGCATATTCTCGACATTGCGTTCTTCAGGTGGAAGCTCATTAATCTTGGCGCGTATCCGCTTCGTCAGGTCGGTCCAGCCATCTTTCACCAAATCTTCGTCGGCATGGCCGATGCCCTGGTTCGCCGTGAAATTGTTGAGCCAGCGCGTCTGCCAGCCTTCCGTTGCGATCTCCTCAAACCAATCCGCATCGATCGGCTCGTTGTTGCGAATGTCGACAGACGAAGGCGTGCGCTGAACGACGAACACTTCCTTGGCTGCGCGGGCGAGATGCGGGACAACCTGCACCGATGTCGCGCCCGTGCCGATAATCGCAACCCGCTTGTCGGCCAGCTTGTCGAGTAGCGCGCCGTCCGGATCGCCGCCGGTATAGTCATAATCCCAGCGGCTGGTGTGGAAGCTATGGCCCTTGAAACTTTCTATGCCGGGAATGCCGGGGAGCTTTGGAATGTGGAGAGGCCCGGTGCCCAGCCCGACAAAACTTGCCGTGAAGCTGTCACCGCGATCGGTCGTGATCCGCCAGCGGGAATGCTCCGCTTCCCAGCGCAGCGATTCCACTTTCGTATGAAAGAGCGCTTTGTCGTAGAGGTCGTAATGTTTGCCGATCCGCTGACAATGCTCAAGGATTTCGGGCGCGTGGACGTATTTTTCGCTGGGCATATGCCCGGTTTCTTCGAGTAACGGCATATAGACCATCGAAGCGGTGTCGCATTGCGCACCGGGATAGCGGTTCCAATACCAGGTGCCGCCAAAATCGCCGCCCTTCTCCAGAATGCGGATGTCTTCGATCCCCGCTTCCTTCAGCCGCGCGCCTGAGGCCAGACCAGAAAACCCACCACCGATAAAGGCATAGGTGACATGGTCAGTCAGCGGTTCGCGTTCGCTTCGGTCGACATAAGGATCATCGGCATAATGGGCGAGCTGGCCCTTGAGCTCCAGATATTGCTCATTGCCATCTTCCCGCACGCGCTTGTCGCGCTCCTCGCGATATTTCGCCAGAATGGCTTCCTTGTCGATCGGTTTGGTCGCTGCTGTGCTCGCCATGGCCTTCCTCTAACGTAAACGTTAACTGTTTTCTTTCCCTTTTGCTCAGCCGGCAGCGCCCCGTCAACTTGGGTGGTCCGTCGACTGACATTTCTATTGCGCGCGTGCATTCTTCTCAATCAGGCATTACCGCCACTCGGAACAGGGAGCGCGAGGGGAAAATGGGCGTGCGAGGGAGTACAGACTACGGGCAGCATGCCGGCGACCTCTATGGTGAGCTGCTGCTGATCGAAGACGAGACCGAACGGGCACAGTCGGCGCGAAAAACGTCATTATTGCCCGGTCTGTTCATCTGCACGATCGCCAGCGCGGCGGCCGCATGGCTCAGCGACAATTATGGTGTCCCGATTATTCTGATGGGGCTGTTGATCGGCCTGGCGCTGAATTTCGTTACGGCTGACGAACGCACCCATTCCGGACTCGATTTTGCATCACGCATCTTTCTCCAAATCGGCATTGTTGTTCTGGGCATGCAGGTTACCTTCACGCAGATCGGCGCACTTGGTCTCACCCCTTTCGCCGCTCTGTTGATCGTTATGGCAACGGCCTTGGGTTGCGGAATATTGGCTGGTCGCATGGCCCGCCAACCCATGTCCGTCGGGCTTTTAGCGGGAGGTGCTACTGCTATTTGCGGGGCGTCTGCCGCGCTTGCGCTTTATGCAGTGCTGGGTCGAGACAGGCTCAGCCAAGCACAATTTACACTGACACTGGTCGGCATCACGTTCGCCAGTGCGATTGCAATGTCATTCTATCCGATAATTGCGCAGCAGATCGGGCTTGATGATCGTCAGGCGGGATTCTTGATCGGAGCGTCCATCCACGATGTCGCCCAGGCGATTGGCGGCGGCTATGCCTACTCAGATGAGGCTGGCAGCTATGCAACTATAGTCAAGCTTGCGCGAGTTGCGTTACTCGCGCCATTCGTTGCGCTGGTTTCCATCATTCTTGCGCAAAGCGGCGCCCAGGCGAAACGCATGCCGATCTGGCGAAAAATCGCATTGCCTTGGTTCATTGCTGCCTTTCTTGTCGTCGTTGCCGTCAACTCGGTGATGGAGGTTCCCGCCGAAGTAACAAATACAAGCCTGACGGCATCGAAAGCGCTGCTCCTTCTGGCGGTAACGGCGACAGCGATGCGTTCACGCCTCGATCTATTGATGCAGATGGGCTGGAGGGCATTGATGCCAGTTCTCGGCGCGACATTCGCCTCCTTCGCCGCGGCCTTATTGTTTAGCACTATCGTGCTCTAAAGCATGCGGGCAGGCGCCTCCTCTCGACAATTGCCGAAAAACCCCTAGCCTCTTTCGCGCAACTGGAGAGGCATCATGTACAACGTCACATTGACCGAATCTCTGTTCAAGGCGCAGACGGACACGCCGTTTAAACCAACGACAATTGCTGCTGTGCTGCGCGAACAAGCTGAAACGCGCGGCGATGCCATGGCCCTGCGCGAACTTCTGGAAAGCGGCGAGATCGACCGGGAATGGACTTTCGCTGAGCTCCTCTTAGATAGCGAAAAACTGGGTCGAGCCTTGGCATCACGTCACGAACGCGGCGCACGTATTGCGATTATGGCGCACAATCTGCCCGAGTGGATTTTGATGGAAATGGCGGCGGGTTTGGCCGGCCTCACCCTGGTAACCGTGAATCCCGCCTTCAACGCCCGTGAGTTACGATATGTACTCGATCAATCTCATGCGGAAGCCGTATATTTCGTGCCCGCAGTGCGCGGCAATGCACTTGGGCCGGTTGTCGATAAAGCCTGCGGAGACGTGCCGCGCGTCGAACATCGGATACTACTGACCGATCACGATGCTTTGTTTGATGGGCATGACTCGGGCGAACTGCGCGATACTGTTCCTGAAGATATTGTTCAGATTCAATATACATCCGGCACGACAGGTTTTCCGAAGGGCGCCCTGCTCCACCAGAAAGGCCTGCTTCAGAACAGTGCAGACATTTTTCATCGCTGGAACGCGAAATCGGGGGAAAGTGTCATCCTTATTGTGCCGCTGTTTCATACGGCCGGCTGCGCAATCGTGGCGTGCGGCAGCCTGATGAGCGGCGTAACGATATTGTTGGCGCCGGGTTATGATCCGAAAATGATCGTCCGTGTAATTGAACGAGAACGCCCAGAGCTTGCCGGCGGCGTTCCGACAATGTTGTTCGGATTGATAGATGAAGCGGAGAGTTCAGGCTGCGACGTTACCTCCGTAAAGGCGCTGCTGTGTGGCGGGTCGATGGTGGCGCCCGAGCTGGCACGAAAAGCGCATGAGGTTTTCGGCGCACCGATCCAGATCGTCTACGGACAAACCGAAACGTCGCCCGGCATCACCTATGGCTGGATCGATGACAGCGAGGCAGATCGGACGGAAACGATAGGTCAGCCTTTGCCCCATATGGATATCGCGATCCTATCACCCGATGACGGTTCGGTATGTCCAATTGGCGTACAGGGTGAAATCTGTTGCCGCGGCTATAATGTCATGGCCGGATATAATGACAATCCCGAAGCCACCGCCGAAACGATCGACAATGAAGGCTGGCTCCATACTGGCGATCTCGGCACGATGGATGCACGGGGCTATCTGAAGATCACGGGCCGGGTGAAGGAAATGATCATTCGTGGCGGCGAGAATTTGTTTCCGGCAGAAATCGAAAACACGATGCTCGAACACCCAGCCATCGCCGAGATTGCAGTTGTTGGCGTAGCGGACGAAAAATGGGGCGAGTTGGTTGCCTGTTTCATGCGTCTCGGAGAAGGAGAAAAACCATCGCCGGAAGACCTCAAAGCCTTTGCGCGCGAACGAATGGCACCGCACAAGACGCCGACATTCTGGATCTGGGTCGAGGAATGGCCGTTAACCGGATCGGGCAAGATTCAGAAATTCGCCATGGCAGAGGCGTTTGAGCGCGGCGAATATGACGCGCTGATGGCATAACTGGCAGTTTCAAACACGCCTAGACGGCTTCAGGCATCACCGTCTCTTCGCGCGCGATTTCACTCGCGATATGGCGAAAGGCTTTCTCGAAGACTTCCGGTGGCTGGCCGCCATTGATCACATATTCGCCGTTGACGATAATCGTCGGAACGGACTGAACACCGCGCCCACGTTGATGGGATTGGGACTGGCGGACATGACCGGCATATTCATCACTTGCGAGAATTTCGCGCGCTCTGGCCCCGTCTAATCCTGTCGACTCTGTGATTGCAGCAAGGCTCGCATGATCGCCCATATTCTTACCGTCAGTGAAATAGGCGTCAAACAGCGCATGTTTCAGCGCCCTCTGCTTGCCCTCTTCCATCGCCCATTCGAGCAACCGATGCGCGTCAAACGTATTGTAGACACGAAAGCCTTCGCCCGTGTTCATCGTGAAGCCAGCCTCCTCAGCGCGCGCGCGGATCTCTCCTCCCCGCTGCTTCGCCTCGTCCGGTGAGATTTGATATTTTGTCGCAAAATAGGTCGCCCGGTCCATGCCTTCCTGCGGCATGTCAGGGTTGAGCTCGAACGGCTCAAAGCGAACATAGGCATCAATGTCATCGCCTATGTTCGCGAGCGCGGCCTCCATGTTGCGCAGGCCGACAACACACCAGGGACAGGAGATATCGGATATGAAATCGATCTTAAGTTGCGTAGCCATGATGCGCTCCTGTCATTTGCCTGCGATGCGGATACCGGTTTGAGGAATCACTGGACTAGCCCACCTTAGCATATTCGCAGCGATGAGTTGACCTCGCCCTGCCCCGCCCCTAAATCGACCGCCCGCAAGCGATGCTTGCTAAGGCCCCTTCGTCTAGCGGTTAGGACGCGGCCCTCTCACGGCTGAAACACGAGTTCGATTCTCGTAGGGGTCACCAAAGCCGTAAAGGTTAGGCGGCGCTTAATAGCCCAAGGCTTGACCATCCTTGCGCATTTCGGTTGCACCGGAATAGACGCCGGTTTCGGGATCCCTGATGATTGCCTGATAGCCGCCGAACATCACGCCGTCCGGTACGATCTCCACATTATGGCCCATCGCCTGCAATTGCTCGATGGTCTGGCTCGGGATGCCCGGCTCGACGTTAAGTGTTCCGAGCAGATCGGCGCCGGTTCCGTTCAGATCGCCCGTAGGCTCGCGCCCACCGATATGATTAAGCCGCGCTGCGTCCCCGGCTTCCTGAATATTCATGCCATAGTCGACCATATTGATAAGTATTTGCACATGGCCTTGAGGCTGCATGCCGCCGCCCATCAAACCAAAACTCATGAACGGCGCGCTGTCGTGCATGACAAAGGCGGGAATGATCGTCTGGAAGGGGCGCTTTCCCGGCGCGTAGACGTTAGGATGCTGCGGATCGAGCGAGAATAATTCGCCGCGATCCTGAAACATGAAGCCAAGCCCGTCAGCGACGAGGCCCGATCCCATGCCGCGATAATTGGACTGAATCAGTGAGACCATCATTCCGTCGCTATCTGCGACCGTCAGATAGGTTGTATCGCCTTCGCCTTCGAGCCGGGGATCGCCGGGTTCGAATTCCGGACTAGCCCGATCTGGATTGATCTCCGCAAAGCGGCGGCGGCCATATTCCTGTGACAACAAGCCATCGAGTGGGATATCGGCGAAAGCGGGATCAGCGTAAAACCGTGCCAGATCCTCAAAGGCGAGCCGTTTCGCCTCGGTGATGTAATGGATGACTTCCGCCGAGCCACGCGGCCATTGCGACAGATCAACGTTGCGCAATATGTTGACCATCTGCAGCGCGGCAAATCCCTGACTGTTCGGCGGCAACTCGCAAAGCTCATAGCCCTGGCGATAGGCAACACAGGCCGGCTCGACCCATTCGCTCTCATGTCTCGCCATGTCTGCAAGACGTAAATCACCGCCGATCCTGCGCATATAAGCGTCAATGGTGCGCGCTATCTCGCCCTCGTAGAACGCAGCGCGGCCGCCGGATGCGATCGCGCGATAGGTGTTGGCGAGATCAGGATTGCGGAAGATCTCTCCCGCCTCCGGAGCGCCGTCGGCGAAATAGGTTTGGCGGGCATTGTCGAACTCGCCAATCATATCGAGATTCTGCTCGAAACGGGCCAGATTGCGCTCAAAATAATAGGCGATGACGGGTGCCATCGGAAATCCTTGCTCAGCATAGGAGATCGCTGGAGCCAATATCTGTTCCATGTCGAGCCTGCCGAAACGGCCATGAAGCTCAAACCAGCCATCGACTGTACCCGGTACACTAACCGGAAAATGACCGAACGGCGGGATAGATGTCGCGTCATCACCGAGCGCAGCACGCAAATCGTCATAGCTGCGGCCCATCGGGCTACGGCCCGACGCGTTTAGGCCATAGAGACGTTCGGTTTCAGGATCCCAGATAATGGCGAACAAATCGCCGCCAACACCGTTTCCAGTGGGTTCCATCAGGCCAAGCGTAGCATTAGCCGCGATTGCCGCATCAACGGCACTGCCGCCTTGCTGAAGAATATCGATAGCAACCTGGCTGGCCAGAGGATGTGCGGTCGCAGCCATGCCTTGCTGTGCATAAACCGGGCTGCGAGACCAAGTTTCACCGACGGGCCGCCCGCCTGCGCCGATATCGAGGATCGGCGGATGCCCATCTTCCTGTGCCAAAGACGGTGTGGCAGAAAGTGCCAGCAACGCCGCGAGGCTCGTGAACCGCGCCAATATCGATGTCATCATTATCCAGACCTTCTCTCTGAGGTTTTGAGACTCCGTCCGTGCCCCACTCCCTGTCAAATATCGACGACAATCTTACCGAAATGCTGCTGCGAAGCTTGATGCTTGAAGGCATCGCTAAGATCGTCAAGCGCGAAGTGGCTGTCGATCACCGGCTTGATCCCATTCGCATCAATCGCGGCTATCATGTCTCGCTGGTCAGCATGACTGCCCACCGTGATTCCCGTCATCACCAGATTCTTCTGAAAGAAGAGCGCCGTCGGCACTTCACCGGATAGGCCGGTCAACACACCGATCAGGCCGATATGACCACCGGTGCGGCAGGCATGGATGGATTGCGTCAGCGTACCCGGCCCACCAATCTCGACCACAGAATCCACGCCTCGGCCAGCCGTCAGGGCGAGCGCCGCCTTCCCCCAGTTCGGCTCTTCCTTGTAATTGATCAGATGATCCGCGCCGAGATCGCGAAGCTTGTCGAGTTTTTCGCCCGATGACGAAGTGGCAATCACCGTTGCACCCGCAGCCTTTGCAAATTGCAGCGCAAAAATCGAAACGCCGCCCGATCCTTGAACCAGCACGATATCACCAGGTTTTGTATGCGAAGCCACCATCAGGGATCGCCATGCGGTCACCGCTGCACAGGGCAAGGTTGCCGCCTCGGCAAAACTGTATCCCTGTGGCATCCTCGTGAACGCATGGGCAGGTGCCGCGACATATTCGGCGGCGAACCCATCGGCATGATCACCGGGAACGCCAATCCGTTTTTCATTTTCACCCTCGCCATCGGACCAGCCCGGGAAGAAGACAGACAAAGCATGATCGCCGGTTTTCCAACCAGATACACCTTCACCCACTGCCACGACTTCGCCTGCGCCGTCGGACATCAATATCCGGCCATCGACCGTCGGGATACCGCCCAGCGCCACCACATAATCATGATAATTGAGCGAGTTTGCGCTGACTTTCACCAATATCTGGCCTGGATCAGCTTCAGGCTGTTCCCGATCCGCGATTACGATATTGTCGAGCCCGCCGGGCTTTTTGAGGGTTGCAGCTTTCATCTACGCGGCATCCGTAAAGTTACCGGGGCGTTTTGCCATTCCGGACATGACAGCCTCAATCTGGTTCGGTTTGCCAATCACGCCAGCCTGTTCGCGCGATTCTTCGAGCAGAATTTCCGGCGCATGCTGATCAACAGACATATTAAGCAATCGCTTGTTCGCGCGCACCGCATCGGGGCTTTTGCTTGCAATGTCGTGCGCCAGTTCCATCGCATCAGCATGAGGATTGTCTGACAGGCGCGTCGCAAAGCCATAGTCCAGGGCTTCGGTGCCGCTGAAGATACGGGCTGTATAGCAAAGCTCCCGCACTACATCGTCGCGGCAAAGATTCCGGACGATGGGAATGCCCGCCATATCGGGAACCAGACCCCATTTCATTTCCATGATTGCGTGGCGCGTATCAGGCGCGGTGATCCGGATATCGGCTCCGCAGGCAATCTGGAACCCCCCGCCAAACGCCACGCCATGAACCGCGGCAATTACCGGCACAGGAAGAACATGCCAGCCCCATGCGACTTGCTGGAAGCGATTGGCATCTCCATAAGTTCGCGTTTCGAGGCCAGTTGATTTCGGCGCATCATCGTCGGCTTTCGCGCTATTCTCGACCATCCCGGCAAAGCTGCCCATATCCAGCCCGGCACAGAAAGCCCGGCCTTCTCCCGAAAGAACAACGGCCCGCAAACCTGTTTCGCTGCCGAGCCGATCAATTGCATCGATAATCCCGTCAAACATCGCCGGATCGAGAGCGTTCATTTTATCGGGACGGTTCAGGCGCACATCGGCGACACCTGCGTCATCAATGGCAATGGCTACGCGGTCGGTCATCAGGTTCTCCTTTACGTCAACTCTGGCACAGCAGCGCGCAGACGCGCAACAGGCGCTTGCGCTTTCGTCATCGGACAGCGCAAAGAGGCAGAATGAAAGGCGAGATGGATCGATTACTCATGCGGCAGCAGGAATGGCGGGAAGCCCGCCTTGCCGTAGCGACTGTTGTACGAGCCTGGAATTCCGCACCCCGCCCTGCCGGCAGCCATATGCTGATTCACGAAGATGGCCGATTTGAAGGATCGGTATCGGGCGGCTGTGTAGAAGGTGACGTGTTGCAGGCCGCCGCACAGGTGATCGCCGATAATCGTCACCAGATTCTCAATTTTGGCGTCGAGAATGAAACTGCGTGGGAGGTTGGCCTACCCTGCGGCGGAGAGATCAGAATATTGGTGCAGCCTGTTGCCCCGACAGGCTTTGCGGGAACGCTATTCGCGGAGATTGCAGAGGCACGCGCCGCGGGTGATAAGCTCTCCACCGCGACTGATTTAGAGACGGGCATTACGAGGCTAGCAGGAGCTGCGGATGATGGCCTCTGGATCAACCATTATGCCCCGCGCCGCCGATTGTTGATCGTTGGCGCGGTTCAGATCGCGCAGTCATTGGCACGAATAGCCTGCGAACTTGATATCGAACCCTTCATTATCGATCCGCGAGAAAGATTCCTGACCGCAGACCGGTTCCCCGATGTCATTCGCGATGATCGCTGGCCCGATGAGGCAATAGCGGAACATCATCCGGACAATTGCACTGCGATTGTCGCGCTCAGCCATGACCCCAAGATTGATGATCCCGCGCTGATCGCAGCGTTGGAAACACCGGCGACCTATATCGCCGCACTTGGGTCACGGAAAAACCATGCCGCCCGTCTGGACCGGTTGCGAGCGCAGGGTTTGAACAATAAGATGCTGGCGCGGATCGATGGCCCGGCTGGCCTTGATATCGGCAGCGTTGGGCCCGCGGAGATTGCTCTATCCATCGCAGCGAGCATGATCGCAGCCTTCTCTCAGAATTCGCCCTGAACCGTCAGCGCATAACCATTAGGGCCAGGCGTGAACCCGGCAAGCGTTAGCCGCTCACGTGTGTTGTCATCGACAGCCATCATCCGGAATTCGGCCACATAAGACCCGTCCGCCGAAATCCTAACTTCAAGCTGCTCCATCCCCGACTGGCTGATCAGCGGCAGCAGCACCGCGCCCTCGTCGCACTGCGCATTGCCCATCACCATATCAGGCAGCGCAGGGCCGCCAAGATTGCCGCCAAGCCGCGCACGGACGAACCCCTCAGCCTCGGCACACACGCCATCGCCGAAATGCACGGTCACGTCTTCCAGTTCGAGTGCCGTTATCGGTAGCGGCGCAAACAACATCGCGGCGGGCAACGACGCCTGCATATCATCCAGCCCGAGCTCGCCGCCTGATGCGCTCATCGCGCCGCGAAAATCGCCAAAGGCATCAGCATCGCTGCCGCTTCGGGCCATCGCAACGCGGGCACGGCCAACTAGCAACGGGAAAAAGCCAAGCCTCGCATCGACATTGCCGACAGCCGCATTGCCGAACTGCGCTTCAACAAGTCGACCGTTCCAGATACTGCCCTGAGTTTCGCGTGCCGCTATGCCGCGCTCGTCCATGCCCAGCCAGCCAAGACCGTGCTGCATCGGAATGAGTACAAGTAGCGCGAGCAGGAAGATGCAGACGAAAAGAACGGTCCGGCGCATCGGCAGTGCAATCCGCATCAACCCTGCCCCCGCCGGAATGTTACATCGACAGACAGTGTCTCATCAGCATTGGGGCGCGCCATCAGTGCATCGACATCAAGGCCCAACCGGCTTTCGAGATCGGCGACCCACGCGAAAAAAGTTTGCGGGCGGGCCGCTCCAATAACTACACGCGCGCCATCCGTTCCAATCGGCTCGGCCTGCGCGGTGCTGAAACCTACACGCACAGCTTCAGCCATAACGATATCACTGACTCGTCCCTGGACAGAGGTCGACGGATTGGCGGCAAAATTCTCAATTTCCGTCAGCCGAGATTCGACGCGGCCAAGCGCAATAACAGCGCTATCGTGGCGCGCTTTGGTAGATTCACGCAGAAGATCGATTGGGCGGATGATCAAAAGCCATGCCAGTACCAGCGCGGCAAGTGCGCCTGCCACGCCGAACAGCCAGCGTTCGCGCACCGTGCGAGTTTCCCACCACGTGTTGAACCGATCAATCATGGCGCACTCACCGTAAATTCAGCGATTTGTAGCCCGCCAGCATCGCGAACAGTGCCCGGTGTTACTATCAATCCCGCCGCAATCATGCGCTGTTGCAACGCCTCTAGCTCAGCCTGTCCCGGTGCGGCTGCAGTCAGTTGCAGACTGTTGTTGGCATCATAGATCATCGCCTGCAGCTCAACCCCGGCCGTATCGCGGATCGCGGCAAAGGCGGCATTGGCCTGCTCACCATAGCCGGATCCGCCGCCAAGCTCGGCGAGCCGCTCCCGCAACTGCCCCTCAGGATCGACAATCTCGACATTGCCGGGAATCGCATCGCGCGCGCGCTCAACCGCGTCACGTTCCAGCGCATCGGCGGCAAAGCTGTAGCGCGCAATCATCGTCACCTGAATGAGCAGGGTTACCAGAAAAACCGTCGCAGCAAGCAGCGCAACTCGCCGAATATAGCCTTTTTCCAGCTTCCACTGGCGGCGTTTGGCATAATCGCCCTGCCGCAGATTGAGCGGCGCATCGGCCAGCACTTGCCCCAGATCTCGCTCGAAATCCTCAACGCTGACAGGTTCGCTTTGTTCGTCGCCGAGTAACATTGCAGTAATCTCTGCCTCAGCGGCAAAAGCATGGGCCCGCCCACGCACCACATCCAAACCTGCCCGACGGAAAATCCGTACGCCCGTTTCCGGCGGCGCAAGCAACAACGGCTCCGGAATAATCCCATCGGGATCGATACCAAGCGCCGCCGCCTCAGCCAGCCAGCCAGCCATCTTTGCGTTGGCCGTGATTGCGATGCAGCGCTGACCGTCTTCATCAGCCCGCCCAATTGCAATATGGGTCGCCTCGGGAGGCTCGGCGCTCACTTCGCTCGCCATTATCCGGGCTGCTGCCATGGCTTGGGCGGGAGCCAATTCCGCCGGTAATTCCGCCCAATGGAGCGCTACATCGCTGCCGGGTACGACCAGAATAGCGGTTTCGGGATCATCCTCTTCAGGATCGAAAGCCAACGTATCGAAGTTGGCTCCGCGCGCGATGATGCGCCCGCCTGCGATCCGCATCCATCCCGGCTCATCCCCGAGAAACAACAGCAAGACCCGCCCCTCGCTCATTCGTCACGCCCCCAGCGCCGCGACACGACCCGCGCAGGCGCAACACTCGCATCGATCAAGGCCGATTGTTGCATCGCGACCTCGCCGAGCTGCACATTGAGCTCAAGCCGGAAATAGCGCGTTCGGATTTGTGGCTGGCCAATCACTTCGCTCATCGGCTCTTGATTGGCGAGAACTGGTTGGCTCCAGAAATCAGCTATTGAATTCCAGCCAGTCTCGGGACGCGTAGCAATCGCCTGACTGGCAGAATTGGCATCAAGACGGTTGGGCAAAAGCATGGCGATAAGCGGAGCCTGTTCCGGAAGCAAAGTGTTGACGTTGATCGGCGACAATTCTGTGGTCGGCAGCGCGCAGAGCCAGGGACGCATCCTTTCATAATAGGCGGGGGTGACACCCGCAACCGCACGTAGCTCGCTCACTTCGGCAAGCATCGTATTACCCGTACGATAGGCCGTGTCCGACTGGCCGTAGCTGCGATCCTCATTGCCTCGCCGCGCCGGGATGGAATCGGCATCAATCCAGTCGGCGAGCGACCAGGCAATACGCTCGGCATCGCCGCGCGGAATCCGAAGCGCAGTCATCAGCGCTGAAAACTGGATAACGCCAACCTGATCGGTGGTAAGTGCAGCAGGATCGTCGCCCCGTGCGACGCTATTGAGATTGAAGCAATTGCTACCGTCCCAGAGTCGCGCCAACGCTACACCGCCGCCGGGCAAAGGAAGCGCCGTTTCCTGCCCGAGCCAGTCGCCAACCAGAGTCGTCTTGCCGCGATCGCGCACGAGCAAGTCATTAACCCTCAGAACGGCGAGAGATTCCGCACCGGTCGCAAATGCGCGCGCTTGGTCCAGCGCCGCGATATTTCCGGCTAGCCGCGTCGCCAGTTGCAGCCGCTCAAGCGAGGCCGCCGCCAGTGCCGCCATGATTGCAACCAGCAGCAGTACGGCGAGCAAGGCCGCGCCCTCTTCGGAAGGTTTGCCCGGCCTCATGCAGCCGCGCCTGTCTGGAAAAGCTGGCGGACCGGACCAAGTCCTTCAATCTCGACAATCAGTTCGATGGCGTCGGGCAGTTCGGTCGCCAGTGTCGGATCCCAGCGATCACGCCATTCCCCGTCACTGCGATAACGCAGTGCAATGCTCTCAACGCCTGAAACTAGCCGCGCCGCTGGAAGAGGTTCAGCGCCATCGACATGGGGATAAGCGCGCCGTTCGAGCACGCCATCAACCAGCCGGTAATCGACCTTCTGGAGCGACGAGCGCGGCTCACCATCATGGTTAGACCAGCCGCGCCGAACGAAGCTGATCAAGAGATCACCGTCAGCCCCGCCGCCACCGAAAAAGGCATTCTGGCGCGCACCGGCCTCATCGCGCGCCGGGCGCGGAGCAATCTGACCAAGATCATTGGTCAGAGACGCATTCACCCGCCGGATGGAACTCATGTCCGCCAGCGCTTCACGCGATGCCGTTTGCGAGTCCACGCTGAAACTGAGCAACGCTACGCCAGCCGCCGACAAGATTCCGAAAATGAACAGAGCCACCATCAGTTCGACAAGCGTAAAACCTGCCTCAGATATCCTGGAGCGCTTCATTGCGCCGCAAACCGGAAGATGGTGAGATCGGCCGCATGGTCGCCAAGTTCGTCAACCACGGCGATATCGATCTGGAGAATTCGGGCTTCAGGCGAAGGGCCTGTAATGCGCGTCCATCGCCAATTGCGGCCACCATTCAACTCCTCTCCCGTCTCGGTGCCAAATGACGGCGGCGCGGGATCTGTGAGTGTCTCGACAGCTACATTGTGCGCAACAATCTGACCGAACGTCCGGTCGGCAATCTGATTGGTGTTGGTAACTGTCACCGTTTCTAGGTTGAGCAACGCCAAAGCTGCGATGCTGAACACGGCCAGGGCCACCAGCATTTCAAGCAGGGTAAAGCCCGCCTCATCAGATGAGCGCTTAGCCGGCGACATTGATCGTTCCGTCAGCACCGATGGCAACACTCACGCTGTTGGTGCCGCGCACCAATGTGAGATCGAGCGGCCCGTTCAAACCCGTTGCATCGAAAACGATCCGCGTTCGCTCGCCATCCCGCTGCGCGATGGAAACGGCGGTATCTTCCGCCCATTGATGATCCTGAAAAGACGGAGCCAGCATGGGTGCCCAATCCTCGCCATCATAACGTTCGAAACCATAACCGGCGGGCGACACCCAAAGCGCAGTATCCTGCATCTCAATAATCGCCGCCTCCTGCGCAGCATGCGCGCGCGCCGCAAACGCCTCTCCCTCGTCGATCAACCGACCACGCGGATCAGGCATCACGAAAATGATCCCAGCAGACAAGACGCCCAGGATCGCGAGCACGACCATCAATTCGGTCAGCGTAAAGCCGCGTTCCTGGGTCCGCATTCTCATCGGCTTGCTCCGTTACCAATTGCCAATATCGGCATCTTCACCTTCGCCTCCCGGCTGGCCGTCGGCACCATAGGTATATACGTCATAGGGCCCGCCGCCCTGCGTTCCGGGCATGGTGTACCGGTAAGGATTGTCCCAGGGATCATTGGGGAGACGGCGGATGTAGCCGCCCTGACGATAGCGCTGCGGCTGAGCAAGATCGCTGGGCGGGGTCGTTAGTGCCTCCAGGCCCTGCTCACTGCGCGGATAGGCCATATTGTCTAGTCTGTACTGATCGAGGGCGGATCCCAATGTATCGATATCTGCAGCCACCTTGGTCGAATTGGCCTGACCGAGAAGCGGCATGACATTGAGAATGACGACGGTCGACAGGAGACCCAAAATCACAAGCACGACCATAAGCTCGGTCAGCGTAAAGCCGTCTTGCTTTTTGGTGTCTTCAGCAAGCTGGCGGCGGAGGAGTGATGTAAGTGACATTTTGGAACCCTATGCGACGGCTAATGTGTTGAGCTGGAGAATGGGCAGCAGGATAGCGAGCACGATCAAGGTAACGACCCCACCCATGATGATAATGATTGCCGGTTCTAGGAGCGAAAGCATGGCGGAGGTGAACGTATCGAATTCGCGTTCGAGATATTCAGCAGCGCGCTCAAGCATGACATCGAGCTGCCCGGAAGCTTCACCGCTCGACGCCATATAGACGAGCAAGGGCGGAAAAATATCGGTTTTACGCATCGCGGAAGATAGGCTGCCCCCCTGGCGAACAGCTTCGGCGACTTCCTCCGAGGCTTGACGCTGCGCGGCATTGCGAACGGTTTTGGCCGTCAGCGACAGTCCTTCGAGCACCGGCAGCTTGCTACCGATCATCGTCGACAATGTGCGCGCCATCCGAGCGGCATGGAGATCGCGGGCCAGCCTGCCGATAACCGGCAATCGGAGAATGCGTCGGTCGAACCGGAGCCGGAAATCGAGATTTTGGAGCGCGCGCCACAGGCCGAATCCTGCCAACCCGACGCCCAGCAGCAGTGCCCACCACCAATTGGCAAGAAAGCTGGACAGCCCGATTACGATGCGCGTCAGCAACGGCAATTCCTGACCAACACTGTCAAACTGCTCGACCACTTGCGGAACGACAAAGATCATCAGGGCAAACACCACGGCAATCGCAACCACAGTCAGCATGATCGGATAGGCAAGTGCGGTTAGCACCTTGCCGCGCACCTCGGCCTGACGCTCTTGCAGATCGGCAAGCCGGGCAAGAATGTTGGGAAGCGCACCCGACCCCTCACCCGCCGATATCATCGCACGATAGAGCGGCGGAAAACTCTTCTTTTCGCGTTCCATGGCGCGGGCTAGCCGCTGCCCCTCAGCAACACCCGCATGCACATTTTCAAGAACCCGGCGAACCTTTGGTTTCTCAGCCTGCAGCGAAATCATCCGCAGCGCTTCTTCGAGAGGGCTGACATCGGCAAGCGTTGAAAGCTGACGGGTGAAAAGCGTCAGCTCTTTCGCCGACAAGTTGGGGTTGAGGTTGATCGAGCGGCTGAGAAGCGGCCCCGTATCATTCGCTGCTGGCTTGGACGGACCGCCTGTTCCCGGCGCAATCTGCACAACATAGAGCCGCCTTGAATCAAGCCGCGCCCGCGCCGCTTCCAGCGTCTCTCCATCAACCGATCCGCGCTTTTCGCGGCCCGCAGTGTCGAGGGCAAGATAGTCAAAGCTAGGCATCGACCGGCTCTGGCTCCTCAAGACGGGAAATGCGCACCGCCTCTTCAGCTGTCGTCACGCCATCGCTAACGAGCGCGCGGGCTGCCGATCCAAGATTGGGCGCGTGAAGATAGGCATGACGGGCAATTTGCGATTCATCGCCGCCCGCATTGATCATCTGCCGGATATCATCATCAATCCGGATAATCTCGAAGACGCCAGTGCGGCCCTTATAGCCTGTATGATTGCATTCCTCGCAGCCGCGTGCCTCGAATATCGGCGTTCCTGCATCGAACCCGAGCAACTCCGCCACGGCGTCCGAGGCGGGCACCTGTTCACGGCAGTTGGTACACAGTTTGCGGACAAGCCGCTGCGCCACCACGGCGCGCAAGGTGGAGGCCAGCAGGAACGGCTCAATCCGCATATCGCGCATCCGCGTGATCGCGCCGACCGCATCGTTAGTATGTACCGTCGAGAGAACGAGATGCCCGGTCAGCGATGCCTGTACGGCGATCTCGGCGGTCTCACGATCGCGAATTTCACCGACCATCACAACATCGGGATCCTGACGCAGAATCGCGCGCAGCCCCGTTGCAAAATCAAGGCCAACCTTCGGGTTCACCTGTGTCTGCCCGACACCGTCGATCGCATATTCAACCGGGTCTTCCACCGTCAGGATATTGCGTGAGCCATCATTGAGGAGACGCAGCCCGCCATAAAGCGATGTCGTCTTGCCCGAACCCGTTGGCCCGGTGACGAGAATGATCCCGTTGGGCTCGGCCATCGCCTGACGGAACGCGGCATCGACGCGCTCAGGCATGCCCAGCTGTTCAAGATCGATCCCGGCATTGTCCTTGTCCAAAATGCGTAGCACAACCCGCTCCCCTGCCCGGCTCGGCAAAGTTGAGACGCGCACATCGAGCATCTTACCGCCCAGCGTCAGCGCAATGCGGCCATCTTGCGGAATGCGGCGTTCGGCAATATCGAGCCGCGCCATCACTTTGATCCGGCTGACGATGGTCGAGGCGGCATGCGGCGGCATGCGCAACGTCTCACGCAACACGCCGTCCATCCGCATGCGGATAACAAGGCCGGTATCATAGGGTTCGATATGGATGTCGGAGACGCCCTGCCGCGCGGCATCGGCAATGATCCCGTTAATCAGGCGGATCGCGGGCGCGTCATCGGCGCTGTCCAGAAGATCTTCTGCGGTCGGTATATCGCTGGCGAGCATATCGAGATCGCCAATCCCGCTCGCGGCATCGGCCGCCGCCTGTCCGTCAACCGCATAACGTTCGGAGAGAATCGTATCGAAGCGTTCCGACTGCACCAGTTCAACATCGAAGAGCCGATTGAGAAAACGGCGCACCTCAAGCAGAGCCTGCGGGTCATCGCCTTCACGCAACGCGACCTTGAGACGGACATCATCTTTCGCGTGGTCAAGAAGCACAACGCCGAACTCGCGAGCAAAGCCATAAGGAATGTTCGCCACCGGCTCCTGGAACGGTGGTGCTTCATAGTCTCCGTCCGGCGTCACAGTCGGCGCACCCGGCATGCCCTCAGGTTGGACTTCATCGCCGCGCCGAATGCTCGCCATTATTGCGGCTCCTCCGCTTCCGGTACTTGCACGGGCCTAATGGTGGTCGTGCTTGTGGTGACATCAGGCACGATGATGCTGGGATCGACCGCAGGCGGATTGGAAGGCGGCCTGCCCGGAGGTGCAACACCAAGATATTGGCGTACCAGCGTATCGATACCCGGTTCACGGTCTGGATCGGCCAGATACTGGCGCGCACGGATATAGCCGTAACGCCGTTCCATCACCGCGCGGCGGTCTTCGGCGCTGCTCAGAATCGTCGGCCGGATAAACACCATCAGGTTTGTCTTGGTCCGGGTGCGTGCCCGCGAACGGAACAATTCACCGATGATCGGAATATCGCCAAGGATCGGGATGCGTTGAATCGTCCGGCGCTCGTTATCGTCGAGCAGACCGCCAAGCGCGATAATCTCGCCATCATTGACGGTCACCGTTGTCTCAATCTCGCGCTTGTTGATGATCAGCTCGTTGAAATCTTCGGAAACGGGACCGGCAATCGAACTGACTTCCTGCCGGATATCTAGGCGGATCGCGCCGCCCGCATTGATCTGCGGCCTGACTTCCAGTTCAATACCCACATTCTCCCGCTGGATCGTGCGAAAGGCATTGTCGAAATTGTTGGAAAGCGCCTCACCGGTTGAGATCGGGATTTCCTGTCCAACCAGGATATGGGCTTCCTGATTATCCAGTGTCGTGATCGACGGAGTCGAGAGGACGTTGGAGTCGGTATCTTCTTGCACAGCATTCAGGATCGCGCCGAAGATGAAATCTGACCCGAGCTGCGAGGCAAAGCCCAGAAATCCGCCCCGCGCGCCAAGAATGGACCGCGCCGCATTTTCGCGCAGCAGATCGCCAACCGACGAATTGTTGCTGGTGGTGACCACATTGCCGTTGATGACGGTGGTCGCCTGATCGAGATCATCAGCCAATACGCCGCCAGCGATATCAAGGATACGCGGTGAGACATTGGAATAATTGGTAACCCCGAAAGGTGCATCCTCTCCGCCGAACAAAAACTGCACGCCGAGCTCGCGCGCCGCCTGATCCGAAATTTCAACGATGATCGCCTCGACGAGCACCTGATCGCGGCGCGTATCAAGCTGGCGGACCAATTCGCCCAGTGTACGCTGCATTTCAGGCGGAGCAGAAATGATGATGGCGTTCGCGCCCTCATACCCTGTGACGATGACGCGTTGGCCGGGGCGACCACCGGCGGCTGCAACAGTTTCGACTTCTGCGCCACTGGCAGCACCTGCGGCGCTGGAACTGGAGGAAGACACCGCCCCGGTTTGACCGGTTACCCGCTCAAGCACGGGCAGGATTTGCGCGGCATCAGCGAATTCAAGGAATATCACCCGGATCTCAGTGCCGCTCGCGGCCCGCTCATCAAGTTCCCTTGCTAGCGCTGCTATCCGCGCCACCGTCGCCGGTTCACCTCGCAGCAAAAGCGAGTTGGAGCTGTCGACGGGCACGACTGATGCCGGGGCCGGGCCATCTCCGCCTGTTACCATCGCCTGAAGCGATGCTGCAATCTCGCGCGCACCAGCATTGTTCAGTGCGATGATTTCACTGGCACTCGAATCCACGTCCACGCGCCCGATCAACGTGCGCATCCGGCGAACATTGTCGGCGAAATCGGCAATCACCAGAGAATTGCCCGCCGTGTTTGCGGTAATCGACCCTTCCGGGCTGACCAGCGGCCGCAATGTCTCGATCGCGGAAGCAGCCGGAATATTGCTGAGGCGAAAAATCTCGGTGACAAAAGCATTATTGCCAGCCCGCGCCGTGCCGATCGATCCGGGCTGGGTGGCGGCGCTCGCCGTCGATTGAATGCGTAGCGCGCCGCCCGAAGTTGGGATGGCGACGAGGCCATTGGCGCGTAGCGTCGAAAGAAACACCTCGAAATATTCGGATTGGGACAAGGGCCGGTCAGTCACGACCGTCACAGTGCCACTCACCGAAGGATCGATGACGAAGGTCCGCCCCGTGACGCGTGATGCGTCTTGAATAAAGGCCCGAACATCGGCGTTGCGCAGGTTCAAAACATGCTGCGCGCTGATCGGTGCTATAGGCGCCATCAGCATCGCCATCATGGCAAGAATGGATGTTATCTTTTTCATTCGCCTACCCTTGCGCGAAACGAAACGGTTTCGCCATTGCGTTCAACCTGAACAAATCTGTCGCCGGTACCCAAGTTGTTCGCAAAGCTCACTGCCTGTCCCATTTCCTGTATGCGTTCACCATTGATTGAGACGATAACGTCACCCGGCTCAAAGCCGGCAGCGCGCAAAGCTGCATCATCTTCTCCACTCGGCTGAAGCACGATACCGGTCAGCCGATTGCCTTCACGGCGCGGTGAAATCTGTGTGCCGGAGGCGAGCTGGCTTGGAGTGATCCTCTGCCCGCCCGATTGCGCAGGCCGCGATGATGTGCGCGCGCTCTGGGTTGATGTTGCAGCGCGTGATGTGGCTGCGCCTAACGATTCCTGTGGTTGCGGCGATGCAGCGGAGGCAGTCGACTGGTCGAGAAATATCTGTTCGCTCGATCCATTGCGCAAAATCGTGACAAAATCGAAATCAACCGATTCGAGCGTGACGCCCGGCATGATTTCATCGCCAACTGAGAAACTGTCCTGCTCTCCATTGGGAAGTGCGATGATCGCTGATCCGCGTCCGCTCGCCTGATCCTGCCGAACGCCGAACAGACGAATATCAAGATCCGTCACCACAACGCGGCCATTGCCTTCCAATCGAAAAAACGGATCGAATGTTTCGAACAGCGCCATGTCAGGCGCGGCAAGCGTCGGCACGCCCGCATCACTGCGCCAGTCTCCGATAGGCCCAACAGGCGTAACGACCGCCCAAACGAGCCGCGCGCATTGCACGGCCAGCAAGAAAATCAGTATGATCTCCAACACTGAAAACCAAGTCGTTCGCGGCAGCCGTCTCAACAGTTGCTGAGCACGGGCACCGAGCGATAAGCGCATGAATATATCCCCGAAACACGCCCGCTAGGCGTTGAGTGTTACACAACGAAAACGGGTTTTATGGCAATTTCGCGACAGGTGCGACTCACAAAGCATGTAAAAATTCCTGAAGGGCATCGCGGCTCAGCCAGAGAGGCCAAGCTACAACTGCCAAAAATGCACCGAAAGGCAGGCGGTCCGTGGCTTTTACCCTGCGTCCCCGCAAGATGCTGAACAACACGGCCAATAGCCCTGTCGCGCTAGCCAGCAAAAGAACGATGGGCAGCATTTGCCACCCAAGCCATGCGCCAATCGCGGCGAGCATCTTCGAGTCGCCTCCCCCTAATCCATCCCGGCTTCGCAGCGCGCGGTAGATATTATTGATAACAAACAGCAGTAGGAAGCCGGCCAGCGCGCCGACAAGAGAGTCGATCAACCGCGGCATGCCGAACAACCAAGCGCCTCCGATGCCAAGAGCAACAAGTGGCAATGTCAGCCGATTAGGTAGCCAAAAATGGCGAATGTCGAGAATAGCCAGCACCAGCAACGTCCAGCCAAAAACCGCGCCTGCCAATCCCTCCAATCCGGGATAGAGTGCAAATGATAAGGCGCCAATCAACGCGGCGGCCACTTCAGTAATCGGGTGGACAGGATCGATTCGCGCGCCGCAGCTTTCGCAACAGCCGCGCCGAACAGCATAGCTCAGCAATGGAATCAGTTCGTACCAGCCCAGCGCCTTGCCGCAGCCATCGCAACGCGACCGGCCCTGTGATGCTGCCTCCCCCGATGGCCAGCGCAGCGCCAGTGTCGCCAGATAACTGCCAATGATGAGACCGAAGAGCGCCCCGAATCCAGCGCGCCATTCGGGCGGTAAATTTTCAAAACTCGCGAGGAGCGCGCTCACCTAGTCGACACGCTCATCTTCCTCAACGCCGAAAAGATGCGCGATTTCGACGAATCCGTTGCGCCCGCGTACATCGACGTCGCACCAACCGCGCCGACATGTGCGGATCCGCCCGACAACGCCCGGTTCTGCCTGATACCTGATTCGCGCACTGTTTTGCGGTGCTTCACGTAGCGGCCGGATATCCCCGATAATCATGGCCGTGCGATCCGCGCTCAAGAGATTGACTAGCATCCAGCCCTGCGTGCCGTCTGGATCTTCAATCTTGCGCCAATTCTCATACACTTCGACCACGCGCACGGGCAGGCCGGCTCGCTGATACAGCCAGCTGATCGGGAAGTTACGCCCCGGTCCTGTTCGCATCCGCGCCTGTCCGGCAGAAACGGAAGCCCAATAGGGCGTTTCCCGGACCTGGGCCGATGCGCCCTCGGGCACAGACAGCAACGCCGCACCAAACACCAGAATCAATACTCGCAAAACAGTGTGCATTTCCTGCACCGCCCCCTTTTTATTGGCCCGTTCCCGTCTCTAGGCCAAGCCCCGGTCAGGCTACAACCTGCGATCTGCTTGACGCGTCGCCAAACAGACTGCAATTCACTGCGCGATGCCTCAGATCGAACGCCCCAAAACCATCGTCACGCGCAAGCTGCCTGTCCAAGTGGAAGCGCGCATGGCGGAATTGTTCGATGTCGAATTCAATATTGACGATACGCCAATGACTGCGGAAGCGCTGAAAGATGCGGTCGCGCGGGCCGATGTCTTCGTGCCGACAGTTACCGACGATATCACCGCGGACGTACTGGCGAGCGCCGGACCAAAACTCAAGTTGATCGCCAATTTCGGGGTTGGCGTCGATCATATCGATCTTGCCGCAGCGCGAGCGCGGGACATTCCCGTTACCAACACGCCAGGCGTATTGACCGAAGATACTGCGGACATGGTGATGGGCCTTATCATTTCCGTTCCCCGCCGGCTGGCAGAGGGCGAGAAATTCGTCCGGGCCGGACAATGGCAAGGCTGGGCGCCAACAGGCATGCTTGGTCACCGGGTCAACGGGAAAAAGCTCGGTATTGTCGGAATGGGCCGTATCGGCCAAGCCATTGCCCGCCGTGCACGCGGATTCGGGATCGCCATCGACTATCATAACCGGCACCGGCTTCCCGAGGCCGTCGAACAGACATTGGGAGCCACCTGGCGCGGGGATCTGGACGATATGCTCGCCGATATCGATATTCTCTCGATCAATTGCCCCTATACGGCCGAAACTCATCACCTTCTCAACGAGAAGCGGCTCGGGCTGCTTGGCAGCGATGTCTATGTCATCAACGCAGCGCGCGGCGAGATTATTGATGAAGAGGCACTGACGGAGGCGCTGGAGAACGGCGCGATCGCTGGCGCCGGGCTCGATGTATACGAAAATGAGCCGCATATCGGAGAGCGGCTACTCGCTCTCGATAATGTCGTGCTATTGCCGCATCTTGGCTCGGCGACCTTCGAAGGGCGTGAGGCCATGGGCGACAAGGTTATCGCAAATATCCGCATCTGGGCGGACGGCCACCGGCCGCCAGATCAAGTGCTCGAAGGCTGGGCATAAGCGACCGAAAGAAATTTGGCATTACTAACAGGGGAATGAGGATGAGCAGGCTATTGAAGGGATTGGCAACCGCTGTGACGGCAGTGATGGCCACCGGGCCACTCGTCGCTCAACCCGCTTTCCCGCCCGCCCCTGTCGTCGTCAATTCAGGTGATACAGCCTGGATACTGACCGCCAGCGCGCTCGTCCTTTTGATGACACTTCCCGGGCTCGTGCTTTTCTACGGTGGGCTCGTTCGCACCAAGAATTTCCTGTCGGTTGTCATGCAGATATTTGGGATTTGCTGCGTCACATCGCTGATCTGGGTTGCGATCGGATACAGCCTCGTTTTCAGCGAAGGCGGCAATTTCATTGGCGGAACCGGGCTGGCGATGCTCACCGGCCTCGGAGAAGTTTTCCCCGGCACGACCATTCCCGAATCAAGTTTTGTCCTGTTCCAGATGACCTTCGCGATCATCACGCCGGCTCTGATGGTCGGTGCTTGGGTGGAGCGTGCGCGATTCGGCTGGGTCATGGTGTTCTCGGCGTTCTGGTTACTGCTCGTATATATTCCCGTGGCGCATTGGATGTGGGGCGGCGGCTGGTTGGCACAGCGCGGCGCGCTCGATTTTGCCGGTGGTATCGTTGTGCATACAACCGCCGGTGTTTCAGCGTTGGTAATCGCGGTGTTACTTGGCAGGCGCGAAGGCTTTCCCAAGAAAATGATCCCGCCGCACGGCGCGGCACTCACCATGACGGGTGCTGCCTTGCTCTGGGTCGGGTGGTTCGGTTTCAACGGCGGATCGGGCCTGGCTGCAAATTTCGGTGCAGGATCAGCGATCCTCAACACTCATCTGGCCGCAAGCGCCGCCGCGCTCACTTGGGCGGCGATCGAAAAAATTCGCTTCGGCAAATCAACGGGCATCGGCATCGCTACGGGCGTCATCGCAGGCCTTGCGACGATTACCCCTGCCGCAAATGTCGTCAGTCCGGGTAGCGCCATGCTTTTGGGCTTGATGGCTGCCATCGTTTGCTTTGCCGCTGTCGGCCTTATCAAGCGGAAGTTTGCAATCGACGATTCGCTCGATGTTTTTGCAGTCCACGGCGTTGGCGGGATGCTGGGCGCTGCAATGCTCGCCGTCCTGATGGCCCCGAGCCTGGGCGGGACAGGCTTCGCACCCGGCTTTACGATGACGAGCCAGTTGATTGCGCAGCTTACCGCGATTGGCGTGGTTGCGCTTTGGTCACTCGTGGCAACAGCGGGCCTCGCCTGGATTATTGGCCTCGTCTTCCCGATGCGCGCGACAAAGGAACAAGAGCAGGAAGGCCTTGACCTGTCTCAACATGGCGAAAAGGCGTGGGATTTCGAGTGAGGCACGTTCAGGCACTCGAAAAGGCTCTCCAGGCCGCGTAGATCAGGAATGGCAGGCCGATAATGTCGACAAGGGCTATCGTCCTTAGGGACGCTGGCTGGCCTGACGACCAGTAAATCGCGAGAAAGCTGAGCATCGACAAGGCAACGGCAACCACGGCCAGCCTGCGCACATCCGGGTCAATCGCCGCCCAAATGCAGATAATCAAAATCACTGCGAACAATGCAGCGCGATGGTGCAGCAACGGGAATAGAGGCGAGTCTGCGGCAACGCCGTAAAGGCGCGAAATCATCACTGGCGCCACAAACGCAATGCCAGGCATCAAATGCACCAGTGCCAAGGCAATCCATGCTATCCGTTCCGCCATAAGCCCTCTCCCGATTACGTCAGGAGCAGTGACGCATTTGGGCGCGTGCAGCAATTACTTCACAGGTAAGCGTTTTACCTCAGTCTCCCGTCGTGAGCCGGTCGACGAGCTGTTTCACGGTTGGCACGAATCCGTTCGAATAGAAGGGGTCGGTCTTGAAATTGAAAGCGTTATGGCCGGCAAACATCAGATTATGGTCCATCGGTCCGCCATGGACGATATCCTGAAGCGTCTTTTGGATGCAGAAGGATCGCGGATCGGCGAGCTTGCCGGTTGTGTAATTGTCCTTGTCTTTCCAGGACGAGAATTGGCACTGGCTGAGGCAGCCCATGCAATCGGTCTGATCTTTACGGATCAGGGCCGCTTCCTCGGCGGTCACGAAAACAAGCGTGTTGTCCGGCGTTTTTAGCGCCATCGCAAAGCCCAGCGCATCCCATTCGCGCGCGCGCAGCAAATCACCGCGCGTCACCCAGAAATTCTTGCCCTTCACACCAACGTCGAGTTGATACTGATGATCGCCGGCCGCCTCGAGCGAAAAGGCGATTTGTCGTTCAGATCGTGCCTCAAGATTCTTCAGGAAGTCATTGCGAACCGCGGAAGAATAAAATCCCGTTGGTGAAAATTTGTGGAGCAGAATATCGTCTTCTTCGAGACCGGTCAGCCGGTCTTTCCAAGTCTGTGGAATCGGGCTTTCCTGCGTCAAGAGCGGCCGGGTTCCGAACTGAAAGGTAATCTGACCGAGTTCGGGATTATTGATCCAATGCTCCCATTCGCGCAGATACCAGACGCCGCCCGCCATCACGATGGGCACATCGTCTGAAATGCCCTCTGCCCTCATGACGTCACGCAGTTCTTTGACACGCGGATAGGGATCTTCCGGATTGAGCGGATCTTCGGCGTTCGACAGGCCGTTATGCCCACCCGCTTTCCACGGATCCTCGTAAACCACCGCACCAAGCCATTCAGCGGCCTTAGAATAAGCACGTTTCCAGAGCGCGCGGAAGGCCCGGGCCGAGCTGATAATGGGCAGATAGTGCACCTGATGGGAGGCCGCGATCTCCGAAAGCTTGTACGGCATGCCCGCGCCGCAAGTTACGCCCGCGACAAGGCCTTTGGTCTTTTCAAGCACGCCATGGAGAACTTCCTGCGCGCCGCCCATTTCCCATAAAACGTTGATATTGATCGCGCCCTTGCCACTGGCAACGTCAAACGCGCGGCGAACCTGCTCAATGGCACCGTCAATCGCATATTGAACCAGCTCTTCATGCCGATCGATACGCCGTTTGCCACGATAAATTTGCGGGATAACCCGGCCATCGGCGTCATAACTGTCCGCATTTACCGCCGAAACCGTACCGATTCCGCCCGCGGCCGCCCATGCACCAGAACTCATACCATTCGTAGCGGCGACGCCTTTGCCACCTTCGATCAGGGGCAGAACTTCGCGCCCACCATAACTGATCGTATCTAGACCCTTGAACATATTTACTCCGACCCTGTCCAAGCCGCCATATAGGGGCTTTTGTATTGCGATGCGACCACTTTACTCAGGCTGTGAATAAGCCGGGGCGACCGAGCGCTTCTTCGTAAAGCTCAGCATATTCGCCGATCATCTGGCTCTCATCATAGACAGAGCCAGCTTTGTCGCGATTGGCCGCACCGATTACCGCGCGCAGATCCCCGTCCTCGACAAGCTTTTGCAGAGCACCGGCCAAATCCGCCTCACCCAGCGCGATAAGGGGCCGATTCTCTGTACTCACCATAGTCTCGACATCGCCAACCTTGGGAGACGCAACAGGGATTCCCGCAGCCATCGCCTCCAACACTGAAATCGGAAATTGTTCGCTCCGCGATGACAGCGCAAAAATATCAAAATGGCCGACATAACGCCAAGGTCGGTCGAGAAATCCAGCAAGTAGGACGCGATCGGCTATACCGCACCGCTGAGCCTCCGCCTCAATTGCTTCCCGTTCCGGACCCTCACCCGCTATTACGAGCCGGACATTTGACGGCAATTCAAAGACCGCACGAACGAGGCGCGGCAAATCCTTCACCTCGCGCAACCCGGCAATCGTTCCAATCACTACTTCACCGGGCTGGCGCTCAAAACCCGGGATCGCGGTTGGTTCTGGCGGTGCAGCGTAACGCGAAACCGGAATTCCGTTCGATATCTGCCATATCCTGGCCTCGGGCTGCTTCCATACCGAGCGCGCAATCACATGGAGCCGATCCGATGGCACGACGAGCGCGTGCAGAGTCGGGAAAGCCAGACGACGATAGATATTGCGCTTGGCCTTCAATCCGTTCGCTTCATCCGCGTTGAATCCGTCTTCATGATGGATGATGGGCGGCAACCCGGAACCGAACAGTCGATGCGTCATAACCCCGTCCATCGATCCCCAATTGTAACTGAGGACCAGATCGAACTGCCGCATATAGCGGGCAATCGCCCGGTACCGCCTAATGCCGGGCTTTCCGATCAGCGACGGCGCGTCTTGCGGAAAATCTACGGCGATAGCGGATTCGATGGAATCGCGCGCATCTAGGGCGTCCGGCATGGCGCTAAGAATAGTGTGTTGGGCACGATCACCAAAAGCGTTCATCAGCCTGACCGCCCGCGCCTCTTTGCCGCCAAGCGAGAATGTCGAATGGAGATGGAGAATTTTTGCGGGCTCGGTCACGCCTGAACACGCTCCAACAGCCGATCAATCGCCACTTCGGCCTCAGGCTCGTTAAGCACCGGCGCATGGCCAACATTTGGAACCGTTGCAATTTCGAGATCAGGTTTGCGTCGCTTCATCTCTTCCGCCGTTGCTAAAGAAAGTATTTCGGAATGGCCTCCGCGCACCAAAATGGTTGGGATATCTTTCAGGCCAGCAAAGGCCGTCCACATGTCAAAGCCCGATTCCCCGCCTGGCACGCGGAAGGGTTCGGCGATCCGCATGTCATAATCATAACCGATACGGCCAGAAGGCTGAACTTTGCAGAGTCGCTTCGCCATCGCGAGCCAGTCCGCCAGCTCCCAATTCGGATATACATCGCCAAAGCCTGATTGCAGTGATCGCGCAGCATGGAGCCAGGTCGGGAAATTCCCGCCCTTACCGACATAGCCCCGAATGCGTTCCACGCCTTCTTCTTCGATTACCGGCCCAATATCGTTGAGCAGCACCGCCGCCATCCGTTCGGGACGTGTTGCCGCCTGCAACATGGCAAGGATACCGCCAAGCGATGTCCCGAACGCTATGTAGCGTTCGATATTTCGGTCTTTCAAAAATGCCTCAACATCCTGAACATAGGTAAGCGGCACATAAGTCATCGGATCGGACGCATAAGCGCTCTCGCCGCGCCCGCGCATCTCCAACACATATATCTGCCAATCCCCAGCGAGCCGCTCTACAACCGGCTCCCAATCCCGCGCGTTCCGGGTCAGCCCGTGCAGGCAAATGATCGGGGGCTTGTCCGATGGTCCGGCATAGGCGCGGTAATGCAGGGGCAAACCATCATTCGACCACCAAAGCCCATCAGTATAGTTCGCCACGCTTGCGCTCTCCTGTTCCTCCCCCCCATATCGGGCCATGATGATTTTGCCGCAAGCTTCAACTTACAGTCCCGAAACCGCGATCCACGAACTGGGTGGCGATTTTTACGATCCCGTTGAGGCGGCGGACTTTCCGAAAACCCTGCTGCGATTTCGCAATGACCGATGGGCACAGACCGTGGGGCTTGCCGGTCTGAGTGACGAGGACTGGATCAATCATTTCGGCCGGTTCAAACCGCTGCAAGGCTCGCTCCCAACACCCTTGGCCCAGCGCTATCATGGCCATCAGTTCCGTAGCTATAACCCCGAAATCGGTGATGGCCGGGGATTTCTGTTTGCGCAAATGCGGGATGCTACCGGCAGGCTTATGGATCTCGGCACCAAGGGTTCCGGGCCGACTCCTTATAGCCGGTTCGGCGATGGGCGGCTGACGTTGAAAGGCGGGGTGCGCGAAATCCTCGCGACTGAGATGCTGGAGGCACTAGGCGTTGAAACCTCCAAAACCTTTTCCCTGATCGAGACCGGCGAAGCGCTGGAGCGCAATGACGAGCCTTCGCCCACTCGCTCCGCCGTCATGGTCCGCCTCAGCCATGGCCATATGCGGATCGGTACGTTCCAGCGGCTGGCAACTCTGCGCGAGCCCGAAAATATGCACGCACTGGTTGCCTATTGTCTCAAACAATATTTTGGCGAGGAGGCTGGATCAAATGCGCCCGAAAGGCTGCTCGCCCATGTGGTGGCAGGCGGAGCCAAACTCGCGGCCTCATACATGGCGGCTGGCTTTGTTCACGGCGTCCTCAACAGTGACAATATCGCGATTACGACGGAAAGTTTCGATTATGGCCCATGGCGCTTTACGCCCAAATGGGATCCCGGCTTTACCGCTGCCTATTTCGACCAGACAAGCCTCTATGCCTTTGCCCGCCAGGCCGAAGCTATCCACTGGGATATTGCCCAACTCGCCGTCTCGCTGCGCCTGATCGAAGAAGCCGAACCGCTAATTCCGATCATCGAAGGGTTCGGGCAGCTCTACCAGGACGCTTTCCGCGAAAAGATGCTTGCCCGGCTTGGCGTTCCCTCACGCGGGGCCAAAGACGATATCGCGCTGCTGACCCTGATCGAACAAGCTCTGCGTAACAGCGATATTACCATCGATCGCTTTTTCTTTGACTGGCGCGGCGGGCAGAGACGAACACCCTCCCCCGCCGATCAGATCTATAAGAACGAACATTTCGTCGCGATGGAGCCGGCCATGGCGGCCTATGCATCAGGGCAGCCAAAGCACGCCTATTGGTCAGATGCTGAACCTTGTTCGATGCATGTCGAGGAAGTCGAAACCATCTGGGCGCGGATTGATGAAGCCGATGATTGGGGGCCGCTCAACGACAAAGTCGAGGCAATAGGGTGCATGCGGGAAGCCCACCGGGAGCAATTCGAATAGCGCTAACCCGCCTCCACGTTTTGGAGGGTAAGCGGCTGAAGGCCAATCGAAAGAACTTTCCAACGCCCGCCCTGCCACTGATAATGAATGTCAAACTGGATCGCTATCGGGCGAAGCCCAAACACACCCTGCAGCCGCAAAATATCCGACGCCACCATCAATGGCGGTTGTGTAAATTCGGGCGCTAGGAGCAATGTTGTCGAGAGATCGATCTGTTGTTCGCGCAGATATCGGAAGGTCTCGGCCAATTGTGCCGCACTATTCTGCACCTGAAAATTGGTCGCGCCGGTATCGCGCAATACCGAATAATTCCCGGCGATGTTCGCATCATGGATGGAAACCATCGTTCCCCATAACAGCCGTGACAATGTGAGTCGGTCCGGCGTCGGCAGGCTGGTATTTGGTGTCATGCGTGGATCTTGCGCCTGCGCCGGAACAGCGAGCAACCCCACGCAAAGGACAATCAAAAAACGCTTCATCATTACGCAGGCCCTCATGGCGTACTCAACACAGGCTCAAGCATAGCGCTCCTGCCCCATGATTCCAGTCAGTTATGCTTTACCAACCGATCTGGAAACCTGTGCGTGCACCGACTTCCCCCGAGTCAAAGCCGACACCGACACCAGCGGAGATCGACGCATTGTCGCTAAGACGGGCCGAAAGTGATGTGGATGCAGCCACGCGGTTGGCAAAATAGCCAATCCCGCTCGACAAAGCGAAGTTCATATCTGGCAGGAGTACCGGTGATTCCATGGACAGCGCCATGGCAATGCCTTCATTGGCCCGCTGTATATCAACCCGGTTCTGCGAGGTCAGTTCGAACAATGTAGTCGTCTGACCCTGCAGCGCCGCAATCGCCGTCGAATTGGACGCGATGGCAACCGTATTGGTGGCAATGTTGGTGGAGTTGCTGGCAATCGCAGCCGTGTTGGCAGTCACCGCAGTAGAACTGACCGCCAATGGCTGTGACGCAAAGACCATGTTGGTATTCGCGCCCGCCGAAGGTTGCTGAACCGTATTTTCCGCTCTCGCAGCATTGGTGACCATCATTCCATTGTCACCGGTCGACGGTGATGCCGCGATGGGCGTTGCCGCAGCCGTGCTCATCCGGTTGTCCCATTCCGAAACGGCGCTGTCCGCAATATCCATCCGGGTTGCGTTCGCCGCCACGGCGCCATTGTCCCCTGACGTCGAGGCAAGCAGTTCAAGCCGACTGCGCGATTGTTCCGTATTCGGCACCGAATTGGTCGTCATCATCGTTGCCGATGCCGGTGCTGCTGTGCCCGGAACGGCCGCATTCATGGCCGGAGCCGATGCTGATGGTGAAGTGGCGACCGGCGCTGTCGCGACCGCTGTGCCTGTTGTCACTGGCGGAGTAGTTGATGCTGGGACAATAGATGCCGGGGTAGCAGACGCAGGCACTGCCGAAGCCGACCCTGCCGGTACTGGCGAAACCGGCACAGAGCTTCCGCCACTGGGAGCTGCGACCGACAACATGCCACTGTCGTTCACCGTTACGGTATAGGTTTGCCCGGCAGGCACCAGCGCGCCGAGGCCCGACAGCGTATAGGTCGCATTGGCATTGCCGATGGCAATATTGTTATTGCCCGTTGCCGTCGCTCCGAAGCCCAAAGCCATCGAATTGACGAACGCAGCATTCGCCTGGAAGCCGAGCGACGTTGAGTTCGTACCAGCAGCCGATGCACGGTTGCCGATCGCGGTTGAATTTATGCCGCTCGCATTCGTATTCCGGCCAAGCGCCAAAGAACGGTTACCCGACGCATCAGCGTCCATACCGAATGCAGTCGATTCATTACCTGACGCCGCTGCTAGCGTGCCCAGCGCAACGGCGTCATCGCCTGTCGCTGAAGCACGGTTGCCAATCGCCGTCGCATTGGTCCCGCTCGCATTCGTATTTCGGCCAAGCGCCAAAGAACGGTTACCCGACGCATCAGCATCCGTGCCGATTGCCGCCGATTCATCGCCAGTCGCTTGCGCACCAACGGTGTCGGGATCGCTACCATCCGCCCCAATCGCAACCGAAGCCACCCCGGTGGCATTCGCATCAGCGCCAAGCGCCAGTGCCGAATTGCCCGACGCCGCTGCTAGCGCCCCCAGCGCAACAGCATCGTCGCCCATCGCTGCAGCGCGGTTGCCAATCGCCGTCGCATTGGTGGCACTCGCATTCGTATTCCGGCCAAGCGCCAATGCACGAATGCCTGATGCATCAGCATCTGTACCGATTGCCGCCGATTCTTCGCCAGTTGCCTGAGCACCCAGCGTATCACCATCGCTGCCATCGCCGCCTAACGCTATGGAGGAGACGCCGAACGCACCGGATTGTAATCCGACAGATATCGCATTCTCCGCTGCAGCATTTGCATCAGCGCCCAAGGCTACCGCGCCCACACCGCCGACATCGGCGCTCTGACCGATCGCAGTGCTGTCTACAAAATCAGCAATGGCGAATTCGCCAACCGCTGTGGAATTGTCGGCGATTGCACGTGCATCGGCTCCGATCGCAGTCGCATTAAGTGCTGTCGCATCGGCCGACTCGCCAACCGCTGTTGTATCGGATGCAGTGGCAGTCGTTCCCTCGCCGATAGCAACTGCACCGGCACCCGACGCAACACTACTGCGGCCAAACGCCGAGGAACTTCCAGTCGTTGCCTGGGCGTTGGTACCAACAGCAGTGCTTCTATCGCCACTCGCTTCAGAATTTGTGCCAATTGCTATGCTACCAATCGCAGAAGCATTTGCACCAGGAAGGCCAAATAGGTCATCCTCGCCGCCAATTGCTATGCTGGCCTCTCCGCCTGCACTCGCGCCGCTGCCAATTGCAACCGCACCTTGGCCGGTGGCACTAACCTCTTCGCCAAGGCTGGTGCTTTCAAAGCCCGATGCAATCGCAGCTTCACCAATCGCAGTAGCTCCCCCACCGCTTGCGTTCGCGGTGGCACCAATAGCGGTTGCACCGCCGGTTCCTGTCGCGCTGGAATTCACACCGCATTCAAGGGATACAGATCCGCCAGTACCATTCGTGTTGCAAGTTGCCGTTGCATCCTGCGGCGCATCAATCGCTGCAAGCTGGCCAACTGGCGCACTTGCGCCGCCAGCCAGCGCCTGCGCCGAGAGCATACCGCTGTCGTTCACGGTTACACCCCAGACTTCGCCGCCCGGAACCAGCGC